>BFBZ01000006.1_pt3 | contig 859073 bp, 750 predicted proteins | sample 1888401 | NCBI WGS metagenome assembly BFBZ01 (sample SAMD00112614, study PRJDB3348) | symbiont metagenome | host: Chara braunii
GGTGTTCTATGGCTGCGGATTGCGGTTACAGGAAGGGACCGCGCTGGAATGCAGCGATATCTTACACGAGCGCAGGATGCTGTATGTACGGCGAGCAAAGGGATATAAGGAGAGATATGTACCCATAGCAGCGCAAAGCTACCAGGACCTGCAGGCATACCTGGAACAGGGCCGTCCGGAACTGCTGCAAGCGCCTTGCGCCGCTGTTTTTATCGACGCGAACAAGGGTCGCCCGATCACCAAACAGAGCCTGTACATCCGGATAAAGGGCCTGGTACGCAAGGCCGGCATTATAAAGCCCGTAGGGACGCACACCTTGCGGCATAGCATCGCCACGCACCTGCTCGAAAGCGGCATGAAGCTGGAACGGATCCAGGCGTTTTTAGGGCATGCTGCACTTGACAGCACCCAGGTCTATACCCATCTTATTAACGAACCTACAATAATAGCCAATGAACTTTGAGCAGTACCTACAGGACAAGCGCTATGCACCGGACACCGTCAAGACCTACCTGCTGGGGCAGGATATCTTTACCCGCTGGCTGCAGCAGGAACAGCTGAGAGGAGAAGAAGCTTCTTATAATGATCTGCTGGCCTTTATGCGTCACCTGCATGACCAGGGCAAGAGCAAACGAGCGATCCATAACGAGCTGAACGTCCTACGTCATTATTGTAGTTACCTGGTAGCTGAGGGCAGGCGGGAGGACAACCCGGCCTCCGGCTTATATATGCGGGGCCTGGTGCGTAAGCTGCCCGGCAATCTGCTCAGCCGGCAAGAACTGGAAGAACTGTACCGGTGGTACCAGCTACAGTTGCAGGTAGACCGGGAGAAAAAGATCATGCTGGGGCTACTGATCTACCAGGGATTGCAGACCGAAGAGATCACGCAGCTGGAGCTTACCAACATCCACCTGCGGGAAGGGAAGATTTTTATTAAAGGGGGCCGGAAAAGCAATGAGCGGTGGTTGCCTTTGCAGGCGCACCAGGTGTTAGCGCTGCAACAGTACATCCAGGACAACCGGTTCAAAGAAGGCATCTTCCTGGCCCGGCCGGTGCGGGTGGATGCCAGTAAGATCAATATCAGTAATCGCATGCGGCATATGATCGGGCAATTACAACAGCTCAATCCTAAGGTCATTAATGCAGGCCAGATCCGAAACAGCGTGATCACCTTATGGCTCGGACAGTACAACTTGCGGCAGGTGCAGTACATGGCCGGCCACCGGTATGTGAGCAGCACACAGCGTTACCAGGTGTTGAGTACAGATGACTGGCAAAGTGAACTGCAAAAGCACCACCCTATGAGCTGACAGAAAGTTCGGTTCGAATCTGCTCAGAACCCGAACCTTTTGATCCGTAGTCAAATGCTCGTCGGCGGGTCAGTTTGTAGCCAGCAAAAACGGTGGTGGGCGCTGCACCCTCGTCCGGTCGTGCCTCCCTCCCGAGTGCTCCACTGCCACAAATACAAAGACAGTAATGCAGGCAGCCGCCGGCGATCAGCAGTAGCATAAAACCAAGCGGCAGTAACGCCGTTGGCGGCTCCATCTGCCGGCACAAAAGCCCGGCTGCTACGAGACATTATAAGCACACAATGGGCTTTTATACCATCAGCCGGAGCGTTGGTTCGTCGCTCGCTGACAAGGCTGTAAACAGCTCCTGGTAGCCTTTACAGCCTGCCGATACGCCCTTACCTGGATGGGTACCCCTTTGTCTTCTTTTACGCGTGGCATGCTCAGCCGATATTTAAATGAAAAAAGTAACCCCTCCTGTGGCCAGTGTAAGGGGATTACTTTTTTTCTCACATAAACGAAATGTAGCATGAAAACGTACATCGTAAAAGAAGCAGACGGGCTCAAGATCATCCAGGTAAGGGCCGACCAGGAAGACTTCTTCCAGGCAGATTATGCAGGAAAAATCCTGGCATGGGGCAATAGCACCATGGAAGCCCTGTTGAAGTTCCAGGACTTGCCCGACAAGGTGAAGTTCCCTGATCAGCAAGCGTCCTCCCAATAGGGGGGACTTTTTTTTTATTCAATTGGGCTCAATTGAAAAGTTCAGCTGAAAAGAAAAATCGATTATCTTGGAGGCTATAAAGTTCTTTGAATATACATTTATCCGACTGCCAGCAAAAATGGGGTCGGGTTAAAAAGGGGATGGTAGTTATTATCCGGGCGGGTTATTAATGGCCGGAATTTCTGACCGGGCATTGAAGCCAAACTACCCTGAGAACAAATATCGTTACAACAAAGGATCGGAGTTACAGAATAAGGAGTTCTCCGATGGATCAGGACTGGAAATGTACGACACCCACTTCAGGCAACTTGACGTACAACTGGGAGGGAGATGGTGGCAGATCGATCCGAAACCCAATGTTTCTGAAAGCCCTTATGCCGCGATGAGTAACAATCCAATCTTAAAAAATGATCCTCTTGGGGATACAATAATTGACCAACAAGGAAAGAACATATCTTTTAAGATGGATAAGAAAGGAAATATAACTTGGGGTAAGAACGTGACCGCAGATATAAAGCGAATGGGGGGATTAATGGCAAAATCCGAGATCGGTCGTAAAATCCTCAGTAATATGGCTAGTGCTAAACATGATGTGACAATGAAAATAGATAAGGCGACCATCAAGGGTGAAAATGGGAATTTTACACTTGGTCATACTGAGTCTACTGTAGGTTCAAATGGTAAGTTGTTAAGAACTGATATAACCTTATACGAAAAAACGATTGAAGCCGCCATGTCATATTCTACAGCAAATGGAGCAATATCACCGGAGGATGCAAAAATAGCTCCAGGAAATAAAGACTACGAGATAGCACAAGTAACATCAGATGATATTCTGGGAAGTGTAGGTGTTCATGAGGGAACTCATGCAACCGACGTTGGTTCAAACGCTGCTGCGAGTCCCCGTGCAACATATGAAGAGAGAGAAAGTAAGCCCCGTGCAAATCAAGACACGTATTTGGACGATGTGATATTGCAGAAGTTTCTTCCATTAATATTTAAACAATTTTAGGATGGTTAGGCGCATTATCTTAACTGCGATCTTGTTTGTAGGCTTTTCCGATCTTGCAAAATCTCAGGAAATTAGTAAATCTTGTGACAGCTTAGCTCTTTCGTTTTTGCATGAAAATTATCCACAGGACAATATTGGGTTTAGAACTGACACCACAAACGGAAAGGTAAGAACAGGCCGTAATTTTTATTCCTATGAATCTTTTCATTTGCGCATAAACGATATTCTATCCATTTTTTTAATCAATTTTGGTTTGTACGATAGTGAGGGAGGAAATTATGTTGTCATAATCGATAAGGAAAAGAGCGATAAAACGTATTTGTTTCTTGGCAAGAATAGCCTTGAAGATGATTTGGCGCAATTGAATAAATACTTTATGTCAAAGAAAAGTATTCTTAAAAACAGATACAAACTCGAAATACTCGACCTCTTTTTGCGCTGTAAGAAAGGACAAATAAAGACACCTGTATATATTCATTAGGCTTATCATTTTGTATTTATTAGCATTTACGGTAATGCAACCAGTTAGAAGATGAACACTTCCCTGGAGCATTTACCGGAGCAAAAGCAGCTGAGAGAGATCACCGGGATCATCGTGAAGGCGGTGGATCCTGAGAAGGTGATCCTGTTGGGCAGTCATGGAAATCCGGCGATACCCGCAAGGACTACGAAGTGCAAGACCTGATCGAAAATCGCTGCGTGTATAAGACGTCGGTCACGGTGATCACCCACGACATTGATTTTGTAAACAAGATGCTCAGCGAGGACCAGTACTTCTTCACCGACATTGAGAAAGAGGGCATTCTGCTACACGATGCCGGCAATACGCCGCTGGCCGAACGAAAGCCCCTGAGCCCTGCGGAGGCCAAAGCTATTGTGCAGAATTATTTTGATCAGTGGCTTTCTCCTGCGAAGGGATTTTTAAAGGGAGCCGGCTTTTACCTGCAAGAGAAAGAATACAAGTTCTCTGCTTTTGAATCGCACCAGGCGACGGAGCGCATCTATAACGCCATCATCCTGGTACATTCCGGCTACAAGCCGAAGACCCACAACCTGGACAAGCTGAAGCATTACTCCAAACGTTTTTCCCAGGACAGAAGAATTTAATATCAAAGAGAATGTTTTATCAATTAAGACTGCGGAAGAGCGGAGAAGTTTCGAATTATGAGTTTTAGCTGCTCATTACTTTGCAATATTGCTCAATGCAGCGGTTCCTGGCAAGTATTAAAGACGCGGAGAATATTGACGGAGTGGCTAGCTTCATCGATGGTAAAAGTGATGAGATAAGGGAATCGCTTCATGGGCTTGTAGCGGACAGCGGAGGCAGTGGGCAACTCAGCGATGCGATCAAAATACTCCGCCACCAGGTCAGCAAAGCGGTAGCCCAGATCAGCGGCGAGGGCATTATAATACTCGACAACTGCTGCGATATCGTCGGTGGCAGTGGGGGGGGTAACGAGAATCGTGTAGGGCATCAGGGCTTTTTAAAGCGATGTTTAACGACGCTCCATTTTTGTAAATATCCTGGATTAGTGGCAATAGCGGCCAGCTCTTTATCCAGGGCTTCTTTTTACTGAAGGGTCAGTTCAACAACTTCATCTTCTTCAACCGCTTCCACTGCATGCACTTTGATCAGATCCTCGATCAGGGTAGCGGCCATCTCGATGGAGGGCTTAACCTCGTCAGTGCAGGAATTGTACATAAAAAATATGAATTTTCTTATGAGAGCCAAAGGAGGAACCGTTGGAAGGCAATCAGCAAAGGGATATATGAACCCTATTATAGATGCCAGACATGGTAAATAAAGTAATTTCTCTATCTTACGGGCCCGAGAATTAAATATGACGTCGGGACATGGCCATTTCAATCTTTATGAGAACCTCACAAAAAATAGTAAGACTTTCTTTGCTTTTTGTTGTCAGCACAGCAGTTTATTCTTACTACTTAAACCCTGTAGGGAAGTCAATGGATATTTCTGATCTCATCGAAAAAAAAGGCGACATAGAAAAGTTTATAAAGGAGAATTTTGACAGCGTTGAATATGAAGAAGCATGGAAGAACCCTCTTCCATTTCATCGGGTAAATCTCGTTAACAAAACAGATTCTCTTAAATTTTGTACGATGAATGTTCAACAATGTTGGGTAAAAAAAATCGATACCTTATATGCTTTTTTTATTCTAATTAAAACATCTGCTGAAATTGAAAAGCATATTTCCAAACGATACGGTGTATGGGAGACAAAGGCCGAAATTAGTATTCAAAGTGATCCCCTCGGTGGCGACCTCATCTCGTGGAGCGCTGGCCAGCTAAAAATAGACCTAAGCTCATATTTCAATACAGCTCAAGTTCCGAGGTATGAAATGTGTGATTTAGTTGTCTGTCGTAACATGACATACGCGCAATTACTGGAGATATGCCTTACCCCACCCTCCCCTTCAACACCGGATCCCTCATAATCCTCAACATCTCACTGTCCACTAATTCAGCCACCTCCCGCTTGATCCGCCTAAAATTCTCTTCGATCTCACCCGGACTAACCTCCCGTACCACCGGCAACACCTCATCTCCAACCTCAACACGCTCTTTCACGATCTCCGCATGAAAGGTCTTTAACGCCAGTTTCTTCCCCGGATCATCCGCCAGGATACCTACAAATTCCCCCGATGACAACGTCGCGAGGGTCGCCTTCGAAATGGCAGGATTTGATTGCTCTGATTTGCTTACAGACGTGTCAAGCATTTGCCGTTCCTCGTGACGGCAATAATACTCGTTTGAAATAATACGGCCATGATTATGGAACTCAGGAAATAGCTCGTACGTCTTTTCCAATTCGTCGTAGCTGGTTCCCCAACACACACAATCCTCAAGCGCCACATGGTTCTCCACACTTGGGGTTCGCCGGAAAAAACTCAATACAGAGATAAAAAGATCCCCTTCCTTCATAAACCAATTTGATACCTCTTTTTCATTCAGCATATAATAACTTCGCACCAGGCCGGATTCAATATAGTAAATATGACTTGCTATCGTTCCTGCTTCCAGAATAAGCTCCCCTTTTTTAAATCTCATTGGTCTGATAATGCTTCGTAAATGCGCCAGGAGCGCGGGCGACATAGGCCCAATATTCGTGAGAAGTTGCAATAATTGGTCCATAAGGATAAGCTTTATAGGGCGGCTTTCCGGTACCTTATAATTGTGGATAAAATACATTCGGTAATGGATACCCTCTATTTCAATTTACTGCAATAATCAAACAATCAATCTTTGTTTTTAAAGGTGTACTTGTAATCTTTTAGTCCCAATTATTAATTTACCCTTATTCACCCTTTATCGCGATAACGATAAGTTCTCCGGGGAGTTTGTTGCCGGCAGATACGGTGCCGGGACGATAATAGGCCGTTATCCGGTTCAGGACCTCATCAGCCACTGGTGCGGCATAAACTTCCCGCCTAAAACTTCGCGCCTGCCCCGTACGGCTACCGGCGTTTCCGCTGCAGGTAATACACCGGCACCCCTAATATCGCGATGATCAGACCCGGCCAGGTAAAACCCGGTTTGTAAACGATCAGCAGACCGCAGAACGCCAGCCCCATGAGTATATATATTGCCGGCAGGACGGGATAGCCGATGGCTTTATAGGGACGCGGATGATCGGGCTTTTTGACGCGGAGGATATAAATCCCGAAGATGGTCAGGATATAATAGATCACCACCACAAAGCTGATCATGTCCAGCAGATCGCCATATTTCCCGCTGAGACAAAGGATGGATGCCATCCCTGCCTGTATCCAAAGGGCAAAGGAGGGCACCGCCTGCCGGTTGAGGACGCCTGCCCTGCGAAAAAACAGTCCGTCCCTGGCCATGCTGAAATAGACACGCGCACCGGCCAGGATAAGTCCATTATTGCATCCAAAAGTGGCTATCATGATCATGATGGCGATGACCGCTGTACCGGCCGGTCCGAAAATGGCATCGGCAGCAGCAATGCCCACCCGGTCCTTCTGTGCTGTGGCAATGCCTTCCAGGGGAAGGACAGCCGTGAACATGAGGTTCAGCAATACATACAGCAGCGTCACCATGACCGTACCCAGTAAAAGGCTCAACCCGATGTTACGGCGCGGATTATTGATCTCCCCTGCTACAAATGTGACGTTGTTCCATGCATCATAGCTGACGATGGCTCCCACCAGGGCGGCAGCTACCGCACCCCAAAGGGCGGGCTTGCCGGCATACTGTGTTATTTCCCCTGTGACGCTGACAGACCGTATCTGCCAGGCATGCCACCAGTTGGCATGCCATACTTCAGGTTTTAAAAGGATAAACCCCGCCAGGATCAGCACTCCCATGCTGAGCACCTTGGTAAGGGTGAACGTGCTCTGGATGATCCGTCCCTTCCGGATACCCCGGCTATTGATCCAGGTTAGTCCGAAGATGGTGAGGATAGCCAATGCCTGGGCCGGCGAGATCCTGAGGCCGCCCAGTTGTAAGAGGATGCGATCCTCGCTGAGCGCCGGGATAAAGTAGGCCAGAAATTTATAAAAAGAGACCCCCACCGCGGCAATGGTGCCCGTCTGGATGACGGCGAAAAGACTCCAGCCATAAAGAAAGGCTACCAGGGGATTGTAGGCTTCGCGCAGATAAACATACTGGCCTCCGGCCTTTGGATACATACCGCTTAATTCTCCATAGCTCAGCGCGGCCGTCAGGGTCATGAAACCGCCGATCAGCCACACAGCTATCAGCCAACCTGCCGATCCGATATGCCGGGTGATATCGGCGCTTACGATAAAGATACCCGAGCCGATCATGCTGCCTGCGACAAGAAGGGTGGCGTCCAGAAGACCCAGTTCCCGTTTCCATCCTGCGGCACTGTCCGGGGCCGTGTCGGCTGGGGACAAAGTATCGATGTGATTGCTTATCGACATAATAAAAACTGTTTTATCTCAACGGGGCGGTAGTCAGCGGTGTAATAGGTTCAGTCCCGGGTGTCCGTCCTTGCAGCCTGGATAGGGTGACATTGGGAAGACGATGCAGGATATGAGTGGCAAACTCTTCCGCTTCCTCGATCAGGGGGAAACCGGAGAATATAAAGCTCCGGAATCCCATGTCCATATATCGGCTGAGCTTACCCACGATCTGGTCGGGATCACCGACGAGCGCGCCGCCGCAGCCGGAGAAGACCTTCCCGATGCCGGTCCATAAAAGGGGTTCGATATATCCTTCACGATCCGCCAGCTGATCCCGTAGCTTGTCCTGCCTGATCACGCCCAACGAACGGGAGTCTTCAGACCGGCTGCGGATCTCCAGTCCTTTTTGCTCATCGAATTTCGACATCAGCTTGCGCACATAATCCTTTGCCTGCGTTTCGGTAGCGCGGGGCACTATATGGATACGCAATCCGAAATCAAGCGTCCTTCCATAATGGGCGGCCCGTGCGCTGAGGTCCTGCATCGTTTCATACATGCTTTCCTCCGTCTCGGGCCACATCAGGAACATGTCGCAGTAACGGGCGCATACATCCCGCGCACCGTCCGAGGTGCCTCCAAAATACAGCAGCGGTCCCCCATTCTGCTGATAGGGCTTCGCCGGGTCGGAGGGCATGTCCAGCTGGTACAGTTCGCCTTTGAACTGAATACGCTCCTGCGTCCAGGCCTGTTTCAGGATCTCTATCGTCTCGGCACAGCGCTGGTACCGGAGTTTCGGGTCTTCCCGCAGACCGGGAAGATCAGAGTTGATGATATTGATGGTCAATCTTCCTTTGAGGATATGATCGAGGGTCGAAATAGCCCTGGCCAGCATGGGAGGATGTATCTCACCCGTGCGGATGGCCGTCAGGAGGTTGATCTTCGAGGTGCGCGGCGCGATGCCTGCCGCAAATCCCAGCACGTCCTGCCCGACGGTGTAGGCGCTGGGAAGCAACACATTGCTGAAGCCCAGTTCCTCCGCTTTCAGCACGATGTCGCCGCTGTGCTGAAAATTGGCCCGGCGTTCATTGTCAAGGACGCCAAGGTATTGGGTATCGCCTCCGCAGAGATCGCTGAACCAGGTGATCTCCGCTACACGCTGTTGCGTTCTGATAGGTACTGTGGTTATGGTGGTTAACACACGTATGATTTTTAAGGTAAATAAATTACTGTCTCTGATAGATCGTCTTGCCTTCTTTGATGGTTTCCAGCACGACGATGTCCTTTATTTTTGGCGGATCGATGGTCAATGGGTCGCCTGACAGGATGATGAGGTCTGCCAGCTTGCCCTTCTCAAGAGAACCTTTGCTCTTCTCTTCGAAGTACTGATAGGCGCCGTTGATGGTGATGGCCCGCAGACCCTCGATAGGCGTCAGCCGCTCTTCGGGTCCGATGACCACGCCCGATCGGGACTGCCTGTTCACGGATGTCCAAAGCAGGAATAGCTGGTTGATCGGCGTTACGCCATAATCCGTATGATTAGTGAAAATGACGCCTTTCTTCAATGCGCTCTTTACCGGGCTTTCAAAATAACCGCGGTCCTTCCCCAGATTGCGCACATGCACATCACCCCAGAAAAAAGTATGGTTCGTAAAAAAAGAGGGCACCATCCCCAGCTCTTTATACTTGTCGAGCTGATCTGCGCGGGCAAACTGGGAATGGATGATCACCGCCCTGCGACCGATACTTTCCGTCCCCAGCACCTTCTTTGCGTTCTCCACCGCGGCGATATACATATCGATGGTAGCATCCCCGTTGCAATGGACATAGGATTGGATATTGTGCTGAAAATCCTTCAGCACGACATCGTTCAACTGCTGCTGCGTAACGTTGGGAAAACCCCGGCAGTCATCACCGGTACAGCCGGGGACGTCCACCAGGTAAGGTTTGTTGAAATAGGCGGTACGTCCCTGGGGGCTGCCATCCGCTATCAGCTTCGTGCCTTCCAGCTTCAGGTGATGATCCAGCACGCCAAAGCGATACGTCACCGTGTCGGCCAACAGCTTATCCAGGAAGGGAGCGCCCGGCAACGCCTCGATATCGATGTACAGAACACCCGCGGCGGCTGCTTTTTGAAGAAGCGCTACATTATCGAGGCTCGTGAATCCATCCTGCGCAGTAGTCACTCCGTAGGAAGCATACAGCTGCTGCTGGTCTTTCAGCGCCTGCAATTGCTCTTCCCAGGTGGCCTTATGGTTTGGCCGCTTCAGGAGATAGCCCGCATGTTCCTGGAGAAGGCCGGTAGGGTCCTTCGTCCCCGGACGTCGGACGATGGTACCTCCTTCCGGATCCTTGGTGGTACTGTCGATGCCGGAGATACGCAACGCGTAAGAGTTGGCTACCCCCATGTGTCCTGACACATGCTGTATCACCACGGGGTTGTTCGGGAAGGCGGCATCGAGGTCCTTTTTGGTGGGATGACGTTTTTCTTCCAGTTGGTCCTGGTCATAGCCAAAACCGTTGATCCATTCTCCATCTGCTATATTGTTCTTTGTCTTGAAATTCTGCAGCGCTGTGATAATATCCGCAATATTGTGTACAGTCCCTACGGGTGGCGCCTGCAAATCGACCGTCTTTCCGCGGCCCAGTCCCATGAAATGGCTATGTCCGTCGATAAAGCCGGGTAATAGCGTCTTCCCTTTAAGATCCACAACTGCTGTAGATTTACCTTTGTATGACTTTATCTTTTCCGTCGTACCGACAGCCAGTATCCTGCCGTCCTTTATCGCAAGGGCCTGCGCGATGGTATTGGATGAGTCTACGGTGATGATCTTGCCGTTGATAAAGATCTTATCGGCGGTTTCCGCCGGCGGCAGGGAATGATGCCGTGATACAAAAGCCGCCAGGGCGATGATGCCCGCCGCAGCAACAAGGATAGATGTTATTTTTTGCATGACCAATGGTTATTGATGTTTCTGATTTGAAAATGTTACCGGGGCGCCTGGGGGTTGTAGGCAAGCTCCCCGCTGGGAACAGGCCAGACATAGTTGGAGGCGGTGGGCGCCACCGCCGGGGCCGTACCGGCATTACCCGTCTTGGCCGGCAGCGTCTGTACCTTTCGCAGGAGATCCGCCAGACGGAAGCCTTCTCCCAGCAGCTCGATACGACGCTCATTCAGGATCGTAGCAGGCAACGCATCGGCAGCCAGGCTGGCCGGGTCGAATACATATGAAGGGTCGGAACGATGTCTTACCGCCCCCAGCAGGGCGACGGCTGTCGCGACATCACTCGTACCTGCAGCCGCTTCCGCATAGTTCAGTAATACTTCCGCATAGCGTATGACGGGTATATAGTCGTTATAGGGGACTACATTTTTCGTGAACTTGTTCAGCAGGAGCTGACCGCTGACGTTCGTCTTTGTCAGCGATGTCTTCCGTGCATCGGTGGAGGCGGAAGAGAACACCGGGTCGGCCGCGATGCCTGCCGTGTTCAGGGGAAGTATCGGGTACAGATAGTTATAGGCCAGCGCGCTCTGGTTGCCCGGCGCTTCCGAAGGATTGACAAAAGGGAGAAAAAAGACGGCTTCCGCACCCGTGTACGTTCCGTTGAATACAGTGGCGATATTAGCTTCTAGCTTATGCGTTACGCTGCCGGCGGTATATTGATAAGGTGCGGAAGAGGGCACCAGCTTGACAGCCTCTTTGATGACAGCCGGATAGTCTCCCTGCACAAGGTATACGCGGGTCTTCAGGGCGATGGCTGTCGCCTTATGCGCCCTGGATACGTTCAGCAGGGCGGAGCCATAGCTGGCCGGCAGGTCGGCCTCTGCTTCATCCAGGTCTTTTAGCACCTGGGTATAGACATCAGCTACTTTGCTGAAAGGAAAGCTGTTGTCACCGCCCGTGGTAGAGGGTGCAAGCCGCAGCGGCAGCCCCGGACTGTTCTTGTCCTGGGCGTAAGGTTTGGCATAGGTCTGGACCAGGTTGAAATAATTGAAGGCGCGGATGAATTTTGCTTCCGCCAGGTAGTTCTTTCGCAATGAGTCGCCGACTACCGTACTGTTGCTGATATTTTTTATGATCAGGTTGGCCGAGTTGATGGATGCATAGGCAGCTGTCCATACGGCATTGACAAAATCCCCCGATCCCGTGATGGACTGGTTCCAGACATTGGCGCCCGTGGAATTATTACCGTCGTTCTGGCTGAACTCGTCCCCCCGCTGTTCGTTGAAGATGATAAAACGACCGCCATAATAGGAGGCGCTCTGGACCTGGGAGTACATGGCATTCACACCCGCCAGGATCTTTTCCGGCGTGCTATAGGCGGCGGCATCCGAAAGGTTGGTAGGCGGTACGGCGTCCAGGATATGTTTTGTGCAGGCCGTCTGTACCAACAGCAGGGCGGCGACAAAAAGAATTTGATAGTATCTGCTCGATATATGACGATGCTTGTTCATTGTAATTTGATTTGCTGCATGGTTAAAATCCTACATTCAGTCCGATGGTGATGACGCGCGCATTGGGCGGCACGTTCTGGTCCTTGCCGGAGTTGATACTATTGCCATTGATGGAGATCTCCGGGTCGGAGCCGGTGTATTTTGTTATCGTAAACACATTGCTTGCCTGCACATACACATGCGCGTTGGTGATCCTGTTCCGGAGGTCCCCTGGCAGCGGTATGTTGTAGCCCAGCGCCAGGTTCTTAAGCTTGATATATCTTCCGTCCTCTACACGGGCGGTATTGGACGAGCTAAAGCCGCTGGTAAAATTATCCCCCCACACCAGCTTCGGGACATCTGTTGCCTGGCCCGGCTTGGTCCAGCGGTTGAGGATAAAGGTGCCGTTGTTGAAATACCGCTGGTCGGAAATGGTTGCGGTAGTCCCATTGTAAAGTTTGTTGCCGCCGGCAAAATTGAACCCTACGTTGAGATCAAAGCCGTGATAACTAAAAGTATTGTTGAAACCTCCGAAATAGGTAGGCAGCGATGATCCCTGTATCCTGCCGTCAAGATAATTGTCGATGGCGGCGGCCGTCGCACCATCGATGGTCGTCCAGCTTTTGTTCACCGCATTGTACTGCACCTGTACATTGTTGCGGTTGACATAGACCCTGTTGCCATTATCCCGGTTTACACCCGTGGTCGGCACAGCAAAGATGGACCCTACCGAATATCCCACCCTGGTCATATTCTGAATGCCAAAGGTTGTCAGGGCTGTCGGGTAGATATCGCCGCCGGCTCCCAGGGACGTCACTTTGTTTTTCAGGGTGGAGAAGTTGAGGCTGGCATCCCAGCGAAAAGCGCCTTTGTTCAGAATATGCGCGTTCACCGCTATCTCGATACCTCTGTTGTACAGAGCGCCTACGTTGGCGGCGATGGAATTGCCCGGTATACCTTGCGAGGAGGACTGAGGGGCATTGAGGATCAGTCCGTCGATGAGGTTGTTGAAATAGTCTGCATCCAGTGTAATGCGGCCCCTCAGGAACCCGATGTTCACACCCACGTCCGTCTTCTTGCTGGTTTCCCAACGCAGCTTTGCGTTGCCGGCCTGGGAGAAATATAAGGTAGCCAACCCTTCATATGTCCCGGAAGCATACTGTGACAAGGAAGCATAGTCCGCGATCGAGCTGTTGCCGACGACGCCGTAGCTGCCCCTGATCTTCAGGTCGCTGATCACGTCGGCGATGTTTGAATTCTTGTAGAAACTCTCTTCGGAAATATTCCAGCCGACGGAACCGCCCCCAAAGTTGCCCCACTTGTTCCCCGGTGCGAGGGCCGAAAGACCGTCACGGCGGAAATTGAAGCTGAAAAGATACCGTCTGTCATAGTCGTAGTTGATGCTGCTGATAAGAGACACCAGGCCGCTGGCCGTCTGTATATTGCCCGTGGCGGAGATGCTGGACCAGCCGCCCTGGTAGCTGCTGTAATAAGGGTCCGTGATCCCCGTCCGCACCGCGCCCCATCCGTTGATGGTCCGGCGGATCTGTTCGTAACCCGCCAGCACTTTGAAGTGATGGTCGCCAAAGTTGGGGTTATAGACAAGGGTATTGGTCCAATCGGTGGTTTTTAGGACCGTGCTGGTGTTGGTAGCCGCGCCCCCTCCGATGATACTGGGGCGTGCGGTGGCGCCATCGCCGCTGTAGGGGTTGAGAAAGCCGGTATTGGTGATGGAGAGATTGTCATACCCATAGCTGACCTTTAGCCGCAGGTCCTTCAGGACGGACCATTCGCCATATATATTCCCTATAAATGTGTTGTTCTCGGAGGTGTTCTTGTCCAAGTCCAGCACCGTGCGCAGGTTCCAGGCATTAAAAACACCCAGGGAAGAGCTGTTCGCTCCGTAGCCGATGGTGCCGTTGTTCGGGTTGATATTGTAGTTGCCATTGGGCTCGATCGCACGGACATTGGGCGGGAGGATATAGGTCAGACGGGCCAGCGGTTCCGTACCGATGTACTGCGTATTGACGCTGTTACCGCTTGCGCCGGCGATGGAGTTGGGTGGGATGGCCCCGGTGTTGGGCCCGGCATTCTGGGAATTACTGTAGGATATATTCGCGCCGATGGTTACGGTGCTCAGGAATTTATGGTCGATATTTAGCCGGACGATCTTCCGCTTGAAGGAGTTGGTCCTTATGAACCCGTTCTGGTCGGTGTAGCCCGTAGAGAAAAAATAGCTGGTGGCGTCATTGGCGCCGGAGATACTGACATTATGGTTCTGGGAGACACCGGTATGATAGGCCTGATCGTACCAGTTGGTATTGACGATGCTACTGTCCGCATTTTTCTGTAAGGCGAATCCCGGGGTCAGTCCGGCATTTACACGCGCTTCATTCTTGATGTCCACATATTGTGTCGCGTTCAGCAGCTTGGGGAGATTGTAGGCGGAGTTAAAGCTCACCCAAGTATCATAAGCCACCTTGGGTTTGCCTTTCCGGCCTTTGCGGGTGGTGATGACCAGCACGCCGTTGGCGGCCCTGGACCCATAGATGGCCGTGGCGGAAGCGTCTTTCAGCACGTCGATGGTCTCGATGTCCGAGGGATTGAGGTCGGCAAGAGGGTCATTCCCTACCGCGCCGCCTGCAGACCCTGTAAAGACCGTGACGCCGTCCACTATCACCAGGGGATATATGCCCGAAGAGATAGAGTTGACGCCCCGTATACGAAGGACTGGCGGATTGTTCAGCGCGCTGCTGGGTTGAATGATGTCTACGCCCGCCGCCTGACCGCCCAGCAGTTGGGTAAAGGATTGAGCAGGTCTGTTTTCCAGCTTGCTCCCCCCTATCTGGGCGACTGCGCCGGTGTATTCGCGTTTTCCCTGGGTGGAATAACCGGAGGACACCACCACATCCGTAAGGTTGGCAGCACCCGGATGAAGACTAATGCTGATATTATTTGTCTGGGCTGTTGTTAATTCCAGGGTTTCATAGCCAATGTAAGACACGACGAACACGACGGTGCCGTGCTGCCCGGTGAGGAAATGGAATTCTCCTTTGTCATTGGTAACCACCTCATGGGTAGTACCCTTGATATGTACCGTAGCACCGGCCAGCGGCTCCTGCGTCCGGACATCAACGATCCTGCCGTTGATGCTCACATTGGCCTTTTGAGCTGTCGCTGTGTGATACAATAAGATAAATGTTGCGAAAAACAGGGTGCCTGTACGTTTCAGCAGGCGATTCAGAGCTTTGTGCATGGGTCTGCATTGGTTTTGTTGCCGGGGCGTTGGCAGGGGACAATGCCCTGACCAGCAGGCTGGTTCTTGCCGCCGGGTGGGTTACATTATTGATACAAGGAAGGAAAGGGATAACGGTTATCGGGAGTGAATTGCCGGATCAGCAACAACAACTTGTCAGCTGGATAGTAGGTGTCATAAACGTCGATTTATATCAGGTGACAAATATAGGGTAAAAAAATTAATTAGTCTACTTTTTTAGTAGACTAATGTAAAATAGTCTATAAATTATATAGACTATTTGTAAAAAACTCCCGGGAAGGCCCCTCTTTAATTCACCCTATTGAGGGTTCTGGGGAAAATTAGCCGGGTCGTTATGCACGTCGATCTCGCTTTGTGGGAGGGGGAACAACAGCCGTTTGGTCGTCAGCACAGGCGTCGTAAGACCATACTCGTTCAGCAAATACGCCTGCAGGATCGCCAGACCCTTCTGGTACCGGACGAGGTCAAACCACCTGTCGTTCTCAAAAGCAAGTTCCACTCTCCGCTCCCGGAAGACCGCATCCCTGAAGCTATCCTGGTCGGGTAGGTCCGTAGCCGTCCTATCGGCGAGCCCGGCACGCTCCCGGACCAGGTTAAGATAATAAAACGCCGTCCCGGGACCATTTCCTGCATTATATCCGCCTTCATTCTGCGCCTCTGCCAGCAGCAGCAATACATCCGCATACCGGATCACCGGGAAACTATTGCCTTCGTCACCCGTGGGTCCGGGCAGATCAAGATACTTTTTGACAAAATTCCCTTTACGAACCGTCGTTGCATTCGTCAGGTAGGTTGTATCGAGCGAGGCGGTAAACCGTTTATCCCCTGTCTCATACGCGGCGGCGATATCATGCGTGGGCCGGTTATTGTTGGACCCGCCGTACGTCGCGCCGTTGAGGTAGATGGTCACCGGCGCCATGTCCGTGAAATAGGTGTTACCCTCCGAAGGGCTCAGACCTTTCCGGTACCGCACGGAAAAAATGGTTTCTGCATTCTGTGCATTGCCAGCGTTGAAAAGGTCGCCATAGTTTGTCAATAATGAAAAACGTCCGACAAGAGGAGCAAGGGTATTCACCGCATCCGTCCATTTCTTCTCCGTCACATACACTTTTCCCAGCAACGCGCTGGCAGCCCCGGCCACCACTCTTCCCTGGTCCGCAGCGTTCGGATAGGATGCCGGCAGGATAGAAGCCGCCGTTTTCAGATCACCTTCTATCCGGGCATATACCTCGCCTTTGGCGTTCCGTCTATCCGCCTGTGACTGGCTGATCGTCTCTGTCCTGATGACCAACGGTACGTCGCCATACAGCCGGACGAGGTTAAAATAAGCCAGGCTCCGGAGGAACAAGGCCTCCCCCTGGAATTGCTTTTTGGAAGAATCGGGAATATTCGCCGCCCCGACCCTGTCCAGCACCGCATTGGCACGGGCGATGATCACATAAGAGCCGGCATAGCCGTCGGAAATAAAATTACTGGTCGTCACCTCTGTAAAAAGATCGATCTGGGAGGCGGCTCCTGCATTAGCCCCCCGGTCGAAAATATCGGTGTTGTCACTGCGCACCTCCATCAGGTAGTAATAGCTCTTTCCATAGGTCTGCTGGCTTTGCAGAGCATCGTAGACGGCATTCACGCCCTGTTGAAAATCGGCGGCGGTCTTGAAGAAATTAGCAGTAGTCTGGTTGGAAACAGGTGCAAGGTCGATAAAACTTTTTTTGCACGAGGCTGCCAGAAGCAGGATCGCTGCCAGGGCTATTTTTAAAGATGTCATGTCGTTATTCCGTAATTTATATATAGGATGCATGATGTAATATTTTTTAGAATGACAGATGGACGCCGGCCGTAAAGGTTTTTGCCAACGGGTATGTCCCGTAATCTTCCCCCTGCGTCAGCGGGCTGTCCGGACGTGCGTTTACCTCCGGGTTGTACCCGGTGTATTTTGTCCAGGTATGGAGATTCTGGGCGCTGAGATAGAACCTCAATCCCCTGATCCTGTCATGAAACCAGCGGCTCTTAAGTGAATACCCGATCGTCACGTTACGAAGCCGTACAAAAGAACCGTCTTCCACATGAAAAGAGCTGATCTGCCCGCTGTTGGCGTTTGCTACCCGGTTGGCCCGCATCGCTTTCCCATCCCCCGGGTCGGTGGGCGACTTCCAATAGTTCCAATCTTCGATCATCTGATTGGCGTTCCCTTCGCTGTTAAATAAATACCGCCGCTGCAGATTCAGGATCTTATCTCCCTGGACAGCCTGCAATGAAATGGAAAGATCAAAACCCCGGTAACTGAGCTCATTGGTCAGCCCCCAGATGTACTTCGGGAAATAGCTACCGATAGAGGTCCGGTCATTGGCATCGATGACACCGTCCGGCTTATGGTTAGGACCACCTACGTCCAGGAACTTTCTGTCGCCCGGCTTCGCGGTCGCATAGTGCGGGTTTTTTGCGATATCGTCGGCATCCCTGAAAACACCGCCGTTCACATATCCATAATAACTGCCTATGGGCGAGCCGACCTTGGTGATGAATATCTGGGAGATCGTACCATTGCCGCCATCAGAGATGATTGGCGTTCCCGCGGGCCCCAGCTGCAGTACCTTATTGCGATTGACGGAAATATTAAAGCTGGTCGTCCATTTAAAAGCGCCCGTGAGATTATGTGTCAGAACACCAAACTCGACGCCTTTGTTCTGCACCTTGCCAAGATTCTCCAGGGCGGTGCCAAAACCCGAGCTCAGCGGAACAGGTACATTCAGCAGCAGATGGCTCGTGGTAGCGCTATAATAGTCGGCCGTGAGGTAGATCCTGTTCTTTATAAGCCCGATGTCGAGGCCTGCATTGAACTGAGCCGTTTTTTCCCAGGTCAGGTCCGGGTTGGCCGGTTGTGACAAACCCGCCCCGTTCACAAGAACGCCATTCCCCGCGCCCAGCACATAGTTGTTCGACCCCAGGAGATCGTAAGACGCATAGTTCGGTATCTGGAAATTGCCGGTCAGCCCATAGCTGACCCTTAGCTTCAATTCAGAAACAGCTGCGACCCTAAAGAATTGTTCACTGCTGACAAGCCATCCCCCGGATACGGACGGGAAATAACCCCATTTATTATGCGCGCCAAACCTGGAGGAGCCGTCTGCACGGATGCTGGCGGACAAAAAATATTTATCGCTAAAGTTATAATTGATCCTTCCCAGATAAGAAAGCAGCGACCATTGGGAAGCCGTGGAAGTCCCGCTGGTGATAGTCGCTGCGTTGACGGTCTGCACGGCATCGTTGGGAAATCCCGTGCCGTCGGTTTCATTCGCCCTGGTCGTATTCTTTTGAGAAGTATACCCCGCAAGGACGTCCAGATGGTGCGCATCGCCCAGCTGGAATTTATAGTTCAGTGTATTCTCCCAGATCCAGTTGGTAGCCGTAGCGGTCTGTGACGATCCTTTCGGTATCGTGGGTGCGGGCTGCTGGCTTGGCTTGTAGGCGCCAAGTGTCGACGGCCTGTAATACTGCCTGTCAAAATAATTGATATCGGTCCCGAAAAAAGTCTTAAAGGTCAACCCTTTGAGGATTTCATACTCGCCATATATATTGCCAAGGTTCCGTACATGACGCAGCTTGTCCTTGATCTGCGAAGCCAACGCGGCCGGATTTTCCCCGCCGGAAAAACTGTAGGCCCAGGTATTCTGCCTGTTGATAGCGAATGAACCATCCGGGTTATACACAGGGAAAATGGGCGCCGCTTTCAGGGCATTGCTCAGGATACCGTCAAAGGTCCATGGACCTTCGCTGTTGACAAGGTCATACTCGTCGAAACTGGGATTCAGGTTCAATCCTATTTTGAGCCGCGAAGTGAGCTGTGCGGTAAGGTTGGCCCTTAACCCATATCTCTTATACCCGGAATGAATGACAATACCCCGCTGATCATAATAGTTGCCGGAAATATAATACTGGAAGTTATCGTTGCCCCCCGAAGCAGATAAGCTGTGGTCCTGGATGGGGGCCTTCCTAAGCACGGCATCCTGCCAGTCGGTATTCGTCAATCCCTTCGTGCCCGCCAGGTAAGGCAATATTTCGGGAGGGATCTGGTAACTGGCATTACCCCGAACTATATTGTTATCGTTGATGCTGGCATTAGGGAAAGCATCCAGGTAGGCATTATTTTTCCCGTCATAAGCCAGTTTGGAAAATTGATAGGCATCGAGCAATTTGATCTTTTTTGCGACTTCCTGTACACCCCCGTATGCACTGTAATCGATGACGGGCGTACCGCTCTTCTTCCCTTTTTTGGTATTGATAAGGACCACGCCATTGGAGGCCCTTGATCCATAGATCGCGGCAGCCGAAGCATCCTTCAGCACCTCTATGGATTCAATATCATCCGTATTCAACGTGCTCAGCGGGTCGGGCGATTTCTGGAACGAAGCCTGCCCGGTGATATTGATGACATCCGTGCTGCCTTGCAGGTTTTTCAGATCATTGGACAGGGGGAATCCATCGATCACGTACAAAGGATCTGTCCCGGCAGAGATAGAATTAAGGCCCCGTATACGCACGCTGATGCTCCCGCCCGGGGCCGCCGAATTCTGCAGCACCTGCACGCCCGGCAGCCGACCCGCCAGGGCCTGCTCAAAGCTGCTCACCGGCTTATCCTTCAGATCACCGGCACGTAGCGACGACACGGCGCCGGTGACTTCCTTCCTGCGTTGCGAACCATACCCCACGACTACCACATTGTCGAGCGCCAAGAAGCTTTCCTTCAGTTGAACGAAAAGCTCAGGCCCTTCCGGTCTGACTACCGTTGCCGCCAGATCTTTTGGCTCGTAACCTGTATTAGAAAAGGAGAAACTGTACCTTTCCCTTGAAAGAAGATCGGGAAAGACAAAATGCCCGTCTGCATCGGAAATGACAACGCTGATGCCACCTGTCTTCGTACTCCTGGCAGTCACCGATACACCGGCCAGCGCCTCCCCGGAGCCGTTAACCACCCTCCCCGACACGCGTATCTTTTCCTGGGCGTTCAGCATGGATGGAATCAGGGATAAAAGGTATAAAAAGACCGTTATCCTTCGAAAGACAACTCTCTTGCAAGTAGAAAGGATCATGATTATCGTTTTGGTTTGGTTTTCTAATGTAGCTCAGCGTACATTGTTACATACAAATAAAGGTTCGGGATCACCGGCATCCGTATCCCGGAATTTCCCTTCCAGCATGCTCTGACCCGCATTGGCAGGATTGTTCCCCCGGCCCAGCGGCCAGGTCCCCCGGGTGTCGGCGATGCTGATCCCCGCCAACGTGGCTACGCTAAGGCCAAAGTCGGTGCAGTTGTTTCTGTTGAGATGATAAGTAGCATGGTCACATTTTGCCAGCAGGTCCAGGATCTTTTCAAACCGGGTCGCTGAAATAAACTTACCGATGGACTCATCCCAGTCATGCAGCGCATCATCCTTGAAGACGGAAGGAGACCTTACATGCAGGGGCGTAGCCGAAAAGATGTTCTTTTTATGCGGGTAAAATCCAAATGACCGCGCCGTAAAGCTGCCATCTGAATTGTATTTGATCAACGTGACAAACATGTGCCCTACATTATTGATATGCGTAAACGCTTTTCTTTTTCCCGGAACAGGCTGTTTATCGTGCAGGATCAACGCATAGGATACGGCCGTCTTGCCGTCTTTAAACGACTCCCGGAGATCGCGTACCTCTATAGGCGGTGAATTCCCGGCCGGATGTGCGGACAGCGACGATAAGGAATCCGTCGTTTGCAAATAAGAGCAGGCCGCGCTGTCGGTCAAAGCCACCCCCTGAACGCTGTCTGATGCCGCCGGCCCGGAGGCGGAAAATACAGGTGATCGATACCATGCGAAAAGCGTATTCTTTCGATACTCTCCTGCCTTATTGTAAAACTTCATCGCCAGTGGATATAATTTGAGTCTGGCAGAGAATTTTGCCAGGTTAGTAAACAGCTTATATCCTCTCCTGCTGTCCGGGATCAATCTTTTTACCTGCACTACTTTCAACAGCCGGCGCAGACCTTTACGCCCGTCCCGCGTCCGCTCATAATCCGCCTCGGCTTCCAGCAGATCGGGCACTATATCATCCCTTTCAATATATCGGGCGCCGATGGGTAAAAGAGAGTCGGAGACAGGAAGTTTCGACCCCGGCCGTTCAGCAGCCGCAACGCTCTGCAAGGCCGCAAACACAAGCGCTATGACAGGCAATGACCTTTTAAATGGTGCCATATGAGAGGTGTTTGGATTGAAATAATCTTACCAGGTAAAAGGTAGCCGCCGCGGCGGCCAGATGTTTCAAAGTATGCCCGCTGATAAAGCCCGTGAAAGTATAAATGACCCGGTCGAAAATATCAAAGGCCTTCGCAATGACATACCAAATGACAACCCACAGGAGATAAGGCCCCCCTTTTCCGGCGTCCCTTGAAGGAAAGAGCCAAAGGATCAGCGGGATAAGCAACATCGGGTAATACTGGACCAGCACATATAGCCTGAGATCCCCTTCTCCCCGGAGCTCCGTGTAATGCCACCATAATACGCTGGTCACCCCGATAAGGACAAGGGGCGCCAACAAAATTCCCCCCAGCTTTAGATTGATAAATTCAGACAACACAGCGGACAACAGGGACATAAAGACAACGGTCATCGGGATACGGTCGTACACAAGCGTATTATTATCCGGATCTATGTGATACCACGCGGAACCTACACCTGTCAGCAAAACGCCGGCGAACAGTACCGTATAGATCAGGAGCAGCAGCCCGGGAGCGGAACTCTTCCCTATCATCATCAGTCCTATGATGCCAACCGCTATGAAAGGGATGTTGCTGATGACGTTCAAACAATAAGGGAGGCCCAATAAAGGCCGTTTGTCGGCAAAGTCATGGTATAGCCCCGATTCCGGTATTGGGCCGGCCATAAAGACGCCCGTCGTCACAAGGACAGTCATCCCGATCAGTATCAATACCTTATTACTGAAAGAAATATTTGCACATATCATTTTAGTCCACTAAATTGGTAGACTAAAATAATACAATTTCGGATACCCGGAATTAAATACCTGACAAAATTCATATTTTAACTATAATTGTATCCTCCATGCTACGCTGGTCCCGTCTCTTGCTTTCTATTCTTAGTATATTGTGGCTTGGCTCCGTTTTTGCGCAGACACCCGCCGGCTATGCCGGGGAAATAACCGCCTGGCATGCTGCCCGTATAAGCCGTCTGCAGGCAGACAACGGCTGGCTTAACCTGGCAGGCCTTTACTGGCTGGACGAGGGCAGGAACAGTTTTGGCAGCGACCCCGGCAATAAGATCGTTTTTCCGAAAGGGACTATTACGCCCTCGGCCGGCTATTTCGAACGGAAAGGGAATACCGTCAGGATCGTCGTTGAAAATAATACAGCTATTAAAGTAAATGGAGCGCTGGTGAAAGAAGCCGTCATCTATGATAAGGATTCCGCCAGGCCGGCAGTGCTGTCCTATGACAACCTCCGCTGGACCATCATCCGGCGGGATGACAAAATAGGCGTTCGGCTGCGGGATCTGAAGAATGCGCAAGCCGTGGGCTTTCAAGGGATCCAGCGATATCCTGCCGACAGCGCCTGGAGGATAAAGGCCTTTCTACGGAAACCGCCATTCCCTCAAACCATCCCTATTACCAATGTCCTTGGACAAGTGAGCCAGCAGCAGACGGCCGGCACATTGGAGTTTACTATCCATGATAAAAAATATACGCTTGATGCGCTGGAAGAAGGGGATGAGCTTTTTATAATTTTTGCCGATGGCACCAGTGGTAACACTACCTATCCGTCCGGTAGATTCTTATATGCCATAAAGCCGGATCCGGACGGCATAACGCTCATCGATTTCAACAAGGCGATCAACCCGCCCTGTGCTTTTACACCCTATGCCACCTGCCCTCTGCCGCCCAAACAAAATGTTTTGCAGGTGAATGTTGCTGCGGGCGAAAAGAATTATGAACATCAATGACCCGGTGTGAACCGATTAAGCGGGTACGGTGCGTTTCTCCCTGATGACAGTTAGTGAGTACTGACTAATTCTTTGCCCTGAGCGCTGCCAGTGTGGTCTTGCGGCCGGATGGGTTCAGGCTCAGCTGGCCGAGCTTGTGATAGAAAGGCGTAGGACTGGTGGCGGACTTTGGTTGATAGGCTCCCGTTATAATGGGGATATACATTACCCTTCTCCGGCTGGCCTCCCCCAGCAGCGGCGACTGTTGCACTCGGTGCCAGATACGTCCGTTATGGACGGTGAGATCGCCGGCGTTGATATCAAAGCCTACCTCTCTTACGTCTGCCGTATTGTCGATAAAGTATTTCTTCCTGAACAAAAGCCGAAAAAGACCTTGCTTATGGGTTCCGGGCAATACCCGAAGTCCGCCATTCTCATAAGGACAGTCGTCCAGGTGAAGCCCAACGTTCAGCATTGGCTGTATCCGTCTTCCCAGGAAAAGATCCCTTGGGCTGTCCGTATGCCACCCCAGCTGACGGAATGCGCTGGAAGGCGTATTGACATAGTGATTGACGACCAGCCCGTCTTTTTCGTTCTCCCCGATGCGGCCTTCGTAATCCCCCAGCAACGACGTGAGGGCTGCCAGACGTGAGTCCTGCAGGAATTTTTTCAGCACGCCACTGTAATGAGAGGCAAAGGCGATCCGTTGTATCAGCGGTGAGCCATCTACGTCCTGGCCGAATTTCAGAGGTATGCCATTCACCTTCGCAATACCCTTTCGCAGCAAATAACGTTGCGTTTGACCGACTTCTTCCAATAATAGGGCTACCGTGTCCTTGTCTGCAAAACCTTTGAACTGGATGATGCCATGCTCGTCAAAGTAACGCAGCTGCTCTTTGGTCAACGATCTCTCAAAGTGGAATTGACGGGGTGCTTTGTTATTCATAGTTCGTTTTATTAGTCTACTAAATTAGTAGACTATAATAACATAAAAAAATATATTTTATTGTACAGGCAAAAAAATGTCCCTTATTTACCCTTTATCCCGACAACGATAAGTTCTCCCGGGGAGTTTGTTGCCGGTAACGTCAGTTCCAAAAGACCCGGATACCTTTGCTGCACGTCGATCTTTCTTCCGTTGAACCTTGCCTCATAATGATAGGTAGGATTAAGACACGCCAGCATGCTGCGCTCGTGGGGTGGGGTCAGCTTGTCAAAGGTCAGCTCGGCACGATAGTTATTCTTCAGCTCATTGGTCTTTGATGAACTGATCAGAACCTCAAAGCCGGCAGATACGGTGCCGGGACGATAATAGGCCGTTATCCAGTTCAGGATAGGCGTCGATAGCCCTGAGAACTGGTGCCAACCCGCTCCACGGCGGGACGCTGCCAGGAAATGCTCAAAAGTATAATAGGACAGACGGACCTCATCGTTATATAGATCAAGCGCCGTATGGGCGATGGTAAACGCCAGATCGCTGCGCCCGAGGTCCAGCATGGTCTTCCACATCAGCCACTGGTGCGGCATCCATACGGCGCCATTCCAGTAGCCGTCCTGACGGTAATAAGGCGCGGCCTGATCCACCACACCCATACCCGATGACGTCCAGAGATGCTTGGGGGAAAAAAGCTTTTCCAGCAGTGTCCGGGTTTGATCCCCGGTGCAAATGCCGGCAAATAAAGGGTAGGCGCCGTCAAGCCCCATATTATAATTGGTCAAACCATTATATTTAAAAAAAGATACCGGACGACCCAGCGAGTCATGACGTACATAACCGTAATACCCGCTGCTGCTGTCCCAGGCCACCGTCTGAAGTGCCTGCTCAAAACGCTTCACATCATTTTTATAGATCACAACATCATCCTCGAAGCCCAGTTTTTCTGCTGTCATGGCTAATAACTTGGCCACCCGGATACATTGGGCCGTAGTAATGACAGGGGTCACCGTCGCCTCCGATCTTGATTGGTGTACGGCCACCTGGGGCGGGTAATCATCCCAGCCGCCGGAGTTATAAAAATAGTCCCAGGTTTTTAAAAGGTTCGACCCGAGCGCGTTCGTGCTCGACCCACCCTCTTTGCCGGCAAAAAAATTATAATAACGTTTCAGCCGGGGATAAAAATAGTGCAGCAGGTCCCGGGATGGCATTTTGTTGTATAGATCAAACAAGGCATAAAATTGCGTGGGAACAAGGGAGCCATGATGAATAAATGCCGACTGTGCGTCGGCGGAGGTCGTATAGGCATTGATACAGTCGATCGCCAACGCCGGGTTGACATCATTCAAACCAAGGGCCGTAAAACCCAGGTCCCAGGTGTACAGACTGTTCCACCATTTGCCAGGTGTAAAATGTCTGATATAGCTTTTCTGGGTATACACCGGGTACACAATATTGGTCATCAGCGTCGCCTTGAACAATTGCAGACTAAGCCCGTATTTTTCACCGGCAGGCAATAACCCGGAAGCCTTTGCTGCCAGTACAGCTTCATCCTGTTTACCGAGGTCAGCCAATCGTCGTTTTACTACGTCCGGGCTGTTGCCGGTAGCGATCAGGACATTCAACGTTTGGCTGGATCTCGGACCCAGCACGACAGGTCTTATAAATACATTGCTGAAATGTCCTTCTTTATTGCCTTCAAAAATACTGGATACATGGTTGTGCGTATAATAACGCATATAAATGTCCAGTTCATCATGCAGGAATTGTCTGATCGTAAAGTTATCGTTGTCCCATGTAAGACCATAATAGTTGTCGATATCCCGGTATTTTAAGATGAGTGACCGTCCCGCCGGGTCTTCCGACAGTTGCGGCTGGAATTGAGGCGATTGTGGCTTGATCGCAATATCCGGGTGTTCGCCCGGAGATAGTAAGATACCGTTTAACACCACCGCATCGCCTCCCAGGCTTTTGATGACAACAGCCGTATCTCCAACAGGCCGGTAAGGCACCGATACCACAGCCAGCGCCCCATTACCGGTAAGTATAACAGGCTCCGTAACCCCCGTGATCGTGACTGGACAGGTTTTCCCCGCGGCCAACTGATACACGAGGCTGAGCGTACCTTCGGACGGCATACCCGCACGATAATAAGAAACGTAGTCATCCTTATGTACTCCAAAATCCTTTCCCAGGGCCGACCCTTGAATAAACTTCTTATTCCTGACCTCACCCAGCATCCACCCGTCATAGACAAGATGGTCCTGGGGCGTTTTTTTAAAAAAATGCACTTGTTGATAGTCCACCCCGTTAAACCATAGGGATCCGGCCGGGTAATCAAGCGTAACCTCGGGATACAGGTCCGGGTAAGCCATAAAGGCTATCAGGTTCAACGCCAGGTTTTGGGGCGACGAAGTGTTGTTTACGCATTTGATGCTTACACGGACAGTGGTGCTGTCTTGAATGTCGTAGGTGACGTCTGTATAAACCCGGTCTTTCCATTCAAGTTCATAACGAAAGGTGTACGTCGTACCGTTGTCGTTGGACATCCAGGGAAAATAGCCCGATTCAAAATTGACGTTGGGTATCAGCATCCTGTTACGATAGTAACCCGGGAGAACAGAAAAGTCCATGCGACGGCCCGAACGAAGATCAGGCAAATGTGATATACCGGCGTATTTCTTCCCATAAGGTCCCCATGCCGAAGCCGCTGTGATATCATGCTCGTTGTTTAGCTTGTCAAGGCCGGCCGCAGAAAATCCTTTTGGCTGGGCCGTGGCAAAAAAACAAAGGACGACACAAAAAGAAAAAAATAACGCCCGGTATATCATAAGAACTTTTTATTAAAGATCTCAATATCCTAAATTCTGCTTTATCTTACTTTTATTGATATCTATCTGGCTTTGCGGGATTGGGAAGACCATGTTGTTTTGTGTAATGGGCTGCACGATATTGATGGAGGCGGCCTTGCCGTTGATCACTGGTATTGCGCGGCCGGTACGGACCAGGTCCCACCAGCGTTGGCTTTCAAAGGCAAATTCCACCCTTCTTTCCTGTTCCATTGCCAGACGAAAGCTTCCCTGATCCGGGATGTCCGCCGAGGTTTTTACAGGCAGCCTTGCCCTGGTACGTATCATGTTCAGGTATTTCATGGCATCTCCCGATCCATCATACGCCTTTTCATTCAGGCATTCCGCATACATAAGCACGACGTCTGCATACCTGATGACAGGAATATTGTTGGGGTTATCGTTTTTCACCGCCGGGGCCGGGTTCCTGTATTTCTTTACAAATACGTCGGAAATGGTTTGTCCGGCGGCATTTACATAGGAGGTTGCCAGGGAAAGATCTTTTCTTATATCTCCCGGTTCATAGGCGTTGATCAGATCCTGCGTAGGCCGGTTGTTCCCATCGCCTCCAAAGGCGATAATAGCGCTCCCCGAATTTAATGGCGCAAAAGAATTGGGCCAGGGGTTACCCTCGCCATTCAGTCCTGCTGCAAACTGCACTTCAAACACGCTTTCTTTTCCATTTTTCTTGGCGGGGTCGAATGCATCCGCGTAAGCGACGGTGTCGTAGATATTCAGGTTTATCACTTTCAACAAAGCTGTCGCCGCCGCATCATACTTATGTTCCGTCAGGTATACCTTTCCCAGCATGGCATCTGCTGCTCCCTTGGTAATTCTGCCTATATCTGCTCCTTTATAAGAGACAGCCAGCACAGCTTCTGCTTCCGAAAGGTCTTTCTCCACCTGTGCATATACTTCGGCGGATGGGTTACGCCCATAATTATACCCTTCATTGAGGCTGGATATCAATGACTTTAATACCAGCGGTACATCGCCGTAAGTTCTCACCAGCTCAAAGTACAGGTATCCCCGGATGAATTTTGCTTCGGCGATATATCTTTGTTTTAAACTGTCGGTTATTTGAATGGGAGCGATCCTCTCAAAAAAGAGGTTGGCCGCGGCAATGCCCTTATAACAATCGTTCCATCTTTCGGAAATAAATGGATTGGTCGTCCGGATATAGAATCGGTCGAACTCGTCCTGGTCCGTCACCGTGCCCGAGAACACCGGCAGTGTATTATCCGAGCTTATTTCCCCAAAGACATAATTATTTGTAGAAACCCCCGCTGTCTGTAAGCTTGAGTACACCCCGTTCAACCCTACCCTGGCATCATCGGCGGTCTTGTAGAAGTCGACGACTGATGCGGAGGATTCAGGGCGAAGATCTATAAACTTTTTACTACAGGAAGCGACAACAAAGAGGAAGCAGAGATATAAATATATATTCGACTTTTTCATGTTCATTTTTTTAATTCGTGTTGAATTGCTTTTGATCGATCCCCTGTCAGAATCCCAGATTGATGCCGACCGTATATGATCTGGCCAGCGGATAAACACCATAATCTACGCCGCCCGTAAGCGCTCCTCCGGTGGGTAGACCGTTACTGGTGGATTGTTCATAACCGCTGACCTCAGGATTATACCCGCTGTACTTTGTAATAGTGAACAGGTTCTGTCCGGACAGATAGATACGCACCTGTTTCAGTTTTGCCCTGTTCAGCCACTCCCGGGGCAAGGTATATCCCAGGGTTATATTCTGACAGCGCAGATACGATCCGTTCTCTATGAATCTGCTGGATAAGGCGCTATTGTTCCCCGTGGGTACCGCGTTCGCGCGCGGGGTCATACCGTCCCCCGGGTCGGAGGGCGACCTCCACCTGTGAAGAACTTTTGTGGTCTGGTTCTGGCTGCCTTCCATGTTGTAAATAAACCTTTTACTGAGATTGAAGATCTTGTTCCCATAGACACCCTGTATGGCGATGTTCAGATCAAAACCTTTGTAGCTGAACGTATTGGTAAACCCGTAAATAAATTTGGGCTGGTTGTTCCCGATCACAGTCCTGTCATTCGCATTGATGGTATCGTTATGATCGATGTCCGCATAAATAACATCACCGGGTTTGCTGGTGGGGTCGTGGGCGTGCTTGCTTAGCTCGCTCTGGTCTTTAAATACGCCCAGTTGTTGATACCCGAAATAGCTGCCGATGGGCTGGCCGATCATGGTGATATTTGTTTCACCCACGCCGCTGCCGCTGCGTATCGGGTCCCCGTTAGGACCAAGCGCTAACACCTTATTCCTGTTCAGGGAAAGATTGGCATTGGTCCTCCAGACAAATGCACCTTTTATATTCGTAGAGGTCACCGAAAATTCCCAGCCCTTATTTTGCATCTTTCCTATATTCTGCACAACAGTGCTGAATCCTGTGATGGTAGGCACGTTCACCGCAAGCAGCAGGTCTTTTGTGACCCTTCTGTAATAATCCACGGTAATATAGACCCTGTTGTTAAAAAGCCCTACATCCAGACCGGCATCTACCTGCTGATTTTTTTCCCAGCTCAAGTTGGGGTTTGCCGGGGAGGAGGGGGTGACGCCATTGCCAAGTCCGTTGTTAAGGACATAATTCGAAGCCTGCAGCAGGGATGCGTATGGGTAGAAGCTATTGAATGCGTTATTGCCGGACAGCCCATAGCTGGCGCGGAATTTGGCTTCCGACAGTACATTCACATTTTTCAGAAATGGTTCTTCTATAATACGCCAGCCGGCCGATACGGCGGGAAAAGTGCCCCAGCGATGATCCGGCCCGAAAATGGAGGAGCCGTCCCTGCGTACCGACACATTCAGCAGATACTTGCTCCTGTAGGCATAGGTGGCGCGGGCAAAATAGGACACCGATGAGTTTTGCGCTACAGAGGCCGTAGCCGTGGTGGTGGGACCGTTGGCGCTGGCATTGATGGTTTCCACAAGGTCGTTGGGGAAGGCGCTGCCGCCCCCGCCGTTGGTCTGATAGCTGTACTTTGTGCTTTCCATACCCAGCAACACGTTGACATTATGATCTTCAGCAAAAGTTTTGTTATAGGTAAGCGTTTGGTTAAAAAGCCAGCTGACCCCCTGACTCGATCCGGTGGACCCTGTCGCTGTAGTAGGCGGCAGCAGTTGGTTCAGCGGCATTTTTGATGTACGGAAATTATTCCCGCTGCTATCGCTGAAATTTACATTACCCGACACCCGGTAGGTAAGGAAGCTGAACAGGTTGTATTCCGCATAGGCATTTGCAAGCACATTGGCCCTCCTCACCGTGTTATGATATTCCGTGATATTGGCCACGGGATTTGTAATCCCCGGCCAGTTATACAGCGGGGCTATTGCGGTTTGTGAGGAATAGGTGACGCCGTCCGCCGCATAAATAGGCGCCATCGGCGCCACCGCCAATGCCGAATTGATAACGCCGTTATTCGCCCAATGCCCATCCGTATTTACGGGGTTGGCGACACGGTACACAGGCAGGATGTTCATACCCACTTTCAACCTGGGCGAAACATTTGCATCCACATTGATCCGGATTGAATAACGCTTTAATGTAGAGTTTTTTATGACACCCTCCTGATCCAGGTATGCCCCGTTGATAAAGTATCTCAGCTTATCGGTGCCGCCGGAGAAAGAAAGCGCATAATTGCTGATCATCGCATTGCGAAAAATAAGGTCCTGGTAATTGTGATACGGTAGCGCGGCAATCTTTGCAGGATCGTCGAAATTCAGCCAGTCATACCCTTCTCCCCGGGGATAACGGTATCTTAGATTCGATGCGGGGCGTACATTGTTGGGGTCCGACACGCTTGCGTTGGGAAACCGGTCCAGATAGGCATTATTGGATGCCTCTTTTGCAAAGTCGGCAAATTGCTGAGAGTTTAAAAGATCTATTTTTTTTGTCACCTGCTGTACGCCGGTGTAAGCGTTAAAGTTGATCATCGATGTTCCGGATTTGCCTTTTCTGGTAGTCACCATCATGACCCCATTGGCGCCCTTGGAACCATAAATAGCCGCCGACGAAGCATCTTTCAGCACATCGATACTTTCAATATCATCGCTGTTGAGCAAGGCAAAAACTTCCGAACTGGTGATATTGCCGTCTATGACGATCAAAGGCGTGTTGCCGGCAGAAATGGAGCCCAACCCCCGTATCTTGATGGAAGGGGTGCTGCCCGGCGCCCCGTTGCCCTGCTGCACTACAACGCCGGGTATTTTTCCCTGGAGCGCAGTTGCTACGTTTGAAACAGGCATATCCTTTATTTCCTGCATGGGTACAGAGCTGATAGCCGCGGTCACTTTTCCTCTTCTTTGTACGCCATAACCTACGCTTACTACAACATTTTCACCTATCTTTTCCAGCGTCTTTAGCACGATCCTCAGATCTGCGTTACCGGAGAATGATACTTCCTGTGTCACAAACCCCACGTAAGAGATCACCAGCGTTCCGGATGATCGGGGGGATTCCAGGGAAAATCCTCCATCCGCCCTCGTAGCCGTACCCGCAGTCGTGCCTTTTATGGTCACGGAAGCGCCTTCGATGGGGCTGCCCGCCGAGTCGACCACATGACCCGTAATGGCAATGGACGGCACAGGGGGCTGAATAATAAAGGAGGCAGAGATGTTTTGTTTTTCTTTTAGCGTAACTACGATGACCTTCCCCTGGATCGTATAGCCCATCGGCTGGCCGGCAAAACAGGCATCCAATACTTTGCCGATAGGTTGATCCTTTATATCGAGGGTTACTTTTTTTGCTTCACGCAACCCGCTTTTGTCAAAGAAAAATACATAATCGGTTTGCTTCTCGATAATATTAAAAACTTTTTCTAGTGGAAGGTTCTTACACGAAAGAGTTACGTTTTGCGCAAATCCGTCGGCGTACGCCTGCAGGAACATCGTCAACAAAAATATTGACAGCAGTTTCATGATGCGCGCCAGTCGTCTGGTCAGGAGAAAAGACATACTTCAAGCTGTTTAGTTGGTTAATAAATAATCCATAGGTTATAAGGATACAAGTTGGAACAAATGGAGCTCAGGGAGTGATCAGGGAGAAATGACAAGCGTTCTATTTTCCATTTTATAATTTATTTTTGTGATCGATAATATTTTCAACATCTCGGAAAGACTTGTGTTCCCCGGGATCTTCCCGCCGAACTTCCTTTCGGGCACCTTTCCATCAAAGACTATATCTACGTTGTACCACCGGCTCAATTGCTTCATCAGCTGGGGAATGCCGGCGTCCTCAAAATAAAAATACCCGTTCTTCCATGCGAGCACTTCTTCTATATTCACATCGTTGCTGACGCTTAATTGCCCGGCTTGCCAGATGGATTGCTGCCCTGGTTTTAACAGCACAGATTTGCCGCCTGCCTGTAATTGTACACTCCCTTCTACCAGCGTGGTCTTGATATTTTTCTCGTCATCGTAGGCATTTACATTGAAATGGGTACCCAGCACTTTTACTTCCATGTCGCCTTTTTGTACGATAAATGGCAGCTTTTTCCCGTCTTCCGGAGAGACAAAGCGAGCTATTTCAAAATATGCTTCGCCCTTGATGGTAACACGTCTTTCTTTTCCCGTAAAGGTCACCGGATAGGTGATAGAGCTTTCCGCATTAAGCCAGACCTTACTGCCGTCGTACAATTGAATGTTAACTACCTTGCTGCCCCGGGGATTGAACAGCGTGTTGTAAACAACCTCTTTTGGCGTTGCTCTCTTTGCATTTTTATAAACTATTTTACCATCAGCCGACTTTTCTATTTTCGAATCACCCTGTTCGGCGATGGTGCTGCCCGGGACACTATCCAAAAAGACGGTGGTTCCGTTGGCAAGCGTGAGCATAGCACGGTTGGTTTGCGGGGCATTTATATCCGCGGGGGAGGAGGTAGTGGCAAAGGCAGGTTTTATGGTATGTTGAGAAGAGAAAAAGAAGAAATATCCCCCTAAGCCGATCAGCAAAATGATAGAGGCGGCGACAGCGCTATATTTCCAGACACGAATGGCAGGCCTTGGTCTGATACCCTTCCGAATAGCGGATAAGATTTCCAGCCGGACCTTTTCCTTGTCCTCGGGCTGGCTTATATCCCATTCGATATCTTGTTCATTTACAGCGTGGTACCAATTCAACAGTTCTTCCCTTTCAGACGGGGAAATGGTTCCCTCAAGATACGCCTTGACCAGGGCAAGCAGTCTTTCTCTTTCCATATGAGCAAGCGTTTACCACTGTAAGTACCTGGTGACAGGGATTTACCCTTAGTGCTGCTCAAAAAAAATTTTAACTGCGGCGATAATAACGATCGCATTGTCTTTGTTAAAATGGAGGCGCAGCGTTTTTAAGGATTTTGTAAGATGCGCCTCTACAGTTTTTTCGGAGATGCCCATTTGCGCCGCGATCTCAGGGATCTTCATGCCTTGCTCCCGGCTGTATTTAAAAACCGTCCGGCATTTTTCGGGCAACGTTTCTACAATGCCATTCAAATATTCTTCAAGGAATTTAGCGGAGATGATCTCATCGATGGTATAATTCTCATGAGAAGGGGCGTTTAATTTTAATTTGTCCGCCCGCCCATGTTCGCGGTAATACAATTTAAAAACGGAGAATTTTACCGCGGTGGCAAGATAGCTGTCGAGATGGTCAATTTGCAAAGTACTTCTTCGATTCCAAAGGCTTATAAAAAGCTCCTGCACTATTTCCTTTGATGTTGATTTGTCTTTTGAGTGTTTAAATGCGATGGATAGCAGTTTGTCCCAGTAGCGATCATATAAAGTTGAAAGGGCGGTTTCGTCATCATCACGTAATAGCGATAATAATTCTTCGTCGGTGTAAAGAGAGTATGGCTTTTTTAATCGCTTCACACTTAAAAATAGTAAATTTTATTTATTCATCGCTACCTCTGCACCCATATTAAGTGTTCGCGGCAATGAGATCGAGTTTGATGAACTGCCATCGCTCATTCCGAAGACAGATGGGGTCAAAATCTTCATCAGCATAAGTAAAGTCGTTGAGGTTGTGACGTATACGGGCAGGGTCGTGACCATATGGGTATCGTTGCTCATGGAGATCGATCATTTGCTGAATAGCATAACGATGCAGCAGAGCATGAATATCCCAATAATCTTTTTTTCGCCCGCGACGTTGTATGACATCCATCTTCATAGCGATGATCTCTTCGATGGTAGCCATACGCAACTGCTCCAGGATCAGCGGAGGCTGTATAAATGCATCCGTATAGTATATATCGAGCTTGATTGCTTCCTGTGGGCTGTTGCCAACAAAATAAGACCTGCCCATTCCAACAGGGCCAGGGGTAGGCTCGGAAACATAGAGATATTGCTGCCGCATCCAGGCATCTATGGCATCGAAATCCAATGATCCGTAAAGTCTGTCTGTAAATAGATCGATATCCACCGATATACGGTGCCCCAGTTGCAATGCAAGAGCAGTGCCGCCTACAAGACGAAAGGGATCGAACGATCTGGCAGCCATTAAGTCCTTAAGGATCGCCTGCAAAAGGGGCTCGGTAGTATGCCAGTTCAGATCAGGCATGATTAAGAATTATTTTTGTGTCGTTCCAGGACTCTATCGATGGTCCTCTGTCCGTAGAAGCGAGTGATCTCATTTTTTTCCTGCTCATTACCGCGCTCCCAAACGCGTTCAATAATGGCACGTTGCTGACGTTGCCAGTCGATACGTTCTATCCGGGTATCCCAAAAAAGGGCAGGACGCAGTTGGCTGAGATCGGGTTGGCGGGGTGCTGATTGCTTTTCCTTCTCCTGCTTGATCTCATAAAATATCTGTAGGGTCATGAGAAAGCCCTCTTCAAGACCCAGTTGCTCTTCAATGCGCAGTGCAAGCGAAGTATTCATGTTGCGTCTACCCTTTATAATGGCGCTAATAGTTTGCGGAAATTCCTGGATAGAAAGGGCAAATGGCCCCTGTGCAAGCTTTCTTTTTTTAAGCTCGCGTTCCAGAACGACGCCGGGGTGAAGGCCTTTTACGATGTCCAAGTCTTTTTTCACAACATGAAAATAAACAATTTTGTTTATATATTTTTGTGCAAGCAAAATTATTTATATTATAACTAAAAATAATTGATTATCAAGAAATTATAAATTAATATTTGCTTGACTTACTTGTCTGACAAGTATGAAGATGGCTAATATATATTGAGATAATTGTTTTTAGTTATTATTAACCCATATCCACCCAAACCATCATTCAATCTTTCCCCGGGAAAGTTGAATAACATACTTCTTCTTTTCTCAGTGCCTGTATAAAAAAGTAAGGAGCCTATTCTATAATTGTATGGTAGGACGGTGCCGCTTATTGAGCAGCGAAGATGTAAGTTCATCAATTCCTTTATTCCAACAATTTTAAACTTATTAAATTCGTCGGTTCGCACATTATCAAATTTTTTCGAAATGTCCAGCGTAACTGAATCCTTTTCGTAACTGATATTGAACGAAGAATAACTTATAGAAAGAGAGGTAAAGCTTAGGTTAATAGCGGCTATCTTATCAAAATTCTTCATCGATTTTATCATCGACAGCAGTATTTTGGGAGATTTGTAAAATGTCAATGTCGCTCTTGTATCAAACAAATCCTTTAGTTTATTGTTAATTGGATCATTTAAAGCTTGCAGGTTGATAGTAAAGCTTGGATTCGTAATAGTATTACCATAACCACTCATCCTTTTTTGTACATTCGGAAGTGAGTCGGAAGAATAGGCCGGACAAAATGCATTAAATGTTTTCTTATCTATACTCATTTTAAAAGTAATGAGTATAGATAATGGGTTTATTGGAAAAATTTGCTTGTCGGTATTGTTTAGGATGCTCATGGAGACGCTGCTAATAGAATCTCTAAGTAATGATTGAACTTTTTTTTGTTCTGCACTATATGTTAGATAATATTCTGCTAATGCCTTAGTAAAAGTTTTGTTTAGGCTGTCAGTTGTTACTATGATCATACTGTCTTCATGTTTTCGGTTCTCAGAATCCCTTTGTTTGATCTCACGTTGGGTTTTCTGGTCGGCTCGTTGGGCACTGTAATCTGTTAACCCGAGTGACGTGACAGTAAAGAAAAAGAACCAAAAAAATTTGAAGCTTGTTTTTCCTAAGATGGAGGTGTCTATCCTAGGTCTTCCCTGGAAGACAGCACGTTGGTTCAGGATTGCCCATTGGTCAAAAAAGGCAGATATTCCAAGAAGAACAGTACAAATCCTTGATAAAATGAGCAAGAATGTATCCATACTGGCAAGGGGTTAAAATTTAATTTGTGAGATCCGTTATGATGATAAAAAAGTATAATAAAATTAACAATGAATTATAAATGTATCAATAGCTAAATAGATCATTTCGGTAATTGACAGAATATCGGCCACGTATATATTTTTACCAAATAGCCATTATATTCCATTCGATAACAACAGGGTAATAAAAAAATCCCTGACCAGCTTTTGCCGATCAGGGATTGCTAACAGGGATGGTCTAACGGTATGGAAAAATGATTTTCTAAGAAGCTATTGGTGCAAGGTGACGGTGGGCACTTTTGTTGTCTGACCCGCGGTCACCGCGATATTTGTGATCGTCGTATCCTTATAGCCGTCCCGTCCCTTGAAATTTATGGAATAGGTTCCTGCCGGTACGTTGCGGATCTGGTAATCGCCGTCTTCCCAGTCGGGTATCGCATATAAGGTATCACTGCCGCTAATGGCTGTGATCAGTGCTACTTTCCTGCGAGGCAATGCCTCGCCTTTGATCTTTGCCTGTACCTGGTCGTTAAAGACGACGATATACGGCTTCAGCAGGAACTCCCCGTTCCAGAAGAAGACGGAACGATCCAGGTTGAAGTCCAGCCACAGCTTGAAGTCGTTGCTGCTGACAGAACTGACGTCCACACGGCGGACATTGATAGTAAAGTAGGGATGCGGACCAAATACTTCCAGGGGATAGTGGGTTACACTGTCCGTATAGATCGTGTTGTCGGAACCCAGTGTGATCTTTACCTTCAGGATCTTTCCGCTGGGGATCAGACCGTTGGCCAGCAGCGTATCGACGCCATTGCGCAGTTTCAGCAGGTCGTATACGCCAGGTGTGATGTTCAGCGTATCCCAGAATACGGATTTGTTCTCCTGGGTCCTGTGCCGTCCGCAATAGTTGTCGTCCCATTGATCATCCTCATCGCCGTCCGTCTGTTTGGAGCCTGTATCCACCAGTACTGCCACTTGCCGGATATCGATCAATACTTTTGTAAATTGAATAGGGTCATCCATCATATAAATGGATACCTGCGATTTGCCGGGCGGGATACTCGGATTACTGGTGGACGAATTGTTCTTGTTACACGCGAAAAATACAAATAATGCAGCGGCGGAAATGCCGAAGGCAAGCCACTTGGTTACCGTTTTCATGTTTGTAGGTTTTATAGGTAGAGATACTGCATCGTCCTGGCAAAAGGTTGCCAAAAACTATTCCAATACACGTTATTGACCCGTTAACCATACGCTATAACCGATGCTCATTTTTATCATTTCGTTATAAACCAAGTCATTGCAAAATTTTAATGTGGAAAAATTGCCACAGCCGGCAACCAGGTCTGAAGAAAATTTTCCGGCAGATTTGGAAATATCAGATCCCCGCCCCTATCTTTGTGCCAGTTCTTAACACATCTCTTATCAAGAAAGGCTGAGGGAAATGGCCCGATGAAGCCTTGACAACCTGCTGATGCGTAACTGCTGAAAGTAAGGTGCCAACTCCATCCCGATGGAATATCGGGACAGATAAGTCAGACCCGCTTGACAATATTCAACCACCATATTTAAAGCTCTTCTGACTATCAGAAGAGTTTTTTTTTGCCCGCCATGTACGTCCGGACGATGGATATCATCCATCCGGCGGCCTGGATGAGCAAGAGGAGACTCCACTCTGATGTATTCTCTTGGTAAGTGGTGTCGCTGAACACAATTATTCAACATCAAAACTTGTTTAATCATGGGAGCGACAACACAACTCATTCACAGCATTCCTGTAGATCCACTGACCGGCGCTATCTCCGTGCCCATTTATCAGACATCTACTTTTGTCCAGGAAGCACCTGGCGTAAACAAGGGCTATGATTATGCCCGGACGGGAAATCCGACCCGCGCCATACTGGAAAACCTCATTGCGCAATTGGAGGATGGCCATACGGGCGCCGCCTTTGGCAGCGGCCTGGCAGCCATTGATGCTGTCCTCAAGCTGCTGCAGGCCGGGGACGAGATCATCGCCGTAGACGACATCTACGGAGGCGCCTTCCGTCTCTTTGAACAAGTTTATCGCAAGTTTGGTATTGACATAAAATACGTCGATACTACAAACACCGAAAACGTACTCAATGCACTGACGCCAAAGACAAGACTCATCTGGATCGAGACACCCACCAATCCAACACTGAAGATCACAGACATTGCGGCCGTCGCGAAGATCGCCCGGGACCATCGATGTCTGCTGGCGGTAGACAACACCTTCGCCTCTCCCGCTCTTCAAAAACCATTGAGCCTGGGAGCTGACCTGGTGATCCATTCAGGCACCAAATACCTGGGTGGTCACAGCGACCTCATCGCAGGGCTGGTAGTGACGAAGGACAAGGAATTGGGAGAGAAGATCAAGTTCCTGCAAAATGCCGGCGGGGCCATCCTCAGTCCTTTCGACAGCTGGCTGCTGATCAGGGGCATCGAAACCCTGCATCTGCGGGTCCGTCAGCACGGGGCCAGCGCCCGCGCCATCGCCGCATTCCTGGAGCAACATCCCGCCGTGGACAAAGTGTTCTATCCGGGTCTGCCCACTCATCCGGGACATGACATCGCGGCCAGACAATCAAAAGGGTTCGGCGGTATCGTTTCCTTCACGTTGAAAGAGAACACCGCCGATGCCGCGGGAGACTTCGTAACCTCCACCAGTTTATTCAAGCTGGCAGAAAGCCTGGGTGGCATCAAGAGCCTGGTTTCTCATCCCGCAACGATGACACATAAAACAATACCTGCCGAAAAAAGAAGGGCGGCTGGTGTTGCCGATAGTCTGATCCGTCTGTCCGCGGGACTGGAGGATACGGAAGACCTCATTGAGGACCTCCGTCAGGCATTGGACCGTATCCATGCCCAGTCCCGGGTCCGGGGAACAGGCGCCACCGAAAATATCACCCGTGCCGCATCACCGTCAGTACGGACCTCGCAGCCGGAGGGACGTACAGCGCAGCCGGTAGGAAAGGCGGTGGTTACAGCATGACGCCTTCTGTTAAATTCGCCGATTAGTATTTTTCATAGTCAAAAAATTTTTATGAGCAAACATCATTTTGAAACACTACAGCTGCACGCGGGTCAACAGATCGACCCCACCACCAAATCCAGAGCTGTCCCCATTTATCAGACGACCTCTTATGGCTTCGACAATTCGGAGCATGCTGCCAATTTGTTCGGACTAAAGGCATTCGGTAATATCTACACCCGCATCATGAACCCCACCACCGACGTATTCGAACAACGTATTGCGGCATTGGAGGGGGGCGTGGCCGCACTCGCCACCAGTTCGGGTCAGGCGGCGCAATTCCTGGCGCTGAACAATATCCTCCAGGCAGGAGATAATTTCGTCAGCACTTCCTATCTCTATGGGGGCACCTACAATCAGTTCAAAGTGGCCTTCAAAAGACTGGGCATCGACGTGCGCTTTGCAGACGGCGATGACGTGGAAAGCTTTGTCCCCCATATCGATAAGAACACAAAGGCCATCTATCTGGAAACCATCGGAAATCCCAGGTTGAACATACCCGACTTTCAGAAGTTCGCCGCCCTCGCCAAAGAATATGATCTGCCGTTGATCGTCGACAACACTTTTGGCGCGGGGGGATACCTGTTCCGTCCCATCGAATGGGGCGCCAACATAGTTGTGGAATCCGCCACCAAATGGATCGGCGGTCATGGCACTACCATCGGCGGCGTTATCGTGGATGCCGGCAATTACAACTGGGCAAATGGAAAGTTCCCGCAGTTTACGGAACCTTCGGAAGGCTATCATGGTCTGAAATTCTGGGATGTATTCGGAGAAGGCAATCCCCTGGGGCTGCCCAATATCGCCTATATCATCCGGGCAAGGGTAGAAGGTCTGCGTGACTTTGGCGCCTCTCAAAGTCCGTTCAACGCCTTTCTGCTGTTGCAGGGACTGGAAACGCTTTCCCTGAGAGTGCAGCGTCATGCTGACAACACCCTGGCTCTGGCGCAGTGGCTGGAGCAGCATCCGCAGGTTGACTTTGTAGAATATCCTGGATTGAAGAGCAGTCCTTATCATGCTTTGGCAGCCAAATACCTGAAGAATGGCTTTGGCGGCATTCTCAATTTTGGTATCAAAGGGGAGGACACGGCAAAGGCAAAAACCAATGCCGCGAAGTTTATCGATTCGCTAAAACTGGCCAGCCACCTGGCCAATGTAGGGGATGCCAAAACACTGGTCATCCATCCGGCCAGCACAACACACGAGCAGCTGAGCGCGGAGGAGCAGGTCGCCGCCGGTGTGCAGCCCAACCAGATACGCATAAGCGCAGGTATCGAGCACATCGAAGATATAAAAGCCGACTTTGAACAGGCTTTTGAAAAAGTATTTGCAGGAGAATTAGTGTCATAAGGGTCAGCCCATATGCGATTCGACTGCACCCGACCTCTGAGGCTGGAGTCCGGCCTCGAGGTTCCGGCTTATCATCTGGAGTACACGACGCATGGCCAGTTGAATAAAGCCGGTGATAATGTTGTATGGATCTTTCATGCGCTGACGGCCAATAGCGATCCCGCTGAATGGTGGCCCGGACTTGTGGGGCAAGGGAGATTGTTCGACCCTTCGATATACTATATCGTTTGTGTCAACATGCCCGGCAGCTGTTATGGCAGCATTGGCCCTTCCGACATAGATCCGTATACCGGCAGGGTCTTCTATCATGATTTTCCCGTGTTTACCACCCGGGATATGGTACGGGCCTATCAGCCCCTGAGGATAGCGCTGGGTATCCGGAAGATCTTTATTGGTGTCGGGGGCAGCATGGGGGGGCAACAGTTGCTGGAATGGGCGATTGAGGAACCGGAGCTTTTCACCCATATCGTCCCCATCGCCACCAACGGAAGACATTCCCCCTGGGGGATTGCCTTCAACACGGCGCAGCGGATGGCCATCGAGGCCGATGGCAGCTGGCGCCTGCGCCAGGAAGGGGCGGGTGCCGAAGGGATGAAGGCGGCAAGGGCCATGGCCCTCCTGTCCTATCGTGACTATCATGCATATGAGCAGCTGCAGTCACGACGGGAAGAACAAAGGTTCGAAGGCTGGGGATGTCTGCATGGGGTAGGACCCGATATCCGCACAGGGGCGGCATCCTATCAGCGTTACCAGGGTGAAAAACTGGCTCGCCGGTTTTCCGCCTTTAGCTATTATGCGTTGAGCCTTAGCATGGACTCCCATGACATAGGCAGGGGACGGGGAGGGATGGCTGCTGCACTGGGACGGATACAGGCCAGCACCCTGGTCATCGGGATCGAAAGCGACATCCTTTTCCCCCTTGATGAACAGAAGACGCTGGCCGGGTTGATACCAGGTGCGCGTCACCGGGTCATCTCATCGCTGTACGGTCATGACGGATTTTTGCTGGAGTTTGTGCAAATAGAGGAGCTGGTAAAGGGGTTTTTAAAGGACGGCGCCGGCGTGACAAAAGAATTAATCAACCATTAATATATATATGCAAGGAACCACCTCCGCCTTACGAACATTCAAAGACATTGACCGCACGCTGCTGCAGGCCATACCCAACCCATCCGGGCAGGCCTATGAGGTCAAGATAAAGATCCCGGAATTTACCTTCCTCGGTGTAAAAGAGCAGCCGGATTTTGCCGTTATCTATCTGACTTTTTATCCAGGCAAAAGGGTCATCGAACTGAAGTCCTTAAAACACTATGTTTTTCAGCTGCGTAACACCATCGTATCTTACGAGCGGCTGATCAATATCATTTACGATGATCTCGTGGCCGTCTATGAACCCGAAAGACTCCGCATTGTTATGGTATGCAATCCACGGGGTGGCATCAGCTCTAAGCTCACCATCGACTCGGATTGGAAGGCCAGGGGTGGTCCCGAGAAGTTCAACGACTGGCAACGTATTGAAGATGAATGGGATGTATTGATGTAATCCCCTGGAATATTGATATGTAATTGGTATAAAATTCGGAACTTTGCGGCCCGGTTATCCGGTGTCCGCTACAAATAAGGAAATAAAAAAGAACATGGAAACGCATAAGCAGCTCACCATCGGGCTATTCGGATTTGGAGTAGTAGGAGAAGGTCTTTACAAAGTATTGCAACAAACCCCTTCCTTAAAAGCCTCTATCAAAAAAGTATGTATCAAACATCCCGGTAAAAAACGGGAAGCTCCCGCCGAGCTTTTTACCACAGACCGGGACGAACTCCTCAACGACCCCACCATCAATGTCATCGTGGAAGTGATCAATGAATCAGGGCCGGCTTACGAAATAGTCTCCACGGCATTGAAGAATGGCAAGTCTGTCGTCAGCGCCAGCAAAAAAATGATCGCCGAGCACTTGCCGGAACTCCTGCGGTTACAACAGCAGACGGGTGAGTCTTTTCTGTATGAGTCCGCAGCTTGCGCCTCCATCCCCGTCATCCGCAACCTGGAAGAGTATTACGACAATGACCTGCTGCACTCCATCAAGGCCATCGTCAATGGCAGCACGAACTTCATCCTTACCAAGATGTTCGAAGAAAAGCTGGGCTTCCAGGAAGCCTTGCTGCTGGCCCAGCAGTTGGGTTTTGCCGAGAGCGATCCCAGCCTGGATGTGGAAGGTTTCGACGCCGCCAATAAATGGACCTTCCTGCTGACACATGCCTATGGCATCGTAGTGGCGACAAAGGACCTCGTGTTCAACGGGATACAGAACGTACAGGCAGGAGACGCCGCGGTGGCAAGAGAAAAACATTATGACATCAAGCTCGTAGCCCAGGCTAAAAAGCTGGAGACAGGCAAGGTGGCCGCCTTTGTACTACCCCAATTCGTCAAACAGGAAGATCATCTTTCATTTGTAAAGAACGAATACAATGGCGTGGTGATCGAGAGTGGTTTTGCGGACAAACAGTTCTTTTATGGCAAGGGCGCCGGGTCCTTCCCCACCGCCTCGGCTGTATTAAGTGATCTGTCCGCACTGCGTTATCAGTATAAATACGAATACAAAAAGCTTTACCACCACCAGCCCCATGAACTGACCAGCGATTTCTTTGTGCGGGTGTACGTAAGCTTTGATGACTGGAAATATATTCCCCGGGACAGGTTCGAATGGATAGAAGAATGGCATGCAGAGACGGACCGGAAATATCTCATAGGCGTGATCCATTTCCGTGAGATCCGGGAGCACAGCTGGTGGAAGGAAAACAACACTTCCCTGGTACTGACGCCGGAACCCATTATCGAGGATGTGGAGATTCGCAAACTGAAGAAAAAGAGCCTGGAATTGGCAGGTATCGTCTGAAAGTGACGTAATACTACATATCCCTAAGAGTTTACCAATAAATGGCTGTAAGGGGATGAGCATATATTCAAAATCTTTACCAGATATTATGCCTTCCCCTACTTTTTTTTCACCAAGTTTGTTTCCCGAACAACCAACCCCTGAATACGTCTGAACCCCGGATGCCCCTACTGCCTGTCCCTTCGTTAAGTTAATAAGCTCTGGTTGGAGCATGCATAGCAATAGAATGATCCTTAAATCATCAAATGCTCAAGATCATGCCAACCAAACCTACAACCTCTTTTTCAGTCCCTGCATCCTCTGTGTTCATACAGGAGGTTGCCTCAGGGCTTTGTACTTCCTTTTTATCTACAGGCATTGAAAAAAATGTCACCATTAGGGAATCCTCCGATGGGCCGCTGAGGATCACTGTGCGTCCGCTTTGTATCGCTACGGACCTTCCCGTCCTTTACAAATGGATGAGCCGGGAATATGCGGGTCCGCTGCTGACCCGGACCCAGCCTCCGCATGAGTTGGAAGAGTTCTATACGTGTATGATCGAGTCGGATTTTGCTCAGCCCTTTATGGGTCTGATAGGTGATGTCCCTGTCTGCCAGGTGGATGTATGTAAATCACAGCAGGACGCAATCAGCCTGCATTACAACGCCCGTCCGGGAGACTATCACATGCAGCTGGTGTCAGCCCCGCTGGCTGTTCAGCAAAATATGATCCTTCTTGTAAGGACCTGCCTGGAATATTTTTTCTCCTTTCCCGAAGTAGGCAGGATCGTAGCGGACATTGACACGGAGAATGAATGGAACAACACCTTGTTCAAAAAAGCCGGTTTCCGCAACATACAGCAAATTCAAACGCCCTACAAGTCCTCCACGCTGTACATCTGCACACGCAGCAGCCTTATGCATTAAAAGAAGCATTGTCTTTCTGATGACGCCATAGTTCGTTGAATACAGGACTATTGTCACGCAGGTGCTCGAATGTGCCTTCATCCACGATGCGGCCGTGATGGAGGATATATACATAGTCAAAGCGGACAAGCAAATGCAGACGGTGCATGGATGAGATAATGGCCTTGTCTGCAAAAGCTTTAAAAAGCCCCTCATAGATCAATGCTTCCGTGCGTGGGTCCACGCTGCTGGTGGGCTCGTCCAGCAGGACGAGGTTGCTGTCCCGGGCGGCCAGAATCCCTCTGGCAAGGGCCAGCCGTTGTTTTTGTCCCCCGGAAAGGTTGACGCCCTTCTCCCGTATGTCCGATGCCAGCCCTTGCGGCAATTGCCGGATGACCTCCGAAAAATAGGCGCTGTCGCACACCTGCATGATCTCTTCATCCGTAAAAGGCAGCCCCAACGTCACATTGTAGGCCAATGTATTCTCGAAGATCTCCGGTTCCTGGGGAAAGAGTGTGACGGACTCATTCAGCCTGCCCAGTTCTTCGGGCCGGCCATCCACCGTGAGTACCATACCCGGCTGAGGAGCATACAGCCCCCGCAGCAGGGACAAAAGGGTAGATTTACCGCTGCCGCTCTCTCCTATCAGAGCTATCCGGTGTCCTCGTTGTATGCGCAGGTGCAGGTTATGCAGGCTCTGGGCATACTGTCCCGCGTCATACAAGGGCTGATGGGAAAAATTCAGCTGTTGTATCTCGATGGTCTTCCACTGTTCGGGCAACGATCCGGAATCATCGGGCCGGTGCTGCTGTTCATACGCGGTGCTGATGCCGGCTGCTGTCTGTACATAGGTATGGAACTGGATGATGTCGGTGTACTGCCACGCAATATCCTGGAAAACACTGGTGAACTGATTTACATAGGCCAGCAGGGTCACGAGCCCGCCCACATAAAATACTTTACCCGGTGTCCAGTTCTGGTAGATATATCCAAAGGCAATGATCCCGTAGATACTGACGATCAGCATCTCCGCCGTGAACCATTTCCATTCATTGATAATGGCGCTTTTACGAAAGGGGGACAGGATATTCCGCACTTTGCTCATCAGTCCTGTCTCCATACTGTGCTCCAGCCGGAGCGTGATCACCGTAATGATATTCGAAAGGCTGTCAAAAAGCGTAGAGCTGACGATATGCTCCTGCTCATTCACCTCATCCAGGGCTTTGACAAAGGGTTTGTCATAGGTACGGATGATATAGACGGTAAAAATGCCCATACAGACGGCGATGCTCCCATAGAGGGGTGAAAAGTAGAGGATGGCGATGACGGAAAATACAAACTTCCCCAGGGCATATACATACATAAAACCCCTGTCAAAAAACTCACGGAGGGCTTCCCAGGCCTTCCTGATCCGATTGATCGTGGCGCCGCTGTGATGGTCCTGGTGCCATTTCACGGGCAGATGCACCACCTGGTGATATTTCTCCTGGAGGAAATTACGGCTGAGATGGAAAGCCAGCGTACGCTCCATCACACGGGCCGGACCATGGAAGCACCATTGCAGGAATTTCAGCCCGATGTAACACCCGATATAGATAAAGGTATAATGCAGCACATGGGTGGTATCCTGCTGGATCTTGCCTATAAACCATCCGAACAGGATGGGGTTCATGGCATACACCAGGTTGGCGCAGACAAACATGGCGTAAACAAGGATATACTTTCTTTTTTCCCTGCGGGCATAACGCCAGGCCGTTTGCAATAAAGAGATATAAGGATTTGCCATTTACAGGGATTGTATTAATTTTTCAAGGACATTGTATGGAACACACAAAATTAAAGAAATATCTGGAGCAGTACAGTCCGTTGCCCGCAACGGACTGGCAATTCTTTGTCTCCCGCCTCCAGCCAAGGACGTTTCAGAAAAAAGATCTCATCCTCCCCGCCGGCGCGGTGGAGAACTATGTCAACTTTATAGACAGCGGCATCATCCGGTACTTCGTTATAGAAGAAGAGAAGGACATTACATTTGAGATCGCTTTTGAAAACTCCTTTGCGACCGCTTACGATTCTTTTCTTACGCGTATGCCCGTGCAATATGCCGCCGAGGCGCTGACGGATGTCGAACTATGGAGCATTGGGTACGACCACCTCCAGGAAATGTATGCCTTGACATCCGTTGGTGACAGGGTCGGCCGGCTGGCCGCCGAACAGCTGTATATACGAAAGAACAAAAGACAGATGTCTTTTTTAAAGGACGATGCCGGGGCCCGGTACACCGGGCTGATGAACGATCATCCCCATCTGCTGCAACATGTTCCCCTAAAATACCTGGCCAGTTATATCGGGATTACCCCACAAGCCCTCAGCAGGATCAGGAGGAGAATGACGCCGGGAACATAGGGCCGGGAAATTAACTTAGGTTCATTGACTCGGCTTTCCCGATCTCCTACCTTTATATCCATGAAAAAAGACACTCCCAGCAAGACCGCCCAATACATGGCCTTGTACAGAGCGCTGGAGACACGCCGGCCCACAGGCAAGCGCCTCTTCACCGACCCCTATGCCATTCATTTTCTTACCCCCGCCCACCGCCTGCTTTGTCACCTGGCATCGATCCCGCCGGCGGAACGCCTGTTCTATCATCTCATCCAACGCAGGATCCCCGGTGCGCTGGCCTCTGGTCTGGCACGAACCCGCCTCATCGACGATCTGCTGGAAACCACCCTGCGACAAGGAGCCAGACAGGTCATCATCCTGGGAGCCGGATTCGACACACGCAACCTGCGCCTCACCAGCCTGCAAGATCTCCCCATCATCGAAATAGATCACCCCGACACAGCCAGACGCAAACTACAGACCCTCGGCCGTCACCAAAAAACACTTCCAAAGAACACCCGTTATCTATCCATCGACTTTAACAAACAAAGCCTGGAGGACCTGTTCAGACAGCACTCCATCGATCTTTCCATTCCCACGGTCCTCATCTGGGAAGGCGTCACCAACTATCTCCAAAAAGAGGCTATTGATGCCATGTTTGCCCTGGTTGGAAAATTCGCAAAAGGGTCCTGTATCATCTTCACTTATGTCGATAAAAAGGTATTGGAAAATCCCGCATTGTACTATGGCGCCGTACGGCTGATAAAGGACCTGGAAGCCATCGGGGAGCGGTGGACCTTTGGCTTCAGGCCGGAAGAACTGGCAGGCTGCCTGTCCGGCTTCGGGCTGCGGCTGATAAAAGACGTCGGTGCGGCAGACTACAGACAGCAATACGTCCCTGAAAGAAAGAAAATATTAAAGGGATATGAATTCTACAGGGTTGCCATGGCGCGGGTAGTCAGTACTTCCTGAAGAATGGCATTTACCTCCGTCGCATGTGTCATCACCAGTAAATGACCCGCACGCCGTACTTTATGACTGGGGCGGGTAAGCCCGATGGGGAACACAATGTCCCGCGAGCCGTGGATATGCCAAAGGGAGGAAGGCAGCTCTTTATTCTCCCATTTTAATACGGCCCGCATGGCCCATATAAGGAACGCATCGTCCGACTCGTCGATCATCTGCCATATCAGGCGTTTATCCGTCGCCGTCTCACGGGTAAAAAACCGTTTTACCGTGGCAGCGCCTTTAAAAAAAGAGCCCGGCAGCACGTTCAGCAGCCCCAGTTTCCGTCCCAACGTATGATAATAACCCGGCAATTGCGTGGATACAGGGATAGACCCGATGATAACAGTAGCCGCTGCCGGATATCGTTTCGCGATCTCGACAGCGATGATACCACCCAGTGATACGCCCACCAGCGCAAAAGGTTGGGAGGCGTCTATCTGGCCGGTGAGTCTGTCCGCGTAGGCGGAGATCGTCTCGTCCTCTTCAGGCTTGACCCAATCCACGAATTGCATCCGGTATCCTTCCGGCAGACGGATATGTCTGAATAATCTTCTGTCGGCGCCCATGCCGCTGATAAAATAAACGTTCATCGTCCAAAAGATACGGATAAATCGTCGGATTGAATGGCCCCTGCCCGGGTTAATCATTGAGGAATTCCATTCCCTCTATAGTGTCCAGCCTTGCGATGATTCCCCACCCATAAAAATCATTGGCTACACCGATGAGGATCTCGTTGACCCCTGCTTTCAGGGGCAGGTTGAAGCTAGCATTCTCCAGGCTGCACCTGCCGTCCGGCTCCTTACGGATGGGGTCCATATAAATATTCTTATCTACATAGTCCAGTTGCCCGTTGACAAATACCCATACCTCATCGCTAAACCCCAGGCTGACCCGGCGGGTCTGTGCGGTGGCTACCCTGATCGTTTTCTTTAGCCAGACATATCGGCGGCTTTGCGATTTTCCCAGACGGCGGGTAATGTTGACGAGGCCACGACGTTCCGTCGTTATCTTTTCCCAGGCGCTGCCGGGGGCCAGCGTATCTGCGACCGTCAACTCCCTTCCTTTTGGCAGGGGCGCCGGCTGACTCATCTTCCAGTTGAGAAGATACCTCGGGTCCTGATGGGTGGGGTCGAAACCTTCGGCGGCAGGCAAACCTTCCGTTGCACCTGGTCTGACTACCAGGTTGGCAATGGTGCAAAGGCCATCAAAGGCCAGACCGCCTTCCATCTTATTCCCTTCCAGTCTGGGTACTTCCAAAGCAGGCCGGCTCATATTATTTACATATACCAGCATCTGCATGCCGGAGATCACCAGCTTGATATGATTCCACTCCCCCTTTTTGAAATTGGCAGGTCCCTGGTACCAGGGCAGCATATCCCACAACAGCACTGTATCCATGATGGGGGCATATTGGATGGCATCGATGGCTGCCGGATTGCCCGCATCACCCGTCCGCAGATAGAAATACTCACATTCCGCTTTACTCTCCCTTCTAAAATAGATGCCGTTAAAGCCCGGGTCTTCCGGCTGGATATCGTATTCTATGACACCGCTGGAAAAATTCAGGTCTTTGGGTATCACCTGCTCCCTCCTGGCGACGATCTTCATGGCCGGTACACCGTTCACATCCTGGAAAGTGACTTTTCCGGGGGAGAATTCCCAATGGTCTGCCGTCATGGGGATCTTTAATACAGGGGGTGTCTGCGGTTTGTTCTTTTGACCAGGGGCTGTTGTAAATGACAAAAGCAATAAGGCGAAGATCATTTTGTTCATGCGATACATTTTAAGAATGATGGAATATCCGGTTCGTCCGGAATGTCCGCCGAGGCGGATTGAACAAAATTGACAAATGGGGCTGGTCCTGCCTGTTCAGGTTCTGTTCAAACATATTCAAGTGTGTTCATGGTGACTATAAAAAACATATATATGGGAACAAATCTGTATCTTTCCGCCCATTGATCATACCAGCCTTAACCATGCTGATCCGTCTGACTATTATCCTACTTCTGTTTTCAGTATCCACTCACGCGCAGGATGTCAATTACTGGTCTTCCAGCTACGGACCGGGCGGCTTTCTGGCTCCCGGCGCTACCATCGCTAACAACGGCGACAGCGGTGTCTTCTTTTTTAATCCCGCGCTTTTCGGGTACTCCCGCAAAAGTTCCGCCTCCATCAGCGGCACCATCTATCAGTATCAGTATACCCGAATAAAGGATGGGGCCGGCACAGGGCTGGACCTGAAAAGCACCGGTGGAAGTGTTGTTCCTCAGATAGTTTCCAATACCATCACGTTAAAGATAAAAAAGCCGTTCACCATCGCCTATGCTCTGGTGCACGAGCCCGTGATGAGCTTCACGGGTACCCAGCGGAAGGATGCGCGACAGAATGTGCTCAGCGATACCTATAGTCCCGGCGCCGAGATCTTTGTCGGACAATACACCGCCCAGAACAGCATCGATGAAACGGCCGGCATCCTCAGTACAGGGTTTATGCTGTCCCCTCGTCTGGCCCTTGGCTTCTCCGCGGAAGGAAGGATCAGAAAACAATCTTATTCCCTGGACCTGACTTCCAGGGCCCTCTTCAATATTTCCACCGACACCATCTTCCCTCCGATAGCCAGCACGAAGGAGTATTACCTGAATACCTATACGCATATCGGTGTCCGCTTTAAGACCGGGTTGGCTTATGACATAGGCGCCCGGGATCATCTGGGTCTATTGCTTACTTTCCCCCTGCTACGCATCAGCGGCTTTAGCACGGTGGTGGCCGACAACGAGATCAACAATATCAGGCTGGACAGTTCTTTTACCTGGAACCTGCTGGCCACCACCCGGCAGACAGACCTGAAGGCAAAATACAAGATGCCCATCTCCCTGGCCCTGGGATATACCCACGACTTTGGGACAGAACAGTTGTTCTTTACTGCCGAATACTTTGCCAAAGTAAAGGAATACAATATCGTGACACCCAGAAAGGAGGCCTTTATCCGTCCCGACACCGCCAACAATGCGGGCACTCCCCTGCTTACCCGGCTAAAGGATGCCCGCATGGCCATCCTCAACATTGCCATCGGCTTTAGCAAAGTGCTGACACCGACGACAACGGGATTTATTTCCGCACGCACCGATTTCAATTACGGAGGCCCATCCAATTATAAAGCCGATGAGAGGGGGTTGGGATATACTTCCAACACATCCGACTGGGACCTTTACCATATGCAGTTGGGCGCCAATTTCAAAAAAAGGAAGTTCAATCTGCGGGTGGGGCTTCTCCTGGATTATGGTCGTACTACCCAATATCCCCAGGAGGTGAATTACGACAATCCAAATGAAAGCAATTTCCTGTTGGGTGAGTCACACCTCACAAAGGCAAGCCGGCTCGGGGCCGGGCTCATGTTTGCCTATATCCACAATCTATAATTAGTAGCGCTCTGCCAGCTGATAAGCAGGCGACCAGAATTTCCACCAGGGCCTGACAGCGGCTTTTTTAGCCGGTGGAAGGGGTGGGGCCTGTATAAATTTTTTAAACGGCGTTTCGAACATCAGCGCATTTTCTTCTCCCGAAGATATCTTGACTCCCAAATGCCGTTTGGCCACCCCAAATGCAAAGTCTTCCATCAGCTGGTCTTCCGTGACGGCGATCAGATGGTCCTGCCGCCGGCTTTCAAAATACCGCTTGCCTTCGATGACACGGCTGGTCGCGTAGAGGGGCTCCTCTTCCTTCAGCCGCGTGCCATGTTCCAGTACGGGTCCAGTAGCCACAACCCTTTTAAAACGGAGTTTTTTACCATCCCGTACAAGGGAATACAGATGATAATTGACGCTGCTATGACAGGCGACGGTCAGGATTTCAGAGCCGGGAAAAAGGTCCGTCAATATCTTTTCATATCCGGCCAGGGTCACCGGGTCGTCGGTGGTTTCCAGCGAAGTGGTCAGCAGGTAGTCTTCGCATATGACGATGTTGTTATTATAATATCCGATGCTTACCGACTTATCTCCCGGATAAATGCAACTGTCCATTATCGTGTTCTCCCTGAATACCAGGTCGTTGAAGTCTAAATGCTCCAACAGGACCTCTTCGGGCAACAGCATGGAAGGACGATGGATGATGATCATCGAGGCTTTATGACCCATGAATGTGCATTTGTTCAGGTGTAAATTGTCGGCCAATGGACCACAGGTCCGTCTTATAAGACGCAGCTCCGGGGCGGATGTTGCATCTTCTTGCCGGGTAGATGGTAAAAAAATGTTAATGTCCCCCTCAAAAAAATATTTCCATAACTAATGGGTTTCGTATAAATTTGTAACAGATCGGTTACGCATATACATATATCATGCTAAAAATATCACCATCATTATGAAGCAGGAACCGTTTGTCATTGAAAGGACTTACCAGGCGCCGGTAGACAGGGTCTGGCGGGCCATTACCGACAGAGACCAGATGAAACAATGGTATTTCGACATTGCCGCGTTCAAGCCGGAAGTGGGCTTTGAGTTTCAGTTCAGCGCCGGGAATGAAGGTAAAATATATGTACATCTCTGTAAGGTAACCGAGGTGATACTGGGGAAGAAGCTGAAGTACAGCTGGCAGTACGAAGGGCATGAGGGTCTGTCCTACGTCACATTCGAGCTGTTCCCCGAAGGAGATAAGACAAGACTTAAGTTGACACACGAAGGGCTGGAAACCTTCCCCGATACGCCCGAATTCAAAAGGAAAAATTTCGAGGAAGGCTGGACAGCGCTTATTGGGGATCTTTTACCAAAGTTTTTGTCCTGATCGACCCCTTAAAGATGTCACAATCCCCCCCCGTCATTATGGACGGGGGGCTGTAAGTTTGTAGGGATGAAACTTTACAGGCATGGTTGAAGTTTTCAAAACCAACGTGATCCATAGGATGCAGGCCCTCGCGCTCATAGAGCAGATTCACCGGACCTTTACAGGCTACAGGGCCAATTTTGACCTGGATGATTGCGACAGGATCCTGCGGGTAGCATCTGTGACAGGGTCCGTCGAAACCCGCCGGCTTATACAGCTGATGGAAGAACGGGGGTTCAAGGCGGAGGTCCTTCCAGACAAGGCCCCGTAATAGGGTGTCCATCCCGGATGTCGTATCTTTACAGGAAATACGACTTGTATGTCCCCGGTATCCGGTACTGTCGTCTCCCGCAAAGAAGAGATCACTTCGGAATTTCTCCGTCTGGTCGATCAGCATATCGATGATCTCCTACATGACCGCATCCGCCGCCGCTTTTCCGCTCATGACTTTGCAAAATTGCTGTTTATCCATTCCCGGCATCTCACCGACACCGTAAAACGCACCACCGGAAAGTCTCCCTGTGACTTCATGGAGCAGCGGATCCTGGACGAAGCGCAAAAGATGTTGAAAGAGACTACTTTATCCATCGCCGACATAGGCGAAAGATTTGGCTGGAACGATCCTTCCAATTTTACCAGGTTCTTCAGGAACATGTCGGGTATCACCCCCCTGCAATACCGTAAGGATGCTGCCGGAGCTTGAGAATCTGAAGGATTGACCATTTTTGAGGGGAGGGTCCACTCTATCTTTGTCCTGTCATTTCAATCATCAAAAAAACATTTATGGGACAGACAAAGATCGCCCTGGTCACCGGCGGCAGCCGGGGATTGGGGAAGGACATGGCCCTGCGTATCGCTGAAAAAGGGCTGGATGTATTACTCACCTATCACAGTAAAAAAGAAGAGGCCCTGGCCGTGGTGGATGCCACCCGCAGGCTTGGCCGGAAGGCAGCCGCCTTGCAGGTGGATACAGGTGACACCAAAAACTTCGACGCATTTTTTAAGGAAGCAAAAAATACCCTGAAGACCGTATTTGGCGCAGAGAAGATCGACTTTCTCGTCAACAATGCCGGCATCGGCATACATGCCTCGTTTGCGGAAACCACCGAGCAGCAGTTTGACACGCTCATGAACATACATCTCAAGGGCGCTTTCTTCTTTACACAAAAGGCGTTGTCCCTGCTGGCAGATGGGGGTGGGATCATCAATATCTCCTCCGGTCTGGCCCGTTTCAGCACACCGGGTTATGCCGCCTATGCGTCCATGAAAGGCGCCATGGAAACCTTGACAAGGTATCAGGCCAAAGAATTAGGCGCCCGGGGCATACGGGTGAATATCGTGGCTCCCGGCGCCATCGAGACGGACTTTGGGGGCGGGATGGTACGTGACAACGCCCAGGTAAATGCAGCTCTTGCTGCCAATACTGCGCTGGGGCGGGTAGGCCGCGCGGAGGACATTGGAGGCGTGGTAGCCTTCCTCTGTACCGAAGACGCCAGATGGATCACCGCTCAGCGTATAGAGGCTTCGGGCGGTATGTTCCTGTAGGATCTCTTACGGACTGCCCGGATCATTCCTTTGGCTTAAAAACGATCATAAAGATCTCCCCGGGGCGGGTAGGTCTGTCATACAATGCCGTCGGCGCCACAGACACAGGCGGTACGTTCGCACCCTGTGCCACCAATGCGGGCGGCACCTCGTCCGTCGCATAGAAGGGATTAGGGTTCTCTCCTGTGGCAGCACGTATCAGGGTGTCAAAAACGGGTTTTATCTTATCGGGGACCCGTATGCGCAGATTGCCGCCCAGCGTGCTGCGGATCACCAGTTTGGCGGGAAGACCGTCCTTCCATTGAAGAAATGCCACTTCAAAGCCGCCGCGGGCCCGGATACCGGCAATGCTTCCCTCCTTCCATTCGCCGGGCAGGGCGGGCAGTAGATGCAGGGCGCCGTCCTGGCTCTGGACGAGCATTTCCGTAATACCCGAAGTACAGCCAAAATTCCCGTCTATCTGAAAAGGGGGGTGTGCATCGAACAGATTGGGATAGGTGCCGCCCCCCTCTTTATGCGTACCCACCGGCGAAAGTTGATCCCTGATCAGTTTGAGGGCGTGGTCCCCGTCCCCAAAGCGGGCCCACCAGTTGACCTTCCATCCCATGGACCAGCCCGTGGAGACATCGCCTCTTTCCAGGATGGTGGTATGGGCGGCGGAGAATAATTCCGGCGTCCGGTAGGGCGATATCTGGTTGGAAGGGAAGAGGCCGTAAAGGTGTGAGATATGACGGTGATGGTCATTTGGGTTGTCCAGATCTTCCAGCCACTCCTGCAGTTGACCGTATTTCCCCACCTGCATCGGCGGGAGACGTTGCCGCCTGGCCAGCAGAGTGTCCGCAAAAGCACTGTCTGTATGCAGTAGATGGGCCGCCCGGATCACCGCGCTCATTAAGTCGAATACGATCTGGTTATCCATGGTGGCTCCCGCGGTGATGGATACACCGGGTCTTATGGAGGGTGCATTCTCAGGGGACGTGCCCGGGCAGTTCACCAGCCAGTGATGAGAAGGCTCCTCCACCAGGTGGTCTGAAAAGAACAGGGCAGCGCCTTTCAGAGCCGGATAAACGCCGCGTAAATATATCTTGTCGCCGCTGTACAGGTATTTTTCCCAGGTGTGCAGCGCAAGCCAGGCGCCTCCCATTGTCCACATACCCCAGTAGATGCCGTCCACAGGCCCTGTGATACGCCAGAGATCCGTGTTATGATGAGCCAGCCATCCCCTGGCCCCGTACATCGTGCGGGCCGTCTCCCTCCCTGTCACCGCCAGCTCCTTTACCATTTGTATCAACGGCTCATGCATTTCAGGGAGATTGTCCTTCTCCGCAGGCCAGTAGTTCATTTCCGTATTGATATTGATGGTGTACTTCGCGTCCCAGGGGGCATCCATCCGATCGTTCCAGATACCCTGCAGGTTGGCAGGCTGCCCGCCGGGCTGGGAGCAGGAGATGAGTAGGTACCGGCCGAATTGGAAATAAAGGCTGACGAATTGGGGATCATCCGCCCTTGCAAAATTTTGCAGCCGGACATCGGTCGGCTGATGAGTACTGTCAGCGCCCAACTGCAGACTCACCCGGTTGAAATATTTCTGATAAGCGCGTGTGTGATCGGCAAGCAGCTGCTTATACGGTTTCTGAAGGGCGGCAGCCAGGAACTTCCGGCAACGACCGGCCGCGTTACCGCCGACATTGTGATAGTTGACGAAATTGGTACCGATGGATACATAAATGGTTACGCTATTCGCCTTTTTGACGGTGAGGGCGCTGTCCGCTGTCTTTATCGTTCCACCCTCGTTCACAACTTTTACGGCAGTGACAAATTTCACACCACCCGGGACGCCCTCATGACCACCCGTGACCCCGGAAAGATCAAGCTCGTTATTGCCGGATACATGTATGGTCGCCTTTTGCGCCGTGTTCATATGGACCGTAAAAGAAAGGGCGCCGGCTTTATCCGCGCTGAGACGTACGATCATGACCCCGTCCTTCAGCGATGTGAATGTCTTGCGGGTAAATGTAGTGCCGCCCGCCGTGTACCGGGTCGTCGTCGTGGCTGTAGCCAGGTCCAGCTCCCGGTAATAATCCGTATAAGCCGCATGTTCCGGGAAAGACAGGAACAGATCACCTGCAGGTTGAAAGATCTGGCCATTGGACCTCCTGGTCTGGATCTTTTCTTTTGCCAGCTCCTGGGCTTCCTTTTCTTTTCCTTCGAAGATGAGCCGGCGGATCTCCGGCAATGCCTGCAATGCATCGGGGTTGTCATTGCGGTTGGGACTGCCTGTCCAGACGGTGGATTCATTCAGCTGGATGTGTTCTTCGGCGGGGTTGCCGTAGACCATGGCGCCGATGCGGCCATTACCCAGCGGAAGGGCGCTTACCCACTTTTCACCCGCAGGCTCGGTATACCAGAGTTTCATCGTGGTATCCTGGGCAAAAGAAGAAAATGGCAAAAAGAGCATCAGTATGACAGGCAGCTTTCTCATTGGACGATGTGATTTAAATTGTGCGAAATTATGCTAAACAACGTCATTGTCCTGCTGATATTATCAGCCGGCGCTATCGCCAGCGTCCTGTTAAAAAAACTTACGGTACCCGCGGCGCTCACCGGTGGCGTTGTCGGATGGCTGGTATTTGCGGGCGGCGGCTATACGGGTCTGGGGATGCTGGCGGCCTTCTTTGTCCTGGGGACAGCCGCCACCAGCTGGAAAAAACACCAAAAAGGCTCCGCCACCCAAACCACACGTACAGCAGGCCAGGTGCTCGCCAATGGCGGAGTGGCCGCCCTGGCGGGATTGGGGGCACTGGTCTTCCCGACCCACCGGCATCTATTCGAGCTCGCCATGACCGGCAGCCTGGCGTCTGCAACAGCCGATACCCTCAGCTCTGAATTAGGCATGGTATATGGCCGCAGGTTTTACAACATCGTCACCTGGAAACCTGACCTGAAAGGAATGGATGGAGTAGTCAGCATCGAAGGAACGCTCATCGGTGTCGCAGGGTCTGCCGTCATCGCGCTATTGTACGCCGCCACGCACAGAAGCCTTGCCGCCATCGGGATCATCCTCCTTTCTGGTACCATCGGCAACCTGGTGGATTCCATCCTGGGAGCAGCCCTGGAAAGGAAGGGTTTTATCGGGAATGACATGGTGAATTTTCTTAATACACTGACAGCCGGATTGATGGCTGGGGTCCTGGCATATATCACAAGCAATCCGTAATTTCAATTTTATGAAACTGCTTCTACTCTCATTTGCTGCCATGCTGCTACTGACCTCCTGTGACTGGAGCTATACGCTCGTTGTCAATAATAGTACGGGTAAGCTGCAGCGTATCAAATACGTCAACTTTTACAGGTACCCTCCACATGACTCCATCAGGACCTGGGCCGACACAACGGCGCAACTCTCCCGGGACAGGCTCCACAATACTTTCATACCCATTTACAAAGACACAGTGGAAAGATCCGTTTCATTGTCATTGGAAAATGGCAGGAGCGCTGAACTGGAATGGGGCATCAACGGTAGTATCAATCCCGAGGCCTGGCTTGTCATCAATGAGACGGATACCATCCGCTTGATCAGCGATAAAAAGGCCCGGCTGGTAAAAGGTGGCATCAAGGCCTTTTCGGGATTTGTGTCTTTGAAATGACAGATATCATTTCGCGGCGATCGCCTCGATCTCCAATAACCATTGCTCGTCGTAGATACCCGTAATGATGATCGTCATGGCCGGCTGATGATCCCCCAGCACATTCCGCCTGACCTCAATATTTTCCTGGCGGTACTCCCTGTCCGAAAGATAAATAGTAAGCTTGACGATATCCTGCAGACCCATATCCGTCGCCTGTAGCTGACGGGCCACATTCTTCCACGCCAGTTCCGCCTGTGAGCGAAAGTCCGGGGGCGTCTTTCCATTCTCATCCTCGGGTACCTGTCCGCTGACAAATACCAGCCGCTGATAACCGCTGATCTCATAAGCCTGTGAATAGGACATGCCGGTGGGGTGGATCGCTCTGTGCTGCATAGGCGATAAAAATAATATACCGATAATATTTTGAGGAAATATTTTTAATACATCTAATTCTTATGTATCTTTATCTTATGCTTATATACATGTCCGCCAATGACGCTTATTTACCCTAAAAACAAACACTATGCATTTCGAAAAGATCATGAATACCCTGTATTCATTTGCCGCCGCCGTGGTAATTTTTGGGGCGTGGGCTAAGCTGGAGCATAAGGATTATGGCAGTGTGGCCCTGACAGTGGGACTGTTGACGGAGACAGGTATCTTCTTCCTGTACGGTCTACTGGAATGGGGTAATCACCGTCCGCAACCAGACCACTCCGTCCTGCCGCCGTCTGAACAGCCGTCCGGCACGCCATCCTCTGCTGCCGAACAGACAGCTGAGCTGACCACCACCCTAAAAAAGACCAACCATATCCTGAACAAGGTGTTCAGAACAGAGTGATCTTTATCCGTATATTCGTCGTACGAATCTTTTCACCATGACCTACTCTCCGGAATTGTTAAAAGGGACGCTGAAGACCATTGTGTTGAAGTTGTTGAGTGATCATAAAAAAATGTATGGTTATGAGATCACTCAAAAAGTAAAGGAGCTGACGCGGGATAAGATCCAGATCACCGAAGGGGCCTTATACCCCACCCTGCACGCACTGGAGGCGGACGGGCTGGTCACCACCGAAGTGGAGTACATCGGCAAAAGGGTGCGGAAGTACTATAGCCTTAGCCCCGCCGGGAGAACGGCCGGCAGGGAGAAGTTAAAGGAGTTGACAAACTTTATGGATACCATGATCGCCCTCCTGGATATAAAACCAAAAATGGCCTGATGTACCGGCTCAATGACCAACAGATAGACTTTATCCATTCCGACCTCCTGCGCAGAGGCATCCGGACGGAGAGCATCCGGCTCAATCTGCTGGATCATATCTGTATACTTATTGAGGAACACCTGCATGAGAAGGACGACTTTTATCAATATTACACGACCGTCCTGCCAAAGTTCTACAAACAGGAGCTCTGTGAGCTGGAAGAGGAAGCCCGTCTCCTGATGACTATGCGAAAGGGGCATTTGTTACTGTACAGGAGCCAGTTCTTCCTGCTGTTGTTCATCGTGCTGATAGGCCCCTTTATTACTTTTGACCTGGTGCAGATAGCGCACTCGACGCCTATTGCCGGACAGATACCATCCAGGGTCTGGGCCGGCCCCCTCATTTTTGCCCTGTTCCCGATGCTGACCCTACTGGTATTGTTCCTGACGCCGGAAAGATTTGACCCGCTGTTTCCACGAAGAGCAAGGGTCCTGCTGGGATCCCGTCCCTTTATCAGGATACTGCCCGTGGATTTCGCCTCCTAAACGCCTCTCTTCCGCCTGTTGTATATATTGGGCCGGGATCGTCGGCCATAAAGCGTCAAAACCCGTGATCGCCTCGTCCCAGCTGCTGGAAATACCGTTCATAATTAATTGATTGTTCTTCATGTTCAAAGTTTTTTGGTTATAGTTCTGTCCTCCTTACAAAGGAACGACGAATGAGTGTCAACCCTATGTCAGGAGAATACAACCCTTTTTTTGTAAATTACCCTATGATAAAAAACTACCTTAAAACCGCCTGGCGTAACCTCGTAAAACACCGCGCCCATTCCTTTATCAACCTGGCCGGGTTGTCCGTAGGTCTTGCCTGCAGCCTGCTCATCCTCCTATGGGTCCAGGACGAGCTGAGCGTAGATGCCTTCCACGCCAATGGAGCAAGGTTATATAAGATATATGAACGGGAATATTACACCACCCATATCGACGGCAATTACGACACGCCCGGCATGCTGGCCGACGAGCTAAAAAAAGTGTTCCCTGAAATAGAGGATGCCGTCTCCATGGAAGATTCCAATACACCCGTCGTGTTGAGGGCAGGTAGTAAGACCCTGAAAGTAGATGGCAGCGGGGTGGGTGCAAGCCTGTTCACTATGTTTAGCTATCCCTTGCTACAGGGCGATCCAAAAACAGCGCTTATCTCTCCGTTGAACATGGCCATTTCCCGGCGGACGGCCATGCAGTTCTTTGGCAGCCCGGAGCAGGCCATCGGCAAGACCCTGCGCATGAATAACCAAAAAGATTTTATCATAACGGCGGTATTCGAAAACTTTCCGGCGGGTACATCCCGCAGGTTTGACTACCTCATCAGCTGGTCTGCCTGGCAGGAAGATCACCCCTGGGCAAAATACTGGACCAGCAGCGGTCCCCTCACCTATATATTGCTTCGTCCCGGCGCTAACGCTGCTGACCTCGACAGGAAGCTGGCCCATCTCCCCGACAAGTATATGACCGACCAAAGCGCCGCCTACCATATAGAATGGGGCATGCAGAAATTTGACGAGGTGTACCTGAACAGCCGGTTCAAAGACGGCAGGATTGCAGGGGGTCGGATAGAGTATGTTCGTTTATTCAGCATCATCGCCGTCTTTATATTGCTGATAGCCTGCATCAATTTCATGAATCTCAGCACAGCACGCTCGATCAGGCGGTCCAGGGAAGTGGGTGTACGTAAGGTGGCAGGCGCCATGCGCTCCACCCTTATCCGGCAGTTCCTCGGCGAATCACTCCTACTGACATCCCTGGCAGTCGGTATTGCCCTGGTGCTGATGATCCTGACCCTTCCCTTGTTCAACCAGGTGACCCAAAAGCAAATGATATTGCCGTTCGGCGCTCCCGGCTTTTGGCTAAAGCTGTCGGTCATCACTATTATCACGGGTATTATCGCGGGAAGCTATCCCGCCCTGTTCCTGTCTTCTTTCCATCCCGTAAAAGTCCTGAAAGGGGTGGCGCGGCTGACCTCGGGCGCTGTATGGTTCCGCAAGGCGCTCGTCGTGTTCCAATTTGTTATTTCCATCGTACTGGTGGTCGGCACCATCGTCGTATCACAGCAGGTAAATTTTATCCAGCACCGGAACCTTGGATATGATCGCGAAGATCTTGTCTATCTTCCTATTGAAGGTACGCTGGCTGTCAAGTACAGATTGTTCAAAGATGAGGCATTGAGCATGCCGGGCATCCAATATGTCTCATCCGTGTCCGACAATCCTTCCTCTCTGAATTCACAGACCAATGAGGTTGATTGGGACGGGAGAGCGCCAAAAACCATGATCTCTTTTGAAAGTCAACGATGTGAGTATGATCTGGTACACACGATGCAGCTTCAGTTGAAAGAAGGCCGGGACTTCTCCCGCGATTACGCTTCGGACTCGTCGGGTGGCTGTCTGATCAACGAGACGGCGGCCCGGGAGATAGGTTATACGCATGCGGTAGGTCGCAGGCTTAGTGTCAATGGCCGGAAGCTGACCATCATCGGTGTCCTGAAGGACTTTCATTTCCGGAGTCTGCATGAGCCTATCCGCCCATTGGTCTTGCAGTACGGCGTCAAAGACTATGGCAATGTCCTCGTGCGTACCCGGTCAGGCAGGACAAAGGAAGCGCTGCACAGCCTGGAAACGCTTTACAGACAGTTGAACCCAGCCTTTCCCTTTACCTATACCTTTTCCGACGAAGCCTATCAGGCTCTGTACAGAAATGAGCAGGTCGTCACCCGGCTGTCCAATGCCTTTAGCTTCCTGGCCATCTTTATCTCCTGTCTCGGTCTGCTGGGGCTGGTGATGTTCACCGCCGAACAAAGGACAAAAGAGATAGGTATCAGAAAAGTATTGGGGGCTTCGGTAATGGGCATCGTGCGGCTGATATCGGCCGATTTTTTAAAGCTGGTGATCATCGCCATCCTGCTGGCATGTCCCCTCGCCTGGTGGATGATGAGCCGCTGGCTGGACAACTACGCTTACAGGATTGATCTTAATTTATGGATCTTTGTTTTGGCTGGAGCGCTGGCTATGCTGATCACCCTCTGCACCATCAGTTTCCAGTCCATACGGGCAGCGCTGGCAAATCCGGCGGCAAGTCTTAAAATCGAATAGCATGATACCCACTCCACGTCAGATAGAACAGGCCATTGCCTTACAAAAATTGCATCATTCGCCAGGCATCTTCGTCATCCCCAATCCCTGGGACGCCGGCTCGGCAAAGATCCTGGCCAGCCTGGGCTTTAAGGCGCTGGCCACCACCAGCGCGGGAATGTCATTCTCCATCGGCAAACCCGACGGCGACGGAGTAGTCAGCCTCGAAGAAGCGCTGGAAAACGTACGCGTGATCGCAGCAGCCACTTCCCTGCCGGTGTCCGCCGACCTGGAGAACGGCTATGGAGACGATCCGGAATTCTGCGCCTCCACAATCATCAAAGCTGCCGAAGCCGGCGCCGTCGGCGGCTCCATTGAAGACGCCACAGGACGAAGGGAAGACCCTATCTATCCTTTCGAATTTTCCGTCCAGCGCATAAAAGCTGCCGTGAAGGCAGCCCGCAGCCTTCCATTTCCTTTTACCCTGTCGGCCAGGGCCGAAAATCTTATCCATGGCCGCCCCGACCTTCCCGACACTATCCGTCGACTGGTGGCTTTTGCCGAGGCGGGCGCCGATGTACTGTTCGCGCCGGGCCTGAAGACCCGCGAAGAGATCGAGGCTGTGGTCAAGGCTGTCGCTCCCACGCCGGTAAATGTCGTAATGGGATTAAGCCAGGGTAATTTTACGCTGGAAGAGTTGGGTGAGCTGGGCGTCCGACGGGTGAGCCTGGGGTCGGCCTTGAGCCGGGCAGCTTATGGCGGACTTATCCGGGCGGCGGAAGAGATTAGCCAAAAAGGAAGTTTTTCCTTTGCGCAGACAGCTACTCCCTATGCCGAGCTGAACGAACTATTCCGGTCAGGCGCCAAATAAAAAACCATGAGTAGGAATACTCATGGTTTCGCGTTGTACATAACCAAAGCCGATCTATGCTTACAGTTGAAAGCTGATCGGAAGCTCCAATCTTTTTTTACATCCTTTACCAAAGGATAGTTTCAAATTGAATGCCACCGCCTATCCCCGCCTGTTATACGCGTCACTCTGTAGAAAATATTACACAGTATGGTCAAAATTTGCAATAGCTTTCCACCCATTTGCGGATGAGAGCGGTTCTTTCCTTTAGGAAGCGGGTAGAGAGAAAAGTATTGGAGAAGTCGTCAAAATTTTCTTCATAAAATCCCAGGGCGAAGATCCAGAACATGATACCCAGGTAGGGGATCGCCTCGATCTCTGCGGCGGACAACGACCGCTGCTCCCTGTAGCCTTTTATTGCCACGGCAAATGCCTTGTCGGCTTCTTCCTGCGTGATCCTTCCCATATGGATCTGTAGAAAGTACGTTATGTAAAAAGTCATCAGATCATTCACCAGCCAGCCTTTTCCACACCAGTCGAAGTCGAAGAATGTGATCCTGTCCTGGCTATCAAAATGAAAATTCTTGGCAAGCAGATCGTAATGACAATAACCATAGCTCAATTCTTCCAATCGAAAACTTTTTAATTTATCGTCTGCTTTCCCGGCAATGTCCTGCAACCAGGCATATTCTTCCGGCAACTCCTCGAATCGTCTGCGGACGAGTTCCAGGGGACGGCGAAGCGTAGTATACGTATCATAGACAGGTCTTTCATCCCGCAGTTGAACGTCGGCCATCACGATATGCATTCGCGCTATTTCCCTGCCGATGATCTTCAGTTGTTTTTCGTCAGGGAGTAGTATCACTGTCCCGGGAGCAAAATAGAACAGCACGCCATTGCGTATTCCTTCCGCAGCCTGGAACGACTGGATATAACTACCCTGAATATCAGCGATGGGATAAGCCACGGGGGCGCCTTTCGCATGCAGGATGTTCAACAACTCCACTTCCGCACGGATCTCATTCAGCCGGCGGTAGTTATCCCTGTAGATCTTAAAGACGAATTTTCCGCTGTCTCCCTCCAATATATAAGTATCACTGACATTCCTGACCAGCAGGCGGCAGTGCATACCCCTGAATCCAAACTGTTTTTCAAGATGATCTTTCAGTGCAGTGGCTGACAGCGTGGAATACTGGGTGGGAAAAATATTCATAGCGCCGCAAATATAGGATGTTGTAGATTTACCTGTATAAAACCCTTTTATGTGAAAAAAACGACGGGTCTTCTTTTCCTGTTGCTCCTGGCAGCCTGCGGCGGACCTGGGTGGCATTGCCCATGGCAGGGATTCCATCCGAAAGTTCCTTTCTTCATTTAAGAATGTAAAGGTTCTGGAAGTATCTTCCACCACCGACTCACTGACATTGGATCATGATTCAGCCTACCAGACGGGACACTATCGTCAAATGGGCATCATCGATGGCAAGGATACTTTTCGTGTAAAAGGCGCATACCAGGCGCGCTGGATATGGGCAACCCAAGGGTGGTACATAAAAACAATGACCACGCAGCCGGAGCCTTAGTTCTTTCTGATCCTGTCTATTTCGTCCTGCGAGCCTGTCCCTGGCTTTCTCCTGGCTTTTCCCTCCGTGCCGAAGGACCTTGAATACGTCAGCTTCAGGATGGGGAAGATCCTGGTTTCCGGGTTGTATTTTACATAAGTGGTGGTTGCAAAAGCTTCCCGGGTAAGCATCCCGAAATACATCCTGACCTGCATGATGCTAAAAACATCGGCAGCCGACAGCTGAAGCGTGCCTTTATTATTCTTCAGCTCCTTTTTTACACCGGCATCTACCGACCCAAACCCTTCCCCCCTGATCGTCCCCCACCAGGTGGGCGAGTTCCACCAACCCGAAAGTTCCAGGGAAAAATTGTCCGGCAGTTTGAAACGCTGGCTGAAATTGAATGAATAGCTGAGGTAGCTTTTTTCTGCGGGCGCCGCTGTATAGGTTTCCTTGAACTTATTCCATCCGCCCGTCAGGCTATAGCTCATGTTCCACCAGTCGTTTACTTTCCATGGCAATGTAGCCTGAAGGGTCAGTGAATTGCGATAGACCATGTTCTGGGGTGACACATACATCAGGTCGTGGGTAGGGTTCTCCGTCAACTGAGCTTCCTGGATAGGGTTTTCGTCCCTGCTGGCCAGCACGGAAAAAGCGTAATCCCCGATGTTATATCCCAACTTTATGTTGGAGGTGATCGTCGGCTGTAATAATGGATTGCCCGTAAAGACGGCTACCGGGTCTACATAACCTACAAAGGATGCCAGGTCATTATAGGTAGGTCTGCTGATCCTTTTGGTATAGGACAACTGCACCTCGCTCCGCTCCGAAGTTTTCCGCGAAAAAGAAATATTGGGGAACAAGACGCCCAACCGTCTATCTACATCACCTACTCCTTTATTCCCGTTCTCCAGGCGGGTGCGTGCATACTCATACCGCACTCCGATGGTCAGATGGGTCACGGAGTCAGGCTGTACGCTAAAGGATGCATAGGCCGCACCGATCCCTTCCTTCATCCTGATGTTGTTCAAGATCCCGGTACGCCGGACCCATTCTCCATCCACTACACTCTCCAATCCGGAGGTACTGGCACTTTGTGTATAGGTCCCTTTTACACCCGCCTCCAGTCTCGTCTTTTTGCTCATTTGTTTTTCATAGTCCGTCTTTATCACTCCCACTTCTATCGTCGTACGTGCCATGCCCCGCTGCCGGGGAGAGAAAAGAGAATCATTATTCGTCCCTGCCTGACGACCATATTTATCCGTGAATGTGCTTTGTATATCAGAAGGGTTGTTGTTGTCATACCGCAGGTAGTCCGCATTGAAGGAAATCTTTTCTCCCGCCCCTGTGTTTTTTTCCACCCAGACAGAGGGCATCAGATTCCGCCAGTGATTCGTCGAATTTACGTATCCCTCGAACAACAGCAGCGAGTCCGGCAGCACATTGTATCTTGCATTGTTGATAGCATGATAGTTGGCTGTATTCACACCAAAGATGATACTGCCGCCCACCGTAACACGGGGGGTCACCCGGGCCTCCCATCCCAGGGTAACATTATGGCTGTTCCGTACAGCCCTGGTGGTATCCAGGAACAGCACCTCCAACGGGCCGCCAAGAACAGGGAAATCATTGGTGCCGGGGATATACAGACTCGTCTTGCTTCTGTCATGCGAAAAAGTATAAGACCCATATATGTCCATGGTCTTTCCGTTATGCGCCAGGTTCATGCCGGCCGTACCTTTCTCCCCCCAGCCATAGCCTCCTGTAATGGACATGTTACCACTGGTGCCCCGCCGCCGGCTTTTCTTCAGAACGATGTTGATCAAACCCGCGCTGCCTTCCGCGTCATAACGTGCGGGAGGTGTCGACAACAACTCGATCTTCTCAATATCGTCCGCGCTCATTCCCTCCAATAAGGTGATCACCTCCGTCATGGACATGCGCATAAGTTTCCCGTTGATCATGACCATCACCCCTTCTTTCCCATTTAAAGAGATACTGTTATTCCTGCGATTGATGATCACACCCGGCGACCGCTGCAGAATCTCCAGTACTGAGCTGCCTTTTGTGAGCATGGAGCTTTCCACATTGATTACGATGCCGTCCGGTCGCTGTTGGACCAGGGGTTTCTTACCCGTGATGACCGCCTCTTTCAATACGCCGGTGTCTTTTAGTTCCTGTCCATAGGCAGGCGCCAGGAGATATAGGAGACAACAGAGAAAAGGTATTCTTTTCATACACAGACAAAGAAATCCTCTCCGTGAAAATTTTTATAAAAGCTTTGACCACCCGTCGAAATAAATTGACCAGATGCAATCCCGCAGTTCATATACCGGCAGGTGCAGTTCGTCAATTATGCTGCAAATAAGGCGGATTTTATGTATCTTATAGTCAAATGAATGCCGCTTATCATACACCGGGACAGCATTGGTTCATACGGTATAAACTTTACCATATCCCTTTCTGGCTGATCTACCATTTTTGCTGGTGGGCAACTACGCTTGGCAGCCCGGCAAAGGCGGCCTCCTCCATTTTTTCCATCTATGTTATCAAATTCCTTTTTTATGTCGTCTTCCAGGCGCTGGGTGTCTATTTCAATCTGTATTTCCTCATCCCGAGATACCTGGAGAAAAGCCGGTTTGTCGAATACATCACATACCTGGTCCTCACGATCCTGATCACTGCTGCCTGTATCGTCCCCGGATATTATCTCACCTCCATCCTGTCAGGCAGGAGCCTAAAGGAATTATATGGGGTTGATTCCTTCAATCTATATTATTTATACACGGGAAGCCCTCTATCCGGGACTGTGGCCAGTATGACCCTTGCCATGAGCATCAAGCTGACAAAGAATTGGCTGCAGACCCGGCAACGACACCAGCAACTGGAGAAGGAAAAGCTGGAGACGGAGTTGAATTTCCTCAAGTACCAGTTCAACCCGCACTTTCTTTTCAACACCATTAATTCCATCTTTTTCCTTATCCATAAGAACCCGGATATGGCTTCGGCCTCGCTGGCCAAATTCTCAGAGCTATTGCGCTATCAACTATACGAATGCAATGACAGACAGATACTCCTGAGCAGGGAGATCGCCTACCTTGAAAATTCCATCGAGTTGGAGAAGCTCCGTCAGAACCCCAATATGGAGGTCAGCCTCCAGGCGGACCCGTTGCCTTTTGAAGACCTGGGTATTGCCCCTTTTATACTGATGACCTTTGTGGAAAATGCATTCAAGCACGTCTCAAAAGAGACGGACAAACTTAATTGGATAAGGATCAAATTGCGGCTCGATGGGCGGCAGCTGGACTTTTCAGTATCCAACAGCACCGCCCCCTCTGCATTCACCGAAGTGGTCCATTATGGCGGCATCGGTCTTAAGAATGTACAGCGAAGACTGGACCTGATCTATCCCGGACAATACGATCTAGATATTCAAAACAATAACGCAAGTTTCGAAGTGAGGTTGCGGCTCCGGCTTTCGGAGCTGATAATGCCGCTGCCCATATCGAAGACTGCTTAAAGTTGTATACGATGATAAACTGTGTCATTATCGACGATGAGCCCCTGGCCAGGGAAGGCCTCGCCAAATATGTCGGGGAAGTGGATTTTTTACATCTCGTCGACACCTGCGAAAACCCTGTAGAGCTGGTAAAGATACTGGACCAGCACCATGTAGACCTGCTGTTCCTGGATATTCAGATGCCAAAAATGAATGGCATTGACTTCCTGAAAATAGTGCAAAAACCTCCCATGGTCATCATTACTACGGCCTTTCCCAGTTACGCTTTGGAAGGATTTCAGCTAAACGCGCTGGACTACCTGCTAAAACCCATCACCCTCGACCGCTTTTTAAAATCCGCAGGCAAGGCAAGGGATTATCACCGTCTGCTCAATAAGGCGGACGAAAGCTCCCCATCTTCCAGGCCTGAACCACCGGCCGACTATTTCTTTATCAAATGCGGGAGCAAATTTGAAAAGATACACTTCGCCGACATTATGTACGTGGAAGGGATGCAGAACTATGTCACCCTCTATACACGCAAAGGCAAATACGTTACTTTACTCTATCTGAAGCACTTGGAGGAAAACTTGGATAGTAACGCATTCATCCGTGTGCACAAATCCTACATCGTATCCATCGACAAAATAGAAAGCATCGAAGGTAACGAGATCTTTATCCAGTCTTATCGTATCCCTATCAGCAGGAACTATCGCGAACAGGTCATTGAAAGAGTAGTATCCAATAAACTTTGGGACAAAATAAAGTTCTCCTGATAAAAAGATGCCGGAATGGCATTCCTATACTATCTTGTATCTATATCCCAAAAGTATGTACAAGCCCTATTACCTCCTCGTGGCAGGCATTCTTTCTCTTTTCAGCCTGACCCGCTGCAATCATACCGATACCTCAAACGCTGTTTTCAAGCCGGACGCCCTCCAGCCTTTTACCGTCGAAATCGATGTCTCCCGGGACACCGTGCTCCGGGCGCCCGAAGGCAGCCTCGTCCATATACCCGCCAACGCCCTGGATGCCGGCGGAGCCGCCAGTGTCAAGCTGGTGATCCGGGAAGCCCTGCACATGAGCGATATGATCCGTACAGGGTTGCTTACTGTAACCAGTAGTGGGAATATCCTCAGCAGTGGGGGCATGATCAATATCGAGCCCGCCAAAGGACAGACAGTTACTGTTAAAAAGCCGATATCTATCAGTATTCCTACTCAGTATATCGATGAGAAAATGCAGCTGTATAAAGGTACGGTGAATGCCAACGGTAATATCAGTTGGAAAGACCCGCAACCCCTCGCAAGCGACTCTGCCATGAAAGCGTTGGATGAAGGCAACGCCATATTCACCACCAATTGCGCCAGCTGTCATGGGATAGGTAAAGTGGTCCTGGGTCCTGACCTGGCATATATATCCCAACGACGAGATTGGAAATGGCTGTATTCATTTACAAAGAATAACAAGACGGTACTTGCATCCGGCGACAGATATACTCATTGCCTTTATGAGCAATACAACAGAACACAGATGAACACATTTTCGGATTTGACAGACAAATCAATGCGTGATCTGTATCGGTTCATCGATAATGAGAGCTACAAACATGGACTGCCTATGCCGGACGACCGCCTTTATCATTGTACGGACAGCTGTGCATTATACGAATCCAAAAGGGATAGCCTCCTGAACAAACGCCGGGCTTTAGTAAAAGACAATGGCCCAAGGATAGTGCTGCGACAGACAATGCCCGCGGGCTATATCAACCCCGATACCGTCGGTGTCGTATCAAAAGTTGTCGCTCCGGTGTACCAGGCGGAATATTTTCAATTTGAGATTAAAAGTTTTGGATGGTACAATATCGATCGGCTCCTGCAGGACGTGAAAGGAGTAGTGGCCGCCAGCTTATTTGCGCGGATACCTCCGCAATACAAGACAGCCGTAAATGTCTTCCTCGCAATTCCTTCGGTCCGCGTATTGCAGGAAGGAGGGCCGTCAACCGTGGGAGATAGCTTATTTGCCTTTTATGACCCGAATGGGCGATTGCCATTGCCGCAAAATGCCAAAGGAATATTGGTAGCTCTCGGGGAAAAGGATGGACAGCCTATAGGCGGCACCGCCACTTTCAGATGCGGTGTTGACCAGGTTGTCGACCTGTCCATCCATCCCTTTTCAAAAGACGAGCTGAATGAATATCTGCACCAGCTGGATCTCCGGGACATTTCTGTAATAGTAAATGACGCAAAAAATGCAACGGAGATCCGTCAGACAGACAGACAATTGAAAGACATCGAAAAGCTAAAACCCACTGGCTGTGATTGCAACTGCACGCCCCCTGCGCAACAAATAGACACGATAAGGAAAGTATGAGCATAATCTCTCATCAATGGAGCAATATATTGCACTTTTAGACACTATTTTCATTAAAATTAATGCATTTACTCAAAAAAGAGCACTATAATGCACTTTTATTGCAAATCAATACCTAAAAGCGTATTTTTGATATAAATAGAGCCATATAATGCACTATAAGGAGATCATCAACATCGTCAAGGCCAGGAGGGAATCCCTTCATGTGAGTCAGGAAACGCTGGCCACATTGTCTGGCGTAGGGCTGCGAACCTTGAAACAATTCGAGAGCGGCAAGGGTAATCCCACCTTACTCACCCTACAAAAGATAGGAGATGCCCTTGGCCTTGAAGTTACGATCACCGTCAAAAGTATGGGAACTGCATCATGAGACAAGCTACCGTATTATTTAAAGGAGAGGAAGCCGGAACCTTAACGCAGCAGGATGACGGGTCTTTTCTGTTTCAATACGCCCCTTCCTGGGTAGACGACCGAAGCAAGCCGGCGATTAGTCTTACGCTGCCTAAAACCAAATTATCTTATCATTCAACGTTCCTGTTTCCTTTTTTTTATAACCTACTACCGGAAGGCTCCAACCGACAAGTCGTGTGTCACTTGAACAGGGTCGACCAAGACGATTATTTCGGACTACTCCTGACAACAGCCGCCAATGACACGATTGGTGCCGTCACCGTCCGTAAAATATAACCTTCATGCCATTACCAATAATCAACTATTGTCCCGGCACCTTGGCCCCCGGTTATCACACCTACAGCGGAACAGCTTTGAAGCGGGTTTTCCACAGTAGAAAAGTTAGCCATATCCTGCCGTACGATTCACCTGCCTCGGACCCTGCCACGGATAAATTATTCGAAGAAAATGTACGTCGCATGTCCATCTCCGGGGTACAGGAAAAATTTTCCGTCCTGTTGGAAAAGAATAAGCTCCGGCTCATCAAAGAAGGAGAACGGGGGGGCTATATCTTAAAACCGATCCCAGCCGCGGGCAAAAAACCCGACCAGATGCCCGCCAATGAACATGTCACCATGCAAATTGCGCGACAGGTGTATGGCATTGAAACGGCGGAGAATGCCCTGATCTTTTTCCAGAATGGCGCCCCCGCCTATATTACGAAACGTTTTGATGTCGCGGTAGACGGGAGCAAGCTGGCGCAGGATGATTTTGCCTCCCTGGCAGGACGGACCCCGCAAACCCATGGAGAACATTATAAATACCAGGGCAACTACCTGGAGCTTTTTCAGTTACTGGAAAAATACGTCCCGGCCTATGCCGTGGAAGCGCCTAAATTGCTGAAATTACTGCTGTTCAACTATTTGTTTGCTAACGGCGACGCCCATTTTAAGAATTTTTCCCTTTTGGAAACCCCCATGGGTGATTATAGGCTGAGCCCGGCTTACGATCTGCTCAACAGCCGGATCCATATCCAGGACAAAGATTTTGCGTTGGACGAAGGTCTTTTGCCTGCGCCACTGGCACAAGACAAAATTATGCATCAATTTTCTGTCCTGGCAGAGCAGGCCCATATCCCCAAAAAAATCTTCGCGGATATCGCCGACCTGTTGCTTTCCAAAACGGACGAAGTGGAAACCCTTACCTTTTCGTCCTACCTCGATCCCAGGGCCCAACGGCACTACTGGCAATCCTACCGGTGGCGTTTACGACAGTTGAAGAAAACGTGAGGCAAGGTACCGTTCCATTTTTCCCACATGGTTGTCGCACCCTTGTTCACCATGTAGAGCCATGCGTCAAACAGAGGGGTAATTACGGCTATATTTGTTCCTATAGGTCACAGGTGTCAGTCCTGTAATTCTTTTAAACAACCCTCTGAATGCCTTGCTGTCGGAATACCCCACCTCATGCATCAATTCTATGACGGTCTTGTCGCTCGTCTCCAGTCCTTTCTTCACCGCCTCCACCCGTACCCGCTGGATATACTCCCCCACTGTATTCGACGTAGCTTTTTTGAACCTTCGCTCTAAATTCCTCTTATCCGTAAAAAGCACAGAAGTCAGCTGTTCAGTAGTTATTTTTTCCTGGTAATTGCTTTCAATAAACTCCTGCGCCTTCTTTATCAGATCATCCCCGTGCTCCTTCTGACCCATAAAAATAACAAACGGCGCCTGGCTCTTTCTATCGATCTCGATCTGGAACATCTTGGATGCCAGTACGCACATTTCCCTGTTGGTGTATTTCTCTATGAGATAAAGTATCAGGTTCATATAAGAAAAGCCTCCGCCGCCTGTATAGACACCCTGTTCGTCTGTGATGATCTTATCGTCAACGACATGGATATCCGGGTACATTTGTCTGAATTCGTTCACCGCATGCCAGTGGATGGAACATTTTTTCCCGTTCAGCAAGCCGGTGGGCGCCAGCAAATAAGCGCCTACGCACAGGCTGGCCACTTCTGCGCCGCACCTATACTGCTGTTGTATCCAGGGGATGAAATCTTCGTTGCCCGTCAATAACTCCGGAGCACGGCCACACAGGATCGGAATGATAATAAGGTCTGTCCTTTCCACCTCATCGATGGTTCTGTCGGCGTGGATCGTATAAGTACCTCCATACACCGGCACTTCCCTGGTAAGCCCTACCAGTTCGACTTCAAAGACGGGCGGCAGCCCCTGATATCTGCAGAAGTCATTTATCCGGAGAAATATCTGATGAGGTACATCTACGCTGCTCAGCGTTGCATGCATCGGAGCTAGTATCGAAATGTGCTTACTCATATGTTCAAAGATAGATAAACTCATTGTCGCAATCACACCCCCTGATAAACCGCAATACCCCCCCGTTCCAAAAAAGAAACCTTTGTACGTTTGACCCATCATCAAAAAAACAAAAAAATGAGAACGATCGAGATCATTCCCGTTCCTGTCACCAGCCAGGAAAGATCAAAGGAATTCTATCAGAAGCTGGGTTTTGAAGTGGTATTGGAGCAGCCGATGGGCAATGGACAGACCTGGCTGCAAATGGGCTACAAAGGGCAGTCAGCTTGTCTTTCGATCATCAGCTGGTGGCCGTACAAAGAGGTGGCCATGACCCCCGGTACGCTTAAAGGCATCATCATCGAGACAGATGACATCGAAAGAGATGTAAAGGAATTACAAAAGAAAGGGATCGCTATGGTCATGATCGATCTCAAGGGTATCTCCGAGGGAAAGATCGCGGATACGCCCTGGGGCAGATTTATCCATTTCAGCGACCCCGATGGGAATGGGCTCAGCCTGCACCAACACCCTCCTACCGCCTCTTAATAAACCTTGATGATCTGCCCGTTGACGGCGCCCTCCACACTCAGCACGTACGCATTCGCCACCTTATTCATCGGCACGGGATTGTAGCCTGGGAACAGATGCCCATATCGCGACATGGAGTCTTCCACCAGTCCGGGGCTGACGGCATTGATACGCTTGTCCTGTTTCAACTCCTGCGCGGCGCCTAATACCCAGCTGTTGATGGCGCCATTGATCATGGCGACACAGGTGCCGTTGCGGGCAGGCATTTCGGCGGCAATGCCGGAGGTCAATGTAAAGGATCCTCCTTCCGGGAGATGATCCTTACCTATCATCACGATGTTCATTTGTCCCAACAACTTACCCCGGATACCCGGCATCATGTGCTCCTCGCGCATACCGGCAAAATCCCCATAATAACCCGTCCCTGCCGTACAGATACAGGCGTCCACCTGCCGGAGTTTTCGGAACATGTCCCCAATGGATCCCGGGGAAGTGATATCTACCTGAATATCTCCGCTGGTCCTGCCTGCAATAATAATCTCGTGCCGGGGCGCCAGTGCGGCAGCCACTGTCCGTCCGATGGTGCCATGACCACCGATGATCAATACTTTCATAAAAAATCTTTTGACAAAACTACCACGGACTACAGGCCGGCTGGTAACGCAAAAAGCTCAATGAATTGCTTTTTTAGCTCGCAGCACATGAGGCGTGATACCAAATTCTTTTTTAAAGATGCGGATGAAATGAGAGACGCTTTCAAAGCCGCATGCCAGGGCAACGTCTGACACGGGCTGATCTGTATTATTCAAGAGCAGGCGGGCATGTTCCAGGCGCTGCCGGTTGATCCATTGCCGGGGCGGGCATTGATAATAACGCTGAAAATCCCTCTTGAAGGAAGCCAGGCTGCGATTGGACAAGCTTGCCATCTCTTCCAGTGTGACAGGTTGCAGCATATACTCCTTTACGATGGACGCAAGATCCTCCGGTTCCGCGTTCATAGCCGATCTCAAAAATCGGGTCACGGCCTGTCCTTGGCTGGAGTTCGCCAGCAGGACCAGCAGTTCCTGTTGCTTTAAGGACAGTAGTTGCTCCTTACCCCGGAAGGACCTTCCAAAGTAGCCGCGGTATTGCTCTTTGAATTCCGTCAGCAGATCGTTTGCCGGGAATAGGAGAAAGGGAAGATCACCTGCTGTCACCGGCGTCGCCGACTCATCCTTTGATGCCCCGGGTCCTTTTTCCTCCATCCCCTGAAAGAACGCTTTCAAAACTTTACGGGGCAGGAATACCATCAGCGCTTCGAAGGTCAGACCGTCCTCAAAATATTCCGCCATTACATAGATGCCTTTTTTCAGAAGGACGACGCTGTTGGGTTCCGCCTTCACCGTCTCACCGGAAAAATGCAGGAGCTTGATCCCATCCATGACAAATATCAACGTATGTTCCGTCAGAAGAACGGTCCTTTTCCCCGGACGTGTTTCAATTTTGTGTTTGGCATAGACAGTCTGTTCCCCTGTCAGGAAAGTAGCGTCTCCGGGGTTCACAGGTATGGGGGGAAGCGGAATAGCATAAAGGTCACAAATGTACACCCATCGTATCAAAAGCGGACACTTACCTGGCCTTCTAACATCCAATGGAATAATTATCAACATCTTATCAATCCGGCATTTTTTTAGTATTGCTCTGGCATGATCCGAAATTATCTAAGGACGGCGCTCCGTCTTTTCCGCAACAACAAAACCTTCTCCGTCATCAACATCAGCGGGCTTGCCCTGGGCATGACCTGTAGTCTGTTGATCTTTCTTTGGGTCCAGGATGAGTATGCCGTGGATGCGTTTCATAACAACAACAAGCGTTTGTATTATGTGTACGAGAGGTATACCATGCAGGGTAAACCCGAGGGATGGTATTGGACACAAGGCCCGTTGGCCGCCGCTTTGAAAAAAGAGATCCCTGAGATCGTCCGGGCCACTCCCTTTTCCTGGTCGCGTATCAATACCTTCAGAGCAGGAGAAAAAATAATAAAGGAGGATGGATATGCCGCCGACGAGGATTTTTTTACCATGTTCAGCTATCCCTTACTGGAAGGCAGCGCCATGGATGCATTAAAGACACCCAACAGCCTGGCAATCTCCAGGAAAATGGCCGTTGCCTTATTTGGCAGCCCCGCAGCCGCCATCGGCAAGACAGTCAGGTATGAGGATAAAAAGGATTTTGCCGTATCGGCTGTGTTCGAGGATCTTCATGGCAATGTATCTTCTTCTTTTAATTATATCATGAGTTGGAAGGCCTATCTGGAGGATGACAATGATTGGGCCAGATATTGGGGTAGCACGGATCCGCGCACGGTTGTTCTGCTCCGACAGGATGCCGACCCCGCAGCAGTGGAGAAAAAGATCGTTCATCTCATCGATCAATTCCACCCCGAGGAAAAAAGTCTAAAAGTCGAGCTGGCTTTACAGCGTTTTGATGAATACTATCTCCATTCCGATATGAAGAATGGAAGGCCGGCAGGGGGAAGGATTGGCTATGTCCGTTTGTTCAGCCTGGTCGCCCTGTTCATCCTGCTGATAGCCTGCATCAATTTTATGAATCTCACTACGGCCCGGTCTATCCGCCGGAGCAAGGAGATCGGCGTACGAAAGGTCATCGGCGCACGAAGGGGCATGTTGATCCGGCAGTTTATATTGGAGGCAATCCTGATGGCCATGATATCCGCCATTCTGGCCCTTCTATTGACATCACTGGCGCTGCCGGCGTTCAATCAGCTAACGGAAAAGTATATTCATCTGCCATACGACAGCCCTGCTTTTTGGCTTAGGCTGTCCGGGCTGACGGTGCTAACAGGGTTTTTGTCAGGGATCTACCCCGCCTTTTTTCTTTCCTCCTTCCAGCCCCTGCGGATCTTAAAAGGCGTGTTGCTGCCGGCAGGGGGCAATGCCGCGGGCTTCCGGAAAGGGCTGGTGGTTTTCCAGTTTACACTATCCATCGTCCTCATTTTATCCACCCTGCTTATATCCAGACAAGTTAGTTTTCTCCAAAAGGCTGATACAGGATATGACCGCGAAAACCTGGTCTATATCCCCATTGAAGGCCGGCTGGCATCACAGCTGGGCGTATTTACGACTATGGCATCGCGTATCCCGGGTATCAGTGGTGTGACCATGTTGTCGGACAATCCCACTCAAATGGAGAATGGCACCCTTTCCGTAGAGTGGCCGGGGAAGAACCCCTCGGAACACGCAAGATTTATCTCGGATCGCATTGGTCCGAACTATATACAGACGATGAAGATCCATCTGTTGGCGGGAAGAGATTTTTCACCCGCCTATCCCACCGACTCCATGGGCTGTATACTGAACGAGACAGCATTGAACCTGATGGGTTATAAAGTGCAGGACGCCGTCGGCAAGACGGTGTACTGGGGAGGCCGGACCCTGCATATCGTAGGTGTAGCGGCCGATTTTCATATCCGCAGCCTGCACGACCCCATTCAACCCCTAATCCTCTCCCCCGGCCGTAATGAATTTTCTACGATATTGATACGCGTACAGGCAGGAAGGACCAGGTCCGTGCTGGCAGACGTACAGGGGCTTTGTCATCAGCTGAACCCCGCATTCCCCTTTAGCTATAAGTTCTCCGACCAGGAATATGCCGATCTCTATAAGAGTGACGAGATCACAGGGCGGCTATCTTTGCTTTTTGCCGGGCTGGCCATTTTTATTTCCTGTCTCGGTTTGCTGGGTTTGTCCATTTTTATGGCGGAGCAGCGTATCAAGGAGATCGGGATCCGAAAAGTACTGGGTGCAAGCATGCATTCATTATTAAAGCTGCTCGTGAAAGATCTCCTTGGGCTGGTAGCCATCTCCTTTGTCATCGCCGCCCCGCTGGGGTGGTGGGTCATGCACCACTGGCTGGAAAACTTTGCTTACCGGACAAATATTCCGTGGTGGATCTTTGCCGCCGCCGGATCGTTGGCCCTGTTCACCGCGTTATCGACCATCATTATACAGGCTGTACAAGCCGCCACCCGGAACCCTGTTAAAAGCCTTAGAACTGAATAGTCATGATCAAGGATAAAGCCATCGTTATCGAAGAATATTCACCTGGCTGGCCCCTGGCCTTTGCGCAACTGGAGGAAGTCTATCGATCCCACCTGGGAAGCTATGTCGTAGGCATCGAGCACGTAGGCAGCACTTCTGTGGAAGGGCTGCCCGCCAAACCCATCCTGGATATCGATCTCATCGTGGAAGACAGTCATTTACTCCCGCCCGTCATTACAGCCCTTGAAGAGATTGGGTATCAGCATGTAGGTGATCTGGGTATTCCAGGCAGGGAAGCTTTCCGGCGATTAAATACGCCTCATAATGGATCCCCAAATGCCTGGCCTGAACACAACCTCTATGTCTGTCTTGCCGGCAGCACCAGTTTGAAAAATCATCTGGCCTTTCGCAACTACCTGCGCAGTCATCCCGGGAAAGCCCGGGCCTATGGCGAACTAAAAAAACGTCTGGCCGCGGAGCATCCGCATGATATAGATGCTTATGTCGAAGGTAAAACTGCCTTTATTACAGGGGTATTGAAAGAAATGGGATTTGATGCGGCTGCGTTGGATGATATTACAAGGCAAAACAAGAACGTAAAATAAACCCGGTTATGCAAAAGACCATCGTCGCTGTACTTATCCTTTTCCTGGCAGCACAAGCCCACGGGCAAAAAGTTTATGAAAGTTACGTCCCTGTCAACGACAGTCTGCGTTACGGATATGGGCCGCATGATGTCTTTCCCTGCGGTAGCAAAGGTTATACCCTGGTACTGCCTGATCCAAAAGAGGCCGTCAAAGGCACCGTGCTTGTACTCAACGATGACAGGGTCAATCTACAGGACACCACCCGGCTACAGGAAGGCCTTATCCATCAGCAGGCCAATGCCAAAGGATATGCCGTATTGTATATTTCCACCGGCATCCCCGCGGACCTTTATTTTTCAGAGCAGTCATTGCTGTATGTCGACCGGTTGATCAGGACCGTCTTTACCCAATACCGGCTGCCTAATAAAAATGTTTTCCTGCTGGGGGCGATGACGTCAGGGCATAGGGCGCTGAAGTACATCGAATACTGTAAAAAAGGGAAGTCCTCCTTTATTCCTGCTATAAAAGGAGTGGTATTGAGCGAAAGCGCCATCGATTGGGTACGGCAATGGTATGAATGTCAAAAGCAGGTGAGGGATCATCTGACAGCCATCGGCTTTTTCGAAGGCAATTTTATCACCTATCTCTTCGCCACGAACCTGCATGATACACCCGTCACCAATATGCAGAAATACATCGACTTTTCCCCTTACAGCTATTTCGATACAAAGATGGAAAAGCCCGCGCTTTATAAAGACCTGGCAATCCGCGCCTATACGTACGCAGATATCCGCTATTGGTTCTCCGCACAAGGGAAAGGTATATACGACAGCAACTACCCTGACATGTCCGGCTTTATCAACGAACAAAAACTGGTGGGGAATAAAAATGCGTCGCTCGTGGTGTTCAGCAGTCAGCTCACCGACCCCTTGCGTAATGAGATGCGCCGTCAGGCAAGTACCTGGAGCCTCGTCGATAAGGATGAGCTGGTCAGCTGGATGACGACCCAGTCCGAATAACCCCATCCCCCCGATCCTCCATTTTTAGGATTTGTTTGCAACAATCTTCCCTAAATTTATGGGATGAATAAACACGTATCTATTGTAGTGCCTGACGGCGATTGCAGTATGACCAATATCGAAGGGACCCACCAGATCTTATTGAAGGTAAATGATTACCTCATAGATGCCGGGGAATCGCCCATGTTCGACGTCCGGTTGGTAGGGCTCCGGCCGGAAACCCGTATGAAGAATGGCCTCTTTGCCGTATGCCCCGATGCATTGATACAGGACGTAGATCACACCGACCTTATCATCATCCCTTCCGTACATGGAGATAAAGAGAAGATCCTGCAGGACAATGCCCCCCTGCTGTCCTGGATCGTCAGACAACACCAGCAGGGCTCAGCCGTTGCGTCCCTTTGTATCGGCGCTTTCCTCCTAGCGAGCACCGGGCTGCTGGATGGGAGGAGCTGTACTACCCACTGGGAGTTTACGGAGCAGTTTCGCAGTATGTTCCCTGCCGTCAATTTGGTGGAAGACAAGATCATCACCGATGAAAATAACCTTTATACCAGCGGGGGCGCCTACTCCTGGCTCAACCTCGTCTTATACCTGGTGGAAAAATATGCCGGCCGGGATATAGCGATCACCTGCGCCAAGGGTTTTCAGATCGATATCCAACGCAATAGTCAATCCCCCTTTATCATATTCAGCGGACAAAAAGACCATGAGGACAGGGAGATCAGGGCCGTCCAGGAGTTTATTGAAAAAAATATCCATTCCAAAATATCCGTGGAAGACCTGACCGTTCGATTTGCGCTGGGGCGCAGGAACCTGGAACGCCGCTTTAAGAAGGCGACGGGCAACTCCATGATGGAATATATACAGCGTGCAAAGATGGAGGCGGTAAAAAAGAGCCTTGAGTCCTCCCGGGTAGGTGTGAATGAGGCCATGGATAAAGTAGGTTATTCTGACCCCAAGGCGTTCCGCATAGTATTTAAAAAGGTCACGGGATTATCTCCTTTACAATACCGCAACCGGTACAACCGGGAGTTTGCATAAGAATGTCGGATTTTTCCAAACCACGAAGAGGGAGACATATATAGCTTTGTGTTCAAAAATATGAATACAAGAATATTTGTTTTTAGCCTGGTCTTTCTCGGGCTGGTATCTTTTCATCATACATCCGACATAAAAATGAAACCTCGTATTTCCATTATTACATTGGGCGTAGACGATCTGGAAAGATCGCTGGCCTTTTATCGCGATGGGCTGGGATTGCCTACCAAGGGTATCATCGGTCAGGAATTTGAACGCGGCGCCGTAGCTTTTTTCGATTTGCGCAATGGGTTGAAGCTTGCCATCTGGCCCCGGAAGAACATCGCATGGGATGCCGGAATTGCCGAAGCTGCCCCGGCTGCCACCGAGCTCACCTTAGGGTACAATGTCAGGACCCGGGAAGAGGTCGACGCGGTAATAGAACAGGCGCGTAAGGCTGGCGCCAGGATCGCCAGGAAACCCCACGATACATTTTGGGGTGGCTATGCCGGGTACTTCCAGGACCCGGACGGACATCTATGGGAAGTAGCCTGGAATCCGCAGATGTTGCCGGAGGATTAGGTATATTTACTACATGCGTCAATACAGGCCCCTTACAGGATTTGTTATAGTTTTCTTATTTATTAGCTGTCATCAACGTCCGGACAAGACAAAACAAGCGTTAACCCCCTCATCAGGCAATAAACTACCGGTGGCCGCCATGAAGACCGACCTGGCAGTCTTATGGTCTGCCGTAAAAGAGTTGCATCCGGGGTATGGCCTCTATTGTCCGACAGACAGCATAGAGCGTAGCTATAACGAGCTCTCTTCCTCTCTAAAAGATTCGATGTACGAAGGAGAATTTATCAATCGTATCTACCCTTTTTTATGCAACCTTGGGTGTGGCCATACCCAGCTAAAACATTCGGTCAGTTATCAGCCGCCCACCGGCGTCAAAACCTCCCACTTACCTTTTGAAGTGTTGGTGCGCCATCACCGGGCCTGGGTGACAACACGAAAGACCACCCAACTAGCCACAGGCGACGAGATCATTAGTATCAATGACGCCCCGGCATCGGCCATCATTCAAAAAGGCTTTTCCCTTTATTGTGGTGATGGACATGTGGAATCATTTAAGGAGCTGTATTTATCCGAGTACGACGGCTTTGATGACGCCTGCGGCATGCTTTATAAATGGTCAGCGCCTTACCGCGTTGTCGTACGCACAAATAGGGGCGTCCTCAAAACTGTGGTCCTGGGTACGGCGGAAGTCTCGCCTGTCGATAATGCTGTCTACATCGACAAATATGCAAATTGGGTGAAAGCAAAGGCCGATGGGGACCTGGCGCTTTATTTCGCAAAGGATAATACCGCCTTATTTGAGGTCAAAGGGTTGGAATATGCAGACACCATTGCCTACGGCGAATTCTTTGATCAGATAGCAAAGAAGGGTTCAAAGAATCTTATCCTGGATATACGGCACAATGGCGGCGGCGACATCCGGATCGTTACCAGGCTATTATCTTACCTGGCGGATGCTCCTTTCAGCATTATAAAAGACCTGCGCAGCCGGCTGCCCGATCCATCGGTCAACGGGCAGACAGCCTTCTTCGATCCGGAAAGAACGGAGAGCTTCAAGGGCAGCTGCATACCTGGTCGAAAGATAGACAACTGGTGGCACATGGATGTGATGCCATCCATTGGACATCCCTACGGACCTAATCCGATGGCCAGTTCCGGCAGATTCACCGGCAACCTGTTCGTCCTCATAGATGGTGCGACATTTTCCTCCACGGCGTTATTCACCGTCGCGCTCAAAGCACAGCGGAAAAAAGTAGTATTTATTGGTAGAGAGACTGCAGGGACGGAAGAAGGTTGTAATGGCTTTACGATTCAACATCTGACCCTCCCCAAAAGCGGGATTGTAGTCGATTTCCCCTGGTTAAGAGTTATTTCCATGGCAGACTCACCAACAGGAGGAAGAGGTTTTATGCCTGAATACCCGGTAGACTATACGCCGGAAGACATCGTAAATGGAAATGATCCGGATATAACAAAGGCCTTGGAAGTGATGCATACTTTACCAGCCCGACAACAGGAGGATTCGGGGAATTAAATATAATTTAGCCATAGGATTATTCCCCTCAAGGTACAAACCCCTTCCATATGCGTCAATACCGGCTTCTTGCAGGATTTGTTATAATTTTCTTATTTATTTACTGCCGTCAGCAGCCAGCCGGCAAAAAGGAAGCGCCGGCGCAAACATCTGCCGTGGTACAGCACCAGGATACGGCCAGGTCGCTGAAAGTGGATTCGCCAGCAGATCTGCGGGGTTTCCGCTCATGTTTCTATAAGCGTCTTTTTAAATCCGGAACTATTGCGGTGGATGTCAAAAGGATAAAGATCGATGACTCCTATTATGACTCCTGTATCGTCAACGTCAGGATAGTGGATGACGCTTCAAAAAAGAGTAAACAGATCATCTCATTCACCACCAGGCTCCTGACAGAAGACAATTTTACAAAACCCGGCGCCGCCAGGTCTTACATCACCGGGAAGAATGTCAGGTCCGAAGTGGTGGATAATGAATACGGTGATATAGTCGTTGCGGATTTTAACTTCGATGCAAAAGAGGACATTGCCCTCCTGAGCGACATAGGCGGCAACGCCGGCCCTTACTATAATTTTTATATCCAGGGAGAAGACGGGGAATACCATATCGATCAATATCTGACAGATAGTATGATGCTTTTCCCCTCACATTTCGACAAAACAAAGAAAACTTTAACAACGCTTGGGCATGCGGGGGTTGCTTACGTAGGTGAAAACATATACAAACTCGACACCGCACAAAACAGGTGGTCGCATATCAGCCACCGGACAATCCGCGACTAGTATTGCATTTCTCCGGAAAATTATTATAACTTCACATAGCCTTTATATGAAATACACCGAGATCATACCAGGAGAAAGTCTAAGGCCTTATATCAAGTGCTATTACACTTTCGAGTCGGAAACAAGTGTCGAGCTCAACGACACCGTGTTCCCCGGCGGGCACATGGAGATCATCTTCAATCTTGGTGAAGGCATCTGGAAATCATCCGTTAATAATGGGGTATTCCATACTACTCCGCAGGTGGAGCTGTGGGGTAAGCTCACTCAACCGTTGGTCGTAAAATCGCTAGGCAGGAACATGATGCTCGGCATCCGGTTTTACGCTCACTCCGCAGCCTGTTTTCTCAATGAAGAAGTTTGGGAGTTCAATGACCAGATCTCCGATCTCAAGGACCTGCTGGGCCCTCCCGTTAGGATACTTCATGCCAAACTGAGAGAAGTGCCACAGCTGGACAAACGCATTCAATTGATCGAAAGATTCCTCATAAACAGGCTGGCTGTAAAAGAGCGAAAGCTCAACAACATCCATATTTCCATGATCGAACAGATCATAAAAGAGATGCAGCGCAATGACACTCCTGAGAACGTGGAAGCCATTGCGACCCGCTATAATATATCCTCCCGATATCTTCGCAAGCTTTTTCTACAGTACACCGGCGTTACACCTAAATTGTATAACAAGATCAACAGGTTCCAGCACAGTCTTCAGCTCATCGTTGGAAGCGGATCTTCCCTCACTTCCATTGCTTACGAAGCCGGATATGCCGATCAATCCCATTTTATCCGTGATTTTAAATCCTTTACAGGCTTTTCTCCTTCTTCCTACTCGCCGGATGCCTACCCTGTAGCCCAGGCTCTTTCCAGCAACTGATTCCCCCATCAATTTATTCTTTGTTCCGTTTTGTTCAATTTTCGGGCTTTTTGCCATGATAGCTTTGTGTCAAATAATAAGCTATGTCTTCCAAATTCCAACAATTCAAAGATCTGCATAAGTCAGCCGATCTCTTTGTATTACCCAATGCCTGGAATGTCGCAAGCGCCCTTCTCTTCCAGGCAAATGGGTTCCCTGCCATCGCCACCTCCAGCGCTGCCGTTGCCGGCAGTCTGGGTTATGAAGATGGGGAGCAGATGCCTTTCTCCGAATATCTTTTTATCATCCGCAGGATAGTATCCTCTGTCCAGGCCCCTGTATCAGTGGATATAGAAATGGGGTATGGGAATTCCACCGAGGCTATCTATGGCAATATCATGCAGCTCATCGACCTGGGCGTGGTGGGCATCAATATCGAGGATTCGATCATTCAGGGCGGAGAACGCACCTTAAAAGAAGCGGCCCTCTTTGCCAGGACAATTGAATTCCTCCGTAATAAGCTCGCGTCAGACGGCTACGACCTCTTTATCAATATCCGTTGCGACACATTTATACTGAATGTAGCGGACAAGCTGGATGAGACGCTGCGTAGATTAAAGATCTACGATACAACAGGAGCAGACGGTATTTTCTTACCCTGTATCGCTGCGGAGGAAGATATTACCGCCGTGGTACATAATACTACACTCCCTTTAAATGTCATGGCCATCCCTGGTCTTCCCGGCTTTGATACACTGCAGCAGTTGGGCGTGCGAAGGGTCAGTATGGGGAACTTTCTATACGACAAGACCTACGCCGTAGCAGACAAGCTTGTTCACGAGGTCATCTCTAACAGGAACTTTTTATCTATTCTTTCTTAAACTATAAAACTCAAAAAAATGAACTTACCAAAAAGAGCGGAAGATGCTCACGCAACACTCGCAGCAGCCTTCAACACAGGAGATGTGGCCACCGTCATGAGCATGTACGACAGCACAGGCATTATCGTACCCGAGCCCGGCCGGCCGGTGACGGGTAAAGACAAATTCCAGACAGCCATCGAAGCCATTTTATCCATCAAAGGGAAAATGGAGATCAGGACAGTCTATTGTCTTCAGACAGGGGACATCGCGGTTGGAAGATCCGAATGGAATATCACCGATGGCAACGAAGTAAAAATAAGCGCCAAAGGCATCGAGGTCATGCGTCAACAGCCTGATGGCACCTGGAAGATCCTCATCGATCATGCTTTTGGCGCAGAAAACAACTTAACCGCTAAATGATCAAAAAATGAAAAATATCAAACTTTTTATCGCAATGGCACTCCCGGCATTACTTTCCACAACCAGCCGGGCGCAAGAATCTTCCCTGGAAGAGGCGAAAATAGCCATCGCAAAAAGCAATAACATCTATTTCCAAGCCTTTGCAAAAGGAGATTCATCCATCTTTATCGATCGCTATGCAAAAGACTGCTGGATCATGATGCCGAACGAACAAGCGTTTTGCGGAGAAGGGGCGCCCCTTGAATTTTTCAGGACCGCCTATCACCAGGTAGGGCTCAGGAACGGGAAGTTCATTACCATCGATGTATTCGGAGATGGCAGGGAATATGTCACCGAAATAGGGTTCTGGCAGTCCTTTGACGCCAACAATAAACTGTTCGACAACGGCAAATACCTCGTATTATGGAAGAAGACGCCTGATGGATGGAAAATGTTCAGGGATTCTTTTAGCAGCGACCGTAACAAATAACTCATCCGGCTATGCGTAAAATAATTTTTATCATGATACTCCTCCTGGCAGACAGATATGCCTTCTGCCAGGAGATCTTCCCGCCGGACGTCGTAAAGAAGAAGTTGGAAGCGACGAGGATAGAAGGCAGCCTGAACATCGACGGACGGCTGGATGAACCGGAATGGATGTCAGCCGGCTCCGTCCGTGACTTCATACAGACCGACCCTCACCAGGGAGATCCGGCAAAAAGAAGGACAGTCGTAAAGCTCTTATACAATAAGGACTATCTATATGTCGGCGCCATCTGTTATGACACCATCGGCAGGTATAAATACAGGGTATTAAACTTTCAAAGAGATTATGCGGCCGGCAATGCGGACTTCTTTGCCTTTGCCATCGATGGTTACAACGACGAACGGAATGCCGTTATGTTTGGCATGAACCCGTATGGCGTACAAAGAGATCTGCTGTCTTTCGACGATAATTATTACGATGCAGATTGGGACGGTCTTTGGCTGGTACGTACCCAAAGGACGGACACTGCATGGATAGCAGAAGTGGCCGTGCCCTGGAAAACCCTGCGGTATAAGAACAAAGCCGACTCGTTACAAACCTGGGGTATCAGCTTTGGAAGGATCGCAAGGACGAGCAACGAATTCTCCAACTGGCCCGCTTTCCCAAGGGCTTATGGGGGATTGCGCATGGCATATGCCGGCAAATTGATCAATCTTCAGGCGCCCAGGCCATCCACGAACATCCGCGTGCAGCCATACATGCTTTATGGATATAACCAAACCCGGGAAGGCGTAAAGTCCATCTATTCAAAAACCACCGTCAAACCAGGAGGTGATGTAAAATGGGCTATTAACCCCAACACGCTGCTGGATCTGACATTCAATACGGATTTTGCACAGGCCGATGCAGACAGACAGGTGAACAATATCAATCGTTTCTCCGTTTTCTTTCCAGAAAAACGGCAGTTCTTCCTGGAAAATGCCGGCCTATTCACCGTAGGGCTGGACCCCTTATCCAATGGGCAGACCGACTATTCTACAAGGATCCAGCCATTTTTTAGCAGGGCCATCGGGCTAGACCCCGTCGGTAATCCTTTGAATATAGATGCCGGAGCAAGGCTGGTCTATCGTTCCGATAAAAGCAGCGCCGGCGGCCTCTTTATCCGGCAGGAAGGCAACGGCAATACAAATCCCGCCAATTTCGCCGTCGGCAGGTATTCCCGGAACCTGGGAAAACAAAACCGCATCGGCGCATTGTTATCTTACAAGGCAGAAGATACCCGCGGGGGTATCTCCGGGGCAAGGAATTTTACAGGTACGATCGATGGGTTCTTTCGTTTTAATCAAAGCTTGTCCTGGAGTTGCATGGCTTCAACCACGGCAGAGCGGCAAGGACGCCCGGGTTATTCCGCCTCTTCACAATTGCTGTATAATTCGAATAAATGGATCGCCTGGTGGACACAATCCATCGTCACCGACACATACCATCCCGCAATGGGTTTTGTAGCAAGAGGTAATACCCTGGTCACCGACCCCGGTGTAATCCTGCAGGAAAGAGGGAAATGGCTTCCGGCATTTATAAGGACATATAGCCCCGGCTTTTCTTATACTATGTACCATAATGCCACCACCTTACAGTTGACCGACAGGTATATTAATTTTACTCCACTGTGGTTCCAGTTCCAGAATGGCGGTGTCATCTCCTGGTACATGATCTTCACCCGTCAGCATCTTGAAAGCGCCTTTACACCATTGGGTGTCCCTATCGAAAAAGGCGATTACAATTATGTCCGCCATAAAATATCCGTCAGCAGCGATCAGTCAAAGAAAATTTCTGTCGCGCTCACCGCTAACCTGGGTCAGTACTACAACGGCAGCTATCACTCTCTTACGGGTACGTTTAGCTTTGCACCCAGCCCCTATATTTTTATATCTCCTACTGTCGAGATCGGGCGCCTGGAAAAGGTGGGCGTCAACAGCATCTCGAAGGATGTGACGCTTTACACCGTGGAAGGAAGGCTGGCAGTAAATCCCCGGCTGCAATTGTCCTGTCTTTTTCAAAGATCGGGTGCAACGAATACGATCAGCTGGAACACCCGTTTTTCATGGGAGTTCAAACCTTTGTCCTATTTCTACATCGTATTCAATAATAATAGCTCTTCGCAGGGGATAAAGACAGTCGACAGGCAAATGATAACAAAGATCTCTTATTTAAAACAACTGTAAGCAATGGATACCACTGTGGTTATCGGCAATGTACGTCGCAGGTTAAAGCATCTCTCCGGAGAGCAGCTGGATACCCGTGTCGGTAATAATGTTCCCACTGTAGCGGAGATCCTTCGATCCCTGACAGGCAACGAATCCATGAACCTAACCATCGAAAGCCCCCTCGATGGAGAAAAATTATATCATCTGGGGCAATTGGTCGTAATTTTAGACCTGCTCACCACGCGGGAGAAACGTCCCATGCTTGTACGGTGGTTTGACTAAAACTATGATATTCATTATTCAAAGAATTATCAATTCATTGACGCGACAGCGGTATCAACGGCCGTATCGCCATACCGGCAGGTATGTCCCATTGCATCACACTGTCCGTCAACCCCGTGAAAGCGGCTACACTGTTAAATTTTACGATGATCTGTTAAAGACTGTCGGCTGGACAGAATCTATCATCATTGCCATCAAAGACATTGACAATATCGATCATAGCAGAGTCCTCCGGACTACCAACCCTCTCTATGAAGGCAAATCCTTTTATACATTTGACGAAGCAAGCATCGCCATGCCACCGAACATACCCTTTAATTATGAAGACGTGCTGTCCGAAGCCATGAGCACACGACCCGCGTCAACCCTTTCGTTGGAAGATATCTGCGATCTAGGTAAGATTTTACGATTTCAAATTGATATAACGACCCTTGATGGAGCCCCTTGCGCAGAAAATGGCTTTGTGGATTCATCGGATATACCTCCCATCGATACCTGGTTTTGTATTGCCCGGCCATATTTGTACTGTTGGATACCCAGGCTATTCATCGATAAAATGCAGGATGTCATAGATGTGGAGATCCTCGGCAGTTATGAATGGATCGAGCTGGGAAATATGTCTCGACCCCAATAACAGGACCACCCTAAAAGGTTTTCATTAATAGGGGTCTTATCATTTTGAACAACTAATTTTTTTAGTTTTCGCGTTACAATCTTTAGTAATTTTATCTACTCAAAACCTCCATCTATGAAATCATTATCCCACTTTTATAAAGATGTTAGCGATATATTGTCGGAGGCCAGAAAAAAGGTATACATATCTGTCAATACCGAAATGGTAATGGCTTATTGGAGGATTGGCAAACGAATCGTTGAGGAAGAACAGAATGGGGATTCCAAAGCAGAATACGGTACCTATTTGGTCAAAGAGCTAGCTAAACGATTGACTAAGGAATATGGTAAAGGATTTACCGAACAAAATATCCGCAACTTCCGTCAATTCTATCTCATTTTTCCAGAAATCCAAATTCGCTACGCACTGCGTAGCGAATTGACCTGGACCCATTACCGCAGCATCATGCGGGTAGAAGACCCGGACGCCAGGAAATATTATATCGCCGAGTCTGCCGACCAAAACTGGGGAACACGCCAGTTGGACAGGAATATCAATACGCTCTACTATGAGCGCTTACTTTCTACAAAAAAGAAAAAGGAGACACTGCTAGAGCAAAAAGACATGGAAAAGGCCTTGCCTCAAGACATCATTAAAGACCCCTACGTCCTGGAAGTGCGCCGTGGCACTTTATATTATATTCTTGGTTCAACCAAGGGGATACTTGAGAGAAAGTACCCAAGTCAACCAGTCTACCTGGAACCGAAAGGCGAAGGGGAAAACAGCATACTGGTAAAGCGATATTTGGAGATAAAATGCTCAAACCAAAGTGTCGCAAGACTTGTCGGACAAGGTGAAAGCTATACTGCTTGAATTTCAGTTTCCAACTTGACCAAACGAAGTCTCATCGGAAGGGCATTTGATACCGATGCTGGTTAGTTTGATTATTTAATTCTAGCATAGTCAAAACTCTCTCTAACCAGAGTGATGTGTAATGAACATATTTAAGGAAACGAACGAAACACCTAAATCCGACTATTATGTATAATATAAGGGAAGCGCGGGATTGCCTAAGGGGCGCGAGCCCTAGAAGGGAAAGGACCAAAATCCTGACCCAGGAGTGGTACAATCACTTTGGCAACGGAGTTTCCATAGTAGTCAGCGAATGGGAAAGCCATTCACAAGGCGAAGGGAAACAGGTAGCCCGATATTTAAAAGAGGGAGGTACGCGAGATGCGTAACGCCGAAACGCTTTTGAATATCATCCGTCAGCGGGGTCAAAACAAGTTGCCGATCAACGACTTTTATCGACAACTATTCAACCCGGAACTGTACTTGCATGCCTATGGTAGGTTATACCGTAACAAAGGAGCGATGACTCCCGGAAGTAACAACGAAACGGTAGACGCAATGTCCAGGGAAAAGATTGATAGAATTATCGAACAGGTTCGCTACGAGCGGTATCATTGGACACCTGCCAGACGTGTGTATATTCCCAAGAAAAACGGGAAAAATCGACCTTTAGGCTTACCGGCATGGTCTGACAAGCTTCTCCAAGAAGTTATTAGACTAATATTGGAAGCCTATTATGAACCGACTTTCTCCCGGTCCTCTCATGGTTTTCGTCCTGACAGGGGATGTCACACCGCATTGGCAACGATCAAAAAAGTATGGCATGGAACAAAATGGTTTATTGAAGGGGACATTAAAGGATGTTTCGACAATATCAACCATGATATTCTTCTAGGTGTATTGAAACAAGACATCCGCGACAACCGCTTTATTCGACTTCTCTCGAACCTTCTGAAAGCGGGATATTTGGAAAATGGCACAACCAGCCCTACCTTAAGCGGAACTCCGCAAGGGTCTATCGTCAGTCCCATTTTGGCCAATATATACCTGAATAGGTTGGATCAATTTGTAGAACAGGAATTAATCCCTCAGTATACAAGGGGAAAGAAAAGAGCAAACAGTCCGCTTTACAATAAACTATATAACCATGCCTACTACTGCCGGAAAAAAGGAAACGTAGCAGAGGCCAAGGTATTTGAGCAGCAATTGCGAAAAATACCTGCCAATGATGCAAACGACCCCAATTACCGACGGTTATGTTACGTAAGATATGCGGATGACTTCCTGTTGGGATTTGCCGGCCCAAAAGAGGAGGCTGAGGAAATCAAGAACAGACTGCAATCGTTTATCAAAGAGATCTTACAATTGGAGCTCTCTAATGAGAAGACGCTGATCACTCATGCCAAAACTCAAAAAGCCCGATTCCTCGGATATGACATCGGGACCTCGCTTTGTGACAGCAAGGTGACTACCAACCGACGATCCATAAATGGAGGAATAGCGCTTAGGGTTCCCGCCTCGTTCATTATCGACCGAAGCCGGTTCTATATGAAGGAAGGGAAACCTATACATCGAAAGGAATGTACACACGAAACAGACTACAGCATACTTTGTCGATTCCAATCGGAATACCGGGGTTATGTCCAGTATTACCAACTTGCCGATAACCTTACATGGTTGAACAAGTTGCATTGGGTGATGCAAACGTCTTTACTGAAGACATTGGCACACAAACACAAATCCTCGGTATCCAAAATGGCAAGGAAATACGGCAGCACGGTTCACACACCTATTGGTCCAAGAAAATGTTTGGAGGCTCAGGTTCTCCGGAAAAATAAGAAACCATTAATAGCCCGGTTTGGTGGAATACCATTAAAATCTACACTGAAAACAACCATCAAGGATCAATATTTAGGTAGAATGAGTCTGGATAGGTCCGAACTGGAACAAAGATTACTGGCCGAAACTTGCGAGATATGTGGTTCCAATAGCAATATCGAAGTACATCATATACGCAAATTGTCAGATATCAATGTGAGAGGTCGCAAACCTAAGCCGGACTGGATGCATCTAATGGCCGCCCGACAAAGAAAGACGCTGGTGTTATGCAGAAAATGTCATGATGACCTACATGCAGGTAGACCATTGAAAACGAAGACGGAAGAGGTTACTGGAGAGCCGTGATGCGGTGAAAGCCGCAAGTCCGGTTCGGAGGGGGGATGTCGGAAAAGGAGCGAGAGCCACCTCGCCGGCATCCTACCCTACTTTCTGGGAGTCGGACGGCCAAAAGAATATTCAGAGAATACCCTCGAAAGTGCGATCATCTCCAACTTACAAGGCTTTTTGTTGGAAATGGGCAAAGGTTTCTCCTTTGTCGGTCGCCAATATCATATAAAGACAGATACTAAAAGCTATTATATCGACCTGGTCTTTTACAATTTTGTCCTGAAATGCTTTGTTTTGATAGACCTGAAACTGGGTGAGCTCACGCACCAGGACATAGGCCAGATGGATATGTATATCCGTATGTTCGAGGACCTGCACACGCCGGAAGAATTAAAGGCAGAATTGGAAAGGGAGATACATTTTTACAAAAAACAAACCCGGATAAGCGCGGAAAACAGCAATTAATCCACCCATATCACCGTTGTATCAATCTAAAAGGGCTATTCCCAAAAAAATCGTAATTTTACGGTATTCAAAAGCGCATAATCCGATTGATCCCATCGACGATACATATAAATGGTAAATTCTATGAGTGACATCCACAACAAGGATTTAGGAACCAAACAAAAAGCGCTTGCCATAAATCTCGATTCCAAAATTTACGGCTCCTTTGCGGAGATCGGCGCCGGTCAGGATGTAGCCGCCAATTTCTTTAAGGCCGGCGGTTCGTCGGGCACTATCGCCAAAACAATGTCAGCCTATGACATGACCTTCTCCGACGCCATTTACGGCGCCCAGGAAGGTCGCCGCTATGTAAGCGAGGCCCGGCTGATATCCATGCTGGAAAAAGAATACGGCCTGCTTATTGAGCGACTGGACGAAAAACGGGGCGACAACACCACTTTCTTTGCCTTTTCCGACACAATGTCCGCCCTGAATTATCATAAGACAAACGAAGGGCACGGCTGGATGGGCGTTCGTTTCCAGTTAACACCACGGGGAGAGTTCAATGACGTGGTGATCCATGTAAAAATGCTGGATAATGACAATGTCATGCAGCAGAATGTCGTCGGCATCCTGGGTGTCAATCTGATCTATGCCTGTTTCTACTACCATACCCATCCCAATATCTTTCTCCTGTCCCTCATGGACAATCTGTCAAAGGATGCCATGCAGATAGACATGATCCGATTTGAAGGACCGGACTTTACAAAGATAGACAACAGGCTTATGAGCCTGCACCTGGTAAAATACGGCTTCTCGGATGCAGCACTTTTTGGCCCGGATGGGGAAAACATGCAACCTTCCGAGGTCCTGTACAAAAAGCACATCGCCGTGGTACGCGGCCGCTTCCGCCCCGTCATCAATGTACACATGGATATGCTTAGCACAGGCGTTAAGCAATTCATGCAGGAGCCCGATGTCGATAAGAGCAATGTGGTGGTAGTCACTGAGCTGACCCTCCAGGCGCTAAAGGAAAGAGATGCCGACCCCACCGAAGAGATAGACGAAAAGGATTTCCTCGACAGAGTGGATATCCTCTGTGCGCTGGGGCAGACGGTACTGATCTCCGACTTTCATGAGTATTACAAGCTGGTGGCCTACCTGTCCAAGATCACCAAACTGAAAATGGGGGTGGTCCTGGGCTACCCTAATCTCGAATATATCTTTTCAGAGGAGCATTACCACGACCTCCCGGGCGGGATCCTGGAATCGTTTGCCACCCTCTTTAGCAGGAAGGTAAAGCTATTTATTTATCCCACTTTACGCAATGGGATCATCTACAACTGTCTACGGTTTAACCCCCCGCCCCAGCTGGTGGACCTTTACCGGTATCTCATCGCCAACAACAAGATCGAGGATATCCATCATTACAAGGAGGCCAATCTGCAGATCGACACGGATAAGGTCCTGCACCTGATCAAACATGGGGCGGAAGGATGGGAGGAATATGTGCCGGCCGAGGTGGCCGCGATGATCAAAGAAAGACGTCTGTTCGGGTATGCGCCCCTCACCATTTCTTAAAGATGACAAATACCGCCAGCACGATAAGCCCAAAACCAACAAGGTGATTCCAGGCGATCCTTTCTCCCTTAAAAAAAAGCAGGGTAAACCCCATAAACACGATCAGCGTGATGGCTTCCTGTATGGTCTTTAGCTCCACCAGGGAAAAAGGTCCTCCATTGTCCTTGAATCCCCCCTCATTGGCCGGCACCTGGAAGAGATATTCAAAAAAGGCCATCCCCCAACTGATAAGGATGATGGTAAACATACTCAAATTCTTTCCCCAGGAATATTCCTTGAATTTTAGATGACCGTACCAGGCAAAGGTCATAAAGGTGTTGGAGATAATAAGAAAAAGAATGGTTTTGACGCCACGCATCGTATACTTTATTTAATTGCTCCTGCAAGATAGGACAAAAGTATACTACGGAATCCAGGCAGGCGTTACTAAAGCTGTTTGTTCACATATTCAGTACCCTAAATCAACCTGATGAAAAAGCTTACCCTTTTCACTACGATCATCGTATTATCTCTGTCCGTTCATGCTGTCGACACAAAACCCAAGTACAGTTCACCCAAGGTTTATCTCATAATGAAAAAAGGCAAATTGATCGAGGTCGACCATGGCAAAAGAAAATTGGTCAAAAGTGACGTGATCCTGGTCAATCAAACCACTATTCATCCCAATGGAGCAATCGATGCATCCAGCGGTCAGAGCCTGCAATTAAAGGAAGGCGAATATATAACCATGGATGGGAGGATACGTAAATTGAATGAGATGTATCATCCGCCAAAGCCCCGGAAAAAAGTCGTCAAAAAAAAGCCGGCAGTGCAAAAATGTACATGTGTAGATAAAAAATCTACAGATAAAAACGTCGAAAAGGCAAAGCGGGACACGACCCGCTCTGCCCTTTAGCGGAGAAAACCCGGCATTCTTATCCGCCGATCTCCTTCAGCACGTCCGCAAAATTACTCTGTCCCCAATGTTCGGCATACTGACCATTCTCAAGACGAATGATATCGATCACATGGATCACCACGTCCTTGTTGCTGGGCGGAATACCGAATATCTCTCCCGTGTGCGTCCCGGTGATCCGTTTTCTTGTGGCCACCAGATCATTCTCGGCCACCTGGTCAAGGATCTCTACCCGGAGATTGGGAAACCCTTTCCGTAAAACCTCATTGAGAAAATAGGTAAAGCTCCCGACTCCCCGGGGCATTCCGGGCGGGGCGCTGTGGTTGATGACGTCCCCGGCTAATAGCTCTCTGAAAGCGTCCGGATCACCCTGTTCGATACATTCTTTATTAAATTTTTGGACGATGATCTTATTCAGTTCTGTGATCGCTGGCATAATGTAGTTATTTTATTTACCCCACAAAACTACCGGCGGGCGCCCTCATCCATATAAGGCTGTCAGACCAAAAACTGTTGCCTTCGGATCAAATATTGTCTATTCCGGCACTCGTTCACCGGACCTCAATTCCCTGGGAGTGACCCCGAAATATTGTTTAAAAGCCTGCGAGAAGCTGGAATGGGACTCATACCCCAGCTTGTCATAGATCTCACCCGGCCGCTCGCCTCCCTGCAGGATCAATTCTTTTGCCCATTCCATCTTTTTTTGCAGAAACCACTTACCGGGAGCTACCCCATAAATGGCCAGGAAGCGCCTTTTGAAAGTGGAAACGCTGAGATTACAGATAAAGGCCAACTCTTCGAGAGAAACCCCGGTGATCACATGCGCCTCCACTGCTTTCCTGATCTCCAGGTCCTCCAGGTCCTTGTTTTTTGACAACGGAAATGACAATAGTTGCGAGGGGTATTTCTCCAGGAGATAAAGCATCAATTCTTCAAACTTCAATCGCTTCATCTCGTCAGAAAGAAGACCGCCGGATTGCAGCAGCCATTCAAGAGAAGACATATAATTCAGGATAAAGCCGTCTTTTTTAAAAGCCAGAAATAACTCAATGCCCTGGTCGGCTTTTTTCCGGGCCCCCATGATCCTCTCTTTATATTTCAGATAAAAGTCAGCCAGGGTTTTATTATCAAAAAAGATCAGGATGCTCTCGACGATCGTATGTTTATCCAGTTCCATCGACACCATACAGTTGCCTGCTGAAAGAAAATGGATCTCGTCGCTGTTGATCCGCACAGCCCTGTCTGCAAAAATCATGGTCTTTGCACCGGAGATCACCAGGCTGACGGCATTGCCGTCCAGGATACACTTTCCCCTAAAAGAATGCGCCGGCGCCTTATAGCGGTGAAATATAAGTCCATCCGAAGGAAGCTCCTTATCCTGAAAGATATCTTGCGGCAGTCTGTAGATATTCATATAAGAAAGATAATAAAAATATGGCCCAAAAAATTTCTCACCCGAAGATCAACAGATCTTCCTGTATCATCCGGTGGAGAGACTGGATAATGTAAAACAGAATTTTACAGCCCTTCCTGCGAACAACTCCTGCATCAATGAACGCGTAAAAGTAATATTACATCAATTTAAAACTTTTTTTATGAGAGCAAATGTGTTTATGCTGGGCCTCTTGCTGACCGCTGTTTCCTGTAGTAAGAACAAAACCCCAACGCCGCCGCCGGTGCAGGCTGATTACCAGCTGACAAATCTTGTCTCGGATGTGACGGATTTTGGAGCCGGAGCCATCGATCATAGCCTGGTCAATGCCTGGGGCATCGCTGTAAACCCGCAAGGTATTATCTGGGTATCCAACAATCATTCTGGCACATCGACTATCTATGATTCCACAGGTAAAACGCTTTTCGGTCCTGTTGCCATTCCCTCTCAGGGGATGCATTTCGGCGGCTCTCCCACCGGCATCGTTTTCAATAGTACAAATAACTTCGCCATGCCCGGCACAGGGGCGCATTCCAGGTTCATTTTTGTAAATGAGGATGGGACCATGTCCGCATGGGCGACAGGCGATTCCACGCTTACCGTAGCGGACAGGTCTGCCGATGACGCGGTATACAAAGGGTTGGCTCTTGGCGGTGAAGGTACTACCGACGATTTCCTGTTTGCGGCCAATTTCAAAGGGAAGAAGATCGATGTATTTGACAAGAATTTTAACTATGTCGGCAACGGGGCATTTTCCGACCCGAATATACCGGACGACTTTGGCCCCTTTAATATCCGCAACATAGGAAGCAAACTTTTTGTCACGTATGCCAGGCTCAAGGGGCCGGAAAATGAGGACGACCAGGCTGGACCCGGTAATGGATACGTAGATATCTTCAATCCTGACGGAACGTTGGCTCAACGATTTGCATCCCAGGGGACGTTGAATTCTCCCTGGGGTATCGCACAGGCGCCGGCAGGCTCGGGATTTCCCTTTCATTCCATCCTGGTGGGTAACTTCGGCGACGGACGGATCAACATCTACGATTCCACCGGCGCATTTCTGGGACAAGTCCAGTCCAATGGTCAGCCCGTAACAGTACCGGGGCTTTGGGCCATTGATTTTCCTTACAACGAAGCGTCGATATTCGATCCGCAAAAACTGTATTTCACAGCAGGTCCGGGGGACGAGAACCACGGTCTTTTCGGGTTCATTAAAAAGAAGTAGAAAAAAAGGTGGAGCAGTGCTCCACCTTTTTCTTACTGAACCTTCACATACACCGTCCTTACGATATTCAGCGTATTGACATTGGTGATCTGGTAATCCAGTCGTATGACCGTACCGCTGGTTGCCGTCGGCAGCGTATAGGGGACGAGTAAGGTGTCCAGGTCCTTATTTTTCGAAAATGCCGGCGCATAGGGTATCGTCGTCACCAGGGTTTTTGTTCCGGTGATCGTCTGGGAAAGCGTTGTCTCTTTCACAGGGCTTTGGGAAAAGAAAGTAAGCTCCGTCTTGAATGTGCTGCCCGCCGGATAGACAGTTGCTGAAGAGGAAGACGTCGACAATGCTTTTATCGGTGTGGCTGTTATGTCCTGGAGAGGGTTGGCGCTGACAGGCGCATATCCCACACCAGTGGGGTTTGAATTGTCTGCTGTGAGATCCTTGGATTTCTTGCAGCCGGGCCCGCACACCAGAACGGCCGCCACCAGTAATACGTTATATATTGCTCTCATAAATTTTTTTTAGATGTATAGAATAAAATTTACTGATCCCACCATACTTTTTCGGTAATAGGCTTCACTGCAGCCGATGCATTGGGGTTCCTGCTTATCTCATCCAGGGGATACAGTGCGCGTCTGATAAAGCTGTTGCCCGCGGAGGCATCGATATTCAACGGCAAGGCCATTCCTCTGAACAGGGTGGGGTCATAATCCCAGCGGCGGACATCTACCCAGGCTTCCGGATTGACGAACAGGGCTACTTGTTTTTCCCTGAGTATCAGTTCCAGGGTGAGGTTGGCTGCGCCGACACTCACCAGTGCGTTCTTGCCGTAGGTGCTGTCGTATCCCAACTTAGCCAGGTTGGCAAAAACGCCTGCTCTGTAAGCGTCGTACGCTGCCTGCGTGGAGCCTACGGAAGCGGCTGTACCTCCGTTTACCAGGAACCGGGCCTCCGCCTCCATCAGTTTCTGCTCGCTGTAAGAGCCGATCACCAACGGAGCCGCCTTTCTGCCATAATAAGTGGCATCTGTAAAATTATTATTGCTGCTGGCTGCGCCTGCGCCATTGACAATACCGCCATAGGCAGCTGCAGCCGCCTTCTTGGTGAGGGTATCGATACGGGGATCAAAAAGTCCGGGATAGACCGCGCCCGTCAATGCGTCCATAAAACGTTTGGATGGTGCAATGGTAAAAACGGCGCTTGCCGAGATCCTTCCCGAAACGTTAGCGTACCAGGGATTGGGGTTCTTGTCGCTAAATACGAGTTGATAATCGCTCGCTGTGCCGGTGAATCCGTTTGTCAGCGCCGTCAGTGCATTGTTAGCGGCATCCACGGCCCCTTTCTTCGTAGTATGCATATACAACCTTGCTTTCAGAAACCAGGCTGCCTGTGTCCATTTTGGTACCGAGCCTCCATAGATCAGGTCATCGACCCCGGGGGTATAATTTGCCGGGTTTGTCTGCCCGATCTCAGCAATGGCAGAATCGAGATACTTCTGCATAAAATCATAAATATCCTGCTGTTTGTCATAGTGGGGGTATAGTACCTTCGGAGATTGAAAGGCATCCGATAAAGGCACATCGCCCCAGGTATCCGTAGCCAGGGAAAGATTGGTGACAAAAAGCACACGGGCCATGGCCATATATCTCGGCGAACTCAGCGAGCGGGCCAGTTCCAGCATGATCTTCGCATTGGTCAGGGCATTGAGATAAAGCGTAGAATAACCCGTGGAGATCCGCACCTCCCGGTACTGGTCCTCGCTGATAGGCCCTGAAGTATAGGCGGCCATCTGCTGACATAACATAGAGGTGATATAGCCTACGTTCCCCTGGTTATTGGCCGTATAATACTCCACAGCCGGCAACAGGGTATTCAGCGTAACAAAAGAAGGCTGATTGGGATTTGTATTAGGATTGCCCGACTCGACAAATTTTTTGCAGCCGGTGAGACAACCAAAACCACACAAACCTATCAGTATATATTTAAAAATATGATTGCGCATATGGATGGTTTTATAAATTGATGTTGAGGTTAAAGATGATGGAGCTGAAATTTGGAATATTGCTGCCGGTAAACCCATACACATTATATCCTGCTGAATAGGCTGTGCTTTGTGGATCATATCCCTTGTAAGGGGTCCATAAGATAAAATTGGTCGCCGTAACTCCCAGCGCCGCGCCTTTGATGGCCTTGGTCCTGGCAAGCCAGGAGGATGGCAGTGCATAGCTGAGACTTACATTCCGGAGGCGCAGCCAGCTGGCATCCTGTATAAGCACATCGGCTACGTTGGCGAAGGCGGCCGGTGCATTATAATAATTGTTCCTGTCCAGCACCACGGGTATGTCGTTCTTCTTACCGTCGGTCATCTTTACACCATCAAATATGACCTGTTTGTACCGGATCTCCGTGATCTTGAGAACTCCATTCCTGATGGAATTGCGCATGGTCACATCGTACATATCCCCACCCTTTTTATATTCCAACAAGCCGGATAATGTCCAGTTCTTATATCTGAAAGAGGTATTGATCGTCCCCACCCAGTCGGGCAATGCGTTGCCTACTTTTCTAAAATCTGAAGTATATTGAGGAAGTCCGTAGTTGCTCGTTGCGGCAGGGTTATCGGCTATCAGCAACTTGCCTTCCGCGTTCCGTTGGTATGGTTGTCCATAAAGGTCCCCGGCAGAACCTCCGACCACCAGCTTGCTGTTGATCCTTACTTCATCGTAAAACAAGATCTCTGTGATACCCTTGTTGATGGCCAGGACCTTACTCTTGTTTTGGCTCCAGTTCACGATAAAGTTCCAGGTAAAATCTTTCATTTTTACAGGGGTCGCATTCAATTCCACTTCCACGCCTGTATTGCGGATGGTGCCGGCATTTGTGATCCACTTGGAATAGCCTCCCGTATAGGACACAGGCACCGGGATGATCTGGTTCTCATTCTTGCTGTTGTAATAAGTGACATCCAGGTTGATCCTGTCATTCAGGAAGTGCAACTCGGCGCCGGCTTCATATGACTTTTGCATTTCAGCCTTCAGGTCCGGATCCCCGATGGTCGGATTTCTGTAAAATCCGGGAACACTTGTGCCTGTGGACGTCTGGAAGGGGAAGCCGGGGACGGACTGATAATACGGTCCATTGCTGTAAGGCAGCGCATCCTTACCCACCTGCGCATAGGATAGGCGAAGTTTCCCGAAATTGAGGATACGGCTGTCCATTTTATGCAGTTGAGTAAATACATAGCTAAGGCTCGCCGCGGGATAAAAGAAGGAATTGTTCTTGCTGGGCAGCGTAGAGCTCCAGTCATTACGTCCCGTAAGTTCCAGGAACAGTCCATCTCTGAAGCCTACCTTGGCGCTGCCAAAAATACCCGCATACTTCCTGTTGGTAGTGGTACGGGTAGAGAACAGGTTTGTGGTATTGCTGATATCATAAAAACCCGGTAAGGCAAACTTCTCGCCGCGGACGTTGTTTACATCGTTCTGTGTTACCTGGATATTATTTCCAGCCAGCAGACTAAGCGTAAAATCGTTGCTCAACCGCTGGTCCCAGGTCAGATAGGCGTTGCTGTTCACATCCCTGAAATTTTGTCTCTCGTCCACGATAAAGCCTCCATTGGCAATGGCGAGATCAAATGTGGTAGGGTCGTTGAGGAATCTCGGCCCCGGTACGATACGGATGCGCTTATCCCCGAACATGTCAACCCCGATCTTATAGTCAAACCGCAGACCCGGAATGATGGTATAGCTCAGCCCCATATTCCCTACAAAACGGAACAGGTTGTCCACCATCTGGCTGAATTTTGCCTCATACAACGGGTTGTCGATATTACCCGGAGAGTATACCTTCATGCTGCCGTCCGGATAGATATAATCCCGCACATCATAGGTGGTGGTATGATAGGCCAGCGCCGTCATAACCCCCTTATCACCCGCCGAAGGCTGATTGTTCCTTTCGGAGAAAAGGGACGCCGAGCCGCTGACGCTCACTTTATCGGACACCTGGTAGGTGCCGGCCAGTTTGAAGGTATAACGGTTAAACCCCGTCCCTTGTAGTATCCCATCCTGGTTCAACGCTGAGAACGAGCTGTAATAGGTGGCCTTATTATTTCCCCCCTGTAAGGAGATGGCGTTGTCGACCCGGTGGCCGGTGTTAAAGGCGCGTTTGAAGTTGTTGTACGCAGGGTCGGCCGCTGTACGGACAGGCCCGAATGTTTGGAATTTCGAACCCAGGGTGCCGTCATAATTTACGTTGACACGGCCGTTGGAGCCTTCCCTGTAAGTCGTTTGTATCTCGGGCCATTTGGTTAGAAAGTCCAAACTTGCAGAGCTGCTGGTGTTGATGCTGGTCCTTCCGGCCAAACCTTTTTTGGTGGTGATCACCAGTACCCCGTTGGCGGCCTGCAGACCATAAAGAGCGGTGGCGCCGGCGCCTTTCAGAACTGAGATGGATTCAATATCATTCGGGTTGATATCGAGCCCTCTGTTGGCAAAGGCAAACTGGTCATTGCTCGCCGCCTGGTTCCCATTGGAGCCTGTGCTCGGGATGACGGAGGTAATGTTGGTGCTGTTGTTGACTGGAACACCGTCGATGACGATGAGGGGCTGGTTATTGGCGCCCGGGCTAAGAGAGGAAATACCCCTGATGACGATGTCTGTCCCTGAGCCGGGCGCTCCGCCCGTGGAAGTAATATTGACGTTGTTCACCTTCCCCTGCAGCGCATTTATAAAATCGTTGTTGCGCCCCTGTGACAGCTGCGCCGCACCGATCTCCTGGACGCTATACCCCAATGCCCTTTTCTTTTGCCGGATACCAAAGGCTGTGGACACTACCACTTCATTCAACGTCCCCCCTTCTTTTAATTGGATATCATAAGATGTAGCAGCTGTGACAGGGACCTCTTGTTGTTGATAGCCCGTGGATGAAATCACCAGCACCGGGGAAGCCCCTGAAACGCTGATGCTGAAATGCCCGTTGCCGTCAGCCGTGACAAAAGTAGTAGTGCCTTTTTGTTGAACAGTGGCCAGGGGGACAGTCTCTCCGGATGAATTGGTTACTTTTCCGGATACAACCCGTTTCTGACAAAAGACAGCGAGCGGCATCCACCCTAATAGCAACATAAAGCAGCATAGCCTGGTTAGTTTCCTCATAATAAGAATGTTTTTAATGTGACAGTTAGAATATTCAATTTAAGATAAATTTGTATTTGCGCGCAAAAAAACGCAAAAACCCGCTTGTCGTGAACATTGGCATGATTTATTAGTTAACAGATATTCTGGTTATGCAACTTAGCCTGGACGATAGAAAACCTTTGCGGAAATGGCTTCTGTTCATCTTATTCATCGGCGTGCAGACCGCAAGCCATGCACAGGAGAACCTCGGCAAACAATATGATTTCAACGATCTGCTGCGGAGCATCCTCCATCCCGGCCGGAAACCCGATTCGCTGCATAATAAATTAGGCATCACCGTTGTACCCAATATTGCCGCCAACCCAACCATTGGCGGTCAGCTGGGTATCAAAGCCGTGGCAGGCCGGAGACTGGGCAACGATCCGCATACCCTCTTTTCAGTGGGCGCTACGTCGGCGTCCATTACTACAAAAGGGATCCTCTATTTTTATGTCAATCACAACATTTTTACTCCCGGCAACAAATGGAACCTGCAGGGTAATATCGTTGCCGCCAAAACGGTTTCCCCCGATCACGGTCTGGGCATCGGCAGGGATTACAGCGGAGAAGATCATGCGGATTCCGTCCTGGCAAACCCCACCCATAAAGGTTATGCCATTAATTCTAATTATTACAACATCCGGGAAAAGGTATATAAGAACGTGGCAAAAAATCTTTTTCTGGGAGCAGGGCTGTCATTCGAGATACGGAGACAGATAAAGGTCAAGGATACGGCGGCCTATGCCACCCCGCAAAGTGTTTACAACCTCCGGCATGGATTCCCCCAGGGTCATTACTCCGCAAACGGGTTTCTTTTCAATGTGCAATACATCACCCGGGATAACCCCAACCGTCCATATCGCGGCATCTACTTCGATGCAGGCATCCGCATCAACCAGAAATGGATAGGCAGCACAAAGAACGCGATACAACTGACCTCCGATCTAAGAAAATATTTCAGCTTTTCGACCACCAGCCCGGAGACGGTCCTCGCCTTCTGGAACTGGGGCTCCTATCTTCTCAGCGGCGACATCCCCTACCTCGAGTTGCCCGGCACGGCCAGGGATGGATCTTTTCGCAGCGGCAGAGGTTATACCGCCCAATATTTTAAGGGAACGCAATTCAATGACACCGAGCTCGAGCTCCGCTTCCCCATACTGGCTAACAAATTCATCAGCGGCGTCGTCTTCGGCAATCTGCAAACAGCCAATGATGAACACGGCACGAAATTATTCCAGGTATTTCAGCCGGGTTATGGCGCAGGCTTCCGCATCCTGTTCAACAAGCAAACACGCACCAACCTGGCCCTGGATTATGCCTTTGGCCGATTTGGCAACAAGGGTTTCTTTCTCAATTTGAACGAGACGTTTTGATTTATTTAGCATCAATTAACAGTTGGAGGGTTTGACATTTCAAAATTAAAGCTACTTTTGTAGCGTATTTCTCATGAAAAAGGTCCTGGCAACCATATTGGCGATCATCTATCTCTCCACGTCCATGGGGGCTACCATCCATCTGCATTACTGCATGGGCAAGCTGGTAGCCTGGGGATTGCAGGACCACAACAGTAAGGATTGCACCTTCTGTGGGATGTCTAAAAAGCAGGCTGACGGCAATTGCATGGTGGGGGCAAAAAGCTGCTGCCATGACGAACACAAGCAGATCAAAAGCGACAAGGATCAAAAGCCGGAGCAAAGTTCTCTTGAGCTGTTGAAGATCGCACCTGTCGTCGCAGACCTTCCCGCTGTTGTATGGATGGATCCTTTTATCGATGCCCCCGCTCTCCAACTGCCTGTGGCCAATGCACCTCCTTTTACCGGGAAAAATATCCCCGTCTTCCTGCGCAACTGCAATTTCCGTATTTGATCGATCACTATTCCTGTAGCCTGGCATCCTGTCGGGCTTTGTGCTTTACATTCTAAAGCACCCTCTTCCAATTTTACTGCATAACAATTTAAAGTTTAAGGTATGACGACGATAAAAGCATTCCTGGTTTTTGCCATTGCTATTACTATTACGTCTGTTGCAAATGCTCAAAACAGACCCGCTCAAAAAGACACCATGCAGCATAAGACGACTCAAGCGCCAAAGAAATTGTACACCTGTCCCATGCACCCCGGCGTCGTCAGTGATAAGCCCGGCAAATGTCCTAAGTGTGGTATGGACCTGGTGGAAAAGAAGATGCCCGCCGGCAAGAAAAACAAAAAGGACACCGCAGAAATGAAGATGTAAAGCAAACAGTATGGTTCAAAAATTAATAGAACTATCCCTGCGCAACAGGCTCATTGTGCTGCTGACGGCAGCAGGCCTGTTCGCGTGGGGGATATACGAGGTTGGACGGAACCCTATCGACGCCATCCCCGACCTCTCGGAAAACCAGGTCATCGTTTTTACGGAATGGATGGGGCGCAGCCCGCAGATCATCGAAGACCAGGTCACCTATCCCCTGGTAAGCAACCTGCAGGGCATCCCCAAAGTAAAAAATATCCGCGGCGCCTCCATGTTCGGGATGAGCTTCGTCTATATCATTTTTCAGGACGATGTGGATGTGTATTGGGCAAGGACCCGTGTGCTGGAAAGGCTGAGCTATGCGCAGCGGCTGCTGCCGCCTGAGGTGACGCCTTCGCTGGGTCCGGACGGCACCGGTGTCGGTCATGTCTTCTGGTATACGCTGGAGGCAAAAGGCATGGATCTGGGCGAACAGCGAGCCCTCCAGGATTGGTATATCAAGCTCGCTCTCCAAACGGTGCAGGGTGTGTCTGAAGTAGCTTCTTTTGGCGGCTTTGAAAAACAATACCAGTTGGTGATTGATCCTGTGAAATTACAGTTCTACAACATCACCATGAGCGATGTCATGAACAAGGTCAGGGCAAGCAACAACGACGTGGGTGGAAGAAAGTTCGAAATGGGCGATATGGCCTATATCATCCGGGGGTTGGGTTATGTAAAGAACAAGACGGACCTGGAAAACATCGCCCTGGGCAATAACAAGGGCGTTCCCATACGGGTGAAAGACATCGGTACGGTGCAGATGGGGGGCGATCTGCGGCTGGGCATCTTTGATGACAACGGCCAGGGAGAGGTGGTAGGCGGCATCGTGGTCATGCGCTATGGCGAGAATGCGGATAAGGTCATCGGGGAAGTAAAAAAGAAAATGGCGGATGTGCAGCGGGGGCTTCCCAAAGGCGTCACCTTCAAAGTCGCGTATGACAGGAGCGAATTGATCAGGGCGGCCATAGGGAATATAAAGGGTAAGCTCATCGAGGAGATGGTCATTGTATCGCTGATCGTGATGCTCTTCCTGTTGCATTGGCGCAGTGCGTTGAGCATCATCGTCCAGATCCCGATCACCGTCGCGGCGAGCTTTATCCTATTGAACGCCTTTGGGCTGTCATCGAATATCATGTCCCTGACGGGCATTGCGCTGGCCATCGGGGTGATCGTGGACAATGGGATTATCATGTCGGAAAATGCCTACCGGCACCTGGCGGAAGAGCAGCTCCGGCTGCCTGCCGGAGCACGGCTGACAGGACAAACCCGGCTGGATATTATCAAACAGGCCTGTATCCAGGTGTCACGCGGCGTCTTTTTCTCCACCGTCATAATCATTACCTCCTTTCTGCCTGTGTTCCTGCTGACGGGACAGGAAGGCAAGCTGTTCCACCCGCTGGCCTATACAAAGACATTTATCCTGGTGGTAGATGCCGTGCTGGTGGTCACACTCGCGCCTGTGTTAATCTCCTTTTTTATGAAAGGGCGGTTCCGGCATGAGTCGGCCAATCCTGTGAACCGGGTGCTGGAAAGGATCTATGAACCCTTGATCCGCGCCTGTATCAAGTGGCGTAAAACGACCATCGGTATAAATATCCTGGCGCTACTGGTCTGCATCCCGTTGCTGCTGAGCCTGGGACGGGAGTTCATGCCGCCGCTGGACGAAGGTTCTCTGCTTTTTATGCCTGTAACCCTGCCGGACGTGTCAAATGCAGAGGTCAAGCGGCTGCTGCAGGTGCAGGACAAGATCATCAAATCCGTACCCGAGGTAGACAACGTGTTGGGCAAGGCAGGCAGGGCTAATACGGCAACGGACAACTCTCCCATCAGCATGATCGAAACCATTGTCCTGCTCAAACCCAGGACGCAGTGGCGCGCCGGGGTCACAAAGGACAGCATTGTCCGGGAATTGAACGAAAAATTGCAGATCCCCGGAGTGACCAACGGCTGGACGCAACCGATCATCAACCGTATCAATATGTTGTCCACTGGTATTCGGACGGATGTGGGTGTAAAAGTATACGGACAGAACCTGGATTCGATCAATATTTTCGCGCAACAGATACGCAATACCCTCAACGGCATACCCGGTGTAAAAGACCTCTATGTCGAGCCGGTGACAGGCGGTAAATACATCGATATCGCCGTCAGAAGGGAAGAGCTCGGCCGGTATGGATTAAATGTCGACGATGTGAATAACATTATCGAAAGCGCCCTGGGGGGAACGAGACTGACGACGACCATTGAAGGGCGCCAACGGTTCTCGGTAAATGCGCGCTTTGGTCAGGATTTCCGCAATGATCTGCAGTCGTTGAAAAACCTGCAGGTGCCGACGATGAATGCCGGGCCCGTTCCCCTGGAGGCAGTGGCCGGTATAAAAATCACCGAAGGGCCGCCGATGATCAATTCCGAGAACGCATCTCTCCGCGGAGCCGTCCTTTTCAATGTACGCGACCGTGACCTCGCCGGCACGGTGAAGGAAGCCCGGGACAAACTGGATCAGTTGCTGACCAGCCTGCCGAAGGGGTATTACATCGAATGGAGTGGTCAGTACGAGAACCTCATCCGCAGCGAGCGCACCCTGAAGGTCATTCTGCCCGTGGTCCTGCTGATCATTTTTATGGCCATGTACTTTGCCTTCCACTCGGCCAGGGAGGCGTTCTTCAGTCTGATCTCCATTCCGTTTGCGTTGATCGGTGGCGCCTTGATGGTATATTTCTGGGGAGTCAATCTGTCGGTGGCCGTGGCGGTGGGTTTTATTGCATTGTTCGGTCTGGCTGTGGAGACGGGTATCGTCATGGTCATTTATCTCAATGACGCTATGCAACAGCTGGTAGCTCAAAAGGGAAATTCGAAAGATGCCATTACCCGGGAGGACCTGAGAGAATATGTGATTGCCGGTGCGGCCAGACGGTTACGGCCCAAGCTGATGACCGTCTCCGTATCGTTGTTCGCACTGATCCCCATCCTTTGGAGCAGCGGCGTGGGCAGCGACGTGATGAAGCCGATCGTACTACCCATGGTGGGTGGAGTTATTACCTCCGCGACACACATCCTGCTCGTGACGCCCCTGATCTTTTTGATGACCAAGGAATACGAACTAAGGAAATTCGGCAGGATACAAGTGCTGGATGCAAAACACTAATACAATGAAGAACTTATTACTGACGATAACACTCCTCGGCGCCTGGTCGGCGCAGGCGCAGGTTCCGCAGACGATGGGATTGGACAGCATCTACGCAGTCATTCGACAAGGCAACGCTTCCCTGAAATATTCCGATGCAGTCATTCGCAGCCTGGACGAGGCCGCCAAAGGCGCCCGCAATTGGGAGGCTCCCCTGGTCAGCACGGGGTTATGGATGACTCCTTACAACCCCAATCTCTGGAAAAGACAGACGGATGGGTCCCCCGGCATGGGACAGTATATGATCTCCGCGGAGCAAATGATCCCCAACAGACGGCGGCTGGACGCAGAAGAAGCCTACATGAAAGGCATGTCTTCCGTGGAAAAAGAAAGAAAGGGCGCCACGTTGAACGAGCTGTATGCTGCCGCCAAACAAAGCTATTACCAATGGATGATGGACAGACGTAAGCTGATGGTATTGGACCAGGATCAGCTGCTGCTGGATTTTATGATCAAAGATGCCGAGCTGAAATATAAGAACAACCTGGGAAAGATCAGCGCGTACTACAAAGCAAAAGCCGCCCTGGGCAACCTGGAAGACAAACGGCTGGAACTGGAAAATAACATTGTGCAGAAAAGGGTCATACTCAATACGCTCATGAACAGGGAAAAGTCATTGGTCTTCGATATCGACACTGCCTATGTGATAAAAGACCTGCCTGCCTTTCCGGTCGACAGCTCTTTTTTGAAAGACGCACGCAGCGATATCAGGGCGGTACAGCAGGACATACAGCTTGCGGGATTGCAGCAGCAGGCGGAAAGGATGAAGCTGAAGCCGGAATTCGGGGTCCGTTTTGATCATATGTTTGGTTTTGGGGGCGTACCCATGCAATATTCCCTGATGGGGATGGTCCGTTTGCCTGTCTTCGGATGGACCTCAAGGGCAGCCAGGGCCAACATCGGGAGCCTCAAATGGCGGGAGGAGTCCCTCCGGCAGGAAAAGGAGAAGATGATCAATGATGCGGAGGGTCTTTCCTATGGCTTACAACAGGAGATACTTTCCCAGCGGCGACGGATACGCGTACTGGAAGAAAAAGTGATCCCCTCACTGCAAAAGAATTTCCAAACGATGCAGCTGGCCTACGAACAGAATACGGAAGAGCTTTTTACCCTCTACGATGCCTGGGAGGCCCTCAACAACGCACAGCTGAGCTATTGGGATCAGGTACGACAGGTGCTCCTGATGCAGGTGGAGTTGGAAAGGATATTAGAGATAAAATAAAAGATATGAAAGCATTACGATGGAATAAACCATTGGCGCCGGCGCTCGCGGTAATGATGATGATCTGGTTGGCCGCCTGCACCTCCGCTCCCTCCGGTGGCCATGCTCATAAGGACACGGCGGCCACTGCCGGGCTGGAAGATCTTCTGCAGCCCACGGACAGGTTCGTCGTCTCCTCCCTGCCCGTCACAGCCGTCAAACATGAAAAATATTCCATGGAGCTGCCGGCCCAGGGCGTCATCAGTTATGACACACGTCTGATCAATACCATCTCGGCCAGGGTGTCGGGGCGGATTGAAAAATTATATGTGCATTATAGATACCAGCATGTACACAAAGGCGCCCGTATCATGGATATCTATAGTCCCGAGCTCGTCACGGGCCAGCAGGAGCTGTTGTTTCTGGAAAAGCATGATCCGGGCAATACATCCCTCATCGACGCGGCCAGACAAAAACTTTTACTGCTGGGGATGAGCGGGACACAATTGGAGGAGGTGATCAGGACAGGAAAGCCATCGCTGACGGTAGCCGTATACACGGCCTATGGCGGTCATATCCACGAGGCCGGGAATACCATGCCCTCCATGAGCGATCCTGCACAGCGGATAGATCTGTCAGCCACGACGGAAGAACTGCCCGTAAAAGAAGGGATGTACGTGGAAAAAGGGCAGACCATCTTTCAATTGTTCAATACCGACAAAAGCTGGGTGTTGTTAACCCTCTTCCCCGGACAGGATGCGATGGTAAAGGTGGGCAATATGGTGAAGGTGGTGCCCGAGACAGCTCCTGACAAAGCCTTCCGACGCCCCATCGATCTTATAGAGCCTGTTTTCCGTCAGGGAGAAAAGACATCGACCGCGCGGGTATATTTCGACAACAAAGCCTTGCAGATCCCCATTGGCAGTCAGGTGAAGGCCGTTATTTCTGGTGTTCCCGTCACCGGCGACTGGCTGCCGGAAGAAGCAGTGGTGTCCCTGGGCGTCCGCCGGGTAGTCTTTCTGCGGACTGGGGGAGGATTCAAAGTCCATGAAGTGATGACCGGTATTACCCATGACCACCAGGTACAGGTACTGTCAGGGTTGACAGCCTCGGACTCCGTGGCGGCCAATGCACAATATTTAATGGATAGTGAAAGCTTTATAAAAGCAAATAAGCAATCGTTATGAAATATTTTCTGATAGTTATGGCGGTCCTGTTCGCAGCGTCCTGTAAAAATTCGCCCCGGCAGCCCGCCGCCGTCAAAACAGATACCTATTACACCTGTTCCATGCACCCGCAGGTGATGCAGGAGGGGCCGGGCCAATGTCCCATCTGCGGCATGGAGCTGATCCCCGTAAATAAGACATCGGGGCATACGGAGGAAGATCTTGTGCTCAGCCCCCGGCAGGTGCAGTTAGGCAACATACAGTTGGATACAGTAGGCATGAGTGATATAGGGGATAAGATGATGCTGACGGCAACACTCAACGTGGATGAAACCAGAAGCGCCTCGGTAAATGCCCGGATCGCCGGACGCATCGAACGGCTGTACCATAAGAATACAGGCGAATACCTGCGCAAGGGGGATAGGCTGTATGATCTGTACAGCGAAGCGTTGAATACCGCCAAACAGGAGTATATCCTGGCGCTGGAAAGAGAAAAGACCCTGGATAATCCTCTCATCGATCTGCGTCAGCTGACGGAGAGCGCCAGGAACAAGCTGTTGTTGTGGGGTATGAGCGAAGCCCAGGTGGAGGAGTTAGCCAGGACAAAAAAAGCTTCAACGCTCACTACCTTTTACAGTCCTGCCGAAGGATATATCACGGAGCTTCAGGGTCATGATGGTGATTATCTGGCGGAAGGCGCTCCGATCCTACGGCTGGCAGACCTCTCGGTCGTATGGGCCGAGGCGCAGGTATATACCTCCCGGCTGCCAGCACTGGACAGGAATGCGACGGCAGTGGTTCGTCTGCCCGACTTTCCCGGTAAGGAATGGACAGGTCATATTCAATTTGTCAATCCGGAGATCAATCCTGACACACGGATCAACCTGGTACGGATCGAGGTACAGAACAAGGAGGGGATCCTGCGGCCAGGCATGCCGGCTTATGTCACGCTTGCCAACCACCGGGGGCATTTGCTTACCTTGCCCGGAGAAGCCGTGATACGCAATGAAAATAGCAGTGTTGTTTGGGTACAGACAGCCCATAACACCTTCAGGTCCGTGATGGTGGACACGGGGCGCGAAGAGGATGGACGGCTGGAGATCAGGTCAGGATTGAAAGAGGGGGACATAGTGGTCATCAGCGGCGCTTATCTGCTCAACAGCGAATATATTTTCAGACATGGGGCCAGCCCCATGGCAAGTATGGATATGAAAAAAATGTAAATACCATTGTATGGAACATCAACATCATGACCACAAAGGTCATACACCTATGGCGCACAGCGGCCATGATCACCACGCTATGATGATCGACGATCTCCGTCGGCGATTTTGGGTGGTGCTCGTCCTGACGATCCCCCTGATGCTGCTTGCCCCGATGATACAGCATTGGCTGGGATGGACCTTCCGCTTTTCCGGGGACAGCTATGTGCTCATGGCCATGGCTTCCATCATCTTTTTTTATGGCGGCTGGCCCTTCCTCACAGGCTGGAAGGATGAAATGATAGCCAGGAACCCGGGCATGATGACCCTGGTCGGGTTTGCGATCACAGTAGCCTATGTATACAGCGTGGCCACCGTCTTTGGCTTGAAGGGAATGGATTTCTTTTGGGAGCTGGCGACACTGATCCTCATCATGCTGCTGGGGCATTGGGTGGAGATGCGGTCAGTAGCCGGCGCGTCAAAGGAACTGGAGCTATTGGTAAGGCTCATGCCGGATGAGGCCCACCTCGTACATGGCGCCCACGTGATGGATGTAAAGACAGAAACCCTCAAAGAGCATGATGTCATCCTTATAAAGCCCGGCGAAAAGATAGCGGCGGATGGGAAGATAGTCGACGGAGAGAGCTATCTGAATGAAAGTCTGCTGACGGGCGAATCAAGACCGGTGGAAAAAAAGAAAGGCGACAAGGTGATCGCCGGCGCCATCAATGGCAACGGCGCATTACGGGTGGAGGTATCCCATGGGGCAAAAGATTCTTATCTATCTCAAGTGATCCGGCTGGTGGAAGATGCTCAAAAGAACAGATCGAAGACACAGCTGCTGGCCGACAAGGCGGCAAGATGGCTGACTTTGATAGCTATTGCCGCAGGCATCGCTACCTTTCTGGTATGGCGTCTGTCCGGCCGGGACCTGGCGTTCTCCATGGAAAGGATGGTGACGGTCATTGTCATCTGCTGTCCTCATGCCCTTGGATTGGCTGTGCCTTTAGTAGTTGCGCGATCTACGGCCTTGTCGGCAAAGAACGGACTGCTAATCAGGAATCGCACCGCCTTCGAGAATTCCCGGAAGATCACAACGCTTGTATTTGATAAGACAGGTACGCTGACTGTCGGAAAGTTCGAGGTATCCGGTATCGTAGCGCTCAACAAAGCAATGGGCGAAAAAGAGCTGTTAAGGCTGGCTGCAGCCCTGGAACAAAACTCAGAACACCCCATTGCAGCGGGTATATTGGAAAAAGCAACAGCGATGGGGCTATCTCTCCCAAAGGCGGATGGTTTCAAGGCCCTCACGGGGCAGGGGGTAGAGGCCGTTGTGGAAAGCCGTAACGTACGCGTGGTAAGCCCCGGTTATCTAAAGACGCATCAAATACAACTTTCGTCCGACATCGCCGGGACCGCGGATGAGACAAGGGTATTTATCCTGATAGATCATCAGCCGGCAGGATATATTACGCTTGCGGACCAGGTTCGGCCTGAATCCGCGGAAGCCATCCGAACCTTGCATGAGACAGACATCAGGTGTATATTGCTGACGGGAGACAACAGACAGGTGGCGGAAAAGGTAAGTAAAGACCTGGGAATGGATGGATATTTCGCGGAAGTGCTCCCCCATGAAAAACAGGAAAAGATCAGGGAGTTACAGCAAAAAGGCGAGTTCGTGGCGATGACGGGGGACGGGGTAAATGACGCCCCCGCGCTTGCACAGGCCGATGTTGGTATTGCCGTGGGATCCGGCTCGGACATTGCGGCGGAAACCGCCGGAATTGTGTTGGTCAACAGCAATCCCGCGGATATCGTCAAACTGGTGCTTTTTGGCAAGGCGACCTACCGTAAAATGATACAGAACCTGGTTTGGGCCACGGGCTATAATATAGTAGCCCTTCCCCTTGCGGCAGGAGTCCTGTATAAAGCGGGGATCCTGCTGAGCCCCGCGGCAGGGGCGGTATTGATGAGCGTGAGCACCGTGGTGGTAGCGATAAATGCGGGACTGCTCAAAATAAAGAACAGTGATACAAAATATTTATAATGAAATGGATAACGCGTGAAAAGCCCAAAATAGACAGGCTGGCGTGCCCCTGGCTGATCAGACGCTTTATCGACAATAAAGCGGAGATCATTTATGTTCCCTATGATCAGGTGCTGGAAAAAGCCAGGGAGCTGGCTGCGACGCCCTTCGATATACCCGGTGTGGAATACACCCATTATGGGACAGAATGCACTTTCGATTACATCATCCGTAAGCACAATATAAAAAACCCCGCAGTACATACCCTTGCGGTGATTGTCAGAGGAGCCGACACTGATCATCATGAGCTTGCATTGCAATGCGCAGGTCTATGGGCGATCTCCGCCGGACTGGCGCATAATTACAGGGACGATGATGAATTATTGGAAAAGGGAATGATCCTCTATGATGCTTTGTACAGTTGGGCACAACATCTGCAGGACGTAAGGCACACACAGCAGCCTTTTGAACACCTCCTCCTAAATGTGTTTCATACTTACCTGAAACAAAAACCAGGGTCCGGGAAAAAGATCCCTGCCTGGGTGCAGGAGCTAAAAGACACCATTCAGGATCACATCGATGACAGTCTAAGCCTTAAAGAGCTATCCAAAACCCTGGATATTAATCCTTCTTATCTCTCCCGCGAGTTCTCCAAATATTTCGAGGACCTTTCCTTTGGGGAGTACATACGCAAACTGCGTATTGAAAGAGCCCGGGAATTGATGGAGAATCCGGTTTATTCGCTAACGGAGATCGCCTATCTCACCGGATTTTCCGACCAAAGTCATTTTACCCGGATCTTTAAGAAGCATACGGGGCAAAGTCCTTCGGAATATAAAAGCCGGTTAAAGAAGAAGTGATCCGTGGGACAGTCATCATTGCGTCTGCCTTTTTATAAGTACCTTGTCGATCTTTGGTCCATCCATGTCTATAATTTCAAATTCAAATCCCCCCCATCTTATTTTTTCGCCCGTTTTTGGGATATGACGCAGCAGGTGTAATAAAAGCCCGGCTAAGGTGTTATATTCCCGGTCCGTCTCCATCTGTTGCATCCCGAAGTAGCTCAGGAACTCAAAAAATGGAATGGTCCCATCCAGCAGCCATGTGCCGTCATCTCTTTTGATGATAGCATGTTCTGACTGATCATATTCCGATATATCCCCAATCAATGCATCTACGATATCATCCATGGTTGCCATACCTTGTACCTCCCCATACTCATCCAACACAAAGGCGCAGTGAGTCTTACTTTTCCTAAAAGTTTCCAGCACCTTATATGCCGGCATGGATTCAGGCACCATCAATGGCCGTTTTAAATAATGGGTAAGGTCAAAACCCGGTGCTTCGATGTTTTGAGGGAACAGGTCCTTTACCGAAACGATACCGACCATGTTACCAGGCGCATCTTTTATCACAGGATAGATCGTATGCAATTCTTTTTGCGCTTTTTTCTTTATGGTGTCCAGGGTGTCGTCCGCAGCGAAATACACGAGGTCCTTTTTATGCGTCATCAATTCCCTGACCTTTCTATCGCCCAATGCAAAGACACGGTGAACAATGTCCTGTTCGATCTCCTGTATCTCTCCGCTTTCAGCGCTTTCTTCCACAATGGCTTTTATTTCTTCCTCGCTGTGTGAAGGCTCCTGCCTTCCCCGCAAACCAAAAATGCTTAGAAAGAGGTCATTCGTTCGGGTAAGCAGCCAGATAAAAGGCTTGGTGATCACCGAAATGACCTTCATAGGTTGAGCGACCAGGGAAGCGATGGCCTCCGGGAACATCAATCCCAGCCGTTTGGGGATAAGCTCTCCAAAGACGATAGAGAAAAAAGTGACGATAATGAGGATGACGGTTACTGCGATGGTTTGAGCATACGGGCGGATCGGTTCCACCCGTTCTATCAGCACCCTGAGATCGGCGGCAACCTTTTCTCCGCTGAAAATACCTGTCAATATGCCGATGAGTGTTATGCCGATCTGCACCGTAGATAAGAATGTATTGGGGTTATTGGCAAGACCTAATGCTTTTGCAGCATTTTTGTTACCCTTCCTTGCCAGGCTCTCCAGTTTGAACTTTCTGGAAGAAACCAATGCGATCTCGCTCATGGAGAATATCCCATTTAAAAGGATCAGACAAATTATAATCAGTATCTCCATATAAAAAGTTTTATAGATAAATATTACAGCACTGCCGTCGGGATTCCCGGGAATGCTATACAAATAATGAGAAAACCAATGATCAGGCTTCGGGAGGAGGTGCTATAATGGCGAAGTAGCCGTCATCTTCGTCCTCGGAGGTATCAGCGCACTCAGACGGCCCATCCTGACAAAGATAGCAGAATATGGCATTATGGTGAGCCGGAGTTTTTGAGGTAAAAAGCAGTAGAAAAGTAACTTTTATACAAGAGGGTCATTTCTGTTCTATTTCTTTATTTGCCAGAGGTGTAGCATTGCGGTTCCAAAGGACATCAATCATGACCAGCTCCCCTGTCTACACCTTACGGCAACTGTGCTTCTATTTCCTGAAACTGGGTACCGTCGGTTTTGGCGGACCTGTCGCTCTGGTGGGTTATATGCACCGGGACCTGGTCGAACAGCGCGGGTGGATGACAGAAAATGAATACAAGGAAGGGCTTGCCCTTGCCCAGTTGGCGCCCGGCCCCCTGGCCGCCCAACTCAGCATCTACCTGGGATTCGTACACTATCGTTACCGGGGAGCTGCCATTGCCGGAGTAGCCTTCGTCCTGCCCTCCTTCCTGATGGTAGTATTGCTGGGAATGGCCTACCGGCTGTTTGGAGGTATGCCCTGGATGCGGGCGGTCTTTTATGGTGTCGGGGCTGCTGTCACGGGTATCATAGCCGTCAGCTGTTATAAACTGGCCATAAAATCCATCAGCAAACCAGGGTTGGCGCCAATCCGGCAGCATTGGATGCTTTGGATAGCCTATCTCGCCGGGGCGATCATCACGGTCATCACCCGTACGGAGCCTTTGTGGTGGCTGGTAGGAGCCGGATTGATCTATATGTTTGTCAAAGCCCCGCCCAAATGGCTGCGGACAACCGGATCTTCTTTTCCTTCGTTGTTCCTGTTGGGGATTGGTTTTTGGGATACTAAGCCAGGAGTCCTGGAAAAGATCGGATGGTTCTTTTTTAAGGCGGGAGCCTTTGTTTTTGGCAGTGGGCTGGCCATCGTACCATTCCTCCATGGAGGGGTAGTAGAAGGTTACCACTGGTTAAGTGAAACCGAGTTCCTGGATGCGGTGGCGGTGGCTATGATCACACCCGGCCCTGTTGTGATCACCGTGGGTTTTATAGGCTATCTGGTCGCAGGCTTTCCCGGCGCGGCAGTAGCCTCCCTGGCCACATTTTTGCCATGCTATTTATTTACGGTCATCCCTGCCCCCCATTTCAAACGGATCGCCGGGAATGCATCCATCAAGGCCTTTGTGGATGGAATTACATCCGCCGTCATCGGGTCGCTTACAGGCGCTGTTGTCATTATGGCTTTGCGCAGCGTCTATGACTGGCCCACCGGATTATTGGCGATAGCCAGCTGTCTTGTATTGATATATGTCAAAAAACTAAAAGAACCCTTTATCATCCTGATAGCCGCAACCATCGGTCTTGTCCTGAAAATGATCGTTTATTAAAACCACCACATATGAAAGCAAGGTCAGCATGCTGTATTCTGTTTGTATTGTTTGTATCTCAGGTTCGCGCACAAGTCGATTCAATAGCCCTGGAAAAGGCTTTTGGCAAAAAAGGCGTCGTACAGGGAAATGTTTTCCGGGTCACCTTTCCCAGGTCTGACCTCAAGGTCACCGTCGATGGTTTCCCGGTGGCCCCGGGGTTGGCCCTTACTTCCTGGGTCGCCATCCACAAGATGGGTCAGAACGCTATGATGATGGGAGACTTTGTCATGTTAGATACGGAAGAGCCGGCAGTTGTAGCAAAACTGGTAAGTCTGGGGCTGGGTATAACGGCTATTCACAATCACCTGGTAAATGAAAAACCGGCTATAAAATTCCTTCATTTCTCCGGCAGCGGTGATGCCATAAAGCTGGCCGAAGAAATAAAATCCGTCTTTGCCCTGACAGGCACACCCCTGGGGCCGGCGCCTGCACCCGCTGCCGGTACGGTGGATTGGTCGGCAGTAGAAGCTATCCTGGGTACAAAAGGGAAAAAGACAGGAGCTGTAATATCCTATAGTTTTCCCCGCAACGAGAAACTAATGGAGAGTGGAATGGAGATGCCTCCGGCCATGGGTATGGCTACGGGTATCAATTTAGAGATGGAAGGAGGCAAGGCCGGTACGACGGGTGACTTTGTGCTGCTGGCCGACGAGGTGAACCCCGTGGTAAAAGCATTGGTAGAACACGGCATCAATGTTACTGCCATTCACAATCACATGCTGTATGATGAACCGCGTCTGTTCATGCTGCATTTCTGGGGAGTAGGTGATCCCGGGAAAATAGCCATGGGTTTAAAGACGGCGCTGGAACACACAAATTCTAAAAAGTAAATCTAACGACCCGTCAGGACTTATGGCCTAGATATTTCCAGATGGGTATTGCCGTCACCGCACCAACGGGCGTAGCAACCAGGTAGACCCAAAGGTTTTCAAAATGGCCTGATACGATGGCAGGTGCGAATGACCGTGCCGGATTCATGGAGGCGCCGCAAATGGGGCCGGCGAACATCGCTTCCAGCAATACCACAGACCCGACAGCCAACCCGGCAAACATGCCCTGCTCCTTGCTGCCTGTGGCTACATGAATAACCACCAGCATAAGAAATAAGGTCAGCAACAGCTCCAGTATAAATGATTGCCGGGCGCTCCCGGCGGGCAGAGTGGCGCCCAGCAAAACATTCGTAGGGAACAGCCCTTTTAACACCAGGCTGGCGGCTACGGCGCCTGCCAGTTGGCTGATCACGTAAGGCAACAGCTGTCTCACAGGGAGTCTTTTGGCTACAACAAAAGCAATACTTACGGCCGGGTTCAGATGAGCGCCGGAGATATTGCCCAGCGCATAGATCATGCACATCACTATCAGCCCAAAGGTCATGGCAACGCCCACATGCGTGACGGCCCCATGGGTTTCCTGATCGATGATGATCGCACCTGTACCACAAAATACCAGCGCAAAAGTGCCGACGAATTCAGCTACCGGCTTTTTCATCAGCTGCCTTTTCTGCATATACGGTAATGCTTTCGATACGGCTGTCGTCCGCCTTATAAGCGTGTACTTCTTCCGGACTAAGATAATTGCCGAGTATATCATCGGGCAATATGATCTTCTTTTCCTTTTGTATCTGTATGTTCACAAAGCCGGCGTCTTCAATAATGGATAAGTATTCCTGTCTTTGTATCGCACCTGAAACACAGCCGGCGTAAAGTTCCGCTACTTCTTTCCATTTGCCAGGCAGTTCCCCATTCAATACAATATCAGAAATGGAAAAATGACCACCCGGCTTCAGTACCCGGAATATTTCGCTGAACACTTTATGCTTATTGGGTACAAGATTTAATACACAATTGCTTACGACTACATCCGCCTGGTCGCTGGTGAGCGGCATGTCTTCGATGTCCCCTTGTCTGAACTCGACATTGTTAAAACCCAGTTTTTCAGCATTTATACGCGCTTTACTGATCATGGCAGGAGTAAAGTCAACACCGATCACCTTGCCCGTTGCCCCAGTCTCGGCACGGGCTATAAAACAGTCGTTACCCGCCCCTGAACCAAGGTCGATGACGATGTCCCCTTTTTTTATATTTGCGAATTGGGTGGGCAAGCCGCAGCCAAGGCCCAGATCAGCGTCAGGATTATAACCTTCCAGCGTGCTGTAGTCATCACTCATGATGTTATAAACCTCCGTAGTACAGCAGCCGGAACCACAGCAGGACGTCTGGTTGGTTTCTTTGGACTGGAGCGCGATCTCGTCGTACTTCTGACGGACGAGATCTTTCAGATTTTCATTTGTTGTCATAATATTTCCTCCTGGATAAATTCTTTTATGGTCTGCTCGATCTCATCCCTGACCTTCCGGGTCTGCTCAAGAATTTCCTCCCGGGTACCTTTAAACCCGGAGGGATCTTTAAATGACCAGGCTATGCGTTTGACATTGCCGGGGAATACAGGGCACTGCTCGGCAGCTTCTTTGTCACAGACGGTTATCACGGCATCATATGTCCTTCCCTGCTGGAACAGGTCGAGAACAGCCTGCGTAGGTTTTCCTGAGAGGTCGATGCCTGTTTCCTGCATGACGGCTACTACATTAGGATTTAGCTTGCCTGGTTCAAGACCGGCGCTTTCGGCTTCAAAGAGGTCGCCGCCGTGTTTTCTAAGGAAGGCCTCAGCCATCTGGCTACGGGCGGAATTGTGGATGCAGACAAAAAGGACGCTGCGTTTTTTTGGGGACATTTATTTAATTTTTATATCGTGATATTACGATGAATAAGAGCAAAAAAATTTACCCGCAGCAATTGCTCCCGCCCTTGTAGGCAGCGAACAGAGCTCCTATCTCCTTTTGATAGTTTGCCCATGCTTTGGGTTCGATACAATAGCAAACGCTGGTACCTTCGATGGTCCCCTGGATAAGCCCGGCATTCTTTAATTCTTTCAGATGCTGTGAGATCGTCGGCTGCGCCAAACCAAGCTCGTCCACCAGGTCGCCGCAAATACAGGCATTGGTCTTGATCAGGTGCTGTATGATGGCGATCCGGGCAGGGTGCGCAAGGGCCTTCAGCATGCCCGCCAGTTTGTTCTGTCTGTCTGAGAATATTTCGGATTTGGTAAGACCCATCAATCTATCGTTTGATTGCAATATTACGATAAATACTTAAAAAGAGAAAAGCCGGTTTCATTTTTTTTCAGCACCCGGTGGAATTAAATTTAGCTCTTGTAAGATTTCAGGGAATTCTGTGGAATTTTTTCCCCATAAGATGGGAGCCATTTCCTGACGCTCCTTCTCCGACAACACGCTATAAATATCTTTCAAATGGGCTTTCATTAGTTGCAATTCATCAACATTGCCACTATCCAGACATTTGATAAATTTCTCGACCTCCTTTATGAGAAGTTTCCGGAGAGCATGAGCAGAAAGTTCGCTCAGATAGTTTTCCATGTTGAATTTTAAAACTGAATTAGCCTCAATAATCATTCCACGAACCTGGGGCGGCTCTTCTCTGGAAAAAAATAGCAAAGCCAATATTTTTTGATCCAAATAAGGTAAATTCGTTACGTTAGGATAAGGTTTAGGTTTAAGGCCTTCGTTTAGTAGGAGCCCCGGTCTACGGGGTTTTTTTGTAGATAAATACACTTACGCGACGGAAATGACCGGACTGGTAAAAAAGATCACCAATGCAACGGTCCGGTGGAATTGTCGGTCAAATGGGATAAACCGCTAACATGAAACCCTTGTCATATTCCGTCATTATCTTTATCCTGGCCTTATTTGCCTGCAAAAAGGCCCATACATCGAATACTCCCGCAAGCGTATGGCAACTGGTACAAAAGCGCTCGTCCATTGGGGGCGGCAATTGGGTAGCGGCCCCTTCATGGGATTCCCTGGTAGTCCTTCAACTCAACTTCGATGGTACTTATGTCTCCAGGCTCAACAACCATATTGTTTCCCAAGGCGCTTATTCAATCACCACCGATACATCCTATTATATCAAACAGATCCTGGAATTAAAGGACTTCAAAGCCACAGGTATCTTTGGGCCTTTTACGGTATTCCAGCTCGGGACCAACGGGCAGGTGGTTTCCACCTTTAGTGGGTTTTTTATGACCATCGACAATAACACGCTCACGCTTTCAAGCGTGATCACGCCGGGAGGCAATGTTTCCTATACTTTTGCGAGGAGGTAAAGAAACCATATTTTTATAGGAAAAAGTATGCCCTCATTTAGCAAAACTATCTCTATCCGCTGGGCAGACCTTGACCCCAATTATCACATGCGGCATAGTGTCTACTATGACCTTGGCGCCCAACAGCGAATAGAGATCATAGAAAGCCTGGGTCTTACCCTGAAATTAATGCAGGAGCAAGGTTTCGGACCGATCTTATTCCGGGAAGAATGTGTTTTTAAAAAAGAGATCCTTTTGTCCGACACCATCACCCTCCATGCAAGATTGGCAAAGTGCAACGAAGACGCCTCCCGATGGACGGTACAACACGAGTTCACATCGTCTGACAATAAAACCTGCGCTACATTGACGCTTGACGGCGCGTGGATCGATGTCAGACGGCGAAAGTTGTTATCTCCTATACCACAAATAGTGATCGATGCCTTTGCCGCTTTCCCCAGGACGAAGAATTTCATGAACTGATCGGGTTGTCGTTGCCGGCCTCAGCCTGCCCAGTCGCTGCTTGCCAGCACAACAGAGGTTTCAACCTGCCGCTGGGGTATGGTCCAATACTTACGCAGCAGCGCATTCTTCTCTGCTGTCCCCAGGGTGCGGAATCCATGCTTTTGGTAAAACTTGATGGCCCAACTGGCGTCAGCCCAGGTACCGATCAAAATGGGGGTAGTCGCCACACCGCATAAATGTTTAAGCAAGCTCCCTCCAATGCCTTTGCTTCTTTGGGACGTCCGGACATATGCATGACGGATCAACGTTACTTCACCCTTATACTGGATTCCCATCACACCCAGGATCTGGTCATCTTCTATATACTTCCAGAATTCCACGCCGTCATTGATCTGGTTTTCCAGCTCCTCTTTTGGCATATAAGGTTCATGGTACCGGTCTGCAGGAATGATATTCTTATAGGCTTGTGCGCCGTCGTTGATGATAACGTAAATGTCTTGAAGATCAGACAAGACAGCTTTGGTAATGGTAAAATGATTCACAAACAAATATACATAACCCCGTCCGAACAGGACAAATTTACACCCGAAAATCAGATACACTGACACCGGCAAAAACACAAATCAAATACCTTTATGTGACATTCAATCAACAACAATGGAGCATAAAGCCATTTCGATCCGGCCGTTCATCGGGGCTAAAGACTTTGAGCTTTCGCGGCGTTTTTACAGGGACCTGGGTTTTCAGGAAAGTGTCTTATCGTACAATATGTCCTACTTCAACACCCGGGAATTAGGGTTCTATCTGCAGGATGCTTATGTCCGGGATTGGATAGATAATACAATGGTCTTTATGGAAGTGGAGGATGTGACGCGTTTTTGGAACGAGCTTGTCGCCCTGGATCTGTCAACCAAATACCAGGACGTCAGGCTGACGCCTGTCCGGACCTATGACTGGGGAAGAGAATGTTTTTTACACGATCCCTCCGGTATCCTTTGGCACTTCGGAGAATTTTATAATTCAACCGCCGGAGAAGTGTAACTCCCCGGCGGCTCTATCCTCTTACACGGTCAGCACGATCTTTCCCCTCGTGTGCCCGCTCTCTATCAGCTGATGCGCCTGCCGCATCTCATCAAAACCAAAGGTCTTTGAGATATGAGAGCGAAGATGCCCTTTTTCCAGCAGCCCGGCGATCGCCTGCATATCCTTTCCGTCTGACGCCACTTCCATTCTGTACAGAAATTTTCTGCTCATCAGCGCTATCCTGGAAACCCGCTCGTCAGGGAACATCACGAGACTGATCAGTTTCCCCCGGTTCTTCACCGACTGCAGCGAGCGTTCCAGGTGGGATGCATCTCTTACACTATCCACCACAAGATCTGCGTCTTTCACCAGCTCTTCAAAACGTTGTTTCGAATAATCGATGTGCTCGTCGGCGCCGAGCTCTAGGATAAAATCTTTGTTGGCAGCAGAAGAGGTACCTATCACATAGGCCCCCAGGTGCTTGGCTATCTGTACGGCATAATGCCCTACCCCGCCGGCGGCCGAGTGGATCAGAACCTTATCGCCCGCCGTTACACCCGCCAGGTGTACCAGCGTCTGCCACGCGGTCAAAAGCGCAAGGGTCGCTGCGGCGGCTTCCTCATGAGATATCGAAGCCGGCTTTAACGCCAGGTGGCTTTCCGGGGCCGCCACATATTCCGCATAAGCCTTGCCATGCCCGGTGAAATTCACCATGCCGAATACTTCATCCCCTTTACGGAATTGGGTGACGGCCTTGCCCGTCTGTTCCACTACCCCCGAAATATCCCATCCCAGGATCACAGGCTTATGATCTCTTTCCAGGTGCAAGACCAGTCGAAGAAAATCGTCATTTTTGCGCAGTGTCGCATCCACGGGGTTTATACTGATGGCTTTTACTTTCACCAATACTTCGTCCTCTTTTAGGACCGGGACGGCTATATCTTCCAATACCAGGTTTTCTACCCCGCCGGGGGTTTTTAACACGATTGCTTTCATTGATATCATTTTTGATGAGACAAATCTCCCACGGAACATCCCATTTTACTTGTACAATCCGAGGTTGTTTATGTACATTTGGGGGTATGTATATCCACAACCTCTTCGAACCATACGAGATAGAGTACAAAGAGCTCTATGAATGTCCCGTGGGGGACCATAAGAATACCTTTTTTGAACTGGTATACATCGTAAAAGGGTCGGGAACCCATTCCACCGGGGAAAACAAATTTGAATATGAGAAGGGGACGCTCTTTTTGTTATTGCCGCAGCATGTACATTCCTTCCAGGTTAGGGAGCTGACTTCATTTCTATTCATCCGATTTAACGACATTTACCTCAAAGCACAGAAAGTAAAAAATCTCCACAGCAACCTGGGAGATTGGATACAGAAGCTCGAATATATCCTGCAAAGCAATTATCATCTGCCTGGCTGTATCTTACAGAACAGGGATGACAAGCCGCTGGTCACTGCCCTGGTAGACGCCATGATCAGGGAATACATCAGCCGGCAGGAATTCCAGCGGGAAGTAGTCCAGCAGCTCGTCAATACCATTATAACGATTGTCGCCAGGAATATCTGGCTGATCAACGCAGGGAATACCACTGTCAGAAAAGATCATTCCACGGAGATCATCCAATATATCCATGAGCATATTTATACCCCGGAAAGCCTGAAGGCGGAAGTGATAGCCACCCGGTTCAACATCTCGCCCAGCTATATACACGAATATTTCAGAAAACACACGGGAGAGAGCCTGCAGCAATACATTACGGGTTATAAGCTGAAACTGGTGGAGACACGTTTACAATACAGTAACATGCGGATGAGTGAGATCGTGAACGAGCTGGGATTCACGGATGAAAGCCATCTGAACAGGGTCTTTAAAAAACATAAAGGGTTGAGCCCTTCCGCATTCAGAAAGAACAGTGTCGGATAACCTCCGGAACAAAGATCATTACTTCCTGTATAGGCTTACCAATTCCTTAACCCCGGCGGCATACGGTGTAGGCGGGTGCTTGAACGCATCTTCATATTTCTCTGAACTAAACAGGTAGTCCATCTCATTTTGATAGAGCATTTCCCTGTATTCCCCAATCAGTTCGTCACTTTGCGCGATAGCATCCAGCATCTGGGGGGTCAGGACGTCTGCAGACGTGTCCTTGCCAAAGGCCGCTGCCGCCAGCCGGACAAAATCTCCTGCCCTCAGTACGTGCCTGTCGGTGGGTAGGTGCCAGGTCTGGTTGAAATTGCGCTCCTCCTGCGCCAGGTAAGCGATGGACGTCCCGATGTCTTTTGTATAAGTAAAGGAATGTCTTTTCCCTGCGTCTAAGAGGACCAGGGGGTTCTCGTTCTTACTGATCCTTTCAAACACCAGCAGATGGGGTATGCTCTGGTTACTGTACCCATAAAAGTCGGCGCTCCTGGCGATCAATGCCGTCAGGCCTTTATAGGCAATGGCATCCAGTATCTTTTGCGCCAGCCTGGCTCTTACTTCTCCTTTTTTGGTGATAGGGTTGAAAGGAGTATCTTCCGTCATCCAGCCGTCAACTTTTCCATACATATAGACGTTGTCAAAAAATACCAGACGGGCGCCGGTGTCGAGTGTAGCATCAATCACATTGTCGAGGATGACAGGCCAGTACTGCGCCCATAATTTGGCCGAATAGGTCACGCCGGCCGTCAGATACACTACGTCATAGCCCTTCACCGCATCAATGGTCTGTCTGAGATCGGTGAGGTCTGCGACATGTGTTTGCGGATGGGCCCGGTTAGTCCTGCTTACCAGTTTTACATCGTTGGAATAGCGCTGCAATGCTTTATGTACTTCGGTACCTACAATACCATTCGATCCAAGAATTACATGTTTCAGATTGTCCATTGTATATATTTATTTATCGTTAATCTTTCGCGTATCAGGACGGAGCGCCCATGACACGACCGTGATCACTGAGAAAATGCCCGTCCAGATCAGGTGGTACGATGCGCTGTGACAAATTATATGTGTCATAAATGCCCCGGACATATCAAGGAAGATGCCGAAATAGGCCCATTCTTTGACCAACGGCATGCGGGGAGCGAGCAGGACGATGGCGCCGGCGATCTTCCAGGTCCCCAGGAGCCGCGTGAAATAGATCGGATAACCCAGTGAGAGCATGCCTTTGATCGTATATGTATAATCCGTCCACTCCGACACGCCCCCCGAGATCACTGCCAATGCCAATACCGAGGTAGCGACCCAATACCCGATCATTTTGCTCTTTTTGGGTTTTGTATGCTGTTCTTCGAAACCAATGGCTACGGCCAGTCTGCGGGATGGCGGACGCAATGTCCAGGAGGCGACGGTAAACAGCGCATATATAGCCGGGGCTGCCCACCCACCGGGCCCATCACCTGCCGAGAGATGTAATACGGCCGCGCCTGCATAGGTAAAAAAAGCGCCCGCGTAAGCCCATTCCTTTATCCGTAGAAAACCGGGGATCAGCAATACCACGGCACAGGGCAATTTCCAGATGCCCATGATGATAAGAAAATAGAAAGGGAGATGCAAATGTGTAAAGACATCCCTGACATAGGGTATCTGGAACAGGTCCCAGTATGCCCCCAATGCCATTTCCCAGGCGACAAGCGCGGTAAAGAGCCAATAGGCGATCTTCCCGGCGAGGGATCCGGATACCCTGGTCAATACATGCGCGGATGTAAGATTTTTAACTTCTGCCATAGTCATTGTTTCTTTAATAATGACCGGGAGGGCAGAAATTGGACAAGGGGGCGCAAAAAAAGTAACCCTGCTACATATCTGGTGTCTGCAGCAGTCTGTATAATTCATCCAGCTTGGGCGAAAGGATGATATCCGTCCTCCTGTTCTGCGCCCTTCCTTCCGGCGTGCCGTTTGTCTGTACAGGGTCGTACTGACTATGTCCCGAGGCGATGACCCTCTTGGGGTCCACCTTATAATCGATGGTCAGGATGCGTACAATAGAGGCTGAACGCGCCAGGCTGAGGTCCCAGTTGTCCTGGTATTTGGCACGTATGGGAATAGAATCCGTATGCCCTTCGATATCGACTGTAATGTCCGGATTCTGGTTCAAGACTTCCGCCAGTTTCCCCAGCGCCACTTTTCCCTTGGGATTGACCACTGCGCTGCCGGAAGGGAAGAGCAGGTTCTCCTGCAGGCTCACATAGACCTTCCCATTCTTGATCGCAACGGATAGCTCATCTGATTTAAAGCCCACCAATGCGTCCGTCATTTTTTTCCTGATAGCCTCGATGGCTTTTTTCTGCGCATCCATCAGCTCCTGTAAATGCGCCAGCTTGGCCTGCTGGTTGACCAGGTCCTGTTTGCTCTTGCTCAGCAGCGACATCCGCTTGTCGGATTCCGCCGACAGATCACGGTTCTTTCCCTTCAACTCATCCATCTGCTTATTCAGCGACGCTATCTGGGCATGCGCATCCTCCATTTGGTGTAACAACGAGTCAATACGTTGCTGACGATCCCCTGACAGCTGGTTAGCTTGTGTAAGGGAAGATTGCAGGTCCTTTACCTTATTCGCCAGTTGGGTGCTGTCGTATCTTGCCGATGACAACGCCATTTGACAGGCATTAAATTTACTGGTGGGGACACAGGCAGTGAATGATAAAATTGCTGCGATAAAGGCAGGCAGGATCGAGCGGGTCTTTGTCATAAACCTGGAATATCTGATTTTTTCGATCCGCTAAGATAGGCAAAGGGTTACATATTTAATCGTTTAATAGCCCGGATTTTGTGCCAGACTGTTATTAAGCTTGATCTCGTTGAAAGGTATCGGCCAGATCCAGCTGCGGGAATCAGGGCCTACCGAACATGTATTGGAAGGAGAGCCGCCTGCGCTGCCGCATTCATCCCGGACAACATTCCTGCTCGTCCGTCGGATATCAAACCAACGGTGTCCTTCTCCAATAAGTTCCAGCCGGCGCTCGGTAAAAATGGCGCTGAAGATATCGTTCCCTGTCTCCCCCCCTGCCGCAACGCCCCGGGCGGCACGCAACGTATTCAGATCATCCAGCCCTGTTCCGGGAGACAGACGGTACTTACATTCAGCCCGGATAAGTAACATTTCGCTCGTGCGGTAGACTTTGAAATTCCGGGTGCCGATATATTTCCAGAGCAGGGTCCGGCTTATATTGCTCATCCCGGGGATACCCCGCCGGATAACATTGGTGTCGCTCCGGATACCGCCGGCAGCGGAATAGATCAGATCGCGCATTTCACTGGCGACACGATACGATGCATGGAGGCCATTGTTGCAGACGCCGGGACGCATGGTCTGGTCGTTGGGGATTTGCCAGACGATCTCCGAAATGGAATTGTCCAGCCATATCTGCGAGTAGTCGTTAGTACCCGCAAGCGGGAGTCTCCCGATGACCACTGACGCGTCTGCCGCAGCCTGGGCATACCCGCCGCTGTAAAGACCGATCCTTGCCAGCATGGCATGTATACAGGTGGAGTCGATAAAGAAGCGCTTGGGATTGTCGATGTCGCCATACCCGCGATAGATGGCCAGCGCACGGTTAAGGTCATTGTAGATGCTGTCGTAACAATTTTTTACAGAGATCCGGGAAGGCTTGGCCGCCAGCGGATTGTCGGGGCTGAAGACAGTGACGTAGGGCACCCCAAGGCTATCTGAATTGCGCTGATAAGACCCGGCAAAATAACGCAGCAGATCGAAGTGGCAGTGCGCCCTCAACGCCCTCGCCTGTGCCTCCAATTGAAAGGCTGCGGCAGTTGTGCTTCCCGACTGGTACCCTTTACAATGCTGGATCACATTATTTGCCGCGCTGATGACGACATAGGCTTGCGAGAATGCCCCACTGATGATAGGGTCATCGGCCGAATACGTCCATCTCGTCATATTGTCCCATTCGCCCAGCGATTCGTAAGCTTCTACAAAGTCATCCCCCATAATATCAGGGAGGCTGCTCCAGGCCATGGGAGCGCCCCCGCTGCCGCCATAGTACCTGTTGTTTTGCAGATCGCCATAGGCGCCGGCCTGCGCGGCCGTCAGATCACTAAAGGTATTGATGTCGGTCTGGATCGTCTGCGGCGCCGTATCCAGGCTCTTTATACAGGCGCTTAAAAATAAGGCACAGACGATGGCAGTCATCGAAAACTTTATAACAGATCGTTGTAACATGAAAAGGATGTTTTAGCGGATTAGAAATTTATAGTGGCGCCAAAGGAATAGGACCGCAACGGAGGATATTGAGCCCCGGTAATGTCGGCATTGGAACTGGGGGTGCTGCTGTTGCCGGAGGACACTTCCGGGTCAAAGGCCTGCAATTTAAAGAAGGTAAGCAGGTTCTGCCCCTGGACGAAGACCCGGAATGAGTTTATCTTTAGCCATCTGCAATAGTTTTGGGGCAGACTGTAGGAAAGCATGACGTTGCGCAGTCGCCAAAAATTGTCATTCTCCAGGTACCGGGTCGTATTCTGTTTGAAAGGATCGTTCATACTGGGAAAGTCGGTGACCTGCTGGGGCTTTGTCCAGGCTTTCAGACCGTTGACGGAAAAGCCGGCGCTGGAATAGCCGGGGATCTCCACCTGCGTTCTGGCATAATTATACACAGAGTTCCCATAAGAGTAAACCCAGAAAAAATTCAGGTTGAAGGATTTGTACCTGAAGTCGCTGCCGACCCCACCGTTGAATGGCGCATCGCTGGTGCCAAGCGTGACACGATCGTTAGGATCGTACGTATGGGTAATGGTTTTCCCGTCTGCCTTTAGATACATGGCGCTGCCGGTTTGCGGGTCAACACCCAGGAAACGGTCGAGGTAGAAGCTATTGAATGGCTTACCCACCTGTAAGATCTGATACTTGTGATATAATTGGTACTGTTGGCCCGAAGGCAGGGATAAGATGACATTCCTGTTCAGACTGTAGTTGGCCCTGATGTTCCAGTCGATGTCTTTATTGCGGATCACGGCAAGACTCACGCCTGCTTCAAAACCGCGGTTGCGCATACTCCCGGCATTGCCAAGCACCTGGCCCTGCGCTCCGTTGGGCCCTCCACTGGTAGCAGGGGCGGTCAGACTGAAAAAGAGGTTATTCGTAACCGAATTGTAATACTCCAGGTTGGCGGTGATACGGTTCCTGAATAAACCCAGCTCGATGCCGGTGTTAAAAGTGGTCCGGGTTTCCCATTTCAGGTCTTTGTTGCCAAAAGCCGATAAGCCCAGGGAAGGGCCGCCTCCGAATGTACCGGAAGCATACTGCTGCAAATAAGGGAAATCGCCGATCCCTTCCTGGTTACCGACAGTACCATAGCTGGCTTTTACTTTCAGCAGGCTGATGACAGGGTTCGTTTTCAGGAACTTTTCTTCGGACAGGATATAGGCGCCGCTGATCCCTCCATAATTCACCCATCGGTTATCCGGGGACAGCCTGGAAGAACCGTCCCTTCTTATAGAACCTCCCAGGATCAATTTACGCTTATACACATAATCGACGATCCCAAAAAAGGAGACGATGCCATAATCAGGCGTATAAACGATGTTTTTAATGATGGGGATATACCCATTGGTAGTAGTTCCTGCTACCAGCCCGGCTGCATTGGGATAGGGGTTCAGTAATCCAAACGCCTGATAACCGAAGCCGGAAGCCTGGGTTCGCACAGTTTCATGATAGACAGATGCGCTTAGGTCATGCTCGCCGTCAGCTCCAAAAGTATGTTTGTAGGAAAGTGAATTGGTGATCGTATAGCGGAATTGCTTGGTAAATTCCTGGTCTAAATTCCCCTGACCGTACATTGGGGATGTCACCTGGCCATCATGTTGAGCGCCCTGCGTGCCGTTGTTGACGATATTGAAGAGTTCGGTCTGCGTATAATCCCCACCGATATTTGTCCGCCAGGTCAGTTGCCGCACCATGGGGAATTTATATTCCACAAACCCGTTGCCATAGGCCTTGGTATAATAGGTATGTCCCATATTCCTGTTGACCTCTTCAAAAGGGTTTGTCCAGTTGCCTACTCCCTGGATACTTACCGTGTACTGTCCGGTGGACGTATAAGGCACTTCATAAGGCAAGGCCCATAGGATGGTATTCAGGGGGGTAAAGTTCTCGTTCCCCTCCTTGACGTTCTTAAATTTGCTCCACCCACCTGCTATATTGGTGCCGAACTTAAAATTATTCAGGGTATGTTCTATGTTGAATCGGCCGGTATATCTCCGCAGGTTTGTATTCAGTAAGATCCCGTCCTGGTCCAGGTAGGATAGTGAGCTGAAGTATTTTGTCTTGCTGTTCCCTCCACTGAAGGACAGCTGATGTTCCTGCATACGGGCGGATCTGAACAGGGCATCTATCCAGTCAAAATTTATTTTTCTGAGGCTGTCTGCCTGGGCAGGCGTCCAGCCATAGGGGTTGCCTGCAAGATTCATTTCAAAGTCGACATGCTGTGGACCGTTCATCATTTTCAGCTTGCTGGGCGGCAGTTTTGAAAAACCTGCCTGTCCGGTGTAGGAGACGACCATTTGACCTTCCCGTCCTTTTTTGGTTGTGACTACGATAACGCCATTGGCGCCCCGCGACCCATACAGACCGGCGGAAGCCCCGTCTTTCAGAATAGTGACGCTCTCAAAATCCAATGGGTTCATGGACTGGAAATCCCTTGCCTGCAGCTGGATGCCGTCGACGATATACAACGGATCGGTGGATCCGTTGATAGATCCCTTACCCCTTATCACCACATCGGAAGCTCTGCCCGGCTGCCCGCTGCCTGTCTTTATATCCAGTCCGGGCGCTTGTCCCTGCAACAGCTGATCGAATGAAGCCACCGGCTGAATTGCCACGTTTTTAATATCGACCACGGCCGTGGAGCTGCCGCTGAACTTCCTGGATTGGTTTTGATACCCGGTGACCACCACATCGCTAAGATCCGCGCTTGCTTCGCTTAACACCACTGTAAGCTGTCTGAGCCTGCCGACGGAAACCTCCCGCTCACCAAATCCGATCATACTAAAAACTAACACCGACCGCTCGTCTTTTACCTGGATGATAAAATTCCCTTCCGCATCGGTCGTTGTCCCTTTACGGAGCCGCTTTACAGCTACGGACGCTCCTGCCAACGGTCTGCCTAGACTATCGGTGACCTTACCCTTGATCTCGATATAATGCATCCCGGGGACGGTATCGACGGCATTCCCATCAGCCCCTTCCCTGGGTTTGACCACGATCGTACGTTCCATAACAAAGTAGGTGAATGGCTGACCATAAAAGCATGCCTTTAGCGCCTCTTCCAGTGTAGCATCATGCACATTTATAGAGACGGCTTTTGCACTCGCCAGGATCGATTCCGCATAAACAAAAGTATACCCCGTCTGTTTACGGATGTCTTCAAAGACTTTGCTGATCGGGACCCTCTGTTCATAAATACTGATGCCCTGGCTGAACCCCCTGGCGGAGAGCTGTAGGGAAGCTACCAATAAAATGATGGTAGTTAACTTCATAGCAGGAAGCAATGGTCTGAACGATTGATGTGTCATATTGCAATACTGATTTTGGTATTATGTGCGGGAGATACGCTTGTCAGAAAATTAGCGCATCTCCCGCAATACGCTAATATCTGGCCTTCGGCCGACGGACCTGTGGTCCGTCCTGGATAGGCATAAAATTCCCCCAAGCCCGGTGACCGGGCGCTGTCATGGCATCCATCTGGCGTTTTGAATTGATCCGGGTCAGTGCATCACCGTTACCTTATTCCCACTGATATTGAAGTGGACCCTGCCCGTCATTTCTAAGATCCTGAGTACTTTGGATAAGGGGATATCGCGATTGATCTCTACGTGAAATTTTTCATGTATGACGTCGTTGAATACAAGCTCCAGTCCGTACCATCTTGAAAGCTCCCGCATCACAGTCTGGATATCGGCGCTTGCAAAATCAAAATAACCGTTCTTCCAGGCCATCACCCTTTCAACGTTCACATTCTTTAACACCTCGATCTTCTGCCGGTCGTCGATGGTGGCCATCTGGCCCGGCGACAGCAGGCGATTACCCGCACCGGCGGCGACTTCCACCGCCCCTTCCAGCAAAGTGACCTTTATATCCCCTTCCTCGTCATAAGCGTTCACGTTAAAATGCGTGCCAAGCACTTTGATCTCATTGCTCCCTTTGCTTACCACAAACGGATGAGCCGCATCCTGTGCTACTTCAAAATAGGACTCGCCGGTGACAGAGACTTTCCGCTCCGGTCCATTAAACACGACAGGATAATGGAGGGATGATCCGGCATTCAGCCATACCCTGGTCCCATCCGAAAGAGTAATATGCGCGATCCGGCTGCCGATAGGCACTGTCAACGTATTATACACCACCTCATCCGCCGTTCTACCAGCCTTGTACGCAATATCTCCATCACCAAGCTTAACGATGGCAGTGGTATGCTGGGTAGCAATATTACCCTGGTCAGCACTGTCAAGAAGGATCTTTTTGCCGTCAGCCAGTGTCAGTATGGCGTTGCTCGCAGAGGGCGCCGCAACATCTTTACTCGGGGCAGGGACTTCTTTGCCAGCAATAGTTACAGGCGCAGCCCCCCGTTGTTTTCGCAACAAATAAAAAGCAGCGCCTGTGAAGACAACAAAGAGCAGCACCGCTGCAGTCAGTCTGTGGGACATCACCCGCTGCCGCCATCCGATACGATAAACGGGAATCTCCAGGGGTGGTACAGGGTCTTCTATCTTAGTCCTTTGTAAAATAGATCCCAATAGTTCATCGGCTTTTTCCGCAGGAAGGGTCCCCCCGGGTTTAAAATCGCGCCAGGCTTTCTCCATCATCGAAGAAAGCGCTTTCTCATCACTATCGTTTAGTATCCATTTAGCCAAAAACTCCTTTTCCTCCGGCGTGATGGAGCCGTTTAACAGACGGTCGAAAAGTGTCGCAATAATTTGGTCCGGCATGCAAATAAGACTGCTGGGAGAGAAAATATTCCTACACGGCGAAAAAATATTTTTTAAGGATCACAATACCTGTGTAAGAAGCATATAAATAATGATCATCTGGTAATGCTGTATTAGCTCCTGGCGGATAGTATAAAGCGCACGGGTCATGTGGTTTTTCACCGTCGACGCGGAGATCTTTAATCGCTGCGCCACCTCCTCGTGCTTTAGGCCATGTATATGGGTCAGGGTATACACCAGCCGTTGCTGGGTGGGTAATTTTTGCAGGATAGTCTGAAAATTTCTGCTCAGTTCCCGGCGGATCACAGCGTCGTCCGTCACCAATGCCGAAGGTTCCTGCCCTTTTTTTAGTTCAGAAAGGATCAGGACCTCCTGTGCCGCCCGTTTTATCCCTGAAATAGCCCGGTTTTGGGACATCTTGTAGATATACGCATCAAAATGTTGTATGGAACCCAATTGGGCGCGATGGGTCCAGATCTTTACAAATATATCCTGAAGGATATCTTCGGCCATTTCTGAAGAATGCGTTATCCGGAATATAAAAAAGTAAAGTTTATCCCTCCATAAATGAAAAAGATCTTTAAAAGCCGCCTCATCTCCCGCGGCAACCTTTAGTAATAGCTCTCTTTCATTGTTTATCTGTTCCATTATTCAGTGAAATCTCAAATTAAAATAAGAATAGAAATGGAATTCAAAAGAAAGAATTAATTACAAACGCCCGCAGGATGGCAGTATTAAGAAATTGATACGAAATCTATCTGATTCTTTCTCAGATCATTAGCGGAAAAGAAAAATTTTCATTTTTGCGCAAAAAAAATCCGGCGGACCGATACAAACAGCCCGCCGGATCAAAAGGTTTCCCTTCTACTTCACTACACCCGTAGTCACGATCATCTCTCTCCCCTGGTTGTAATTCTTCCCCGGGTTCAAAATATTGTCGGGCGCCAGGGCAGCCACGACGATATGATAAGTGGTATGAGCGGTAAGCCCTGTCATTTTATAGGTAAACGACCCGTTCTCCTGGCCTGGGGCCGGCACATACGACAGAGGGTTCCCTGTATAGCTCTTTGCCGTTGGTTTTGTGGTCAGGCTGTAGAATATGCCATGCCGGGAGGGCAGCAATCCCCCGTTGCCCTGGATCGTATAGGCAATGGCGATGGTGGTATCCGTCACTTCCGTCACATGGCTTTGAATGGATACGAAGGGCTTTACCTTCAGGTCGACCTGTGGCGTGCCCCCGGTGAGGTCGACAACCGCCGAGTCGCTGGTGAATGCGGCGTTATTGGCAATAGCTCCGTAAATTGTATACTTGCCGGGTATGATACGGGTATTGTTAAAATTGCCGGAGGTGTCGATATAGATGCTGCCGTTCACCAGCTGTGCCGGCTTCAGGATCACCGTTCCGTAATCCAGTTTCGTATTGGTGAACGCATCTATCAGACTGCCGCGCAGGCTGGCGTACGGAATATCCTTCTGATATTTATAACAGGAGGAAAGAAGACAGCAGCAAAGCAAAGCAATGGCGCCGGCGGAAAATAGGTTGAATTTCATATAATGCGTTTAGTTTTTTATTTCCAAAGTGGGTTTTGCTCCATCCTGGGGTTCAGCAGCAGCTGGTCCTGAGGCAGCGGCAGGTAATAGAACTTATCCTGGAAAGAAGGCGGATAGGTCACGTCGTTGTCATTTACCACGATCTGGAAGCTGTAGTCTGAGCCATGTGCGGTCCTGGGTGTATTAGTCAGCTTTGTAATCTTCATGGAATGTGTGGGCCTGTTCAGTACCGTGCCGGCCAGTTTCCATCTGCGAAGGTCCCAATACCGTTTGTTCTCGAACGCGAACTCGATAAACCGCTCGTTCTGAATAAACGTCCTCATCCCGTCTTGCGTCAGGCCTGCCGGAATGCCGTAATTGCCGTCGGATCCCGGCTGTATCCCCGCCCGCTGGCGGATGGCCTTTAGCTGTGTATAAGCATTGTCAGTGTTACCCAGCTCATTTTCCGCCTCGGCATAGTTCATCAGCACTTCCGCATACCTGATCTCGATCCAGTCGGAATAGCTTCCGATGCCATAATTGTAGATGCGGGGCGAGGCCTGCACCAGGCGGGCGTCCATGGCCTTGTTCATAAAATATCCCGTGCTGGTGGAGTACGGTTGTTCATATCCGTCGATGGTATACATATAATTCGTCGGTGTATTGGGGCCGGAGCTGACATAGGACCAGATAGGCTGTACGCCTGCCAATGTGTCCCCGTTGCAAAGGACCGTCGCCTTCAGGCGGGGATCGCGGTTGATATAAGGATCGGTGGCATCATAGCCTGACAAAGGGTCGGTAATGGCCTTGCCGTTGATCATTGGAAAGGCCTCCACCAGTTCTTCCGAGGGACAGGCGCCTACGGCATCCCCGATGGCCACCGAATTCGGATAGTTGGCAGCATCCCATCCATGCTCTCTTTTCGATTGCACAAAGCTTATCTGCCATATATTCTCCGGGTTCGTCTTGTCAAAGAACCATCTTCCAAACTGGTTATACAGGGAATAGATCCCCAGGTCCATCACAGCTTTGGCCGCATCCGATGCATCTTTCCAGTTTTGCGAGCCGGGAGTATTGTACATGGGGCTTGCACGGAAGAGAAGCACCCGGCTTAACAATGCCAGCGCCGCCCCTTTTGTTATACGCCCCGCATCTGTCCCCGAATACTTCAGAGGCAGGAGGGACGCAGCCGTCTTCAGATCGTTGATCATAAACTGGAAACATTCCTCCTGCGTGTTCCTGGGTCTGTACAGCGCGGAATCACCCGCATTCAGCACCTTGTCCACGATAGGTACGCCTCCAAAGATCTGCACCATCCGCCAGTATTGATAGGCCCGGAAGAACTGTACCTGCCCGATCATCGCGTTCCGCTGGTCGATCACCTGCTGTGGAGCGCCGGCCGCGAGCACATAGTTCTTGCTGATCTTATCCAGGAAATCGTTGCATTGCCGGATAGTACCATAGTCCCACTCCCAGAATGGACAACGGTCCAGGTTGAAAGACAGACCATTGTTCAGGCCGTTGGTCCTGCCGATATAGGTGATGCTGGGACGAGCTTCATCGGCAATTACGCCTTCCGCATAACGAAATGCGCCAGGCAGGCCCGTTCCCAAAAAACCTCTGGCAAAATGGTCCGGTTCGGATATCGTATAGATATAATTGACGAGTACGTTGACAGAGGCCGGGTCGGACCATACGGTGGCGTCCCCCACCTGCCCCTGGTTCTGGACATCCAATACCTTCTTGCAGGAGCAAAAGATAGATCCGCCCATTACCAATATGGCCACGATTCTGATATACTTTTTTATGATTGATACCTTCATGATAATTTTTTTTAAAGTGAAATGCTGGCGCCTATCACCAGGCTCTTGTTTTGCGGGTAATAGAAGCCGTCTCCTTCGGGCAGCTCAGGATCGAAGCCTTTGATCTTTGAGAACACGGCCAGGTTGAATCCCGACACAAAACACCTGACATTGGACATACCCCATCGCGTCGTCATACGTGCCGGCAGCGTATAGGCCAGCTGTACGTTCTTCAGCCGTAGAAAATTGCCGTTCTGCAGCCAGAAGGATGAATTGTAGTTGTTCTCCGGATTGCTGCCGATCCACGCACGGGGAAATTTGGCGCCGCGGTTGGTCGGACTCCAGGCGTCCATGAGGTAAGTATAGCTGTTGCTGGTGCCGTTGGCAAACGGGTACCTTGTATAGCCGCTGTAATTGATATTCCTGTGCGCTACTCCCTGAAAGAATATGTTCAGGTCAAAACCCTTGTACGACAGGTCGAGATTAAGTCCATACATGATCTCGGGCGTGCTGCCATACCAGGAAAGCACGGCATTGTCCCTCGAGTCGATGATACCGTCCTTGTTAAGGTCCCTGTATTTGATATCGCCTGCCTTCGGCACTACACCCACGATGTGGGGCGATTTTATGGCATCGTCATCCGACTGGAAGAGCCCGTCCGCAATAAAGCCCACTCTATAGCCTAAAGGTTTTCCGATGGGATTATTCCACGGCTCGATGTTATTGGTATAATCTATCAGCCGGACCTTGTTGCGGGCAAAGCTGACATTGCCTCCAAGGGCGTACCTGACGGGGCCAATGTTGCTCTCATGGGTCAGGGACAGTTCGAATCCCCGGGAGTCCACTTTTCCATAGTTCTGGGACGGCAGGGTGGCGCCATATACCCCGGGATATTGGTTATTCCGTTTGGCATATACATCATACGTGTTTTTCTGAAAAACTTCCAGGGTGATGCCCAGCAGTTTGTGCCACAATACGGCCTCTACCCCGATGTTGGCCGTCGCTGTCTTCTCCCAGGTAAGGTCGGGATTGGGCACCACGGACGGCACCAGGTACTTCACGGGGTTGCCCGAAAAATAATAGTCGCCGGACAGATTGTATGCGCTCCTCCATTGGAAACCGCCCACAATATCATTCCCCAGTATCCCATAGGAGCCACGCAGCTTGAGGAAGTCTACCTCCTTTACCCTCTGCATAAAATTTTCCCTGGAGAGTACCCATCCCGCCGACACCGAAGGGAAGAAACCCCAACGCCTGTTGGGTGCAAACCGGTAGCTGGCGTCATTCCTGAACGCCCCTTCCAGCAGATATTTTGCATCATAGTCGTAATTCACCCTTCCGATGATCCCCAGACGTCCGTCCTGGGTGGCGCTGCCGCCGATGCTTTGCGTAAGGTCGTTCCCGCCGGCAAAGAACTGGTCCACCGATGTAAAAGGGAAATTGGTGCGGCTGGCGCTCATCACATCTATCTGCGCCTGGTATTGCTCATACAATAGCAACCCTTTCACCGAATGTTTGCCAAAGGAATGGGCATAATCCATCGATAGATCCAGCGTATAACTGTTGGCCGGGGACATACTTTCATACAGGGTCGTCTTGGTTCCAAGCGGGACGGTCTGAATAACCTTGCCGCTGGCATCTTCCACATATGTATTATACTGAAGGTTCCACACCTTGTTAAATGTGTTCTGTCTCCACGCCTGGATGCTGCCTTTCAGGGAAAGACCGCTGATAAAGGGCAACTGCTGGGTGAGAGCTACCTGCCCGACGTAAACATTATCCGTTGTATTGTTATACCCCGATTTTTTGCTCACTTCCACAGGATGCGTATCGTCGAATATGTCATAATAGGGGAGTCCGTCGGGATAATATGCCGGCGTGGAAGGGTTCGATCCGTTGACACGCTGGAATAAGTATGCCTGCGCAGCATTGGGTGCGGCATTCTTGGTGACGGTACCTTCCAGGTTCAGGGCAGCCGACAGCGTCTTGTTGATCCGGATATCGAGATTGCTCCTGAAATTATACCTTCCGTAAGTGAGGTTGCTGTAGATACCGCTCTGATCGAGATAACCAAAGCTAAAGAAATACCGTACCGCTTCCGATCCGCCACTGATGTTCATATTATGCTGCTGGGTCACGGCGCTGGATTTAAAGGCTATCTTCTGCCAGTCCGTCGAAGGAGTCTTGCCCGACTTGAAATCCGCCACCTGCTGGTCGGTGTAAGGATGCGTAGTGCGGCCCATATTGTCAAAGGCCGTATTCATAAAAGAGGCATACTGATAAGCATTCATCACATGAGGATAGCGCGTAGGACGGTCGAAAGAAACATCGCTGCTGAGAGAAAAGACAGGTTTGCCGACCCTTCCTCTCCGGGTAGTCACCACTATCACACCATTGGTGGCCCGGACGCCGTATACCGCGGCAGCCCCTGCATCCTTTAATACGGAAATGCTCTCGATCTCATTGGGGTCGATCTGTGCAAAATTGGCGGAGCTGCGGATGGTGCCGTCTATGACATACAGGGGTGGCGCATCGTTGTAGGAGCTGACTCCGCGGATGGAGATGGAGGCCGAACTGCCCGGCGCCCCTGAGGAATTCAGCGAGATAAGGCCCGGGACCCTTCCTGCAAGGCTCAACGTGTTATTTGTCATGGGCATTTTCCGCAGGGCATCGCCGCTGACAACCGACACAGCTCCTGTTAGTTTGGCCTTGCTTTGCGTGCCGTAGCCGACCACCACTACATCCTTCATACCGGCGCTGTTTGCCGGCTGCATATGAATATACAGGTGGTCTCCTTTTTTGATGCTCACCTGCTGGGTGGCATATCCGATAAAGCTCACGGTGATAAAGGGAGGATTTCCTTTTAATGGCAATGTGAACCTTCCATCCTCGCCGGTGGTCGTCCCGTTAACCGCGGACTCGCTGACCGTTGCGCCTGACAGCGGCTTGTTCAAAGAGTCCATGACCGTGCCGGAAATACGTCTGTTCTGTGCCGGGAGCATCGAGGGTAGCAACAGCAGCAGCAACGCCACCGCGGGCCGCTTGCAGCATTCCCTGAGCCTGTGTCTGAATAGATTGTTCGCTGTGTTCATAAGCAGTAAAATTTTGTTGTAAAACGACAAGCTGTTTTTCGAACATAAACTTACTGCTCTGGGCTATCATGCCTTTTCACAATCTTAGAAGTTACTGACACTATTTTGACCTTATCGGGGATGCCTTGCGGGATGCCCGTCGGTGACGCATCCTTCCGATGCGGTAGACACTGTCAGGGCGTATTTGTAGAGGACTCCTTGCGTATATTTCATGGAGGGCTGTATCCACATTGGTTTTCTTCTCTCCAGCTCGTCCTGGCTTAACAGGACATCGATGGTCTTCTTACGTGCGTCAATGCGAATGACGTCTCCGTCTTTTAAAAGAGCGATGGTCCCGCCTTCAAAAGCCTCCGGGGTAATATGACCAATGACGAACCCATGCGTGCCGCCGGAAAAACGGCCGTCCGTGATCACAGCCACCGAATTGCCGAGGCCTGCTCCCATCACTGCAGCCGTCACCTTAAGCATCTCCGGCATGCCTGGGCCTCCCTTGGGGCCTTCATACCGGATGACGATGACATCCCCTGGTTTTATGAGGTTGTCTTCTATGGCCTTTATTGCATCGAACTCGCTGTCAAAAGGCCTCGCAGGTCCTTCAAACAGCTCGCCTTCCTTCCCCGTGATCTTCGCCACCGCACCTTGCGATGCAATATTGCCGTATAGCACCTGAAGATGACCGCTTGCTTTCAATGGCTTGTCAAAGGGCGCCAGTATCCGCTGGCCCTCTTGCAGGGGAGGCGCTTCGGCCAGGTTTTCGGCCAACGTTCTTCCCGTCACGGTCAATGTATCTCCATGCAGATACCCCGCCTCCAGCAGCGCCCGCATGATCCCGGGGATACCGCCGGCATGATGCACATCTTCCATAAGATATTTTCCGCTGGGCTTCAGGTCCGCCACCAGGGGCGTCCTGTCGCTTATCCGCTGGAAATCGCTCAGGTGCAGCCGGATACCGATGGCCTTTGCTATCGCCAGCAGGTGCAGCACCACATTGGTGGACCCGCCAAGCGCCATCACCAGCGTAATGGCATTCTCAAATGACTTTTCCGTTACAATGTCCGAAGGTTTCAGATCGAGCTCCAGCAGCCGGTGGATCGCCCGGCCTGCCCGCAGACACTCCTCCTTTTTTTCCTGGCTGGTCGCCGGGTACGAGGAGCTATACGGCAACGACAAACCCAGCGCCTCGATAGCAGAAGCCATGGTATTGGCCGTATACATGCCCCCGCAGGAACCCGCCCCCGGACAGGCATTGATCATGATGCCCCTGAACTCCTCTTCCGTCAGTCTTCCCGACAATTTTTCCCCATATGCCTCCAGCGTTGAAAGTATATTGATCTTCCTCCCATTGTATGTCCCCGAATGGATCGTACCTCCATAGATCATCAGCGATGGGCGGTTCAGCCTGCACATAGCCATTACGGCGCCGGGCATGTTCTTGTCGCATCCCATGATCGGCAGGATGCCGTCATACCATTGAGCACTGGCCACCGTCTCTATACTGTCCGCAATGATGTCGCGGGAAGGGAGTGAAAAACGCATCCCCGTCGTCCCCATCGACATCGCATCGCTCACCCCGATGGTATTGAATATCCATCCCACCAATTCAGCCTCTTCTACTCCCTGTTTCACTAGTCTTGCGAGGTCATTCAAATGCATATTACAAGGATTGCCCTCAAAGCCCGAGCTCACGATCCCTATCTGTCCCTTTCCAAAATCTTCCTCTTTAAGCCCGGCGCCATGCAGCATTGCCAGCGATGACGGCTGACTGGGGTCCTGCGTAAGCTTCCTGCTGAACTTATTAAATGGGTTGCTCATGTTCTGAAAATAAAGGTTATAGTAATAAGGTTTTAAGCGGGTCTGTCCAGGTAATCTATGACAGTACCACCGCTGTCGCTGGACAAATAGGCAGCTTCCACTACCTGCATGGTCTGAAATGCGCTGTCGACATGGTTGATGAGCACCGGTGTAGAACCCTCTGCAAAACAAAGGAGATTGGCCATTGACCCGACAAACGCGTCGGGGAACCAAGATTCCGGAATATGCACGGATGTCCATTCCGGCGGCACGCCTTCCCGTAGCAAACAATATTCAAAAGTATCGTCGACGCCATCCGGATAGTTGATGTTCAGCCCCAGCGTAGTTCGTATAGCTCCTTCTGTTCCTTCAAACTTGATAAAGGAATCCTGGTATTTCATTCCGAACTCATGACCATGGTTCGTGTTGATATGCGCCTTGATGATATTGTCATAATCCAGCAGGATGACTGACCGGGTGGATGCAAGCTGCATCATTTTTGGATGCTTCAACGTTTTGGCATACACCTTCACAGGGTTGCCGAAGAAATATCTGAGCAGGTCCATGTAATGGATACTATGATACAGCATCTCCATCCGCGGGATATGGAAAAGGAACTCCCATAAATTCCAGGGATGAAAGATGTTCATCCTGATCTCCATATCGTGCAGCTCGCCGATAAAGCCGGCATCGATGATATTTTTTGCCGCCACTACTGCCGGTATGAACCTCATCTGGAAATTGACGGCCGCTATAAAACGCTTCTCCCTGCATAATTTCAATATTTCCCTGGCTTCGTCAATGTTCTCTCCCATTGGCTTCTGCATCATAACCACAGCCCCGTCGGGAAGATATCGCAAAACCTCTATCAATTTCGAAGCCGGCACGGCCACGTCGAATACTGCACCTGCTGGCGACTCCCGCGCAGCCTGCTCCAGGGAGTCGAAAATATGCCTGATCCCGAATGTGGCCGCCAGCTCCGCCGCCTTATCCCGTTGCACATCATAGATACCGTAAACTTTCCATCCGGCTTTCCGGTAGGCAGGCAGGTGCGCCCCCTTGACAATGCCTCCCGCTCCGATCATCACAATAGGCCGAGGGCTCACCGGCATCTGGGGTTTGTACTTTATTTCCATTATCGTATATTAAACGATTGACAGGACAAACATAGCCTATATTCGTTTTCCCACCCTGTACAATACGACTGATTTTTTGTTCGATTTTGACCATTTAACACTACCCTATTAAAAAAAAATATTACTTTAGAAATGCAAATGAAAGCAATACTCCAAAAAGTTCCGGTACGTGCGGATGCCAGCTTCTGTATCCAGCAATTCAGGTCCGGTTTCTTTGAGACACCCTGGCATTTTCATCCGGAATGCGAGCTCGTGCTGATCGTCAAAGGCGAAGGGAAGAGGTTTGTCGGAGATCATATTGCAGACTTTGGTCCTGGCAACCTGGTCCTGCTCGGCCCCAACCAACCGCACTGGTACCGGAGCAATGAAGAATACTACAAGGGAGTGCCGGGTCTTGAATCCATGTCCATCGTCATCCAGTTCTCCAGGGAATTCTTGGGCAATGCTTTCTTCGAGCTCCCCGAATGTCTTTCCATCCGGAGGTTTCTCAATAAAGCCGTAGCAGGCATAGAGATCACGGGGGCAACCCGGGAAAAGGTGGAAAACATGATCCTTTCGATCCCGGCGGAACCTGGCATGAAAAGGCTCGTGCATTTGCTTACGATCCTTGATATGCTTGCCGACTGCAGAGAATACAATGTCCTGTCAACGCATACCGCTGCCGGCATCAATACCAGTGATTCCGAACGCATCAACCGCGTCTACCAATATGTGATGGATAACTTCACCGACCCTATCTCGCTTGAAGAAGTATCCGGCATACTTCATATGGGACCATCCACCTTTTGCCGTTTTTTTAAAAAAAGGACCCGACAGAGCTTTATGACCTTTCTCAACGAGATCAGGATCAGCCATGCCTGCAAAATGCTCATCGAGGCGGAACACAACATCACGGAGATATGCTTTCTCAGCGGATTCAACAACATTTCCTATTTCAACAGACAGTTCAAGGCGGTCAAACACATGACACCTCAGGCTTTCCGCAAACAGTATATGGAAAGACTAGTCGTCTGAACCTTTACGGCGCTTTTACCTGCAGCCAACGCAGACAACGTCCAAACCATTCTTCGAAAGCCGGCTCATGCAGGTAACCATGTCCTCCCCTGGCATACATATCCAGTTCCGACGGCACGCCCGCCCGCATAAGCGCGGAATACATCTTCAGGCTGCCAGCCGGCGGGACCACATCGTCATCGCCTGCATGGGTGATAAAGGCAGGGGGTGTAGCACGCGTGACATGGAATTCATTGGAGTATTGAAATATCTTCTTCGCAACAGGCGCTGCACCCAAAAGGTAATTCCGCGATCCGATGTGTCCGATACTGTCCGTTAGACTGATCACGGGGTAGATCAATATCATAAAGTCCGGCCGCAGGCTGACATCGGATGGATTGTCGGCAGGCGGCTGTTCGAAATGCGTCCCGGCCAATGCCGCCAGGTGACCACCCGCAGAAAAACCCATGACGCCGATGTCGTGAGGATCGAGATGCCATTTCGCGGCATTCCCGCGAACAAGCCTGATGGCCTGTTGGAGGTCCTGCAAGGGGCCGGAGGACTTGTCCTTCATGGTCCTGTCGCTCGGCAGCCTGTACTTCAACACAAAGGCGGCCACTCCTGCTTTATTAAAAGCTTCCGCGACCTGCCGGCCCTCCCTGTTGATAAGCAGCGTATGATATCCTCCACCCGGACAAATGATAACCGCCTTTCTGTTGGCGCTGCCGGCCGGGGGAAGGTAGGCAGTGAGGGTCGGTCTTGAAACCTTATTGATCAGGCTGTCCACTGCCGGGTCGTAAGTATGTTCTTCTTCATCCGGGCCGGAGATGGCTCCGGGTATAGTCCCGGTATACAACGACATCTCATAAGGTCCGCCGTCATGGACGTCTTCCACCTTTACACTCCGCGGTGCCGCTGGCTTTTTATTGATCGCTCTCCGCTGCAGTTCATCCACAGGAATGCTGATGATCCTTCCAATCTTTTGTCCGTCCCTGTAGCTCACCACTTTGAATACATCCGCATCTGTTGGTATCGGAATTGACCCGCCTGGTCTGTAATGCTGTGCATGTCTGTCAGGATACGTATTGTCGAAGGTATAATAAAAGTCCAGCGCCCCCGCTTCTTCCTGCAACCGTATCTTCAGGCTGCCGGCCGAATCCCAATAAGAGGTTATGATAGGGTCATAGCAGCTAAGGGCATAATTGATATCCCGGCGGCCCAGCCGCTGCATCTCCTGCTCCATTCTCCCCACAAACCCATTCCAGTTCCTGTCTGCCAGGGGCGACCAAAGCGCCTCCGACAATGCCAGACCCCTGGGCCATAACATATATTCCGCATGCCGGAAGGTCGGCACACTCTCTGTCCAGAGATTTCCCTGTCCCCCAAGGATATAGGCGGGATCTACATCATGTGGCACGGGGTCGAATGTATATACATCCTTGAGACGAAGCTTTCCAAAGGTGGGGGGTTCGATGGCAGGATCACCCTGGTACAGGTCAAGGTATGCATTACTGGTGGGCGACATGACCACCAGATGTTTTGCCTTTGCCGCCTCGATACCTCCGTTGATACCACGCCAGCTCATCACCGTCGCCGAAGGAGCCAGTCCGCCTTCCAGTATCTCATCCCATCCCAACAGCTTTTTACCCTTGGCTTCGAGGATCTTTTCCAGCCGGCGTACAAAATAGCTCTGCAGCTCTTCTTCATTCTTCAGCCCATTGTCCTTCATCCTTTGCTGACAGGCCGGACATTTTTTCCAAAACCCTTTGAAACATTCATCACCTCCGACATGGATATATTCGAAAGGGAATAATTTTGCCACCTCGCCGAATACTTTATCCAGCCACTCGAACGTGGCTTCCTGTCCCGGACACAGTGCATTGTCCTCTATCGCATAAAAATTGCTGCCCGGGTTCACATGATACTGCTGTTTGTTGCATGACAGCCATGGATAGGACGCAATAGCAGCCAGGCTATGCGCCGGAACATCTATCTCAGGCAATATCCGGATGCAACGGCTGGCGGCATAACGGATGATGTCCCGTATCTCATCCTGCGTATAGAAGCCTCCGTCAGTGGCAGGCTCCCCGTCACCGGGCGGCTGGCGATTGCCCCAATAGCCTGTGCGCGGTACTCTCCATGCCCCCGTGGCCGTCAAAGCAGGCAGGCTTTTTATCTCCAGCCGCCACCCCTGGTCATCCGTAAGATGAAGATGCAGCAGATTAAATTTATAGACAGCCATCTCATCGATCATCTTTTTTATGTCGTTCACCGTAAAGAAATGCCGGCTCACATCCAGCATCATACCCCTCCAGCCAAACCTCGGCGCATCCTCGATCTCGACACAGGGCACTGTCCTGCCTCCCGGAAGAGGCAACAGCTGCAATAAGGTCTGTACTCCATAGAACACTCCCCTGGGCGTAGCCGCCCGGATGATAATATTTTCCGGCGATACCGTCAGACGATAGCCCTCCGACGCGCTCTTTTCAGCCGAACTGTCCAGCAACAGCCTGATAGACCGCGCTTCTCCCGCATCCGCGCCTGCACGCACATATACCCCGCTGTATTCCCTTATCCTGTGGGCCAGGTAGTCTGCCAGAGATCCCATGCTTTCGCTGTTGATATGTATATGGGCGCCGGCGGCCAGGACAAACGCACCTTTCTTTTCCACCAAATGTGTGGGATTAGGGATAATGCTCACAGACTGTCTGACCCCAGGCGACCCATCATCATCACCCGCCGACGCAAGATCATATTTTCCCGAGCCGGTTTCCAGGACGGCATAGCCATCCTCTATGCGGAGCAGCTTTACATCCGCAGTACGCTCCAGGGGTAATCCTCCTTCTGTAAGCCTGTCTCCCGCTCCTTTCATGGGTAGCCATACTTCAGCACGCACATTAGCCGGAACTTCCACATGCAGGTTGTAACCATGCCCCGTTTGCGTCCACCTGCTTACGATAAGGCCCCGCACTGACACATAGCTTCCTTCCGCGCTATGGAGGTCACCTGCCGGCTGCGGTTTGATCACCACTTTTTCAAATCCCGGCGCACCAGGATTGATACCCAGCAAGCTCCGGTAAAACCACTCGCCTACCGAGCCGAACATGGGATGATTCTGTGAATATACATTGTCTGAATAGGCCCAGGTTTCCCACACCGTGGTCGCGCCACGAGCGATCATATAACCCCAGCCGGGGAAGGTCCGCTGGTCAGCTATCGCATATGCGACATCGTTTCTTCCCTCTCTGCGAAGCACGTCCAGCAGCATCTTTGTCCCGAAGATCCCCGTAGACAAATGCCCATTGCTCCTTCCGATGGCCTCCAGCAATACCTGTAAAGCTTTCTTTTTTTCCTCTCCTGACACCAGGTCGTACCAAAGCCCAAAGACCTGTGCCGACTGTGTGCCGTTGGCAAACCTTCCGGTGGCTGCATCGAAAAAGGTATCTACAATAGTCCGTCTGATCGTATCCGCCAGCCGGCCATAGGTTACGGCATCGTCAGCCCGTCCCAGCAAGCCGGCAAACCTGGCAAGCAGTAGCACATGATGATAATAAAAGGCCGAAGCCGTAAATGCCACCGGCTTTGCATCCAGCGACTCATGGTCGCTGAGGTCCACGGCATACAGGTTCGTCTTTGCGCTGTCCCGCAGAAAGTTCACCTGCTTTTTCAGCGCGCCGTAATGGTCTTCGATGATCCGCCTGTCACCATAAAATTCATACAGCTGTTGTATCGCATAGGTAAATCCTATCTGAAAACCGAGGGGGCCGGATTTATCCCCGGGGCTTGAATCCGCAATCCCCACAAAGGGCGCTGTCTCCGTAATGCCCCCCAGTGGACGTTGATCATCCGCCATATCGTCCACCACCTTTCGGTAGAAGTTCGCCATGTTGAAATTATAATCGAACGCTTCCGTCGTGCAAAACATATCGCCGCCATACCCGTATTTTTCCCGGGCCGGACAGTCGGACTGAACGCTGAACAGATTGCTTTTGAAAGTCCAGCGGATGTTGCGGGCCAGTTGATTCAACATACTGTTAGAACATTCGAAGACGCCGGCGTCTGCCACATCCGCGCTCAGTTGCACCCCTTCCACGTCTGTCAGTTTTGGTCTGCCGGGCCAGCCGCGCACTTCTACATACCTGAACCCATGAAAGGTGAACCTGGGCGACCATGTCTCTACGCCTTGTCCCTTTGCCGTATAACTGTCTTCCTGCCAGGCCACCGGCGGCGCTCCTGGTCCTCCATTCCCCGACTTCACCTGCCCTGCCACAGAGGTCATGACATTCAAGCTCCCATCCTTATATATATCCTCCCCATAACGAAGGACAACCCTTGTCCCGGCAGCAGCGCTGAGATGTATACGGGCCACCCCGGCAAAGTTTTGTCCCATGTCGAAAAGAAAGACACCAGGCGCAGGCGTCGTTATCCGGACAGGCCTGACAACACTTATCACGCGGATGGGAGGCTGCATTTCGGCCCTCAATGCTCCTTCAGGCCCTTGTACAGCTACAGCATTCTTCAACATCCCTTTCCCCTGCCTTTCTTCCGCGCCGTCCGGTCCGGGCCTATTCCACCAGCTCCTTTCCATGCGTGCATCATAGTGCTCGCCCAGATATATGTTGTTACGCATCACGGGACCAGCCATGGTCTGCCAGCTTTCGTCCGTGGCAACGATCTCCTTGCTGCCGTCTTCGTACTCTATCCGCAGCTCTGCCTTTACACAAGGCCGTCCGGTATACAACCGCTGACGGAGATTACGATCCCCCCACATCCGTAAAGGTAACGGGTCGTACCAGCCATTACCCAGCATGACACCAGCCATATTATCCCCCATCTTCAATGCGCCCGTGATATCATACACCGAATACAAAACACGTTTGCCATAACTGGTCCATCCCGGGCTTAAAACATGATCACCCGTCTTTTTACCATTCAGATAAGCTTCATAATATCCCACTCCGGCAATATACCATCTGGCGGAGCGCAGTTTTTTACTGACCTTAAATCCCTTGCGGAATAAGGGAGCCGGTCTGTCCTTATAAAAGTCCTCGTCATTCGCCGGTCCATCCCCTCCCTCTCCAATCCAGTTTGCCCGCCAGTCGCCCGGTGACAACATCGCCGTCTCAAACCATGCAGGCTCACTCCATATCGAAGGGCGTCCCTGCTTATCATAGACCCTTACCCGCCAGTAATACCTGGTAAAGGATTTCAGCGGCTTCCCGCTATACACTATATGGAGACTCTGGGAAGTATCCACCTTTCCGCTGGCCCACATATCGCCATGCAGGCGTAATATTCCGTCCCTGTCGCTGCTGACAAGCAGCTCATATCCCCGCTGTTCCGCGCTCCGCCCGCCGGATAACAGCGTCCAACCAAACCTCGGGCTCGCTATATCAATTCCAAGGGGCGCCTCCATATACTCACAAGTAAGCTTGCCGGTGCGCATGCCGGACGTCACAACAGATGTCTGGGCATCCAGGCGGGAATATTTCACTGAAATGATCATTAAGACCAGCAGAAAGGCCTTACATTTTGTTCTCATATTGTTTCGTGTTATGAATCTTTTTGGGATTGTCATTCATGCCCGGCGCAGCTCAAAGACGATATATCCTCGCCGCATTGGAGTAGAATATCTTTACCTTCTCTTCGGGCGTGATATCCCGAAGAATATGCATCAATGTATCTACCCATTTTGCATAGGAAGAGGCCAGCAGCACCACCGGCCAGTCGCTTCCAAAAAGCAGCCGGTCGACCCCCCATTTTTCCACCGCATGATGTACATAGGGCGCCAGGTCATCGTCCGTCCATGCGCTCCTCCGGGCTTCCGTCACAAGACCCGAGATCTTGGCCGCCACATGAGGGAAAGAAGAAAGCACTGCCATATGCTCCCGGTAGGCAGCCCATCCGCCCCCGGCAATAGCAGGCTTGCCCAGGTGGTCCAGGACGAACTGCGTTTCAGGACATTTCTCTATCATTCTGATCGTCGCGGGAATGGCATGCGGTTTTACGCTGATGTCAAATGTGAAACCATACGGAGCCAGTCTTTTCACGCCTTCGATAAACGTTTTTGAATAGCAAAGAGGAGGGTGATCATCATACATCCTGCGGATACCCCTGACAAGTGGTACTTTCGCCAGCTCTTCCAATGCGCCGGCGATCATGCGCGGGTCTTCCACAGGAGCATACGCCACGATACCTTGTATCCGGGGCTCTTCCACAGCCTGCGCGTTGATGAACCTTACCTCATCCAGGTAAGACTTCGGATCACACTCACCCTGCACAACCACCATTTTGCCCACGGGCCATCCGGCCACGGCCTCGTTATAGTCCCGGGCCAGGAATGTGCGCATGATACCCGGCTCTGTCTTCAGCCAGGGATAGCTTAGTCTTTCCAGGTCCCAAAGATGTACATGGGAATCGATGATCTCCTTCATGCTGTCTTCAATTATGGCAAACATATGTTATTTGGACCCGGGAAACTTTAACAATACTGAAGGATAGTGATACAATTTTGACAATTTATCACCGGGCTCCGGTACACCTCCTGTGTCTCATGTACATTTTTACGGTAATTTTATTATTATGCCATCCAGATCAATACTAAAAGAGACTGTCCCCCTAAAAAAGTCCGATTGCTTCTCTGTGTTCGCCAGACATAAGACGGCATTTGACTTTCCCGTACATTACCATGAAGAATACGAGCTGAATTTTATCGAGAACGCCAAAGGGGTCAAACGCATCGTCGGGGACAGCGTGGAAGAGATAGATGACTGGGAATTGGTGCTTATCGGGCCCAATATTCCCCATGCCTGGTTCACCCATAAATGCAAGACCGGCTTCCTTGAGATAACCATACAATTCCACCGCGATCTGTTTCACGAAGTCTTTTTAAAAAGGACCCAGCTCAATTCGATAAGAACCCTTTTCGAGGCATCCCTAAAAGGGATACTTTTTTCAAAAGAGACGATCCGGCGGCTTGCCCCACGGCTGAAGGAGCTGGAACACAAGACGAATTTCGACTCGGTCATCGAACTGATGTCCATCCTGAACGAACTGTCCATGGACACAGGGGCCCGGTGTCTCTCGGGGGATAAGATATACAATGCCGACTATATCTACATGGACAGTGTCCGTATGGAAAAACTCATCGAATTCGTAAACGCCAATTTCCACCGGCCCGTACGGCTGGGCGAAGCCGCCGAACTGGTGAACATGGCAGGGACGGCCTTTAGCCGGTACTTCAAAACAAAGACGGGTGTCAATTTCGTCGACTTTCTCAACGATATCCGTCTGGGTCATGCTTCCCGCCTGCTCATCGATACAAAGACCTCCATCTCCGATGTTGCCGCAGCCTGCGGCTTTACCAATATCTCCAACTTCAACCGCATGTTCAAAAGAGAAAAAGGCCTGACCCCAAAGGATTTCAGGGCCAGACATGGAAATGTCGCGGAAAGGATTTTCTTCTGATCCCACCAGCTTACAAATACTGATACTATTTTACCATTATGAAAATTTTATATGTTAAAAAAGTATTTAAAATAATAGCTAAATCGATTTATTCGACTTACTTTAGTCCTATTCAGCTTGTCTATGAGTCGGAGCATTATCGGAGCCTTTCTTTCTGGCCTGTGTCTTTACCTCGCCGTATCGCACATGGTGGCATTTCTTGTCTGGATAGCGCTCGTCCCTATGTTCCTCGTCCTGGGCAAACATTCAGCCTTTTCGCCCTGGCGTAACCGTCGATCTTTTCTCACTGGTCTTGTGACGGGCGCCACTTTTTCTGTCTGCGCCTTTGTCTGGGTGATCCCCGGCGCACATGCCTTCACCGGCGCCTCCATCGGCTATGGCCTGGCGATATTCCTCCTGTGCGTATCGGTCTTTTCTTTCGGTTGCGCCACCCTCTTATGGCTCACTCCACCCGTGCTCATAGCTCCCACGTGGGTGCTTGCGGAGATCGTACTGCAATGGGCGGCAGAAAAAATGCCCTGGTTTCTCTTCCACATCGGCAATGCCCTTGCCTCGGACCTGTATGCCATACAGCCCGTGTCAGTGATAGGCGTAGCCGGAGCCGGCTTTGTCATAATAACCGTCAACTACCTCGTCGCCCTTGCCATACGCAGACGCAGCTGGAAATATGCATGGGCTCCCCTGCTCCTCTTTGGAAGTTATATGATATGGGCCTGGTGGCTCCTCCCGTCTTCGGATAAAAAACAGGGCCCCTCGTTCACGCTTTCCATTCTCACGGAGAACATCCCTCCTGAGATACCCTGGGATCAGACGAATGGCAACGAGCGTGTACAGGAATTACTCCGTCAGCAAGATCAGTGCCTGGTTGGACACCCCCAAATGATCCTCTGGGCCGAATCCGCCATTCCCTGGACCTGGTCGCCGGATGATGAACTGGTAGGCGAACTGCTGCGTCATTCCGGACTGCAGCCTGTCACCCATATCCTTGGCATAAATACGGCCGTATCCGCCGGTGTTGTCCGAAACTCTGCTTACTGTCTGTTGCCGGGTGGAAAGACCGCCGGTCGCTACGATAAAAGAAAACCCCTGCTTTTTATCGAGCAGCCCGGGCTGGGCTGGCAGTTACCTTTCATTTCTTCCGGCGGCTATTCCGTCGAACCCGGAGACAGCGATCTGCCTCTCATCACACCCTATGGGAAAGCCGGTGTGCTCATCTGTAATGAGTCGGTCCTGCCCGACGTCGCGGCCTCCCGCGTGAGACAAGGCGCCCAATTCCTCCTGAACATGAGCAATGACGGATGGTACCGCAACACCTGGCTTGTCGCCCAGCACTTTTATAATGCCCGGCTCAGGGCCGTGGAGACACGTAAAGATCTTGCTGTCAACAGTAATAATGGCTGGTCCGGATGTATCTACGCGTCGGGACGTATCGATACGACGGGTCTTTTATTTACGATCCGTCCCAACGAAGAACGCCCCATGGCTGTTCGTCACCCGCTGCTGCCGGCCTATGCCTGTCTGTTCTTTCTGATTACGATCACAGGAACCGCCAGGTGGCGGTTCGTCCGAAGGACAAATATTAGCCGCTTGGGGAAATCGGGTTAAATTTTTATAGCCCGATTTCCCCACATTAATAAACCAAAAAACAAAGTTCTTATGAGACCTGCACTACTCTTTCTATTACTCATCACGAGCGCCTCTTCATTCGCCAACTTCAGCCAGGCGCATTGGCGCTGGCGCAAAGACAATGGCGCTGAGAGACAGGCCGCATGGCGGTCGCCGCAGGATTTCCCCTCCACACAGCCCTTCGTGACGGGACAGACCAATCGTCTCAGGATAGAGATTTACAACAGTCTTGGCAACAACCAGACTGGCGTCATGAGCCTGCAATACCAGTGCGGCAGCAACGGAACGTGGACGACCATCTCGGATACTACCGTGGGACATCATTTTATCATGGCCGGCGCCAGTCCTTATGTCACCGACGGACAACCCACCACCGCACCGCTTATCCGGGACGATGGGGCCGGCACTTTTTCCGGCGGCAAATTCCTGGTCAGCACCTGGCATTTCCCCGATACGTTGAACGCCGGTACAAAAAAAGAATATGAATGGTGCATCAAACCCACGACTTCCGTCATCCTCGATTCCGTATACCAATTCCGGCTGTCGTTCACCGGTACACAAAATGCGATGAACTACGGCGCTCCCATACCCGACATAATGTACAGACCCGATGTGGCTATACCCGGAAATGCGGGTATTTACAGAGACTCATTGGTGACGGGCTTTTTTAACAGGGACAGCGGCTGGATCGCCAGTGACGCCGGCTTTTCCATCCCCCTCTCCGACGGCCGCAACCTATGGGCGATGAACGACAGCTATATCAATAACTTTGATACCGTCGCGGGTACCACCCCCTGTCTTTTCCAAGTCCGTAATGCCGCCCTTGTCCAACCCATAAACAACTGGAACTGGACGGCAACGCATACCCTCATCGGCAACGGTCCGGGCATACCCAGTCTATTCAAGAACAATACGAACGACAATTATCTGTTATGGCCCACCGGCGGCTATCAGCGGGGAGATACGGTCTATGTCTATAACAGCAATATCATGAATTCCAGCGGGGGACTTGGGTTCACCAGGGGCGGCAACGATTTCCTCGGAAAAATGCTTATGCCCGGGCTACAGGTGGTCGGCTTCGACTCGCTGGGAAATTTTGGAGACGTCACCTTCGGGCTCGGCTTTGACACGGACGAACCAGGGAGCTATACCTACACCTGGGGGGTGAAAGGAGCATTTATCACCAGCAATATCTTCGTGGCTCGTTTTCCAAAGAACAACCCTCGCGCACATTGGGAATTCTGGAATGGCACGGCCTGGGATACCACCGTCGCCCACATGGCCAACATCACCACCGGCGCTTCCAACGGGGTCTATGTAGCTAAAGTCCGGAACAAATACGTCCTGCTCAGCACCGAATTCAGCGTATCCTGCGACGCCGGCACACGCATCTATGTCGCTACCAGCGACAGCCTCACTGGTCCCTTCACCGACAGGAAGGTCCTGTACACCATCCCGGATAACGTTCTTGGGCATACACCATTCTTTTATGCGCCCGCCATCCATCCGGAATACATCAACTCCAACAATGAGATCCTCATCACCTATGATATCAACGGCTATGGCAACTGCGAGCCGGCCTGTATCAATAATGGCTATAACCCGGACTATTACCGCCCCCGCGGACTTCGCGTCCCGCTGGCCCTTATCGACTCAGGTATCTATCGACTGCCTGCGGCTTCCACACATGGCAGTATCTTTGGCAAAGGCTGGCAACTACAGACCTATCCCAATCCCGCGCACAGTTCTTTTACCATCGCGCTGAAGGACTGTCCGGAGCGCGAGGTCAACCTGCGGTTGCTGAACCTGTCGGGCATGACGGTTTATCGTGACAGGCTGCCGGTGACCGGCACGTTCTGCAGCAAAACGATCTATCTGCCCAGTACGGTCTGCAAAGGGCTTTATTTTCTTATTATACAAGGGGAAAGATCGGCCCGGTTTGATAAAATTGTATTGGAATAGCGATACCTGACCTGCATGATAGTGCAGGATGCTGAGTATATGCCGGATCGCTATTTTTGAATATCTCTAATGATTGCATTCAATGACTAATCTTTTTTCTGTACTACTGACGCTTTGTATCTTTTTGCCGGCCCAGGCCGGCTATGCCCAATCTGCTGCTCCGGCGCCGTCCAACAGACCGTGGAACACCAACTGGATCGCCGCACCGGATGACTCCGGCAACGGGTATGGCGTCTATTACTTCCGGAAGAGTTTTGAGCTGGCGGTTAAACCCGCCAGCTTTATCATCCATGTGTCGGCTGACAACCGGTACAAGCTCTATGCCAACGGTAAACTGGTGTCCTTAGGGCCGGCGCGGGGAGATACTTACTACTGGAATTATGAGACAGTCGATCTTGCGCCCTACCTTACCACAGGTAAAAACGTAGTGGCGGCGCAGGTTTATAACGAGGCAGAATTTCGCCCGGAAGCTCAGATCACGGTAAGGACAGCCTTTATTGTCCAGGGTAATTCCACTGATGAGGAGATACTAAATACCAGTAATACATGGAAATGCATCCGGGATAAGGGCTATCGGCCTATAGCGGGGTTCTTTGCAGCCAGTACCGGGGAATTAGTGGATATGAACCAATCTGTCCATGGTTGGGCGGCTGTCGATCTTGATGATAGCGGCTGGCCTTCCGCCGCAAATTTATTTCAGGGACATCTCAAAGGTTCATCCGATGGGTTTGGCTGGATGCTGGTGCCTTCGTCACTGCCTCAGATGGAGTTGACGTACCAGCGGGTCCCCGTCTTACGTAAGTCCACCGGGATGGGCCTTCCATCCGCATTCCCCGCATCAAGGACCCCTGTTACCATTCCCGCCAATTCCACGGTCACGTTCCTGCTTGATCAAACCTACATGACCAACGCTTATATAACCTTGAACTTTAGCAAGGGAAAGGACGCCGGTATTTCCATGCGATATGCCGAATCGCTTTTTGACAATATAGAGAGATACGGCGCCCGGAAAGGCAACAGGAATGACATAGAAGGTAAGGATTTCAACGGGCGAAAGGACAGCCTGATCTCCGACGGGAGTGGCGGCCAGTCTTATACGACCCTGTACTGGAGGAGTTTCCGTTATATCCAGGTAACGGTGCATACCCGGGGCGAGCCATTGGTCATCGATGATATGTACGGTACATTCACCGGCTATCCTTTTACCTTCAATGCGGTCTTTAACACCGGCAACGCCGAAATAAAAAAGATCCTTGAAACAGGCTGGCGGACAGCGCGGCTATGCGCCATGGAAACCTATTTTGATTGTCCTTATTATGAGCAGTTGCAATACATCGGAGACACCCGCATACAGGCAATGGTCAGCTACTACAACAGCGGTGACGACAGGCTGGCGCGTAATGCCATCACCCTGATGGATCATTCCCGGATACCGGAAGGGGTCACTCAAAGCCGGTGGCCCACACATAGTACGCAGATCATATCTACTTTCTCGCTATGGTACATCGGCGTCCTCCATGATTACTGGATGTATAGACCCGACAGTGATTTTGTCAGGGATAAGCTGGCCGGCGAGCGTGCTGTATTAGATTTTTTTAGCAGGCGCCAGGCGCCGGATGGTTCGTTAAACGGTACCCCCTATTGGAATTTTATCGACTGGGTAGGTGGTAAAGGATGGGATTTCGCGATGCCTCCAAAAGGCAGCGATGGCAGCTCGGCCATTCTTGATCTGCAGTTGCTGATGGCCTATCAATGGGCGGCCGAACTGGAATCCAATATGGGGATGCCCGGATACGCCGGTCTGTACCGCAAAAAAGCGGCGCAGCTAAAACAGACTATCCAGACAAAATATTGGGATGCAAACAGGAAATTGTACGCTGACACCAGGGAAAAAGACGTCTGGTCACAGCATGCCAATGCCCTGGCAATACTGGCCGGTGTAGTAAACAGACAGGATCTCCCCGACATGTGTAAGCATCTGCTGACAGACAATTCCCTTACCCAGTGTACCATCTACTTTAAATACTATCTGCACCAGGCGTTGGTAAAAGGCGGGTTGGGAGACGACTATCTTAAATGGCTTGATGTCTGGCGGGATAATATCAAAATGGGGCTGACCACCTGGGCCGAAATATCTGATCTGCCCAACAGCCGTTCGGATTGTCACGCCTGGGGGGCGAGTCCGAATATTGAATTTTTCCGGACGGTCCTGGGCATCGATAGCTATTCACCGGGCTTCCGTAAGGTAAAAATAGAGCCGCATTTGGGGGAGTTGTCCAATGTCAGCGGCGAGATACCGCATCCCAGTGGAAAGATCGCCGTAGCGTATGTTCTTGACAAGGGCAAATGGAAAATAAAAATAGTCTTACCCGAAAAAACTTCGGGTATACTGGTATGGAAGACAAAAACATATCAGCTTAAACCCGGCGAAAATTCCCTGGAGATCTGAGACATTCAGCCAATCGATGACAACCCGGCTCTACGGCTGCTTCTTATTCACCGTCCAGTCCGACAGCTGAAAATCCCGGCTGCCGTTGTTGGCTTTGATACTGAGCCGGTAGAATTTGTACGCCTCATAATTATCAAAAAAGTAAAGGATCTTTTTCTTTCTTTCGTTGGAATTCCATTGCATCCTATTCACCGTATGCAAAGTGATCCATTTGATATTGTCCGTCGATCCCTGCAAATACCAGGTTTTGGGGTCCCGGTCCCAGGAATCATTCCCGGATGTCATGGTATAGGCGCCTGCAACGACAGGGCTATTGAACTCGAATTTGATCCAGAGGTCCCCTGCAAAGCCGGATTGGAAAAACTTTGTGTCGGGGTTCTCATCGATCACTTTCAACGACCCTTCATTTGCGTTAGGGCCGCCCCCATTGTCACGGGAGACAGAGAGGGTCCCGCCGATGGTCTTGATATAGTTCTCCCCGACCTTGGTAGGGTCGAAAGTGGGGTCTACCACTTTGAGCAGTATCTCTTTGGTAGCCCAATACCCCTGTGAATTCGTCGTATTCAGGATCACATGATAGTCGCCGGGGAATCGGTAGGTATGCAGGGGGGTCGTTTCCGTGGAGCTGCTGTCATCTCCGAATTGCCACAACAGCTGTTTGTAATTGGTGGATGTGCTGGTAAATTGATACGACAGGAACTTTGCGCTGTCGGGAAGACTATAAGTAAAAGTCGCCGTGGGCTTGGGTTCTTCCGGCGCCGGGGGTGGCGCCTTGTGATCTTTTTTACACTGTATCAACATGCCCAGGGAGAGAATGATCAATATTTTTTTCATATTATTTGCATTTAGGGAGCCGGGAACAATTGGGATTTGGGAACGATGCGCCGGGATATCAGTCCCTGTACTTCATATTCCAGGTGGGCCTGCTCGCCACCATAGTTCTGACGATGGTCGGCCTCTATCTTATAACGCTGTCCTCTTTCCAGGGTGATCGTCGCCTTTCTGGTAGGCTTATCCCATTCCACCGTATAATCATCTATAATGGCGACGCCGTTGATCAGGAGTCTGGCCCCGTCGTCCCATCGCGTCTGATAAAAAGTATATTGACCGCGTACAGGTGCGAGGAATTCGCCGGTCCATCGGGCTGAGCTGTTTTCGACGCTGATGGGAGGTGACTTCCAGTGATCCTGGAAGTCGATAGTCTCGTCTACCCTGACAAGATCCGGAGCTCTTCCGTCAAAATCCAGGAATTGATTGTTGGAGAAGTATTCAGCCTTGAGTCCTGTGCCGTTGCCCGTGATATAGGAGTTATTGTCCAGGTTCACGGAGGGGTTCACCAGGACGACGACCTTACTTTTTGTCGGGTGAAGGATATGCCGGGTAGGTTCGGCCAGGCTTATGTAAAAAGCGAAATAATTTTTCGCCGTGATATTGGCGTCAAACACCGACCAGGGAATAGCCAGGTTGATGATGGCGGAGTTCAGATTAGAGCCCATTCTGACGATGGTATCGAGAGAGAACTGGCCGGCATTCAGCTGTACCGTGTTTGCCGGCAGCACATTGTCAGCGATGAGCTTATCGATCGAGTCCCTGTTGAGCCTCGCTTTTACCTCAAAGGCGGCGCTGGCCTGGTTAGCCAGACTGACGATCAGAGGAATGGTGACCCCGCCCGGATTGCTGGTATAATTATGCTGAAAGTCCACATTTAGGATACCGCCGCCGCCGTTGGAAATGGACAGCGTATGCAGATCGTCGGCGCTCATCAGTTCCGTGGATTTGATCACCACCAGACAGGTGGACTTCGCCTCGTCGATCTTGTTGCCTTTGCCGGGGTTTATGAGCCGGATCATAAAGGCCACATTCTTACCATAGTTAGCCTCTACTTCCGAGAGTTTTACGGTAGCGATGCCCGTAGCGCTGTCCGTCCCATATGCTACGTTGACGACGCTGGGAAGAAAGACGGCGCTGGAGGTAGCCACGACCGTGTTCTGCAAAGCACCGCTGGCGATCAGCCGGGTCACGGTGTCATAGTTCGCGTCCACCGCTACCTGGAAGGCTTTGCCCGCCGGACCGGAGAGTTTGAGATGGAAGGGCACCGTCACGGAAGAATTGTCTTTTGTGATCTCCCCCGCCACGATGCTTTGGGCAGAGACAATCCTGGGTTCTGAGGTGACGGATGCCAGGTCCTGCAGGTCTTTTTTCTTGCAACCCATCGCCAGGACTACAATACATACAATACCGATTTTTTTCATATCGAAATAGTTGAATATTTTCATTTATTGGTCCAGCCAGACCCGTCCATCGAGGTCCCAGCTCTGCTTGCTGGCAATTTTAAACCAGGTAATGATCTGGGCGGGTATATCCGCCGTTTGGGGTACTAGTCCCGACAGACTAAGGTCCGAAGGCGGACAGATCAGGTCATTGTAACTTTCCCAGGGGTAACTACCCTGCATCACAAAATCATGCGCCAGCGGGCCGTAATCCTTTATGAGCGTTCCTTGTCCATCCGTTGCGGGCCAGTAGCCGGCCAGGAAATTGAAATACGGATGGCTTGGGTCGATGGAGGTTTCGCAGGCATACCGGTCGATGGCTGCGTCGGGAAGGGTAAATTTAAAGAAGCGGATGTCCGTGATGTATACGTCGGGCGTTCCATGCCCGTTGCCATTTAAAAATCCCAGTTTCAAAGCATTGTTGTTGCTAAGACTCCCCGAAGCAGTGATCTCCCCCTCATTGTTAAAAGCGCCGTTGGTATAGGTCCGTATGAACCGCTTGCCTCCGCGTGTTTCACATTTGACGGAAATATTCTCCCATGAGCCCTTCCTCAGATCAGCCCCTCTCACCTGGTGGAAATCGTTGTCCTTGGTGCCTCGCCATTCCAGGTACCAATACCTGTTCTCGAGATAGATCACCCACCCCACGCTGGGATGCCCGCTGGACCATTCATTACGTTTGCCCAGGACGCTGGGCCAAAAGAACGCCTCCTCATTCTTTTTGATCTTGAGCTCAATGGTGAAATTCGTCGTGTCGTCGATGTTATAGTCTGCCGCGTCGTTGATCTGGGCGGTGACGGCGTCGCCTTTCAGCCGGATGGTTTTGCCGATGTACCTGTTCCCCGTGAATGGCTTGACGATGATACGCTGCTTATATCCCGGGTTGTAATAGATAATAAACGCGTTGGCGGCGGGGTTGCTGAATATCGTGTTGTCATTTTGGTCGGGGGGAATGGTGAAGGGCCCTCCGCCGGTGGAAGCGAGGACGACCAGCCAGTCTTCCCGCGCGAAGCCCGGTCGTTGCGCCAGTGCGGTCATGATCTCACCCACATAACCGTCGAATTTTTCGATGGCTGTCTTGTATGCCGGAAAAGAAGTATCATAGCCCGATTGAACGCCGGCCTTATTGACATCTGTAAAATGCCCGACAATAAAGGAGGCCGTGTCCTTTTTCAGGCTCTCTACGACAGCAGTCCGTGTCTCATCATCCGAGTTAAGCAGCTTCGACACATCCGCCCCACCGGTGAGATTGTTCGAAAAATCCGCTGACGAAGTAAAGGCTGCGATCCCGATGGCAGGATTGCTTTGCTTTATCCGTCGGAAGAGGACAGGATAATTTTGAAGGTTGGTATTGGTGAACGTCATATCCACCACCTTGTGTTTCTCCTTTTTAACACCCGTCAGCAGGTCGGCCCAATTGTTAGCAATAGAGGCGGCATCCGGATCATTCACCGACACCCAGCTATAAATGGAATGGGGTAACAGCGCCTTGATGTTGGGTGTATTGGAGGCGTTCACCGAAGCGCCTCTTGCACCGTCCACGATGAGGTAGAGCACCTTCCGCTCGCCAAAAGAGACGTTGGCTGTATCCGTATACTTCGTGTCCGGCAACATCCGGCTGAACTTCTTGTTACAGGATACCATGGCCGTCACCATCATGCACAGGATCAGATAAAGAAGAGACAGGTATTTTTTCATACTGGTCAGTTAATTCGTTGAATAATTAAATAGGGCTGCGGTTATTCCAGGGTTATCCGTATAATATTGCTCACGGGTTGGTTGTCAAATCTGTAAAATGAGCCTATCAGCAACAAAGCCCTTTTCCCATCAGCGGACCGGGTTTCGATGATATCCGAGAGTCCGCCGGAAAAGGTCCCTGTAGCATTGTACCCCGGTGCAAAAGCCCCGGTGGCTGTCAGCACCATAAAGCCGTTGCGGGTAACATTATTGTATTTCTTAAATCCTCCGCTGACGACGATGAGTCCATCGTTCAGCTGCCGGGCGAGGCCTACAAAACCACCTTCGAATTCTTTGCCGGCAAAGCTTTCATCCAGTGTGCCGTCATCGTTCAGCAACGCGATCCCAGGGGCATTCTTGCCGCCATAATGCCGGAAGGCGCCGGTGATGAGATATTTTTTTGTGACGGTGTTATAGGTAAGGCTACTTATGCCGTTGTCGGCGCCGATGCCCGGCGTAAAGGAATTGTCGATGGCCCCGTCGGGATTCAGCCGGACGATGCGGCCCGCGGGTTTTCCGTCGAAAGTGGTGAAGCTGCCGAAGACTACCAGCTTTTCCAGCTTTTCAGCCTCCTGGTGCATCAATGTACCGATGGGTCCGTTGGCGCTGGGGAGGCCTTTCCCGGCCGTCTTGTCAAATCTGAAACTGCTGTCCAAAGTACCATCCGGGTTGAAACGAAGTATCTGACGCATCTCTGTACTATCCAATATCACCGTGTCTTTTGTGAACGTGGAGTTCGGCTCGGTATACTTCCTGGTCACATAGTACCTGAAATTCCCCGTGGCCAGTATCTTGTTTTGATGGACATACAGACGGCTGATGAAGTCATTGGTCCCCCCGTTGAATTTGGGAAAATACATAGTAGTATCTGTTTGTGAAGGTCTGCGCCAGGTCTTCACACCCATCGTATCAATGGTGCCGTTGGGATTCAGGGTGGCGATATTGCTTATATTTTCGGTGCGTTGGTCATAACCGCTAAACCCGCCGGCAATGACAAACTTGCCTCCCAGCTCAATAATGCTGGCCAGGCCGCCGTTGGCTGCTTTCCCGGTCCGGAAAGTGCGGTCCAGGTCCCCGTCGCCGGATGTCCTCACGATCCTGTTCAGGGGCGCGACGTATCCTTTGTTATCGTAATTCGTAAAAAAACCTATGACGATATTTCTTCCATCCGCCAGCGGGTATACCCCCGTGACGAAATTGTTGGCGCCTGCCTGCGCACGAAATGTGGGGTCGATCTTTATCAGACCCAGCACGGAGAATTGCGGACCGAGGACGAGCTGATCGTCCACGTTGATAGAGGTTACCCCGCTGCTGGCGCCGGCCGGCACTTTTACATCAATGCCGGATTCCGTGATACTGACGATCTCCGCTTTTTCTCCGTTAAAAAGAAAGGAGATTTTCTCCTTATACGCGACGAGCCCCGTAGCTTGAAAATGCACTTTTGTACCTGCTATCCCGCTGGCGGGAACAGGCGGGGCGTCGCGGTCCAGCTTAATACCCAATGGCGGCTTGGGGTTGGCATACGGGTCCTCATACACTGTGTCCGTCTTTTTACAGCCTTGTATGGCAAGCGCCGTTACGACAATGATAAAAAAATAGCTGTATGCTTTCATTTTAGTCCGGCATTATATACTTCAGTGAAAAAATTATTTGCGTCATACCCCAGGTACATACCGTTGGTCAACAGCGCGTGTACGATCCCATTCTTTGGTTTGATATCCGAAGAAGAGACGGCGAAGGTCCTCCAGCCGTCGTCCGGCCTGGAGATATCCGGAATATAGGTCAGCTGCAGTTGACGGTAGCCCAGGTATTTTATACCATTGGCATCGGCGAATGTAACACCGACGTTCATCACGTTCCCGCCCAGGGTATAATACAAGCCTCCGGGGTAGATATTCACCAGCGTGAAATCTATCTGGGGATAGTCCTTGAGTCTGTTGACCCCCTTGAAAATATACTGCAGAAGATATTTCCGCCAGATGGAGGAATCGATCTCCGACAAATCCCGGACAGTGTCTTTGCCATTGAAATACAGGTAGGAGTTCAGCCCGCCCGTGTAGATGGTGCCGATGGTCCGATAGATTACCTGGTCATCCGGCGCAAAGAAGGTGATATCCTCTTTGTTGAACATATCGGAAAGCCCGGCTAGTCTGACTATCCTGGCAATGGTGTCGAAGGGAGCGGGATTCGCATCCAGGTAATTCAGCATCGTGCCCGGAAAATTCGCCTGGGCCAGACCGCCGTCCTTATAGTACTTATCGCGCTGGCAGGCAGTGAATGCCAGCAGGATGAGGCCACAGATCGCTATAGTATTCTTTATCATAGTTGATTGAATGGGATGTGGTAATTAGTTGCCTCCATTGGTCCAATAATCGTTGAGTGTCATATAGGGATTATTGTTCAGGGCGCTCCTGCTGATGGGCCAGGTCCAGGCTCCTCTGTTGAACTTATCCAGCGTCAGCACATTGTATGACCAGGTGCTGCTGAGGATCCTGCGTGTCCGGACCAGGTCGAAATAATGATGTCCTTCGCCCATGAGTTCGCGTGACCGCTCCAAAAAGATAAAGTCCTTCAGGTCCTGGCCGCCGCCGCCTGTGTAACGTCCCGCTTCAGCCCTGTCCCGGACCATGTTCACCAGTTTAATGGCTTCATCGTCATTTCCCAGTTCTGCCAGGGCTTCCGCGCATAAGAGGATCTCTCCAGCATACCGGAAGATCATAAAAGTATTGTCGGGGTTATCCAGCTCATCTCCGGAAGCATAACTATTTTGGGCGAACTTGAGCATCATAAATCTCCCGTTGTCCGCATAGATGTTCTCGTCAAACCAGACGGTGGCCCTTCTGTCGGCGCTGCCCAGGTATAGCTTCTGCATATATTCGGCCTTGAAGTAAGCAAAGCTTACCCGGTGGGTATATTCAGGTCTTTTATACGGATAGTGGAGGAACATGTCGGAAATGGGACCGACGAGGCTATTGGCGTCCCCATAGTTGACGCTCCGGTAGAACTCGAAAAGACTTTCATCGCTGCGGCCCTTCACGACGTTAGACCATTCATTCAGCGGAAGGAGCCGGTAAGCGCCGCTGTTTACCAGTTCTTTCCCCAGCGCGGCCGTTTCCTCGTAGTATTGCCCGGCCTTGCTCTTATCAAAACCCGCGTTCCACATGTTCATATTCATCAGCAGGGCGATGATGCTTCCCCGGCTTGCCCGCACGCCTTTCAGAGCGGGGTCGGAATAGCTCCATGGAAGGAACTCTTTGTACTTCGTCAGGTCGGCAATACAATTATTCATCACTGTTACCATCTTCTCCCGGGGTAGCGCCGTCGAATGGAAGGCGTCGGTGAAATAGGGAACGTCCCCGTACAGACGTACCATGAAGAAATAGGCCAGCGACCTGGCAAATGCCGCCTCGCTTTCGAATTGTTTCTTCTCTGTTTCAGAAAGACCCGGCACACCCTTTTCCAATTTGCTGAGCAGGATATTAGCCCCCTGTATCACCTGGTAATACTCCTGCCATTCCGTGATCTTCCAAAAATTGTAAAAATCCCAGGGACGGTTGCCGCTGAGCAGCGTGAGCAGGTCATTCCTGCCCAGCACTTCTACATAAGCACGGGCAGGGCCGTTGTCGGATTGCGCCTCCGACAATACTTCGCCTGACCGGTATTCGCCTGTCGCACCGATAAAGTGGGTTTCATTAACCTTGTTGAATAATTTCCGGGACAGATCGTAAATATTGGCGATCACGTCCTCCCTGGACTGGTAGAAATTATTACCCGACAGCTTATCGATGGGTTGGATATCCAGGAATTTCTTACAGCCGGGTCCGACCAGGATCGTCAGCAACAGTATAGTATAGCAGATGGTCTTTTTCATCATGAAGTGGGTTTAATTGCCAGTATTGAGTTCTATGTTTACCCCGATGTTATATTTTCGAGGGACGGCATAACCGCTGGATACATCTCTACCCAGGGTAGTGACATTCTCGGGGTTAGGCCCGCTGTACCCGGAAAAGGTGATGAGGTTCTCCGTGCTGAAATAGATCCTGGCGCTGTTAAAGCCGACCTTTCTGACAAGAGCCTTGTTAAACATATAGGATAGTATCACGTTGTTTATTTTTAAGTAGCTGCCATCCTCGGCCCAGAGGGTCTGGTCAGGCCGCAGCGGCTGGATCTGGTTGTACCTTCCATAATCGTAGGGGTTCGGATACCTCGCATGATCTCCCGGCTTACGCCAGATGTCGAGGTCGCTTAGGGGCACTACTGCCCGCAGGTCGAAGGGATCCCTTGTAATGGACATGCGGTCGGAGAGGGCATTGTTCAGGATGGTGCGTTTGGCGGTGAAGGTGGCGTAGACATTCAATCCAAAGTTCTTATAGACCACATTCGTGGAGATACCGCCTGTTACCATCGGCTGCGAGTTCCCGCCGACCTCATAATCCCTTCCATCCAGGACATAATCTCCATTGACGTCTTTGAAACGGGGGTCGCCCGCCTTGAACGGCACGCCATTGCTTTGATATCGCTTGCCTGTCACCGGGTCCACGGGCACCTCGTCGTCCGTGCTATATACTCCCTCGTTCCGGATGAGGTAATTGGATAAAGTATTACGTCCTACGCGAAATACAGTGTGTTGGTTGTAAGGGCTGTTGTCGATCCGGGTATACTGGCCATTGTATTCTGCCGGCAGCCTCAACAGTACATCCCGGTTGATAGCGCCGTTCACGGAGACGGTCCAGGTAAAACCTCTTTTTGCGATAAGCCTGGCCGTTACCATCAGTTCATATCCATAGTTGGCGATACCCGCATCATTGCTGGCCAGCTTATTAAACCCTGTATTGCTTGCAAGGTACCTGTCGAAGAGCAGGTTGTCCACTTTTTTGAAGTAAGTGTCAAAGTTGACGACAAACTTATCATTAAACAGACCCGTTTCAAAACCAAGGTTATATTGCGTAGTAGTAGTGGGTTTGAGGAAGGGGTTGGGTATCTGGTCGTAGTTGATCCCGATAGTAGGGTTATTATTGAAATTCCCGTTCAGATCATAGATACCATAGATGCTCTGGAGATTTCCTGTCGGGACGATATTTTGTCCCCAGGTCAACCGCAGGGCGCCGTAGGAAAGCCAGATGAGGTCCTTCAGCCACTTTTCTTTGCTGAAGTTCCATCGTAGTCCCACGGAAGGGTTCTTGGAATAAAGATTCTCCAGTCCGTTGGAGGATGTACCGTCCAGACGGTAAGAAAATTCCGCAACGAACCTTTTTTGATAATCGTAGGAAATGGATCCGGCAAAGGAGGCGATGGTAGCATTCTTAAAGTTCGCCAGAACCCCGCCGCCCCGTGAAAAATAGGAGTCGAAGCCGATGGGACCCTGCATCTGATCGTTAGGGGTCCTTTCCTGTCTTGTGATACGGGATTGGGCGCCTTGTTTATAGATCTCGTTGAATGCGTTGATAAAGATGGAATGGTCCCTTGTGATCGCCTTGTAGTAGGTGAAGTTGTTCCGGTTGTACAACGTAAAGTTCTTTCCCGTGAAATCATAGACCCTGGCGAACTGGTTATTCGCTGCAGCAGGCGTAAAAGTGGATTCCATGTCCGAGGTATTGTCATAGCTGAGGCTGGATGCGAACGCTACACCGGGGAATGGCTCATAACGCATATCTACGTTTGCCCGCAGGTTCCTGGAGCTATTGTCATTTTTTGTTTTCAGGGCGGACACGACGGCGCCGGAAGATTGGTAATAAGAGGGCGGCGGCAACAGCGTGGAGGCCGTCCCGTTGTCGGCTACACCTTGCTGAAGGATACCCAGGCCATTGCCTTTACCCTGGATACCCATCGACCCGAAAAGAGAGCTGAAGATCCTGAACTTATCGCTGGGTCTGAACTCCATATTCATGTTCAGGTTATATCTGTCAAAACCCGTGTTCTTGATGACCCCTTTTTCAGTATAATACCCCAGGTTTGTCTTGTAGTTGAATTTAGCATTACCGCCGTCGAGGGCCAGGTTATGTGTCTGGTTGTAAGTAGTGCGATAAAAGACGGCCTGCCAGTTGGTGGAGTTATTCCAGTAAGGGTTCAGACTATCCGCCAGGAAGGTCGTTTGGTTGATCCGCATTATATCGTCATAGCTGCGGGCATTGGTGACGATCTGCGCGATCTTCAGCCGGCGCTCCGCATTACCGCCTAGCGTCTCGCGGAGTTTGGGGGGCGTGGTTACAAAATAGTTGGCCGTATACCTGACGCGGGGAACCTTGGAATTACCCCGTCTGGTAGAGATAATGATAACCCCATAAGCGCCTCTCGATCCATACATGGAAGTAGCCTGCGCATCTTTCAGGACCTGGATGGATTCGATATCTTCCGGAGGTATCAATGACACGGGGCTGATGCCGGGACCCTGGGTTTGAAATCCATATTCAGACGCCTTGTCGGCATCGATGGGTACGCCGTCGATAATATACAGGGGAGACGTAGGTTGAAGAAAGGATTCGCTGCCGCTGCCCGAAATGCTGAGATTGGAAAGACCCCGCATCTGCACCGAGCCTCTAAATCCGGGGGCCCCCGTATTATTCTGGATGTTCAGCCCGGGCACTTTACCTTGCAGCAGCTGCTCCACATTCGATACGGGTACGTCCTGCACCTCTTTGCCCATCACGACATTGACAGCCCCTGTCGTCGTCTCCTTCGTCCTTCTCTGATAGGCGACAATGATCGCGTCATCCATCGACCGGTTGTTTTCTTCCATGGGCACTTTTATATTCGTCTGACCTGGTTCCAGCTTCACTTTTTTGGTGGCAAGACCCACCGAGCTGAAGATGAGGGTAGCGCCCGCAGGCACCCTGACCTCAAAATGTCCATCCGCATTTGTCATGCCCACTCCCTTGCCTGTTTTTTCATTGGCGATGGTAACGCTCTGCAACGGGGCGTTGGAGTTTTTATTCACCACCGTTCCGCGGACTGTGATCGTGGCAGGGGGCGGAGCTTGCGCGAGCAGGTGCCAGGAAGGGAAAAGGCCACCGGTCAGCAGGAGAAAAACGTATAGACGTAGTTTCATTGTATTCGTTTATTAGCAGTTAGTCATTTTCAAATTTTGGATTCTCGGTCCTGAAGAGGAATACGATCTCCCAATCCCCCGGCCGATAGATCGCAAAGTCCAACCCGAAACCGGCCATGACCCTCGTCCCGCCAAAACCGATCCTGGAATATTTCAATTCCGCATGCGCCCTCGTTCCGCCGGGTGCGTAAGGGGTGGGGATCTCTACCAGCGGTATCGGATAGCCGACGTCATATTGAACATACTCGTTTGTCATTTGCATATTGAATCCATGTAGCATCGTCTTCCAGCTCGTTTCGTTAAAAGTGGAGGGATTGATGGGAAGGGAGTCCTTGTTCAGCACCTTGATCCGTAAATTGTGGCCATTTCCCCCCGAGAACGGGCGGATAAAGGCTACGATATCCTTCCTGTCGTCGTTGCTCACCATATTCTTCTCGGAGGGGGTAGAGAGCACATTGTAGATAAAGGGTCTTATATAATCCCTGTCTGCGGGATTGGTAGGGTCCTTGGGGTTGGGCGCTATGCCGCCTGTATAGAGATTCATATCATTGGAAGGCTCATAGGGCCGCTCGCGCCAGGGGCGCACCTGGAAATCCTTGATCAGCATCTCTCCACCGCTGTTGCTCACCTTGATGTCGAAATACCGGGTGTTCTGCGGAAAATTGGTACTGTCGGTGGCCCGGGGCTGGATCAGAGCATTGGTGGAAGCGCTCCACATAATAAACTCCCCTGAACGCCGGATCTCGAAAAGGGGGTGCTTCTCCTTCTTCCGTTTGGCCTCTATTTCTTCCAGGCTTTTCTCGTTGCCCGTATAAGTGCCCGTCCACACGTAAGTCTCGGCTTCGGTGAAGATGTCCGTCATGGGACGTCCATCTCCCCACCGTGCATTGACGATCTCGAATTTCAGGGGTTCGGTGCTACGGTCCGAATTAAAGCCGCCCATGAGCGTTGTCCGGCCTAGTATGGGCTCGAAGATCTTATTTGAAAAATTGAGGTTTGAGCTGAGATAGTCCTTTTCATCGGGCAGGTTGTACAGTTTTTTACAGCCACCGGAGATCATTCCGGTAAGCAGGAAGAAAATAGTCGCTTTTTTTATGACGCGTTCCATGATCGCAGGATTTTAAGTTAGTGCCCGTGTCTTATTTTGTTGAATTGATGGTCCATTCAGCCAGTTGGTACAGGTTCGAGCCATTTACCTCGGAAATATTTATCCGATAGTATTTATAAGCCGTCGTATTCTGGAAGGAGAAGACCTTCAGTTGATAGCGCTGTTCAAAGAAAAAATTGAACCTCCTGTCCAGCTCATCCCAGTTGACGTTGTCATTCGAGCCTTCGAATGTCCAGGCGCGGGGATCACGGTCCGGGGCGTCATTGGCCGAGGTCAGCGTATACACGGAAGACACCGCCGGCGTATTCAGCTCGAACTTCATCCAGACCCTGCCCTGGAACTCGCAAAGGAATTTTGTATGGTCGTCTCCGTCGATGACCTTCTTTGACCCTTCTCCATTATCGGGTCCGCCGTTGTTATCGCGCAGTACAGACAGTTTTCCGCCGATGGTCAGCATGAGATTCGGGGGTGGGGGGACAAAGGTCAGACGCTTTACGAATTCGTCAAATCCGAAGATATGGTCGGGTGTTACGACATGGACGACACCATTGGTCGTCTCGATATTGTTCGATCCGGTGGTGGTGCTGGACCAGAATTTGACAAACTTGCTCCTTTTGGTATTGCTGAAGTCGATCACTTCCGGCCCGCCCTTTTCGAACCCCGAAGCGGAAGCCCGGGTGCTTTTGGCATGCATGGGGTAGCCGAATCGTACGCTGAACAGGTCGAGTCCATCCTGCAATTGCAGGGAGTCGGACAGATATTTCCCCCGGATGATGTAATACGACACCATCGTATCCAGCTGCTCCCGGTCGATCGTAGACAGGTACTCGGGGTCCCTGTCAGACTGTTTCCGAAGTCTGTTGAGGTTCGTCACCGCCAGCTGAAAACTTTGATTTGTGACGGCGAAAAGAGTAATGCCGCTGTCCGTCAATGTTCCCTTTAATCCCAGCCTGTCGATGACCGCCACCAGGGAGTCGAATACGCCGACCTTGCTTTTCAGATAGTCGTATGTGTTCATAGGGATTTTTTTCTCCGCATCGGGCGAGTTGTGATAGCCGCCATCCTTTTTACAGGCCGGCAGGGCGAAAGTGAGGATCAGCAAAAATGTTATGGCTCGCATATACGTTGTCATATTTTTCAGATTGGAATCCCTTATTGCCAGTAAGGATTTTGTGTTAATAAATGGTTCTGACCAATAAGCTTGCGGGAAATGGGCCAGTAAATGCCGCCGGAATTGATGAGCGCTGTAAAGGCGGGGTTATTCTGCTTGATCCTGTTATAACGCACCAGGTCGTACCATCTGTGCCCTTCTCCCAGGAGCTCGCGGTTCCGTTCTTCGAAGATGAGGTCGATCAGCTCCTTATTCGTTTGGTTGATGTCCGTGATGCCCCGTTTGGTCATGACGATGGTCACTTCGTTGCGGGCGCCGGCGGTGTCGCCCAGTACGGCCAGCGCTTCGGCGCGCAACAGGACGATGTCTTCCAGCCGGGTGAAGATCAATGCGCTGGTAAAGTACCTGAAGTTGGGATCGACGATGCCTCCCTCCATAACCTTGATCTTGCTGAATATGGGATACTTACCATTGAAGTTTGTGAAGTAACGGTCTGAACCAGGCGCTCCCAGGGTATCGATATTGAATCGTTCATCGTTGGGCTGATCAAACATGCGTATGATGGTATCCTTCGGCAGATAGATGTCGGGGATGGCTTTGTTGATCAGGGGTTGGGCGAGCGTGAGTTCTTCCAGATGGCCGGTGGATGACCCGTCTATGTGTCCATAGTCCGAATTGAACCCCAGCATCTGGCTGGAATTCTTGTTATAGAAGAACCCATTGGAATTCGTCAGGTCCGAAGTGGATTGGAATCTGCAGTTGCTTCGGTTGTAATTGTCTTCCACAAACTTGGAATACTTTGCTACATTGGAATAGTTGCCCATCCATGCCGCTACGTGCGACAGGATTGCATAGGCGGAAACCTTTGTCGCCAGAGCGCCGCCCCACCGGGTGGCGTCCTCATTGTAGTAGTTGCCTGGCTGTTGGATATCGCCCGTGCTGTAGCTGAAAGGAAGGTCCTGCGCCGCCGTGAGCAGCTCCATTTCCACCCAGCTCAATATTTTCGCCTGCTCTTCCCGGGGCTTATTCTCGAACTGGCCGTCGTGAGAGGTGATGATAAAGGGCACGTCTCCCCAGGTCCTCACCATGTAGAAATAAGTAAATGCCCGCAGAAATCTTGCCTGCGCCAGGTCCACCGTCATATTGTTTGTCGAATAGCGTTTGTCATTCGCCCTGACATTACCTACCCGCTCCATAAAAAGACAGGCTGCATTGACGATGGCATAGAATCTCGTCCAGTCGGATAAGGCTTCCACCATAGGATAGGCGGCGTTCAGGTTATTGTCGATGACGGCTTTCAGGTCCTGGCGCTGGGGGCTGTAGAACTGACCCGAACGGACGTCACCATAGATCCAGTGTCCATTATTGTCGGAAAGGGCCGCGCGGGTAAGAGCATAGACACCCATGAGTCCTGCGCGTGCGTCTTCCAGGGTATTCCACATATTCTTTTCTGCGACTACCCGCACGGAATCTTTTTCCAGGACCTTATTACAGCTGAATAGCGCCGATGCCAGGAGCAGGATGGCCAGCAATGATTTTTTCATTTTATGATCTTCTGGTTTTGGTAAATACTTCCGTTATTATAATTCGGTCTTGATGCCGAGGGTATAGATCCTGGGTATCGGCTGACCATAACCCGTGTCGAACCCGTCGTACCCTACGAGCTCAGGGTCCTGTCCTGTGTAAGGCGTTATGGTAAAGACATTGTGCACGGACGCGTAGACAAAGAACCTGTTCATCTTAAATCCTTTCTTCGCCAGGTATTTGCTAAGGTCATAGCCCAGGACGAGCGATCTCAACTTGAGAAAAGACGCGTTTTCCAGGAAAAGGTCCTGATCGATGCGATAGGGAATGACGGCGCTCCAGGGGTTGTATAAAGGGTACTTGCTGAAGTCTCCGCGGTCCTCCCAGAAAGTGATCTCCTTAACGGAATTCATATTCAGGTTGCTTTCCCTGTTGATAAAGTCGAATTTATTAGCCATCTCCTGGTGCATCACCTTTCTGCCCAGGACATAGAAAAAGTCGAGGGACAGACTCCAGTCGCCATATTTGAACGTGTGGTCCATTCCACCCGAAATGACGGGTAGCGAATGTCCTTTCAGCACCTTATCCTTGTTGTCGAGGATATTGTCGCCGTTCACATCCTTCCAGCGGGGGTCGCCGGCGCGTAATGCGATCCCGTTATATTTCAGGGGTTGTCCTTTTACCACCGGCACCTGGTTGTCGGCCGTATAGATGCCCTGGTTCACAAACAGCCAATATTGATCTACCGGCTTGCCTACCTGCAGGAGACGGTTGCCGATGACGATCTCCTTCAACCCTCTCGGCAGGGTTCTCAGGTTATTGCGATTATAGTTCACATTGATCCCGGCGGACCAGGAAAAACTTTTCTTCGTAAGGACCCCGGCGCGGACGCTAAGGTCCAGACCTGTGTTGCTGACAGACATGCCGGGCTCGATAGACTGCTTGTAGCCATATTCGGCAAACGCGGGGATACCGATAAGCAGGTCCTTTTCGATCTTTTTATACCAGTCCAGCGACACGTGTAAACGATTGCGAAGAAGGGATGCGTCTACCCCGAGGTTCACCTGGTCAGAATAGCCCCAGGGAATCCCATAGCCCACCCAGCCAAAGGAATAAGGCCTGGTCAGCACGCTAAAGGCGTTGTATCCGGGTACCGTGAGATTGCCTGTATATCCTGTGATGGCCGTATACTGAGGGCCTTGTGCGTAATTGTCATAGGCATGCAGACGGCCCAGCCGTCCGGCGCTCACACGAAAAATGAGGTCATCGATAACCTTGTTCTTTTGCAGGAATTCGTTCTTCAGATTCCACGCGGCAGCGATCACAGGCGAGTAGAACCATCGGCTGGTGGGCTGGGCGTTCGAAGATCCGTCCGCACGCAGCGAGGCGCTGACAGTATATTTATCCCGGATGGTATAATCCGCAGTGCCGTAGAAAGAAGCCAGCACGTCCCCTGTCTTGTCGAGGAATCGGTAGGTCAGTTCCCTGGGGAAAGCGATGGGGTTGAGGTAATTGGGGTTGTCATTGCCATCCTTTTTTGGATCGGAGTCCAGGAGGTTGATCTTGATAAAGTCATTCGCTCCTTTGTAGGCATAGGCGTTGTTGTACTTGTAGGTATCCCACTGCACCGCCTGGTTGAATTCCACGTGCAGCTTGTTTACGGTGTGCAGGAACACGTCATAGGTCGCCCTGTTGATCAGCTGTACCCGCTGGTTAAAGCCGTAGTAATTCGAGGCATAGCTGGTGCCCTGCAGGAGCGTACGTGCGTAGAACACGTCCCTGTAGCCTTCATTATAGTCGATGTTAAACGTGGAGCTGAGGTTGAACTTACCCAGGTCCAATGCCACCCTGGCATAACCCTGGATGAGGTTCGTCTTGTTCTTGTCAAAGCCTTTATCAAATTGGACGAGGTATTGCCGGTAGTATTCTTTATTGGGGGCCAGGGGAGCGCTGAGGTCGGGGAAATAGTTCAACTGGGCAAACCGGTCGCGCATCGTCTTGTTCCTTTGACGGTCCATCATATTCCCATTGATCATTGCCGAAAAGAGCAGCCATTTGATGGGTTTCATATTGATATTGAACATCACGCTGTATCTGTCCAGACCTGTCTGATCGGCCACCCCTTTGCTTTTCAGATCGCCCAGGGAAAATCTAAAGTTGGCCCTGTCGTTTCCGCCTGAAATACCAAGATTGATCCCATAGACTACCGCATTCTTGTAGTACAGATCGCTCCAGTTGGATTGTCCGCTGTACACATTATTTAGTGAATCGCTCAGATAGAGGGGATATTGCTCGTCGGTGGAATAGCGGCCGTTTGTGGTATACAGGTCATAGAACCTTTTGCGGAATGCATTCTCGAATTTTCCGTTGGTTGTGGCGACATGGGGTCTTTCCGCTACGCCGACATAGGAGTTAAAGCTGATGCTTCGCTGGTTCATGGCCGCCTTCGATTTCAGGAGGATCACGCCGTTCACCGCTCTTGGGCCGTAGGCCATGGTGGCTGCAAGGTCTTTCAGGACTTCCATCGAAGCGATGTTGTCCATATCGATGGCGCCGTAAATATTTGTTGCGGGGCCGATGCGGTTGAAGTCGTACTGTTGGATATCAAAGACGAATGGGTGTTCGTCTATCAATGGGATACCATCCAGCACTACCAGTGGCTGCGACTGATAGAGTTCCTTGCGTGAAAGCAGGGGCATAGGAGCGCCCCGGATAAACATGTTCTGTACGGTGCCCGGCTCGCCCGAAGGCTCCTGCACATAGAGGCCCGCGAATTGTCCCTTTACGGATTGTTGCAGCGACGCGGAGGGGAACAGGGCCAGTGCACCTGGTTTTCTGGTCACACTGTCCGCCAGTTGGGTATAAACCGTCGTCCTTTTGACAAAGGGGATGGAATCCTCTGCTACAGCCCTGTTGACGGGGGCAGTAGTATCGCTCAACGGGACGAATGGGTTAACGGATGCGTACAGTCCTGGGGTCTTCAGCAATAGCAGAATGCTGAAAAGAAGAAAGCAGGTGTTCTTCATATAGCGGTTGCGGTTAGCTGTGGTTAATGAATCGTTAATTCGGCGTTAAAACTACAGACAAAACGATTTAGCTTTCATTTAGCTTTGAAAAAAAATTTTCATACGTACGCTCCCGCCTATGCGAAAAAAATATTTTACTAACGATTCAGTACATACGCTATATACCGAATTTACAATCTATTAACAAGTGTGAAATTTACATTTCTCTATTTTCTTGTTCACAATGCTACAAATAGCATTTTTTCACATTGTAAATTTTTACATTGCGTTGGAATCGGTTGCAATTTTGAAGCGTTGGAAGTGGTGAAAAAAAGATGACGATCTGAAAAAAAATTATCAGAAAAGGGGTGTTTTAGGGAGGTTTTATGGAGTATAAGTGTATACACTTATGATATACATAAATGTAAACACGGATGATTTTATAGAACCTCTTGCTAGGTTTTTCAGGACTTTCCGGTTCCCAATAGCTCAAAGATACCTTCATTCTCGATGATCGACATTCCCTGTCTGTCGCTGGAGATGCCATTTGCAAGCAGATAGGTATACCGGGGGACATTTCCTGTCATCAGGGTCGGCATGTACTTAAACACGATATTATCGCCTGTTTGCTGCAACGCTTCGCCCACTTCGACGATATGGGTGGAGATTATAAAAAAACAATTCCGGTAAGCAGCCAATGCCCGGGTGACGGAAAGCGTTGCATCGTATGCATCCTTCACATTGGTGCCTTTAAAAAGTTCGTCGAAGATGACTACGAGGTTATACCCCTTGCCCACCTCCTGCGCCACCTGTTTTACTCTCAATACCTCCGCATAGAAATGACTGTACCCCACACTTATATCATCAGGCACATTGATGGATGTAAATAATCCGTCAAAAACAGAGAATTTCATGGCGCCGGCGGCAACGGGAAATCCCATGTGGGCCAGATATACGGCAATACCAAACGCTTTCATCAGCGTCGACTTTCCGGCCATATTGGCTCCTGTAAGGAACAAAAGGTTTTTGTCATACCCGAACGATACAGTGTTCGGCACCCCATTGGAAAGACCGGGATGTCTTAAGGTAGAGGCATAAAAAACGCCATCTTCCTTTGGGAATGCTACTGCATAGGACAATTGCCGGGTGTCCGCCACATTGCTTACCGCGATATATACATCGATGTGATAGGCAAGATCGAGCGCCCTTTCCATGGTTGCCCCGAACACCCGGCGCAGCAGGTAATGATACCTGACAACCTCCATGAACGATAAACGATGCCCGCTGTGCCAATGCTTCAGCCATTGGAGGCGCTTATCTGCAAATATTTTCCTTACAGGCTCCAACTCTTCGGGTTGGGGATGATCCGTTAATTGATCCAGCAGCCGGGAAAGCTCATGCAGCATGGTTGCAGCCGCTGTAATGCCGGTTAGCAGCCGGTCAAATTGCTCATCCCTGACGGTCATCCCCGCTATTTTTTTACGGATCATGTCCAGCATGATCATAGGGAATGCACCGCCCGCTGATGCCGTCAGATAGCTTTCCGCCTCCCGGAACAAAGAAGATGATAGAGAAAATCGAATTCCCTTGCGCTGAAAATATCGAAAGACATCGCTCCGGCGGTTGATGTCCCTGTGATCCGTCAAGGGGTTCCTGAACATTTTTTCCAGCAACCGCTCGCCCCCGGAAGTACGCACCTGGTTAAAAAGACTGAATATGGATTGTGGTTTGAACTTCCCCAGAAGGTTCAGGTCTTCCAGCGTCTGCTTATCCGTCATAAAACTATTCATCGCCGATCTTGAGCTTTATTCTTTCCGTTTTTTAAAATATCGAGTATGCCTTCATTTTGAATGATGATCATACCGTGTCTGTCATCCGTAACTCCCTGCTCAACCCGGTAGGTATAGACGGGTAAATGACCGTTCATACGGGTAGGCAGATAAAGGAACTGAATATTTCCGCATTGTGTTTTCAATACATCTGCCGCCTCTATGATATGCGTGGATATAATAAAAATGCTATCCTTTCGCCAGGCAAAACCGCGGGTAACGCCGATGGTTGCTTCATAAGCATCTTTGACATTAGTACCCCGGAAAAGCTCATCAAATACGATAAATAGTTTTTTGCCTGCCGCCAATTCCCGGGCCATCTGTTTCACCCGTAATACTTCGGCATAAAAATGACTGGCTCCCAGGCCAAGGTTGTCCGGAAGATTGATGGTCGTGTACATTCCGTCCAGCACCGCAAACTCCAGCCCGGCTGCAGGAACAGGCATACCCATATGACCCAGCAATATCGCAATACTCACCGATCTCATCAAGGTCGATTTGCCGGCCATGTTGGCGCCGGTGAGAAAGATAACATTGCCGGCCGGGGTAATATGCAATGTATTAGCAACCGCCTGCTTTACCAACGGATGGTAAACGCCTTCGAGCATTGCTTCCTGCCGCCCTCCGGGTATTGCTTTGGGAAAGCAGAAATTACGTTCTGCCGCCACTTTTGCTACAGACACATAAACGTCCAGCCGGTAGAGATGCCCCAGCAGTTGCAGGATGAGGTCCCTGTGCCGGAACCTCAGTATCGCATCGAAAGCTGCAAAAGAGGTCTGCGGAATTTCATCCGGGCAGTCCAGTACCGGGAGAAGCAAAGGATCAGCCAATACCGAGCTGACCCCCGCTATCTCTGGTGGATTTCCGCTTTCAAGGGTCAAACATGAGGATTTAACAAGAGCGTGACATTCCCGGAGCAAAGACACGGCAGCCTGGATGCCTTTTCTGATCTGTACAGTTTCCGTATCTTTTGCAACGATGTCGCTTAGTCTTCTGCCTAGGGATACGTTCTCTGTATTAAGTCGGGTACGTTCGTCGGTGTTGGAGAGGTAAGTCTCCACTGCATCGAAATAGGCAGTGGTGAAAGGAAAGCCGGTACAGGCCGCCACCAATCTCTTTATTATGCCGCTGCGTTCATTAATGGCCTTTTCATCAGACAGTGGATGTCTGAACATCTCTTCCAGCATAGCAGCCCCGCCTCTCGTGACGCAGCGGTTGAATAGCTGGAATATGCCCTCTCCGCCATGCTTTCCAAACACATTCAGATCATCCAGCGTCTGTTTGTCCGTTGTAAATGCCATGGTCTATTATTTCCTTTTTCTGCGAAGCAATAAGATCGTCCCAAACACCACTAATATGCCCGGCAGCACCCACAAGTAGAATATCCTGTGCATTTTCACCTGGTCTTTGGTAACAAAGACCCTGGTGTCGATGGCCGTCGGTCTGGAGCTGTAAACAGGGAACTCTCCATTGCTGAGCCAGCTGAACAACCCGGTATTAAAAATGAAGTTGATCGCCCTGACGTTAAACCGTTGTTGTTCTTTATTTGCCATAAAATCTGCGTCGCCGGCAATAACAATGCGCTGCTGTCGGTGGTTGATCTTACGGGTAAGGCTCACTGCCGTAGGAAAGTCTTTACGCTCGTCGCCCTCTTTCGCCATATATTCTATCGCCGCGGAGTCCGTCACCAGTTTCCCCTTCTTGAGCCAGCTTTTTGATGAATCCGTCAGCAACAGGGACTTTATGGTAAACCCGCCGGTATCCATGTACGCCAGGGCGGTAGCTGTGGGCATGGTGACCAGCGACCGTTCGTGATAGCTGTGCTGCAGACCCGGATACAATTCCGGCGTTCCTTCCGCGGCATAGGGAATAGCGAGCTCCGGCTGAAGGTCCTTGCTGCGATAGACGATCGTCCCGTCCATCAGTTGCACGCCGAACTGTCTGATCAGTGGATTGATGATAGATTGTTTACCCGGCTCCCCCGCAATAAGCAGGTTACCTCCCTGATCGATATATTGCTGGAGCTTCCCCATTGCCACCGGCGACAATACAGTCCTGGGATCCGCAAGCACCAGGGCGGCAATACCCGGAGGTATGCCCTCTGTTTCAAGCGACAGCGTATCTACATCAAATCCCTGGTTCAGCAATGAATTGCGGAAGCTTTTCAGGTTGGTGATCATACGGTACTCCCGGTCGCCCATTTTATAGATGCTTCTCTCCAGGTGTCCTGTGACAAATACGATTTTTGGCATTTTCGCCTGGAGCAGCCGCTTTAATGCAGCCGATACTTCTGTTTCAGACGGCCATCGCTGGTTGTCGGGGAACACCCGCAAAAAGGTCGTTCTGCCTTTATACTTCAGCTGCATCGTATACCAGCCCGGCTCATCCGACAAGTCGATGATCTTCCGTATCTCCGATGGCTTTTTAAGTTCACTCAATCCCAGGTCCCTGCTGTCGGCCACCTGTTTGGCCACCTGTTCCAGGTTTTTGCCGGGATACCATCTCATCATATTATTGGTCTGATTGATGGTGTCATAGTACATCACGTTCTTCAGGGCTATATTATGCTTAAACCGCATATACGGCTCCCATTTACCCAAGTTGCTGTTATACGCATCCGGGCTTCCGAAGTCAAAGAACTGGTCCAGCATATTGGCATATCCCGTCACCTCCAAAGGTTCGTCGCCCAGCTCGGCGATGATCCGCTGCGTGGAAGGCGTGATCGTATTATCCTGATCCCGCGTGGCATCGAAATAGGCGACCAATTGGGGAATGGAGCTGACATACCCGATCATCAGTACAGAAGATAACAGCAGGGTATATCTCCCCACCCTGATGACGGCACGTGTTGATTCCATGCCTGTCCTCAGCTTGTACATCGCAAGGGAAAGAAAAAGATAGATGATCAGGACAAAATAGATCAGGTCCTTGCTGGTAATGAGCCCATTAAGCATTTTGCCGGTGCGGCCCGAGATCGAGAGAAAATAAGTCAGGCTTCTCACAAAGGCGACTCCCTGCCAGAGGCCGCCGACATATTGCAATACCCATACGACCATAAATGTACAAACCGCCGCCACCACCTGGTAGTTGGTAAGGGAAGACATGAACAGCCCGATGGCGGCATAAGCGCAGAGCAAAAGATAAAGCCCCAGCAGGCTGCTCAACAGCTTTCCTGTATCCGGCGATTGCACCGTAAAATAGCTGGAGCCGACAAATACCCCTACTACCGCCACTAGCAGCAGACACATGACCATCATAGCGAGGAATTTTCCCAGCACGATATCCCGCACATGGATAGGAGAAGAATACAGCAGCCGGATCGTCCCGCTGCTGGTCTCCCTGCTGATCAGCCCCATGGTCAGCAGCGGCAGGKACAGATACAGGKTTTGCATCACGGAGCTGAATACTCCCCGGTTGCCAAAGAATATCACATCGATAAAGCTGATGTTAAGCTTTAGGCCGGCATCCTGGTCACGGGCAAGGGACTCGAGCGTGGCAAGATAAGGGATACCTGCCTGTATAAAAAAAATGATGATCAGGAACCAGGCAATCGGTGAATAGAACAGCGTCTTTAATTCTGTGCTTGCGACTCGAAATATAGTCTTCATTTAGGATTGTCGTGAATGTTGGGATAATTGTTTAAATACTTCCTCCACGGAATTCTTCTCCAGGTTGATCTCCCGTAGACGCCATCCATGTTGTACGCTTGCCGTCACTACCCTTTCCGTAATGTCCTGGTCACCGTTGAAATACACACGGACCAGCCGTTCTGTCAGCATTTGCGTATTGATAACGCCCGGGATCTTTTCAAGCTCCTGTGCAACCGGCATGTTCCCAAAATGGACGAGCATGCTGCTGGGCTCGATATAGTTGTTGAATGCATCCATCGTGTCGGAAAAAACGATCCTGCCATTCTCTATCATCTTGATCTCCTGGCACAACAGCTGCACCTCCGAAAGGATATGAGAAGAAAATATCACCACCCTTTCCCTGGCAATCTCCTTTATCAGGGCCCTTACTTCGATTACCTGGTTGGGGTCCAGGCCGTTCGTCGGCTCATCCAGCACAACGACGCGGGGTTTGTGGACAATGGCCTGCGCTATCCCCACCCGCTGACGGTACCCCCCGGAAAGGTTCTTTATGAGACGCTCGCTGAAATGAGCGATACCGCAGCGCTCTTTTACTTCCGCGACGGCCGCCGGGATCGCCTGCCTGGGCATCAGCCGCAGACCCGCGCAATAACGCAGATACTCGTCCACCGTGAGGTCCATATACAACGGCGGGTTTTGTGGGAGAAAACCGATCTCCTTCTTGGCCAATGCCGGATCTCCCCGCATATCGATCCCATTGATAAAAACATTGCCTTCCGTCTGCTTCAACGCCCCGCACAGGATATTCATGGTAGTGGATTTCCCGGCGCCGTTGGACCCTAATAGCCCTACGATACTTGTCCTCCCGATGTCGATATTGATGTCCCGGATAGCCCAGTTGGCCGTATATCGATGGGACAGCCCCTCTATCTTTACTATGCTTTTATTCATTATGGATTTTGCTTCATTTATTCATTTACCGGACGATAATTAAGGATTCCGTTTCATCTATTTACCAGGTGATCATTATGGGTTTTGCTTCATCTCCGGGTTCTGGGAGATCAGCATGGGGGACAGCGGGAAAACAAAGCCATTGCTGCCCGGGGCAAGCGTATAGGTGGTTCCATTCAATGTCCTCGTCACCGTCCTGGCGAACAAAGGATCTTTATCCAGCCGCCGCTGGTCGAACCACCGCAGACCGGTGCCGAAAAACTCGCGTCTTCTCTCATCGACGACAAGCTGTAAAGCCTCATCGGCTGTGCCGGCGGTCAGATCGGCATAGTCTGCCGGCAGGAAACGGAACTTTCGCAGCGTATTCAGCATAGTGACGGCTTCATCCTTTTTTCCGCTGCGCGCGAGACATTCCGCCTTGATCAGCCAGGTTTCGTTCACAGTCAGTCCCACAGCCGAGCCGTCGCCATATTTATCCCTCGACCAGAATCCCATGCCGGAGAAAGCAGGATAGAATTTGTCGCCGGTGCGTACAAAAAGCGCATACCGCAGGTCTTTGGTCCCCAGCAAGTCCAGCAAAGACTGGCTGAGCTGCGGAGCGCTAAATATTTGACGGGGCACTTTCCGCAGGAGCACCTGTTTGTCGTTGAACTGGGTGGGAAAAATATAGGGGTTCGCCGCCACCGAGGTATTATAGTCATAGAGATCCCCCGAAATGGCCAATGTGCTGTCGGCATAAGCCGCCGCGTTGCTAAAGTCCCTCATATTGAGATATACTTTCGACAGCAACGCATAGGCCGCGGCTTTCCCGGCCCTGGATTTGTATTGCTGCACGCCGGGCAACAACGGTATCGCCAGGCGGATGTCCGCCAATATCTGGTCATAAGTGGCCTGCACCGAAGCCCTGGTGAGGTCTACAAACAACACCGGTTTCAGCAGCACAGGCACGCCGGGATCCTTTGCCGCGGTGGATGCATCATATTGCCGGGCATACATATTGACGAGCATAAAATAGGTAAAGGCCCGCTGGATCAACGCTTCACCCAGGAGATCGTTCCTTAAGGTCAGATCCCCTCCCTTACTGCCCAATACGCCGTTGATGACGACATTATAGACATACATGCTGGCATACAGGTAATTCCAGTCATAATCCGTCTGATCTACCTGGTAGAATGGCTTGGCCCAGGTGTACATGGCCTGTTGGATCGTATTCCCGCCTACGTAGCTTGCTACCACGGGGTCTGCCAGGTCGAGATCATCGCAGCTCAGCTGTGCAGCCATACCAAGGGCTACTTCCTGCTTATCCCGGTTATCCAGCAGGGCCCGGTAGTCTTCGGTATACACCAGCACCCGTTGTCCCTGCACAGGTACATCCTCGACATATTTCCGGCAGGAAGCCAGCGAAAGCGCAAACAGCAGTATCGTAAATATTCTTATATGCATTTGATGGTACATTTTTCTGTTTAGAAATTCATAGAGATCCTAAAGGAATAGGAGACAATGGGCGGTATCTGGTAGTTGTTGCCTGTCGTATAGAGATAGTCGGGGTCCATCTTCTCCTTGTTGGCCGCCCAGATCATGCCCAGGTTGCGCGCGACGGCCGAAACCGATACTCCCTTGGCGCCCATTTTTTGCGCCCAGCGTAGGGGCAGCGGATAGGAAAGCATCACCTGCTGCAGCTTGATATTGCTGCGGCTCCTGATCAGGTAGCTGGACTCCGTATAACGGCCGATGCTCGTGTAATAGACGGTGCCAGGCCCGAATTCCAGCCCGGGGATATTGGTAAATGCTTCGTCTCCGGGCTTCTTCCAGCGATGCTCAAGATCACCGCTCCGTCCGACATAATTATTGTTCGAATATCCGACGTCACTGATGGATGGCTTGCGAAAAACACCGCCAAAAGCATACAGGAATTGCACATTCAGCTCGAGCCCCTTATAGTTCAGGCTACTCCCAAAGCTGCCAAACCAGGGAGAGGTGGTACGCCCGGAGTAGACACGGATATCCGTAAAGGGATATTCCAATACAGAATATGTCTTACCCTTTATTTTCGGATCGGCGATCAGGGACTGACCGGTACTGTCCAGACCGGCCCATTTATAAGAGAAGAGGTAATCCGTCGGGTAGCCGTTATACAGGTATTCAGCCCCGAACGAAGTGGTAGGCTTCTTGAAACGAAGGTCCCTGATGATATTCGTATTGTAAGAGATATTCAGATAGTGGGTCAGTTTCCAGTCCTTTGTTTGCAACGATATGACATTGAGTCCGATGTCTATGCCGTTGCCATGCAGGTTGGCGGTATTGAACGCAAGGGTGGTAAAGCCATACGTGCCGTTGATCGGCAGCTGCCAGATGACATCCGTCGTATATTTCCTGTAATATTCAAGGGAACCGGAAAACCTGTTCTTGAATAAGGAGAAATCCAAGCCGTAATTGACCATACGTGTTTTCTCCCACGCCAGGTTGTCTATGGCAGGAGTGACGATATTGCCTACCCGGAGACCGGTTAAATAATCACTATACAGGCTGACGACGGTCACCGGCGCATACCCTTGCGGCGCATTGCCGCTGAAACCGTAGGTGAAGCGGAGGGCAAGACGGTCGACCCATCCGATGTGCTTCATAAAGTCTTCCTTGCCGATGTTCCATTTTACCCCGGAGGACCATAGGGGGATGGCCCTTTTGCGGCGCTCGACACCCAGCAGGTTCTGGTCGTCAAACCGTGCGCTGCCGGAGACGGTATATTTGTTATTGAACGTATAAGCACCGTTGCCATAATAAGACATTGACCGGATGGTTTGCTCCGAGACGGGTGACGTTGTTGTTCTAATATTCTGGGAAGTCCCATACATATCGATATAGTTCACGAACGCGTTCACCGGTGTGTAGGCATTGATCGCTTTATCGAATCCATAGCGTGTCTCGCTGGAAGATTTGTTGTAGTTCTCCCTTATCTCGGTCCCGATGACCATGCTCAGCTGATGCTTGTTTTCCCAGTTCTTATTAATGTTCAGCAAACCCCGGACGCCATAACTCCTTCCGAGCGCATTGGCCAGTTGATCCTTTCCTCCGGGAGGAATGCCGTTGACACGGACGCCCGCGGCATTGAGGCTGGTAGCCGTGTTGACCATTATCCTGGCGTCATAGCTATCCGGTTCCCAGTAAGTTTCCCTATCCGTGAATGTCCGGCTGATGTTGCCGGCTACCACCGCATTCAGCCACGGCGTTATTTTCCCGCTGATGGAGCCGTTGAAATTGAAATTATTGTTGTTCTGGATGGTATTGGAATAGTTCAGCTCGTCGATGGGCGAATACCGGAAAGGCAGGTAACCCTTGCTTTCAAGATTGCGTGCGATGGCAGGAACAGTGAGCACATCGTAATACACCACATGGCCCGAATCGTCCACCAGCCGGTCATACGGACGCATGCCGGTGATGTCGACACTCATAGCCTTTACAGCTGCCCAATTTATCTTATCCCTGGTATTGGCGAAAGTGAGGTCGTAAGACGCCGTGATCAGGCCATCCAAAAAAGCGGAGGTACCGCCCGCATGCAGGGAATAGCCCTTGTTGGTATTGCTGCGGTAGATCCGTTTGTCCTGGTAAAGATAGCCGGAGACAAAATAAGAGCTGTTGGGTCCACCTCCGGAAATGGATAGGTTGTATTGTTGGGTCGAAGGAGGTTGCAACAGGTACTTGGAGATCTCATCGCCATTGTCGATGGCAGCCAGCGCATTCAGCTTTTGATTCATCTGATCCTGGGAGATCTCTCCCCGCTTGTAGCTCCAGTAGATGGCCTGTGCCTGACTGTTATTGGGAGGAAGGATACCGGACGTCGTTTTGGTGGGATCGAGGAGCCTGCCTTTGTCGATCAGCTCCGTTTCCATTCCAATGTAATCCTTCATGTTCATCAACGTGCCGTACTTTGCTCCCGGCTTGCTGCTCGTACCCAATGTGGTTGTAAAACCCAGCGTAGGCCTGGCGTTACGCACACCTTTTTTGGTAGTCACTACTATGACCCCATTGGCAGCCTGAATACCCCATATAGAGGCAGCGGCTGCATCTTTGAGAAAAGTGATCTGCTCGATATCGTCGGGGTTAAGATAATCCAATGCCCCCTTGGAGATGGACATCTGGGAAGGGAACCCGTCGATCACCAGCAGCGGGTCTGTACTCACCAAAGTATAGCTGCTTTTGATCGTGGAAAGGCCCCGTATAGTGACGGTGCCGTTACGGCTCTGACCCGCCGTCGTCTTCGTGGAGATGTCCACACCCGGAACCATGCCCTGCAGTCTTTCAAGCACACTTACAACAGGCACCTGGGCCAGCTGTTTGGCCGTAACGACCCCAAAAGACCCCGTGGCCCTTTCTTTGGGCAGTGACTGATATCCCGTATTTACCACGACATTCACATCTCTCAGATTATCGATGGATTGTTGCAGGCTGATGTTGACAACAGCATTCCCGATATGGGCTGCGGTAAGGACGATCTTTTTTGTTTCGTAGCCCACATAAGAAGCGACCACGACATCGCCGACTTCTGCACTGACGGTAAATACGCCCTCGCCGTCCGTAAAACCCGCTCTCCTGGTGTTTATAAGGACCGAAGCTCCTTCAAGGGGATAGCCCAGGGAATCCACAATCCGTACCTTCACAGGTGATGGTGCTGCCTCGGCAGGCGTAATGGAAGATCCGGGCGGTGGTTCTTTTCTGGAAACGAGAATTGTTTTCCCTTCGATGACATACTCCAACGGCTGATCTTTTAGCACCAGGTTTAGAAAATCGCGCAGCGGCATGCCGGACACGGAGAACGAAACTTTTTTTGTCTGGTCGAAAATATTTTTCTTACTAAGAAGCACATACCCCGTCTGTTTTTCTATCGCCGTAAAGACCTGTTTTAAGGTGAGGTCCTTCCCCGACAGCGTGATGCCCTGGGCCCTGCCGGCAGCATGAACATTCAGCAGGAAAGTGAGTAATAGGGTTGTGAATAGCCAATAGCAATTCTTTTGCATAATTCAGCAAGTAGTTTTGGTTGTTATAAAAAAAATGGTCTATGGCAGGCAAAACGAGCCCTGTTTGCCGTATTCTCGCGCGAGGCAGTGAAAATATTGAACAGAAAAATTTATCCGGATATAACGATGAGCTTTCTTCCTTCCAGCCTGCAGTGCACACCCAGTCTTTCGAGGAACAGCATTAATCCTTTAAGCGAAACATCCCTAGTCATCTTCCCCATCAGTTCGATGTCGGGAACCCCTTTCTCATAGGTCACCTCGATGTCGTACCAGCGCTCCAATTGTCGCATCACCTCGTCCAGCCTGGCATCCTCAAAGCTGAACATGCCGTTCTTCCAGGCCATGACCCTATCGATATCCGCATTACTGATGACCTTTATCCCAGTCCCATCCACCATGCCGGTCGATACCCGGGCCTGCTGACCCGGCTTGAGAACGGCATCGCCATTCATCCCGCCGCTGACAACCCGGACCGCTCCTTCCAGCAAAGTGGTATTGATACTTTTTTCATTGTCATAGGCATTCACATTGAAATGCGTACCCAGTACCTCTACCACCTCCTTGTTATTCACATTCACCCGGAACGGCATGTTCGTATTCTGTGCCACTTCAAAATAGGCTTCTCCCTTTACATCTACCTGGCGCACCTGCCCTTTGAATACCGTAGGATAGCTGATGGAGCTGGCCGCGTTCAGCCATACCTGCGTCCCATCGGACAGCCTGAGCTGGAATTGTCGTCCTTTGGGGGTAGACATCGTATTGTATAACATCTCTCCCTCGCTGCCGGCATACACCAGCGCGCCGTTGTCCAGGCTTACCAATGCATTCCCCTGTGTGGTTACATGCCCATTTTTCAAACTATCCAATACGATCTTCGAGCCGTTGGCAAGGGTGAGAATGGCACCCTGTTTACCGGGCGCCAGATCAGGGGTTTGCACAGCCATCTGCTGCGTCGGCGACGTTGTTCTATGTGATATCCACAGGTAAGAACCTATACTAAGCGCCAATATCACGCATGCGGCCGCGATCCGGCGATACGGCATTTTGACCACAGGAGCAGATCTCCTTTGCCTGATGGCCTGGAAGATCAATTCACGCAGCTCTGTGTCCTCCTCCCCATCTACCGCGCCGGCAAATGCTTCGTCAACCACCGATTCGAGCTCATTTCTATACTGCTGACTGGCGATCAGCCTGAGCAGTCGCTGCCTTTCCTCCACCAAAATAGTGTTGGTCAGGTATTTATCCATTAGCTGCCGGAACTCGGTCATGGGATCGATAGCTTATTTTGATGTACATTATAAAGACAGTGGTAAAAAGGGACAGGTGCAGCCAACCAAAAAAAAATTATCTAAAAAATAATTTCTGCTAGCGCCCAGACCACGACCATTGAATTCCCGCCATGCTTACGGACATACTCCCGGACGGTATTCAACGCCCTGATGATATGACTCTTTACAGTGGCGGGAGCGATATTCAGCTCAACAGCAATCTCAGCATAGGTAAGTCCGCGATTACGGCTTAACTGAAATATACGCGCCTGTTGGGGCGGCAAGGTCTGGATCGCTTCCTGGATGATGGATAAGGTTTCCTTATACTCCAGCAGCGCAGAGGGGGTCAGCAGATCATCGGGGACTACGTCCTGGCTGAAGCCGGCATTATCAAGGGATCTCGCTTTTTGTTGAAGGAAATTGAGGATGGTGTTACGCGCCATAATGAAAAGCCAGGCGTCAAAGTCTTCTACCTGAACGATCTTCGCACGTTTTTCCCAAAGCCTAATAAAAACAAGCTGAACGACCTCGTTCGCCTGATCCGGGTCTTTTAAAAAACCCAATGCTACCTGGTATATCTTATTCCAATACCTGTCAAACACCTGCCTGTATGCCAGCTCATCCCCTTCCGCTGTACGCATAAGCAGTTCTTTTTCATCGTATTTCTGATTTGATTGCACTTGATGAAAGCACCTTATGTTTACCGATGTTATAAAAAAAATAGAATAGGGAAGGTTAGTGTTGGGCCGTTAAATTACAAATTTCTGTGCAAATACTTAATTTCATCGCCCTTGGCGTCTTATCGAGAGGAAAATTTCTAAACATATCCGGGCATACCACGGCCTGTACCGCCAGCGAAGGCATGCCCGGATGGAGTGATCTTCTTACGGATGGGCATATAACTTATACACCAGCGTCCCTGTTGGGGGTTGGCCGGCTCCGCCGCCCGTAAATCCTTCCAGGTCCAGGACGCCACCCGTGGGGTTCAGGTCATCCCCGGAAACCACTAATGCGTTTGCCAACGTGCTCCAGGCAACAAAACTACCCGAAGGAGTGTACCATGCATAATTCTGGATCCTGATCTGTTGTTTTTTCCCGGGAGAGAATGAGCTGATCAGCAATGCCCCAGCCAGCAAAGGGAGGATAAAAAGAGCTTTGATCTTTTTCATTTGACAGTGTTTAATGATTAGGAAATAAGGAAATCGTATACGTTTAAAGATACGAAAAGAGGCAAGTGCGGTCAATTACCCTTTTACCAACGGTAGGCCAGGCCCTTTTTGCGGCGATCCTCTGTCCCCCTTTTAAAACACCGGTCGTCATTAGGGTGTACACAGGATCGTCTGATAAATCCAGCAAAATGAAAGAAAGAAGCATGTTTATCACTCTTTTTTTAGCAGTCCTGTTACTGCCATCTTCTGACTACACGTTCGCACAATCAACACCCAAAGAAGACCTTACAGACGTCAGGAAAGCAATTGCTGCCAGTGACGAAATATACTTTCAGGCCTTTGTAAAAAACGATCGATCCATACTGATCGATCTGTATGCAGAAGATTGTTGGATAATACCACCTGACGCGTCGGCCCTATGTGGACCGGATGCGCCTGGCGATTTCTTCCGGACAGCGTATGATCAATTGGGAGTAAGGAATGGGAAGTTCATTACCGTCGATGTCTATGGGATAAGTGAAGATATCGTGGCAGAACTCGGATTCTGGAGATCATACGGTGCCGGTGATATCGGGATTGATGACGGTAGCAGGCAAAAAAATTAATATAATTTTGTCCCCGTACCGGGGTCTTACTCGTTATTGAGTGTAACACTAAAAACTAAAAAAATGAAAGAGTTCTTATTGCTCTATAGAGCAGACTACGACACTTACCCCAAAGGATCTCCGGAAGAAATGCAAGCCGTAGTGCAAAAATGGATGAATTGGGTTGCAGGCATTGCAGCACAACAAAAGCTCTCCGACAGGGGAAACCGATTGACAAGCTCTGGAAAAGTCCTAAAAAGCGATGGTGTAATTTCCGACGGCCCATATACCGAGATCAAAGAGTCCATCATGGGCTATTCCCTTGTAAAAGCTACGTCCATCGACGAAGCGACAAAACTCGCCAATGGCTGCCCCATTCTGTCATATGGGGGTAGTGTGGAAATAAGAGAGATCAATGCCCTCTGATTGCAACAACATGAAATAATACCACACTTATTTAGAACAGAGTATAGCAAAATTGTTGCTGTACTCTGTAATTCATTTTATCTAAAACATCTTGAGATCGCCGAAGATATTGCAAGTGAAACCTTTTTAAAGGCTGCCGAAAGTTGGGCGATCAGAGGCGTCCCTGAAAATCCTACCGCCTGGCTTTATACCGTGGCAAAAAACAAGGTCAAGGACTATTTTAAGCATAACTCCGTCGTTGAAAAGCAGATCAAAGAGGCGATAAGATCAAATGATATTGGAACAGAGCTGGATTTTGAATTCAGCGATCAGAACATAGCAGATAGTCAATTAGCGATGATCTTCTCCGTTTGCAATCCGGTCAACTCATCAGATGCCCAGATCTGTTTAGCTCTTCAGATCCTTTGTGGTTTCAGCATTGAAGAGATTGCAAACGCATTTTTAACAAAACCCGAAACCATAAAAAAACGTCTGCAGCGGGCAAGGACCAGCCTTCGGAACGGTGATTTTAAGATCAAAACTTTAAGCGAAACACAAATCAAGGTCAGACTGGAAAGCGTTCTAAAAACTTTATACTTACTATTTAACGAAGGTTATTTTTCAAGATCCTATGATCAGTTGATCCGGAAGGACCTTTGTTCAGAAGCCATCCGGCTAACGCTTATCCTTACTGAAAATGTGTTGACCGCCACCCCGCAGGCTAACGCTTTACTTGCCCTGATGTTCTACCAAAGTTCAAGGTTTGACGCAAGAACCAACGATAAAGGCGAAGTGGTGCTGTTGGAGGATCAGGATAAAAGTCTGTGGGATAAAGGGCTCATCGAAAAAGGGAATTACCATCTGGTAAATGCCTGCAGCGGTAATGAGATATCAAAATACCATTTGGAGGCAGCTATTGCGCACTGGCATACCTCTCCGGCTGACGAAAACAAATGGCAGCATATTTTACATTTATACAACCAGCTTATCATTATTGAGTATTCTCCTGTTACCGCATTGAACAGGGCTTTTGCGTTTGGCAAGGTCTATGGATGTGAAAAAGGGATAGAGGAAACCGAAAAATTAAAACTGACCGGCAATAGCTATTACTATTCCTTATTGGGCTACCTATATACAAACATAGATATTGACAAATCGATCTGTCATTATAACCAAGCCGTTGCCTTGACAAGGTCCAGGATAGAAACAGAGACGCTTATAAAGGAAATTCAACGGCTTACGGAGAAAAAGAATGACCGTTAGCCCGGGGTTACAACAGACAAACCCCGATGCCTGTAAGGATGGCGGCGCTTCCGATCAGACGGGCGGTGATGACAGGTCGGGGAAGAAGCTTTTCCGCGGCAATGGCAATTGCAATAACTATCATTACAAGTGGGTTCATGATACCCAGCGTAAGCTGGATCATCATCGGTGCGGCACAGCACATACAACATGCAATGCCTTGTTTACAGCCGATCCTGAAACTTCCTTTGTCCTGTGGGCATGGGACAGCGCATCCATATGACGATCGGCAGCGTAATAAATGAACCGTTTTCCAGCGTGTGAATTGGATCGCCCCGGCAGCGATCAATGAGGTACCCAACAACAGGGGAACAATATGACTGAATAATACTGATTGCATGGCAGCCATTGCAAATGGTATTCCCAATACATAAATACCGGCGCCCGCTATAAGCCAAACGGCGAAGTATCCCAACATCATGTAACAAAGGGAGTACCACTGTCGCCGTGTTTTTAGGAACGTCGGCAGCGCCGACGGCATCATCATGGCCACCATCATAGCCAGCCACATGTACAAAAAACTCAGTCCTGACGCGAGCCAGGTTTCACCGGGCATCCGCATCCACATCATCGACATTTTCCAACCGCCGGGCATTTCCATTTCATCACCCATCGATCGGATAAAATAAGCTGTCGTTGACACGCCGGCAACAAAAACAATAGTACAGACAACGATAAATTTAGCCGGCAGTCCGGTGGTATTACGGCTATCGGCATTTTCATGTTGGGGAGCAGCAGTCATTTGCACCACCTTTGTGTTGTGCTTTGAGATCATATTCGTCGTTGCGTCGCATCCATCCATCATTTTCGTTGCGCCCCAGCGGAGCCCGGTCAAGCCACTGATAGATATTCCAGAGCCCATCCAGCCCCCGTGCAAAAGAGGAATAGGTGTGATAAACGACCCCGTCATTTAACACGAACGCGCTCATACCGGGGGCTTCCTGTGTGAATGTCTCCCAGTCCGTACCAGTGCTGGCCGCGATCTTTTCTCCTTCTTCAGACTCGGTATCCGTGGGGGCAATATCGCTTTGCTTAGAGCTCACGTTGCCTTTGTTATAGTTATACTCGGTGTCTCCGGATCGTTGCTGTTCCGGGGTAAAGGAAACATGGAAGTCATAGTTAAAGTCGCTGCCGTTCGATGATGCCCATGGAAATGCCCACCCCAATCGCTGTTTGTATGCCTGTAGCTTTTGCAATGGTGCGCGCGACACTGCCCAGAACATCACATCATGGTTAGCCAGATGAACCCAAATTCCGTTGAATCCGTCGGCTATCGCAGAACAGTGGGGACATCCCGCTTTATAGTCCGGGCCGAACATGAAATGGTACATCAGCAGCTGTGAACGTCCTTTGAAAAGATCTGCAAATGGCACTTTCCCTTCATCGGTGTCGAACATGTACTCCTTATCAATTTTAACCCAGGGCAGCGCCTGTCGCTGCCTCGCCACTTCGTCGCTGCGTCGGGTTAGTTCTTTTTCGGCCTTGAGCAGCTCCAGACGGGCTGTAAGCCATTCTTTTTGCGAAACCACCTTACGGTCCTTGGTTCCGCTGACGGTTTTTATTTTCGGCATAGCAATCCTCCTTTTTTATTATTGACAAAACAAAGGTAGAAATAGTCAGGAAAAGAACGGCCCTACTTTTAAGCCGGGAATAACCCACTAGAAATCAATCCACTGAGCACATCATTGCAAAAAATAAAAATCCCCTTCCCCGTTGTGTAATCCCAGTTTTTTTATCATCCTATGTCAAATCCTGTTTATGAGATTTTTTTGTACTGTAGTAGCATTACTACTTGCCGGCCATACCATCTCCTTTTCTCAATCCGTATCGATCAGGGGTAAAGTAAAAGACCCTGTTGATAGCGCCCTGGCAGCCGTAACCGTCTCGGTAAAAGGCACTGCACTTATTACTTCAACAAATATCAGTGGAGAATTCTCAATTCCTGTACCAAAACTTCCTGTTACGCTGGTGTTCTCCTTTGTCGGATTTAAGAAAAAAGAAGTTTTTATAAAGCACCCGGATAGCGCAAAGTACATCTCCGTTACCCTTTCTCCCGCAGAAGCCGCATTGGATGAAGTTGTCGTAGTGGGGTACGGCGTCTCAAAGAAAAGGAGTATAACCGCATCATTATCAAAAACCAGCAGCTCCGCATATTCTTCAAGAGGCCTTGAGGGAGCGGCGCGGGGAATCAGCGTCGGGAAAGTTGACAAGGCGGTCAGCATTCGTGGAAAGGCTTCCCCAATCCACTCAAAGACCTTAACCGCCGGGGAATTAAGCGATTTTAAAAAATGGAAGTTATGGGAAGGCTATACAAAAGCGGAATTTAAACAATGGAGCGAACACTGGGGTATCGCCCCGTCGAATCGTTATTGCGTGCAGGTGCAAAATGAAGACCGCAAAGGGATCGCCGGTGAGAAAGTCTATTTGATCGATCTCCAAACAAAAGATACTGCGTGGCGTAGCGTTACAGACAATACGGGGAAAGCCGAGTTATGGGCAAACTTTACCGGTACAGATAATAATAAAAGTGTTTATGCAATCGTCTGTGGGGGCCAAACTAATCGCATTCCTACTACTTTTGAAAATGGAATAAACCACATCACACTTAAAAGGGTGTGCGCCCATTCAAACATTGCAGACATCGCCTTTGTCGTGGATGCTACAGGCAGTATGGGGGATGAGATCCAATATCTGCAGGAAGAATTACAGGATGTGATCGTCAGCACATCTGACAATAATAAAGGCATTGACCTTCACGTTGGCGCTGTCTTCTACCGGGATCATGATGATGAATATCTCACTCGTTCAATAGATCTCCAAAGCGATCCTTCTCCTTTGCTCCGGTTTATCAAAAACCAGTCTGCCGCCGGTGGAGGTGATTATGAGGAGGCAGTGGAAGATGCTTTAACTACAGCACTTGATAGCCTGCATTGGAATATCAACGCAAGAGCAAAGATCCTTTTCCTTATATTGGATGCGCCGCCACACGATGAGGCAAAGGGAAAAATGAAAGACTTAATGATCCGGGCGGCCGCGATGGGCATTCGTATAGTCCCTGTAGTGTGCAGCGGTATTGATAAATCCACTGAATACCTCATGCGATCGATCGCATTAACGACCAATGGAAGCTATGTTTTTCTTACTGACGACAGCGGTGTAGGGGATACACACCTCAAACCAACTACCGATAATTTTAAAGTGGAGCTACTTAACGATCTTTTACAGCGCCTGATCACAGAAATGACCTTTATAGCCCCTTGTAATGATAAAGAAAAGCTGGAAGAACCTATCAACCCGGATAAGAATATCGCAAAAGTCGCTATTTACCCCAACCCCTCCACCGGAAGAATTCAAATCAGGTCTTCCGAAAAAATAAAGGAACTGTTTATCTCTGATTTTACGGGAAAAGTGTTGGAAAAAATAGACACACGTTCTAATAGCGAAAACTGGCAAGCCAACCTAAGTAACTATCCTTCAGGCACATACCTTATTCAATATTTCACAGAACAAAATAGCTGGGGCGCGGAAAAGGTTTTGCTGATAAAATGATCATTATTATAGCACCGTTTGTTTTTGCAGCCATTTAACCACTTGTTCAGGATCCGCAATACTCCATGAATGCGGGTGTCTTTTATTGTTAGGCTTTCTGTATCCTTTATTGACTGTTGGAAGTAAAACGGCTTTATCATTACCCAGCTTTTTCAATTCATTGATCATTGCTGCCTGGTCAGTGATGTTTAAAAATGAGTAATCATACCCTCTTTGGCTTAGCCACCATTGAATATCAGGCTCGGATATTATCATGATCGGCGTTTTTACTAAAGCCTTTACTGATCTTTGTGTTGTGTCAGACATCGAATAGGGTGAATTATTATAGAAATTTTCCAACGCGGTTGCAGGAGTTCCGTTCATTTCCTTTTTTATTCTGTCCATCATATATATAACCTCTCCATTTACCTGAACAGGGTTTGAAAGTCTCACAACTCTTTTTGCAGCATTATAATAACGTTCCCAATCAAGCGGGGGGTCCACAGCAAAAACAGCCCTGGGTTTTATCGGGTAATTTTTCTGAACAGCCAATTCGGCATATTTGACGGCGCATGTCCCGCCGATGGAAAATCCGCCAATAAAAAAGCTTTTCCCCCGTAACTGGTATTTGGCGGCAACAAGCTCGATCATCTCTTTCAGAGATTGTTGTGAGGCTGTGTCGCTGCCAAAATACAAAGCCCCTGTTTTTAGGATGGGGATAAAAGTTATGATCCCCTGCCGTGAGGCATACTTTGGCAAATCTGTTTGAACAAGAACATCCCGTGGCGAATTCCCAAATCCGTCAAGCAAAAAGAGAAATGAATTAATTTGCCCGTTCTGTGGCACAACGGCAATGTACATATTTGTCGTACTGTCCTTTGCATTTAAATAGACAGTCTCCAGTGTCTGTCCAAAAGAAATTTCCTGGGCAAAAAGTGTAAGGACAAAAAGTAATACTTTTCGCATAGCTTCACATTAAAGTTGATTGCCAACGTTCGAAAAATGTAGTTGAATCAGAAAGCAACGGTTCTCAATTGAAAGAGTAATAAATAGGGTTAGGGCAAATGGGTCTAGGATATGCTTTGGATCATTATCTTCAGTCTTTCAAAATCTACAAGTGACATTTGATGAGGCATCTGCTTAGCAAATTTAATCGCATCTTTAGAAAAAGAAGAGCTAGTAACGATAATACCGGACGTAGCTTTATCCAAAGTGATCGTAGCATACAGCTCTCTTATCACCGCTATCCCTACAGCTCTTTGGATTGCATTTTTCTTACATTGACCATAGATGAGTTGATCCCCCAAAATGGTCTTGTTACTAATAACAAAATCTTTACCCCCATCACGTGTCGCTTTCATAAGAGCCACTTCGAATCCTTGTGCACGATATAACTGGGCAACAAATTCCTCAAATTCACGAGGGCTTAAGGTATGTATCTCATTTGGATTCTTATTAATGAGCGCCAACATATTCCGTTCAATAGTCTTGATATCTGTGATTAACTTCTTCTCTTCAGTCGTGATGATTGTTTTTTCCTTAGATGAAGTGTAAAGAAGTGGACTATGATATAGTATGCTCTTCTCAGTTATAGATGGAGTAACAACCTGCTCTGCAAAAGCATGGATGTTAAGTATAGGACATATTAAGTCAAAGTTTTTAACATAGCTTCTATCGCTAACTGTCATAACTACATTAAGGCCCTTATAATAACTTCGCATTAACTTCAGCAAACTCTCATTCAGTTTTCCACTAAGAAGATAGTTATAATTATCAAGACAAAGTAAGCTAGTTCCATATAGATGGTCCACAACGTATTCCAGTTCCAAGACATTATCCAACGTTTGACAAGAAAGAACTTTCACTGAATGATAATGTTGCTTTAGCTGACTAGCAAGAATTTCCAGGATAGAAGTATTACCATTTACCCAAGATCCCGCCAAAATAACGCGATTTTTTGCCAATAGCGCTCTACGAATGGCTAGCAGTTCATTAGGTTTAATAAAATACTGATATTGAAAGCTATTGGTATTTTCCATAGTTAGGTTACCACTTCAAATATATAAAAAATACCAATATGCAAATTAGGGCTGTTAATGACTGTTAGAAGGTCCCGAGCAACTTTTGATCTGTGTTACTTTTGACGCTATTATAAAATGGAATCGCTGTTTAATTTTCTATCGGAAAGATCGTGCTGATTTAGTTTTGCCGACCTGCTGTTACATTTTTCGAACCGGTCTTGGACGGGTATTTCCATTCTCGTCACAAATACACCCCTTAATTGACTATTTTACACCGCATTTTTACTGCTTCGATGCCCTAGCTTTATCCGTAAAGGAAATACATACACATGGTTAAGATCAAGGTTCATAAAGATTGCGGCAATGCGCCTAAGATATTATTTGTAAAAGATTTTATTATTGCGGTCGTTAGAAACAATAATGCTTTTATTGCCCGTAGCACTACTGATGACATCCGCTGGCATCTGGTTGGCGGTCAGTCCGTAGAGGGAAGACAGGGCGTTCTTGCAGCATTTCAACGATTCCGGAGTGATGAGGCTGCAGAACTGATCATCAATACGATCGTCACGCACGGATACAACGGTGTTATCGACGGATTATTGAAATTTAAAGACGGGAAGACGGTCGCTTTCTGTGACGTCTACCAGTTCCGCGCTTCTACAAACAATGCGCCTATAAAAGCGATCACCACATACGCGATTGCGTTGGGGTAGAGGTGGTGGCTGTACACTGTTTCTAAAAAACGGGGCACAAATTCAGGCTCTAAGACTAACGTTTTTCAATATTTTGCATACAAATAGCTATTTGCCGTTTCATTGCAAACCAAATAGATCTCTATAAAAATAATAAGATGTATTCAGATCAGGAATTACTAAAAAATCTTTCTGGCTTTGCAAGCAAATACACAGAACTTAATGGAGTTAAATTGCACTATGTAGAAGGTAGCCACTAGATGGCTACGATAAGAAAAATATAGCAAAGGATATCTATGAGTTGATTCAAAAATTAAATTATGAGAAAATTCATATCTGTGGTCATGACATCGGCGCCCATGTGGCATTTAGCTTTGCTGCCAACTATCCTGGGGCAACGAGCAAACTAATTATCTTAGACACTTCTCATCCTGACGAATCAATGTATCAGTTGCCGATGTTACCAATCCTGGGTTTGAACTATCCTTACCCTTGGTGGCTCGCTTTTAATCAGGTAAAGGAGTTGCCTGAAGTTCTTTTGACAGGGAGAATGAATCTTGTGATTGATTGGGTTTTCAATGCGCTATTAAATAACCCAGGTAGTATAAATGAATTCAACAAAGCTGTCTATAGTGGCTTTTCTAAAAAATTCGCCACTAATATTGGTAAGGAAAAGATTGAAGATAGCGGCCATTTTTTACTTGCCGAAAAACCGTGGGAGGTAGCTAAGTTAATAATAGCTTTTTTAGAATAGGGCCGTCGAACTCTACGGACCTACTATTATCCGCATCTCATTATTCTTTTGCATGTCGGTGTTCAGGTCCAACGTTTGGACTTTCCCGCCATATCTTATCCGTAGTTTGGCCGTATTGGGAGGGATCTTTCCGAGATTATCCGCCATGAATAATAATCTATTCTCTCCTGGCTGCAGCCGGACAGGGATCTTTTGGGGCGTATTTCTGACCGGGAACCCGGTAGCTATCCAATTGCTGTTCAGGCGCAGAGAGATGCTGTCGCCGTCTTCTATTTGACTATCCCATAACTCCAATACAATCTCTGTCGTATCGACCTTTATGGTGGCAATGGGTTCTGTCGCCCTTTTTGAAACCAGGGTATCTAAATGATAATATTCCGTTGGGTTGTAATAGATGTCGGCTATGAGAAAGGTGGCAAATACATTGGATCTGTTGCTGAAATTAAATCCATGTTCTTTGTCTCCTGTCTTCATATACAAAAAGCCTGTATTGGGGGGAATATTGCCACAATTTTCAGCGAAGAAAAAGAAAAGGTTCCTACCTGTATCCAGCCTGACATGCTGTTGCCGGTTATGATCATTTACTTCTGCCATTCTGAACAGGGGTCGTCCATTATGCAATAGCGTGACCGTATCCCTGTCATACTGCTGCTGATCTTCTACCTTCAGGAATGCCATACTGTCTGTTGTTACCATCCGATCGTATTTTCCCAGGTAAATGCCACTTTGTTCCGGATGCAGGATGCGCTGCACGCTTGAGTCTGTCAGGGGGATGTTATCTATTTTCCGTAAAGTGATCGAATCCCGGTACAAAAAATTCCGCAGGTCGACTTTGGAACTTTCCCATAGGTCGTCCTCTTCTCCGTTCAGCCCCCGCATCCAGATGCCAAATTTATCTACCCACTTCCGGTGCAGAGATATTTTCTGGTCCCTGAAATCCAGTGTGCCATTGAGATACCATAGCCAGATACCCAATTTAAATGGTGTTTCCAGTAAGGGGTATTTGCCACGACTGATCCCTAATTGTTCATCGCTTTTTTTTATCAGCAGCGCTTCGTAAATGCCTGTAAATTGGCCATAACGTAGTTTGATCTTTGCAGGATACAGCAGCCCCTGTTCCGGAACGCCTATTTGCCAGTCCAGGACGAGAGTGGTCGAGCCATTCCAGGGCCGGATGGACATTTGCCAGGTGCCAGTCCATTTGTCGGCCTGACCAAATGAAGGGATAACGGTGCAGAATAATCCTATGAGCAGAACGATCCATTTGCATTTCATGTCTGAAAAGTATTGAATTTATACCACATACAAAACCAGCTACATACAGGGTGCCCAATAAGGAGCTTCTAAGACACCGTTTACGTACACCAGGTCCTTATCAAGGTTTAAATACACTATACCATTGACGGGCATGTATGTTTGCTTATTACCCATAAGATCGGTTATAGTTATGCTTGCAGAAGTATGGAGCTTAACCCTCGCACTTGAAGGCGAATACATACACCTTATTTCTTCATCCCCTTTCTTAAACTTAAAGGAGTAGATCATTCCCGGGGATAGATGTTCCTCCCGTTCAAATTTTGCACCTGTCAACTGCCGGGTTAATACTGCATAAGAGACAAATGCAGGCTTTGGAACATAGGCGCCTTTACTATCATTCGGATGCCTTATCAGACCGAAAGATCCTTCAGATTCATGTTTAGTAGACTTATTCTGCAGGTTGTAAACGCCTATTTTGCTTACACCGTTGGCCAAAGCGTTGACTATTCTCCTTGGAAGATAATTCGCCTGTTCTGTTTCAGTGAATCTGAAAGTGGTGAACCCGGTTTCCGAGAGGTTCAAAGGGATAGTCATATTATCATTCCAGGACTTCATGATACTTTTATGCCTGGCAATATCTTTCGCTATGTCTTCAGGAACAGGGGTATAGGAATGGAAGGCATACTCATTCATGTACTTCAATGCTCCTTTTTTATAAATTGAATTCAAAAATGCATCTGAGGCCCGGTCGCTCACAACAAACCCCGTAATTTTAACCTTCGGGAAAAGAGCGTGGATCAGCTCGTATGACGTTTTTAGTAAATTGAAATAAAAACCCGCTTTCTCCTCATCTGTTGTAAGGCCTTTTGAAAAGGTGCCAATATCAGGCTCATTCCATATCTCTACCTGGTCTATAGAAGGGTACCTGCTTAATATCTGTCCGCCATAGTTCGCAAATGCAAGGGCTGCCTCATTACTCACCGGCGCCTCTCCTTTATCATAGAGCGCATTGTATAACGCCAGAACAAGATAAGGTTTAAGGTTGTTTTGTGCCAATAGGGAAATAAAGCGATCTTGTTTTGCTTTGAACATATACACCTGTTTAGCGTTCTCTACTGCTTCCCATCTTATCACATCCCTGATATATTTAACACCCATTTTTTTTGCAATGGGTATGAGCGTATCCACAGATTGCCAGGCATGTGTTTGTCCGATAAAAGGGGATTCATTTACTGTGCTCAGATCGAAATCCGAAACAATAGCAAAAGATGTTTCTTTGGAAGCAATTGTGCGCCCGGCTTTCTTTGTGCTAATGATCAGCCTGAACCAGCCTGATCTACCGGGATTAACAGTGAGATCAACTGTTTTATCCCCTACGGGACTACCGCCGGCAGCAATTTTATTGTTCCAATAATCATAATATACCCATTCAATCGAATCTCCATCTGTGTTTATGACAAAAGCCTTCTTTTCATTCTCATAAAAAATATTCCCTGCAACAGTTTGCCCTATACTCAGCATTCTCCCGCTATTTTCATTATTTTCAGCAGTTGTATCTGCTTGTCCGTAAAGGGCGGCAGGGACGGTTGACCAACAGCATACCAGGACCAGAGGAAAAAGCCGCATCATTATACTCATATTTAAATTTATCATTTGAGGTCAGTCTTCTAAATAATCAAGGTCTTTAGAAAAAGTTTCCTGCATTTTGCTTAATGCCCGGAATGCAAATCCAAGACATAACACGGCCACTGCAATGCCTGCATAAATAAGGGAATCGTGAAATAGGTTTTTAAAATACTGAAAAAGAAATGAGAGTGGTACTACAGACCCCCTTACGAAATTAGGAACGGTAGTAGTCACCGTTGCCCGTATATTAGTGCCAAACTGTTCGGTGGCTATCGTCATAAAGATAACCCAATATCCTACTGAGAACCCGAGGAGCAAACAGACCGTATAAAAAGCAAACAGGCTGATATCATGTAATAAAAAGTAGGCCGATATAAAAACAATCGATAAAAAAAGATAGGCATATACTACCTTGATCCTGCTTTTCAGGTATTGGCTAAGTATTCCACTGACAATATCCCCTAAAACGAGACCGCCATAACAACAGGCCACAGCTACTCCGGCATCGACAGCCCCATGTATACCTAATACCTTACCAAATTCCGGGGAAAGCGTTATTAGGATCCCCACCACAAACCAAAGGGGAACACCAATGGTGATGCATCGCAGGTATTTAAAAAAACGTGTTTTGTTCGTAAACAAGGAGAAAAAATCACCCCGGCGGGTATGGTCTTCCCTGACCTTTCCAAACATGCCGGATTCAGTAACTCCCACTCGCAGCAGCAGTAAAGAAAGCCCTAAACCTCCGCCAATAAAAAAGGATGTGCGCCAGTCAAAACACCGGGCAATAAAGAATGCAGCTACCGCTCCGCTTACCCCTACTGTTGCTACAATGGTGGTGGCGTATCCACGTTTAGCTTTTGGCATGATCTCGGCTACCAGCGTAATACCCGCACCCAGCTCTCCCGCCAAGCCAAAGCCTGCAATAAAACGCCACACAGCATAGCTGTCTACCGAATGGACAAACCCATTGGCAATATTGGCGATGGAATACAGAAAGATCGATCCGAATAATACAGATAAACGGCCCTTCTTATCCCCTAAGACCCCCCAGAATATCCCTCCTGCCAACAGCCCTATCATTTGAACATTCAGCAGGAAAATACCATTCTCCGTTATACCCTGACCTGTTAGCCCCAACGATCGTAAACTCGGTACGCGAACAATACTAAATAGCAACAGATCATAAATATCTACAAAATAGCCTAAGGATGCCACAAGAACAGCGGCGCTTAATAGTTTCGTTTTATTTTCCATCGAAAGGACAGATCCATTTTACGTGAGCAACTCCCGAATTCTGCTATTTAGCAGGTACAAAAAGCACCGCATCTGCCACAATCACACCATCAGCGTTCTTACCGGAGACTTCCACATAAGCTTTCTTTCCCTGTATTAATTTATATGCCCCCAATGAAAGCCATTCTCCTGACGTCTGCCCCTCTACCCGCAGATCTGATTGGTTGACTATCTTTTCCGTAGCCCTCTCCCCATCATAGATGGTAATATGTGTCAATGTTGAAGCATCCAGGAGCTTGGGGAAATAAACGTAGACATGATAATCGCCATTTTTAATAACCTTCGGGATAAACCGGACTGATCCGGCTATTCCGGCTGTGGGATCATTAGTCAGGTAGGTAGGGCCATAGCCTCCGTTGTGTTCTTTTTTCCAATTCCCTGTTATATGAACAAGGTCGCTATCCTCATTATCCACCAACACTTCCCGCGTACTACCATCCGCAAGAGGGTCGTTTTTTAGTATATTTTGCACCTCTTTTACATCTACCTGCTGAACAGGTATTTTTTTATCAATAGCCTGACAGGCGGCTATGGCGGAAGATTGACCCAACACCATGAATACCGGCTCCATACGGATCGAACCGTAAGCTATATGCGTTGCTGACAAGCAAACAGGTACAAATAGGTTCTCAACTTCCTTTTGTCTGGGGATTATCGCTCTGTACGAAATAGCATAAGGCGCAAACCCGTGTACTTCAACATTTCCTTCGTTCCTTACTTGTCCATTCATTACCAGCCTTTCGCAATTATGGGAGTCCATGCCATAAGCTGCCATTCCAACCCCGTCTTTTACCCGCACTTTTCCCTGGCAATGCTGTTCTGTCATTACCAGTTCTCCGATCATACGTCTGGCTTCACGGATGTAAAGTTGATGGGACCAATTCCCGTTATCTGTATATTCATCCTTTGGATAGCCCCATTGTTTCATTTCACTCCTGATATGCCCGGGTATCCGGGGATCGTTACCAATAAAATAAAGTAAGCCCTTCGTATAATCTTCATGCTCTTTCCATATTTTAGCTCTTTTATCATAATCCCCCTCCGGGTATTCCCAGTTCATCCCGATCATATCTGTAGAAAAACCGCCTTTGTTGTTGATATCGGTCTTTCCATTAGGCATCATACTCCAGATAAAAACATCGGCAACTGTCTTCCAAGGTTGTTTTTCCTTCAGGCGGAGAAGCAATGCATACTTGTTAGGATCATAATTCTCAGGCCTGGAAACAGGAATACGGTTCTCCGGAATATTAGTTAGTGTAATACGAAAGTTATATGCCTGCACCATTTTATTCCCCGTACCATTCGGCAGTACCATCTGATCACTTACGCCCCATAATAATCCGGTCTTCGGATCTCCGGGTACAACGTATGGATCAATACCATCCGGGAATTGGTGTCCATTCATTAATTCAACCCCATTTATCGTTTCATCATACTGACCATTTGCTTCCCGCCCTACAGCATAAGAAACACCTGAACGGGCCATCAGGTCACCCTCATAAGTGCAGTCCACAAATACTTTAGCACGAACTGTTTTATTCGTAGCTGGAGCAGGCTGGTAAGAATTCTCCAGTATAATTTCTTTTATCCGGCTTTTTTCCTTTTTTACCTTGATCAGCCGGCGCTCGAACAACACAGTAAAGCCTGCCCGTTTTACATAGTCATTAAAGATCCCCTCTGCCACCTTTGGCTCGAATATCCATTGTTCGAATTTTCCGTAATGTGCACCTATGCGGCGGTAAAAATCCCTCGCCAGCCCCGTTACCACATATTTATTCCCGATATCTGTATAACCAAGACCTCCTGAAGACATTCCACCCAGGTGCTTTCCCGGCTCGATCAAAATAACCGTTTTCCCCATTTTTCTGGCGGTATAAGCAGCAATTACTCCTGAGGAAGTTCCTCCATATATGCAAATGTCGGCTGTAAGGACGGGGGTGTCTTTCTGTGCGAACCCCGCTATATTACAGGTGAGCGCACACAATAAGGTAACAATATGATTTTTCATGTTTTCGTTAGGTTGTATTATGGTGTGATAGTATAAGTAAACACGCCATATGCATTGGCATATCCCAACCCGATCTCAAATCCTTGTGTTGCCGCATTTAATGTTATGATCACCGTCTTTTTTGTTGTTTGAAGCGGGTTATTTAACCCTGCAATATTGATATCGGCGCGCCAGCTGCCGGCAGGGATGGTAACGCTAAGCTCAGCCGGAGGCGTATAGTCCACCCCTGCTGTTGCAGTACCTGTCAATGCAAAAGATACGGTGACGTCACTGGCATATAGCTGGTTTAAATAGACCCTGGCTACACCTGTTGTATTTTTCTTGCCAGTGGCTGAGTTTGTAAACGTTACAGTGCCGTCCGGTACTTTGGCCACGGTATACACCCGCTTGGGAGCATCCGGGTATACCGGATCATTTTTTTTGCAGGAAGGTGCAACGGCCAGGCAGCATACAAAAAGATATGATATAATAATAGATGATTTATTTTTCATGTGTCTGAATTTAGAAATATAACTAAGCAATGACATTAGTAGCCGTGATTTTGAACAAGGCTGGTATTGATCAGCAATTCGCTGCTTGCAATAGGCCATCTTGCCCAATCGGGGTTTGTATTACCCGTGACAGCGGCATAGCGTCCGCTGCGTTGCAGATCAAAATATCGTTTGCCCTCAAAAGCCAATTCCTTAAGCCGTTCGTTTTCTATAGCCATTCGTACATCGTCCTGCGTAGCAGCAGTGGATGCACTCAGTCCTGCTCTTGTTCTTATTTTATTGAGTTCAGTCACGGCATCACCGGTTTGCGTCAGTTCATTATAGGCCTCTGCCCGAAGCAAAATAATATCCGCCAGTCTGTACAGAATATAATTACAATCATTGAACCGTTGGCTGCCAACTATAGTGCCCAGATATTTAGCCGCATAATCTTTATTTACGTCTCTCCAGGGAGCAGAAGGGCTTCCCGTATTCAGGTAGGTCGCATTTTTTCGTAAATCTCCGGCTTCAAAAGCATCTTTCAATTTCTGTGACGGGCATACCAGCCAGTTACCACCAGGATAAGCAGTGGGTGAGGTTTGACCCACCGGCAGGAAAAAGCCAACGATAGTATTCCCATTTTCATTAGTGCCATTACTGAATTGCAGTTCAAAGATTGATTCGGTGGTATTTTTGGTTAAGAAGATCGTGCCGTAGTTAGCGCCTGCTACCAACGTATAATTGGCAGGACTGCCCGCGACGATTTTATCAGTAATATCCAGCGCATTCTGGTACATCTTCTTCCACATATAGTAGTCCGCCAATACAGCCCTCACCGCGCCTTTGGTTGCCCTGCCCTTTGTATCTATCAATGCGGGATAAGTATCCGGCACCCGGGTTTCAGCCGCCAGGAGATCGGACAGCACCTGTGCATAAACGGCGGCCGGCGTTGCCTGTTTTGGAAAATAATCCTGGGAAGTGGAATAATAAGGGTCTGTTATAAGCGGTACATTTTCAAACGTCCTTACCAGATAGAAATATAACAAAGCCCTTAAAAAATAAGCTTCGCCCATGATACTTTCCTTTGTCGCAAAAGCAGGTATAGCCGGCACATATTTCAATACATTGTTAACTCTGTTTATGGTGGTATATACATCGCCCCAGGCACACAGCGAGTTATTCGAATTCACATTCCCGTTGATCAACTGCAGCTGTTCCACTACGGAAAGATCGCTGGGACCGTACACATCCGATCTTCCCTCGCCCCACTGCAATAAAGTGCGTGGTAAAAGCTGCAAGCCATCATAGCAGCCGATAATAGCCGCCTGTGCAGCATCCGCATTTGTCAGAGAGCCCGCTGCCGTAATCGCACTTTCGGGTGTCAGATCAATGACCTTCTTACAGGAGGATAATGCACCTGGTACTAAGATGATAATTAATATATAAGTTATGCCGCGTTTCATAAATCTCTTTTTTGTGATGAATGGTCTGTTATAAGCCCAAAGTGGCGCCAATCGTAAATGTCCTGTACTGGGGGTAATTTCCATAATCAATGCCCACGTCGGTGACCGAGGCGCCAAATGCGGAAACTTCAGGATCCCAGCCAGTGTAACTGGTTAACGTCAACAAATTCTGGGCTGTCGCATAAAACCGGAGGCTCCGTATGTTCATTTTCTTCGTAAGCATCACCGGCAGGTTGTAGCCAACAGTCACCGTCTTGATGCGCAGGTAGGATCCATCCTCTATCCATCTTTCAGAAGCACGTCTGTTATTACCGGGATCGCCATGGTCTGCTCTTGGCACGTCTGTAATATCCCCTTCTTTCCGCCACCGGTACAATACTCTTTTGCCCGCCGCTGCAAACTGGTACATATTTTCTACCATAGCCCTGGTGGCATTATATATCTGATTGCCGTAAGAGAACTGTGTAAAGACATTTAATTCAAACCCTTTATAAGAGAAGTTATTGCTAAAGCCACCTGTGAATTTTGGGAGTGCCTTGCCGATGATGTCCCTATCATTATTGTCAATGATATTGTCTCCATTTCTATCCTGAAAGATCTCATCTCCGCCTCTGAACAAGTAGCCAGTGCTGCTTAGATCGCGGACGCCCTTTTTATTATCAGTAGAGTAGGCATATACCCCTGTGGTATGCCAGCCATAAAACGACCCGACTGCATCTCCTACTTTCAATATAGAAAGGGGGTTGCTACCACCCTGTCCCGTAGTGCCATTGCTTAAAATTATTTCCTGTCCTCCGCCTGCAAGACCCGTGATCACATTCTTATTAAAGGAGATATTGAAATTGGTAGTCCACTTCAATCGACGCGAAGAGATATTGGTTGAGTTTATATTCAATTCAATACCCTTATTCTCCGTGCTGCCTACGTTTTGCAAGGTATTCTTTATACCAGCGGAAGAAGGCAACACTACATTCAACAATAGGTCTTTTGTTTTTTTAATATAGGCATCTACAGAAACCGTCAATCGTTCGTTAAAAAAAGAGGCATCTATTCCTGCATTGTATTGTGTGGTAGTTTCCCATTTCAGATCCGCGTTTGGCAGATCACTTGGCGCCACACCCGGATATCCATTATAATTGTTATTGGATGTATACACCCCCTGCGATCTGAAGTCGCCTATGTTGTCATTTCCTGTTTTGCCAATGCTTGCCCTGATCTTCAGGTCACTGAGTATTCTCACGTTTTTAAGGAATGCCTCATCAGACAAACGCCATCCTACGGATGCTGCAGGGAAAAGGGCGTATTTGTTATTCTTTCCGAATTTTGAAGAGCCGTCATTTCTTAAACTGAGCTCCACCAGGTATTTATTATTATAGTCGTATCCGATACGGGAAAACATGGATTCAATGCCACTGGCGCTCTTGTAGGAGGAGGCTCCCGTTAAGGTGCCTGCGGCGTTTAAAGTAGTGATGCTGCCGGTGCTATAATTCATGGCGCTTTCCGACATGGTTTCTGTCCGTCTTTGCTGAATACTGTAGCCCAATAACGCATTAATATGATGAGCATCCCTTACGTTCAATTTATACTGCAGCGTATTTTCATTGATGGTCGTCAACCGCTGAGCGTAATTGGCGGCGCCTGAAGCCAGGCTTAAATTTGTTGCCGACTGATAATAATCATCTTTTAGCCCGCTGAAATCAATGCCCCAGGAGGTGCGGAAATTTAATCCTTTCAACAGCCGGTACTCACCATATACATTCCCGATGACACTGTTAATGCCTGTGGCCATTTTATCCTTATTAGCCACCATAACAGGGTTGGCATAGCTTGCTGGATCGCCGACATAATAACTTCCATCCCCGTTATAAATGGGTAATACAACGGCTTTATATACTGACACCCTGATCACAGAACGGCCATTATCTTCTCCCGGCAGTCTTTGAAAAGTAGAACGGGAAAGTGACAAACTATTTCCGATCTTCAACCTGGGAGTCGCTTCATAATCCGTGTTGATACGCAGATTATAGCGTTTGAAATTTGTATTGATCACCACTCCATCCTGGTCAAAATAGCCGCCGCTCAGGGCGTAGCGAAGTTTTTCATTTCCTCCGCGGATAGACAGATCATAATCGCTGATGGGTGCGGACCTCAATACGGCCCCTAACCAATCTGTATTAATATTAGTCGAGCTATCAGGTATCACAAATGCATACAGTGATGTCACTCCGCTGCTGAGCGCATTGGCCCTTTGCTCTTCAATCAATTCGATATATTGGAGATTGTTTAGCTTTTGAGGGCGTTTGCTGACAATATCTTTTTGAATGCCCCTATAATGATTCAGAGTGACAGATGGCGGGCCGTTTTTTCCGCGTTTGGTGGTTATCAATACCACGCCATTGGCAGCTCTTGACCCGTACAGGGAGGAGGCGCTTGCGTCCTTTAATACCTCCATTGACTCAATATCATTTGGATTAATAGATGCGATGCTGTTGGTGGTTGTACCCAGGGAGAGGGGGGATTGATCTCCCGACTCCGTCGGCACGCCATCTATCACATATAATGGGCTGTTGCCCGCATTGATAGAGGTGGTCCCTCTTACCCTTACTGTCACGGCCCCACCGGGCGAACCGGAATTTTGTACTACCTGTACCCCTGCGGTCCTCCCCTGTAACAGCGCATCTACGCTTGCAACGGGGACATTGGCAATTTCCTTTCCTTTTACGGACGATACCGCATTGGTGATGTATTTTGTTTTTTGAGTGCCGTAGGCGATCACCTGCACCTCATCCAGTTTAGAAGTGCTCAGCGCCAAAGTTATGTTTACAAATACCGTTTCCCCATTAGTGACCTTAATGAGTGCTGATTGCGCTTTATTTAAAGCATAGGCGGTATAGCCGGCGGAGCTATGGCGAATGCCGACTTCGATGGGCTCAAAGCCTATACTGGAGATCTGGAGCACCGTGTTATCCGGCAGATTGCCAAGCGAAAATGCTCCCTGTAAATTGGTTGAAGTGCCGGAGCCGGACCCCTTGACACGGATAGAAACATCGGAGATCGGCTCACCGGAGGGGCTGCGGATGACACCGGAGACGATCGCCGGCGGAGCAAGTTCCTCCTTGCGTTGTTGGTTAGAAGACGCAACAACGGCAGGGGCAGGAGAAAGAAAGATCGTTTTACCCGCATTATCAATACGGAAATTCAACGATTGGCCCTTCAGGGCAATTTCCAGCACATCCGCCAGGGGCCTTTCATAAACATTGAGAGAAATATGTTTAGTATTTTCAAATAGATAGGCAGGGCCGAAGACGACAAAGCCCGTTTGTTGTTCGATCAGGGAAAACACCTTTTTGAGGGGTATGTCCTTACCGGAAATGGTGACAGTCTGAGAGACTCCTTTAGCGCTTACGTTGAGAAAAGCAATCGTGAGGAACAAGATCGTTAGCTTCATTACTAACAACGTTTTGGTTATGCCCCGAAGCAGCCGTTGCCGGTGATGGAAGACCCGGGCAACGACAGGACGGCGACAAAGAGTATTTTTCATACTTTTGCAAAAGTTTTGGGTTGATGAAATTGGCGGTCGTCTGAAATGATTGTACTTTTGGGTCAGCCTAAAATCTTCGCCGGGAGTGTGCAACCACTTCCGGTTTTTATTATAAGCCAACGTAGTTAGGGTCAGGGACTCATGAAGCGTTTTTTTAGGGTGTTACAATAAGGCGTCTTCCTTCTTCTATACGAAAATTTACTTTGGCATCGGCTAAACCTTTAAGTACGCTGGATAAACTGGCTTTTCTGCTGATTTTTCCGAAAAACCCGATATCAGGAATATTCTTTTCATAAACAACATCGATATCGTACCAACGCTCCAGTTGGTTCATCACTTCTTTAAGGCTTGCACCGTCAAAGTTGAAGACACCATCCTTCCAGGCCATTGTCTGCGCTATATCAACCGCATTTATCGTTGTTATGTTGCCGTCCTGTTTTATTTGCGCTTGCTGCCCGGGCACCATCGTTTGCTGACGTTTGGAGGCGTTGATACGCACAGATCCTTCCAGCAGCGTTGTTTTGATACTGGCTTCATTCGCATATGCATTTACATTAAAATGAGTGCCTAAGACATCGATCTCTGCAGCATCATTAATTTTTACTTTGAATGGCTGCCTTGAATTCTTCACTACTTCGAAATATGCCTCACCCGTGATTTTTACGTTTCGTTCCCGGCCAATAAATGCGGTGGGGTATGTAATGCTTGAAGCCGCATTGAGCCAGACTTTTGTTCCGTCAGGTAATAACAATAAGAACTGTCTGCCTTTGGGAGTAGACATGGTATTAAAACTTACCTCGCCTGCATTTGACGCATTATACGTGAGGTTCCCATTTTCTAATAGCACCTGCGTTCCGGCTTGATTGGCTACTATTCCATTGCCCAAACTGTCCAATACAACGGTTTTGCCGTCAGAAAGAGTAAGGATAGCCCCCTGTCTGCCCGGAAGTACATCATTTTTGACAATATCCGGTTTTAACGTGGTGGTGGGGGCCGCAGCGTGGTTCTTTGTCAGCGTAGTATAGAGGTAAGCACCCATTCCAAATAATATAATGACCGCGGCTGCATAACGGATAATTCCACGGCTCCAAAAATGTCTGCGGTGGATGGGTACTGTTGCCTTCGGGGCCGTCCTCGCAGCATGCATTATCCCGTCTAATTTGCTCAACCAATATTCATCCCCCAATGCCTCCCCGGCTATTGGTCCGGCAAAATATTGTCGCAAAAAAGATTGGCTTAATTCGTCATTATCGGCATTTTCCAGGAGTTGGAACAGCTCGTCAATTTCCTGCACAGAAGCTTGATTATCAGCAAACTTTCTCCATAATTCGTGTAGATGATCCTGATGATTATTCATGATTTTTTCATATGATGAACCGTTCCACGGAGTAAGACGACCGGGCAAAATAAAAGTACCAGCAGTTTTTAATAATTATTTTTAGAGTCCCTTCCAGCAGTGCAGGAAAATGAGCAGGAAAATACCTTTTTTTAACAGGTAAGCACGTATAGTGAAAAGTGCCTCGGCCAGATGATTACGGACAGTATTTTTGGAAAGCTGCAGTTGCCGGGCAATCTCCTCGTAACTCTGCCCGTCTTCATGTTTTAGCTTAAAGATGAGTTGTTTCTGCGCAGTCAGGTCCTTTACGGCCTGTTTAAACAGGCTCTCGCTGATACGGAAATCCAGTTGCTCCTGCGTATCGTTCCTTGCTGAAGGTTCCGCAAACAGAGATATCTGATATTGCGTTTTTACTTCTACTGCACGATGTTTCAGATAATCCAGTGTACGGTTTCCGGCAATCCGGTACAGATAGGCTGAGGGATTCGCTATTCCACCCAGCGTATCGCGCACCTGCCAGAGCTTTACAAAGACCTCCTGTACAATTTCTTCAGCCCAGCTGTCTTCCTTTAACAATTTAGCGACATGCAAGTATAGTTTGTCAGCATACCTGAGATAAATCTCGGCAAACGCCTGTTCATTGCTCCGGGAGATCAGGGCAAACAACTCCCTTTCGTCATATGTTTGCTCCTTTGGCAGCATCGGTAATCTAAAATTGCGAAGTATTATTATAAAATGGCCGGTAAATATACCAACGAAAATCTTAGCTACCCGGAAATTTGCTTTTAAAATAAAAATCAATGGACATTTCGTCTTGTATTTACTGCCTGTTTTTTGTTGGGTGTACAACCGAAGAAATAATAAGACGGCAAATGATGAATTGGTATGGCAGACAACCCAAGTAAACTTTTTATTAACCAGTGCCGGCAAAAGGGGTTTTAACACAATAAATCCGAAGTATGCAATTTTTCTGAACCAAAACGTTGAAATACATATAGGATCGAGTAACTTCAACCTATGCACTCCTTCGATTTTACCAGGTTGGGGATATTGGACAATATTGAGTTGTTTTCTTCAGAAAACGAACACCATTATTTTCCCTTTCATTTTCATGACTACTTTTGTGTTTCGCTGATTACCAACGGCACTGAATTATTACATAATACGCGGCAGGAATTTATTGCACCGGCCGGGACCATCAGCATCACCCAGGCGGGGGAAGTGCATCGGAATTATGCATTAAGTGAAGCCGGATATAGTTACAAGACGATCTATGTTAATCCCGATGTGCTCGCTTACTTCAACCAGGGCAAAAAAGTATTGGCGCTTGACCGTATAATTGACGACCAGCAGTTATTTGCCAGTCTCCAATCCCTGTTTAACCGGGACCATCATGAACCCATCGCCTGGGAAAACCCGTTGATACAATTGACCCGTTACGCTACCACCCCGTTTGATGGGAACAGTTTGGAACGCTATTTTGACAAAATAGATGCGATCATTGAAACCTGTGCGGATAAACCCATCGACACCGCCTGGCTGGGAAGCCGGTTCAGGATGAGCAAGTACCATTTTATTCGTTCTTTTAAACAGGCTAAAGGCATTTCTCCACAAGCATACATCATGCTCTATAAGCTCTCAAAAACAAAAAAACTGCTGCTGGAAGGCTGGCCGGTAGCTGACATAGCCCATACGTTCGGGTTCCATGACCACAGCCACTACACCAACAGCTTTAAAAAGTATTTCGGTGTATCACCCAGTGTTTACCGGAAGCTGTAAAAAAAACAGCAATTTTATACAAGTACTATTCCTGACCGTCTCTTTATCATTGTATACTTAATCAATAATTATGCGTTTTATTGTTATCGGCATACTTGCAGGAACACTGCTGGTTTCCTGTGCCCCTACAGCCAAGGATTGGAAAAGCAACGACCTGCCCGGTAAATTCACCGCTTCTTTTGCCTGGTTCAATGGAAAGGAAAGGCACACGGTTGACTTAGCGAAAGACGATATTTTATTTATGAAATATTCCCTGGCCGCCACCAGCGGTGATATTACGTTGTCTGTTTCACATAAGGGTATGACAGTCTGGCAAAAAAAAGTCACCGGAACAAGCGACACCGCGGAATATCACCTGGTAGCGCCCTCATCCGGCCAATACACCATTACCGTAAGTGGCAAAACAGCAGCAGGCGGTTTTGAAATAAGGTACAAAACAGTACCACCGAAAACAGTGCAGATAAAAACCCTCCGAAATATTGAATTATTTGGCCTGATGATGGTGCTGGACGATGGCCCGGATATACTCAGGAAAAAAGATACGATGGTATTCGATGGCAAAAGGGCTGTTTCGGCACAATGGTATGCCATGGTGCCGAGAAACTATGAAAAATACAAGGCTTTTGACACCTGCCGCATAATGAATATCTACCGAAAAATGGAAACAGAGGGCTATTTCTACGATTTCTTTGTCGGCTTTTTATTGCAGGTAGACGAAGTCCCGTTTGCCCGGATCAATGGCACTACTGACCAACGACAGATCGCTCGTTTTTCACCTGGGGGAGACATGGCTGAAGCCACGCAAAAAGCAACCGATTTCCTTGATGCTTTAAATTCCTTCTCCCGGCGGATAGACCTGGATACCTATTTGACCAAATACAAACCATATTATGATCTCTCCCTCGCTTCAGTTGCGAAAAACATTCCGCGTGGCGACTTCCTGCCGGTCATGGAGCAATACTACCGCAAACAATTCAGCGAGTATAACCTCGTTCCCAGTCTCAACCTTTTTACGACTATGGGCTTTGGTACGATGAACCAATCCACCAGAAAAATTTATAATGCCTTTGGGTCTTTTACCTTCCAATCATTTGATAGCGACCACCCCGATATGGGCTTTGATGACCCCGTGAAAATCAGGGCGCTGGCGGCGCACGAATTCGGACACTCTTTTGCCAACCCCGCTATTGACAGCCTTCCCTCCTCACTCATTACTGAAACGGCTTACCTATATGAGCCCATAAAAGAGGAAATGAAAAAACAAGCCTATACTACCTGGCTGATGAGCCTCTACGAGCACCTTGTAAGAGCGGGCGAGGTCATTGTAGCTGACAAAATAGGAGACAGTACCAGGGCAGTTGGCATTTTGCAGGACAACCTCAAAAACGGTTTCATCTATCTGCCCTTTATGGTGCAGGAGCTAAAAAATTGGGACAAGAACACTTCTGCGGACGACTTCAATAATGCAGTTTTACAAATGATGATGAAGTTAAAAGAGGTATACAGACCCGCTATGGCGAATTAACAGCATGAGATAGGCATCTATCCGAAAATATATTGTCCATGAACGATTGAAAACCCTCCGATCAACTCGACTATGAATAAAACACATAAAGATTTTCAATATATTTTCAACGAGCTTTCTGCACTTGCTATATCTGATAAAATAGTGTTCATGGAAATGCTGCTCTTTAATTTCACCATAACTGGCCGCGCAATATGGTCAGAGGGCCAGCAATCCGACTCCATAAAAGTCGAAGCATTTAAATGGTTGAACGAGCTATCACATAGAATTTGGAATATCCTCTTTGACCTTCGCCGGGGTGAAAACAATGATAGCATTACCCGGCTATATGACCATATGAAGCTTTATGCTGAACAATCCCATCTGCTAAGTGGTCATTTGGCGGCAACAACCGTAATGACATTTAAAAGCTTTGAAGATAGAAAGCAGCACTAATGAGCCTCATCAAGCCTGCTTACAAACTGGAATTAGAGAAGCAGGATTTAGTGCAAGGCGCCGCCTTTGTCCAGGGGGTTGGTTTTTGGTGTCTGGACGGCTCCATGCGCGGTGGTCTTCAGCTTGTCTCCGTCGATTTTATCCCTAAAGGCTTGCCGGAACGCTTCGCTTGGCCCCTTCATCAGGATGATCAGCGAGCCGTTCTCGATCGCGTAAGGGTTCGCGATGCTATCCACCAGCCGGACTTCTTTAAACTCTTTGATAAACCGGTGCTGCATCTCCTGCTGATCGTCCGTGACGAGCAGAAGTACGTCAAATCGGTCGTAGTCCTGGGGCATCCAGTAGAGGAAGCTGGCATTATCGCTATATGCCGGTGGCAAGTGGTACTTTGTCCCATAATAGTTCATGGCCCCTGCCTCACCGTAATTGTCGCAGAACAAGAGCGTGTGGGCCTTTTCCGTACTGTCGAGAGATGCATAGGCCCTGGCCACCTTTTGGGCCATCTCCTCCCAGGACAACATATCCGCAAAGTCCTGTGGCAAGGAATGATCCTGGAGGTCCCCCCAGCGGAGCGCCCCTACTTTACGGGCCAGGGGATGATTGACATAGTATTCGGCCAGAGGAGCCGGGGACTTGAAAGGGAGGAGGATGGGCACCAGGCGAATGCCTATAAAGAGGCTGAAGGCGAGCATAGCTATTCTCCACCATTTGTTCGCCCAGGCTTCCAGCCGGGGAGCGCCGAATGCAAACAGGACCGGGTAGGCCCCTTGCGAGTAATAGCTTTTCCCGTGGCCCAACATCAGGAGTGCGAGTGTCACAAAGAACGCCCAGACTATAAAACGGTATTGTTTGGTGCGCGCCACCCATATGAGGCCGGTCACCCAGGTAAAGAGGGTGGCCACATTATACAGCAGCTGGTCCGTCAGGAAAGTCCAGGGACTCAGGTACTGGAGCTGGTTATCCTGGAGGGCCTTCATATGGTAGACCACCGGAAAACCGTGGCGGGCTTCCCATAGGAGGTTCGGTAGGAAAAGCAGGAAGCCCAGGCCGATGGCATAATAGAAATGGCGGTTGGTGAGGACCTTTTTGTCCCAGACGAGGAGAAGGCCGGCCAGCAGACCGGTGGCGTAAAAGGCCATCGTGTATTTGCTGAGCATGCCGAGGCCAAAGCTGATGCCCGCGACGTAGAGGTGCATGGGTTTTCCGGTCTGTTGAAATCGGATCAGTCCATAAGCTATCGCCGTCCAACAGAATATATCAAGGAAATTCGGCTGGAAGAGAAAATGCATTCTGAGCCAGGCGCCCGCCACGAAGGGCATCCAGGCCAGAACCAGGGCGAACCAACGGCCGCCCAGGTGGAGCACCAGCCGGCCTACGAGGACGTAGGTTAGAGCCCCCGCCAGAGAAGGCCAAATCCTGATCGCCCATGTCGCGCCGCTCAACAGGTTCGTCAGCCAGGCGAAGACCGAGAGAAGAGGCGGCGCCTCCATGTAGCCCCAGGCCATGTGACGCGCCTCCGAAAGGTAAAGGAATTCATCGCGGTGAGGGTCCCAGGCAGGGCTCTGAAGGAAGAAAGGCAAGAGTAGCTTGATCAATGCAAGGATATAGATAAGATGGGTTGGTTTCATGGGAAAAAGATAAAAAGATCAGGGTAGACTCATGGGAGATTTTGACCAAAGGTACAAAATCGGTGTCCTCCTGCTGTTTTAAGTCCCTGTGAGGGCGCAATCCCCCCATCTTTGTCACCATCACCCCTGCGTCACTACACAGGATGGTTTATTTTTGGGAACAAATATTTGACTTATGGTATCCATCCGGGCTAGCACCTATTGTTGAGTGTATCCGTTCTCTAATTTGTTATGTATTTTAAAACCTTGTCTAAGGGGCCTTTATAAACGAAAGTTTTTAATGTAAGCATTTTCGTCTCATGCGGAGCTATGGTCATCTCGGGATCAGCATGCTGACACGACCGTTCAGGGTTGCTCCACATATTTCCTGTCTGGGCAGTATAGGTGGCAGCTACCCATTTCTTATCGTGAGATAGAGTGGCGATGAATGGCTTGTCAGCTTTAGTAGACTTGTAATATCTGGTTATTCCATCCTCATCTTTTTGAACTCTGGTATTGGGTATAGGCCAAGTATATGAAACCAGATAACGGCAGGGTAACCATTTGTTTAATGGCATAGTCAGCCTTTCAGGTGTTTCAGCAGCTAACAACTCAAAGCCGTTTTTATCATGAATATAAAATCTTTCCAATAGTGTATCGGAGAATTCGGAATAAAGCTTGACACAAGTAACAGCCTGCAAATGTTCATAAACTGTATTTGTCTGATTGGTAAATGTATAACTATATTCAAGACCGGTAGTATCAAGTGTAACCTTAGCAATTAATTTCATGCCATCATTGAGTATTGATTCATAGGTAAGCGCGTTATGACTTATTTTCCAAACAGGTGCGGTTCTTTTATTCATTTTGCCGAGAGAAACCAGATACAAATGTTGACTCGTACGATTTTGCCGGTTTAACCCAGTTACATGTTCGGGAAATTCAATTTCAATTCCTCTTTCTGTATCAGGTTGATTTGGTAAAAGCAATTTTAATAACGGATAATCTTTATTTATAACGGATAATTTCAATCCTGTTCTTTTATCACTTAAGATCAAGTGATTCTGCCCGAAAGTGAACAATTCACATGCCGATAAAAAAATTAGAATAATAACCCGTTTCATCTTAAAAATAGGTTTAATCAATAATCTGAAATTTAAACAAAAAAATGGAATTGAACAGTATAGCGCAGTCACATGACGAAATTAAACTGTAATGTTCTGTCTGCTGCATGATGATTAGTGATTAAAGAACTTCCTCCACAGATGAGTTTTCCCTCTTTCTTAATAATCATAACTCAAATGTACTATTAAAAAGAGTTCAGGTAAATGGAAAATGGAATACGCCCCTTATGAGATTTCGGTGGATTTGATTGAGTTCTTTGAGACTGTATCAAATGAGCAAAAGGATATTTATCAAAAAACAGAGAAGATCCTTACTATCATTAGTAGGGGTAGTTTTTTAAATCATGTAGAATATGATTGGCTTGAGAATATAAAATCCGATATTTCCAACAAAGTCATTGACGAGCTCGTTCATTTGAGCAGACTGTTGGATCCGGAAAAGGACATTGATCTTATGGTAAGAATTTCAAATGCGATTTTTCATTTTGATACCGTCAACGAAGATGCCCTTCGTATTAAATGTAAAAGCCTTGCTTATATAGGCAGGCATTCGCTAGCAAAGAATGCATATGAACACTTCCTTAAAGATTACCAAAAAATGTATGGGGAACCATTTTCGATTTCTTTTAATGAGTTAGTAGCTACATAGTTGTTTTAACTTTAATCTCTCGAACTAAAAAGCCCTCAGTTCGAACCCAAACTGAAAGCTTTCGCTGTATTTCGCTGCCCAAACTTGCCGGATGGTGCTGACCCATAAATATCTAGCTGATTAAGCCAACGGTGTGGAATATAGAATTGTTAAACTTATCAACCATACGTGATTTATCCCCCTAATCTCGAAAATAAAAAGAGGATAGTCCCGGAATAGAACTACATTACAGGAATGCAGGTTATTCTATCTGCATATAAATAAAACAAAATGTCAAACATTGTGGAAGTTGTTACCTCAGAAAAAAATCTGGTTTCTGTTGGGAAAGGCATGAGGGCGGCGGGTCTGGAAGAACTTTTAAGCAAAGGAGGGCCTTATACCGTCTTTGCTCCGACAGACATTGCATTTGGCAAATTACACACAGGTGAATGGCAGGAGTTGCTTAAACCTGAGAACAAAGCAAAGTTGGCAGGCATAATGAATAATTATGTCGTAAAAGGAAAGACGGCATTCAAAGACCTCACACATGGGAAGAAATTAAAGACCCTTGGAGAAAAAGAGCTTGCCGTAAAAGTGGCTGATGGCCATGTCGATATCGACGGTGCACGAATTCAGGGCCGGGATTTGGAAGCATCCAACGGCGTAATACATGCCCTTGACAGGGTTCTACCATTTAAATAAACTTCATTAGTGTCTGCTTTAACCACCAGTATGTCGCGCTGGTGGTTTTTAGTCTTTCCCTTATTGAAGAGGAGTTCCAGCTAATCAACGAAAGGAGTGCTGATTATCCTCTTCAGAAACGCTTTTTACAGGGCATATTGAATCACTATTTGAATCCTGCCGTAATAATGCAATTTTCCGGCAGGAACCGGAAACCCATTTAAAGAGAAAATTCCTATCATTTTAAGATATGATTAAAGTTAAAAAAGAAGGGGTTGTATTAAAAAAAACCGCCTTAGAATTTGAGAGCGAAGGTGTATTAAACCCGGCGGTAATAGCTGACGAGGACGGTATTCACCTATTTTATAGAGCGGTTGGGAAAGGCAATTACTCCAGTGTCGGGTATTGCAAATTAAAACAGCCTTTAATAGTTGAAGAACGATCAACCAGACCTGTTCTTTTCCGTGAGTTTGGCTATGAATCGCATGGGATAGAGGACCCCAGGATTACAAAGATCGGGGATCTGTACTATCTCACCTACACTGCCTATGACGGAGTAAATGCATTGGGAGCTTTGGCTGTATCAAAAAATCTAAAGGATTTTGACAAGGTAGGGCTGATAGTGCCTAGGATGGGTTACAGTGAGTTTAGCCAACTGGCCGAATCGAAAGGTGCTATTGATAAAAAATACCTTCGGTATAATATTCATGGCGGAATCCATGAAGATAAGGAGAAGGAAACATTTATTTGGGATAAGAATGTGATTTTCTTTCCCAGGAGGATCAACGGCAAATTGTGTTTTCTTCATCGTGTGCGTCCCGATATCCAAATCGTCGCCGTAAATGATTTGAACGAGCTTACTAATGAGTTCTGGATGAACTATTTTCTTCGTTTTGGTGAAAGTATATTGCTTTCACCAAAGTATCAGCATGAAGTGAGCTATATAGGAGGAGGGTGCCCTCCTATCGAAACCGAGCAAGGGTGGCTATTGATTTATCATGGTGTACACGACACCATAAAAGGATATGTTTATTCTGCCTGTGCGGCTTTGCTTGATCTTCAAAACCCCCAAAAAGAAATTGCTCGCCTTCCATATGCCTTGTTTAAGCCGGAATATGATTGGGAATTGAGGGGAGAAGTGGACAATGTCTGCTTTCCCACCGGTGCCATTCTATCCGAAGATACGCTATACATATATTATGGCGCGGCCGACGAACAAATTGCATGCGCCTCTGTCAGCATTTCTGCATTAATTGAAGAATTAATACTTAATAAAAACGATCATGACAAATAAAATACATCCCAGGAAGAATACGTTGCCGGAAATTTTATTCATTACCACTTATCCACCCAGGGAATGTGGTATTGCCACTTATTCACAGGATTTGCTAAAAGCGCTTGATAATCAATTTAGCAATTCATTTACTTTAACAGTATGTCCTCTGGAGTCGGCGATTGAAAAACATATCTATACCGATGAAATAAAATATATGCTGGATGTTGATCAGCCGGGTGGGTTTACCAGCCTGGCAAAAAAAATCAATGCCAATTCAGCTATTCGGATAGTACTGATTCAGCATGAATTTGGGCTCTTTGATAAAAAGGAAGCGGAATTTATACAATTCATGAATATACTGACCAAGCCTGTTATTATTGCCTTTCATACTGTGCTGCCGCACCCCAATGAGTTACTGAAGAAAAATGTAAAAAACATATGCAATCTCGCTGATTCTATTATCGTCATGACAGCTTCTTCGGCGGACATTCTGATTAAGGATTATGAGGCACAGAACAATAAAATTACAGTTATCTCCCATGGTACACACTTAGTTCCGCATATAGACAAACAGGTCCTGAAAGAAAAGTATCAACTGCAAGGCAAAAAAGTTCTTTCCACATTTGGATTGTTAAGCTCAGGGAAAAATATAGAAACCACTTTGAAGGCATTGCCTGCAGTATTGGAATTAAACCCCGAAGTACTATTCCTTATCATTGGCAAAACACACCCATCCGTAATAAAACAGGAAGGAGAAAAATACAGAAACATGCTGGAAGATATGGTTATGGAGTTGAAGTTGCAATCTCATGTGCGGTTTATTAATCATTTTTTACCTCTTTCAGATTTGTTGGAATATTTACAGCTCACGGATATTTACCTGTTTACTTCCAAAGATCCCAACCAGGCCGTGAGTGGGACGTTTTCTTATGCCATCAGTTGTGGGTGTCCGGTCATTTCTACCCCAATCCCTCATGCGCGTGAAGTATTAAAGGGTGATGCCGGGATTATTTTTGATTTCGAGAATTCACAGCAACTAGGTCAGGCAATATCGAGTTTATTGAAAAATGAAGAATTGAGAAGGAGCATTGGCTCAAACGGGTTGCACCGTATGGCCTCTACAGCCTGGGAGAATTCCGCGATTGCCCATGTCATGTTGTTTGAAAAAATATGCGAGGGAGAAATTCAGTTGCGGTATAATTTACCGGCCATCAACATGAGTTATATAAAAAATATGACAACGGATGTCGGGATAATACAGTTCTCTAAATTGAACAATCCCGATATTGACTCCGGGTATACATTAGATGACAATGCACGGGCATTAATTGCAATGTGCCGGCATTTTGAGTTGACCAGGGATGAAAATGATTTGAAGTATATAACTATCTATCTTCGATTTATTAAATACTGCCAGCAGGATAGCGGCAACTTTCTGAACTATGTAAATGAAAAGAAGGAGTTTACAAAACAGAATAATTCCACCAATCTTGAAGATTCCAATGGAAGGGCTATTTGGGCGCTTGGTTATTTTCTTTTTATAAAAGATATATTACCTGAGGCACTTGTACGTGATGCAGAATCAATCATGCAGGCCGCTTTGCCTAATATAAACAGGATTTATTCAACAAGGGCAATGGCATTTGCAGTAAAGGGTTTGTATCATTATAACGCCGGGAATAGATCTATTCATATTTCATCACTAATAAAAGAGCTTGCAAATCGGCTGGTCCAAATGTATCACCACGAGACAAGCAGCGAGTGGCGATGGTTCGAAAGTTACATTACCTATGCAAACAGCCTTTTGCCTGAAGCTTTATTGTGTGCATGGCTTGCGACCGACGATCCTATATATAAGGAAATTTCTAGGTCATCCTTTGATTTTCTTTTGGCTAAGATATTCTCAAAAAATACCATAAAAGTAATCTCAAATAAAGGTTGGTTATATAGAGATCGGGTGCTCGATCCAATGGCCACCGGCGGTGAACAGCCTATTGATGTAGCCTATACCATCCTCGCATTAAAGCAATTCTATACTGTATTTAAAGAGGAAGAGTATGGAAATAAAATGAAGACAGCCTTTGATTGGTTCTTAGGTAATAATCATCTGCATCAGATCATTTATAATCCACGTACTGGCGGGTGTTATGACGGTCTGGAAGAATACAGTGTAAACCTGAATCAGGGAGCCGAATCTACAATTAGTTATCTTCTGGCCCGTCTGACGTTGGACCCCGGTAGCCGTGATTTACGACATTATAAAAAAGAAGAAGAGGCCGGGCGGCAAAATAGATGGGATGAGCCTGTAGAGTCGTCTCGTATTAAAAATTCGATCAAGGTAAAATTCGATATGGACAATTTTCCCGGGCTCATTAATGATGTTCCTGTATCAGCTGCTCTTCTTTCCATTCACCAGCCGATTGATATTATTTAACGGACAGAACAAACTTAAAGGTTATAATTTCATCGTGTTCGACGAGTTGTTCGCATACCGTATGTAAAGAGCAATTCGAAGCTGCCCCATCGGTGCTTAATGGCATTCTCTATGAGATTCTGCGGGGTCGAAGGTCCCTATGGCAAATTCTCATTCATTTCCTCCTGTTACCATCATTTTAACCCCTCTGCCTAATCAGGCATTTTCTCCCTGTTAAAATTTGCCACTTTTGCCCCCTTGAAATCATTAGTTAAACCAATACGAATATTTATGACAACAAGACAAATCGAGCTTGTACAAAGCAGCTGGTCAAAGGTTGCAGCTATGGACACCTTAACTGTAGGAAGCAAGTTTTACAACAACCTTTTTGAGATTGCACCGCATTTAAAAATTATGTTCCGAAATACAAGTATAGAAGAACAATCAAAAAAGCTTCTGTCGATGCTTGGTTATGTTATAAGCAAACTAAACAAGCTGGATGATATTATCTATGAGGTAAAAAAGCTTGCTATGCGACATGTAGCATACGGCGTACATACCGAGGACTATGCGAATGTAGGAAATGCACTGATCTGGACATTACAACAGGCGCTTGGGGCTGATTGGAATAATGAACTTAAGGCTGCCTGGACAGAGGCATACATGATACTGGCAGAAGCAATGATCAATGCAACAAACAATTCAGCGAGTCCAAGGGTCGAGCCCTTGCAGGGGCGCTAAAAAAGAGGCACTTGGAAACTTCACTTTACCGGTCCCTTCTCAGCAGATAACTTAGAAGGTTTGTGTCGTCAACTATGCACCTCCTTTTTCCCGGGCGGGTCAACCCTGATTATTTTTGATCAACCAGTTTTAGAGCGAAGTTCAATTCTGTGTCCACGCCATGAAGCAGGTCTTCAATGGTAGGCTCGATCCAATAATCCGGAATTACACCCCTTCCTTTTGTATAGGTTACGGCATTAACCGTTTTGGTTAAGGGCACGGCAATGCTGATATGGCTGTTGGGCAACGTCAATTTTGCAAAAGACCTTGAAGTGGGGCCTTCCATTGCTCCCCCGGTTTCTTCGCCGACAAAGACAGCACGCTGGTTCGATTTCAGGAAACTACAGACGACGGCAGCCATCGATCCCGAAGCACCGTTGGCAAGTACGGTCAATTGTCCATCGAAATGATTGTCCCTGGGCTGTTGCTCCAGCAAAAGTGGTGTCCAACGCTGGTAGTATTCCTTCTTGATCTGATAATTGCCAATTGCGTTTTTATAAAAAATAGAGTCGGCCAGATAGAGGTCTTTCCCGTCCTCTAAATAATTACTTACCGCGGGCAAGCCAACATATCTCTTCTCGAGGTGATCAAAGTGCCGATAGGTTTTTTGCAATAAATATGCGATCAGTGTCTCACCGGTATTGTCTCCGCCCTCATTGTTTCTCAAGTCTAAAATAAGATGAGGTATTTTTTTAAGCCTGAGTTCGTTAAAAACCGCCGAATACAATGAATCGAAATTTTGCTTGAAGATCCGTCGATGCCACCCCAGAAAAGAACTGATCTTTAAATACGCCACGCCTGGCTTTAAATACCTAAACGTAAGCGGTGTGTCAAGAACCAGTCTTTCCTTATAAAAATTTTTATATGCCGCCCTTGTCAAACCATCAACCACCACGGTTTGTTTGATGGATGGTTCATCCACAGGGATGTACTCCAGGCGAAACGAAGTCGCCTGTTCCACAAAAAAGGGATACATCATATCAAATAGACTCTGCTCTTGGGTAGTCGAGTAATCTTCCAGGTGACGAAGCCTGAACGTTTGGATATAGCCATCGGCGGGGATGGCGGGGAGCAATAGATTCAAGATCTCTTCCATTGACCGGCCATTGATCGAAATAAGCTCCGAACCTGGTTTAATGGGAGATGGATTGAAGGCACTCTTTAAGATATAAAGCCGGCGATTGATGATCTTGAAGGTAAAAGGGAAACCCTTGATCCTGTTGAAATACTGCTCCGTAAAATAGCCGGTCGAAGGTTTGGCGATCAGATGCTCATCCTTTAGGCGGGCACAAGTGAGTGCAATGATTTTATAAAACTCTGTTTCGCCCATCGGTCTGTTGAGCAGTTCAAATTGCTTGTCCAAATAAGCAGTGATATTAACCGAGTCGGAATAGCGATACAGGCTCGGATAGATAGTTTCCAAAGTCTTTCTGAAAATCGAAAAGTCTTCTTGCAACGCCGTGATTGAATATTGTTTGGTAGTGGTGGTGTCCACGCTTGCTGTTTTTTGTGCCAGTGCGCCTATTGACAATATCGAGGAAATAAGCAGGAAGATAAATTTCATGTTGGCTATTTAATTGCCTGTTATCGTTGTTATATGAGTAAATATAAGAAGCAGATATAGAAAATGGGCCAAAAGAAGGGCTTTCACAGTCAAAAGGTTAAATTTCGGCAGTTGATCCGGAAATCTGTTTTATCAAGTACAGGACGTACTCGACGGTCCCCCACCACCGCCGTCTCCAACCTTCACCAACTATACCACGATGGCGATGTGTTCTACAAAAGGCAAACGATCAGTGCCTTTTTCCGAAAAATTTGGAATACGACGGATACAGTTTTCGAACCAGATTCTATCTAATCTCGAAATACTTTCTACATTAAGAAATTGACAATCAAATAGAATTTGTATTTCGTTTGTTTCCACAAGCTGCGCAAAAACTGCTTTATTCGTTCTGTATGGTTTACCACACTTTTTCGCCTCCTCACCTTCGAGCATAGGAACCTCCATTTGACATCGCCAACACCAAAGTATCTTCATAGTTTAAGTTTTAGGAAAGAAGCCCATTTTTGTAAGCACTTTCCACTCGTTCTTTTAATATAGAGATTAACTCAGGTTGCATAAATTCATATTCATCCTCAATATAGAGGCATACAATCTTCTTAATGTCGTAAATCTTGGGGAATTTGCCTCTGATATAATTTCTATGATGCTTTTCCATCACAACTATTGAGTCAGCCCACTTTAAAAGGTCTTCAGATAGAACGACATTTGCGTTTTTGTCGGTACCAGCGGACCTTACATCAAACCTTGGATCAGTTTGAAAAACTGCCTGCGCAGTAGCACTCCTCATCCTATTGATAGTGCAAACAAAAAGTATTTTCAGTTTTTGATCCATAAAGAGGTGGCAGTATTCGAACCACTTAAATTGCTAAGGGTCAATATATCACAAAAACTTTGGCCGATCAAGAAAAAATGGAACCCGTTACCAGAGCGGGTTTTAAAAATGGTCGACCTCCCAGTACAATTTTCGAATTTATTCATCATGGATTTACGCCGATTAGCCGCTCTAGCGATTTGATATTCAGCTTAAATACTCTATATTGAATATTTCAGGCAAATGAGCAAACACATGGACAGAATTTTAAATACGAGCAAACCGCTATCCTTCATCCTCGCGATACTATTCTATTTGGCTACATCCACGCTCATTTTGACAATACACGGACTGTCGCCTACTAATATGGCTGGGCCAGGACTGGACATAATTGTTTACCTACTCGCCATGGTCGGAGGTGCTGCTATTTTGGCAAAAAGTATTAAAACAGCAAAAACCAAGTCGTTCAATGGCTTTAGATTCATCAATATAATGGGTTCCCTGACAATGTTGATTCTTACATGTTACACGATAACAAAATAATCATGAATACCCTGGATATAGATACTGCTCTTTACAAACTGCAGCAATTGCTTTTTGAGGAAGCTGAGACAGGAAGCCACATTCGTACATTTGGCAGCAGTTTTTTAAAAAATTAGACAAATTGACGTTAATCCGCACCTTCTCTAGTTTTCCTTCCGGAATTCCTTAAAGGAGTCGTTCACATACACCAGCATATCTACACTCACAGCCTTTCGGCAAAAATCATAAGTGGGCCGGTAGCGGGACATGAATTGAGCGAGCGAGTCCCCCTGTAGATGGGTAAGATGAGATACATATCCAGGAGAAAAACGAAAATCCACATAATACTTTTCTTCTTCCTTGATAATTCTCTTTTTCAGATGCAGGCGTTGCCGAACCTCTGAAGAACCATGAGGGATCACATTCAGTTCTACGCCTACGCCGTCGCCCTGACGCTGGCGTTCCACCACCGGTTGTGGCTCCTGTTCATAGATCCAGGCATAGATCTGCCTGCGCTCCAGGCTGTCGATTTGATAATTGCTCAGACCACCTACAGTCACCGTTTCGAGAGGCACAGGCCTAAGATCCAATAGAATGGGAAATTCTGCAGCGAGCATGGTAGAAGTGATACGAAAGGTGTCCGCCCGATAGCCGACAAATGAGAAGATCATGCTATCGCCCGCCTGCGCATTGATCCTGTAATTGCCCTGTTCATCGGAAAGCGAGTGTTTCCGTTGAGTCTTGTTGAATATATTTACCGAACTTAATATTTCCAGGTTCTCCCTCTTATGCACCGTACCGAAAAGAGATGTCTGGCCAAAACCAGCAAAAGTTGGGAGAAGGAAAGGTAAAAAGCAAAGGATTTGTCGCATACTGGACTGTAATTTAAGGGCATTTGTACATAAATAAAAAAGCTCGCAGAAGATTGATTAAATTTACCCTTGGAATAGCCTCCTTGGCATTTTATTAGCTATTATGATAGATTTACCTCATGCAGAGAATCAAATTCACCGTGTAACGAATTTTCAAGACCTTGTTTCTACGCCATTTAAAGGAGCAATCAATGCAATTTGTTGGGTTCGTACACTAATAGGTGATTTTTCTGAGATCGTTAAAAAGGTAGAGCTAACCGGAAATATAACGATAGTTGAACAAGAGGAACTTTGCGAACTTCATTTGACTGAACAAGGGCAGCTTGCCCGTGAAATTCTTTTAGATGACTTGAAGACATTGAAAGCTCATGGCGCATCGCCAATCCTTAATGTGATCAAATACTATGATCGGGATGACACCTACCCGTTTTTTCCAACTGATGTTTATTCTTTTCATGTAGATCGCTCCCCTATACCAATCGATACCTTTTTATGCACTTACCATGGCGAGTCGAGTGAAATATTGTCAAATTCACAAGGCAAAAAGAAAGTACTTATTCCAGAAATACGTGATGAACTAAAAAGACTATATGATGGAGCAGATGAAGGTTTTGAATCGTTCTTAAGCGAACATTTCTTTGATCTACACTATCAAGCTGAACCTGATGCACGCCCAATAAGCTTAGGCCTTGGTCACTTGTGGAGGTTAGCGGTTGATCATCCTGAAAGCCAGGTTCCTCCTTGTCTTCACCGTGCACCAAGGGAAAAATCCGGACAGAATAGATTGTTGTTGATCTGTTGAACGCAAATGTCAGATATGGATTCAACTTGACTTGTGAGCGAGGCGATTCAAGCATAAACGAGAAAAAGAACTCTTCGAACTAACAAGACCCACTTTATATAATCTTTCAATATATGGTTTGCTAGTCAGAAGATGTCAAGGCAGCTGTATAAAGAAAAAACATCTAACTTGTTACCATGAAATATATCGATTCTACATATGAGATGCTAGCATTCAAAGCCTTGAACAGAGATATTAATGAAATGTGGGTTGATTGGGCTATTCAGGTGATAGCAAGCGGATTCGAGAGCGAACACCTGTTAATCCTGGCCAGTATTTCGAAACCATACAACCAATTCTATTTGCAGGATCTGACTTCCAAAGTACTGGCAGAACTTTCACTGGATATTTCTTCGATGCAGATCGTAATATACAATTATGTGGTTTACTTAGTTAGCGAAGTGAAATCCGGAAATCGAAGTTCTTCTGAAGTTTTAAAGACTCTTAAGGATATCTATCTTGAACTAAATTTCGAAGAGTCACTTAGGGACTTTTATTTGTTGTCATTGGCATTAGAAGAGCTCAAGTATGAAAACCATCAGATGTATTGGCCGGGAGGGAAAAGGGGAAACATAAATTTCATAATCTCCGACTATTTTGAAGATTGGATAAAAAAACGCAAACCGATTGGTCTTTGATGGTAGAACATCACAAGATTCGAATCCCTATGGTTATGGATATGAACATATTAAAATTGGGGAAATTTTTATCAAAAAATGAAACCCGCTCTGGTGGCGGGTTTCAAAAAAAGTCGGGGTGGCTGTACATTTTTCGAACCAGTTGCCTTCAGATTTTCGGCATTTGGCTCTCATACATGATAGGATTAATTAATATATTTATACATTTAACTTATGAACAACAGGATATAATCTTCGCGGTTAAAGTGTACTATATGATAAAAGACCAAATTGAAATTCCTTTAAGCAAGGCAAAGCTGTCCAAACTTCTAGTTTTTAGTGTATTGTTTCTTGCCGGAGGTCTTTGGATAATGATTACCAATCCACAGACAGATAATCCTGTATTTAATAATCCCGTGGCCAAAGCATTTGCGTCTTATGGAGCGACAATTTTGGGATTGTTGGGTATATACTGGTTTACCAGAAAGTTGTTCGACCCTAAACCCAGGCTTATATTGAATGAACAGGGCATATGTGATAACACAACTGCTTTTAGGTTTGGGCTTATCCCTTGGTCGGATGTTTCTGAAATCTATGAAAGATCAATTCAGGCCTCCATAGCTTCAAAACAACGTTTCGTTACTATTGGGCTCTTGAGTCCTGATAAATATATCTCAAAGGAGACAAATTTGTTTAAAAGGAAATTGTTGGAAGCGAATGCCAGGAGTTATGGATCGCCGATTCATATTTCAACAAATGGGTTAAAAACCAATCATGCAGAGCTGTTGAATTTAGCCAAAACATATTTTGAAAAATATCGACAAAAAACGTGAAGATAATTGGACGTCCTTGGTGGTGGTTAGAGATCCCAGGATTCGAATCAACGCACATTGATTTTGAATGATCTTCATTCCACCATCAAGGATACTAAAAATAAAACCCGCCACCATGGCGGGTTTTGAATTATGGTCGGGAAGACAGGATTCGAACCTGCGACCCCCTGGTCCCAAACCAGGTGGAAGGCTTGTGACCCCTGCCAGACGCGACTTTCAGAATAGTGTTACGGAATCTATTTGTTTCTGACCTGATGTGAAAAAACTGATGATAGGAGGAAAAATTAAAAATTTGATTATAGTTCTCTCCTAAGCCTGGATCTTTAGTTTTGTAAGTTCATTTCAAGTCGAGGCTTCAGAAATAGTGTTATCGAAGAATCTTTGTTTCAATCAGGCCGTTGGGGTCCTCATCATCCCATCTCCTATCGACTACTTGAGCAGATGATCAAATAACTCTATTACCCAGAGCTTTCTCTGTAAAAGTAACGCCAAAATCGAATTAGACAACCTCTAAAAAAGGGGTTTTTCACCTTTTTTATTGCATGGGATTAATGTATCTTGTTTTTACGCATTCGCAGTTTTTTCCTACCCACAACAAAAAAACAATAGACTGCTCATAAACCTAAATCGTCTAAGTCTTTGAAAAGGATGCTGAGTCTGTTGCAAGATATCCCAAGTTTGATTACGATTGACTAATTAAATTAACTTATGGCAGAAGGACAGGGTGAATCCATAAATTCCACTAATAAAACAATTTCTTCGAAGGAATTAAGGAGGTTGTTGAAAAATCCATCAGAAGACATCATAAAATATTCTGATGAAGAAAGCACAATTATATTAGAGGGCTACGTCATTGAAGACGAATATATCATCCTTGATGACAGTATTAAAATTGACCTACGACTAACATTTAGAAACTGTACTTTCAATTGTGAAAAATCCCTTTTCATCGATGGCCTTGTTTGTAACGAGTATGTGACATTCGAAGGATGTAGTTTTTCCGATGGGATTTTTTTTCAGGGTGGGACATTTAAGAAAGAAGTATGTTTAAAATATGTTTATTTAAAGCATATCCACCTGTCGCATGGTACATTTGATAAAATTAGTATCTCTGGATATAATATACAAAAAATTTGGGTATCAGGAGCGAAATTTGAAAGTTTATATATAGGTGAGTATCTAGTGGGCGACAACATTGGTGAACTTACCATATTTGCTAGTCTAAATGAAGTAGGCAATATTGTTGTTAAAGAACAAAGTTTTGATAAAATATATTTGAGTGGAACTAATAAGGATAAAAAATTTGATTTTTCAAAAATAAAATGTAACACTGTTTCTATCACAAACTTCACGAATGAAGGATTTCTTAATTTTTATGGGATTGAACCAAAAAATTTAACCAATAATGAGAGATACTTTCAAATAATCAATAGCAATTTGGAGAAAGTTCAATTTTATAGGGCATTTTTTTCTCAGTATAAAGAGCTTATAATAATAGACAGCTTTATTACAGACAGCCTTTTTATCGGTTGCCTGTGGGACAACAATATTAGAGCATTATGGGGACCAGGATATGGCTCTTTTGAAAAGTCTTTAGAAACTGGTAGAAAAATTACTCGAAGCGAAACAGTTGCGATTAAAGAAGCATACAGACAACTTAAAATCTCCATGTCGAAGCATAGCGACAAAATTCAAGAAAATAAATTCTACGCCGAAGAATTGAATTTCCACAATAAAACCCTAAAATGGGAAAAACCGTGGAATAATCAGTTTTGGGATAAATTAATTTTACATTGGAGTAAAGTATTTAGTGATTATGGGCAAAGTTTTATCAAGCCCTTATTTTGGCTTTTATTTGGTCATCTTACTCTTTTTTTTGCAGCACTTTTACTAAAGGGATTTGCCCCTTTACATATATCTCTATGTAACCCAACTGCGGAAGGTTTTAAGAACGCTTTTGAGAAATATTTCATTTATATAAATCCATTGAGAAAGCTTGAAACCTCCCTTTCGGGATACTTAATAATTCTGGACCTACTAATGCGAATTTGGTCATCGTATATGATATACAACCTTATTAGAGCGTCTAGACGGTTTATTTCGTAATGCCTAAAATTATGTCACTAAAATCCTATTGATCTTTAGTGGGCTTTGCCACACGGTGTTTTCCAAGAATGATAAAAAATGTATGGCTTTTATCAAATTGTCAAGCGATTCGATGGTTTCTAATCCCAAGTCGGAAAACATTATTCAAACTTTCCCCATGACCCCAACCGAGCGCAAATCTTGCGATTTATGCCAGACAGGACTTCAGAAATAGGTATTATAAAAAGTTCTTTGTTTCTGCACTTGGATTGGGCTTCTTGTCATTTCGCCCTCTACCAATTACCTGAGCCGACGACCAAAATTGAAGCAACTGACCGTTACCTTCCAAAGTCTGTTTGAGCCTTTCCATGGGAGATTTGGAAAGCCAAAGTTTCAATTGAAGTTCTTTAATATGCTGTGGAGTATCTGTCATCTGTTTATCAGATCGAAAGTACGTAATTTCAGTTGTTTAACCCATTTTGAGATATATTCCCAGTCCAGACCATCGACGACAACTAGGCTTTTAATATCTTCTATCTGTACGGCGGATTGATAATCTTGTATCCAAATCAACTTCGAAATTAACAGGTCTTCCGGCGATACGACATAAATAGTTTTTCCGAAATAGTTCACTTTCACTCTACGGCCGAATTCCTCAAGCCTGAATGGATCATCTTTCAAGACAACAAAATCTGCCTTATAGCCGCTTGTATGGTCAATAATATTGAACATCTTAACAGGCCCTCTAATTGCATCTGTTATCCCATCCTTGTCACAATAAAACCCTTCTTTAAAGCTATTTACAAAAACATCCACGTTTTTAGCTTCAAGATGGATAATGAAGTCTATATCTCTGGTCATTCTTGGAACGGTATATAGCCCCATGGCTATGCTACCCGAAAGCATGTACGGTATATCATACTCATCAAGAACATCTGTAATTTTTTGAAAAAACGAGAGCATAGAAAAGTTAAGTTACTTTAAACTTCGCAACCAGGAAAAAGAGACAAAACTATATGTCCCACTTCTGGCCCAAACCTGGCCCAAATCGTGATATCAGGTCAAAAAACAAAAAAGCGAGCTGTAGACAACTCGCTGATTCTAAAGTCGGGAAGACAGGATTAACCTGTATTCCATAACTCATTTTATATCAATATGTTGTACCTTTCAGGCTTTTTTGGTAACCATCTAGGTCCCAACGGGTTGTAAAGAACTAACGTTTTCAAAGTTACGAATTTTGCCGCTTAGGAGCAAAAAAATCACCCCTCTTCCGCTACATGGTCGATGACATAATTAATGTAATACCATACGAAAAACCGCCCCATGTCAGTCCCTTCGATCTCTATCGGTGATAAATTCACCTTTGTAGAGCCGGACTCCAATAATTCCTGAAACTTCTCGGGCGTGAAACCTAATTCTTCCCGCATAAAATGCATCATTATATCCCCTCTTTGAATCTCGTCGTATTTCCGATCCTCAAACTTTTGGTGGGATATTTTTATAATCGATAACAGGTTCATAAGATGTATGCGCAATTAACCGGCTGCGCCCCATCTTTTATTATTTAATTCTCTTCTATTAGGCACCGAAGGCGCTCATACTCGGCTATTCCATCCAAATGAAAACCCTGCCCATAAGCCATTTGTATTAGCGCGTATAAGATCGCCTTTGCGTTGTCGGTCCTGATCCAGTCCGTCCCCTTTTCTTTGACGGCATCGGCCAGGGCATAAAGAAAAGGAAGAGGGTTAACGGGCAATGCCCTTGCATAGAATGCCTTAGCCTCCTGGCTAAAAGGAACATTTCTTAATGTAGTAGTCATATGAAAGTGCGCCCCTTGTCCGGCTGCGCCCCCGGCTAATAGTGATTATAGTTTCTTCAATATTTCCTTAGCCCAGTAAACAGCCCCAGGGCTTAAATGTCTCTGCCATGCCCCCTCGGACGGGCACCACCTAAAACCATTTGCTTTTAGCTTTTTCCGGGTCTCTTCGACGGGGATACTGTCGAAGAATAACTGTACGCGGTTGGCTTCCACATTTTCAACCAAACGAACCCCGTTTATTGTGGCTTCGTTAGTTTCCTGCGCCGCCTGCTGTTTAAGGAACTCAAGACGCTTCCTTACCCGGCTAATCTCGGCATTGTTGTTTTGGAGGGCGTAGCTGCGAAAACCCACCCGCCCTCCGAAGCGTGGATTATTCAACTCTACCCACATTTTTTCCGTAGCAAAGGGTAACTTTAAAAACCCGTCCTTGTCCTGCTTCTTGATGCATTTATTCGCGGCTTTCATGAATTCCTGGCTACCTTTCAAGTCTGCCAACTTTTGCTCTAGCTTTTGGATTGCCTGGGGATCATCAGAAAAAATGGCCTGATTATTTTCTATCGCTGCGGCCTTTTGTTCGTAATGTTTGGCTTTATCCTGGGCCTCGAAGGATTTGCCGAAGGTGTTATGTATCTTTTTCCTGAAATTCCGATCCCGGTGCTCGGAATGATGGCCGACCAGGATCGGCTGGCCGAAGGGGATGCAGTCAGCCATTTTCTTTGCCGAATTATACAAAACCTCAGCCTTTTTGTCATTTTTGGCGGCTTGATTTTCGGCATGGTCAATGCGGTTTTGCCGCCTTTCTTCAAAGTTGTGTTTCATAAAAGAATACGCCCCTTGTCCGGCTGCGCCCCCGGCCTATGATTAATGAATAGTGAACAGGTGTTTTGATTAGCCCGCCTTTAATAGATTCCTGCGGGCCAATGCTATCAGGCCCAACTGCTTTTTAAACTTGCTTTCTAATGCCTGGAGCTTTTGGAGATTGCTAACTACGGTCCCGATATACTCAATATGCGGGGTGCTTTCGGCTATCAACTGCCGAACATCCGCAACGCGGGCGAATTCAATACAAGTACCTTTAAGAATAGGCTCAAAGCGGCGGGAAACCCACAACGTATATACCAACCAGTAATAGCAGTATATATCCTGCGGGGCGCATGTAAAAACAAAGCAATTCGGGTTAGGGGAATAAGCGGGCCTGCCGGTATGGCGACCGCGGGACAGGATGAAAAAGGAGGACGGCGGAGCCGCGGCGGCGGGCGAATGATACTTAATAGTGAAAGGCTGCATACAGTAAGGTTTTTATGACCTTTTTCGCCCGGAAAACATTTTCACAAAGAAAAAAGGGCAAAAAAGAAAGGCGTAGCTCACAAACTGCTTTTCTTTTTCGCCATAAATCCGTGGGGAACAAACGCGGCCAGACAGGGGATGCTGGTGCAGGATCAGAAGCCGAAAAGCAGAACTGCCGTTTTAAGCGGCGAAAACTCCCCGGTTTGTATTTTACGCCGCTTTTTTGCCCTTTTGATTTGGGAAAGTTATTGTGTAATTGATTTTCTTGCCAATACTGGCAATTAAAATACCGTGTTTTTCCCGTTGTGTATCAATGCAATTTATCGTAGGATTACAAGTGAGTATATATGAAATTCAAAATATCTCTAAAAGGAGATTATTAGAATTAAGCAAAAATTATGTATTCATTCAATTAAACCCCATAAATCATGAGACTATCCCTACTTGCCTTTACGATAATCATATTATTCAATCAGTGTGATGACAAATTAAAGTTCATTGATAAAGAAGTTTTGATAGCTAGATCAAATCCGCTAACAAAAACCACAATCAAAGTACCAGAAAGCTGTGGCAAGTTTAACCAGGGAGTAAAGATTTCATTAGATGCAAAAATCCGGTGCAATGCCTGTGTATTTTCGCCACTTTGCATAAAAGGAGATTCTTTAGGTATTCACTGATTGCGCCTTGTATTAAGGCTTCCTTTTCCTTTTCTTCTTTTTCTTCGAAAATGCCGGGTCGAGGTCAGGGCCGGCGTGATCGGCAGACATAAGATTTTTAATAAGCTCCAGGGAAATTTCCATCTTGAACCGTTCGATACTTTCAGGGTCTTTTAAATGGGCATCTTTAGGAGGTTTGGAGGCCGATTGGGGCGCAGCAGGTTTATATTTGAGTGAGCTAAACAACGATTCCAGGGTATAACCCAATTCCTCGGCGCTGAATATCGTCCGGTTAAAAGGATCAATAAAACTGACCTGCCGGATATCGCCGTTCTTATTTCTTTCAAAATGGCATTGGACATTTTTCTCCTGTAATCCAGCTATGATTCCTTCCAGGGTGCCGTGCTTGGCAACTACGGCATCCACCTTTGCCTGTATGTATTTCTTATAGGCCACCTTCTTAACCTTATTCTGTTCGAATTTCTTTTCCAGGCAGGGCAGGGTCGGGCTGGTATAAATAGAGCTGGCTTTGATTGGAACACCAATTTTGTAACCGTCTTTATCCACCATGCTATAGCTCAAACCCCGGTTGACATATTGACGGCTGCCTATTGCTCCCCGGTAGGCCGTAATATTGTATTGTCGAAGAATCGCATTCAATTCCTCCAATGAAGTGTATTTATAGTTGACAGTAACTTCTCGGACAATATTGCTAATTGTTGCCTTGGTCTCAGCTTTTCCATATTTGGCAGCTTCCAGGCTGGACAGTGCAGGCGTAACAGGTTTCCCTTGTTTTCGCCCTTCCGCTTGAATAAGACCGTATTCCTTTTCCAGGGCTTTCCTGGCAAGTTCCGATTTTCTCTGCACCAGGTTATGTAGATCAATGGTTTTTCCGTTCGCTTTAATCGGAGTGGTAACTATATGAATGTGGGAGTGATTGGCGTCATCATGCCGGTAAACAAGGTATGGCTGATTTCCAAAACCAATGCGCTCCATATAGCTTGTAGCAATATTTTGCAAGGTTTCTGTGTCCGGCTTTTCTCCTGGGGGAAAGTTTAAAGAAATATGTAGGGCGTTGGTTTTTACCTTTTGGCTTTTTTTGTTCAATTGTTCAAACCGTTGCAGCTTTTGAGAAAACGACAACTCCGATACCTCGCAGGCAAATTTTGTTGCCAGGATCAGCTCTGCCTTTCCCTGTTGCACCTTTTGTTCGTTGTAGTTGAGGACACCCTTGATGGATTTCCCGCTTTTCATTCGGACAACCATTGTTTGGACAATTTTGATATGATTTCCAATAACCGGTCGATCTTTGCCTCTAATTGCAGGTATTCATTAAAAGCAGTTTTGGCGTAAAACTCCTTACGCCGTGGTTCCGGGTAAGTATTGAACAGGCGGGTGATCTGGTTGATATTAACGCCAATGGCTCTGATCTGTCCCCGGAGGCTCGCTAATTCTTCCATTAGCAAATCCATTGTTTCATCATGGGTATAGACCTGGATAGGCCGGTTATTGATAATATCGCGTACTAACCCGCTAATGGTCTCGTCTTTGGTCATGTCGGCCAGGCGCTTCAACTCCTGGTATTTGGCTTGGTTGATCCTGGTCATTACCGGGCGTTCCAGCCTGTCTTCTCCCTTCGTTTCTCCCTTCCTCATAGTTCAACCTTTTAAATCTGTCAAAAATGACTGGCACGGCAGGCCAGCATTTGGTTTTCGTGAAACGAAAACCACTGTGTTGATTACAACACTATATCTTGCTCCGTGCTGTAAACAGCACGGTCAAACCCTCAATGGCCGAAGGCCAAAGAAAGACTTTGATAATAGCTTGGTTGAGTAGCTACCTTTATAGCAGGCCTACTCCATATTTATATGTCGCCTCCGCAGGAGCAGGGGACATACGTAAGAAAATGAATGCGGTTGCATTTCATTCCTTCTTACCATTGCTTGGTTTATCAGGACTTGGCAGGTGCAGCAACTTATTAGGGTTTATGCTGGAAACTTGTAAAGCCATGAGTATTTTGCCGGTCTCTTGTAACAAACCAGGAAAAAGGCCTTTCAGGCATTCAACCTCGTCCTTGCCAAGCTGGCGGCTATTGTTCTTCTTTACATCATATAAAGCCCAGGAATCCGAAAATTTGCAGATATAGTACATAACCTCTGTTTTTAATCATTTTACTTCATCACTTCAAAAGCGCCCGGAATGGATCAATGGATATTTTTGTTGAATAGCCAGGGTTCGGCGCTTAAAACCGACATAATCCAGTTCCGGGCAATATTTTTCCAGCCTTTCAAAAAATTGCCGCTTTTGCTTTTCCACCGCTTTTTTTCATAGAACAGGAAAAAATGCTCGGCTTCCCGGTCGGGCATACCTTTTTGAGTAAAGTAGATTTTAACGTCCTGGATGCTCGGCGGCATGGTGCTGGTGAAAAAAGCTTGTTCTTTCATGAGTAAATGATTTAGGTAAATCAGTTCCTTTTTCGGGCTGGTTTGGTTTCTGGATAGTAGTCTCTCTTTCTATCGGTTAATACCCTGTTCAAGTCGTCAGCATCATAATAGATCGAGCCACCAATTTTTGTATGGGGCAGCGTTCCATTACTGCGGAGGTTTTGCAAGGTGCCAGTAGAAATATTCAGCAGCTTCTTGACCTCATAGGATTTCATCCACCTTTTAGTAGGTAGGGGGGCATTGTTCTGTATGATGGTTCTTATGGAAAGCAGCAGGTCTTCTTTAAATTCCTGCAAGTCCCCCAGGGTTACGAGCTGATCCCGGTAGACCCTATTGGCTGGTTGTAACGGTATTTCTTTCGCCTTATCCATACTGCACGATTTCTAAGGCGAATATATATTGGCGGGAAAGGGAAACTTCAGAGTATGATCCGAGGCTCGGAAAAATATTTCGTAAATTACTGTTGATTAGCAAAAAACGAATTATTTTTATGTATATCTGAAAAAAATGTGAAGTACCTTTCTAGTTTAGGAAATGAATAGATTCCTTCTATTATCTTTTACTATAAGGCAGCACAATTTACTTTGGTACGAATACACCAATTGAAAAAGCCAACCTCGATTCTATGAATCTAATAAAAGAAATTAGAGTTTTTGTTTCTTGTCCGGGAGATGTCACGCAAGAAAAAGACTTAGTAAAGAAATGTTGCGATAGTTTACAAAACGCATACCATAACACAAATACGCCTGTAAGGTTTCATGTACAAGATTGGAGAAATATTGTAGGAGATTTTGACCGGCGGCCCCAAGAAATTATCAATAGCGTTTTTAAAGATTATGACATATACTTAGGTATCTTATGGAAAAGGTTCGGATCTACTACTGGCGGAGTTAATGAGGATGGGAAAATCTATCAATCTGGTACCGAAGAAGAGTTTGATGAGGCAATTAAAAAGAAACAATTTAATGATAGAGTTAAAGTATATTTTTTTTTTAAAGAACTTTCTGCTGACGAGAATGCCGCAGGGGATTCCCAAATTGAACTTGTAAAATCCTTTAAGGCAAAAATTTCATCTATAAGCTTCGTTAATATAATAAATTATATAATTGAACCGGATGATTTTATTTTTAAAGTAAACCAGCTACTCACTGAATTTGTAAAAGTAAATTTTTTTGAGAAATCTTTAGGATTTAAAGCTTCTTTAGATAAAGAGGCATTAGAAAAGGTAACCTCCTTTTTGCGTGAGCAGGCATTGCTACTTACAAGTAAAATTAAATCTCATTATATACCCAGAAGTTTAACTAATCTTAGAACATCTGCGGCTGAATTTGACTTCTACTTTGATAAGAAACCCGTCGTTCGTTTAAGAGAATTACTGAAATCAAATAAACTTATAAGTCTTTTGGGTAATGCAGGTTCAGGAAAATCAATGGAATTATTTAATCTAGCACTCAATTACTCGAAAGCCGACGATCTCTATTTCCCAATATATGTAAAATGCAATAAGTATAATAATGAAAAAATTGATGATTTCTTACCTAATATTTGGAAAGTAATTCCCGTTCAAAACTGTCTATTTTTAATGGATGGTTTAGACGAAATAAAAAGAGAATTCTTTAATAATTTTTTGGAAAACCTTAATGAGTTTTATGTAACACATCCCGATGTTACAATAGTGATTTCTTCGCGACTTAATTTCTACAATAATCCCGAAGTTAACGGCCTTGAAACACTCCCTGGTTTTCAAGTCTTCAGCATCAACGATTTTGACCTATCCGAAGTTGAGCATTATGCTACAGCTTTTTTAAATAAGTCAGGGAAGACGTTTATTGATGAAGCCTTTAGAGAAAATTATAATGATCTATTGCCAAGACCCTTTTTTTTGAATATTTTGCTAGAAGTATATCAAGCTGAAGGGCATTTAAAAGGTGGAAGAGCAGGCATTTACAAGCAATTTATTGACCTACAAATACATTCAGATAAAAATCGCTTTAAATCAAGCTTGGAGGTAAGCACGTTTAAAAATGAACTGGTTTATTTACTTCAAAGGATAGCATTGATAATGGAAATAACAGGTAACAACTATATTTCCACAGAAGACTTAAAGAAGATATCTGAAACAGAAGACAATTTATCTTTATTAATTTATTTTCCTCTTTTTACCAAAAGCACCCAATATCCAGACCAATGGTATTTTGAGCATAATAATATACAAGAATATTTTGCAGCCATCGCATTAAAGGAAAAACCGGCAACTGAAATAAAGCAATTCATTACTATTCCACCCGACTATTCAATAATTAATCCAAGTTGGGTAAATACACTTTCCTTTTTAATAAGTATCATAAACAAAGAAGTATCCAAACAACTGATCGATTATCTTATCGAGGCGCAGCCTGAGGTGATTATAAAATTCGAACAAGATAGAGTTGATGAAAATATCAGATTAATAGTTATTCAATGGATTTTTGAAGATTGCAAATTAAAAAATATTTGGCTAAGGTCAAACCGATTTACGGATAGGGAATTTGCGAAATTTTCTAATTTCACCGCAGGATTTGACTTTTTATATAACCAACTAAATGATAACGAAAATAGCATTTTGATAAAATATAATGCTTTATCAGTTATCGAGCACTTTAGCAATATTAGCCTATACCAAAAAGGAATTTTGAAGGAAGCAATATTCAAATTTATTGAAACACCTTCAATAACCCCTTCTTATCTTCATTATGGGCTTTATGCTTTAGGGCAATTAGGCATCAATGATATAAAGACAGTCCAAAAAGCACTAATTGATTTTGGAGAAAGAACTAACGAATATGTGCGTTCAGGTTTATATAAGCTGATAAATAGTTCAGGTAGTGTTGACAATAATATACAATATTATTTGGATGGGGTATTGCTACTTCAATCTACTGGAGATCCAGATAGAAGTGATACATCTTTGTTAGACGAGGCTTTTGCCTTGGAGCGAGGTTTATTGCTGTTATCTTCGTTTGCTGCTATAAAAACATTTTGGGAATTTATTTTTAAAAATGAGCGCATTATTTCCAGTTATCATTTTCATGATTTTAATAAAGTTATTGAAACAATCGTTGAAAAGTGTGTTACCTTAAGTAGAACAAGTCCTGAAATGTACGAGCTTGTTTTCAAGGCACTACAAGTATTTGGAAAATTTCAGAATGATAAACCTTGTAAAATTTTAATTTCATTTTTTGAAAAAACAAATTCTCAAGAAACAGTTTTTCTTGATATTTCTGAAAAGATTGAAAAAGATTATATAAAATATTATTTACTCGCCTTATTATTGAATGAACATTTATTAAACAAGATATTCGAAAAGCATGCAAAGGAAGAAATAAGCAAAGAATTTTTGTTGTCCTTACATGAGGCATTGTTTTATCATTCAGGTGTACAAATACAACCTGATATTATTGAATTATTTGAATCAAAATTAGTAGAAAAAGCAGGTTTTGAAAGAAAAAGGGCGAGTCAACAATATGGCACCTCCGCTAAAGAAGACCGTTTTCAAAAAGACTTTGATCTTCTCTTTGACGTGCAATCCTTTAAAAAAGAAGTAACTGCTACACTTAATCAATTAAGCAAAACCGAATTTTCACAGGTTGATATAAATTCCATCAGAGCCATAAGAAATAAGGATACTGATATAACTGTATCAGTATCCGTAATAAGATTTCTAAATACAATATTGCCAAATGGAGGTATGGTAACCAAAGCTTACGCGAATTCTATTCTTCAAAATGATCACGTTCTGAAGAATATACTTATAGACCAAATTTATAACTCATTTAATAATAGAAAAACTTTAAAAGTAAACGACCCGCAGAAAATATTTCTTAGTGACTGGTGTACTTCTGTGATGCTTCAAATGAAGGATAAAGAATTCTATTTTCAAAACTATCCCATTATTTGGAGCTTCTTTGATTGGTTTGATTTGGACTTACCTGCTGATTTACTACTTAATTATACTGTATGGCCCTATTTAACTTCACCCGATGTTAATAATCCGTTTATAAAAATTGAAGAAAAGGTTGGCAAACAGAAGCTCCAAGAAAAAGTATTGGAAAATATAAATAAAGGATTAAATAGTGAAGGGGCATGGAAAAATAATTTCATTTATGCTATTTATCATAGAATTGCTTCGATTTACCCTAATCTAGTCAAAGGACTGTCAAATAAAGAAATTCATGAAAATTATAGAAAAGAGGTTTTTGAATATTACGTTCAAACGAATGCTGACTTTATTATCTGCCAGGAAGTTTTGACCAAATTAGACATTAATGATTCTTTTGCTTGGACTCTGATCAATAATCAAATAAACAGGTCCGAGGCAATCACTGAGCTTTTAGATTTGTTAAACGCTAGACTTTTCGATCCGAATGTTTCGCCTGAAAATCAGCTTCAAGCCGCTAAATTCTTGATTCAATTGAACCAAATATCGGGGCTAGAGTATGTAGGGGAAAAAGTTTTGAAGGAGCAGAATTCTGAAAACAGTTCCGTTGCGTTACAGCATTTGAATATGATTAAATCAATTAAAGCGTTACCCACTCTATTCAAACTTTTAGACTATAGTGTAAGCGATGCATTTGAGAGTATTGATTTTACCAGATTATATCAAAATGTAATTAATGCATTTTTTAGTATTGGACTATCTTCATTGGAGAATCTAAATGTTGTGACTAATGAGTTAAAAAAATTTGTTGATAATCACCCACAATGCAGTTATATAAATGCCCTTATAGACAATATGGTGTTTCAATATTCTCTTATTAAATCCAAGAGCATTACTATTTCTGAAGCTTTACAAAATGTCAACTCTTTTCTTCCAGCCAAGAAAAGCGAGTTAAACAAAGTAAGAAATATAAAAATCAAAGAAGAAAGGGAAAAATACAAAAAGAACGCAGTTAGGCGGTGGCGTATGAAAACCTGGATGGTTCTTGGCAGTTTCATTGTCGTCTTTATTTTATCAGTGTCTATTTTATTTATTCTGAATGACTTTAGTTACAATAAGGTTATTGTTAGTTTTAAGAAAATAAAAGAGACCCCATTTTTTTTGGGATACTCAGTTTTTCTGGCAATGGGAGGTTCAGTTTCTGTCGGCTATTTTTTATTACAGTATCCTAATAAATCCAATTTATCCAAGTTTGAAGAGAGAGTTGAATATCCGGCAGATCTTGCCCTTTTACCAGAACAAGTATAAGTTACAAAAAAATAATGGCGCTCCAGGAGCTCTAAAAGTAGAAATCAAAATAGAGAGACAATAATAATCAGTAATTTTCAGTTACTCAAATTTGCAAAGAGCCATAAATCTTGTGCCAAGGTCAGATACCGTTATCATAGACAATCCATCTCCTGTAGTTTGAATTTCGGTAATCAATCTCAGTCTGATCAAGTTATCTAAAACGATATAAAAATTGCCGAATTCTGAATAATGATTATACTTCTCAAGTGAATCATCTACTGTCAAAACTTTATCACGATTAACTCTAATAATTCTCTTTTCTGTAAACAATCCGTTGCGTAAGGAATGACCACCAATAAATACTGTATATACATATTCAAATATCTCAGCATCTTCATTTGTTAGTTGCCTCAAAATACTGGAATACAAAGTTGTATTTGCTTTAGAGCCCATCTCAACGGTATGGACCAACAGAGCAGCCCATTTCTCTTGAAGGCTTTCATCTTCCTCGAATGACGCCGCGTCCAATAGCGGAGCCAATACCTTTAATGAAACTTTTTGAGTCTTAATATTATTATCCTTTAGAAACAATTCCGCCTTTTCGACAATTTTAACCTGGTTTTTTAATCTCCAATATTTAATATGATCCGCAAATAATAACCCCACCTCTTCTAAAGGGGGCGTTATGACCTTTTGTATAAACTCTTGTAGAATTTGTGTTAGCGTTTCAATGGGCTTGATGACTAAATTCATATTTCACTTTTTTGATGCAGTTTTACAATTGACATTTTAAAATGCGTAAAAGTCAAGGACGTTTCCTTATTGCTAAAGATAGCTGATTCAATACTAAAAACTTGTCAAACGATATGTGATTCTTCCAAAATGTAAAAAACGCTTCGCCCGGCAACGGCAAAGCCCCCACGTCTGGCGGGTGGCTTTACCGGCGGCAAGATCAACCTATACAGCAGCTATAAGGGCCTGGGGCGCATCCCTGTTATCCAATTTGCTTTGCAGCAAACTCATGTCAAGGCCCACCTTGGATTGCATGACATGCGTATAAATCATAGTAGTGCTCAGTTTCGTATGCCCTAACAGTTTACTTATCGTCTCAATTGGCACCCCGTTCAATAGGGTAACGGTGGTGGCAAAGGTATGCCGGGCAAGGTGGAAGGTCAGCCGTTTCTTGATCTCGCATATCTCCCCGATCAGTTTCAAGCTACGGTTCATTTCCTGGTTGCTGACCCTGGGGAAAAGGGTTTCCCATTTGGCGGCATCTTCTTCAGCCCTGAACTTATCCATGATAACATGGGCAGGCTTTAACAAGGGTACGTTAACCGGAATATCCGTTTTCTTCCGGGAGGTCTTAATCCATTTCATTCCATCCACTGCGGACAATATATTGCCAGGGTGAAGCGAAACCAGGTCAACGTAGGCAAGGCCGGTATAACAGCTAAAGACGAATAAATCCCGAACTCGCTGTAACATGGGATCGGCCAGCTCCCGGCCCTCGATCCGGGCCAGCTCGTCCTTATCCAGGAATTCCATTTCATGGCGTTTGAATTTGAGCTTGTAGGCCGTGAATGGGTTCTTCTCTACCCATTCGTTATTAGCCGCCCATGTTACCATTTTCTTCAGGCGTTCCAAGTGCTTCATTGTCCCGTTGTTGGTACACGGGTCACCGGTTTTCAGGGGATTATTGCGGATATAAAACTCAAAACTGGTAATAAAGGCGTAATTCAGGTCCTCCAAACGAATATCACCGGCAGGGGATTTCTTGGCTAAGAACTTTCTCAGGTAAATAGCCGTACTAAAGTAATTCTTCAGCGTTCCCCGTTTCAATACGGATTTCATCAAATCGTTGTGCATATCCACCAACTTGCACAAGGTCATTTTTTCGGCGGCAGTCTTCTCACTGATCCCCAGGTAGGCATTTTTAACGGCCTCAGCGGTGACCTCCGTATTTTCCAGGGCCAACCGCTGATAGTGGGTAACTATCTTTGACCGTACTTCTTCCAGGTAGCTATTCAATTCTTTCAGCTCCTGGTTCTTGGGCTTGGCGGCACCTTTAGCAATGTTCCAATCTTCTTTGAGTAGGTAAGATTTCAAAGCCAGCTCACAGCGGCTTTTGTTGACGGTGATCCTAACATAAACAGGGAATTTCCCGTCTACTGGTCTGTTTTGGCGTAGGATGTAGTGAACGCCAAACGTGTTTGTACTTTTCATGTCATTCCATTTTTGCGTGATTAATATCAAACTGCACTGTACCGGTCTCCGCGACCACGAAAAATGAACTCAAAAAACCTCAAACTATATCAAACCTCACGAATGGAAACATTTGATGATTAAGTTATTAAGTCGATTTTGTGAACAAAGTTACTGTTCACCGGATCGAAAAACTTGTTCACCGTTCTGTTCACGTGAAAGTTGATATTGATTGCAACCAATTGACATGAAAAACATAGAAAAAGCCCGTAAACAGTGACGTTTACGGGCCTTTAAGTTGGAATGTATTCCTTTTGGTCGCCCTGCCTGTACAATTTTCGAACTTATTCATCCATGATTTAAGGCGTTTAGCTAACATAGCGGTTTGAAAACGAACGTTTTAGACCGATTTTCTATTTCGGTAATATGACACTACCCAATTAACACAATTCCTTAATATGACATTTGACAGATCATTTAGCAATGCAGTTTATGAGAGTGGTTACCCGTGGGGTGGGGGTACAGGATCGGGCTCTCTACGTTGTCGCCATCCCCCAGCAACTTCGAAGTTTTTTAAGGCGAGCGGTGTTGTTGTCGGTCAAAAATGCCCCGACAACAACGCTCGTCCTATGCTCCCGTTGGTCGCATAGGAGAAATACAAAGACCGTAAACAAGAAAAATGAAGCGATATGGAAACTGTGCGAGTGAAAAGAAAGAAGGCCGGCAGGCCGGCCAAAGACATTAAAAAGGAGATCAGGGCCTGCGTAAGAATAACCCGGACTGAATATTTTTTCATCCGGGAACAGGCGGCAAAAGCCGGAATGAAATTATCTGCTTACCTCCGTGAAGCAATTTTTCAGGATAAAGTAATAGCCCGGTCAACGGATGAAGAAAGACAGATTGTCAGGCAGCTAATCGGCATGGCGAACAACATTAACCAGCTGGCTAAAGCCTGTCACCAGGAAGGGTTACTTTCTGCTCTCTGGCAGTTTGAAAGCTACCGGAATCAGATCGATGAAATCCTAAAAAAATTACGGTCATGATCAGCAAGCCAGTCCCGGCGGATTCCTTCTATCACACCTGCCGGTATATCTGCCAGAAACCAGGGGCGGAGGTCCTGATCGCCGAAGGGGTCCGGGGGCATAATTATAAGGTTATGGCGGAGGACTTTATCCGTCAGCAACAACTAAGGCCGACGAAGGAAAAAGCCTGCTTCCATTCTATCCTGAGCTTCCACCCGAAAGAGAAACCCTCAGATGAAATTATGATGGAAATTGCCCGGAAATATTTAGAGCGTTTAGGGTTTGTTAACACGCAATTTTCGGTCAGTAAACATACGGACAAGGCCCACCCACACCTTCATATTGTCGCCAATATGGTCGATAATAATGGAGAGGTCATTTCTGATAGTTGGGTTGGTTTACGGGGAAAGAAGGTTGCCCAGCAGCTCACCCGGGAATACAATCTTATTCCCGCCATTGAAAAGGATCTCAGCCTTACCCATGTAGAGGCCATGAGCGAAGTGGAAGCCAATAAATACAAAATTTTCCAGGCCATCGCTGAAAATCTCCCTCACTGCAGGACAGTGGACGATCTGGAAAAACGCCTTTTAGCCCAGGGAATAGAAATTCAATACAAGTATAAAGGCCAGACCCTAGAGAAGCAGGGGATCAGCTTTAAGATGGGAAATGTGTGTTTTAAAGGTAGCCAGGTGGACCGAAAATATTCCTTGGCAGGGCTACAAAAAGCCCTCGAACAGCAACAACGCCATGAACAGAGAATTCCCGTGAAAATGGAAAAATTAGATGAAAGCAGGGCACCTTTCAAGAAACAAAAGCCCCTCGTTTCTCCCTCTTTTCCTGGTTCACCCGAGCCACACCAGGACCTCAGCCATGAACATGGACAGGGGCTTTCTAAGCTTGTAGAAATTCTAATGAGGCCGGAAAAACATGGCTCCCTTCCCTATGAATTCACGCAGGAAGCCTATGAGCGGAGGCAGAAAAAGAAAAAGCACCGCCCTCGTTAACAAATCATTTTTATTCATTTCTAACAAATATTGTATGAACCAGGAGAAGCAAGTGCCAAGTGATGTATTAATGGATTCAGTGGTCAGCAAAGTACAAAAGCAAGAACAGCGCATCCAAGCCCAGGATGAAAAATTGACCAGGATGGAGGAAAATATAAAAGCCATTCCAGACCACTCAAAGGACTGGGAAGAGGCCAAAGCCACCATCCTGGAACTGGTGGCTGTCAGCAAGGGGCAAAAGACATTAATGGAAAAATTGCAAGACTTTTTCAGGAGCCTGGATATCGCCGTTAACCTGCTCCGGCATCCTGTGGAAAGCAAGGTCCAGCATCAACACCATTTCTCGAAAATCGCCTGGATCACCGCCGGTTTGTTCCTGACCTTGTGTTTAGTTTGTTCAGGCTGGTATATGACCGCCCAGACCATCAGCCAACACAAAGCCGGTGATATAAAATACCGGCAATTGAAACTCACGTCAGATTCTGCTTCTCTTCGTTTCCTTTGGCGCCTGGATAGCCTCTACATGGCAGACCCTGATAAAATGGAAAAGGTGGTTACAGAGCAGGAACAGCTAAAACAAAAACGCCTGGAATTGATAGATCAGCTCCAGGCGGTTAACAGTAAAATAGGACAGGATAAAAAAACGGGCCAAACTCCCCAAAAAGGCAAGTGACAAGCCAGGGGACAAGCGGCCGCAGCCGATCAGCAGCAGAATAAAGCCCAGCTCCCGGCCCGGCTTTGGCGCTTCGAAGTAGGTATATCATTGCCCCGGCAGGAGTTCCCTGATCGGCCTCAATCGACTTTTAGGCAGCGGTCCTTTACCGGGCTGTATTACCTGGCAATAATATACCTCCTTCGAAGTTTCTTTCTTTTTCACCCGCTATACGTGGCGGAATTAAAATAGTTATCCTTGCCCTCTATGGCTCAAAAAACTCCCTTTCAGTGGTTTCAGGGCTCCTTTTGTTCAACATAGGTATAGGTCAATTTCTGAGCTGTTACAAGCTCCCTTACCCTACAACTTGCTTCCAGTATTTCCTGGATTGTCCGATAGAACCAAATAAAACTACTTCTATCCCGTCGGGACCATTCTTTAAAATCCCTGCTGGAAAAGTAGCGAGAGAAGACCTCAAACAACTTTTGCCGCTGGTTATACAAAGTGTCCTGAGTACAGTAATTTATCAAGTGTGCAATAGGGTCTTTCCGTCCTTCCTCATGTAATAGGGCGTACTGCCATTGCCAGTGTTTTTCCGAAATCATGGTTTTATTATTTTACGTTGAGCGAATATGAATAGGTTATTTTACCGTTTCTGGCCATTTGATCTATAAGATTGGCCAATTCAAGCAAGTCCATCAGTTCGTCAAAGAACCACACCCGATCACCTTTTTGCTTCGGGGAATCGTCTTTCCAATGGGGTGAATACATGGCCGCTGTAAACATATCCTGAAGCCTAAATCTCATTTGATGAAGCGGCGCCGATTTCGCAATAGAACGAAGATGACCAACCGGATCAGCCCGTTGCATCTTGGTTAAAAAAGCTGGTTCGTCCTCCCAACTCTCATAAGTCTCAGTTGGTGCCTTCTTTTTCATTTCTTTTTCTTTTTGATGTCAGGTGATAGACCTCTCGTAGCATTTCGGAACAGATACCGATTGTCTTAAACTGTGGGTTAGCCTCGATATACATTATCTCAACTTTGTTCGCTTTTACAAAAGTCACAGGATGAAGATTCCCCTTTTTCAGCGATCGGATCAGGTTTTCCTTTAACGCCTCGTCTTGCAATTCCCGGATAGGATAGGTATGAAGAATTTTTTCCAGGTCATATCCGTGCTCGATCCGATATTTTCGCTCCTTATAATTACCCGTTGGCGTCCGCTCATGGAGGTCCAGTTGTATCCAGGCGTTATACTTCTTACCGTCATCATCCGTGAAGTCTTTATTTACGGCCCTGCCCTCCAAAAGATTAAATGCCTCTTTAAAGGTGACACCTGATCCTTTGACAACAGGAAAAGAGTGTGTTATGTCATTTCCCGGATCATCGTCATAATTCAACGATGCCTCATATTTGACTAATGAATAAACTTCCAATGCCTCAGACCATCGGAAGCAAATAACTGCCGTCATTTTACTCCATTCGTCGAAATGGGCTTCCGTCGATAGATCAAATAGTATGGGCCTGGATTGGATGAGCAGTTCCAGTCTTTCGTTCAGGGCTTCAGATTCCCCAAAGCCCAGGTATCGTAGATTCTCTCGTAAGAGGGAAAGGTTATTCTTCTCCATAAAACAACATTTAGGAAATTAGTTAGATGATATTGTCTCCGACTGGCTATTCCAGTAGTCAGCGATCACAAAAACAGCCTCAAATAACTTGTCAAAATGCTGCTCCCTTAATAAAAGGTCAGCCCGGTCTTCTGCGGTCGGGAAACTATTATTCTCCGTGGTAAGGCAAATCTTGACCATTGACCATAGGAATGATCTGCATTCGTCCAGGCGATAGTCCCCGGCGAAGCTTTTCAAATATTCGATTGCTGTTCTTGGTGAGGCATCTTCTAAAATAAGAATTTGATTGAGGAATTCTGATGGGTGAGAATATTGTAACATGCGCTTTAGATTTACAGGTGAACAATCATCAAGCGTGTTAAACTTTACGCGAATTTTCTAAGAAGGTTTCCCGGTGGAATCTACCTGGCAGATACGTATGGCAGATATTTGGGGAGAAAAGAAAAGACGTGGGTTGGTCCTTACTGTTCTGAAGGGCTGCGACACCCCAATCCCAAATAAGGACGCCCACGCCGTAACGTGAGCGATTTACCTTATTACTCTGGGATTAATGAAAGGTCGCAGTTTTCAGAACCAGAAATAAAGCAAACACGCTTAAAATATCTTATGTGCTGGCAAAGCTATGTTATTGCTCAGGAACTATCGAAGAAAATCATTTTAAAGGTTATTAAGGTACTACTAAGTTATTAAATGACATTTAAAATACCAATTAAACATTTTAAATGTCACATAAAGTCAAAACTTTTACCATCTCCCCTTTTTTTCGTTAGTTGCTATGAATTAATAGTTTGCCTGAGCAAATGCCTGTAAAAAGAAAACGATATAACAGGATCAAATTAGTCCTCTACGAAAAGGAAAAAGGCAATAAATGGCTGGCGGAGAAACTGAAAGTAAAGCCAGAAACCGTATCCAAATGGTGTACTAATGTAAATCAGCCCTCTATTGCTACCTTGTTCAGAATTGCCGAGGTATTGGAAGTAGGTGTATGCGAACTATTAGTCACTAAATAAGTTCCCCAAGATGATTTGGTTCGTAAAAAATTTTAAAACATTTAAGATTACTTATTATATTGCCGCCATCCTTCTCCTAAACCCCTGGATTCTTTAAAATGCCAAAACCTGCTTTAGCAAAACAGATTGTTGCAAAGAAACAGCTGTTTTTTTATAGTAGCCTCTTGCTAATAGGCAGCCACTTAACACAGGCTCAACCATCAATACCTAAATTTCAGGCATATCAATCCCTCAGTTCCAAACAATTTTCTCCAATAGGCCAATCGCCATTGACCGGACAAGCAAAGCCAGTAATCACTAATGATCCTTTCACTGAACAAAATCTTAGAATTCAACAAAGGGCTGGCATGACTATACCAGGTCCAACTCCCGACCAACTTTCCCAGATAAATGAATACGGGCAGGAAGAGCAAAGGAGCTCTTCTGCCATACCCCAGGTATCCTCTTCACCAAGCGCTTTCCAACTCAATTATCAGGAATTCCTTCAGCTGAACCCCGACAGCTTTTCTATAACTAAAGCTGTGTATTTATCTGAGAGCGCATTCTATGAAAAATCTACATTGCCTAGTTTTAAAGAATTCGAAATAGCTATAACAAAGAGGGCTGACCTAGTACGTCAAATTTTGCAGAAGGAGGGTTTGACAGAAAAGGACAATATGTCTCTAAACTACGCAATTCAAAAGCTATATAATAGTTCCAATGTATATTCTGATGCGAATACCGGCCACAACTACATAGTAGGGAAAATGAAATATGATTTTGATGATTTTATGGGAGACAATGACTGGACAAAAATGTATGTCAATAAATTATTACACACTGGCTCCGGGCAATGTCATAGTCTTCCATTGCTATACCTCTGCATAGCCGAACAGCTTCATGCCAAGGCCTACTTATCATTAGCTCCCAACCATTCATTTGTACAATACTTTGATCAGGTCGGGAACCGCTTTAACTTTGAAACAACCAATGGTCATTTAGTTTCTCAAGCCTGGCTAGCGGGGTCCAATTTCGTTACTGCTTCTGCAATTAAAAACAAAACCTATTTAGATACACTTTCCAGCAGACGACTGTATGCCCAGTGTCTGGCAGATTTATTATTGAGCTATCTAATGAAAATGAAACATTATGATGACTTTTCAGACAAGTTAATAAAAACCATTTTGAGCGTGGATCCAGCAAACGTTACCGCATTAATGGAAGAAGCGAATCTGAAATATTTAATTTTCCAAAGGGAACTAAAAGTTGCTGGCAATCCTGCACAACAAGATTATATCAAATATCCTGGTTTATACCATTCTTTCAGGGAATACCATATGTGGAAATGGAATGTAGAGCAAACCGGCTATGAAGAAATGCCGAAGGAAATGTATCAGGAGTGGCTAAAAACGCTCGAAACAGAAAAACGAAAACAAGAAAATCAGCAAGAGCAGGAAAGAATGGAGCACGAAATTCAAAAATTGAAAACTATGCCGCAAAAATTAATTCTCAATAATCCAAAATAACTTCTTTCATCAATAAACCTTTGCTTATGAATATTAGATATCTATTTACCTTTTTCATTTTATTCCTATTGTCACTTGTAGGGTTTGCCCAAAACGGACGGGCCTTAAAAAAAACATCAGGAAAAGGGGATGTCTTGACACTTTCCGACGGGAAATATGAAGAATCTTTTCATAGAGATTCTCTCGAAAGGGTTGGTTCTGTGAATATAAATCGCTATACCAGGAAGATACAATCCTTGGAGCCAAGCAATGACAAACCTGTCATCTCTCAAGATCAATCTCGCTTCTTGTCAGTTGATCCTATAACCAAAAAATTTGCCGAGCTATCCCCATATCAATATGCAAGCAATAGGCCAATAGAGGGTATTGATTTAGATGGACTTGAATTCATCCCAGGGACATATAACTATAAGAATGCATTGTACATAAGCAATTTGACTCTTCCAAAAGACAAACAACTGACCCAGCAAGAATTAGAAAGGCGGGGAAACGCTATGGATGAAGCCGATAGAACGGGCAAGTTAATCGGCTTTGGTATTTCTCTTGATCTCTTTACCGGAGGGAAAATATCTCAGTTTTTATTTTATCATGAATTGTTTAGTGCATTCGAACATAACAAAGCCAAAACTCCCGAAGGAATTGCAGCTCAAAATGCAAGGTCCTGGAATGCGCTTGCTAATTCGGGATTGACTTTCGGGTTAGGTAAAGTTATACGTGAAGGATTAATTGCTGCTAAAGAAGCAATTCCGCTTTTCAGAGGAACGACAGTAGGATTTGCCGGGAATAGATCTCTCCAAATTTTGGGTGTTACTCCGACAAGTACAGATCCGGGTGTTTCCACCATTTTAGCAACTGAGGCCGAGGCATATGGAGAAGGAATACTTTATATAACTAACACTAGCAAATTCTCAAGCGTGGGAGTAACCTCAAACGTTTTGGAAAAAGTTGAAAGTGAGGTTGCTGTCAATGTACTACCTTCAGAATTCCCTGGTTATACTACAGGTTCTATTACGCCCAAGCAAGCAAGAGGGATTCTTAAAGAAATGGGAATAGAAATTCCCAACGTTATTAAAAAAGCTGACGTAGATAGGATATTACGTGAAACTCCAAGATTAAACCCTGATCAAATCAATGAATTTCTAAAAAAGGCTCAAAAACTAAGTACACCAACCAAATAAATTAGACGATGAATGATGTTTTTGTTCGAATTCATGGGCTTGTTTCCTACACCAGCATGGAAAAACTATATTCAAAGCTGGGAATTAAAAAATCCTCCGGAAATGAGCTTCTCATTTTTTTAGATTATTCATATTTTGATATCCCGATGGAATTTAACTTTTCCTATTTGCTTGAAATTTCAACTACACAAATTAGTTTTCCTATTATTAAGGGAGTAATAAAATATGTTACCCAGCAATGGGGATTGCCATTTTCTAAGGGAATTCCGAGCGGGCATACAACCATATGTAGCATTGAGTTTGATGCCGCCTCTATTGAATTGCTTCAATCCAAAATTCCAGTTGTTGATTCTTGGACAAGCCTGGACAAGACATACCTACTTTCAAATGTGAATAATGACAATTGGAAAAATTACTATACACCTATTATCTGACAACGATACTAGAAATGAAGAAGTTCTTCCTTTTTTTCATCATACTTTTTTTTGAAAACCGTATTTTCGCCTTTCAGTCAAAACAAGATTCCCTTTATTTGAATGCCTTAAATCATCTCGCTGCCATGTTAAGTGGGGATGCAGCACCATTATTCAAGGACGCTGTTTTTATTACAGAAAACGCATATTTTGGTGACAGTTTATCAAATAGCGTTTATAACGACAATATCAGATATCTTTCTACACTGGCAGATAGTTGGAGCGAGTCCAATAAACTCTCACATTATCAGTACCCGGACTCTTCAAACCTCTGTAAGAACATCGCCGTTTTTAAAGTCATTAAGGATACTATTAAAATAACGCTTTCAAAAAAAAATCGATCATTAAGCACGCCTTTTTTATATAACCACGACGACTTCCTGGGTCAAAAAGAGTGGTCAAATGTCTTTGTAACCACCCTACTAACAACTCATAAGGGTAACTGTCATTCATTGTCCTATTTATATAAAATTCTGGCAGACGAGCTAGATGCGCATTGTTGGCTGTCATTTGCTCCAAATCATATCTACATAAAGAATCGGTCGCAGCAAGTCGGCTGGTATAACACGGAACTAACGAGTAAGCAATTTCCGGTTGACGCTTGGATAATGGCTTCTGGCTATGTATCTCCTGACGCTATTCGGAGCGGCATTTATATGGACACCTTAAGCAATCAGCAAGCAATTGCAAACTGCGTTCTCGATTTAGCAAAAGGGTATGACAGAAAATACCATATCTATACTGATAGCTTTATTATTAAGTGCTGTGATCTGACTTTAAAATATCATCCCAATAATATAAATGCAATAATTTATAAAGCTGAGACATTGCGCAAAATATATTTGTCATGCAAAAAATATAATTCAGAATCGGCTGGTATAATTTATTCCAGCATGGAGAAACTATATATTTCAGCACTAGACCTTGGCTATAAGGAAATGCCCCAAAAAACATACAGAGAATGGGTGTTATCAAGCTCAAAGCAGGCGAAAAAATACTCGAATAAATTTATATACCGGCGACAAATTAGTCGATAAAATATTTATCTTCTACTTCTCTGTAAAACTTTCTGCCGTACTTACAAATAGCGACATCATATCAATCGAGCAAGGAATTTGTCAACCTTGCTTTCTATTATTTCCCCGTCTTCGATCAAAAGTTCCTGGAATTTCTTCATGTCAAACGAACTTGGTGATTGAATTTTACGAGATAATATTTTGAGTAGCAATCTAGAAGTCAGAAATGTAATAGAAACTTGCGTTTCCACTTTTATGTTCTTAATTGCTTTTAGAGCAACCGAATCAAAGCTACTGGATACGACAAGAAAATAGATATTTGTAAATCCCTGCTTTCTTAAAGGGTCTGAAAAAGTCTTGATGTATTCGATAAACTTCCTATCCTCCGTCCCAATTTTGTAATTATCTTTTCTTGATTTTGCGTCAATAAGTATCGCGTACCTATGTTGGTTTTCTTTAGCTATTCCGTCAGGTTTTCTTCCAGACCCTTGGCCTAAACTCGTTATCTCAAATCCAAGCATCTGGAACACAAGATTTACATGTTTTTCAAACTCCCTTGATTTTTCTTCTTTCATAGACAGTTCAACTAAATCCTGAACGATTGGAGGAATAAACTTTAGATACTCATATGTTAATCCCTCTACCTTTGCAGTATTTTTATTGATTAAAAGTTCGTCTGGGATACGCTCAGGAATCAGGGCAATAATATCTATCCACTCATTTTTATTAGAGTAAAAATCCAAAAATTTATTTTGAAGATCAGACCATTTAAGATTATGACTTCTTGAAATACCATCTGTTGTCGGCTGGCAGTTGTAAAAAGTCCAGTCTGCTGTTGTTGGTATCTTTCCAATACTTCGCGCCAAATTGCCCCATTGAATGAGTATTTCCTCAATATCAGATTTCGGCTTGAAAAATTCTTGCGGGGTGTCACCACATTCACTAACAAGCTTTGAGAAGGAATTGCTTCCAAATGCTTGATTTAAGTGTCTTTGGTGAATTCCTGTCTTAGAACAAAAAACCCGCGATGATGGAGATTCGCCCAATTGCTCTTTCAGCTTTTTGTATTCAGCTATGATGTATTCCTTTGAGTATTTCATGGTTCGAAGCCCTCGGTATTCTTAAATATACAAACTCTTTTTCGGTCTTTTAAAACCACTATCAAAGTAAATACAAAGCCAAACTTTATTTCTCTTTAATAGCATATTTTTCCACGGTATTTAGAATATCCGACAGATTCACCTCAGGGTAATTCCTAGACACAAATTGTTTAAATTCCTCTTTGGTCCCTGTATCCTCCCAATCCTTCAAAATCAAACTTACCGGAGCCCGCCTGGGGTTTCCCTCCGCAAACCAAAACAAAGCGAGATAAGGAGTATATAGATAAGAATGTTCCACCAACCGCCCGTATAAATTCGGATTAATACACCGTCTTAGATCCCGAACGATCTCCGCCGCATGAACATCCCATGCCCCACTCCGGAGGGCGTCAGCCAGATACGGCATACCTTCATCCTGGAAGAACGTATGCATATAAAATAGGAAGGAAGGTTCCATCTCATCCAGTAAATCCCGGCTGTAATGGTCATACTCCTTTTTAAAGAGTTCCAGAGAAAAATCATCCGCGTGCTTCTCTATGATAAATTCCACCAGCTTTTCCTCCCTGGCTATCACTTCTTCCAGGCGGGGAGGGTGCAGTTCACCAGCTACCCGGATACCGAATTTTGGCTTTAGGTACAGGTCAAATAAATTGCTTTTATACACTGTATTCCTCCGGTCATAGATCATCTGGATATACAGGGGATACACCAACTTACCATGCCAGTTGACCTGTTTGATCTTGGTATTGGGGTACACTTTATATGTGGCCCGGTACACTTTACCTTGGTCCATTTGGAGTACTTTATTCCGTTTTACTCAGTTGAACTCCCTTTATCCTTCCACACTGACCAACCGTACACAAAAGGATAAAGACGGATACAAGGTGTAAAGATAAGAACAATTTTAATATTGTTCGACAATTATGTTTTTTTTAACTAACATTTAGTCGTATCTTAGTATAGTTATGCTCTTTGAGACAGAGGGATTATGTGTTAGAATGAAAGGAGGTAATGCATGGAAAAGCTGACAGCTGAAAAGGCAGCCGAAATGCTCCGGAAAAAAGGAATAGATGTATCGGTAGAACAGGCAGCACAAATGCTGGTATTCCTGAGAATGCTTTCCGATATGATCGTTACCACTTATTTGGAGAATGGCCGCGCCAAAACAAAGGACGCCGCCTAAAAATTAGCGGTCTGGGCGCTGCAAGCTCAGGCCGTTTTTCTCAATATTTTTAACGGATTTAATAACAACGAAGATGCAAACTTTTCTACCATCGCTAGTGCTTATAATAGTCTATATTGGTCACTATATACTAAAAAGTTTTTGGCCGAAATACTTCGAAGCGAAGGCAACAAACCAAGCAACAAAAGAGGATATTGGAGATATTACGTCGATCGTAGAAAGTATTAAATCCGACTTACAGAAAGATGTAGAAGATCTAAAGGGACAAATATCCTTTGTCAACCAGCATAAGCTAAATTTGAAAGCATCTGAAAGAGAAGCACTCATAGAATACAGCAGTAAATTGAATGCGTACATTTACTATTTAGTTGAGCTAGACCTTACGCTATACAATGATCAGAATTATAATGAGTTATTAAAGGAAAGGATCGAAATAAACAAGAAGAGCTACGAATTTGCAGTAGCGGAAGCAAATTTAGGGTTATTCCTTAATGATGAAGAGTTTATAAAAATGAATATGCAGTTAAAACTCAGTATTTCAGCATATGAAAGGAAGTTACGCGAAACCATGCTAAAAATAACCCATCAATATAAGATGAGTGAACTTGAAGTATCCCAAAAGCCTGATAAGTCGTATGAAATAAAAAAAGAATACTTTAAAGAACTACCAGCGATGCACGAACAACATCACGACGAGGCGAACAAGATCTTTGCACAAATTGCATATCAAAGAGCTGTACTGGTAAATTTCCTTCGTAACAAAAAAGACAACATACAGTAGAATAGGGTCTAGTATAAATCATTAACTGATAAAAATCTTTTTATGAAAATTGCAGACTTGTATGTGCGGGTATCCACGGACGAACAGGCCGACAAAGGATATTCCCAACGGGGCCAGGAAGAACTACTTCGCCGGTATTGCGAAATGAAGGGAATAACCATCCGTCATATAATTTATGAGGATCATTCCGCCAAAACCTTCAACCGGCCAGCATGGAAAAAATACCTCATCGAACTACGCCGACATAGGGGAAAGACAGACTATGTGCTTTTCCTCAAATGGGACCGTTTCAGCCGGAATGCCGGGGACGCCTACCAAATGATAAATGTCCTTAGAAAATTGGGAGTGGAGCCCCAGGCCATCGAGCAGCCTTTAGACCTTTCCATCCCAGAAAATAAAATGATGCTGGCATTCTATCTGGCAGCGCCGGAAGTAGAAAATGATCGCCGGGCATTGAATGTAATCCACGGCATGCGGCGGGCGAGAAAAGAGGGTCGGTACATGGGATTAGCCCCCATCGGTTATGCCAACAAAACCGACGAAACAGGTCGGAAATACATTGCCCCCAAAGAACCCCAGGCCAATATCATAAGATGGGCATTTGAGCAAATTGCGGAAGGTATTTACAATACCGAGCAAGTCCTTAAACTGGCAAGAGAAAAGGGCTTCACCGGCACTAAAAGCCTATTTTGGTTTGCCATCCGAAACCCAGTTTATTGCGGGAAAATCTTCCTCGAAAAGTACAAAGAAGAAGAGGCCCAGATCGTCAAAGGACTCCATGAACCGATCATTACCGAAGCCCTCTATTACCAGGTCCAGGACGTGCTGGATGGCAGGAAAAGGTCACCTTACAAGCCCAAGATTTACACCAATGAACATCTACCTTTAAGAGGTTTTTTGATATGTCCCGAGTGCGGTAAATTATTAACCGGAAGTACTTCGAAAGGGCACACCAAGTACTACACCTACTACCACTGTACCACTGGCTGTACCTGCCGGTTTAGTGCCACCACGGTAAACGAACGCTTTTTATACAGGCTAAAAAAGATGATCCCCCGTCCCGAAGTAGAGGATGTATGCAAGATTACCCTCACCGAATCCTGGCATCATCACGTAGGCGTAAAGGACGACCGGGAGCAAATAATAGACGAAATAAAGGAGATCGAAAAACGCCTTTCGAAGGCCAGGGAACTATTGGTTTCGGGTGAACTTGACGGCATAGATTTCAGAGAAATGAAGTCCGAATACAACGCCCGTTTGGAAAAGCTACAGGCCAAATTGTCAGCCTGCAATAACGATCAATTGGACTTTAGCGGGTTGCTGGATGCCGGTTTAAAAACACTGTTCCGCCTGGATAACGTGTACGAGAATGGCACCATCGAGAAAAAACGGGAGGTCATAAGTTCGATGTATCCGGAAAAAATCACTTTCGACGGAGATGACTTTCGAACTACCCGTGTCAACGAGGCTGCCCGGCTGATATACAGTCTAGGCGAGGCTTTCAGCGAAAATGAAAAAGGACAAAGCGAGAATATTCCTGCTTTGTCCTGTCAAGTCGGGAAGACAGGATTCGAACCTGCGACCCCCTGGTCCCAAACCAGGTGCGCTACCGGCCTGCGCTACTTCCCGATCCCATGTAACCCGGCTCACCAGGCAACGGGTTGCAAATGTAGACATTTTACCCCGAAAACCCTCACAAATTCCACCAATAATTGAATTTCAGTACCAGGGCCCGGCTCCGTACCGAGAACGGAGTGGACAGGTAATTATCCGTATACACCAGGAACAGGTCTGACGCAGGCTTATATCTCCATTGCAGCCGGGTATTCAAATTCATATTATGTATCTGCTGGTTATACTGGATATAGGTGGTGAAAAAGAAGGTATTGGTCATGGTGACATCTATCCGGGGGCCCACCAGCCAGAAGGCCTGCACGCCCCAGGGCTGGGGCAGCGAAAGCCTGTTATAGGAAAAGTTCATCGTCATATTTACATATGGCTGGATCCTGTATCCCACATCCCCGCTCAGCGTCAGCTTAACGCCGTCGGCATAATATCCTCCATACCGGAAGGACGCGTCATAGGTCAGCAGCGCCTGGGGTTTGCTGACATAGTCAAAACCCGCTGTTTTCCAGTCATGCCGGCTGCCCTTGACCAAAAAGGCCCGTCCCGTATTGGTGGGGTCAAAAGGGGTCAGCAGTTCCACAAAATCATGGATCAGCACGCCGGACAGGGTGCTTTTATTCCGGAAGGTAGCCAGCCAGGTAAAGGTCGTCTCATCATCCGTATGGTGAAATGATTCGTTGTAATAATAGTTTGACACCACCTGCGGACCATGGCTGAGTATGGCCCCGCCACGGGGAAAGAACAGGTAAGACACGGTAGGGTTCCACTTGAAATAACCCTGCCTGGGCACATACCCCACTTCAGCATTGAAATTACTGCCCGTATACTCATATTGTGCCCCGATGACCCAGTGTCTGTTCGTATATTGGAGGTTGCCCGCATGCACGTAGTCGTCTCCACGGCGACCGGGGTTAAAGGATTTTATCAGCAAGGCCTTACCTGTCCAATAGTTGTTGGAAGAAGCCAGATTGAATTCGAGCCCGAGATTGCGATTGTACAGCGAGTAGGCAGGATGCGTAGTGTCCTTGCCCGGCTGGTAGTGCAACGATTGCTTATTGATAAACAGGATCCCGATATTACTGCGTGCGAAGATCTTTCTTTGCAAGGCTACAACGGCAAAATTCTGCTGGGGCAGACCAATAGAATCCACGGAGCCCGTCTGCATATCCATGACCCCGATGCGCCAGTTACGATCCAACTTACCGCTGAGACGCCCGCCAAACTGGATAGGTACGCCCAATCCGATCCGCCGGGAGAAAAAAGGCCGGATGGAAGGATAGCCAAAATTGGTAAAATGGTCCCCATTCTCCAGGAAGAACTGTCTTTTTTCGGGATAGAACAGTTCAAATCTGCTGAGGTCCGTCACCTGCTTATCCACATCCACCTGTGAAAAATCGGGGTTCACTGTCAGGTCCAGATTCAATGATGAGGTAACCGCCACCTTCATATCCCCTCCGATCTCTTTCTTATACGCCACGGGACTGCGAGAAGCATAATCCTTGGAAGCACCCCCCAGCACGTAGGGAATGATAGAGATATTCGGACCCGGCGGGGGCGGAGGCGCATCCCAAACCAATACGCCCGTATATGCCAGAGAGGCTGTGGGGAATTGCCTCGGCACGGGGGCCCACGCGGACTTTTCCGTCGTCTTCAGGTCATTTCGGCTAAAGTTGATCCCCCAACGGGTAACGTCTTTCTTATAGCGCAGCGTTTTAAAAGGGATGGCCATCTCCAGCACCCATCTGTCCTCAAACCGCCTGACTACCGAGATCCATTTATTGTCCCAGCTAAGGTCCACCTTGCCGCCTTCGTACATCAGTCCATCCCATTGCCCTCCCGCAGCATTGGCGCCGAATGAGAACCCATTGGTCTGGTCCTCGAATGTGTCCATAAAGAAAATGAAATTATCATTCTTTAGAAAGGCAAAATCCCTTCGCAGCGACTCCACCATATCCGGACCCGGAAGTCCGTTGTAACATTCTGCCGCCAGATAGAGATAATGCCCGTCATAGGTCATCCGGACATCTGTCCGCACATTAGCATGGCTGGTATCCATCGGCAGTACCATAAAGAAGTCCCCTGCCCTGTCGGCCTCCTGCCATGCAGGTTCCCGAAGAAACCCATCGATAACCACCGGACCGGATGCCCTACGGATATGCAGTTCAAAGCCGGCATTCTTCTTTTGCCCAAAAACAGGCGTTAGTAAAAAAATCGACAGCAGGAAGGTCAGACAACGGAAAGCAAACATTATAGGCATCACGTCTGAAAATACGGCAATTTCCTGATACCATCACTCTCTACTGACTTTCTTAGTAGGCCCTTACATACTCAATCCAACGGGCAATTCCTTTGTGCCTGCCGCATATGCCGTTCATCATGCGCGATGACAAACTGTAATACGTCTCCCAGCCGCAATTTGAGCCATTTCATGATGGACACCGGTATCCTCGGCTTATTCAGGTCCGCTTTTCTGGCCCATTGCAGACAGATGAGCAGCACCTCCTGCTGACGTATAAACTCGGCCACAACGGCGTGGGCATCAAGATCCCAGTCAGGCTTGTAATCCTTAAAGGCTTTGATCTTTTTCTTCCCCGTATCAGGGTCCATGAGACGTGTAAAATAGCCGCCGATAAAACTGCTTTTGAACGAACCGCCCTGGACACATCTGTCTTGTCTTCCAAGCCCCCGGCGTATCAAAGGGATATAATAATTTCCATACCTGTTCAAATGCTCGAGACATTGAGCAATGCTCCACCCCCCGTCCGCGGCAGGCTTGAGCAAAAGGTCGCTGTGCATATTCTGGTACACCCGCACAGCCGCGTCCAAATGTGTATTGACCCTATCTTCCAGCGTATCCAATAATTGATCCTTATCAATAAGCTTCATAACAAAATATTTAGAAAAACAAATCTAGCCCGGCCCCCGACGACCATTCTTGGTAAAAACCAAGGTCGGCTAACTTTTTTGCTTATTGATCAATTTGCTAAAATTGGTGGCGTCCATTCCCAGGTAATTAGCTATATATTTATGTGGCACCAGCTGAAAGATATGCGGGCTCCGCTGCCGCACTTTGTTAAACTTCTCTTCCGCCGTATAGCATTGTAATTCCGCCAGTCTTTCCAGCAGACCCGCAAGCGCATGGGTAATACCTTTACGAACCATGCGTTCCACATCAGGCCTCTCACGCATGAGCCGGTCTAATTCAACCCATGGCGCCCGCAGGAACATGGAAGGAGTCAACGTCTCATAAAAATAACGTGAAGGCTGCTGCAATAGCAGCGCGTCAAGAACGCCGCCAAAAGAGGGCGCGTACGTGAATATAAGGGTGGCCTCTCTGTCCTGGTCATCAAAATAGTAGACACGTTGTACCCCTTCGATCACCAAATACAGATATCTTTCCGCTGCCCCCTCCGCCGTGAGGATCTCTTTCTTCCCGGCAGAAAAAGACGTCCATATACCTGATAAAGCATCCCAATCCTCGCCGGAAAGAGGATGCACTGCATCTACCAATTGTTTGAGTTGCGTCAGCGCATCGGTCATAGGGCGAATATACGGAGAAGGGGCCTACTCTGCCCAGAGGACGCGACAGCGGCCGATATTAGACGGGCCGGCAATGCGGGCAGGCATCATTCAGCTCTTAAACTCTTCACCGGATTAGCCAGGGCCGCTCTGATCGCCTGCCAGCCGACTGTAAGCAAGGTTACGACGACCGCAGCGCAACCGGCCGCCAGGAACATCCACCAGCTGATATCCGTATGATAAGCATAATCCTGCAGCCATTTATACATGACCAGCCAGGCCAGAGGAGTGGCGATGAGCAAAGAGAGGAGCACCAGCCGTAAAAACTCGCCGGAGAGCAGTGCAAAGACAGACCCTACGCTGGCGCCAAGTACTTTCCGGATACCGATCTCCCGCGTACGTTGCTCGGCAGTAAATATGGCCAACCCCAAAAGACCCAGACAGGAAATGACGATGGCAAGCACTGAAAAACATTTGGAAAGCCTCCCCGCCATCTGCTCGCTCTTATACAATTTATCATACTCCTCATCCGAAAATTGATAAGTAAAAGGGAATTGGGGGTTCAACTCCTTCCACAAAGCCGCTAATCCATCCAGGGCCTGCCGGGTCTTGCCGGGACCGGGCTGTGTCCTTATCAATATCGTCCCGCCATTGGCGTTCTCACCCAGGTACATGATAAAGCCACGCACCGGCACATGTAGTGAATTGAAATGAAAATCCTTTACCACCCCGATGATCGTCCCTCTCGTATCCCACAAAGTAAAAGGTTTGCCGATGGGGTCCTTATACCCCATGATGCGTATGGCTTCTTCATTTAAAATATACCCGCCGGAATCGGTGGCCATCCCGGGTCTGAAATCATGTCCCAGCGTCATCTCAATACCCATTGTCCTTGCAAAATCATAGCCTATCTCCTCATCCCCGAACGTCGGCTTGGCATCAGGGTCTTTACCCACCCAATCGATGCCCCAGGTGGCGCTGGTGATATTGGTCGGCGGATCGCCAATGTGCGAAACGTATTGGACGCCGGGTATCTTTAACGCCTCCTGTTTGAACATCTTGTATTTTCCGTTGATATCCCCTTCCTGGGGGATATAGATAAGGTTCTCCCTGTTGTAGCCGAGGTCCTTCGTCCGTATATAATCCACCTGCCTGGATACGACAATGGCGCCCACAATAAGTACAATGGAGACGACAAATTGAAAAACCACGAGGCCCTTCCTAAACAACACATTCCCCATATTGAGCTTTAAAACGCCTTTCAGCACACTGACGGGCCGGAAGGAAGAGAGGAACAAGGCCGGGTAACTGCCGGCTATAAAGCCTGTGACGAGCATGACACCCACGATACACGTCCAAAAGATGATGCCGGAAGGAAAAGCGATCTGTTTTTGCGTCAGTATGTTGAATACTGGCAATAGCATGGCCAGCAACAGCAAGGCCACGATCATGGCAATACCCGTCAGCATCAGGGCTTCCCCGATAAACTGCCGGACCAGCGAAACACGTAAAGCGCCTACCACCTTTCGCACCCCGATCTCTTTTGCCCGTCTGGCGGACCGGGCTGTAGTGATATTCATAAAATTGATACAGGCTATGAGAAGGATAAAAACCGCTACGATACTAAAAAGATTGACATATTCGATCCTCCCTCCCTCCAACTGCCCAAGGCTGTTAAAACGGGAATGCAGGTACGTGTCCCCAAAACGTTGAATACCCAATTCCACCCGATAGCCTTTTCCAAAATGGTTATGCTCGTCCAACAACTGCGTAAGCTGCTTCTCCATCGATGCCGGACGGGCGCCTTCTTTGAGTAAGAAATAAGCCCTGACACCCGTGTTCCCCCATTGGGTCAAAGGCTCGTGTTGCTTTAAAAAGGAGACATAGTTGATGACATAATCGAATTTGTTGGAAGCATTCCGGGGGAGGTCCTCAAAAACACCCGTGACCCTCATCTCCACCGTATTATTGAACAGCAGCGGCTTGCCGATGGCAGCATGCGGGCTTCCGAAAAGATCTTCTGCCATTTTCCGGGAAATGGCAATATCTGACGGCTGGCGCAGGACAGTGGCTTTGTCCCCTTCCAGTAAAGGATAAGTAAACATGGTAAAGAGGTCGGTTTCCGCATAACAACCTTCTTTCTTTAGTACCTTTTCCCCCGCCCGAAAAGTATTGACCTCGTTATTCGTAAAGCTGCTGGCGTATTCCACCTGCGGCAGCACCCGCTTTATCTCCGCAGCCAGGACACCGGGGACATTGTACTGTGTTTTTATCACCCCTCCTGTAAACTGTCGTTCGTATACAGTATATAGCCTGTCGCCATGGGCATTAAATTGATCTACATTACGCTCATCCTGCACCCACAGCCCGATAAAAAGGCTACAGGTAAGCCCTAGCGCAAGTCCCAGGATATTGATCGTCGAAAAAACCTTGTTCCTTGTCAGGTGCCTGATCGCTACGAGCAGGTAATTCCTCAGCATAATAACAATTTGGAAAGACGGCTACCAAAGGGATGCCGGGATGCTATTCCATTAAGGATCAATAAGAACCGCAGGTTAGTCCAAGATGCGCTGTACGATTTTGAAACCCAGGACGTATCAAAAACGGACACTTCCCCTCAAAACCTGCCCGATAATACATTGATTGCCATATCTCAAACCGACTGGCATCCTTTTCGCACCCCACACAGATCATGAACCTGTACATAAAAATATCCATCCTGGCGCTGGCATCCATATACCTCCTGCCTGCAGTTTACGGCCAAAATGTCTCTACCGACCTGCAGGCCGCAAACCACTGGGAGCTCATCAATCGTACGGCAACGCGCGTCCTGGAAAAGAACTCCATCCGTCTAAGCGAAGCGCCGGACGTCGGAATGATGATCCTAAAGGGTTCAGATATGGGCGACGGCGTCATCGAGCTGGATATCAAAGGGAGTCATCAAATACAGCAAAGCTTTGTAGGGGTGGCCTTTCATATACAAAATCCTACGACTTACGACGCCATTTATTTCAGACCCTTTAACTTCAAAAGCAACGAAGCGCTGCGGCGCGGCCATGCCGTCCAGTATATCAGCATGCCCGGCAATGACTGGGAAAAGCTGCGCAATCAATTTCCCGGCAAATATGAACATGAGGTGTTCCCCGCTCCCGACCCCGATGAATGGTTCCATGTAAAGATCGTGTTACAGAAATTTCACGTTTCCGTCTATGTCAACAATGAACGGCAGCCTTCCCTGGAAGTGGAGAGGATCAGCAAAACCACACATGGCGGTCTGGGTCTTTGGGTAGGCAATAATTCTCCCGGCAGTTTTGCCCATTTTAACTTTTATCCCAGATAGATAACCATAACTGAATAGTATGCTAAAAAACTATTTAAAAATTGCTTTTAGAAATCTCACCCGCAATAAGCTGTATTCTTCCATCAATATCTTCGGACTGGCGGCGGGTCTGGCTGTCTGTCTGCTGATCATGCTATATATCATCGATGAACAGAGCTACGACAAGCATCACAAGGACGGGGACAGGATTTACAGGATAGCTTATAAGGCAGGCAATGGTGAAACCTGGGCAGCCCAGCCGGCGCCGGTGGCCTTTGCCCTGAAAGCGCAATTGCCGGAGGTTGAACAGGTCACCCGATTGGTGAAGTTCTCCTTTTTAGATAGAGTGCTCATGCAATATCAGGGGTCCAAAGACACCCATGGATTTTATGAATCGAATGGATACTATGTCGATAGCACTTTTTTCCAGCTGTTCACCTATGACTTTGTCTATGGCAATGCCGCGACTGCGCTGAATAGCCCCAATAGCATCATTATCTCAGAAGCCATGGCCACCAGGATATTTGGTCAGGAGGACCCCGTCGGCCGGCCGCTGAAGCTGGGGATGCCTTTTGGCGATATACAATATACTGTCCGGGGGGTCTTTAAGAACAACTATAAATCGCATATCCCCGCCCATTTTTTCTTGTCCATGCGCAATAATGAGGTAGGTGGTTGGGTGGAGCGCCAGACCAGCTGGGCCACCAATAATATCTTTTACACCTACGTGAAGTTGAAGCCGGACGTAAATGCCGGTGTATTTGAGAAAAGGATGGTAGCGCTTCTCGATCGTCTCGGCGGATCGGACCTAAAGGCGGCCGGAATGTCAAAAAGCCAGTTTATCCAGCCGATGAAGGACATCTATCTTCACTCCTCCATCGGGTATGAGATCAGCCCCAACGGAGACATCCGGTACCTCTATATAGTGGGATCGATCGCCGTATTCATATTGTTCATCGCCTGTATAAATTTTATGAACCTTTCCACAGCCCGTAGTGAAAAAAGAGCCCGGGAAGTAGGTGTCAGAAAGGTCATCGGTGCAGGCAGAGGGTCCCTGATACGCCAGTTCCTGGGAGAATCATTCTTCCTGTGTCTGATCGCCCTGGCAATGGCCCTGGTGTTTACCAGGCTGTTGCTCCCCTTATTCAACCAGCTTACACAAAAAGACCTGCAACTGTCCCAAAATCCCGGTCTGGTGTACTGGATCGGCGGTCTTGCCATCCTCACCGGGCTGCTGTCCGGTCTTTACCCTGCCTTTTACCTGTCGTCTTTCCGACCCGCCAAAGTGCTGAAAGGAAAGATATTGAACAGTTGGAGCGCTACCGCCCTCCGAAAAGGGCTGGTGGTATTCCAGTTCACCATCTCTGTGATGCTGATACTGGGCGCCATCGTCATCGGAAGTCAGTTAAACTATCTGAAAAAACAGGACCTGGGTTTTAAAAAAGACCAGCAGGTCATCCTTCCTTTACCTACCCAACAAGTAGCGGCAAACTTCAGTGTGCTAAAAGACCAACTGCTAAAGGACCCCGCTATCCGATCGGTAACCAATGCCTCCACCTACCCCGGCATTCTCAACATAAATGACATGCTTTTCTACGGCGAAGGAAGGGCGTCCTCCAACTTCACCGACATTATGCTTGTCAACGTCGGGAACGATTATTTTGAGACGCTGGGGTTGCGGCTGTTGCAGGGAGCGCTTTTTTACAAAAACAGTATGGATTCCACCGGCTTCATACTCAACGAAACCGCTGTAAAAGAATTAGGTTATAAGCCTGAGACGGCCGTCGGAAAAAGGATAAACTATGACTGGCATGGCGGGCATGACGCCATGTATATCCGGGGGGKGATCAGGGACTTTAATTTTGAAAGCCTGCACACTAACATAAAACCTTTGGCTTTCACCGCCAACAGCCATTTTGCCGACGATAAGTACAAATATGCCATCGTCCGTCTTCAGACACACGACTATTCCCGGGCATTGGCGTCGATGGAAAAGATATGGAACAAGATCAACCCGGCCACACCTTTTGAATATTCCTTCCTCGACCAGGATTTTCAAAGGAATTATGAAAAAGAACAGCGTACTTCCCGTCTCGTGATCTATTGCACCGTCATCGCCATCCTCATCGCCTGTCTGGGTCTATTCGGTCTGGCTGCTTTTTCCGCCGAACAGCGTACCAAAGAGATCGGCATCCGCAAAGTGTTGGGCGCTTCCGTTATCAATGTCACCCTGCTGCTATCGGGTGAATTTATCCGTCTGGCATTGCTGGCTATCCTTATCGCGTCTCCCCTGGCCTGGTTCGGAATGCAACAATGGCTGCAAAACTTTGCCTACCGGATCACCCTCGGCTGGTGGATGTTTGCCGCAGCAGGCGGTCTGGCAGTTGCTATCGCTCTGATCACCGTGAGCTACCAATCCGTCAGAACGGCTTTGTCCAATCCCGTGAAGAGTTTAAGAGCAGAGTGATGCCTGCCCGCATCGCCGCCCCTTCTAATATCGGCCGCTATCGCGTCCTCTTGTTCAGAATAGCTACGGCTGGCAAGCGACCCGCGTGCAGAGTAGCAGTGAAAACCCGTACCTTCATCGCATGATCAGACAGAGCCTCATCATCATGCTGCTATTTGCCCACTCCGCTTTCGGACAATCCGCCCTTCGGGACTCGCTGGAGCGGATAGCAAAAGACGCCAGGGGCAGCGTAGGCATATCGCTTTTTTACACCGCCGATGGTAAACAACTGTCCTTTCATGGAAAAGATCATTTTCCCATGCAAAGCGTTTTCAAATTCCCCCTTGCGCTAAAAATATTGCATGACGTGGACGAAGGCAGTTTTGGCCTCGACCAGCTGGTCCATATCGATGAACAGGACTGGGTAAAGGGCACCTGGAGCCCCCTGCGTGACTCCTGTAAAGGAAAGACAGTGAATATGCCTCTCCGTGAGATCATCCGGTACACCGTATCTGCCAGCGATAACAATGGATGCGATATCTTGTTCCGGCTGGCCGGCGGCCCGGTGTCCGTGGATCAATTCATTCATGAAAAGGGTGTCCGTGACATAGCTGTCGTAGCGACAGAAGCTGAGATGACCCGCAGCTGGGGCGTGCAATATAAAAATTGGTGTACACCGGAGGCTATGACGGCCCTGCTACGGTTATTTATGGAAGGGAAGATGATCTCGCGTGCAAGTACTCAACTTTTGATGCAATTTCTCGCCGAAACCACGACAGGCCCCCGCCGTATCAAAGGTTTGCTACCGGCATCTATGACAGTAGCCCATAAAACAGGCACTTCCGGCACCAACGAAGAAGGCCTTACAGCGGCCACGAATGACGTGGGGATCATTACCCTGGCCGACGGCAGCCATCTTATCATCTCTGTCTTTGTAAAAGACGCTCATGCAAATGAAGCTACCCGTGAAGCGGTCATTGCCCGGATCGCTGCTGCGGCAACCCGGCCCCGGACATAGCGCTCAGCCGTCTTATACAATTGCTCAGGCTCCGGAAATTATGATAGGTCCCTTTCCAGATATGCGCTTTTAGCGCTGTCCTCCGCTGGGGCTCATTGTCCAGCCCTTCCTCGTACCAATCTCCATGTTCATGGTCGATCATATAAGTCTGAACATAGGACCAAAGCTTGATAAACTTATCCCCGTAATGCATGGGGTCATTGGGGTAGAGCGTCGAATAGATCAACAAGGTATTCAATCCTTCCGCCTGGGCCCACCAGTTCTTACTTTTGTTGATGATGGTACAGCCCGGTTTATCCTTAAAATAATAACCCTCATCATAAAAGCCGCCCAGTGCATTATCCCAGCCGTTCGCCAATGCATGATCCACCATCTTCTTTCCCACTGCAAACGTCGCCTTATCTTCCTTCAACCCCAGCGCCTCCGATGCCTCCTGCAGCAGGTAGGCCGTCTCCACATCATGTCCAAAACTGACGTGATCCAGGTTCTTATGCCGCATGATCGTCTGTTCTGAAGAATCGCGGAAGCTGACGGGCCGCCAGTCGGGGGTAAAGAACAGCTGCAGATAGCCTTTGCGCGTCACGATCCTGTCCCTTATCAGCGCGAGCATCTCTTCCAGCCGCTGACGAACCAGCGGATCCGGCCACACATGATATAACTCTGTAAAAGCTTCCAGCAGATGGATAGAGCTGTTCTGGTCTTTGTATCCCGTCTCGGCACGGCTGTCCACCTCCGGGGTCCGGACCACCGGCGTACCATCCGGCTCCAGGTGCTGGAAATAACCTTTCTGCCTCGCATCATGACTGTGCTTCTCCAGCCACATAAATGCCCGCTGCGCCAGACCCAGCGCTGCCGTATCCTTCGAACATTCGTAGTAAGCTGACAAAGCATAGATCCCAAACGCATTCCCATACGCCTCCTTGATCCTGCTCCTGACAACACCTTCTCGGGACACCAACGTATAGAATCCACCATGTACAGGATCCCACATCTTGTCCCGCAGAAAATAAAAGCCGTGACGGGACATAGCGACATATGAGGTATCATGATAGAACAGCGCCGCCTTGGCCGTCGACCAGACATGCCTGGCCTGAGTGACGATCATTTTGTCCTGGGGTCCCACGGGTGTAAAGTCATAACTAAAAGTGCTGAGATAACCTCCGTACAGCGTATCGATGTTCCGCGGGTAATACTTGTCCAGCAACCCTTCTTTTGCAGCATAACGCATCTGGACAAGAATACTGTCAGGCATGGATGGCGGCCGGGTGTTCAATACCTGGTCAGCCGCCAGCACCAGCAAAAGATAATCTGTCGTACCTCCACCTAAAACATATTCCCCCTGCTGCCACAGGTATGGGAAGGGCAGCAGCTCGGGAAAATCAGGCCGGATCAGCGCTGTACCCGATGCGATGCCGCCTGGTATATAGCTCCAGTCCGCCCGGTTGAACCCATAGGCCGGGATCATCGAGTGCGCCCCTACTCCCGAAGCAAAACTGGCCGTGTTCCCGCCCGGATGACAGCCCAATATAAAATTTAATGCGGCCAGCATATACTCCGCAGAAAAAATTGCGGGGAACCCCTGGTGGAGAAAATATTGTTTTGCGCCAAAATGCTGGATATCCCAACCCGCGCCCCATATATTTGGTTCATATGGGACACCATAGGGCGTTCGCCTTCCCCTGGCAACGATCGAATCCTTCAGAACCCTCATAGCGCTGGTCACAACAGCCGCAAACCCCGAGTCCTTCAACAACGGCAACACCCGCCCGACAACCCATCCATAACGGTCCGCAGACCGTGCGATCTCCTCGCCATGACCAACCAGAAAATCCGCATATGCCCGGTCCTTCGTGGTAAGATACAGCTCCGCTGCCAGCTCCACACGCTGTCCATCATTCTCTTTTGTGTTTGCCCACACTTGCTGCGCTATCCGTAAACAGTCACCCGCCAGCGTGTCGTTGTATCCCTTCATCACCCGGTGGGCGGCCGCAAGCGCCGCGGCTACCTGCAACGCCCTGCCCGGATTGTCCTCCGTAAATACCCACCTGTCATCGGCGGCTCCACTGCCGTCATAGAATTTGTTATCTGTAATATTTGCGGCATCACCCAGGGTGGTATACTGTCTCAGCGTAGGCTCGATGATGCCCCGGTAAAATCTGCCCATGCTCTTATATCCTCCGACGATGGAAAGAAGACCATGCTCTATCTGCTGCAGCATATCAGGCTTCCCATCGGGCTGTTGGATCTCCACCAGGTGATGCCTCTGGTCGACAGAAGTATTATCATATTCGACTCTGAAAGCCTCATATGCCAGCGTCAGTCCATACACCGTCTCCGCCTGGGATTCCACCCGCAGATCGAAATCCCCTGCATCATGCCAGGCGCCCGTATTCAGACCCGGCACCGTCTCGCCGCCGTGATAGCTCGTAAGCGTGGAATGCCCCTGTATATAGCCGTCAAAGTGGTTGGAGTCCACAGGCGCCATACGCGCATCATCCATATGACAGTACCCATGCCATACACGGTATTTGTCGTTCACCCGCATATGACACATCTGTGCAGGCAGGAAGTATTCCAGCGTAGGCTGCCATACATTGCGTACATACACATCGCTCCCTATCTGGAAGGGATTGGTTTGAAAGTCCCCATACCGCACCATATATATGCCCGGACGACGAACAGAAGTAAAATCGAATTGTAAATAATGATACCTCAAAAAATCTCCCCACTCGCGGGGCGACGACCGCAGCACCGTCTCCTGTCCCCCTTGCTCACTGAGACGCACCAGCGAAACTTCCGGTCTTCTCCTGTCCTTTGCATCCAGTTCGATGACGGCTATTTTCTGCTGCAGCGGGTGATATCCTACCTGTGACACCTGCACCACCGGTGAAGACTGCCACCCTTTAATAGCGTGGGGCGTCACCAGCCATTCCACGGCGCCTTTCACAGCGCCCCGGGGCACCAGTGAGCGGACGACAAACCAGCCATTGTTATGTTTGCCCCGTCCATCTATAAGTTGTAATGCCCCACCTTTCTCACATTCGATGATCATACGCTGCCCCTCGCTCTCGGGCGCCACCACCAGCCGCCGGCCCGTCGCCATGGGCCGGATCTGCCACTCTCCATCCCCGTCCTGATAATGGGGCCCGTTCGGTTGCTGCGGGAAGATGCCGGTAGAGCTATCCATATAGTAGCTCCTACCAAAAAGGACGCCCGGGTATAGTTCGAAATTAAACCCTACCCTCCCGATCCAGGCGGCGGGCAATGCGCTGTCCAGATCGACAATGATCTTAAACCCTGTACCCGCCGGTGTCACGCGGACGGTGTAACCAAAATGCAGGTCGGGGTAGATCACAGGGTTAAACCCCTTCCTATCCTTTGTCTCATCCGGGTACTGCATATGCACGCTGATACTGCCGGTGGATCTATCCACCATATGCCCGCCGACCTTTGGAATGGGCTGCCATTGGCCCGGTGTAGGCTCCAGCCGTATATCGCCGTTGGTCGCTACCCTTTGCCCGTGCTGTATCACCCCCACGCCACCCTGGTGCCCTTCCGGGTAAAAATCGTGTGCCAGCATCACATTCACGCCTTCATATTCCAGGTACCCGCGGCCGTTGAGATGCATTTGCGCGTGCACCCCGGGGCCGGCGGTCATCAGTAAAAGGAGCAGCCGATACCATTTCATTATTTACCGTTTATATTGACTTCATCATGTGTCAGTGTCTGTGGTCTGTCATACACCGCCCGCACCTGCTGGACGCTATTATGACTATATATCCAGTCGGACCACACCAGGAACCAGGACCACTTCGGTTGAGCGTCCAGGATAGCCGGTGAAGGCAGCTCTCCGCATTCCGTGAGAGCTATCAGCCTTCCCTGGGCCAGTTCCAGCAATTCGTTGTAATCCTTCTGCTCATAGTCCATATGATATACGTCTGTCCCTAATATATCTACATAAGCATGTCCCGGATAGAAGTTCTTATATGCATACGCCTCGTCTCCCGGTATGTCCCTCGGTCCATTGGCGCCCCACACCCACAGGAGGTTGTTCAGATGGAAGTGATTGACATAACGATCATACATCATTTTCCAGAGTTTAGCTATCCCATCCTTTCCTTTCTTATCTCCCCACCAGAACCATATGCCGTTCATTTCATGATAAGGCCGCCATAACACCGGCACATGCGCCGTATTCAACTGGCCGAGGTAGCCCGCCACGACGTCTATCTGTGCAAGCCAGCGTTTATACAACGGCGTACCTTCCGTGGTAAGCTCTTTCCATTGCTCGTCCGTGAGCTTCCCCTGGATGCTTTTCTTCCAGTCGTACGGCGCATCGTCCGTTGGTCTTCCCTGATGCCACATCAGTGTGATGATAAACCCTTCCTTATGTCTCCGGATACATTCGTCGACGATGGCCTGTCCGTTGTCGGTCGTCCAGTTCCAAATAAAGTCGGTGCCCCATACGGAAGGGTATTTTCCCGTAATAGCATAAACGCTGTCGTCGTATGTGTGCATGCTTTCATTGTAGTTGTGCTGGCCGCTCAACAGTTGACGGCCGTTGATGCTGTATAAATATTTCAACAGCCGTCTTGCTTCGGGCGAAGCGTTCCTGTTTACGGGGTCAAAGGGTTGGGCAAGGGCGGATGCCGAAATAAGCAGCAGGAAAAATTGGTTGACGAGTGCTTTCATACCACAATGTTAAAGCTATCACCAGCGCAATACTGATACATTTTTAGCCAACTTTTGTCAGAATCATACAGAGTGTACCTTTTCCGCGGAAACAGGACTAATTTTAGCTTCGAACCCGGTGGATAGATCAATTTCAACTACACAATCAACTACAAATGAGATTCGAAGCAGCCACCATCAAAGACATCGCCAGGTCCCTGGGCTTTTCCCCTTCGACTGTCAGCAGGGCATTGCGGAACTGCAATGACATCAGCGAAACTACCAAGCAGCTGGTGCTGGACTATGCGAACAAGATCAACTACACACCCAACCCTATTGCGCTGAGTCTCAAAGCCAGGAGAAGCAGGTCCATCGGGGTCATCGTACATGAGATCGCCGACTCCTTTTTCTCCCAGATTATCAATGGTATCGAATGCATCGCCAGGGAGAGTGGCTATAACGTCATCGTGGCGCAGAGCCTCGGCAGTTATGAGAATGAGATGAGCATTACCAGGATGCTTGCCTCCAGGTCCATCGATGGATGCCTCGTTTCTCTCGCACCCGGCACCACCGACATCAGCCACTTTACGAACCTGCAGGAGCGGGGGCTTCCCATCGTCTTTTTCGACAGGACAGCCGAAGCGCTTTCTGGTCATAAGGTGCTAATAGATAACAAACTTGGCGGGTTTAAAGGCACCCATCATCTCCTGAAGAACCATTGCCGGAGGATCGCCTTCATCGGCGACTCGCCCCATCAATATATCACCGGCCTGCGGCTGGAAGGCTATAAGAAAGCCTTGTCGGAACATCACTTCGAAATAGACGAGTCCCTGATCAAATATTGCCCGTATGGAGGCTCAGACCCTTATGAAGTAGAGACGGTTATGCACCAGCTGTTCTATGCCGACAATAAACCCGACGCTATTTTTACGTCCACCGATAAATTGACCATCGCCAGTATGCGGTGCTGCCGCGACATGAAAATAAATATACCGGGGACCGTGGCCCTGGCGGGGTTCAGCAATATGGACAATACCGACCTTTTCTGTCCGTCCCTGACGGTGATCCGGCAGCCCGCCATCCAGATGGGCAAAGTGGCCGCAAGGCTTTTGATAAAGACCGTCGAATCCAAGAAACCCTTAATTGAGTTTGAAAGACAAATGCTGCCGGTAGAATTACGGATAGGCGATTCCAGCAAAGGACGAGTGCATGCCATAACAGCCTGATCACATCACTCGCCGGATCTTATAGTTCTTGTCTCATGCCGGCTATTGGTAATATCCACGCTTGTCACGTCCTCGCCCGTCAAAATGCTACGGGCTGATTGGGACAAAAAGGAGCTGCCATAGTAAAGCTCTTTCTTTTCTTTCCTGCCGTTGCGGAAATTGACCACGGCACTGACATCATCCGGCTTGACAAGTATGCTCCCGGCCCTCCTTTTTAGCGTGTATAATTTCAGGTCATTCTTATTCTGACTGGCCGCTACCAGGTAATTCCCTTTTGCCCCCAGTAGCTTTACCAGGGCCCGGCCATTGCCGGGTATATAGATGCCGCTTTGTTGCATGGTCAGCGGTCTGAACCCGCCCGAACCGTCTCCTTTTAACAACAGTCCATTCAAAGCGTCATACCGGCCGATGCCGATGGAAGTCCCGTAGTCATTGCCATTAATCAATACATCGAGGTTGCCGTCCCCGTCAAAGTCGTCCACCACCATTCCATTGAGCGTGGAAACCTGCGCTTCCTTTGGCAGGGGTATCACCGTAAATCTGCCTCCACCCTCATTGCGCAGATAGCAGGACTGCAGCATATTAGCTTTCAGCCGAAGGGCCCCCTTCCGCTGTTCCGGGGTCAGCACCTGGTCCAGGGTGGCCGCCGCATAGGTCTTGTAATTGGGAAATCGTCTTCTCAGGCTGTTGAGCTGTCTGATCATATCGTCCCTTCCCATGGCAGGGAACTCTTTTTTTACGCCATTTTGATCCGGCAGGAACAAAGAGGGTACACCCACCGTCCTGCCATTGCCTTCCAGATCACCGGCCGTCATATACACCGGGTACTCGTCACTGGCCTGGTACAAAGTATTCAACCCCACATTACCCACGATATAATCCGTTCTGCCCGTGTGTCTGAAATCGCCGGCAGCTATCGAATTCCACCAGCCGCTTAACCCGCCCGCTCCTGTAGTTGCCGTAACATTACTGAATTTGCCGTTCGTATTCTTAAAAAAAGTGATAGGCATCCATTCCCCCACAACGATCAGGTCTGTCTGACCGTCCCCATCAAAGTCGGTGAACAAGGCGTCGCAGACCATCCCGATATCCTTTAATCCGGGCGCCACCTCATCCGTCACATCGGTGAATTTTACATGTCCTTTCTCTGAATCATTTCTAAAGATATAGCTGCTTACCGGCCGGGGATAATTCCATGGGTCTACCCGCCCCGATACAAAGAGGTCCAGCTTTCCATCTCCATTGTAATCCATCGCACGGACACAGAATTTGCTGGTATAGTTCTCCGGAAGGTCCAATGTATCCAGGGTGAATTTACCTTTCCCGTCGTTGATATACAACCTGTCCCGGTAGCCGTTGCTCTCCGGGGTCAGCTCATATCCCCCGCTGGCGATATAAATATCCGGACTGCCGTCCCCATTGGCGTCGAATAGCAGGATACCCTCGTCCTTTGCGACCTTCGAACGATAGCCTGCGCCCGGCAGTGAATCCTCCTGCAGAAACCTTCCATCCGGCTGTTGTAGCAAAACATGCGTAGCATAAACGCCGTTGCCCCCGATCACCAGGTCGTCCAGCCCGTTGCCGTCGATGTCTCCCACAGCCAGCGCCGGACAATATTCCGACAGCTTATGGGGCAGCAAATGCTGGATATCGAAGTCGATAAAGTCATAGTCATGGTGTCTGTAGCCCACGCCGGCTGCCCGTGTGACTTCTTTGAACAGCGCTTGATCCGCGATACCCGGCTGCCCGGGGGAATAAGGCTCCCGCGCATCCGCCTGGTTCACCGTAATCACCTGGTCCGCCTTTACATTACGTATTGTTTGCTGTCTGCCATCATACCATCTCGTCACTACCGAATCCACCATCGTCGTGCCTGCCAGCCCAAAGTGCGCCATGCCCTGCATGCTGGATAAATAACCTCGGTAAGGGTTATTTTCATAAGACTGGCGCTTGCCGTGATCATAAAAAACATCAATCATGGCCCCCAGGCCGTTGACATTTTGCCTCCCTCCTTTGAACCTCACCTGTAAATAATGTCTGTTTACCGTATCCTTATCCCGGGAAGTATTTCTGTATAACAGCGCCTCGTCGTTGATATTGTTCACCACCATGTCGACAGCGCCGTCATTGTCGAAATCCGCATAAGCCACGCCATTGGAAAAGGTGGGCAGCATCAGCCCCCAATCTGCGGATACGTCGGCAAACGTAAGATCCCCTCTGTTCCTGAACGCATAGTTATGCAACTTCACCTGGGGTATCTGTTCCAGCAATTCCTTTTTAGAAACCAGGCCCTTGTGTTCGCCCCGGTAGGCCATAAAGTCGTGGTCCGACACATCCCGGGGAAAGCCGTTGGTAACGATGATATCCCGGTAGCTGTCATTGTCGAAGTCGGCCACCAGCGGGCTCCAGCTCCAGTCCGTCTGGGAAATACCGCTCATAAACCCGATGTCGCCAAAAACGGGGATACCGGCGGAATCGTTTTCGCCTACCCGCGGTCCCTGGTTTAACTGCAAGGTGTTGCGCACATATTGATATTCGTACCCAAAGGCATCAAAGTTCTGGTAAGTAAGATAGGTGTCCGATGCCAGCATTTTTTTCTTCCGGTAATTATCCTCCGGGTTCATATCCAGTTCCACCACGTCCGGCAATCCGTCGTTGTTGATATCAACCACGTCCTGCCCCATGGAATTGAAGGAAGTGTGTTTGAAATATTCTTTCAGCCTGTTGGTAAATGTACCATCATGATTATTGATGTATAGGATATTGTTGGACAGGAAATCATCCGACACATAGATATCCTTCCAGCCGTCGTTGTTGATGTCACAGATCGTGGCGGCATGACCAAACCCCTCATATCTTATCCCCGCCTGGCCGGACACATCATGAAATACCGGGTGTCCCAGGCTGCTGTCCATATCGTTGCGGTACAACCTCCCCATGCTGGGTATGGTGTTCACCTGGTTACGCTGGAGAAAGGTGGCGGGGCTTTCTCCGTTCGACGCTTCGTTTACCGTAAGGTACATGTCCAGGTCGCCATCGTTGTCATAATCAAAAAAGGCGGCCATGGTGGATTGGTAATGCATATCCAGTCCATAGGCCGCAGCCATCTCCTTAAAATGCGGGATACCGTCCTTGTCCACCCCCTGATTGATGTACAAAATATTCCGTCTTCTCTGCGGGTCCTTATAGATGGTATTACAGATGTAGATATCCATCCAGCCGTCGTTGTTGATATCCACGACGGAGATGCCTCTCGCCCACCGGCCCAGGCCCTCCACGCCCGCTTTATCCGTGATGTCCTCAAAAGTAAAATTCCCCTTGTTAAGATAAAGTTTACCGGGCGCCTGGTTACCGCCAAAATAAATATCCTGTAACCCGTCGTTATTAAAATCACCGATGCCTACGCCGCCGCCATTGTAGATATTCACCACGTCCATCGGGTTGATGGTGTCGTTTTCTATGATCCTGTTATTAAAATGTATACCCGAGTGAGAGGAAGAGATGCGTTCGAACAAAGTTTGTTTCCTATGGCAGGATGCCAGCAGGACGATGACTTTTGCCAGACAAAACGTACGGCTTATAAAACGTGCTCTCTTTCTCTCAAACATTTTCCAATTAATAATTCGGGTTCTGTTTTAACGTCGGATTAAGGGCAATGGCGCTTTGGGGTATCGGCAGGAGATCATGACCGGTCGGAATGGTGATACCGAAATTACTTTTGATATAGTCCAGGTGCAGACCGGTCCTTCTGAGATCGTACCATAAGGACACATCTCCCGTCAGTTCATGTCTGTATTCCTGCAAGAGGATCTGCATAAAGTCCGGACCGAATGCCGAGGCAGGAGCCGTCCCCCCCCATGCGCGGTTCCTTACCAGCGCCAGCGTAGCCGCGGCGCCTGCCGCATCGTTGTTCTTGAACTGACACTCCGCCTTATCCAGCAGTATTTCTCCCAGACGCAGCATCGTCACATTCTGATCGCCAAATATATGGTTCTTTCCGTCCGCGGCGCTCGGAGTATTCCCGCTGACATTAGGGTCGCGCCAGAACTTCATTCCATAGTAGCCTGACCTGGGCTGACCAGGCTGGTCGCCTGTCCAAAGATCACCCGTCTTACCGCAGGTGTTTATGATCTTGCCGTCCGTGCCGGTGAAATGTGATTTAGGAAGGGACAGCTTGTCGCTGAAGCCCGCGATCACCTGTGCATAGGCCTTGATACCGCCTATCTTTACGATACCGGGGCTGGCGATGGTGTCGTCGGGACCGATGATAGTTGCCGGCTTACGGAGATCACCCGGTTCAAAAGATTCGTACAATTTCTTATTGGCATACGTATACCCAAAATTGGAGGTTTCCCAGGGCCACATAAAGGAAGAGTTCCAGGTGACCTCGTTATTATTATAGCTCCAGTCCGGCGTCACGCCACCCGGCAATTTGAACTGTAGCTCGAAGATGGACTCCTGGTTGTTCTGATGATCGTACTCATGGATATCCATATAATTTGTCATCAGGCTATAGTGCGGGATCACCTGGTTGAACGAGGCCAGTGCGTCAGTATATTTTTTTAGCCACATCTGTGCGGCGCCCAGATAGCCATAGGCGGCGCCTTTTGTCGCCCTGCCCGTTTCCGACACCGGGAGGTTTTCCGGCCAGACAAGCAGATTCGTCGCTGCCGTCATATCCGTGACCACTTGTTGGAATACTGAATCCTGGCTGGCGCGGGGGTGGATACCATCCGTCACCACATTCAATTCCAGGGGGACGCCGCCAAACGTACAGCCCAGGTAGTAGTAGAATACACCTCTTAAAAAAAGAGCCTGGCCCGTCAGAGAATTGGCCAACGAATCGTTGATCACTGTGTCCTTATGCATTTTATCAATGATGGGAATCGCTGCATTGGCCCTGCTGATACCCTGGTACGAAAGGTTCCAGAACGTAGCCAGGGAGGCAAAGTCCGTAGGGAAGAGATAGGTGTTATAGCTGACGTCAGCTCCCCAGTTAAAGAAATCCTGTGAACAATAGTTGGCGTTATACCACAGGGCCTTCAATACAAAATTCTGATTGTCGTGCTGAAAGCCGTCATAGATGGCGTTCACGAGACTGATGGCATCCTGGGGTTTATTGAACAGGGATTCCGCGCTGGCCGCCTTTGTATTCTTTTGGTTTAGAAAATCCCTTGAGCAGGCCAGGGGCGCCAGCAGGAATCCCAAAGCGGCATAGATGATATATTTTTTGTTTTTCATTTTCCGTTTGTTTTGAGCTTAGGTTAAAACGTAAAATTCACCCCCACCGTGTAATACCTGGAAGAAGGATAGGTACCCACATCGATGCCTGATGCCGTTACGTTGCGGTAGGTGGTGTTATCTTTATTATTGATATCTGTTCCCTGCGGGACCCCGATCTCCGGATCAAGCCCTGAATATTTGGTGATGGTAAAAAGATTCTGTCCGGTGAAATAGATCCTCATCTTTGGCGCAAAATTGCCGGAGGCTTTTAGCGGCAGGGTATATCCCACGGTAAAGTTCCTTAGTCGCAGATAGCTGCCGTTCTCGATATATTGATCGGATGGCCGGGTATTTACGTTGAACTCATTTGCATCGATCCTGGCATATCGGTTGGAAGGATTGGTAGAGGTCCATGCGCCCTGGTAGTATTTCAACCCGATGTTTTCCAGACCGACGGATCCCGTAGAGCTGCCAAAGCTTTCCAGCGTCCGCTGCTGGTAATTGTAGATCTTATTCCCGTACGTGCCATAGAAAAAGACGCTGATATCCCAATTCTTATAGCTGGCATCAAAGGTCACTCCGCCATAAAATTTTGGGATTGGGCTGCCGAGAGCTACCTGGTCGCTGTCCGCAGTGATCCTCCCGTCGTGGTTGATATCCACAAATTTCCGGTCGCCGGGTACCGCGCTCTTGGCGGGACCATTGGTAGGCTGATAGTTGACGCCGTATTTAGCCTGTGCTATCGCATTCAGGTCATCTATCTCTTTTTGTGTCTGGAATATACCGGCCGACTTATATCCATAAAATTCACCCACGGGGCCGCCGACATAGGTCTTGCTGTAAGTACCCCAGTTATTGGAGCCCGTCGTAGGGAAGCCCAGGTCGGAAAGATTGGGAAGACTATTTACGCCGCTGACCAGGCTCAGGAGCTTGTTGCTCACCGTGGTCAGGTTGAATCCGACATTATAATGGAAACCGCCCGCTGCCGTATGGCCATAGTTCAGGGCGATCTCAAAACCATGGTTATCGATGCTGCCTACATTTCTTGTGGCATGGGTAAAACCCGACTGTGGGGATACAGGCAGATCCAACAGGAAGTCCTTGGACTTTTTCTTGTAATAATCCACCGTCAGGGTAAGAGCGCCTTCCAGAAAAGCAGCATCCACTCCAATGTCCGTCTGTTTAGAGGTTTCCCATTTTAAAGTGGGGTCGGGCAAAGCAGCTAGGACCAGACCCGGCTGATAAGTCTTGTTAAAGGGATAACCATTGTTGTCCTGGCTGTTCTGAGCGGGGCCGGAAGTATATTGGGACAGGTACTGAAAAGGCTGAATACCCAACTGGTTGCCGATCTCTCCATAGCTGGCCCTGATCTTAAGATCGGAGATCGCAGAGACATCCTGGAGGAAGGGCTCCTGTTTTACCCGCCAGCCGACGGACCCGGAAGGGAATACGCCATATTGATGACCTTCGGCAAATTTGGACGAACCGTCTCTTCTCACCGATGCGGAGAACAGGTACTTTTCCTTATAGCTATAGTTCAACCGGGCGAACTGCGATTCCAGTGTCGTTGTGGTCTGGTCGCCATAGATCTTGGTTATGGTCTGGAGAGCGCTTAAGCTTCTTAATACAGTGCTCGCCAGCCCGGTGCCTTGCCCGCCTATCTGCCGGAAAGTATTTTCCTGCGCGGAAAAGCCTGCGACAAAGTCGATGCTATGGTCCCCAAATGTCTTTGTATAAGCCACCGTATTCTCCCACAGCCATTCAAAGGTGTTGTTCGCGGACTGGGAATAAAAATCCGCCGTCGCCTGCGTGGACATACCGTACTGTTTCTGCGTACGGGTATCCGGCGGCGTGTAATAATAGCCGGAGTAGTCGTTGGTGTTGATGCCAAAATTTGTCTTTACCCTAAGACCCGGGATGATCGTAGCCTCCAAAGAGGTAGACCCAAGGAAATAATTGGTATAGTTCTTCTGGTCCTGCGTTTCGATCATATACACCGGGCCCGACCCCCAGTTCCTGACGGCCTGATTATTGGGGTTGAAAAAGCCATAATTACCATTCCCATCCTTTATTCGGGTCGTGACCAGGTTACCCCCATCCAGCGTGGGCGGCAACTTGGATAAATAGCCGATGCCGGCGCTTGCGCCCTGGCCTCCTGTGCCAAAAGGCAGCTTGGTATCTCCGCGTGTATATTTCAGGCTCGTGGAAGACTTCAGCCAGTTGGTGGCTGTATAATCGATGTTCCCGCTGAGATTGTACCGCTTGTAAGTGGACCCCAGGACGACCCCTTTCTGGTTGAAATACCCGGCGGAAAAAGCTGTCTGGACCTTATCGCTGCCGCCACGGATAGCGACATTATAGTTCTGTCTCAGTCCTGTCTGATAGACGGCATCCTGCCAGTCGGCCGTGTGCAAGGTATCCGCGTTAGCCCAATTTGGTAAAGCGGTATATCCATCGATAGCTGCATGCTGAAATGCCAATGCTCCCCATTGCGGTCCGTTCAATACCTTATAAGTCTTGGGTTTTGCCTGAAGAGCGGTTACTATATCCACTGACACCTGCGTGCCATTCCTTCTACCCCTTTTGGTAGTAATCATCACAACCCCATTGGAAGCCCTGTTTCCATAAATGGCCGTTGCGGATGCATCCTTTAAGATATCGATCGTGGCTATATCACTGGGGTTGATCGTATTGATACCGCCGCTGAGGGGATAACCATCCACTACATACAACGGGTCGTTGTTGCTAAAACTCCCGACACCCCGTATCTGTACCTGCACACCGCCGCCGGGGGCGCCGTCATTATTTGTCACCTGCACCCCGGCAGACCTACCTTGAATGGCCTGGTCAAGAGTAGTCACCGGCACTTTTGCGATCTGCTCAGCGGATATGCTGCTGATAGACCCCGAGACGTCTTTTCTCTTTTGCGTACCGTAACCGACGACGACTATTTGTTGCAGCGACTTGGGGTCGGCCGTCAGACGAATAGCCAATGTACTGCGTCCGCTGATGGGTATTTCCTGCGGAGCATACCCGATGGCAGTGATCAGCAGCGTGCCATTTTGTGGAGCAGTCAGCTTGAAGGTCCCGTCTGTACCCGTGGCAGTGCTCATCCTCGTTCCTTTGATCGTCACGGAGGCCCCCGCCAGCGCGCTATCGGTGTCACCGGCAGTCACCCTGCCCGTGATCTGTTTATCCTGTGCAAGCAGCCGGAATGACGCAATGAAAAAGACCAGGAGCATGGTAACGCGCCTGATCGCGCAGCGCTTGCCGTTCAATATTTCGTTGCTCATTGATTGTGTAGTTTTGATTATTGTTAAGTGAGATTTATAAAGGAATAGCATTGTCGCAGTCTTGCAAGCAATACAATCTTACTAAAAGTTTTCTTTAAGGAATAAATGTATAGATGACTTTATTTCCGGTATCGATGCCGGTAACGAGTGCATAGAGGGAGAACCTCTGTCTATGAGCAAACAAACGTTCTTTTGATAGAGAAATATGTCGCCGTTCTCTTCCAGGTAAGCCTGGTGTATCTGTCTGAAAATCTCTTTGACCTTGGGGGATATTTTTTGTGCGATGACGATGAATGAGGGATGTCTGCAGGCCAGTTTATAGAGCTGGCTCAGCCGATCGTCATCTACTTCTTTTATGATGACAGTGTGCAGCCATAACTTCCTGCCCGTCGTTTGCAACTCAAGTCTTCCATCCGTCTCCTTATTATGCAGGGGCTTCCACGTTGCATGAAGTGGGATTGCTTTTTTCAGGTTATCGATGGCGCTATGGACGATTTCCTCTTTCATTGGCCGCGCTTACAAGATAAGCAGATTTCAATCTGAGGTTCCCGTATAGCATGTATTTATTTCCGCAATCGACACCGGTATCGATTGCAGCAAAATCATAATTACATCAGGGATCTATTTACTCGACGTTAATATTTGAGAAAATAGCCATTGTTGTCAACTCCAGGAGGTTCTTAGTCCCCGTCTTCTCAAATATCCTGGCCTTGACTGTAGATATCGTGCTTTTCATCAAGCCAAGCTTACTGGCAATTTCATTTGTTTTTAAACCTTTTAACAGATAATGAAGTACTTCCAGCTCCCTTGCTGTAAAATTTGAAAAAGGATTAGTTGTGTTATCCTTAGACAGTTCACGGGGCGGCGGCTCATTTGAAAGGAATCTTCTAAGTAACCTGGTCGTATCCTCTTCCAGGGCTACCTTATTTATAAAATACAGAGCCCCATATTGCTGAAGCACCTTAGCATAAATGGAGGTAGGTTGCATACTCAGCACCGCAATTCTAAGATCGGGATATAAATGTTTAATGTTGGGCAATACTTCCAGGCTGCTGCCGTCCGATAAATTAATATCCAACACCAGATGAGTGTACGCTTCCTGCCTAAGCGCTTTCATGAGCCCATTGCAGCTTGACACTTCGGCAACGTCTGTATAGCCCATTTCAAATTTGAATGAGGCCTTTAGTCCCTTTCTCACCATACTGTGGTCATCAGCTATTAAGATCCTGGGTTGCATATTATATTATTCTATTTCAAAAGGTAATGATACTTGAAAACACGTGCCGGTCTGCATCTGGCTTTTTACGGTGATAGCGCCTTTCAGGAGATCTTCCACCAAATGTTTGGTAATAAACAAACCTAATCCCACACCTTCCCGGTTATCCCCGGCATTCCGGTCTGTCACAAACAGGTTAAAAACACTTTTTAGCTTTTCTTCCGGGATCCCTGCCCCCTCATCCTGGACAGATATCCGAAAGCAATCGCCCGCCCTTTCAATTGAAACACAGATATTACTATTGGGTCGTGTAAACTTTATCGCATTTGTCAGCAAATTATTGAGTACTTGCATTAGCATGATCTCGTCACTCTTTATAAATTCCGGCATCTCATCCGATACGACAAGATGTATTTGCACCCCTTTATCAGTTGCGGCATATGTATTGACACCTATTATTTTGCTCACATATGCCCGGATATCTATCCGGCTTATGCAAACACTATCCGACACACCGGCATCTACCTTCGCATACTCCAATAAATTTACAAGCATCCGCTTGTAGGTATGGCATGCTTCGATAAGTTCGTCTGCGAGAGATCTCACATCCAGGTGATTCTCAATTCCCGTCCGCAAGGATTGCGACATCTTTGTGATCCCTAAAAAGGATCCTTGTATCTCGTGTGAAACGTTCCTGATAAAAACACTTTTTGCATTGCTTTGGCTTTCTTCTTTTTTCAGGGATCTTTTCAATCTGTAGCTTAAATCATGGCTTTTTATGTAAGGGGCGCCGGTGATGACTATTAAACAAAATAGCTGGAAGAAAAATAAAGTTTTAATTACGATAAAGGAAGGCTCGCTTAAAGCGAACGGTTCGACATACAGTATGTATTGGTTTGCTTCAAGCGCAACAAGTACAATAATCGCGATACAGAAGCAAACTCTCCTGATCAATGGCTCGCTGAATAGTCGGAAATTGATCAGCAGAAGCAGGAACACTATCGATTGCAACTCCACGACCGTCCTTAACAATAAGCCGAAATACAAGGAGGCCATGCTTAGAGTAAGATATATTAGTAAGGCGGCGGTCACATACTTCTTTTTGTGGTTCAGGTACATCGGAATAAAGGATATAAAAAATTCTATGCCTACGGGGGCCAGGATCGAGGCTTTCCGGGTTGGCAAAAAAAAGCTCATTCCTATCACGAAAGTAAGACAAACAATAGCCAGGCTGATCGTATTTACCAGGTGTACCCTTCTCAACTGGTCCTCCTCCTTTATACTTTCGGTCCCTATGTTTTGGACGGTTCTGACATGAGTAATTAAACTTGGGTAATATGGGGGCATAGCATGATTTGTAAAGCTAAAATAATGCTTATAATTTTTGAGGGGCTCGAACTAGTTCTAGTTCGTAATTGTACAAGACTTTTATTTTGCAGCTCTTAATCTAGTAATCAAAGAATTATGACCAGCATAACCTCTAAGGAATTAGCCGGGTTTATCTTTAAAAGTCTGCTTTCCGGTGACAGCGCCCTTCAGCCGTTGGTTTTCATAGGATCATCCGTCGAAAACCTGGATAAGGCGGAAGCCGTCCAATGCGCCTTACAACATATCTGTGAGCCCTGGGTATGGCATCAGGGGCTTTTCAATATAAATGAGTCGGCCGTTGATTCATTAACAAGAGCCATTAAGGAGAAAAGTCCGGATTTCGCCGTATTTCTCGTATGCGGGGAAGATCTGACAGAATCGCGGGGTATAAGATATAATAGCCCCAGGGACAATATAATCTACGAAATTGGATGGTTTACAGGGGCGATTGGGAAGGAAAGAGTTTTTTTGATAGTCGATCATCTGGCAGCGCCCAAAATACCTTCTGATCTGGCCGGGATCAAAACCGTCGAATTCAAACGTCCTGTCAGAAGTACTATCGAAGCTGCGTTAGGTCCAGCCTGTAGTGAAATTAAAAAAGCAATTCTTAAACTAGGATTAAAAAAATAAAGAGTTGAGGTTTAAATCGTAAATTCATTTATGAAGAGAGCTCTTTTTATCCTGTTCCTGATCATTTTAACCTTCCAGGGTATGGCCCAGGACTATCCGAATTTTGATAAAAAAGAATTTATCAATGGCGGCGATACGTTACGCTATCGCATCCAATATCCATTGGATTACAACCCTTCAAAAAAATACCCTCTGGTCCTGTTGCTGCACGGTTCAGGAGAAAGAGGCAGCGATAATACAGCACAGCTAAAATGGGGAGGCAGCCTCTTTGCAGACTCCGTCAACAGAGCGAAATTCCCGGCGCTGGTCGTATTCCCTCAATGTCCTGCAAACAATGGCTGGTCCAGGCTGACAGTCAGCCGCGAAGACTCGTTGCGATTCCATTTCCTATCCGACACCGTTCCTGCCAGACCCATGGAAATGGTCATGCAGCTGCTGGATTCACTGGTGGCGGCCGGAACGGTAAATACCAAAAAAATCTACGTCGGAGGATTATCTATGGGAGGAATGGGCACTTTTGAAATACTTTGGCGGAAGCCCCGTTTTTTTGCAGCTGCATTTCCCATCTGCGGCGCGGGCGATCCGGCGAAGATCAACCTCTATGCCCGGAAATTCCCCATCTGGATCTTTCACGGCGACAAAGACCCTGCCGTGCCCGTGGCTAATTCCCGTCTGATGGTGCGTGAATTAAAATCCGCAAAGGCCAGGGTAACTTATACGGAATATCCGGGGGTCGGGCATGACAGCTGGAAAAATGCGTTCGCTGAACCACAGCTGTTACCCTGGCTATTCAGTATGAAAAGGTAAAAGCCTAACATATGAATAGACAGACACATTGGGACAACATATTTGGTCAGAAAAATGAAGACCAGAGAAGCTGGTACCAGGCCTATCCTGTCACATCGATGACATTTATAGAAGAGCTTCACCTGCCCAAAAATGCCGCCATCATCGATGTAGGCGGTGGCGACAGCCATTTGGTAGATGCCCTGCTGGAAAAGGGATACACAGATATCACCGTACTCGATATTTCCTCGGCTGCGATAAAAAATGCGCAGGTCCGGCTGGGACAACGGTCAGAGCTGGTACATTGGATCGCAAGTGATATCCTTCATTTTGTACCGGCCAGAAATTACGATTGCTGGCACGACCGGGCGGTTTTTCATTTTGTGACACAGGCTGACAGCATCCGTCGATATACCCGACTGATGGGAGAGGCGATACTGCCATCTGGAGCATTGATCGTCGGAACGTTTGCAGAAGACGGACCGGCAACATGCAGCGGTCTGCCGGTAAAACGATATTCGCAAAATACGTTGACAGATATATTACAACCTTTTTTTGAAAAGGAGTATTGTATCGATGAAAAGCACAAAACGCCGTTCCATACAATACAATCATTTACTTTCTGCCGTTTTAGAAGAGCATGACCTTAAACTTATCTTATGGATCAAAGAACGATTGCGCTGCTGTTTTTTGCGATAATGCAATCCTTTAGCCAGCCTGTGATCTCGCAGACGCATATATTCGGGGAAGGGATCATCTCTACAGGCGACTACGAAACCCACCCGGCATTTTCACCTACAGGTGATACCTTATATTTTTTAAAGGGGTTCCCCGATGCAGGTTTTTTCTCTATCTGTGTCTCTTATAAAAAGAATGGCAAATGGTCCGCACCCCGGGTCGCCTCATTCTCGGGTATGTATACAGATGCAGACCCTTTTGTCACCAGGGATGGGAAAACGCTTTATTTTGTATCCAATCGGCCTATAAATGAAGGAGAGCCGGTAAAACCTGACTGGGATATCTGGAAGACGGAACTTACCGCCAGTGGCTGGGGAAAACCCATCCATCTGGATAGCACGATCAATAGCAGCGCCAGCGAATATTTTCCCACCATGGCTGACAATGGCAACCTGTATTTTGGCTCAGGGCGAAAAGGCGGCAAGGGCCGGGCGGATATTTATGTTTCCAGGTTTATCGATGGTAAATATACCCTGCCTGAGAACCTGGGCGATTCCATCAACACAAGCGACAATGAATATGAACCTTATATCGCCCCGGATGAAAGTTACCTGATCTTTATGGCAACATACCCCAACGGGTTGGGCAATGCTGATTTTTACATCAGCCACCGTGTCAATGGGACCTGGAGCAAAGCAAAAAAACTGCCTGAGCCTATTAACTCTCCCGTGACCGAATGGGGAGGTAAAGTAACCAGGGACGGCAAATTCTTTTTCTTCGGCAGCAACAGAAATAAGATCAACGATGTGTTGCCCGGGCGGGAGGATATGAAGGCCTTTGACCTCCGGTTGCACAGTGCAGGCAATGGCTTAGGTGATATTTATTATATTGAAATGCCGGCGGTAAAGTTTTGATAAGCGGGTTATTCCGTTTTAAGCGTAGTCACGGGATTTCGTCTGGCGGCCCGGAGCGTTTGAGATCCAATGGATACCAGCCCCGGAATAAGCAGGATCAGGATGCCGGAGAGGATCGTACCCCAGCCGAACGCCACCCGGTTGGGAAATTTATTCAGCCACATGCTATTGAGGAAATAACTCATTGGGCCTGCAATAAGAACAGCGAACACCAGCACCTGTATAAATTCTTTCGAGAGCAGCATCACGATCCCCCATTCTTTTGCGCCCAGCATTTTGCGTATGCCAACCTCCTTGATCCTTCGTTCGGTGGTGTAAGTTGCCATGCCCAGCATACCCAGACAGGCAATACTGACGGCAATAAAAGCCATATAACCCAAGATAGAAACGATATCAAAAAATCCCTGGGAAGCGGAGGCAAGCTGATCATCAAAAAAATCATATTTAAAGGTATGCAGGGGATCGATGGTCCTCCATTTTCTTTCCAATGCCGAAAGGGTACCGCGCAGGTCCGCGGCGGCGATCCTGACGTTGACAAATTTAAAGAGGTTGGGAAGATTTTGTAACACCAGCGGCAGTATCTGGTCCTGGTCAAGACCCAGATGAAAATCCTTGACCACGCCGGCTATTTGCAGGGCGCTGCTGTCATTGCCTTCCGCCCTCAGAAACTGGCCGACAGCAGCAGCAGGATCTTTAAAGCCCATCGCTTTTACACCGGCCTCATTCAGCAAAACATATCGGCCTGTATCGGTACCTGCCGGGAGGTTCCTGCCCGCCAGCAGCTGCAGTTGCAGGTTGCCGATGTAGTTTTCATCGATACGCAGCGCCCTCATTGAAATATATCTTTCCTTTCCGTCCACTCTTTTCAGACTTGTTCCTTCTGATCTTCCCGTCACCGGGATATAGTCACATGCCGAGATCTTATCCACTCCTCCTACAGTACTCAGTTCTCTGGCCACTGTACGGTAATCATTTCCCTGGAGGGGTATATTCACTATATTCTTCGAATTGAATTCATAATGGAATTTTAGAAAATGGGTGGACTGATTAAAAATGAGGGTGGCGGAGATAATAAAGATCAGGGAGATGGCAAACTGCAAAACGCTTAGTACTTTGCGGGCGGCCAGCTTACCCGAACGCATACCTGACAGGCTTCTGAGCACTTTTGCCGGCTGGAAGCCGGAAAGATAAAAAGCCGGGTATATCCCTGAGATCACTCCGATAAGGAGTGCGAATGCCATAAAGGCGATATAGATCGGCCAGCCCGCCCGCAGTTCAAAATGCAGGTATTGGTTTAGCCAAAGCCCGACAAAGGCGGCCCGCAGGAAAAAAAGAAAAAGGACAGCCAGCAAAAGGGCAAAAAGAGCCGTAAGGATAGATTCGCAGAGAAATTGAAAGACGATATTTTTCTGACCTGCGCCGTTGACCTTGCGGATGCCGATCTCCCGGGCCCGGGTCAAGGCCCTTGCAATAGAAAGATTAGTATAGTTCAGACAGGCGGACACCATGATGACCAGGGCCAGGACCGACAAAAAATAATACACCACCTTGGGGAGTGTAATATTCGGCTCATTGCCGAGCAGGATACCCGGTGAAATGCCAGTCAATACCTGGCCTTTCATGCTGAAGTCCTTCAGATCGGAAATACCCGTGATATAAGGTTTGGCCAGCCGGGCCAGGGATGCATCCAGATCAGCGCCTGTCTTTCCGGGGTTTAGCAAAGCATAGGTATAACACTGGAAAAAGTTCTTCCAGTCATACCGGGGATCCCCCATTTTTTTGTCTGCGATCAGCCCGGGGATGGAAGAGGCAGAAAGCAATACATCAAAGTTCAGGTGCGACTTGTATCTCACGTCGGCCAGTACGCCGGTGATGGTATAATTACCCCATAAAGCAGGTCTGGAGGATCCATCCTGACCCCGGTCTGAAAAGACCACGGTTTTACCAATGGGGTCTTCTTCCCTGAACAGCCGTTTTGCTGTTGCCGCGGATAGCACAATGGAGTTCGGTGCACGCAGCGCGGTTGCCGGATCTCCCATGCCAAGCTGGAAACTGAAAACTCTGAAGAAAGCGGCATCTGCAAAATAGCCATGCAATTCCGCAGCGCTATTATTATAGACAGCATCCCCGCCAACACCCAACAGGTGGGTCGACTCCTCAACGATAGGATCATCGTTCTTTAATGCTTCGGCCAGGGGGAAGGGGCTGGTGGCATAGGGGTGCCTGAGATCGGGCTTATCGCTGAGAATCCGATAGATACGGTCCTTTTTCACATTGAACTGGTCATAGCTGCGCTGGTCGGCCAGCATGAGCATGATCAGCATGCACACCGACATGGCGGCCGCCAGTCCAAAGACATTGATAAAGGAAAAGGTCTTATATTTCAGGATACTTCTGAGTCCTACCTTCAGGTAATTGGAGATCATGCGTCCATTTTGTGGATGGGACGCCTCTTTTCGCAATCAGGTTACATCGGTTCTATCTAAATTGTTTAGGTTTTAGCATACGACTTGCAAGTTCTGCTATTTCATCTACCCTTTTCTGTCTTGTTTCAGGTCGTTTGGCAAGCACCAGCCATTGTAAAATGCTTTTTCTGACAGATTTGCTTAACCCCATAAAATAGTCCTTTGAGCCTGGTCTTCTTTTAAATTCTTTGGTCAGGTCACCCGGTACTTTTAATTTTTCAACATTGTCCAGGATCGTCCACGAACCATTTAGTTTTGCCGCTTTAATACTCTCGTAGCCCGCTGTTGTCATAAGTCCCTTGTCAATTAGCTGCTGTACTTTCCCTTTGTTGATCTTTGACCAAACGCTTTTTACCTTTCGTTTGCAAAAAAACTGCATAAACCTATCATCTCCCAGAGATATTCGTCTGCTGTCTATCCATCCAAAGCAAAGCGCTTCTTCAACAGCTTCGCTCCAAATTATCGTTGGAATATTATACTTCTTCTTATAGCAAACAAGCCAAACAGATTGCTTTAAACCATGATTTTCTTTTAACCATTGTCTCCAATCCTGCCTGCTTACCGGGCAATAAGTTTCTATATCCTTCTGCTGCATCGCTTATTTATTATTTCACGACAATTAAAATAATGCTTACGATCAACATACCCAGCAAATGATAAGTTCCTGTTATAACGCCGTAAAGTATTGGCCGGGGGATGTTCGGATTAATGGCGATATTGACTGTATTGGCAAACAAGTACCCAATGCCTACAAATAAAGAAAATTTCAAAGCTTCGTCAAAAGACCGGACTTTTAGCGCATAGATCAGGACTGCGCTGGCAATTGTAATTACCAAAGAACAAAGTGCAGGGCCGACAATAAAAATGGGAGCTTTATTTTGTAACGTTTCATTCTCCCGGCCTAATGAAATTTTGTACTGTTTGCTAAAAAATAAAGTGAACCATAAAGCTCCGAGCAGGAAGTACGCAACAAATGCGAGTAAGACACCGATCCAGTTTAGCTCTGCTAGTTGACCAATCATAAAATTGACTTTTAAGTTTCGATAGCAAATCTACCGCGGCCGTGTGACAGCCCTATGTCAGGGGTATTGCAGGAGCTAATAAAATTTATCAAAATACTCCTGTAATGTCATTTTATGTGGGGCGAACTTTTCGGAAAGAACTTCCAGCTTTTTGATCCTGTCAAGACGAAAATACCGAAACGATTTTCGCAAACGGCACCAGGCCACCAACAGCCAGTTTTCATGTGTGCTTAGCAATGCAAAAGGCTCAATTAGCCTGGAAGTTGTTTTCTTATCTTCATTGGTATATTCAATTCTTGTCAGACAAAAATTTGTCAGGGCAAACTGTAATTCAGATAAACTGTTGCTATTTCTTTCTCTATAAACGTTTTGATCGAATCTGGTTCTTTCGGCAAGTAAATTGGCTTTATCTTTTACGCTATGTTTTAATACCGCTTTGATCTTGTCGATAGCTTCCAAATAATCTTTGACAAGCGAGGCGTCCTTGTTTTTCAGGACCAACTGTTCTGCAAGGATTAAAGCATTGGCCTGGTTTTCAGTAAACATTATTGGCGGTATCCGGTAATGCTCCATCAGGGAATAACCTTTCCCTTCATCTGTCAAAATCGGAACACCAGCTTGTTCCAATGCCTTTATGTCCCGGTAAATAGTCCTGATACTCACCGAAAATTTGTCTGCAAGTTCAGTGGCTGTCAAAAGTCGTTTCGTTTGTAATTGGGTTAGAATCGCGGTCAACCGTGAAAGCCTTTTTGCTTCGGTGTTATCCATAATGTGACATTATCTATTGTTTATGAAGACAATATGGCAGAAATATAAAGATATATATATTTAATATTTACGGCATATATTTTGTAATTTGCTTTTGAAAGGAAAACAGGTTGTTGATTTAATTATGGTGACAAAATTATCCGTTACTTCATTAATACTGATCGTATTCCTTCCCTTTTGTTCCTCTAAAAGAGTTCCCTCCCCGGAAAACCGGAAAGTATTTATCGCTCATAAAGACGGAAAATTCACCTTGTACAGGAACGGCAGCCCTTTTTTTATAAAAGGCGGCAGTGGATATACCCATCTCGATGCCCTGCACGAATCAGGAGGCAATACGATAAGGGTATGGGATACGGTCAATCTGGGGTTGATACTGGATAGTGCGGAAGCGAATCATCTGGCCGTTGTAGTGGGTTTGCCTTTTCGTTATGCGGACCCAATGAGTTTTTATCATGATACCAGCAAGGTCCTGGGTCAGTATAAAGCCCTTCAACAGGTGGTCAACAGATACAAACATCATCCGGCCCTCCTGGTATGGTGTGTCGGTAACGAGTTATATTTTCCTTTCAACCGCCGTTATAACGACTTTTATAGTGCATTTAGCAATGTGGTGGATATGATACATACAGAAGACCCGGACCACCCCGTGACCACCACTATCTTAAATGTGCGAACCAAATACATCTTTAACGTCTTGCGTAAGAGCAATATCGATTTCATTTCTCTCAACGTCTTCAACAGAATCCCTGACATGAAGGATAAGATCGACAGACTCGCCTGGTTCTGGAAAGGTCCTTATTTGCTGACGGAATGGGGTATCGATGGTGGGTGGATCGGTACGGCGCATACTTCCTGGGGGGCTTTTATTGAGAACAGCAGCACCAAGAAGGCCGAAATGTACCGGGAACGTTATGAAAAATATGTCCTGCAGACAGATCCTCGTTTGTTGGGATCGCTTGTCTTTTTCTGGGGACAGAAACAGGAATATACCCATACCTGGTTCAGCATGTTCGATGAGGAGGGGAATAGGTCAGAGTCGGTTAGTCTTATGCAATATCTGTGGACCGGAAAGTTCCCGGATCATATGCCTCCCCGGGTCAACTATATGCTTATTGATAAAAAGGGGGGGCCATCCGATCTGATGTTCGATCCAGCTGTTACGGTTCATGCGGAAGTCGTCCTGCTGCAACCTGACAGCAACATCACCCATATCAAATGGGAACTGCTCCCTGAAGACTGGTATAGTGTGAAAGGGGAGGACGTCAAACCCGTAAAGCCTCATCCGATGGAAGGGCTCATCAGAACTGGCCCCGGATTGACCGCAGAGGTCATCACTCCCTCTGTCGGAGGGCCTTATCGTCTTTTTGCCACCCTATATGATAAATTTGGGAATTTTTCCACCTGTAACATACCCTTTTACGTTGTGAAGGACCCATGAAAGCGATAAATACCATACGCTCCCCTACCCACCGTGAGCTGCTCTCCATAAGGATAATGGTCGTTCTCGGGCTGATTTTTATGAGCGCCTTCCTTTATATCTTTTATCGGGAGGGGCATGGCCAGCGTACAGCCCTTTACTGGTTGTTATTCTCCACCATCGTATTTATCTGCATCAAGGTCCTATTGGAATGGATTCATTATCTCTATATTACAGTACCTCCAACGCCGGCGCTGGAAAAAGAGTTTACGGTCGATATTTTTACAACCTATTGCCCTGGCGAGCCGCTGGAAATGATCGAGGAAACATTAAAGGCGATTACACAGATCAAATACCCGCATACAACTTACCTCTGTGACGAAGCCAATGACCCCTATCTCAAGGACCTTTGCAAAAGGTTAGGCATACGGCACGTCACCCGTAACAACAGGAAGGACGCCAAGGCGGGTAATATCAACAATGCCCTGCAGCAGTCTTCCGGAGAATTGTGTGTGGTGCTCGATCCGGATCATGTCCCATTCCCCGAATTTCTCGATCCGATCGTCCCTCATTTCAACGATCCCGCGATAGGGTTCGTCCAGATCGTACAAGCCTATAAAAATTCCCATTCGACACTGATAGCAAAAGGAGCAGCCCAGCAAACCTATCAGTTCTATGGCCCGATGATGATGACAATGAACAGGTACGGTACGGTTCCGGCCATCGGCGCGAACTGTACGTTCCGCCGCACGGCATTGGATTCCATTGGAGGTCATGCCGCGGGGCTCGCCGAAGATATGAATACGGCCATGCATTTGCATGCGAAGGGGTGGGAGTCGGTATATGTCCCCAGCGTCCTGGCCCGGGGGCTTGTTCCCTCCACCCTGTCGGCATATTATAAACAGCAGTTGAAATGGTCACGGGGCGTCTTTGAGCTGTTATTCACCTCCTATCCAAGGTTATTCCGGCAGTTGACCTGGCGTCAAAAACTGCATTATGGCCTCGCCTCTTTTTATTATTTGTCCGGGATTGCTTTCCTGATCAATTTTTTGATCCCTGTACTTTTCCTTTTACAGCTGAGCACCGTTACCATAGGATTCGAAAAGTTTATGATAAGCGCTTTTCCGCTGATCGTCGCAATCATTCTCATCCGGCATTTTGTTCAAAGCTGGGTGATGGAAGAAAAAGAGCGGGGTTTCCATGTCGTAGGCGGTTTGCTGATGATTGGAACATGGTGGATCTATACATTGGGGTTCCTGTTCGCCGTCATCCGGAAAAAGGTTCCGTATGACCCAACCCCTAAAGAGGCTGGAAAACCCGACCCCTGGCACATTAACCTTCCTAATATCGCAGTGATCCTGCTGTCGGCATTCGCCATTATTTACGGTCTTGGCTATGACTGGAATCCTTATTCCATCGGTATGGCGGGGTTTGCCCTTCTCAACTGTCTGATCATGCTATTTACAATAGCAGCCGGCAGACAGGAGACGTTCAGGTCATTCAAAAATGCTCACTCGGGTGTGCTGTACGTGATGAAGCATGTGGGCACGTTCAAATATCATTTCTGGAAACTGAGGCACCGGGTCTATTTAGGATTACGAATGGCGGCTTTGCCGATCCTCGCAGGCGCCATCGGCATAACGCTGTATATGCTAAAACTGGACTGGGACAAAAGGCAGGGTAGATCGGGTATCCAGGGTAGGAAGGACATTTTCTTAACCGGTATTTTTTCACCGGGCTCAAGGGAGGGTATTACGCTTGCCGATACTGTCGCTGCCTTCAGAGAAAGACACCGGCAGCGGTTTGATATTGTCTCCCTATATCTTCCCTGGGGAGACAGACAGGAATGCGAGCTTCCCATTGGCACGCTGGACTCTATTTACAGACAGGGTTCCTTACCCATGATCACATGGGAACCCTGGCAGGCGCTGTTCGATAGACCGGAAAGACCCGGCGAAAAGGAGAAAAAGATATTCCAGCGGATAGTCCGGGGGGACTATGATGGGTTTCTTGATAAATTCTGTAAAGAGCTAAAAAACCTCGCACGCCCCGTATTCCTGAGATTTGCCCATGAGGCGGACAATCCGTCCTACCCCTGGTCACAGACAGGGGGTAATACCGCTCCGGAGTTTAAAGCCGCCTGGAAGTATGTGCATGATTTCTTCAATAGCAGGAACGCTTTTAACGTGATCTGGGTGTGGAATCCCTGGAAGGCAGCCGATGTCGATGACTATTTTCCCGGCAACGCGTATGTCGACTGGATCGGCGTAACCATTCTCAACTACGGCCGTAAGCATGCGGATTCCACCTGGCATACCATGCAGGAATTATACGATCCTTTTCATAAAAAACTCCTCTTTCGATCAGGTCTGCCGGTGATGATCACAGAAATGGGGTCCCTGGCTTCTGAAGGCAGGCAGTCTCAATGGTTCAGAGAGGCCTTCAATGTTGTAAAAACCAACTATCCCGAAATAAAAGGGATCGTCTTCTTCAATGCCTCATCAGATGACAACGCTCCGATGAAGGACGAAAAATCGGCCCTTAACTGGGTGATCTCCGATCGCGACTCGGTGCTCCCGCTGATAGCCACCCACGGGCGCGTACCCGGGTCAAACTACAGCTCTATGCTGACCCCAATGCCTGAAGATACATCCACTGCATTTCGATCTGGCGATAGAGATCCGTTGTTCACGGGGCTTAGGGGGATCGGTTATTCCAGGGGTGAGAACTGGTATGGTAACCGGCGTGCGTTTAGATGGGATGAATTGATAAAAGACCTCACAGAGATCAAGCAGTTGGGTATTACTACTATTAAGCATTACGGGCCGGGCATTTATGACCATAACTTCCTGCGCGCCGCAACAAAGATGGACATGAAGGTCCAGTATGGTTTCTGGATACCCAGCGGCATCAGCTATACGGGAGACAATGCTGCAGCGTTAATGCAATTACGCAGAAAGATCGTGGCGGCAGTAAAGGAACTAAAGCAAAATGACCGGATCACATCCTGGAACATAGGGAATACTACCTACCAGAACCTTGGATTGGCTTATTATAAACCCGAGGCTAACTACCAGCGCAATGCTTACCTATGCTGGTTGCGGGAGCTGATAGCCGATGTACGGAAAGAAGATCCCCTTCGGCCGGTCACTATCGACATAGCTGTTAACAACAATATGCTGGAATCCGTTGAAATGATCCATACTCATGTTCCCTCCATATCCGGATTTGGCCTCATTATCAACGAAAAGGATACTTCCGTCTCCCTTATTGAAAAGCTTAAGCGCCCCTGGTTCTACGGCAACGTGACAACAGCCGGTTACCTGCGTCTGCCGCCATCGGCTGCCGGTACGTACATCAGTAACTGGAAGGATGATGAGGCGGCCGATATAGCAACCCTGGACGGGTTACTGGACAGCCATAATCGAAGGAAGTCAGATTATTATAAGCTGGCGCAAAGATGGGCCGGCAGGTCGGAAACGGACACTCTCCCTGAAATAAAGATCCTCCGGACTGCCGCTGCAACGGTAAAAGGCGCTCAATTGGTTTATAGCGCAATCGCTCCTTCAGATAAGGGCTGGCACATCGCTTCACCAGATGACACTGGTCTGCGATTTGAATGGTACCTCGTTCAGGAGGATATTATTGGATCATCGATAGGCGTGGTACCCGCAGGCACCGGCCCCCGGGTTACCATTACCATGCCGTCAGATCCTTCCCGGTATAAGCTATATCTTTATTCAGTAAAAGGGAGGAATGTAAAAGTAACGTATACCACCCTTAACACGCCTTTGGATGTAGCATATTAAAACATATATCGTAACCTAAAATGACAGATAACCTTATAGAACAATTACAAAAACTATATCCCAACGCCGAATTGAGCAAGCCGGAGTTGGAAACCTATTTTCGCCTGAGACAATTGAAGAAAAATGAAACATTACTCGATCTTCATTCGGTCTGCCGTCAATACTACTTTGTCAATAAAGGGGCTTTGCGCATTTTCTTTTTAAAAGACGGTCAGGAGTACACCAGTTGGTTTGCCTTTGAAAACTATTTTTTTACAGAACTTGAAAGCTATACCCGCTCATCTTTTTCAAACTATTGCATCGTGGCCATCGAAGAGACAGAAATTATTGAAATAAACAGATCCGATATGGATGTTTTGCTGGCCCGGCACGATTGGTGGAAAGATTTTCTTATACATCACCAGCAGCAGGCGATGCTAAAACTTACAGAAGTTACAAGGTCCTTCCAGGCACAATCCGCCAAAGATCGATATGAAGACTTGTTCAACTACCCTTATTTTTTTCAAAGAACCAGGCAGAAGGACTTATCCACAATGATTGGCATTACCAGGCATTCCCTGAGCAGGCTTAGAAACAAGAAGTGAAATTGTCATTTGGCAACTTTTCATTTTATCATCCATAGTAGTTTTGTCTGGAACGTCTATCAGACATTACCATGGATAAGAAAAACTTCGATTATCAAAAAAGTAAATACTCACCAATGGATAATTACCATTGGATAGAACAGGGGGTATTTGATCACCTGCAGACAGAAAAGATCTTTACGGACCAGGTATTGGACAAATTTAAAGCCTGTTACAAAAAGAAATTTGAGACTGCCTTAAAAAAGGTGGAGCACCTGGTTAAGAATGAGCTTGATAAAGGGAACGTCTATTTTGTCCTGATCGCAGTATCCGCATATGAGACATTTTTAGAGCATGATATTCCCAGAGACAGGTCAATATTACTGACAGATGATTGTATCAACAAACCTTTGAGATCCACCCTCATCGACGGAACAAAAAAGCTGCTGGATCAAGCCGAAAATCCATTTCAAACACTTGTACAGGTATCAAAAGAAAGGGAAAACAACTATTTTGGGAGCAGTTTTGAATTTGAAAGACCGGTTGACAATCAATTTGGGTATATCCTGCATATCAAAAAATGTCTGTTCCACGAAACACTCAAGGCTTTGAACAGACAGGAATTACAACATTTACTATGCAAAATGGATTTGGGGTGGATAAATGGCATTGATCCCGATAAACATGATACGCAATTTGTAAGACCCGTAACATTTGCGACAGGAGATACATGTCAAATGTGGTTTATAAAAACCGAACACCTTTAGCCCGGCGCCCGTCTTTTGAAGGCCGCACCCGTACATTTTTGACAATCAATCATTTATAAAACTTCGCTCACTTTTTTTTAAAAAATCAACCGTTTTGCCCGGCTAGCTCGTCAATAGATAAACACAAACAAAATGCAAAATCTAAAAGACAAGGTAGCCGTCGTATTTGCCGCATCCGGAGAGATTGCGGGAGCAGTTGCACGATCGTTTTCCCAACACGGGGCAAAGGTATATGTCACCGCCAGGAACCTGGATGCTGTAAAAACGTTGGCCCACGAGATCAAAACAAGTGGCGGACATGCGGAAGCTGCCAAAGTGGACGCCTTGAACGAAACCGAAATTGATAACTTTTTAAAAAAGGTCGTCGCGGACAACAGTCGATTAGATATAGTATTCAATGGTATCGGGGTTAGTTATAGCGAGATGGGCGGCCGTCCCCCCACCACGCTGGCTACTTTTGAGCAATTTATGTCTCCGTTGGAGAAACTCTGTGGTTCACAATTCCTTACGTCGAGGGTTGCGGCGAAATATATGATACAGACCCAATCCGAGGGGACTATCTTACTTTTCACGGCCGCGTTATCGAGGACTAAAGTTCCCAATTTAGCGGGCATTACGGCCGCCAGTGCTGCCGTTGAAGGATTGACCCGGGTGATGGCCGCTGAGTTTGGAAAGGAGGGCATAAAGGTGATCTGTATCTGTTCCGGCGCCCTGCTCGAAACCAAAAGGATCTCCGGATGGATCGACGCTTCCACAAAACAGCTCGGAATACCTCAGGAGCAGTTGGTTGCGCAGTACAAAGCCTTTGACATCTTAAAGGCAAGTCCGACATTAAAGCAAGTGGGTGAAACGGCAGCTTTCCTTGCCTCTGAAACAGGGGTTGCTTTCAACAGTCATATCATCGATGTCGATTGCGGCAAACTGAACATGTTATAACAAATTAGGGGGGTGCGGTCTTCCGTTAGAAGGCCGCAACCTAATTGTTGATTTATTCATAAATTGAGTGAATGGAAAGAGAAGAGATCCTCAAATCTGCTATAGCGGGAGATATTAATGCATTCCAAACATTGTTTGCCGAATTTCAAACCCAGCTGAGGTCTTACTTATACCGGTTGCTCACCGATCGAAATGACGTAGATGACCTGACACATGACACCTTTATCAGGGCATTTTCCAGGATATCAACCTTTAACCAGGATTCTTCCCTAAAAACCTGGGTATTCAAAATAGCAACCAACCTTGCTTATGATCATTTAAGAAAACAAAAAAGATGGAAGGCTGATGCGCAGGACAGGGCAGCAGACCTGGCCATAGGGTCGGAGAAGTTCAGACAGGTCTTCTGGTTTGTTCATGACACGTCGAATGCCGGGGCTTACGAAATGAAAGAGCATATCGACTACTGTTTCACCTGTATTTCAAAAACCTTACCCATAGAAAACCAGGTAGCATTGATCTTAAAAGATATTTACGATTTTCAGGTCAGGGAAATTTGTCTCATCCTCGATAAGACGGAAGGTATGATAAAATACTTGTTGAATGATGCCAGGAATATCATGACGGATATTTTTGAGCACAGATGCGCCTTGATCAACAAGGATGGCGTCTGCCATCAATGCAGCCATATAAATGGAATTTTTAATCCCAAACAGGATCAGCAGGAGGAACTGATGAAGCTGGACCTGGTAAAAGGATCAAAAAAATATAACAGGGAAGAGCTTTTTACCTTGCGGACATTATTGGTAAAGGCTATCGACCCTCTGCATGCTTTGGGTACTGACCTCCATGAGGCTATTATGGGGTGCCTTAGGACGGCAATCGGTGAAAAAAGTGATTTTTTTGACCGGGCCCCGGGTAAAGCAGAGTAATCCGCTCGCCGGATCAGGGCTACTTCCATCCCCCTTCTTTACTCGTCCGGGAATAAAAAACTGATGTAACTTTGCCTTTGATAACCGATTGGTTTATGAATAATAAACTAATATATTGGGTGCCAATAGTTGGGGTGTTTGTCACTCTGGTGCAATATGATAAGGATAATGGCATGGGTACTTTCTGGTGCTATTATCAAGCAGCAACCATCGTAATATTTATTTGGATCATGGCCTTTATTTCGTACGGAAAGTAGTTTTGTTGCATCTGACAAACTCTTCTAACGTCTTTAACCCTGTATTCATTCAGGAAGGGCAGGCTTTTGCAGATATATTCCGCTGTATCAAAATTTTCTGGTTTCAATTTTGAAAATGCTGCTGAATTCTTTACATGTACCGGCAATGCTGAACTTTTGATACCTTCTCTGAGGGGTTAGATTTGGTAATGAAACTATTTCCAAACAATACGTATCTTAATAAAATTAAATATACGTGTTATGACCACAAAATTAACTCTTACGCTGGATGATAAAGTAATCCGGGAGGCCAAACGCTATGCACAGGCGAAAGGCCGGAGTGTGTCCGAATTAGTAGAAAACTATTTCAGGTCGATCACAGAGCTCAATAGCAATCTATCTGAGGGGTTGGCACCTTCTGTGAAATCGCTAATGGGTTCTTTTAAGGCTCCAAAGAACTTTGACTACAAGTATTTGAAAACTCGGAGTTAATGGCAATGCCGAAAGAAGAACCGAGACAATAAGGAGTGAACACAGCAATTTCAGTACGAACAACAATAACCGAATTGACAAATACTAAAGTCGTCTATGAGTTCAGGCATTGACAAGGAGTTTATACAAGAGTATTATCAAAGAATGACAGACCAGGAGGTAATTCGCATCCTGTCACAGGGTCTAGTGGGATTAACTTCAGAAGCGAAAGAGGTAATCCGGGAGGAAGTTAAAAAACGAAACCTCGACATTGACATTTCAAAAATTGTAGATTCACCAGAAGAGGCTGATATCCCAGAAAAAGTATACGGCCCGGATGGTTGCCCGGTTGACGAACCCACCAGAATTTGGTTAGAAAAGTCGTTCCAAACCCTATTGACCATTTTTGGTGAAGAAAATACGCAAAAAAGACAGATCCTGATACCAGAAAGAATTCATTTCCCGGTACAATATGATGGAAGTGAAAGGTCAGCTTTTGAAACACTTGAGATTATCGCAAGGCAGATGGAAGTCCCGGTTGGGAGGATCAGGCTTGATTTTTACGATGAAAATCTGAGACGAATAACAGAGGGCACTCCGAATGGTCTATATTGGGGGAAAGGGGGAAATGATAATTTTGAAATTTCACTGGCTCTAAGGGAACTTGATGAGCCGGAACACATGATTGCAACACTTGCGCATGAAATTGCACATATAAAACTGCTGGGTGAAAATAGAATGGAGGATAATGATGAGGCCATGACCGATCTGACGACAATATTTTTTGGGCTCGGTGTTTTTAATGCAAATGCGGCATTTCAGACTTTCAATGACTCAAAACATTATGGATGGTCGCAGTCCGGGTATCTGACCCAGATGGAGTGGGGATATGCCTTGTCTTTATTTGCTTATATAAGAGAGGAACAACAACCGCAATGGGTGGATTATCTATGTAAAAATGTCAAAGCAGATTTTAAACAGGGGCAAAATTTCATTTCCGCTAACGAAAATATAATCTTTCAACAAGCATAGGGTTATCTCTGTTTAGGTGATCCAGGTGGAGGGGGCAACTTTCGAACATTTACATCAGAGATCTATTGAAAATCAACAATTTCCTAAAAGATCTGCCAATCAGCCATTACAGATTACATTTCCCAATTTTTATCACAACTAAAGCGATAAATATTTACTGAACTATTCTCAGTGGGGACGACTCCGAATGGTTGGTGTTCAGACCAAACCCATTTACTAACTTTTGCTCCGTCTATATGGTAGCAAATATTGCTGAGCCTCTCCTGCAGGGAATGATCGGAATAGACTGGTATAAATCTTCGGGAATAATAAAGTGGAAGAAATATTGGGGAAATATTAGTTATCCTTTTTTCTTGCCCCAGCCCTTAGGGAGGCCGACCTTCTTAAGGAAAGCACGTGCCCTTTCAGTCATTGCAATGACATTTGGGTCATTATGATAGTCCGGCATTTTGTTGCCGGGGACCACTGTAATGTGTGCTCGTCTTAATTTATTATTATCGAATGTCTGTGCCATTATAAAACTAATCTTCTCAAATTTAAAAGTCTTTACTTATTTCTTCAAGATTGTTGGCAATTCCCATTTGGTATAATCTTGTTCTTGCGGGTGTGCTTCCTTCTGTATAAATGATGGCATCAGGGAACTTATTAGTGAAGTCGATGGCAGTTGCAGCGACTGTGGCTAATACCTTATCCCTGTCACCGTTGTTAGATCTATTGGTATCATCAATTTTTTTAAGTTCGGTGTTCCAGTCGCCAAATGCCAGATTGAAGAGGCCTTCTTCGATTTGACCATATATGACGGCTTTTAGAATATTGCCCCTTGGCCCCTCGCTTATAAACTCATACTTGGTATGAGCATCATCCACTTTCATTGAGTACTTAGAATATTTCATATGACAGGTGTAATCATACAAATTTATAGAGTTCTCGTTCTTCTTGCAGAGGAAATTATAAAGTGAGAGTCAATATGTGGTTCTTGGATATTAATCGCCACTGTGCTTAAAAATTCGCCCTCTCCAATTCCTGTCATTCCGTTTGCCACGCTCCAAAACGAAAAACGCCCCCCCTATCGGGGAGCACTTCTTTTGTTTTGCGGAGAGGGAGGGATTACCTCCGCGACCTGGACGGCCCACTCCGGTGATCCCAGGATGGGGGGCTAAAACACAATTACATCAGCGCCGCACGTAGTGCGGTTTTTTATTCCCCTCCCGCTCACCCGAGCAAGCTCCGCTCGCAGTCGGGTCATAAAAAATGCCCAGCCAAAGGCTGGGCACTGATGTAATTATGTTTGCGGAGAGAAGGGGACAAGTTTCGAATCTTTTTGTGAAAGATTTAATAAAAATCAGCGAATTTTTAACGAAATATGGTATTTATAGACATCCTTAAGAATTGGCCAATATTGCTGCCACCAATTCGCATACGGTGCTGGCGGTCTCGCGGTGAGCCGGTCCGATATGTTCTTGAAAGGAATCATGGCCGTCGCGCGCATGTTGAATGGCCGTTTGAATCAGCGTGATCGTCGTTTCGAAGAATTTTTTTCCTTGTTCATCCCCCTTATACTGTATACTATACCAAGGTAAATATCCTTGCAAAATTGCTTCATAGCTGTTTCGATGACAGGCATGGCGGAAATCCCTAAAATGCATAATGATCCAGCATTCAAAGGCTTGGTTACTCCAAGCTACCCTAATGCCGTTCTGTAACGCCTGATGGACCGCCGTATTGAAATCTGCATGGTTGGTTTCGTCCTTGTCGAATACGACCCAATATTGGTCATAGCCTTTCGGATAGTAGTTTTTATAGGCGATGGCGCTGGCGACCGTTGCCTTCGCGTCACCGCCGCCGATAAACTTCGCCCGTTTCCGGAAGGAACTGAAATAGCCCACTTCCGTTTGACCCTGGCAGAAGATCAAGAAGCTATCTCGTAGCGGTTTCGAGTCTTTTACCCGGCTGCCCGACTTATTTATTGTCCGCTGTTGCCTGCTCATCTGTTTTCGATTCGATATAGTTCTCCCAATTACCCAAAAAAGGCACACCTCCATATTTGCCCTCAATATAATTTGTCTCGATGGCTTCTTTGTTGCGCGCCTTGCCCTTGCCTGTCTTATATTCTGCGATCGAATATAGATGGGTAGCGCCGAACCGGTCTTTTTCCGTGATCCAGATTTGATCGCGGCGAAGTAGACGCGCATCCATCAGGTTCGTATTGTGAGTGGTAAAGATCAGTTGGGCCTGGTTCCTGTTGATCCGCTGGTCTTGGAACAGTTCCACCATTTTTTCCATCAGATTCGGATGCAATTTTGTGTCCATTTCGTCGATAAACAGAACATTCCCATATTTTAGTGAATATAAGATCGGACCGAGGAGATGAAAAAACTTCTGGGTTCCTTCCGACTGTTGCGAATCAAGAATAAACATATATTCACCAACCACATCCCCTTTTTCATCAAACACATCGTGGTGTGTAAATACAGATGGCCTATCCATTACAACGCCAGTCGAAAGATTCTTGATGCCAATATCGGCCAAACGAATTAACTCCTGCATTTCCTTTTCAATCTCAGTCTTCTGCTGTATCTGCTGGTATGAAAAGTCCTTGTACTCATGGTCCCGATTGCCGGTTAGCGTGGTGAACCGTATAAACCATTCCATAGCCGATCTCGCTGTTTCGTCATTCAATTGGTAGCCGAGCGTAAGGACGAGCACCGATGCTTTAATGAGTTCGCTGTCAAGCATAACTTTCCCTTTTGAGAAAAGTTGTGGGTGGTAGGAAAATGAATCCCTATCCCGATAGAACACCTGCTTTTCCTTATTTCGCTTTTTTAATTCCTTCACATGAAACCATTCTTCGATCACCATGTTGCTATTGGCAACAAACCCGTAACGAAATTGCCTGCTACCATTTAAAAAACTAATCTCAAACTCCGTGGGCTCGTCTCGAGTGCCAGGTGAAAGTCGGAACGGTTCAACGGGTATCTTATCTACCACATTCTCTCTAGCGAGCGATGTCTGAATATAATAACGCATTGTCGCCATTGCCAGGAAGAGGTTGGACTTTCCGCTGGCGTTGGCCCCATAGATCGCAGCAACTGGCAGGATCTTCATATTCGCCGCTGGTTCAATAAATGCTGCTTTTGGCAGGGACCATGCCTCGCGTAAGGAAGATGCTTCCATTGAAAAGTGGGCCTCTTCTTTAAATGATTTGAAGTTTTTTACCCAAAAATCCAAAATCATAATTGTTATTTTTGCATTTATTATGCAAATATAAGAGTTAATTTCTGAAAATGGAAGAATTAACTCGAATTTGGAAGTTCAACGAGGGGGACACCGTTCCGGCTAGGCCACATTGAGAAAACCTAAGCTCTTAATTTTAAAGCCATTCTCCCGACTCTCAAAAATCGAAATTTAGTGAACAAAAGTATTTTCAGTAAAAATTAGCTAATATTAGCTAATTTTTGTATTTTTGCTAAAATTTGATTTTTATGAGCAAAACTGTCTCCGTGCTTGGCGGTATTTTGGCCGACATGTATAATACCGCCCAAAAAAAGGAACAAGTAACTATGATTCACTTATTTGGCGTGAAATACGCTGAGGACATTCAGAAAGTTGGCATTCGAGAAGTAATAGAGCAAGCCGGAATTCATTCGACTTATAGGACAGAATTGAATAAAGCTGTTAAACTTGCTAAGTACGTAAGTCCAAAACAAGAATCAAATGCTAAAGAAATTAATCTATGATTTGGCTCATGAGAATATTACTCTGAGTCAAGGGCTGACGAGAGGAAAACTTAATGTGTTAGACCGATGTCTTGGTGCCGCTGGGTAATAGGTGCTATTCTTTTATGCGCGAATTAGTCATCTACATCTTCTTCGTTCCTTTCGATAACCACAATATTTCTGTCTGAATATTCCGGAAGGGCAAGGACTTTAGGGTTCTCGACGATCTTTAATAGCGTCTCGCAGGAAGCAAGTATAAGCACCCGATAGTGATCCCAGCTTATTCGAACCGCATGATCATGATCGAAGTTGAATTCATATCCTTCTAAGATAAATCTTAACTTGCCGTCCTTTTCATTATAGTGAATGCCTTTATTGTGGAGGCTATTTTTCAAGTTTTGATAAATAGTAAGTGGCAACAGGTCTTTGTCTGACATCTCCAGCGTATCCACCAAAAAAGCTTTCTTCAAGCGCCAAAACATATTTTGTTCGATCCCAAACTGTCTTGCTGTATTTCGAATAAATGCCTCCAAATATATCTGCGTGGTGACTGCTAGTTGTTCTTGTACCCGGTGAATCATCTGCCGGACCTGATCATCTGCGTACGTGTCAAAATCTGGTATATTCCGAAATGCCTTATCGACGTCAGCGTATCCGGCCCAATCATGCCACCATTCCTTTTTATGGAGACCATTGTGCTTTGTGAAAATGATCGCGGATAGGGTCAGGTTCAGATTTTCGGAGAGTGAACAGATATTGTAAAAAACGGTTGCCCTGGCGTCCAGCGTGTTCCAATCATATTTATTCTGGACGTAATTTAATTTTTCGGCGCACGAAATATGTATGGGGTCAATCGACTTGATAATGTCCCAAAACGAAATGTGTATCCTGACTGGTGCTTTTTTTTCTGGTTCCATGGTGCTAATTCGCTATTTTGACAATGAGTCTGATCAGTAAACAAGTTTGATAAAGATAGGCCTCGACTTCCGCATCGGTGACATTGTGTCTGTCCTCACCGGCATGGCGCGCATATTCATTCCCAAAGTTGATATAATTGTACAAGATCTTTTTCCACTCGTTGGCCATGCCCAAGCGTCTGTCGAGCTCGGCCTTGTTGCTGATAAGTGTTTCTTCGTTCTTCAGAAGGTGACGGGTTAGACCTTCGACGCAACGATAGCAAGTCTCTATTATACCGTGCTTTTTGCCAGCCCGATAGTCGTTGAGGGCGAGACGAAGGTCTTTGTCTTCGGCCGGATATGGTGCGAGGACGAGAAGAGAATGGTTAATCAGGTCGTGGTCCAACGCGGGCTCACCTCCAGGATAAAACATACCACTTGCGTAAGATATACCGATGGCTGGCGTAGAGCGCGCCATGATCTCGCTAATTGAATCATCTATAAAACTATACAATGAAGGATTTGCCTTTGCTGTTTTCAACGAAGCAATTAGAATTTCAACCATTTTATGGAAGTCGTTGCCAGCAATACTGCCAAGGTTCATAAATAGCGAGCCGTTGCGGCTGTAGTCCCTTTTATAGTCGGATGCCCGAAGGCCGAGTTCAAAGCAGACAGCCTTAAAAAAATCATCATAGCGGCCTATATCCACCCGTTCGCGGACCAGCGCTAGTAGATGATCGGCGCGGTTGTAAAACGCAACCCGCTCTTCGTATTCAGATGGGGTCTTGCCAAATGCCACGTTATATTCCTTAAGCATATTTTTGTTGAATTGTATCATTAATACCCTGTAGGGCTGCAAGATAGTGCCGCAGCAAGGTCTGCCAGGTGGCGGAGTAGTCCGTAACGGGATAGGTCAGGCCGAGGGCGTCGTACGCTTTGATGGTCTCCGGCTTGTCTTTGTGGGCTGGATAGCCATTGCGGACAGTGGCAATATTTTGAAGCGTCTTAATATGAGTCTCGACGCCCGGGTCGAGAGATACGAGCAGTTTTTTTAATAACTGTATCGACCTGACCTGCGTATCGGCTTCCCCGGTAAGCGTACGAAGCAGATCTACGTCCATTTCGCCGGCCGTAGACCCAAGGGAAATTACCCGGGTGTTCAGCTCCTCCTTGGTGTGGGCGCCTTTGGAGAGGTCCAACAAGTTTTCCTCCTGGGTGAACTTCAGTAGAATCTTATCGTGTTTTTTCTTAAAGAGGAGGTTTATGGCCGTTCGGGTCTCGACGATCAGGTCGGGGACGCTGCGGTGGGTTGGGGGTTGTGGAAGACGCGGCCGGACCCGGCGGAAGACGTAGAATTCGGCATCTTTCATGGGCGGCGCATCGGATGGCTGATACGTGGGCAGGTTGGGGAGGTCCTGCTGAAGGATTTTTACGGTTTGTTCGTCAGGAACGTTGTCGGCGATGACGTCTTGCATGATCTTGTCCCGGGCGTGGAGCAGGAGGATGCTTTCCGCTGAGCCGCCAGGACTGAACGATAATTTCCAGTCGTACATTTGCACAAAGTCCGATATGCCTACCGTAATTGATTTGTACTGGTTGGAAGGCAATGTGGACAGGCGATAATAATACATATATCTATAGAGCATCACGCTTTCGACCGGAATGGCGTGGCCGTCAAAAACAGTGACGACGATTGTCTCTAAATCTTTGAGAATTGCTTGAGCAACCCGCATGCCCAGGCCAGAGAGCGCAACGCGCTTCGCCCCTGGTACCGATTTCATATACCCGGACTCAATCAATTGATATTGTAGAGGTGCAACCTCGGATGGCTTCAGGCCGATGGCCTGGGCGATGGTATCCGCGCGAAAGCCTGCGGCGGGGTTGTCTTTTGTTTTGTGGTACAAGGAGGCTAGATAGTATTCTTCTATTTCAGATAACGGATGTTGTGTTTGCATGTTCGACTGTGATTGTGCTCTGACGTTACTGTGGTTAAGGTCTTCTTCCGAAAAGAATGCGGTGATGACATTGTGCAGTGCGTTGCACCGGTGGGCAAATTCCTGGCTGGAATAAATTTCGAAATAATTGTTTAAGGCAAAGTCCTTATAGTTATCGCCGTGGGCGATCACCGTGCTTACGTCCTTTCCACGAATACGAAGGCATTCGATTTCGCAGCTGATGCTCAGGAATCCCCCGCCGGCAGTGCTAAAAGCATATCCGACATTTTGATCCCCCATGCTGTTTTCCAGCGTCTTAAATTCTTCATTGTGGAGGTTTATGATGGTTTCCGTTTTTTCAGTAAGGTCTCTCAACCTGGTATGATTGGCAATCTGGACCGCTTCGAGGTAGGTGGTCGCAGCTGTGACGTTGAGGAATGGACGATCCGCGCTTATTAACAGACGCTTATATGTCCCGGCGGCGATCTGCTCCTGCATTTTTTTTAGAGCAAAACAGACGTCCCAATGGATCAAATCGAGGGCGGTATATTCTGGCTGAGGAGTCCCGTACATATTCAATAAAATTACGAAATATCCGGGATCGGCACCAACTATGGGTCCGTTAGAAATATGGGTCGCGGCAGTTACTGCGACTATCGTTTCCGGATGGTGTTCTTTCCACATTTGTCCTGCGAACAAAATCGTGGGATATGCTTAAAACGATAACCTGGGAAGAATTTGGTACGGCGCTGCTGCCGCTGCTGATCATCTACTATCTGTATGTTCTCCTGAAATATTACAAGCACGAGCTGGTACTGTCTTGTAGGAATTATAAATATCGAGGGCAGAAATAAGGATTTCAGTAGAACTTGAACAATTTACCCCGCTATTCGTCTGATTTGGTTTCTGATTCATTCTGGCAATTATTTGTCTGTTCTTGTTGTACGGAAAAATCATAGATAATCCGTGCATACTTGGTCAAAGACCAAATAACTTCTTTCGCTTGTTCATCTGATAAATCCAGACCTGAGAGTTCCCTTAGCTTTTCTGGCGTAAGTGGTTCTCGTTTGGGATTGAGTAATCCATTTTTCTTTATGGCAGACATAGGCTAATTTTTAAAAAAAGTAATGGATCAGCAAGGGGATTCGAACCCTTATTGGTTGGAAACTACCTTATTAGAAAAGGACGCGAAAAATGGTTGGAAAAGTTTGGGCAAAAAGAAAGCCCTCAAATATAATAACTTGAGGGCGATTTTTGTAACGTTCTGCGGAGAGGGAAGGATTACCTCCGCGCCCTGGACGGCCGCCTCCGGTGATCCCGGTGGGGGGCTTCAGCCCAAAATCAACACTACCGCACTTCGTGCGGCATTTTTTGTCCGCTCACGCTCTCACGAACAAGTTCGCATCGCGCTCGCGGCCAAAAAATAACCCTCGCCTATTGGCGAGGGTAGTGTTGATTTTGGGCTGGCGGAGAGGGAGGGATTCGAACCCTCGATACAAGTTTAAGCTCGTATAACGGTTTAGCAAACCGGCCCTTTCGGCCACTCAGGCACCTCTCCGGGGGACTTTTGCCACCTTCATTCGAAGGGGAGGCAAAAATAAAGATTAATTCGCTATGCACCCAAAATGCCCCTTACTTTTTTATAAACCGTGCCAGCGGGGGCATTTCCCCCTCCAAAAGCTAAAAACCCGCCCTGAAGAATCAGCGCGGGCTCATGTTGGTATTGAACAATAATTTGGGGTTGGGTGGGGGTGGATCTGCCCGGTTGGGCGGATCACATGGCGGCCAGTTGTACTTTCTGCTGCAGTTCCATTACATTCTCGCGAAACAGGCTGTCCGTATCCATCAGATCTTTCACCGTCTGGCAGGAATGGATCACCGTAGTATGGTCACGTCCGCCAAAATGCTCGCCGATGGTTTTAAGGGAATTCTTGGTAAACGCTTTGGCCAGGTACATAGTGATCTGCCTCGCCTGCACGATCTCGCGCTTACGGGTTTTTTGCAGTAATTTATCGTAAGACACATCGAAATACTCACATACCATTCGCTGTATAGTTTCGATAGTGATCTCCTTGCTGCTAGTTTTCACGAAATTACGGAGCACTTTTTTGGCCAATTCAAGATCAATTTCCCTCTTATTGAGCGAAGATTGTGCCAAAAGTGAGATCAGTGCCCCTTCTAATTCCCGTACGTTACTATTAATATTATATGCCAGGTATTTCACCACCTCTTTGGGCATGTCCAGACCATCGTTCTTCATCTTCCTTTCCAGGATATCGATACGTACCTCATAATCAGGCACCTGGAGGTCAGCGCTCAGCCCCCAGCGAAACCGGCTCAACAACCTTTCCTGCAGACCATCAAGGTCCTTCGGCGGTTTGTCCGAGGAAAGGATCAGTTGCTTCCCCGATTGATGAAGGTGGTTGAAGATAGCAAAGAATGCGTCCTGTGATTTCTCGGCCCGGTTGAAAAACTGTACATCATCTATAATAAGTACATCCACCAGCTGATAGAAATGTATAAAATCATTGATCGCATTGTTACGGCTATGATCCATGAACTGGTTGATAAACTTCTCCGAGCTTACGTACAGTACCACCTTATTTTGATGCAGCCGCTTTACCTCGTTGCCGATGGCTTGCGCCAGATGGGTCTTGCCCAACCCAACACCTCCATATATGACCAGGGGGTTGAAAGAATTGGCGCCGGGTTTTTCCGCCACCGTCTTACCTGCACGACGGGCTACCCGGTTACAATCACCCTCGACAAAAGAATCAAAAGTATACACCGGGTTGAGCTGTGCATCGATCTGCATTTTCTTCAACCCCGGAATTACAAAAGGATTCTTGACGGGATTATTTATAATAAGAGGGAAATCCATTTCATTATTGGAAAAGGTTTTGTAACCATGTGCCGGCACATCCATCGTTAAAGGTTTGTTATGATGATTCCCACTATCTACCATGATCCGATATTCCAGCATTGCGTCCTTTCCTAAAATGCGCCTCAGGGTCTTGGCTAATAGATTTACGTAGTGCTCCTCTAAATACTCATAAAAAAACTGACTGGGCACCTGGATCACCAAAATGTTATTCTTCAACTCCACCGGCTTAATCGGCTCAAACCATGTTTTATAATGCTGCCACTCTACAATATCCTTGATTATTTCCAAGCAACTGCTCCATACTTTTTCGAACGATTTTGCCATTTGTACAGTAACCAATTTTTATGCCGATTTAAGAATTGTATTTTTAAAAATTTTATTGGAACCGGATTTTAAAAAGTTGCGCAGGGCGGCGAATATCAAAACTTTTCATGAAATAAAAAATTTTTTATTCACTTCTTTTTTTTGGTTCGAATACAGTTTGAGCTTAGCAGGATTTTTACATTCGATTTTCGATAAAACTCACATCCAGCCTGCTTATAATTACTCCCGGCTAAAGATAATATCTGCGCGTTTTAAGAATCTCTCAATCTTTACAAGAACACCTTCACTAAGACTTATTCACATCCGTGCAACAAGGTTAAAGGGTGCTACTCCTCGTTTGAGGGGTAACAGTCGACAATAGTGGGATTCAGCGTACAGCAGTAGACCCTGCCGGAATTGATTAAACTTACTTTTTACGAAGAAAGAATGCAAGAGCTTCGATGTGACCGAACCTTTCTTCATATATGTAGAGTTTATTTGAGAAGTAGTTGAAGATACAAATTATTTGATTGCCTTTTTCAATCTTGTACTTTTTTTTAAAAAATTCTACAAGGGTCTTCCGTGAAACATTTACGAAACTTTCTGCGAAACTTTTTCATCGGGGCAAATGAATTTTTTATCGGCAAGGTTGATTGCGTATCTAATACAGACAGAACCAATTGCATTACCTTTGTCTTCTTTAGGATAAATACCTAACTATGCAACAAACCCTACAATTGAAATTGCTGCCCGAAGAAGCCGCAAGCGAGGAAACCATTCGGGAATATGCGGCGAAGGCCATCGGTCGTTCCATCCAGGCTATCTCCGGCTTCCACCTGCTGAGACGATCTGTCGATGCCCGAAGCAAACAACCTCATATTATCCTCACTATCCATGTATTTGTCGAAGAGCCTTACCAGGAGAGAGCGTTCAAACCCCTGAACTTCCCCGATGTGTCAAGAGCAGAAAAAAAAGTTGTCATCATCGGCGCCGGCCCCGCCGGGCTGTTTGCTGCATTCAAGCTGATGGAAAAAGGCATTCGCCCCATCCTGCTGGAAAGAGGCAAGGATGTCCGTAGCCGGAGAAGAGATCTCGCTTCTTTGAACAAGGAAGGCGTACTGAATCCCGAGAGCAATTATTGTTTTGGCGAAGGCGGCGCCGGCACTTACAGCGATGGCAAACTCTATACACGCAGTAATAAGCGTGGCGACATCCAACGTATCCTCCATCTGCTGGTACAATTCGGCGCGGAAGAAAATATCCTTATCGATACGCACCCCCATATCGGCACCAATAAACTTCCGCTGATCATCCAGGCCATGCGGCAACAAATAACAGACTGTGGAGGACTATTCCTATTCGAAAAAAAAGTTGTAGATTTTATACTACAGAACAACCGTGTAAAACACGTTGTCACATCCGACGGCGACATTTTTGATGCGGACGCTTTCATCCTCGCCACAGGACATTCCGCCAGGGATATTTTTTTTCTTCTGCATCAAAAGAAGATCCTTATCGAAGCCAAACCATTCGCGTTGGGCGTCCGTGTCGAGCATCCGCAGTACCTCATCGATCGTATCCAATACCATGTGCCTCCAACAAAGATTATCCAAAAGGGGACTGATGACTCCCGGGAGATACTAAGCCGGAGCCCTTACCTTCCTCCCGCAAGCTATAGCCTTGTTCAGCAAGTGGATCATGCAGGCGTCTTTTCCTTTTGCATGTGTCCGGGAGGCATCATCGCCCCCGCTTCCACTGCGCCGGACGAGCTCGTGGTCAACGGATGGTCGCCGTCCAAACGCAACAACCCTTACGCTAACTCCGGCATCGTCGTAAGTGTGGAAGAAAAAGACCTCTCCGCCTTTCGCAAACACGGCCCCCTGGCCGGCATCTACTTTCAGCAGAGCGTGGAACGTAAGGCATTTCAATATGGCGGTGGTAAATTCGTTGCACCCGCGCAACGCATGGCGGACTTCGTAGCAGGGAAAACTTCTTCCAGCCTGCCCTCCTGTTCTTATGTACCGGGCGTTCACTCCGCCTCTTTGCAACAGGTGCTCCCTTCTTTTATATCAAACAGTCTCCGGCAAGCCTTCCCGCTCTTTGGAGAAAAGATGAAAGGTTACTTCACCAATGAAGCCGTCCTTGTCGCCACAGAGTCCCGGACCTCCTCACCCGTAAGGGTTCCCCGGGACCCTCACAGTCTGCAACATCCCCAGATAAACAACCTGTACCCCTGTGGAGAAGGAGCAGGCTATGCAGGCGGCATCGTCAGCGCCGCGATGGACGGAGAACGTGTGGCGGACAAAATTGATTGAGATCATCATTCCCACCCCGGATACTTCCGGGCCAGCAACAGCTGTTTTTTGATCAGCCTGTTCTTCCGGTAAGCTTTTGACTCCAATCGTAATTCTTTTTTGTCCTTCTTAGTAAGAGGTATAGATAATAAAACATCCAGGTCTGGTCTGCCGGCATCCACCCACGCCGTATACCAAAAGTCGGCGATCTGGTCTGCGGAACGCAACAGCTGATCATTAACCATCGAGCCCAGGCGGGCGCCATAAATTTTCCCAAAAGCCGGCGTATAGACTTTTATATCCCTTCCATACCTATGTTCCACGCGATATTTCACGGAGTCAGGTACCCCAACAGAAGCCTGTCGCTCCTGTTCAAACAGTTGCTGCAACAAGTCGTGCGCACGCCTCACCGACGCCCAGACCGATGCTGCGGGATCGGACAGGTATTGGGCCTTATGCCCATCCCTTAATTTATATCCGTCCATCAGCTGATCGGGCACCGTACTTTCCCATAAGGCATGGATACCCCGTTGTCCGCTGAGCTGTCCGTCATAGTTGATGGAAGAATGCAGCGGCACATTGGCGTCCCCTATATAATGACCCAAGTCGATGGCATAATACAGGATACTGTCCTTGTCACCTCTGCGAAAAGCTTCCGTCAGCCTGTCTTTCACTTCCAGCACCACATAGGGAACATAACCATACTTGTGCAGGGTATCCAGCGTATATTGCCCGACCGCCTCCGGTAAGCTCATGGGCATCTTCCAGGCAGCTGAGTCCCCATAGGCTTCCAGATCGATGAAATGGCGGGGGAACTCCGTACGATCCGTGTTACGACGTACGTCCGGACGAGTGGACTGGCTGACCACCGAATCCCTGTTCGTCCAGAAAAAGGCCTTCATGGGGGCCGGCAGCTCATAAATGGCCAGCTGGTTCACCGTCCGGTGAACCAGGAACCCCCAGCTGCCGCAAAATACCATCAGTAACGCCCCGGCGATCATTAAAAAAACAGATAGCTTATACCGACCAGATCTCATGACTAAAATTTTCGCGAAATTCCATTAAAACATCGGTAGACACAACATTCGCGCCTTTAATAATTTGTGATGTCCGGAAAACGGGTCTTCCAGGAAATATAACCCGTTTTCCGGAAAGATCTTATTATTGTCCTTTGGACAACGAACCTCCGGTTCGTTCTGTAATATTTCGGGCCGTTTCAGCGACTAACAGTAAATCGATTACTACCATGGACATCCTACAAGTCAAGGACCTAAAAAAATATTTCTCTTCGCAGAAAGCGGTGGACTCCATTAGCTTCCGTCTGGGAAAAGGGTCCATTTTTGGACTTCTTGGACCTAATGGCGCCGGCAAGACCACCCTGATCCGTATGATCACAGGCATCTTTTATCCTGACGAAGGGGAGATCCTTTTCGAAGAACGGCCTTTCAACCCCGTAAAAGACATCGTCCATATTGGCTACATGCCCGAAGAGCGGGGCTTGTATAAAAAGATGAAGATCGGTGAGCAGGCGGTCTACTTAGCCCAACTAAAAGGTCTTAGCAAACAGGAAGCGACCCGAAAAGTAAAGGAATGGTTCGTCAAATTCGAAATGCAAACCTGGTGGAACAAAAAAGTGGAGGACCTCAGCAAGGGAATGGGGCAGAAGCTGCAGTTTGTCACCACCGTACTGCATGAACCCAGACTTATCATACTGGATGAACCTTTTAGCGGACTGGATCCCGTAAACTCCAATCTTATAAAAGACCAGATCCATACATTAGCCCGCAAGGGATCTACCATCATCTTCAGTACCCACAGGATGGAACAGGTGGAAGAGATCTGCGATCACATCATCCTGGTGAACAGGGGACAGAAGATACTGGACGGCAGCGTGGCCGGCGTGAAACAACAGTTTAAGGAAAATCTTTTCAGCATCGGGCTGGAGGATGCAAACACAGGGCCGCCCCCGGCAGCAGACGCTTTCGAAGTAGTAGGCAGCAAGGAAGGCGCCCTGATCGTAAAGATCCAGGATGGCCACAGACCCAATGATGTATTGTCGTATTTCATCAGTAAAGGACGGAATATCACCGCCTTTACGGAAATACTTCCGTCCCTGAATGATATTTTCATCCGGCTGGTAGAGGGTACGCCCCTTGCCCGCCAGTTTGCACCTGTCACGGCTTAAACAAACATTTATTATGAACAAAACATGGCTCATCACCAGGCGGGAATATTCTACCCGGGTAAGGAATAAGACATTCCTGCTCTCTACTTTCCTGTTGCCGTTGATGGTGATCGTCTTCATAGTAGGGTCTGTATTGATAGCCTCCCAGGGGCATAGCCGGCACAGGGTGGCAGTGATGGATGCCAATGGTTATTTTAAGGACTATCTCAGAGGCGACAGCGCCATTAGCTTTGGTTTCTCCGCGGACCTGGACACTACGAACTATGCGGAAAAAGGATACACGGCCATGCTGATCATTCCCGTCCTTCCCGAAAAACAAAAGACCGTCTATCGTCTGAAATACAAAAAACAGTTGGGTCTGGCTGCCGCCGCCGACCTGGAGAGCCGTATCGACAATGCCATCGTAGATCACATGATCTATCAAAAAACGAGCATCAGCCGGAGCATGCTGGACAGCATCCGGAAAAGCTCCCATATCGCGCAGATGAAAAGCTTCGAGGACAACGGCAAAGTAGCAAAAGCTTCCAGCCAGGGAGCCAGCACCGCTGTCGGATATGTCAGCGGCATACTTATCTATATGCTGACCTTTATTTATGGGGCAGCTGTCATGCGGGGAGTCATGGAAGAAAAAACAAACCGTATAGCCGAAGTCATCGTCAGCTCGGTAAAGCCCTTTCAGCTGATGATGGGAAAGATCACGGGCATCGGCGCCGTCGGTCTTACCCAGTTCCTCCTGTGGGTGATATTCCTCTTCGGCCTTATGATCTTTGCCCAAATGCTTGTGCCGCATGATGTCCTGAAGGAGGTACAGCAGCTGCAGCAAGCGAATGCTATGGGAACGCCCACCGCCATGCCTGCCAGCGAGACGGCCCAAAAGGTCTACCAGGCCACCGGCTTCCTCAATTCACCCAACTGGGGGTTGATCCTCACCTGTTTCCTCTTCTATTTTATCGGGGGTTATCTTTTTTATTCCGCCCTCTTTGCAGCCGTAGGGAGCGCCGTGAACGAAGATATCCAGGAAGCGCAGTCTCTCATGTTGCCCATTACCATGCCCGTTATCTTCTCCTTTTTTATCATGACCATTGCTGTCCAGGACCCGGGCGGACAGCTGGCCACCTGGGCCAGCATCATCCCCTTCAGCTCCCCCATTGTCATGATGGCGCGCATACCCTTCGGCGTGCCCGGAACGGTGCCCTGGTGGCAGCTGGGCCTCTCTATGGCGCTGCTCGTGGCCGGATTTATCTTCACCGTATGGATGGCCGGAAAGATCTACCGCACAGGTATCTTACTCTACGGTAAAAAACCCACCTGGAAGACCATGTGGAAATGGGCGTTCAAGGCCTGATACGTTGCCTGCCGGGGATGGCACTACCACTAAAATGGTATTTTTCACCCCGCGCATAGTCGCTAATTTGCCCTTCCCTTATTGTAGCTATGTTACTAGCCGGATCATTCCGGAGGCATCGACGATTTAAACTGATTAGCATGAGTAAACACGCACTGGTCATCAATGGAGGCATTTCCAGAGGGGCGTTTGCAGTAGGAGCGATAAAAAAGATCTTTGAATACAGACCCGAATTGGATTTTCAGATCCTCTCAGGCGGAGGTTCAGGCTCGCTGATCATCCCCTTTGTTTCATTGAAGGATATGCAGCCGCTGGTAGAGATATTTACGACCAAGCATAACAGGGATATCATAAAAAAATTTTCGCTTTCCGAGCGGTTACAAGAGGCCTCTATCCTGGACGCCAGTCCACTGTGGGGTCTGCTGGACCATTATTATACTCATCGGTTGTATGACAGACTGTGTGATACGGATAAGATGCTTTATTTTAATACGATGTGTCTGCAGACACATGCGCTGACCGTATTCTCACCCAGACACCACCCTGAGATCGCATCCCGGTATGACCACCGGTGTTTCGAGAACTATGACCAGTTCCTCCGGACCCTGCTGGCTTCCACCTGTCAACCCGTACTCCTGCCCCCCATCCGGATCCAGCCGCAAGAGGAGCCTGTAAGACAATACATCGATGCAGGAGATAGGGAATATGCCGGTATAGAAATGGCCATCGCCAGCGGAGCCACCGACGTCTATGTACTGTTACAGACCCCGGCCGCACCCGCACACGAGGACAAAGAATACCGTGACATCTTCTCCATCTTACAGAAAACCCTGGACATCTTTATCGCCGACGCTGCCGATGACAAACAGATTTTACCCCATTTATACAATGAAGGGCTCCGTTATATACAGGCCGTGAAGAGGAAAATGGGGCGCCAGGGCGTGCCCGCAACGATGATCGACGATTGGTTTGATACGGGGATGATAGACAATCCGTTTTATAACAGGTCGCCCGTAAGGCTGCATATCATACGCCCCGACCTCCCGTTAGGAGGAGGGCCGGATGGTCTCAGCTTCGACCCGGCCATGATGCAGGAAATGCTGGCAAAAGGGGAACAGGCCATGGCAACTCACCTGGCCTTAACAGCCCCGCAAGGAGGGTAATAATAAAGAAGGGCAATGGTATGAATGGTAAAAAAATTACTGACAGCGGTGCAACATTTTACGAAAGGATACGTACTTTTATACGAAGATTATCGTAATTGACACTCCAGTAACAAAAAATAATTGCCATGTCTGTTAACCTTTCTCGCACCAATCGCGTCATAGTCGGTGTAATGATCGTCGGCGTGGTGTTTTCCACGCTGGCCTGGTCGGGAGGTCATCATGCCGCGCCTGCTGCTCAACCAGGCAGGGATACGACCCCATCCCATCAGCCCGGGCCGGATCGGAAAGCAGCAAAGCCCCGGCATAAGACGGCGGAAGGCAGGGTGGCCAGAGAACTGGACCTGCGGATCGATGAGGAACAGCCGGAGTTCCTGGTTGATATCGATGGGCCGGACGATATGGACCTCCATCTCGATCTGGAAGATCTGAAAGGGTTGAATGCCAGGATAGAAGCAGACGTTTTAAAAAATATGGATGTCCGGAAAGCCTTAAAAGAAGACCCGCAGGACCTGGACGCACTGGAAGAACTGGATCGTCTCGCCATCTGTGACGAAGATCTTGAGGAATTAAAGGACCTCAACATCGACGAGGATATATGGAATGAGCTGCAGGAGCTGAAGACGGAAATGGATGGTCTTAGGGAAGAGATCGACAATGAAGTGTCGGGAAAAGTAGATGATGATCGGGTACGCGAGGCGGTAAGACACGTGGTTGAGGCGGTAAAGATGGAGATACCCAGGGTGCGCAGGGAAGTGGAAAAGGCAATGGCCGCCTATCGGGATCGGGACTATCGGAAATGGCAGTGATCCGGGGCCGCCTGCAGTCGGGGCGTATGGAAAAAAAACCGATGTGCATCTAAGACAAACCGAAGGCTAAACATCAACATAGATCTTAAGCCTCATGTGTAGTAGAAAAACGGGACTGTTCCCAGTCCTGTTTTTTTTATGTACTTAGGGCCCATCATTACATGATCGAAAAATTATTGTGCTTAACTTAGCCAGCCTGCATCAACCGCAGGAGAGGATACTCTGAATTATCCGAATCCGAACCCAGCACTTCGGGGAGAAATTCCACATTGAGCTTTACGGAAATCTTTTCTTTAACAGTGATATTCGGACGTTTGCAGGATTGATAGCCTTTTTTATCAAACTGTACGGTCACCTGTGCAGCGGGCAACTGTGCAAAGCGGTAATAGCCGTCAGCATTTGTCGTCACTTCGCGGGAGTTATTGGTTCCGGGGACCAGTGCCGAAACCGTTACGCCCGACAGCGGCTTCTTCGTAACGGCGTCCGTGACATAGCCATGGAGAATACCTTCTACTTTTCCATTTCCCGTGTTTGCTTTAACACACAGTGCCAGCGGAAGGACCAGCAGCAACAGCAGCCATTTCGTAAGTTTTCTCATAGAAATAGTTATGACAGATACAGGCGTACCTCTCCCAATTTAATCCTTTTTCCGGACTTTAGCAAATCAGACCGGTAATAATACCTACTTACCCCGCCCTGTCCTTTGGCTGTTGGTTATGACTCACCCAGATCGATCTCTGTATTGTCCCCGATATTCAGGCTACGGGACTCCCCTTTTACTTCCGTATCGCTGCCGATAAGACTGTGCGTAAGGACGATATCATACAGGTCCGCAAAGCTCCCGATGATGGAGTCCTTGATAATGGAGTAGTTCACCCTCGTTTTTTCCCCGATGGCCACATTGGGTCCTACGATGGAATTGCGTATATCACAGCCCGGGGCAATGCTGACAGGCTGTATGATAATGGTATTCTCGAATTGATGGTCCGGGGCGATCGTGCCGCCGAATTTCTTCAGCAGCTTGGCATTGGATTCCAGCAGGGTTTCTTTTTTTCCGCAATCGAACCAGTTCTGCACCCGGAAGGACTGGAACTTCACGCCGCTGCGGATCATACATTCGATGGCGTCCGTCAGGTTGTATTCCCCATAACTGGTGAGCTGATTGCGTATATTATTCTCCAGACAGCCAAAAAGGGTAGCCGTCTCCCGGATACGATAGATGCCGACCAATGCCATATTCGACTTGGGTATCTGCGGCTTTTCGACCACACGCTCGATGCTCCCGTCATCCTCCAGTTCTGCCACGCCAAAATTCCGGGGGTCATCCACCCGCTTGATGCCGAGCAGACTACCGGGCTTGCCCAGCACCTCTCTTACGTCATACTCACAGATGGTATCGCCCAGCACGATAAAGATCTCATCATCCCCAACGATGCTTTTGGTGAGGAGCACCGCATGACCAATGCCATGACGTTCGTTCTGTACAACAAAATGCGCTGTGAGCTGCGGGTATCTCTGTTTAACAAAGTCCTGTATCTTTTCTCCCAGGTAGCCTACAATAAAAATGAATTCGTTGATGCCCGCCTCCAGGAGTTGGTCGACAATGATAGACAGGATGGTCTTGCCTGCAAGTGGTATCAGCGCCTTAGGTTGTGTATATGTGTGCGGTCGTAATTTAGTGCCAGCGCCTGCTACTGGAATGATGGCTTTCATCCGTATGTGTTTTTAAAACGAACCTGTGGTTCGTTAGGGCGTGTGAAAATAGTGAATTTTATTTTCCCGGCCCCATTTACATTTTTAGCCGTATATGCCTATTTTGTAGTTTCATAGCCCTAACTTTGCGCAATGAAAAAGGATACCTTAATATTTGATCTTATACAAAAAGAGCTGGAACGCCAACGTCATGGTATTGAACTGATAGCCTCGGAAAATTTCACTTCCTTGCAGGTGATGCAAGCCATGGGTACTGTGCTTACCAACAAATATGCCGAGGGCTACCCCGGTAGAAGGTATTATGGAGGCTGCGAGATCGTAGACCTGGTGGAACAGGAGGCTATTGACAGACTGAAAAAGATCTTTAATTGCGAATATGCCAATGTACAGCCGCACAGCGGCGCACAGGCGAATGCTTCCCTGCTGCTGTCCATCCTTCAGCCCGGCGATACCATCCTTGGACTGGACCTTAGCATGGGTGGCCACCTCACACACGGGTCTCCCGTAAATTTCTCCGGAAAACTCTACCGGCCCGTATTCTATGGCGTCAAAAAAGAAGACGGCAGGGTGGATTACGACATGATGGAAAAAGTCGCAAAAGCCGAGAAACCCAAGGTCATCATCTGTGGCGCTTCTGCCTATAGCCGTGACTGGGATTACGCCCGCATCCGCAAGATCGCCGATGAAACAGGCGCTTTTGTCATGTGCGATATGGCGCACCCGGCCGGCCTCATCGCCAAGGGTCTGCTCAACAGCCCTTTCGACCACTGTCATTTTGTAACTTCCACTACGCATAAAACATTGAGAGGACCTCGGGGAGGTATCATCCTCATGAAGAAGGATTTCGACAACCCCTTCGGACTAAAGGACGTGAAAGGGAATATCCGGCCCATGAGCAACCTCATCGACATGGCGGTATTCCCCGGCACACAGGGCGGCCCCCTGGAGCATGTCATCGCCGCAAAAGCCGTAGCTTTCGGAGAGATATTGTCCGATGATTTCACCGCCTATGCAAAACAGATCATTTCCAATGCCCAGGCGATGGCGAAGGTTTTTCTGGAAAAAGGTTATAATATTGTCAGCAGCGGAACAGACAATCACCTGTTGTTGATCGACCTGCGGAATAAGAACATCAGCGGAAAGAAAGCGGAGATCACACTGGGTAAGGCCGATATCACTGTCAATAAGAATATGGTCCCCTTCGACGACAAGAGCGCTTTTATTACTTCGGGCATCCGGGTAGGAGTACCCGCCATTACCACCCGGGGTATGGAGGAGTCCCATATGGCTACAGTAGTCGACATGATCGACAAGGCACTGATGAACGCAGACAATGAAGCCGTCCTTGGCGGATTGAAAGGCGAGGTCAACAGCTTTATGAAGCAGTTCTCCCTGTACCCTGAACTAGGATAGATTTCCTACAATCCATAAAAAAAATCGTATGCTCCAACGTGTACAAACTATCTGGATGTTGCTGGCCGCCATATGCGCTGCTCTAACCTTTAAATTCCCCTTCTACTTCGGCAATATGAAGGTGGGACTCAACGGGATCGCTCCGCTGGAGGTGAAAGCATTGCCAACCTTTGGCGCAGGGGCTGTCAGCGCCGGCTCCGGCAGTGTCCTGATCCTGCTTGTCACAGTGATCATTATTGCTGGCATTCTTATCAATATCTTCAACTACAAGGTTAGGAAAAAACAGCTCTGGATCACGATCGGGCTCATCTTCCTGTCCCTGCTAAATATCCTTCTCTACTGGTGGAAGAGCGGTGTTCCGCCTTTCGAATCCGGTAGCTATAGTCTTGGTGCGCTGCTCTCCCTGGTTACACCGGTCTTGTTGTTCATAGCCGCCCGAAATATCCGCAAAGACGAAAAGCTGGTAAAAAGCGCTGATCGTCTTCGTTAAATCAATTAATTATCAATATTTTATAAAAAGCCTTCCCCCTTCTGAAAAAATCTTTTGGAAGATTATAAAATTTAGATATAACTTTGTCTAACGGTGTTAAATTATTTACGGCAGTAAAACATCACGCTAAATGGGGAGCAAGGAAAGAATACATAGGTTGAAAGAGAATACTAAGGTCAATATCATCAATGCGGCTCACGAGATCGTAAAGGAAGAGGGCTGGCAGGCACTGAGCATGCGTAAAATAGCAGAGAAGATCGAGTATACGGCTCCGATGATCTATGAATATTACACAAACAAGGAAGGCATCCTCCTGGAGCTGACAAAAAAAGGCTATTTACTTTTAGGTGAGAGAATGAAAGAAGCCAGGGATAGATATGAAACCCCCGAAGAACAATTGGACGCCATCTGGCTTGCTTACTGGAACTTCGCTTTTGACGAGAAAGAATATTACCAGCTTATGTTCGGAGTACAGGTCAATTGCTGCGTAATAGAAGACCTTCTCCCGCTGGAATCCACCCCCTATGGCATTGCTACGGTACCTATCATGCAATTGATGGGCATCGGCGACCCGGAAGACGACCGGGTTTGCACAAAGTACTATACCTATTGGTCCATCGTGCATGGTCTGGTATCCATCAACATCGTCCGGAAAGGCGCTTCGGACGAGATCAATCGCCAGATATTGAAAGATGCCATCACGGGTATAACAAGGTCGCTTAAGAATTAGAAAAAGATCCGAGAACAAAATTCAACACTCATCTGTTGACGCGGATGAGCCGGATCCGAATCCCAACCGAAGGATATACCCACCGGCCCACGCTGGAAGTTTGCTTGCTCTATATGGAAAAATGAGCATTTTTTTTACCTCTTTATTTAACAGTGGTAAATTATTTAGAGACGATCGATTTTTTTATGGTTTTAAGTTAACATCATTAAACAATTTAATAACGTTATGAGAAGTCTAGTTTTCTTTCCCGCATTTGTCGTCGCCGCAGCCATCGTGATTTACGGCTGCTCTTCAGCACAAGGCAACCAGGCGCCGCCTCCGCCGCCCGCACTGCCTGTACTGCAACTGGATCCCGCGTCCACTACTACCTACACCGAGTTTTCCGCTTCGCTGGAAGGTAAGACCAACGTGGAGATCCGCCCCCAGGTCAGCGGGTACCTGAGCAAGATCTATGTAGAAGAAGGTGCGTATGTGGCTGCAGGTCAGCCCCTGTTCAAGATTGACGATCGGCCGTATGGCGAACAGGTGAACAACGCACAAGCTAATGTACTGGCAGCCAAAGCGGGTCTGGAGAAAGCCCAGATCGAGGTTAACAGGCTCCAGCCCCTGGTAGAGAATAAGGTTGTTTCCGACGTGCAGCTGAAAGCCGCACAGGCCGAGTACGAGGCCGCCAAAGCCTCCGTCAAACAAGCCGAGGCCGCAGGCAACAATGCCGGCATCAACCTGGGCTATACCCTGGTGAAAGCACCCGTCAGCGGCTACATCGGAAGGATCCCCTTTAAGACAGGCGCCCTGGTAGGTAAAGGAGAATCACAGCCACTGACAGTCCTCTCCGACGTGAAAGAGGTGTATGCTTATTTCTCCATGAGCGAAAAGGATTTCCTGGAGTTCACCAGCCAGTCCACCGGCAAAACCATTACAGACAAGATAAAAGGAATGCCCGCTGTTGAACTGCAGCTCGCCGACAAGTCCGTCTATCCTTCGAAGGGTAAGATCGAGCTGATGGAAGGCCAGTTCGATAAGAATATGGGGACCATTCAGTTCCGCGCCATATTCCCCAATACTGAAGGACTGCTGCGCACCGGTAGCACCGGCAAGATCCTTATCCCGGAAGCTTCCGGCAACACACTGGCCGTCCCCCAGCAATCCACTTATGAGGTGCAGGATAAGGTCTACGTGTACATCCTGGGAGATTCCAACAAGGTCATGAGCCAGCCGATAGCCATCAGCGGACAGACTACCGCCTACTACCTTGTCAACAAAGGCCTTCAGCCCGGTCAGAAGATCGTATATGCCGGGATGGACCGCCTGCATGACGGGGCCGTGATCCAGCCGCAGGTATTGCCGGCAGACAGCATCCGCAAAGCGATGCCGTTGTAAAAGCGCCCAGGCAGGTACCCTACTATTTGAAGTTTCACCCTTAAAATGGGCTTGTCCAGGCCCGCAGGGCACTCATTTAACTATAACAAAGAGAATTGTATGCTTAAGAAATTTATCGAAAGGCCGGTGTTATCAACGGTTATATCTATCATCCTGCTTCTGTTGGGCGGTTTGTCCCTCTTTAGCCTGCCCATCACACTCTTCCCGGATATCGCCCCTCCCAGTGTCGTGGTATCGGCCTCTTATCCGGGCGCCAACGCGGAAGTGGTGGCCCGCTCGGTAGCCACTCCCCTGGAGGAAGCCATCAATGGTGTGGAGAACATGACTTACATGACCTCCAACTCCAGTAACGACGGCTCCATGACCCTGACGGTGTTCTTCAAACAGGGTACTAACCCGGACATCGCATCCGTGAACGTACAGAACAGGGTAGCCAAAGCCACCAGCCAGATACCACAGGAAGTCATCCAGGCTGGTATCTCCACCCAAAAACAACAGAACAGTATCATCATGTTCGTCGGTCTTTATTCCAAAGACAGCGTGAATTATAATGAAACTTTTCTGCAGAACTACATCAGGATCAACCTTATCCCCAAATTACAGCGTATCCCCGGCGTAGGGGACGCACAGCCCTTTGGTTCCAAAGACTATTCCATGCGCATCTGGCTTAAGCCCGACCGCCTGGTAGCCAATAACCTTTCCCCTCTGGAAGTGACCGACGCCATCCGGGACCAAAGCCTTGAGGCTGCCCCCGGCCGCTTTGGACAGAGCAGCAAGGAAGTCTTCGAATATGTGTTGAAATACAAAGGCAAACTGAGTAAGAACGAAGACTACGAGAACATCGTCATCAAGTCCAACACCGATGGGTCAGTCGTGCGGCTGAAGGATGTAGCCCGTGTTGAATTCGGCAGCTACACCTATTCCTCCAACAGTAAGTTGAACGGGAACCCCACCTCCGGCGTGGCCATTTATCAGACAGCCGGCTCTAACGCCAACGATATCCTTACCCAGGCAAAGGCCATGCTGAAAGAGTTTGATAAAGACCTTCCCCGGGGCGTTGCGTCTACCATCATGTACAACTCCAAAGACTTCCTCGATGCCAGCATCGACCAGGTGCTGCACACGCTGGTGGAAGCCTTTATCCTTGTATTTATCGTCGTATTCGCTTTCTTACAGGATTTCCGGAGTACCCTGATCCCCGCCATCGCAGTGCCCGTGGCCATCATCGGTACTTTCTTCTTCCTCCAGCTCTTTGGCTATACCATCAACCTGCTGACCTTGTTTGCCCTCGTGCTGGCCATCGGTATCGTGGTGGATGACGCCATCGTGGTCGTTGAAGCGGTACACTCGAAGATGGAACATACAGGCATGGAAGCCCGCCCTGCCACCACCGAAGCCATGAGCGAGATCTCAGGCGCCATCGTGTCCATCACGCTGGTGATGGCCGCGGTGTTCATCCCGGTAGGCTTTATGCAAGGCCCTGCCGGCGTGTTCTACCGCCAGTTCGCCTTTACGCTGGCCATCGCCATCCTTATCTCCGCTCTTAACGCGCTTACCCTCAGCCCGGCGCTTTGCGCCCTGTTCCTGAAAACCCCCGAAGGCGGGCATGGAAAAAGAAAAGGGTTCATGGGCCGCTTTTATAATGCCTTCAACGCCGGCTTCCGCACCGTTACCAACCGGTATATCCAGAGCCTGCGCTTCCTCTTCCGCCGTCGCTGGATCGCCATCGGCGGTCTGGTTATCATCGCCATCGCGGCGTTCATGATGGCCAAACAGACCCCCACCGGGTTTATTCCCACAGAAGACCAGGGATTCGTACTCTATGCTGTCAACACACCTCCCGGCTCTTCCCTGGATAAAACCCGCAAGGCCATGGAGGAAATCGATAGCCTGGTAAAAGAGGAACCCTTCTCTGACAGAAGGTATAATGTTGATGGTCTGAACTTTATCTCCAGCGCGAATGCCTCTCCCTACGGCGCCGGCTTTATCCGGATGAAGCCCTATGACGAGCGTGGCAAGATGAAAGACGCCACGGAGATCTCCAACTACCTGTCAGGCAAGATCGCCATGCAGGTGAAGGATGCACACGCCTTCTTCTTTACCTTCCCCACCATACAGGGTTTTGGTAACGTAGCCGGTTTCGAGTTCATGCTCCAGGATCAGGGCAATGGCTCACTGGACAAATTAGGCCAGACAGCAAATGAATTTATCGGAGCTTTATTTGGCAGGCCGGAGATTGCCTACGCTTTTACTACATTTGCGTCAGGAAATCCCCAATATATGATGGACGTAGACTACAACAAAGCCAAACAATTCGATGTCTCCGTCAGTGATCTGATGAAGACCATGCAGGTGTATTACGGTAGTAGTTTTGTCAGCGACTTCAATCGCTTTGGCAAATACTATCGCGTCATGGCCCAGGCCGATGTGCCTTACCGTGCTAACAAGGGTTCGCTCGATGGCATCTATGTAAAGAGCAAGTCCGGTCAGCTGGTGCCTGTCAATCAGCTTATCAGCCTGAGAAGGGTGTACGGCCCCGAGACGGTGACCCGTAACAACCTGTACAATGCCGTTACGATCAACGGTATTCCCAAGCCGGGCTACAGCACGGGTGACGCCATTCGCGCCATCAAGGAGACAGCCGCAACGGCGCTGCCCAGAGGCTACCATGTGGAATATACAGGTATGACAAGAGAAGAAGAAAAGGTCGGCGGTCAGTTGATCTTCATCTTTATCCTCAGCCTCGTATTTGTCTACTTCCTGCTCTCCGCCCAATACGAAAGCTATATCCTCCCGCTGTCGGTGATCCTTTCGATACCCGTGGGTGTATTTGGGGTATTTGCTTTCCTCAAGATGTTGGGTGTAGATAATAATATATACGTGCAGGTGAGCCTGATCATGCTGGTGGGCCTCCTGGCCAAGAATGCCATCCTGATCGTGGAATACGCCGTACAGCGCCGTCGTCATGGCATGTCGCTGATCGATTCTGCACTTGAAGCCGCACAGCTGCGTCTTCGTCCCATCCTGATGACATCCTTTGCCTTCATCGCGGGCCTCGGCCCCTTGCTGGTGGCAAAAGGCGCTTCGGCCCTGGGTAACCGCAGCATCGGTACAGGCGCCATCGGCGGTATGTTCACCGGTGTCATCCTGGGTGTGTTCATCGTGCCTGTGCTCTTTATCATATTCCAATATTTACAAGAGAAGATCGGGCGCAAGCCTACAGCTCCCGCCGCTCCATCTGCACCTGCCGTTGCAACACCTACCACACCACGCCCCTCTTCCGGCGGTGCTATGCCTTCCTTAGGCATGGGCAATCCGCTGGTGCTGCTGGGGATCGTGCTTACCCTGACCCTGACGGCCTGTAAAGTATCGAAGGACGTAGCGAAACCTCAACCCGAGGTGCCCACCGACTTCAAACAAACAGCCCGGACAACGACAGCAGCCAGTACTGACAGCGCCGGTATCGCAGCCCTTCCCTGGAAGGACCTCTTCGCCGACCCGGTCCTGCAGCAGCTGATCGACAGCGCCATTGTCAGGAACTATGACATGCAGCTGGCCATAAAGAACATCGAATCCGCCCGGCTGACATACAGGCAATCCAAGCTGGGGTACTACCCCCAGGTGGACCTGAATGTGACAGCCTCAACTTCCCGTCCTTCGGACAATAGCCTGAACGGGAAATCCCTGGGCGCATTCTTGGGTCAAAAACACGTCGAAGACTATAACGCCAACGTAGGTCTTTCCTGGGAGGCGCCCATCTGGGGGAAGATAGAAAACCAAAAAGCAGCCGCGCTGGCCTCTTATCTCCAGACGGAGGAAGCCCGTAAGGCCGTACAAACAAACATCGTCGCGGGCGTCAGCCAGGGTTATTACAACCTGCTGATGCTGGACGCACAGCTCACCATCGCCAGGAGGAATCTTGCCCTGAACGACAGCACCCTGCAGATCATCCGCCTGCAATACAATGCAGGACAGGTGACCGCCCTGGGCGTCCAACAGGCCGAAGCGCAGGAAAAAGTCGCCGCAGCCCTGGTTCCCCAGCTGGAACAGGAGATCCTGCTGCAGGAAAACGCCCTCAGCATCCTGGCCGGACAGTTGCCCACCAGCATTGCGCGTAACACCACCCTGGAGCAGGTGCCCATTCGGGAAGATATCTCGACAGGCATACCCACAGCCATGGTAAGCCGCCGTCCGGACGTCCGGAGCAGCGAGCTGGCCCTCAATATCGCGAACGCGAATGTAGGCATCGCAAAAGCAAACCTGTATCCTTCGCTGACCATCACGGCTCAAGGCGGTCTTAACAGCTTCAAGGCAAGCGACTGGTTCCAAATGCCTGCCAGCTTTTTTGGCACTGTTGCCGGAGGGATCACCCAGCCCCTGTTCAGACGCCGTGAGCTGCGTACCCAATTTGAACTGGCAAAAGTAGACAGGGAGAAATCCGTGATACAGTTCCGTCAGTCTGTACTGGTAGCCGTAGGCGAAGTATCCGATGCATTAGGCCGGATAGAAAAGCTAAAAGAACAACAGAGCATCGTGGCGTCGAGAGTGAATACGCTGCAACAAGCTACCTCCAATGCCAATATGCTTTTCCGTAATGGTCTTGCCACTTACCTGGAAGTAATCACGGCACAGAGCAATGTACTGCAGAGCGAACTGGAACTGGCCACCTTGAAGAGAGAGCAGTTGAATGCCGTCGTAGGACTGTACAAGTCCCTGGGCGGCGGATGGAAATAAATGGACCGAGGGAGCTGCTTCGGCACACTCCGGTTCGTTCGGAATTTGATGGGATATAGTATAGGGGGAAGGATTTGAAATAAAGAATGGAATTATTTTATTTACCCTTTTCGGTCCCCGGGCGTATCGCTCCCCCAGCGAGCATCCGGCGGACCGAATTTTTTTACAGACCTTTGAAAAAATAAAACCGCATGGCAAAAATAACACCCGTATTCCGCGTCTTCGACTATGCGAAGGCCATCGAGTTCTATGTCGGCTGGCTGGGCTGTAAGATCGACTGGGAACACAGACCCGAAGGCCAGCCCTTCTATATGCGGCTATCCATACAGGGGGTAGGGTTTGATCTTTCGGAACATCATGGAGAGTGTTCGCCGGGTGGAAGGTTCACCATCGAAGACTTTCAGGGACTGACGGAGTATCACCAGCAGCTGCTGGATAAACAATACAAATACAACCGTCCTGGTCTGGAAAGAGTTGAATGGGACAACGCCACCCTGGAGATGACCGTTATCGACCCCTTTTCCAATCGGATCATTTTTAACGAAAAAACATAATGATTTCCCTGCTGGCCCTTACAAAAACTTCCCCGTATAGCTTTCCTTTACTTTCTTCAAACCCTGCGGCACGCCGGCATACACCAGACTGCCGCCGCCGTCACCGGCTTCCGGGCCCAGATCGACGATCCAGTCAGCACTGCGGATGACATCCGTGTTATGCTCGATCACCAGGATGGAATGCCCCTGGTCAATCAACGCATTAAAAGAGGCCAGTAGTTTTTTGATGTCATGAAAATGGAGGCCGGTGGTCGGCTCATCGAAGATGAACAGTATATGCCCCTGGGCGCGGCCCTTACCAAGGAAAGAGGCCAGCTTTACCCGCTGGGCTTCTCCGCCGGACAATGTATCAGAAGATTGCCCCAGCTTTACATAACCAAGCCCCACGTCACTAAGTGGTTTTATCTTTTGTAGTATATCTTTCTCATCCCTGAAGAATTCCAGCGATTCATCCACGCTCATCTCCAGCACCTGATAAATATTCTTTTCCCTGTAAGTGACTTCGAGGACCTCGTCCTTGAACCGTTTGCCCCCGCATACTTCGCAGGTGAGATGTACGTCCGCAAGGAATTGCATTTCCACTATCTGCTCCCCTTCCCCTTTGCAAGTATCGCAACGCCCGCCGTCCACATTAAAAGAAAAATGTTTTGGCTGGAACCCGCGCAGTTTGCTCAGAGGCTGTCTGGCATACAGGTCGCGGATCTCGTCATATGCCTTTATGTAGGTGACGGGATTGCTCCGGGATGACTTGCCGATGGGGTTCTGATCCACCAGCTCTATCTGGGACAAATAGTCGATGTCCCCTTTTATAGCCTTATGTATGCCCACCTTTTCGGCCGGCTCCCCTTTTATCTTTTGCAACGCCGGATAAAGTATCTGTTTCACCAGGGTGGTCTTACCGCTGCCGCTGACGCCGCTGACGACGCAAAGGACATCCAGCGGAAATTCCACGGTGATATCTTTCAAATTATGCTGGCGGGCGCCTTCCACCGTGATGGATCTTTTCCATTTCCGGAGGTTGGGAGGGGGCGCGATGGTCAGCTCCCCTTTCAGATATTTACCCGTCAGGCTATCCTCGTCGGCGATGAGTTCGTCGTACTTACCCGAAGCTACCACCTCTCCGCCAAGATGGCTTGCCAGTGGCCCCATGTCAATGATATAGTCCGCCTCACGCATCATCATTTCATCGTGTTCCACTACCACCACCGTATTACCCAGGTCGCGCAGCTCCTTCAACACCCTTATCAGTTTTTGAGTATCCCTGGAGTGCAGTCCGATAGACGGCTCATCCAGGATATACAGGGAATTGGTCAGGTTGCTGCCCAGGCTGCGGGTCAGTTGGATACGTTGGCTCTCACCGCCACTGAGGGTATTGGCTAGCCGGTCGAGGGTAAGATACCCCAGACCAACGTCCAGCAAGGTATCCAGCCGGTGCCGGATCTCGATCAGCACTCTCTTTGCTATCTGCTGGTCATGCGCCTCCAGCCGCAGTCCGTCGAACCATTGGACCAGGTCCTTCACCGGCATCTCACATAATTCTCCTATGTGCTTATCCCCGATCTTTACATACAACGCCTCCTTACGCAGACGATAGCCATGACAGTCCGGACATAGTGTCCGGCCTCTATAGCGGGAGAGGAGCACTCTGTACTGCACTTTGTAAAGGTTCTTTTCCACCTCTTCAAAGAAATCATTGATGCCATGGGCGTATTCGTTGCCTTCCCATAATGTCTTGTACTGTTCCTTGGTCAGATCGATGATGGGCTTATGGATAGGGAAGTCGAATTTTTTGGCCGCCTTGACAAACTGGTCCTTCCACCATACCAGCTTTTCCCCTTTCCAGGGGGCTACGGCGCCTTCATAGACGCTGAGCCGGCGGTCGGGAATAACCAGGTCCGCGTCGATACCCAGCACCTGGCTGAATCCTTCGCAGGTGGGACAAGCGCCGAATGGGTTGTTGAAAGAAAATAAATTAGGCACTGGCTCTTCGAAGAGAATACCGTCCATTTCAAATCGATTGGAGAAAAGCATCCTTCGTATACCGTTGATCTCCAGTTGCATTTCCCCTTCGCCTTCATAAAAGGCTGTGCCCACCGAGTCTGCCATCCGGTGGCGGTCGTCCTCATCAAAGTCTTTTACCACCAGTCTGTCGATAAGAACATAAATGCCAGGGGCCGCCGTTGCCGTTGAAGCTGCCTTGCTTTTCGTCCCAGATCTCGAACCCTTGCTTCCCTTTCCTTTTGGTGCTTCAGACTCTTCCGTTCCCGCCCCGGCATCCTGCGTCAGGACAGACAGCCTGCTTTTTAGCGCCTTTTCATCCAGTTCCAACAATTCTTCGATACGCAGCGTTTCTCCGGGAGGCTGACTGCCAGGGTTTGCCGTCACTGTAGAGTCCGACAAAGTGGGGGTAGGCAGGGAGGATAGATAGATCCTGGAGAACCCTTTTTGGAGAAGGATGTTCAGCTCCTCCCGTGCATTGCGGTGCTTATTTTGCCGGAATGGTGTCAGGATCAGTACCTTATCCCCGTGCGGCAAGACAGCGATGGCTTCCACCACGTCAGCTGTGTCGTCTTTTTTCACCAGCCTGCCTGAAACAGGAGAATAGGTCCTGCCGGCACGGGCAAACAGCAGCCGAAGATAATCATATACTTCTGTCATGCTGCCCACGGTAGACCGGGGAGTACGGGTAATTACCTTTTGTTCAATGGCGATGGCCGGACAAAGACCTTTTATATAGTCCACATCCGGCTTGTTCATACGCGCCATGAATTGACGGGCATAGGCGCTAAGGCTTTCCGCATAACGACGTTGTCCTTCCGCAAACAGGGTGTCGATGGTAAGGGATGATTTCCCCGACCCGGACACGCCGGTGACCACCACAAGTTTCCCCCTGGGAATGGAAACGTCGATATTTTTAAGGTTATGGACCCTGGCTCCTTTTATAAATATGTCGTCGGTATGCGACGGTGAAGGCTGGTGTCCCAATTTTTCTTTTTTCTGCTGTACTTTACCCGATATACCCATACATTATTATATACGCTGAACAAACCTACTACAATTTTGTGCATTTGGCGCGGCTGTTACTAAAAATTTTATCTTGATCGCAACCCTAGCCATACCCGGCAGACCGCTAAAGCCGGGTGAAAACTCCCCGCTGTTCTATTTGGTAGAATTGAATTGTAAAAAGTTCTCCTGGCCCGGATTTTGAAATACTGCACGCGTTTAAATTTTCCAGGCGCCGACGAGAGACGAAAAGTAACGATTTCCCGAAAATGGACAGGCTGATAAGACAAAATAAGGGCTTACCTTATTGTTTTCTGGACGTTACAATGAATTAATTAACAAAATATTTCCCAAAATGTTGTTTTTTCCAAAAAATGTATATCTTTAAACCCGATTCGTACAAGAACTATTTGTACACAATCGAAGAAAAATTGTGAATTACTTAGGTTAAATTTTTATACACAAAAGCTTTCGCCTATTGACTGAACACTTCTACACAGAAAAACCAAACCATCTTTAAAATCCAAATATATATCCTATCACCTTCAAAAACCCGTAGAAGTTTATGACATTGCTACGCAAAAAAACAGACCATGAGCTTATCCATCAATTTCGTGATGGCGACCTGTATGCATTAGAGGCATTAATCGTCAGACATAAAGATAAGCTGTACACTTCCATTCTTTTCCTGGTTAAGGACAAATATCTCGCCGAAGATATTTTCCAGGACGTGCTCATCAAGATCATCGATACGATCCGTGGAGGTCGTTATACAGAAGAAGGCAAATTCCTTCCCTGGGCAATGCGTATCGCACACAACCTCTGCGTGGATCATTTCCGCAAGGTAAAACGCACTCCTGCTATCAAGACCAGCGATGACCGTGACATTTTCGAGGTATTGCACTTCACGGAAGAAGGCGCCGACACCAAGATGATGAAGCGTCAAAGCCATGACCGGGTAAGACAGATGCTCGACCTGCTGCCCGAAGATCAACGGGAGGTCATTATCCTCCGTCATTATGCGGACCTCAGCTTTAAAGAGATCGCCGCACTTACTAACTGCAGCATCAATACGGCCCTAGGTCGTATGCGTTACGGGCTTATCAACCTGCGCAAAATGATGACTGAGAAAAAAATCGCATTATAATCCAAGATTACATTTATTTAAATCCAATTTCGCAAGGATATATTTTGGAATGAAAAGATGGTAGTCATTTCGGGAATGTACGAATCCGGCGCTGAAGGATCATCGGAGTTAGTAACTTCTTCAACGCAGGATAATTTCGAGGTGGCGCAATTTTTTTAATTATCTTTAACTACTTAGGAAAAGAGAGAACGGACAGAACAGCATAACTTTACTACGTGAAGACGAACATTGAAAAGACATTTAGCACGGATGAAAAGATCGATTAAAAAAAATATTTGGAGTTCCTGCTCGTTAAGAGCAGGGACTTTTTTTGTTCATGCAATGGAGGATGTCTCCCAACAAAATATTGTCATTCTGGCTCTCCATCTGACGAAGACGAGCACTTGCCCTTAGTACCTGTCGGAAGGCCGGGACAGAATGACGCCTAATTCAAAGCCCCTCTTGTGAGGGGCTTATTTTTTATTCTCATTCATTTCATTCATCACATCATAAGGATCTATTGCTTCTTATAGGCCTCCAATCCGCACTCCAGCCATTTTGCATATTCCTTGGGGTCAGGTGTATACGCAACAGGCTTGGTCAGCAGCTTCTCTTCAGGACTGATCACCACATATAAAGGCTGGGAGGTTTTTTTGAAATTCTCAGATTGCAGCGTGGCATATTTATCTCCTATCGTAACGATCTTCTTTTTGCTGCCATCATAGGTAGTAAACATGAACTGTTGCTCATCCGGCAGTCTTTTCTTGTCGTCCACGTATAGAGATACCAGGATATAATCATTCTTTATCAGGCTTTTTACCCCGGGATCAGGCCAGACATTCTCTTCCATACGGCGGCAATTCACACAGGCCCAGCCCGTGAAATCTATCAGTATCGGCTTATGCTCCGTCTTCGCCAGCTGCAGGGCCCTGTCATAATCATTGATGACCACAGCCTCGACCCCTTTGTCATCATTGGGATCGTGTCTGTAAAGACTATAAGACAAAGGCGGGGGGAATCCACTGATAAGCGAAAGGTTCGCATAACGGGTATTGGTAAGCCCGGGCAATAGATAAATACAAAACGCAAGAAATAATAAGGCTATCGTAATTCTGCCCTTGCTGAGCTTCGCCGGCGGAGGGTCATGCTTGAATTTTAGAACGCCGAACAGGTACAGCACCAGCGCCAGATCAATGAGGATCCAGATCGCAAAGAACGTTTCCCTTTTCACCAGACCCCAGTGAGACACAAGGTCGGCATTGGAAAGATATTTTAGGGCCAGGGCCAGCTCGACAAATCCAAAAACGATCTTTATCGTATTCATCCAGCTCCCGCTCCGGGGCAATGACTGCAGCCAGTTGGGAAAAAGGGCAAATAAAGCAAACGGCAATCCCAACGCCAACCCAAAACCTGCCATAGCCACTGTCAGCTGGATAGCCCCTCCCTGCTGGCCCAATGCTCCCACCAGCAATGTCCCTAAGATCGGTCCGGTACAGGAGAAAGAGACAATTGCCAGCGTCAGCGCCATAAAGAAGATACCACCAAGGCTGCTCATATTGGATTTACTGTCCACGGAATTGGAAAGGCCACTGGGCAGCGTGATCTCGAACAAACCAAAGAAAGACAACGCAAATCCCAGGAAGACCACCGCGAAGGTGAGGTTCAACCAAATATTCGTGGAAATATCATTGAGAATATTCGCATTATTGGCTTTGAGAAAATAAAAAGGCACACTGATTAGTACGTAGATCAGAAATATAAAAAATCCATATAGGAAGGCGTTGGTGATCCCCTTTTTCCGGCTGGCCGCCCTTTTTGTAAAAAAAGACACTGTCAACGGTATCATGGGGAATGTGCAAGGCATGATCAGACCTATTAACCCGCCGATAAATCCGAGGAGAAATATACCCAGCAAACTCTTTGATTCGCTGTCATCAGCCTCGGTACCTCCGCATTTGTTCACGGGATCATTTAGCTTGATAGTGGCCTTCTTTAGCTGATTGACACCTGCCGTAGACTCCTGCAATTCGGTGGACCTGGCCACCAGTTCCCCTCCGGGGCCCGGCACATATCTGAATGGGACCTCTGTCGGCCCCACCACTGAGTCTTTCAAAATAGCCATATAGGTCACCTTCCCCTTCAGGTCGGAAGTCACCCCCGGCTGTAGATGCACCACCAGCTCCACTTCCTTTTCAAAGGTGTGGGTTTCCGCATTGTCAAACAGCGGCTCTTTCTTTACTACCAGCGGACCTTTTTCATCGATCTTCCCGATGGCGGTCTTCGTCGGCGTATCAAGGAGGACCCTTGAGTTCGGCAGGTCGTCCTTCATAGTAGTGGAATACAGATGCCAGCCATCCTTTATTTTTCCATGCAGGATCAGCGTTGGACCGCCGGCATCTTTTCCGGACGAAAACTCCCATTTGACAGGAGCGCTGGTGTCCTGCTGCGCACTGGCCATCTTCAGGATCAGAAGACCAAAAAGAGTGAAGAGTAGAAATTTATATTTACTCACAATCATATTTGTCCTTTCAAAGGAGTTCGTGATTACTTCGTAATTCATATATACAAAAACAAAACGAGTTCAAAGAACCCGTTTTTTAATTATCTTTTTCGTCGCGTAGCCGACAAGACGGACCAAGGGTCCGGCGGCCGAAGGCCAATTATTAGCCAATATTGTGCGACGAGTTAATTTTCAGATAACGAGGAGTACAATATTATCCGCCAATATTAACTTGAAAGTTGGTTTCATCCGGAGGCAGGCACTCATGATCATTGCACACCATGAACTCTACCTTCCCTGTCACTGAAGTCTTTGCATTGCTCTTCACCTTTACCATCTGCACGAAATCCACGGTATTCTCGTAATATCTTACCTCAGCCTTAAAAGCATCCTCGTACTTCTTTACCATTTTCCCCGCTTCTTTGGGCACGTTGTTAAAAGCCACCAGGGGATTCTTTGTAAAAGTGAATTTTGTAGATATCGGACCTTCACCGCCTGCCTGTGCATACATGTGCCAGCCTGCCCCGATGCTGGCCGTCATATGTACCTCATAGGTCTTATCGGCTATTTTTTTGGCAGAATACGTCCATTTCACCTGTTTGCCGGATTGGGCCATCACCAACGTCCCCGTCAGCAAGGCCAGACTGAATAAAGCTAATTTTTTCATTTGTTTTAAAGTCTCTGAGATTAATGTTCGATAATTCAGATGGGGCTCCGGCAATAAAGTTCAGTTTCTAAATGTTAGGAAAACTTTAAATGTTGACCAGCCCGGGCTCTTTCCGTACAGACGGCTGCTTTTTATCAATAAACAAGGTTCTCAATATCGCCTTGCCGTCGATGTTGCCCAATGCATCGGAACAAGCCCTCTCGGGGTGCGGCATCATTCCAAATACGTTGCGGTCCTTGTTACAAATGCCCGCAATGTTCCGCAGGGACCCATTGGGATTCCCCACAGCGCCCACCACACCTTCCGCGTCCGAATAGCGATAGATCACCTGTCCGCCTGCTTCCAGTTCGTCCAGGGTCTTTTCGTCTGCATAGTATCTTCCTTCTCCATGTGCAATAGGGATCATCAGGGGTTTCCCCTGATCGCCTTCCCCGCGCAGATAGATATTTTTGCTGATAAACTGCTGGTTGGCATTCCGTAAAAGAGCGCCGGGCAGGAGGTGAGATTCGCAAAGTATCTGGAAGCCGTTGCAGACACCCAGTACTTTCCCCCCCGCGCCTGCAAACCGGATCACACTTTGCATGATAGGGCTAAACCGGGCAATGGCTCCACAACGGAGATAGTCGCCATAGGAGAATCCTCCTGGCAGTACGATACAATCCTGGGGAGTAAACATGCTGAGGTCGGTGTCCTTGTGCCAAAGCATAATAACCTCTTGTCCAAGGTCATATTGCAGGGCGTCTTGCATGTCTCGATCACAATTCGAACCCGGGAAAACGACTACTCCAAACTTCATGAGAAATGTAATTTTTTTTGAGCCCTAAAGTTACGTAATTATACCAGATAGTTGAACGCCAGTATATAAGCAACTATCAACCAATGCAGTATGAGAGGGACTGTCTTACGGGCCGGATAATACCAGGCTGCCGCATGGAAGGCTGCAAACGGGACGGCCATCACGATCCAGTTCTCATACGAGTCCGCCCTGTTGATAAGGATAATGACCACCGCTACCACCAGGTATAGCAGCAGGAGGCTCCAGCTTTTCCGGATCTGGATAAGCATCTTATTTAGGTTCTTCTGTACAAAATACCCCCCCACGATAAACAGCAGCACCAGCCAGAACATGCCCAGGATGGTCCAGACATAGGTAGGTCTGGCCGGAAGAGTAAAGACGATATGCGGCACCACGCTCTTCCAGTCCCAATGACTGGTGAGATACAGCACCAGGAAAAGAAAATAGTAAGGGAAAGTAAAACCCAGCAACCCCACCAGCCACTCTTTGATACGGAAAGGACGCATGGCAATCAACCCAAAAAGCACCAGGAGGAGAAAGGCCATAGCAGGTATGTACAATAAAGACACTATCCCCGCCCATATGCCGATGCCAAAAATAGAGGCCAGGGGGCGATGGCTGTTATACAGTTCGATCATCCTGTAAAATACCCAGATCATGATCGAATTGATCAGCAATGGCGCCGAAAAATGCCCCCAGTCCGGCAGCAGGGAGGTGATAAGTATATAGGACATGCCGGGAAGGAAATTGGGTTTGGGCAGCAGCTTGTCATAGTTGCAGATGCGGTTGAACAGCGTGGCCTGGGAAAGCAGGATGAGAAAGGTAAGGAGGGAATATACGATAGCCGAATGACCGAATACGCCGTCCAGTCCACGCAGTATGAGCCTATAGAGATAATTATCCTCGGGATGCAGGACTGGCGCTACGGGATGGAGGAAAAGAGGGAATTTTAACACCAGGGCATACACCAATAATATCAGGACATTGCCCGGGGTTTTTTGTCTGAATATACCGATCACCGCGTCTTATATATATTTTAGAAATCCACTTTTGCAAAACACAGGTAGTTCCTGTAAAGACAAGGGACGATGGTTTCCCAGCTGCTGACCTGTTTGCCATAGCGAGGCATAAAATCATATCCCTTATCCAGGTTCTTTAACGTAGGATAACGCGTAATCTTGCCTTCGGGAGAAATACTTTGATCATTTAGCAGCAGGTTCCTGCGCTCATATTGGTTGAACAGGAAATGGAGCTCCCCACCCGTATTCATCATCTCATAGGAAATAAGGTTCTCCGTCTCGTCGTCAAACTGGCTTTTGGGGATGATGTTGCTCCATTGAATATTACCCTCCTTGTCAAAAGAGAGGATCATGATGTTCTCCGCGTGGAACCTGGTGGCATAGTTCCCATAATTCCTGTTCCAGGGATTGTAATAAGGGCTGTAATAATAGGGGGAGTAGAAGCCGGGGCCAAAAGCAGGATTGTACATATAATCCCAGCGGTTGAACATATTCCCCCGGGAAGTCGTGTACAGTGACTCGCTGACAAGCAGAAAGCCCCCATCCTTTTTGACGATGATATTCTTGATAAAAAAATCATTGAAAGCCATTTTAAGGTTGGCATCGGAGCTTTTGGCCAGGGCCCGCAGCTCTTCGTTGAAGATGGCCACCGTCTCTTTCAGACGGGTGTTGGACCCCTTGTCCCAGACTACCGTATATAACCCCTCGATATTGCCTCTTTTCTGTTTGTAGTAAAATCCGGTGAGTATAAACCGCCGGTTGGTATTATCCACCTTCATCTTGATCTCGTCCAATATCCTATCCCCCGTGCCGAGGTCTTTTACGGAAAAGGTGTCGGCCGTCACATCCTTGGTGACCAGCATCACCCGGGAGATATAATCGTTGCTGCCGCTGCGCAGGTATTTCCCAAAGACCATCTCCCCTTCATTGTCCAGGAGAAAGTCGGTGAAAAGCTCGTTCTTTTCTTCCATGGGCAGATAGATCCTGTGCTTGTCCAGCACATTCAGATTGTTGTCGTACAGCAGCATGGTAAAAAGAAAGTTCTTCGAATTCTTGCTGTTGATCTTAAAGACCATGATCCGCTGTTTGTTCTCGCTCGTGATGGTGGTATATATCTTGTTGCTGGCGGCAAACCCTATCTGGGTAGTATCCAGCTCCATGGGTTCTCCGATGGGCTGGGCCATGCCATCCAGCTTCACGGCCGTACAGTGAATGATGTTCCGGTGCTGGTGTTCATAGATCATGTAGAAATAATCCGGATAGGCTACAAAGTCTACATTGATGTATTTATCCGGCATAAAAGCAAGGGGCACCCTTTTCACCAGCTTCATGCTCCCATCGTAGACACAAATGGCGCTGTTTGAGTTATTATTCTTGAAAACCAGGAAGTTACCATTAAGTTTACCAATAATCTCGAAGTTTGTGCGCCGGCTATCCTCCCGCTCGGGTTCGGAGTAGGTGATCTGCTGGGCAGACAACAGGCGGGGGGCAAGCAGGGTCGACAGCAATATTAAGGATGGCAGGATTTTGTTCATAATTGATGGTTTCCGCATTACCCATAATACGGAGGTATTTCTAAAATGGTATGTTAAAACTGTTTGTAAGATAGCTAAAAGTTTGCTTGATAGATGTTATAACATACAAAAGATACGCTGTACCGCCCCCAAAGGCTGCCGGCGGATGTTAATCCCGGATTAAAAATATTAAGATTTTATAAAATTCTGAGGCTGAAAAAAATGGTATACAGGGTTTATTTATTTCACTGTACTTTTGTCCTCATTTATAAATAGACTTTCTCAGTCGTGAGCAAACAGATCAACAAAGCAAGTTTTGCAAACCTCGTTATTGCATTAGGTATTATTTACGGCGACATCGGAACATCTCCCCTCTATGTTTTAAACGCCATTATCCACGGAAGGGTCATCGAAGAAAAGCTCATTCTGGGCGCTCTGTCCTGTATCATCTGGACACTGACATTGCAGACCACCGTAAAATATGTCTGGCTGACGCTTAAGGCGGATAATAGAGGGGAGGGGGGGATCTTCTCCCTGTACGCGCTGGTACGCCGTCAGAAAAGATGGCTGGTGTTGCCGGCCATGATCGGCGGCGCCGCTCTTCTGGCCGACGGGATGATCACCCCACCCATTTCCGTAACATCCGCCATCGAGGGTTTGCGGCAGATGCCCGCCTTCCGGTACGTCGACCAGTCCACCATCGTATACATCGTACTGTTTATCCTGGTGGTCCTTTTCTTTCTCCAACAGTTTGGTACAGAGTCGATAGGCAAGCTGTTTGGGCCCATCATGAGTATCTGGTTCCTCATGCTGGCAGCGCTGGGCAGCAGTCACCTGCTGGATGATCTGAGTATCTTCAAGGCCCTCAGCCCCCACTATGCCATCCAGTTGCTGACCACCTATCCCAAGGGCTTCTGGATACTGGGCGCCGTCTTTCTCTGTACGACAGGGGCCGAAGCCCTTTATTCCGACCTGGGACACTGCGGAAAAAACAATATCCGGATCTCCTGGATCTATGTAAAGACCTGTCTCATTCTGAACTACCTGGGACAGGGCGCCTGGCTGCTGGCCCAATACAGGGGACGGATATTCGACACCAATCTGGGCAACCCGTTCTATAATATCATGCCTGCCTGGTGGGTGATACCCGGCATCATCATCGCAACGGCGGCCGCCATCATCGCCAGCCAGGCTCTCATCACAGGCTCCTATACCCTCATCAGCGAGAGCATGCGGCTGAATCTTTGGCCCAAGCTGCGTATCAGCTATCCCACGGAAGAACGGGGGCAGTCCTACATACCAGCCATCAACTTCCTGCTCTTTATCGGCTGCTGCGGGATCACCCTGTATTTCCGGAGCTCCGCCCATATGGAGGCGGCTTATGGTCTGGCCATCACCCTCTGTATGCTGGCCACTTCCATCCTTTTTGCCAACTACCTGATATCCAGACGGACAAATAGCGCCCTTATCTATCTCTACCTGTCAGTGTACCTCAGCATCGAGCTGAGCTTTCTGTTTGCCAACCTGGAGAAATTCCCTCATGGCGGTTTTGTCACGCTCATCGTAGGCGGAGGATTGTTTGCCGTCATGTACGTCTGGTTCAGGGCAAGAAAGATCAAGAACAGGTATGTGGAATTTGTGCGTATGGAACATTATATCCCTCAGATCCAGGAGTTGAGCAACGACAGGAGTATCGCCAAGTATGCCACCCATCTCGTATACATGACCAGCGCCAACAATCCCAAGGAAATAGAGCATAAGATCATTTATTCCATCCTGAATAAAAAGCCAAAGCGCAGCGACATCTACTGGTTCGTCCATGTGGATACGTTGGATGACCCTTACACGGCGGAGTATTCGGTGGACCATATCATCCCGAATGACATTATACGGGTGGAGTTCAGGCTAGGTTTCCGCATCGAACCCAAGATCAATCTTATGTTCCGGAAAGTGGTGGAAGACCTGGTAAATAACAAGGAGGTCAACATCACCAGCCGTTATGAGTCGTTAGAGCGGAATAATGTAGTAGGGGATTTTCAGTTCATCGTCATGGAAAAATATCTGAGCCAGGATAATGAGTTGCCGTTCTTTGAGAGAGTGGTAATGAAGCTGTATTTCTGGCTGAAGGAATTGAGTTTGTCGGAGGAACGGGGATTTGGCCTCGATCCCTCCAATGTGACCATCGAGAAGTTCCCCCTGGTGGTTTCGCCAGTGCCGAACTTCAACCTGAAGAGGATAGAAGCGGAATAGAGATGCTCCTGCATGACATTTTATATATTATAGCTGGCGCTGCCGTCCTGCTTGTCATAGCTTATTTTATCCAGGACAGGCTTATCTTCAAACCGGAGCGTTTGCCGGCGGACTTTCAGTACAAATATGATATCCCTTTTAAGGAGCTGTTCTTCGACGTGTCGGAAGGGGTACGCATCAACGGGCTGCATTTTTTCCGCCCCCATCCCGCCGGGCTGATCCTTTACCTTCATGGCAATACCCGCAGCATAAAGGGATGGGCTAAGTATGCACGCGACTTTCTGCGTTACAACTATGACGTGGTGCTGGTGGATTACCGGGGGTTTGGCAAAAGCACGGGACGCCGGAGCGAGACGGCAATCCTGGGAGATATTCAATTTGTCTATGAAGCATTGTTGAAACAATGTCCCGCCGGGGGTCTGATAATTTACGGCCGTAGCATCGGCAGTGGTTTTGCCGCCAAGATCGCAGCGGACAATACCCCACGCTACCTTATTCTGGACAGCCCGTACTACAACTTCAGGAAAGTGGTGGAACGATTTATTCCCCTATTGCCTGTGAGGTATGTCCTCCGGTATCACTTGCGCACCGACCTCTGGCTGCCACGTGTCCGCTGTCATACCTATATCCTGCACGGCACCCGGGACTGGCTGATACCGATAAGACATAGCGAACGTCTGCAAAAGCTCAATCCGTCCAGGATAACATTGATCCGCATCCATGGCGGAGGACATAATAACCTGAATACCTTCCCGGAGTACCATAATTTTATCCGGGACATTTTAAAAGAGTAATGTAGCTTGCAACCCAATGAAGAAAAAAATTCTCTTTCGCTGGGCTAAAGTGTTGATCCTGTTGTATTGTATCATCGGCATTGCCGTATACTATCTGCAGGATAAGCTGCTGTTCCATCCCGTGGCCGTTGACAGACAAACGGACTATCATTTCACCCAGCCCTACAACGAAGTAAACCTTACTTATAACAAAGAGACGAACCTCAACATTATCCAATTCAAATCCGACACCCCCAAAGGCGCCGTCCTCTATTTCCACGGTAACAAAGAGAACGTTAGTCACTATGCCGCCTATGCCGCCGACTTCACCCGTCACGGCTATGAAGTTTGGATGATGGACTACCCCGGGTTTGGCAAAAGCACCGGTAAATTCAGCGAGGAAGATCTTTATAAATATGCCCTGGTGCTGTATAAGCTGGCCCGCAGCCGGTGGGCGCCTGATCATATCATCCTGTACGGCAAAAGCCTGGGGACGGGTGTGGCGGCACAGTTGGCGTCCGTGCGTGACTGCCGGAGATTGATCCTGGAATGCCCTTATTACAGCATGACCTCGCTGGCCCGGCGTTATCTGTTCCTTTATCCCGTGGGCAGCATCCTGCACTATAAATTCCCCACCAACGAGTATCTACCGGCTGTTACCGCGCCCATAACTATCTTTCATGGTACGGACGATGGGGTAGTGTCGTACAGTAATGCTTCACGGTTAAAGGCGTTGCTGAAACCCGGGGATGAGTTTATTACTATTGATGGGGGAGGGCATAATGATCTGCATAATTTTTCGGAATTCAGAAAAAGACTGGACGGGATTATGATAAAGTGAGTTTTTACCCTACATTGGGCAAACCTTATATACGGTAAGTTTGTGCCACGACTCCTTTCGGGAAAACCTTCACATCAACCAACTTCAGGTAAACCGGTATTTCCAGACCGGTGAAGATTGACAATCCCGAGCCTAATACAACGGGATGAATGGCCAGAAGGTATTCATCGATGAGCCCCGTTGCTATGAGATTCTGCATAAATCCCGCGCCGCCAATCGCTACCATCGGCTTCCCAGACCCGGCTTTAAGTTCCCTGATCCCTTCGGCAAGATCGGCATCAAAAACCCGCGCCTCGGCCCACGAAGCCACGGAGGACGACTGTTCCGCAGTTGTCGTATCCACAGGACCGATGCCCTTAAATCCTTTTTTTGTAAAGAGGGCCTTGGGAATATTGTTCATCGGCTCGGCAAACGGCCCTGTCGCAGTCGGCCAGTATGCGGCCAGTGTCTCAAATGTCTTCCTGCCCATGATAATTAGCCCAGCCTCCCTGATCTTCCCGACACTCCAGGCTAATGACTCCTCGTCCCCAGTCTTAAAGACCCAATCTTTCTGACCATTGGAACCGCTTACGAAACCGTCGAGTGAAACCGACATCTTCATGATTAGCTTTCGCATAATAAATTGATTGGTTTCACAAATCTACCCAGCACTTTTCGAAGCTATGAGGGGGAGAAACGTCAATCTGAGGGGGTGATTGCGCCCTACCCGATCAGATCCCTCAATTTCTCTTTTCGCCAGCCCGGAATAAAATAATGATTATGACTCACCGGAAAGATATCCCCGTAAATGTCCAACGATCTTAACCGCTCATTCTCCAGATAATACACCTCATACCCAAACGGACGTATCATCTCATAGAGCCTGATCCGCTCGTCCTTGCTCACCAGTTCGGCCAGCAGGACAGGCGTATGTTTTTTCAAAATTTCCATCATCGAGGAAAACACCTGTACTTCCAATCCTTCCACATCACATTTGATAAAATCCAGCCGGGGCAGATCGCGGAACAGATGGTCTCCTGATTCATTCTTTACCTTCACTGACTCCAAATATTGATAAGTATCCCCCGACCGCTTGATACGCGCATAAGCGAATTGCTTATTATCACCCACCCTGGGTATCCCCATCTCCACGTATTCACCCTCTCCGCCTAACGCCACCTGCAACAGTTGGACATTATCGGCTTTTTTACGCCGCAGCAGCTTTCCCAGCACTTCGTTGAACCTGGGTATGGGCTCGATGGCCACCACCTTCCCTTCCGGACCGGCCAGCCGGCTCATCTCGAGGGTATAATAACCCAGGTGAGCGCCGATGTCCACACAATAGTTGCCTTTCTCAATGATATTCTTTAGAAAATAGGCGTCCTGGTAGATCAGCCCCAGCTTGCCGGTGGGGAATAGCCGTTGGAAGGTGCCCGCCAGCAGCGTCAAATACCTTTTTTCCCCTAATATGTTGATCAACACCCTTTTGATACCCATTTTGCTTGGTTCAGGACCGCAAGCTACGTGCTTCCAGCGGAATTTCCACAGCTCATTCATATCGGCACTACATGCTGATTTTTATTCTGCCGTACTTTCTCCGGAATAGACTTGATGATCTCTTCCTTCAACGCTTGTACCAGCCGCTGTTTTACAAAGTCCCGGTGAACGACCAGGCTTACCTCCCGCATGGGGGCAGGGCGTTTGAAATGACGCACCAGCTGCGATTGCTTTTTTGTAAGGTCCATCGCCGCCAGCTCGGGCAGGATAGTGATACCGTCATTCAGCTCTACCATCCGGCGCAGGGTTTCCAGACTGCCCGCCTCATAATCGAAATGACTGCCTTCCCTGCTGGCCTTTCTCAACTCACAAAGACGGACGATCTGGCTCCGGAAACAGTGTCCCTCTTCCAGCAGCCATAGCTTGTCGGGATCGATGTCCTGTGCAAGCATGTATGTCTTTTTATACGCAGTGTTCTTACGGGAGACATAGATCAAAAGCTCTTCATAAAAAAGTACGTGTTCCTTTATACCATTCTCCTGGAGAGGCGTCACCAGGATGCCTACGTCGATACGCCCCTCCCGAAGACGGCTCACCAACGCTTCCGTGGTCATCTCACTCACCACCAGCTTGATCTGAGGATATTTGGCCGTAAAGCCCTGTATGAACAAGGGCAGCAGGTACGGCGCCAGGGTAGGGATAATACCGATACGCAGTTCCCCCGTCAACAACCCTTTTTTGACTTGCACGATCTCCTGGATGATCTCTTTTTCAGCCAGTATCTTTCTGGCCTGGTCTATCAGCTCCCGGCCTGCCTCCGTGGGAAGCACAGGTTGTTTGCTTCTGTCGAAGATCTTGATGCCCAATTCCTCCTCCAGCTTCTGCACCTGCATGCTCAGCGTAGGCTGCGTAACAAAACAATGAGCCGCAGCGGCGGCAAAATGACGATAGGTGTCAATGGCTACGATATATTCCAGTTGTACGAATGTCATAGATGTATTTCAATGATCTAAATAGATAAAATCTATACAAAGATAAAATTAATCAATCAAACCAATCAGAAAAAAAGCTTCACCTTCACATTGCTGATCATTATCGTTCATTTTTAAAAATAAAATACCATGAGTGAAGAAAAGAAGTTAACCACCGCCTCAGGTATCCCTTACTATCATCATGAGGATACACAAAGCGTAGGACCCAGAGGCCCGCTGTTGTTACAGGATTTTATCCTTCACGAGAAGATGGCCCATTTCAATCGGGAGCGTATACCTGAAAGGGTCGTGCATGCCAAGGGCAGCGCCGCTTACGGCACGTTCACGGTAACACATGATATCACCCGGTACACCCGGGCAAAATTATTCAGCCAGGTCGGCAAACAGACCCGTACCCTCCTCCGCTTTTCCACCGTGGGTGGCGAGAAGGGCTCAGCCGACACGGAGAGAGATCCCCGCGGCTTTGCCCTGAAATTTTATACCGAAGAAGGCAACTGGGATCTGGTCGGCAACAATACGCCGATCTTTTTTATAAAGGACCCGAAGAAATTCTCCGACTTTATCCATACGCAAAAAAGGGATCCCCGGACCAACCTGAAGAGCCCGGCCATGATGTGGGATTTCTGGAGTCTCAACCCCGAAAGTCTCCACCAGGTGATGTTCCTCATGAGCGATAGGGGCACGCCTTATGGCTACCGTCATATGCACGGCTTTGGCAGTCATACCTTCAGTATGATCAATGACAAAAATGAGCAGGTGTGGGTAAAGTTCCATTTCAAGACCGCCCAGGGCATCAGGAATTTCACCAATGACGAGGCGGGAAGGATGAAAGGGGAAGACCCCGATTTCGCACAGCGCGACCTGGTGGAAGCCATCGACAGGGGTGATTTCCCCAAATGGCACCTGAAGATCCAGGTGATGACGCCGGAACAGGCAAAGACCAGCAAATACAATCCATTCGACCTGACAAAGACCTGGTCACAAAAGGAATTCCCTCTCATCGACGTAGGCATGCTGGAATTAAATGAGAACCCCCGGAATTATTTCGCCGAAGTGGAACAAGCCGCCTTTGCACCTGCACATGTAGTGGATGGCATCAGCTATTCACCCGACAAGATGCTGCAGGGCCGGCTGCTCTCCTATCCCGACGCACACCGCTATCGCCTGGGCGTGAACTATGAACAAATCCCGGTAAATCGATGCCCCTATGCCGTGAATAATTACGAAAGGGACGGCCTCATGCGGGTAGACGGCAACGGGGAAAGCAGTCCCAATTATTTTCCCAACAGCTTTGACGGATCTATCCGTCCCGACGAAAAATATAAAGGCCTGCCCACCGAGCTGGACAGCAACATCGCCGACTGGTATGATCGCAATGGGCAAGGAGAGAACGATCATTACAGCCAGCCCGGTATTTTCTGGCGCGAAGTGCTAAGCCCCGGGGATAAAAAGACCCTTGTCAGCAATATCGTGGGGGCGATGAATGGCATCACAGGCCCCAAACGCGGAGACATTATCCTCCGGCAACTATGCCATTTCTTCCGTGCGGACATCGGTCTGGGAATGGCCATCGCACAAGGGCTGGGTATAAATGTAGAGGACGCTATGAAGGGCTACAATCATACCCCTGTCAGTCATCCATCCGCACCACAACCTGCATAATAACTATTACACATGAGGACCAGGCCATAAAAGCCATCCAAAAACAAGACCGCCCAATGGGCGGTTTTTTTATCTTATCACAAATTTCCGCCGTTTGATCACATTTTACGTCTCATCTCAAATTTCTTTACAACCTTACATCCAGGTACACATGTAAATTCCCGAAGTCCCCACAAATCCGGGCACCTCTTCCAACTCATCATCCTGCTGACAAGATTCACAGGTCCTTCCTGTGGAAAAACTAAATTATTACATCTCAATAAAAAGATGGAAAATATCGCAAATACATCTAATTCTTATGTATATTTATCTTATGCAATCCTTAAAACGACCGATCCTGCTGCTGCTCATGACAGCCCTTACCCTGCCCGCTGTTTCTTTTGCTCAACCTGCCGCCGGAAAGATCAGCGGCACCATCCAGAATGCCGGCAGCCAACCCCTTCCCGCCATCTCCGTACAGCTGCTGCGGGCTTCCGATTCCTCCCTTATAAAAGGCGCTGCCACAGATGACCAGGGGAAATTCGAGTTCAGAAAACTTGACAACGGCGCCTATCTGCTGGTGGCGACAGGTCTTGGATATAAAAAATACGCCAGCATCCCCCTGACCCTTGACGACCGCCATGGTTCCATCCGTCTGCCCGCCATTATTCTCCAACGGACGGGTGCAAATACGCTCGCAGCCGTGGCCGTGACAGCAAAAAAAGCGTTGGTGGAGGAGCAATTGGACAGGACTGTCGTCAATGTAGATGCCATGATCGGTAATGCCGGCAGCAATGCCCTGGACGTACTATCGAAATCCCCCGGCGTGACAGTCGGCACCGATGGAAGCATCACCCTCAATGGCAATGGGACCACCGTACTGATAGACGGCAGACCTACCTATCTGTCCGCCGCCGACCTGGCGGCCTATCTGCGCTCTGTACCCGCAGGCGTCCTGGACAAGGTCGAACTGATGACCAACCCGCCCGCAAAATATGACGCCGCCGGCGCAACCATCATCAATATCCGTCTTAAAAAGAACAGGGCCGCCGGATTCACCGGCAATATCTCCGCCGGATGGAACCAGGGAACCTATGGCAGAAGCAATGATGCGCTCAATCTCAACTATCACAATGGAAAGGTTACGCTTTTCGCCAACCTCGGATACAGCCTGTACAAAAACTATGGTGATGAAGACTATCGCAGGTATTTCTACGACGACAACGGCTCGCTGAACAACGCCGTGCTCATGAACACCCGTTACAAGACCACCAGCAACGCCTGGAATGGAAAGTTGGGTATGGACTTCGCCGCCTCTTCGAGTACGACCTATGGCATCGTACTCACGGGTAACACCCGGCCCTCGGACGACCGGCTGGACTATATCAGCCACAGCTATGACGGCAGCATGAAGCTGGATTCCACCGGCCAGGGTTATACATCCGGCAGCTATAAATGGAAGAACTTCGGCGCCAACCTGAACTTCCAGCATCGGTTTGGATCAGGAGGAAAAGAGATCAGCGCCGACCTGGATTATATCAATTATGATTCAAAAGGTAACAAGCATTCGCCCAACTATGTCACCCTGCCTGACGGCACGCCAGCCAGCCAGCTGGACTTCCAGTATTACGCTCCTGCAGACATCCATATCTATACCGCCAAGACGGATTATACCCACCCGCTAAAAGGTCATGCCAAACTGGAAGCCGGGCTTAAATACAGCGATGTCAATACTGATATCGCCACTAACTATTATGATGTCTCCGGCAATATTTCTTTACCCGACTATGGACAAACGGATCATTTTATTTACAAGGAGCGCATCGGCGCCGCCTATGTCAGCCTTGGCAAAGAATGGAAAAGGCTTTCCGCGCAGGTGGGGTTACGAGTAGAGAACACACGATCGCAAGGACACCAGCTGGGCAATGCCGTCGTAAAGGACTCCTCCTTTTCCCGGAATTATACCGACCTGTTTCCCACAGCCTTTTTTAATTACAAGCTGGATAGCGTCGGCAATCATACGCTGGTGTTGCGTTATGGCAGAAGGATCAACCGGCCCGGCTATCAGCAGCTGAATCCCTTTCTTGTCTATCACGATAAGTATTCCTATAATTCCGGGAATCCTTATCTAAAACCCTGCTACAATTATCACATCGAACTTTCCTGGCGCTACAAACAATATCTCACCATCGGTGCGCATTACGACCACGTGGACGGTATCATCTTCTCCACTACTTCGGCGGAAGGCGACCTCTTTATTACCAGGCCGGATAATATAGCCCATGGTCATATACTTTTTATGGTAACCAACCTGTCCCTCTCCCCGACAAAATGGTGGAATTTTAATTTTAGCAACCGGTGGGGCAACCTGGTCAATAAAAGTACCATCAACGGGGTATACGTGAACAAAAGCATCCTGATAGGAGGTTTTGAGTTGCTCAATCAGTTCAGGTTCAATAAAGGATGGAGCGCGGAAGTACAGGCGATGGGCAGAAGCAGGATCCTTTCCGCACAGAATGTAACAAAAGCCGTTTGGTTTGCCAATACAGCCGTCCAGAAGAATATATGGAAGGAAAAAGCCAGCCTGCGTCTTACGATCGACGACATTTTCTATTCCCGGAAATTCCACGATCAGACAACCGACATCTCCCATGCCGCCGCCTTTCATAGCTATGTTGAAGACTCCCGACGGATAGGGTTGGCTTTTAATTATCGGTTTGGCAAGGAATCCGGTGAGCGCAAACGGCGGCGAAACAACTCGGGCGCGGATGAAGAGCAGGGGAGAGTCAACTGATCAGGTCCCTTATAAAAGATCTTATAAAAACACGATATTGTAGTATGAAAATAAACCTTCTCCCCCTCCTCTTCTTATTGTCGGCCTCAGCCGTCTTTGCCCAGTCAAAAGAAGTACAGCAAAAGATCCACGAAGTAGAAACCCATCTCTCCGGATGGGTGCGTACCCAGCACGACCAGGATTGGACACTCGCCGAACGTATGGCCCACTATCGTCTTAAAGGGGTTAGCATTGCCGTGATCAATAACTATAAGATCGAATGGGCCAGGGGGTATGGCTGGGCGGACAGCAGTGAAGGCCGGCCTGTTACCACAGCCACTCTTTTCCAGGCCGCATCTATCAGCAAATCCCTCAACGGGGTAGGTGCGTTAAGACTTGTACAGGACGGAAAGTTGGATCTGAACACCGACGTCAATCAATATCTCAAGGGTTGGAAATTTACTTACGACAGTCTGTCAAAAGGCAAAAAGATCACGATGGCCGAGCTCCTGAGCCATACGGCCGGACTTACCGTACATGGTTTTCCAGGCTATGATATAAAGGATAGCATTCCTTCTATCGAACAGATACTGGACGGGCAGCGGCCCGCCAATAGCCCCCGGGTACATGCGATGTCCGAACCCGGTCTCCGCTCGGTATACTCAGGAGGGGGTATTACCCTGTCCCAGTTAGTCATCACAAACATCGTCGGCCAACCCTATGACCGATACATGTACGACAGCATCCTACTGCCCATGGGACTAAAGAACAGTTCGTACACCCAACCTCCGTCAAAAACCAAAAGCGCCTTGCTGGCCACCGGATATCGTGGTAACGGCGCCCCCATCCATGGCAAATACCATATCTATCCCGAACAGGCTGCCGCGGGCCTATGGACCAATCCCACCGACCTGGCGCATTATATCATCGCTACCCAACAAGCCCTGGAGGGGAAAACAGGAGGCGTCCTCTCCCCCGCCATAACAAAGATCAGGCTCACACCCTACATCGACAGCAATGCCGCCCTGGGAGTATTCATCCAGCAAAAGGGAAATGATAGATATTTTTCTCATGGCGGGGCCAACGAAGGGTTCCGGTCCCAGTACTATGGGAGCCTTCACGGCGGAAGAGGCGTGGTAGTAATGGTCAATTCAGACAACGGCGCCATCATGGATGAGATCATCAACAGCGTGGCCACGATATATAAATGGGAAGGGTTTTATAAACCCCTGGTCAGGACGGAAATTGACGTCCCGTCGCCTTTAGAACAATACACAGGCGCATATGTGTTCGACAAGGACACGGTACACCTGTTTCAAAAAGACGGTAAAGTATTTGTTGACGTGGGCTTTGACCAATGGCAGCTCCACTTTACTTCAAAGGACGATTTCTTTCTGTACGATGACAGGAGCGACCTTCAATTCCTCCGCGAGAATGACCGTGTCAGCGGTATCCTCATCAATCACGGAAGGACTTATAAAAAGACAAATTAATAATAGGTATACACAGTTTTGTAGCCTGCCGCCCCGACCCCGTTGGGGGTAAGCTCGCTCACCCTGCCCGAGGCATCCGCATGCACCGTGTAGGTGATGCCGCCGGCCGGCAAGCCATCCACGACCCCGGTGATCTTATTTATTATGTTTTTTGAGATATAATCTGCATGTCCGCCAAAATTATAGACGGAAAGTACATGCAGCAATGGTCCCACTGCACCCGCGATCTCTGCCTTGTAGCCCGGGTTCGCGGCAGTGGCATGTCCAAATGTTGTCTGTTCCTGGTCTTCCCATTGTCCGACGCCATGGTCCCAACCCCACACCTTGGCGCCCGTCATATTTCCACCCTTTACGATCAGTGTATCAACAAAGGCGTCGCTGCTCAGATCGCCGGCAAAAAAGATACGGCAGATGATATTATCCCCCGCATAGGTATAATAAGTTACAAATTTGCTCACACCCGCGCTGGTGTCCTTGATGATCCTTCCCTGTCCGTCGAATGTCAGCACGTGCGTTTCGGGCGTGCCGTCATTCTGAGTATACACATAACTGTCAGGCAGGGGAGTATTCCCGGAAAAGTTAAATACGCTGGTCATGGTGCCGGAGTCGGTACCATTTGTTGCAATCTGACGGAAGGTCGCTACCCGGTGCTGAGCGTCATAAGCGAACGAGTCGATCAGTATGCCGTCAGGGCCGATCGTACGGGCTGAAGCCAGATAAGAATTGTTCACGGGGTTGCCGTCGGAAGAACCACTGTGGCTACAGGAGGAAAATATAACTGCAATAGAAAGACAAGGCGCAAGCGTGCGCAGTAAGCTGTTTTTGATGGGCATGATCGTAGGTTGATAGGAGTAAAAAATTTCTACAGCCTCAAAAATACACAATGACATCCGTATATGCAACCCATTCCGGACTGTCCCCACCGGACAATACCTGTATCACACACGTACAACCGGACGTACAAAAGCAACCCGTTTCTGCTGGCTGCTAATGCCTTATGTAATTGGCATCCCCCTTGTGGTTTTGGAAAGGATACATTTCTTTTCGCCAAAACCTTTATTATGTTCAGGAATTATCTGCTGACGGCCTTCCGCAACTTCCGGAAGAACAAGGTCTTCTCCTTTATCAACATTGTCGGGTTGACGCTGGGTCTTGGCTGTAGCCTTGCCCTTTTTATGGTGGTCCGTTATGAATGGAGCTATGACAGCTATCATACAGGACACGCCAGGACCTATCGCATCGTGTCGGACTTCCGTTACCCCGAAGGGACTGAATACCAGGACGGCGTCCCCTATCCGCTGCCGGAAGCGTTCAGACATGATTTTCCACGGGCCAGGGTCGCCGTCGTCAACGCAGTTTACAACAATCTGATCACCATCGACAGGGATGGACAGGAAACACGGCGGTTTAATGAAGAGCAAGGTATTTTCTATACGGAACCCTCTTTGTTTGGAATATTCGATTTCAAATGGCTGCACGGGGATGCCACCCTGCTCGATCGTCCCAACACTATCGCGCTCTCCAGGGAACTGGCCGAAAAATATTTTGGAGATTGGAAAAATGCTGTTGGCAGGACATTGCTAAATGATAATAGGGAGCTGCTCACCGTAGAAGGCATTTTTGAAAACCCGCCGGCCAATACCGATCTCCCCCTGAAAGCCGCCATCTCATTCGCAACGATGGCTCAAAGCGTAAAAGGCCACGGCTGGGGTTCCGTCACCAGCAGACATCAATGTTTTGTCCTGTTACCGCCCGATCTGTCCATCGAACAGGTGAACAGCCGGTTGCCTGCTTTCCACAGGAAATATGTTACCAATAAGACCGACTTTTATTCCTTACAGCCCCTCGCCGATGTTCACTTTAACGAGCGGTATGGGAATTTCACGGGCAAGACCATCCGAAAGGATACGCTTTGGACCTTGTCCATGATCGCGGGTTTCCTGCTCGTGCTGGGCTGTATAAATTTTATCAATCTTTCCACCGCCCAGGCTATCCACAGGCGGAGGGAAGTAGGCATCCGGAAAGTATTGGGTAGCCGGAGAGGTCAGCTGATCATCCAGTTCCTGGGTGAAACGGCACTGCTGGTGGTGACGTCCATGGCGCTGGCTATCGGGATCCTCACCCTCGTATCTCCTCATTCCTCCGGCTTTCTGAACAGCACTGTATCGCTGAGGCCCCTGCAATCCGGAGAAACCCTTTTATGGGCGTCCGCTATTGTCGTGCTCGTCACGCTGCTGTCAGGCTTTTATCCCGCCTTGCTGGCCTCGGGAAAGCATCCGTTGGATGCGCTGAAGAATAAGATGACCATGGACAAGACCGGAGGCCTCTCCCTGAGACGGGTGCTGGTGACGGGCCAGATGGTCATCGCACAAGCGTTGATCACAGGCGTGATCATAGCCATTACCCAGGTGAATTTCTTCCGTAACGCGCCCATGGGCTTTGACCAGCACGCCATCGTGACGGTGAACCTTCCCGTCGATAGCATCAGCAGGACAAAATGGGAAAGTTTCCGTCATCAGGTATTGCAGGCTTCCGGAGTAGAAAAGGTCAGCCTTAGCTCCGCACCACCCGCCGGCAAAGGGAATAGCTTTGCTACCTTCCGTCTCGACCAGCAGGTAAAAGACGAGAATTTCGAATTGAACATAAAAGTGGCCGATGCAGACTACTTTTCCACCTATGGCATTCCACTGATAGCAGGCAGATCCTACCAGCCTTCGGACACGATACGGGAATTTGTCGTCAATGAAACCTTTCTCAAAAAGAAAGGCATCCACACCCCGTCAGCGGTGCTGGGCAAACTGATCTACATGGGCAAGGAGAAAGGCGCCATTGTAGGCGTGGTCAGGGATTTTCATGAGCATTCGCTGCGGGACCCCATCGATCCGCTGGCTATCACTACGGACAAAGGCGGATACAGGATGGCAGGCGTTAAACTAAGCACAGCCGGTATGCCTGCCACCATAGCGCACCTTGAAAAGATATTTTCCACCTATTTCCCCAATGATTACTTTGAACACCGGTTCCTGGATGAGACGATCGCCCGGTACTACGAGCAGGAGCAGCGATTGTCGGCCCTGTTCACTCTCTTTGCGGCAATAGCGCTCACCATCAGCTGTCTTGGTTTGTATGGCCTGATCCTGTTTACTACTTCCCAACGGGTAAAAGAAGTGGGTATTCGAAAGGTACTGGGCGCCTCCGCCGCCCGGATCTCCCTTCTGTTCCTCGGTGAGTTTTGCTGGCTGACGGGCATTGCTTTCCTTATCGCCTCGCCGCTGGCCTGGTACTTTATGCACCGATGGCTGGAGAACTTTACTTATCGTATCCACATCAGCCCATGGATGTTCCTGGTTTCCGGTGTGGGCGCGTTCCTGACAGGTCTGTTGACGGTGGGCATAAGGACGGTGCGGACAGCCATGGGCAACCCGGTGAAAAGCCTAAGATCGGAATGATCAAAGATCCCGGACTATGCCCGGGACCTTATACATAGCCATGGCCGGATCTAGTTGTCTGAAGTAGAGCCCGTCTCCAATAATCTGTACAGTTCGTCCAGTCTGGGCGAAAGGATGATCTCCGTCCTCCTGTTCAACGCCCTCCCTTCCGGTGTGCTGTTGGTAGATACAGGATCATATTGACTATGACCGGAAGCCTCTACTCTCACAGGGTCCACTTTATAGTCCTTGGTAAGGATACGTACGATGGCATTAGCCCGGGCCGTACTCAGGTCCCAGTTGTCCCTAAATCGGGTGCGGATGGGCACCGTATCCGTATGTCCTTCGATGTTCACCGTGATGTCCGGGTTATTGTTTAACACTTCGGCCAGTTTGCCCAACGCCTCCTTCCCTTTGGGGTTGACGACGGCGCTGCCGGACGGGAATAACAGGTTCTCCTGTAAGGAGACGTATACTTTCCCGTTCTTGACGGAGACGGTCAGTTCGCTGGATTTGAACCCCACCAGCGCATCGCTCATTTTCTTACGGATCTCCTGGGTGGCCCTTTTTTGTTGATCCATCAGGGCCTGCAGCTGCTCAAGCTTACGTTGTTGCTCGGCCAGTTCTTCCCGGCTCTTGCCCAGCTGGGAGTTTTTGTTTGCCACGTCGCTGGACAAACGCCCTGTCTGACTTGCCAAGTCCTCCACTTTTTTATTCAGGTCCCCGATCTGTTGCTTTAATTGCCCAATAGCAGCCTCCTGGTCGGCTACCTTGCCGGCCAGCCTGGCGCTGTCATTCCTCGCGGACTCCAGCGCGCTTTGGGATGCCTTAAATTTTTTACTTGATACACAACTTGTTAGTAATAAAAAACTTGCGACAATGCTTAGGCCCAGGTGCAGGTTTCTGTTCATAGTAGTAAATTGTGGATATGATAAATACAATCATCGCGCCATAAAAAATCTTTCATAGGCGGGTGATATATGCTTCATTTTTGATACTATAGTATATATGAACCACGAAGATCAAAATCTGGAAAAACTTTATCGCGATGCCTTTCCACACATAGCGCGGTTGCTGCATAGTCTGGGCGCAGACCTTGACGCCGCCAGGGACCTTTTTCATGATGCCATGGTCATCTATCTGGAAAAGAAAAGGGATAACTGTTTACCTGTGCATGTGTCTCCACGCCAGTACCTGGCAGGCATCGCACGGATACTTTGGTTCAAACAATGCAAACACGAGAGACGGCAGACGGACATCCGGTTCGTCGAGGACAGCCTGCCGGCGGAGGAAGCCGTCGACCCTGAAAAAAAGTCCCTCCTGCTCTACAAATATCTAAAGGTCGCCGGCAACGCATGTTTACAGTTGTTACAGGCGTTCTACTATGAAAAGTTGTCCATGCCTGCCATCGCCGGAAAATTTCATTACGGGTCCGCTCACTCGGCCACTGTACAAAAGTATAAGTGCCTGGAGAAATTGAGGGAAAAAATAAAACAAACAGAGATATATGAGGAAGTCATTGCATGAAGTACAGGAGATAGATCGATATATCTTCCACCGCATGCCCCCAACGGACAGGCTGGTGTTCCGGGCGCGGATGATCCTCCAGCCTGAGCTAAAGGAAAAGGTACGGCTACAGCGAAAAACGCATGTCTTTCTCCGCTGGTGTTCCCGAAAAGAAAAAAAGGATGAATTGACGTCCCTTTATACCCGGCTCATGAATGATACGACATTCCATACCACCATACACGCAATCTTTTCCCGATGATATCTGATATGACATCCCTGATACCGACCGTGATCGACAGCTCGACACGGGGCGCCTTTGACATTTACAGCCTGCTGCTAAAAGAGCGCATCGTCTTTTTAGGGACGGGCATTGACGATCAGATAGCAAATCTCGTAGTGGCCCAGCTGCTGTACCTGGATAGTGAGAACCGGGATACGATAAAGCTTTACATCAACAGCCCCGGAGGCAGCGTGTATGCGGGTTTTGCCATCTATGACACCATGAGGATGCTAAAATCCCCCGTCGCCACCGTGGCGGTAGGCGCTACCATGAGCATGGGTACCGTCCTGCTTACAGCCGGCGCAAAGGGACAGCGATACGCCCTGCCCCATGCTACCATTCACATGCATCCCACCAGCAGTGGAGCAAAAGGTTATACGGAAGATGTGGGTATCGCTTACCGTGAACAGGAAAGGATGCAGCGGCAGGTCTACCGGCTAATATCCCAGCATTCCGGTCTTCCGATCGAAAAAATAGACGAGCTATTTCGGCGTGACAAGTTTATGAATGCAGTAGAAGCAAAAGAGTATGGATTGGTGGACGAGCTGCTGGGTGAGGCGCAACTGCTCTGACGCCGGCTATTCCGTCTGTCCCTCCCCGGATCACTCCACCAATGTGACCTTATGTGCGTCCACTTCCAGCGTATATTCCATTCCGTGTTTCAATGCATAGTTCTCCTCTCCATGGCTGACGGGAAACCCAAAACAAACAGGATAGTCATATTCTCGGGCGATGTCATGGACGATCTCATAAATGCTCTTGCCAAAAGGCCTCGTGGTGTCTTTCATATCTGAAAATCCGCCGATGACCAACCCCGCCAGCTTATCCAGCCGCCCATTGCGTTTTAGCTGGTACAGCATCCGGTCTACATTGTACAGGTATTCTCCCACATCTTCCAGGAAAAGTATCCTCCCTTTTGTCTTTATCTCAGAAGATGTGCCCGACAGGTGCGCAAGTAAGGAAAGGTTGCCGCCTACCAGCGGGCCCACTGCCTCTCCTTGCCTGTTCAACGGGTGCCCCCCGCAAACATACAGGGCTTTCCGTCCTTCCAGCGCATCCCGTAACGACCCCACAAACACACCTGCTGCACCTCCATCATTAAAAGCGCCTGCCATGGGCGCATGCAGGGTAGCGATCTTATAGTTGGAATAAATATGCGCGTGCAGCACTGTGACATCGCTAAAACCGATGATCCATTTCGGATGCTGCTTAAAGGTTGAAAAGTCTATCAGGTCAATGATACGGCTGAGCCCATACCCCCCGCGTCCACAGAGGATGGCTTTTACGGACGGGTCGTCCAATGCCTGCTGCAGGTCCGCCAACCTTTCTTCATCCGTACCTGAAAAATAATTCTCCGATTCACCTTTCATCGTATTACCTATCCGCACTTCATAGCCCCACGCCCGCAGTGTCTCAATACAGGTCTGTGCTTTTTCCGGCGGCATATAGCCCGCGGGGCAGACGAGGGCGATGGCATCACCTTGTTGTAAATAAGGGGGTATTCTTATCATGAACGTATATCCTCCAGGGTAACCTTATCGGCAGTAACTGTAAGCCGGTGGGGCATCCCATATTTCAAAGCGAAATTATTCTTTTGATGACCGACGGGAAAATCAAAGCAGACGGGGAAATTATAAGGCTTTATCCTGTCGGTCACAATATCTAAAAGCGTACGGCCGAATTCTTCGCCGGGGTCATCGGGTTTTATTTTAAAGCCTCCCACTACCAGGCCTTGCAGACCGGCCAGTTTGCCGGTGCGCTCCAGGTGCCAGAACATACGATCGATGCTGTAGAGGTATTCACCGGTGTCTTCCACAAAAAGGATCTTCCCCACCGTATCGATGTCCGAACGGGAGCCCGAAAGAGTTTCGATGGTCTTCAGGTTGCCGCCGACCAGGATGCCTTCGGCGACACCAGTCTTGTTTCTTCCATTGACAACAATAGGGTATTGCATGGGAGTGCCTGTAAGGGCCTGGCGAATGGATAGGATGGAATCTATCTGTATGGGTTCCGCCTTACTCCAATCGTCCGGGAAGCTGTTGCACATCTTCGAATGGATGGACGCCATATTCACATTGCGATGGATATGACAAAGCAGGACCGTGATATCGCTGAAGCCGATGACCCATTTGGGGTAATTGGAAAGCCCGCTGAAGTCCAGCCGGTCGATGATACGGACCACACCGTATCCCCCTCTTGCGCAAAGAATGGCCTTTAGGGACGGATCGTCCAGCATTTGCTGCAGATCTGCGGCTCTTTCCGCATCTGTACCGCCAAAGCTGCCGTCTTTCTTACCCACCGTATCGCCGATTTTTATTTTGAATCCCCAGCTTTCAATTTGCCGGCAGGCAGGCTCGATCTCCTTCAGGGTGATAAATCCGGCAGGGCAGGTGATGCCGATGGTGTCGCCCGTAACGAGATAATCAGGGATGCGTGGAGGAGGAGCTGCTTTCACATCAGTGGCGGATGCGCTCCAGGCAGGCAAGGCTGCTCCCGCTGCGAGAAAGGATGAAAGGAAGTGCTTGCGGTTCATGACGCCGAAGTTAAACAAACTTTTTTCGGATCATCTTAAATTTGCACATATCTTGCCGACTTATAAATTTTTGAAATAAATATACATGCGTTGGTTTTTGGCGATCTTATTGTGGAGTTGTGGATATGCATATACAGCGAAGGCGCAGGATCTCACTGGCCAATGGACCGGAGAGGTTATCAATACTGACCGGGCACAGAAATTGGTGCTGAATATTGCATCGGGAGATTCATCCTTTGGTGGTGTCCTGCATTGGTATTTCCCCGGGTCCCATTATATCCGGCACATCGTTGTCAATGGCCGTTTTTATGGAAAGGACTCCATCCTTACCGTCCGGGAAGATACGTCGACGGCCGGCCGGCCGGAAGGAGGGCAGGACCCTGTAAGTGAGGAAAAAGCGATAGGGCAGCCTCCTGGCGGATTTTATATCCTTTACTACAAAAGAATAGGCCGCCACGATATCCTTGAAGGGCATTGGCGCAACCCCGATAAGAGCAGCATGGGAAAATATCCTGACCTGGCCATCCGCCTGGAAAAGAAGATCCCGCCGTTCATACCTGTACCCGTCGTTTCTTCTCACAAGAAAAAAGACTCCGCCTTACAGCGACAATACGATGCCTTTCTGGGCCGGACATCCGTCGTGGTAGCCCATATCCCTGCCCGGGGGACCGACTCCGTCCGGATAGACCTTTTCGACAATGGAGAGATCGATGGGGATTCCGTCAGCCTGTATCTAAACAACGAGTTGGTGGTAGCGCATGTAAAACTTACCGCAGAGGCAAAAACACTGATCATACCCATCGATAAAAGCCTTCCCGTGAATAAACTGGTGTTGTTTGCCGAGAACCTGGGCACGTTACCCCCAAATACAGCGTTGATGCAGGTCACCATCCATGGAAAGACCTACAACCTCTTCCTTTCTACGGACTATAAACGCAACGCCTCGGTGGAGTTCAGTCTGCAGGAATGAGCGCCGTTGCAACAAACCTTCCGCTCGTCGGGAGCCCGAAAATCCGTAAATTTGCTGTCCTTAGCAAGGAATTAGTATGACGCAACCAAAAAGATACCTGATCACGGCAGCATTACCTTATGCCAATGGGCTGAAACACATCGGCCATTTGGCGGGCGCCTATCTGCCGGCAGACATATACGTACGATATTTACGAGCGCAACAGCGGGATGTGGCCTTTATTTGTGGCAGCGATGAACACGGGACAGCGATCCCTCTGCAGGCTATGAAGGAAGGCACTACCCCCCGGGCCATCATCGATAAATACCATGAGCTGATCAAACAGAACTTTGCCGACATGGGCATCTCTTTTGATATTTATCACCGGACCAGCGAGCCTATCCACCACGAAACCTCGCAGGAGTTCTTCACTTACCTCAATGACAGGGGCGAGCTGGAAATAAAGGAAAGCGAGCAATATTATGATGAAGATGCAAAGACTTTTCTGGCCGACCGTTATATCATGGGCACCTGTCCCGTCTGCGGGTATCAGCGGGCTTATGGCGATCAATGCGAGAATTGCGGCAGCACCCTGAGCCCCGAAATGCTGATCAATCCTCACAGCACACTCAGCGGCAAACCGCTGGTAAAGAAAAGCACCAAACACTGGTATCTACCCCTGGGCAAGCACGAACCCTTTCTGAGGGAATGGATACTCCGGGAACATAAAGACGACTGGAAGACAAATGTGGTCGGCCAGTGCAAGAGCTGGATAGATGAAGGGCTGCAGCCCAGGGCGGTCACCAGGGATCTCGACTGGGGTATAAAAGTGCCGCTGCCTGACGCCGAAGGTAAGGTGCTGTACGTTTGGTTCGACGCCCCCATCGGCTATATCAGCGCCACCCGTCAATGGAGCCTCAACACCGGCAAAGACTGGAAACCTTACTGGTACGACAAGGACACCAAATTGGTACACTTCATCGGGAAGGACAATATCGTATTCCACTGTATCATCTTCCCCATCATGCTGAAATTGCATGGGAATATATTGCCGGACAATGTCCCTGCCAACGAGTTTATGAACCTGGAAGGGGAAAAAATGAGCACCAGCCGGGGTTGGAAGCTGGAAATGCAGGATTACATCGACGACTTTATCAACAAGCCCAACGGCGGCACACAGCTCGTCGACAGCCTGCGCTATTACCTGACCCTGATCTCGCCGGAGACAAAGGACAGCGAGTTTATCTGGAAGGGTTTTCAGGATGCTAACAACAGCGAGTTGGTGGCGAAATTCGGCAACTTTGTCAACCGCACATTCGTCCTGATGCATAAACTTTGCAATGGAAAGGTCCCGCCGCTGCACAAGAGCCGCATGGATGCAACGGACGAGGAGATGATCACAGCCATCGGCGCGACAAAAGCAAAGGTTGAACAATTGCTGGAAAGCTATCGCTTCCGGGAAGCCCAGTTTGAAGTGATCATGCTCTCCGATCTTGCCAACAAATACATGCAAAAGAAGGAGCCCTGGATCGTAGCGCGGACCCTGATGGAGACACCGGAAAATCAGCAGCTGATAGACAACTGTCTGCACGTCTGTCTGCAGGTCACCGCCAACCTGGCCATCCTTATCAACCCCTTCCTTCCCTTCACCGCCAAAAAGATGTTGCACATGATGAAAGTGGTGGAGAAAATACTGGACTGGGAAAATGCCGGAAAGCTCAACCTGCTGAGTGTCGGCTATACCCTCCGGGCGCCGGAACTATTGTTCCGGAAGATAGAGGACGAAGAAGTAAAAGCCCAGGTTGACAAGCTACTGGCGGCAAAAGCGGCGATCGCTGCGCAGACATCGCCGGCCACCACACCGCAACAGGCTTCCGAACCTTCCCCGTCTAAAGAAACGCCGGCCCAAAAACCTACCATCGTCTATGACGATTTCGCCAAACTGGACCTGAAGGTGGGCACCATCCTACAGGCTGAAAAGGTGGAAAAAGCAGACAAACTGCTAAAGCTGACTGTAGACCTGGGCAGCGAACAGCGGACCATTGTCTCAGGCATCGCCCTTCATTTTAACCCTGCCGATATCATCGGCAGACAGGTGGTGGTCGTGGCCAACCTGGCCCCCCGCAAAATGCGCGGCATCGAAAGTAATGGAATGATCCTCATGGCGGAAGACAAGGGCGGTAAGCTGCATTTTGTAAGCCCCGGGGATACCATCGAGGCCGGGTCGGGCGTGAGCTGATGGAAATCTACTCTAAGTAATTCTACGTATGTAAGGGCAAGACCCCTTACATGGAAAAAAGAGTCAAATATGGAGGAGTGCTGCTCCTGTTCCTTATTATAGGACTGCTTCTACACGGGTATTTTTTTCATATCGCAGACACCTTCCCCCCCGTACCTCTGAAAACGTCCATCCACGTCAATGCGGACGAACTGATCAGGCTGTCAAATAAGAACGAAACCTTATTTGATCTTCAATACTTGTATAAAGTACTATCTGTACGGGGCGTCGTTCAAAAAGTAAAAAAGAATAAACATGGGATCACCGTCGTCCTGGGAGGCCCCCCTGCACTACCCGAATCCGTCAGCTGTAGTCTGGATACGCTGTACAATGGCCGGCAACCCGGTCTTCAGCCGGGAGACAGCTGCACCATACAGGGTAATTGCGCCGGCTGTCTGAAAGACATCGTTCTCCTCCAATGCATTGTAGAAAAATAGCAACTGTCATCCTTAGAAGGACAAAAAACTAGATATTTATACTTAGTTTTTTTGAATCCCATACTTAGACCTACGTATTCACGTTATTTATCCTGACCTATTCCATCAACAACCTGGTCGCACAGGATCGTCTCATTTAGGAAGCCGACTGAAAAAAACAGTTATTTTCTACTGGCCGTCCCCAGACTTGTATGAAGGAATATAAATAAATCTAATATCAACACAACCTTTTGTGTTATGAAACAAAACCTTCAATACAAGATCCTTCCGTATACGTATAACCGTTATAACAATTTCTACCAGGAGCGGGAGAGTTTTTATAGAAGTTTTATCAATCAGTATTACCTGGACTTTGCCCATCAGATGTTATCCCAGGAACATCTCTCCCCTTATCTGACCAATACGATCATCGCACCCCAGGATATACACTTCGGGGCATCCCCGAGGAAGGTCATCTGGAAGACAGGCATGCCCTCCTTTCAACTAAAAGATATCAACGACTTCAAAGATCATAAGATACTTTTTTATCGTACAAAGTTGTTGAAACAAAAAGTGCTGATCCAGTTCCATTTTATCCAGGGCACCTTTTATTATTCCCAGCTGAGCTTCCTTTCCTTTACGGAAAAGACAAGCGAGGTCCTCATAAATTCCATAAAAGCAAAATATCAATGCTCCGGCTCGTTTGAAAACTCGGACAGGGTTTATATGACGGATATCTGTGGTAACAAAATGATCATCGAAAAAGGGGTTTATCTTACCGTCAGTTATATCACCGGTGACAACCACCCGAGAAAACTTATGCAGGATCAAATGCAGGTCCGTGCAGAGCAGACCAATAAGTCTGATAATTTCGAGATCGACCGGTTGAGCAAGATCCTGTAACCTTTACATATTTTTAATAAAAAAAGAGGCTTTCAGCCTCTTTTTTTATTACCTTTAAACCCAATAGTTGTTTAGCTAACTAATTTTTAAAACCATTATCATCACCATATGAACCGGATCATCAAAAAAGTAGCGGTATTGGGCAGTGGGGTCATGGGGTCGAGGATCGCCTGTCATTTTGCGGGCATTGGCGTTCAAACCTTGTTGCTGGACATAGCACCTACCACCCTCACCGAGGCGGAATCTGCCAAAAAGCTGACCCTTGAACATCCGGCCGTCAGGAACAGGATCGTTAACGACGCACTTGCAGCCGCCATCAAGTCCAACCCTTCCCCCGTATATACGAAAGACGTTGTGAGACGGATAAAGACAGGTAACTTCACCGACAATATGAAAGACATCGCCGGCTGTGACTGGGTCATAGAGGTGGTGGTCGAGCGGCTGGATATCAAACAGCAGGTATTCACCGAGGTAGAGAAATACCGCAAGCCGGGGACGCTGATCACATCGAATACCTCCGGTATCCCCATCCATCTGATGACGGGCGGCCGTAGTGAGGATTTTAAAAAGCATTTCTGCGGCACCCATTTCTTCAATCCTCCCCGGTACCTGCGTTTGCTCGAGATCATCCCCACGCCGGATACAGACCCGTCCGTAACGGAGTTCCTCATGCATTACGGCGACCTCTATCTGGGTAAGACCACCGTGCTGGCCAAGGATACACCGGCTTTTATAGCCAATCGCATCGGTGTCTATGGGATCATGGCCATTTTCGGTCTGGTAGAAAAACTGGGTCTTACCATCGATGAGATAGATGCGCTCACAGGTCCTGTGATTGGCCGGCCCAAATCGGCCACGTTCCGCACTGCCGACGTCGTAGGCATCGACACGCTTGTAAAAGTGGCGAAAGGAGTGGCGGAGAATTGCCCGCAGGATGAACAAAAAGCCACTTTCGCCATACCCGCCTGGCTGGACAAGATCGTAGCCAATCAATGGCTGGGGGACAAGACGGGTCAGGGTTTCTTTAAAAAAACCAAGGGGGCCGGCGGCGAAAAAGAGATCCTCACCCTCGACCTGAAGACCCTGGAATATGGTGCGCGGCAAAAACCCAAATTTGCCACGCTGGAGGCTGCCAGGCCCATCGAAGACCTGAAGACACGCCTCAAGGCCCTCGTCCAGGGCACTGACAAAGCTGGGGAATTCTACCGTCACTTTCATTACGGGCTCTTCTCTTATATCTCCCATCGCATCCCCGAGATCTCCGACGAGATCCACCGGGTGGACGACGCCATGATGGCCGGCTTTGGCTGGGAGATCGGGGCGTTTGAAAGCTGGGATGTGCTGGGCGTAGAGGCCACCGTAAAAAAAATGAAAGAGGCAGGCTATTCCATAGCACCCTGGGTAGAGGAAATGCTGGCCTCGGGGGCCGTCACCTTCTACAAGATCCAACAGGGTCGCCGGCTGTATTACGATATCCCCACCAAAACCTATAAACCCCTGCCCGGTGGCGACGCCTTCCTTGTAATGCGGAACTTTGAGAACGAGACTGTATGGAAGAACAGCGCCTGCCGTCTGTACCATCTGGGACACGAAGTGCTGGGTCTGGAATGGTATACAAAAATGGGCAGCATTGGGGGAGAGGTACTGGAAGGCATCCAGAAAAGCATAGCGCGGGCGGAAGAACAATACAAGGGTCTCGTCATTGCGGGAGATGGCTCCAATTTCAGCGCCGGCGCCAATGTGGGTTTGATCTTTATGCTGGCCATCGAGCAGGATTATGACGAGTTGGACATGGCCGTCCGACAATTCCAGTCCACGATGATGCGGGCCCGGTATTCAGCTGTCCCCGTGGTTGTGGCGCCGCATGGTCTTACGCTTGGAGGCGCTTGCGAATTGAGCTTGCATGCAGACCGTGTCGTGCCGGCCGCAGAGTCTTACATTGGTCTTGTTGAGTTAGGGGTAGGTCTGATACCCGGCGGTGGCGGCACCAAAGAATTTACCTTGCGGGCTGCCGACGAAATGCACGAGGACGAGCCGGAAACCATTACGCTAAAGAACCGCTTTTTCAATATTGCCACCGCCAAAGTATCCACCTCCGCCTTTGAAGCCTATGAGCTGGGCATCCTGCGCAAAGGCCGTGATATCGTCAGTATCAACCAGGGACGGAGGATCGCCGAAGCCAAACAATCTGTCATTGAACTATACGACGACGGGTATGTACAACCCATCGCACGCAACGATATAAAAGTCCTTGGCCGCTCTGCCCTGGGCGCTTTGTATACCGGCATCAACGCCATGTGGCGGGGTAACTATGCCACGGACCATGATGTACTGGTAGCAAAAAAACTCGCCTATGTCATGTGCGGCGGCGATCTCAGTGAACCCTCCCTGGTGAGCGAGCAATATATCCTGGATCTGGAGCGGGAAGCCTTTCTCAGCCTCTGTGGCGAGAAAAAAACGCTGGAACGGATACAAAGCGTGTTAAAAGGAGGCAAACCCCTGAGAAATTAGTGTAAATTGGCGGTATGATAAACAAGCGGTTCCTTGCCGGCGCTCTCCTGCTAATGGGTTATTGTTCCCCGCTGCATGCAGCAGGGCCTTCCGACTCGGCCTATACCCTCAAAGGAAAAATAGAAGGTATGAGCAAGGGGTGGGTCTATCTTTATCACAAACAAACAGATAAGATCGATTCCGTGCAGATAAAAGACGGTCACTTCATTTTTAAAGGTTTTGCAGCCCAGCCGGAATATTGTTTCTTTGGTACTCCCGGTCCCGATAACCAACGGGATCTTCCCCTGGAATTTTTCCTGCAGCACGGCGAGCTGACCCTCACGGCCAAAAAGGACTCTTTACGCAAGGCCATCATCACAGGCGACCCGGCACAAGACGAATTTGTCCGGTTCCAGACCGGACAGAAAGCGTTGGATGCACAGGAAGCACAGTTGGAAAAACTTTCCAACTCGGCCGGGATGAAGGGTGACAAACAACAGATGGACAGCGTGGATAAAGCTTTTGAAGCATTGGAAGCAAAGAGACAGCAATACGTAAAGGATTATGCTGCTGCGCACCCAGTCAGCTATATCAGCGCCTTTGGGGTCTACGTGACCTTTATTTTCAATCCCGACGCAGCCGTGCTGGAAAACCTCTACAAGGGATTGGATCCCGCCATACAGGCTTCTTATTTCGGAAAAAAGATCAAGGAAACGTGTGACATCGCCGAGCTGACGGCCATTGGAAAACCCGCTCCAACCTTTGTTCAAAATGATGTCGACGGCAAGCCCGTATCTCTGGACGCATTTAAAGGACAATATGTGCTGGTGGATTTCTGGGCTAGCTGGTGCGGCCCTTGCCGGGCGGAGAATCCCAACGTCGTAAAAGCCTATAAGGAATATCATCCCAAAGGTTTTGCCATACTTGGTGTCTCGCTGGATAACAATAAGGACAAGTGGCTGGCGGCTATTAAACAAGATCAATTGGACTGGACGCATGTCTCTGACCTGAAAGGCTGGCACAACAGCGTCACGGACCTGTATGGCGTAAGAGCCATCCCTATGAACTTCCTCCTGGACAAGGAAGGCAGGATCATCGCCAAGGGATTGCGGGGTGAGGACCTCGAAAAAAGATTGGCGGAGTTAGTGAAATAACTATGCGCCAGGAACCAAGAAACCCTAAAAAGAGAACATGGGCGAAGCTGAACTGTATACTTCTAACCACAAGCTTGTCATACGCAGTATATTATATCTCTACGGAGAAGCCGCAGACCAACAGCTGGCGATACAGGCAGCCGACGAGATTGCGCTTTACTGGAATGAACCAAAAGCACAGGTGAAGATCCGTAAGGATCTTTATGAAGTACAATTTGAGATCGAAGGCATCTACGTGCCCGACCTTACTCCCGCCACTGTCTGGCATAATACCAATCCCCGGCTCAATTACTTCCGGGTGGAAGAATATTCCTTACACGATATCTCGTTTGTCGATGGTCTGGGTTCGAATACGGGCTATTTCAAACGGGCCAATCTGCAGGTCAACTCCACTACGGCGGCGCACGAATATGGGCATACGTTAGGGCTGGATCACCCCAAGGTCCTGGACATCCGCGGTAAGGGACAGCCGGGTATCATGTATCCCCGGGGGACCTTATGTGACCCGGCTTTCCAATACGATCCGGCCGCGGCTCCCGGCAACAAAGGAGGGACGCTAAACCCCTTTACCCGGAAAGTGCTGGACAGCGACATACAGGCATTGAAATTGTCACGCCTTAGTTTTGACGATCGTAACATTGCCGTTCTTGGAGAATTTTCTTCCTTATATCATCAGAAGCATTTGGAGAATTAAAGCGAATGCCTATCTTACCTGACGATAACCTATTACCGTGAGCAGTATCCTCTCCATCCAGTCGATCACAAAGTTCTATGGCCCCATCCGGGCGCTGCATAAAGTGTCATTCGATGTCCCTCCCGGGGCCGTATTCGGAGTGCTTGGTCCCAATGGCAGCGGTAAGACCACCTTGCTGGGGATTGTCATGGACGTACTGAAAGCCAGTGAAGGCAGCTATTTCTGGTTTGGGGAGCGCCCTTCCGAAAAACATCGTCAGCAGATAGGCACGCTGCTGGAGACACCCAATTTCTATCACTACCTCTCAGGGGAAAGGAACCTGCAGATCGCCGCCGCCATTAAGGGAAGAGGGGAAGGCGACATTCCCCGTGTGTTGGAAATGGTAAAGCTCGCCGATAGAAAGGATTCCAAATTCAACACCTATTCCCTGGGCATGAAACAGCGGCTGGCTATCGCATCCTGTCTGCTGGGCAACCCCTCTGTACTGGTATTCGACGAGCCGACAAACGGCCTGGACCCCGTAGGCATCGCCCAGATACGCCAACTTATACGGGATCTCAGCAAAGAAGGTAAGACCATCATCCTGGCCAGCCACCTGCTGGATGAAGTGGAAAAAGTTTGCGACCACGTAGCCATCCTTCAAAAGGGTCAGTTGCTGATGGCCGGCAACGTCGGCGAGGTACTGACCAATGAGGATTTCATCGAGCTGGGCGTCGAAGATGGCGGTATGGAGCGGCTCCGCGCTGTCCTGTCCGGTCTATCCGGGATACGCCAGCTAAAAGAACAGGAAGGGCATCTTCAGCTGTATCTCGAAAATGGCGGTATAAGCCTGGCTGAGGTCAACCGGTATTGTTTTCAACAGGGTGTCGTGCTCAACCATCTGCAGCTGCGCAAAAAAAGCCTGGAATCGAAATTTATGGAATTGACCAAATAATACATTATGCTATCCCTGCTCAAAATAGAATGGATGAAGGTAAAGAACTATCGCACGTTCTGGATCCTGCTGGCCATTACCGTAGTGAGTATCCCTGGCATCAACTATATGCTGTACGACCTTATGGACAATAGCTTCCCCAAATCCAAGGGTGCGCAAATGATCCTGGGAAGCCCTTTCGCATTCCCCGACGTCTGGCAGACCATCACATGGAACTCCTCGCTGCTGTTTATCATCCCTGCCCTTCTCGTTATCACGCTTACCACCAATGAATTTACTTTTAAGACCCATCGGCAGAATGTCATCGACGGATGGAGCAGACGGCAATTCATCGGTGTAAAGCTGATGGAAATACTTTTGCTGGCGGTATTTTGTACCATTCTCGTTCTGCTCACCGTAATGGGCTTTGGGTTCATCGGTAACAAACTGGCGGAAAATGTATCCGTCTGGGAGCACAGCCGCTTTATTTTCTTCTATTTTGTACAGGCGCTCTCCTATTTGATGATCGCTTTTTTATTGAGCATGCTGATCAAACGGGCGGGACTGTCCATCGGCATTTTTCTTATCTATATGATCGTAGAGAACGTGATCGTGGGCATCCTGCGCAACAAGTATAAGGTCCAGGGCGTAAATTATATGCCCGAAGAAGTGACGGACAGACTGATCCCTTTTCCTTATGCCAGGGCGCTGCTGGCAAAGGATGTTCCTCTCTGGGAACATCTTCTCCCCTCTTTCCTGATCGTAGCATTGCTTTACCTTCTCCTGTATTGCTTTATCACAGGCAGACGTTTTATAAAAAGCGATCTTTGATTGCTGGGGCCTTTTTGATCAATAGGTTCGTGGTCACGCTTTTGTCCGCGCTGTCAGATTGTCCAGCGCGCTTTGAATGGAAGGGTATAGAAATTGAAACCCGCTCTGACGGGTCTTTACAGCACTGACCGTGGCGCTCTTTAGTACTTCGATGCTCAATTCTCCCACCACCAGTTTCAACACAAAGGAGGGGACATACACAGGTACAAAATACCTGCCTTTGATCCGTCTGGCCAGCTCAAGCGTAAGCGTCTTGTTATCCGCCGGCTGAGGAGCCACTGCATTGTATGCTCCGGACATCGAGCCGTCTTCCATGGCCTGCAAAAAGAGCCGGCAGAGGTCGTCAACATGTATCCAGCTCATTACCTGACGCCCGCTGCCCAGGACAGCTGCAACGCCCAGCTTCACCGGCCGGCGGAACTCAGCCAGAGCGCCGCCTGTATTGCTAAGGACAAGACCGATACGGAAGATCACCAGCCGCCGGGCTATGTCCCTTACAGGTGCAATGGATGCTTCCCACAAACGGCAGGTTTCTCCCAGGAAGTCTTCGTCCACCGGATCTGTTTCCACAAAAGGCCGGGGATTGGGAATGGCAGGGTCAGGGCCATACCATCCAATACCCGAGGCGCTGATGACGGCCTGTACCTTATTGGGTATCTCCTTTAATGCCTTTACTAACAGCTCGCTGCTGCGAGTGCGGCTTTCCACGATCTCTTTTTTCCGGCGGGCGGTCCATCGCTTATCGGCAACGCCCGCGCCGGCCAGATGTATGATAAAGTCCGCCGCCTTGACGGCTTCAGCATCAATCAATCCCTTATACGGATCCCAGTGAGCGATGGTGGTGGCGCCATTGGCTGATCCTGACTTTTCACGCGAAAATATGATCACCCGATGCCCTTTTGCGGTAAGCATCTCACTGAGTGCAGTGCCGATCATTCCTGTTCCGCCGGTGATGAGGATGGTGGACATACGGTAAAGTTAGTTTATTATTCCGGGCCGCAGGCGACCCGGGTTTGATTAGACGCTTACATATTGGGGGGATTTTTTTGACCAACGCTGGCCAAAAAAATCCCCCCGGAGAACCAGGGGGAATAAAACAACTAAAAACAAACTATGATAAATGAATTAGGATACAAATCAATCCGGTCGCTTACCATCCAGGAAGGTATTGATCGTACTGATCTCTGTATTGTTATTCTCATCCGTCTTTACTTCATAATTACTGTAGAAATTCTCCACATTGGAGATGGTGTTGTACAGTTCTAAATTACGGCGGATGTATGCCGGCACAGTTTCAAACTCATTATTCGGATCGGCGGCATTGATGTTGAACGACAAGTTGCGCAACTTGTTGATTCGTTCGGCCGCCCTGCGTTTGGGATCATCCGTATCGTCCTGCGCTGCAGGTTCCTCTGCGGGTGAGTTCGGCACCGAATGCGAGTGAGTTTGGTAGGCCCCAGGCTCATCCGCCGCTGGACCATTATCCCTGAACACAAGTTGCATTTCTGGTGAATGTTCATCTTCCCTGGACGGATCAGGTGCATTCGTGTTCAGGATAGGTTCCTTCAAAGGTGTGTTGTGTTCCGGCATAGCCTTCGGAAAACCTTCGGCAGCCGAGGGGTTGGATTGTCTTTCTGTTCTTGGCTCCTCTGCGTAGATATTGGATGGCCTTGCAAGGTATCCTCCGGACGCTGCAGACGCCGGAGAATTTTTTCCGGTGTTCGTGCTTGTGTTTGCACTGGACACCTTGATATTATTATTATTTTCCCTGGGAGCAGGTGCAGGTTCAGACGAAAGTACCCATTCTATTCTGGGCGACTGTTCATTTTTTTCCACTGTCTTGTCCACCTCGGACAGGAAAGGAGACACGTCCTCCGGCTGTGACGCAAGGGCCGGCTCCGGCTCGGGGTTCATGTCCACCAGCTTTGGTAAAAGGTCTTCGGGTAGAGGAGCATGCACAGGTTGCTCCTCTACTGACGGACCCTTGGCAGTGGTAAGGACAGGCCGTATTTCGGTTTTTTGTTCTTCTTCAGGCTGACCCAGGGTCATGACGATCTTCTCCTCCTTCTTGGGAGCGGATCTTGTCTCAGCCGCCTTTGTGAATGGGTCCTTATGTTCAAATCCTGTGGCGATGAGCGTAATGCCCAGGTTGGCGCCCAGTGAATTATCATAGCCCAACCCCATGATGACATCCGTATGCTCCCCTGCCTGACTCAACAGATGGTTTTGGATGATCTCCACTTCATCCATGGTGAACTCGTGTTCGCCTTCGGAAGAATTGATGTTGATAAGTATCCATTTGGCGCCGCGTATGTCGTTGTCATTCAGCAGAGGTGAATTGAGGGCTTCCTCGATGGCCTTTTGCGCGCGATTCTCTCCATGCGCCGCGGCGTTGCCCAATATCGCTACCCCGCCATTGCGCATGACCGTGCAGACATCGGCAAAGTCCACGTTGATCTGTCCTGTACTGCTGATCACGTCAGTGATACACTTGGCAGCCGTGGCGAGCACATTGTCCGCCTTGGCAAAAGCCTCTTTCATCTTCAGATTGCCGAATTGATGACGCAGCTTGTCGTTGCTGATCACCAGCAGGGTATCTACGTATTGCTTCATCACCCGTATGCCTTCTTCGGCCTGCAGCTGTCTTTTCTTCCCTTCATAAGAGAAAGGAGTAGTGATGATCCCCACTGTAAGGATGCCAAGGTCCTTGCATATCTTCGAGATGATGGGGGCGCCGCCTGTACCGGTGCCGCCACCCATGCCGGCCGTGATAAAGGCCATCTTGGTATTGACCTCGAGGATGTTTTTGATCTCCTCCAGACTCTCTTCCGTCGCCTGTCTGCCGATGTCCGGGTTGGCGCCTGCCCCCAGCCCCTGCGTAAGGTGAGGTCCCAACTGCACTTTATTGGGAACCTTGCTGGTCGCTATAGCCTGGGCATCGGTATTACAAATGATGAAATTCACCCCCTCTATGTTCTGGCTGAACATATGATTTACAGCATTGCTGCCACCACCACCCACACCAATTACCTTGATGATGGATGATTTCTCTTTCGGTAGATCAAAATGGATCATAACTATAAGTGTTTACTACAAAAAACAAATTGATTATTACTATAAAGCATGATCTTCCTCTTCCTTGAAAAGGTCGATAATGCCGTCCTTGAACTTTCCCCAAAAATCTTTCATCCCTTTCCTGCTGCGGACCTTTTCCTGCTGCAACGCTTCACGATCCGCAGGGGCCGGATCTTCCTCCTGCTGTACCGCCGTCCGTCTGAGGCCATCCGGTACTTCCAGTTTCCGGAAACCCTTGTCGAATTGCTTGCGGTTGTGCTCGTAATCGCTGTAGCCTTTCAGTATAAGACCGATACAAGTACTGTAAGTCGGCTTGGCCAGCTCCTCGATATGCCCGGCAGCCAGATGCTCCGTCGGATATCCAATACGGGCGTTCAGACCCGTGACATATTCTGTTAGCTGGATAAGATGCCGCAGCTGTGATCCACCACCCGTCATTACGATCCCGCCATTAAGCGCCCGGCTGTCGAGTCCCACCTGCTTAAGATGATAGGTGACAAAGTCCATGATCTCGCTCATGCGCGCCTGGATGATATTGGCCAGATTCTTCACACTGATCTCTTTGGCGGGCATCCCCCTAAGACCAGGTATGGTGATATAGGCATTCGCCTTTGCTTCGTTGGATAAGGCTGAACCGAACTGCACCTTCATCTGTTCCGCCTGTGTCTTCAATACGCCCAGACCCGTCTTGATATCATTGGTGATATTCTCTCCGCCAAAAGGGATCACAGCCGTGTGCTTCAGGATACCTTCATAGAATACAGCCAGGTCGGTGGTGCCGCCGCCGATGTCCACGATGGCTACCCCTGCTTCCAGGTCCTCTTGTCCCATTACCGCGGCAGCGGAAGCCAGCGGCTGGAGGACCAGGTCCTTTGTATGGAGATTGCTTTTCTCCACCGCACGGTTGATATTCCGGATAGCGTTTTTGTCACCCGTGATGATATGGAAATTGGCGCCCACCTTTACGCCTCCATAGCCAATGGGGTTGGGAATGTTTTGAAAATTGTCCACGGTGAACTCCTGTGGAATCACATCGATGATCTGATCGCCGGCGGGTATATAGGTCTTATACTGGTCGGCTATCAGTTGGTCGATCTCCCGGCGGGTGATCTCGTCGTCGGTGTTCTGTCGTACGATATCACCACGTGTCTGAAGACTTTTGATATGGTGTCCCGCAATACCCACATATACCTCGGTTATCTCCAGGTTAGGGTTGGATGCGTAACAATTATCCAGGGCCATCTGGATGGCTTTGATCGTCTCATCTATATTCAACACTTGTCCGTGCTTGACGCCATTGGAGTTGGCACGGCCAAATCCCAATATCTCCAGCTTGCCGTATTCGTTCTTTCGGCCCGCAATGGCAGCGATCTTTGTCGTTCCGATATCCAGTCCGACGATTATTGGTTGCTCCTGATTCATAAGTTTAGTTTATTTTTTTCAGTTGTTTTTGATGTTGTTTTAATGGGTTATCTATGGGGTTTTGTGTTTGGCATGATCGCTTTGGGTCTTACAGGCTGATTCCCTCCCGACGTCCCTCCCCGGACACTGTTCCCTCCCGACGCCCCTCCCCGGACACTGTCCCCTCCCGAAGAAGGGATCAGGTCATAGCCTGTCAGCGTCTGTTCCGTCTGGGTAGGGTTCTCCAGGGGGCGCATCTCCCGCTGGTGGACGGTATCCGATTGCAGATGTTGCGCTGCACGGATCATCTCCCGGATATTCCGCATACCTTGCAAAGAATCCTGCCGGCTGCCTTCACTACCTTTCTGCGTGCCGATCACCTGGCCGGCGTATGCGACGTCCACACGTGAATACTTATCAAACCCTACATGGCTCAACACTTCTTTATAAAAAACAAAGAGCCGATGGAACTTAGCCTCATAATCATTCCCGTCCCCAAACCCGATCAGATGGTTTCCCACCGTCGGCACCAGCTCGAAGGTGCGCTCAGAAGTGATATCCAGCTGGGCTACCTGCGCCATCCAGAACGAATCGCTGCGGATGAACATGCCCAGCTGCCGGATCTGTGTTGTCAGCAGGCTGTCCCGTCCACGCATCCTTATTTTTGGGTCAGGGTAATCCGTAAACACGGGCAGCCTGGTCGTAAGCTTATCCGATAAGGGCAATTGCATACAGCTGCTGTCGATATAGAAGCTATTCCCCTCCACAGTAAAGATCCTCGCAACGGGCTCGCGTTCGGTGACATTCACCCGTAAGATCCCATTGTTATCAAAGAACAGTTGTGCGTCCTTTATCCAGACATTCCTCTTCAGCACCGCTTCCATACGGCGGAGATCAAAGGAGGCTGTGGGCTTATGCTCCCATTTTCCCGTCCCGATGGGCCCCGTCAGCAGGTCAACTATCTGTCGCTGGTCGATAAACAAGATGCCGGAGGGGCCTGAAATATCGATCTTGTACCCCTTGCAGATCTTGTTGTTCCTATACCCGATGGCTGCCACCAGCAATACCAGCACACCGGCGCCCATGGCGCACCACAGTGTAAGAGATAGTACCCTTCTGATATTTATTTTTACAGCCATTGATTACATTTTCCATCAAGTCATTCATCCGCGGCCAGTCTCCTTAAAGACCCGCCCGACGACCAGGTGGATCGTCAGACGGGTACAAAGGTGTCCGGGTAGATGAGTTCCCGTGCACAATCAGGTCTTACTTTTTGTCCAATATCTCCCGTGTCGGATCTATCAATGCGTCGATATCTCCCGCCCCGGCTGTGATCACTAATCCCGATACTTTATTCCTTATTACATCCAATAGTTCCTTTTTATCTACCACCTCTACCTTACCGGTCTTCATCTTATCCGCTATCAGCTGACTGGTAACCCCCTCGATGGGCAGCTCTCTCGCCGGGTAAATGGGCAGGAGGAGCACTTCATCCGCCAGGTCCAGACTTTCAGCAAATCCATCCGCGAAATCCCTCGTCCGGGTGAACAGGTGCGGCTGAAAGATCACCGTACATTTCATGTCCGGGTAGAGCTCCCGCGCACCACTGATCAATGCCCGCAACTCTTCCGGATGATGCGCATAGTCGTCGATGAATACCAGCCCATCTTTCCGGAGGATATATTCAAACCTCCTCTTTACTCCCCTGAAGTCATCCACGGCCGCCTTGATCTTATCATCGTCGATACCCAGTTCATGCGCCACCGCAATGGCGGCCGTAGCATTTTCCACGTTGTGCAGACCGCCCATGTTCAGTACGACATTGTCCAGCGTCCAACCTCTGCTCACGACCCTGAACCGGTAGCTACCGTCCTTTATTACAATGTCCATCGCACGGTAATCAGCTGCGCCTATCCGAAGGGAATATGTCATGTGTCTGTCTCCCTTCAGGTCCTTTGTCCGGCGCAGACCCCACTTGCTCAACAACAATCCCCCTGGCTTGATCTTCCCGGAGAAATCGATGAACGCCTGTTCCACCGCCCCTGCCGTACCATAGATATCCAGGTGGTCGGCATCCATGGCCGTGATCACCGCGATATTGGGGTTCAGTTTCAGGAAGCTTCTGTCATATTCATCCGCCTCGACCACGCACACATTGCGCTCGTCGCTCCAGAAATTGCTGTTATAGTTGACAGCGATCCCTCCCAGGAAGGCGTTACAGCCATAACCGCTATGTCGCAATAAATGAGCGATCATCGTGGTAATAGTGGTCTTACCATGGGTACCCGCTACGCAGATATTAAAAGAACTATGAGTGATCAGACCCAGCACCTCGCTCCTCTTCATGATAGTATACTTGTGCTGCTGATAGTACAACAGCTCCTTATGGTCCTTTGGCACGGCCGGCGTATATACTACCAGGTCGACGTCATGCGGAGCCTGCTCCGGATCATCTTCATAGTGTACGGGAATACCTTCGCTTTCCAGTTGACGGGTAAGGACCGTAGCCGTCTTGTCATATCCGCTGACGGCTGCCCCGTGAAAACGAAAATATCTCGCGAGTGCGCTCATCCCTATTCCACCGATGCCGATGAAATAAATCTTCTTTATATCCTTTAGTTCGAGCATTGTTTGTCCGCCTTTAATCATTGTCCCGGTCGGGCCCGGTAAGGCAAGCTGCTCACCGGGGCCCGTGGGCCGGGTGCCCTAAATCGTTGTACATCTCTCCCGATCCAATCACCCCCGATACCTCCTGACCGTCATCTCTTCTGCATTCATCACAATTCGATTGTTCTCAATATTTCTCCGGCAATCACCTCGTCCGCATTTGTCACTGCCAGCTTGCCGATGTTCTCTTCCAGCCCGCGCCGCCTTGGTTCGTCTTTTAGTAACCCAATGGCCGTAGCTACTAATTTTTCTTTTGCCTCACTGTCCTTTATTAAAAGCCCTGCACCCTTATTCACCAGGTGCTGCGCATTCACCGTCTGATGGTCCTCTGTTGCAAAAGGGAAGGGTACGAAGATCACTGCCTTTCTGGCCACACAGAGTTCCGCGATGGACATCGCTCCCGACCTCGAGATCACCACATCGCCGGCGGGGAAAGCATATTCCATCTTTGTGATGAAGTCGCCCGTCCAGATGAGGGGTTTCCCTTTGCATAAATCCGCCGCCTGTGCGGCAAAAGGCTTACCTGTCTGCCATATCAGTTGGGTCCCATTTTTGCCGAACTCATCCACGCCCGCCGCGATTGCTTCATTGATCCCTTTCGCACCCAGACTGCCGCCCGTGACCAACACTGTCGGTCTGGCCGGGTCCAGACCAAAGAACCGAATCGCCTCATCTCTGCTCACGGCGTTCTTTGCCAGGTTAGCCCTTACAGGATTGCCCGTAATTTTGATCTTTCCAGCTGGAAAGAATTTTTCCATTCCATCACTTGCCACAAAAATGGCCGTCGCCTTTTTCCCCAGCCATTGGTTCGCCTTACCCGCGAAAGAGTTGGACTCGTGGATAAAGGTGGGGATACCCTTGGCCTGTGCCGCACGCAGCACAGGGAAACTGGAATAGCCACCCACGCCCACTACAGCGTCCGGCATAAACCGGCGGATGATACCCCGCACCTGGAAAAAACTTTTTACCAGTTTGAACGGAAGACCAATATTCTTTATCAAAGAGCTTCTGTTGAGTCCGGCGATATCGATACCTTCGATCGTATAGCCCGCCTGCGGTACTTTCTCCATCTCCATCTTACCCTTAGCCCCTATAAACAGCAGCTCGATACCCGGGTCTTGTTTTCTTAAAGCGCCTGCGATGGCGATGGCGGGGAATATGTGACCACCTGTACCGCCTCCTGCGATGATGATCTTTTTACTCATGCTGCCGCCTCCTCTTTTTCTTTTGCCTCCAACGCCTCCTTTTCTACATTACGGGCCACACTCAGTATAATGCCGATGGCCAGACAGGTGAACAGAAAGGAACTTCCACCCATACTCACCAGCGGCAGGGTTACGCCCGTCACCGGAAAAAGATTTACGTTCACCGCCATATTCGCGAGCGCCTGGATCACCAGGGTAAAGCTCAACCCTAATGCCAGGAAAGCGCCGAATGCGAAGGGACATCTTCTAAAGATCCGAATGCTCCTGAGCAAAAAGATCAGGTAGATAAATACGATGAACGCCCCGCCCGCCAGACCATACTCCTCTATTATAATGGCGTATATAAAATCCGAATAAGGGTGAGGCAGGAAATTCCGTTGCTGGCTATTGCCAGGCCCAAGTCCCAGGATACCGCCCTTGGCAATGGCGATCTTAGCCTGGTTGACCTGGTAATTGTTGTCGTCATTATCCTCTTTCCCGCCGCCGTATATAAATGTCTCCACCCGGTTGACCCAGGTACCCACCCGGACGGTGAGACGGCTGCGCTCTCCGGGCTTTGGCTTCTCCACCACACCACCGTCCGTCTTGTGCCGGATAACGGCCGCCATTACCAGTATCACTACTGGTATCAGTGCAATCCCAAGCGTCAGCAATAAATGCCGGGCACTCACCCGGCCGATGAACAGGAGCATCAGACTGGTGGCGCCGATCAACAAGGCCGTGGACAAGTTCGCCGGTGCGATCAGCACGCATACCACCGCCACGGGGGCTATCACCGGCAGGAATCCCTTTTTAAAATCCTTGATCGTATCCTGCTTTTTGCTCAGCAGACGGCTGAGGTACATGAACAGGGACAGCTTGGCCAGGTCGGAAGTCTGGAAGGTCATGTTGATGATCGGCAGACGTATCCAGCGGCTGCCTTCATTCAGCTTCACGCCAAAGAACAAGGTGTAGACCAGCAATGGTATGGATATCAGGAATAATATCCTTGCCACTTTTGAATAGACCGTATAATTCACCTGGTGGGCGAAATAGATCACCATGACCCCCACCAGAATAAAGGCAAACTGTTTAAAAAGATAGATCTCCATATTGCCTTTATACATCTTATAGGCCAGCAGACCTGTGGAACTATACACGACGAGGAGAGACACTACCGCCAGCAGCACCACCGCAGTCCAGATGACCTTGTCGCCCTTGGTCCTGGACCCCAGTCCCCCGAAGGGATTTTTTTCTATCGTCGTCGTATTACTCATTCAATGTTTTTAGTCATAGATCCCTCACCGCCTCTTTGAATTGCCGCCCCCTATCCTCATAATTCTTGAACAGGTCGAAGCTGGCGCAGGCGGGGCTCAGCAACACGACATCCCCTTTCGTGGCAAAATGGAACGCCGCCTTTACAGCCTCTTCCGCGCTGGCTGTATTGACCATCAACGCCACGTCGTTCTGAAAGGCTTCGTGTATCTTCCGGTTGTCCACCCCCATACAAACAATGGCCTTGACCTTTTCCTTTACCAGGTCCCTGATCAGGGAATAGTCGTTGCCTTTATCCACCCCCCCCAGTATAAGTATCGTGGGTTTGTCCATGCTCTCCAACGCATACCAGGTACTGTTTACATTTGTGGCTTTGGAGTCATTGATAAACTCCACCCCTCTTACCGTGCTGACATATTCCATGCGATGTTCCAGGGCCTCAAAGCTCTGTATCGCCTCACGGATCTTTTGCTTACGGATGCCAACGGTGGCCGACGCGATACCTGCTGCCATAGTGTTGTATTGATTGTGAATGCCTTTCAACGCAAAATCATATATACTCATCTGCCATTTTTCGTTCTCCGTCTCGATGTTCATTTGTCCCTTGTTGATAAATCCTCCTTTGTTGGTTTCGTGTTGCATAGTAAATGGTAATGGGTTTGAATGAATGGGATATTGGTTTAAGTTTTCTTTTATTACAGGGTCGTCATCATTGTAAATAAAATGATCGTCTTTTGTTTGGTTCATCGTGATACGGAACTTGCTTCGGATGTAATTTTCGAACTTGTATTCATAACGGTCCAGGTGGTCTTCGGTAATATTGGTAAGGATGGCGACGTCCGGCCGGAAGGTGACGATGTCATCCAATTGAAAGCTGCTGATCTCCGCTACATACCATTGCTTCGGGTCCTCCGCCACCTGCCGCGCAAAAGAATAACCGATGTTACCCACCAGGGCGCAATCCAGCTCTCCGTGACGACAGATGTGATAGGTCAGGGCAGTAGTGGTGGTCTTCCCATTGCTACCCGTTATACCAATGATCCTGCTATCTCCCTTATGGCGATAGGCCAGTTCAATCTCACTGATCACCGGTATCCCTCCCGCTCTTATCTTTTTTACCAGCTCGTTTTTCTCCGGTATCCCCGGACTCTTCACAACCTCGTCTGCACTGAGGATCTTGTCGATCGTATGTCCGCCTTCCTCAAAAGCAATGTTCCGCTGCTGAAGGTCCTGCCGGTAGTTGTCCTTCAGGGCGCCTCCGTCGGAAAGGAATACGTCATAACCCTGCTGTGCCGCCAGCACAGCCGCGCCGACACCACTTTCACCACCACCCAGTATGACCAAACGTTGTTGCATATCTTCTCCTTTGCCGGTCTTTATTCAGGATAGCTCGGATCATCCCCGGACCATCCGACGGATTTTGGGGGTTCTTCATAAGTATGGACGTTTACTGCACCACAATTTCTTCTGTTCTCATACAGTTAGCAACAGTGCCACTTTGTGGCGGTTGTCTTTACGGGGCGGTTTTTCACACTCAGTTATCTGATCTTCAACGTAGCTATGGCAAATGCCACGCACAGTATCGTCACGATCCAAAATCTTGTTACGATCTTGCTTTCATGATATCCCAGTTTCTGGTAATGATGATGCAGCGGGCTTATCAAAAAGACCCTTCTTCCCTCTCCGTATTTCTTCTTTGTGTATTTGAAGTAAGTCACCTGTATCACCACGCTGAGGCTTTCCACCAGGAATACAGCGCAGAATATAGGTATCAGCCATTCCTTTCTTACGATGATGGCCAGGGCCGCAATGATGCCTCCCAGCGTCAGGCTGCCCGTATCACCCATGAATACCTGTGCCGGGAAAGCATTGTACCAGAGAAATCCGATACAGGCGCCGATGAGGGCCCCGATAAAGATGGACAGCTCGCCCAGGTTGGGTATATACATGATATTCAGATACTCGGCAAATCGGATGTTGCCGCTGGCATAGGCAAAAATGCCCAGACAGATCCCGATGACGGCGCTGACACCCGTTGCCAGGCCGTCCAGTCCGTCCGTGAGATTAGCCCCATTGGATACAGCCGTCACAATAAAAATGACGATGACGACATAAAGTATCCAGGTCCCCCCTCTTAGCGCCTGTGGCAGCAACTTTGAATAATTGAACTCGTGGTTCTTTACAAAAGGAATGGTGGTAATGGGCTCTTTTGCCGGCACAAATACCTTTTTCTCTTTTCCCAGCTGCACCGTTTTCCACCCCGTTGTATCCGCCGGAAGGGTCTGTCCGACATATTCTCGATACACTGTCGTATTGCTGTTGAAGTAGAGGGTTGCGCCCACTACGATGCCAAGCACCACCTGTCCGAGGATTTTAAACCAGCCGGCCAGACCGTCCTTATCTCCTTTTTTATAGGGGATGCCCTGCTCCTTTGCAATACGTTTGGCCCTGAGCTTTAAATAGTCGTCTATAAAACCTATCAGACCCAGCCAGACAGTGCTGAAGAGCATCAGACGTATATAGGCTTTGTGCAGGTCGGCCAGCAGCAGAGTAGGCACCAGGATAGCCAGGATGATGATAAATCCACCCATGGTCGGCGTACCCGCCTTTTTCTGTTGTCCTTCCAGACCCAGGTCACGCACCGTCTCGCCTACCTGCATTTTAAGCAGATAGTTGATCAGCCGCTTGCCGAAGATCATGCTGATGATCAGAGAGAACAGGACGGCCAGCAACACCCTGAACGTGATAAACTGGAACAGGGCGCTCCCCGGCAGCTTGATACCGGAACCTTTAAGCCATTCGAACAAATGATACAGCATGTTTATATATCTTAATCGTTCTTGCGCTGATGCTATTTTTCCAGCAACTCGAACATCTCCAGCAAAATTTGTTTATCGTCAAAAGGATATTTCACCCCTTTTATCTCCTGATATTTCTCGTGCCCTTTTCCGGCAATAAGGACAATGTCTTCCGGTCTGGCCAGGTTGATGGCCATGCGGACCGCCTCTTTCCTGTCGGTGATTTTACTGTACTTCCTCTTTGCCGCCGTGTTAAGCCCGGCCTCCATGTCCAACAATATCTGTTCAGGGTCTTCGCTCCTTGGGTTATCGGAAGTAAAAATGGCCTTGTCGCTGTACTCGCAGGCCGCCGCCGCCATCAGGGGTCTTTTCGTCTTATCACGGTCGCCCCCGCAGCCCACCACCGTGATGATCTGCTCGTGTCCTTTCCTCAGCTTTTGGATAGTGGCCAGCACATTGATCAATGCATCGGGAGTATGGGCGTAGTCCACGATGCCGATGATCCTTTCCCTGGATGATATCGTATAATCAAACCTTCCTTCGGCGCCTGTAAGCGTACTGAGCGTACGCAGCACTTCATTCTTATCTTCTCCCAAACAAATAGCGGCGCCATAGACGGCCAGAAGATTGTAGGCATTGAATTCCCCGATAAGCCGGAAGTGTACTTCCTGGTCATTGATCGTCATGACAAGCCCCGTGAGATTGTTCTCCAGGATCTTTCCTTTGAATTCAGCGAGGGTCTTCAGACTATAGAAATATTTCCTGGCGCTCGTGTTCTGCAGCATGACACCGCCTCTTTTGTCATCTGCATTAGAGATGGCCCAGCTGTCGGAGGGCAGGGAGTCAAAGAATGACTTCTTCACCCGGATATATTCGTCAAAAGTCTTGTGATAGTCCAGGTGATCATGTGTAATGTTGCTGAACAGTCCTCCCGCGTAATAAAGTCCGCTGATCCTGTGTTGATGGATGGCATGGCTGCTGGTTTCCATAAAGGCGTGGGTACAACCTTCATCCACCATTTCTTTCAGCAGCCGGTTGAGTTGCAGCGTATCCGGTGTCGTGTGGGTGGCTTCCACCACTCTGCCGCCGACATGGTTCTGTACCGTGCTCAGCAGACCGCATTTGTATCCCAGGGCCGTAAAAAGTTTATATAATAAAGTGGCAATGGTGGTCTTCCCGTTGGTGCCCGTGACGCCTACCAGCTTCAGCTTTTCAGAGGGCTGGCCATAGAAATTATGGGCAATGTACCCGGCAGCCGCAGCGCTGTTCTCCACCTGTATATAAGTGACGTCGTCAGCCAGTGTGGCAGGCAGGTCTTCACAGACCACCACGACGGCGCCCGCGGCGACCACCTGAGGGATGTATTGATGGCTGTCGGTATGGGTCCCCTTTTGGGCAATAAACAACGTGCCCGGTCCTGCCTTACGCGAATCCGTCAGTATGTCCTGTATCTCGCGGTTCATGTTACCATGCACCGATCGGATGCTTACCTTATATAATATGTCCTGCAAGCTTGCCATTTTCTTCTACGCTCACGATTAATTTAATTGTATCGATACCGGTTCATTTTTTTTTAGTGCCGCCCCCGGCGGGATACTTTGTGTCCTCACCTTGCCCCTTCCTTTTGCCGCTACTTTCAGGTCCATGCTTTCCAGCAGGTATAATGCGTCTTTCAGCCCCATACCTTTTACATCGGGCATGGTTTGACGGGTGACGGTTTCGCCGTTCATCACGGACAGCTGTCCTGATGCATAAAGACGGCTCCATTCATTTTTGCCTGCCGAGTCAATGTACGATACGCCAAGGGTGCGCGTCACATGCTGCATGTCGCGGGTCGCGCCTGCATAAAAGAATTGAGCGCTGTCCCTGGTCATCGGACGGACCTCCGCTGTCATAGGGCCGGATTCGGTGCTCATCAGCTTGTCGGCCAGTTCTTTAAATACCGGTCCCGCAACCGCGGCGCCATAATATTTTTTTGCAAAGGGTTTATTCTTTATCACGACGATACAGGAATACATCGGATGATCGGCGGGAAAATAGCCCGCAAAAGAGGACTGATAAATGTGGTCCGCATAGCCGCGGCTGCCGTTGGCCACCAGGGCTGTACCCGTTTTGCCGGCCACCTTGTAAAAAGAGCCTTTGAAGAGGTCCTTTGCGGTGCCTTCTATCACGACGCCGTTGAGACATTCCTGCAGCTGTGCAAGCGTGGCATCGCTGCATACTTTTTCGATCATCGTCTCCGGGGCATTTTCTTTCACTGTCATGCCCGACTCCTGGACCGCGCTCACCAGGTAGGGTTTCATCATCCTGCCGTTGTTTGCCACTGCATTATATAATGTAAGCGTCTGCAACGGGCTTACCAGCACTTCATAACCAAAGGCCATCCAGGGCAGCGTCGTGGCGCTCCAGGTACGTGACTTGGGCGTCTTCACGATCGGGTTTGTCTCACCCACCAGATCGATGCCCGTGGGATGATGGAGGTGCAATTTCTTCAGGTGTTCTACAAATGCATTAGGGTTGCCTGCATAATTTGCCCAGGCCAGCTTGGCCATGCCTACATTGGAGCTGATCTCAAAGGCCTGTTTTACCGTAAAGACCTTGTTCTCGTGTGGTTCTGAGTCATAGACAGTACGGCGGGCCACCTTCCATACGCCACCCTCCAGGTCGATGTTGTCCGTAAGCCTTACCTTATGATCTTCCAGTAAGGTCAGCATGGTGGCCAGTTTGAAGGTAGAGCCGGGTTCGGTGGCGCGGATGGCATAGTTGAGGTCCTCCCAATAGGAGCCGTCGGACTGACGGCCCAGGTTGGCGATGGCCTTGATCTTCCCCGTGGCGACTTCCATAACGATGCAGGTGCCGTGTTCCGCCTCGTTCTCCGTCATCCCCCGCAGCAGTGCATTCTCCGCAATGTCCTGGATATTCACATCCAGGGTGGTGACGATGTCCTTGCCATTCTCCGACTCGATCTCATACCCTTCCACCGGCACATACGTCCCTCCCGCGATGTAACGGACAAGCCGCTTGCCCATCTGCCCCTTCAGCAACGTGTCGTAGGTACGTTCCAATCCTACATTCTGGGCATTCGCTCTTGCCAGGCCAATGGTACGATTGGCCAGCAAGCCGAACGGATTCAATCTTTTATTATTTACTTCCGCGATAAAACCGCTTTTATTCCTTCCCTGACGGACGAGGGGAAAGTTCCTTAGTTTTTTATATTGGTCAAAGCTCAGGCCTGCTTGCAGCTGGTAATAGCGGTCCATGACGCGATAGCCCCGCTGCAGATCCTTTTTATATGCCTGTGCCGACTGATCGCCAAAGAGACCGGCAAGACAAAGGGATAGCGAATCCAGGTTCTCTGAAAAACGTTTGCCATTCTTTTCCCTGAGGCCATCCGCACCAAAATCGACGTAGATATTAAAAGTAGGGATAGAAGTGCTCAGCATGCTGCTGTCTTCGCTGTAGATGGTGCCCCTCTCGGCATCCAATTCGATAAATTTCTGGTGAAGGCTGTCGCTGAGACTTCTCCAGTAGGAGCCTTGTACGCGTTGGATGTAAAATGCTTTACCAAGCACCACCAGGCAAAGGGCGGTGATGCCGATGAAGCATAAGTACACTCTCCATAATATATCGCGTTTGACTTCCATGTCAGTTACTGGCGGTGATGGTCGAGTCAATCAAAACGACGGGTGGCCGCGTCAGCTCTTTCAGACCGAAAGGTTCGACGGCTTTGGCAAGTTCGCTTTGTTTGCTGCGGAACATCACTTCGCTTTTCAAGGTTTTGTATTCGTATTGTAGTTCTTTTAATTCCTTATTGGTCCGGTTGATATCCCGGACGATCTTGTCGGCATAATGGCCGTTGTAGATATAGATCACTGCCAGGGCTGCCAGGAACAGGAAGAAAGTGACGTTCTTCATGATCCAGCGGTAGCCCATCCGTGGTTTCCAGCGGTGCTTGCCCGCGGCCTTGACCGAGGCTTTGGCTGCTGCATTGACCTCCTCGGGCGCTGCATCATGTTCAGCTGGTATGTGTTGATCTTTCTCTTTCATTTTCTGTCGTCTCTTTCTGTGCTTTTCATCGTAAAGTCTATGCCCGGGGTCTTCCTTCTCTTATCTTCTCTGGCCGGAGTATCCTACATGCGTTCCGCTATACGAAGCTTGGCGCTGCGGGACCTTGGATTTTGCTTTAATTCTTTTTCACCGGGTGTGATCGGCTTGCGGGTAATGACTTTCAAGAGGGGATTTGCCTTGTTTTGTCCGTAAGGGTCAGAAAGGTCTTCGTCTTCAAAAGACCCTTTCTTAAAGAAATTCTTGACGATGCGGTCTTCCAGCGAATGGAAGGTAATCACGGCTGTGCGGCCTCCTGGCAGAAGCAGGGCGGGCATTTGCTGCAGCATCTCTTTTAAAGCTCCCAATTCATCGTTGACTTCGATGCGTAAGGCTTGGAACACCTGGGCAAAGTATTTATTGGGATTCCCTTTCACCACGCTGCCCAGGGCAGTCTTAAAATTCGGAATGGTCTTCAATGGCACCGAGCGTCGGAGGTCTACTATCGTCCTGGCGAGCGTCTTTGCATTGGTAACCTCTCCATATTGTTCGAAAAGTTTATGCAACTGCTGTTCAGACCAGGTATTTACAATGTCGGCGGCGGTCAGTGTCTGACGCTGGTCCATCCGCATATCCAGGTCGCCCGTATAACGGGTGGAGAACCCCCTTTCGGGTTGATCGAACTGGTGACTGCTGACACCAAGGTCGGCCAGTATGCCATGGACTTGTGAGACATTGTGCAGACGAAGCATCCGGGCCAGGTGACGGAAGTTGTGCGGGAGGAAGATGATCCGTGTGTCGTCCGGCAGGTTTTGTCGGGCATCACTGTCCTGATCAAAGGCGAAAAGCCTGCCTTGTGGACCCAGTCTTTCCAGGATACCCCTGGAATGACCACCGCCTCCGAAAGTACAGTCGACATAAGTACCGTCGGGCTGTATGTTCAGTCCATCCAATGCTTCGTAATAAAGCACAGGGACATGATAGCCTTCGCCGGTCGAACCCGTAGATCCTTCGGCTCCTCCATGGTTGTCTGATGGGGTCATTGCATGAACCCTCCCGGGTTCATCACCTGCTTAGCCAGGCTGCTGAATGCCTCCGGTGAAAAAGATTCAAAGAACTGTGTATACTTACTTTTATCCCAGATTTCAATTTTGTCGACAGCGGCCACCAGCACTATATCTTTTTCCAGGCCGGCATGTTCTTTCAGGTTTTGCGGGATCAACAACCTTCCTGCGGTATCTAACTCCGTCATCGTCGCCCCATTCAAAAAGTATCGCCTGAATTGCCGAACTTCGGGGTCAAAATCATTCAATTGGCTTATTCTGGCGAAAATGGGTTCCCAACTTTTCATGGGATAGAGGCTTAGACACTTTTCAAATCCTCTGTTCACAACGAATTGCGTGGTCCCCTCTTCCGGCAACTGCTTTTTGAAGCCTACCGGGAGCAAGAAGCGACTTTTGGAGTCCAGTGTAGCTTCGTATTCGCCCAGAAAACCAACCATTTATGAGGAGTTGAATCAAATTATACTAAAACTAACACAAAATAACACTTTTTCCCACCATGTTGAGGGAAATTGAAAAATTTAATTTTTCCACAAGAGTGTATTACCTTGACGCATAGGTGGTGAGCGACACTTTTGTCTTTTTTGGTGGGCCCGCGTCTGTGAATTGAGTGTGAATTGCAGTGGAAAACCTGTTAATAAACCTTTTTCGAGTGTGAAAATCGCGATCTATGGCGACAGCTGGCTATTCCGGAACTCCTTTGATAAAAAAGCTGGGGCTTTCTCCGGGTCTGAAAATAAGGCTGATACATCCCCCGGACGATTACTTCCATTTATTGCAGACAGATATATCTGCTCAGTTGTGCTCCCCGGGTGACACACCCGACTGGGTACATCTATTCGCCGCCTCCAGAAATATATTCGAAAAAAACATGACCGCTCTAAAGCCGCTCTGGGGTAAGAACACCAGCATCGTCGTTTGGGTATCCTGGTATAAAAAAAGTGCCGGCATCGCCACAGACCTGACGGAGGATCTCATCCGGAACTATGCCTTGCGTAATGGATTGGTAGATATAAAGGTTTGTGCGGTCAGCGGACAATGGAGCGGGCTTAAGCTGGTAGTGCCCGTAAAGGACCGTTAGCCGGCTGCCGCCCCTCTCAATCATTTGGTGGCAGCAGCCACCAGGTAAAACCGTCGCCGAGCCACCGGAACCCGATCTGCTCATACATGCGCCGGCCGGTGGCATTCAATACCGCATAGTGGATGCCTTTTTCTTTTGCCTTCAGACAAGCGGCCCGCACCAGGGCTTTTCCAATACCTTTTTGTCTTGCCGACGGCACCACTGCCACGTCATAGATGCCGGCAACTCCATGGACGCCACTGGTGATACACATGGAGCTGTGCCCCACGATCCGCCCTTTTAGCAAGGCAACAAATTGCTGAGCCTGCTCCGGGTGATAGTGCAGCAGTTCCGGGGATACGGCACTATGGCGCCCTGTGTAGGGCAGGTCCTTTACATCTGACAATGAGATATCATTGTCCGCCACGATCCGGAGGCCGGCCGGATGATCATATTCCACCTTCATTTGCCCCAGTTCCAGGGCCATCCAGCAGGGCTGCCAGCCGTCCTGGAATCCACGCGCTTTTAATCTCGCCCCCAGGTCCGCCGGTTGCGGGGGGGCCAGGCTCCAACATCCCAGCCCCCGGGTGGGGCGGGAGGCATACCAGTCCATCATTTCGTCCAGCCGGCGATCGGCCACCGCTGCCGACAGTGAGGGAAAGGCGATCATCGACTGATAGTCCGGTCCTTCATATGTATACGTGAGATCCTCCATGGTCCTTATTTCACCGCCCCGGGCAAGGGCATTTCGGCAAAAAAGCTCCGTATGGTTATAGGCAGCCGCCTGTTCTAACTGTGAGGTTGTTGCATGCATTTATCCCACCAATTCAATAATTTTGCCAGATAAACCGGCGGCAGTTAGCCGCCCTCGTCACATGGATCCAAAACATATATCTATCGCCGACTACAGCTATACGCTGCCGGCAGGATCGATCGCCCACTATCCGCTAACCGAAAGGGACGCCAGCAAACTGCTGGTTTACCGTCAGGGGAATATCAGTGAGGATATTTATCGACATATCGTGGAATATCTCCCCAGCCGTTCGCTTTTGGTGTTTAATAATACAAAAGTGGTCGAAGCCAGGATCCTGTTCCGCAAACCCACGGGAGGACAGATCGAGTTGTTCTGCCTGGAGCCGCCGGTGGAATACGGAGGTATCGCTGCGGCAATGGCACAGACGGGGAAAGTGCGCTGGAAATGTCTCATCGGAGGCGCTTCCAAATGGAAGCCGGGTCAGGTTTTACACAAAGCCATCCAAACTTCCACTCCTGCCGGATCGACATTTGCCGTCGATCTCGAAGCGCGCTACATCGACAAACAGGACGACGCCTTCCTGATCGAGCTGTCATGGCAGCCGTCGGACCTCAGCTTTTCCGAGCTGTTGCACCAGGCAGGACTGATCCCTCTTCCTCCTTATATCCACCGGGCGGCAGAAAGCTCCGATGCCGAAAGATACCAGACCATCTATGCCCAATATGACGGGTCTGTTGCCGCCCCTACCGCCGGCCTGCACTTCACAGACAACATATTCCAGACACTGTCTGCAAAGAACATTCTACAAACCTTCGTCACCCTTCATGTGGGAGCAGGTACATTTCTCCCTGTAAAAACGCCCACACTGTCCGACCACACCATGCATGTAGAATGGATCGCCGTGACCACGGACACCATCCGGCTGTTATTGGGGTCATTGTCCAACCCCATCATCCCTGTTGGGACCACTTCCGCCCGCACCATCGAAAGCCTGTATTGGTTGGGTGTAAAAACCATGTCGGATCCAGCCTTGTTCCCTGAGGACCTGGTCGTGCATCAATGGGACGCCTATGAGCCTGTTTTGCCGGCGGCGACCGCTGCCGCAGCTCTCACCGCCCTGCTGGAATGGATGCAGCACCGTCAGTTTGCCCGGATCATCACAAGAACACAGCTCCTGATCACACCAGGCTACCAATGGCGGATAGCAAAAGGTCTTATCACCAATTTCCACCAGCCTGAATCTACATTATTATTACTGATAGCATCCCTTGTCGGGGAGGACTGGAAAAAAATATATGAATATGCATTGAGTCATGACTTCCGCTTTCTCAGTTATGGAGATGGAAGCCTGCTATTGCCGGCTCTTATGCCCCCGCCTTCAACGGAAATTCCAGCGTAAAGGTCGTCCCCTTCCCCACCAGGCTGTCCACCTTGATCTTTCCATGGTGGGCTTCCACAATGGTTTTGACATAGCTGAGCCCCAGCCCAAAACCCTTCACATTATGCAGATTGCCTGTATGGGCGCGGTAGAATTTTTCAAAAATACGCCGCTGTGTCTCCTTTGTCATGCCGATACCATTGTCCTCGATACGTATGACCAGGCTCTTGGAAGTACTGTGGGTAGTGATCTTGATCAGGAGGTTCTCTTTTGAATATTTCACCGCGTTATCGATGAGGTTGGACACCAGGTTGGTGAAATGTACCTCATCAGCATTGATCAGATCGTTCTTTGCGTTAAGCTGCAATTCCGCCCTGCCCCCTTTACCATCCAGCTGTAGTTGGAAGTTCTCCATGGCTTCCTGTATGATGTTATGGGCATGGATGGTCGCCAGGTTGAGCTGTTGTTCCTGACGGTCGAGCAGGGATGCCTGGAGGATCGTCTCCACCTGTTTGTTCATACGACGGTTCTCCTCCTTGATGATGCCCGTAAAATATTCCGACTTTTGTCGATCCTGGACCACTTTTTCGTTCTTCAGCGCATCCACGGCCAGGGAGATCGTCGCCAGGGGCGTCTTGAACTCATGGGTCATGTTATTGATAAAGTCATTCTTGATCTCACTCAATTTCTTTTGCCGCAGCAAGGCGTTTACCGTCACATAAAAGGCAGCGATGATGACAAGGGTAAAGAATATCGCCCCCCAGATCATCCAGCGCATTTGTCGCAGTACTATGTTCTGAAAGTCAGGAATGACCACCACCAGCACCTCATCTGGCAGGATGCTGCCGGTACTGAGGTTTTCCGGAGCCTGAAGGGGGTAATAGGCAGACCAGTTGTTCGCCGTGTCTTCCAGCTCTTTGAGAAAATTGGAGCTCCGGATCTCCGGAGGCCGGAAAGAGAAACCGGCATTATTCAGGTCCGCGGAAATGGAAAATTCAAATTTTGTGTCTTTTAATCCCTGGATATTGAGGGCCTTCCTCAATTTTTCATTGATCTCGTCCGCCGTAAATTTTTCCGCAATGGTAGGAGGACGCATAAGCTCTCTCATAAACTGATCTGAAGGCCGCCAACTAATCCCCGGCCTCAGACGAAGGGTCTGGAGGTTGGCAGAAGACCCTCTCTGCTCCACCAGTTGATGGCCCACATCGTTCATGGCCAGGATAAGCTTTTGTTTCAGCAGCGTCTGCCTGCTTTCCTCCATGGTCACTATCCAGTTGATCTGTATATAGATAATGCCAATGAGTGAGAGGGTGATCAGAATAAAGATGACGGGGAAAATTTTTTTCAATCCTATACTTTTTCTTTTTATGCTAAAATTGGCCCATTTCAGGTCCAACTGTAAAGTTATTCAAAAGCTTAAAGGGGTACCTCCTTCTGCGCCCTGTCTGAGCGGCTATTTAACGAAGGTTTCACAAAGAAAGGGGATTTCGGGCTAAAATCAGCTTCCCGGGGGCGGATTTAAAGCCGGGCTATCCAACCAGGAATAATAGCATTTTGTTATCTCCCAGGATTACTTAATTTAGACTTTATGGAGAGCCCGGCACCTGGCATATTGTTGATTGCAGATCCTTTCCTTAAAGATCCGAATTTCATGAGGACCGTCGTGTTCCTTTGCGAACACCAGGACGAGGGAAGCTTTGGATTTGTCCTGAATAAGAATTACGATTATACACTAAATGAATTGGTCAGCGGTTTGGATGACCTGAAATTGCCCGTTTATCTGGGAGGGCCTGTACAAATGGATACTATCCATTTTCTGCATCAGTACCCTGACAAGATCAGCGGCGGTTATGAGATCATCGACGGCGTCTTCTGGGGCGGCAGTTTCGAGACAGCCATCGAGTTGATCCGCGCGGGAGAGGTCGATGTCAGTAAGATCCGCTTCTACATTGGCTATTCCGGCTGGGGCAGTGGACAACTGGCCGACGAGCTAAAGGAAAAATCCTGGCTCACAGTGCAGGCCAGCCGAAAATTGGTTTTTCATAAAAAGCCGGATGAGATCTGGAAGGATGCCTTGCGCCATCTCGGCGGGGACTATGAGATCATGATCAATTTCCCTATCGACCCGCAGTTGAATTAAGGGAATTTCTGTTGGGTGCAAAAAAGCCGGCACTCAAATGGAGGCCGGCTAAAGAGTATGGATCAACTTAATTCGTTAGTGGATCGGCAACCTTATTCCTGCCTCGATACCCCATGTATCCAGGTTCTTTACCCCATCGCTGTTGTAGGGCATATAATTATAGCTGCCGCCGATCTTTATGGCTGTCGATGAATAACTGCTCAGAGGAATGTAGAAACCTGCTTCTCCTTTCAACGCCCACTTTGTCCTAGTACGCGGATCATCAAACTCCCCAAGATACTGATCGAAGGTCACAAAATTGACGCCCGCACCCGCGCCCACATAAGGACGTATGAACCCTTTCTTTACCAATGTATAGTTAGCCGTCAGGAGTAAGGGCAGCTGTTGCACCGAATTACTTACCACGGCAGAGATGGCATTGCCTTTTCCATCGTCATACACCTGACGGGGATATTTCTGATAGAAATCATTGTAGCCGAAGCTGAGTCCCACCCTCAGTTGATCATTGATAGGATAGGCCAGACCTACCGTAAAACCTTTGTATCCGGGATGAGTGATATAATCTTTAAAAGCACCGGTAGGGATATTGACATTATACCCTCCGCTGATCTCCAATTGATCCTGTGCATGCAAGACAGGGCAAGCCAGTAAGACAACAATAGCCGCTATGCCACCATATTTTAGTATTGTACGCATTTTACACCTCCTTACTGTTTGTACAATGATGATTAATGTTTAAAATATGCCGATTGATCGAACAATGCCTGTACTTCCGACGCCGCATTGACCGTATGGAATACCTGTTCTCCTCTTGCCAGCCCCGTCCATATGGCGGTGATCTTATTGCCATGAGCGGCGGCATTTTTCAGGTCAAGCACATCGATCTCCAGACCGCCGGATGTAATAGAGTATACACCCACGGCATAATACGGGGGATAAAACCCATAGCCCGGATAACCCCAGTAGTAAGGGTCCCAGTAACCGCCATAATAATCCCAGTAATCACCATAGCTGAAGATACCCGTAGACGTATTATATACTCTTGAAACGTTTACCGCCAGATCAGGCGAGGATTCCCGGCTCACTTGCTGATACCCTCTTTGCTGAAGTGTCTTTCCAACGGCATCGATCACGGTAGAGTCGAATGTAGATTTTTCCCTGCCGGCTAACTGATTGTCCTGGATGACGTCCACCGAGTCCGTAATGCTAAAAGTTTTGTAGCTGGAGAAATTGACGGTCGTGTCATAGTTGGATATATATATACGCGACTCATCGTTAGTAAGATTATTCAGGGGATCTTTCCGACAGCTTCCAAAGGCGATGATCGTCAGCAACGCTCCACCTGTTAACCATCCTATCTTTTTCATACTGTTGACGTATTTAGTTTATATATAGGTTAACGTTTACGCTCTTATAGACGCAAAATGAGTGCCCCTGGTTTAAGAGGGGTGGGAGCTTTAACAGAGGGCTAACAGTTCTTAAAATGGGATTAAAAAAAGAGTATTTTCCCGGTAGCAAGCTACCGGGTCTGATTAGACTCTTATATATTGGGGGGATTTTTTTGCCTCCGGTGACTAGTCCTAAAAAAAATCCCCCCGGCAAAAGCCGGGGGGTAAAACTAACATTTTTGTTTCTTCGGGTGATGGACCTAAGAATGTCCGGAAAAAGGGTCGTCCAAAAATATAACCCGTTTTCCGGAAAAATCTGATTATTGAGAACTTCGTCGGAACATCGTCCCTTGAACTTCGTCAGAGCTGCTTCGCCACGAGGGCTACGCCCGTATCTTTCGTCGGCTCCAACACTGTTGGACCCTTCCTCGGATACCTTGTTCGTGACATTCGCCCTGCTCTGTCACTCCTCGTTTGTAACCTTCGCTACGCTCGGTTACAGACAACGAACCTCCGGTCCGTTCTGCGGTCCGATTATTTTGTGTCGACAGGTACTGCACCTTCTACCAGAACGGTGACCTTGTTACTTATCACTTCCACAAAACCGCTTTGGATCGTAAAATAAGCGAGGTGATTATTTTTATCCTTTAATACTTTCACCCTGCCCGTCTTCAGCGCGCTCACCAACGGAGCATGTTTTTCCAGTACTTCAAACAAACCTGTCACGCCCGGCAACTGTACACCGTATACATCGCCGCTGAACAATTTCTTTTCGGGTGTTAATATCTCGAGATTCATGATTTATTTTTTAACCTTGAGCCTGTGCCAGCAACTTCTTACCTTTTTCGATAGCATCGTCGATGTTCCCTACCAGGTTAAAAGCTGCTTCAGGATATTCATCCACTTCACCGTCCATGATCATGTTAAAGCCACGGATCGTCTCGTCGATGGGTACCAGCACGCCTTTCAGACCGGTGAACTGTTCGGCCACGTGGAAGGGCTGAGACAGGAAACGTTGTACTTTACGAGCACGGGCAACCGTCATTTTATCTTCGTCGCTCAACTCATCCAGACCCAGGATCGCGATGATATCCTGCAATTCCTTATAACGCTGCAGGATCAGCTTAACATTGTTGGCGCAATTGTAGTGGGCGTCGCCGACGATTTTCGGAGTAAGGATACGTGAAGTGGAATCCAGAGGATCCACCGCAGGATAGATACCMAGGTCGGCGATCTTACGGCTAAGTACCGTCGTGGCGTCCAGGTGAGCAAAGGTCGTGGCAGGAGCAGGGTCGGTAAGGTCATCCGCAGGCACATATACCGCCTGTACGGAAGTAATAGAACCATTCTTGGTAGAAGTGATCCTTTCCTGCATGAGTCCCATCTCCGTCGCCAGCGTAGGCTGGTATCCCACCGCGGACGGCATACGGCCGAGCAGTGCGGACACTTCGGAACCTGCCTGGGTAAACCGGAAGATATTGTCTACAAAGAAGAGGATGTCACGTCCCTGACCCTTACCATCTCCATCACGATAGTACTCGGCGATGGTAAGTCCGCTAAGAGCCACACGGGCGCGGGCGCCGGGAGGTTCGTTCATCTGGCCGAAAACAAAGGTAGCTTTGGAGTCGGACAGTTCTTTCAGATTGACCTTATTCAGGTCCCATCCACCGTGCTCCATGCTATGTTTGAAGTCGTCGCCATATTTCATAATACCGGCCTCGATCATTTCACGCATCAGGTCATTCCCTTCACGGGTACGTTCGCCGACCCCGGCAAATACGGAGAGGCCGGAATAAGCCTTGGCGATGTTATTGATCAGCTCCTGGATAAGTACGGTCTTACCTACACCCGCACCGCCAAACAGACCGATCTTACCACCCTTTGCATAAGGTTCGATCAGATCGATGACTTTGATACCGGTAAACAATACTTCCGTGCTGGTGCTCAGGTTTTCAAAGGCAGGAGGCTTGCTGTGGATAGGACGGCCATTTGCTTTTGAGACGGCAGGGAGTCCGTCGATAGGATCCCCGGTCACGTTGAACAGACGTCCCTTGATGCCTTCCCCTGTGGGCATGGCGATAGCAGCACCGGTATCCGTAACAGGCAGGCCGCGAACCAGACCTTCAGTACCGTCCATAGCAATACAACGTACGCTGTCCTCACCCAAATGCTGCTGAACTTCCAGCACTAATGTTTCGCCATTGGAACGTTTCAGTTCCAATGCATTATATATTTCGGGAAGTTTTCCTTCAAACTGAACATCGATTACAGCGCCGATGATTTGCTTAATCTTACCGGTACTAGCCATATATTTAGAAGCTTTTAATTTGGCTGCAAAAGTACGGGCCTGAACCGGAAAGTCCAAAAACTGTTTGAAGTTTATGCGGACCAGGGAGTCCGCTGATCACAATCCCGTAAAGCAAGACAAAAGTTTGCTGGCAAGGGTTAAATTTGCAATCCTATTATGCAATTATTATCTGTCAATACCCCCGAACTTGAACAGGACTTTATACGGGTGAATGTAGAACTGAACCGCACAGTTCCAGGCTATATCCGTCCCATCGACGCCGAGATAAGGGAAGTCTTTGATCCCGAGAAGAACAAAGCCTTCCGGCATGGGGAATGCGCCCGCTGGGTGCTGAAGGACGACGATGGCCGGCTCATCGGCCGGATAGCGGCTTTTGTAAATAGACGATACAAGAACAAGGGGGACGACGTCCCTGTCGGAGGCGTCGGTTTTTTCGACTGTGTCAATAACCAGGCGGCGGCAGATACGCTGCTTGACGTGGCCCGGCACTGGCTCCTTCAAAAAGGGATGGAGGCCATGGACGGCCCCATCAATTTTGGCGAACGGGATAAATGGTGGGGATGCCTCATCGAAGGTTTTGAAGAACCTCCTTATGGGATGAACTTCAATCCCCCTTATTACCAGCAATTGTTGGAGAACTATGGTTTTAAACCTTTCTTTTATCAGCTTTGCTTTGGCCTGGACCCCAAAAAACCTTTAAACGCCAAACTCATACAACGACATGCCGCCCTGTCGGCCGACCCCGCATTCAGCGCCCGGATGATCGAAAAAAAGAGACTGGAGAAATATGCGGATGATTTTGTCGCCATTTATAATGGTGCATATGCAGGTCATGGCGGATTAAAGGAAATGAAAAAAGAGCAGGTCATGGCCCTTTTCAAAAAAATGAAACCCCTGATGGACGAAAGGATCGTATGGTTCGCTTATCACAACGACAAACCCATCGCTTTTTTTATCAATATCCCCGACCTGAACCAATATTTCAAACACTTCAACGGGAAATTCGGGCTCCTGCAAAAGCTCCGGTTCCTATGGCTGCAATTCCAGGGCGCCTGCCGTCATTTCACCGGCCTGGTCTTTGCCGTCATTCCTGAATTCCAGGGACTTGGAGTGGACGCCTTTATCATCACCGAGTCCGCCAAAGTCATTCAGCCCAAGACCAATTATGTCCATTATGAGATGCAATGGATCGGGGACTTCAATCCGAAAATGGTCAATATCGCCAAGACCCTGGGAGATACCTTTGTAAGCCGGAAACTGGCTACCTACCGCTATCTTTTTGATAGGAGCAAGGAATTTAAAAGACACCCGATGTTGTCAAAATAAGCAGCCCTTATAATCGTAGTTTTACTAGCTTTTATCTCCGGAAAGCCTCTCCCGGTCGGAATATTTTCCCATTCGGGGAATTTCTTATAGTAAAAATCCTATATAAGAAATTGACTTTGAAGCTTGTTTTTTTCGGCATGCGCTATGCCATAAAGATAGTGTCAAATGAACATATAGGAGTGAAGATCCAATGCTCCGGAAAAACCGGTGAAAATCTAAAGCTGAATTTTGGATCCAATCGTCCTCGAAAAACCAATCCAATCCTGTGTTAAGACCGGCCGTCCAGCCTGTGGCGAACCATTGGTAAAAAGTCAGAATGATCCAATATCTGAGGAAACCAAGGACATCGTACTTCTGGACATTATTTAGAGGTGTCTGTAAAGACGCCTCTTTTATTGCTAAGCCTTCTTCAAACAGTACACCGCCCCCTCCGTGCTGCTGAACACGATATGATCTTTATCTATGGCCGGCGAACTATAAATAGCCCCGATCTTATTCAGGAATTCCAGATATTCCTCCTGCGAATGGATGATAGAGAAAATATCGTCCCGGTAGGTATCATCCGGTTTGAAATATTTCAGCCTGTTTTCTCTATACATGTCGGTGGTGAATTCCCAGTTGATAGCCCCTGTCCGCAGGTCGATGCCAAAGACCTTTCCCATCAGCGTAGCGGTGTAACACATATGAGTCGTCAGGACGCTGGACCCGAAAACGTTGAACTTCACATTGGCGCACCAGAGCTCTTTCCCATCTTCTGTCCGCACCTGCTGCAGCACCTTATCGTCAGAAGTGCCCACCAGCACGACAGAATCATGGTGCGTGGGAGTGATGACAGGCGCCCATCCACGCGGGTACTGTCTGTTCCAATGACAATAACCCTTTTCCGCGTCGATAGCATACAGGTTGAAATCACGGCTGCTGATGAGAACAAGACCACCGACTACCACGGGCGAGAACTGCATCTCTCCCTTTGGAAAAAAGCGCTGCCCAAGGGATTTCAACTTCCAGGCCAGACTGCCATCGCTGGTGTTCAGGGCATAAGCATAGCCGTCAAAAGAGCCTATAAATAGCCGGCCATGGTACAATGCAGCTTTGCCATGAACCACATTCTCTGTCCTGAATTTCCAGATAAGGGCGCCGGTATGGCTGTTCAACGCATATACATTCCCGTCACCAGACCCCAGAAAGAGGGTGTCGCCTTTTATCACCGGTGTAGACTGATAGTAATCATATTGATCATACATGCGCTCCCCTCCTGTCCTGAAAATCCAGTTCACCCGGCCATTGATCTTGTTGAGACAATAGACGCCGCTGTCACCGCCTATGAGGAACAAACGATCATCACTGATACAGACACCCGATCTCACCGGCCCCTTTGCAGGGAATTTCCAGATGAGCTTGCCGGAGCTGAGGTCAAGACAATAAAGGCTGCTGTCGTTATTCCCTACATAGACCCTGTCCTCATCTATCAGCGGCGAAGCAAAAAAGGGTTGTCCTGCCTTGAACTTCCATGCGAGGATGGGCTGCGAAATAAAATCCTCCGTTGGGTTGGGCACCGCCTGAGCAGTCGGCTGTAAAGGAGCCCTGGGTTGAGCTCGGCTGATCCCGCCCAGGAACAGGGTTAATAGCAGAAGGGTAAACAGGCGCATGTTAGTTTTTTCGGAAGTTACAGAAAAGCGAGGGCATCCTTAGACAGTATAGATACCCTGAATGCTTCTTGGGATAGTAAATTTCAGGATTCAGGAAGAACCGGGTTCGAAATCTATTCTTTCCCTTCCAGTCCAGGACCGCTGTTCTGCCTCTCTCCCCACTCCAGTCCCTCCGGCAAACGGCGATTGCTAAACTCGATATGGACAATCCTTCTGTTCCTGGTATCCACCGTACGTGCGGAAGCATGCAGTAACAGGGGTTTCATGATCATCACTCCGCCTTTTTTAACTCTACATACTGTCTCTTTCAATCTATCCGCCAGTTCCGGCCGAACCACGCCATTCCTATGGGAACCTGGTATTACCTTTAATGCTCCGTTGCCCTCATCCGTATCATCCAGGTGGATTCGAATAGTGTATATATTTTCCAGAATATCTACGGGAGAACATCCTCAAGGATATAAAACCCCTGTTCGGCGGTTTTTTCTTCCTCCAAAAGGCCCTTATCCTTTTTCACCATACTTCTTCAAAAACTCTTTTTTTGAATCCTTATACCAGGCAACCATTTTAAGTTTTCGCAGTGTATAGATATAAATCCAGGCCAGATCCAATTGACCAGGAAGAAATCCCGCGCGGGCGCTCCCGGGAAAGAGGTGATGATTATTGTGCCATTCGCCCGCTAACAGACCCGGTCTTGTTTGATTTATGGATAAATTGCTCCTGTCGAAATCGACTCCATCCTTATGCTTTTCTTTTCCACCTCCATGACCTGTATAGTTAAATGCTCTGATCCCTGTAAACCAAAGCAAGGCTGCTGTAAATATTGCACAGGCCAGGGCAAGGCCGCCGAATAGAAAAAATATCAGGAACCAAAAGCTCCAGTTTAACACCCATATACCGATGGCATAGGCAGGACTGGTGATCGAACCCCATTTTTGATATGCGGAATAGGAATTCAATTTGACCCCCGTATGTTCCATGAAATGCAACGCTTTCTTGTGGTCATTCTCGTTCAGATCGGGAGAAACCCGCTGATGATTGTACTCCGCCAGCATACAATATAACAGCCCCGCTTGTGAGTTGTATGGATCGCCCGGTTCATCCGATTTGCAATGGTGAACATGATGCGAAATGACATAGATCTCCTCTGGAACGGTTTTTATAACGAGGTTCTGCGTAATGATACGCCACAGCGGGTGGCTGAATCCATAAGACCTATGCGTACAGTACCTATGGAACCAGATAGTACCATGTGTGCCCATGATAAGCATGCTGTATACTACAATGGCGATCACTAAATACCACGAAAAATACCTGAATAGGAACAGGAAAAAGAATGGCAGCATGCCGGCAAGCATTGCAAAACTGACAAACGAGATCCAGTTTTTTTTTGATTTGAAGACATTGATACGCGAAAAAGCTTCCGACCACAGCTGTTTTGATGTAGGAATAACGAGTGCGTCGTTTTCATCTTTCCATCCATAAGAAGGCCTGTGAAGCAGGCTATCGATAAACGTTCCCTTTACCATGATAGTTTATTTGAATATTGGATTTTGTAGTTGAGCGCATAACCACCGATCATAGCTTTTTGCTAACACCCATCGCATTCAGCCCCTTCGGTCCTCTTTCTATCGTATAGGTGACAATATCTCCCTCCTTTACAGGATAGGTCGTCTGATTGATATGAAAAAAGAGCTTTACCCCATCGCTCTGAACGATGAATCCAAACCCTTTTGACCCGTTGAAATAATCGATTTTCCCCTCTTGCAACCTTTCCTTCCCCTCTTCCATCTTTGGGACACCTATCTCAATATCTTCTACGTTAAACTCTTTCTTCTTATTTGGATCAGGTGGAGTGGATGTTATATTTCCCTCCTCATCAATGTACGCCAGCATTTCATCCAACGATCTACCCCTTGTTTGATTGGCCCTGCGCTCCTCCATCTTCTCCCGCTTCTCCTGCTTTTCTTTTTGACGTTGCTTTTCCTTTTCCCGCTTGTTGGATATCCCTTTGGGTTTCGCCATAATTATTGTTTTTTTGACAAGATCGGATCTACCACCGGTTCTTTTTGAACCCGCCTCCGCCTCCACTTTTGCCGCGATTAGGCCGTTCCTCTTTTGGCCTGGCCTCCGCCACTTTAATATTACGCCCTTCGACTGTGGCATTGTCGAGCTCTTCTATCGCCTTCCTTGCTGCCGCATCATCGCTCATCTCCACAAAGCCAAAACCTTTTGACTTTCCGGTCGCTTTGTCGATGATGATCTTGGCCGACGTCACCTCTCCATAAGGTGTAAAAAAATCCCGAAGGTCCTCGTCCTGTACATTAAAACTCAAATTACTGACGTAGATATTCATGCTATATTAATTAAAGGATTATAAAAAAGAATTGTGGAAAGCAAGAGCAAAAATACTAAGATTTGTGGCAATTTATATGTACGAGCTGATGATAGGATAAACAGGCAGATCAGACAATAAGAAGCCGCTGGTAAGTTACGTTTTAATTTCGGCAAATGCTAATTATCTTTTAGGGTCAGACCCATGTCGGATAACAGCTCAGTCCGGTGAGATCGGGACAATATCTTAAAAGTAAAACCTCCGGAACAAGGTCCCGGAGGTTTTGCATTCGCCTATTACCGTTTGATATCGAACTATCTCACATCCGGCTTCGGCGCCAGCAGTTTATACAGCACTGGGGTCACCACCCGCGTAAGAATGGTAGAGCTTAACAATCCTCCGATGATCACAAGCGCCAGGGGTGAATACAAAGGGTTATTCTCCGCCACCAGCGGTATCAATCCACCGATGGCCGTCAGCGTGGTGAGAATGATCGGGACAAAACGGGTTTCCCCCGCCTCCTGGATAGCTTCATCCAACCCCTTGCCATCCCTCCGCAGTTGGTCCGTATAATCCACCAGGAGGATGGAGTTCTTTACTTCGATGCCCACCAGGGCGATGATACCGATCACCGCTACAAAGGAGAAAGTATTGCCCGAGAAGAGAAGGGCCAGCACGGCGCCGATGATACCCAGCGGCACGACGGAGAGGACGATCAATGTCCCTCTGAAAGTCTTGAATTCCAGGATCAGGATACCCAGGATGCCAAACACGGTGATCAGGATGATCGTGCCCAGGCCTCCAAAGCTTTCTTCCTTGCTTTCCACCTCACCGGCAGCCTTATACGAAGTCCCTTTCGGAAAACTCATCTTATCCAGCTGTTTCAGGACATCCGCCGTCACGCGGGTAGTGTTATAGCCATTCTGTACAAAGGCTGTCACCGTCGTATACCTGTCCTTATCATAATGATGGATGCTGGTAGGGCTGCTCTGGAACTGGACGTCGGCAAGCTGGCTCAGAGGAATGGAATTACCGTTGTAGGCGCCTACATAGACCTTATCGAGGGCGTCCAGGGTCTGGCGTTGCGCCCTGGGCAGACAGACATTGATATTATAGTCGTCCCCATTGTCTTTCCTGAACTTGCCGATGTCAAGACCGGTGACGGCCAGCCGGACCGTCCTGTCGATGTCATTCACGGGCACGCCGAGGATACCCGCTTTTTCCTTATTTACCTTTACCTTGATATCCGTCTTTAGCGTAGTAAGCTCATTCTTCACATATAATGTGCCCTGCGTCCTTTTCAACAGATCTTCCACCCGGAAAGCAAGACTGCGTAACGTATCCAGATCATCGGAGAACAGCCGGATGGCAATGGGCGCTTCTATCGGAGGGCCTTGTTCGAAGTCTTTCACCTCGATGCGGGCTCCGGGATAGTATGAAAATTTCTTCCGAAGCACATCTATTAACGCCCTCTTTTTAACAGGAGGAGTTTCCTTCAGCTGGATAAATAGCTGCGCATAGTTGCTGACCTCATTTTGTGGAATGACATTGTAATAGATACGGGGATTGCCTCTGCCGACATTCGTGACATAATTCTTCAGATCGGGGACCTGGTCGATCTCCCGCTCTACCCAACGGGCTACGGAGTCCGTCGCAGGCAGGCTTGTGCCCAGGGGCGTCTCGATATTGACAAGGAACATGGGTTTTTCCGAAGCGGGGAAAACGCTAAAACCCACCACCGGCACAAGGAACAGACACCCGACAAAGATCGCCAGGGCCACCAGCAGCGTAACCACAGGTTTTGTAATAGCGGCGTGCAGCAGACGACGGTAAGAGCCATTGATAAATCTTTTCAGACCGCGTAAAAAGAAATTACCTTCCGGGTGCTCGTGACCGCTGAGTATACGGCTGGATAGGAAGGGCACGATGGTCAGCGAGACAAAAAGGGAGGCCAGCACCGTGGTGACGACAGCTGCCGGGAGACTGCGGATAAAATCTCCTGCGCCTTCCGGCAGGAACATCAGAGGCAGAAAGGCGAATATCAGCGTGGCCGTACAACCCAACACGGCCAGCCCTATCTGCCGGGTAGCAGCCATGGCCGCTTCTTTCCGTCCATAGCCCATACGGAGGTAGCGTTCGATATTCTCCACCACCACGATGCTGTCATCCACCAACAGCCCCAGGGCTACGACCATCCCTACGATGCTCAGCTGATTGATGGTGATATGGAAGAGGTCCAGCAGAAAGAGTCCGATGGCCAGGGACAGGGGAATGGAGATCATCACCACGATAGAGGCGCGGGGCCCCAGCGGCAACAGGGTGAGCAATACCAAAAAAATGGCGATGACGAAGTCCATCCCGAAATGCCCCAGACGGGTGCGAACGCTCTCTGCGTTGTTAAAGCTTTTCTCATATTTAATAGAGGGGGGCAGCTCTTTCTGGAATTGCTGTAGTACAGGCTCCATCGCCTTCTCCACGGCAAAAATATTGGTCCCGGACTTACGGCTGGCGGTAACGAATACCGCCCTTTTTCCATTGAGACGGCCGATATAGTTCTGCTCTTCATAATTGAATTCCACGTCCGCCACGTCCCTGACATAGATGATCTTGCCACTCGTGCTGCTGACGATGGTATTCCTGACCTCTTCCACGTTCTTGTAGTCGCCGCTCGTTTTTATATTGAATTTCCGGGCGCCCATTTCGATGCTGCCGCCGGGGATATTCACGTTCTCCCGTTGTATGGCCCCCAGCACGGCATTCAGCGGTATATTATTCTGGGCCAGTTTTTCCAGGTTTAGTGATACCCGCACCTGCTGTGGGGGGAAGGCCCAATTATCCACGTTCTTCAGGGTTTTGACCTTCTCCAGTCTTTCCTTTAATTTTTTGCTCCATTCCTCCAGCTCTCTGTAGGGTGTTGTTTCACTGACAAGGGCCACCTGCAGGATATTCACGTCGGAAGGAGTGAATTTTTGGATCTTGATGCTCTGGACATCTGCCGGCAGGTCGGGCCGGATAGCGTCCAGTTCACGCACCACGTCCTGGTATTTCTTGTCCGGATCAGTCTCATATTTGAACTCTATCTGGATCACGGCAAGCCCGTCGTCGATGGTAGAGCGGATGCGTTTTATATCATCCATTTCATTGATCCTTTTTTCGATGGGGTCTACCACCAGCTCTTCCATGTCCTTGGGGCTGGTGCCTGGATAGATGACGATGGCAGAGAATTGAGGAGCTTGTATGTCCGGGTCCTCACCCCGGGGCATGTTCAACAAAGAGTTCACGCCGATGGCTGCCAGCATCACAAACACGATGAGTGTGAACTGGTAGTTCTTTACTGAAAAGTCGGTGATCTTCATAAGAAATTATTTTGAGGTAGTATCATTAGCTACTTTCACGACGGAGGTTTCCGTGAGATAACCCACGCCTTCCGTGATCACCCGGTCCACGTTGTCCAGGCCTTCGCTCACAGCTACTTTATCCTTTGACAAAAAGGCTATCCGGATAGGATGTTTACGCACCGTCCGTCCGTCGGTATTGACAGTATAGACCCAACCTGTCTTTCCATCACCTTCCACCAGCGCCTCGATTGGTATAAGCGTAAGGGTTTGTTGGGAAGAAGGTTGCAGTTGAAGCGTGCAAAAGAGCCCCGGAGCAAGCTTATGTCCGGCTGGAGATACAGTGACTTCAATAGGATAGGTGCCGTTGGATGGATCAGCGCCCTCTGCCATCTTGGTGATAATGCCGGTGAATGTTTGTCCGGGGTAAGCCTCGATATATACCGTCGCTTTATCGCCCTTTTTTAGGACTACCCAGTCACGGTCCGATACCCCGAAGCGAACCACCCAATCCCGCTGGTCCGTACCGTTGAATAAAAAGACTGCGTTACCGGCTGTTGCCAGTTCGCCTTCATTCATCAGTTTTTGCAGGATAGCGCCCCCGGAAGGAGCATGGATTTGGGCGTACTGCTGGTTGAATCGGGCAATGCGCAGCGCCTCTGTGGCTACGCTGACCTGTGTACGCGTATTCTGCAGTTGCTCGAGAGAGGCTACGGTATCCCTGTAAAGATTGCTGATACGGGATTCGTCCCTTTTGGATTTGTCCAGGTTTTGCGAAGCCTGCTGCACCTGTGCGTCGATCTCCGTCTGGTCGAGGGAGGCCAGCAGCTGGCCTTTGGAGACATGGTCCCCTTCCTTTACATATATCCTGGAGACGATGCCCCCTATTTTAAAGGATAGACGGGCTTCGGCATTGGAAGCTATCAGCCCCGAATACTGCAGGTTACGACTATAGTTTCCCGTGGTGATGGGTTGCAGTTTTACCTGGATGGGGTCTTCGCCGGTCTTTTCACCAGCGGTAGTGGCGGCTTTATTGTCGCCACATTTTACCAGGGCAAAAGCGAGGATGGCCGCGATGGGAAAACGAAGCGCCCGGAAGAAGTTAATGTTCATGGCTTTTAGTTTATAGTTGTCTTATTCAAAGTTTTTTCAGAATTTATAGGATGCCGTCGCGCGCTCCAGGTCGGCGGCCCTGTTGAGCACTGTGAGACAGCCCAACGAATAGCGGAGCTCTGCACTTGTCATTTGGGTACGGGCGTCGATGAGCTCTATCTGGATGGCGCCCCCTTCCCTAAACCTGCGCTCAGCCAGACGATAGGTTTCCCGGGCGCTGACAACCTCATCTGTCAGGGATCGCAGCGCTTCTACGGCTGAGGAACAATCGTTTGCGCTTGTCTGTACCTGCAGGGTCAATTGTTGTGTCAGCTCCCGGTACTGGTCGCCGACGGCCTTTATATCTATCTCCGACTGACGGATCCTGTATTTGTTGTCATTTGCTTTAAAGAGAGGCCACACCAGCTGAATGCCTCCCAGCTGATAGAATTGATCGCTGTTGAACTTCAAGCCGAAACCCTGGAAACCTATGTCATAAAAAGCGCTCAGCTTGGGGACGAGGTAATTGCGGCTATACCGTAGATTAGAAGCCAGTATCTTCCGCATGCTGCTCAATTGTACCAGTTCCTCCCTGCCCATAGGGACCCCGGGAGAAAGCCGAAGCGCGGAAGCATCCGCCGCCAGCCCTGTGGATCCACTGCCGGCCCCTGTCGTGTCCGTCTGCAGAGAGAACAGCCTTTCATCCGTCAGTATGTCCGTGTCCAACTGCCTGTTCAGTAAAAAATTAAAATAGGCGGTTGCATTGTGCAGTTGGTTCTTTGCTTCGATGAGCGAAGATTCCACCTGGCTCACCTGCGCTTGTGAACGAAGGACGATCTCCTTGGTGGCCATCCTGTTCTCCACGAATTTTTCGCTGACCCTCCTGTTTTCTTTCACCAGCCCCAGCGCATTCGTATAGATCTCCACTGCCTTCCCGGCCTGCAGGTATTGATAATAGGCCTGACGGATCTGTTTTACCAGCTCCCGCCTGTAGACATCCAGGTCGGCCCGCCGGGCATTGATCATTTCGCTGCTGACCTGCTTGTTATGCTGCAGGTCCGTATTGATCAGGGGCAGGGTGATTTCCATCTTCGTGTCATGATAATCGTTAGGAAGAAATTGGATAGATTGATTGCCCACCTGGGGGAACTTATTAGAGGCGGTCAACTGGTTGAGCGTGGAATAGACGCCGTTCAGCAGGTCGCCTACGGGGATGGACTGTGTGCGGCCGCCATGGGCCAATGTATACTGGCTGCTAAAGCCGGCCTGGGGATAAAAAAGGGACTGCGCCCGTTTGAGGTCCAACAAAGCCTTTTGAAGATCAAAGCTTCGCTGACGCAACGCCAGGTTACTATCCAGTCCGTAACGGATATACCCTTCCAGGACGTCGGAGCCGGTGGTTCCGGGCGCCATCTTTCCAGCGGGGGAAGGATCGGTCTGCGCCATCAGTCCCGCGGCTGCCAATAGTCCAAACAGCAGTTGAATGATTCTAAGTCTCATTGTTTAGTTTATTTATACCGTGAATATTATTAACAATGTTAAGTTAAGGTGCTAAAAAAATGCCCCCCCGGGCAGTTCTCACATACGGACTGGCCGTATCCCGATCATTCTCCTGATGGCCGGCCGGCCGGCCCCTTCCCTGAAATATCCAGGATATTTATCAGCCAGTTTAGCGAATGCATGATCATGGGCAGCACATTATCCTTCTCAGACACCAGTTTATCCAGACGTTGTCTTGTGGCCAGCGACACCAGTCCATGCACCGTACTCCAGATGGAAAGGCTAAGCACGATGGGATCGGTGTTTGCGATATACCCTTTTTCCATACATTCGACAACCGTATTCCTCAGCCGGGTAAGGGCCGCATCCCCATTTTCCCACTCACAACCCATCTCCGTCAATTTCTGCATAGGCTCCGGCTGAATGAACATCAAGTCATAATATTCCGGGTTCTCCATTCCAAAGTGGACGTAGTTTTCCCCCATTTTATGCAGACGCAGCAGGGGATTTTTTATATCATCCAGGTTTTTGTTCATCTCCTGCATCTTCTGAAAACCTATTTCATGAAGGTTGAAAAAGATCTCATCTTTGTCCTTAAAGTAAAGGTAAATAGTGGTAGGGCTGTATTCGATGATGTCGGCAATACGGCGTATGGACACGTTATTGAACCCCTCCTCGACAAACAGCTTCATGGAGGCATCCAGGATCCTCTTACGGATCTCGGTCTTCTGTTTTTCTTTTCTTTCGGCAATACCCATATGGAATAATTAACAGTACAAATTTAGTTAACACTGTAAATATTCCAAATTTTTTTCCTCATTTTTAAAAAAATTTCCGACCCCGGAGACATCGGTCATTGCCTGCACCGGGATTTGTGGTAGGTTTGCCATAGGAGCATATCATGGATAAATTCATTGTTTCAGCAAGAAAGTACAGGCCCCAGGATTTCTCGACTGTCGTGGGGCAGTCACATATCACTACCACCCTTAAGAACGCTATTAAAAACAATCAGTTAGCGCATGCTTTCCTGTTTTGCGGACCCAGGGGTGTGGGGAAGACCACCTGTGCTCGTATCCTGGCAAAGACCATTAATTGCGAGAATCCCTCTCAGTATGGAGAGGCTTGTAATAAATGTCACTCCTGCGTTTCCTTTAACGAGGGGACATCCCTGAATATCCATGAGTTGGACGCTGCCAGCAACAACTCAGTGGACGATATCCGGACCCTGGTAGAACAGGTCCGGTTTGCCCCCCAGGCCGGGAAATACAAGGTCTATATCATTGATGAGGTGCATATGCTCAGTTCCTCGGCTTTTAATGCATTCCTGAAAACCCTGGAAGAGCCCCCCTCCTACGCCATTTTTATTCTGGCCACTACAGAAAAGCACAAGATCCTCCCTACCATCCTGTCACGCTGCCAGATATTCGATTTTAAAAGGATCACCACGGCCGACACCGTGGATCACCTCCAGGAAATATGTGATAAAGAGGAGATCAAGGCCGACCGGGCCGCTCTGCAGGTGATAGCCCAAAAGAGCGAAGGCTGTATGCGGGATGCGTTGAGCATACTCGACAAGATCGTCAGCTTTACCAACGGGGAGCTGAGTTACCGTAACACCCTCGAGCACCTGAACATACTGGATGCCGACTATTATTTCAAGCTTCTGGAGGCTATGCAGCAACAACAGCTTTCGGATGCCTTACTCATATATGATGATATTAACCGGAAGGGCTTTGAAGGCGATCTGGTGATCAATGGCCTGGCGGAATTCATCCGCAACCTCCTGGTTTGCAAGGATGAGAAAGTGGCGGCTTTGCTGGAAGTAGTGGAGAGCTTTAGGGACAAGTATATTGCTGTTGGCAAAAAGTCGGATGCAGCCTTTCTGATCAGTGCGTTGAATGTGCTTAACGAAGCCGAGATCAACTATAGATCTGCCCGGAACAAACGGCTGCATGTGGAGCTGGCGCTCATCAAACTTTCTTATCTGGGACAGGCTCTCCAGCTGACGGGAGAGCCGGGGGGCAAAAAAAAAGCCCTTGACACCGTAAGACCTGTGTCTTTCCGCAATATCCCCTCAATGGAGCCTGTGAATCCCCGGACCATCGGTGGGCGTGGCGGCGCGACAGACGAAAGACCCGCTGCACCCGAAAGACCTGCAGCCGTCGGAACAGGGACGGCATCCGCGTCGGATGACACATCCGTCACTCCGGCAAAAACCTCTTCGCAAGGGGCCAGATTGCTCGTCGACACCGCCGTAAAGACAGCCTCCGCGCCATCGGCAACGGCACCTGCCCAGACCATGGCGCCGGTGGGTCCGCCGGCCGCTTCGCTGGGGTCCTTATCAAAGATCAGACAGCAATTCGCCTCCCGGCAACAACAAAATGTCGCCCAGGCACAGCCTCTTGAGCCCACCGCCCTGGCAAAAGCATGGGCGGCCTATGCACAACAGCTACGCGAGAACAAGAACCCTGCCGTACAAAGCCTCGAACTGGCCGAACTGCGGATCACAGATGCCCAATCCTTCACCGTCGTCACAGGCAACAACCTCGAACAAAAGTTTATCGAGCAGGAAAAAAGAACCTTATCCGAATTCCTGCAAAAGGAATTTGCCAATAAATCCATCTCCTTCACCGTGATCGTGGAGGAAAAAGCCGGTATCGAGGAGCCCGTTGATAGACCCCTGAACACCCGGGAACAGTTCTTGCAGATCGTCGAGCAATACCCCCTGGTGAAAGAGCTGAAAGATCGTCTAAAGCTGGAGCTGGATTATTGATGACCTATCTGACGAACCGGAAGTTCGTGCCATTTTATAAATCCCAGTTAAATCATATACCGGATTTTTGACATGTACCTGGTTGGCGGGAATTTTGCCAATACGGACTACAGTACCGGACATTAGTTATCTAATTCTATGACAGGCAATCCAACATCAGCATCTCATTCCAAAAGACAGATATTCCAGACGAGTTCCCCTGGCCGTTGGCAACGATTCAAATGGGGAGGCAGGGTGATCCTGTTAATCCTTATATTGGGTGTTGTTATTTTTACCATTGCCGTCAACAGAGGGTATACCCCTGATCTGCCCAGGATCAAAGAACAAAGCCAGTTGTATAAGAAGGTGCTGGATACTAACCGTATCCTGTTCAAGAGCAACAGCCTCCTGCAGCAGTACGGAGGGTTCCGCAAATTTATCAACGAAAAAGTGCCTTACAAGTCAGGAGCGTTTCCCGGTCAGGCCAGAAGAGACTCCGAAAGGTCCGTCATACAGACCTTTCGCTCCGACACCAGCTTCCGGAGCTTTTCCAAATTTCCCGCGGGCATCAGGGCTGCCTTCTATGTGGATTGGGATGCCCAAAGCTTTTTATCCCTGCAGGAATATATCTCCAAAATGAACCTCGTGATCCCGGAATGGATCTTTATCGACCCGACGGCGGACACGATATTCACCACCATCGACGACCGTGCCTGGAAAGTGATGAAAAATGCCGGCGTGAAGGTCATGCCCATCCTTTCCAACAACTACAAAGAGGTCTTCCGCGGTGACGGCGTGCACAGAATCATCAACGACCCCGCAAAAAAACAGCGCTTGATCGACGATGTGATCAAGATCCTGGAGAAGAATGATTTTGTGGGTATCAATGTGGACTTTGAAGAGCTCATGGAGAAAAAGAACGAACGTCTGGTGGAGTTTCAGCGGGACCTGTACAACCAGCTGCATGCCAAACATTTTCTTGTCTCCCAGGATGTGATCCCTTTTAACGAGGACTACAACTATAAGGAGTTGTCCAAATACAATGACTATATCTTTCTGATGGCTTATGACCAGTATTCAGACAACACAGGACCCGGGCCTATATCTCATCAGCGATGGATCGAAGGGGCCGTGGACAATGCCGTCAAAAAGATCCCCATGCAAAAGCTGATACTGTGCCTGGCGGCCTATGGCTATGACTGGAAGTTGGGCAAGGAGGTTTCGGCACGCACCGTCAGCTACCAGCAGGCGCTGTTCACCGCCAAGGACAATGATGCCAAGATCGACTTTGACAATGATTCCTACAATCTCCATTACGAATACGAGGACGACGATAGCGTCAGGCACCAGGTACAGTTCACGGATGCGGCCACCACTTTCAATGCGCTGCGTTTTGCTACAGAATACGGGCTTGCGGGGACGGCCGTCTGGAGACTGGGAGACGAAGATCCAAGGATCTGGTATTTTTATGACAAGGACATGCAGAAAGCTGCCATGAGCCATTTCAATTTCTCCGAGTTCAGTAAGGTAGACGCCATGTCCAATGCGGACTTTGTGGACTATGAAGGCACCGGGGAAATACTGGATATCATTGCAACGCCCACCAATGGACGGATCACGCCCGAAGTGAACACGGGCGAGATGCTGATCGCTGAAGAGTCCTATGACAGCTTGCCCTCCCGCTTTGTAGCCCGGAAATACGGTACCGATGATTCCATGAAGCTGGTGCTGACCTTTGACGACGGGCCCGATCCGCGCTACACGCCCAGGATATTGGATATACTTGCGAAATATCACGTCCCTGCCACTTTCTTTATAGTGGGTATCAATGCCGAGAACAATATCCCCATTGTCAAACGGATATTCAAAGAGGGGCATGAGATCGGCAATCACACTTTTACCCATCCGAATATCGCCAAGGTCAGTCAGAAAAGGGCCATCCTGGAAATGGAATCCACCCGGTTGCTGATAGAGTGTATCACCGGTCATTCCACTATCATGTTCAGGGCTCCCTACAATGCGGACTTCGAGCCTGAGAAATGGGAGGAATTGATACCCGTAGCCATTGCCCGTACAAAAAATTACCTGGACATCGGGGAGTCCATCGATCCGCTGGACTGGGAGCCGGGAACGCCGGCGGACAGCATATTTGACAGGATCGTCCGGCGAAAGAACGATATGACAGCCTCGGGCCTCAGCGGGAATATCATACTGTTGCATGATGCCGGAGGCGATGACAGGAGCGCCACCGTCGATGCGCTGCCAAAGATCATCGAATACTTCCAGGCCAGGAAATTCAAGTTCACCACGGTGTCCGACATACTGGGCAAGACACGGGAAGAGATGATGCCGCCCGTGCCGAAAGGCAGCGGCTACTATCTGCTGCAGATAAATTATTATTTCGCGGAACTGGGGTACTGGAGCGGTCATATCCTTTTCTCCCTCTTCATTGTATTCATGGTGCTGTCTGTAGGCAGGGTGCTCTTAATGGCCGTCATCGCCACCAGGGAATATCTGCGGGAAAAAAAATACGCCTTGACGCCTTTCTGGGGGCCAGATGGTCAGAATGCTCCGCTGGTAAGCATTATCGTGCCGGCCTACAACGAGGAGGTAAATGCAGTAGGCTCCGTGCAGAGTTTGTTGTCGGGAGATTATCCCAACTTCGAGGTCATATTCGTGGATGATGGCAGCATCGATAACACGTACGAGCGCGTAAGCGCGGCCTTTGTCGGTCATCCCAAAGTAAGGGTGTTGTCTAAACCCAATGGCGGCAAGGCTTCGGCCCTGAACTTCGGCATCGCTCAATCTACCGCGGACTTCGTCATTTGCATCGACGCTGATACCAAGCTAAAAAAAGACGCCGTTTCACGGCTGATGGAACATTTCGGGGAAAAAGAGAATAAAGGCATCCGGGTCATGACCGCCGAGGGAATGCCCGGTAGCGGTATTGTAGGTGCCGTTGCGGGAAATGTAAAAGTAGGTAATGAGGTGAACCTGCTGACCCGTTGGCAATCCATAGAATACATCAGCAGCCAGAACTTCGACAGAAAAGCCTTTGCATATCTGAATGCCATTACCGTAGTGCCGGGCGCCATCGGGGCTTTTCGCAAAACAGCCATCGAAGAGGCGGGAGGGTTTACCACCGACACGCTGGCAGAGGATTGCGATCTCACGGTGCGTATCCTTCGCTGCGGCTATATCATCGAGAATGACAACCGCGCCATCGCCATGACCGAAGCGCCGGAAACCCTGAAGATGTTCCTCAAACAACGGTTCCGCTGGAGCTATGGGGTCATGCAGACCTTCTGGAAGAACAGGGATGCCTTGCTCAACTGGAAATACAGATGGCTGGGCTGGGTGGCGCTGCCAAATATCCTCATCTTTCAATATATCATACCTTTTGTCATCCCCCTGGCGGATTTCTTTATGCTCGTGGGCCTGTTGACAGGAAATGCTTCCAAGATCGCAGGTTATTACCTGGTATTTATGCTGGTTGACCTTCTGGTAGCCCTGCTGGCCTTCAGCTTTGAGAAAGAAAAGCTCATCAAACTGGTGTGGCTGATACCTCAGCGGCTGATCTGGCGCTGGCTGACCTGGTCCGTATTGTTCAGGGCTGTTCGCCGGGCGCTGAAAGGGGAATTACAGCATTGGGGTGTCCTCAAACGGACTGGGAATGTAAAGGCAGCCTAACCAAAAATTCCGTAATTTCACGGCTCGTTTAAAAAATCTATTCTAAATAAGCGTTATGGCTGAAGTTATTTTGATGCCCCGGTTAAGCGATACTATGACCGAAGGGGTAATTGCCGCCTGGCATAAGAAAGTGGGCGACTCCGTCAAGAAAGGGGATCTTTTGGCAGAAGTGGAGACAGATAAGGCCACCATGGATCTGGAAAGTTATAAAGATGGTACTTTATTATATGTAGGAACAGATAAAGGGGGAAAAGTACAGGTCAACGAGCTGCTCGCCATCATCGGCGCGCCCGGTGAAGATATTTCTTCCCTGGTAAAGGGTGGGGGAGCATCGGCCCCTGCCGCTGATCAGAAAGCCGCACCTGCTCCTGCAAGCGCTCCCGCGGCTGCTGCAGCCCCTGCTCCTGCCGCCACAGCTCCAGCCCCAGCCGCACAGGGAGAAGATATTTCCAAAATGGAGGGTGTGATCCTGATGCCCCGGCTCAGCGACACCATGACCGAAGGCGTCATCGCCGACTGGCATAAAAAAGTGGGTGATACCGTTAAAAAAGGCGAGGTCCTTGCCGATATCGAGACGGATAAAGCCACGATGGAACTGGAAAGCTATAAAGATGGCAAGTTATTGCACATAGGTGCGCAGAAAGGGGAAAAGATCGCTGTAAATGACCTCCTTGCCGTCATTGGGGATGAATCCAGGGTAGATCTGCAGAAGGTCCTGTCTGCGTCAAAAAATAAAGGTGTTCCCGGCCCCGTTGCCGCCGGAGGTGCAACGGCACAGCCCCAACAGCCTGCCCAGACTGGACAAACCGCCCAGGCTGATGCTGCCAATGGAGCCGCCCCTGCTACGGGAAGCCTCGCCGTCACCGCGGATGGTCGTATAAAAGCTTCACCGCTGGCTAAAAAGCTGGCCGCAGAAAAAGGGATCGATATTTCACAGGTAGCCGGCAGCGGTGACAATGGCCGCATCGTGAAAAAGGATGTAGATAATTTTGTTCCCGGACAGGCATCTCCCGCTGCTGCATCACAATCCGCCGCCGCATCACAGCAACCTTCCGCCACCACGGCAAAAAGCATTGTTCCCGCTGCGCCTGCAGGCCAGGTAAGCTTCGAGGACGTTCCCGTATCGCAAATGCGGAAGGTCATTGCAAGACGGTTGTCCGAAAGCAAATTCACCGCGCCGCACTTCTATGTTACCATGTCCATCGATATGGACCGGGCGGTGGAAAGCAGGGCCAAGCTGAATGAAGTGTCGCCCGTAAAGATCTCTTTCAATGACATCGTGCTGAAAGCAGTCGCTGTTGCGCTGAAACAGCACCCCGCCATCAACAGCAGCTGGCTGGGAGACAAAATACGGATCAATCATCATGTCAACATCGGTGTTGCCGTAGCGATAGAAGACGGACTAGTCGTGCCCGTAGTACGGTTCGCGGATACCAAGTCCTTGTCGCAGATCGCAGCCGAAGTAAAAGATCTTGCGCAAAGGGCCAAGGCCAGGAAGCTGCAGCCGGCAGACTGGGAAGGCAGCACGTTTACTATCTCCAACATGGGTATGTTCGGCGTGGAAGAGTTCACTGCGATCATAAATACGCCGGACGCCTGTATCCTGGCAATAAGCGCTATCCAACAGGTGCCCGTAGTAAAGAATGGGGCTATTGTACCCGGCAATGTGATGAAGCTGACCCTCAGCTGTGATCACAGGGTAGTGGATGGAGCCGTCGGTTCAGCCTTCCTGCAAACTCTGAAAAGCTTGCTGGAAGAACCTTTGAGAATATTACTCTAATCAAACCCCGTACCGTCAGGCCCGGTAAAACAAAAAAACATAACCACTCTAAAAAAACGAAGACAGCTCATAGACATGAGCTGTCCTTTTTTAAACCTTATCCTTCAAGGCGCATGTGTAGAAACACCGGCCTATCAGAACTGTGTCCTTGCTATTCCAACCAAACTTTAAATTTTTCCAATATTTTATGTAGGAATTACGTGAGCACCCCCGCAATGGGTAAAGTATGGATCCAACAAAACTACGGGGATACTGAGCGTACAATTCAGATATCAGAGTGGGCAAGCTTGAATCACTTGCCATGCGAATCTCTCTATTTTTTCATTTACGGACCAACCTTTAAAAGCCCTAACCAGGAGGTTGTTTTCTCTGTCCGCAGCCATTAACAGAACAAATATATTGCGGCCTTTTTAGACCACAAAATTTTTTGGCAAGTATACCTATTTACACGTAGGTGGTTAGGCTATTAAGTATATGAATAACAGTGAATTGAGGGCATGAAATTTTTTTAAGAAAATTTCGGTGGCTTATCCTTTTTTGGTCGCACTCTTGTCCTGGGCGTTTTTACCGGCAGCTTTCATAATGTCCAAGAATGATCCAGATACCGCCAATTTTTCATTGTATTGGGATGCTCTGGGCTTTTTCTTTGGAGCTTTTTTCTTTGCCATACTACGAATATACAAAATAAAAACCGCCCCCTGTTGCAAGGGCGGTTCTATGCTATTAATTCCGCTACTGAGCCCTAACCTAACCTTATCCTAACATGGCTAGTGTAGAAACACCAGACCAATAAGATTAATTCATTGCCAGTACCTAAATTCAATGTTTTCGATCCCAGAGCCATTCGTGAACGGTGATGATAAGAAAGCCTATGGCTATCCCGCATCCCAAACCTGTCATAAATATGAGTACTACCATAAAAAAAATAGGGCAGGCCCCGTCTTACCGCCACATGGCCCCGCGAAGAACCGGATCGGTAAGCTGATAGAGGCCCACCCTATATCTGTGGAATATAGTAGTGGGCTTTCGACTATCATCTCGATCCGTAGGAAAACTTCGCGGGTATTCGTGTGGCGAGATATTTAGTGAAAGCCTTCGATTAGAAGACTCGCAAATATATGTAGAACTATTACGAAGTAAATATAGTAATTCCTTTCAATAATAGAGTCTTTAAAGCAGCGGTATTATAGTGAGTGGGTTTAAAGACAGCGATTCGTTTACTTTATCAGATGAAAAGTAAGAAGGCATCAAAGAAGGAGTGGGATTCGTTAGAGGAACCGCAACGAACCTATGCAAAAATTGGTGCCCGCCTAAAAGCTCTCCGCTTAAAAAAGGGATTCACCTCTGCTGATAAGTTTGCCTTCACCCATGATTTTGACAGAAGTCAATACGGAAAATACGAACGAGGAAGGGATATGCAAATAAGTACACTACTCCGCATTCTTAGCATACATAACATGACCATTGAGGATTTCTTCAACAAAGATTTTTCAAAATAATCTAGCTTAATTAGTGTTTAGGCCTAAAAACTAATTTTTTTTGATTACTAAAAACAGATTGTTTAGATTTGCAGTCATGGCTGTTTCTAAAATCGACATATCTGGATTAGCCCTAGATGCAGAGGGAATAATTGCATTAATCACCTATTATGAGGGGGAAGAATCTAAAATCAAGGCTAGAATAGCCCCTGAATTAAAAAGAATAGATGAATTGCAAGAATTAATAACAGGCCTAAAACAACGATTAGGCTTTCCTAAAGCTCCTGAATCTCTTATAGAAATGGCCGCTGTTCTTGTCCATGCAGAAAATAAGCTTCAAGGGTCAAGATTCCGCCGAAGTATTGCAGCTTTAGAAAATAATAATAAACTATTGAGTATCAAACAAATAATTGATCAATGGTTAGAATGGCGACCGAATTACTTAGAATCAATAGGTACGGATATACAATCAGAACAGGGTGCGTTGGCTGCGACTTTAAAACCAAAAGTGGAGGCAGGTACAGAAATATTGAGAATTAAAAGTAGATCAGGAGAATTTTACTACGGCCTAATAGAGTGGTTTACAGCTAGTGGAAGACCTAAAAAGGAATATTTACCAGAAGAAGAAATTGAATTCATATATGGATAAAAAGAGATTAGCCCCCAATCCACACTCGGCAAAAGTTTGAAATCAAGGGCTAATAGCGAAGGACTACCGTAGTCGAAATATAACAAGGCGCTGGGCAGCAAACCCGGAAATACTAACCTGAAATGGTTGGTCGGTAGCTCCTTTTGTTAGAACAAATTTAGAACTAAAATATTAAAGAAGCAAATAAAAGATAATGAGGAAGCGGGTAAGGGTTGGAATCTACATTCACCCACATTAGAGGCCGGGACGGGATTGTAGTACCGTCCCGCAGCCCCCAACCAGACACCTCAAAAAACAGGAAAATGAATTGCTCCCCAGCGTTCAGGCCCTCCCTAAAGGGGGCCTTTCCTGTTTTACAAAGCTACTCTTTTATCTTAAAAGTCGTCCCTCCTATACTTCAGAAAGTCTCGAATGATCTGTTTACGGGCCGTTAGTTGCTTATAGGTGATGCGACCGTCCTTCGCCCTCTCAATCACTTTCCCAAACTTTTCAATATTGCTTAACTGCTTTTTGTTATAACGATCACTGAATTCATCTATATAAGCCTGCAAATGCTGCGGGCTGACTGAATGGAAAGTACCGACGATGCCCCTTTTTAGCAGGCTCCAAAAATTTTCGACGCCATTTGTTGTGAAACAACCATTTATATAAGCTCCGTCTTTATGGTTCACCTTTACATGGAAATAATCTTCCTGGACAACATTATAAGCCTTCCATTCATCTGTTACCATAATGGACCCTTTAGCTATCCATTTCTTCGCCAGAGGTAGTATGGTTGCTCCATCCTCATCCCGGACAATCTGGGCTTTTATCTGTCCTAATAGTCCCCTGGCACCAATTACAGCAGTTTTACCTTTTAATGAACGGCCAGCCGATCCGGGTATTTTTTTATCAGCATGTTTGTTTCGCTCCTTACCCCCCATAACGGCCCCGTCTATTTGCACTACATCCCGCAATAGTTCCGGCTGTGTTTCTGTCAGCATAAGCCTCAATCTGTGATTTATGAACCAAGCCGTTTTTTGGCTTACCCCGATTCTTTTCCCCAATTCTATGGAACTGATTCCGTTTTTGCATATGCTGATCTCATAGGCAGCTTGTAACCATTTACGGAATTCAACCTTGCTACCTTCAAAGATGCTTTTAGTCCTTACTGAAAAAGGAAGATCGCATTCCCGCTCCGCACACCGGTAAGAGGGGATATCGGTAAACTTACCCCTGGCTTTTACTTTATACGGTGTCTTCAATGACCCACAGTGAGGGCATACGACTGTACCACCCCACCGGATTTGCTCAAAGAACTCATAGCAAGTCCTTTCATCTTTGAAGTAATCGTTGAATTCATGTATTGTTTTGAAGGCGAAATCCATTTAGGTATTAATTGTACTCTAAGATACAAATTACGTGTAACATCTCCTAATATTAGAGCAATTTTTATGTTGACTTACATATAATTCTGTATCGGAAAAGAATATTTTAGTAATAGTATATATTAAATTGTTAACTTTTCATCGTTAAATTCCCTTTTTTTACATAATTTACTGATTATTAGCCCATTAGATAAATTAGAGATTCCCCTACACTTTGCGTACATGAAACAAATCCGTGAAAGTGTACGTTTAATAACAAGAGTGAATGAAATTTAAAGGGAGACTCGCATGAAAAATTACATTAAAACCGATGGCCGTGATTCTGTTATAGAATTACAACTAAGTGTATTGGTCTTTCAGCAAGACGAGTATTTCGTTGCATATTGCCCTTCCCTTGAATTATCTTCTTATGGAGATTCAATTCAAGACGCCAAGGATGGTTTTGATGATGTGATGCAAAATTACATTGAGGATAGTCAAAAGAGAGGTACTTTGCATGATGATCTTATAGCACATGGGTGGAAAATAAATGTCGATAACGATAAAAATGCGGAGCCTCCTCAGATGGTTGAATTGAACATTCCAGGCGGACTGCTAAAGAAGCAATTTAACGAGAGTTGGAGTGTGCCAGCCGCTACTTGTTAATATGGGAATAAAACAAATTCCAACTACAAAATTTGTAAAATGGATCGAGAGCTTGGGTTTAGTGGAAGTAGGCCATTCCAGTTCACATTGGTTTTATAATTACCCTGAAAAACATCCCAAACGACTATTAAGAAATCTTTCTGTTCGAATCAAATATAAAGAAATTCCCATTTTACATATTCACACCAACTTAAAGACACTGGGGATTTCCAAAAGCGATTTTGAAAAGCAAATCCAACATTTTTAGGTATCTTTCTCTCCTTATAGTTACATTACTATAAAATACTCCTGGGGGACAATACCCATACTCCAAAACGACATTTCTCTACGTGTATCTGGGTATACTTGCCAATTTTTTTATACGTTTCTCCAAAATAATTGATCACAATTGAAAATCAGGCAGAAATCCCCCCTTGGAGGGGAAATTAGGCCATTTCATAAAGAATACCTACCTTTGCATTCGTTATAACTCCATTCTCAGCTTTCGTGACAACCTTCGTGTAATAACTCCTGAAGGATATTGATGAGCAGACGGGTTTCATTTTTCATTTAAATGTATTTCAATTGTCTTTTCTTGATTTAAAGCTTATAGAGCCTTTAGTAAAGGCTGTACAGGAAGAGGGCTATACTACGCCCACCCCAATCCAGGCGCAAGCCATACCGATCATCCTCAATAGAAAAGACCTGCTGGGTTGCGCCCAGACAGGTACAGGTAAGACCGCGGCTTTTGCCATTCCCATGCTGCAGCTCCTCTGCGAGGATGCAGCAGGCCTCAAACAGGATGTTCCCCTCCGGGCGCAACGTCCCATCAAAGCGTTGATCCTCACCCCCACCCGCGAGCTGGCGATCCAGATCGGGGATAGTTTTGCCGCTTACGGCAGATATACAGGGATGGAACACCTGGTGATTTTTGGCGGTGTGCCGCAAAACCCGCAGGTACATGCGCTCCGCAAGGGCATCGATATCCTTGTAGCCACTCCGGGCCGTCTGCTGGACCTGATGGATCAACGGCATATCAATTTACAGAACATATCCTTCTTCGTTTTGGACGAGGCGGACAGGATGCTGGATATGGGATTTGTCCATGATGTAAAGAAGGTCATTGCCAGACTGCCGCAAAAAAGGCAGTCCTTGTTCTTTTCCGCAACGATGCCTCCCGAGATCCAAAAACTGGCGGGTACGATCCTGACAAACCCAGCCAAAGTAGAAGTGACCCCCGTTTCTTCCACTGCGGAAACCATACAACAATCCATCTATTTTGTTGACAGAAAGGATAAGCGGTCCTTATTGCTGCATGTCCTGAAGACACAGCCGATACCCACCGCATTGGTGTTCACCCGTACCAAACACGGTGCGGATAAAGTAGCGCAGGGACTCACGCGTGCAGGTGTCCGGGCCGAAGCTATCCACGGTAACAAATCCCAGAATGCCCGGCAGCGGGCGCTCCTGAATTTTAAGACCCGTCAGACACGCATACTGGTAGCCACCGATATTGCCGCCAGAGGCATCGACATCGACGAGCTGACACATGTCATCAACTTCGAATTGCCGAATGTGCCCGAAACATATGTGCATCGTATAGGCCGGACGGGCCGGGCAGGCGCCAGCGGTATCGCCCTGTCCTTCTGCGACGCGGAAGAAAAAGAATATCTCCGGGACATCGAAAAGCTCATCGGTATGAAGGTGCCGGTGGTGGAAGACCATCCACACCCCATGGGTAACATGGCTGTCATCCAGCCCGTAGCAGCATCCATGCAGGGTGGCAATGGCCGTGATGCAGGCCGTGGCCGGCAAAACAACAACGGCCATTCAAATAATGGCCGCGGACGGGATGGCCGTGGCAACGGACAACAAAAAAATAATGCAGCTGGCGGAAGAGGCGGCCGTAATGGCGCTGCCGCCGGTCATAACGGTCATTCGCAAAGGTCCGGCCAGAGTGTCATCCGGAAAGGTGCGGTGACTTCCCTTGCTGAGTTGGAAGCCCTCGAGAGCCAGCCGCAGCAGGAAGCTGTCCAGCACGAGCCCCGAAAAGAGCATCAGCAACAGGATCACAATAAACGTGAGCCCAAAATTGAGCCCGGACAGCAGCAGGATCACAACAAGCTTGAGCCCAAAAAGGAACACGGACACCAGGACCCTTCCAAACGCATATCCGGGAACCAGGACAAAAAGCGTCCCCCCAGAAGGGAGCCGCAGGCAGTCCCACCCGCCAAAGGTGATCCGCAGCAGATCAGCCGCCAGTGGGATGAACAAAACAATTTTGTCTCCAACCTAAAGCTCAATCAGAGCGAAGGGGACGAGAAATGGTAATATGCGAAGGGAATTAGCTATATACGAAAAAGGGACCGGTTGGTCCTTTTTTTGTATAACTTGGTCGTATGTTTATCATCGTCTTACTGCTGACATTTATGCGCCCTCCTGTCGACCAGGGGCTGTCGGCCTTGCTGAGCCGGCAACAGTATGAACAATTATTTCCCCATCATAATGCCATCTACACCTATGAGGCCTTCCTCCGGGCCGCGGCAAGCTTCCCGGGATTTGCTGCGGAAGGCTCGCGGGAAATAAGACTAAGAGAACTCGCCGCTTTTTTTGCGCATGCCGGTCATGAAACCACCAGTGGATGGGCAGGAGCAAAGGGAGGGCCGTACGTATGGGGGTTATATTATACAGATGAACAAGCCTGCCTGGATGGTCATTGCACGCAATACAACACAGGCGGTACAAGTCCTTACAAGCCCGTGGCCGGCAAGTCTTATTATGGGAGAGGGCCGTTGCAACTGACCTATGCCTACAACTACGGATTGGCAGGGGAAGAACTGCATTTGCCATTGCTCGCCAACCCCGAAATGGTGAGCAGGGACGGTGTGGTAGCTTTTCGGACAGCTCTTTGGTTCTGGATGAAGGCCCAGGCTCCAAAACCTTCCTGTCATGAGGTCATGTGCGGCAAATGGCACCCCACTGCCGCCGATCTGGCGCTGCGGCGAAAACCCGGTTTCGGTATGACCATCAACATCATCAATGGAGGAGTGGAATGCAGGGATAACGGGCCGGCAGCAAGGGACGCAAGACAGGAAAGGATCGGATTCTATAAACATATGGCCGTATTGTTAAAAACCACCGTGGAGAACGATTGTGATTGCACGGGAATGGGAACTTATGGAAATTGACTATGCAAAAAAGCACCTTACAACTACTGCGCATCCCTTTCTCCTTTTTCCTGATGCCTGTATATTGGTTTGCCCTCGGCCAGGTAGTGGACAAACACTTGCCTCATGCCTTGCTGATCTTTTTTATATTACATGTCCTGGTATACCCCGCAAGTAATGGGTACAACAGTTATATGGACAGGGATACCGGCCCCATCGGCGGCTTGGAGCGCCCGCCTGCCCCTACCCGCCAGCTATTCTTCGTCACCATCATCATGGACATCCTCGCCATGCTGCTAAGCCTTTTTATCAGTGCCTGGTTCGCGGTGGGGCTCGCAGTCTATATCCTTGCCTCAAGGGCTTATAGCTACAGGGGCATCCGGCTGAAACGGTTGCCCGTCATCGGTTATCTTACCGTCATCATCTGCCAGGGGGCGTTGGTATTTTTCCTGGTGTATCATGGCAGCTCCATGAACAGGGACCTGCATGTACCGCCGGAAGCGATGATCATCAGCAGTCTGCTGATCGGAGGATTTTATCCCCTGACCCAGGTCTATCAGCATGACGCAGACAGAAAGGATGGAATAAAGACCATCAGCATGTTGCTGGGCATCAGGGGCACTTTTATCTTCACGGCTGCCGTCTATGGTATTGCCATGCTCCTGATGGTTTATTACTTTTTAATTACGTTGCAGATAAAGGAATTTCAGGTGCTGGCAACCTGCATGCTGCCTATCCTCGTTTATTTTTTTATATGGGCAGCCAAAGTTTGGAAAACCCCGGCACAGGCAAATTTTACCAATACCATGCGTATGAACCTGTTGGCATCGGTATGTACCAACGCCGGTTTTATTGCAGTGCTGATCATGGGGTGAGTTGAGCGGTTTGTTCAGAGGTGGGGTGGCATAATCTTGGCATTGGTTTGGTCCGTATATTATTATAAATCTCCTTTTATTTTGAGTAAAATAATCTCCATCGGTACCGCAGTCCCAGCCTATGCACACCCCCAGCATGAGATCCTGACATTTATGCAGCGTGTATACGCAATGAATGAAGCCGGTAACAGAAAACTTCAATTCCTTTACCATCAGAGCGGTATCTCTACCAGGTATTCCGTTATAGGAGACTATACCAGGCCGGCGGGGGAATGGGAGTTTTATCCGCCTACGGAAAACCTGGAACCCTTTCCTTCGCTGGAGTCAAGGATGCGGTGCTACCAACAGCATGCCGCCCCCCTCTCCATGGCTGCGATCCGGAATTGCCTGGATGGGAAACTGGATGCGCAGGAAATCACGCATCTCATCACCGTCAGTTGTACGGGGATGAGCGCGCCTGGTCTGGACCTGGAGATCGTGGAATTGCTGGGGCTGCCCGGGACCATCTTTCGTACGTCCGTGAACTTTATGGGATGTTATGCGGCTATCCATGCCCTAAAGCTGGCCGACGCCCTGTGCCATAGCGACGCAAACGCCAAAGTATTGCTCGTTTGTACGGAATTATGTACGCTACATTTCCAACGGGATCCGACCATGAACAATATCCTGTCGAGCCTTTTATTTTCAGACGGCTCGGCTGCCGCGCTCGTGACGCAGGACGAACACCCAGCCCCTGGTCTCCATATTGACGGATTTTATTCGGAGATCATGACCAGGGGGAAACAGGACATGTCCTGGGAGTTGTCCTCTACGGGATTCCAGATGGGGCTGAGCAGTTATGTCCCTGACCTGATCGAGGAGGATTTTAGCTCACTCGTAACCCATGCATTGGAAAAACACCGGCTTCCCCGGGAAGCAGTCAGTCATTGGTGCATCCATCCGGGGGGTAAAAAGATCCTTGACGCTATATATAAAAGCCTGCATCTCACCAACAGAGGTCTGGACACATCCTACCGTATACTAAAAGATTTCGGTAATATGTCTTCCGCCACGATCTTGTTCGTACTGCAGGAGATGATGTCCTCTTTCGGCTATGACAGACCGAATATTGTTTTCGGGGCAGCCTTCGGACCTGGACTCACTATGGAAAGCTTTATAGCAAGTACACATTGACCTTAACTCGATGTCGACCGAAATTGAAGTAAATTTTAACAATTCAATTTCAGCTAACTTTAGTAGCCAAACCATTTATCCTTCGTATTTTGTTCAATGTTGTCATTCCATGATCACAGATCTGTCAAAGAGAAGTTATCAGAAAGAATTGCTGGATAGAGATGATATCCCTTTCAGGGATATTCAGCGGAATATGCTTGAACTGGACATCATCAATACGTGGTTAGGCGGACATGCTATCAGTATCAGTGGATTGGAGCGCCTGGCCGGCGACAGACGGCAGGTGAGCATCTGTGAGATAGGATGCGGAGGTGGGGACAACCTGCGGGCGCTTGTCCGATGGTGCCGCCGTCGGCATATACAAGCGCGGGTCACCGGCATCGATCACAACATTCACTGTATAGAGGTAGCAAGGGAAAAATGGCAGGAGGGAGAGGCCTTGTGGATACATTCCGACTACCGGCAGGTGGTTTTTGGACAGGAAAAACCCGATATTATTTTTTCCTCCCTGTTCTGCCACCACTTTACGGATGAAGAGCTGATAGCTCAATTGAACTGGATGGAGGTTAGCGCGGGGATCGGATGGTTTATCAATGATCTGCACCGTCATTTTCTGGCCTATCATTCCATCCGGTGGCTGACAAAATGGTTTTCAAGGTCCTATCTGGTGAAAAATGATGCGCCGCTGTCTGTATTGAGAGGTTTTACGCGGCGGGAGTGGCGGGGATTGCTTCGGCAGGCAGATATAGACAATTGCAGGATCCAATGGAAGTGGGCGTTCCGATGGCTGATAAGCAAAAGTTTCTCAGTTGAATAGTTCAAATGCATACGATGTTGCAATAGCAGGCGGAGGGCTTGCGGGCCTCGCCCTTTCCATACAGCTCGCCAGGGCGGGTTATACCGTCATCGTATTCGAAAAAGAGCATTATCCTTTTCATAAGGTCTGTGGGGAATACATCAGTCTCGAAAGCTGGAATTTTTTGGAAGAGTTGGGGTTGCCCCTGAGTGATTGGGGGTTGCCGGTGATCAAAAGGGTGTTGGTTTCAGCGCCCAACGGCGAATCCATCGAGCAGGAGCTGCCGCTGGGAGGGTTTGGCATCAGCCGGTATAAGATCGATGCTGCCCTTGCGGATATCGCCCGTGACTGCGGCGTGGTCGTAAAGGAGGGCGTCAAGGTCATCGACATCGCTTTTGGGCGGGCTATCGCCGATGTCCGTACGGATGCGGGAGAATATAAGGCAAGTATTGCCTGCATTTCGACGGGCAAGCGTAGCAATCTGGATATCAAATGGCGGCGACCGTTCACCCGGAAAAGGTCTGACAAGCTGAATAATTACATCGCCGTAAAATATCATGTGCAGACCGATCTTCCGGCAGACCTTATCGGACTGCATAATTTCAAGGACGGATATTGCGGCATTTCCAGGATCGAGGATGGCCGCTATTGTCTTTGTTATATGACGACGGCCGCTAATCTGCAGGCCAACGGCAATTCCATCCCCGATATGGAAAGGAATATCCTTTCCCGGAACCCTTATCTTTCCGGTATCTTTTCGTCAGCCGTGAAATTATTCGAATCGCCGCTGACCATCTCACAAATAAGCTTTGAACGAAGGAGCAGGGTGGAAAACCACCTCTTATTTATAGGGGACGGTGCCGGGATGATCCCTCCTTTATCCGGCAATGGTATGAGTATGGCATTGCACGGCAGTAAAATAGCTTTTCGTTGTATGGACACTTTTCTAAAAGGCCAGATCGCCCGTCATGAGATGGAGCAGGAATACGAAGATCAGTGGGCCCGGCAATTCGGGCGGCGGCTGTGGGCGGGCCGTCAGCTGCAACGCTGGTTTGGAAGTGAAAAACGTACCAACCTTTTGATCCATTCCTTAAAACCTTTTCCTAAATTGGTGTCATTTTTGATCCGGCAGACACACGGGCAACCATTTTGATAAGTCGTGCATACAAAAGCCAAGCAAATGAGATCCGTAGTTTATGGAATTTTATGGGTATTGATCTTTCCTGGCATCTGTCTTGCACAGAATTACCACGCCATAGAAGGATCTCCTTTCGCGGGCAGCCTGGGTGTAGCGGTTAATCCTGCCTCCATTCTCAGCACCCCTTATCCCTGGGATGTCACTATATTTTCCGTGCAGGAGCAGCACTCCACCAATGCCATAACCCTTCATAATTATTCTCTCCTCTCCCTGGGAGATACCGTCTCTTATCAATGGACCTCAGGTTACAAGCGGCGGTTTATCGCCCTTGACTTCAACGTGCATCTGCTGAATGCCCGCATAGCGCTGGATAAGAGGCAGGCGATTGCCTTTGGAGCCAATCTGCGGGGGTATGGGGTCGCCAGGACCGGCCCCGTCAATTACCATGACTCGCTGCGGAATATGAACCAATTCTTCGACATCAATCAAAACACGATCTACAACGGCAATATGACAACCAGCAGCTGGCTGGAACTCTTTGTCACCTATAGCCGGACCATCATCGACGACGAATACAAAAGGATAAATGCCGGCATTACGTTGAGGGGCATGCGTGGCATATCCGGCGCCTTTGCCCAGATGATAGGCGGAGGCGTGGGCCGTGGCGTATCAGGGACCCAGACCATCTATTTCATGAAGGCCGGCAGCGCCCGTTATGGCTATTCCAGTAATTACGACCGGTGGAAAAGCAGCAATAGCACCATGCAGAACCTAAAAGACCTCTTTGGCAACAGCCGGCCATCCGTATCGCTGGACCTGGGGCTGGAATATTGGGTGAAATCGCAGGCAGTGGTCAATAATATCGAAAAAGACGAGGCTTACTACGATTATGAATGGAAGATAGGCGTGGCATTGCTGGACATCGGGCAGAATGTTTACAAATTTGGGACGCAAAGCAGGATAGCCAGTCACCCCAGGTCCGATGTATCGGATTTCGACCTCAACCGAAAGTTCGACACCGCAAAAACCCTGGCCCAATTCAACGACAGCCTGGCCACCATTGTCGATAACATCGCTGCACTGAATGGCCTCTTTAAGATATGGAACCCTACGCGGCTGGTGATCAATGTGGACAGACCCATACAGGATAATTGGTCCATCAATGGCAACCTCTCGTTGAATATGCCGTGGACCAACACGACCAAAAGACTTGTTGTCAAAGACCTCAGCCTCCTTACCCTCACCCCCCGGTGGGAGAAAAAAAAGCTGGGAGCCTATCTTCCTATCCAGGTGACTACTGACGGAAAATTCTGGATCGGAGGTGCATTCAAGGCCGGCCCCCTGTTACTCGGCTGGCATAACTGGGCCAATATCTTCTCCAAAAGCAGGATGGCAAACGGGGGATTCTATCTTGCATTGGTAGTCAGACCCGGCGGCGGCCCCAAAGGCGAAAAAGAAGATAAAAGATACAGCTGCCCGCCGTATTAATGTCTGTAAAGACTTGAATGTATACGGATTTTTTACTTTCTTGTACACCTGGATCAAACTCCTTATTTATGAAGGCCCTAACCTTTGCCATATTGCTCCTTCCCGCAGGACTGTTGCAAGCCAATGCACAGACTGATAGTATCCGTAAAGTCATCGTGCTTGACTCGACAGTTACCAAAGTGGAGATCGAATCGGAATTTCCCGGCGGCGGCCCCGCCTGGCTCGAATTTCTCAATAAGCACGTAAGGTATCCCAAAAAAGCCTGGAAAAACGGGATACAGGGAATTGTCGTACTCCAATTCATCGTAGACAAAGACGGAAGTATTTCTGACGCCAAAGCCCTCACAGGCGACCCTCTTCTTCAGGAAGCAGCGCTTAAAGTACTCAGAGAGTCCCCCAAATGGATACCGGCGACCATTAACGGCAGGTCGGTTAAATCATACAAAAAACAGCCCATTAGCTTTAAGCTGGAGCCAGCAAAATAAAACTTTCAATAAGTTTTGAAAGTTCGAAAACAAACTCTACCTTTATATCATCAAAGGACGTAGATGCAACTGGCAGAAGCAAAAGCAAAATTTATAGCCGACTGGGGAAGATTTGGCACCAATTGGGGGATTAACAGGACCATGGCGCAGATACATGCCTTGCTGCTGATAAGTCCTGACCCGCTAAGCGCCGATGAAGTAATGGAAGAGCTGAGCATCAGCCGCGGCAACGTAAATATGAACATCCGGGAGCTTATCGATTGGGGGCTGGTGCAAAAGGTCATCAAGCCGGGTGAAAGAAAAGAATACTTCAGCGCAGAAAAAGATATATGGAAAGTGGCCCGGCAGATAGTAAAAGAGCGGAAGAAGAGGGAACTGGACCTGATGATACCCGTTCTAAAGGAACTCAGCGAAGTAGAAGGGGACAAACGCGATAAAGCAGTAAAGACCTTTACGGACACCATCAACAATATCCGCAAGTTCAGCGACCAGGCCGACAGGACCCTGGACACGATGATCCGGGCGGACGAACACTGGTTCCTGGGCAGTCTGATGAAACTCTTCGGAGGGAAAAGGGACTAAATACAGGCAAAGGAGCCCGCAACCACGATTATTCGCCGGTAAATGCCGCGCAGCCGCTATGCGGCTTTTATTTGGAAGTATTATTTCAATACTTATTGAAAGTTCGAAAAATAAAATCAATCACTATAAAACCGCCTTTTATGTCTTACATCCTCATCAGCTACATCACTTATCTTATTCTTACGCTCATCCTCACCATCTGGGTGGCTCGTACCTTGTTCCGCAACGGGAAGATCTTTCTTATCGACATCTTCCATGGCAACCAGGAGCTGGCGAATGCCGTCAACAACCTGCTGCTCGTAGGATTCTATCTCGTGAACATCGGCTATGCCGTATATACGCTCACCATCCCGGATAATATTGCGGACGTACGCCACCTGATAGAAAAGCTCAGCATTAAGGTGGGGGCTATCATCCTGATACTCGGTGGCATGCATTTCTTCAACATGCTCGTGTTCTTCAAGCTGCGCAAAAGGGCCTTGCTGGAAAGGAGACATTACCCGGTGAAATGAAGGGCATCTCAAAAGTTAAAATATATGAAACGCCTTAAGCTCATCGACCACTGTCTGCAAACGCTGCTGCTGGCTTACTTTGTAAGGTGTTGCTGCATCGATATAGAACACTTGCTCATCGCCTATCGTCTTGTCCTCGGTGGAAATGCGCTTAGCTGCCTGGTCCACGTCATTCTGGATTGCCGTCAGATAAAGGGGGCACGGCGGGACATCTTTCAAAAGATATTGTTGGTGATCATGGTGGTCGGCATCGGAGGGGTCTTTTCGCTGGTGTATCTATACATCCTGAGCTTGTTCCTGGTCTGGATCCTACCTTTCCTGGCCGTCTTTTACTGGTGGATCAGCCTCAGGGAAACTGTCTCCCTTTTTGAAACAAAAAAGATCACCGATCATGAAAGCCTTTAAACTCATCGACTGCTGCATTCAGGTACTTCTGGCAATATACAGTCTCATCTGGTTTTTTGCTGATCCTGGTAATTATGGCAGCATGTTATTTCGTAGGCGCCATCGGTGGCGGCGGGCTCTGCATCTGCGTCATCGGATTGCTCGTGGCCTTTCCTGTAACGGTCCTGCTCTACATAAAGCTTTGTCTTGACGAAACCATTTCACTCTTTCAAATCAAAAGATCATGAACAATAAAAAAATAGTCATTGCAGGCGGCACAGGCTTCATCGGTCAGGCTCTGGCCGCCTTCTTTGGAAAAGACAATGACATAGTGATCCTGAGCCGGCACATACCCGCCGAGCCTGATGCCGCCGACGGCTATCGCATCAAATACCTTTATTGGGACGGGCTGCGCGTAGAGAAACACTGGGCAGCAGCCATCGACGGATGTGATCTGGTGATCAACCTTGCCGGCAAGAGCGTCAATTGCCGTTATACGTCAAAAAATAAACAGGAGATCTTCGACAGTCGTACCGACAGTACCCGGGCCATTGGTCTGGCGATAAGGGATGCCGTTGTCCCTCCAAAAGTCTGGATCAATGCGGCTTCCGCTACCATCTACCGGCACGCTGAAGACCGGCCTCAGGACGAATACACCGGAGAGTTCGGAAATGACTTCTCCGTACAGGTGTGTAAAAAATGGGAGAAGGTCTTTGATGAGCAACGTACTCCCTTCACCCGCAAGGTAGTCTTGCGTACGGCCATCACCCTTGGTACAGGCGGCGTTATCGTCCCCTATCTCCGCTTGCTGAAATTCGGGCTGGGCGGCAGACAGGGCAGCGGCCGGCAGATGTATAGCTGGATACATATAGAAGATCTTTGCCGTGTTGTGAAATGGGTATATGAACGGGATAAGCTGGAAGGCGTATACAATGTCTGCTCCCCCCATCCTGTCAACAACCGGGTGTTTATGAAAAATCTCCGGAAGGCCGGTGGCCATCGCATCGGGTTGCCCGCCTTTACCTGGATGCTGAAGATCGGGGCGTTGCTCATCGGCACCGAAACCGAACTGGTGCTAAAGAGCCGTTGGGTATTGCCGACAAAGCTGTTGCAGACAGGGTTCATTTTCCGGTATCCCGATGCTGATGACGCATTAAAAAACATTATCGAAAAGATCCCCCGCAGGAAATATCATCTATTCTGATAACCCCATCAATCCACCGCCATGAGATTATTCAATGACGCACGGCTCAAGTCTATCCAATGGAAGGACCTGACCCACCTATCCCAGCTGGAAATGATCATCGAAAATTCCATCACCCTGCCCTGGCTGCTCATTTCCTGTCTGCTGGCCTGGTATCACTATTACCTTTTTGCACTGCCTTTCTCCTTTCTTTTTTTTCTCACCGGTCTTAGACAAGTACACAACGGGTTTCATCATACATTGGGTACATCCCGCTTCCTTACCCACGTAACGCTGCTGACCAACAGCGTGCTGATGCTGACAGCCATGCATGCAGTCCGCTATAACCACCTGCGACATCATAAATATTGTTTGCAGGAAAGTGATGTTGAAGGCAGCTGGGCGCACATGCCGGCCTGGAAGGCCATACTCTACGGTCCCCTGTTCATCATCCGGCAGCATAGCGCCGCCCTTCATTCAAAAGAGCGCCTCTTTATCTGGCTTGAACTGACGGCAATAACAGCCTTTATCATCATCGCATTTGTCCTGCCTGTATCCTTCCTGCGATACCACGTGCTCGCCATGCTGACAGGCGAGTTGTTTTCCGGATTCTTTGCCGTATGGACTGTTCATCATGACTGTGATGAGGAAATGTTCGCCCGCTCATTGAGCCGGAGATGGAAGAACAGACTGACCTATAACATGTTCTATCACCTGGAGCATCATTTATTCCCCGGTGTGCCCACCATCAAGCTTCCGGTGCTGGCAGCCCGTATCCGTGCAGCTTTGCCGGATATAACATTTAAAGAAGTATTTTAACCATCAGGATATGAACCCTAAATTAAGAACCTGGCTGATCATACTGTCAATACCCGTCGCTTATGCACTGGTAATCCGATTTTTCTTTGGGATATGGTTCTTCCGCTACGCGTTTACCGTAATGTCCGTCAGCTTTCTGCTGGGATTACCGTTCGGCGTGGGCTATCTCACCATTCTGCTTTCACCGATGGAAAGCGTAAGGAGCTGGGTCTACCGGATAGTCGCACCCATGTTACCCATCATTGTTTTTTTTATGCTCACCCTCGGGTTCGGCATCGAAGGATGGGCCTGCTGGTTGATGATCCTGCCGGTCTTCCTTATTCTATCCATATTGGGCGGCCTGACTGCCGGCCGCTATAAACTTCGAAAAGAAAAGAGAACGGGTAAGCTCAGAGTCAGCATCGTATTATGTCTTCCATTTCTGTTGTCATCCGTTGAACATTATATTCCCCATCCTTTTACACGCTGTGAAGCCTATACCAGCATCGATATCCATGCCCGTGCAGACACCATTTGGAACAACGTAATACGCGTAAAGGCTATCAGCCCCGCCGAGGACCACGGCACAGTCACCAGCTTTCTGGGCTTTCCCCGTCCCATCCGCGCCGAACTGAACTATGCAGGCGTCGGGGGAAGCCGCCAGGCTATCTTCAGTAAAGGGCTTGTCTTTGAAGAATTAGTCAAGGCATACGACCCGGAGAAAAGAATGTATTTCAGCATAAAGGCTGACCCACACACCATACCCTCCACCACCATGGATAAACACGTCGTCATCGGCGGGGATTATTTCGACGTCCTGGACGGAACTTACGAGCTCCGGCGGCTGGGTGAAAGACATTACCGGCTCCACCTATACAGTCATTTTATCCTAAAAACCAATTTCAACTTCTACGCCAGCTGGTGGGCAGGCCTGATCATGAAAGATATCCAAAATAATATTTTACAGGTCATCCGAACCAGGTGCCAGGGATAATTGTTGTATATTCACCGTGAACAATCTCACGGGTCATGCCTGCTCAAATGAAAAAAACGCTTGTACTGGGCGCCTCGGACAATCCTCAACGCTATAGCTATCTTGCGGTGAATCGCCTCCGCAGTAAAGGCTACCCTGTAGTAGCCATCGGTAAAAAGCCAGCAAAGGTTGGGGACGTGGACATCGATACGGAAAAAAAAGACTTCCCCGAAGTAGATACAGTGACCTTGTATCTCAATCCAAAGACACAGGAGCAATACTACGATTATATCCTTTCCTTACATCCCAAACGCATCATCTTTAATCCCGGTGCAGAGAACCCTGAACTACAGCGCCTGGCAAAGGATAATGGCATCGTACCCATGGAAGCTTGTACCCTTGTGCTGCTCAGCACGGGCCAATATTAATCCCAGCGCTGACTAAAACCCTGAGCCACAACCGATCGACACAAGACTTAACACTACAATAACCCTTATACAATTTTGTTTATAGCAGGTTTTTCGGTAAATTCGAAAAATCCTTTATATATGCTATGGCGAAAATTTAATGGCGACCCAATCGATCTACCCATCATTGAAGCTGTTGAAAACGCGATCAGACGTGAAACCGAAAAGGGCTATCGTCTGAAGGTCTGCATTGGCACTGACTCCCAGGTAAAAGGTCTTGAGACGGAATTTGCTACGGTGATTGTTTTTCTTCGTGAAGGACATGGCGGGTTTATGTTCATTCACAACGAGAAAACCAGACATCAGTATACGATCAAAGAGCGTATGCTGGTGGAAGTCGCCAAAAGCATCGAGATCGCTTACGAACTGTGCAACCTCTTTTCAAAGTATGATGTGGACATGGAAGTACATGCCGACATCAATACCAATCCGCACTTCAAGAGCAATGATGCGCTGAAAGAAGCAATGGGCTACATACTGGGTATGGGCTTTGCCTTCAAAGCGAAACCGGAAGCGTTTGCCAGCAGCAGCTGCGCGAACAAGGTCGTAAACTAACGCAGGTCCCTCTCTCCCTGCGTATTACCCACACTGACAGTCGTGACCCCATCACGGCTAAAGGAACTGTCTCCCCCATTTTATCATAACGCCGCCCGTACAATTAGCTCAAAAAGGGGATTGTCATTCATTTCGAAGTTTGTTCAATTTGCGCAAAACCTTTTTGCAATGAGCAGAAGTTTACTAACTGCGCGTCTGACATGTCTTTTTTTATTTGTAATGATAACCTTCACCCCTTCCTGTAAAAAAGGCGACACTGGTCCGCAGGGAGCACAAGGCCCCGCTGGCCCGCAAGGACCCCAGGGTATACAGGGCAATTCCAACGTCACCCAATACGACTTTGGCGCACAAAACCTTCAAACCGGTTTTGTTCAACTGCAGATAGCCACTACCGAGGATACCATGAACCGCTCGACATGGCTGGTCTACCTGTATTACCAGCCGCTGACAAGATGGTATTTTTTACCCGGTCCGGGTACAGGAGGGGCAACCCAATACCGGGTAAGCATGGGATATTCTTCCAATAAAGTGAACATATACATCGACAAGAACGGCCCGGGCGAACAGTATACCAAGGCCAGGGTAGTGAGGATCTACAATAACAACGTTATCACCAATGGTATGCGGAGCAGTTATGAGGCTGTAAGGACTTATTATGGATTGCCGGAATAGTCTGGCTAAGGCTGGTTGAACTCCCCATTCATCTCCCCGATGAGCGCCAGTATTTTATCCCTTCCCATTTTTTTCACGGCGCTGGTGACAAAATGCTGCGGCAGGAATTGCCAGCTTGCACGCATCCTGTCCAGGAAATCTTTGACATTTTTGCTCACCGTACGCTGGTTCTCCTTATCAGACTTGGTAAACACCAGGCAAAAAGGGACATTCCATTTCCGCAGCCTGTCTAAGAACTCCAGGTCTATCTTCTGTGGGCTATGCCGGCTGTCGATGAGGACGAACACTGTGATCAGGTTCTCTCTTTTACGAAGATAGTTCTCGATCATCTGCTCCCATCTTCTCCGCTCGGACTGAGAAACCTTTGCAAAGCCATAGCCGGGCAGATCCACGATATACCACTCGTCGTTGATGTTAAAATGATTGATCAGCTGTGTCTTACCGGGTGTAGCAGAGGTTTTGGCCAGTTTGTCATTGCCGGCCAGCATATTGATAAGGGAAGATTTCCCCACATTGCTCCTCCCGATAAAAGCATATTCGGGCCGGTCTGGCGCCGGGCTCTTCGTATGGTCGGGACTGCTGATGATATAGGCCGCTGAATGTATGATCATGATAACTCCTTAAGCCGGCAAGTTAGCATTTTTAAAAAATCCGTATATTCATGAAAACCTTAGTTATGAAAAAAACACTTGTCCTTGCAGTCACTTTGGTGGCGATCTTCAACCTGTCCGCCACCATTAAAGGGGGTCCCACCTCCTTCACAAAGCCAATTACTTCCGGAAGATTAGCCATCGGACCACAGGCGCTGATCCGTCCCTTTTGCGGCCCCAACATCCTTTACCAACAGATAGGCAGCGACCCTATCAGCTCCATCAGGATACAAGGCCCCGGCATGACCCCCATAATACATACCTCGCCCACTTTGCCTTTTTCCGAGGTATACGGCTCCTTTAACCTTACGATCATTGTCAGCTTTTTATCCGGGTCCGGCTCGATGCGGTTGACATGGGACGACCAGGGCGGAAGCCTCGTTGACTGCGAAACCTATTCCCCACCCCATTACACCCCTATTCCCGCCAGCCTCACCTGTGGCAACTATACGCTGACAATAACAGATAACGGGACCTGCGACTGAAATACCACCGGACCTTTCCTGCGGTTGGCGTACCTTTGCAGCCCTATGACGGAATTTACGCACGACAAGGTCGTCCCCTTTAAGGACTCGAAGCTGGGGAAAAAGCAGCAGGTGGCCGCCATGTTCGACAGGATCGCCTTCCGCTATGATTTTCTCAACCGCTTCCTCTCCGGCGGGATCGACATCTATTGGCGGCGCCGGGCTATCCGCGAGTTGTCCGCCCTGCACCCAAAATACATCCTGGATGTAGCTACAGGTACTGCCGACATGGCCATCTTTATGACCCGGCACCTGTCCCCCGAAAAGATCACCGGTATCGATATCTCCACAGGGATGCTGGAAATAGGCCGGCAAAAGATCGCCCGCAACAAACTGGAGGGGAAGATACTTTTACAGGAAGGGGACAGCGAAAATATCCAGGCGCCGGACAACACCTTCGATGCCATTACCGTAGCCTTTGGCGTCAGGAACTTTGAGAATCTGGAAAAGGGTCTTAAAGAAATGCTTCGCGTCCTGAGACCCGGAGGGCGATTAGTCATCCTCGAGTTTTCCCATCCCAAGACTCCCGGTATTCGCCAGCTATACAATCTCTACCTCAACATCGTGGCGCCCCGCATCGGGGGCATAATGACGCACAGCGGGGAGGCCTATCAATATCTGAATGACTCGGTAAAGGCATTCCCGGAAGGCCCTGCGCTTGTCCGGATCCTGGAGAACAACGGCTATGTCAATACCCGGCTCAAAAGGCTCAGCCTAGGCATTTGCTCCATCTATACAGGCGAAAAGACCTTTTGAACCACCGTTAACAACTCCCTAAAATCCCCGCTATGCCGCAATTAAAATCCCCCTTTACCGTTATTTTTACTTACCCAATTCATGCCTATTGCCAATATTTACCTTCCGGTTTTAATTTGTTGACTTTAAGACTCTTATGAATTTGAACATATCTATTTTGACCAGGAAGGGTATTTTCTCCGTCCTATTGATGGCTGGATTGATGATGGCAGGAGGCCGGGCATCGGCCCAGTTAAGGGATTATCTGAATCTTCCTGATCATGATAACAAAAAATACTATCTCGGGATTGGCTTTCTCTACGACAACTCACACCTGCAGGTAAGTGCGCACCCTAATTTTCTGGCAAGCGATAGTGTGTTGTATGTCAACCCCTTAAATAGTGGAGGTTTTGGCGTTTCCGGTATGTTCACCTTTCACCTTATGGACCACCTCGAATTCCGCTTTGCCTTCCCGGAGTTTATCTTCAGCAGCAACAGCATTTCCTATCATGTCAATTACCCTCCTGCCGGTGAAACGCAACTGGCAACCAAACAGATACAATCCCTTCTCTTAGGATTTCCCGCCCAGCTGAAATTCCTTTCAGACCGCATCGGGAACTTTAGGGTCTATATGATGGGAGGCATCAACTATAGGTATGACCTCGCATCCAACTCTTCTGCCCGTAAGGCGGAGAACCTGGTAAAGCTCACCTCTTCCGATCTGAGCATAGAGGCGGGCGTCGGCTTCCAGATCTACATGCCCGTGTTTATCCTTTCCCCCGAATTGAAGTTCAGCCAGGGGATCAAAAATGTCCATAGCCGGGATCCGAACCTGCAATACTCCAATGTCATCGACAAGATAAGGACCCGGCAGATCATATTTTCGCTGATATTTGAAGGCTAATGGATCATCATTTTTTAGCATACAACTTATAAAAGCTTATCACCGTCTGACCACCGGGATAAGGATAATGGGTATCCATATAGTAGATAGCTCCCGATCTGTCCACGCCGGCCAGGAACATGGTGGAAGACGGGAACATCACTCGTTTGGCCGGTCCGGTCGTACCAAACTGTCCGCTGACAGGCGCAAACATCCCGGCTTCCGCCCCCGCATAACAGTAGTCCGTCTTGTTCTGCAGATCCACCGCCAGCAGCGATTGATACCCGGTCTGCAGCAGGTCTCCATCCGGCAGGATCAGGTAATTGTTGAGCGTTAGCCCGTTGTTGGCATAGAACACAGGGTCCAGTTCCGTCGTATGCATGCCCGTGACAGAGGAAGTGTCGTAGGAGAAGAACCTGTATCCGGATGAGTTGAATCCCGTAGAGATCAGCAGCGCATCCTGGTTCAGATCGAAATAGCCCAAACTGTTGGTCATAAGATTCAGCTGATCGATGGCATAGCCCGTACTTCCGTCCAGGCTGACCAGGTAGTCGGTCGTCTGAGCCACAGGATATCCCGGGATGGTGTACAGGGGTGGTCCAAAAAAAGGGCTATGCTGGGAAAAAAGCGACTTGACCCTACCGCCTGCGTCTGCCCGGCATATGTTCGAATAGACCTGGTTGTAACCGCCAAAATTGCTCCCCATCGTAAGATTGCCGTACCAGGTGCCCGTCATATCAAAATCCGTGCGGGAGGGCGCATAATTGTTGATGAAGTAAATGGCCCCGTTGACATCCGCCCGCAGGTCGGTGGCTACGATCTTCAATGTACCCATAGCGCCTTCATAAGGGCCGGGCGCTTCATTGACTGCTCCGGCCCCCTTCAGGACCGCCGTCCGGTTGATCGTAGTGACCCCGCGGGACGCCAGGTCCATCCTGCAAATACGGAAGATATATTGCGTAGCCGTATCAGGCGTGTCTTCCTTTACTTCCGCGGAAAAGGTAAGGCTGTCGCCTCCGAAGGAAAGTACGCTGCCCAGGATGCGGCTCACTGTGAAGGGATTTCCATTCTCCTGCAGTTGACCCCCAACATTCAGGTAGGGCGACACCTGACCGCTCTTGAGTATATATATACCCGTAAGATTGTTGAAACAAATGGTGCCATCCCCCGCAACACTGATATAGTTGAGTACGGGAATATAGTTACTTTGATAGTAGCCGACATCCCGCGGGCTCCAGGTTGTGATGCTGTCTACATACAAGGTGGTATCCGTCCTCCGGAGGACACCCTGGAATTGCCGGATGGAAATATCAGGCGCCTGGAGAGTGACCCCGTTTGCCCGGATAGAGACGTGTATATTATTTCCCAGCCCCATACTTTTGGTGATGAGAAATCGTATCATATCCAGCTGGTCCTGCTGGTGAGTATATTCATTTATCCCGGCAGGGATTTTCACTTTGGATAGTATCTGCGGGGTGTCATTCCCTACCCGGATCTGCGAGCCCGGCCGGTCCAGGAAGAACTTACCGATGAATGTGGCTGTATCCCCCACCAGGTAAGAAGTCTTGTAGCCCGGGTAAAGACCAAGACCGAGATTGTACAATCCCATCTCACCCGTGATCAGATAAGGCTGATCATTGACCATCTGCGCATAGTGGTCCGTTTTTTTACAGGAAGACAGCAGGAGCAATACGATCGCGAATAAATACAGACGGTTATTACGGGACATATACATCAATTGTTTTGGGTGAGCAATACTTTCAGGTCCGGGTTGAAGTTCAGGTACCTCCCCGTCACCGGGTCCGGGAAAGCCTGGCTGTTCGTATATCCCGTAAGTACCACATTGTAAGCATGACCCGGTGTTACGCTGAGCGAACCGCTCGCCACCACGTCCACGCTATCCCTTGTATTGTAAAAACGTATCTGCAGGGTGTCCGCCACCGGATTGGGCCACGCGACAAAAGGCGAGATCTGCCCATATTGTTGGTGGTCCGGAAATCCTGCCGCCGGCTGACCGCCGATGGTAAAGAATACATTACCCACGTCGGGGCTAAGGTCGATCACCCGCAGACGGACTGCTCCAGCCGACTCCGTCACCGTATCCGTAAGCACCCAGCTGCGGAAATGGCCCAGGCTATCTGCATAATAAACGGACACGGGACTGCCGGGTACCGTCGTCACCGCCGAAGTGATCAAAGGATGATGCCCTCCCGTATCCGTCAATGTTATAGAGTGCTCTCCCGGGTGTACCCGCATATAGCTGATCCAGGGCAATGTCTGCCGGGTGTAATAGAAGTAATTGGGGAATTGGTATTCTCCGCTGCCAAAAGATGGCGTGTTCGACACCGGGACGGTAACCCCCGAATGGGTGGTATCTTTCGCATCGATAAAGAGAAAGCTTTGACCGGAAGTGTTCAGAGTCTGGATCTGGATATATTCCGAAACGTTATAAAAGCTGATCTGGGAGTCCGGCGTGCTCGTCACCATCACTTTTTTTTGGCAGGCTCCCGCCAGCAAGACCATGGCGCCGCAACATGCGACCAGGTACTTTATCTTGGATATTCTCATTTCAATAGGTTGTTTAAAATGCATAGGTGAATGACAGCAGGAAATACCTGCCGGGTTTATACCGCGTATAAATGTTATCGCCCTTGTAATAAGTTTGGCCGAGGTTATCCTTCACCGGGTATTCCGGGTCATAACGCTGGTTGTAATTATGGTCTTCCACGATACGGTAAGACTGATCCAGCAGGTTCTGTATGCTGAACTTCAGCTTCAGCGACTTTACAATACGCTGGGTGACGCTGACATCCAGCAGGTGCATGGGCAGTTGCAGCAGGTCCGGCCGGATGCTCAGCTGATAGGCTGAATCGGTGGAGTTCCTATAATCGGGTGTGCCCAGCGACTTGGCATAAATGATAGGACCGCTGACATTATAGGTGACCCCGACCTTGGTCCCCATACCCGGATCTTCATAGAACAGACCGCCGTTGAACACATAGGGCGCCTGCCCCTGCAGGGGTCTGCCTTGCACCACCACCGTATCAGAAGCGGCGCCGGGGACACCGCCTGTATATTGCTTTGTCTTGCTCTTCACCAATGTCCCGTTCAGCACCACGCTGAGACGACGGAAAAGACCGCCGCCCAAAAATGAAAGGCTTTTTTTGATCTCCGCCTCCAGGCCGTATACTTCCGCGCTTTTTGCATTGGCGAAATTGATGGCTGTAAAGCTGCTGACGTCTATATAACCGCTCCTTTCCGTACGCAGACGTTCAATAGGGTCCTGTAGATATTTATAGAACACTCCCATATTGAACACTTCATTTTGTGCAAAGCCGGGGGGATAAAATTCCGCGCGGAGGTCATAATTGTCGATGGTGGCTGTAACGACCTTGGGATTGCCGATGATCACTTCATTGTTGATAAAATCAAAATCATTGTAGGGTGTGAGCTCTCTGAACTCCGGGCGGTTGACAGTCCGGCCGTATCCGGCGCGGATCACAAACAAGGAGTCGGGACGATAGGTCAGGTTCACAGAGGGAAGCACAGATGTCTTTGGATGATCCACATACACCACAGAAAAACCGCCGTTGGCGGAAGCATTGGCTCCGGCCAGCTTTTGCCGGTCATACTCCACCCGCAGACCTCCATTCAGGGTCAGCTTTTCACCGGCTGTCTTCCAGTCACCCATTACATACCCGGCATTATTCTGCTCGGTGGCTACATAAGCATCCACCGGTGTCGTAGCATCATAGATCTTCAGGCCGCTGTTGTCTTCCGGAAACCAGGCCGGGTTCCAGGTCTTATCCAGGTCCTGCAGGTGAAAATAAATAAGGGAAGGATTGCTGAGACCATAGCCCTGCGACCAGCCGTCGCCCGAGCCCTGATTGGCAGGCATCATCACTTCGTCGGAGGCCAGCCCGCCCCGGTTGACCCGGAAAAACCTGCGGCCTACGTCCCGGGTCTTGAAGAGCTGAAAAGTACCGGCCTTGACCTGGAGCCCCGGGCTCAGGTGGATCGTATAATCGGCGGAGCCATTGTAAATATGCTCGTTGTTCTTTACAAAAAGCCGGGAGATCATGCCTAAAAATCCGCTGTTATAATCGCCCATATTCGATCCGGCAGCGGTATAGACCAGGTCATGGGATTCGTACGGATAGTTGACATTGACAAAAGCCGTCTGGAAATGGCTGATCCGCTGGTCAGGCACATTCTGCAGGTCGTAGGTATAGCCGAGATTCCACTCCAGGTCCTGACGCAGACGCCTGCCCAACGTATGCGTACCGCCCAGGTTGCCGGAATACAGCAGCCGCTGCTGAAAGGAGAGGACGATATCCTTCTTCCGGTTGTTGCTGAAATTGCTGGAATCGTATCTGGGAATAACATTCGCGCGGATGTCATTGATACCGGTGAATTTCCTCCCGTCATTCACAAAGAAATTCTTCAGCTGCAAGGTATTCCGCCGATTGATCCGCAGCGTCAGGTTCTCCAGGACATTGATCTTCCCGATCTCCGTAGACTGCCGGCTCGTGGTAACCAGGTTCTGTGTACCCAGGTTCAGATCGCCCCCATCGGCGATGAACGCATCCGTATTCCCGCTCTGTCGGTACACATCATAAAAGGTCGTCTCCCCCGTATAGGTGACGGATGTGAGATCGTAAAGACGCACTTCCTTTCCCAATTGATAGGAATCATAGTAGTTGAAAAATGCCTGTATATCGGGCAGGCTGTGGGCGCGTCCATAGGTCAGTGTCGGGGAGAATGACTTCACCATGTCCGCCTGGCTGATATTGCCCGCACTGTGGTTGGATTGAAAATAGCCGGGGGAAAAGCCCGGCAGCTTGCGGGCGCCATCATCAACGCCCAGCCAGTCCCATTTGCTCCCCTTATAGCTGTTGATGTCCGTCATCGTAGATCCCGGCCGGTGGGCCAGCTGAAGGCCGATGTCAATATGTTTCACCGGCACCGCATTCCGGGTATATATTTTTACGGCAGCCCCCGCATACTCCCCGCTCAGGTCAGGGCGAGGAGACTTATACACCAGTATCTTGTCGATAATGCTGCTGGGCAGCAGGTCATAGGCAAAGGCCTTGCTGTATAATTCCGTGGAGGGGGCGATATTGTCATTGAGATAGGTGAGGTTGTACCGCTCGTTCATGCCCCTGACGACGATAAAACGGTTGTCCACTACCGTTACACCTGATATCCTTTTTACCACCTCCGCGGCGTTGCGGTCGGCCGTCTTGTTGATCAGCTCGTTCGAGATGCCGGAAACCACCCCCGTGGCAGTACGTATCTCCTGGATAAGCTGACGCTCCGTACTATGGGTAACTGATTTTATCTTATGTGCGCCGGACGCGATGACGAACGTATTGAGCGAGGCGCTTACCTGCATTTTTATATCGATGGTCCTTTCATTATCGCCCCTGATACGGATGCCGGCGAGCTTATTCTCCTGGTAGCCTGCGTACGTGACGGTAAGCGTGTAGAGGCTGTCGGACAGGCGTGTAAAAACATAAAAACCTCTATCATCAGTAAGCACCGTCCCTTTCCCCGACAAGCTGACCGTAGCGCCGGGCAGGGGTTGGGAAGTCTCGAAATCCACGATGCGTCCCTTGAGGGTGGCCGTCCCCGGAGCTCTCGTTGGAGCTGTCTCCCGGACGGGAGCGGCCTTCACCACCGTGATGGCGATGTTATTATCCAGCAATGTATACCGCAGGTGAGCTTTGTTTTGCAGTTCTTCCAGGGCCTTCCCCAACGGCGTCCTCACCCAGGCTATGTGCTGAACGTATACGGTAGACAACCTGACCTTATCATAGGAAAATACATAGGTCGTCTGCTGCTGGATGCCTGTAATAACATCGGCTATGGTGATCTTTTCCGCGCTGAAGCTGATCTCGCCCTTGAGATTGGATACCTGTGCCGATAGCCTTTCCGGTGGCCAGGGGCCGAATAAAAAAGAGAAGAGTACGAGTAAAGAGATGCCTGTCCGCAACGATCGCTGCGGCCGTCCCGGCTTTTTTTTCATCATTGACTTATGGTTGAATAATGGTAATACTGTCGCCCCGCTGGACCTTATAGGATAATTGATAAATAAATAGCAAATGTCTTAACACTTGCTGCCAGCTTTCTTTTTTATGATATACCGCTGTCACCGTCTTGCCGGCCAACAGGCTGGCGTCAGCCCGGATGGTGATACCATAACAAACTTCCAGTTTTTGCAATGCTTCGGACAAAGGCAGCTGATCTAATACCAGGTCGCCATTAACCCACGACGCAATGTCCGGCACGCCGATCCTGCTCACAGGGATATCCCCCGATCGTCTGTCGGCCCTGACCATTTGTCCCGGAGAAAGGATGACAGCGGCCGTATCACCCGTATGCTGCACTTTTATACTACCTTTTACCAGGCTGATGTGGATGGCCGACTGGCCGGGGTTATTGTCTATGTTAAAGGCGGTCCCCAGCACAGTGGTTTGCAGGTTGTCGGCCCCCACCGTGAAGGGATGTTGTTCGTCCCTGGCCACGTCAAAATAACCTTCCCCTTTCAACAGCACCCTTCTCTCAACAGCATAGTTCCTGCTGACATATAATACTGCACCCCGGTTGAGCCATACCTTCGTCTGGTCCGATAGAGTGACCAGACGCGCCCCCGCAGCATTATTAGTGATGCTATCCCAGCGGACCTCAGACTGTACTGTACCCGGCTCCTGTGAGCGCCTTGACATAAAGTACGCGACACCACACAACACCAGGATCACCGATGCCGCGGCCGCCATCCTACGGCGGGCAATACTCCGCCAAAACACCCGCCGCTGAACACTCCCGCCAGCAGCCGGCTCCTTCTCCTGTACGGCTAACTCCTGCATCCTTTCTCTCATAAGCATCGCCCTGTCGGAAGGCATGGGTAGACCCTTCCGTGTATCTTCCCTGACGAGCGCCATCCACTCTTCATCATCCGGCGACGATGACTGCAACCATGCTTTCAATTCTTTTAATTCTTCCAGGGTCGCCCGGCCTTCCAGATATTTTTTCCACAGCGATTCGTATGATCCCATGCAGCGCTTTTCTATAAACTGTCATTTTCTCTCCTTTTCCTCCATGCCGGAATATGAACTTACTGTTAACACTTCTCGCGGAAAGTGCGAAAAAGGTAGTTTTGTGACCCTCACCAGCAACTGTACGATGGGAAAGATGAATGCCGCAGAATTTATCCGCGTCTTTGACGACACCAGGGACGGCCTGTTCCGGCTGTTCAGAAGGCATACGAAGGACGATGACCTCGCAGACGACCTGGTACAGGAATGCTATCTCCGCCTTTGGGAAAAGCGGGAAGACATACAAGACCCTTCCACCTATGTATTTGGTATCGCCTATAACATTGTAAAAGAGTTTCATCGCCGGAGGATACAGACGGCCATCCGTCAATTGGAGGTGTCGCCGGAAATGGAAACATACCCGGAGATGCAGGACACTTATTCCCCTGATGAACAATATTATTTTAAAGAAACCCGGCAGATCGTCCGGGAGATCATCGATGCATTGTCCCCTGAAAAAAAGGCCGCTTTTATCCTGGTAAAAGAAGAGGAAAAGTCTTACAAGGAAGCTTCGGAAATATCCGGCATCCCGGTCAGCACCCTTGAAAAACAAGTGGCGGGGAGCGTCCGCATCCTGCGCAAAGCTTTCCATCTGCTCATAATAATAAACCTCCGACCCTGGGACTAGGGCCGGAGGCTGGTTACTCATAGCATACCGGAAATTCTATTTCCTGGAATACATCTTGAAAAAGCTGATGCTGGTGTTGCCATAGGTACAATAATAAACGGTCCCATGCGGGTCGATCCCCGCCAGCGCGGTCGTGAAGCCGGGATAGCCAGGTCTGCAGGGTGATAAAGAAAATCGGACATACTTGGCCAGTCCTGTTGTATTCACCTGTCCCGGGCCCGAATATTCACAATTGTTGACGTTGATAAACGAAGTGAACAATCCTCTCTCCGTCCCTGCATAGACATAGAACGTCCGGGAAGGGATATTCACAGCCTGGAGAGAGGGCGAGGGATAGCTACTGAAGTCATTAGCAGTGATGAGGTCGCCGTTGGGCAACGCCAGCCAGGAAGTGAAAGGTCTGAGATTATTCTTCCCGGAAGGCTGACCGGTGAGACTGGAAGTATCGAAAGAAGAGAAGTTGTATAGTATCTGCACTGTAGAGCCCGAAGAATAGGCCACGTCACTAAGTTCGATGTCATAGGCCAGTATATTCATGTCGATGGGCAATGAACTGCCTGTCTTATTATCCATCACATAGATCGTCTTTCCCTGGGGATCGATGGCGTACATCAGGGTGGTCATATGCAGGGCAATGCCCGGCACAGAGATGCTTTTCAATAACACCATGAGCGAGCTTATTTTGCCACTGATGTCCAGACGGCAAAAATTATCAAGATACTTGGTAAATATACCCAGCCCCGTACTCCGCATTCTGTTGTGGTAGTACAGGTTGCCGTTGACATCCGTCTTTAGCTGAGTGGCGACGATGGGGACCGAAGCCACATCCCCTTCAAAAGGTGTAGTGACGGCCGTCCCCGCCTTCAGGACCTCCGTGCGGTTGATCGTGGTCAGGGTACGGCTTTGCATATCCATCTTACAGAGCCGGTACACCATGCGGTCGGCGGGTAATACCCCATTCTCCTTTACGCTCATGGATATGTACAGCTGACCACCGGCATGGTCCGTAGTGCAGCCCAGTACCGTGACGGCTTTGTAAGTATTCCCGTTCTCCGTCACCGTCTGTGTCGTATCCAAAAGTTTCTCTACCACTCCGTTATTCAGCCGGTATACGCCCGTGCTATTGTCAAAATAGAGCGTCCCGTCATCGGTGGAGTTGATATCCAAAAGACTGACAAAGGCGCCTGGCGGAGGAGTCCAGCTGCCGATGGAATCCACCCACAGCGTCGTATCCGTCTTACTTTGTAATTGGACAAATTGAGAAATTGTGATCGAAGGGGCGTTGATAGAATGGCCGTTGGCAGTGATCGTCACGGGCCGGTTGGCGCCGACACCCATGTCGGAGGTGATCAGCACACGGACGATATCCTCGTCAGCTATGGCGGCATTTCCGGGTAATACAGAAGTAGCAACTACTTTTGCATCGGCATTGCCAATGTGGATGGTCGTCCCCGGCTCGTGGATAAACAGCACGCCCACCATGATCATCGTATCGCCTATCGTTACATTCGTGGGATAAGAATAATCGCCCACCCCCTGGATATGTACCGTGCTCAGGTTAAGGTGAGGGAGGCCGTCGATATAGTGGTGGTTATTATCGACCTTGTTACAGGCAGCCAGTCCTATGATAAACGCTATATAAACATATAATTTTTTCATCTTGCATTTTTTAAAAGCTTGTATTGGCGGTAAGGCCGATGTTGGCATTGATCGTAACGGGTTTGCCGTCCGGATCTGTAAAAGACCCTCCGCCATTGTTATATCCCTGGAGCAGGAGCGTATAGCTGCGGCCGGGGCTGGCGTTGAGGATGGTCCGGGCAAGGACCTTGGTGCTGTCCACTGAAGATCGCACCTGCATCGTCAGCCGGGCCGCGTCCTTCAGCGGGTAATTGACATAAGTGCTCACCGATCCGTAAGCCGCGCTGTAAAAAAAATGGCCGGTCTTATTCACGACAAGCGTTACCATGCCGGCATCCGGGCTCAGATCTACCAGCCGGATACGGATACTGTCCTGCAACAGTTTTTGTTCGTCCCGGGTGATGACTGATCTGAACACGCCCATGCTGTCGGAAAAATAGATCGTCCGGGGGACGTCGGTGACAGCATTGAATACCGTCGTGTCCAATATCCGGCGATGAACAAGATTAGTATCCAGCAGCAGCAGCCGGTGCTGTCCGGAGCTAACCCGCATGTACAATATCCAGGGCTGCAGGATACCCGCGTTCGTACCGCTGTTCGGAAATTGAAGACTGCTGGTTGCCCTGCTGTCGAAGGAAGGCAGCGTCTGTGAGGCGGCGCCCTGCGGAGGCGGCGTATAATCCGGGTCATCATTGTCCAGCAGCAGGGGCGCTTTGTGACTGCCGTGGGCGTCGCTGATCATGAGGGACAGACAATAAGAGGCATTGTAAAAACCGACTTGGGCATTGGGCGTCGTCAGCGGACCGTTCTCTCTCTTACAGCCTCCGGTCAGCAACAGGAGGCAGCATGACAAGGTATATATACAAAACATATTTCTCATCGTCGGATGGTTAAAAGGCATAAGTGAATGTTAGGGTAAAATATCTGCCGGGCTTATAGCGTTGGAAAATGTTGTCGCCGGAATACACGATCTTCGACACCTGATCGCGCCCTGACGGCGCGGTGGGATCGAGGTGCTCCGGCTGGTATTTCCGGTCGCCATTGTAATCTTCTATCAGTCGGAAAGGCTGGTCCAGCAGATTCTGAACATTCAGCTTCATCGTCAGGCTTTTTACAATACGCTGGGTATACGAAATATCTAAAAGATGCATCGGCAGTTCTACCAAACTGGGCCGGATAAACTTATAACCCGAACTGTCATGGTTTATCACCTGTTGCCTGGAATTAGGATTGGCAACAGACATGGCATAGATATTCGGACCGCTGACATTATAAATTACGCCCAGCTTAGTACCCCATGCCGGGTTCTCATAATAAAGTCCGCCATTCAGCACATAGGGGGCCTGTCCCTGAAGAGGCCGGTCAGTATAAGGACCGATATAATCCGGACCGTTGGCGCTGTCTCTTGAAGAAGAGCTTTTGATCCATGCGCCGTTGATAATGACAGACAGGTGACGGAACAGGTTGCCTGGAATAAAGTAAAGCCCTTTGCGTATCTCGGCTTCCACTCCATAGACCTTTGCCTGCGTGGCATTGTAAAAACTGATGATGGGAAAGGACAGGTCCGCGCCATTGTCGTCCTCTCGTACGCGCTGGATAGGGTTTCGGAGATGCTTGTAAAAAATGCCAGCGCTGAATGTCTCGTTCGCCTGGCTGCTTTTGGGATACCATTCTCCGCGAAGATCGAAATTGTCGATGGTAGCCGGGAGTGCATTCGGGTTGCCGAATATGTATTGGTTGTTCTGGAAGTCAAAGTCGGAAAAAGGCGCCAGCTCTCTGAACTCGGGACGGTTGATCGTACGTCCATAGCCGGCCCTGATAACAAAAGCCGAGTCGGGACGATAGCTTAGGTTCACAGAAGGCAGGACGTCCGTTTTCATCAGATGGACATACACAGGGTTCCAGAACTGCAAGTCACCTTTGGCGCCCGATAGCTTGATAAGGTCGTGTTCTACCCGCACCCCCGCGTTGATCAATAAAGAATGATACACGGTCCAGTCTGCCATTAAATAACCAGTGTTGTTCTGTTCGCTGGCTGTATAGCCGTCGACGGGAGTGGTAAGATCGTAGATATATAGTCCGGTGCCGTCGTCACGGATGTAATCCGTGCTCCATACTTTACCCAGGTCCTGCGGGCGGAACTGGATGAGGTTGAAATAATTGTTCCCGCTGCCGGTGGCCTCGTTCCCCCTGCTGGTGCCATTGAATCCAATGGCAAGATCCAGGGTTGTAAGCCCACCCCGGTTGACCACGAAATCCCGCCGGCTCACTTCCCTTGTTTTATACAACTGATAAGTGCCGGTCTTCAGCGTCAGCGAAGGGGTAAGACGGAATACATAGTCGGCCGAACCGTTGTAGGCATTTTCGATATTGCGTACGAACAGCCGGGAGATCATGCCTTGCTGTATATCACCCTGATCGCCCGTGTTCGATCCCGCGCTGACAAACTTATAGTCTCCGGATTCAGGGTCCGTTTGATAAAAGTTGTTGGCGCCTGTATAGCTGTTAAAATTCATGGTCCTGTAATCCGGGATGTCCTGCCGGATATAGGAATAGCCCAGGTTCCACTCCAGTCTTTGACGGTGGCTTCTGCCCCAGTCATGCTGACCGCCAAGGTTTCCCGTGTACAAAAAACGCTGTTGATAACCCAGCACGATAGCCCTTTTCCTGGGATAACCAAAGCTGCGGTCAGTGGCCGTATCCGTATTCAGCCGTGAATCATTGATAAAGGTCATGCTGCGTCCTTCCTCTACGACAAAATTTTTGAACTCAATTGTACTGGCGGGGTTCAGCCGGAGAGTAAGGTTCTCCAGCAGGTTGATCTTGCTTATCTGTGTGCTTTGGTCGCTGCCCCCGATCTTGTTCTTCGTATTAAAAAATCCGCCCCAGCTGTATAGATTTCCCGTTTGGTTATAGTACTGGTAATGACGGGTTTCCCTCGTATAAGTCACCGAGGTCAGATCGTACAGATGGGCATTCCCGATCTTCCAGTTGTCGAAATAATTGAAGAACACCTGTCCGTCGGGTGTGCTTTTCTGCGTCTGGTACTGGAGGATGGGTGTAAAAGCCTTTACCAGCTGGGATTGGGTCAACGGCGCCTGGTTGTTTTTTTCAAAATAACCCGGGACGGCGGAAGGTAGCTTACGGGTACCGTCATCAAAGCCCAGCAGGTCCCATTTGCCTCCCTGATAGGTATTGATCGTCGATCCGAAATTAGACCCGGGGCGATAGCCCAGTTGGACACCTACATCAAAATGTCTCACCGGCTTCGCATTCTTGGTAGTGACCTTGACGGCGCCGCCGGCGAAGTCCCCAAAGAGGTCCGCTTCGGGTGATTTATAGATCAATATCTTATCGATGATGGGTGAGGGCAGCAGGTCATAGGCAAAGGCTCTGCTATACAATTCCAGGGAAGGGGCCAGGTTGCCATTCAGATAGGTGACATTATAGCGGGGGTCCATTCCCCGCACCACGATAAACTTGTCATCCACGATCCTGACCCCGGAAATACGCTTGACGATCTCCGCCGCGTTGCGGTCCGCCGTCTTGCTGATCTGTTCATTGGAAATACCGGAAATGACGCTGGTAGCATTGCGGATCTCCTGCACCAGGTCTTTCTCCGTACTGAAGGTGACCGCTTTTACCCGGTGTGCATTGGATTGTACCACCACTTCATTCAGCGCCGTGGCGGTGGCTGCCGACATCTTCACATCAAAGACAAGGGTCCTCGTGATCCTGATATCGGGAAAAATATTTTTTTGATATCCGGCATAGCTTACCCGCAAGGTAATACTGCCTTCCGGCAGACCACTAAATACATAATATCCCTTCTCATCCGCCACCGTCGCACGTCCACTGCCTGCTATCTCGACTGTGGCTCCCGGTAAAGGCTGTGCCGTCTCAAAATCCACTACCCGTCCCTTTAGGACGCCTGATCCGCCCCGTCTGCCGTCAGATGTATCCGCCGGCATCGCCCCCCCTTGCGCTTCGGGTCTTACGGATATATTGCCATCCCGTATGGAGTAGCTGAGATGATACTCTTTTTGCAGCCGGCTCAATACTTCTCCCAGGGTAACATGATCGAATTGTATATGACGGATGCTTACGGCAGCCAGGCGCGGCTGCTCATACGTAAAAGTATAATTGCTTTGCTTGTCGAGCTCCCGGATCACTTCCAGGGCATTGGTGCCCGTAAGACGGAGCGTGATCTTTTCCGTTAGGTCTTTTAGCTGTGCGGAGGCCGCCAGCGTGTTCAACAATATGCATACCGCAATACAGAACCTTTTCCGGCTTATCACCGGAATTCTTTTAACATTGTGCTTCATAAATTAATAGATCGTTACAAGACTGTCTTTTGCTTTGTAATGTAAATCCTGCAGGAAAAGGATATTTGATAAGGCTCCCTGCCAGGTGGCGCGATAGAATGTGGCCGTCACTCTTTTGCCGTCCAGCTGCCGGGAATTGTATTGAATACGGAGGCTATGTCTTTCAGCCAATCTGTCTAATGCCTCCGCCAGTGGAATATTATTGAACACCAGACCGCCGGTGCGCCAGGCCGTCACGTCGTCCACGGCTATTTTCTGCACCTGCCGGCGGTGGCTTTGTCTGTCATAGCGTACCATTTGTCCGGGAGTAAGAATGGAGGCCCCGGTGCTATCTTCTCCTACACGCACCTTTCCTTCTACCAGGGATACACGGATCTCTTTCTGTCTTGCATAGGACTCGATATTGAAAGAAGTGCCCAGCACGATAGTTTGCAGACTATCCGTCGACACGACGAAAGGATGCTGCAGGTCCTTATATACTTCGAAATAAGCCTCTCCTTTCAGCTTCACCCGCCGCCGCTGTGACCCGAAGTCTTCGTCCCATTCCAGTGAAGAGTGCAGGTTCAGGGTCACTTGCGTACTGTCGGGCAGCAGGAGCCGCTTTACATGCAGACCGTCACTGACGGCCAGCATCGATCTGCCCGTTTTATGCCCCACGGATGGAGGCCATTGGAAGATGACGGCAGCGGATACCATCAGCAGCAGGACAACAGCTGCGCCAAACGCTATCCGCATCATACGCCTGTTACTGCCCTTTCCTATACGCGCCTGGATCGAGGCATGCATACGGTCCCTCGTCTGCTGAAGATGCGGGGTATCCGAAAAAAGCTCCTTTTCACTAAGGTCCAGCTGCCAGACCCACAACCAGAGAAACTTTTCTTCCTCCGGGCTGCAATTACCTTCCAGATAGGCAGTAAAAAGACGGCGGATATGTTCCTTGTCCGGGGGCATATACAGTAGTGCCGCATCCGGCAGGAAAGGAGTAATCGTCGAATGTTAACTTAATATGAACTATGTGTAAACCACAGTAGCACCAACAGGACGGTGGAGCCGGCGTCTGGCTGTCCGGCAGCCTCGCGGAGACGTTTCATGGCTGTCTGCAGGTGTTTTTTTACAGTCAGGGGAGAGATGCCCAGCTCATCGGCGATCTCGGACGTCGTCATCGATTACCTGTAACGCATCAAGGCCACTTTCTTCATTTGCCCGGGCATACGATCGATAGTCGTAGTGATAATGTCCTGCAGCCGGCCAAATTCCGTCTCAAAGACAGCAGCTGAAAGGTCAATGCTTTCCATGGGAACGCCCTCCATCTGTCCGAGGAATTGGGCGAAGTTTTCCAGGTGCTTTTCACGGGCCCCTTTGTCACGAAAAAAATGAAAGATCTTATGATAGGCGGTAGAGACAAGATAGGACCTCAGGTTATGGATAATTTCCAGACGGGCCCTTTTATTCCAGAGATCGATAAATATTTCCTGTACGATGTCTTCTGCCTCCGGGGGGGTACCGGTCTTCTGGACGGCCAGCATATACAACAGACGCCAATAGCGGTGGTATAGTTGATCAAATGCCTGTTTGTCGGAAGCACGGATCAGTTCTATCAGCTCAGTATCAGTGTATATTCTCATTAGCGGGTGGACCGCAAGTTACGGTGGGGATCCGGGAATAGACAGACCTCAGGCCGTTATGAAATTGTTAACTGGCTCCACGGCACATCTAATAATCATACTGCCGCCGGAACACATTGAGTCTTACACCTGCCGTAAAAAGCGTGGAGCTAAAACTATGATACGTTTGGCTCGGATCATTGACGGACAACTTCCTGTATTGAACGGACAGATCGAAGGAAAGGTTCTCTTTCCACTCGTACGAAACAAAACCGGAGACATTTATACAATTCGCGGGTACACCGGACCCGATGCTAAAGCCATAATCGCGGGGCCGGGTAAGATAGCTTTCAAAAATATTGCTGCCGAAATTGACACCGGCGGAATCCAGCCCTTGTTTATAGTAGATAATCTTCCCTTCCAGGGTCCACTTATAGGCAGGCTGATAATGAACGATACCGATAAGTTCCGCAAAATTAGCCCCCAATGGATGGGCCAGTGGCTGGTTGTAATGGGTATAATTGGCGACAGAGTCGTCATGTTGATAGGTATACGGTCTTACGATGTTGGTTTCCACCTGCAGATCGAGGTTCTTCACCGAAAAAGCATCGATATATTTCATCCCCAGCTGCAGTCCTTGTTTATTACCCCACCATCCGCGGGAATAATGACGGATCTCTTTCAACACAAACTCGTTGAAGAGCAGTTGACCGTAGAACTGTGTGGTATGGCCGACATTGGCCTTGAAGTCCAGTCCCACCGTGCTTTTATCAGGACTACCCGCCTGTTGTTGCGCGGAAGGTAAAAAAATGACGGGGTTGAGATAGGAAAATTCATAATGATCCGGTCTGCTAAAGACAATATTCTCATAAAGCCCCAGGGTAAGCCAGGGCGCGGCATTGACGGTGAGGTGATGAATGGTGGCGTATTTTTTTGGATACTGGTAGTCGCCGAGGGTATGCTGGTTGATAAGCTCCATAAAGATATTCTGGTAATTCAGCTTCCAGATCCGGAGGTTGAATTTCAGGAAAAGGTACGGCGCGGCGAAGTCGCTGAGAAAAAGACTGCGATAGCCATTGCCGATGAAGTTCTTGTCATATCCGAACTGGAAGTCGAAATATTTCCAGGCGTTGAAATAGATGGAAGCGCGGTTGTCATAATAGTCCACCCCCGTCTTTTTGAACGTCTTGTAATAACCCGCGCCCGGCACGCCATGGAATTGGGCGATCCTGTCCATTACGTATTCCGGTCCCCGCTCCTGGTTGTCCGTAAGATAGGCCGAAAAGCCCAGTTTCCCCGCGATAAGCCCCCGGATAGTAAGACCTTTGGAATTGAGAAAGACACGTTCCTTATTGCCCGTTTCATAAGACTGGGTCTGCTGAATGACAGGGTTCACGGCCATAAAAAAGTCCTTTTCGTTCACCTGGAAGAAATTAGCCTTGTCCTTATAAAAAGTATTCCACCAGGGCTTTTTACTCTGAAAGCTGTCTTTGTTCCTTTCGACCCATTCCGTATTGTTCATCAGCAGGGACTGGAGGTTCTGCCTGTCCACCGGTGAAATATGATAAATATCGTCGTACGGATAGAAATGGTACATGCTGTCGGCCAGTTCCGAGATACGGACTGCAATACGACGGCTGATTGGTTTGTCGGTGGTGATATTCAGCTCGGCGTCCCGTTGCTGCAGGATCTCCATTCTGTCCAGAAAGTGTTCAAATTTGGAGCCCTGGGGGAGAAAAGTGGACTGGGCGGAGGTAAGGACGGGTAGACCCAGAATTATCAGAAGTCTTACAATGGTTTTTATAAATTGCATAGAATTAAAGGGATCGAACTATTTGTTATGCATAATTATCTGATCAAGAACATTTCCATAGTTAACGAAGGTAAGATCATTACCGCAGATTTGTTGCTCAAAAACGGCCGGATCGAAAAAATAGCAAAGGGGATCTCCCCCGGCTTTGCTGTAATCGAGATCAACGGCGAAGACAAGTATTTATTGCCCGGGGTCATCGACGACCAGGTGCATTTCCGTGAGCCAGGGCTAACCCATAAGGCTACCATCTATACAGAGGCAAAAGCAGCCGTAGCCGGCGGCGTTACCTCTTTTATGGAAATGCCCAATACCCTCCCCCCCGTCTTTACGCAGCAGCTGCTGGAAGATAAATACGCCATCGCATCGCGGAGCGCCCTGGCCAACTATTCCTTTTATATGGGCACCTCCAATGACAATGCGGAAGAGGCGCTGTTGACCAATGAAAAGAAGACATCCGTGTGCGGGATCAAGATCTTTATGGGCGCCTCTACGGGCAACCTCCTGGTGGATAATTACCTTACCCTGGACAGGCTTTTCCGGGAAAGCGAAGTACTTATTGCCACGCATTGCGAGGATGAAAAGATCATCCGGCAGAATCTGGAGAACATAAAAAAAGAAGGCAGGGAACTGGTGGCAGCCGACCATCCCCGCATAAGGGATGTGGAAGCTTGTTTCGAATCTTCGCTCACCGCCATCCAGTTTGCAAAAAAATACGGGAGCCGGCTGCATGTATTCCATCTTTCCACCGAAAAAGAGATGCAGCTTTTTAGTAACTTACTACCCCTGGAGGAAAAGCGGATCACCGCGGAAGTCTGCGTACATCATCTGCATTTCACCAGCGATGATTACGCGACGTTGGGCAATCGGATCAAGTGCAACCCAGCCATCAAGGCGCCTCATAACAGGGAGGCTCTATGGAAAGCCTTGCTGGACGACAAGCTTGACCTGATAGCGACGGATCATGCGCCGCATACATGGGAGGAAAAGGGCGATATCTACGAGAAAGCGCATGCCGGATTACCGTTGGTACAACACTCCCTTTTGCTGATGTTGCATTATGTAAAAGAGGGAAGGATCAGCCTGGAGAAAGTGGTGGAGAAAATGAGCCATGCCGTGGCAAAGTGTTTTCGTATTGCCGAACGGGGTTATATCCGGGAAGGGTATTGGGGTGACCTGGTCATCGTAGACATGAACCAGCCATCCCGGGTCGAAAAAAGCAACATCCTGTATAAATGCGGATGGAGCCCCCTGGAAGGGTTCGGATTCCCCGCCACGGTCACCCATACCTTTGTCAATGGACATTTGGTTTATGGAAATGAGGGCTTTGATGAATCTCAATGGGGACAAAGACTCGCTTTCGAACTATAAGACTTTTATGGACATCGACAATACGACGTATACCGACCTTTCTCTTTTCAGCCAGGAAGAAGAATTCTCGATCTTTCATAAGCTGGACCTTACCCGTACCCAGGGCGGCAGGGATCAGTTGCTGGACTATTTTAACAAGCCTTTTGGCAGCCTGGGGCCGATCATGGAGACACAGCGGATCATTTCCCTTATATCCGACCAGGCAGAACAATGGCCGCTCACCATCAGTAACGGCACCATTATGGTGATGGAAAGATTCTATGAGACGGCCATCGACTCGATACCTCATTCTCACAATTTACCCGGAGCGCTGGCCTACAAGATCTTCCACGCCCCGGACTATTCGCTGGTGCGTTATTCCATCGGTCATTTTGCGGATTTTGTACGGGGTATGCACAAGTTGATCGATCTTTTGCATACACCTGCATGTCCCCCTATGCTGGCCGCCCAGCTCGAAAGGGCCCGGCGGCTGATGGACCAGGAGGTATTGCAATCCCTGGCAAAGACCGAGCCCAACACGAAGTTCAACCCCATACAGGTCATCCGCTATGGATATCACCTCAAGGAGAGGTTCAAGACCCTCATACAGGGATTGATCGAGATCTACAGTCGTCTGGACGCCTGGTATGCCATGGCCATGGCCGTCCGGAAATACCGGTTGAGCTTCCCCGTTTTCACCAGCGGCGATGACCCTTATCTGGAAGCCAGCGCCCTTTATCATCTTTTATTACCGGAGCCCATATCTTACGATATACAGTTGGATAAAGCCACCAATTTCCTTTTTCTTACAGGTGCGAACATGGCCGGGAAGAGCACTTTTATCCGGGCCGTAGGCGTGTCCGTATTCCTGGCTCATCTGGGAATGGGCGTGCCCGCCCGGGAAATGCGGCTAAGCCTTTTTGACGGCGTTCTGAGCAATATCAATGTAGTCGACAACATCGCCAAGGGGGAAAGTTATTTCTTCAACGAAGTACAGCGCATCCGGGATACCCTGATCAAGATCAGCGGCAAAAAGAAATGGCTCGTGCTGATAGACGAGCTCTTCAAGGGTACGAATATGCAGGATGCCATGAAATGTTCCACCACCGTGATCAAGGGACTCATAAAGATCCCCCAATCCTTATTTATTCTTTCTACCCACTTGTATGAGATCGGGGACGAGCTAAAACAATATCCCAACATCTCCTTCCGGTATTTCGAGACGGCGGTGAAGGATGATCAGCTGGAATTCAGCTATCAATTGAAGGAAGGCATCAGCAATGACCGTATTGGCTATCTGATCCTGAAAAGGGAAAAAGTGGTGGAGATGTTGGAAAAGCTGTGAAACGTTCTCGTGGAACCTCAGACAATTTTTTATTTTTTCCATCTTAATATTCTCTAGCTTCACCGGCTAAACTTATCCGATCGTCATGCTGGTGAAGACTTTTGGCAGTGCCGTGTATGGAGTAGAGGCGATTACCATCACCGTCGAAGTGAATGTAACGGAAGGGTTGCATACATTCATCGTGGGTCTGCCTGACAATGCAGTAAAAGAAAGTATCCAGCGGGTGGAAAGCGCCATTAAGACCAATGGCTTTTACATGCCCCGCACAAAATTAATAGTGAACCTCGCTCCGGCGGGTATCCGTAAGTCGGGCGCCGCTTTCGATCTGCCTATTGCCCTGGGTGTGCTGGCTGCCACTGATCAGATACCCGGCGCTCAACAGCTGGAGAATTTTACCATCATGGGAGAGCTGGGCCTGGGGGGGAGTATTCATTCCATCAATGGGGTTCTTCCCATTACTCTTCAGGCAAAACGGGAAGGTTTTAAAGGCGTGATCATCCCTCCGCAGAATGCCCGTGAAGCGGCTGTTGTAAAAGACTTTCCCGTGTTTTCTTTCACCCATATCCGGGAGGTGATCGAATTCTTTCGTAACGAATGCAGACAGCCATCGGCTCCTCCCATTCCATCCTTCACTACGTCCCATCAGCCCGAAGACCTTGACTTCAGTGATGTCAAAGGTCAGGGATATATCAAGCGGGCGCTGGAGATTGCGGCAGCGGGGAACCATAATGTGCTGCTCATCGGGGCGCCGGGCGCAGGCAAGACCATGCTGGCAAAAAGATTGCCCACCATCCTCCCGCCCCTGACCATGCAGGAGGCGCTGGAAACGACTAAGATCCACAGCGTAGCGGGCAAGCTGACCGAACACAGCGCCCTGATAACGCACCGGCCTTTTCGTAGTCCTCATCATACCATCTCCGGCAATGCGCTGGTAGGAGGCGGCAGCATACCTCAGCCGGGCGAAATATCGCTGGCGCATAATGGCGTACTATTCCTCGATGAATTGCCAGAATTCAACAGGTCTGTGCTGGAAGTCATGCGGCAGCCGATGGAGGATGGGAAGGTGACTATCAGTCGTGCCAGGGCATCCGTCGATTTTCCCGCCAATTTTATGTTAATGGCCGCTATGAATCCATGCCCCTGCGGCTACTATAATCACCCCGAAAAGGAATGCAGTTGTCATCCCGGGGCTGTACAGAAATATCTCAACAAGATATCAGGACCGCTCCTAGATCGCATCGACCTCCATATAGAAGTCGTGCCGGTTTCCTATACGCATCTATCCGGGGACAGCAGCGGTGAAACGTCAGCCATCATTCGCGAACGTGTAACAGCGGCCCGGGAATGGCAGACCAGGCGTTATAAAGGCCACATTAACAATGCGCAGATAACGGGTAAGATGATCAGGAAGTTTTGCCGCATCGACGCCGCTGGCGATCAGCTTTTACGGAATGCCATGTCCCGGCTGCATTTATCGGCCCGGGCCTACGATCGCATTCTCAAAGTGGCCCGGACCATCGCTGATCTGGCAGGTGCGGAAAATATTCAGCCGGAGCATGTGGCCGAGGCGATCCAATACAGGTGTCTGGATAGGGAGGGGTGGGGAGGATGAGGTTAGGCTATAAAACGAAAACCCGGAAGCTTGAAATGAATCAGGGGCTTCCGGGAACTATACGAGTCTAAAGGTAGAATTATTTTTTATTATTTCTTTCAACTTTTTTGCGTTTGTGCGATACGCGGTATGTTTAATCACCGACATTGTGGCAAAACTCCATATATTATTTCCGATGCTCTGCGAAAGTTGACCCCCTACGCTCATTCGAGGTTGGTGGCACAAATGGATTTTGGTTTCTGGCGGTATGCTTTTGCCCGTCACCAATTTTTTGCAGGAGGTCAGTCACTTCTTGCTATATTTCCGGCCAAACCAATCAGCACCCCTACTCACAGATATGATCACAGCTATATTTTCGCAGAGCTGGAAAAGGTTAATTTGTTTCGAAATCGGCTTGCTCATCATGAACCGGTTTGCTTTCTACCAGGGCATCCTAGAAAAGATATCGCCTTTTCACTTCACCATTATACATTAATACGTCAACTCTTTAAATGGATGCAAATTGACGAAGCCGCTTTGCTCTTTGGAATAGATCACATCAGCAAAACCCTGAAAGATATTGATAAGTTGTGAACCGACAAGTTCACCGTTGTTGCAAATTCCCGCGAAAGCCCTATTTTTATGGTGTTATCAGATGATACTGATTTGCCAACCATGTATCCATACGAGAATCTTTTAATTAAATCCCTGAAAGGAGAGATTTGGAAAGACGTCAGGGGCTATGAAGGATATTATCGGGTATCAAATTTTGGAAGGGTCAAATCGCTGGACCGGACCATCCCACACCCCCGGCTTTACCAGCAATTTGTAAAAGGGAGAATGTTGAAGCAGAAGGCAGTAAAGGATTACAACCGGTATGCCGGTGATGATATGATCAGTTTGCAGGTGTCCCTTGCTATTGAAAATACAAATCACTATCACAACGTCAGACGGCTTGTTTATGCAGCATTTAAAAAGAAAATTGATTTTAAAAAAGACGGTCTTTATGTGATCAATAAGGATGGTAATGGTTATAACAACCGGTTATCTAATCTCGAATTGGTTTCAAAAAGCAGCAAACAACGCCGGTCAATAGGCTTGGGAAGACAGAATTTTGAATACCTGAAAACCATTGACCGCTCCGGCTGGAAGAAAAATACATCCCGGATGATCCCGGTAAACCAATATACGTTTAAAGGGAGATTGGTAAGGAAATATGACAGTATCCGGCAGGCAAGTCTGATAGCACGGATAGATGCAAAAGGGATCAGTAATGCCGCAAAAGGGTTTTATAATGGCATTTGGAGCGGGTATAAGTGGAAATTTCCGGCCAGGAAAGGCAAATGAATGGTCAAAGGATATTTACCGGAGCTTACCAATCATTTTTCAACTTCTCATTCGTCCTCTCCGGCGCTCCTGCCGGGACCTCCCTCCAACCCGGATCATAATATACAAAGAAATAGATCCAGATGGCCCTAGACAACCGCATCAGCACCGGCTGCAATACCAGCAGCAGGAGGGCGTTCACCCCCAGCCACCAAAATAGCCGGCTATCCTGCAGGGACATCCCAATGATCACCTTCCAGGCTATAAAGCTCGCCACGGAAACCGCCACGGCCAGCGCATAGCTTACAAAGCCTGTCCCATAATAAAAACCGACCTCTATTTCAAAGGGCTGACCGCATACAGGGCAGGTCTCCGGCATTTTCATCATGCGTTTGAGATCGTATGGGTTTTTGTAGGTGAACATATCGCCCCTGCGGCAACGGGGGCATTTATTACGGAGGACGCTCAGGAGCAGTCCGGGTTTATGATGGTCGTTTGCAGCGCACATAAAAAAGGGCTTTTGATTACCCTGCTGCAAAGGTACCATGGGGGGTGCGGCGGGAGTTGCACTTTTGGGGGGATTTGTGGTAATTTTTATTTCAGATACAGGCTAAAAGCAAAACCAAAGAAGAGTTGGAAGCTAATACGCTAAAAAACATTAAGGAAGTGAATAAGAATTAGGATATTTTGAAAATTTTAAGCTTTCAAGTGTTAGACCTGGATTTGCAACAAATCCTAATTTCGTAAATGCATCAAGACTTAACGAGTTATTATCAAAATATACGTTAAAATTATCTAAGAGTAAAAATATTTTATGCGTAGGGTATAGAATCCCTGGAACATAATATGGATTATACACACCATAATATTTGATCAGGATCCATTGACCATTATTATGCTGCCGAAGAAATTCACCCAGCGCTAAGGCTGTATAAAAACGATCTTTTAAAGATAGTTTTTTATCACTATGCTTCAATTGCTCAATTAAGAAAATCAGTTTTTTATTATCGGAATGAGCAGCTACTGTATCTCCATTAACTATTGCATTTAGAAGATTTAGAATTTGATAAATTCTCTCTTTAATATTTATTAGATCAGTCTCATGTCGCTCATATATAGCCTGTTTAGGATTGTCAATAGGGAATCTATCGTTTATAAAATACCTTCTATAACATTCCAGATTTTGAAATAAAATACCTTGCTTATTCTCTGTCATATTATTGGGAAGAAGTGCTACTTGCCCCGATTGGAAATAATAAATATAACATAGATTAGTTTTCAGTTGCTCGTCAAAATCGTTCCAAGTTCTTGAATCTTTTATCAGCAAACTTTTTAGTTCAGAGACATCCAATATTTTATAACAATTAGTAGACATTATATAAATAAACATACAAAGAATGTTCAATTATTGATAAAATCATCCAACCGATCCCCAAAACCCTGTCCAGCAATTCTAAATTGATATATACCGTCTTCTATTTTATACTGTACCCTTATTGGGTTAGCATGTATGTGAAACTTGCGCGCAGCCTTCTTAATATTTTTAATATTACTAATACCGTATGTGGATACCACTGTAAATATCGGGTAATATCCCATCGCTATATATTCCGATTGCCGTGAAGCTAAGTTAGAAATGTGTCCAAATATTCATTCAGAACATTCCACCCCGGAGAAGGACATACGAAGGACAACATCGTCGTGTGGTTTGAAAAGGAAAAAGTATTGTATGGCGGATGTTTTGTCAAAAGCGCCGAAACGCAGAACCTTGGCAATCTCGCTGATGCTGATACGGAAGCCTGGTCTGCATCCGTAAAGAAAACGATACAGGCTTTCCCCGACCCAGCCTATGTCATTCCCGGGCATCTGGGATGGACGGACAAGGAGGCATTACTGCATACATTAAAGCTGCTGGAAACATATAGACAGGCAACCCCTTAGCTTATTTCTTTTCTGCAACTGTGACGAGGGATAATCCCAGTTTGTGGAAGGTGAGTCGGTCTGCCAGGCGCAGCAGGGGCACCAGCTTGCTGTAAAGCCCTACTTGTTTCGAGGACATTTCCTTCCTGCGAAGGATAGTACCGATAAGCCACCAGCCAAATATTCCCGCCAGGTTAAAATATTTCGTCCTGACAATGCTAAATTGTCCCGACAACGCTTTTCGCATGGAGCTGGGTGTGTACCTGCGGAAATGGTCCAATCCTTTGTCCAGGCAGTTGTAGAGGGAAGGCCATGCCGGCACCAGCAGGATCAGGCGCCCGCCGGGTGTGAGCAGTTTATGACAATTACTGATGGCCTGGCTTTCTTCTTTGATATGCTCTATTACGTTCAGGGCAAACACTGTATCAAAAGTACCTAGCAGCTCTGCATAAGTAGTTCCAAATTGCCGGTCAGCCAGATCAATGGAATAAATGCCCTTTACATATGGCTCTGCGCCGAATTTCTTTTGCAGCAAATGGTAATAGACAGGGTCATAATCGCTGATGGATAATGGGATCTTTTGCCCGATACACAAGGTTGAAATATTACCGATCCCGCTGCCGATCTCAAGGATATTCCCTTTCAGATAGAGGCGGATATCCCCGAACATCCACGCATTAAAGTGACGCGCATGTTCAAGTGCAAGCAAAGTAGAGAACCCGGTCGGTATCTGTTCGTCGCTTATCGTATGTTTCATATCAGGCGATCTTTTTCGCCACGCTTTGCGCCTGCTGCCGGAATACAGGGCTGTCCACCGGTACCGGCTTATCCTTGTTGAAAAAAGAAGAGAACATCAGGACAACGGTTTTGGCCATGATCTTACAATCCAGTCTCAGGCTGACATTGCGTACATAATACGCATCCCATTGATAACGTCGGAAAATACTGTGAAATGTCGTGGCTGGTCCGCGATAACCCCTGACCTGGGATAACCCCGTGATACCCGGCCTTACAAGACTGCGAAAGGTATAATTGTCGATAACAGAAGAAAACTCTCGGATATCCTTCAGCATGTGTGGACGGGGTCCCACGATGCTCATATCTCCTCTAAGTACATTCAAAAATTGGGGGAGTTCATCCAGACATGTATTCCTTAGAAAATAACCCACGCGGGTCACTCTGGGGTCATTTCGTGAAGCCCGGCGGCTGTCGGCCGCATCATTCACATACATCGTACGGAACTTATAACACCAAAATGTCCTGTTGCCCAAACCCGCCCGTTTTTGTTTAAAGAAAACAGGGCCTCTGGAGGTCAGCTTGATCACCAGGGCCAGCAAAGGGAAAAATAGAGGATAAATAAGTAAGATAACAAGCAGAGAAGCAACGACATCCATTGCTCGCTTCATGAGCAAATAAGGAGTTCTTTCTGACATCTGCTCATAGGAAGCTTTCTGACGCTCACTCTTCCGGGTCACAGGACTATACAGGGCCGACTCAACCAAACTACTACGCATGTTACGAAGGAATGGGTTTTTACAATTTTAACACTTTCTATTACTAACAACACCTGCCGTTGGTCCGACCAACAAAACCACCCCGCAGGCCATGGATCTTACTCTTATTTATTTAATATAAAAGCAGATACAATAACAATGCCATGGAAACACGACAAAACTTTCATATGGCCTGGCAGAATCTTCGGTAAAAGAATAACAGTTCTGTGCTCTTTGACAATGTTTTGTTCTAAAACGTTGCTCGGAGTATTTAATTATGTGCATCACAATCCCTTATCTTTCACATTTCTTTAGCACACCCATTGTCAATTCATACACGGTTATAGGTCATAACAGCACGTTTATAGAGCAGAACGACATAGACTGAAAAATGGAGTCCGGGATTAAAAAGCGGTTAATTAATGAATTGTTAATTCATCGCCCCCCTGGGTTCCGCCCAATCTTGTCCCACCATGGCACCTGCATGTGCACCCAGGGTCACTGACTTCCCTGATACATACTTAAGTGTTTGCATGGCAGTGCAATGGATGACCCAAAGGTCCAGCAAAAAATAGGCATTGCGGACATAAAATGCATCCCACTGATACCTGCGGAAGATAAGATCAAAGCTCCGGGCAGGACCACGGTATCCCTTTATCTGCGCCAGGCCTGTGATGCCGGGCTTTACGAGGTGGCGAAACTTATACCCTTCTACAAAACGCGAAAACTCCATACAATCCTTATGCATATGCGGGCGGGGGCCTACAATGCTCATATGTCCCGCCAGTACGTTGAGAAACTGGGGCAACTCATCCAGGTTGGATTTGCGCAGCAGCCGGCCGATACGGGTAATACGGGGATCGTCCTCTGTAGCCTGACAGGTATCCGCCTCCGCATTAACATACATTGTGCGGAATTTAAGACACGGGAACGAGCGACCGAGAAAGCCGACCCTGCGCTGGATAAAGAACACCGGCCCGGAGGACTCAAGCCGGATCAATAAGGATAGTAAGGGAACAAGCCAGCTGAGAAAGAATACAACGATCAGTAGGGAAATAACGATGTCGAATATCCGTTTAACAAAAAAAAACGCATATCTGCCATGAAAATAGGCCCTTGACGCATTGTTATACCCTACAATTTGTTGCCTTTTCCATTCGATTGTTTCTGTATCAGCCGGGATTTCCATGTTAGAATCAGGTTTAAAGTATACAAAAAATTCTGCTACAAGTCTTTAACGCTTTCTCATGGGCTGGCTTGAAATCACCCTATAACTCTATCTGTATAATATTATTTTGTCAGCCGCTGAAAAAAACCTGTATTCACTCAATTTAACGCCCTTTTAAATGTCCTAAAGACACCGGTAAGCACCTTATTGCATAAATTGATATGATATTCTATTCTTAGATATTACAGGCAAGCGAAAAGCTTATAATGCTGATGAAACCTTGCTTTACAGGCGCAACGCAAAGGTAGGTATATTCAATTATATATTACCATTATTCACTAATATTGCATCCTGATCCATATATCACATCCGGTGATATGCCGGTGCCCTCTATCAAGGTATGATCCAAAAAAAATTCTTCAGAGACCTTTCCGCCACTACCTTACAGGTCGTATTCAATCAATTCTTCGGGTTATTGATCTTCTATCTGTTGTCCAGGCTGCTTGATAAATCCGACTTTGGAGAATTGAACTGGTCGGTGGCGGTGACCTGGGTAGCTACCACCATACTCAGCTTTGGGACCGATGTGCTCATCGTCAAAAGGATCGCCGACGGTAATGATGCAGGCAGGATGGGCGGTCTGCACATTAGTCATACATTGCTGGCGGCATTGGTCTTCTCGCTGGTAGTGCTGGTTTCCCGGTTGTGCTTCCCGGTTTTCTTCCGGCAACATTATCTGCTGATAGCCGTCTCGGTCAGTGCCCTGGTGACTTTTTTTTCCAGCCCTTTCAAACAAGTGGCCAACGGCAGGGAGGCCTTTCGTAACCTGGCCGTCATGACGGTCATGGGCAATCTTGCTAAAGCCTTTCTTCTCTCGCTTGCAGCCTTGTTGCATCTGTTCACTATCCGGAATGTAGTAGGCATATATATCATCGCATCCATGGCGGAATGGGCAACAGGCGCATGGCTTATTTTTAAGCAAATGGGCAGACCACTCAGACCCCATTGGGATAGCAGCAGTTATTCGGCGCTGTTAAAAGAGTCCTTGCCGCAGCTGGGCGTGATATTATTCGATTCCGCGCTCGCTCGCGTGGATTGGATCATTTTGGGGCTGGTAAAAGGCCCGGCTTCTATCGCCGAGTACTCCTTCGCATATAAAATATTCGAGATATCGAGATTGCCCATGCTGGTTCTTGGTCCTTTGATCCTGCCGAAATTCGTACGGTACTTCAATGACAACGGAGGCCTCCTGAGCACAAAAAAGGATGAACTGCGATTGCTGCTCAAAATAGAGATTGCCATTGCAGTGCTCATACCATTGTTCTTCAACATAACCTGGACGCCGCTGATAGGATGGATAACCGCCGGGAAATATGGGGCAGTGGACGCTCCTATATATATGTTACTGTCCTTTTGCGTCCCTTTGCACTATATCAACAACTTCCTGTGGACGATGGCCTTTGCTCAAAAGCAGTTGAAGTTGACCTTTTATATCACCATCGTCGTCTCCGTGCTCAACCTCGTACTGAACCTGCTGCTCATACCAGCCCTATCCACGCAAGGGGCTGCCATTGCATTTGTGATCAGTACTATCGTACAACTACTGTTGTACAAGTTTTTTGTGAACCAACAGCAATTATCCGTTCCCCTGGCCCCGTTATTCCTCAGCATCGGCATCGCCGCTGCCTGTCTGTATATCTCCTGGTCGGTTTGTCAAAATCTGGCAGGTAAATTGTTGCTCGGCATAGGAGGTTATATGCTGCTGCTGTTTTTCACAGGAATGCTGCGGATATCGGATATCCGCAAGGTTGGCCTGGTGTTGACGAAATAAGGAAGCGTTCTATGAACGCCTGATTGACATGAAAATATTATTGATATGTGAAGAATATCCCCCCGGTAAGAGCGGGGGCATCGGCACCATGGTCCAGACCCAGGCGCGCGAAATGGTACGGCAAGGTCATGACGTTTACGTGGTCGGGCTCTATATGCATGGATATGGTCAGTCCGGTTACGAAGAAGATAATGGCGTCAGGGTCTGGCGTCTCCGTTACTATACCGATATTGGTCTTATCCGCAATGATTTCACCGCCAGGGACAAATGGCGATGGCGGCTGTTGAAATGGTCGATGTTGCTGCAGATAGATACCCTGCTCTCTGTAAAGAGATTATTTCGTTTTATTCACCGCCTGATACGGGAAGAACATATCGACATCATTGAAATGCCGGACTGGAATACCTTCTTCCAGCACAGCTTTATCAGGATCAACATACCCCGGTTCAGCATACCGCTGATGGTCAAATTCAACGGCTCGCATTCCTATTTCCTGCAGGAACTGGGCCTGCCGGTGAAAAAATACGTATACGCTTCCGAATACGCGCTGATGCGTCGCGCCGAAGCGCTGAGCTCCGTCAGCCAGTACACAGCAGCTGTCACTGCCAGGCTCTTTCATATCGAAAGATCCATAAAGATCCTTTACAATACGATCCATCTGCCGGATGTCAAAACAGGACAACCTTTACCCAACATTATTTTTACAGGGTCGCTGATCTATAAAAAAGGCATCCATTCCCTGCTAAAAGCCTGGAATATCGTCGCAGCAAAATTCCCGGGCACCACGCTCGATATATTCGGGAAAGGCGATGTAGCCGGCCTGCATCCCCTTCTCTCCTCCACTGCGGCCGCATCGGTAAATTTCAGGGGACATGTGCCGCGTGACGTGCTTTTCGAAGCGTTTTCCCGGGCGACGGCAGCCGTATTTCCCTCCTATTCTGAATGCTTTGCATTCGCCCCTCTGGAAGCAATGGGGGCAGGCTGCGCAGTGATCAATACCTCCCGGGCTTCCGGCGGAGAACTCGTTACCAACGGGGTCAACGGGCTGCTGATCGATCCGGATGATATTCAACAGATAGCCCAGGCCATACTGCTCCTCCTCGAAGACGCTCCAAAAAGGGCGTCCCTCGCCGCAGCAGGCAAAAGAACAATAGCCGAACAATTCACCATAGAACAATCCGTTCCCCAACATATTGAATTTTATAAAAAAATCATCTCGGGGCAGGATCTTCATTCTTCCAAAAACCGATCATAATGAAAAAGACCTTACCCTTTGTTTTCGCAGAGCTCCAAAAGAAGCTCCATCTGCCGCTGCTGGCATTCCTGGTCACTTTTACCATTGACAAGGTGCTCTTGAAATTCGCCGGCATTGCGCTGATCTATATATTACATCCCGATTTTTCATTCCGGAAGAACATCCGTAAGATCCCAATGTTCTACCTGCTGCTGATAGCGCTGGGGATCGTACAATTCGTCCTTTTCAACAAGGATTTCAGCAAAGGACACTTCGTTGCGTTTACGCTTGGATGCATCTTCTGGCTGCTGGCATTCCTGGCCCTCCACCAGTTCCGCACCATCATCGACAGCACCGATGAACCCAGGATCCATCAAACCCTCCGGGTCTTTTTTATCATCAATGCCGTCATTTCGATGGCAAACCTGGGTGCCGCAATCTGGCATTCAGGTGTAATCGATCCCTACAGGCTGATCTATGTGCCGATGTATGGCAACTCTACAGGCGACCTGATCAAAGGTCTTTTTAGCGGCCCCTCCTTCCTCAACATGATGATCAATGCATTTCTTACCTTTTACTTCTTGTATAAAAAGGATTTCAGGATGGCCTTCCTGGCAATGGCCGTTACCTTGCTTACCACCAGCAATTTCTGCAACCTCATCTTCGTCCCTGTGCTCCTGGCCTGTCTTCTCTTTAATAAGGACAGACAAATAAAGCGGGGGGTAGCAGCCTGTGTCGGCATGATGATATTTTTTTATGCCGTAATAGCACCCAATAATTTCAGATATCTCGGCGACTCCCTGTTTGTATCCAAGGCACACCAGAGGGAACTGCTGGAGTATCTGGAAAAGACCGCTGCCTCAGATAGTTTAAGACGCGCCCTCCTTAGATTGGAAAATGATACCTCGATACACCTTACGCTGGATCAAAAATATGGCAAGGTGAAAGCCTTTAAAGAGACAGGCGCTTATCTGGTCAGCAGTCCCAGAGCAGCGCTCTTTGGCGCAGGCATGGGCAATTTTTCTTCATTCCTGGCGCTGCGGATGTCTCATATCAATAAGGAAGAAGGATCCAGGATCTTCAATGAGCTGCCCGTCTACATCGCACCTGAATTTTATAATAATCATTATCAGATATATAGATCCACTTATGCCCTTCCAAAGGAATTCCATTCCATAAAACATTTTCCAAACAGCTTTGTTAATCAATTGCTGGGAGAATACGGCCTGGCAGGCCTATGTCTGTTCCTCCTTACCTATTGCTGGTTTTTTGTCAGGCATTATCGCCGGCTTTCATATGGTAAATATCTCTTATTTTTGGCGGGTGGTTTCCTGTTATTTGATTATTTGTTTGAATATTTGTCGGTCATGTCCATCTTCGAGCTGTTAATGCTGTTGGATATGCGTACAACTAAATAATATGCATCAACCGCTGGTCAGCATAATCGTCCCCAGTTATAACTATGCACATTACCTTGGGCAGACATTGGAGAATGTCCAGGCCCAGGAATACACTGATTGGGAATGTCTCATTGTGGATGATGGTTCCACCGATGACACGGATAAGGTGGCTGCATCCTTTGTGAACACAGACCCCCGCTTCCGGTATATCCATCAGCATAATAAAGGATTGTCGGGTGCCAGGAACACAGGTATCGCCCATGCACGTGGCGCCTATATCCAGTTCCTCGATAGCGATGATCTTATTCATCCTTCCAAACTGAAGGAACAGGTGGCCATCCTGCAGGCCGGTGAAGACATCGACCTCACCTACGGGAAAAGCTTTTTCTTTCATACGTCGGATCCCGGCAAATTTTATCCTTCCAGGCGATTGTCTGACAAACACCCATCCGGGGGCCTGCAGGTCAGCGGTCAGGGACGGGAAGTGCTGAAGAAACTGCTGGTCAATAATATCATGGAAGTCAGCTGTGCGCTGCTGAGAAGACGCCTGGTAGAGCAGGTCGGTCCTTTCGACGAAACTTACAGGAGTTATGAGGACTGGCACTACTGGATCCGGTGCGCCCTCAACAATGCCCGTTTTGACTACAGCCCGGTGAAAGGAACAGAGACTTACATCCGCACCGGCCATCAAAGCATGATGTCCAATAAAAAAAAGCTTACCCAGCACGGTATCCGGGTCCGCAAATATCTGCACGGACATATCAATACAGCCATGCGGATCTATAATTTCGGGAGGCTTTTAAAGTTATATACCAGGAAAGCCTTTTCAATATACTGACCCTTCATGAAAAGCACCGCTATCATTATCGTTAACTGGAATGGTTGGAAGGACACGGTGGAATGCCTGGAAAGCTTCGACTGGCCCCTGACGGACGCAGATATTTATATCGTGGACAATAAATCCACCGACGATTCTGTTAAACAGCTGGAGAATTGGCTTGGAAGCCACTCACCCGGCTATATTGCCTGCACCCCGGCTCAACTGGACATACATGCCGACGCTCCGGCCCCCGTTACCCTGGTGCTCAATACTGCCAATCAAGGCTTTGCAGGAGGTAATAACGTCATCCTGCGATATTTGCTTCGGTCTGGTCACTATCGGTACGCCTGGCTGCTGAATAACGACACGGTCGTGAAAAAGGATAGCCTTCAACACTTGCAGGAATACCTGCAAAAGAACGATACCTTTGCATTCGCCGGCTCGGTGTTGCTGGATTACGCATATCCTGAGCAGATACAGTGCTGTGGTGTCAGGTACTATAAATACCTGGGGGTATCCAAGCTATATATGAAGGACAGGATCTGGAAAGAGGTGGCGGAACTGCCCCCCTCCCTCCCACATCCGACCGATTACTTCCAAATAGGGGCCAGCCTGCTGGTAGACCTTGCCCGGCTCCCGGAGATCGGGTTTATGGATGAAGCCTATTTCATGTACTCGGAAGAGGCCGACTGGCAAATCAGGGCAAGGAAAATGGGATATTGCAACGGTTTGTCCTGGAAAAGTGTCATTTACCATAAAGGCACCGTCAGCACAAAAGGCAGAAAACACCTGTTTTTTTATCATTATAACAGAAGCGCCATCATCCTGGCGAGAAAGAATTTCGGCAGGGTGGCGGCATTGACAGCAAGCTTCGCATTGACAGCAATAACCATGTTAAGGACCAAATTCCGATTAAAAGAATCCCTGTACGGCCTGAAAGGTATCCTATCTGGCTGGCAGGCAGCTCGTTAAAGCTTATAAAATCGAATGAAAAAAGTACCTCTTTTTGGGTTCGAATTCTGGAATGCCTCTGATGAAGAAGAAGTCGTGGAATTCCTCACAGGCGCCAGAAGACCCGAACTGTTCATAAGGGACAATATCAATTTCCTGATCACCCCTAATGCCTTTGAAATTGCGGAATACTATACCCGGTATGGACAAATGCTTCGCTTTTTCCAGGGCGCGGGTGTAGTGCTGGCGGATGGAATGCCCATCGTATGGCTTAGCAAGCTGAATAAAAAGAATGCGCTGAAAAACAGGATCACCGGCAGCGATCTTTTTCCCGTGCTGTGGGAAAGAATAAAACAGGATAATAAAAAAGCCTTTTTTATCGTTTGTGACCATTCCATCGGACAGAAATTGAAGGAAGAGCATCCACTCGCCGAATACATCGTACCAGACTTTTTCCCTGATAATGGAGATGCCTATATCGAAAAGTTTCTGGACAGCCATATCGAAGAGATCAGGGCTTTTCAGCCGGAATATCTCTTCATCGGTATCACACTGCCCAAACAGCAAAAGATCGCCATGCGGCTGCATCACCTGCTGAGCGGCAAAGTCGGCTTCAACTGTCTCATCGCCACCCTGGGCGCCTCTTTCGAGTTTTACTTCGGGCTTAAAAAAAGAGCCCCCGCCTTCTTCCAGAAATCAGGGACTGAATGGCTTTACCGCTTCTGGCAGGAACCAAGACGGACCTGGCGCAGATATACCATTGGTAATCTGGTGTTTATGCGCATAGCAATAAAAGAGTTATTCAAAAGACCCGAATGGAGCACACTTAACAGTAACAAAAATGGGATGGGTCAACCTTAATATCCGGGAAAAGATACAATTAACAGGCATTTGTTTGTTTTTACTTACCCTGCCTTACAACCGCGAGATCAACCAATTGTTCCTGGTCTTGTTCCTGCTGTCCAGTGCGCCGTGTATCAACAGGTCAAGCTGGCAAAGAAACAAAAAGGCCATTTTTATATTCACCGCTATCTTCGGGATAGTGCTACTGTCCTGTTTGTATGATCCCGACCTGACGCTGGCCTTAAAAAAGGTGGAGATCAAACTGGCGCTGCTGCTGGTTCCCTTCATTTTCGGCGCCAGTTACACACCGTCCAACTATAAGAATGACGCTATCTGGATCGCCTTTATCACAGGCGTCTGCTCCGCGCTCCTCTACCTCCTGGTCTACTTCATCATCCATATGCGGGGTCTTCACCTTCCTGTATCGCAATGGCTGAAACAACAATACCTCAACCATCAATATTCGAAACCGATAGATATCCATGCCGGGTTCTTCTCCTGCTATGTATCTCTTTGTCTGTTTGCCCTCATCTCCTTCCTGTTCAAAAAAAGCGATCGGTTTATCCGGACCGGTATCCTCCTGCTGATGGCATTATGCCTCATTTCCCTCTTCCTGCTCACCTCCCGCAGCGTGCTTATCCTCACTTTTGGATGTCTGCTTTGCTTCACACCATTCGTCCTGAAAAGAGTCAGCTGGTACGCCAGCGCTACGTTTGGACTGGCGGCAGCGGGGCTGATCTATTTCTTTATGACGAGGAGCAATTATTTTGAAGAGCGTTTCACTGGCGAGCTGAATAAGGATGTAAAGCTCTCCCAGCTGACTCATGCTGTGGAAGATCACTCCAACGATCTAAAGGGAAGCATTTTGAAAAATGATGGCACCAGGATCGAGCGTTGGGTGGCTTCCATGGAATTGATCAAAAAAAGACCGCTGCTGGGCTACGGGGCAGGGCAGGAAAAGCCACAGCTGTGGAAGAAATATGAAGAACTGGGGCTGACGGTTTCACTGGAGCAACATTACGATTCCCATAATCAGTTCATTTCCTATACCATTACCTCCGGCATATTGGGATTGATCGCCTTTGTTGTCCTGTTGGTCTTCGCCTTTATACATGCCTTCCGCGCCAGAAGTTTCCTGTATATAACATTCCTTATCCTCGTTACAGGCACCTGTCTGATAGACACCTTCCTCGAAGTCAACAAGGGTGTGTTCTTTTTCGCTTTTTTCAACGTTTTTCTATACATGACCAGCCCGGTAAGCCCAAAGGCCAGACCTGCAGGTCAGGAAGGCCTTTTAGTACCTTTTCATAGACCCTGATGGCCGCATATTCATGAGTATACACAATTATAAAAAATATATACCTGTCGCAGTCGCATTGGCCGGGTTTTTATTCGACGTGCTGGCGTTTTATCCCGGGTTCATGTCGCCCGATACGTTCGATCAATACAACCAATCCCTGCATTTTCATTATACGGACTGGCATCCGCCGGTTATGGCGGCTTTCTGGAGCTTGCTGAATTTTATTCACCGCGGCCCGCAGTTGATGTTTATCTTCCAACTTATTTTGCTGTGGAGCAGCTTTTACTTTTTGGCCAGCTCCTGGTTCAGCGGCCGCAAATCTTTCCTGCTGCTGCTTTTTGTAGTATTCCTGGCGCCCTATGTACAAAATTTTGCGGGTTATATCATTAAAGACGCGCAGATGGCGCTGAGCTGGTTGTTGGGCGTTTCCATTATCCTGTATGCCGGCTACGGGAAAAGACGGATGGTATGGTGGGAAGCCGCCCTGTCGCTCATCTTGATCTTTTATGGTTTTGCCGTAAGGATAAACGCCTTCCCCGGCGCTATACCCCTGTATTTTTTATGGGTCAGAAATATGGCCGGGCAAAGAAAAACATATGTACAATATGGGTGGACTATCTGCCTCCTTACGACAGGAATGCTATTGCAGGCCTTTTTGAACACAGCGGTGTTTAAGCCCGAGAAAACATACCCGGAATATAAAGCACTGCTTTTTGATATTGCCGGTATACAGGTTGCTACCGGAAAATCTTATTACCCGGAATTTATCACCCGTTACAAGGATTTCGATTCAGGATACATACTTCAGCATTACAATACCGCCACGTTCGACAATATATGGTGGAACCCGGAACAAAAAAAGCTCTTTCCCGATTTGAATAAAGAAAAAAGGGCATTGGTAATAAAAAGCTGGAAAGAAGCGATTGTACACCATCCGGGTGCTTACCTGCGAAACCGCTTCGATGGTTTTTTGTGTTACCTCCGGATAAAAAAACGGCCGGGGGTTGCTTTTTTCTATTACTTTTACCCGCTTATTTATCCCAACCCCAACCCTTATGGGTTTGTGTTTAATAAAAACATCCTCACGCGTGGCAGCCTCAGGATCTTCGAATACCAGCGGTATATGCCCTATATGGAGCCCTGGTTTTGGGCATTGTTATCCGTTGTTCTGCTTTTTCTTATAACGCGGTTGCCTGGCTCATCTCCTGTAAAAGTGAGCTGCTTTTGCATAGTGGCATCGGCATTTCTGTACCTGGCGCCACAGTTTTTTATATTCCAGATCGATACGGATTTCAGGTATTTTTACTGGATGTGTATTGCCAATGCGCTGCCGGCAGCCCTGCTGTTAAGGGACCGGATTTGAATATCTCAGGTCTCTCTTCCAGGCACTGACAAGGCTTAGAAAAAAACCCGCCATAATACAGCCGATGCTGCGATCAAGCCAGGTCTCGGTGCTCATGGCAGTAGTAAAAGCGAGAATGATAAAGAGTCCCAGTCCGTCATGAGCTCTGGAGCTGGCGAGCAAAGGCAGCAGACAATATCCCAGCACGAACGCCAGCAGCCCGAATATGCCCAGGTTACAGAGCACATCCAAATAGGTGTTATGCATGTTCAGGCGGGTCTGTATGGCATAAGTAAATTGCCGCTCTTTGAATATCTCTATCAGTTTGTCCTCCTTGTCCCCCAGCGGAACACCCGTCACCGGATGCCGGCGGAAAAGCTCCCAGCCGCAGTTCCATACGGAAAACCGGACATTGGTGCCGTTCAACTGATCGGAATTCCGCTGCGCACTATCCCGCGCCTCCCCCGCCCGGCTGTAATAATTGGCATTTTTTAGTTCCTTGAATCGGTTGGCTGTACGGGGGAAAGCCTGCAGCATCCAAAAGGTGCCCGCCACGAGCACGGCTATCAACATGGCGCCCCGCACGAATTGCCGCGATCGCCCGTAATGCCAGATGGTAAAAGCCACAAAACCCGCATACAGAGTAAGGATGGACGTTCTGCTGGCCAGCATGTAATGAAAGACGACCAGGAATGCAATGCTTAAAAAGACAAGGCCTTTATACTGTATGGCAAAAGACTGCTTTTGCAGCAGATATACATACGTGAAAAGAGACAGGTTGACAGCCATTGCCACATACACCGAAGGCCGGCCGATGGCCTCCGTTAGATTGTCATCATAAAGGTCCCCGGCATTCCCTGTCCGGCTATACTGGAACAAGGCATAGATCATACAGGCCGCCGCCGCAACGGTGGTAAAAAAACAATAGGACAACAATATCCTGTCCTTTAGCTCCTCCCTGATATACAGAGAGCCGATACACACGGGAAAGACCAGCAGGGGCAGCCGGCGCACGAGCAGAACCATCCCCTCCTGCTGATTGGCTGACAACAATGCGCTGACGGCAAGCCACACATAAAAAAGGAACATCAGCCATATCTCTTTCCTCTCCTTCAGCAACAAGAGCTTCTCCTGCACCGTATTGTAATACAAGCTATGTATCAATGCCGCACCAATGAGGATATTGTTGATCACTGGCATATCGGGAAGGAACAGGGATATATAAAATGCCGAAACCAGCCAATAAAAGATCTTTTCTTTCTTTAAAAAGACTCTGCCTGTCAGGTCCAGTAAAAGCAGCGATTTCATTAAATGGTTGACTTTTGGCGTTGGTAAGATTCCCGGCAAATGTACAGTCTAAACTTTACCTGACAATATGGTGTTAAAACAAGTGTTTGCCGCTGGTATCGTAACTTAGCGACTAACAAGATTAAAATAATTCCTAATAAAAGAAAAAGCCCGGTCAATGAAAATACTGTTGCTATATCTTAAACCCTACCGGTGGCTGGTGGTCCTGGCCCTGTTCATGGCCGCCATTAACCAGACCTTTTCCATGCTGGACCCCTTCTTTTTTGGCAAGATCGGCTTTGATAAACTGGCATTTCATCCCCACGAGACAGGGCATTTCGATGCGGGCAAGAAGTGGGTCAGGGAGGGTACAAGAACCCAATCCCAATTTATCTGGGATACGATCAAATTCCTGGGCATCATCATCGGCGTGGCCATGGTTTCACGTATCGCCAAGGCCTTCCAGGACTATTTCGGGAATGTCATCGTCCAGAAGTTCGGCGCCACCATCTTTACCGACGGGCTCCGCCATTCCATGGCCCTTCCCTTCAGCGAATTCGAAGACCAACGCAGCGGCGAAACCCTCTCCACCCTTTCCAAGGTACGCACCGACACGGAAAAGTTCATCATCGCCTTTATCAATACCCTCTTTGGCATCATTGTCGGGATCGTCTTTATCTCGATCTATTCCTTTACCCTCCACTGGGCTATCATGCCCATCTATGTCCTCGGCATGATCCTGCTGTCCCTGCTGACCAGTATTCTCAGCAAAAAGATCAAACGGATACAGAAAACCATCGTCGCAGAAACCAACGCGCTGGCGGGCAGCACCACCGAATCCCTGCGTAATATCGAGCTCGTAAAAAGCCTGGGATTAAAAGAACAGGAAGTAACCCGTCTCAACAACAATACCTTTAAGATACTGGCCCTGGAACTCCGTAAAGTAAAGAGCATCCGGGCCCTCAGTTTTATACAGGGCACATTTGTCAATTTCCTCCGGCAATGTATCATGTTCCTTCTTCTCTGGCTGGTATTCAAGGGCAAGCTGACCCCGGGCGAAGTGTTGACCATGGTATTCTATTCCTTCTTCATCTTTGGCCCCCTTCAGGAACTGGGCAATATCATCCTTACCTACCGTGAAGCCGAAGCCTCCCTTATCAATTTCCACAACCTGATGCAGAAAAAACCCGAGATGCCGCCCGCCGAACCCCGGCATTTAGGCCCGGTGAAGACCCTGGCCTTCCAGGATGTCGTCTTTCGTCATCAGACGGCCCATCATAACGCCATCGACCACATCAGCTTCGACGCCAGGGTGGGCGAGACATTGGCATTTGTCGGCCCTTCCGGCAGTGGCAAGAGCACCCTTATGAAATTACTAGTAGGGCTTTACCGCCCCAGAGAAGGAAAAATTCTCTACAATGGGATGGATGAGACGGTCATTGATTTTGACGACCTGCGTAGACAGATCGGGTTTGTCACCCAGGACACCCAGCTGTTTGCCGGCACCATTAAAGAAAACCTCCTGTTCGTAAACCCCGCAGCGACAGAGGCCGACCTGACGGAAGCCCTGGGAAAAGCCAGTTGTACGACCCTGCTGGCACGCGCCGAGAAAGGCATCGATACCCTCATCGGGGAGGGGGGGCTTAAACTTTCCGGCGGCGAGAAACAACGTTTGTCCATTGCCCGGGCGTTGCTGAGAAAACCAAAGTTGCTGATCTTTGACGAAGCTACATCCGCGCTTGACTCGCTGACCGAAGAAGACATCACCCGTACCATCCGGGAGATCTCTTCCAGGGGCGATCAGATAACAATTCTGATCGCGCATCGTTTATCTACCATTATGCATGCAGACAGGATCTATGTGCTGGAAAAGGGAGAGGTGGTGGAAACAGGCGCCCATGGTGAGCTATTGGAGGAAAAAGGCCTCTATTACGCCATGTGGAGACAGCAGATCGGCGAAAGGAAATATGCAACAATAAAAGCTACATGACAGCCCTATCCGTCGTAATTATTACTTACAACGAGGAGAAAAATATAGCACGCTGTATGCAGTCGGTAACGCCTGTTGCCGACGAGGTCATCGTATTGGATTCTTTTTCCACGGATAGGACGGCTGCCATTGTCCGGCAATTAGGGGGATGTCTGCACCAGCGGGCCTTTTCGGGTTACGGCTCACAAAAGAATGCCGCCGCCTCGCTGGCCTGTCACGACCATATCCTGTTTTTAGACGCCGATGAACTGTTGAGCGAAAAACTTTGCGAAAGCATCCTCCGGGAGAAGAGCCAGGGGTTTCCTCAGGATTGCTACCTGATGAACCGGCTCAATAATTACTGCGGACAGTGGATCCGGCATGGCAGCTGGTATCCGGACAGAAAGGTCCGCCTGGCTCACCGGCAAAAGAGCGCCTGGAGCCTTGACATCGTCCACGAATCCCTGGTCCCGGATAAGGATGCAAGTGTCGGTCTGCTCGCCGGAGATCTGCTGCATTATACCTATTCAAATTATGATGATCATGTGGAAAAGAACAATCGTTATAGCCGGCTTTCCGCGCAGTTGCTGTTTGAGAAAGGAAAAAATGTCAACTGGGTCAAGATCGTCATCAACCCTTTCTGGGCCTTCTTCACCAGTTATTTTCTCCGGGCGGGTTTTTTAGATGGGTTCAACGGTTTTGTCATTGCCGTCCAGATTGGCCACCTGACATTTCTGAAATATATTAAATTGCACCGCCTCAAGAGAAATATATGAGCTGGTTATCTGACCTTTCCCGTCTTATCAGCGGAAACGCCGGTGTCCGTCAGGCCTTACGGGACGGCGGTGTTGTCATCGATCTTCGGACGGCCTACGAATTCGACCAGGGACATGTCCCCGGCGCCCTCAACATTCCTATCGATCGTATCAAAGCAAATATTGCAAGGATCAGAGATCTGCGCAGACCCGTGATCCTCTGCTGCAGCGCCGGCGCCCATTGCCGGGAAGGCATCGAAATACTCAGGAACGCCGGTATTACACAGGTACACAATGGCGGGGACTGGCAGTCGCTGTGGCGGGTCATAAAAAATGCCTGATATTCCGGCATCGGTCTGTCATTTTCCGCGAGTAACTGTACCTTTGCGCCATGCCTATTCAAGAAAAGCCCAATTATCTTTGGAGCATCCTCACCATGAAATGCCCCCGTTGCCGGAGAGGACATATGTTCACCCAGTCCAATCCCTGGAAATTAAAAAAGACCCTTCAGATGCCTGAAAAGTGCCCTGAATGCGGACAGCCTTTCGAGCTGGAAGTAGGTTTCTGGTATGGCACAGGGTACGTAAGCTACGCCCTCTCTTTCGCACTCTCCGTGGCTACCTTTATCGCATGGTGGGTACTGGTGGGCCTGTCTACCGAGGACCACCGCTTTTTCTGGTGGATGGGTTTGAACGCCGCCCTGCTCATCTTTCTTCAGCCCTGGCTTATGCGCCTAAGCCGGGTGATCTACCTGTATTTTTTTGTCAGCTATGATCCTGACTACAAACAGACAGCCGTAAAAAGCTTTGATCACAAGACTGAAGACTACTACCGGGACAATCCGGGCTCCCCAAAAAGTTGAAAGCCACCCACCCGCCGGTGAATGGCTTTCCCGTTTATGACATCGGGTTAGTAAATAAATAACGCCCGAAATACAATATTATTTTGTATGCCGCCGGGCCACCCGGATTATCCGGCAGCTTTTGTCATGCTGAAATCCAGCGGAAAGCTCAATTTCAGGCTGATATTCCGCCCCATATTGTAGATGCCGTGCGTTGGATGTGTGTCTGTTGGAGAGAATAAGAAATACTTCAGCCGGCTGAGATGGTCATAATAAGCCTTATCAAAAAGATTATCTCCATTCAGATATACATTGACAATAGTCTTTCCTTTCTTATTGGTAAAGCCTCCTCCTATGCCTGCATTAAAAAGCGTATATCCCGCCGTAGGCGTCTCCGTATTATACGCCAGGAAGGCCCGGTTCTGCGCCGCATAATACTCCATTTGCACTTTCACGAACGCATGGACAAGGTGGGAGGATTTGGAGCTGAATTCATATCTCAGTTCCGAAAGCCCATGGGTAGGAGGGATAAAAGGTAGATACCTCGCGCTATCGTTGAGCGGCTTGCCTTTTACGCCCTCGTTCTTCCCGTAGACAAGGGAAAGACTGTTCTCGAAATGCAGGGCTTTTATAGGGTGGATGTCCACGCTGACCTCGCCGCCATACAGACGCGCGCGGGACGACACGAATTGAAAATAGGTGTTCTTCCCCGTTATATCCACGGAATCCGTTCCATCCGTACGCTGTAGTTTCTGGTTATAGATATAGTTGGATATAAAGTTATTGAACAGATCCAGCGTAGCCACTACGTATCGGGAGGAATAGACGAGGCCAAGGTCTTCCTGCAGGCTGAATTCGGGCTTGAAGTCCGGATTGCCGAGTTGATAGATATTGGTGCCGGGATGTACCCCGTTGGCGGAGATCTCCGCGATATTGGGAGCGCGGAAACCGCGGGCGATATTGGCCTTGACGGAAAATTGTTCGGAGAAGTTATAGGTGGCGCCCAGGCTGCCCGACCACCCGGTGAAGGTTTTTTTATAATCGTAGAACTGGCGGGTAGCCCCTGCCGTGTCGGCGCCGTACACCGGCTTATCAAAACCCGTCGCCGGGTCAGCGGCGGTGTAAAGGGCGGCATTGTTAAACCTTCTGGTGTCAAAACGGACCCCTCCGGAGATATCCAGCTTTTCAAAGCTGCGTTTGGCCAGCAGGAAGGGTCCCATATCCAGCTGATGATAGGAAGGAATGACAAACTCCGTCCCATCCGTGCTGTTATTCTGCTGATACATGCCATTCAAACCCACCGTCACATTCCAATCATCAAATTCCGGCAAAAAATATTTGACATCATAAGTATAGCTGTTCAGTTGCAGATAAAGACCCGGAGTTTTATAGGCGATGGGGTGGCTGTATTCCCGGCGGATGCTGCGCTGAAAACCCAGGTTCACCTGTAGCCGGCCGTATTCTCCCAGGATAAAGCTGTTGCCGGAATAAATGCGGTAGTGCTGCACATGCTGATGCAATTTCTCAATGTGATAGCTGCCCAGGTCGGCATCGCTGACGATCTGACGGACGGTGTCGGCATCCCCCTCATAAATCTGACGGGTGAAACGCCGGGTGGCGCTGTCGCGGCTGCCGTCGGGTATCTCCTGCAGGTCGTCGAAGAGCACAAGATCCAGGTGAGAATACCCCCATTTGCGGTGAAGACCCAGGGAAGCGCTGGCATCCGTCTCATTAAAAGCCGTACCGAAAACCCGGCCATCGATCTTATTCTTATAATCCACCGCCTGTTTGTGAGAGATACGCGCCATCCATTCCAAACCATTCCTGGTCCCGCTCAGGTAGCCGGAACCACCCAGGTACTTGTTGTTGGATTGGTAGTCCAGCATGATATTCCCTAACACCTTCCCATCAGGAGCAGGCTGCGTGGGTATAAGATTGACGACGCCGGCAAGGGCATCGGAACCAAAACTGAGACTGGCCGGACCCTTGATCACTTCCACTCTTTCCACACTGTACTGGTCAACCTCGATGCCGTGTTCATCCCCCCATTGCTGACCTTCCTGACGGATGCCATCGTAAAGGGTAAGTATCCTGTTGTAACCCAGGCCCCGGATAAAGGGTTTGGAGACATTTGGCCCCGTTGTCACAGCCCTGATGCCGGGAATTTTCGCAATGGCATCAATGGCATTCGTGCTCAGATTGGACACCAGATAGTCATGATTGATGGCTACGATGGGGACAGGGCTTCTTTTGATCTGGGTGGCTTTGGAAAGACCCGTTACCACTACCGGGCTTTCTTCCACATATTCATCGGAAAGCGAAAAATCCTGGGTGACAGGTCCGTTGATGCTTACTATTCTCGTAAAGGTCTTGTATCCAATGGAATGGACTTCTATCAGGTATCTGCCGGAAGGAAGGGAAGTAAATTTATAATAGCCGGCTGTGTCGGTGATGACCCCAAGCTTCAGGTCGGGGATGTAGACTGTAGCCGCCGCCAGCGGGGCTCCCCCTTTGTCTGTGACCCTTCCCGAAAGACTGCCGGTGCCGGGTATCTCTTCCCTTTTATCCCCCGCCCACGCAGGTAAAGTAAACATCAGGGCGACAACGACAAGATATAAAATTCGATTCATGTCTGGGAATGCCAAATTTTTTGCTACAAGGTTTCAAATTTAGGCCAGCATCGGCCGCCGGGCAAATTTTGGGCATTAAAAGATGTTAAGCAGTTATTAATGTGGGACAGACGTGTCCATTACTTTTTCAGGACCACCGTAAAGATGGACCCCTCTCCCAGCCGGCTTTCACAGCTGATCTGACCATTCAGCTCCTCGCAGATACGCTTGACGATGGAAAGACCGAGCCCGGTGGATGGCTCCCCGTTGGTAGGCTGAGAGGAGATCTTGCTGTATTTGGAGAACAGGTGGGGTAGTTCATCCTTTTCAATACCCACACCTTCGTCGCGCACCTTTATACTGATGGCATCTTTTTCCTCGCTGACGCTCATCCAGACATTCTTCCCTTGGCCTGTGTACTTGATGGCATTGGACAGCAGGTTTTCCAGCATCCGGCTCAACAATTGACGATCACTAAGGAAATAGAGGCTCTTTTTTGGGCATTCCAGATGTAACTGGATATTCTTTCTACCCGCAACAGGCTGGAATGTATCGATGACGGATTCGGAGAAAATGCGCAGGTCGACATTCTCCAATTGCAGTTTATGCTGGTTGGTCTGGACTTTCTCCACGTCAAGGATATGGCGGATCAGCTTTTCCCCATAAGTCGTGGCCTGCTCGATACGGTTAAGGGCTTTCTTTTGTTCCGTCGAGAGGTTGCCTGTATCCACCTGCATCAGCTGGGCCCACATGCCGATGCTGGCAAAGGGTGTGCTGAGGTCGTGAGATACGATGCTGATGAGGGAATTCTTCTCGTAGTTCAATTCGGACAGACGCTCGTTCTGACGGGTGACCAGGTCGTTGGTCGTCTGCAGCTTCCTGTTGACCTTTCTCTTGATGATAAAGGCCATGGCGGCCAGGATGGCGATGGCCAGCAGACTGATGCTCATGATCAGCATGATGCGGGTGTGGAATTTTTGCTGGGATATCTCCCCCTGCAGCAGCAGCATCTCATTTTCATGCTGCCTCGCCTCATACTTTTCCTCCAGTTCGGCAATGGCCTTGTAGGTTTCGCCATTGACGATGGCAGTATCCAGTTCATACCATTTAGACTGGTACTCATAGGCTTTTTTATAGTCGCCCTTGCGCTGCGCAAGTTTCGAAAGTACCTGGTAGGTGTCGGATTGTTTGCTCCTTGAATTCAGTTCGTCAGCCAGGCCAATGGCGAGCGCAGCATATTTTCCGGCCGAATCAAGGGCGCCCTCCTGCGTATAGGAGTCGGCAAGGTTAAGTACGTCAAACCAGAGGATGGCTTTACCGCTGAGCCCATGTCCGGAAAGATGACGCCTGTAGTTGCCCGCAAAGTACACGATGGACTTATCATAATTCTTTAGGAAATAATAGGTTTGGCCCAGGTTGTTATAGAGGTTCGAGAGGTCCTCCTTTCCCGCGTCCTCCAGCGGTTTGCCGATGCGCAGCCCTTCATTCAAAAAGATAAGGGCGCTGTCATAAATCCCCAGGTGATTATAGAGAGGGGCCAGATTGATATAACTGGTGACCAGACTGCTGGCGTCGCCCCGCTTCTTATTCAGGGCCACACATTCCAGGTACACTTCTTTTGCTTTCCGGGGCTGCTTCATTTCCGTGTACATGACAGCCAGATCGGTGAGGGCATTGATCTCGTGTTCAATATCATCGATCTCTCTGGCCTTATCAAGGGTCTGGAGATAATAATCGATGGCCCGTTTGTAATCCGCCTTATTCTCATAATAGAAGCCGTGCAGACGGAGCGCCAGCACCTTTGCCCTGGGGAAATTTATCTTTTCGATAGTCTTATCGATAAAGTCGGCATAGTAACCAATGGAGTCCACCTGCGCTTCGGTAAAGCTCAAACCTTTTTCATAAGCTGTGAATATAGCTGCCGTGTCTACCTGTGCAGGCAGCGCCAAATGAACGATCAGCAGTAAGAAGAGGAGTAGTGGCCGCTTCACGGATGTTGTTGGTTCTTACCTCAAGTTAATCATCTTTGGTGTATACGTGAAATCATTTAGTCTCAGTCTATGAGCTTGTTCCGGAGGGCAAATTTTACAAGGCCTACTGTATTATTCACACCCAGCTTGGCGATCAGGTTTTTACGATGTGTTTCCACCGTACTGACGCTAAGAAAAAGCTTCTCTGCTATTTCAGCGTTGCTGTACTCCCTGCAGATGAGCTTGAGCACTTCCAGCTCCCGGCGGGACAGTATTTCGTCGATCTGCTTGTCTTCAATAGTGATGGTGTTACGGAAGTCCTCATCCCTGTCGCCGATGTTGATGTCCTTGCTGAAATAGCTGCTGCCATTGTGGACAGTCTGCAAGGCTGCCACCAGCTCATCGAGCAGGACATTCTTCAATACATAGCCTTGTATGTTATGACGGGTGAGCTTATGGATATAACGGGTGCCGCGAAGCAGTGTGAGGTAAATGATCTTCAGGTCAGGCCTGCTGGCGCGGATGCTCTGCAACAGCTCTTCCTCACCTATATCCGGGAGGTAAACATCCAGTAGCAAAACATCCGTCTCTATGTCTTTAAGCCTCGATAACAGATCTTTTCCGGATAAAGCAGTCCCAACGACTTTGATTCCTTCTTGTTTGCCTAACAGCAGGGCCAATCCCTCCAGATAGATTTCATGATCATCAGTAATAAATACTCGAATCATGGGTTATAATAATAGTTGAACGCGATCCCAATAAATCACGATAAAAAGGTTGTCTACGGTTATATATCCTTTCCGCCAGCGGACAGACGTAGAGGACAACACACCCACAGCTCGTACCGCCTGTGACCAGCAAGCGTTTAACGACAAAGCAAGTTAAAACTATTTATGATATGACTCCGTGAAAAAATGACGGGCAGCCCCGCTTTTAATTTAAAAAGTACCCCTTATGCGCCCTATAGTACAAGGACGTAATACAGACAGACAGAATATGACAGTTTTGTAGAATTAATTCAGGCGCTCGATAATACCCGCGATCCCCTGGCCTCCGCCCACGCATGCAGTAACAATGCCGTACTTCTTTTTCAATCTTTTCATGTCGTGCACGAGTTGGATGGTCAGCTTGCAGCCAGAACAGCCCAGCGGGTGCCCCAGGGCGATGGCGCCTCCATTGATATTGACGATGGCTGGGTCCAGCCCCAGCTGACGTATCACAGCCAACGATTGCGAAGCAAAGGCCTCGTTCAGCTCTACCAGGTCTATCTGTCCCAGGCTCATGCCTGCCTGCTTTAGCGCTTTTGGCACTGCCTCTACGGGGCCGATACCCATAATACGGGGATGTACCCCGGCACTGGCACAGGCAACCAATCTTGCTATCGGCGTCAACCCCAGGTCCTTCATCATCTTCTCTCCCATGACGACGACAAAAGCGGCGCCATCGCTGGTTTGGGAAGAGTTGCCGGCCGTAACACAGCCGCCGGCCGCAAACACCGGCTTTAATTTGGCCAGCGCCTCCAGGGAAGTATCTTCTCTGGGCCCTTCATCCGTATCTACGACAAAACTTCTCTTTTGCTTTTTCCCTTTTTCATCAATGTATACTTCTTCAACCTGCAACGGCAGGATCCCATCCTTGAAATAACCATTCCTGATGGCATTGATCGCTTTCTGATGTGAATGATAGGAGAATTGATCCTGATCTTCACGGCTTACTTTGAACTCCTTTGCTACCGCCTCGGCCGTCAGACCCATATTCAGGAAATAATCGGGGTCTTCGGAAGCGATGGAATAGGCAGGCACTGTTTTCCAGCCCGCCGTCGGCACCATGCTCATGCTTTCCGTACCACCTGCAATGATACAATCGGCCATGCCTGTACGGATTTTTGCAGTGGCAATGGCGATGGTTTCCAGACCGCTGGCGCAATACCTGTTGACCGTGACCCCGGGGGCGTGGATCCCTACGGCCCGTGCGGCAATGATGCGTCCTACCTGAAGCCCCTGCTCTGCCTCCGGCACGGCATTGCCAACAATAACATCATCCACCAGTTTGGCATCCAGTTGTGGCACGGACGCCAATACCCCTTTTATGACATCGATGGCCATGTCGTCTGGTCTGTAAAAACGGAACTTACCCCTTTTTGATTTGCCGACTGCCGAACGATACCCGGCAACGATGTATGCTTCCTGCATAAAATTAGTTTAGTTGTTTATGCAACTGTCTATCTCAAAGGTAAGATTTTGTGTTCAAACCGAAAAACGGAATTCCAGGTTCACTTTGAGAGGCTATCTTCGCAAAATGTATAAGTTTTTTCGAAATCTGTTGTTCCTGTTCCCCACAGAAGAAGTCCATTATTTCACCATGAACCTGTTAAAAGGGCTTTGTCGCTGGGGATGGTCCAGACAATTGGTGATCTGGGCGTGCCGGCCGGAAACTTCTCCGACCCTTCACCGCAACGTCTTTGGTCTTACCTTCAGGAACCCCGTAGGATTGGGAGCAGGTTTCGATAAGAATGCCCGGTATTTGCAGGAATTGGGCGCCCTCGGATTCGGGTTTGTAGAGATTGGGACTGTGACCCCGTTGCCACAGGACGGTAATGATAAACCAAGATTATTCCGTCTGCCGCAGGACCAGGCGTTGATCAATCGGATGGGGTTTAATAATGAAGGGGTCAAGGTCATCGCACAACGCCTGAAACAATGGAGGGAAACTCCAGCGCCTTCCTCCGGAAAGGATGATCCCTTTCCTCTTCTGATCGGCGGCAACATCGGCAAGAACAAGGTTACGCCTAATGAAGAAGCCTGGAAGGATTATATTATTTGTTTCAGGGAGCTTTTCGCCTATGTGGATTATTTTGTAGTGAATGTCAGTTCACCCAATACGCCGGGTCTGCGGGCGCTGCAGGAAAAGGATGCGCTGCAAGGTATCCTGACCCGGCTCCAGACCTTGAACCTTGAGTTGGCGGCGGCCCATCATATCCGGCCAAGACCCCTGCTGCTAAAGATCGCTCCGGATCTTTCCTGGCAGCAGATAGACGACGTAGTGGAATTGGCCATGGACATCCGGCTGGATGGACTGGTAGCTACCAATACCACTATCAGCCGTGAACAACTGATCGCCACGCCCGCCCGGCTGGAAGCCATCGGCGCCGGCGGGTTAAGCGGCGCACCCCTGAAAGAAAGGTCGACCGAAGTGATCCGTTACATATCTCAGAAAACAGGTGGCAAACTGCCGGTGATCGCATCGGGAGGGATCTTTACAGGAGCGGACGGCAAGGAGAAACTGGAGGCCGGAGGATCGCTGGTACAGGTGTGGACAGGCTTCATCTATGAAGGGCCGTTCATCGTCGGTCGCATCTGCAGGAAATTATAACTGTACCCCAACGGGTTTCGACAGTGCTTTTTCGCATATCGCCCCCCGGCGTCGATTCCCTGCAATGCCTTATTTTTACGGCCTCTTAACGCAAGAATACTTATGGCGCCTCTTTTTAGCATCGATTCTCTGATCAGTCTGCTTACCCTATCGCTTCTTGAAATTGTATTAGGCATCGACAACGTCATTTTCGTATCCATCCTCATCGGCAGACTGGAAAGAGGCCGGCAGCTAAGTGCCCGCCGCATCTGGATGATCGCCGGTATCCTCATCCGCAGCCTGCTTCTGCTGGGGCTGGGTTGGCTGGTAGCCAATGGCAACAGGGAGCTTTTTTCCGTATTTGGGTTTGGCTTTAGCATACGCAACCTGATCATGCTGGCGGGAGGCCTCTTCCTTTTATACAAGACTGTAAAGGAGCTGCATGAAAAGCTGGAGGGTGACGGTCATGAACTGGAGTCCGTCGGTAAACCCGCCCAGCCCTTTGGCGCCATTGTCAGTCAGATCGTCCTGGTAGACACCGTCTTTTCCTTCGACAGCATCATCACGGCCGTGGGACTCGCCCGCCAGGTAGCTGTCATGATCACTGCCGTGATCATCGCCATGATCATCATGTTCTTCTTTTCCCAGAAAATATCCGATTTTATCAGCCGGCGGCCTACGCTCAAGATCCTTGCGCTGGCCTTTCTGCTCATGGTGGGATTCAGTCTTTTCTTTGAAGGGCTGGACCCTATCCATCATACACATATAGATAAGGGCTATATCTATTTCTCCATGGCCTTTGCTTTTGGGGTCGAACTGCTGAACAGCCGTTATAAAAAGAAGACGGTTTCTTCCCGGGAGAAGCATTAACACATACGCATCAGCGTTGCTGCAACCACACCCGCCGTCTCGGTCCGCAGACGGGTTTCGCCCAGAGTTACAGGGAGAAATGCATGCTCTAATGCCCTGCCGATCTCACTGCTTGTAAAATCTCCTTCAGGGCCGATGAGGACGAGCCCCTCACCTCCCTTCAAAGGCTCTTTTTTCTCCTCCAGACAATGTGCGATAAAGCGCCGGTCCTGGGTCGCTTTCTCAATCAGCTGCGTCACGGGGGTAGGGGTCCACAGGTCGGGCAGCCAGGTCTGCTGTGATTGAAGAAGGGCGCTTACCAGGATATTCTGCATCCTGTCCTGGCGAAAATGTTGTTTTTCCGTCCGCTCGCACAGCAGCGGGATGATGCCGCTGACCCCGATCTCCGTCGCCTTTTCCAGGAACCATTCGAATCGGGAAGCATTCTTCAGCAGGGAAAGGGCTATCGTTACTTTTTCTGGGGGCGGGGGTTGATGGGTTGAGGCGTCTACCCTGACCAGACATTTTTTCTTATGGTCGTCCTGGATGGTGGCGGTAAGCAGCCATCCCCGGCCGTCTGTCAGCTGCAACTGCTGGCCTTTCTGCATACGCAGCACCTGGACGATATGACGGGAATTGTCTTCATCCAGGATAAGTTCCCCGTCACCGGGATGATATTCAGAAAGATAAAAGAAAGGTAGCGCCATGGGCGCAAAAATGGTAAAAAATAATAAAAGCCTCCCTTCCGGAAGGCTGTTTATTTTATAATTAGCGAACCTCAGACAAAGTATTAGAACGGTACATCATCCTCGTCAACCGGCAGGTCCTTCATACGGCTGCCTGCCTGGATATACAATTTGGCGCCGCCGCCCTCATCGTCCTGAACGGGTTTCCAGCTGCCGCCGGCAGGCATGCCCATGCCCCCAAAATCATCCTCCCCGTATTCGGTGAACTTTTGTATATGGAGCAATGCGCGGAGCTTGACTGTATCCAATGAGCCATTACGGTGCTTGGCTATCTTCACATGGGTTTCTCCCTTGTTGCTTTCTCCCATTTCATTGGCCGTGATACCGTAATATTCCGGACGGTAGAGGAACATGACCATGTCGGCATCCTGTTCGATGGCGCCTGATTCACGAAGGTCACTCAATTGGGGTATCTTCTCCCCTTCCTTGCGGGACTCTACGGCACGGCTCAGCTGGGACAAGGCGATGATGGGCACCTGGAGCTCTTTTGCCAGGCCTTTCAGCGCGCGTGAGATCTGGCTGATCTCCTGTTCCCGATTGCCTTTATTGTCGCCGCCCCCACTCATCAGCTGCAGGTAGTCGATGATGATAAATCCGATGTTATGTTTATTCTTCAGACGACGGCATTTGGCGCGCAGCTCGAAAATATTGAGAGCAGGCGTGTCGTCGATGAAGATGGGCGCTTTTGCCAGTCTGTCGATACCTTTTTTGTACAGCTGTTTCATCTCATGGTCTTCCAGACGGCCACGGGCTATCTTTTCCATAAAGATCTCGCTCTCGGCGCTAAGGATACGTTGTACCAGCTGTGCCGAGCTCATTTCCAGGCTGAAAAAGGCCACCGGCGTAGGCCTGATATTATTCAGGGCAGCATTACGGGCCAGGTTGAGCGCAAAAGCCGTTTTACCTACAGCGGGACGGGCGGCCAGGATGATAAGGTCGGTTGGCTGCCAGCCATAGGTGATCTTATCCAGCGTGCTGAATCCACTGGGAACCCCGGAGATCTCATCCTTTTTGTTACGCAATTCCTCGATACGCTGGATAGTTTTGACCAGTACGCTGTCGATGCTGTCAAAATTCTTACGGAGGTGGTTATTGGTGATCTCAAAAAGCTTGCTTTCCGCGTCGTCCAGCAGATCAAACACGTCAGTGCTGTCTTCATACGCATCACCGATGATCTCTCCGCTAATGCGGATCAGTTCCCGCTGAATAAATTTCTGCAGGATGATACGGGCATGGGTTTCGATGTTGGCAGAAGATACCACCGAGTTGGTAAGTTTGGTCACATAATATGGACCACCCACCAATTCCAGTTCTTCCCGGACCTTAAGTTCTTCCACTACCGTAAGGATGTCGATAGGCTGGCTTTTTTGGGCCAGGGATTGCATAGCTTTATAGATACGCTGATGCCCTTCCAGATAAAAACATTCGGCTTTGAGGATCTCAATTACGGTGTCAAAAGCGCTTTTTTCCAGCATAATGGCGCCCAGTACGGCTTCTTCCAGCTCTTTTGCCTGGGGAGGTATCTTCCCATACACCATGGTGCTGAGGTCCACAGCGGGCTTGCGCCTGAATTTGCTGCGATCCTTGTTGAGATTAAGGTTTGTAAGATCCATGTATTCGTCCGTCCAAAAAATTAAAAAATAGGGTGTCCAGCCCGAAACGAACCTGTGGTTCGTCAATCTTTAGATATCCTCCCTTTCGGAAGACCGGGCTCATTGGGTTAGTGTTCCAGCCTCATTTTATTGTACAGCGGACTCGGGTCCGTTATTAAGAAATTGTTATGGCAGTATGAACAGAATGTTATCCCTTTGAGTCAGGAGGGCGAATATAGAACTCAAAAACCCGTCGAAAAAAATTTTTCTTTTTCTATATTTTTCCTTTCAAAATCCACCGCCTTATCCACAGGTAACCCCCTGTTATACACACTAACTTATGAGCTATCCACAATTTAAAAAAGTTTTCAGCCTTTTCCCATTTTAAATTCACACCTCCTGTGCACAAAGATTTCAGGCAAAATATTTTGCCGGGACACGGAAACACCAGAATGCAGTTTGAGGGTTTTGGGGGTAGGAAAAAAAGGCCCCAGCGGTCTGAAACACGCTGGGGGCAATCATTTTAGGTAACCTTATTGTCTTACGGGCCTTGAGCTTTTATCCTCGTCCGGTTTGGACGGAGGAGGCGTAACGGTGCGGGTCACTGGCCGGGCCTGTTGTACAGCAGGGGTTTGCTGTGGCGGGGCCGCAGGCCTTGTAAATACGGGACGGCTTGACGGCTGGAATGGCTGCTGTGCAGGCTGGGTCGCTTGTTGCTGTACAGGCGTGCGGGGCTGTATGGCAGGCCGTGTTGGCATAAAAGGCCTTATTACGGGCTGAGACGGCTGCTGTGCAGGCTGAGACGGCTGTTGTACAGGGCGTTCAAACGGCCTTTCCGGACGCGTCATGGGCTGAAACGGCTGCTGCTGTACAGGCTGTGCCGGTTGTTGCCCCACAGGTTGAGCAGGCTGCTGTACGGGTCGTGTTGGTACAAAGGGTCTTACCACAGGCTGGTTCACGGGTTGTGACGGCTGTGTTGCCGGCTGTGCAGGCTGTTGTACAGGACGCTCAAACGGTCTTTCCGGACGCACCGCGGGCTGAGATGGCTGTTGAGCAGGCTGCGTGGGGAAGTTGGAGACAGGGCGGCTGTTCACGGGAGTGTTCCCATTGCCGTACTGAGGCCGGGCGTTGTCATAAACCGTCGTATTCACCGGCCTGACATTATCCAGACGGGTCACCCGGGTAGGTACAGGCCTGGACGAACCGACGTAGCCGGCATTGTTCCGGGGACCTTCGTTTACCCGGGGACGGTAAATGTCCATTCCATTGTTATTCACCATCTGACCAGGCCTGTTGGTCGTCCGGACAGGCAGGGGACGGACAGTGGTATTCGAATATCTTCCCACTTCATTCGGATCGGGGCCGCGGCCATAGTTCACACTCCGGGTACGCGTACCATTGTTGATGATGGTGGTATTATTGATGATCGTGGTATTGTTGATGATCGTTACATTCCTCGACTCGTTGACATAGTAATTCCGTACATAGGGGCTGCCTACATACTGATGGGGTACAAAACACCAGTAATGAGAAGGAGGATTGTAGCCGCCGCCAAAAGACATATTGATACTGACACCGGGTTCCATGGGAGCCCAGCCATAATACTGATCGCTGTTCCTCCAGGTCACCCAGGCAGGAGCCCATTCATTACCGGGGACCCACATCCAGCCATAGCCGTTCGCAAAGAACCAGCGGCCATAGTGGAAGGGAGCCCAACCCCAGGAATAGTCGGATGCCCAGGTCCAGCCGTCTTCGGTATATACCCAGTGACCATTGGTAGCATAAGGTTTGAAGTCAGGACCTGCATTCGGCAGCCAGACATATCCATAATTCGGATCATCTATCCATTGCCCGTAGGGGCTCAGGTCGTCATAAAAGGACTGATAAGTCGCCACAGGCGGCTCAGGCTGGGGCTGATAAGGAGCAGGGGCCGGTTCCGCCACCACCGGGGGAGGAGGGGCCGGTTGTTGAACCACATAAGTAGGGCCGCAGGCAGTTAAAGCCGAAAAACCCAGCAAGGCAAAAATGTATAGGTGCTTTTTCATAAACCAGAATTTAAAGGAGCAATACATAAGTTACGTATATAGGACTGCACGATCTATGCTAAGTAAACTGAATGTAAAACTATTAACATTTGATTATCACTTTGGCTCCCGGCCGGCCCATATCCCCCCTTTTTGGCCTAATCTAACCTAAAAACGTAATTATCAGGGAAATATTTCCAAAATATCTGTCCTTTCGACAACGAACCTCCGGTCCGTTTGGGGCGCAAACCTAAACCGTTATCTTTGCCGTTCAACGGAAAAAAATATGACCATTAGCTATAATTGGCTGTCCGAATACCTTCCGGTAAAGATCGATCCGGAAAAACTGTCCAGGATACTCACCTCTGTCGGGCTGGAAGTCGAAAGCCTGGAAAAGTACGAGTCGGTAAAAGGCGGATTGAAAGGACTGGTCATCGGGGAAGTGCTGGAGACGGCCCCTCACCCCAATGCCGATAAGCTAAAGCTGACAAAAGTTAACGTGGGGGATCCCGAACCCCTGTCCATCGTTTGCGGGGCCTCCAATGTGGCGGCAGGGCAAAAGGTAGTGGTAGCCCCTATCGGTGCGACCATCTACCCTATTAAGGGCGACCCTGTTACCATGAAAGTGGCAAAAATTAGGGGTGTGGAAAGCCATGGAATGATCTGTGCCGAAGATGAGATCGGTCTGGGCGAAAGCCATGCAGGCATTCTTGTGCTGCCTCCCACGGCCAGGACAGGCACAAAAGCAGCCGACTTCTTCCATCCCTATACGGATCATATAATAGAGATCGGGCTTACCCCTAACCATATGGACGCCATGAGCCACCTGGGCGTGGCCCGGGACGTCTGCGCGTGGCTCAGTCTGCATGAGAATAAGGAATATCGTGCAAAACAGCCTTCCACGAACGCTTTCAAAACGGACAATAATAGCCTTCCCATCACCGTAAGCATCGAAAATACCAGGGGTTGTGAGCGCTATTCCGGCGTCAGTATCAAAGGCATTACCATTAAGCCGTCCCCCCAATGGATGCAGGACAGGCTAAAGGCCATCGGTATCCGGGTCATCAATAATATCGTCGACATCACCAACTACGTCCTGCATGAGATGGGACAGCCCCTCCATGCCTTCGATCTCCACGCCATCGAGGGGGGTAGAATCATCGTAAAGAATTTTCCCGGAGGCACTCCTTTTGTTACCCTGGATGAAAAAGAACGCAAATTATCTTCGGAAGACCTGATGATCGCCGATGCGAAAGGGCCCGTGGCCATAGCAGGCGTCTTTGGAGGGCTGAACAGCGGGATAAAGGACGATACGAAAGACATTTTCCTGGAAAGCGCCTGGTTCAACCCCATCGACATACGAAAGACCTCTTTCCGGTATGGCTTGCGGACAGATGCCGCCACCCACTACGAAAAAGGGATGGATATTTCAGGGACGATCACGGTACTTAAACGGACTGCCCTCCTGATAAAAGAACTGGCTGGCGGAGAGATCGCTTCGGAAGTAGTGGATGTTTACCCCGATCCCAGGAACAAAACCCAGGTGATCCTGAAACACCACTATCTCAAAAAGCTCAGCGGTAAGAACTATCATCCCGACACCATAAAGAACATCTTGCTGAGCCTGGGCTTTGAGATCATTAAGGAAGGCATCGACGATATCCATGTCGCCGTACCCTGGCACAAGCCGGATGTCAGTCTTCCGGCAGACCTCGTGGAAGAGATCATGCGCATCGACGGGCTGGATAACATCGTCATCCCTTCCAATATCACCATCTCCCCTTCCGTGGAGAAGGGCAGGAGCGCTGCTGCCTGGCAGTCTTCCGTGTCGGCCTGGCTGGTAGGTCAGGGTTTTAACGAGATCCTTACCAACTCCATCACCAACAGCGCCTACTACACCCGGGACGAACTGGAGACAGTGGTAAAAATGATAAATAATCTCAGCGCCGAGCTGAATATCATGCGCCCTTCGCTGCTGGAGACAGGATTGGAATCCATTGCGCATAATATCAATCGGAAGAACACCAATCTCCGGATGTTCGAGTTCGGTAAGACTTATCACACCAGCGGGGTCGGCCAGTATAGAGAGGAGCCCCATCTTGCGCTGTTTGTCACAGGGCAGCTGTATGACGACAGCTGGAAAGGCAAGGGGCCCCATGCAGATTTTTATTACATAAAAACGCTTTGTGACAGGATATTCCAACTGGTGGGTCTGACAGTGCCGGCCTGGGAGCCCCTGCGGTCACCAAAGTTTGCCGCGGGACTTTCAATTGCAATAAAAGGAGAGGTTATTGTAGAGGCAGGACGGGTCAACCCTTCCCTGCTCAGACAGTTCGATATCAAACAAGACCTGTATTTTGCCGATGTCCGCTGGAAGGAACTGCTGAGCCTCGCCTCAGGCAAGGACATCACCTTCAGAGAGCTGCCCAGACAGCTGCCTGTGCAAAGGGATCTGGCCATGATCGTGGCAAAGACCCTCACTTTCGAAAAAGTGGAAAAAGCCATCCAGAACGCCAAGGTGGAAAAACTCCGGGAAATAAAGCTTTTTGATATCTTTCAAAGTGAAAAGCTGGGGGCGGATAAAAAATCGCTGGCTGTCAGCTTTACCTTCCTGGACGAGGAAAAAACCTTGACAGACAAGGAGATCGACGGGATGGTCAGCCGTATTATGGGGGCACTGGAGAAAGAATTACAGGCGGAAATACGGAAATAGCACGAAATGTGCTGATCAAAAAAGAGCTCGATACAATTTCATGGAGGAACTCGAACTACAGGTAAAACGCATACATGACAAGCTGCAGCAGGTGCTCAGGCAGCGGGAAACCCTCTTGAAGGAAAACAGCAGATTGAAAGAAGAGCTACTCCAGTTACAACAGTCGGAAAGTCATCGGACAGAGCAGGTAGAGCAATTACGACAGCAGGTAGAAATCCTAAAAGCCAAAAAAGGAGAGATGCCGCTCGCGGAAAAGGCAGTCCTGGAAAAAAGACTTAACCAGTACATCCGGGAGATCGACCGGTGTATTGCACTCCTGGGAGAATAATGTCCTTCAAACTCTCTTGACCAGGCGCACTTTCATTTCATCCTTACCTTGCGAAACCTCGAGGGTATACACTCCATATGGCAGATCGTTGAGACCGCCCCAGTACAGCTCCTGCTGATCTTTTTCCATTTCTGTCTCCATGGCCCCGCAGACGATACCGGTATCATCTTTCAGGACGGCTTTCAGGAGGCATTTTTGAGGTTGGTCGACCATAAATGTCAACCTGTCGATAAATACGGGGGATTTGACTTTTAAGAACATGGCTTTCGTAGTTTTTAGATAGGGTATTGGTGAGCAAAAGTTTTGTTTTTATTAGGTATGAATGAATGAAGATTGAGAAAAATTGGAATTACCTTCGCTCAGATCGGGTCCTCTGTGTATAAGGTGTGGATAAATATAAAACAAGTATTCGAATAATGCAAGAATTGATACCAATAAATGTTGTGATAGGCGATCGCAGCTACCGGATAAAGATAGATCCCAAGGACGAAGAGCTGGTCCGCAAGACTTTGAAGACGATCAATGACAAGATCATCGCCTTCAAGACCGAGTTTGCAGGAAAGGATATGCAGGATTATATAGCCATGGTCCTGTTATGGTATGCTACCCAGGTGTCCTCCGGACAGGAGTCCGGACTGCCTCCCTCGTTGCTGGAAACCCTCGGCCGGATCGAACAGCAGCTGGATAAGTCGTTGTGACCTGCCGGAAGGCCAAACACCCCCCGGCCCGTTCGGCGGAAACCCGCGCCAGTGTGGATAATTTTGATGCTATTTCCCTATCTTCGCCAACTAACACATTTTCATGCAATCATGAACCTGAATAAGAAATATATGATTGTGAACATTTTAAATTCAAGATTCAATGTTATATACCATCATAGCGGGAATTGTCGCATTGGTAGTCGGTTTTGTAATAGGCAAGATCGTTTATGCTAAAAACACCCAGCAAAAGCTGGAAGAGGCCCAGGCTCAGGCCAAAAAGATCGTCGCAGACGCCCAGGTCACGTCGGAAAACCTAAAAAAGGAGAAATTACTGGAAGCCAAGGAAAAATTCGTCCAATTAAAGGCAGAACACGATAAGGACGTCCTGGAGCGTAATCGCAAGCTGAATGACGGAGAAACCCGGATCCGGCAGAAAGAGCAGAGCATGAACCAGAAGCTGGAGAACCTGGACAAGCAGGCCAAGGACAATGACGTCATAAAAGAGAATCTCAACCGCCAGATAGAGGTGGTAAACCTCAAGCGGACCGAACTGGAAAAACACCAGGAAGAGCATATCCGCCGTCTGGAAAAGATCGCGGGACTTACGGCGGAAGAAGCCAAGTCACAGCTGGTGGAAAGCCTCAGACAGGAGGCCCAGACACGTGCGCTGGCCCTGCAGCAGGAGATCATCGACGATGCCAAGCAAAAGGCCAATAAGGAGGCCAGAAAGATCATCATCCAGAGTATCCAGCGGACAGCAGCTGAGCAAGCCATCGAGAACTCCATCACCGTATTCAACCTGGAAAGCGACGAGATAAAAGGACAGATCATCGGTCGTGAAGGCCGTAATATCCGGGCCATCGAGGCAGCCACCGGTGTGGATCTCATCGTGGATGATACCCCCGAGGCAATCGTACTCTCCTCTTTCGACCCTCTCCGCAGGGAAATCGCCCGTTTGTCCCTTCAGCGGCTGGTAGCGGATGGGCGTATCCACCCTGCCCGTATCGAGGAGATTGTGGAAAAGACCCGCAAACAAATAGAAGAGCAGGTGATGGAGATAGGGGAGCGTACTGTCATAGAGCTGGGTATCCATGGCCTGCATAAGGAACTGGTGAGGATCGTAGGTAAGATGCGGTTCCGTAGCTCTTATGGGCAAAACCTCCTGATGCACAGCCGGGAAGTAGCAAACCTATGCGGCATCATGGCGGCCGAACTGGGGATGAACCCCAAACTGGCCAAACGGGCGGGATTATTACATGACATTGGCAAGGTGCCAGATGAAGAAACTGAATTGAGCCATGCCCTTCTGGGGATGAAGCTGGCTGAAAAATATGGGGAGAACCCCGCTGTGGTCAATGCCATCGGCGCCCACCATGATGAGGTGGAAATGCAGTATGTCATTGCCCCGATCATACAGGCCTGCGACGCCATCAGCGGCGCCCGCCCCGGCGCCCGGAGGGAGATCATGCAGCAGTATCTGCAACGGATCAAGGATCTGGAAAGCCTGGCCCTTGGCTATCAAGGTGTTGAAAAAGCCTATGCCATCCAGGCCGGTCGTGAGCTGCGAGTGATCGTGGAGGCCGACAAGGTCACTGATATGGACAGCGACAAGCTGAGCTTTGAGATCGCCCAGAAGATACAGACCGAAATGACCTATCCCGGCCAGATCAAGGTAACTGTGATCCGGGAAAAACGGGCCGTGAATGTCGCACGATAATCGGTAAAAAACTTTGTTTTTTACCGGAATCTTATTTACCTTTGCAATCCTTTAAAAAGATTTTTATGAACGCTGCTGTAGCTTTTGTACACGAGCAACTGACAGGAAAAAGAGAGTTCCCGAAGTTCAAAGCCGGTGATAACATCACTGTCAACTATAAAATTATCGAAGGTAATAAGGAGCGTATCCAGGGCTTCAAGGGAGACGTTATCAAACGTCAGGGTACAGGCCACACAGCCACCTTCACTGTACGGAAGATCTCCGATGGTGTGGGTGTAGAAAGGACCTTCCCCCTTTTCTCCCCCAATATCGAGTCTATCGAGCTGCATAAAGTAGGTCGTGTACGTCGTGCCAAACTGTATTTTCAGCGCACCCGCAGCGGTAAGAGCGCCCGTATCAAGGAAAAGAGAATGGCGGCTGAATAAGCCTTATAAAATACTCAAAAAGAGCCGGTTCCAATGGGGCCGGCTTTTTTTTGATATCCCCTTGTTAATTATCCTCTCAAAAAGTCGATATCAATTCATAAAGAGTTAACTTTGATGTTCGACATTTAGTGGAACACAGTTCCACTGGCTGTAATCGAGCGAAAGCGAAGGTTACGATCGAGAAGGAGCGTGTCGAAGCAGCTCCTCCGAAGATCCCATCATCAGACGTGCACCGGGGATGGGTTATTTTTCGGGAAAACCATACCCGGTGCACAAATAAAGACCTTTATTATGTTTACCAATTTTCTGATTTCGATGCCTGGTGGAAGTGAGTGGTTCCTGATCATTCTGGCAGTGCTGGTATTGTTTGGCGGTCGTAAAATCCCCGAATTCATGCGTGGTCTGGGTCGTGGGATCCGCGAATTCAACGATGCCAAGAACAACGTAAAGAAAGAGCTGGAAGAGGGAATGAACGAAAAGGACAACAAGGCTCCCGCCGGCCCTACCACTACTCAGCACTAATTGTTCTTTCACCGCGATTGTCGTCCGAGCTTTGTTTCATCGATACAGAGATCGTAACTTCTTTTGTTTACATTTCATTCAATACAAGACTATCATCAGGCCTTATCGGAAAAGGTGTGTACCTGTGAGGATGCTGTCAGGCACTATCTTGACAGGATCGAAGCCGGCAGGCATCTGAATGCCTATGTCCAGGTATACGGGGAAGAAGCCCTGGAAAGGGCCCGCGCCCTGGATGCAAAAAGACGGGCAGGAGAAAAGCCCGGCCGTCTGCACGGCGTAGTCATCGGTCTGAAGGACGTCATTGCTTATAAAGACCATCCGTTGACAGCGGCCAGCCGCATCCTGAAAGATTTTACCTCCATCTATAACGCCACGGCGGTGGATAAGCTGATCCGGGAGGATGCCATCCTCATCGGACACCTCAATTGCGACGAATTCGCCATGGGCTCCACCAACGAGAATTCTGCCTATGGAAAGGTGTTGAATGCCCGTGACCTGAATCGTGTACCCGGAGGATCTTCCGGCGGGTCGGCCGTAGCTGTACAGGCAGGTCTTTGCATGGTCAGCCTTGGCAGCGATACAGGTGGTTCCGTTAGACAGCCGGCCGACTTCTGCGGTATCCTGGGGCTCAAACCCACCTATGGCAGGGTGTCCCGCTATGGGCTTATCGCCTATGCCTCATCCTTCGACCAGATCGGGATCTTCGGTCGCACAACGCCGGATGTAGCCCGGGTGCTGGATGTGATCGCCGGAGAGGACGACTTTGACAGCACCGTCGCAAAAGGCAGATCGGCAACCTTCCCGGATCTCACCGGAGAGCCGGATAAAAAGTACCGTATCGCTTATTTTAAGGAAGCCCTTACCCATCCCGGCCTGGACCCCGAGATCAGGGATACCTTGCTGGACTGCCTGGAAGGGCTCCGAAATGAAGGTCATACGGTGGAAGCCGTGGATTTCGACCTTCTCGACTACATTGTCCCCGCCTACTATGTTCTCACGACAGCCGAAGCCTCTTCCAACCTGGCCCGGTTTGATGGAGTAAAATACGGCTACCGGACCCAGGACCCGGACCTTGAATTAACAGAATTTTACAAACGGACGCGTTCCGAAGGCTTCGGCACTGAGGTCAAACGACGTATTTTATTGGGAACCTTTGTTTTAAGCGCGGGTTATTACGACGCCTATTTTACAAAAGCCCAGCAGGTAAGAAAAATGCTGGTCGATCGTACAGATCTGATATTTAAAGACTTCGATATAATTGTCCTCCCTACCTCCCCCACTACCGCTTTTCCCATCGGAGAGAAGATGGACGACCCGATTGCGATGTATCTCGCTGATATCTATACGGTTTATGCAAATCTGGTCGGAATTCCCGGTATTTCTATCCCACTTTTTACCCACACAAATGGCATGCCTTTTGGTATGCAGGCTATGACTTCTCGATTTAAAGAGTTACCTTTGCTGCAGTTCTCGCATCTGATAATGCAACAATATAAGTCCTACGAAAATCCTACTCTATGCGACTGAGAGATCGAAAAGCGAGCAGTTAACCGACTAAACTCAATTCGGCCGCCCATGGGCCGGGCGTTCTTCACCTAATCCGTTGACGACGCCAGCAACAATCTCCCGTATTCCGGTCCTATGAAAGATTGTAGACACCGTTTTTGGTAGTTTACCATCTTTTAAAGCGTTGGACATGAACAACAAAAGACTTTTATTGTTGGGCGCCACCATCATGGTTATCAGTTCAGGATGGATGTACCCTACTTTCCCAGACACGCCCGGTGCCTTGGGCGCTGTGACACCCGTTATCCATAATGCTATTGATACTGAGCGGGTTGTAGTAAAAATTACCGAAGTTTCCGCCGCCGAAGGCTCCAATTCCCAAAATGACCTCTATAAAGAGTTGTTTATCGCCGCCTCTGTGGGCAGCAGTAATGGTGTACGGTTAAACCCCAAAGCACTCAGTTTTATCCAGGACTATATTAAGGAAAACTGGGATGACTTACAGGAGGTCCGTACTACCGGCAAGGTCTATTTCAACCTGATTGAGAACATCTTGACCCAATATGGCCTGCCAAAAGAATTGAAATACCTGGCGGTTATCGAATCCAACTTAAAAAGTACAGCCCGTAGCAAGGTAGGCGCCGTAGGCCCCTGGCAGCTGATGCCCCAGACGGCCCGGGACCTGGGCCTGAAGGTTTCGAAGAACAATGACGAACGGAAGAATTATTACAAATCCACCCGGGCGGCAGCCCTGTATCTGCGTGACCTTTATGGCCAGTTGGGCGACTGGCTGCTGGTAATCGCTGCATACAACGGAGGCACCGCCAATGTCTACCACGCTATCCGGCGCAGCGGGAGCCGTGATTTTTGGAACCTGCAGTACTATCTGCCGACGGAATCCCGGATACACGTCAAGAAATTCATCGGCACACAATATACTTTCGATGGCCAAGGCAGTATCACTACCCTGACCCGGGATGAGGCTGTAGAGCAGTTGCCTGGTTCATCCATCTACGCTTCTGTCCGTAAACTGACCCCGGAAGAGATGGACAACGCCGAGACAGTATCCATTTCCGGCAAATACTGTTCAAATATCATCGCTCGCTACGTCGTCATGGATATCGCCGAATTCTCCCGTTATAACCCGAACTTCGACAAGGTGATGGCCAGCAGTAATAACACATACGAGCTAAAGCTGCCGGTAGATAAAATGTCTTTATTTGCTGCCAATAAGTATCAGATCCTGAATGAGTCGGTGCAACAGCTGATGAACAGCGCCGGCGTGGCTGTTAAATAATTTATTCCTTTGGGCGCTGGGTCTGAGGGTCCAGCGCCCTTCTTATACCCTCCGCCTTTACCAGGCATTCTTCATATTCCTGCTGTGGATCGCTATAAAAAGTAATACCCGAGCCCACCTGATAAGACAGGTAATGGTCCTTTTGGTTGTAGAACAGGCTTCTTATAACTACATTGAAGTCAAAATCTCCTGCGGGGGTGACATACCCTAACGCTCCTGAAAAAAGTCCTCTGGAAGTACGTTCATAGTGGTCTATCAACTGTACGACCCTTTTCTTTGGCGCCCCCGTCATGGACCCCATGGGGAAAGTGGCCTTTATAGCCTCTATAAAGCTGGTTTCCGGGGGTAATTCCCCTTCAATGGTGCTTGTCATCTGGAACACCTGCGGAAAGCTGTAGATGCCAAAAAGCTCCTTTACACGCACCGTGCCGGGGAGACAGATCCTGGACAGGTCATTCCGCACCAGGTCGACCACCATTACATTCTCGCTGCGGTCCTTGGCGCTTGCGCGTAATCCGTTGCCGGCAGCCTCATCCGCCTGGGGGTTGCCCGGCACCCGGGGGGCCGTCCCCTTTATAGGCTGGGAGATCAGCGTGTCGCCCTCGCGCCGGAGATATCTTTCCGGGCTGGCGCACAGCAGGTACCTTTCATCCAGACGGTAAAAGGCGGAAAATGGATTGGGAGAAGTCCTGGAAAGGGACAGCCAGATATACAATGGGTCGATTTGAGCAAGATGGCTGTAGAATTCCTGACAGAAATTGATCTCATAGGCATCTCCCCGGAGAATGTGCTGCTGAAGGGCCCTGATCGTATCCAGATATTCCTCCCTGGAGACAGCCGGTTGAAGCGCCAGGCCTTCTGTCTGACTTTCCGGTATATCTCCCGCCATCCCTGATATCTCCTCAAAGATCTCCCGGTGGTTATCCTTTAACGACCCGATACGGAGGCTTTCTTCTTTTAATTCGACAATGGTATCCGGAACAAAAAAGAACAGGTCGGGGAATCCAACGGGATTGGTCTTTCTGTGTAAAGACCCGCCCGGCTCTGCATCGGCGTCAAATGGTTCTGTCTCTCTCACCAGGTCATACGCAAAATGACCAAAGAGCCAGTCCTGGTGACGGCCGGCAAAATCCCGGAGATCATCAAAAGCATGCCCCGCGGCTGTCTGGATATGATCCGCTGCCCCTACAGCAAGGATACCCTCTACGCTATGAAGAGGAAGTTCATAGCCCTGATTGTCCAGAAAAGCAAAAATGTTGAACCGGGAAGCCCAGTTCAACATCTGTATTTTTATCCGTGGAAGGTCTGTTATAGGGAATGTAACAAAAGTGCGTGGTTGCATGCCCGTTAAAAATCATCTTCCTCTTCGTCAAAGCCCCGTTCGCCGAAAAGATCCAGATCTTTAAAGTCTTCGTCAAGCCCCAGATCGTCGTCGTCGCCGGCTTTGCCTTTCTTGGAGGTGCTGCCGCCCGTGCTCTTTTTTGTTTTTGATTTGGGGATGTCGAACTCATCGAAGTCGGGGTCCCATTCTTCCTCCTCCTCTACCTTTTCCCATTCGTCTACTTCATCCTCGCCATAGTCATCATCATCGTCGTCATCGTCATCCTTCTTGCTTTTTGCAGGAGCCTTGGAAGCCTTCCCACGGGACGCCTTCGGGGTATCATCCGTATCATCGTCGTCACCGTCATCTTCCTCATCATCCGCTGGTTTCTTGGATTTGGGGGAAGCTTTTTCCGGAGTTTCCTTTGGTGTCTGAGGCGCGGATTTCTTTGAACCCTTTCCCTCCTTATCAGATTTTGCTGCCATATTCCAATAAGATTATGTGTGTAAATTTTCGGCTAAGTTTTTAATTCGCCAAATTTTTTTTCTACTATTTTTTTAGGTGGTTTCTATAAGTTGATCCCTCCCCGGGCCGTTGGAAATATATGCAATTTCCACTCCCAGGAACTTATTGATAAACTGAACATATTCCTTCATCTTCTCAGGCAAGTTATCATATTTTTTCAAAGAAGTTATGTCCGATTTCCAGCCGGGAAATGACTCCAGAACGGGGTCGATTTGTAACCGATTCATTTGGAAGGGGATTTCGCTGGTGGTCGTATCCCCTATCTTATAGGCCGTGCATACTTTCAGCTCTCCGAACCCGTCCAGGACGTCCGCCTTGGTCATAACTATTTTTGTGACGCCATTGATCATGCAGGCGAACTTCAAGGCAACGCCGTCGATCCATCCGCAGCGCCGGGGCCGGCCTGTGGTGGCGCCGAATTCACTGCCCACTTTCCTGAGCTCTTCTCCTGTGGCATCTTCCAGTTCCGTGGGAAAAGGACCGCTGCCTACCCGGGTACAGTAAGCCTTGCTGACGCCGATGACATCCCTGATCTTTTGTGGAGCGATGCCCAGCCCCGTGCAGACACCTGCCGAAATGGTGTTGGAAGAAGTGACAAAGGGGAAAGTACCAAAATCTACGTCCAGCATGCTCCCCTGCGCTCCCTCCGCAAGAACGCTCTTACCCTGGGCGATCTTGTCGTTGATAAAATATTCTCCGTTGACGATCTTGAACTGCCGCATAAATTCCAGGGCTTCAAAGAACTCTTCTTCCCATGCGGATATGTCCTCATGGAAATTGAGGCTATCCAACAGCCGCTGATGTTTAAGCCGCAGCTTGATATATTGCGTGGTAAAACTCTTGTCCAGCAGATCGCCCACCCGAAGGCCATTGCGTCCTGTCTTATCCATATAGGCCGGACCGATGCCTTTCAGCGTAGAACCGATCTTTTCCTGTCCTTTTGACACTTCTGAAGCTTTGTCCAGCGCCCGGTGCGTAGGCAGTATTAGATGCGTCCGCTGGGAAATATAGAGGTTCTTATGATAATCCACGCCAAATGCCGCCACCGACTCGCATTCTCTTTTCAGGGTCACCGGGTCCAGCACTACGCCGTTGCCGATGAGGTTGACGGTCTTCTCATGAAAGATCCCCGAAGGTATCTGGTGCAATACGATCTTTTTGTCTTTTACGTACAGCGTATGACCGGCGTTGGGGCCTCCCTGGAAACGAGCGATCAGATCATAGCGGGGAGCAAAATAGTCCACTATCTTTCCCTTTCCTTCATCCCCCCACTGGAGGCCTAAGATTACATCAACCATGCAATGTTGTGTTTATAATTCAAATAAGGCGGCAAAAGTACGGTACCGGACGTGTAAAAGGAAATTAATTGCGGGAAATTGCTACGCTCAGGCGGCCGTCTCCGCGTCGTACCGGATGACGGAATGGATGCCGCTCAACTGCTTGAGCCGCTGGACCAATTCCTCCAGCTCCTCTTTATCATGAACATAGATCTTGATATTGCCTTCAAACAGTCCTTCCTTCGCCTCGATGGTCATGGCGCTGATGTTGATCCTCAGCTCCCCGGAGATAAGGTTGGTGATCTTATTGACGACGCCTACGTCGTCCATTCCTACGATGCGCACGCCTGTGAGGAACGAAATCTCTTTATTCTTGGCCCATTTGGTCTTTACCACCCTATGCCCGTAGTTGGCCATCAGTTTGGCGGCATTAGGGCAATTGGTACGATGAATGGTAAGCCCTTTCCCTATGGAAACAAATCCGAATACGTCATCACCCGGGATAGGCTTGCAACAATTGGCAAGGGTGTATACGATCCGGTCGCTGCTTTCCCCAAAAATGATCAATTCCGTGTCTTTCCGGGGGACGGTGGATGCTGCCCCTTCGCTTGGTTTCAGGTCTGTCGTCAGGGGCTTCACCGGACGGGGCGGTTCAAGCCTGTCGCCCAATAATTGGAATTCCTTCAGCTCTTTCAGATCGATGTTGCGCACCGACACCTGGTAGAAGAAGTCCAGTGAAGAATTGAGCTTGTAAAAGGCTGTCAGCACATCGATATTATGCTGGTTGTAAGCAGCCCCAAAATTTTCCAGCTTGCGCTGGACAACGTATTTCCCTTCGTCGGCTATCTTTCGCTTCTCTTCCTTCAGCGCATCCTTGATCTTGCTCTTCGCCTTGGCCGTCACCACGATAGCCAGCCAATCCTCATTGGGTTTCTGCTTGCTGGAAGTAATGATCTCCACCTGGTCCCCGCTGCGCAGCTTATGGCTGAGAGGCACCAGCTTATGATTGACCTTGGCCCCGATGCACTGCACACCGATGGCGCTGTGGATGGCAAAGGCAAAATCCAATGCCGTGGACCCCACAGGCAGCATCTTTACATCACCCTTCGGTGTATAGACATAGATCTCTTCGGCCAGGAAACTAGTCTTAAAATCCTGGAGGAAATCGATGGAATCATTATCCTGGGTATTGAGTACCTCCCGTATCTGCTGGAACCACTTGTCAAACCGGCTTTCGTCGGCAGCCCCCTCCTTGTATTTCCAGTGGGCAGCCAGGCCTTTTTCCGCGATCTCATTCATCCGCCTGGACCGGATCTGCACTTCCACCCACTTCCCCTGAGGCCCCATCACCGTAGTATGCAGCGCTTCATACCCATTGGACTTGGGATTGCTCAACCAGTCCCGCAAACGCTCCGGAGAAGGGTTATACTCGTCCGTGATCATGGAATACACCTTCCAGCAATCTTCCTTCTCTTTTTCCGGGGGGGAGTTCAGGATCACCCGGATAGCAAAGAGGTCGTACACCTCCTCAAATGCTACGCCCTTCTTGCGCATTTTATTCCAGATGGAGTGAATGCTTTTCGGGCGGCCATAAATATCAAAACTAAAGTCCCCTTTGTCCAGTTTATCCTTCAGGGGCTTGATAAATTCGTTGATATAGCGGGAACGCTCCCGTTTGGTTTCCGCCAGCTTGCGGGCAATCTCCCGGTATTCCTCTGGCTCCAGGTACTTCATGGCCAGGTCTTCCAGCTCCGTCTTGATATTGTATAACCCCATACGGTGGGCCAGAGGAGCATATACGTACACTGTTTCGGAAGCTATCTTCAGCTGTTTTTCCCTTTTCATGCTGTCCAGGGTACGCATATTGTGCAGCCGGTCAGCCAGTTTGATCAGGATGACCCGGGGGTCATCCGTAAGGGTAAGAAGGATCTTTTTGAAATTTTCCGCCTGACGGGACGCATTGACGTCGATGACGTTGGATATCTTGGTAAGCCCGTCCACGATGCGGGCAATCTCGCTACTGAACTCTCTTTCAATGTCTTCCAGGGTAATATCCGTATCTTCCACCGTATCGTGCAAAAGGGCGCAGATGGTGCTGCGGACTCCCAACCCGATCTCCTCAGAACAGATACGGGCGACAGCAAGGGGATGAAGGATATAAGGCTCACCGCTTTTACGACGCATGGTCTTGTGGGCCTCTGCGGCCATTTCGAAAGCTATGCGGAGGAATTCTTTATCGCCTGTCTTCAATTTGGGTTTAAGACTACGGAGCAAGGCACGGTATTCCCTCAGGATCAATTTCTTCTCCTGTTCTTCAGTAAGATTATATTTCGGTGTTGCAGCAACAGTTTCCATTTCCATACCTTACGAATTTACAAAAAAAAGCCGTAGCTTCGCACGCCTTTAAACCCTGGCCCCCGTCAGGCCGGGAAAGGGAAAAATAAATCCGCGGGCGTGGCGAAATTGGCAGACGCACTAGACTTAGGATCTGGTCGGTTTTGAATCGGCCGTTTCCGTCGGTCGTCGCTGGACGCTGAGAACTAAGGCGATAGCAAATTGATATTTGGCAATCTTCGGGTGTTTATCCAAATTTGCTGGAAATTTGCTGGAAGACGTTTGAAGAGACTTAATCGGTAATGCGGGCGTGGCGAAATTGGCAGACGCAGCAGACTTAGGATCTGCCGGAGCAATCCATGTAGGTTCGACCCCTATCGCCCGCACTTTTAAAAGGTTCACTTCGGTGAGCCTTTTATTTTTTGGCCATTCCCATTTCCTGGCAACTTTTGCAGAGGGAGTATTTCAAAGAACTAATATTAAGTTGTAGTCCTTGGCCTAAGCAAATCTGCTTATGAATTTTTCCAAGGTCTCCTTTCCGGTGCGCCAGAAAATTTCAATTTCATCCTGGAGGAAATAAACTTGCGCCGCCGTTAAGTTATTGATTTTTTCAAGTAACTCGTTCAATATCGCGCGGTTGCCGGAAATATTGCGATCATATGTTTCCGAAAATTCCAGGTGGGCATTTAACATTTTCCCATTTGCTTGGACTTTAGGATCGAGAAGCAATCCGTTTTGAACGGCAACAAGCGCCGCAAATTCCTCTTTTGTAAAAACCCCCTGAAGTTCATGTAAGGTATATTTCCGAATGGTCATAAAGCCCGGGATGATCCTCTCGGCCCCTCCACCCTTACTTTCATACAATTCTTCCAATTGCGATGCGAGGTCTTCATCAGCGCGAAAGCTGATACTTTTCATTCCCATAGCTTTTTCCATAAAAATTAATTAGCAAAAGATACGGAAATTTTAAATAATTAACAAATATATTTTCAAGATTTTTTAAATATTTTTTCAAGATTAATTATTTGTGATCGCTTGACGTCGTCCACCGGATGAGAGGGTAAGGCCGGCGACGCATGCCGCCGGTCCGCGCACCTGAAACCGATATTCAAGCTATCTTCTGCCAATGTAGCCTGCCGCGTTAAGTTCTGATACGTATTGCATAGCTTGATTGACGAGTTGTAACTGGATTGTCTTATTAATTTCCTCCGGGTGGCCTTCCCGAATTACGCAGCAGGTTTCTAATATCGTGTTGCTATCGTCCCGGTAGGTAATCGGCCAGATGTTAAGGGAGGCTTCGTCATTCAATATCCCAGATAGGTCTTCGACGATGAACACCATGTATTGGCGGAATTTCGGGGTCTTTTCATCGAACATTGTTCCTATGGAAAAAAGGTAGGAATAGCCGTATTCGGACCGTAGGCGTTCGCCGGTCTCGAGTCGGAGGGTGTCCCGGCCTGACAATCGAATATCAAGGAGGGGGAGCTGTTTGATACGCTTCAAGAATTTTAAAAGGATTTTCGTTACGTCTTTATTTAGCTTTTTCATCTTAAGTGGGAAAAATGGCGGCTATTTTAGCCGCCATCGGTGAATAAATGTAATTTCAGAAGGCTTTTGACAGGGTCACGAAGCTGAGCTTGTAAAATTGCGGGAGCCAGGTGTTTGCCTGCTCGGTATGATCCGCCTGGAGCTCTTTGGATACACCGACCAAAACGGAATTGAGGACTCGTCCGCTTATTTCATGGGTTTCTGTTGATGCGTTTACAAAAACTATGGGGTATGCCCAAAGGCGGGTTTTTCCGGAAGTACCTTTCCTGTTGTCTACAATGATGAAGGACATCTCAGAATGAAATTTATTTTGCAATTTGTCCGAAATGTGACTAATAGTCAATAAAAAGCCCGGGAGCTTGCCATATTCCATCAAGTTCACAGGGCCTTCCTTTTTCGCTCTGATGGATGGTTGGCTTTCGGCTTCGATATCCATCTCGGATGTACCGGAGAGCTTGTCGACGATCCTTGTAACAATGTTGTTTGACTTCAGATTTACGTGTTTCATAATAATAGGGCGCATTTTACGGTAGCGCATCCGTTAAAAAGTTGGAATTAGCTCACAAAGAAGACTGATTGAATAGGGAAAGCGGTTATAAAGCTCCCGCGGCCTCCTTTCTGAAAGCCCCTTTCGGTAACTGCCAGTCGGACAGGATGATCGGCGCCTCAAAGTGACTTAAGGATTGATCAATCCAGAATGGGTCGAGATCCTTCAATGGCGTGCCAGCAGCTACGATTTCTACAATCTTTCTTTGGGAATAAAGGGTAAAATTTAGCTCTGTCTCTATGGCCGCTATTTTTTCAATTTTTCGATAGTCAATAGAAGCAATAGTGGCCCAGATGTCCGGATCACTAAAAATGCATATTTGGCAACTACAACGGTTCCAGCCTAGCATGTAAGCCGGATGCGGTTGGATATGCCATCGAGACATGATTTCCCAAACGGCAGATTCAGGCCAGTCCAGGATAGGACGCCAATGGATTACTTTGCGGGATTTGGTATTAGCCTTATACAACTCGGCTTCGACGTACTTGCTGCGGGCGGGGCTCTCCTGCCTTCGTTCTCCCGTAAGTACAGCCAAAGTATGTTGATACAGGGGGTGATGGGCAACAACGCTGAGTAGAACGTCAATCTTAACGGTTGAGCTGCACCACCTGGTAAGTAGATTGGAAGATACAGCTGGAAATTTCAACCTGGTATTTATAGCCGCCTTGTTTGAGGGGATGCGAAAATACTGGCCCCCTGGTTCGCGCTGATAAAGAATATCCTGGCGTGGCTCGTTGGTGCGGAAAATTTCTCGATAAATACCGCCTTCGCGGTGGGAGAAGAACAGAGAAAGACCCATAGTATCCGCAAAGGCCTCGCAGTAAGATTTTGTACATGGCCAGTCAAATAGATTGGGTCCTCCCCCATCAACATCATGGTGATGAAGGTGGATGCGGCGCCGGTCGATACCTTGCTCCAGTAGGAATAAAACCATGGCAACGCTGTCTTTTCCACCCGAAAAAGCGATTATAATAGGAAAAGTTCCGTCTCGGATATAAGGCAATATATCTGCCTCTTCGAAACTAAGGTTGTCCTTCATAAAATTAAAATTTGTAGATATTGGTAGGCTTTCTAGCTTTTACTTGCCAGGAGGAATTATTTTTTTCCCGAAACCCCAATTCGAGTTTTGCTGCCGCCTTTTTCAGAACGAGACCCTCATACAAATCAGTATGAATGATTTCGTCATAAAGTGCTTTAAAGTAGTTTTCGTAGGATGGCGCCATTAGCACATCGTCTACGCCGGTGGTGTGAAGGTGTTCGAACATCGTAATACCCTTCCCAGTGACAAATGCACGACTCGTTCCGAATAGCGCATGTAAGAGGACTAGGCGCTGCTCGAATGTCTGCCCAATTAAATATTGTCCCTTCCACACCAATATATCCCAAATGATGAACTTATGGTTGAAAACACTATTACTCTCGCCAATTTTATTCTTATTCAGGTATTCCCCACACAGCACCATGTATTTGTCACAGTCGTTGAGGGCCGTGTAGGAGATAGGCTTTTGTAAAGTCAATGTTTCCCCATGTCTGTTGTAGATTCGATAATCTTTGCGCCCGTTTATAAATACAACCGCACAACTGCCGTTGTATTTCGGCTGCGCGATCCAGCCGGGACCTGTTTCGTCCAACTGAGCAGGGTCCATTGCGGTCTCCGGGCGTGGCGGGTAGATATATTTAAAATTATTGTATTCAGAAAAAATGCTCATAATAGATGTTTTGCAAATGAGACTGAGTGGAAGTTCAACGCATAGAAATAATCGGGGCAATGGCCTCGAAGAGGTCCCCCATTTCGTCTCCAAAGTTTGCCAAGGTGTCAATTGTCCCTTTCTTGACACTGATGACTTCTTTTGCTTCAATAAGGAGCGCCAGATCGGATTCGGGTATGCCGCTCGCATTTTGCAGGGCGTCGGAAATTTCTTCGATATATTTGCCTAATACTTCCTGGTTGAATAAGTATTCGGTCGTTTTTTCGACAACCGCAGGAAATTTTTCAGAAACAACCTGAGCGATATTTTCGTCCATTTTTGCGTAGCGGTCCTGGATGCTGACTGTGATTTCCCCCAGTTTGAATGATCCTATGTTGCGGCCTTGTTTCTTGTACTCATTTAGAAATACTCCCCGTGCATATTCCTTAATGACCCCTTCGGATATTTTTAGTTTTGCCTCCAAGTTTTTACTTTCCGATTTAGCATCTGCGTATTCTTTTAAATGCTGGTCAATTTCAGGAGTAGTAGGCAAAGAAGGTAATTTACCTTTCGCTTCTTTAGTCGGCTCGACCTTTTTAGCGGCTGAAAAGAGGTTTGTCTTTTTTTCCGTTGCATTATTTTCGTGTTTCATATAAATAGGTTTTGTACACGGGGCAGTAATAGCTCGTGCATGATGAATAAACTGTCTTTAAAAAAGGAAATATGATAATGCGCCCCTCGTATTGAGCTCTACGTCGGGAATGCGGCAGAGCAATTTTTAATCGAGGAGTTATGCCTTCGTCTTCTTATCTTTCGGAAGAAATCGAAATTTTACCAAGTCCAATCGAAGGCGCTGAATGTTTACAATGGAATTGACGTTGTTATTGATGGCAATGGCTTGAGGAATATAGTCTTTATTAGCTTTGACATTGTTGATACTTTCAAGCAACGTATTTATCAGGGTCTGGCTTAGATCCTCCCCATGTTCGACAAATGCAGATACCATCCCGTCCCCATCGGGGTCATTCACCAGGGTAGCGATACCGGCAGCAGGTTTCCAATATTCTAAAAAGGTTTCGACTGAAGGAAATTGACGTTCAAATGTTGAAAGATTGGTCTTGATCGTAAATTTCTCCTGTGCTTCGTCGATTTCGACGGCAAGAATGTAATGAATCGAGTTACTATACGTATAGGTTTTACCGACCATTGTATGTTTTATTCTACTCAGTTTTTCCGTGTTCATAAATTGATCTTTTTAAGATGAGTTGATAACGTTTGATTTGCAAAAGATGCGGATTTTGTTTAAGCAGGATTCGGAGGTCGGCATTGTTGTGGCTTAGTATTCCAGCGATGTAATTGTCAGAAAGTCCTTTCGAGCTTTTCATCGAGTTTCTTTGAGAAAGTTGAGCGTTTGACAACAGTATGAGGTTGTCAATGCTGAGGTGGTGGGAATTTCCATCTATAAAGACGACATTGTATCCTTTGGGGATCGGGCCAACTTCGGATTGCCAGGTCCATCTTGCCCAGGGTGTAAATCGATCATCCATCTTTATTACCGGATATTCTGTCCCGTCCTTTCTTTTCCAATATCGGATTTGCCCTTCAGGTGTTCGGCCCCTTTTGTTCCAGGCTTTAACAGGGCATTGTGAAAACCGACCGGCCTTTTTATTTCGGGCAAGAATCTTTTTGACTTCCTTTTTGCTCCTTTTGAGGCCGAGATATTTTCGCTTTTTCTCAATGTGCTTTTTTGTCCAGCCCTTATTCTTAGGCCATTTCCTCTGAAACAGCTCTGCTAATTCGCAGTCTCCTATTGTGCGATAATGCGACTTCAGAAAATTGATCTGGATTTTTGAAAAGTACTCGAGTTCCATGCGTTTTAAGCCTAGTTCATAGCAAGCATGACGAACAGCGGACAGTTTTATGTGCAATTGGTCCGCTAGCTGGCTATTTGTGAGCAATTCAAAGTTCGCTTTGATAAAGCTGTAAATCTTCTGCTTATTGGGAATCGTTGCGGAAACTCTCATGAGATTTCGATTTAGACAAAAAAAGACAGCCAAGATGTACTTGACTGTCCGTTATTGCTTGTACAATATTAAAATCAAAGACTATTGGGGGATTCCGTGCTCCTGGACCCATCTATCGATATTTTCGACAAGCCAATTCTTAGCCTCTTCGGGAGAGGTATGAGTGGCTAGTATTTTGGGGGGTTGATCTTTGTCGATATCAACTATATGGTAAGTATAAAGTGCTGGTCTGCATTTTGGGGATAAAAAGAAATCAACGTACCAGGGATCTAGGCAGTCACCCTTGACTTGTTCCAGCCGCCTTACGATATTGTCCTGTTGGTCATATATCACTATTATGAGTCGTTCTCCAGGTACGGGTCCATTTGGGTCAGGCCGAACATAAAGTATATACGCCTAAATTTCCACTCTTAGGGGAGCGGTAACCCTGTCGACCTGTGTTTGAAGTCATATGTGCTTATTTTATTTTGTTAATATTGTCGTCCGGATGATCGGCTTGTTAACAGGGAGAGGGGGAAAGGGTTACAGGGGTGTTGCAGTTAGCGTCTATCTTTGTAGGCGATACCGTAACCTGCGGCAAGGAGTTTCTTGGCAGCGAGGTGAAAGTCTCCATTACATTCAAGGATAGCAAAGACTGCATAGGGGTGATAGGGAACGTCTTGCATGAAGTGCTGGGAATTTGGTGTAAAAACTTTGAACTTCCTCAATTCGTGATGAAAATCCCCGGAGGTATCTTTATCTGTGTCACCTGGACGCCTGAAGTATGTCCTCGGCCCGACAGTCCTGACGCGTATCCAACCATGCTTTTGTAAACATTCTATTACTTCATCGGTTTTGTTATAGGCGTAGAATGGGCTAAGTTCGGGAGGTTCGTTGCTTGGTTGGTTTGTCTTTCCGTAAGTGATGGACCGAACTTTACATAAATTGAAAGTACGGGCAGTCTCAAAGAGCAGTCGCCGTTCCGCGGGATCGATAGTTGGCAGATCCCGCATGTCTTTTTGGAGGAAAAGATAGCCGGTCGTTGGAGGGACAATTATTATTCCTCCGTTAGATCGTGTCTCAAGAAGTGTCTTTCCAGGTTTGTCCGGATGGGTGATCAGTTCTTGGGGAGTACTGGGGCGACGAGCCAAAATTTGATTGCGTCCTACTTCTGGGCAGCGATAGTAGAAGTGTACTCCGGCATTGCGTGAAGAAGCAATAACTAATCTTGGCAAAAGCTGTGGGGTACTGATTTCGATGGAGTTGTAAAGACGCTCCATTAGGTTACCAGATAGGTCGTACTTGCAATCGGCGTCGAATCCCTCAAAATTCCCGCTTATGCTGCCGCAGACTACAGCTATGCCATATATCTGAGATTGACTAAAAGCATACCTAATTTCCCGGTCTGACATTATAGTGTGCTGATATTTGCGCCAGTAACCGGGTGGGCGCTTCGTTGGCAGAACGGGGACGACGGACAGGCCGAGGGATCTATAGTCTTGAGCTATCCGTATTAGATTTGACATAACATATTATGATTTAGTGGCTATTAAATAAGCTAGGTGAAAAGGGTCAAGGCGCCGGGATCGGCAGGCGGAGGTTTGCGTCCACGTCTACGATGCTTTCGGATGGCTTCCTCAATGGCTTCGAAGTAGGGGCCATTCAGTTCTCGAAGAATCTTGTTGGCATAGGTCCGCTGGTAGCTGTAGCGCCGAAGTTTCAGAACGGTTTCCCGATAGCGGTATAGGTTTTCCCAGGCCTGGTCGCGTAGGAAATCATAACGACTCCGCTTGTCATATTCGCCTTTTGCGGTGGCATCCTGGGACCATTGCTGGTACTTCCGAAATTCATCCCTGAGATAATCGGTAAATCCGTTGATTGGGTCTTGCATTCGGTCCATTTTCAGGTTTCAGTCAAGGGAAAGAGGATTGTAACTAGGGTGGCCCGCCCGGAGGCGTTCTAACGCTCGCCAGTTAACATCTGGAGCAAGATTTTGTGCAGGCTGTCGATCTGCCCGTTTTGTAAATTATCCAAGGCCGATACAAGGACTTCGATTTCCACGTCTATCAGGACGTCTTGAGTACCGTGCGGATATTTCTCTCCGTTACACTGGTCAGGTGGGTTTTTTACGACATATTTTCTGCATGCCAGTGGACGCGCAGGGTAGATTCCGCAAGTGTTGTCTTTCTTTAAAAATACACAGGCAGATAAGCCAGGTGTGAACGCCAGCATCTCCTTGGGGATCTTCGCCTGCGCGCGCAAATAGTCGGTATCAATGGTGATTCCTCGCTGTTTTGCGAAAGCCAAGATGACTATTGCTTCCATCGGTGTAACATCCACGTTCATCTTGCAGCAAAAGGCACAACCTTTTTTACAGGAGACGGGTTCGTGCTGATTGTGTTGGTGCATTTTACGGTCTACAATCGCATATAGGGCTCCCATAATCGAATCGGGTCTTGCTCCAGCGGACTGAAGCTGCCTTAGCGTAGTTAGGGCATCGAGGATATTTTCTAAAATTTCATTTACAGGTTGATCGACCAGCCCTTTATCAATAAGGGTAACTAGCGTCGAGCTGACACCTATTTGTATTGCTTGCATACACTTACTTAATTATGGAATAAATGAAACAGCCGCCCATTTTGAATGCGGGCGGCTGCGGAACTAATCGATTGAGGGAGCAGGCTATGATCCCTGCTGATCGTTGGCATATAAGATGGCGCAGTCTTTCGGTTCTAGGCCGTCAATTAGGTCTGTCCCTTTTTGACCGGCCAGCTTCCCGACTTCAATGCCGTAGAGGACAGCATCTTCGATATCTACATGTGTGAATTGCCTTTCGTCTTCGTTGGCTTGAACATCAAAATGCGTATCGGAAAATGACAGGGGCCATATTACCATCTGCTTATGATCGGCCAGCTGGAGTTTTTGGCCTTCTATTCTCTGGGCCTTGTTCGCCCGGGTGACAATTAGATCATCGGAGCCGCTTACGAAGTCAATGAATATTCCGAATTCAGGGTTGTCCCTGAAGTAACGGATAAGCTTGGGGATCTCCCATCTGTCTAAGTAGAAGGCTTTGATTTGATTCCAACGGCTGCTACTGTCGTAATATCCGCTAATTACTGGTGCGTTGGAAGTAACATTACCGACATACCAGGATATTTTTGAGTATATAAACATATGGTGTAAGTTTTCAATTAACAAAAACATGCCTGACAAGCAGCCACGGTTGAGTAGTCACTTGCAGGCATGGAGAATAAAAATTGGGACATGCTAGTCGTGAATTTCGACTGTCTCGGGTTTTTCGGCTTTTTCGCCTGTTTTTCCGGTGTTCTTTTTGTTCTTCTTATTGATCTTCTTCTGGAGGTCACTTTCGTTCTTCTTGAACTTTTTCTGGCGCTCCTCAGTTTTCAGCGCTTTGTCCTTTTGAATTTTTGCAACATCGACACCGATCACCTCGGCCAGAAGTTGGGTAAGATAGCTGCCGGAATTCGCAGGCTTCTTAGTCTCAGAGATTGATAAGAAAACCAATCGGGATATAGTGGACATCTGGTCTTCAGTTAATTCTAAAAGGACTTTTATAAAGGCGTCAGGAGACAGCTTTTCCCAGTCCTTTCCAAACAGCCTTTCACCCTGTTCCTCCTGGTCAGTGTATCCAAGTCGTTCAAATAGCATCCAACGTTGGATGGCCGTGTCGATGGCGGTATGTGGCACGGGTGCATCTTTTGCTTCCAGACGGGAAGATAACGCACCATGTATGCTTTCGGAGACTTCGGACGCATCTTTAAGGGAGGCTTGTCTCTCGTTGGTGCGGATACGGATGAGTTCATCGGTCAATTGCTTGGTGGTCACGTTGCCGTTTTTTATGTCCTCCTGGATAAGCCCAACTTTTCCAGATTGACCATTGGAGCTGGCTTTGGAATCACGTGTGAACATAAAACCATCTACTTTGCCGTTGCGCTGGATAAGGATGGATCGGAAGACCTTTCTGTTCCTGATAGCGGTCTCCAGGTACGCAATTGCTTCCTTATAATGGCGGGTTGCTTCAAGGAAGGCGCTTTTATTTGGCTTGTTGCCATTGCTCTTAAATTGGTCTTGTTTTGGCTGATGGGGCTTTTTTACTTCAAAAACCTCATTCTCAAGGACGAATTCTAGCCCCTCAGTGCCGGGGATTTCTTTGATGAGGATCTTCTGATGGTCGGACAGGGGCATGTTGGATACGATAGCCATCGGCTTATGCTTGGCAACCGCCAGTGTGACATTTTTAACCAGCTGCCGTTCTGTTTTGAGTTGGTAGCATGTGGGGTCCAGGCACACAGGGTCCTCTGCCATGTCGACGAAAAGAGATTGCTGGCAGCCGGAGTTTTTTTCACAAAGTGCGCAAATTCCCATTTTCGGATTGAGGTCAGGATCCTTCGTATCGAACGGCGGATTCTTGAGGCTGCTTTTCAACCTATCAAGGCTGTATTTCAAGTCTGGAAATTTCTTTCCTTTTTTCCAATCGGAAAGATGGCTCTTTATGAACTCCTCTTGTACATTGACCTCGAATGCTGCCAGGTCCTGCGCGTCCCTAATCTTGATGCTGTCTGCGAGGAATATCTCTTGAGCTTCCGGAACGAGGGAGAGAAGTTTCATACGTCCTCGTATGTAGGCTGGCGGTTTACCTAGCTGGGCGGCAATGAGTTCCGGGGTCGGGAACTCTTCTTTCATTTCACCGATGTTGAGTGCTTCTTCCATAGGATGATAATCTTCCCGATGACCGTTTTCAGAAATTCGTACCATGCGAGCTTCCGCGTCTGTCATTTCGTAAATCTTGGCGGGAATATCCGTTTTGCCGGCGATCCGGGATGCCCGTCCCCGACGTTCTCCGGATACCATTTGGTAACGGCCATCAGGCATAATCCGGAGGATAACGTCATTGATGACATCAACAAGGGCGATATTGGCTGCGAGTTCTTCCAAGGCTTGCTTGTTGAATAGTTTACGGTTGCCGGAGTAAAAATCAATAAGATCAAGCGGGACACGGCATGCAGTATAAGGCCTTTGCAGGATAGCATTAACAACCTCTTCGATATTTTGTCGTTCGGCTGCTGCATTGAGGGAAGATATCTCCGATGGTTCGGCCGGCTCTGCGGGGACCGGGTCTCTCAGTTCGAGAAGTGAGCCTTCGCCCAAAGGGTTTGTTGTATTTAGCCTCGCGACCTCTTCCTGTACATGAGGAAAAATACCATTACTTTCGCCGCTGGCGGGCGGGTGAACAGGATAGCCATTTAAGTCGGAGTCACCAGTGTTCTCGTCTGATTCATTAGAACGGATGGGTGATAATTGCGGGATGATGGCGGTGTCTGGTGGTGTTTCCAAAATGGTGGGTTGAGACTCCGGGTCCACTGGCTGTTCAGACTCCATGACGGGGGATGGTTCGGCTAGGCCGGCGGAATGTTCCTCGGCGGCGCCGACCACTAGGTCAGGTCGTTCCGTTAATACGGATGGAGAAGCCGCTCCTGGTTCGTCCCGGTTTTCCGGGAGGGGGTTTTCAGATTCGATCGGCGGATGGGATTCTGGTTGACCGGGCGGGAGTGTTGTTTCATCTGTGGGAGACTTTTGTAATTGTGGATTGGATTCAAGTGCGGCATCCGGTGATGCGGTAGCTGCCTTTCTGTTTTTGAAGGTAGACATTTCATTGTTCTTGCGTTTCATATTGACGCTGTTTAAATTGTGAAAAAAAATATATTCCGTTGCTTATTTGAACTCGAGAATAAGCTGTGGCGAAGGCGTCTTGGGCTTACGCCTTTTGATTGATGTTGAGCTTGTCGGAGTCGTAGTTGTCGGTTGTTGGTCTTCGGTCTGATTGGTCTGGTATTGAGAAAAGGCCGATTCTTCAGGAGTAATTATTTTGTAGTATGGAATGTAATAGCCGTTGTCGAGCATGACCTTTCCAGTCTTCCAGTTTCGGAAATGTTTTAAGCCTAAGCTATCCATCCAGGCTACCTCGCCGCACATAGTATTTAGTAGAAAGTTTAGAAGAGTCATTTTCGCGCACGTTAGATCTATATCTGCTGCATAAAATGTGACCTTACGATTGATCTTCGCTGCGGAAAGTAGGAGTCTGCCGGAACCACAACAAGGATCAGTCACAGTGGCATTATCTGGAATCTCTTCGCCCATTTGTATCTGGGCCATAAAGTCGCATATTGTTTCGGGCGTGAAGAATTGACCGGATCGGGATTTAGATAGATGCTCCATGTAGAAATCTCCAAATGGATCCTTGAATCCAGCGCCGTTATCATCGGCGACATCTGCCATTGCTATGTAGGCCTCGCTAAAAAGGGCCGCCGCATTTACTTCAGGATATTTTCTTTCAAGGGCGGAATAGTCTTCGTGCTTTTGCTCCCACCAGCGGATAAACAGCAAAGCGAAATCGAGAAAGTCGTCGAAAACTGTTCCGATCGGCTGTGTGCGGGAGAGTTGTAACAAAGCATCCTCGAACCGCTTTGCCGGCGGATGTTGTTGCTGCTTCATAATTGTAGATAAATAGGTGAAACATGGAGGAACAGGGCAATACCCTATTCCCCCATTATGGATGAGTACTAAAGCAGATAGTCGTTGACTTTGTTGAGGACAGCTTTTGCCTCGCGTGCGGTCTGCTTCCTAAGGCGGGAATCTTCACGCAGTTCGTCGGGATTTACGACGAGCGTTTTTAGGTCTTGAACAACCTCGTCCAGGTGATCATCTTCGGTAAAGTTTAACCGCGGGATTAAGTCAATTAGTTCTTCGATGTTGCCTACCAAGCTGTTCCTGAAAGTGGCGTCTTCCTGGGAGAGCCGTTCGACCATCCGCTCGATGGGCTCCTTGATCCTTATCCAAAGGGATTTATTGGCCTCACTAACGCGGTCGGATATTTCTTGCTCCATTTGGGATCGCAAATGATGAACTTCTTCTGCGCTGACCTTGAGGCGAAAATCATCTAGGTTATTGATGGGAAGTATACCAACTTTCATTTTAAATTTCAGCCGGACGATATTCGGGTCCGGATAGTCGTCGTCCTTAAATAACCCATTCAGACGGTATTTTGCTTCTGCCTTAAGTGTGGGGTATTGGCGGATAAATGCAGCAACAGCCTTGTTGAAGTCGGTGTCGAACTTCTGAAAATCTCGCATAAATGTGAAATAATTCGTAGCCGGAAGAATCCGGTCGCCGTTATCTGTCCAAGGCAATGTTTCTTTGTTGCAAAATTTACGTGCTTTGTTGGCTATTTTCTGCGTGTCTTTCATTGCATCCTCATCGATTAGGATCTTAGTATAGCGGCCTGCATTGGTGGCGCTGTGATCGCGTTCCACCTGCATAGTAATCTCTTCATCATAAACACGGCCGGTCCATTGGGATATGCGGAGATTGACCAGCATAACCTTTTCTGCTAGATTTCTCATATAAAATTTCTTTAAAAAGTGAAGATTTATTCAATGGCGAGAACTTCGCCGAATGGGGGGTCAAACTTCATGTCCTCGAACAGCGTCCACAGTACGGGGAACTCTGGTGGGTCAGGGAAAGAACTGCAACACCCATCCGTTAGATAGACCACGGCTTTGGGGTGGAGGTCGTTCGTTTCTATGTAATCAAATCCGGGCCGGAAGTCGGTGCCGCCTCCGCCTTTGGGCTCCAATTTCATTGGTTCGTCGGGCTCGATGTGCTGGAGGCCGGTTACCTTGGCATCGATGTACATTACGTATAAGGCTATATGGAAGCTGTCAGCGATGTCCTTGGCTTCGGCACCTACACGGTTGAGTGCCTCTTCTGAAATGCTGCCGGAGGTATCGACCATGAGGATGAGCTCTCCCGGCTCCGGAGCCTCGAGCGATGGCAGGAGTAGCCCACGATGGAGATATCTTTTAGCAGGTTTTTTCCAGGTATAATCGGAAGGTCGAATCTCAATAATGAACCGGGCCAACGCTGTCTTCCAGTCCACTTTAGGTTTGAGTACTTGCTGGATGAAGCGGTCTATTCCTTCGGTCATTTCTCCGGCTCGGCGGGCCATCACGGATGCAAAGGAAATAGCCTCTTTCATTTCTGCTTCCATTTCCTGCTTGTTGATCTGCGGAGGCGGATCTTCAACATCTGCCATGCCCGGATCGTCCTGGTCACCCGCGGGGTTATCCTCGGGAAGTGGATCGGGTAGCATGTTGTATACCTGTTCAGCGGACTTTCCTACGTATTCGGGATTATCCAATGCATCACTTGGTAGGGCGAGGCCGGCTTCCCGGAGTAAAGGATTGACCGCGTAATCTGCGGCCTTGTTCCATTTGCTTGGACCGCGACTGTTCCTACGGGTGTGATGTAACAAAGCCAAATGCATAACGGAATGAGCAATGACTCCGCTTAGTTCTTCGGTGGGAAGATCGTTGAAATAGTCCGGGTTATACCGGAGGTCGATCCCATCCGTGACCGCTGTTTTGATGTCTGCTGGGGTAAATCGAAGGCGCATAGCCAGACAGGCAAAAAAAGCATGATTTTGTATGAGCTGAACTCTGGCCTTTGAAATATTTTGCTCCGCAAGGGCTATGTTTTCGGTTGTACAAGCCATATTCCTAAATTTTTGCGGTAAGTAATTAATTGAAATATGATAAGCGGGTGTTAATGCTCACCCGTTTAAAAGAAACCCTGTAGGCGACTCCTCGATCTCCCAGATTTCAATTCCCTCTCGTTGTGAAACCCGATGAGCGATTGTAGCTGTTGTCGAAACGAAGTAATGTTCCTCCGTTTCGGCAATAATTATTTGAAAGTAATAGCGGTGATTTATGGAAAATATGCCAAGCGAGGCGGTAACTAATGATTCCATATGAGTTTTGTTATATTCAATAATTGGCTGAGCTTCTACTGTACTTATAAGTGGTTAGATGAATACACCGGTGTTGTCGGAAGCCCACTCTTTGAAGGTGCGGGTATTGCATAAGTCGTTGTCTCGTTCGGTTGCCCCCTTAATGCTGGCAATTGCATATTCGATAGGGATGCGTTTCAAGTAGGTGGAGATAGCGGGAAAATTCTGTGCAGTAGCTCTTTTGCTGAGGGCATAGCCGACCGCATAGAGAAGATCGGGTTCAATGGGAACAATGGCCTTTGCTGGACTGAGTATAATTTGATCAATCGCCGGCAGCTTTCGGTAGACTTTCAGATAGGTTCTGTACTCGGTAGCAAAGTCTTCACCAGCCGCACCTTTAAAAGCTTCAAATTCAAGTGCGTCTGGTAGACCGTTATTTTGCATTAGTCCGACATTGGCAACGGTACGGGGAGATGAGCTATTCACAATGTCCTTATTGGGCTCGAATTTCTCGATATAGTCTGGACGTGTTTGTACAAATGCAATCAGTTCTATTGGCATGTTGTTCTTTAGCGCCCACTTTACCCAGTCATCGACTTTTACTTCCAATTCTACAATTGATATGAAGCGGGATTTTAGTGGCTCGAGTATTCCGCTCACTCCGGCCTTGTCTTCTTTGCGATTTGTTGCGGCTGCGAATGTAACTTTGTCGCTTACGATATGTCCATTAATTCGCCGGGCAAGGATCAACTGCATACAGGCTGCCTGGACAGCAGGGGTGGCTTGTCCGAGATCGTCCAAGAAGAAAATTGTCTCTTCTTCGGTATGCAGAATTTCGTGGAGTTCTCCGTATGGCAGAAAGTAGGCCATTTTATCATCCTTGGCAAAGGGCAGGCCCTTATAATCTGTAGGATCTGAGACAACAGGATGGGAGATAATAAGTCGGGCATTGGCTGTCTGCGATGCCTGGCCGACGATGTCGGATTTGCCAATGCCGGGTCGGCCTTTGATGATTGGGGGAAAGTGGTTGGTAATACAAAAGCTCAAAAATGTTGCTAATTCAGCGGGTTTCATAATAGTGTCTTTTGATTGTGAAAAAAAAGAGCGGAAGGTTTTCTCCCCCCGCTATGTTGCTGTTCGTTAGATGACCGGCTGGAGCCGCGGATTGTGGTTAAACATATCCGTCCGTCTGAAGGTCGATAACCCACCTTTCCATGAATGTGCAGATGTCTCGTTGTTGCATCTCATTTGTAAGGGTTAATCTTCCATTGGAGAGGAAAGCCGCTTTCTGGATGATTTCGTTGGGATCGTCCCGATAATAGAAGGGAATGATCTGGACAGAACCGATCTTGTTCTCTGAGACTCGTTGATCGACGATGAGTGAAATCACACGTGTGATAAAGCGGAAACGGGATTTATCGCTGAACAGGCCAACGGAAAAGAAGTAGGCTGGCCCGTCCGGATGGATGATTGTGTCAAATCGTTTGATATTCAATGTTGGTTGGTCAGGGAGCGCGATGTCGCGGAATAGCTTGTTCTGGACCTTGTCGATTAGCCTAGAGACGATGGCCGAGGCGTCTGCAGATAGTCGTTCCATAAGTTTGATCACGATTTTGTAATGGAAATTAATTTTGACTAAAGCCGGAGGATACTACAGAAAAAGAAAAGGCCCGCCTTTCAAGCGGACCTCTCTCTATGGGATGGCATTTGCGGAAATTAGCAGTATTGAAGGACGAGCTCGGCTAGTATGTCCCCGTGACAAGTATATGGCTTGCACCAGCAGCCCAGGGTCTTTCCGGCCAGTTCGTGGAGCTGTGTTAACAAATAACGGCCATCTCCCTTTGTGATCCAATTGCGGAAAGCTTCAATTGCTTCCTGCCTTGAATCTACTTTGTATCTGGCCAGGGTCCCGCGCATATGTGAAAAAGGGTTGCCCCATTTTGACGGCCGGCCGATGTACACGTCGTAAGGGTGCTTCTTACAGTGTACGATTCGGCAGGGACGTAAAATGGGATTACTGGTAACACCAGTTGAAGATCGCTGTTGTTTGATGGGCCAAGTAGTGTTCATAATAAAAATATTTGGTTCTTTAATTATATTTTTCCCCGTTATCATTACGAACGGCGAAAAACAAAAGCGCTTCACACACCCCGGGGGCCCCTTCGCCCTTCTTTAATGCTGTGGCACACGGGGCCCAAAACAAGCACAAAAGCCCAAGCAGGGGGCGAAGCCCAACACACGCACGAACCGTTTAAAGATGGGCGAAGGGGGTGGGGTGTATTTTCGTGGCGCTTTTTCGCCGTTCGCGATGATCGGCTTGACTTTTACACTAGCTTGTATTCTAGGAGTTAATATTTTCGGATGAGAAGTGGTTTCTCAATTCGCAGGCCTTCAATACTAACTAGAATAGCTTAATTTGATTGTTCTAATGTACAGCGAGGGATGTATTACTCTGCCTTGGCATAATACAGTGGAAAAACGGAAGATTCGTACCCAGCCATCTACTGACAGAATTCTTATCTACTTATGGCTACCTATCAATAGCCGAAGCTGCTTTGTAAATTCCAGCTCAATTGGTGAAATTTAAACTTTGGCGTCATTTGGGAATGGAAAACATGAAATCTTATTCCAACTACTATTATTTTAAATCCAAAGCCCTCAGCTTAACAGCGGAATACCAAACCATGTCTGCTTCCGATACCCAGGACTTGTCAACTGCTCTATTTATTTGAACACATAAATACGGGTCCGCTTTCAGATGATCGGCATATGCCTTCGCTGCACCTAAGTCGATCATCAGCGTACAGCCCCTTGACGATGGCCGCATTTGGCGGCGTATTTCATCGAATGGACCAACCCATTGTTGCAATCTGGGATTCCCGCCAATCAGATCGCCAATCGCAGGAATTACCATCGCTTCAGTCCCCCCTTGCCTTCCCCGAAAATCCGAATCCGATGCTCCAATGAAGGGGTAGAAAAGATTGTGTCTTTTTTGTCCTGCCGATATATCCCCAAAAATTGTCGCAAGCTCCAGTGCATACAGTTTTTCCCTACGGATATATCCGATATGACCAGCAAGATAGGCTAGCAAAGAGCCAAAATCTTCGCCCTTATCAACAAATAGAACGAATACGTCCACATAGTTTGTAAACAATCCACTTCTCGAATTCGTCCTGACCTCGCCTTTCTCAAACACAGTAAGGCGTCCGGGAACCCTTCTTACAAGTTCGTCGATACGTTCGTCCAGGTCAGCAAACGCCACAAAAGAATCAGGATCGGGTTCCTTTCCTGACCAGTCTACAAATTCAGGAACCTGAGTCAATTGACGATTGATGGAAGAAGGATCATAAAGACGAAACGAGTATTTTAACCAATATATTTCTTTCTCTGAATAAACTCTCTGAGCAATTCGCTTTGAAAAAACCCTGTTGATGCCTGCCTGAACCGCTTTGAAAAGCGGTCCATTGATCTCAAACGGCTCGTTTCCCGACGGCTTGTTTATCCGCTGATGAGTTTCTATTTCCTCCTTTCGCAAACTGGCGATATTTAAACCATCCGCTTCAAGTTCCGCGTAGAGGTCATCATTAAAAGGAGGCCCTTCGATGTCATCCAGTTCCTTTATCACCTCATTCTGGTAGTTGCTCAGCACAAAGGATTCAAAAGCACGTGGCGGCTTTATGATTGTTGGCACCTCCATAATGGGCACCCTGTTGGCCCGGATGGCCAGGTCCACGATATCCATGGGAACCTGCCCTCCCTGGGTATGAAGCGCTTCGATCAATTCTGAAAGGCTTTGACGAATATTAAAATGTCCAATGGCAAATAACGGGACAAGGTGTCTTAAAATAGGATGAATATCTAGCCCGTTGTGCACAAGGCTGTGCAGCATGACGATGAAATGCTCGATCGTATTTGCTTCCTGCTTTTGCAAATCGTTTTGCGCAAAGGCCGTTATTTGTACAGTAATATGTGGATACAGACGTACCAACGCACCCAGCGCCAGTTGCCGAATACCCACCAATGGATATTCGAATAGGTCGATCAGGTATTTAAAGATCGCTGGTTGCAAACCAGTCGACGACGTATAACCCGTAATGAAGCCTGTATCAACATCAGAGGGCGGGAGTCCCGCTGCAAGCTTTTCATTAAAATTGTAATTCGACCTATAAAGACCTTCAAAAAATCCAGGACTCCGGAATCGATCAGCAAACGGAACGATCTGCTTGTAGACATAATAAGGTATGTCATAGGCCCTATCGACGTGCCAATAATAAAAGCTTTTCAAAAGCCAATGATTTGCCTCGTCGGGCATACATTCATAAGCAAACGGTATAAGCTCATCATACCACTTATCCTCACTAAATCCAACCTGGAACGATGCCTCAAAAGCCTTCTTGAGGCATACCCTGGCTTGATCACGATTATATGGAATAAGGCGCCGGGCTATTTTTAGGTACACTTCAACCCCCAAATTGTCCCCCAAATATCGACTTCCCAGGACAGCCAGGTTTTCGACACGTTCAATACGAATGGTATCAATCACAGCAAAAAGGGTGCGGCCTTCTGTCTCATATCGCCCCTCGCGCTGCTCGAAAATGGCATTTCCGGCCATCTGATTGATCATTTTTGTTATTGCATCATTGTCACCTTCAATTAAGAAGTCAGGTAAGACCCCCGAAATAGACAACCTGGATTCCCCTAATGCCCGGGCAAATGCCTCAACTATACGAAATCTGCTTACAGTACCTTGTGTTGTGATTTCTTTGAGGGAAACGATCAGTTGGCGCTTGAGAGTAGTCCTCGCTTGTACAAGAAACGATTGTTCTGCGGGGCTCAGAGCTTCAAACCGGTCCCGGAAATGTTCAATGACCATACCGTAAAGCTTTTGCCACTCGAAATGAAGATTTCTCAGTCTCCGCTTCCGCCGTAATTGATCTAAATACGATTCCACTTCACCAGGCGATTTCTCGGACAAATTGGCTATTTCTTCATCGGCAGTATCTGTCCGACGAGGTATGTCCTTGGCTGATACATTTGCCTTGTTTGGGACACCAGCAGGTGCGGGGGATTCTGGCGGACTCGGTCTGACCGGATCTTGAGGTCTGACCAGGAAAGAGAATTCCCGGCCGGACGCTTCGAGTATATGATTGATCGCCTGAATTTTACCCGGCATCCCATATTCTACACTAAAGAGATACGAAACTTCATCGTAGCAATCTTTTATAAATTCAGTATCGGCCTCGCTCGCAATCCGTTTAAAAAAAGCCTCATAAATTCTGGACAATTCGTGATCGCTGCTACTTTTAAAGCCATCCCATTTATCGGTCGTTTGCACCAGCGCCCACACGAAAGGAAGCTCGTCCACCTCGCAACGGCGTACAATTGATGTAATGACGATCAATAATGCCTCGTCTCTGCCAATATATTTGTCCTCCCTGGTTAAAATCTCAAAGCAAAGACCCGGAAACCACCTGGCTGTCAGCGCAATTAGTTCAGAAAGACAAATATGAAACATCCGACCGTCCCCAGCATCTTTGATTGTAAATAATAAACGATAATTGTCGGCAATTCGACGAAGCAGCAAGGCTCTGTCGCCCGTATCTGTCCTTTTCAGCGCCGAATAGACGTCGGCAAACTGATAGTCTTTCCGATAGGATACACCACACGCAACGATCGGCAGCTCCCGGAATAGCCGGTTGTAATCCTCTATCCTTCGCAGCCTGCCATGGGCTGAAGCGATGTCGTTGAGGGCAGATAACAGCGAATCCGTGTTCGTTTCCGCACGTGCCATTTCTTCCGCCGCTGTAAGCAGGTCGTTTATAGATTGCTCCATGCCCGGACGCTTAGCAATTGCCTCGACGAATGCCAGGTTTATCCTATAGTCTGGATAACCGCTGCGAAGATGATTATTCAAAAAGTGCTGCACCGCTAAGATAAGTTCCGGAGTCGTACATATTTCTTCAAGAAAAGGAAACGCCAATTCGAATATCCGGAAGAGCTCAAATTTGATAAAGCTGGCCACACCGTGATTCCTATTCAGTTGCTCAGCCAGGTGTTTGGGGATCAAAAGATCATTGATGATTTGCCTGACGTCTCCTGAAATATTGGCAATTGGAATCGCTCTCTTTTTGTCAGACCACAATCTTGCACACCTACTGATTGCCAAATAAAGATCGCGCGGATATTGAGGCAGAGCAGTGGCCCTGACATCATAGACAGCAGCGTGGTCCGGAAAGAAATAGTAATAGACCTGAAGGAATCGCGGCAGATTTCTAAATTCCGGGACCATGGAATGTCCAAGCTGATCTTCAAGAATATTCGCACTTAGAAAAGGATCAGATGGAATACTTCGCTGGTTGATCAGCGGAATTAATCCTGGCGCCGAATTGATGACCTCCCAGGCAAATTCTACCTTTTGATCATCTGGCAGCAAATCGAACGAAAACTTATCTGCATAAGGATCGCCTTCGCGGCTCCCCGCTATTTCAAAGGCGACCATGATCCAAGCTGCAGTGACATTTTTAAGACCGCTATCCTGCGCTCTGTCGAATAGTTCAATCAGCAGATCGAGCCGGTATTGATGAACTAGGAAGGGAAAAAGAGAATATAAATCGTCCATTTTTAACCAATCCCAAACGTCGACGATATCGTTGATGAACTCTTGTGGAACAGCGTATAAAGCTTTGGCCTTTAGGTACCTGCCGAAATTATGATGGATTTCTTGGTGCGGATATTCTGGTTCTCGCGGTGCCTCTAATAGGAACTTTTTAAAGAACTGACCTGCAATCGCCTTGGGAACCAAATTCCCGGTTTGCTGCCGATAACGAAGGCAATAGAAATTAAAATAATCGATATTGCCCGCCAAAGGAATTTCACCGTCCCAAATGGTCCTCAGCGATTCGGCATATAGTCCCCCATCAAAGAAAAAAGTCGTGTCAGTATAAGAATTCTCCAGGTAATGATTGACAAGATGGAGCTGCTTTTTTAAAAATGCTATCCGGACAAAGGAATCTATATCATCAATCTCGACGCATGCGAGCCATGCAATATCCAAGTTGATGATGATCTCGCCAATCGGTTTGTAGCGATTCCAGGCGCTTTGTATCCAGTCATCGGTAGTAACGGCAATTATCTCCGCAAAGCGTCGCGCATCGAATAGCAACGAGAAATAATTGTTAAACGCTTCATCGCTATAGATGTCCTGATGATAATAACTGATTGTAGCTTCATGCAATGCCGGCAGCAAAGCTTCCTGCTTACGCAAAATAAATTCACGAAAACTGTTGTGGAATAGAGAATAGGTATTGCCGTTTCTCTCTTTTAAGAGGTGTTTATATTTTTTAAGGATTTGTTCAATCTCTCCTGGTTGCGTTCTGATGTCCGCTCTTTCCAGTATCGTCCTTAATATTTGCACCGAAGAATATTCTTTCCGGACAGCTAAACTCATCAGCACCCACTGCGCGACCAGGTTTTCACCGATGGATAGAAAGATTTGCTCGTGATAGGTATTGATCTTTCCTTCCACAAGTGGCGGCAGTTGCTCTATGACAGGTACCTGTTCTCCTGAAGGTATATCGTCAAGGGACGATACTATATAATACAAATACAAGGGAATACCCTCGGATTTTTGCCATAAGGCGTTAACCAGTTCAGTTCCAGCACCAAGACCTTTTCTTTCGGTGTATTCTGCCACCTCCTCTTTTGCAAATCTGCCTAATCGTATATGCCGGTGCGGCTCTGCCTGGATCTGAGCCTGGATAGATGCAGGAAGGGCCTGGATGTACTGAGCGCTTACGATAAACACGACATTGTCCGGGCACTCTTTCAGCAGCTGGTGTGTGAGGGGGTCCTGGGTTGAATCCAAGGCCCGATGGACGTGGTCCAAACCATCGATGATAAATACAAGCTGCCGGTCAAGCTGGCTCAGCTTCTCGAAGTACCGCGCCAGCTTTTCACTATAATTATCAGAATACCTTTCTGGCAGATTCAGTTCGGGAAAATTCTTTTCTATGCTAATACATAGCGACTTAGCAAAATAACCTCCCCGAAGCCGCAAATTTGCCATAGCCGCATCACCAGGAAGATAGCAATAGTAGGTAAACTGTACATCCTTGTTGGATTTACCATATTGCGTAAGTGCGGTCGATTTCCCGGCACCTGGAACACCCTCCAGAAAGATATATCCGCTGGTCACATTTTCAAGGGCGATTTTCAATTCTTCGACCAGCGCCCGATTCTCAACATAAAACGGCTCCTCTACTTTGAAAATATGAGAGAGCCTATCAATAAATCGGTCATTGATTCCTAACCCCGAAAGCAAGATCCCCCGGTCAATTTGGATTTTTTTGGTACTCCATTGTACAACCAGGTCCAGCAGCGCATTCACCTGAGTACTTTCGAGCCCAAGCCGGGTTGCCTTGAATTCGAGCTGTTGCCGTGTATTGGCCAGGTTCGGCCGCCCAAGTTTAAACTCCAGTTTGCCGAAGAATTGTTCAAATTCAGTATCCGATAATTCCGATCCATCCTGAAGCCTTTTTAAGATAGGCTGAAATTCAGAATACGTTGGCATGGAACTTAAAGGCAAAGGACCCGTACTTCCACGAGCTGTCCAATCACTTTGAAAATCAATTAACTCTTTGAGGCTTTTGTCAATTCCTTCCGAGGGCCTTCCCCGGGTGCCCGCAATTCTGGTCGAATACAGAACGATCTTGGCCGGTTTTGGTCCTGCAGGTATGGACCGAAAGCCATCGGCAAGCTTCCTCCAAAGAGATTTAGTAGTCCCCGCTGCCACGTCTGTATCATCAGCGCCATCATCGCCTGCCGCAAGCAAGTTCTGAATCGTAAAGGCTTTTTTCTCATCCTCAGCCCATTTTACTTGATAATAGGTAATCTCATCCTGATAGTTTAAGATTATATCGTCAATATGCTTTCCGAGGTCCGGATTTTCAAGATTAGCATAAGTCAACGTATTTCCCAATTCGAGCAGCTCGAGAAGGAACAACGCCGCGACGTTATTTTGATAGTAAAAACCTGCCTGGGAGGCCGACCCGCTGCTCATGAATTATAAACGGTTATAATGTATTAAGTCTCGCGAAATTACTACATGTTTGATTTACAGATGTATTGTTTCCCCGATATAACCGCCAAATTGGACCCCGCCAGACACCCAATGTTCATTCCCTCCCAAAAAAATACCGTGTTTTTCACGTTGCATTAGTTTTATTTTTTGCGTATGTGCGTCTCCCCTGCTTGGAATTCTCTACCATAGCTTATAAAACAAAAGCCACCGATCTGGTGGTTCCTTGGTACTGAGATAAAATTGCAGTCTCCGGCTTGGTTTATTGAAACCGTATTGCCGGACCGACTACAGTGATGTATGCCGGTGAAAGGTTGGAAAATGGCACATGCCAATCATTAGAATTTGGATCGGTGGAGAATCTCCTTTTCTTTTTCGATTTGACGACTGAGCTCCTCTTCGGAGGGTAGGACCAAGCGGTAGCGAGAAGCAAAGAGTTGGCGGTTCTCTTCGAGAACACTGTATTTGACGAGGGTTTCATCTTTATCGGCGCAGAGGATAATACCAATCGTGGGGTTATCGCCAGGAATTTTCTTGATATCTTCGAAAACTCGTACATACATATCGAGTTGGCCTATGTCCTGATGCGTTAGTGGGCCCGTCTTTAGTTCCAGAATGCAGAATGCCTTAAGAATGAAGTTGTAAAATACCAAGTCAATGTAATATATCTTGGTCTCGGTGCGGATGGGGAATTGTCGGCCGACAAAGGCGAATCCTTTCCCGAGTTCAAGAAGGAACCGCTGGAGCTGAGCAAGGAGGGCAGTCTCGAGGTCGGTTTCGGTGAAGCTGGAAGGCAGGGAGGCACCGAGGAACTCCATGACAAACGGATCCTTCACAAAGTCTGCGGGGGTGAAACGATTTTTATGGTTTTCATCCGGTGGAGGAGCGGAATGTGTGGAGAGCAGGCGGCTAAAGTAGCCGGTCTGGATGTTCCGTTCGAGATGGCGGGTCCCCCACCCTTGTTCGGCGGCCTCTTTTGCATAATAGGCGCGTGCGGCAGGATCCGCCACCCTGAGAAGAAGGCGATAATGGGTCCAACTGAGCTCCGGGTGGATTACATCGGGGTTGGTGAAACAAAGATAGAACTGACGCATTTGCCGGAGATCTCGTTCGTCGAGGCCTTTGCCAAGTGTCTGGGTGAGCCGTTGAGCCAACTCGCGGAGGAGGAAGGCTCCATACCTGGCGCGGTCCTCGCCTTTCTGTTCTTCCAGCACGATCCGTTGTCCGATCTGCCAATAGGCATCGATGAGCGTACGGTTGACCTGGGAGTACGCCCTATGCCGGGCAGAAAGCCAGATGGTTTTAATCTCTTGGAGAAGGGTCGGAGCTAATTGCATGATAATGAATCGATTTGTTGTCAAGTGAAATTCGGGACGCAGTGCGTCCCGAATTATCGGCGACGGGATGGCCGGCTGAAGAAGGGAGTAAGATCATTTGGCGGGTGCTCGCGATATTCCTCGTCTCTATGGAGATCGTTCGTCTGCTGGAATCCGGGGTGATTCATGTCGAGGTGGGGATCGCGGAATGGATCGTTTTGCCGATCGTGCTCGCGTCGAACGCGGGAAAGGACGATATCATTTCGGAGGGGGCCTTCAATTTTCCGGAGTTTCTCATAGGCTTCGGTCGGCGTTGGCGGTTCTCTGCGGCCGTTGAGGAAATAAGTCCACGGAGTACGTCCAAGTTTTGTTTGGATAGTGATTAATGAAAGGGCTTCGTGGCGGGGGTCATACCGATAACGAAGGGTGAAGGACACTTTATCGAGGCTATCGTTGAAAGTGCCGGTTGCCGGCATCGAGAATTCCCTTCTTTTGCCGGCATTGACAGCATCGATACGGCATTCTTCGAATTTTTCCCGGAATTCCTTGAGCCAGTCTCCCAGGCGGGTACCGCCCATCTCCGGGTTGAACCAGCCTTTTTCTGTCAGGAGAGTTTCATGATCAGTGAGAGACTTATGTGGAAGGTTGAGCATGACGGTTATATTAGGATCTTTTGGGGTGAAGTTCTCGAACGACGGCCTCGTCCTGAGCCATTGAGAGGACTTTTTGTACGTTGGAGTTAGGCTGGAAAATTCGGTCCGCATCGACGAGGTTCCCATTCTTGTCCTTGAAGAGCAGGCCTTCCGCCCAGGAGTCTACTTGTACGCGTAGCTCATGGGTCTGGTTATTTTTACGGAATGTAACCTCCCGTGAGCTACCAGTGTGAAGCGCGGCCACCAACGCCTGCATTCTAGCAGGGTCTCGTAGCTCTTTTATCGGATATCTATTGAGAGCGGCTTGCAGATCGAAATCTACCCATCTCCGTTCGCCCAGCGCATCGGTGATAAGCCATTTTTCTTGGCCGTCGATATTTTTTGCGACGGGTATGTGTCTGATTACGCTGGCTGCTTCGTGGGCGGATAGTGCATAATCATCAATCAGTGAAAAGTTTTGCCGGACGATGTGATTCCCTCTGAGAACTTCTTGGGGAGTGGGCTTAGTGGCAGCATCGAAATTGTCAAGATAATAGGCATCCGTGCCGGGCAGTTTTTTAAAATGTAAGACATAGTCAGTCTTGGCGTCGTCGGAAGCTGCGTATGGGATATTGAAATATGGGCGGTCCTGGGCAATGGCCCTTTTCAGGGTCGCCTCCGGGATTACTTTGAAGCCGGCCTTTTTCATTTCGTCGCTGAGTCTCTGGAGGTTTTGCTCTTGGATCGTTCGCCGATCCTGGTCCTGTAGCTGATTGTTGTATCCGTCTACGAGAGCGGCACGTCCTCTTATCCAATTGAATAACCAGTTAACAGGACGCAAGTAACGAATGCGTCTGAGCAAATTGGGGTGTAAGCGGGCATTTATGTTACGGAGCTGTGTACGAACATAGGTAAGGCCTCGCTTTTCCTCCCGGGTTAGGTCGGTTCGATTTCTATAACCGTCAAGGATAGATTGGTATTGGGCTTGGCGGAGACCGAGTAGATAGGGGTCTTCTCGGCGCAGCGTTGGATTGCGGGTGCGCTGGATGGCCTCTTGTTCGGCCTGCATAAGCAGGGAATCAAGCACACGATCAAAAGGTTGATTATTGGTTGGCATTGGACAACGCAGTGGTGGGGATAGTCAAGCGAAGGGCGCGTAGGAGCTGGCGGTTGCGGATACGAAGAGCGAGAGCTCGTCCGCCATTTTTTTCGTAGAGTTCGACCCGGAACTCTTTCCGATCAGGGATTGTTATACGAGGAAGGCCGATAATGAACATGCGGGTTTGCCTGCCGGGAATCGTTTCCAGGGTATCGGCGTACAGCGGAGTAAGCTCTTGGTCCTGGCGGGACGTTCGCTTTGCCCGGGCCTGGTCGCAGAGATATAGCCGTAGGAAATCTGGGGTATAGTCGAGATCGGACTTGTTGGAGACGGCAAAGCGAAAGAATAGCATCGGGCCGGCCATGTCAATGTCTTGAAGCTGTAGCCGCATCCTAAAGCGATGGGAGCGGATTGAGAATTTCGGAGACTGCCGGCGAACAAGGTCCACGCAGGCATTAAGCTTTTCCGTATTTAAAGGCTGGCCGGCGAGTAAAATCTCCGGGCCGGTTTGTGTCATACCGGGGTCAAGCCGGGTGAGGTTGTAAGTGGATGCGAGAGTGTCAGTATAATAAAGGTCAAAGGCATAGACCCTTCCGTCAGCAGTGAAAACGTGCAGATTGGTTGGCGGAAAGTTGCGACGCCCGGCCTTTAGCTTTAGAACGTTTTCTACCCCGGTCTGCCTTTGGGCGAGAACATCACGGTCGCCGCGATCGACGGGCCGAACCGCGGCGGGAAATACGATAACCGTGGTTGAATTGTAGGTTATGAATAATCGGTAATGGAGAATTAATGTGGACGGGGGGAGAGGCAAAGACTGACCATTAGCAGGCAATTGGGCTGTAAGGGCCAGAGTGAAGAAGATGATGGCGGAAATGAGCGTTTTCATGAATTGTATGTTGGGGGGATTAAATAATGGGATCATGGGTGAGATTGGGCCGGTTGGAGGATGGCGAGGGTGCCAGCTTTAAGGGTTGCTGTTATGAGTCGTATCTTGCGACCTATTAAGTTCCTGGCAGTTTCAATCCCTGCGGCAGCTGCCTGTGCGCCCAATGAGGGATCGAAGGATGTGAGGCCGAGGCTACTTACGCTTTGTCCGGCTCCTTCCTTGAGGACTTCCCGGTTAATGGCGCCAGGAACGTAAAGTCCTTCGAGGGCATCGACCCCATCCAAGACCCGCATGTCGATCGCATATACCTGACCGTCAACTTGGACTTGGGAGAGATGTATGGCGACACGCTCATTGCTGATTGCGCATGGGCCAAAGATGAAGGAATTGGCGGGTATGCGGACACCTTTAATGAAGATATCTTGAAGCAGCCGGAGCTTGACGACCGAACCGGTCTGGACCGTTTGGTCAGCATGTACAACGGCGTGGATAACTTGCGAGGCAGGGACGCCGGTGTCTGAATCATCAGACAAACCATAGAACGCATTAACGGTTGGGCCGTCGAACGTAATCTCCTTGGCAGAAGCAATTGCGGTGTCTTGATTAGCTAGCTTAGGGTCTTGGGTGGTGACAGGGTATGCATTGCGCAAATTAATGTGAGATGATCCTACACTGTCGGACGCCGGTTTATTGCGATCGGGATGCTGGATAGCGAGCACCTTATCAAGTAGGGCATTAATCTGTTGAAACTGAGGATTGGGAGTCGTATCTTGCTGCTGAAGACGATTTTGGAGCTGCTGGAGTCGGTCAACTGACCGGTCGAGGGGGGAGGCTGCCGTGGAGTACGGTGAGCTGAGCGCGGATTGGCTGGAGGCGGGAACATTATAAACACCTTCTCCTCCAGGCGGGGCCGCATTGTGAAGGACGTTGTAGAGCCGGGCGAGGTGCTCGTTCACCTTCCGTTCGGTGCTATCGACGGGAGAGACGGCGCCGGGCCAAGCTGGCTGCCGGGCGGCGCCCACTTTCTTTTCAGCGGAATCAAAACCCGGGATTGAAGAATTGGCACTTTTTGCATAAGGGTCATTGTGTAGCAATTGTTGACGACGAATGGAATCTTTTTCCGCGTCGAGGTAGACTTCGAGCTTGTTTTTTTCGCGCTCTTTGAGGTTGGGCGCTGGCATGCGGGAGTTAAACGCATCTTTTTTGCCGCTGGAAGTCTCTGTGGTGGAACGGGGATGGTAGAGGCTGAGGACTACGCCGAGGATGAGTAAAGCCGGGAGTCCAAAGATGACGAGTGCAGCAACGAGGCGCTTTTTTTTTGCCTGTTTATTGTCCTGTGGTTGCATGTGTTGACTTTTTAGTGAGTGGAATCGGAAGGAGAAATCCGGCTAGTGCTGTCTCCAGATGGTCGAGGGTGCTTGCCTGCGGGTGGGACGGGAGGCGGGAGTTCGGCTGGCATATGGATGAACTCGGTGTGCCGGTAGGCGGATGACGGGCGGGAACACAGGCCGTGGTACAGTTCAAAAAGGAACAGAGCGGCGCTGAGGCTGCAGAACAGGGCAAGAGCCCGCTTTTTTTGCCGGAGGGTCATCCGCTGTTCACGCCGGCTGAGTGTATCGGCCAAACGGCGTTTGTTGCTGTCGATCCAGCGGTTGACCGCCATTGTTAGCTGATTTGGCAGCGCCGGCGGCGGAGGTGGTCTGCGTTTTCGGTGAAAAAGGCGCATAGAGTGAGATTAATGGTTGTTTCTTAATTCGACGGAGAGGTCTTTATTCTCCAAAACCTTCCAATTTTCGACGAGAAAACCGTGAGGATTTTTATCACTGACAGCGTTCAAGACTCGGACATTACCCTCAGTAATGAGTGAGCGGATGAGAATACTGGTTTCGCGGACGATCCTGAGCTTGCCGTAATACCGGAAATAAAAGGGCGGCTGACTATTGCTAACGAGCACGCTGTCCGGATCAAGTACCTGCTGGCTAATGTTACCACTTATAATATTGGAGTAGTAGCCGGTTTCCGTGAGGTTATCGTACTCTTGCTTGGCGCTGTTATCCGCGAGATAGAGGGCGGCGGTAAGGTGGCGTTTGATGATCTGTTCATCGGGCTCGAGGGAGTAGAAGTAAAAATGAAACATTTTTACATGGTCTCTGAGCTCGACCGCCAGAGAATCTTTGCGATCGATCGCGATGGCATTGATTAACTTGCCATTGACAAGTAGATAAATTTCGTGGCGGTTGTGCTCCAAGGTTGTGGCGGTTCGAAAGATGGTGTAGCAGCAGATGGCGACGGCCGCGATAAGAAAGAGGATAGAGAACAGACGGACATACCGAAATGCGGTATCAATGTTTTTCAGTTGTTGGAACATAGGGTGGTAGGGTATCTGGTGAATGATTTAGCCTTCGATCTGCTTCCGATTATAGGAGTTGGCTTCCCCTTTGGCTGCGCCTTGGCTATCTTGGTAGCCCGTGGCAGCAGTAGGATTCGTGCCTCCGCCCCCACCGGTTCCCCCAACGGGGACGCCGGTGGCAGCGGTAGCAGCTACGGACACTGCCGTCTGGGCAAGGTTGGAGACCTTCTGAGCGAGTGGATTAGGACCATGAGTGTGAATGATATAATTGGCTATTCCGGGGACCGTGAAGTAGCCCACTATGCCTATTACCAGGAATACTAGGTACGTAATCTCCGTCTGAACAAAATGAGATGTTCCATTGGCGAGGTCGATCTGAAGCATGTTTTCCTGAATTTTACCCAGAATTGCCCCGAAGATGTTGGCGATAGGTAGCCATAGATATATATTAATGTATCGAGCCAGCCAGTGGACCAGGGAATTTTGTAGACCATCATAGCAACTGAAGGCGAAGGCAAGCGGGCCGAGAATAGCAAGCACAATTAAGTGGAATGTTCGGATGGTATCGATGCAGAGAGATGCGGCATAATACAGGACTTGGAGAATAAGAGACAAACAGAACTGGAAAATCACTTTGAGAGTATTGTACATACCACTCATAAGGAATTTTAGGCCACTTCCGATACTGGACCAGAAGCCTCCACTGTCGGAGCTGCCGGATGTGGTTGCGGAAGGATCCGCATATTGGTCGGCGCCACGATACGTACCGAAATCGTATGGGTTCATCACAACTTGTTGGGTAGTGTCACCGCCGATGCTTCGAGCTTGCAGACTGATCAGGTTCATGACGGCGGCGTTTTGGGTATCGACCATTTGGGCCGTAGCGGTCACAGTGGGTTGGAGGATGCCCTCAAGGGTGCCAAGCACCACCGGTTGGAAGAAGCCGATCAGCAGAACAAGGACGAAGGGTCTGAGCAAAGGAAAGAAGTCGATGGCCTCGGCCCGGGCAATGTGCTTCCATACTCGAAATCCGATATAAAAAATCGTACCGAAGCCAGCTATGGATTGGGATATGGTAATCATATTGGCAACCAGAGGCATCATCTGCTGACGGACGTTGGCAAGGACGACATGCATTTGGGCGATGCCCCCGGCGGCTGTCTGGGCTTCTGTGACCATGGGTAAAAAGAATACTAAAAACAGGGCGGATGAAATCGGAAGAAGCTTTTTCATTGTTTAGTCGTTGGGAGTGGAATAAAGGCTTTGGAGATGCTGGGATTCCTGGGTGGCCTGTTGACGTTGCGCTACTAGCACTCCCGTCCGGCCCAAGAAGCTGCGTTGGAAGTTGAGCTGGCTATGCATGTCAGCGTCGATCGCATCAATAGAGGCTAGACGTTCGGCGTCGCTCATGCGGAGCTGGCCGTCTGTCAGGATGCTTACCAAAACGTCGAGATTGTCGAGCGAGTGATCGAAAAGATTGCCATAGACGTCGGCGAGGTAATTGAGATCGGAGGGGTTGAGCATCCCCGAACTCTTGAACTGATTAATAGCTTGTTTGTATTCCGAGACAATAGCAGCTTGGGTGCTGATAATGTCAGCGATCCGAACGTAATTTTTGATCGTCGGGCTGACCGTGAGGAGGCTATTAAGGAAGGCTTGATGGAGATTAAAGCTCCCTTGAGCGAGGTTGCGGACCGTGTTGTATCCATTAGTGAGGATCTGATAGCCCTTTTTCATATCGGCTAGGATGCTTTTGAATTGGGCAAGCTTTTCAATATCCAGGGCAAGTTGTTCGAGCTGAGCAGCCTGACAGCAGGCTCGGTGCGGAACAAACGTGATGATGAGAAAAACGAGCGGAAGGAAACAAAACTTTTTCATGGGCGAATGAGTTGAGCAATATTTTGTAGGTCCTGGAGGTTTTGCCTCTTTTGTAACGCTAGGATTTGAAGGTGTTCACTGAATCCTATTAGTGATTGGTATTGGGCAGTAACGCTTTCGTAGAGGTGGTCGATTCGGCTAAGGCGCTGAGCGTCGTTCATTTGCCAGGTGCCGTCTGTAAGGATGCCTATGAGTTCCTGGATATCATCGCTGCTTTTTCCAAGGATACCTTGATACAGGGAATTGATATAGGTGATGTCGGATGCGCTAAATAGGCCAGCAGTCTTGACTTGGTTGTATCCGGAGCGATAGGCTGAAAGCATGTTGGCCTGCATCGTTAGGATATCCGCTATTTTGACATAGCTGCGAATCTCCGGGCTCACCAGCTGAAGAGAGGTGAAAAACAACTGGTGGAGGTCGAAATCCCCCTTTTTTATATCGCCAATGGTAGTCAATCCTTCTCGGACGAGCTGATAGCCCTTCTCGGCCTGGGAAATAAAGACTTGGAGTTTTGCGATCTGCGCGAGCATTTCATCGCGGTCCATCTGGGCGTTGGTCGAATGAGCGCCCAGAACAAAGGTCAGCACAAGAATGGCGATGTTCCGGATTCGAGCTATGTGTATTCTAAGAGCGAGCATGGTGGAATGGATTTTTAAGGACGGCGAAGGGCAGCCTAACGGAAAACTTAATGTAAGCGGGCCGTGAAGTTCTCAGTCCGAGGACTAATATGGATTGCGTTGTTGATTCGATGGCTGTTGGCTTTGTAATAAAGCTCATTGTAGGCATGCTCTGCCGTGGGCAGGAGATGTTGGCGATCGCCAGTGATTAGCCAGGTATTGGTGATTCCTTTCCACTCGGCCTGCAGGGCAAGCAAGTTTAGTTTCGGGCGTTTCGGGTAGTAAACGTAGTGAAAGTGGAAATTTACTAGCTCCTTGTTAAGCCGACCTAAATGCCCGGTAATCTTCAGGTCGATATCCAATGGCTTTCTGGCCCAGAAATTCTTCTTATCGCAGACCGTGTGAAATAGGGCATCTTCAAGACTATTCAGCAAGTCCAGGTTCGTACCAATAAGTCCGAGCCCCTGTTGGTCGAAGCCTTTTCGAGTAAGCCAGTTGGTGTGCACGTCTAATATGTCGGCAAAGAGACTCATAACGGATTTTTTAGGGGAGACCGTAGAGCTGCTTAACAGTGTTGAGGTCGCTTTGATCGGTCGCCCGCTGGAGGCTCAGGGCAGCATTTTGATTGTTAAATGCTCGCAGATTGCCGATTTCGCGTTGTATATTGTCGGAGGCATGCTGAATAAGGCGCATTCGATCCGCGTCAGACATTTGGACTGTGAATGACTCAAGGAGCTTAGTGATTTGGTCAATGTTTTGAATACTTTCGTTGATGATGCCTGTAAGCACGTTAAAGATGTAGTTCACCTCGCTTGGGGTAAAATGAGGATCTCGCTTTACTTGAGCATAAGCAGTTTTGTATTCCGACACAAGCTGGGCTTGGCTTGCAATAATGGAAGTGATTTTCCGGAAATCTGTAATAACGGTCTTCACTTTCCAGAGTTCAGTGAAATAGTTGGAATAAAGATCCTTTTGCTGTTGGGTCCAATCAGCAATTTGGCCAAGTTGCGTCTGTGACAGGTCATTTTCGATCTCCTTCTCCGCATTTTGTAAGTCAATAACGGCGTTCTGAGCTTTTTGAACCCCGACGTCGATAGCTTCGATCACAGCTTCGATGATCTCGGTAAATTGGGCCTTGCTGGTGGCGGGAATGCAGGAGAGGAGAAGCAGCAGCGGGACAACAAGGATGGGACGGATATGTTTCATTGGGTAGGTATTGATTTATTCCACCTTTGTAAAGACATGATTGTCGAGATACGCAGTATAAGATGCAGGCTGGAAGATCAGGGGCTGTCCTTGGTCGAGCACGTGCATGATGCCTTTCGTCGGATCATAGGAGCCGGTCCAGGACGAGCTGTCCCGTTCAATCGTGTAGTATTCGTCCTCGAGGTTACGCTGGAATGAGGTGAGCCGGGTAATGCGATAGACGTTGATCTGGCGGCGGTCCCTGATGACTACGAGCGTGTCCCATGTGCGACAATAGCTGGACTTCTCAAAGCTCGTGTATATTCCGGACACGAAAAATGCAGGCACCGGCTGAGAGTTACGGGTTGGCGCAGGTTTGGACCGGCCGTCGCAGGAGAAGAACAGCACGGTGATGAAGGAAATGAGAATAATCAGTTTCATAATAAATTATTTTGGCGGTTAGAAAGACACTGGGCCATCTCAATTGAGCAAAGATCGGTCGCAGTAAATCCGGATTTTCAGTATGGAGATGTGGTTGGGTGAAAAAATCATTCATTCCGACAAGGCCAACCAAAGGAATTTGGATCAACTGGCGGCACGCATGTCGCGAGCAAGCATTGCAATACCGCGACGGATGCTACCGTACTTTTTCGAATAGGCCTGAACATGCATTTTTTCCTTCTCTTCAGTGGTATAGGCTAGGTACTCTTCGAGTGAGACCTCGGTCCGATAGACCTTACTAACCATGCCTCCGAGCGAAATAAACACCTCTTTATATTTTCGTTTTGGATCATTGGATTTATTCACCGAAAGGACTAAGGCCTTTTCCTTCTCGGTGAGTCCGAGCATCTCCTGTATTTGATCAAATTTATTTTGGTATTTAGATTGATCGAGAAGGATCTTGCAGTCGCTATTATTTATGATCGCTTGTTTGACGATGGGACTGGAGATTATATCTTCAACCTCTTGTGTTACAACGATGGCCTCCCCGTAGAATTTTCGGACTGTTTTAAATAGATATTTCACATATTCGGCCATGCCCTGGCGCATAATCGCCTTCCACGCCTCTTCTATCAAGATAATTTTTCGAATACCCTTTAGCTTCCGCATCTTGTCAATAAAGAGCTGCATGACAATGATGGTTGTCACTGGAAACAAAATCGGATGATCTTTGATCGCGTCAATTTCGAATACGCAGAAAGGTTGAGCGAGAAGGTCAAGATTCTGGCGGGCATTTAGCAGATAGTCGTATTCGCCTCCGGTATAGTAGGGCCGAAGAACATAGAGGAAGTTATCAATGTCGAAGTCTTTGTCTTTTATGCCGGATTGACGAAGAGTGACCAGAAACTGATCCCGGAGGAACTCATAGAAGCTATCGAAACATGGAAAAATGTCTGGGTGTTGCTTTAAGAAATCAAAATATGCTTGGAGCGAATTGGAGAGGGAGACGTATTCAGATCTGCTGAAGCTTTCATCATCTTTTTTCCATAGTGCGAGCAGCAGCGTTTTAATCGATTCCTTTTTTTCTGTGTCGAGCTGTTCTTCACCTAGGAAGAAGGGATTGAAGCGGATGGGATCGGATTCTGAGTAAGTAAAGTAGTAGCCTTCGAGTAATTCGCATAGCCCTCGATAGCTGTGTCCGACGTCGATTATGACGGCGTGAGCACCCTGCTCAACGTAGCTGCGGACAAATAAATTGGTGAAAAAGCTTTTTCCACTGCCGCTGGGCCCGAGAATAAATTTGTTTCGGTTAGTGCAAATGCCCCGCGCCATAGGCTCGTCAGAAATATCCACATGGATCGGTCTTCCGTTAAGCCGTTCACCGAGGCGAAGACCCACAGGAGAAATGGAGGTGCGGTAGTTGGTCTCGATATTCAAGAAGCAAGCCGCCTGCTCCGCAAAAGTATCGAAGGTCTCATGCATGGGTAGGTCGCCAGCGTTGCCAGGCATGCCAGCCCAGAAGAGCTGGGGTGCGCTGACGGTCTCTTGCCGGGTATGAGCGTCCATTTGAGCAAGGGCAGCGGAGACGATATTTTTCATTTCTTTGGCCTGTACAGGATCAGCCGACCAAGTGAGTAGATTAAAGTGTGCTTTGACGGGCAGACGTTGGTTACCGATGGCTTCGTTAAGGAAATCATTGGTAGCATCGCGGCTAATAGCATTTTCACGCGAGTAGGCAGACAAGGATTGGAGGCGGAGCCGTCGAGCTTCCATCTTTTTGAGGGTCTCGCGGGAATCCTCGATGAAAATATATTGGTTGTACAGGTGGTTGCAAGAAAGCAGCTGACCGAGCGGTGCGGCAAAGCTGACGCTAAATTTTGTGCGGTCGGTTGAATACTTGTCGTAATTGACCCGCGGGCCGCACAGGGGCGGAAGATCCTCGACATCAGCAAGGGTAAAGAGTTGGCAGCAGAGATCGCCGATCCGGAAGTCAGGGCTGAGTTCAAGGTCGCGGATGACGGGAGGTTCCTGGGGATGGAGGAGATAGGTATAGCGTTCCAGTAATCCAGGACGATCGGTGGTGCTGGCTAGTTCGTCGTTGTTCAGTCGGCGCAGTTGAATATAGCCGGACTCTTGGAGGATGCGGGCGAACTGTCCGGCCTTGTCGAGAAAGATGTCCCAGCGCTTGGTATCCTGAACGGAGACCGGGACGAGGGTCGGACGGATCAGGGTGGAAAGAAGGGCGGTGGATGGACGCCTCCCTTCGGGCTTTTGGCAAAGGTAAAGGTAGCAGTGATGGTCGAGGTATGGCCGTTCATGGAAGAAGCGTTCGCTACTGCGGGCCAAAAAGGATTGGTCAGGGTTGGAAAAGTCGGCCTGGTAATGGTTTTCCATGAACCAGTCCTGCTTGTGCATCACTGTATGATTCGGGAGCACGCGGATGGCCTTTAGCCAGGCCTGGTGGATGGCCTCGAAATCGTCCGCGGATAGAGTGAATATCTCCGGCAGCGTTAGCTCGTAAGCCAGGGTAATGTCGCCAAGGCGGGAAAGGATACAATCCTGTTCGACCTTAAAGATCGGCAGGAGTTTTTCGAGCGTTTTATGCTTTTTCACTGGTCGCCGGTTTAAGCTGGAGGAAGATCTTCCTGGACCGAGACTGGACAGAGGCGGGAAGGCGGCGGGCGGCGCCGTGTTTGATTAATCCATGCTCACCATATCGGTCGCTGAGCCTTTTGATAGCCAGCACGAGCGCCCCACCGGATGCTAGAATGAAGGTTATGCCGACATAGAGATTGACATGAGCAAGATGAAACACAGCAAAAAGGAGGAGCAGGACAACGAGACCGAGGGAAAGGTATACGACATATTGAGCTTTAATCCCCTTGAACTCTAAGCTGCGATTAACGCCGCGGTTGACGGAATAAACGGTGGCCATGTTATTTGAGTTTAGGATGGTGGGTGGCCCTATCTTCAAGTGGCTGGTTTAACAGACGGACGGCCTTTTTCAGCTGTTCGAACCGGGTGTCTTGCCGGCCTTGTAGCAGAGTATAAGTGGCGGGATCGAGTTGATCGAGCGGCTGAAGTCTGATAATTTGGACCTTCCCCGGTTCGGGTAGTTTCCCATCCAGTCCGCGATAGGCATTACGGGTTGCCGTGTCGTATTGGAGTAGGAGGTGATCGCCGTTGTCCTGGAAGTCGTAGAAGGTGATCTTATTGGCCGGGTTAGCCACTTCTCGGAGCTCCATTCGCCGGAGGTCCACCAAGAAATCGGTGCCGGCGATATCGATGATAGGTAATGTTTTCATCGGATTAGGCGCCGACGCCGAAGAACGATTTGAGGACGGTTGCGACTACGACGAGGAAGACACAGGAACCAAACCAGGCGGCGGCAAGTTTGTTAGTGTTGGGATCGCCACTATTCCAGGCATTGAAGACCTTGACCGCACCGATCAGACCGACGATGCCCCCGATGGCGTAGAGCAAGGTGCACGCGATATTGAAATATCCATTTACGGTGTTGGCGGCGGTAGTGATACCGCTGTTGCCATTGCCTGCCAATTGTGCATAGCTACGACCAGTGAGGGAAAGGAGGGCGACAACAACGAGGATTCGGTAATGTGAACGAGAGACCTTTCTTTTTGAGCGGGGGATACGGGGAGACATAAAAACGGATTATGAGGGTGAGGGTGAGCGGATTCTGGAGGGGCAAGGGCGCCCCGGTCCGGCCCGACGGTGGCGGGACAGCAAAGAGAGAGACTGTAAAGGAGGGAGATTGTAGGACGGAAAGGGGCTATGCCGCCTCGAGCAACCAAAGCCCTTTCAGGTCATCTGGCGTGAGGGTGAGATCGCAGTCGCGTTTTACAGTGACGGCCACGAAGTTGTTAATCGCGTCGTAATACTCGGTATTTTCGAAAATGCGGTACTGGGAAACGATTGCACGAACTTTAGTGAATACTTCTTCGGGGTTGGCCGGGTATGGGGACGGGCCGGCTGCGATCTCATCGACTACCGATTGAATCTGTTCGACGACGTTTTCGGCGGATTTAAGTAAGAAGCTTTCATCCTCGTCGGCCATGATCATGATGTCATCGTCGGAATACTCATCGGCGGGAGAAACCGGAGTGGATATCTGATGAATGTGGTCTGCGGCCGGCTTGTCAATAAGGGCTGGGAAAAAGGGCTCCACAGTTTTGGAGGAAGCCTTCATCTGTAAATGGGCAGATCCATGTTGGAGAACTGCGGAAAGACGTTTGCGATAGTTGATAAATGCAAACAGCACAAAAGCGAGGAGGGGAAGAAGCACGACGAGGAGGGAAGCTGTCGTGGGGAGTAGTGGGGGTGGAAGGTGGGGGAACATGAGATTTCTGTTTTTTGGGTGTTGAATTGACTGATGTTCTGTTGCAAAGGTGGGGCTGTAAAAAGGCGGGATTTCAGTATGGAGGCGGTGTTGGCAGAAATAGATTTATAAAACAACTGGTTCATGGTCTATTTAGGATCATATTTTTCTTCGATCAGATTGATGCGTAGGAGAAGTTTGTCGCGCAGCCGGTCAATGTAATTGGTGTATCCCTTCTTCCTGGACAAGATTTCCTGGAAGACTCTTGGGTAATGCCCGAGGTCAATGTGAAAGACAGCTTCCAAGCCTTCAATGATTTCGCGTAGCGTCGCCTTTCGATCATTTAGGGAGCCTGCAGATTGGATCGCATAAGCTAGTTCTATTAGGGCAGATTTCGAATCGGTCCAGGTGAGCTTAGCAATATTGCGTTGTTTCGGATCTTGGGGATGAGTAAGTGCGTCTTCCGCTCGAAACAAATAATCCTGCATGAGTTCTAGCGAGTGGAGGCGGGCGACCGTTTTAGAAGCATCGTGAAGCAGGCTGTCGGAAAGGTCGGAATCTGGGCCGGCGGTGGGCCGGTCAGGAGCCGCCACGAAAAGTTTTTCGTCCAGCCAGTTCTCGCCCGCACGGATGTATCGATAAAGAAAACGATTTTCCGCCTGGAAGTCCAAGATGAATTGCCACTCTTTTTGAAAATGGCCTTCTACGGTTGCTCGGTCTCCCGGGGGCCGACCAGTTTCTAAGCGGAGAACACGGGCAAAGAACATTACCCGGCTGACAAAAAACGGCTCGATCTCTTTATAGTACGTTATCATTTCCGTCATATCTGAAAAAGGGAATTGCTGGACGGAGTCTTTGAGGGTGGTGAGAGCATCATGAGACAGGTGTAAGGCTTCCTGAGCCTGACCGATGGTTTGGAGTCCATCTTTTTGGATGTTAGCTAAGTTTTCGGAAAGGTCATTGCGGAGCTCGGTCCAGTAGGCGGCTCCATGGGATGCTGGGCTGGCCATGTTGTCGGAATTTGTGTTCGGAAGACAAAAATGGCATTAGCGAAAACAGATATTATTAAGCTTGAAGTTTGCCGTTGAACGAAATTGATGGCAAATGGCTGAGCAAGAACGGCAAAATTGTAAAAGAATTTCGGCTTAGTGCCGGAGCAACGCCACTGGGGCAAAAGTGCTAAGACGATGGCGCTTAAATGGGGATTTAGCACTATTGGCAGCCATTCTCAGAGGTCTCAGGCAACAGAAGGCTATGTATCCTCCTTGAATATTCAAGAGGAACGTTCTTAGACAAAAAGCGTTGATCCTTAGAGTGAGATGTTATTTATTTAGACGGTTTGCCCTGTCATTGGACTTTTTAATCATTGAACTGAGCAAAGGGGTGATATCTTTCCGACCTCGGTTGGCGTAGTCAAGGCTTTTAAAATCCTTTAGGTCAGTATTGAGAAGCTGTTCTGCTTTCTTAGTCAGCCATGCTAACGATGCCGGCTCGCCGTTTACCTTGATAAGACCAGAAAGTTGTAATGCAACAATTTCCTCGACCAGGAATGACTTGGAAATCCCCAAAGTTACCTGGTCCTTAGTGACGTCTGAGACATCAGCTATTTCTCTGGGGCTATCCAGCCGTTTTAGTTCGTCTTGGAGGTAAACCCGGTATTTTTCATTGGCGATAAACAACGAGATCTTGTAGCTCGTGATGGTGAGGTTCACCTCGATGACCGGAGAGAGTTCTTCGATTACGCCTTCGTGGCTCCGGTCCCTTCTAAAGAACTCATGGTCCCGGTAAGTTAAACTTTCATAAAAGTAATCGCATGTTTCTTTGTTTTGGGAAAAAAACAGCTCGATTTCTTTCAAATCGTGATTATATGTCTTGCGCAGGTTCTTCTTTCTGGCAGAGCGCTTTAAGCGTTCAATAGCATACACCTTAGTGAAATAAAAATGCTTGCTGTAAAAAGCAGGACATACAGTTTTAAAATAATGAATTTCTTCCTCTGGGCTTTGGAAGGAGTATGAATTGACAAGCCCCTTAAGCTGGTCAATTGCCCTAATAACAAGCTTTGTGCACCGTTCAAAGCGGTGGACCGGGTCGAGAATAAGGTTTGTCTCCTCGAGGCCCAATTCCATATTGGCCTGGAGCTCTTGAAATACCTCTAGCATGGCATCTTCCTTTATCGGTTATTACCAAATGCCGTTTGTCCATGTGAACATGCGGATCTGTGGAATTTTCTCAATGCCTTTTTTCAACTGATCTACAGCCGGAGGATTATGGAGGGTTTCAATTTAAATTTACAATTGTTTACTCTTCAAAGCAATACGCAAAAAGGAGTAATTATGTACGGAGAATGGAGTATTGAGGTTTAAGATCGAGAGGGCAAGGCCGGCACACAAATAAGGAAAAATTCTCCGCATGTCGGTGGCAAGGGGATTGGCGCAGGTTATAAGTGTTATTATCTACGTCAGCTTCGATATAAGTCCTTACTTCAGCCCAATCACCTTACACCTGACCGTTAAATCGTCCTCGTTCATTGATCAACGGAGCTGAAATTCGTATTGTGAATGTTTTGCAAAAAAATGTTATCGATTGGTTATGTGTTTTTCGGTGTGATATTAAGTTAGTAATTTATAATAGCTGATCATTCAGCTGGCGCCAATATCGTCTGATTTTCCAATATTTCTACTGCACTCGACTTTTTTTTCGATCGTACCCATTAGGGCAAATTACGATCCATGAAACTTTTAATCCTATGTTATGATTAAAGCACAATATGAAGACCAACGCCTGGTGGTGGAAATCCTCACGACTTCCTTCCAGGATAATCAGAGCGTCAACTATGTTATCAACCGAGGGCGCTCCCGGAATCGGAGAATATCCAGGCTGATGGAATACTCCTTCCACTATTGTAAAATGTTCGGGGAAGTGTTTCTCTCTGATGACAGGAACGCGTGCGCCTTGGCCGTGTTTCCAGATAGGAAAAAGGCAAATCTGAAGTCGATTTTCCTGGACGTGAAACTTGCCCTCACGTGTATTGGTATAAGTAATTTGAAAAAAGCGATAAATAGGGAGGCGAGAATAAAAACTACACACCCCCCATCTCCGATATATTATATATGGTTTATTGGAGTCCGCCCTGAATTTCAAAATAGGGGAATAGGAAGCGCGTTGCTTTCTGAAATAATCGAGAAAAGTGAGTCCATGCAAAGACCATTGTACCTCGAAACCTCTACTTTACGGAATGTTCCCTGGTATAAAAAGTTTGGGTTCGAAGTACACAATGAACTTGATTTCGGCTATAACCTATTTTGTTTAAAGAGAGAAAGGTAAAAGCGTCGTTATGTTGCTACCTGGAACCCAAATGCATATTGTAACATTTGCATTCGCCTGTGTTGAGACTGTAATTTTTTTCTGTCTTCTTATTTATAAATTCGCTCGCCCCGACGACAAAACTGCTGTGTTGGACCTTTGGCTAATTTTCCTGCTGCTCACATATAATGTATCCGGTGGTTTATTGCCAGATCCGAATTTACCGGGGTCAGAATTTATACAAGAGGTAATCGCGTATGGAACAGGATTTATCACACCTTCCTATTTTCCCTATTATGTATACAAGGGCTTTGGCCTTCGGAAAATGAAATTTCACGCGTTCCGGGGGGTTTATATTTGTTTGATCGTTCCTTTTATGCTCTTTGTGACTGTTTATGCCTTGTCGGGTAAATTATCCGTAGCCATGAATCTTTTAATACTACCCGTGCTGTATGCAATATGGGTGATAAATTCTCTAGTTAGGGCTCTCAAATTTAAGTATTCCGGAAATTTTTCAACTCGAGAATCCAAAGAAGAGTTGATAGGGCTCCTACTAAGTTTAACTCCATGGGTCAGTTTACCGGCGATAGTCTATTTCGATCTGGGACAAGTGATCGAAGCCTCCGTGACTAACACCGGATTTTTGCTACTTCTATCGTTACATTTAAAAAACCATATTTCGATCTTTAGGAAGGAACATCAGCGACTGATTCAATCTGAGACTCAATTGATGAACTGGAACAACACACTGCAAGAAGAAGTGGATAAGAGAACATCCGAACTAAGTAAAATTACCGAGCAAAGAACAAATACCCTCGTAAATCTTGCTCATGAGACAAAAACTCCATTAACTCTAATTGACAACTATTTGGAGGAATACATTGCTAAAAACGGAAATGCAGATGAACTATCAGTTGTCAAAAGAAGTCTTTGGAAAATCACCACTGACATATCGAACATTTTTGATCTGGAACGTCTTAACCGAGGCATGTCGTTATATAACCATAACCAGGTAACGAATTTTACAGAATTGATAAATGATAATTTGACGCTGTTCGCAAACTATGCTAAAAAAGCAGGAGTGATTTTGGGAGCTAGTACAGAAAAGGACTTGTTAGTCAAAGCGGATCCGTTGTCCATAAACCGGATCGTTACAAACCTGGTTGAAAACTCAATTAAGTACTCATTAGATGGAGGGTCGGTAAATATTGCCCTTGAGAGAGATGGTGATAAAATTGTCTTTTCGGTGATGGATACCGGGATCGGAATAACACCTGATATGCACAGAAAAATATTTGAGCCGTATTTCCAGCTAAATAATCCTAAGCGGAGCAATCAGGGAATGGGCCTGGGTCTCCCAATTGTGCAAAAGGTAATAAAGGAGTTAAGCGGTGAAATTTTTGTTGAAAGTGATCCTCGAAAAGGACGGGGAACAAAAGTGGTTGTTAAACTCAGGCGTCACAATTTATCTCGAGTGGAAGAGGTTGCTAGCATCGCCAATTTAGAAGTTAAGATAAAGGACATTGGAATCGAAAGGTTAAATATTATACAAGTTGATCACGACGAGGGGAAGAAGACTATCTTGTTGGTGGAAGACAACATATCTATGGTAAATTACCTTCAGAAGAAACTAGTCGACAAATACAATATAATTGTTACTTTGAACGGCAGTGAGGCGCTAAGGGTACTCCATACACCGGGATACGACATCGACCTCATCGTTTCAGACGTCATGATGGACAAAATTGATGGATTTTCCTTTTTAAGAATTATATCGGACAACGCGGCGTTTTCCCATATTCCGTTCCTCTTTTTGTCGGCAAAATCTACAATATCCGATAAATTGAATGGGTTGAGATTAGGCGCCATTGATTTCATTCAAAAGCCTTTTTCGTTGCAGGAACTGGTGCAAAAAATAGAATCGGTCCTGATCCATGAAGAAAGACACAAGGCGGCGGTATTATCAAGGGCATTGGAACAATTGAGGACGGTTAAGGGCACGAAGATTAATGACGTTGGTACTGTGAGTGACAGATTTGAGGTTAACTGTCAGGTGTATCAACTCACAGATAGGGAAAAGGAAGTTGCACGGCTGATTTTTGATGGGCTTTCCTATAAGGAAATTGGGCAAAAACTGTTTATTGCAGAAAAGACGGTGAAGACCCACATTCAAAATATTTACGAGAAAGTGAAGGTTAACAGCAAGGTTGAATTGATTAACAAACTGGCATCGTGACCGAAAATACGGGCAGAAGCAGTTTTGTAATTGCGATAACGAAGAAATTAAGGAGCTATTTTCGTTTGGTGCGCGGAAGTTTTCTTCCTGTAGTTGGGGATTGATCAGGCGGCGGACCAGGAAGAGGGCCATCATAATGCAGCAGATCCATAGTTTTGACGGTAAGGCCTTTGGCAATTTTGAATATGGTAAAGAATTCGATGTTATCCAGGCCTCTTTCAATGCGACTAAGGTCGGTATCATGGATACCAGACGTGAGCTGCAAGTCAACCAATGTCATTTTGCGGCTCTTTCTTATTTTCTTGATTCGTTCGCCCAGCTTATTTAATTCTATATCAAAGTCGTCTGCCATTAATTGTCTGTAAGCGTGTAATCTCTGAAGGAGAGTTAAAAGAAAAATTAGCTTATAAGCTCATTTTTAGCTTTTTATTCTTATCTTTATATAGTTGGCTTAAATATTTTTTAAATAGGAGGCTTGTTAATTATATGATTTACAATACTTCATAGGAAAATATCTTAGCTTCGCGAACACTTTATTAAGCGTGTTTGCTTTATTCTCCGTCTGCGAAACTGCGACATTTCAGGACTACGAGAAGTAAGGTAAATCGCTCACGTTACGGCGTGGGCGTTCTTATTCGTAGTCAGGGCGTCGCAGCCCGCGCAGACGGTAAGGACCAACCCACGCCATTTTAGTTGGTGGTCCTCTAGCTGTTCTGAACCACTTTACTAATGAATTATTAAGCTTATGTCACGCCGGGCTGTTACATGCATGTTGCAGATCCGTTCTCTGAAAAAGACAGAGATAACCTCTCGCCTGGTCGAAATTTCCCCTTATTGCAAAGTCGATATCATCAATTCAGATGCCTTCATAGATGAGGTGACATCCTGGGTCTATGGAATTGTGACTGCATTGAATGACTATCTATCTTGGGAGATAGACATCAATGGAAAGCTAGAAGTGACGGTTGAAACGACAATTGAACTATGGAGGCAAAGGAATAGGTTGAAGGAGGAATATGCCGGGACCTATATTTTCACTACAACGTTACACAATTTAATTCGATTTTTAAAGCAAAAAGGAATTGAAATATCTCCAAGAGATGTGGCGCTTCGTCTTAAAAAGGTCTTTGAGGAAAAAGATAAATCAAAGCCGAATAATAAAAATTAGCATTTTTTAAAACTCGCAAATTTAAACCTTACTATTATGCACAACGTACTAATGGAATTCTGCCAAACGCAATATAAGGTCAGTAAAGAGGCCGTTGCGAAATGCCTAAAAATTAGTTTAAGCGAATACGATGAAATAATAGCCGGAAAAGTTTTCCTCACCCCAGCTCAAGCGAAAGCGTTAGGCAAACTTTACAACGCTGACTCTAATTTCTTCTACATGGCTGCGGAACAACTGGATCATTATCTTACGAGCCTTGCACTTATGGCTGAGTTGAAGGCCAAACATCCAGCGTTGATGGGTTCGCAGAAAGAAAACCTCAATACTCGCAAAACTTTCACTTCTGAATAATTAATATGGGAGCTTTATAGTCGGCGACCAACTAAATGGTGTTCGCTGGAAATAGTACAGTATTTAAATATTGGGCTGAAAAATCTGTATCGAGTGTGTTGCTAGTGACAGAATCATTACATCAAAATGAACGTTATGGTACTTAGCAAAGCTCAGGAAGACTTAATATCTCCAACAATCCAACGAATAGTTGATAAAATCAAACCGGAAATTATCATTTGTTACGGAAGTAGAACTACAACGTTGATAGAATCAGGTATTTTTGTGATGGCTGATGGCAGTAGAGAAAGTGAGCTCCATACTTTTGATTTGTTGATCATTACTTCTGATGACTTGAAGCCGGAGCATATTAATATTGTGGAGACGGCGGAAAACGAAGCATTTCTTCCAATAAAAGTTATTTGTATTACTTACAAGATTGGATACGTAAATAACGCAGTTCGGAGAAACGTCCTATTTTTCTGTTGGGTTGTTATGCAGGGGCGTGTCCTGTTTGACCGGGGCGAGAAACAACTTCTCATTTGCGAAAGCGTTCCGCAGCAGGATCTCGCTATTGATTGGGAAAGATGGTATGATTTAGCAACAAAATATCTGTCACTGGCCGATCATTCCTTCGCAAATGGCTGGTATAAACAAACAGCGTTTCTTTGCCATCAAGTAGTCGAAAGTACGTGTATTGGCTTGTTGCGCGTGTTCACGGGGTATCGTTCAAGAACTCATAACATCAAGCGGCTTTTAAAATTGACCCAAACCTTTTCGGTATTGCCAGGTACGATATTTCCTGGAGTGACATGCCAGGAACGTGGCATTTTGAGATTGATTACGAATGCTTATATTGATACAAGATATAAAGATAGTTATGAGATTTCCAAAGCAGATGCCGGCGTGGTCTTAGAAAGAGCAAAATTATTTCTTTCAAGCGGAGATGAACTTTATAAGCGTCAGAATACAAAAAGTACAATTGTTGAGCCATTGGTTGAACAGTTTGAAATACTAAAGAAACCCGTTTTTAATCCTACTTAAATCTTGGAAATATGAATACTTCTTAGATTAGGCAGTTCACAATTGCATCATCGATTTGTCAGTATCGAAAGGCAAGAAGTTCTCAAACGCGGTAAGTTTACCGTATCTCGCTCGTAGAGTCTTTATCGAAAGATAAAGATTTGGCATGAACGTCTTAAATGTTAACCGCCATTTCGTAGCCCTTCAATCTGATAAGGAATAGCTCTCGCCTTTTTGAGTTGACAAATGTGACAACCAAATCATAGTCAGCTTAAAGGCACTGGGGAGAGAATCTCATGTCCTTGGAGGAAAGCTTTTCCTTGTACAATAGCACAAGCTAGCATTTGACAATAGTAACTCAAAGAAATAATTCTTTCGAGAAAAGAATCGCTCATGTCTTATATAATCAATTGCCCAGCTCTTTTCAATGATCCTGTGCTCTTGACTTCCGAAGAGCGGTTGAATCCGTCGCTTGTATTTCAAGAGATATTTCGCGATCACAATTTGTTTGAATTTAAAGACTTTTTACTCGATGTATTGGAAACTTGCTTTACCTCGGATCGCTACCCATTTTGCAGACCTGAAAAGAGAGCGGATTTTTTTGTATACAAAATTTGCATTGAGAAATGCCTTGAGGCTGCAAATATAATGACCACACTCCATAAACTAAATTTTTCTTAGGACTATTTACTAACTATTAAGACTTGGTTTATGCACAGAGACGAGTATTTAAAGACACTTTGCCGACTGGGATTTCCGCTGTCACCCACCCTTGCGGCTGACCTCGATGTAGGAATAGCTTCACGCGAGAATCACTTTGAGGTATACAGTGAGGCAATTTTTGAGAATAATAAGATAGGAGCTCAAATACACTTTTATAGGGTACCGGGAACGGATGACTACAGCATATCAAAGTATGATGCTTTGACGAAAGCTCTTACGTATCCATTCGAAGATCGTAAAAATGGCTTTTTAATCATTCGCGGTAAGGGAGTGACGTTCAAAGAAGGTTACAATCTGCTTCAAGGCCGGCCTATATTAAGGGACTTTTTGGCGCCGTCGCAAGTTTCGTATTCCGCTTGGATGGATTTGAACTTTAGAGAAAGGGATTTATCGGGGAACTACCGGGAGGTTAAATATTCTCTTAAAGGGTTTGATCTTATGGCGGCGGTTAAAATGTATCCAATAAAAGAGTTATTGGATGAGGACAGTGCTAACGACCTTATATGGTCTTTGCAACGCGGAGATCGTGTTGAAGTGACTTTTCAAAAGAAAAGGGTGGTTGAAAAGATGTTCATTGAGGTGAATATCAAGAAGAAATTATTAACCATTATCCCACCGAATGCAATTGAAACGATGAAAACCGACAAGGGCTTCAAAGATATGGATTTCGACTAGACGACACATTTCAAAACCTGTCCACCACTCGGTATGGAACTTTATAGGCACAATAAAATGGCTTATAGAAACGCGTCAGCCTTATTTAAGCATAGTAACATGGCTTGTGTTATCCAGCCTATGGGGACAGGCAAAGCAGTTATAATTGGAAAGTTCGTGTCTGACCATCCTGGGCATCGCCATTTGGTCTTGGCGCCAGCTTCCCACATTGACCTCCAAGTCAAAAAACATGCTGGAGAAGTTGACTTTGACTTTCGGACCTATAACGGCGTTCAAACTCTGAAGCAGATCGAGCACCTTGTAGAATATGACTTCATTTATCTCGACGAATTTCATAGAATTGGAGCGGAAGTATGGGGGCCGATGGTGTGGCGAATAATACTAATGAATCCGAACGCGAAAGTCTTGGGAACAACTGCCACCCATATTCGATATTTAGATGGAAATCGCGATATGGCTTCTGAGGTATTCAAAAACAATGTCGCGTCTAATATTACCTTGGCAAGGGCATTTGTTGAAGGTATTCTCTACCCGCCAAAGTACATCAGCGCCATATACTCAATTATGGAAGAATACCATCGTGTTGTCGAGAACATTGAGAACTCTATACATCCAAAGAAATTCCTTCTATTGAAGGAACTGAAAAATGCGGTTGTGGACTGGGAGAAAAGTTGTGGTATCGACTCAATATTGAAAAAGCATTTACCCAGGGAGAGAAGGAAAATAATTGTCTTTTGTCAGAACATAAAAATGATGAGTACTTCCTTCGACATTTTGACGCCTATTTTTAAAGATATTTTTGGAGACGTTTTATCTCTCTTCATAAGCGCCTACGAAAAAACGGCTACAAATCGCATGGCATTAGAGACATTTGACCGGAGTGATTCGATAGTAAAGGTCTTATATACGGTTAACATGGTAAATGAGGGGCTTCATGGAAAGGATGTATCAGTTGTAATCTTGCTTCGAGAGACCGCATCCGCTAATATCTGGTATCAGCAAATTGGACGATGTTTTTCAGTCGACCAATTAGAGCAGCCAATCATATTCGACTTCGTAAACAATTTTAGAAATGTGCAGCAGAAGATGTTTAAAGAGGACTATGAATATGAACTGAAAAGGCTTCAAGAACTGACGGCAAAAATGAGGGCTGAGGATGTGAGGGTAGTTGAAAGAATAGGTATTGAGTTCGTCGATGAAACGCAGGCAATTCAAGATCTATTTTATGCGTTTGGCGAAAAAGTAGAATACTGGGAAATATATTACAAAAAAGCTGTTGGATATTATGTGCAGCATGGACATTTGGAGGTGGTATTAAAGGAAAACCCGTCGCTTCACTACTGGATCAGGAATCAGCGAGATGCTAAGAAGATAGGAACGCTATCCCCGAAACGTTGCGAACTTTTAGATAATATCGGGATGGAGTGGGATAAAAGCTTTGAATCGCAATGGTATAGTAATTTCAACAAGCTTAAAGAAGCGATGTGGAAGAAGGAACGAATTCCGGAATCTTTAAATAATTGGTTGAAGAGACAACGGAGGTTTTATTCAAAAGGACTGCTTTCTGCCAAGTATACGACACTTCTTGGGTCCATTGTCTATCTGGATCCATATCAGGTAAACCTCTGGAATGAAAAATTGCTCGAGGCGAAAGAATATTTAAAGGAAAAGGGAAACTTCGATTTGGGCTCACGGACTGCGCTGATGCGTGATATTCGCCACGGGTATCGCATAGGATCAATTCCTAAATCAGTTTTTGACGAACTCCTTCATTTGGATTTTCCCTTTAAGGTGAACTTGTCTTGGAATGAGACTTTGGAGCTTTTGAAAAAACATATCCAAGATCACGGAGGGTGCCTGCCAACTGTGAATACGAATATGAGGCTCCTAAAATGGATAGCCCGGCAAAGAACCAGGTATGCCGCAGGAGAGCTTAAGCGAGAGCATATTGACTTGCTACTGCCTACCGGTGCGCTTGGAGGCGTAAAAAAACGCATGGTTTTTAAATTAGCGAAAAAAAGACAAGTGATGACGAATTGATCGATTATTTCACACTCTTAAAATCAAAGTAATGTTTAACAACGGGAGAAAAGTAGTTGCAAAAATCCACATAAATATCCACCTTTCTGGACCTGGAGTGAGTATAATTCCACCTGCGCAAACTGACCGTGGTTCTTGTGATGACGGCAGTCCTGATAATGCAGGTGATCCTGACGGCGATCGAATTCTATTGAGGGCCATTTTGGGGAAAGTCGAGGATATTCAACAACAAAATGACGCGCTCAGTGAAAAAATTAATTTTTGGAAGAGAATGAACTAGCCGTTAAGAAATGTACTCGCAAAATCACATCCGGCATTTTCAACCTGTCATTGCTACCTGTGGGATCTGGGCGCTCGGTATCTCTATACTTGAGCGGTTTCTTCGGAGCTTTTGATCGTTTAAATTCAAAACAAATTCCTATTTATGCTTACCCTAATTAAATTTCTTCGGTCAATTTATCCTCTTACAACAGAGTTAAGGGAAGAACTAGACCTATTAGTTTCTGAAAGGGAAATAAGGAGAAAGGACTTTCTTTTAAAGGCGGGGCAGGTGTCCAGATATATCTATTTTGTCGAAAGAGGTGTTCTCCGAAGTTTTTATGAGAAGGGTGAAAAGGAAATCACGTCCGGATTTACGTTGGACGGGGAAGTCTGCGTATCTGGAAATAGCTTCTTTAATCAAGCTCCTGGTATCGAGTACGTTCAAGCGTTGGAAGATACCAGGCTGTTCTGCATTACTTATGATCAGTACCAAGGCCTTCGACAAAGGCACCAAGCATTTAATAACATTGTCTTAAGCCTGTTCCAGCGGTGCTATTGCGAACGCGAGAAGCGGCTTTCTGAAATATGGATGCAGTCGGCTGATAATAGATTTAAGTGGTTGAAGAAAGCGTTTCCTCATTTGCTTGTGCGAGTGCCGGCTAAAGACTTAGCTTCCTACATGGGAATAAGCGAGGGTATGACATGCAAGGTTCGAGCAAGCGTAGATCGATTTGCCCATAAACAAAGTGAACCCATCAAGATTACGTTACATTAGAAATTCTTTCAGGTGCCTAAAATTACTCCCAGAGCTGAAATAAGGGAAGGCCTGCGTTTACGGTAACAGATCACAAATCGGCAGGCGTGAACAATGTCACCAAATCTACAATATCATCGCCACTGTTCTCTTTAAAATAAAAAAACAGCATCGGACTTTTTTCAGAATAAATCTTATTTAGCATGCGTATGTATACACGACTAGCGTGGTTGTTGCTGGCTGCATTATTTCGCTGGCATGGCTTCACGGGCCAATCAGTCCTTCGCTTTAGGGTCATGCCCTGGGACTGTGTAATCAAACTCATGGGAAATGACCGCTACCATGCTTTTATGGATATCGGCCGACTCGATCTTTTGCTGCGTTTAGGTGGCTGGCATCTTCTTTTGGCGAAGAAGCTCCGACCTTTCGTCTATACCGCTCATATCCGATATCGCTATCCCTTGCCTTTGTTCAGGTCATTCATCCTGCGAACGCGCCTGATTTACGTAGATGGCACTTTCTTCTGGATGGAACATATTTTCGAGTGTAAAGGTGTGACTATGGCGACGGCCATATCAAAAAATGGCCTTACTTGGGGTGACCGGATCATACCGACTAGAACGATAATGCAGGTTCAAGACTTGCATAAATTCCACCATTTCTATTCTGATCAGCATATTACCAAGCTGAGCGCAGTCGAGAATATACTAAGAGCAATGCAATTTTATTAGCCGAATTGGGCCTGTCGCCCAGGCCGCGGGTATTTGGCGCGACCCGGAGGTCCTGAGAAAAAGCGACAGGTCCAGTTTGTCAAGGACTGTTGCAAATCTATTAATTAATCCGAAGCAGACTAACAGTAGCGAGAATATTATGGATTGAAAACTCTTGTTATCAAATATACCTACATGACTAAAACTCTGAAATATGAGAAAGCTAATTGAAAAGATCGATACGCAAAAAAACATGTGTTGCGACTTGAAACTGGAGTTGCTTTACCAATTCGAGCGCAGAGAAATTATGAGAGGTCAGATATTAGTTAAAGAAGGACAAATCCCCGACAGTCTATACTTCGTTGAAGACGGATTTTTGGCCAGCGGCGTTTGGGAAGACGGGAATCGTAGATATACAAGATTTTGGCTGCCCGGCGCAATAATTTACGATCACAAGCATCTCATTAAACAGACGCGGGTTAGAGAGCATCTTTATGCTCATCGGGATTCTCTTGTTTTCGCGCTCTCAATTGACGCTATAAGAGATATCCTGATCAAGTTTACTGACTTTGCGGAAAAAATGAGAGATCTATCGGATACTCAATGTGCTGAAATCGACGAACACAGAAATATTTTACGGGGACGATTCCCTGAAAGAAAGTACGAGCTGTTTTTGGCATACTACGGAGACTCAGCTCGGGAAATACCTATTGAGCAAATTGCCAGTTTCTTGTGCGTTTCAGAATCCGTACTATACCAGGTACGGAAAAATAGAATCTGCTAAAATGGTTTCATGTGGGATTGCTCTGTGACCTAATGAAATATTAGTGTCACTAGGATTTTGTTGCCTTGATCGAGGCATTTACCATCAACTCTAATATATCGTAGGCGTTCATTCGCCATAATATTCAGTAATCTGTAATTAATTATTGCCATGATACAAATTGATCGTCTTACATTACGAAACGGCCTCACTATTTTATGCCATCACCGAGAGCATGCGACGCAGGCCATCGTATGCGTGACCTATCGTGCCGGTAGTGTTGATGACTACGCGGGAAAGGAAGGGTTAGCGAACCTGGTACGTTGGACGGTGCATTCCAGATCACTGAACATCCCCGATCACGTCCCCCATAACGCCAATGCCAGCGCACAAATCGAATCGAAAACAACTCATGATGTCAGCCAATTTTGTATTACACTTCCACAGGAGAACCTAGAGTCCGCATTTTGGATGCAAAGCGATCGAATGATCGGAGCTGAGGTGGAAAAGGAGTCTGTCCCTCGTCTTAAAAAGTGGCTGCATTGCAAAATAGACGAAGAGCTATCCTGTGAGTACAAATACATTATGAATGTTGTCAAACTTGAGGCGTATGAGAATCATCCCTATCGAACCCGTGTATTAGGCACGAAACAATCTGTTGACCAAATCCTGTTTTCGGATATTGAGTCATTTTACAAATATTATTACACGCCTTCAAACGCCTGTTTAACGATTTCCAGCGGTCTGAGTTCTGGACAGATATTCGAACTCGCCGAGAAATGGTTTGGTGGCATTCCCCCTTCGACAGTTGAGAGATCCCCCCGTCAATCGGAACCTGTTAGGACAAAACCGAAAGTGAAAACATTAGATAAGTGGGGACCCGAAAATTGTATTTACCGGGCGTACCCGATTAAAGGCCGTCAGACCGACGAATATTTTTATGCGGACTGTTTGTCAGATATGCAAATGTCTCAATTGTTGGCCCCTCTTCGCGAGGTCGTTGGTGACGATAAAATATTTTCAAGCATCAGCGCCTGGGTCATAGGGACGTTTGAATCCGATCTTTTGGTCTTCTCCGCGTCTGTCCGGCTAGGCGACTATATGGAAGCCGGCATTTATGAATTGGACCAGGCTCTAAGCAAATTAGCCAATTATGCGCCTGAAGAATGGGAAGTGCAAGGGTTGCTCAACAGTAGGATCTGTGAGTTCGGATTCGATGGTAGTTGCTTAGGTGAGAAATTTGTCAGCGCATTGTCTGTAAGTGAGATGGCGGGCGGCGCTGATTACTATACTGAGAGTCTTGAGAGGACCCGTACACTGGACCGGAAGAAAATGTCCTGGGCATGGAGGACTATTTTAAATCCTCAACGGATGGTGACTGTAATTTCTCGAAATAATAAAAAATAACTGTATGCAAACATTAAACCGAAAGGTTCCGCCAACCACCTTTGACTTTACAACCGTGTCAGAGCTGCCTTCGCCTTATATGGAACACAGTTTATCTAACAAAATTCCGGTATATGCCTGCCAGGTCGCCGGTTCGCCAAAAATCGAAATCATTTTTTTATTCGAAGCGGGTAGTGCAATGGTGAATGAGCGAGGACAGGCAAGCGCAGTGTCTCATATGCTTTGTGATATACTGGACGACTGGGCAAATGCCCAGGAATCAACAACTCAGCCAGCATTCGAATTTTATTCTGGCACTTTTCATGGACTGGACTATTCTCGCGTGGAATTTACTGTGTTGGGTATTCAGTTCGAGGCATTTCTTCCAGCCTTGCATAAGAAGTTATTTGAAGTTGAGTTCTCGCCCGAAGGATATGCGAGCTACCGGGAAACAATAGAGGACATGTTAGAGGACGAGAATGATAGTGATCCCGATTTGGTTTCCAACGCAGTCGAAGAGGCTCTTTACGGGAAAAACCATCCATTTATGGATGCGGACTATATAGACTCAGGGGCGTTGACACTCGAATCGGTTCAGGCATTTTACAAGGAGCGCCATCAGCAGGGAAAGATAAAGATCTGTATTGCGGGTGACTTACCTGGTAACTTTTTGGACCTACTTGAACGCCAGTTTGGAATGATGCCCAATCAGCCAAATGGGAAATTTGTTGAGATACCATCGTTTGCCTTGAGAAGAGCGACAAAATTTGGAACACATGTCGCGAGCAAAGACGAAGATAACGATAGTGCGTTAATTCGGCTTGCGACTGCCTTTGCATTGCCTGACCGCATGGATTTTTGGGGAGTAGGACTGATCCATTTTATATTGGGCAAATGGAAAGAAAGTAGGTTAGATCGGGTTAGCAAAAGGTTCAAGTGGTTTAAGTTTTTGTGGTCGAACATGCAAAGGAAGATGAACTATTTCGAGATCGAGCTGAGTGGTGGTGTTAAAAAGGGGTCGTCATCAGATGGAATAGAAGAAATGAGGGAGGTATTGCAATCGCTTGCTGATGAAGAGATGAGTGACGAAGATCTCAAGCGGGCGAAGTCATCCTATATAGCGGCAATACTAGAGAAAAACGATGGAGGCATGAATGCCGCCAGTTATTGGGAAAAGGAAATTCATCGGGGGTACGAGCCGGACTATTTAACCAAAGGCTTGCAGGTTCTAAAAACGATAACACCTCAAGATATCATTGTCATAGCAAACAAATATTTTAATCCCCGGAACTTCCATCTCGCCACTGTCTCCTAACGTTTGATGAAGTTGAAACCCCGTACCTATTTCAAATCGTAAAAAAGCAAATTTATGATTAAAGAACCAAAAGATTTCCTACCTGATCAACCGTTGTTGGGTATTGACGAGGTATGGAAAGATTTCGACCTTGACTATTTGATGGATGATGAGTTGCCCTATTGGCTTCTAATGGGAGTTAGCACAGAGGTCTTTGAGGACAATGAGGACAGACGGCAATTCGTTGAATTCTTTTATGACTTTATGGAATATCTTAAGGCTATTTACTTTTTCAGCCTATCTCGGAGTACGAGAATGAAGAAAAAGCTGATCGCTATGCAAAAGACTGGAGACGAAGTTTTAATGAAATGTAATCTTCCAAGAAGGTTGACGGCAAAGGACGTCGCAAGACCAAAGGCTGTAATCACCGAATTTTGTCAACGTTATGTTTTGGCATACGCTAAAAAGGAGCTGGCGAATTGTTTTGAATCAGTTATGCTGTATGAAGGGCGATTTAAGGAGATCATATTTAAAGAAAATATCTTTCGTCTATATTCTAATTTGGATTGTCTTTTAGAAGCTGGATATCTGCTTTAGGACGGGGGTGCCTTCAAGATAAAGAAGCCTTTCCTGGTTAGGCTGCATTGGGGTCATTCATTAGATCTTCTAAGGTGACATGATAGTAATTGCAGAGTTTTGTTATGGTTAGTATTCGAAAATTAGACTTTCCATCTTCAATTCTGGATAGTGTACCAGGTGATACGCCGGCCTCTTTGGCCGCTTGATTTAAACTCTTGTTTTTGATTTCTCTTAGCAAGCGAAGCTGTTGACCCACAATCCTTTGCGTATAATTAGCATCAATTTGTGCCATTTCTAAGAGTATCCATTTAACCTAAATGTAGGCATTTTGCGGCTTTTTTAGCCCGCATTTGTCCCGAAGAATATAGTGAAATGGTCTTGCCCCTCCGGACTTATTGCTGTTTTTGTATTTCCCGTTATGAGTGATTGAGACATATTCGTTAAAACAGAATTTTAATGCAAATTGTAAGCTCCTTTTTCAACAAATTTTATTCTTTGTCGATGGCGATTCAGCAAGGTATTGAGGCGAATTGCAGCACAATCCAATTCGAAGGGAATGACAATATTGACATAATTGGAAAAACGCCTGAACATTTTCTTCTAATAAAGTCAGGCGTTGTAAAATCTATCTATCGGGTCTCGACGAGAACAATAATAACGGGTTTCAAGGGACCAGGTGATGCATTGTTTCATGTAGGTAGTTTATTTGAAGATGCAGTAGCTAGAGAAGGCTTTAAAGTAGTAAAGCAGGCAGAGGTGGTTGCGCTTCCCTATAAGGTTATACAAGACCTTTATTCAAAGTATCCGGAGTTCTTAAATCACCTTCTGAAGTTGGTGGACATAAAGTTGCTCGACTTGCAGAGACATGCACAAATGCTTTCAGAAACAGCGGACAGGCGAATATTTTCCTGTGCGAAACATTTCAGCCACATTGTATCGGAAATTCCCAAACAGCAGTTGGCGCAGTTTCTTTGCATATCAAGAACTACGTTTTATTTGTACGAAAAAATATTATATCGGTAGGGCAATTAAAATAACTGCTAAAGGTGTTGCGCATTGAAAGATTAAAAGTTTATCAGAGTTGATGAGGGGTACAGACCGCTTTGCTTGACAGGTGTCAACCATTGATTACACACACATATCACTAAAATGAACTCTATATGAAACAGAAACATGAATATCTTGCTACCTCCCTATGGTATAGGGAGAAGATAACCGACCCTTATCAGATATTTGCTGAATTCTTTTCGGCTGCTGACGTGGTTTCCCATAAGAAAACTGTCAATGATGCCCTGAGAGCGGCCAGCACCAACCGAATTTATGACAAAAGAAATCCGGGCGACCTATTGTTTAGCCTTGGGCAATTGGAATCCATCATTAACGCCGCTTACCTACTAAACAAGGAGAAAAAGAAAAGCCCGCTTTCAATAGAAGTGAATGGTGTGTTTGACCCTAACCTTTTTCGTGGATGGCTCGGTGGCGATCTAAGCGATTGGGATTATTTCCCGCGTATGTTGACTCTGAAAGAATATAAAGATCCCTACGTTGTTTTCAAGCGATTTTTTAAGTTCAAAACCTTAGAGGACTGGAAGGCGGACCTGAAAACAATTGCCGAATACGCCTTGGTTAAGACCAGTATGTCCGAAGCCTGCATCGACATGGATACACTTTCCATTTACCTTTTTCTTATCAAACTAATCGAGGCGGTACATCTGATTGATGTAAGGGAGGTTACTCATATTGGAGGAACGATAAAAAATAAACTCGGAGAAAGAAGGAGGGGTTAGGTCTTTTGGGGCTAAAAATTTGGATAATCAGCTATAAAATTGATAAGAAACATGGTGAAGTTCATAATGGAAAGGATGCGTGAGTTGGAACAGGCAATCCATGCTAGTAAAAATGATCCAATCCGGTTGAAGAGTATTTGCAGCAAGTTGCAAATTGTCGGTCAGGGAATCGCAGAAACGATGGAGGAGATTATGAACGACCAGGATATCAGGCAGAAGGAAGAATTGGAGGCATATGTGCTAAAGTATATGGTATGCGCCATGTTAATGCACAGTAAAAGTAAGGGCAGTCGGGCAAAGGCGACTGGTGCTAGATTGGGACCTGTGGTAACGTATAAAGGAAACGCGATTGATCTTGTTGAACTGGGGTTGGGTATTTGGCTATCTGGAGATATCCTTGTGGATGGGAAACCTGCTAAACAAATATTTATAAAACAAGCCCTGGAGAAGATGTTTGGTGTTTCCCTTGGTCATTGGTACGTGCGGGTACAAGAACTTAAACAAAGAAAAGACTCTATGAGCAAATACAATGAAATAATACGCAGGCTTAGTGCCTACCTTGAGCAGGTATAGCATCGTTAGGAATATCTGGAGGAAAGTTCAGAATTCGAAATAGGATTATGGAAACTTTAGAGCGGTTAGGAATTACGGATTGTAAGCAGTTGGTGCCAGTTGAACCAATTGAGTGCCGGGAAAAAGTACCGAAAGATTTTCGGATGGTATATAGAAAATTTTTTGATTCAAAATCCATTTTTACCGCTACCCTTTTTTTTTCTCAATTGCATGATAAGTTTCACATTTATGCTATTCGGAAATACGATGCTTCAGTTAGGTGGATCGACAATAACCCTCCAGAACGGCTGCATTCGTTCCCGCTCACTGATAAACGTATTTTCTTCTCATTTAAGGAAGCTTATAACCTCCTGCAGGGCAGGTCTGTTCTAAAACATCACGTAACAAGGGCCGGGCATGAATATCGATCGTGGATGCAACTAGATTTTGAATATACGGATTCTAAAGGTGATTATTGTTGGATGGTTTTTCCAAAGCGAGGATTTAATGTACGGGCTGCTTTGGGGGATGCCTTAAGAGCTGAATTTGGTCGCCGGCGCCTGGATCTGAGCCGCCTTGATAAACTGGCAAAATCACTAGAACAGGGCAACCGCGAGGTTATAACTATGCAGTACGGCCCCCGAAGCAAGTTTTTTTCCATTGAGGCCAATCCAAAAGACCGAAGAATAAAGATTACAGATTGTTCACCAAGCTAAAGTTATAGTCATGTACAAATTACTCGGAAAAAACCCTAATCCCTATGGGGATATACAAAAGATGGAATTTGAATTGCCTACATATTTCCTGGAGGTGTGCAAGATGTTGGGGCAAGAACCAGTTGCCGTTATATTTGACTTCATGGTCGATGTGGGAAAAGGCAAGACTGCTGAAAATAATATCATTACATTGTCGGGAGGATCTAGTTTCATGGTGCACAAACAATATGGAAAGGATATGTTTGCTTGGGGTGGAGTTAAAGAAATGATGGTTGAGCTTGTCTATCAACAGGCACTGATGTTAGCGGGTGCTTCTTCAGCCGTTCATATTGGCAAATTTGATGAAATAAGGCAGGCTTATTGGGATGCCTGGCGCTTGAAATGGGCGGCGTTAAAAAAAGGGGAAAAGACTGACCCGGATACTGTGGCTAGAAGGGCTTTGAATGTATTTCCAGCTGGCCCTAGGCGATCCGACGGTGAAGATAAGCTCCGTCAGGTTGGATAACTGGTCAATTCATATTTTCAGTAAATGACAATTTCAATATGCTTGATAGTAAACTCATATTGCCTTATAAGGATGATGAAGGGATTATCCGTGGTGAAACAGTGTTAGCGACAAGAGAAGGCAGCTTTTACAGAATTAAAAGCATTCCCGTTTATGCTTCGAAGATCGCTTTGTATGACCTCATAGAGGTTCGTGAACGGGAAGGGGTGCTTTATTTTCATAAGATCATCGAAGACTCCGGGCGGAATGTGATCCAGGTGATCGTTTTTAAAGACCGTCAGATCAAAGCCATTGTCAGGGACCTGGAGCAGTTCGGGTGCACAGGGCAACGTAGCGACAACAAACGTCTGATTGCTTTTGATGTGCCAAAGCATGTATCCTACCCCCCTATTAAGGCGTGGTTGGAACAAGGCCAGCGGGAACAGCATTGGATGTATCGGGAAGCTTGTTTGTCACATGAATAGTCTCCAATGTTTCTGAGCGCTTCGCCAGCTATCATGTTTTCAGTATCCTAAGTTGGTAAAAATCAACAATTGAAATAAATATTTTCTCTTATGCAAAAAAGGAATTAACTTCCTTTCTTAGGATAAGGTTTAATGGTTATGGTATTTGATTAGTGCAACCCCCCGCCTACAAGCGGGGTTTGTTGTAAGAGTAAGTTTTGGAGGCCTGGACGGGCTTTAAAAAAAACCGGCAACCTGAATAGATTGCCGGCTAGGGTAGGAAAACGGGTCAGGGCCTTTTTTGGGGCCAGGCTTAAGAGTCATCAGGCTCGGCGACGTTGGCGTGTGTTATTAGGCTTATCCTCAGATTCAGCCATGCTTTTTGCAACATCGGCGCCTTTACCAAGGTCTTGCTTAGTTGATGGATCTTCCCCTTGGCCTTGTCGATTTTGTTGGCTTTGGTCGTTGCGAATTACTTCCATTGCTGGTGCAGTGATTTTCTTCACTTCGCCGTTCTTATCAATCATCATCAGTGCATCCTCCTGTGGAGCGGAATAGAGATGGGATACTTCGAGGCTGCCGCCGGCACCTCGTTTAGCGATAGGCACAATGTCGCCGTTGTTGAGCCGCCTACCTACGTCCTCGATCTCTTTTTGGGAGTAATTGTTAGGCAATACTTTGCCGAGTAACTTGGCGGCATCGTATTCTTGACGAAAAGCGGGGACACTGTTGAGCTGGCTATTACCATACTCATCTCGCGGTCCGTCAATATTTAATTTGGTGTAGGCGAGATACTGATTTCCTTTCATCGAAATCCGATTATGCGCGACGGTGCGATCGTGAAGTAAGTTTCGCATCTGACCGGATGTGAAGCCACTTTTCTTGTAAACCCGAAATGTTGCTGATACTTCTGGCTTGCCATCCTTAAGCAGGCTGGCGTCAATTTTGCTGAGGACATGCATCTTCCCTGCTTCGGTTTCAATTTGCTCCAGCCGAAGGTTAAACCTGACCGGTTCTTTGGGAATTGACATATTGACGTCCCGCACAGCCTCGAATTGAGGCATGTTAAAGTCACGGGAAACCTCGAAATTGGAAAGACCTTTCCTCATCCCATCATAGATGGCGTCATTGAAGGCTTCGCCGAGTTTGAAGCCTTTCAGTGAATCAGTGATGAAAATAAAATTGTCAAGTTGCCAGCCCTCCAGTTTTGGCAATTCTGTCTGTTGAGTAGGAGGCTGATTGTTTTCTTGTGGCATAATTGAAGATTTAAAGTGATTAAATTGTATTACAGGCTCGCGGGACCTTTAGGGCTGGGCTTCTTCTTTTCCAGCAGGTGGCGATATTGGTTGCTATTTTTGATCTTCTGCATTTCGCTGTCTACGAGCGACCGTATGTCAGCCTTGATACGGAAATAATTTTGTTGCACCAGTTCCGGCGTAACATTGCGGATGATCGGGAGCGGCTCATAGGCGGCCTCTTCCTGGCGGATTGCCTCGAAGTCATTGACAATTTCGCAGTGAAAGGCCTTAAGCTTGATTTTCTGTTTAGGGTCATCGGCAACAGCTCCGACGAATTCGCCGCTGGACAGGCTGGCGATCCGGGAAGGAGGGATGGCGGCCTCAAGTTGACTGGATTTGCTTACGGATGTGTCATTTGAATTAATAGATAGAGATTCTCGTTCTTGCATGATGCGGCCTATACGGTCGCTGATCGATTTAGCGGTTTCGCCGAGCACCTGGCCGGAGATGATATTTCCGCAAACGTTCATGATTACCTCTGCCTGTTCTTTTCCATAGTCTTTGCGTAGTTGGCTAAAGTCCTGTACGCCGAGCGTGGTCGCCACTTTATTGCTCCGCGCCGTGGCTATGAGGCTATCGATGTTATTGACGAAGATGGTGGGGAACTCATCAAACACCAGGGAAGATTTGAGTTGCCCTTTGCGATTGACCAATTTCAACATCCGTTCCGTACAGAGTGAGATCACCGCACCATAGATTTGTGTCTTTGACGGGTTGTTTCCGACGCAAACGATCTTGGGGGCCGCGGGATTATTGACATCCAAGGTGAAGTCGTTCCCGCTAAGGATATAGTAGAGGGACGGAGATGCTAGGCGGGCGAGGCCGATTTTGGCGCTGGCGATCTGGCCTTCAAGTTGTTCGCGCGCTCCCCCAACATAAGCAGAAATAAAGGGATTCAGGAGGAGCTCGCAAGATGGCTCGAGGCTCATGATGGGGAAGAGCTCGTCGTAGGCAATTTGGGCCAGCTCGATAGCGTGTGGAAGGGTGCAGTAGATTCCTCCGTCGTACATTTTTAAATACCAAAAGATGGCGGTGATGAAGTTGATTGGCGATTCGACGAAGAAATCCCCAGTTTTTTGTATCCATTGTTTGTTCAACGCTAGCATGATTGTTCGGCTGGATTCCGTAGCGTCTGTGATATCGAGCATCATCTCGGGCATCAGGAGGTTGCAGCGATGCGACCTCGAGAGATCGTCGAAATTGATCACGTAGAGTTTTGGAGGCACAGGATATTTGTCCCGGTTCTTGAGAGCGGTGTTGTAGGCAATTAGTGTGAGGTCGGGGAACTTGAAATCGTATAGAAAGAAGGTGAAGCCCTTCTGGATGTGTTGGGTGATCACATGCCGGATCACATAAAAACTTTTGCCGGATTTTTTCTATCCCCCATCGGGATCCGGGCGTGCCAAGTACAAGCAGCGCCCGGAGGGGGGATATAACGTTTATGAAAGAATTTCGGATTTTGCTTTTGAGTTTATATTGGGCGGGAAGATTAACTGAATATTCATTTTGAAGAAGGCGCTCCTCTTGAGGAAAAGTTTCATTGAGCTCGTTGAAAATGTCCTTGCCAAACTTGAGATGCAGGAGCCTTGAAAGCCTGGCGCCTCCAGACAGAATGGAGAGCCAGCCGAGGGAAGTGATAGAAATGTAGAGGATGGCGAGTTCGGTCTCATCTATAGATAGCTGTAGAAAAAGGGAAGAGAGGAAGAAAAGGAGCAAGCCGGCGAAGATGTAGTAGAGAACGGGAGCAACGGTGAGCTTTTCGTCCTTTTTCCCTTTTTCGCCTAGAAGGGAGATTGCCAGTAGGAAGAGGGATGCCAGCTTTGGTCCATTGATGCCGGACATAAAGAATACCCCGCGGCAGAGGCTGCCGATGACCTGGTTAACTATGGATGCGGTCAGGTTCCACTTCTGCCAGGCGGGATAGCAGGCAGAATAATAATGAATGAGAAGGATCAGGATACTTCCGAATCGAATGAAGTCCAGGTTTTTTCGGAGGGCCTGCAGGTTGTCGCCGCTTTGCATGGGGAGTGGGTTGGTGATGAAATGGGGTGAAATCCGGCTCAGAGAGATCTTTTCTTGCGTTTCTTCTTTTTGGGAGGTTCGTCGCCGGCGGGACCGGGGACCCCGGTCTGGCTTGAGTGGAGGAGAAAGGCGACCTGTGCGGCAATGGCGGTCTGTCCTCGAGATAGTACAGATGGAGTGCTGAGGGACGGCTTAGCTGGCTGGTCAGGCGTATTTTTACTGACGCCGCTCTTTTGGCCGGCGGCTTCAATTCCAGGGCCAGGCAGTAGCGGAAGGCCGAGCCGAGTAAGCAGCGTTTCTGGGGTAAAGCCGAGTTCCTCGGCATTGAAGACGGCTTTATTGCGGTTGTCGACAATGTAGACGGATTCCAGGTTACCGTCGTGATCCCGACGCGGCTGGACAATGATCTGGCGTTTCTGTAGGCGGCCGAGAATAGAAGCAGGAGCGGCAACTTTGCTGGCGAGGGCGCCCTCCAGGACCTCGACTATCCGCTCCTTGCAGGCGAGTTTCCGAACTTTGTTTAGCTCGAAGCGTTTTTCTAACCAGGCCAGGGTAGGCCGGGTGACGAGGTCGCTGGATTTGATGGGAACGCCGGTGCGGTTGCCGTCGGCGTCGATCCGGCTGTATAGGAGACCACGGTTGCTGCGGATGGCGCTGCCCGGAGTACCGGGCCAGGCGGTCATTCCATTTTGGGCGAGAATGACGTTAAGTTCGTCCAAGGATGTAAACTTGTAGGTGCCGGTGACTTCCTGGACCTTGGAGGCGAGGTCGGGCGGCTCTGTGTCGCTGGGAGTCGCTTGCCGTCCCCGGGCTCGGGTAAGGCCGTATTCATATTCGAGGGCTTCGCGGACGGGATCGGAGAGGTACTGACCAATATTGTGAATGTTGATAGCTTCGCCGTCCGGCCTGATTCGTGTCGTAACGATATGGATATGGGCGTGTCTGGTATCGTGATGCTGATAGACCAAGAAGGGCTGCTCGCCAAAGCCGATGCGATCCATGTAGTCTAGCGACAGTCGCTGGAGGAGGTCCGGGGCAAGATTCTCTCCTGGCGGAAAACTGAGAAAGATATGTAGGGTATTGGTTTCGATCCAATCATTACGTTGGTTGAGCAGTTCAAAGCGACGGAGCTTTTCATGGAAGTTGAGCTCGGCGACATCACAACCGAAGCCAGAAGCAAGCAGGAGCTGCCCTACTCCCGCGCGTACTTTGGCCTCATTGTAGTTGAGAGCCTTACTGATCGATTTTCTAGCTTTTATTTTTGCAACCATTTTTTGCTAAGGGGGGTGATGATCTCGAGGAGGCGATCAATCTGTGATTCGATGGCGAGGTATTCCTGGAATGCGAGTTTGGCGTAGAATGCCTTGCGCTGAGGCTCGGGATAGGTATTGAATTTTTTGGTGATCTGGTTGATATTAACTCCAATGTGCTTGAGTTCGGTACGGATGCGGGCGAGCTCTTCCATCAGGTTGTCAAGTGTGAGGTCACGGGTAAAAACCCGGATGGGGCGGTTAATAAGGACGGCACGAACGACGCGGCTCATGTCGTTATGGGGATTTTCATCCAGGAGACGTCGGAGCTTGAGATAGGTTGACTCGTCGATCTTGGTAGTGACCCGGTATTTAAGGAGTTTGTTTTCCGGGGTTTTCTTTCGGGGCATGGGTGCATATATATATTATGGAGTGGTTTTCGGCAGGTGATCTACGGTCAGGCGGATACGAAAATAGTTTTGGTGGACATTTATACATCTTGCCGGGCGCGATAAGGCGCGCCCTCCCCACGAAAGACTTGCTGCGCTCCGCGCGTAGCGTCCGCCCTGGCGGGCGGCAAGGAAGTGAATGTGGAAATGACTACGGGCTCATAATACTTAAACGGGCAGTTGCTGGTCATCGCTTTCTTACGTGGGAAGCAAGTATCGAAAGATCCTCCACTGGGGTGCCAATTGCTATGCGGTTAACGGTGGATAGTTTGCGGCGGAGGTGATCTTCAAGCAATTGAATGGTGTGGTCTATGATAGCCTGTTGGGTAGGTATAGGTTTATAGTAAAGATGATTATGTATGAGTGCCTCCTGCCGGTGCTCGATTCCGGAATCAAAAAGGCTAGACTGGATGAGACCGATATAGGGGCGCTTGCCGCTTTCCTCGGACGGATGGACAACGGCAAAGCGTATTTCGGTATTGTATCTTCCAAAGAACGGGGCACCAGTTAGATTTTGCTGGGTGAAAAGGAAGCTGACGTCTTTCAGTCGGAGTTCGCTATCGAGCATTTTGATATAGTTCGAGAATCCGAGGTGTTTGAAGTCGCCATGGAGGTATTCATTATAATTGGACATGGTGAGTAGTATTATAGGTGAGGATAACTAAAACTTAGGTGGCGCCCGACATCTTGGGACTAGGTGGAAGAGGTTTGTTCGGGTGTGCAGGGCCTTCTCCGAGGGAAAGCTGGAGGAGCTTTGTAGGCTGAATGGTTGTGGCCAATAAATTGAGTGTGTACCCATCAGGGTTGAGAAGATCAGGAATGAGTCTTTTTATCCACGCGATCTCTGTACTGTCGAGCCAGCGGTCGGCCTGGGTCTTTCCGTCGAAGATCACCCATTTGCTGAAAACCTTGGAGATGAGGAATTCCTGCGGTTCAATGACAGGGAGGCGTTTATTCGACGGTAGGGCGGAGATTTGCAGGCCAGTCAGAATCTTAGCTTCTTCGAGAAGTCCGGCAAAATATTTCTTGATCCTATCAATGTCGTCAGTTTCGAGAGTTTGGTCAGATTGGCCGGTCTCGTCAAATATGGACCAAGTCGTTCGGAATTTGCAAATATAATACATGGGTTCCGTCTTAGATATCTGGTGATTATGACTCCATGGCTCTTAAGGCCTGGAAGAATTTGAGGACGTTTTGAAGCTGGTGCATGCTGGAACGTTGGCCCTGAAGTATGTCTGCCAGTAAGGAAGACCTATTCGGCAGGGAGCCGTGGCCTATGGTGTAAGTCCTTTCGTATACGAACCGCGGGCTGAGGTCAGTAATATCCAGAGCATTGATGCAGGTAGCCTGAATGGCGATTATGCGGCGGTCGGTATTGTTTTCTTCGCCAATAAGCATAACGTCTCCTAGCCTGTCTAGGTGGCCGATGAGAAACCGTATTTCGAGAAGGTAAAGAGGCTCTTCCGTCTTGCCTAGAGGATAAGAATGTGTAAGCACGGTAAAGGGTCCGGCTGAGCCCGAATGTAGAAGCTGGCTGCTATTCAGATCAAACCCAAGGTCGCTGAATTCCTTCTCAAGACCAGGATCATCTGAGAGATTTTGTAAATCGATGTCTTCGGGATGCAGAAAGGGCTCGCCCTCGGAAATGGTGGGCTCGGTGTCGTTGCCTCCCTGTTGGCGATCGTGATATGGTTTCATATTAATGCATATTTCTTACTATTAACTAATGGACTCCTCGGTCGAACAAGGATGGTTAGTTTGGGATTAACGCTATGATCCATCGTCGCGCTGTGCGCTTCCATTCCTGTAAGGAGCGCCCCTTTCGGGTAGCCCATTGTCGCTTTTTCTGAAAGAGGAAGAATACCTCGGCCTCTGGTTCAGGGATGCTTTTCTGAGCGAAATAGATTTTGACATCTTGGATGGTCGGTGGCATTCGCCTGTTGAAAATGGTTTGATCGATCATTTATTGGGAGTTGATGGTTTATGGCGGGCGGGTTACCGCTTCCTCCTTCTGCCAGGGTTTTGCCTTGGCTAGGATGGAAAGGTGTTGCCGCCCATGTTAACTTTACGACTGGCCGGGAACGGTTCTATTAGGTGATCAGTCGGGTTCAGCATAGGGAGGATCATTTTCTTCAAGGCAAATGTCGGACGCTGTGGAAGCGGTTTTTCAGTATGGAGAGGCTGTTGGGGAAGATTTTTTCGGTGTCCATTAGGATTTGGGAAGCATTCAATTTCTTCGAAGGTGGCAGACAAACGGGGAGTAACCTATGCAGCTGAGGTGAATAAAAAAGGGAGCCCTTGACGGGCTCCCGGCGGGACGCGCCTGGCAGAGGGCGCTGGATTTAGGGGTGAAGAGAAGGGAGGGAGGTATTTGGATGTATAGCGGGTTTTTCTAAGGCAAAGATCGGACGGCGGGAAGGCGAGATTTCAGTATGGAGAGGTTGTTGGGAAAGAATCTTATGTTAATGGGTTATTAGCAGCCGACAATGGGAAAGCTACAAAAGTGATGACCAAAGGGAGTAGTGTGTAACTGAAACGGGAATTTTGTATTTTTGAGAATATGGATACGATACGGTATGAGCAGAGGTGGACGCAACATGACCTCCTGTACTAGATCATTATGTTCTTATTCTGTATATAACGGATAAGACGGGCAGGGAGGGCAGTGGTGCAGAAACTCCGAAATGAAAAGATGTTTCTTATAGGCCTCCGAAATTGCAGGGGCATCTCAAAGAGATGAAGATGGACGATCAGCTAAGCCGCGTGGAGAAGGATTCTGAGTTTGTAGAATATTGGGTGAAGAAGTTGCCGACCATGCAGGGTTTCAACAAAGGGAATCAAAAGGAGCTTTCGGCTGGCGCCGGTCAGTTTAAGGAGGCACGTATGGTGGAATACTTAACGAAGAGTTTCCAGGATCGCGGGTTGACTGAGTTGGGTAAACGATGGCTTGGACGCTTCCTGAGTACGGGCGACCTTCTCCTTTTGTTCACGGTGGAGCATATGCTGGTGTACAATTGCGCAATGCGCAGGAGCAAGGGAAAGGTACCGAATGTGCGATGGCGTGTCCTTCCGCAACCGTCCAATGAGATCTACAACTTCATTCTCTGTATTCGCACCGCATTCAATATCGCCAGCAACGCCACTCCGACATCCGCAATCACAGCCTCCCATAACGTGGCCACACCACCTGCCCCCAGAACCAAAACGATCCCTTTTACTGCCATTGCTACCGTGATATTTTGCCATACAATGCGCCGTGTAATTTTTCCAATCCTGATTGCCGTCACAATTTTCGAGGGCTGGTCGTTTTGAATCACAATATCTGCGGTTTCGATGGTCGCATCGCTTCCCAGGCCACCCATGGCAATGCCAGCATCCGCCAAAGCTACTACTGGGGCATCATTAACGCCGTCTCCCACAAAAGCAATACGTCTACCTTCATTTTTGAACTGTTGCACCTTCTCTACTTTCCCTTCCGGCAATAAATCCCCGTAGGCTACGTCAACGCCTAATTTTTTCGCTACCTGATCAACCACTGATTGTTTATCCCCCGAAAGCATAACCGTCTTGATTTGGAGCTTGTGCATATTCTGTATAGCTTGGATGGAATCTTCTTTAATCTCATCGGCGATGGTTATATACCCGGCATACTGATTATTCACAGCTATTATGACTATAGTATCGACTACTTTGTCAATCTCAGCAGGGTAAGATATATTGTACTTTTTTAGCAGTTTAAGGTTTCCGGCAAGAATCCTTTTCCCATCAATAGTACCTTGCAGGCCATGCCCCGAAATTTCCTCGACCTTCTCTGCATTTACCTGACCCGTCTTGTCCCCAGCATATTCCGTTACGGCCTTGGCAATAGGGTGGGTGGAATTCTTTTCAATGACAGCGGTCAACCGCAACAACTCCTCTTTATCCATACCAGCCGCCACCACTTCCTGCACCTTAAAAACCCCTTTAGTAAGTGTACCCGTCTTATCCATTACCACAGTATTGATCTTCGTCATCACATCCATGAAATTACCACCCTTAAATAAAATACCGTTCCTCGATGCCAAGCCGATTCCTCCAAAATAACCTAAAGGAATCGATACGACCAGTGCACAAGGACAACTAATAACCAGGAATACCAAAGCCCTATAAAACCAAACTGCAAAAATGTATTGTTGTACAAAAAAATATGGAACGAGGCAAACGGCCAACGCCAGGAAAAAAACAATGGGTGTGTAGATCTTTGCAAACCGGGAAATAAATAACTGCGTCTGGGACTTCCTGGCGGTGGCATCCTGCACCATATCCAGAATCTTACTCAGCTTACTTTCCTTAAACAAAGCTGTTACCTTCAGATCCACTACTGACTGCTCGTTGATCATACCTGCTAATACCGCATCGCCTTTATATTTGGTATCCGGCTTGCTTTCACCAGTCAATGCAGCGGTATTGAACGCTCCCTTTTCCGAAAGCAGTTCACTGTCTAAAGCCACCTTTTCCCCGGCCTTAACCTGTATAGTGTCCCCGGTCTTAACAACATCAGGTTTGACGACCGACGTTTTCCCATCTTTTACCAGGGTTACCTGATCGGGGCGTACATCGAGCAGCGCCTTGATACTCTTTTTGGATTTATCAACGGCCGCATCCTGAAACCATTCTCCAATACAATAAAATACCATTACCGCAACTCCCTCACTGTACGAACCAATATAAAAGGCTCCTAGTGTTGCCACTGACATTAATACAAATTCATTAAAAATATCGCCTCTTTTCGCTTTTCTAAAGGCCAACCGTATTACTCTCCACCCCGCAAGTATAAAAGCCACAAAATGAATACCAAAATCTATGGGCTTGCCGGGAATAATTTTAAAACCATATCTTAAAACCAACATAGTCGTTAAGACCCCAAATGCTAATAATAAATCCAGATGGCTTTTCCAGCCAGGCTTATTTTCTTCTCCGCCATGATCGTGATCTTCATCATCATCCTCGCCAATATCGTGATCATGATCATGCTCTTCATGATCTTTGCCGTGTTTATCCTCCTTAGAATCTCTTCCAAGTTGACCAGGAGAAGGTTTATGCGGTATCAAATTGATTTTTTCTTCATCTTTATTCATAACATATAAAATTTAATGGATAAAAAAAGTAACAATACCGACGACTATTAATACAATGCCCGTAATTTGCTTTTCATGACGCTGCATAAATACGGAATTAATGAGGTTATATCCCCGAAACGCCAACATCACAAAAGACATGATGCCCGTTACACTGATGATGGCGTAAATCAACCCTAGTAACAGAATGGCTTCTGTCCCAAAAGCACCAACCGCAAGAAATAGGCTCTGAACTTCCAGGCAGGGAGACAAAAACATCATAAGGATTAAAATAAGGATGACCTTTGTTTTTGATTTTCTATAACCCTCCATGTTTTCGTCAACAGGATCAACGTGATTAGCTCTGGTTATAGAAAAGTATACCAACCCAAATACAATCATCAACACCGGGGCAATAATATGAATATAATCCTCGTATTTATGAGCTAAGGTAGTACCTATCATGCCCAATATCGTTCCCAATATTACTGTTCCTATTACATGAGCTGTCGCAGTCACAGACGATATAAAGAAAAGTTCAGATCTTGTCCATTTCTCGGTTCTCGCGATCGCAACCAAAGGTAGCCAGTGATTGGGTATAAGGGCATGGATAATACTTATTAATATAGTGCCTGTTATGATACTGTACATTCCCTTTGATTTATTATCATTGCTTTTCAGAGACGGTAAGTGATATAATTACTAACCCAAAAAGCCTTCAGGTTTCTCTGATATACGAAAGCATGCACTGCTCCGACACAGTACATGCTTTAAAAGATACTATTTCAACTCGACCGCACCGTGATGCGCATGGCATGCTTCCGCGCATCGGATACATACTTCCGCACATTTTTTACAATGCGCATGTTCATGCTTATTACATTCGTCCGCGCAATGGCGACAGGCTTTTTCGCAAAGCGCCAAGAGTTCATGTCCAAATTCGCTGTCCCGTGTCAGCAACTTTGCGGCGGTATAGCAAAGTTCGGCACAGTCACGATCAATTTCAATACAATGCGCCATCGGTGTTACGTCCTTCTCATCAAGACAGGAAGCAGCGCAATTTTCACAAGCTGTAGCACAATCCAGTAATTGCTGGATAAGTTTGCCATGTTCATGCCCTGAATGGTGGTGGGCACTTTTTTCATGTTCCATTTGTTTTGAATTTAAAAGTGAAGAAATGAAAATCCAAGACTATATAGAATCCTCTGGTTTAGTGTCGGAATAAATATCCGTCAAACGTTTCTGAATTTCCTGGGGCAACTTTTCTTTCTCGATAATCTCTAAAAATAGGTTTTGACTTTCATCATCAATACCCAACTTATAAAAATCGGAAATCTTCTTATTTGAAAAGAACGCATCAAATTCTATCTCTAACTTTAGTGCTCCCGACTCAAAATCATGTCGCCATTTATTTAATTTCAATTCGTCCATTTTGACATTTTTAAAAATTCATCATCCCTAAAATTAGAAACAGAAGAAATCCTCCAAAAAAAACGCCTGTGTGCCAAATCGTCTCTTTCTCTTCATGCGCTTCCGTTAGCAGCTCTTCCGTTACCAAAAAAAGGAGTGCCGACAAGCCAAAGGATAGAATAACTTCCATTGAACTATCGGACGCCTTGTGAAGTAAGGTTGCGCCTAATACGGCGCTTATAAAAAATAATAACGACAAACTGATCACTAAAAAAAGAGTGCGTCTTTTTCCAATTTCCTGATTTCTCAACTCTGTTACTGTTGCCATACCTAGTGAAAGCAATTCTATAGATAAGGCTATTGCCAATAATATCCCTTCCTTGTTTCCTGCTGCAAAGCCTATGCCCAGCAGAATACCATCGATGGAAAGATCTATACCTATTGCTACTAATAACCCAATTGGCAGCCTACTCTTATCGCTTGTTGCTTTTTCTTTAGGCTCAACCAACGTTCTGATACCGATCATCAAAATCACGCCTAAACAAAACCCAATTACGACCTGAGTTGGCTTATGTTCCTTAATTACGTCCGGAAGGATCTCTACTGCAACCACAGAAAAGACAACGCCAGCCGCAAAATGGAGTATAAGACTTCGAATATTGCCACTTGGCTTCTTTAGAATGGCAATGATACTACCTATCAACATGGTAAAAACAGGGATTAGTGAAAAAAGTATTATCTTTTGAAATAGTGGAAGCATACTATTTATTTTAATGGTAGCGGTAAAACTTTTTCTATCTATTTATATTAAAATACTAATCGGTGTAGTTCTCTCCAGGCTTCTTCTCTAATATTTTTTTCTTCCAGTTCACATACCATTTTTGATGATGCAACGCCAGCAAAAAGTAAAGCGCCATTGCCCCCGTCACCGCGATGATGTACATATTAAGCCCCACCGCCACACCTACGCCTGCCGTACACCATATAGTAGCGGCGGTAGTCAATCCATTCGATCTCCCTTCGTAGTTATTACGATCTATGATACCTGCTCCAAGAAAACCGACACCTGTAATGATATTGGCGACGACTCTGGAAGCCGCAGCAACGTCGCCACCAAGATGGTTTGTAATAGCTGTAAACAATGTCGCTCCGATGCAAACCGCTGCGTAGGTTCTTATTCCGGCATCCCTACCATGTCTTTCTCTGTCAAGGCCGATAAATGCTCCTAACAGGAAGGAAAAAAACATTTGAGCGACGATCATTAATTCTAAACGTATTTCCATAATCATATTTTACGAATTTACCAACCCTTGCAACGAATTGGTAGGCTCCACGTCAGTTTAAATTTGGCGGGTTCGGAAGCCCTGCTCCCAACGATGGCTTTCCTAAAAGCGGAGCAGGGTTCCGACCCATGTTTATTCACCCTCTTCGCTATTTTTCATTTTGGATAATAGATCATAAGCTCCCTTTATAACTACTTTTGTTGAAGCTAAATCAATATTATCTAGTAATTGTACTTCGATAAATCCGCCTTCTATGATACCAACGGCGACCTCCCGCATTTCGAAATGATAAGATTCTCCCGCTCCTTCTTTTACGTTTTCAGATTCTTCTGGCTTGTGGGTGTGTTGTTTTGGTGAATTTGGCACTTCCACTACAAAAACATATTTTTTCCCTTCGAAATCAACCACTGCTGCGCTTGGCAGCGTATTTACTTGAATAGAGTTCGTTTCAACATAGGCGCTTAAATAAGTGCCGGGGATAAAATTGCCACCATTAGGATCGCTGGTAACTGAATGCACACGAACTGTTTTGTCCGGATTGATCTCTTTTCCGATCAGAGAAATGGTAGCCGTTCTTTCTATTGTCTCGTTGGCAAGTTTAAATCGTACCTTTTGTCCAACTTTAATTTTTGAAATATCTTTTTCAAAAACATTCAACTCGACATGGAGGTTTGAACCGTTAACAATTTCGAACATAATATCATTAGCATTAACATATTTACCTACGTTCACACTAACTTTTGTTACATATCCATTTACCGGAGAATAGACATTAATATTGCCAGATATATTATCTGCCGTTAGTTTCTCGGGAATTATCTTAAGGATTAATAACTTTTGTCTGATCCCACTTACCTTAGCCTGAAGGCTGTAGTAAACCGATTTTGCCTGTTGTAATGTTTTTTGTGCATTCACATTCTGATTTGCAAGTTCTTGCTGACGCTTATACTCTGCGTCAGAGAAATCCAATTGACTTTTAGTATCCAGGTAATCCTGTTGAAGCTGGACATACTCCTGGTTTTGTAATACGGCAATTACTTCTCCCTTTTTTACGACACTTCCTTGCAGAAGCGGAGTAGATTGAACGATGCCCCCCATTTGTGCGGTAACACTGATCAGGTTTTGAGGAGGCACATCTAGCAAACCATTTACTTTTAATGTACCACTTAAAACCCGCTTTTCCACTAGGCCGGTTTCTATACCGACTGTTTTATATTGTTCTGCTGTCAACTCAACGGTAGTCGCATTTTCCTTATGGGAAGAATCCTTCTTCGGTGTTGCGTCCGTTTTCGCATCCGTTTTTTTGTTATTGCCACATGAAAAAATAAATATGGTGCTTATTATTACGACGAGAAAAGCCGCCTGTCTTTGTTTCATAATGATTTATTTCTAGTTAATAGACTAATTTATTTTCCGCTGAGATATTGAATAGTTATTATAGACTGATTATATTGATTGATGGCCTGGAGATAATTGGTTTGTATGTCTGTATATGTTTTTGCCGCCTGCAAAAATTCTACGTAGCCGATTTCCCCATTCCGGAAGGCTATCTGCGCCTGCTTTAAGATCAAATTAGTATTTGGGTTAGCCGTCTTTTCATAATATTCAATACTTGCCTTATTTTTTATGTATTCTTGGATGGCTTGTTCGTATTGGCCGGTCAGATTCAAAAGGTACAGGTTGTAGTTACTTTCTATAACCTTTTTCTGCGTTTGGGCTGCTTTTATTCGGTAAGAAAATACCCGGTAAAAAAGGGGGATTTGTATTCCGGCCTGAACACCTTGGAAACGGTAACCGCTGTTAAAGTATTTATCCTGGTTATTAACCGATTGTGTGCCGATAATCGATTGATTAAAATAGCCGATGGAAAAATCAGGTTTCGCCCTGGCCTTTTCTAAACCAATACCTTTATCGGCAATATCTATTTGCTGGTGCAGGTAAGCTGCCAGTGGATTGAATAGGGAATCTTTGTAAAATACTTCGGGCGTAAAGGAGATTTTGGCTAGGGTGTCTGCGTCAATTGAAATTCGATCCTGCGTATTAAGAAGGGTCTGCAATTGCCGTAGGTAGACCTGAATATCTGCATCATTTTTGCGCAATGTATTTCTAACCTCCATCAACTGCGTTTCAGCAGTTTTCTGTTCTAGCAGGTTTGTTTCACCGCTCCGGTAACGGGCTTCTGCTGCTTTCAAAAAACTGCTATAAATGGTATCCTGGTATTGAATTAGGTGCTTCAACTGTTCAAAGAATGCCAGTTGATGCCAGGTCGACTGAACCTGGTAAGCTAATTCGTTCTTGTTTACACGTACATTTATTTCACTTCCCGTAATCTGGGCGTCACTAAGCAGTTTCCCCCTTTTAAATACTGCCGGGTTGGGAATATTTTGAGTAATACTTCCATAATTGTCCCATTTGATGCTATTGGCCTGGCCGTACTGTAACTGTATGGAAGTTTTTCCAAAATCAACTACAGTGTTGCGCAATAGCTTTTGCTGTTCCACTTGAAAATTCGCCGATTGAATACCTGGGTTGTTCTGCAAGGCAATAACAACAGCTTGTTCAGGACTTAACTTTTTAGTAGCTAATGGTTGCGCCTGGCCCGCGAATGGCAAGCCAAACAATACCAAAAGAATAGGGACTACCGCCGGAGGTGTTTTTACTTTCTTCATCTTCAATTTTTCAAAATAGGTATACAATACAGGGAGTACGATCAATGTTAAAATGGTTGCGGTAAGCAGGCCACCTATCACCACTGTTGCAAGCGGCTTTTGGACTTCTGCTCCGCTGCCTTGTGACAATGCCATAGGAAGAAACCCTAAAGAGGCGACCGTAGCTGTCATTAAGACTGGCCGTAGCCGGACCTTGGTGCCCTCCAGAACGATTTCGAAAAGATTATGCATTCCGCCTTGCTTTAACCTGTTAAACTCGCTTATGAGTACGATTCCGTTTAAAACAGCTACGCCAAAAAGCGCAATAAACCCTACACCTGCTGATATACTAAAAGGCATGCCCCTTATTAACAACGCAAATATTCCTCCTATCGCGGACATGGGTATAGCTGTAAAAATGAGTATGGATTGGTTTAATGAGCCAAATGTAAAGAACAGCAATAATAGAATCAATCCCAATGCTAACGGGACTGCAATAGACAGACGCCCTTTTGCTTCTTCCAGGTTTTTAAATTGTCCTCCGTAGGTAATAAAATACCCCGTAGGCATTTTGATCTGTTGATTTATTTTTTCTTGAATATCCTTTACCACGCTTGATATATCTCGTCCTCTGACATTAAAACCAACAATAATCCTGCGCTTGGCATCTTCCCGTTGTATCTGGTTGGGGCCAATCTTAAAGTCAATATCAGCCAATTGAGACAAAGGTACCTGATTGCCATTGGGAGCGGTGACATAAACATTCTTAACATCTTCAATACTTTGGCGGTTTTCTTCACTTAACCGCACTACCAGATCGTACCTTCTCTCTCCTTCGTACACTATACCCGCTGACTGACCGGCAAATGCTGCGCTGATGGCCTGATTAATGGTTTCTACATTTAATCCATACTGGGCTAATTTTCCTCTGTTTATGTTTACCACGATCTGCGGTAATCCGCTTACCTTTTCCAGGTAGAGGTCTTTAGCACCAGGAACGGTGTTCACGATCTTTCCCACTTTTTCTGAAAGAGCCGTAAGTTGATCCAAATCTTCACCAAAAATCTTTATACCTACATCTTGCCGCACACCAGCAATTAACTCATTCATCCGAAGTTGAACAGGCTGGGAGAAGCCAAATGACACCCCGGGTATAGATTCAAGTGTTTCAGCCATCTTATTTGCCAACTCCTCCCTGCTATGAGCACTCACCCATTCATCTTTGTCTTTTAGTAATATATTGATATCGCACGCTTCCATAGGCATAGGATCTGTCGGAATTTCGGCAGCGCCAATCTTGCCTATCACTTCTCTGATCTCAGGGAATTTTTGCATCAATAGCCTGGATGCCTGATCTACTTTATCAATGGTTTGAGACAATGAACTTCCCGTTAGTAGTCTTGTCTCCACTGCAAAATCGCCCTCTTCCAACGTGGGTATAAACTCACCGCCCATTTTCGTAAACAGGATTATGCTTATGACCAATAGTATCACTGCGCTTGAAACAACCAGCAACCGTTTTTTTAATGCTCCTTTTATTAGTGGGTGATAAATCTTTTGCAAAAAGTTCATCATTTTATCAGAAAAGGTTTCCTTAGAGCTTATTTTTTTGCTTAATAAGATCGAGGAAACCATTGGAACATAGGTGAGGGATAAAATGAAAGCCCCTAGAATGGCAAAGGATACCGTTTGCGCCATTGGTCCGAACATTTTTCCTTCAATGCCTACCAATGCAAGTATCGGCAGATACACGATGAGAATAATTATCTGCCCAAATGCTGCCGAGTTCATCATTCGCTTGGCGCTATCTTCCACATCCTGATCCATTTCCGCCTGTGTCAAAACCTGCTTTCCTGATTTTTTGTTTCCCAGAATATGATGCAGCGTAGCTTCCACTATGATCACTGCCCCGTCTACTATTAGCCCGAAATCGATGGCCCCCAAACTCATTAGGTTGCCACTTACCCCGAATAAATTCATCAGCGAAATGGCAAACAGCATGGCTAACGGGATTACGGAGGCGACTACAAAACCAGCTCTAAAATTGCCAAGGAATAAAACCAGCACAAAAATTACAATCAAGGCCCCCTCAATCAGATTTTTGGTTACTGTATGTACTGCCCTGCCTACTAAAGCACTTCTGTCCAGAAATGATTCCACGAGTACACCTTCCGGCAAAGACTTATTTATTTGATCCATTTTTTCTTTGACCCGTTGCACCACCTGACTGGAATTTGAGCCTTTCAGCATCATGACAATGCCACCGACGGCTTCACCTTCTCCATTTCTGGTCAATGCGCCATACCGGATAGCCTCTCCAATCCTCACGGTAGCGATATCCCGGATTAAAACAGGCGTACCATTGGTGGTATTCTTTACTACGATCTGCTCTATATCACCAATACTACCAATAAGCCCTTCGCTTCGAATGAAATAGGCGCTGGGTTTCTTGTCAATATAAGCGCCGCCCGTGTTCTGATTGTTTTGTTCAAGAGCTTTAAATACTTCTGAGATGCTTAGACTGTAACTCCTGAGTTTGTCAGGATCTAAGGCAATTTCATATTGTTTCAGCAATCCACCGAAGCTATTTACTTCCGCTATACCGGGAGTACCGAGTAACTGCCGGCGTACTATCCAGTCTTGTATCGAACGTAATTCCCGGGCATCAAATTTCTTTTCATATCCTTTTTTGGGATGCACCACGTATTGATAAATTTCCCCTAATCCGGTGGAAATAGGGGACATTTCAGGATTTCCAATGCCAGAAGGGATGTTATTTTTTGCTTCTCCCAGCTTTTCGTTAACCTGCTGCCTGGCCCAATAAATATCTACCTTATCATGAAAAATAATCGTAACAACCGATAATCCAAAGCGTGAAATAGAACGAACTTCCTGTATCTCGGGAATTGTGGACATGGTTTGTTCAATGGGGAAGGTAATCAGGCGCTCTACTTCTTGTGAAGCTAATGACGGAGACAAAGTAATAACCTGCACCTGGTTATTGGTTATATCAGGTACAGCATCAATAGGTAGTTTTTTTAAAGAGTATATTCCCCAAATGATCAATCCCAACGTGAGCAAAAATATAATTAGCTTATTTTTTATGGAGAAGTGAATTATTTTATTCAGCATAATTTTCAGTGTTTTGAGACAAGCCTGTAGTATTTTATGATGATTCCTGCCATGGCCATCAACATAAATATGCTCAACAGAATTATTGAAATAACTTTTGTTATCCGCATCCACCTTGGCTTTACAGGAGATTTTATTTTGCTGTAAACAGGTTTTTTACGGGTCGATGACTTTGATTTAGCCATAACCTCACATAATTTGCAATGTTAAAAGGAAAATTAGATGTGCTTTTTAGGGCACAGAAGCCAAAGAAATGATTAAGAAATCAGTCGGGGTGGCTGCCAGATAGGAAGGGAGATCTCAATAATATCCGCTGGTAAGTAGGCGACAAAGTGCCTGTCAGCGACTAGATTCATCGTAGAAACGGAGGCCACTGTGTGATTAATAGAAAATCCTGCACAACAGGAACATTGACAGAATGGAGAGCAGGTATCTGAATGGTCTTTACTATCTTGTTGGGAAGACGTTGAAACTTCAGTTCTTTTTTCGCCGCTTTTTGCAAAAGAACTATCCTTACAAGGCGTCCAGCTTTGTATCAGGATAATTATTGCCATTATAAAAGCGAAGAATCTCATTTTGGCAAAAGTATTGATTTTAGGCAAATTATATTGAAATAAAAAATATACCACGTTGCATTTGCGTCTAAATTAAAGAAATTTATAATTTTGAGCGGTTTAGGATGTTTTCCGGACAAAGTTCCTGAAGGGTATATTAAACGGCTTGGCATATCCTGGGATGCGCTTTGCAAATCTTGCTGTTTTGTCTGAGAACGTCTGGAATATCGCTCGGAGAGGGGATGAGCACATTTTATAGCCTTTTAATGTAAAAAAAATGAAAAGAGTACTGTCCACGATCATCGCAGGATTATTGCTGCTAGGCTGGAGTAGCAGGCCCGAAACTGTCACGAACGCCATTGGAAAGGGAGAACAACCGCAGATCAGCAGGGATAACAAAGGCTGGATAAGAATCGTCTTTGGGCGTAAAGACAGTATTTTTTGCGCTGCCTCTACTGATCAGGGCGCTACTTTTTCAAAACCCGTCTTTGTGGCGCGGGTGCCGGAGATGCATTTAGGAATGTCCCGGGGACCGCAAATTGCAAGTTCAGCCAATTATTCTGTTATCACAGCCATGGATAAATCCGGAAACATTCATTGGTTCCGCTGTAGCCAGTCCTCCCGTGAATGGAAGGATATGGGGTTTATAAATGACGAAAAGGGATCAAGCCCCGAGGGCCTTATGAGCATTGCGGCAGATAGAGTCGATAACTTTTATGCTGTCTGGTTGGATGTCCGGACAGGTAAACACAACCAGATCTATTTTTCCTCCATTGCCGGCAATGCAACGGGGTGGTCAAAGAACGAAATGGTCTACCAATCCCCGGACGGCCACGTCTGTGAATGTTGTAAGCCCAGTATTTCGGCAGAGGGGCCAGCAGTGGGTATTATGTTTCGAAACTGGCTGAATGGCTCAAGAGACCTTTATTTGTTGCAATCTTCCAATAAAGGTAAATCGTTTATGGCTGCACAAAAATTAGGAACAGGCACCTGGAAATTGAACGGCTGCCCTATGGATGGTGGTGGTATTGCCATTGATCCGTCTGGCGCGATTCATACTGTCTGGCAAAGAGAAGGATATGTTTATTACTGCAAACCCGGTGAAACTGAAATGACAATGGGCAAAGGCCGAACCTGCAGCATCGCCGGGACAGCCGGTAATACCGTAATAACCATGGAGAAAAGGGATTCATTGGAGGCAATAAAGTTACCTCAAAATGAAATTATGCCGATTGGTACCGGAAGTTTTGTAAAACCTTTGGCGTTGCCGGGCAACAAGATGCTCTTTGTCTGGGAGCAGGACGGTTTGATAAAATACAAACGAGCCTAAGACTTATTTCCTGATCTTTAGAAGTCCTGCGTTAATGGCTACCACCACTGTACTTAAGCTCATGAGTACTGCGCCGGCAGCAGGACTCAGTAATATCCCCTGCTTATATAGAACCCCTGCGGCTAATGGCAGAGCGATTACATTATAACCGGTCGCCCAGATGAGGTTCTGGATCATTTTCCGATAGGTAGCTTTGCCGAACAGGATCAAACTGACGATATCCTTAGGATTGCTATTGACCAGAACGATGCCAGCGGTTTCTGCGGCAATATCGCTGCCACTGCCGACGGCAATACCTACATTTGCCTGAGCCAAAGCCGGGGCGTCATTAACGCCATCACCGGTCATGGCCACAAATTCTCCTTTACTCTGCAATTCCTTTATTTTTTCGAGTTTTTGATGGGGCAGGACCTCGGCAAAGAAACTGTCCATTCCCAAAGCTTTGGCTACACCTTCTGCCACGATCTTATTGTCGCCGGTCAGGAGCGTGGTCTTGATGTGTTCATTTTGCAGTGTCCTGATAGCTTCGGCGGATTCGGGACGGATCTGGTCGGCAAGGGCTATAAAGCCTGCGGGCTGGTCATTGACAGCCAGGTAAACCAACGTTTCGCCCGGCTGGATCTCCTGCGTGGGGGCGTTAGTCTCAAATGCTTCTTTGGCGGATTGGGGACTGAGAACGGTGACCGTCTTTGCATCGACGGTGCCGGAAATGCCTTTACCGGTAAGAGCTTGGGTGCCGGAGGCTTCGGGGACCTGGAGGGATAGGTCTTTTGCTTTTTGGAGGATGCCGGAGGCGATGGGGTGTTCGGAACCTTTTTCAATGGCGGCGGCCAGCCGTAGGATGTCGTCGGGGGAGTATTGATCGTTGAGCGGCTGGTAGCGGACGACCTGGAATTTGCCGACGGTAAGGGTACCGGTTTTATCGAAAACGAGGGTGGTGATCTTGCGAGCGTCTTCGAAGGCTGACCGGTTTTTAATAAGCAGGCCGTGTTGGGCGGACAGCGCAGTGGATTTGGCAACAACAAGGGGTACAGCGAGGCCAAGCGCATGGGGACAACAGATGACGATGACAGTGACCATTCTTTCGATGGCAAAGGCGAGGCCCTTTCCATCGATATACCAATAAAGAAAGGTGGCGATGCCCGCAGCCAGCGCGATCAGAGTCAGCCAGCGGGCGGCTTTATCGGCCAGCAACTGGGTCTTGGATTTGGCTTTCTGGGCGTCGCTGACAAGTTGAATGACCTTGGACAGGTAAGAATCGGCCTGGCTGTGTTGAACCGATACAGTGAGAACGCCATTGCCGTTAATGGCGCCTGCGATGACGGAATCCCCTTTGGTCTTGTGAACCGGTCTGGATTCTCCGGTGAGCATGGATTCATTGAGGTGGCTATCTCCTTCGAGGATGGTGCCGTCGGCGGCGACTTTTTCCCCGGGCTTGATAAGGATGCTGTCGCCGGCTTGCAGGGTGTCGGTCTTTACCTCGGTTACCTGGCCGCCGTTCTGAACTTTATGGGCCTGGGCCGGCATTAGCTGAACGAGTAGCTCCAGTTCGCGGGAAGCGCCAGCCACAGATTTCATTTCGATCCAGTGGCCTAGCAGCATAATGAGGATAAGGGTATCCAGTTCCCAAAAGAAGTCCATACCTTTTAAGCCGAAGACGGTTGCAGCACTGTATACATAAGCGACGGTGATGGCGAAGCCAATGAGGGTCATCATGCCGGGATTGCGGTCTTTCATTTCGCTCCACCAGCCGGTGAGGAATGGCCAGCCGCCGTAAAGGAAAACTACCGTCGAAAGGAGCAGGAGTAGATAGTTTGATCCGGTGAAGGCAAGGGCAATATGCAGCCAATGCTGAATCATCTGAGATAGGAGCAGGATGGGAACAGTAAGGGCTAATACGAGGTAAAACCGCTTGCGGAAGTCCTGGATCATCATAGCATGGTGATCGTGACCGGCGTGCCCCATAGTTGTGTGGTCATCATCCGTTGCAGGATGGCCGGCCGGCAGGTGGCTGAGATCTTTGTGGTCGTGGGGATGTTGTGTGTTTTCCATAACGCTGTCTCCTATTGGTTGAATTAGTAAGTTAAGGTAATACCTCCGCCCAATCCCATATCACTGTCATAATGGGTGGATAATGAAAAATATTTAGTAAGAATATACCGGAAACCAGCCATATATTCCTTGTCGGTATTGATCATCATATTAAAGCGCAAGCGACTGGTAACGGGGATGTCTTCACGACTTAGCTGGAAGCGTAGTTTTCCATTGCCGTCAATCCTGGCATCTGCAATGAACAATAGGGGTAGCGTGTAAGCGATACCAGCGATGACGGTATGACGATTCAATTTATCGCTTTTTTGCCCAAACCAGTTCTTTTCTTCACTGCCGAAGATATTTTTAGGTCCGCCTTCAACTTTGTAGTGATAATCAAAGCCAATATACGGGTACCACCACTGCATACGACCTAGATAGCGCCCGATCATGGTTTCACTTTCATAACCATGCATATCATGCAAGCCCAAATTCCACAGGGTACTGGCTTTCCACCGAGTTTGCGCAAACATGGCTTCCCCGTCTGAACCATTGCTTTCAAGGCCGACCTTCGCCATGAAATGAGGCATTCTGTCATCCCAAAATAATTTCCGTTGTGCCAATTTCGGATCAGGTATCTCGGGATTAGCAGGGGAATTTTCGTAACTAAAGACCCTGCCCATACCGCTCATCATATGGTAAAGGATATGGCAATGGAAGAACCAGTCGCCACCAGGTTCCGAGGCGGCAAATTCGATGGTGTCCCTTTCCATGGGCATAATGTCAATGATGTTTTTCATAGGGGCATAATCTCCCTGGCCGTTCAGTACCCGGAAATCGTGTCCGTGAAGATGCATGGGATGTCGCATCATACTATTGTTGAAAAGGATAATTCTTACATTCTCGCCTTTTTTGATCAGGATCTTATCACTTTCTGAAACTGTCTTATTATCCAACGTCCAAACATACCGGTTCATATTCCCTGTCAGGTCAAATTTTAATACTCTCAAAGGCCCCGACGGCAGAGTTGTTTTTTCAGGTGACCGTAACATGCCATAATTCAAGGTAACGATATCTGAATTGCTGCCTGACATATCCATCCCGGCCATGCTGTGTTGGCCGCTATTCATTTGCATCTCCTTCCCATTCATTTTCATCTTATGATCCATCTTCGGCATTTTTCCTGCCTTTGCCGTGTCTTTTGGATTTTCAGGGCCAGTTATTTCCGGGTACATAACCGTGTTCATATCCATCGTTTGATTGCGCATTTCCATCCCTTCCATTTCTATCATGTTGCCCTTCATATCCATCATATCGTTCATCATCTTCATACCGGCAAAATACTTCAGCTTGGGTAATGGAGCTGCCGGCACTTTTTCTCCGCTGCCTAACCACAGGGAGGCTGATTTGGTACGATCTTCAGGTGTTACCAGAAATTCGTAGCTTTTATTGTCAGGAATAGTCACTATTACATCGTAGGTTTCTGACACGGCGATAATTAACCGATCTACTTCTACAGGCTGCACATCATTCCCATCAGTGGCGACTACAGTGATTTTTCCCCCTGAATAAGTCAGCCAAAAATAATCAGAAGCCCCGCCATTGGCGATGCGTAACCTCACTTTGTCCCTCGCTTTAAATTGAGGTTGTTCATTTTTATTTTTACCGTTAATCAGAAATTTATCATAATATACATCGCTCACATCCATGGCATTCATCCGTTTCCATTCGTTGGTAACCTTAGTGGCAAAATGCCCGGTTTTTATAGCTTCTGTATAGCTTTGGGTTGTCCCCTTCTTGATAGCAAACCAATCAGTGGCATTGTGCAAGCTACGTTGTACCTCTTCAGGTTTCATGTCTGTCCATTCGCTTAATACAACAGGGATGGTCGGAATATCCCATTCTTTCCTTTTATTCATTATAAAAGCGCCATACATGCCAATCTGCTCCTGCAACTCGGTATGGCTATGGTACCAATGTGTACCATGCTGAATGATGGGGAATTTATACAAATGCGTTGTATGAGGCTTAATAGGCATCTGTGTAAGATTAGGTACACCATCGTATTGATTAGGCAGAAAGAGTCCATGCCAATGCAGAGATGTTTCTTCATCCATTTCATTGTGCACCCAGATCTCGGCGGTGTCGCCTTCGGTAAAGGTAAGTGTAGGCATAGGAATCTGCCCGTTCACGGCAATGGCCCGTTTTTGCCTTTTTCCAAAAGTTACGGTAGTGTCCCGTATATATAAATCGTAGCGGACGGTCTGCGGTGGCGTATTGTTTACGATTGTTTTCATGGAGACTGTTTTGGGAGTATCCATGTCTTTCATGGGCATATTGGTCATATCGTGAGCAGGATGGGCAGTGTCCATTGTTTGCTTTTGCTCCCCATTGTCCATCATTTTTGCGGTATCTTTCATGGGCAATTGCATCTCATCCTGGCTTGAACGGGTGACCTTCGGTTTAACTGCCTTTGGTTTTTCCTTTATCAGCTTCATGCCACATTTTGGGCAGTTACCAGGTTTGGTGGCATGAATTTCCGGATGCATTACGCACGTATAGGTGGCGGCCTGCGCATGCTGGTTGGTATCCTTTTTGTTCATGTCCATGCCTTTCATATCCTGTGCACGCGCAAAAGAATAGAAGGCTAGGATGAGCCCTATCAACATTACCTTTTTCATCATTGAATATTTTTATTTACAACAATCCTTTTTGCGAATAAAGATTGCTTTTAAAAATTTGATTAGTATTTGTCCAAGCTTGCGCATGACATAACAGTTTAATTATTTATGGAAGAAAGGCTGTCTGCTTGCTTTTGCATCCAATCAATGATCAACGTTTTATCAGCTTGAGACAGTTTGGCCGTATTATGCATCAGCTTATAAGAAGTCAGTGGCATCATATCATCCTTAATACTATTAGCGATTCCTTTTAATTTACTTGCCTGCCTTCTGGTAGGGTAGCTGCCAAACTCGCTAAAATTGAGCTTTTCTTTACCATCCTTTATATGTCTGGACATAATCCAGGCCATAGGTTGGGTGTTGACATACCAGGGGTACCGGGTATTGTTGCTGTGGCAGTCATAGCATGCATTTTTTAAAATAACTGTTATATCATGAGGAACGCTGTACCTTTTTTCTATGTCGGTTGGCAATACCTGCCCGCTTTCATTACGGGCAGGTTGTATAAATTGTATGCCAACAACTACAATTAAGATTGCTAATAGTATTTTTTTAAATATTTTCATGCGGCTTATTTAATTTCTTCTTTGACGGAACCGCAGGTAGGCATTTTTTTGCCGAGATATGGATTCTTTATGTCTTTAGTTTCACTGATCCATGTTGCGCCCTTTTTATTGTTATACATGGGGCAAAAATCCTGGTAAACCGTCTGCCCAGCCCCGAACTTTTTTACAAGATCGTACATGTCTTTACTAAGCATTTCAAAATGTTCACGCTGATGGTCAATCTTATCGGCATTGGCGCCTATATGTTCTGCATTTTCCCGAGTGTCATCTGCCATGTCTTTATAAACTTTCTTTTGGTCGGAAGTGAAAGAAGTCGTATCTAATTTGCTCATTGCTTCTACCATTGCCTTACCGGCGCTCGCTGCGTCACTGCCATCATCATTGGCCAATGCATTTTTTAAATGGAAATAGTGCCCTACGAGCTCCTTTATGGAAGAGGCAGATTTGGCATCACCGCTGTTCGCAGATGTTGATGTGGGCTCCGTAGTCCTTGTCTGCGTGGTATCCGCACCTTTTTTTGCGGCATCTGTTGATTTGTCGCTTCCGGTGTTACAGGCGGTCATCGAAATCGTAGCTATGCTAATACCAATAAGTATAGTTTTCATTGTAATATTCTTTAAAATTATGAATGGAGATTTGAATTACTTCAGCGTTTCTGTAACCTTTCCGCAGGTAAGCATAGTGCTGCCAAAATAAGGATTTTTAATAGCTGCATCACCGCTTAGCCAATAAGCCTTTTTCATGGGGCAATAATCATAGTAGACGGGCTGGCCAGTGAGTTTTACCCCTTTTGCCAGTGTAAACAGGTTAGTGGAAAATGAAGCGAAATGTTCCCTTTGATGTTTTATGTCTTTGTTGCTGGCTATATGCGTTGCATCTTCTGCTAACTTATCCTGTAAAGACATGAAGACGGTCATATCGGTCTTAGACAGGGTCTTCATATCTACGGCCTTAATGGTTTTGGCAAATTCAGCGGCTTTACTAGCTGCCGTATTGGCATCACCATTTACCAGGGCATCTTTGATACCGTAATAGGTGGGCAGTAATTGAGACAGGGAAGATTGTTGGGAAGCATCCTGAGCAAAACCAGGTTGTACCAGTACAGATGCGAAAAATGCAAGGAGGAAAAATATCTTTGAGCTATAAAGCCCATGAAAATTCGTTTTCATGACGAGTGATTTAATGTTTAATACAATAATTACAGGCATGGAAATGATTACACCATGCAGAACTTGCTTTTAAACATTAAATCATATCTGAAAACTCTGAATTGCTATGCGAATGTCCGGTATGGGAGGGTGGTAACTTCGTAAAAAGTATTTACTACTTACAGGTGTCTGGGCAGTATGTAGAAGATCAATATTATAAAATGAAGAAACGAAGGCATTAATGAAAATCGGACTAATTCCAACTTTCAGAGATTGTGGGGACGACTTATCCACCTGAGCAAATTTTATTACTCCATCATTACAGCAATTGCCATCCCCAGACTTTGATTTATGATCGTGATTAACTTCATGGCCGTGGTGATGAGAATGATTCCCTATTATAGCGCTTTCTTCTTCATGATGGTGGGATGTATTAAACCCCATATCTACACCCAATGAACAGGCAAATCCCACTAAAGTATTCAAGGAAAATACTGCCAGCAGGAAAGCCGCTTTTAACTGTATGGATGTATTTCTCTGCATTCAATATATTACAAATATAAAGTTTTTGCGGGAATAAAAATATCTAATTACCACAAAGTTAACTATTTAGAAGTCTAATATGGTTATATTATTTTGGAAGAAAGTTATATAATTATGTTACCTGGCTTAAAGCTTAAAGAGCATACGATCCTTAAACGGCTTTAGCTATTTTTTCCATTATCTGATGACTATCGCCAAATTTACAAAGGGCATCGCAATGCTGTCGCAGCTCAGAAAATAGAATGTATTTGATAAGTACGTTATTTTGTTTAATGGCCGGGCGGGATAATTGCAGCACCACATCTTTTTCCCTTTTATCAGGCACTATTAAATAAAATACCTCATCACCATCTGCTATTGTGTAAGACAAATCAGTCAGGCGAAGGATGCCGGAATAAATGCTGGTGCTTTTCTCTACTTCAAAGGCGGCTATAACATTATTAGTCCTTTTTTGAAACCAAATCACATCGATTAATTTAACCGTGTTCAATGTTTCCCTATCCAAGTCGATTTCAGGAAACTGTTGCAAACTGATAAAAGAAAAACTATTACCACAATGCGATCTGGATCGGTCATTGGAAGCCGCCATTACATCATAGCCTAACGCATTTCCGATCTTCAGCAAATGATATTGCATTTCAGTATGCAGATCTTCTTCCTGCTTCTCCTGTTCCACATCTTCCCGGCGCTTTTCGATCAGCTTTTCCAATTTCTTTCGTTCCGGTTCTGATAAATATTCATCCGCTCCTAATACCAGCTTCTGTGAGCCTATTTCAAAAAGCAAGCCTGCGATGGCGCCTAAATCCGATGACAATTCCAAACGGTGTTGATTATTAGTATTTATCATCACCTCCCGCAATTTTAAATATTCACTCCAACTACCCAATTTTTTCCTGTCCTTAAATAGAAAATTGAAACCATTGATAATAGCCGTATTGAAAGGTGGGATTATTGTTGGATGCAGGAAATACAAAATGCTTGCCACCGCAGGGCCCAGTCCTTTAATCTTTAAACCGTCCAGTTTGATAATTTCCTTAATTATCTGGTCTTCTGTTTTTGCATTTAAGCAATTTTCCAGAAATTGACCAAAAGCCTGTTTATTGATTTGACTTTCGTAAATATCTGGGATTCGCAATTTTGGCTTCCAGTAAAACGGGTGAGAAGCACCTTCAAATACTTGTTTTTGTTCAGTAATACAGGTTAGTACAAATTCAAGGGATGTTCCCTTAAAATCGTTTGGAAAACTTTTATTTCTAATGTCATCCACGACTTGCTGCACGCCTCTGCGAATAGAGCGAAATGCTTTAAGTCGTTCCTCATTGTTGATAAACCATGTGTTATAAACAGACTCTTTATCTTGTTTATATTGTTGAATGATAAGTGAAAGGTGTTCATTCATTTTTAGTAGCGCTGATTAATTTTATAGTGCCAAACAGCGTGTTAAAATACTGAGTTTCTTTCACATTTGTAAATCCGGCTTCTTTTATGAATGTTGGGAGTAGCCCTCTACTGTTAATTCGTGTATTTTCCTCGCCGTCCATCCTTCTAAAAATACCAAATGCAATTTTGGTAAAAAGGGTAGAGGCTTTGCCAAAGTCCGCAATATGTAATTCACCTCCTGGCTTTACAACGCGGAATAATTCATGTAAAATGTCTTTTTTATTGATCGTAGTAATATGGTGAAAGACCAGCGATGAGACTATTTTATCGAAGGTGTTATCCGGGAAAGGGATCTTGTAGCCATCATAGAGACGTAATTGAATTCCTAGCCCTATTTTCTTTTCGGCAATTTGGAGAATTCCCTCGTCCACATCAATTCCTGTGACTTGCATAAATGGGTATTGCTGTTTGATCATTATGGATAAAGTGGCCGTTCCTACACCAAAATCCAGAATTGTTTCACTACCAGCAAAAGAACACTGGTCTATTAAACCTTGCTTTATTTTCTTTTCAGGAAAAGTAATACCTAAAAGAGAATCGTAAAATTTGGTAAGCCAGTTATAACGTAAAGCAGGAATATAGTCGGATCTCTCCATAGAGAAAGTGTTTTGTACATTCGTATGATGGTAAATTATGTGATATATTTCTCCATTAATGACGCCATTTTTACCGAACCAGCAACAAGTAAAAAGGCAGCTTGACGCTGCCTTTTTCAAATTAATTTATCTTTTCTGCCTTAAAACCAGCTTTTTCAACGGCTGTCTTTATTTCTTGTTCCTTCAGGCCGTTAGCTGACACGGTCAGGATCTTCTCCGGCTTATCAATGTCGACCTTCCAATTATCTATGCCTGCTAACTCATTTAATATGGGTGTAACTTTAGCAATACAGCCTGAACACTTGATATTCGTTTTAAATTGCACTGTTTCCATGGTATATCTGCTTTTTTTATGATTAATTAGTTTTTTTACGTCCATTGATTACAACTTTAATGTTTTCAGCCGAAGACTATTACTGACAACGCTCATAGAGCTTAAAGCCATAAAAGCACCTGCAATCATAGGGTTTAATAAAAAGCCGTTTATGGGAAATAGGACGCCCGCCGCAATCGGAATACCGATGACATTGTAAATGAAGGCCCAGAAAAGGTTTTGTTTAATCGTTCTTACGGTTTTCCTGGATAACTTTAATGCTTTAGGTATGCTGTTGAGGTCGGAAGTAATAAGCGTCATTTTTGCGACATCCATAGCAATATCGGAACCCTTCCCCATGGCGATGCTTACATCTGCCTGTGCCAGGGCCTGGGAATCATTAATACCGTCACCTACCATAGCTACTACCTTCCCCCGTTGTTGTAATTCCTGCACAAAAATTGCCTTTTCAGCAGGCAATACCTCTGCCTTATACGTTTTAATGCCGACCTTCCTTGCTACTGCAGCGGCAGTATGCTGGTTGTCCCCTGTGAGCATATAGACTTCTATACCGTCCAGTTGCAACAAAGCAATCGCTACTTTAGAAGTCTCTTTTACTTTATCAGCAATAGCCACTACTGCTTGCAGCCTATTGCCGGCTGCAAAATAAATCACGGTTTTGGCTTCTTCCTGTAATGCTACTGCTTTCGAAGCCCACTCACTACTTATGGCAATATTATTTTCATCCATCAATTTCCTGTTGCCTACAAAGTAGTTTTGCCCCTCCTGTTTTCCTTTAATACCCAGACCAGTAAGGCTTTCAAACCCTTGTAATTCCACGGGTTTGACACCAGCGCTTTTTAAATGAGATACCACCGCTTCTGCGAGCGGATGTTCCGATTGCTGTTCCATTGAATACAGGATGGATTGTTGTAGGTCTTGTTCATATCCAGTATTCCATAAAATATCGGTTACTACAGGCTTTCCTTCAGTGATGGTGCCGGTTTTATCCAGTATAATTGCATTTATCTTATGAGCCAGTTCCAGGCTTTCCGCATCTTTAATTAAAATATTGTTTTCAGCTCCTTTGCCCACGCCTACCATAATAGCGGTAGGAGTGGCCAGACCCAGAGCGCATGGACAAGCAATCACCAATACTGTCACTGAAGTTAGCAGGGCATGTGTAAAGGCATTGTCACCGCCAAACATCATCCAGGACAGAAAGGTAAGCAGGGCAATGCCGATTACTGCGGGTACGAAGATGCCGGCAATTTTATCCACCAGTTTTTGAACCGGCGCCTTACTACCCTGTGCTTCCTGCACCATTTTTATGATCTGCGCCAGCAGGGTATCTGTTCCCACTTTCTCTGCGCTGAACTGAAAACTGCCTTTCTGATTGATGGTGCCCGCAAAAACGGTATTACCGACTTTTTTGGCAACTGGTATCGGCTCACCGGTGATCATACTTTCATCCACATACGAGCTGCCATCGGAAACACTTCCATCCACAGGGATTTTTTCCCCTGGCTTGACCAATAGCAGGTCCTGTACCCTCACCTCCGAAATGGGTATTTCCTGGATATTCCCTGATGGATCTACCCGCATCACTGTTTTAGGTTGCAAGCCAATGAGTTTTTTTATGGCAGAGGTCGTATTGGATTTGGCTTTTTCTTCCAGGAGCTTTCCCAGGGATACAAATGCGATCACCACTACTGCTGCTTCAAAATACACATGAGCCTGTAAACCCCGGCTATGCCAGAATTCAGGATAAATAGTGTTAAATGCGCTGAACAGCCAGGCGATACCCGTGCTTAATGCCACTAGTGTATCCATATTGGCCTTTTTATGACTTGCCTGTTTCCAGGCATTTACAAAAAAGCTGCGGCCAAGAAAAAATACGACCGGTGTAGCCAGCGTCATCATGATCCAGTTAGCATACGGTATATTCATAAAAAACATACCTATAATGACTATTGGGATCGAGAGTATTGAAGACCAGAGAGTTCTTTGCTTAACCTCCTTATAATGCCGATACCGGGCCTCTTCCTTTACCTGATCCTGATTCTCCTTGTCGATAACCAGGTCATAGCCAATAGAACGGATGGCAGCTTGCAGCATTTCAGGGGTAACCCGGGTATCGTCATATTGCACCCAGGCCGTTTGATTGGCAAAATTTACACCGGCATCCGCTACGCCGGTGACCGACTTTAACATCGATTCAACGCTTATGGCACAAGCTGCGCAAGTCATCTCCAATACAGGAAATGTTTCCTTAGTATTTTCAATTTTGTTCCTCTTTATGGTACCCGGATGGGATTGGACCGCTATGGTAGATGACATGATTTCTGATTTATACAAAGCTACTTCAGGTTCAATAGATAGGTGTTATACTATTTACTACGAACTGTATATAATATTCAGTTCTATACATCCGTCTTGTGCGTAAGTAAAAATTTGGATTGCCTGATATCTTTAAAATGGGAAGGAGTGAAGCCGGAATAAGCTTTAAATTGCCTGGAGAGATGGGCAGTGCTGCTAAAGCCCAGTTTATAGGAAATATCCGACTGCGTATCATTCGTATAGACTAACAGTTCCTTTGCTTTTTCAATCCGATAGGAAAGTATGTATTTTTCCAAAGTAATACCTTCCATTTCGGAAAAAGTAGTGCTTACAGTATTATAATCTTTATGTAAGGTGTTAACGACAATATCCGAAAAGCGAAAATCCATCGGAAAATCATAATTCCCGGAATATACTGTTTCTACCAGGCCCTTTATAATCCTTACCAGTTTGGTGTTTTTTTCTTCCAGCAAGGTAAATCCCAGTGGGCCTAACCCTTTCTGAATAGCGATTATATCCGTTTTTTTTAAAGAAGAGACAGTTGTTATCTCGCCCAGGCTGACATCGATCACTGGAACCCTCAAATCCTTCAGCAGTTCCCTGACGGTGAGAATGCATCGATCACAAACCATTCCCTTTATAAAAATTTTATAGTTGCTTACCATAAGGCGGCTCATTTAGCACCAGGCAAAGGTGGTACCTATTTATGGAAGCAGCGTTATAAAATTGGGGGGAATATTTATATAATTATTACAGATTATACCTTGTCAAGCGGTTTACGTTGATTTTCCTTCAGTTGTTTAAAATGAGAAGTAGTGAGCCCCGTAACTTTCTTAAATTGCTGGGAGAGATGCTGGACGCTGCTATACCCTAATTTATTCGAGATTTCGCTGAGGCTTAGTTCATCGTACTTTAGTAATTCCTTCGCCTTTTCAATACGTTGCAAAATAACATACTTTTCAATCGTAATACCTTCTACGGCGGAAAAAAGGCCGGTAAGGTAATGGTAATCCATTTTTAACTTTTCCTCCAATATGACCGACATTTTTTGAGTCAGTTCCACTTCATCAACACTATGAATAAGCTGAATGATAGTATTCTTAATTTTCTCTACAAGAGTGCTTTTCTTATCATCCAGCAATTCAAACCCCAGTGCTTTTAAGGGTTCTCTTAATTCCTGGATTTTGCCGGCAGGTGGGTTGCCGGACAGCTCTACTTCTCCCAATTGAATGTGGTTGTAGGAGAACCCCAGTTTATCCAATTGCTGTCTTACTACTAAAATACAGCGATCACAAACCATGTTTTTTATATATAATGTCATCTTTTTAAGGTTGAGTGGAACAATTTTTTTCGCTTACATTTTCATCTTGCTCATATCCATTCCTTCCATTGGGTTAGCGCCGTTTCGGAAAATATACTCGCTTTGCAGGAGGTAGGCACCGCTGGTCACCACGGCGTCACCGGGTTGCAGGCCGGATTTGATTTCGACGAAGCCGTCTCCTTCGAGTCCTGTCTCTACCATCCGACTTTTGAAGGTATTCTCGGCTGTCTCTACCCAGATAGCGGACATTTTGCCATTCCTGAGTACAGCATCGGAAGGAAGGGATACCATTTTGCGTTGGGGGTCCTTGACGGTAACATACGCCGGCATGCCTGGCCTGAGGATATTATTTTTATTTGGGACTTCTACCCGGATCAGGTTGATCCGGGTATCCGGGTTGATCTCGGGATTGACAAATGCAATTTTCCCCTGGAAGGGCTTGCCAGGCAGATCCGGGAATTGGACATTCACTGTACCATTGCGATTGAACTCAGATAGTTGGGAGGTATAGACCTGGGCTTCTACCCATACGGTAGAAAGGTTGGCCATCTTCACAATAGTGGCTCCATCTGTCACATAGTCGCCTTCTTTTACATCCAGTTCGGTAATAGTTCCTCCGGTCGTGCTGTAAAAAGGGGTGGTGGTAGTGGCTTTACCCGCCTTGGCCAGGTCAGTGATTTGTGGTTCGGTCATTCCCCACAACAATAATTTGCTTTTGGCGCTTTGCGCCAGGTCATCATAGTTGACAATAGAATTCCCCAAAGCCTTTTGCTTTTGTAAAATAAGGAGATATTCCTGTTGGGCATTATTCAGCTCTTCGCTATACAGGTCGAAGAGCCTGGCCCCTTTGGAGACAGGATCGCCGATATTTTTAAAATACAACTTTTCGATCCTCCCGCTGATCCTTGTGCTTACGGCATTCAGGGCGGATTGATCAAAATTGACCGTGCCGGTTAATACGACTTCATTTCCCGTGCGGGTAGCCTGGATGGTATCCACCCGGATATTGCCGAGTTCGATTTGTTCGGGGCTGAGTTTTATTTCATCCTTGTTTTGCTGCTGGCTTTTCCTGACCGCGGTAAGCTCCATATGGCAGATGGGACATTTGCCGGGCTTGGATTCTACGACCTGCGGATCCATAGAGCAGGTGTAGTATACGTCCGGGTCTGCCTTTACCGTGTTTTTAGTACCCATCTTGCAGGACGCCAGTAAAATGACGGCAATGAATGTAGCGGAAATCAAGCCGGTGATATGATTTGTCATAATGATCCTTTTACTTTTATAAAACTTTCGCTGTCCATTAAGAACTGTGCATTGGCGGCTACGCTGTCCTGTGCGCTTAGTCCGCTGGTTATCTGGATCAGACTGTCGGTGGTGATGCCTGTTTGCACGGCGTTCACCTGGAAGAGACCGTTTTGCCTTTTTAATACAACCTGGTGGAGGCCGAGGGACAGGACGGCTTCCCTGGGCAACCAGGCGCCTGAGCCGGTTGCTGTCCGGATAGTGGCTTTAACCTGACTGCCGATCGGCAGCATTTTACTAGCATTGTCAAAATAGACCCTTGCCGTTAGGGTTTTGCTGTTTTCCCGGTAAAAGGGTTCGATGTAGCTGATGGTGGTCTGGAAAGGCTTATCGGGGGCTGTCTCGGGTGTGATGATGACGGGGGAACCGGATTTTACCAAGGACGAGCTGCCGGCGAAAATGTTCAGGATGATCCAGCTTTGGTCTGTGTTGTAGAGCTGGAAAACGGTCTGTCCTTTTTGTACATACATCCCTTCTTTGATAGGTAATTCACCCATTTCTTTTGAGACGTCCATGGTTTGTAAGGCGTTGGGGGGGGCAGCCATATTGCCAGCCTCATGAATATGTCCCGTATAGTGAGTGTATACGGTTACTTTATACGAGGGTTTACCGGACTCAATGACCTGTTGCAATTGCTGTCCGTCCATGCCCAATAATTGCAGTTTCGTCCGGGCGGCTTCCCGCAGGGGGGCATTGCCGGGATCATTGCGCAGGATAAATAACAGGTCTTGCTGGGCCGTTACGAGTTCCGGGCTGTAAATGTCCATAATCTTGTCTCCCATATGCACATGCTGGTAACGGTATTTTACGTATAGCTTCTCAATTCTGCCGGAGATTCTGGCTGAAATGGTCTGAACCTGCCGGGTATCATAATCTACCCTGCCTAACGCCTCTATGGACAGGGAGGGACTGGCTTGCTGTAAGGTAGTTACCGGTATGCCGGATACGACGGCGCTATTTGTTGGCCTGAGTAGCGTATGAAGGTCGATGGTGGTGTTTTTTGCCTCGGCGGAGGTAAATTCTTTTTTTACCAGGGTCATACCACAGATGGGACAATTGCCAGGATGGTGCTCCATCACCTGGGGGTGCATGGGACAGGTATAGATTTCTTCGGCGGCCTGCACAGGGGGCGGGGTGGCCGGATTATTTTTGCAGGCTACCGGGAGCAAGCCGACGCTGATAAAAACAATTATTATATAGACTGATATTTTTTTCATACCGGTTTATTTTTGTTCGAGTATTTTATCCATCTCCGTCTGCATGACTAGTAAGTCCTGTAATTGCTGCAAATATTCCATTTGGGTCATGTTCAAGCTCTGCCAGGCATCGAGGAGTTCAAATAGCTCCCCGGTATTTTGTTCGTAGCCCAACTGCAAGACCTGGTAATTCTTACTTAGGGCGGGGATGATATTTTGTTCAAAAAGCCGGATCTGCCGTTTTTTACTGTCAATGGCGGCGAGCAGGCCTTGCATCTGGCCGGAGGCTTCATTGATCAAACCTTGTTTTTGCCGGGCAAGGGATTCTTCTTTCCATCTCAGGCTTTCGATACTGGCTTTGGTGCTTCTGGACGACCAGGCGGCTATAGGCAGTTTAACCATGGCCATCAGGGAATATTGCATCGGCAGGCCGCCGAAACCGAACATATGATCATAGCGGATGCCGAATTGAGGTTTCAGTTTGCTCCTTTCCAGGTCCTGTTGCAAATAAGCAAGGTCGATATTCTTTTGAACAGCTTTTATATCGCTGCGGGCCTGCAGAAAATAGCTGCTGTCTGCGGGGTGGTAGTCTTTGATCGTATAGGCCGTGTCGATACTGAATGCACCCTGCTTATCCCTGTTCATTAAGGTGTTTAGCATCACCTGCTGCTGGGTGATCTCATTTTGCAGCTGGATGCGCTGGTTCTCTATGTCCCCTAAGGCTGCTTTGGCCTTATAATAAGCATTCAACTTCCCCAGGTTGTTCTGGAAACGGATCTCCGTGCTTTGGATCATGAAATTGAGCAGCTTTTCATTATCATCCAGCACTTTCAGTTTTTTCTCCGTGATCAGCCAGGTGTAATAGCTCTTTTTGGCCGCTGTATACAGTTCATTGAGATTTGCCTGTTTTGACTCCTTGCCGGCTGCGGACACCGCCCGGAGGTATTTCTCGTTGGCGTCCAGTTCCTTTTTATTGGGGATCATCTGCTGAGCGGAGATCATATACTGCCCCATGCCATTGGTACCATCGACATTCTTCTTCCATAAGGAGGGGTTATAAGGCGTCATCCATAAGCCGGTACCCAGCTCGGGCGGCATCCAGCTCCGGGCTCCTTTGGCCGCTTCATCCGAAGACCGTATATCCGCGTCATACATCTTTACAGAAGGATGATTGGTTTGTATGGCAGACAGCACATCCTCCAATTTCATAATAGACTGGGAACGGGCATCTGCCTGCAATAGGAGAAGAGAGATTATTAGAATTACTAACCTTTGCATAAATTAATGTTTTACTTCCAGCGTATCGATCTTTCCATGTTTTCTTAATTCGTATTCCTTACTCATCAAAAAAATGATGGGGGTGACCAGTAAAATATGGATGGAGGAGGTGAATACCCCGCCGATCATGGGCAGCACAATGGGTTTCATGACGTCGCTGCCTACGCCAGAACTCCACAGAATGGGGATAAGACCGAATAAGGCTACGCATACGGTCATCAGCTTGGGCCGCAGCCGCTTAGCGGCGCCGGCTACTACGTATTCTCGCAAATCGCCGTTCGTGATGGTTTCCCTGGAGTTCCCCTTGGCTTCTATCAACTGCTGCATGGCATCATTCAGGTAGATCACCATGACGATGCCCGTTTCTACGGCGAGGCCGAAGAGGGCAATAAAACCGACGGCGACCGCTACCGATAAGTTCACCCCCCAGAAATACACCAAATAAGCCCCCCCGATCAAAGCAAAGGGAATGGAAATTAAACTCAGCAAAGCTTCCCGGGCGGAATGAAAGGCGAAATACATGGAAATAAAAATGATTACCAGTACAATGGGCAAAACAAGTTTTAATGTCCTTTCGCCCCGGATAAGATTCTCATACTGTCCGCTCCATTCCAGGAAATATCCTTTGGGAAGGTGGGTCAGCATTTTATTTAACCGGTCCTGCGATTCCTGTACGGTGCCAGCCAGGTCCCGGTCACGTACATTGAACAGAACCGTTCCCCGCAATAAGGCATTTTCGGAGTTGATCATAGGAGGACCCTCCGTGATCTGTACGTCAGCTACGGCGCTTAAAGGGATAGGCCCGAATTGCATGGTCTGCACGGACAGACGTTTCAGCGCTTCTATATTATCTCTAAAGTCCTGCGCATACCGGGCATTCACGGAAAAACGCCGGCGGCCTTCAATGGTTGTCGTCAGCTTCATACCCCCCAACGCACTTTCGACGACAGCATTCACATCATCGATGCTGAGTCCATACCGGGCAATCTCGTCCCTTTTAATGGCTATATCAATGTATTTTCCTCCAGTGATTGGTTCCACATATAGATCCTTTACCCCCGTGATACCCTGCAATTCGGTTTTTACTTTCTGAGCGAAAGCATAGATCGTATCCAGGTTCTGCCCATATACTTTCACCCCGACATCGGTGCGGATGCCGGTGGAAAGCATGTTGATGCGGTTGATGATGGGTTGTGTCCAGCCATTGGTGACACCGGGTATCTGTAATTTGCCGTTCAGCTCGTTGATAATATCCTCTTTGGTGATGCCGGCTCGCCACTGGGCCCTGGGTTTCAGCAGGACAATGGTTTCCACCATACTGATCGGGGAGTTATCCGTAGCTGTATTGGCCCGGCCGGCCTTGCCCAGGACATTCATCACCTCCGGGACTGATTTAATGATTTTATCCTGCACCTGCAGGATCCGTTTTACCTCGGAATTGGAAACATCCGGCAAGGTCACCGGCATAAAAAGAATGGAGCCTTCATCGAGGGGCGGCATGAATTCCCTTCCCAGGCTTAGGATAAGGGGAATGCTGATGACCAGGGCAATAATATTGATGCCGATGGTTGTTTTGCGCCACCGGATGCATAGCCTTATTAAAGGCTCATAAATCTTTTCCAATACCCGGTTGACCGGATTAGCTCGTTCACCACGGAAACGGCCCCTCATAAAGAAGGAGATCAATACCGGGGCCAGCGTCACCACTAAGAACGCATCCACCAGCATGATAAAGGTCTTAGTGTAGGCTAGGGGGTGGAACAGTTTTCCTTCCTGACCCGTTAACAGGAAAACAGGGAGGAAGGAAGTAATAATGATAATGGTGGAGAAAAAGACACCCCTGGATACCTGCTTGCAGGACCTTTCGATAATCGCCAGTCTTTCCGCTTTGGGTATCCGGTAGTAATTATTTCTTTTTGACCAACCCGTTTTGATATTTTCAATTGCCTTACGCATGTCATTTATTTATTCGGTGAATGCTTTTCCTGCCATTCGGCCAGATTCCGGTAAGAATTTTCCGACATGATAATGCCGTTATCTACAATTACACCAATGGCCAGGGCAATGCCCGTGAGCGACATGATATTGGAGGACAGGCCAAAGGCATTTAGCAGGATAAAACTGATGGCAATGGTGATGGGAATCTGGATGATAATGCTCATGGCGCTACGCCAATGGAATAAGAAGAGGATGACGATAATCGATACTGCCAGCATTTCTTCTCCCAGTTTGCCCTTGATATTGGCTATGGCTGCTTCGATCAGGCTGCTGCGGTCATAAGCGATTTTAAAGTGAGCCCCTTCGGGCAGGCCCTTTTCCACATCCTTCATTTTTTCTTTGACGGCGTTGATCACCTGGTCTGCATTTTCGCCGTAGCGCATGACGACGATGCCACCCACGACTTCGCCTTCCCCATTCTGGTCAAAGATGCCCAATCGAAGATCCCCACCCAGTTGTACGGTGCCAATATCTTTTACCCGGACAGGTATGCCTTTATAGTTGGCGAGTGCAATACCCTCAAGATCTGCCTTGTTTTTAACATAACCCAGGCCACGGATGATATAGGCCATATCGCTCATCTCGAATTTCCGGCCCCCCACATCGTTATTATTGGCTTTGACCTTATTCATCACATCCATCAGGGAGATATTATAGAATTGCAGCTTGACAGGATCGACTACCAACTGGTATTGTTTTTCAAACCCGCCAAAAGAGGCAATTTCTGCGACGCCGGGAACCGTTTGCAATCCGAATTTGATATACCAGTCCTGCAGGGCTCTCTGTTCCCCCAGGTCTATTCCCGGGGCGTCCAGGGTATACCACAAAACGTGTCCGACACCCGTACCGTCAGGGCCTAAGCTGGGTGTTACCTCCGGGGGCAATAGGCGTTGGGCATAATTCAATCTTTCCAATACCCGGGTACGCGCCCAGTAGATGTCAGTATTATCATCGAAGATGATGTAGACGAAGCTCATCCCGAACATGGAAGTGCCCCGGATGTTCTTCACTTTGGGAATGCCTTGCAGGTTGGATACCAGGGGGAATGTCACCTGGTCTTCCATGATCTGGGGGCTACGCCCCATCCATTCCGTGAATACAATGACCTGGTTCTCGGACAGGTCAGGGATAGCATCAATCGGGTTTTGCTTTACGGCGAATACTCCCCAGGCAAACAGGCCCAGTGCTGCTACCAGCACCAGGTACCTGTTGCGAAGGGATAGTTCTATTAATTTCTGAACCATGCTGTAGAATTAATAAATCTTTTAATGCTTCATGCTGTCCATCTTCATACCCTTCATAGTGCTGTCTTTTGCAATATCCTCCTTCTTTACAAGGTCCATCCCACATTTGGGGCATTTTCCGGGCTTGTCACTGATCACTTCGGGGTGCATCTTACAGGTGTAGACGACAGCCACTTGTTTCATCATGGAAGTATCTTTCATCGAAGAAGAGGAATCTGCCTTACCAGCTGTATCCGTTTTACTTCCAGTGTTATTGGAACAGGCAGCGAAGACGATGCTTAAAACTGCCAGGCATGCTAAAATGAGGATGTTCTTTTTCATTGTTTTCTGATTTTAAATTTAGAAGGTATTATTTCATTTTTTCACCGCTCATGGATGCCTTTTTCTTCACCAGATCCATCCCGCATTTGGGGCATTTACCGGGTTTATCACTAATGACATCCGGATGCATGGAACAAGTGTAAATGGGCGCATCAGCTTTTACTTTTTTGGCGACAAGCCCCATCCCGCATTTAGGGCATCTGCCAGGCTTGTCACTGGTCACTTCCGGGTGCATACCACAGGTGTATACTGTCTTCGTTGCAGTATCTGTTTTACCTTTTGGCAAGGAGTCCTTAGCATTTTGAGCGAATGTGACCACTGTACCTGTTAAAATGATCAAGAGAATGAGCAGTTTTTTCATTTTTCGTTGATTTTGTTATTAATGAATAATTGGTTTACGATTTTCTCGGATAATGGCAGCAGTCCGGTAGAGCGTTGTAAACAACATTGCTGGCTCTTACCTTCTCGGTATCATGGCCAACAGCCGCTACCAGCTGCTGTATTTTATCTGGGTTTATTTTGGTCCGGGAATACGTAACCAGGAGTGTTTTGGAATCTATATTCCAGTTGGCTGAGGAAATACCCGGGGTATTTTTCAGGGTATTTTCAATCCGGTGTTTGCACATATCACAAACGCCATTTACTTTGATAGCTTTTGTAGCCAAAAATGGCCCGTCTAATTTATAATTCTGCGCTTTTGCTGCGGATGTAATGGCTAAGACAAAAGCAATCATGAACAATGCTTTAATCGTTTTCATTTTTTAAGTTTTAAACGTTGAATAATAATAGGATAGCCCGTCGAACGGAACTACCTGTCAGGAAAATCAATAAGAAAATTTAATTTGAAAGGGGCTAATGAGTGAAAAGCCCTTTCCCGGCCAGAAAGCCAGGTATGGTAGCAGGAAAGAAAATCAAATAAGGAAGGTACAGTTACGGACAAATACGGGGACCTTATCAGGGTCAGGAGGAGCATTGGTTGTGGGATACCCTACTATGTAAGAAGCTACATATAGGTCAGGAAGGGTCGCAAGCCTGCCTGGCAGGGCGACATAGGAAAGTTGTAAGAACTTATAAGCGGCTTCTGTTGCTTTTTGGTCTTTGTCGACCTTAATCTGTGCGTGTTTGTCTTTACAGCAGCCATCTTTAATAGCCATGCAATGCCCGCTCATACTGCTCTTGGGCATTCCGCAATAGCCGCAGTTCTTGTTATCCTTGTCTGTCAGGCTCCAGGAAAACAGCTTACCCATGCAATAGTGCAAATGGATGGTGGCTCCCATGGAAGAGGAAAGGTAGATAACTGCTAATATGGTGGCGAAAACCTTTTTCATGGAGAATTCTACGTAAAGGTATAATTATTTTTGCTTTCTCAAAATTATGCTTTGTTAATTGGCGAAGGGCGAAATTTACCTACGCGAGCCCAACGAAGATCAGGACGAGCCCTGCCAAAATTAGCAAGGTGCCAAGGCCCTTGGCGCAACCTTCCCCTCCCCGTGTAACCAAAGATTGATTGTATCCTTGATATTCTGGATTGCCGAATTGATTGCGGCGGTTGAAGCGTCGACGGCCAACCGAATACCGGATAATGAGACCAAACAGCAATAAGGCAATACCGACAATAAAGATGATATGTTGTTGTTGATGTTTCATTTGTATTATTTTTTAATTGAATTAGATAGAATTGTCTTGGACCTTCTACGAATGGGCAGGCGGTGAATTGGCCGTGGTGGGGACTATAAAGTTATATAATTGATGCGTATGCCCGTCTCTGTAGAATAGGGGATTTTAGCTATTTTTTCTTCTGGTCGAGAATTTGCATGATTGCGACCAATTGATCGCTGTGGTTGGCTTGATCGAGACTAGCGATAACAGCCATTAAGGATTGAGCCTTTGAATATTTTACTGGGCCATTATGTCGATATGCAAAATAAAGGACCTTTTCCTTTTCTGTGAGTTCTTCCTCGTCTACTCGTTGCAGCATCTTCTTGATCTTAGTGGTAATTTTTTTATGCTGGACAAACTGTTCGATCTGCCATTGCTTAACTGGATTTGAAATCCATAAGAGCCGTGCATTCTTTTCCACCAGGTGGGCGAGATCGTTAGCGGCAAAAAAGTTATCTGATACAAGATTGAAGTTTCTATTTAACATCACAATGCTCGCAGTTTCGTCGCTCTCTTCGTGGTCAATATAGTAAACAAAATCAGCGGTAATTGCTGCCAATTTATATGTGTGTTGGATCTCCTTCCCTCCATTCCACATGCGATGAACTAGACTGGGAAACCTACCGACGTCTATTATGTCCTTAGATTTCCCGGCGAGAAAATAATGGGAGGGTTGTGCACTAGTCCTGTCTCGAATTACTTTATTCTTTTTCATACGTAGATAATTTGGCGTTATGAAGTGACGAGTTGGCAGAAAGAACAAGTTGATCTTTCATATATTATATTTATCTAATATGTAAAAAATGACAAAGCGCGCCTGCCAGTCTGGGAATTCCTGACTGCGGCACGAAAAATCGAATTTGAAAGCTACGCGGCTTCCCGCCCGTGAAAAGTGTCCCGGTGATTGGCCTTAACGTAGTCCATAACCTCGGAGCGAATGAAATATACACGACCACGCTGTTTATGGCAAGGCAGGCCGCGATTCATCCAATCGTGAAGGGTAACAAGGGAAATTCCAAGAAGGCCGGCGATCTCTTTCCGGCAGAGTAGCTGTTCGTCGCTGGTCGGGCGTGAAGGAATATTCTTGACGAGCGCATCATTAAGGTATGCTTCGACGGCCTCTTTGATCCATCGGCGGATATCGTCTTCGGAGGGTACATAAATAGTAGGCATAGTCTGGTCTTTAAATTGGTGTTGTGAGACCAGAACAAAGGTGAGATGACAAGGAACGAGGATTTCAGTATGGATAAGCTATTGAGGAATGTTTCAGCTGGATGAAATAAAGGTTAGAGGCATTATAAGGCCTTGGGATGCATTGTCGGAGACGGGGATCTGCGTTATTTCTACTGAATCGTTGCCTTATTTGTTATTGAAAGTTAATTATGGTTCATTCAAGCTGAACATCGACCCGAGTTAAGCGTTGCGCCATTTGCCGTTTAAGCAATTCAGCAGCGTCGTCAGTATAATGATTTTGCGTATTGAGGCTTTCGTGACCCAGGAATTCTTTAATGAAGTGTGGTGTTGCTCCACCTGCCAAAACTTGGTTGACCGCTGCCTTTCTGGCGAGACCTGTCGTAGCAATGGGTGGTATTCCGAGTTCGTTGCAGACGCGCTTCATTCGAGCGTTAATCCGCTTTATAACTCGCTTTATTGTATGATGAATTTCTACCGCATTCATTTCTTTATTGAGTATGGGAAATATATAATTATCGGGAGATTTGTCTTTAGTAGCCAAATAATCAAGAATTGCCTGTAAGTCATCGGTGATACAAACATCAATAGACTCTTGTTCTCCCTTTGCTGTAAGCTCAGTTTTTGCACGTTGAAAAACTATATATTGACCTTGACAGGTGCTCCAGGTGAGAAGTAACGCATCCTTCATATTCATACCGTTACCCAAGTATAAAAACTTCCAATAGGCAACGGCTTCGTTTAAGGCATCATCTTCGCCTTTATAAAAATAAATGGCAGCTAATTCGCTCGGCTTTAAGAATTTTTTCTTTTTGGCCGGTTTTGCAATGATGTATTTGTATTTACCAAATGGGTAGCATTTCCTTTTGTCGATAATAGATTTGGCATCGGCATAATTGAACATTGTTCGCAAGCTTCGAAGATTAATTCCGACATATGATCTGGAATTGCCCTTTTCTTTTTCAGCTCTTTCGTATTGTTTGAGAACTGAAGATGTTATTTCTGGGAACCGTTTGAGTCCCCAATAGGATTTTAGTGAATAATAGGATGATTGGTAGACTTCGGCGGTTCCCACGCTCTCTTCCTGGAGAAGTTCTTTTATTTTCATGATAAAAACATCTAGGATAGTGCCTTTGCCCATGTCTTCATCCCTTAAAATATAGAGTTTGTCTAAAAACGGAGAATAATCGAAGTTGTCTGCTTGAGACGCATCACCTTTGTGGGTCCGCTTTCGTGCTTTAATTAGAGGGTGGCCATCAATGAATAATTGTTCGAACTGACTGAAAGAAAATCTCTCTAGGCCACGTGCAAACTCTCGGGCCTTGTCCTCCAACTCCTGGAGCTTATCTCTTTTCTCCCGCAGGCTGGCATTTATGTGTGGCTGTTTTAACTTTTGCCAGTCTTCAAGTGTCATGTCGTAAATTGTACCGTATGTATTTGGTACATCGTTGTAGTCAACAAACAATTTAACTGGATAGGTTCCATTCTTAATTTTCAGTCTGCGGGTGTCCAGGTCCACCGTGAATGTTGGTATTGTCATGCTTGAACGTTTTTTGATTTTTCAAGAAATACCCCCCTTGAAAATTTGCTGAAAATTTGCTGGCAAACAGCAATTAATCGGCGTATCTCAACGTTCAGATAAAAATACAAAACAACACCTTAACTATTCACAATCAAATAGTTAGTTAATTTTGATTCGGCGAAATTCGACTGAATTAAGTTAGCGGCTAGACTTAGGATCTAGCGCCTTACGGCATGTAGGTTCGACTCCTATCGCCCGCACAATCTGACTGTCAATCCTTTGGGAAACAGTTATACCGTTTATTTCTGATCCGCGAAGAGCGCCGGTGCCGCAATAAGGGCATCTATATCTGTCTCTTATACACATCTAGATGTGTATAAGAGACAGATCGCCCGCACAATCTGACTGTCAATCCTTTGGGAAACAGTTATACCGTTTATTTCTGATCCGCGAAGAGCGCCGGTGCCGCAATAAGGGCATCTATATAGTTATGCAGTTTATCTGTGTGGGCATCTTCCTGCCATCCGCCGCGTCCCGCCTTACCAGCCGCATACATAGCAGCCGGGCAGCCGTCATCATCAACAAAATAAGTCATCCAGTTCAGGTTGCGCAATGCCATCTCCTTATATTTCTCACCCCCGCCAGCCGCATAAAAGAGAGCCGATACACCCCCCAGCTTTGAACAAACCCCACCCCAGGGTCCAAAATCATCGTCCTGCTCCACCATCAGCATAGCGCCGCCAGGGGCTTTAAGTGTAAAATGATCAACGGCAAATTTTATGCACTTCTCCGCCAGTTGCTTCCAATCGGGGGCAAGCGCTTCTTTTTTCTCGATCAGGTATCGGGCCATTTCCATTGGCGCCCAGGACGAACGGTTGTCAAATTTATCCTTATCCTCAAAAAACATTACCCACATCGTTTCCTGTCTTGTGTCAGGGACCCTCATTTGAATATTTATGATCCAGTCCCACAACTGTTTGCGCGGCGACGCGAATTCGTTGTGCCCGTGTTCGATCAGTTTATCAAACAGCCGAAGGATATATACCATATTCGAATTCCGCTCACCCCAAAGCGCACCTGTTACAAAGTCAACCCGAAAAGGCCATGGCGCATGCCAGGCATCCCCCTTCCGCATGTTCTTCACCAGCACATCTGCCGTATGCACTGCCAGCTGCATCCATTTCCCGTTGCCATCGGTTTCGTACAACAACATCCATGCATACCCTGCAATACCACCCTTATCAGGTTCTATAATATTGATGCCATAATCCAGATCTACCTGTGAACTCTCTTTTATAGGTAATACAGCAGCATCGCCTGTTGAGCGTGGAAATAATGGGTAAAGGTTATTGTCGGGCGTGAGTGATTCCTCCGCCAGGAATTTGCCCATCAATTTTGCTTTCTCCAGCCAGCGCTGGTCGGCTTTTTTTGTGTAAGTGTAATATTTCAGGTAAGATATGATGCCCATTCCAAGTTGAGTGCAGGGGATAATTTCCGTTTTATACGGCTCGTAATTTCCACGCATAAAAGTAGAGTAGTAGAATACAGGATATCCTTTTTTTCCAACAGGACATTTTGCATACCATTCCATTTCCATTGCCATGGCCTTATCTAAGCTTACCCATGGCAGTATCTTACCCTGTGCATCAAACCGGGCTTTGTGAAATCCAATACTATCGGGTAAGGGCAACTGATCAAAAAAAGATACGGCCGCGGGTTGTTCTGTCCTGCAGCCGGATAAAATAAGGCTTATCAACAGAATTAACGATCCCCTCGCGGCCAGGGATATTATTGGCAATGGGAACCTTTTCAGAAAATACTGACGGGATTTTTTCACTATACTTTTTCTTTATAGAGGCCCCACAGATGATCTCATACTCACAGCCGGAGCTAATAAATTCAATAAATTATGATTGAATTATTTATCATCTTTTGTATAAACACCGGTTCCTATGCCAAACATGTCCTTTTGATTGTCGTAGAAATAAAATGAATTTCGGGTCACTTTTCCATTGTTGTACCTGAATTCTATGCTGTAACCATCCAGTATATAGGTCCCGGCACCGTCGCGACTACTCCATGCGGTGTTACTGCCGCTGACACCAGAATAACCACCACCGCCCACACTTTGAAAGGTAAATTGCCCATTGTGATTAAATGTGATATTTTTTGAAGACATGGCATAGCCGCCTCCACCAGCCCCACCGCCCACTCCTGAAATGGCTGTAAATGAACCGGTAATTTTATCTCCATTTGCCGCTGGCTCAGCCCAGTTCCACCAGGCTGAAGTCCATTCATTGGTCTTCTGTTCATTATTCCATCGTATGGAAATGGTTTTGCCACTCATGGCCCAGGTACCCCATTTTTTGGGTTGCTCGCGGTGTGAAACGGCGGAATTAATAGCATAAGGGTCGGTATCTAGCCAACCATAAAAAGTGCCGTCATTAAAGAGCAGATATGGTCTGTATACAGGATAGGCAATACCCCCCAACCCTGTCATGGTTTCCCGGTGCATCACTACCCCCTTGATGACTGATGAACGAGCCGCACCACTAGGGCTCGGGCTATTTTCATTGTCGGTATTTCCCTGCGCACGTGTGTTATTGCCGGCAAAATCATCGAGTCCTGTTTCATTTTTTTCAAGTGCCACAAAATGAGCAACAGCAGTACCAATATCGGCTTTGGAGTAATTATTCGCCGGATAAAGGATCTTGGCCCAACGGATTGCTTTATCCGGTCTTGCGAAAGCTATATACATGGCTACTATCGATTTTTTATTTTCATCGTTGACAGTAGTGACATAGCTTGATATACCCCGTTGGCTTTGACTCACGCCTGTTTTTCGCTCCATCCACGAAGCTGCCTGTATATCCTTCTGCGCCTGTTGTTTCGTCCAATTTTCCAGTTCTCCCATGTTGATGCCTTTTTGTAAAGGCATCACATAATAATCTAGTTTCGTGCTGCCGGATGCGGGGAAAAAATGATAAACCTTATTGTTTTCTGTATTGTTCCAGCCGGGAATGGAAAGAATATCACCGGTCTGGGAACAAGCTGTAAATGCCGCAAACAGGCTGATACAAAAAAAGCCTATCCGTTTCATAGTAGTATTGTTATTTATGATAAATCTAGCTATTTGCCTACCGCAGAACAATCCCGGTAATCCTGTATTTTTATTCCCCCTGCTTTCAGGTAGCGTTTTATCAGGTGTTCATCGATCAATCGCCCATTTTTCAATAATCACACCCGCAAATTGTTGATGGCGGCATGCCGCGAAAATATAAGAGGATTCTTCTTCTTTCCCGGTGATTAATTTCATAAATTAGAAATTAATACATATCTAAACGACTAATGATGAAAGATCCGAATAGAAGACGTAGCGAAGAGATCACCAATAGCTATTTCGTTTTTATTGAGAAGCATGTTGGTGAGGTTGTGAGTGGCGTTGCTCCGAAATTTATGAAACTGGATCAGATTGCCCGCGCTTTGTTTGTTTCGCACAAACATTTGACCAATACCGTTCAGAAGGAAACAGGGAATCATCCCTGCCATTTTTATGATCTGAAGATCATTGAGCTGGCAAAAAAAAAGCTGGCTGGAACAGATCTTTCCATTGCGGAGATCGCCAGGATATTTACATATGACCCATCCAATTTTTCCAAATTCTTCAAAAAGCTGGTAGGCCAAACACCCCAGCAATGGAGACTGGGAAATCCGGATAAATAAAAGAATCCGAAAAGTTCACCACAGCAGACAGGGTTGCCATGCAGACCTTTGCCACATCAAAAACTTAAAACAGACAATTTATGGCAAGGAATGACATTAAAGGGAAAGTAGTGCTTATTGCCGGAGGCGGCAAAAATTTAGGCGGACTGTTAAGCCGCGAGTTGGCAAAGCAGGGTGGAAGGATCGCTATTCACTACAATAGTGAAAGCACCAGGGCTGATGCAGAGCAGACATTGGCCGAAGTACAGCAACTGGGGGCTGACGCCTTTTTGTTCCAGGGCGATCTTACAAAAGTGGAGAACATCACCAAACTTTTTGATGAAACCGTTGCAAAATTCGGCGGCATCGATATAGCCATCAATACGGTAGGTAAGGTATTGAAAAAACCTTTTATTGATACCACGGAGTCCGAGTACGACAGCATGTCTGACATCAACTCAAAAGTGGCTTATTTCTTTATACAGGAAGCAGGTAAAAAGCTGAACGACAATGGTAAGATATGCACCATCGTGACTTCTCTACTGGCTGCTTATACCGGCCTGTATTCCACCTATGAAGGTATGAAAGCCCCGGTAGAACACTTTACACGGGCTGCGTCCAAAGAGTTTGGCCCAAGGGGCATCTCTGTTACCGCAGTAGCGCCCGGCCCAATGGATACGCCATTCTTCTACGGACAGGAAAGTGAGGATGCTGTAGCTTATCATAAGTCAGCCGCTGCCCTGGGTGGATTGACGGACATCAGGAACATTGCTCCGCTGGTGAAATTCTTAGTGACCGATGGCTGGTGGATCACAGGGCAAACCATTTTTGCAAACGGGGGATATACTACAAGGTAATCTGTGTGATGATCTATATATATGCGGGGGCGTGCCAGGATCTGGTACGCTTCCCTGCATCTGTCCGGAGAAGTAGTTATAATTGACAAATGTTATAGAGGTATCCTGCTCTCCCTCTTCAACGTATCCAGCACGATCACACTCTGCAGCCGGGCCACGTTCGGCACCTCCCCCAGCTTTTCCACAAAAAACCGTCTGTACGACACCATATCCGGAACGATGACCTTGATCATCATATCATGCTCTCCCCCGATGACATGAAATTCCACCACTTCCGGAAAAGCCCTGATCCTTTCAATAAACAGGCCACCCTGTCGTGAACCATGTTCCTTCAGGGTAATGTACACGAAGAATATAATGAACTGCCCAAGGTGGTTCGTGTTAAGCACCGCCGCATAATGATCTATAATACCCGTGGATTCCAGCCGTCGCAGCCGCTCGTGAATAGGCGTGGTGGAAAGCCCGATCTTCCGGGCCAGTTCCCGCACTGACAACTTGCCGTCCAGTTGTAGCAGGTTCAATATCTGTATATCAACGGGGTCCAGCTCATAGCCGCCGGATGCGCTTTGTCCTGTTTTCATGATAAAAAATCGTTAGAAAATAACAATTGAACTTTTTAGACCCTTCAAAAATACCAATTGTCCCAAATTTTCAAAAACGAAAAGACATTTGCGACGTATTCCTATTTTCATATGGTCAACACCCTTTTATATGTCACCCGGGTCCTTCCAGCGCATAACAACAGCAAAGATCACCAGCCGGCAGCGCCTCATCCTCTGGCTGGCATGCTCGGCAGTTTTCTTCGAAGCTTTCGATGTGTCCATTGTCAACCTGGCCCTGCCCGTGATCGTGGAAGATCTGCATATCTCTATTGCCACGGCTCAATGGGTGCAAACCCTGTACCTGCTTAGCTTTGGCGGCCTTCTGCTATTGGGAGGCCGCTTGTCCGACTATGCCGGCAGCAAACGTATTTTTCTCCTTGGAATGCTGACGTTCGGTGGCGCCTCGGCTCTCGCATTTTTTAGTCATCATGTCATCCTGTTGCTCATAGCCCGGGCCGTACAAGGCGTCGGGGCAGCCCTGGCCATACCGGGCGGCATCTCGCTTCTAGGCCGTCATTTCGCAGAAGGCCGTCCCCGCCAGACAGCGATGGGCATCTTCGGAGCCTTTGCCGCAGTGGGTTTCGCCGGTGGGCTCGCGCTGGGAGGTATGATCGCATCCTTCTATGACTGGCATTGGATCTTTGGCGTGAATGTTCCGGTCATCCTGCCTGTACTGGCGACAGGCTATTATCTTATCCCGGATGAGAAAATGAATGACGCCACTTCGCTGGGTCCGCTGACGGCCTGCTGGCTGACCGTCACACTGCTGCTGGGTTGTTATTGCATACATGAGTTAAATACCCTGGGCTGGCTTGCACTGCCCCTGCTCGTGACGACTTGTGTCTCCGGCGCCGCACTCCTTCGCTACGACCGAAAACAGACCCATTCCTTCTTTCCTGCCCGCATCTTTTCATCCCCGGCAGGCTACCGGGCCCTGGGAGCATCTCTTATTCTGGGGGTCAGCTTTCTCAGCTTTATATTTCTCTGCACCCTGAGTCTGTTTGAAGTGATGCGCTGGGGCGTACAGTCCATCGGTCTGCTGATGTTTCCTTACAGCATCGCCTCAGCGCTGATATCCAAGTTCTTTTTGCCCTGGTTATTCGCCCGTATGAAGGTGTCGGATGTAGCGCTCGTGGCAATGGTATGTCTGATAGCCGGCCTACTGTTACTGATAGCCGGTGTTGAAGCTCGTCAGATGGTCTGGTTTCTCGTGGCGCTATTCCTTGTCAACAGCGTCAGCATCTCCATCGCCTATCCTTCCCTCACCATACTCTCCCTGACAGACGTCCCTTCTGCGCGGCAGGGGATTGCGGCAGGACTGCAATCCGCCACCTATTCCATGGGCTCCAGCATAGGCTTGTCCCTGGTAGGGTTTTGTTTGCAATCTTCCACCCTGCAGGCAACAGCCTCACAGATAAGTCTTACCTGTATGGTGATCGTAGTCATCTGTTGCATAGCGCCCGTGCTGCTGTCCAGGCGGTAACGTGTATAAAAAAAAAGCGGTCCTTTTTATTTTATAAATAAATTACCGCACTATGATACATCATACCCTTCTCTCAGTGCTCAGTCTCTTCTTCATCATGGCCGTGCTATACGTATTGAGCCAGCGGTTAAAGATCTCCTATCCTATTTTCCTGGTGATCGGAGGTTTGCTCATCAGCTTTATACCCGGCATGCCCCACATCAAGATCGACCCGGATCTGGTATTCCTGATCTTTTTGCCGCCTCTGTTGTTCGAAGCAGCCTGGTACTCGTCATGGAATCAGATGTGGAAATGGAAAAGGTCCATTCTGAGCCTGGGTTTCGGACTCGTGCTGGCGACCTCCGCCTGCATCGCCTGGTTCTCCACGCATATTATTCCGGGATTCACGCTGGCGCTGGGGTTCCTGCTGGGCGGGATCATTTCACCTCCGGATGCCGTGGCTGCTACTTCTGTGCTCAAAGGGCTGGAGGTACCCAAACGGGGCCTTACCATCCTGGAAGGAGAAAGCCTGGTGAACGATGCCGCTTCGCTGACCATTTTTCGCTTTGCGCTCGCCTGTATCCTTACAGGGGAATTTGTGATCCGGAAGGCTATGACGGATTTCCTGGTGCTGTCCGTCATGGGCATTTTCGTAGGGTTGGTCATCGCGCATATCCTTTATTTAGTATTGCGTTTCTGGGGGAAAGCGTCCAGCATCACCACCCCTATTACGCTGATAGCGCCTTACCTTATGTACCTGGTGGCGGAAGAGTTCCACTGGTCGGGCGTTCTCTCCGTCGTCAGCGGAGGGTTATTCCTCTCTTTCCGTTCAAACGACTTCCTCAATTTCAACACCCGGCTGCAGACCAAGGAAGTATGGGCTACCATCGGCTTTCTGTTGAACGGCTTCGTATTCATCCTCATCGGTCTGGAGTTACCCGTCATTATAGATGGGCTGGAAAACTATTCCATAAAGGAAGCCATTTATTATGCCCTGCTCATCAGCGCCATCATCATCGTCATAAGGATCATCTTAGTATACCTTTCTGCGTATATCCCCCGGTTTTTCAGCAGACGCATCCGCGAGAAGGAGAAAAGCCCCGGGTTGAAGCTTCCCTTTATCATCGGATGGGCCGGTATGCGTGGCGTCGTATCCCTGGCCTCTGCACTGGCCATCCCTCTGGTGACAGAAGATGGGAAAGATTTTCCTCACCGCAATCTCATCCTGTTTATCACTTTTGTGGTGATCCTGGCCACGCTGGTATTCCAGGGTCTGACCCTCCCTTTGTTCATCAGGCTGTTGAAAGTGGAAGAGATCGACGAGTATATCCCCGAGGAAGAACAGATAGAAGCCATTCGTCTCGAACTGGCCAAGCGTTGCATCACCTACCTCGACGACAATTATTCCTATGAAATGGACCAGTATGAAACCCTCGCCCGCATCAAAGAGCAATTGGCAAGAAGCATTACGGCCACCGAGAGCACAGGTCATCAAAAAGAGAAGAAACAAGCCCTGAACACTGTGCGTTCCCTGTACCGGAAGATCATGCTGGAGCTGGTCACGCTGCGCAGAGAGGGGTTAAATAGGTTCCGGCTGGAAAAACATTATGACGACGAGGTCATCCGGATCATGGAAAACAATCTGGACCTGGAGGAAGCCAGACTCAACAGGTTCTGATCTTTTTCCCGCATGGGTCACCAGGTATCCCGCTTTAAAAAATCCCGTATGAACAAATGTTTTATCCCTTCATAAGTATTCCCGTCAAAATGATCACCCGTGACCACCATCTTTGGGTAATTGTCTTTGATGCTTAACAGGTTTCCAAACTCACGGTCTACCGTTGTCTTTTCATCGAGACGCAAGGCTACCTGGACATACAAACGTTCATTATCCTTCTCACAGACAAAGTCGATCTCCTGTGCATGAAGAGAGCCTACCTTTACATCATAACCCGAATAAACAAGGTGGTTGTACACTACATTTTCCAATAGCTTGCCCCGATCTTTCAATGAGTATCCCACGACGACATTGCGTATACCCGTATTCTCAAAATAGAATTTGTTGCCTATCTCGAATATCCTGCGTCCTGCAATATCATAGCGGTTAACTTCATGTATAATGTACGCGTTCGCCAGATAGGTAGACAGCTGTTGGATCTGATTGGGTGCTATACGGGTATTTTGCGATCTTAAAAAATCACTGATCTTCTTGGCTGAAAAGAGACTGCCGGTATTGTCAGCCAGGAATAATACCAGCTTTTCCAGGAACCCGCTGTTCCTGAGGTTATATCTGCTTACGACATCCCTGTATACGATCGTTGAATAAACACTATAGATATATTCAAAAGCCTGGTCCGTCAGCGGCAGATTGATGAGATAGGGCAGCCCGCCGAACTTGATATATAATTCCAGGCTCTCATCTTCATCGGGGATATTATGGAATGATAAAAATTCAGTGTAGGACAAGCTGTAAACATTGCATTCTATATAACGTCCGCTTAAATAGGTGGCAAGCTCCCCCGAAAGCATTTTTGCATTGCTGCCGGTGATGTAAATATCATTGTTCGTATCCAGCAACAGGGAGCGCAGAGCCTTTTCAAACTCCGATATATCCTGTATCTCATCAATAAAGATATAATTTCTTACATCCTTTTGGGATTGAGAGATGACATGTCTGTTCAGGTCATCCGCATTTTTTATAAAGTCAAACTGAAGGTCTTCTTTGTTGATGTAAATAATGTTGGCATTTTTATTTTCCTGCCGGATGATTTGCATCAACTGGAAAAGGAGATAACTTTTTCCAACACGTCTCTGACCTGAAAACACTTTTATAAGGTTTTTAGCCATAAACGGCCTTATCCTTTCTATGTACACATTCCGGGGCTTTATCTCATCTGGTATCTTCATCCCAAAGAATTATAATCATAATTATACTTTAACCAAAAACAACAATACCTACAACCATACCTAAAACATATCACAAACATACAAAAACTTATAATTATACTTATAACTTTTTTTAAAGGGAAAAGAGAATACATAACCATCTGGTTTTCAAACTGTAATAATTATAGGTAAAAAAGACAGGCGTTCCTAAGACCCTACATTCTGTCTGCCCGCCCGTAGCACTTTATTCCTGCCCGCATCGATGACATGATGCAGGTCATAGCTTAAAGTAAGCCGGAAATTACGGCTTTGGGTAGAACCATAGCTCTCCAGGTTGAACTGGGTGCCATAGGTGTGCGTAAGGCTATGCTGTTGTACAAAAGGATCCGTAACATTCAACGTTACGATAAATCTTTTATCGAAGAATTTCCGCTGAACCCCCATGTTCATGCTGACATAGCTGGAAGAGACGCCCTGGGGATTGGCATACCGGTTCAGCAGCAGGCTGCTCGTGACATTCCATAATCGTGTCGGCGTATACGTGAGATTGAAATTGGAGTACAGCGAGCCCCCGTCATGGTACTTATTGGTAACATGGTCGAAATCGCTGTACACATTGTAGTTATAGCTTGCCCCCAGGTTTACCCTCAGCTGTCTGGAGAAAGTATAGCCTGCCCAGGTGCTGGTGGAATACTCCTCGCGGTGGCTAATGTTCTCATAAGTAGTCTGTGTCACCCCGTCCGGCAAAAGGGTCTGTATCTGGCTGAAAATATCCTGGACCTTATTAAAGCCGACGCCATAGTTGAGATAGAACTTCGCGCTGTTCTTACCCAGGTAAAAGTCGAAATTATGAGCCGTGGATGCCTGCAACCCCGGGTTGCCAAAACGGACATTATAAGGGTCCGAATAATCCACACTTGGATTGAGCTCGCCCAACCCCGGTCTGCGGATCGTGCGCCTATACACCAGCGTAACGCTCCACTGGCTTTCCCAGGTCTTATTGAAGTTGGCAAAGGGCAGCCAGTTCCAGTAGCTGTTGGCCGTATCCTTTTTTAGTGAATACAGGTTAAAAGCTATGCCCGTCTTTTCCAGGGCGGTGCCGGCCGTCAGGGAGAACCCGTTGCCGAATACCTGGCGGAGCGAGCCTTTGAAGTCTGTAACGGTTTGTTTAAATCGAAGGTTGCTGCTAAGGGGGTCGCTGGTGATCCAGGAACTGTCGGACTTATTCAGGAACCGGGTAGATACATCCACGAGGTTGCCGCTGTAATTATAATAAGAGCCCAGGTACAGGAATGTCTTCTGGCCGATGAGGGGTTTGTTATAATCCGCCCGGACATTATATCCCTTTATCCAGCTGTTGTTGTCCTGTTGTTGAGTGGAGTCCATCCCTGTAGGCGTATGATCCGGATAAAAATAGGGTTGATAAAAATCCCGGTGGATAAGGTTGGATGAGTAATCATAGGAGGCAATGACCTGGAAGTCCTCACCAGGCGCATCACCCTTATGCCGGTAAGTGACGCTTACATTGGGATTGACATTATGACCCGTGCTGAGCTTGTTACGGTCGCTCAACTGGTAAATGCTGCCCGTATGGTCGATGTTTGTATACTCGGTAAAATTACGGTTGCGGAAGTCATTGGTATTTATCTGCGCCACGACATTGATAAAATCATTCTTATCCAGGTCGTAATCCACGCTCAGCCTGCCGTTGGGACGGGTGTTCCTGTTGGTATAGTTGTTTGTCGTATTTAAAAAGTTCGTGGAGTCGGGATAGATGTTCTGTCTTTTTGACCAGCCGTCCCCCGTGAACTCATTATACCCAACCCCTCCGCTGAGGTTGATGGCCAGCCGCTTGTCACGGTAGTTACCGTTTAAGCCCGCACCGGCTTCCCCTCTTGTGCCGCCATACACGCTGAGCCGGCCTCCTATGCCTATCTTCCCCTTGCGGGTAACGATATTGATCACCCCGCCCTCTTCGTTGGCATATTGTGGCGGCGGATTGGTCATCACTTCTATCTTTTCGATCATATTCCCCGGAAGGGCGTCCAGGAAGTCCTGCAACTGCCGGGCATTGAGATTGACAGGCTTTTCGTCGATGAGCACTTTTGGCTGTTTGCCCCTTACAGTGAGATTGCCGTCAGCATCCGTGCTGACCAGGGGGACATTCTTTAATAATTCATTTGCGCTGGAGCCGGCGCTAAGGGGAGATTCCGCCGCATTGAAAGTTAGGTTGCCGTTCTTGCTCTGGACCAGCGGTTTTTCCGCATATACGACGGCAGCCGTCATCTCCGTGCTTTTAGCCGTCAACTTGAGGTCATTCAGACTGAAATCATTCCGTTCGGCACGCAGACGGATACTGTCGATAGAAAGTGTATTGAACCCTACGCTGGTGATCCTCAGGTGATAAATACCCATGTCCAGACCCGAAAACACAAACTCTCCATTGCCGTTGGTAGTCGTGGACCGTCCCTTCCCGGGTTCAGCCGGATAAAGAAGCTCCACAGTCGCCGCGGCAACGGCCTTTCCGCTGCCTTCTTCCAGTACATTGCCTGTAATAATGCCTCCATTTCCGGAGTTCCGCTGAGCCGCCAACGGGCTGCCGATCAATACAGCTGCACAGATCAGTAGGGTTCCTATCGCCTTCATAAAAGCAAAATAACCCGCCAAAAATTAATATCAAATTAATTTGTGATTAATGGCGGGTTATCTGCAATAAAAAGGTACTCTTTTTAGAAATTCTTTAGGTTTCTGCTATTTTTTAGCAAGTTTTAGCAAATCGACGGATTAAAAGCAATACCTGATGCCAAGGCCAAACCGGGCAGCGTTGAAGTCGGAGCCATGTGTCACCTTGATCCCCGGCCGCCAGTCAAAAGTTAGATTGATAGGAACATCGTTGATCTTATAATCCAGGCCGGCCAGCGGACGTAATAATAAATCCGTTTGGCCGCTGCCAAATGCAAGACCGGGACCAAAACCGATCAACCATTTCAATCCCTCCGCATTCGGCACATCCCCATGGTATTGAATTTCAGGCTCCAGCAGCGTCACGCCATCGCCAAAGAGCAACATCAGCTCACCAGCCACATTCTCGTTAAAAAAATGTTTCCCGGAAAAACCAGCCCAGGTACCCCACTTGCTTCCGAACTCGATACGCATACCGACTGCGTTCTCATAAGAAGAGCCTTTCTGGGCAGATGCTTGCTTTACAAAAAGAAAAGAGAGGGTCATGCATAAAAAAAGGGTGCAACTTTTTTTCATTTTTGGATGTTTTTGGTTTCTACTAAATTCCCGCAAAGAGAATGAATTTCTTGCTATTCAACAATACTGCCAAACCGTGAAAATTTTCTACCGGTTTCCGGGTATTTTTTCCGTTAGCGCTCTTCTAAACGCAGAAACCCAATGTTTTATTGAACTCAGAGAAAATCCGCCAAATTGCCGTACCTTTGCCCCCCGATTTTAAATTAATTACAATTATATTATGGCTACAGTAACCAGGGAGAACATAGGGCTCCTGACGGATAAGATCACCGTCAACGTAGCGAAGGGCGACTATCTGCCGTCTTTCGAAAAGGCCTTGAAAAATTATGGCAAACAGGCCAATATTCCCGGATTTCGCAAGGGAATGGTGCCGGCCGGCCTTATAAAAAAAATGTACGGCAATTCCGTCTTCACCGACGAAGTGTTACGGACAGTGGAGAAAGAGCTGACAACCTATATGACCAACGAGAAGCTGGAGATCTTTGCCCAGCCATTGCCTCTGCCGGAAAATGACGCCCGCCAGATAGATATGTTCAAACCGGATGATTATTCTTTTGCCTTCGAAGTAGGGCTCAAACCCGCATTTAACCTGGCGGACCTTGGCGCAGCCAGGCTCACCCGCTATAAAGTAGAAGTCACGCCCGCAATGATCGATGAAGAGATAGAGCGTCAGCGGACCCGCAATGGCAAAATGACGGAACCCGAGTCCGTTGCAGGAGATGAAAATGTCCTGAATCTCCAATTTACAGAGACGGATGCCGCCGGCCAGCCCATCGAAGGGGGTATCAGCAAAGACAACTCCTTACTGGTGAAATATTTCAACGAGGCTACCCGTCCTAAATGGATCGGGCTGAAAAAGGATGACTCCCTTGTATTACAACCCTCCTCCGCCCTTGACGAGAAAGAACGGGAATGGGTATTGAATGACCTGGGTCTTTCAAAGGAAGATCCCGCCGCCGCCGATAAATATTTCCGGGCGACCATCACCAAAGTAGGATTAATAGAGAAAGCCGAATTGAACGAAGAGTTCTTTAAAACGGCTGCTCCCAACAAGGATATAAAGACGGAAGAAGAATTCCGCAACTACATCAAGGACGAGATCCAGGCTTATTGGGACGGCCAGAGCGGCAACCAGTTGCAGCATAGCCTCTACCACGAACTGCTGGACCATACCTACATCGAATTCCCCGAAGCATTCCTCAAACGCTGGATGCAAACGGGAGGCGAAAAACCCAAATCCCAGGCCGAAGTAGAGCATGAATTCCCCTCTTTTGTCAACCAGCTGAAATGGACCCTCATCGTTGATAAAGTGTCACAGGAAAACAATATCGAGGTAAGTCCCGACGATATCCGGGAATTTGCCAGGCGGCAGCTGTTCGGCTATATGGGTATGCCCGCCGGCGGAGAAGAGCAGCCCTGGATCGCAGATTATGTACAGCGCATGATGCAGGACCGGAAGTTTGTGGAAGAGACGGTTCATCGTATACGGACAGACAAGGTCTTCGGATGGGCAGAGACACAGATCCATCCAACGGAAAAGGCCATCAGCCAGTCAGAATTCCAGCATATGCAGGAAGAACACCAGCACCATCATCATTAGTCAGATCACACTTAAGATAGACAAGCCTGGGCCAAAAACCCGGGCTTTTTTCGTTGTATCCCTCCATTTTTTCAGGAGAATGGGGTATTTTCGGCCCCCCAACTGCTATACTGTCAGTTTTTTGGCAGTTTGAAAGTTTGGACGGAGATTTGGAAGGAACATACTGTCCTTGCACAAGACTAGGCATTAAAACATTGAAAAATATAACTATGAATCCAGTAAATGAATTCGAGAAGTATGCTGTGAAACACCATGGAATTTCCAGTAATACGCTGAACGACTACAACAAATATGTTGTCACCAATCTCACTCCCAACATCATAGAAGAACGCCCGATGAACGTTGCCGTTATGGACGTATACAGCCGGCTGATGATGGACCGTATCATTTTCCTGGGGTATCCCATCAACGACGAGGTGGCCAATATCGTCACCGCCCAATTGCTGTTCCTGGACAGTACAGACCGTCACCGCGATATTCAAATGTATATCAATTGCCCCGGTGGCAGCGTCTATTCCGGTCTGGGGGTTTATGACACCATGCAATATGTTACCCCTGATGTAGCCACCATTTGCATCGGTATGGCCGCCTCCATGGGCCAGGTGCTGATGTGCGCCGGAACAAAAGGCAAACGCACCGCGCTCAAACACAGCCGTATCATGATGCACCAGCCCAGCGGCGCCATCGGCGGACAGGCTTCCGACATAGAGATCACGGTGAACGAGATCAAAAAGCTGAGAAAGGAACTATACGAAATCACCGCTTACCACACAGGCAAAACAGCCAAACAGGTGGAAAAGGACAGCGATCGCGACTACTGGCTGACGGCCCAGGAAGCCAAAGATTATGGCCTGGTAGATGAAGTGCTGCTGCTCAATCCCCGTAAGGAGAAAAAAGACTAATGGCATCGGAATTATCTAATCATTTTTTTCAAAATACTAATATGAATTATTCGAAATATCTGCTAAAACCCACCCGCCTGGAAGACGAGCCTGATGAAAAGGAGCCCAAAGAAGAAAAAGGCCCCGAACTGGGCATGCTGGCAAAAAAGATGGAGAAATACTTCTTTGAGAACAGGACAGTGGAATTGTGGGGGGGTGTTGACGATAAAAGCGCCAGGGAAGTTGTGACCAAACTGCGGCTGCTGGATGCCGACAAGCCCGGAGAAGAGATCAGGTTCTTTATAAATAGCCCCGGCGGAGTAGTGTCTTCCGGTATGGTCATCTATGATACGATGAAGCTATTAAAGAGTCCTGTCAGCACCATCTGTATGGGTCTGGCCGCCTCCATGGGCTCCATCCTTCTCAGCGGTGGCGTCAAAGGCCGCCGGTTTGTCTTTCCGCACTCCGAGATCATGATCCACCAGCCCAGCCTGGGAGGATATATGCAGGGCGTCAGCGTCGACCTTGAGATCACGGCTAAGCAAACCAGGAGAGTAAAGGACATCAGTGCCCGGATCCTGGCAGACAATTGCGGCAAAAAAGTCGAACAGGTGCTGAAAGACTTTGATAGGGATTACTGGATGGACGCCAAAGAGGCCATCGAGTACGGTATTGTGGACCAGATTATTGAAAAAATTTAGCATAAACTATTAGTTAATAATCGTTTAGTAAAAAGACCGCCATCTGTTTAGCAGGACGGTCTTTTTCTCCACATGCTGGCATTATTCAATAAGTTGGGTAACTTTGTAACTAATCTGAATAATAAGAGAAATGGCAAAAAACACATTACATTGTTCCTTCTGCGGTCGCAACAGGGACGAAGTAAAGATCCTCATCGCTGGCCAGGAAGGGCACATCTGTGAGAACTGTGTGGAGCATGCGCAGGAGATCATTCAACAGGAGCTCATGATCCGGGAAGACGCACCCGGCGGCAGTTCGTTCAAGCTTACTGTCAAAAAACCGATCGAAATAAAACGTATCCTCGACGAATATGTCATTGGACAGGATGATGCCAAGAAAGTATTATCGGTAGCTGTATACAATCACTACAAACGGTTGCAGCAAAAAGTAGTTGAGAATGAGGTAGAGATCGAAAAAAGCAATATCATCATGGTCGGGGAAACCGGTACGGGCAAGACCCTGCTGGCAAAAACGATCGCCAAATTGCTGAATGTGCCTTTTGCCATTGTAGATGCTACGGTATTTACGGAGGCTGGTTATGTAGGCGAGGACGTGGAGAGTATTCTCACCCGCTTGCTGCAGGTCTGCAACTATGATGTAGCGGCTGCGGAAAGAGGTATCGTTTATATCGATGAGATCGATAAGATCGCCCGTAAGGGAGACAACCCTTCCATTACCCGGGATGTCAGCGGCGAAGGCGTACAGCAGGGGCTGCTTAAGCTGCTGGAAGGTACGGACGTGCTGGTGCCTCCGCAGGGCGGCAGGAAACACCCCGAACAAAAGCTGATCAAGATCAATACCCAGAATATCCTCTTTATTTGTGGCGGCGCATTCGACGGTGTGGACAAGATCATTGCCCGAAGGATCAACACAAACGCTATTGGTTTTAATGTCAATAAAGAACAGCAGGAGCAGGCAAAGAAAAACCTCCTGCAGTATGTAAACGCGCCGGACCTGAAATCCTTTGGTTTGATCCCCGAATTGCTGGGTCGTCTGCCTGTAGTCACCCATCTGGACCCACTGGATAAGACTACCCTGCGATCGATCCTTACAGAACCAAAGAATTCCCTCATCCGCCAGTATAAGAAACTGTTCGAACTGGAAGGCATACAACTGAGCTTTGACCTGGAAGTCCTCGACTTTATGGTGGACAAGGCCATCGAATATAAATTAGGCGCCAGAGGGCTCCGCAGCATTTGCGAAAGTATCCTCACCGACGGTATGTTCGAACTGCCTTCCGCAAAAGAAACCAAGTTCCATCTCAATCTGGAATATGCCCGGAAGAAATTCGACAAGAGCAAGATGAATTTGCTAAAAGTTGCTTAAAAAACCACCGGGGACCTGCTACGCAGGTCCCCGAACTTTATAAAGATATGCAGGAACTGCTCGACAGGCTGAAAGCCGCAGGCCTCACGGAAGAACAAGCCTACAAGGCCATCGACGTGATAAAAGGCTATACCAAGGAAAAATTCCCTCTCTTCGCCGGCGCCATCGACAAGCTTTTTGACAAATACGACAACAGGGCCGAAGACGACTTTATGCCTTAATCCATCATTTCAATGTCACCAGGGCCGCACTGCCGGCCGGAACCTTTACCAGGCAGGTATTGCCCGCGGTTATCGTTCCGTTTTCCTGCTGCAGAGACGTCCAGGTCCCATCGGTCTGTACGCTGCTGCCCCCTAATGTAATGTCTGTGTTGGCCGAGGGAGAAGGCCCCGTCAGTCGAAGCAGGGCGGCATTTATCCATCTGTGATCCCCGGCAGCCAGGGTTACGACTGCCGAATGTACAGTGTCTTTATTGATCAACGTTACCAACAAAGAGCCGTCTTGCTGTGCAGCGGCATGGGCCGTTATATTTATCATATCCGGCATACCGCCCTCCGGCGTTACTTTTAACAATCTGCCGGCAGAAGCCATATGAAAGAATAACATACCATAATACATAGGTCGCGCGGTGAATTGTCTCTGCGAAAAAGCAATTGGGGTATAAGGCCCCGTCCCGCCTCCATGGAAATTTACGCCGGCCGCCCCTTCTTCCGCCAGGTTGAACATGTAATCTAACGTCCAAAGCGCCGAAGCCAATGTATTGCTGATACCGTTCTCTCCGCCGCCATAGACCGAGTTGCACTCGGAGATGCGAAAAGGCAGATGTTCCTCTCCCGCAGCCGCCGCCATTGTAGCAGCCTGGCTGTTGATACCCGTATTGCCGTTTAACAGTCTTCCGATGGTTACACTAGGGTTACCCGCAGGGCCCATTTTATAATAATGTTGTGTCAACAACCCGATGCGGCTGTGCTCATCCCTGGCAAAAGGCACCAGCCAGGTATCGGTATGTGTGGCAGTAGTAGGGCCCGAGAATACAGCGTCCGGGGTCAACCGTTTGATACTATCATAATAGATATCGAATTCCTTTCTGAAATCCGTATAACTATATCCAGGGGGGCGGAGCCCATTCGTACCGTACAGGTCCGGTTCATTACCGATCTCAAGATACAGCAGTCTGTCACTATAATGATTGTAGATATACGCAGCCTCCAATGCCGCGGCTCCGGGGGTTCCGGTGCCCAGGTTAAGTCCAAACATAACCTTCCAGCCCGTAGCGCCTGCAAAGCTGAAGAAACGATCGATGGCGCCGTCCGTAACAAACATCTTGTCCGACGTATTACCGCCGACCCGGATCACGCCCTGTCCCAATCCTCTGATCAGGCGGATGAACGTAGCATTGGAAGGATTAAAAAAAGTAGTGTCGGGCAGGCTCCCCGTTTCAAAGCTCAAACCCGTAAAATCTGCGGGAATGGCCCTTCCCTCCTGCAAAGGATTGATGACAAAGCCAATACTGACAGCAGTGGTATCCGAATGGGAATTGCTACCCGGCGGAGAAGATGACGACTTTTTACAGGCCAGCACAAAACTGATGATTGCGATAGCGGCAGTTATACGCAACATAGCAGGTGTTTACCCATATCAAGCCAAAACCAGACCTAACCCGGCGTATGGCGCCGGATTAGTATCTGGTTAACATTTAATGATACAAACCTTTCTTCTTCAGATACTGCATCAGCAGCACCGGGTAGTTGGTCTGTACGATACCCGCGCCACTGACCACATCCACGTCGAAAGCATCCGGGTTGGAGGCCGCCAGCTTATCCGCGTCATCAAGCGCATTGATGAACGCCCTTGCCCCATGGCTCCTGATCTTGTTCACCACGGACGCCGTATTGAAGTGGTTGTCGATATGCACAGCCTCTGTAGGAGTGACTGCAAACAAAGTGTCCACCGCGGCTTCACTATATGTGCGGATAAGGGTCCTGAACCCCGGGCTCTTCTCCTTGATCATCTTGCCGTAAATGGGTTCATACACAAGGGCGAACACCGTAGTGAGAGTTTTAGTACGGGCCACCACGGCAAGGATCTCGGGAAATTTGTTCACCTTGATGTCGAGGTCCACCAGGATCTTTCCTCTGGCGATGCTCAACGCTTCTTCCAGCGTAGGTACTTTTTCTTCCGTGACCATATCCCCAAACTTCAGGTGCAGCCTGCGGATCTCTTCAAAGGTCAGGTCAGCGACGGCGCCATGTCCGTCGGTGGTACGATCCACCGTCCTATCATGCATGATCACCAGTGAGTCGTCCTTCGTTGCCCGGATATCCAGCTCGAAGATATCTAATCCCAGCTCGATAGCCTTCCGGAAAGAAGCAAGGGAATTTTCCGGAACTTCATTATGAGCGCCGCGATGAGCGCATATCAGGACCACCTTCGAATTCGGATCCAGAAATTGTTTGTTTATTTCCTTGAATCTCGCCGTCTCTTGTGCTGCAACTGTCGAAATACCGGCAGCTGTCAGCGCTGTTATTACCATTTTTTGTAACATAGATCATTTATTTTTTAATAATATCCTGGATTCTGCACCTGCTCTATCGGCTGCTTGGGGTCCAGACGGTCGATAAAGGTCTGTGGGATGGGCCGGAGGACATGATAATCCCGGATATTGCCGGCATCCGGATTATATTTCTTTACCCTTTCGACCAGTTTCTCGCAACGGTCCAGATCCTCCCAGCGATTGAGCTCGCCCAGCATTTCCCGGCCCCGTTCTTCGAGGATAAAATCCACAAAATTGTTGCTGATGTCCCCGGCCGTGATCGTCATTTGCGCCACTGTGTTCTTCGTCCTGTCGTTAAAGTCCCCCCGTTCAATCGTCCACCATTGAGTAGTCTTCATCTCGCCCTCCTTATAAGCCGCCCGTTGACGGATCTGGTTGATATAGCCGGCGGCTTTGTCAAAGTCCCCTTTCCGGCCATATGCTTCTGCCAGAAAGAGAAGGGTTTCCCCGTAACGCATGGCCACCCAGTCCCGGGTGCCGTTGGTTTCGTTGGTAGTAGGGCGGCTGGGGTCCAGGTATTTGCGAAGACCCGGGAAGAGGAAATTGTAAGAGAAAGGCTGATAGACATTCAGGGGGAGGTAGTACGGATATTGTTTATTAGCCTGTACCGCCGAATCCAGGGATGTCTGCGTGTTGTAATACACCGGTGAAAAATACAAAGCCGTATCTCCCACTTTTACATCCACCTTATTACCGGCACGGGTAGTGATGCCCGTGGCAGCCTGGTTGGCGATATAGCCCCAGACAAAGGACTTGACAAACCGGGAGTCATACATCCGCGTAGCTCCAAACAGCCCCGTATACACATACGGCGTGGGTCTTACCCGGCGGTAAGGCCGGCCATAATCCACGGAACGTTGGAGTATCTTTGTATTGACCGCATCATACTGCGGCACATGATACAGGTGCATATTGTTACCGCCCCCGTTGCTGATGACATTCGTCGAGAATTGGACGGCGAATATGACCTCGTTGTTCACCTGGTTCTTCGGGTCCCACAGTTGTGCATAATCGGATACCAGCGCATACTTACCCAACTGCTGCCCCTCGATCTGCGAAGCATAGTAGATCACGCTGTCCATATCCGAAGTCTGCGTACCCCGGATGGATTGTTGCGTGGTGCTCGCAGCGCTCCCGCGGGCGAGATATACTTTGGCCAGCAAATGGGCGGCCGCGGCCTTTGTCACACGACCCTGCTGCGCAGGTGTCAGGGGCAGCTGACCATAGGCAAGCGTAAGGTCCGACAATATACTGGCATATACGTCTTTCGCCGGGGCGCGTTTGAAGTCCGTGACCACTTTGCTGGTGGAAGCCAGTACTAATGGGACACTGCCATAGTGCTGCACCAGGTCAAAATAATACCAGGCCCGTAAGAACCGGGCTTCGGCCTCGATCACCTTCTTTCGGCTGTCAGCCATCCCCGTTACCTTTGGTAAATAATCCAGGGTAACATTGCACTGCCCGATGCCCGTATAGTGATAGTCCCAATAATCCCCGATGCGGGTGTCCAGCGAGGACAGGGTGGCCAGGTATTCATTAAAAGTGGTATTGCCGTCCGATCCCACCGTAAAGAGATCGGTCCCCGCATCGCTGAAGGTAAGGCTTCGTTCGCCTTGTACGTCCAGGCGCAGGGTATTATAGGCGGACACCAGGGCGCCTTCGATGCCTGCCGGGGTTTCATACAGCTGATAGCTAACGCCTGCCACCACCGTCTCCTGCAGATATTTTTTACAGGCGGTGAACGTAGCGATTGCCGCTGTCACCATTATCCAGGTAAGTATCTTCCTCATTGTACTGTTTTTTATGCTTAAAAGATGATATGGGCGCCGACCAGGTAAGTCGTTACGCTTGGTTCGTTGAATCCTGTAGCTCCTTCCGGGTCTGTTCCCGGGAACTTTGTTATCACAAAAGGGTTCTGAACGCTGGCATAGATCCTGAATTTCTGCAGCGACATTTTTTGCAGCAGGCCGGGGGAAAGAGAATAACCTACCGAGATATTCTTCATACGCAGGAAAGAACCGCTGTAATAATCAAGCTGGCCGATGTAGTTCAGACCTGCCGTACCCAACAGCGGGCGGGGATATCTCGTGGCGGGATTATTCGGCGTCCAGTAATCCAGCTTGGGTTGGTTATAACGACCGTCAAAACGCATGTCCAGATCATGCTTCACAGTCTGGCCTACCATTGCATACATAAAGAAGGATGCGTCAAAGTTCTTCCAGCGGAAATTGTTGCCAAGGCTGGCAGTCCATTTAGGATCAGCCTGACCGATGATGTACCGGTCGGAAGCATCGATCTTATAATCATGGTTCAGGTCCAGGGGACGGATATCGCCGGGCTTGAAGGTCGATCCATTGGCGTTGTACTTCGCCATTTCTTTTAGGTCCCCATCCGTATTCTGCCAGATACCGCTCGTCGCAACGTCGTAGAACACCTGCACCGGCTTACCGATAAACCATTGTGCGCCTATATCGTCGTGTTTGCCATTGTACAGCTCCACGATGCGCTGGCGATTGACGGCAAATATCCAGTCGGTACGCCATTCGAAATCCTTCCGGGTCATATTCACCGTGTTGAGGGAAACCTCCACGCCACGGTTGTTGGTCTTACCGACATTGCTGAGAATGGACGTAAACCCCGATACACTGGGCAACTGGCGTTTGAGCAAAAGGTCATAGGTATTCTGGCTGTAGACATCCACTGTGCCGGAGATGCGTCCTCCCAAAAGACCAAAATCGACGCCTGCGTTGTATTGGCCCGTCGTCTCCCAGGTGAGGGAAGGGTTGAGCATATCCATGGGAGAGAAGCCCAGGGCAGGCGATTCACCAAAAACATATTGTACAATGGAAAGGGCGCCTTCCGTCTTATACGGGTCGATGGCGGAGTTCCCCGTCCTTCCCCATCCGGCCCGCAGCTTTAGATCGCTGAAAAAACCCACCCTGTCCATAAAAGGCTCGCTCTTTATCCGCCACGCCAGGGCAACGGAGGGGAATAGCACCCATTTATGACCTTCCGCCAACCGGGAAGATCCGTCGTACCTGGCCGATACCGTAGCAAGGTATTTATCCTTAAAGGCGTAATTAAAGCGTCCCATAAAAGAGGCCAGGGTCCAGTGGGAATAGTTGCTCCTGATGCCGTTGATCGTAAGGGCGCTCCCTACATTATAATACAGCTGTTGATCATAGGGCAGGTTGCTGACTGCAATGATGCTCGTATCCTCCGTCTCGCCCTGGACGGATTGCAGCAGGGTGGCATACAAACTGTGATCGTGGTTAATGGTCTTTCGATAGCTGAGGATGTTCTCCAGCGTATACATGCTCCGATGCAACCCTGAGTTGACTGCGCTCGAAGGAGCCTGACCGCCCGCGGAAGCCGTATTGGCCCCGTCGAAGTTCAGGTTTTGCTGCGTGCGGTAATCCAGTCCGAAATTGCTCCGGAAATTGAAGCCGTTCAGGAATGAAACGTCGGCAAAGACATTTCCCAGGAAGCGGTCCTGCTTTACTACCCTTTTCGTATGACCGAAATTTGTTACAGGGTTAGGGGTACGGGTATTGTTGGTGGGATAAAGCGCCAGCGTGCCGTCATCATTATAAGGTGAAGCGAGAGGGTTGAAACTTTTTAATCCATACCCGTCGAATACGTCACTCCAGCCTGCATCCTGTAAGGAATGGCTGTACACCGTCACCGTACCAAGCTTGATACCCTTTGTCACATTGGTTTCCGCGTTGATGCGCATGGAATAGCGGGTGTAGTCCTGGTCACGCACCACGCCGAGGTTATGATAATAGTCTCCCGACAGGAGGAAGCGGGTCTTGTCGGTACCTCCCTTTACAGTCAGCTGATGGTCGCGCACACTGCCTGTCCGGAGGCCAAAGGCAAGCCAGTCCGTGCTTTTCAGTTTGGAAGGGTTCCAGACGCCGCCGGCCCAGGCGTTCTCCATATTCTTGTACATATAGGGTGTGGCCACCAGTTGATCGTTCTTGAAGTCCAGGTCTTTATTGGGAGTGGGATCATACGTAGTCCCCCCCAGGGAATTGCGCTGCGCTTCCCGGGAGTATTCCACAAAGTCAGCGGCGTTCATCAGTTTGGGCAAGGGCCGGTTTTTCAGGAGCCCCTCATATCCGTTGTATTCAAGGCTTGTCTTACCCTGAACGCCTTTCTTGGTGGTAATGATGATGACCCCGTTAGCGCCCCTGTTGCCGTATATGGCGGTGGCGGACGCATCCTTCAACACATCGATGGATTCGATGTCATTAGGGTTCAGCTGGTCGATGGCGTCCACCGTAGGTACGCCGTCAAGTACATACAGCGGTTCATTAGAAGCATTGATGCTCCGATTGCCCCTGATCCTCACCTGGGAGGTAAAGCCCGGTTTCCAGGTCTGCGTTTGCACCATGACGCCCGCTACACGGCCCTGAAGCGCCTGGGTGACGTTTGTCACGGCGATCTCGCTGATCTTGTCCGATCTTACAGAGCCGATGCTGCCCGTAATGTCTTTTTTAAGCAGGGACCCATATCCGATGACCACCACCTGGTTGAGATCGGATGCTGTCTGTCGCATCCGGACGATGACGGAATTATTTACATTGGGTTTGATCTCGAAATGTTTAAGCACGTAATCCTCATACCCCACACTGGAAAAGACAAGATCGTACTTCCCGCCTACACGAAGACCCGTTGCGGTAAATACCCCTTTCTCATTGGTGGTAAGACTGTGTTTTTCCTTCGAGCCGGCAGCGGTCACCGTAATGGTTACACCCGCCAGCGCATCTCCTTTTTCCGAAGTGACGATGCCGGAGAGCAGCGTCTTCTGCTGGGCCGTAGCCGGCAGGGCAATGGACAATAAGATCCCGTATAGCCACCGGCGGACGGTGGATAGTCTGCGTGTTAGCATAAATTTTTTTTAATAATTGATATCCGGAAAACGGGTCCCCCAAAAAGTATAACCCGTTTTCCGGAAAGGCTTAATGATTGTCCTTCGGACAACGAACCTTTGGTTCGTTAGGGGCGTGTAGCGGCAACCACAATCGTATCGTTCTTTTCCGTAAAGGATAGGTCGTTTAGCGCACCCAGCATGGAAAGTACGGATGGCAAAGTGTCGGACGGAAGGAATTTTCCCGTCACCAGCACCTTATTGAACCCGTCGCCTTTTAGCTTAAATACGACTCCGTATCTGCGGCCAATGGCGTTTAGCACTGTCGTCAGCGGTTGCTGGTTAAATTCAAGGATAGAGGTATGGGAGGAGGTAGTCCTGACGGCAGAGGATGGTTTCCTGGCAGGATTGGCAGCCACGTGGCCGGCGCTGTCGTCATAGGTCGTCACGGCAAATTGTCCCTTGCTCCGGCGGAGCAGCAGTTGCTGACCCGGCAACAGATAAACGTCTTTCATGGCCAGGGCCTGATCCGAAGGCTGAACCACTACTTTTCCTTCCATCAACCGGACCTGTACACTATCCGGCGATAAAGTGCTTACCATAAATCGGGTACCCAATGCCGTTGTACGTACCCCGCCGGCATGGACTGTAAAAGGCCGGGCCCGGTCGGCCGCCACGCTGAAAACAGCCTTTCCGGAAAGAAAAATATTCCTATGACTGGGTTCGAATGCTGTATTGTACCGGACCACGCTCTTTGGCGACAGCTCGACAGTGGAGCCGTCGGACAGGGACAAAAAGATATTGTGATCGCTGTTGTTGTCGCGCAAGGTCATACCCATGGGGCCTGCTGTCGGTGTCGTACTTGCAACATCCTTGTACGAAGACTTCTGATGCCACCACAACCCGCCGGCCAGCAGGATCAGCATGGCAGCGGCAGACCATCTGAACCAGGTTGTTTGTAATAAGGGTACTGTTGCCTGCTTGCTGATAACGGCGTTCTCCTGTTTGTCTGCAATAGCATTTTCCCGCTCACGGCGGGCACGGGCCTCGATCTCCGCATGCAGGGTCCTGAGCAGTCGTTCCGACGCCTCCGGCGGCAACGACTTTTTCCCCGACAACACTTCATGCGTAAATTCCTTTTCCAGGCTTCTGCGTCTTTGTCTTTCTTTTGGCTGCTTCATTGTTTCCGGGAGTAAATACCCTGTACCGGGAAAAAGGGGATGCCGGGGAATGTTACCGAATTGTTACGAAATTTCAGTTGAAAGACGAGCCTTATTTATTGCAGGAACACCAGCAGCAGAGGAGTTAGACCAAGGCTGGCTTCTGCGTAATGGGAGAAAATATAGTCTTTGATCTGGCGGTTAGCCTGTTTGAGATAGTCTTTTACGCTGCCGGGGGAAAGGTCGAGCATACGGGCCACTTCGTCACAGGACCTGCCTTCATAACGGCAGAGCTTGAACACTTGTTTTTTTCGCTCGGGGAGGTGGTTCACGGCGTCTTCGATCATGGAGACACGCAAACTATACAGATCTTCGCTGGTGACATCTTCCTGGACTTCATAAAGCGTGTCGTCGGAAAGATGCACAGCATTTTCCCTGCTCTTCTTTTTCAGGTATTTAAGAGACTTGTTATAACTGGTGACGAACAGCCAGCCGGCAACCCTGGCGGTGTCGAGTTTGTGCCGGCGCTCCCATAAGGCAAGGAATACTTCCTGAAGAATATCCTCCGCCGCTTCTTTCTGTCCGATGAGCTTGTATATATTGCTATAAACAGCGTGATGATACTGGTGATACAGCGTATCGAATACAGAAAGTTCTGCGGGGTCGACAGCTGTCAGTAGGGACGGGGCATAAGCAGTTTCTTTCATGCACATACGGTTTTCTGCGGGCAAAACTACCGATGCAGGAAAGATCAGAGATATTATAAAATTGTTATTTCAGCACTTCCCGGGCGATCACCAGCTTTTGGATCTCGGAAGTACCTTCCCCGATGGTACAGAGCTTGCTGTCACGATAGAATTTTTCCACGGGGAAATCCTTTGTATATCCATAGCCGCCAAAGATCTGGACAGCTTCCGTAGCGGTGCGGACGGCCACTTCACTGGCATAATACTTTGCCATGGCGGCTTCCTTGGTCATGGGCAAATGTTTATTCTTCCTGTCGGCAGCCTGGAATGTCAATAGCTCCGCGGCGGCGATCTCCGTTGCCATATCGGCAAGTTTAAAAGAGATGCCCTGAAAGTTGGAAATGGGCTGATCAAATTGATGTCTTTCTTTGGAATATTGTAAGGCGGCATCCAGCGCACCTTTGGCGATGCCCAGCGACAATGCGGCAATGGAGATACGGCCTCCGTCCAAAACCTTCAGGGCCTGTTTAAAACCCTCCCCTACGTTACCCAGCCGGTGGGCGTCGGAGATCCGGCAATTATCAAAGATCATTTCAGCCGTCTCGCTGGCGCGCATACCCAGCTTATTTTCTTTTTTGCCTCCGCTGAATCCTTTTGTACCTCTTTCTACGACAAAGGCGGTGGCATTGTCCTTTGTCCTGGGCTCTCCCGTCCTCGCTATTACTACGGCGATGTCGCCGCTGCGCCCATGGGTTATCCAGCATTTGGTGCCGTTGATCACCCAGTCATTTCCATCCTTCACAGCGACACAACGCATATTACCCGCATCGCTGCCCGTACCTGCTTCAGTAAGTCCCCAGGCGCCCAATGCCTGGCCGGAGGCCAGGGCCGGGAGATATTTCTTTTTCTGCTCTTCATTTGCAAAGGCGAGGATGTGACCGGTACAGAGAGAATTATGAGCCGCCAGGCTCAGACCGATGGACCCGCAAACCCTGGCGATCTCCTGTATGATGGTAACATATTCAAGGTAAGAAAGTCCCGATCCGCCATATTCTTCCGGCACCAGTACCCCCATCATACCCAATTCCCCCAGCTTTGTAAATAGCTCACGGGGAAACTCCTGCTTTTCGTCCCATTCCATGACATGGGGTCTGATATACTGTGCTGCAAAATCCCGGGCCGTATGGGCCACCTGCTGAGTGATCTCTTCTGTTGAAAATTCCATGTAATCTCTATTTTTTCAAAGGACTGTTCCTTATTTAATGTCTGTCCTTCGGACGACGAACCTCTGGTCCGTCCTAGAAAGAACCAGGCAACAACCGGAGGGCTATTGCCTGGTAACACTTTGGCAAACAATCATTATTAAAACGCAATACCTTGGCAGGTATTATTATGTGCAAGTTAAATAAAAAATTTGATAAATACTAACAATCGTTAGTTTCGTATAAATCCCGCGATCACAAAAAAAAGAGTCAGTAATATATTACTGACTCTCAACCAGATACGGATCACGCCCCCGTCAATAATAGTACCGGTAAGGCCTTGGACGGGCTGGTCGATAGTTCCTGTGATACACCTGTTCAGGCAATACTTGCCCGAGTCCTATGATCAGGCCTGCACTCAGGCTGAATTGGTAAATGCTGGAATAACCGTTGATATTGGACCCTACGCCATAATTGCTAAAGTAAAAGCCCCCTCCGGCCCCATCCACAGGAGAAAGGAGCTGCGCTTTTAACTGAAGCCCTACCCGGGGAGATACATAGACGTTCGTCCCCAGTTGAACTCCCATAGCAAATTTTGTGTCATTGGAATAGTTATTGGACGGATCGGTCCCAGGGGTAAGCACTGCGGCGCCAAGAAATGCGCCGATAAAAGGCCGGACGGTAGAATTAGGAATATTAAAGGATTCGACTCCGCCCAGCATAAAATAATCCAGCGTAAGATCCCCACCTGCCACTTTGTCCCCGCCATAGCCATATTGGTAAAGACCGGATTGCGTATTCATACGGCTATACAGCAGTTCGAGTCCAAAACTCCGGTTGAGATTGAATTTCAACGATCCGCCAAAATTAAGCCCGCCGTTGATCCGGCCATAAGTGTCATAAAAGTCAGTACGGCTCGCAAAAGTATATCCGGCTGTAGGGATCAGTTCCACCTGTGTCTGAGCAAAAGAGTGCATTGCCAGCAATACGGCCAGCGGCAGGAGGATAAGAATTTTCCTCATAACATTAAACATTTACGTACAACATAGACGGCCGGCAAAGTCAAAAGTTTAAAGCAATAGACGATTTACTCCGGTCAACGATTGTTAAACAATTGCAAATTGAGAAGGCCCCCTTTTGCCGCAAATACCCCCGCTCGTCCCTGAAAACTCCATACGCCGACATGGTCCTCCCCGATAAAACCGTTTTTGAAAAAAATATTAGTCTATAAATTTGGTAGACTAATAATCAGCTCGTACTTTTATGGCCTCGTATTTGCAAGGTATCTCACGCAGATCGGGGCTAAGGGTCGCGTGGCCGAGAGGCAAGGCACGGGTCTGCAAAACCTTCCACGGCGGTTCGAGTCCGCCCACGACCTCAGATTATTAAGTCTTTCATATGGCAAGCAATCGTTAGACGGCCTTCTGTTTCTACAGAGGGCCTTTTTCTTTCTTCCAAAAGTGTTTAGGAAATTCAAATGGCGACCACCAGCCCATCATATGCCAGCTCCATCCCACCGGGCAGACCATGGTTCACCTCCGTGTGAAAACCCAGTTGATGGCTGATATGCGTGAAATAAGCCCGGGGCACTCCTAACTCCTTCACCAGGTCGATGGCTTCCTGTAAGGTATAGTGCGAGATATGTTTCTCGTGACGCAACGCATTGAGCACAATGATCTCGCTGCCCCTGATCTTTTCCTTTTCTTCCTCATCGATGCGGTTGGCATCCGTGATATAAGTGAAATTCCCAAAGCGAAAACCCAGCACAGGCATTTTCAGGTGCCATACAAGTATGGGGCGAACACCAATGTCACCGACCATAAAGGGATCTATATCTATCCTGTTGAGCCGGATGTCTGGTATCCCCGGGTACCTCATTTCGGCAAAGACATAAGGGAATTCGCGGACAATGGTTTCCTGCGTCATTTCATTGGCATAGACATCCATGGGCCGCTGCTGAAAATAATTATATGCCCGCACGTCATCGAGTCCCGCCAGGTGATCTTTATGCGGATGAGTAAAGACGACGCCATCCAGTGTCCGTACATTTGCCCGGAGCATTTGGTACCTGAAATCAGGTGTGGTATCTACTACAAGGGTAGTGGTGGAAGATTGAACGAGGATACTGCTGCGGAGCCGCTTGTCCTTCTTGTCCGTAGACGCGCATATGGCGCAGGGACAGGCGATCATAGGTACTCCGGTGCTGGTGCCTGTGCCCAGAAAAGTGATCTTTAAGGATGGATAACTCACTGGCTAAAGGTAAGTCTAAACTTCCTAATTATCGCGCCTCAGGGATCCTCAACAAATTTAACCCTTCGGCGCGAAATCTTTTATGTCGGACCTTTGGTCAACGGACCTGTGGTCCGTTTTATTCGACGGAATGATGCATGGAGAGGACTTCTTCATATATCTTTCTGACTTCGGGGGTCAGGTCCTCAGGTGTGATCTTCAATTGAGGGATAATATCGACCAGGGTATTGATACGGCCTTCCAATTGGAGGAATTTGTTCAGTACCACCACCTTTTTCTGCTCCAGTATACAATATCCGCTCTGGAAGTTGCCTCTTTCATAGCGAACGATGTATTCAGCCTCATCCAGCACTCTTTCGATCTTATCTAATGTGGTTTGAGTATACTTCATTCGGAATTAACGTCTTTTTCAATGGTCGAATGCAGTCGCGTTCGCTCGTGCCATTTCAACCGTAAAGGTAATAAATACTGGTCCCACCTGTCAATTGGCCAATTCGATTTTATCCACACCACCACCACCGGATGTGCAAAAAAATCTGCCCCATCCCGGATAATCAGGTGGCCTTGCTGGTCATACGGATCACCGGAATGATCATTTCCTCCAGGCTTACGCCTCCGTGCTGAAAAGTGTTGCGGTAATAATTCACATAGTAATTGTAGTTATTGGGATAACACAGGAATCCGTCCCCACGGGCGAAAATAAAGGAAGAATTCACCGTAGGCACAGGCAGTCCAGCTTCCTTGGGGTCCCGGAATGCCAACACCTCCTTGGCTTCGTAGTTAAGGTTGCGTCCGTGTTTATAACGGAGATTGGTAGTCGTCTGTTTATCGCCGATGACCTTATACGGAGTCTTCACCCGGACGCTGCCATGATCAGTGGCAAGAATGAGATTGATCTTTTTATCGGCTATCTTTTTCAGCGCCTGGTGCAGGGGCGAGTGTTCAAACCAGCTGGCCGTGATGCTGCGATAGCTGATCTCGTCGCTGGCCAGCTCTTTCAACACCTCCATTTCCGTGCGCGCATGGCTCAGCATGTCCACAAAATTATAGACGATGATGTTGAGATCATTATTCAGAAGGTTATGGATATTGTTTACCAGGTCCTGTCCCGCCTGATAGTTCAATACCTTGGTATAGGAAAATTTCAGATTGTCTTTCTTCAGCCGCTTTAACTGGGCGCGGAAGAAATCCTCCTCGAATAAATTCTTCCCTCCTTCTTCGTCGTCATTCTTCCATTGGTTGGGAAATTGCTTCTCGATGTCGATGGGCATCAGTCCCGCAAAAATGGCATTACGGCTGTATTGCGTAGCCGTGGGAAGGATGCTGTAAAAACTATCCTCTTCCGCTATGCGAAAATTTTCCGAAAAAATGGGTTGTATGGCCTTCCACTGGTCGATACGCAGGTTGTCCAGCAGGATAAAGAAAGTAGGGGTGCCTTTCTCTACATGCGGCAGCACTTTGAAGCGAAAGAGCGAATGGGACATAATGGGTCCTTCTTCCGCCCGGGGGTTGACCCAGCGTGCATAATTCTTTGATATGAACTTAAAGAATTCTGTGTTGGCCTCCTGCTTTTGGGTCTGCAGTACTTCCCGCATTTCCGGGCTGTCCGATTTCTCCATTTCCAGTTCCCAGTAAACCAGCTTTTTATAGATATCCATCCACTCGTTGTAATCCGGGTTACTGTTGAGGGCCATAAAGAGGCTGCGAAATTCCTGCTGATAGGCAGTGGTCGTTTTTTCCGCCACCAGCCGCTTGTTATCAATGATCTTCTTCAGACTGAGCAGCACCTGGTTAGGATTCACCGGCTTGATCAGATAGTCCGTGATCTGGCTGCCGATGGCTTCATCCATCAGGTTCTCCGTCTCATTCTTCGTGATCAGCACGACGGGTATCTGCTGGTTGACCTCCTTGATCTTGGCCAGGGTTTCCAGTCCCGTAATACCGGGCATCGTCTCATCCAGGAGGACTACGTCGATCGGATGGTCTTTTACAAAATCGATGGCATCAAAGCCATTGGTCATTTCCTTTACCTCATAGCCCTTGTTCTCCAGGAAGAGGATTTGTGAGTGCAAACTTTCTATTTCATCGTCGACCCAGAGGATTTTACCAAGAGACATGCTTCTTATTTTGATAAATTTATATTATCCGCCCCGTATTTGTAGCTTTGAAGATTGTTTAAGATCGTTTTAACAAAACTCAAACAAGAATGGCCCAAATGCCCCGCAAGATCATCAACGATCCTGTATATGGCTTTATTACATTAGATCATCCGTTGTTGCTGGATATCATTGCGCATCCCTATTATCAGCGATTGCGCCGTATCAACCAGATGGCTTTTGCCCACCTGGTCTATCCCGGGGCCGTACACACCCGTCTGCATCACTCTTTAGGCGCTTATCACCTGATGTGCAATGCCCTGGACGAGCTTCGGCGAAAAGGCGTCCCCATCCTCCCTGAAGAGGACCTGGGAGCCAAGATCGCCATTTTACTACATGACATCGGACATGGACCATTTTCCCATGCTTTGGAAAATGTCCTGATACGGGACTTGCATCACGAGCAGATATCCATCCTTATTATGCAAGTATTGAACCAGGAATTTGACGGACAGTTGGAGATCGCCCTCCGTATCTTTACCAATGACCATCCCAAGCGTTATTTACACCAGCTTGTTTCGGGTCAGCTGGACACGGACAGGATGGACTATCTCACCCGGGACAGCTTTTTTACGGGCGTTTCAGAGGGTGTCATCGGGTATGATCGTATCCTGAAAATGCTTGTCGTCCACCAGGGCGAGCTGATGGTGGAAGAAAAGGCTATCTATTCCATCGAAAAATTTCTTGTCTCCCGCCGCCTGATGTACTGGCAGGTCTACCTTCATAAAACGGTGCTTAGCGCCGAAAAAATGCTCGTCCGGATAATGGAAAGAGCAGGGGAATTGTTGGCAAAAGGTTTGCTGATAAACTCATGTTCCCCCATCCTGGACCTCTTTCTCAGGGACGGGGGCGGCAGCGGCCTCATCACAAAGAACCTGGAGAAATTCTGCCTGCTGGACGATTACGACGTTACGACGACCATCAAACAATGGATGTTCCACCCGGATAAGGTTTTATCCCTGCTTTGCCGGTGTCTCATCGACAGGAGGCTGTTAAAAGTTCGATTGCAGGCAACCCCCTTTAGCGAGGAGAACGTAACGTCAATGAGACAACAGGTCAGCCGGCAGGAATCCATTACCATGGAAGAGGCACGATATCTTGTCTTTACGGGTCAGGCGGTAAGTACGACTTATGATCCTTCCGAAGAAAAGATCAACATCCTCTTCAAGAATGGAGAAGTAAGAGATATCTCACAGGTGGACAATGCATTAATTCAGCAAACGCTGGCAAGCCCCGTGAAAAAATTTTATATTTGCCATTTAAACACCGTCCAAACACCATGACTTTTTCCGCCGCACAAATAGCGATGCTCATCAACGGCCAGGTCGAAGGAGATCCCAACGCCTCGGTCAGTTCATTCGGAAGGATCGAAGAAGCCGTAAAAGGGCAGCTGGCCTTCCTTGCCAACCCAAAGTACGAAGAGCATCTTTATACAACAGCGGCTTCTGTCATCATCGTGGGTGAAACGCAGGAACTAAAACAACCCATCGAAGCCACCCTGATCCGGGTGCCGGATGCCTACAGCGCTTTTGCCGTGCTATTGTCCAAATATCAGGAAATAGAAGCGCAACAGCTCACCGGCATCCAGGAACCTTCCTATATTTCAAAGACCGCCAAACTCGGACAAAAGTGTTTCGTCGGGGCCTTTGCTTATCTGGGAGAAGGCGTAGTCGTCGGCGACAATGTCAAGATCCACCCCCATGTTTACCTTGGTAACAATGTCAGGGTCGCGGACAATACCATTCTTCATGCCGGCGTAAAGATCTACCATGATTGCTCGATAGGGTCGCATGTGACGATCCATGCGGGCTCCGTCATCGGTGGCGATGGGTTCGGTTTTGCACCCCAGTCGGACGGCAGCTTTAAAAAAGTCCCCCAGATAGGCAATGTGGTGGTGGAAGATTATGTCGAGATAGGCGCCAATGTCACCATCGACCGGGCTACCATCGGCTCGACCATCATCAGGATGGGCGCGAAGCTGGATAACCTGATACAGATAGCCCACAACGTGGAAGTGGGGCATCACACCGTCATCGCCGCCCAGGCCGGCATCAGCGGCAGCACCAAGATCGGCAACCAGGTGATGATCGGCGGTCAGGCAGGTATCGTAGGCCACCTGCAAATTGCCGACGGAGCCAGGATCAATGCCCAAAGCGGGGTCACCAAATCCATAAAAACGCCCGGTGGGGCCGTCACAGGCACTCCGGCCTTCGACTATACCAGCGCCCTGCGCAGCCAGGCCCTCAGCCGCAATCTCCCCGAACTGGAAAAAAGACTAAAAGAGCTGGAAGAGCTGGTCAGACAATTGTTGGCGGAAAAGGTGTAATAGACTATCTTGGAGCTAACAACTCTAATAGTTTACATCTATGCCGAATACCGATAAGTTCCTCCAGACCATAAAAGACGGTTATACCTTCAAAGGCGATTCCATTCCAATGGGTGTAGGCATGCTGGACGGCCATGCCGTACCCGGTGCAAGCGTTTTCCTACCCCTCCGGACGATGAACCGCCATGGATTGATTGCCGGAGCCACCGGCACCGGTAAAACAAAGACCTTGCAGATGATCAGCGAGGCGCTAAGCGATGCCAGCGTCCCCGTCCTGCTGATGGATATAAAAGGCGATCTCAGCGGACTGGCGGCAACCGGCTCCCCCAACGACAAGGTAACAGAACGTTATAAGCTCATCGGCACGGACTATAAGCCGGCCGCTTATCCGGTGGAGTTCCTTTCTTTAAGCAAGGAAAAAGGCGTTCACCTCAGGGCAACAGTCAGCGAGTTCGGCCCTGTCCTGCTCTCCCGGATCCTGGGGCTCAACGATACCCAGGAAAGTGTCGTCGCCCTCATGTTTAAGTTTTGTGACGACAACAAGCTCCCTCTGCTGGACTTGAAAGATTTTATAAAAGTCCTGCAATACGTCAGCAATGAAGGCAAGGCAGAGATAGAAAAGACCTACGGTAAGATCGCCACCACCTCCACAGGCACCATCCTGCGAAAAGTGGTCGAGCTCCAGCAACAGGGGGCCGATCCCTTTTTTGGAGAAAAAAGCTTTGAAGTGGACGATCTCATGCGCATCAGTGACGATGGCAGAGGAATGATCAATATCCTCAGGGTTACGGATCTCCAGGACAGACCAAAATTATTCTCCACCTTTATGTTGCAGATGCTGGCGGAGCTCTACGCCGTATGTCCCGAAGAAGGCGATCCTGATAAACCCAAGCTGGTGCTGTTCATCGACGAGGCGCACCTTGTCTTCCAGGAAGCCGGGGACGCACTGCTCCAGCAAATACTCACCATCATCAAGCTCATCCGCAGCAAAGGCGTAGGCGTCTTTTTCTGTACACAGAACCCCACCGATGTCCCTGCCGGCGTCCTTTCTCAATTAGGTCTGAAAGTACAGCATGCACTCCGGGCCTTTACCGCAGCAGACCGCAAAGCGATCAAGCAGGCTGCTGAAAACTACCCCGAATCTGAGTTTTACAAGACGGAGGACCTTATCACACAACTTGGCATCGGAGAAGCTTTTGTAACTCTGCTAAATGAAAAAGGCATCCCCACACCGCTGGTCCATTGCCTGCTCTGCTCTCCCCGCAGCCGTATGGATATCCTCACGCCCGCCGAGATCGATGCCGTCACGGGCAAGTCGAAGCTCGTGGCCAAATACAGTGAAACCATCGATAGCGAAAGCGCTTATGAGATCCTCACCGCCAAGTTGGAAGATGCGGCAAAAAAAGACGGTGGCGATACAGGTGGTGACACGGGTGGTAAAAAATCCGCCAAGCCGGAGAAAAGCACCCTTGAGCGGCTGTTGGACAGCTCTGCGGCCCGCCAGGTAGGACGAACGGCCGCCAGCGTCATTACCCGCAGTCTCCTGGGGGCGCTTGGATTGGGCGGACGCAGCAAGAAGAACAGCCTGTTTTGACGTCGTAGCTGCTTACCGGTCCTGTCCCTCTTCTATCCGGCCTTCCTCCCGGCCCGCCGGCAATTGTCGCAGATCCCGCAATCTTTTGCAGCCTTATCGCCAAAGTAATTTGCGAGGCTTCGGCTTCTGCATTCCGTGGATAGTTCCATATACCGTATAACGGTCTGGATACGGGCCGTATATTGCTCTTTTCTCAGCCGGTGGCCTACCGGGTCGATATACAGGTCTTCCGCTGCCGGCCGGCCCCTGGCAAGATACAATTGCGGCGTATCTTTTTGCGGCGTATACTCGATGATATGATACGCCTGTAATTGCGCCAGTTCTTTTGTTACTTCCGGTACATCTTTTCCTATAAGATAGGCCAGTTGCTTCTCCCGGATAGACGTAGGCCTGTCAAATACTCCTTCATAATTACGGAGCAAGGCATGGATCAGGGGCTGCAGCGCCGGGTGATCATGCTCAAAGTCGTACAGCGCTTGCTTGGCCGTGGTAAACCGCGCCAATGAAGGCAAAAAGACCTGCTGCTGGAAGTTCATCAGCCCTTCCTGTTCCAACGTCTTTATTACATTCAATACAATAGAGGTATCTATGGAAAAAACATCTGTAAATCTCCCGAGATCAAAATCATAATAACCGCCTTCTCCGGCGCCCACCGGCAATTGCAGATAATTCATCAGTTGCTGGTACACCGGTCGTATCTTTTCCATCGACGGAAAACGGACGTCTGGCAGCATCTTCAGTCTGTCGCGATCCTGCTTGTCGCAGAGCAGGATGGCATACGCTTTTTCCCCGTCCCGGCCGGCCCGGCCGGCTTCCTGGTAATAGTTCTCCACCGACTCCGGTGGATGGAAATGGATCACCGTCCGGACAGACGCCTTATCGATGCCCATTCCGAAAGCATTGGTACTAACAATGACCCGTAGCCTGTCTTTGATCCATGCGTCCTGTATGGTCCCCCGCTCTTCCCTTGAAAGACCTGCATGATAGGCCCCGGCAGGAATGCTCAGACGGGTAAGCTGTTCCGTAATCTCCCGGGTTGTCCGGCGGGTATTACAATAGATAATGCTGCTGCCGGGTACTTTTTGCAGGATATCGGCGGCTTTTCCGATTTTCCCTTCCGTAAAAAAGTAGCTGTAAGAGAGATTGGGGCGGGTGAAAGGCCCTCTGAAGACGGCAGGCTCCCGTAGTTGCAGCTTGTCCTTGATATCCTCCAGCACTTCCGGGGTGGCCGAGGCCGTCAGCGCCAGCATAGGCGCCGACAGATGCTCCCGCAGAGCGGCTATGCGCAGATAGGGCGGACGGAAATCATAGCCCCATTGGGATACACAATGCGCTTCGTCCACGGCAATGAGGTTGACGGGTAAGGAAGGGAGGTACTCCAGAAAAAGTGCCGTCTCCAGTCTCTCGGGTGAGACATAGAGGAACTTACAATTGCTGTCGATGGCCAGCCGGAGGGTATTATCGACCTCTTTCCGCCCCATCCCCGCATAAAGAGCAAAAGCCGTGATATGCTTACGACGCAGACGGTCGGTCTGATCCTTCATAAGGGAGATAAGGGGGCTGACCACCAGGCAGAGTCCGGGCGCTGCCATGGCAGGCACCTGGAAACAAAGCGATTTCCCCCCGCCTGTAGGTAAAAGGGCTAATGTATCTTTCCCCGATAATACGCTTCGTATGATGTCTTCCTGTAAGGGCCGGAAGACCTCGTAATTCCAGTATTGTTTTAATATCGTCAACGGGGATGCGCCCATAGTTACACCCGAAACTACTCCACTTTTTTCACAAATAAGCGCAGGGAATTAAGCGCGAGCACAACATCGCTGAATCCCATCACCAGGGCGGCCACCGTAGGGGTAAGTAACCCTAATGCCGCCACCGGGATGGCGACGATATTATAAAACAAAGCCCAAAAAAGGTTTTGCCGGATAGTGATAAAAGTATATCGGCCCAGCTCCAGGGCGGCAGGAAGGCGCCGGAGGCCGTGCCCCATCAACACCACATCCGCCGTCTGCAAGGCAAGCTGGGAGGCCTCGCTCATCGAGATGCCGACAGTAGCCCTGGCCAGGGCAGGGGCGTCATTGATCCCATCCCCCACCAGGGCGGCAGGCGCTTCCGCGCTCAGCCTTGTGATCACATCCAGCTTCTGTTCCGGCGTCTGTTCTGCAAAAACTGCATCGATCCGGAGGGATGCAGCCAGCCGGGCGCACCTGTCCTGTTTGTCGCCGCTGAGCAGCACGGTCCGCAGTCCCCGGTCCCGCAGCCATTTCACGACAGCCCCAGCCTCCTGCCGAACCTCGTCCTCGACATCTATCCATCCCAGGAGCTGACCGTTGCGGACGATATAAACGTTGTGATGATCCTCGGTGGTGAGCCCCCCGGCGATCTTATAAGACCCGGCCATGTATACATCCCCCGTCCTTGTCTCCCCACGCATTCCTATCCCCCTGATCTCTTCTATTTTATGCCATCGCAAATCGCCTTTCTGACGCCACTCGCGGGCGATGGAACGGGCAATGGGGTGGTGGGAATACTTTTCCAGCGAGAACACGATCCTCTTGAACTCCCCCTCATCGACCCCAAGCTCCCCAATACGTACAATAGTAAATGCTCCCGTGGTCAATGTACCCGTCTTATCAAACACCACCTGCCGGATATTATTAAAAGATTCCAGCCCGGCAGCGCGTCGAAAAAGGATACCCTTGCGGGCGGCACGGCCTAATCCAACGGCGATGGCGGTAGGGGTGGCCAGCCCCATGGCACAGGGACAGGCGATCACCAACACGGCAATGGCCCGCATCAAGGCGGGGGTTAAATCACGCAGAAAAATAAAATTCACCCCCCACGTGACCACCGCCAGTCCCAGCACCACTGGGACAAAGACCGCGCTGATCTTATCGGCCAGTTCCCGGATAGGGGGTTTTTCCTGTTGTGCCTGCCGCACCATCCGAACGATGCCCGCCAGTACTGAATCTCCGGGATCCACCGTCACCTGACCCCTCACGGCGCCGGATACCAGAAGGCTGCCGCCCACCAGGAGATCTTTGGGCTTTTTCTCGACAGGGATACTTTCCCCTGTCAGGATCGATTCATCTACACTGGCCTCTCCCCAAAGGACCTTTACATCCGCAGGGACCCTTTCGCCGCTGCGTACCAGGATCAGGTCGCCGCTGCGCAGCTGGCTGGCCTCCACAGGGAACACCATTTCCTGCTGCTGGTCGTCATAAGCCACCATACTCGCCATCACCTTTTCAGCAAGGACAAGTTTATCCAATGCCCTTTGTGTGCTGTGTACGGAAATATCCTCCAGATAATATCCCAGAAAAACGAAAGTGATGATGCCGGCAGCCGTTTCATAAAAAAGATAGGCCGGTCCCCATCCCAACAGGGTGCCGGACAAGCTATATACAAAAGCAGCCGTAGCGCCCACTGCGATCAGCACATTCATATTGGGGCGGCCTTTGCGAAGGCTTTTAAGCGCGCTGCGCCCAAAAAAATGCATCCCGGTGATATAGACAGGCAGACAGAGGGTCAGCTGTACCCAGGGATCCCCCAGCCATTGGGAACCCACGCCCATCTCATGCAAAAAAAGTATTGCCGTAAAAGGCAGACAGATGATCGAATAACGAAGATGCTTGTTCTTTAACCCTTTGGTCATACCGCAAACTAAGTTAATTTTACAGCATGGAGATCTGTTTTCATTTGCAGGATATCCTGCCGGCGGCTAAAAGGTTCTGGCAGGAATGGCCCCTGCAAAAGGTCTTTGCCTTCCACGGAGCCATGGGGGCCGGCAAGACCACCTTTATCCACGCACTATGTTCCGTCAAAGGGGTCACCGATACGGTAGGCAGTCCTACTTTTTCCATTATCAATGAGTATGTATATCCGGAGGGGAAGATCTATCACATTGATCTCTACCGGCTGCGGGACGAAGAAGAAGCCCTCCGGGCAGGGGTGGAAGATGTTCTTTACAGTGGAGAGCTCTGTCTGGTGGAGTGGCCGGCACGGGCGCCTGGTATTTTTCCGCCGGCAACCGTCTCACTACAAATAGAGGCCATCGATCCCGAAACACGGAAAATTACGCAGGTTAACAGTACATGAGATGCCTGTGGCATCTCGGCCGAAGGCCCATTATTAGATTTTTGCAGAAGACGGGATAAATTGCAGAAAAACCCGTCTTCTGCACATTAACAGGGGCTTTAAATCCAATTTTAAATTGTAATTTGACGAGCACATGTCTCAGCAAAAACCAATAATCAGCACCTCCTTCAGTTACGAAACCTTGGAAGAAACCCTGGATGTGAAGCCGAAAGGCGTTCCCCTTCATATAGGCATACCAAAAGAGGTCGCCTTCCAGGAAAACCGCATAGCCCTCACACCGGACGCAGTTGGCGTATTGGTGAGCAACGGACATGAAGTCATCATCGAGCACAATGCCGGGGAAGCTTCCCATTACAGAGATAAGGATTATAGTGAGGCAGGCGCCAGGATCGTGTATGATAAGGCCGAGGTATTCAGGGCCCCCATCCTGGTAAAAAGCGCTCCCGTTATTGAAGAGGATTTACCGCTTCTTCAAATGAACCAGATCGTTATTTCCCCTATCCATCTTTCGGCCATGAAGGCGGACCTCCTGCAGAAGATGATGGACAAACGTATCACGGGTATTTCCTTTGAGAACCTCAAGGACGACAGCGGTACCTACCCCATCGTCCGAAGCATGAGCGAGATCGCGGGCAGCGCCGTCATGCTGGTAGCAGGCCAATATCTCAGCTCTGCCAACCATGGGAAAGGCGTACTGCTGGGCGGCATCTCGGGTATCCCCCCTACCAAGGTCATTATCCTTGGGGCAGGTATTGTCGGGGAGTTTGCCGCCCGGGCGGCACTTGCGCTGGGAGCTTCCGTAAAAGTATTCGACAACAGCGTTTACAGGCTAAAGCGTCTGCAGCACAACATAGGTCAGCGTATGTGGACCTCCGTGATAGAGCCCCGCATCCTGGCCAAACAGCTGAAGACCTGCGAGGTCGCCGTAGGCGCCCTCTCTTCCCAAACGGGACGGACACCTGTAGTGGTCACCGATGAAATGGTAAGTAATATGCGGCCGGGAAGCGTGATCATCGACGTCAGCATCGACAGAGGCGGCTGCTTTGAGACAAGCGAGATCACCACGCACGAACACCCTATCTTTATGAAATACGGGGTTATTCATTATTGTGTCCCCAACATCCCTTCCGGCTTTGCACGTACAGCGTCCCATGCCATCAGCAATGTACTCATGCCCCTGCTGCTGGAGGCGGGAGAAGAAGGAGGTTTTGAGAACCTGGTCTGGCATAAGATCCATCTGCGCAGCGGCATCTACCTTTTCAAAGGCGCCCTAACGAATTTCCACCTCAGCCAGCGATTTGACCTGAAATATACGGACCTGAACCTGCTGATCGCCAGTCAGCGGTGAGATCCTTACTTTTGACCATTAGTTGGTTTATACTCCATAATATTAATAATCTCCTCACAGAACTCATATTCCTGTCTGTCATTGGAACTGACGATCACCAGGCGGTCCTTGCAATGGCCGGCGATCAATCGCCTGTAGAGGGCGATCCCATCCATATCTAAATTCGTACAGGGCTCGTCCAGCAGCACCAGGGGCGTATTGGAGAAAACAGCCTGAGCCAGCCGGACACGTTGGCGCATGCCGGATGAATAGAATCGTATCTGCTTATCCGCGGCTGTCTGCAGCCCTACTTCGGCCAGGATCTCTTTCACCGTCCAGTTCGGGAAGAAAGGTTTAAAAGAGGCATGGAACTTTAAAAACTCACCAGCGGTCATTTCCTCAATGACATCCAGGTAAGGGGCGGCAATAGAAAGATACTGGTACACCTTGTCGGGCTCTATTGTCCGTCCATCGCCGGCATACGCTATTTTCCCTTCGCTGATGCCGATAGCGCCGGCAATAGCCTGTAATAGCGTCGATTTGCCTGACCCGTTGGCCCCTGTTATGGCGTAACTACGCCCTGCTATAAATTCGTAATGGAGATGACGAAAGATCCAGTCGCGATTGAAGCGTTTGCCGGCATCAGTCAGCGTAATCTTCATCCAAACTGCTTTTGCTATAGCGTTTAATGATCCCACGGCCGCTTTCGCGGATAAAGGCCACGATCTCATCCCTTTCATCGCTTGCCGGGAATTCTTCTTCCAGGAATTCCAGCGCCTGGCTGGTATTCATGCCTTTATTGTAGATCACCCTGTAGATATCCAGGATGTGGTTGATCTTGTCGATGGTAAAACCCCGGCGCTTGAGTCCTACGGAGTTGACACCCGAATAGCTCAGCGGCAGACGGGCAGCCTTGATATAAGGAGGAATATCCTTTCCAACGAGAGAACCGCCCCCTATAAAAACGTGATTACCGATCTTTACAAACTGGTGGATAGCGCACATACCACCCAAAATGACCCAGTCACCCATCGTGACGTGGCCGGCAACCTGGCTGTTATTACTGAGGATACAATTGTCTCCAATGATACAATCGTGTGCGATATGGCTGTAAGCCAGGATCATACAGTTCCTTCCCACCTTGGTGGTCCAGCGATCCCGGGTACCCCGGTGGATGGTGACAAACTCACGGATGGTGGTATTATCGCCTATTTCTACGGTCGTTTCCTCACCATCAAACTTAAGATCTTGAGGGTCAGCGGCTACGACGGCTCCAGGATAGATCCGGCAATTTTTTCCGATGCGGGCGCCCTCCATAATGGTAACATTGCTTCCGATCCAGGTACCTGCACCGATATGTACATTGTGATGGATCATGGTGAAAGGATCCACGCGCACGTCGGGCGCCAAACGGGCGTCCGGGTGAATAGAGGTATAAGCATGGATCAAATCAACAGATTGATTTTCTTTTACTTGGATCATTATTGGATCTTCCTTATGGTTTAGCGCCTTCTTATTCATAGGCATATTAAAAAAATGCTGAGCTATACCCAGCATTTCACAAAAATAAACTTATTTGACACATTTACCGTAAAATAAACTTCCGGTCAACTTCTCTTAACTTCTCTTTACCAACTGGGCCATCAGGTCGGCTTCCGTAGCTATTTTATTCCCGACAAAAACAGTACCCCGCATTTCGCAGATACCACGCCGGATAGGATTGATCAATTCCATCCTGAGGATCATCGTATCTCCCGGAACCACCTTCGCCTTGAATTTGCAATTGTCGATCTTCAGAAAGTAGGTATCGTATTGCCCTTCCGGCATACTGTTAATACACAGCAATCCGCCTGTCTGGGCAAGGGCTTCCACCTGCAGGACGCCGGGCATGACGGCATTGCCGGGAAAATGTCCCGCAAAAAAAGCCTCGTTGAAAGTGACATTCTTGATCCCTACAATATGCTTGTCGGTCAGCTCGATGATCTTATCCACCATCAAAAAGGGATAGCGGTGGGGAAGCGTCTTCTCTATCTGGTGGATATTAAAGACAGGCTCCTGGTTGGGGTCGTATACAGGCACGTTCTTTACATGCTTGTTCCTGCGGATATATTGCTTGATCTTTTTGGCAAACTCCACATTGGAAGAGTGGCCGGGACGATTGGCAATGATATGTCCTTTTATGGGATAGCCAATAAGGGCCAGGTCGCCTATCACATCCAGCAGTTTGTGACGTGCCGGTTCGTTGGGAAACCGGAGTTCCAGATTATTGAGGTATCCTTCGCTTTTGATCTCGATCTTCTCTCTCTTGAAGGCCTTGGCCAGCCGTGCCATTTCTTCAGGCGTCACGGGTTTGTCCACGACAACGATGGCGTTGTTGATATCGCCGCCCTTGATCAGGTTGTGTTCCAGCAGCATTTCCAGCTCATGGAGGAAACAAAAGGTACGGCAGGGGCTTATTTCCGCTTTGAATTCCCGCATGGTCTTCAGGCCGGCATGCTGGGTGCCCAGCACGGGGCTGTTGAAGTCGATGAGGGTCGTGACCTTATATTCCATGGCCGGCATCACCACCATTTCCACTCTCTTCTTCTCGTCGTAAAAAGGGATGTTCGTATCGATACTATACCAGGACTTCGCCGCATCCTGCTCCAAAACACCCGCTTTTTCAATGATCTCCACAAAGGGCTCGGAACTGCCATCGATGATGGGGATCTCGGGGCCATTGACCTCCACCAGGCAATTGTCCACGCCCATTCCCACCAGGGCCGCCAGAATGTGCTCCACCGTGCTGATCTTAGCGCCATTTTCCTCCAGGGTAGTACCCCGGGACGTGTCAGTCACCAGGTCGCAGTCGGCCTTAATCGTCGGCTGCCCCGGAAGGTCCACCCGTTGGAACTGATATCCAAAACCCGGGTTGGCGGGCTTCAGCGTCATATTTACCTGAATGCCTGTGTGAAGACCCGTTCCGGCAATATTTGCCACTTTAGCTAATGTATGCTGTTTATCGGGATTAAAATTTGCGTCCATACTGATACTTGGATTCTATTTGTAAGCTGGCAAATATAAGGAATCATAAGCATAAGAGAGGTAATCGCTTAGATCTCCTCTTCCCGTTCGAGCATCAGGATGGCGCTTTGCGGAACAATAAAGTATTTCTCTCCCTGATATTGTACTTCCGTGGCCCCGCTTAGCAAAAAAATGGCAATATCCCCTTCACGGGTCTGGAGTGGGATATATTTCACCTGATCTTCCTCCTGCTTCCATGGTTCGTCGTCTCCGGGCATCGGAATTGCATACCCGGGTCCGGTCTTGATGACATATCCCTGCTGTACTTTTTCTTTTTCCTGGACGCCAGGAGGAAGATAAAGGCCTGAATTCGTGCGCTCATTTCCCCGGGCGGGCTGGATCAGCACCCGGTCGCCAATTACTACGAGTTTCTTAAATTTATTATCCGGAGTCAAATGCATAAATACAAAATTAGAATGTGGCGATAAAAAATTGAGCAAAAAATAATTTTTTATCGCCAAACCATAAATATCTGTGCTTTCGGCCTTTGGGCCTCAAGCAATAATTGGGCACCGCCCAATTATTGAAAACCAATTATTAACAAAATATTAGCCCCTGTGGTTGGCAAAGGGCAAATGAATTAATTTTATTTGTAACCGGAACCGCTGGAAGCGGTTCGACCAGAACCGAAGGTTCCGACCGAGGAGGGGTGTGTCGAAGCAGCTCCGACGAAGGTTTCTGACATTAGCTATTTGCGGGAAAAAGGCTAAATTTCAGAATGCCATTTTCCCGCATAAACAAAAATAATAATCATGGAAGGAAAGAAACCCAAAATATTATTGTGTGAAGACGATCAGAACCTTGGCAGCGTACTGAAGAACTATCTGGAATTAAGCGATTTTGATGTAACCCTTGAACGTGACGGAAGATTGGGGTTGGCGGCTTTCCAGCGCGAACGTTTTGACCTCTGCCTCCTGGATATCATGATGCCTCATATGGATGGCTTTACCCTTGCTGAAGAGATCCGCGATGTGGATCCGGATATTCCCCTGTTCTTTCTCAGCGCCAAGACGATGAAGGAAGATATCATCCAGGGCTACAAGCTGGGGGCCGACGATTATATTACAAAGCCTTTTGACAGCGAAGTATTGCTCCTGAAGATCAAAGCGATCCTCAAACGTAATGACGACCTCAACAAAGAGTCGGATAATAAAGAGTTTGATCTGGGTTCCTATCATTTCAATCCCAAGCTGCGGGAACTGAGCCATAAAGGTCAGACACAGACCTTGTCACCCAAAGAGAACGAGCTGCTGAAAATGCTTGCAGAGCATATGAATGATCTGCTGCCCAGGGAACAGGCGCTCAAAAAGATCTGGGGCAGCGACACCTATTTCAATGGCCGCAGCATGGACGTGTATATCGCCAAGCTAAGAAAATATCTGAAGGACGATAGCCAGATAGAGATTGTGAATATACATGGCAATGGGTTCAGGCTCGTTGTACCAGCAAAAGCCTAAAACAAAGGCAATTCCCCCGGTCTGCCGGGGCCTTTCTTACCAAGGTGCTCGTAAGCTTTGGGAGTGGCCTCTCTGCCACGGGGGGTCCGCATAAGGAAACCTTCCTGTATCAGGAAGGGCTCATATACTTCCTCAAGCGTGCCCGTCTCTTCGCCTACGGCAGTAGCAATGGTGGTAATGCCTACGGGCCCCCCTTTGAATTTTTCAATGATCGTCGAAAGGATGCGGTTGTCCATCTCGTCCAGACCATGTTCATCTACATTGAGGGCTCTTAACGCATGCTGGGTAATACCCAGGTCGATGACCCCGTTACCCAACACCTGGGCGAAGTCGCGGACCCTTCTCAACAAGCCATTGGCAATACGGGGGGTGCCCCTGCTGCGACGGGATATCTCCCCTGCGGCATCCGAGGTGATCCTCGTATTGAGTATGCCTGAAGAGCGGAGGACTATCTGCTGCAACGTTTCTGCTGTATAATATTCCAGTCTGGATTTGATGCCAAATCGGGACAGCAGGGGCGCCGTCAAAAGACCGCTGCGGGTAGTGGCGCCCACCAGGGTAAAAGGATGGATCGTCAACTGGATACTGCGGGCATTAGGTCCCGAGTCGATCATGATGTCGATGCGGAAATCCTCCATCGCCGCATAAAGATATTCTTCTACCACCGTGCTCAGCCGGTGGATCTCGTCGATAAAAAGCACATCATTGGGCTCCAGGTTGGTCAGCAGCCCGGCCAGGTCGCCGGGCTTTTCGATGACTGGCCCGGAGGTTTCTTTTATATGCACACCCAGCTCATTAGCTACGATCCTGGATAAAGTAGTCTTTCCCAACCCGGGAGGACCGTGAAAGAGGATATGGTCCAGGGCTTCCCCCCGCATTTTTGCTGCCTTGATAAAGACCTTCAGGTTCTCTATCAACTGGGGCTGACCGGAAAATTCTTCGATGGCGCCAGGACGTATATTGTTCTCAAACTCCTTATCAGAAGGGCTCAAAGTATTCTTATCCTTGTTGAGATTGAGATTGGACATGGAACAAATATACCGCAAAACTTCCACCAGTGCTCAGGGCATACGCTGCCACAAAATATCGGCAAACATATTTTTTGAATCGTAGAATTCATGCATAGAGCTGAATCCTGATTGTCTTGCGAGGTAATAAGTCTCTTCCAAGGAATATTTTTGAGAGATCTCCATATAGATGGCTTCATTCTCCCTAAAAGAGATGACCGTCTCATCCCCGATGTGCACCTGTTGGGCGATACGGCTGACCAGATAGCTCCTGCAGGCGCCCGTACCGGGATCATAGACGGGATAATGTTCGAACTGACTGATGTCAAAGTCGGCATTCAGCTCGCGATTGATCCGCTTCAGCAGATTGAGGTTGAATGCCCGGGTGATACCTTGTTTATCGTTATAGGCATCGAGGATGGTCTTGGGATCCTTTTTTAGGTCGAACCCGATAAGCAGCAGGTCGCCCGGCCGCATCCGGTCGTGCAATTGCCGGCAGAAAAGTATGGCCTGCTGCATGGTCATATTGCCAATGTTAGCTCCCATAAAGAGGACGATCTTCCTCCTTTGGGAAATATGTTCTACATACTCCACCCTGTCCATATACTCCCCGTTCAGCCCCTGCAGTTGCAGACCAGGCAGACTGAGCGGCAGCTTTTCTTCCAGCCACTCGATGACATTGGAGGAAATGTCGATGGGGTAATAAGTAAAGGGGACCCTGGTCTTTAACAGCTCACGCAACAGGTGCCAGGATTTGGTGGCGTCACCGGGTCCCAGTTCCACCAGGTCGAACGGTTCGCCCTGAAAAAGAGCCGCCATCGCCGGAGACTGATGCTGCATGATCTCCATCTCACAGCGGGTGAGATAGTACTCGGGCATGGCCATTATCTGCTGGAAAAGCTTATCACCTGCTTCGTCGTAAAAATATTTTGATTGGAGATATTTCTGGGATGCCTGCAGGCCGCCTGTCACGTCCTGATAAAAGACGGAAGAACGGCGACCCGTGAGCTTTCTGGTGGAGGTGACAGAAAACATAGCTACAATTTTAGTTAGACCTTTTATTACAACTCAACCCCGCAGGTGGTTCATCTGGCAAGACGTATGCCAGTAAATTGCCATCTCAGGGGCGGATGAAAAAAATTCCGGTATGTCTTCCGGCTGTGATGGGCGGGAGTGGCTATAGAAGCTCCCCTCAGCACCATTTGACTTACCATGAATTTGCCGTTATATTCCCCGATGGCGCCTTCCGCCTTCTTAAATCCCGGGTAAGGAAGATAGGCGCTTTCCGTCCATTCCCATCTTCTCCCCCAACTAAATTTTTCGGAAGCGGCTTCCCATTCTCCTTCCGTGGGGAGGCGCATACCCTTCCAGGCGGCATAAGCGACGGCTTCATAATAGCTGACGTGACAGACAGGCGCCCTCAGATCCACCGGACGAAGCCCCGCCAGCGTATAATAATGCCATTTACCCTCCATCAGGTGCCAGTACAAGGGAGCCTTGACATGGTTGTTCTTCACCCAATCCCAACCTTCCGCGTGCCAATACCTGAAATCATCATATCCCCCCGCCTTCATAAAGTCAAGGAACTCCGCATTCGTCACCAGCGAAGCGGCGATCTCATAGGCATCCAGGTAAACCTTATGCCGGGCCTTTTCATTATCGAAAAAAAATCCTTCGCCTTCAAAACCTATTTCATAAATGCCGGCCGGCATCCCGACAAATCCACCCCCGCCGTCCGCAGCCCCGTCATCGGTGTCCTTCTCCAACAGCGCCGGCAACAATGGGTTATGCCCGAGTATATATTTGATGTCCGTCCACAGCAGCTCTTGATGCTGTTGCTCATGGTTAAGCCCCAGCAGTAGAATGTCCCTCAGCACGTCACTTACGTCGCAGAATAACAGCCGTTCCATCGCCGCATCTACGTATTTCCGGTAAGTATAGATCTCCTCTACGGAGGGACGGCTCAGATTACCCCGGTCAGTACGTATGACCCTGGCGCCAACAGTCTCATAATAGCTGTTGAACACGTAGTTGTAGTCGGGATTGAAGACCTTGTAAGCCAGGTCATATTTCATAAGGACAAAGGTTTCCCAGAACCAGGTGGTATGCCCCAGATGCCATTTAGGAGGGCTGACGTCCACAACAGGCTGCACCACATAATCTTCCGTCCTCAGTGGACGACAGATAGCCTCGCTTGCCTGGCGAATGGTGCGATATTGTTCTAAAAGGCTCATAGCTTGTTTTTTTTCAGATAAATGGCAAGGTCCGATATGGTACGAATACCCAATTGTTGTGCCTGGCTTCTCCGCATCATCAGGGCATAGGCATTATTAAACCCGATGGGGTCCAGCCAGGTAAGTCCGTATTCCTTAACAAAATGTCCCTTCACATAGTTATAAACGCTATCTCTGTCTCCTCCCAGACGGTGAACATCCTCCGTCTGCGGGTGCAGGATGGCCAGCAGGGCTGTACCCGTATATTCCGGGTACATATCGATCCTGTTATTCACCAACGCTTCAAAACAGATTTTTGTTCCTCCAAGACCCGTCTTTGTATCTACGTGCAAACCCGTATACCCCCGGATCAGCATCGCATACATATTGATGAGGATATATTGCTCAGGAAAAATCTTGGACCCCAGCCTTATCGTGCCTTCGACGGTAGGAGCCGGGTCTTTGTACAACCCCTCCTTTATCAGGAAATCCCGGGCGCATTTTTCGGGCGTCTGTCCCAGGTGCTCTACTTTGTAGTTCAGCTCCGTCATGATCGAATCGTTGATATGGCCGGCTAATTTGTTCAGCACAGGCGCCAGCATCGTATATTTCTCCAGGATCTCTTGCCTGATGACCGGCGCCGCATAATAAGGAGGGAAGATCTTTTTGTCATCGTCGAGGGTCAACAGATCGTAAGTCTTTAATCTTCCATCTGTACTATAGCCGCTGATAACATCCAGCTTCTTTTCAAAGGCTGCTTTATACATAACGGCATCGCTGATGACGACGGTACGGATCTTCAGTCCATACACGACACGAAGTCCAATGTCCCCGTCACTGCGCCCCATAAATTCAGGGGTGAAGCCTGCCAACAACCGGGAGCTGTATCCCAACGGCAGTACATAAAAAGAAGAGAATAGCAGGAATATGAACGGCAATGCCCACAACATCGTCCTTCTTTTTCCTCGTCCCATCTTCTGAACAAGGGACAGCAGAAAATCCAGCAGGATGGCCAGCAGTGCGGCAGGTATGGCGCCGGCCAGGATCATATTCGTATTGTTGAGCGCGATGCCGCCAAAAATAAATTCGCCCAGTCCGCCGGCGGCTATATAAGCTGCCAGAGTACCCACCCCTACATTGATCACTGTAGCCGTGCGTATACCCGCCATGATGACGGGAAAGGCCAGGGGCAGTTCTACTTTGAACAAACGTTGCCGGCGGGTCATCCCCATGGCCACCGCTGCTTCCTTCACCAGGGGGTCTACCCCATTGATACCTGTGTAAGTATTACGGATGATGGGTAACAGTGCATAGAGAAAAAGGGCCGTAATGGCAGGAAGGGGGCCGATACCCAGCAGTGGGATCATAAAACCCAGCAACGCAATGCTTGGGATGGTCTGCAATATCCCAGCCGATCCCAGGACGGCGCCCGCCGCCCGTCTGCGATGGGTGATATAGATACCCAACGGCACACCGATGACAATGGCGATCAGCAGGGAAATAAAGGTCAGCCCGATGTGCTCGAAGGTCTGCTGCAGCAACTTACCGGATTCCTGCCGCATGAATTGCCAGAGGCTCTGCGTTTGCTCCATTAATTCCCCCTGTTCTTAAAGTGATTGAATGCGTCGATAAGGGCATCGTGATCCAAAGGATCCATCATCTTTACCTCCAGCAGGAAACGCTGGTCGTCAAAAAAATCTTTTACATATCCGTCGGCAGGGTGGGACAACAGTTCCCGCGGCTCTCCGGCCTGTATGACCCTGCCTTTGTCCATCAGACAGATGCGGTCCGCCAGTTCAAAAGCTTCCTGCACGTCATGGGTCACAAGGATAATGGTCTTGCTCTTTAGCTCGTCCAGCTCTTTAAAATCTTTTTGCAGACTGACTCTTGTAATGGGGTCCAGTGCGCCAAAAGGTTCATCCATCAACAATATAGGAGGGTCGGCTGCCAACGCCCTGGCCAGTCCTACACGTTGCTGCTGACCGCCGCTCAACTGATGCGGATAAGAGGAAAGATACGTTGCAGGAAGCCCCAGTTTCTCCATCAGCAGGTAAGTACGCTTCCTGATCTTCTCTTTGTCCCAGCCGAGGAGCCGGGGCACGATGGCGATATTCCCGGCAATGGTGTAATGCGGGAAGAGTCCCGTATTCTGGAAAACATACCCGATCTTTTTTCGCAATTCTTCAGGGGAGCCATCCTGCGTACTCCTGCCGTTGATACGGATCTCGCCGGAGCCGGGTTCGATAAGACGGTTGATCATTTTCAGCAAGGTTGTCTTGCCGCTGCCGCTGCGCCCTAACAACACAAGGGTTTCCCCTTCTTCTACAGTAAAGGAAACATTGTCGACGGCGGTGTGACCGTCAAAGGTTTTCGTAATGTTGTTCACTTCTATCATCAGCAATAGCTATAATAATTGTGCGCAATTACAGGCCGCCGAAAAGATTGTTCAGGCTCTCGGCAAAAGTAGGGTGGGCAAATACAGCGTCCCTGATCCGGTCGTACGTGATCCCCCCCATCATGGCCATCTGCAATATACTCATCAATTCGCCACCTCCAGTACATAGCATGGCAGCCCCTATTATTTTTTTATCATCGGCATCCACCACCGCTTTCACAAGACCGCGGGTTTCTCCGCTCTCCGATGCCCGGGCGATCCATGCCGCCGGCATGGTGGCTACTTTGATATTGATCCCTTTTGCACGCGCCTCTTTTTCTGTAAGCCCTATCCTGCCCAGCTCCGGGTCGGTGAAAAGACAATAGATGGGGAGCCTGCCGGAGGTGCTTTCGCTTCCTTTTTCTATCAGGTTCTTATATACGATGAGATGATCGTTATAGGAAATATGCGTGAATTGGGGGCCGCCCTTTACGTCTCCCAGGGCATATACGCCGGGAACGTTCGTCTCCAGCCTGTCATTAACCATGATAAAGCCGTGCTCGTCCAGGCGAATACCCCCGGCCCCTGGATTGAGCGCTGTCGTATTGGCGCTGCGACCTGCAGCCACCAGTAAATGGGACCCCGCAACGGAGTGAGCCGCGCTTTCGGGCGCATAACTTCCGGGCGGCATGGTGCAATCCACCCGAATACCCTCCGGGTCTGAAGACACCCGTGTCACCCTGGCATTTATCAGGATCTTTATACCATCGTCTTCCAGTATCTTCTTTAATTCCGCCGCAATATCCTCGTCTTCTTTCGACAGGAACCGGGGATTGCCTTCGATGACCGTCACTTCGCTGCCCAGTCTTCGGTAAAGCTGACCAAATTCCAGGGCGATGTAGCTGCCACCGACGATCACCAGGTGACGAGGCACTTCCAGCAGGTCCATAATGGTGTCCGAAGTGAGATAGCTCACCGTATCAAGACCCGGAATAGAGGGAATGACCGGGCTTGTTCCCGCATTGATAAAGATATGGTTTGCTGTAAGAGTGGATAGGGAGCCGTCCTCCTTGGTTATCGTAACTTCCTTTTCGCCCGTGAATACCGCATTACCAAATTCGATCTTTATATTCGGCTGCTGCAGCAGCCCCTTCATGGAAGATTCCCGGAATGCCAGCACCACGGCATTCTTACGACGGACCACCTCTTCCATATTGATGGAATACCCTTTCACATCGACCCCAAAACCCTTGCTTCTTTTAACGAGATAGGCTATGCGCCCCGATGCGATCATGGTCTTGGTGGGCGTACAGCCTGTATTGATACAGGTACCGCCTATCCATTTGCGCTCTATGACGGCCACTTTCCATCCTGCCCCGGCGAGTTTTTTAGCCAGCGGATTACCCGCCTGACCGGATCCGATAATGATTGCATCATATTTTGTCATAGCATACATTTACAGCAGATGCCGGGTTGCAATAACCATACCCCCCACTTCTGACCACATCATATCCTGCTCAATATAAAACAAGTTTTACGCTATACAGACGGTCATGGATTAGAACCTTCCTTTGGCGTCATTATCCGTATTTTTGGAACAATGTTTACCACCACCCAAGAATGTTGATAATCAATGCAAGAGGATAGTTTTACTATCAGGAACAAGGCAATGGCTTTATCACCGAACTCACTTACTGGAAAACAGGAGGCTATTGGGCTATTACAGGCTGATCAGCCATTCTGAACGCTGACCGGAGGACCTTCTTCTTTCGCCGCCCCCACCAGATGATAAATCCTGTCACAGGAAGACTGGCGCAGATAAGGCTGGCGATACAGGCTACGATCTTCCCCGTCAGCCCCCCAATAGCGCCCACATGTATATCATAGTTCATTTCGATAAGCCGCTCGCCCCTGTTCTTCTCCGAGTTGTTGCGTCTGTGCAGCAGCCTGCCCGAGTATCCGTCGAATTGCAGCGCATCGGAGCCATAATACGTCTCGCGGCCCTTATACCCATACGCATAAATAAGCCCTCCCTTCCCTGCCGGGGGGATCATTAGCAGGCGCCGCGCCTCCGGCAGCTGTTGCAAGGCTTCTCGGAGAGCTATATCCATGGGATGATCGGACGCCCGGGCCGAATCGACAGGCGTTACACTCACCTGTGCAGGTGGCGTCGCAGTACCCGCCGCTGTGACATACACGACGGCCTGGAACCATTGAAAAGCCCAGACCATCCCCGTCATGGAAATGATCAGCGCAGGGATAAGACTGTAAAAACCCGGTACATTATGAAGGTCATAGTTCACCCGTTTGAAGCCGGCCTTCCATTTGATCTTAAAGCTTCTGTCGCGCATGGCCCTCGTCCATTTCTTTGGCCACCAGAGCACCAGACCGGTGATCAGCAGCAATACAAAAATGAAGGTGCTCCATCCCACAATGGGCTGGCCATAAGGAGTGTTGAGCAGCAGGCTCCAATGAATGTATTTGACAATAGAGAAGAAATCGTATTTGTAATCGCGGGTCCCCGTCACTTCACCCGTGTAAGGGTTGATAAACACCGACTGGTAGTACCCGATGGCTCCAAAATAAGTCAGTGCCGTATCGTTCAGATGATAGGCCATAAACTCCCAGCTCCGGTCAGGTTGACGATGGATAGTGACATCGTTGATAGGTTTTCCCTGTCCCAGCACAGCCTGTGCATTCTTCTGCAATGTGGACAACGGCAACACCTCCGTTGAACCACCGGGCGGCGTTACGAAGTATTTGTCCTTCCACACCGCCTCGGAGATCTCTTTTTGAAAAACAAAAAGACAGCCCGTGATACTTACGATAAGCACTACAATGCCGGAGGCCAGACCTAACCAAAGGTGGAGCCGGCCGATCCAGTATTTTATGGTCCTGTTCCTCTTTCTCATCTTTAAAACTTAAAGGAGACGCTGGCTACCACGCTTCTCAGCTTCTGCGGGTTCATCGTCGAATAACCGATCCAATATTTTTTATCCGTCAGGTTATCCGACTTTATGGCTACCCGGAACTTGGCATAATCATAAAAGACCGATGCATTCAGCACCGTATAGGCCGGCAGCGTAAATACCCCCACCGTCTTGCTGTTGATGATCTTGTTGTCACTGGCATAATTCCCGCCAAAACCAACGCCCAGTCCTTTGAGCGCACCTGCCGGCAGACGATAGCTTACCCACCAGTTGGCGGTGTACGGAGAGGAAGCCGTGCCGGGACGGCGACCCGCCACATCCGGGTCCGCTTTTGTGAATTTCGAGTCATTATAAGAGAATCCTGCCACGATATTTAACCCTTGTATAGGGTTCGCGATCACTTCCGCCTCAATACCCTTGCTACTCTGCTCGCCATCCTGTATCTGCGGGAAAGGAGGCAGACTGGGGTCCGGGACGACAGGGACATACGCCCGGACAATGTTACGCACCCGGATGTCATATACGCTCACCGTGCTCGTCAGTTTACCTCCCAGGAGGTCGAGTTTCACACCGGCTTCTGCCTGGTAAGCATTCTCCGGTCTGAAGATCTTGTTTCTAAAGTCAGTGCCCGTTTTATTGGTAAAGCCGCTTTGATAGTTGGCGAACAGCGCCACCTGGTCTTTCACAGGCTGGAAGACGATGCCGAACTTTGGGCTAAGCGCCGTCTGGTTGTACCCACCCGTCGTCTTACCCGTCGTCGCGTTATAATTCCCGTTGTTTACAAAATGATCCATACGGAGGGCTGCCATCACCAGCAAATTATCCGTTAGGTTAGCTACGTCGGATACATATGCGCTATAGGTATTGGTGACGACATCCACGGGATAGACAAAACTTACTCCCTTTGTCTGGTACATGTTTGCCAGCGCCGCACGATCGAAGTTCCCGTATGTCGGGATATCTCCGTGAGAAGCGATGGTGTCAAACGTATTGCCGCTGAAAAATTGGCTGGAGTTATGATTGAAATAATCCAGGCCGGCGACAACCCGGTTCTGTACGCTGCCCAGGTAAAATTCGCCGTTGAGGTTCTGCTGGATCTCCAGCATCCTGTCCCGGCTGTTGGCAGTGAACTGGTCGTTGCGGGAGAGATAATCGCTGCCGACGGCAGAAGGGTTATGCAGGACAGAGTCGTTGGACAACAGGTAGAAGTAGGGGCCGAGGCCATCGGAGTAGCTGTTGGTCACCGTTACATTGGTCTGGGTGCTCCATTTGTCGGATATCTTGTATTGCAGCTGTCCAAAGAAGTTGGTATTGGCTGATTTTTGGGAGAGGTCGTCGCTAAAAAAGCTCCTGCGATAGTCGATGGGCAGCTGGTCCGCCCGGCTATATCCCATACGGGCAATAGTCTGTCCATAAGGGAAGAAAAAGATAGTCGGCATCAGGTTGGTACCCCTGTAGATCTCCGCGTCAAAGAGGAAGGACAGGCGATCGTTGATCTTATAGGAGAGGCTGGGGGCAAAGGAAAAGAGCCTGTTAAAACCATTGTCCTGGAAGCTGCCTTCGTCCAGATAGGCCGTGTTCACACGCAGTAACACATTCCTGGCGGAATCCAATGGCGTGTTGACGTCTGCGCTGATCCGGTTGTAGCCGAAATTCCCGCCTGCATAGGTCACTTCGCCGCCAAAAGAGGCATAGGGTTTTTTGGTCACCCGGTTGATCAATCCGCCATAGGAGGTCAGCGTACTGCCAAAAAGAGTGGCGGAAGGACCCTTGATGACCTCGATACGCTCGATATTCGCTGCATCGATCTTTGTGCTGATATTCCCCGCAATGCCGTTGCGCAGCATGCTTTGCAGGATAAAGCCCCTGGAGTTGTAATAGCTGCCGCCGTCGCCGCTGCGTCCTGTAGCCTCCCACATTTTCTGGATGCCCGTGGCATTGCGCATGGCGTCGTCCATCGAGAACACCAGCTGATTGTTCATCAGGTCCCTGGTGATAGTGGTATATACCTGGGGGTTCTCGATATTCTTCAAGGGCATTTTTGCTACATAGTCGCTGCTGTTGCGGGCAAACCGGTTGCGACCGCCCGATACCACCACCTCCTGCAGCTGACGGCCGGACACCTGCAATTGAATGGTAAGGGAAGTGGTTTTCCGATACTCTACAGTGACATGCTGGGTCACCGGGGCAAAACCCGTCAGGGATACCACCAGGTCATATTCTCCGGGCACAAGATTGCGGAGCGTGAAATTTCCGTCCTCATCAGTAAGGGTGCTCCGTTTGGAACCTTTTATCTGGATAGTTACAAAGGCCGCCGGCTGACCTTCAGCCGTGGTCACCTTTCCCTTGATAGAACCATTGTTCTCCTCCCCGATGCGGGAGGAGTCGGAGAGGATACCTGTAGCGTCACAGGATGCGGCATACATTTGTCCGTAAGGAGCCACGGTTGTAAGAACAGAGATAAGAAGGGTCGTAATTACTATATTTCTCAATTGCTTGTATTTTAGAGCCGCAAATTGCAGCGCACCGGACGGAAGCGCAGACGCTATCCGGAAAAATTACTTACGCAAAAAGGAAACACGGGTTAAACGAACACTTTTTCATACATTCAAAAGGCAAAATCTTTCTGATGCATTGGATCGCCGGCTTTTTCGATACCCTGATACTTTTGGGCGCCCTACAGGGGTTTATCGTCAGCGCATTGCTTTATTACAATAGCCGTCCCTCCTCTACCGATCAGTCAGGGGGATCCGGAGCTCTTTCCAGACGACTGCTGGCTGCCCTTATTTTTCTGCTGGCCCTTGCCTGTCTGGATATCTTTTTGATGAAACAGTCCTGGAGCACCTCTACCACCGCCGGCGCCGTCTTATCCGCCATCATCCCCCTGATCATCATCATGCCCGTGGGGCCGCTGATCTTTTTTTATATCAGGTCCTGTCTCGACCCGGAGTTTCGTATAAGCCATCGCCAGCGTATCCATTTCTATCCCGTGATCATCGATCTCTTCCCGTATGCGTTGGCTATCCTGTATATTTTGGGGATCCTGTCAGGCATTATCCCTAACAATGTATATCACATGGGGGACTTTATCGACACCTATGATGTATATTCCGATATCCCCCGCTGGCTTTCCCTTGTTATATACCTTTGGCTATCCGGAAGATATATTTCCGCAGCAGCCAGGGAAGGGCGGCAGGACAAACTGCAATGGCCAAAAAATTTCGTTCGCATCTTTAGCATCTTTGCGATTATCTGGCTTTTATTCCTCCTGCCCTATGTGATACCCCGATATAGCAATGCGCTGATCGATACGCTGGACTGGTACCCGATCTATCTCCCCCTGGTCTTTATGATCTATTGGCTGGGTGTAAAAGGGTACTTCATCAGCTATCAGCATACCGTCGAAAAAAAGATCACCCGCCCCCCTTTGCAGGAAGACACCGTCGACCAGACGATCCTGGTATTAAAAAGATGTATGGAAGAGGACCGCCTATGGCTCGACCCTGGGCTCAACCTCTCCCTGCTGGCAAAGCATAGCAACATCCCCCCCAAGACCCTGTCCGCCGTCCTGAATCAACACATGAACAAAACCTTTAATGAATTTGTGAATGAATACAGGGTGTCGGAGGTAAGGAAAAGATTATTGATGCCGGAAAGCAGGGCGCTGACCATCGCCGGCCTCGCCTACGAGTGCGGGTTCAATTCGCTGCCTACTTTTCAGCGGGCTTTTAAAGCCATACTTGGCCTCAGCCCAAAAGAATACCTCTCCCAGCACGGCGGTAGCATGCGAAATGAGTGATCAAATCCGGATTTGAATAGGCCGGCCTCCTTTTGATCACGTCATTTGTGCAAAAAAGCATATGAACCGCCGTTTGATCATCATCGTTCTTCTGTTCCAACAACTGACCCTATCTGCGCAAAAAAATATCCTGCCTGATGCGCTGGTGGGGGAATACCAGGCCGACCTTAATTTCCCCATCGTAGTCAGGGTCCTGAAAAATGGAGATAAACTTGTATTAAATATTGTGGGACAGGGTACAGTGGAATTGACCCCTCTGCGAGGTAATAATTTCAGACCAAATGGCATCAAACCCGAGGTTAACCTCGAATGTCTTAAAGATAGCCTGGGCAGGATCGAAAAATTACGGTGGACGCAAAAAGCCAGTTCCTCCAGGTGGATCAGGCTCGCCGCAAACACGGATACCCATGCCGGGAAATATCGGATGAAGGATAACCCTTACCGCCTCCTACTCATCACGGAAGAACAGGGAGGTTTAAAGGTCAGCCTGCCGGGCCGGCAGGTCCTTTTTATGTCTCCGCTTGGAAATGGCCATTACACAGCTAAAAAAGACGGAGAAATCTACAGACTGGACATCACAAAGGACGATCTTACCCTGACAGGCTATCCCCCTGTTGATTTTATAAAGGTATCCTCCATGCTGCCTCATCCGTCGGACCGGGCAAACGGTTTTACCCATGCCGACAGTCTGCAGGGGATGCTCACTCCCTTACGGACCTGCTACGACGTGCTGTTCTATGATCTCGATATCGCGGTACAGCCTGAACGGAAATCTATCAGTGGAACTAACGTCATCCGCTTCAAAGCCCTCCGGACCTTCGACAGGATGCAAATCGACCTGTTCGCCAATATGCACATCAAAAAGATCGTTTTTCACGACCGGGAGCTGTCTTATACACGGGAAGACAATGCAGTCTTTATCCAGTGGCCCCAACCCGTACAAGCGGGCAGCCAGGAAGAAATCACCGTCCATTATGAAGGCACACCCCGGGAGCCGGAGATCGACATGAACAAGGGGGGCTGGTTCTGGTTATGGAACAGGGGCGGAACGATGTGGATAGAGACGGTCAGCCAGGGAGTAGGGGCTAGTCTCTGGTGGCCATGTAAGGATCATCTTTCCGACAGACCCGACAGCATGAAGATCAGCGTAACCTTCCCATCCGGGCTAAAAGAGATATCCAATGGCAGGCTGCTGAGAGAAACCGTTCTTCCCGGCGGACAAACACGCTGTGACTGGTATGTCAGCTATCCCATAAATACTTATAACGTTGTAGTCAACATCGGGGACTATGCGCACTTTCAGGACACCTGTGTCGAAGGCCGGGACACGCTTGTCTTACAATACTACTGTCTCTCCTACAACCAGGCCATCGCAAAAAATATATTCTCCCGTGTCAAACCCATGCTGCGTCTTTACCGGCAGCGGTTCGGCCCCTATCCTTTTGCCGGCGATGGGTTTACGTTGATGGAATCCATCTACCCCATGGAACACCAGGGCGCCGTCAGCATCGGGGCGATCAACAATCCTTTTAACAGCACGAAATATGACTCCGTCGATCTTACAAGGTTAATATGGCATGAGTCCGCACATGAATGGTGGGGTAATAGCGTGGGCTGCAGGGACTACGCAGACATGTGGATACATGAATCCTTTGCCACATATGCGGAAGTGCTGAGCTATGAGGCCGCCGAAGGCAGACAGGCGGCCCTCAACTACCTACACAGTCAGACACCTGAAAACAAAGAGCCCATCATCGGCGTTTATGACGTAAACCATTTCCATATGGGAGACATGTACCCCAAGGGGGCTCTCATGCTGCACACTTTACGTAATATCATCGACAACGACAGCCTGTGGTTCAATATCCTCAGGGGTATACAGCAACACTTCAGGTACAGTACGATCACGACGGAAGATATTACAGGCTATATCAGCAGCGCCGCCGGGAAAGACCTGTCTTATTTCTTCGACCAATATCTACGCTACCCTTCCATTCCCGTGCTGATGTACTCGCTGGAACAGAACGGCTCGTCCTTAAAAGTAAGCTATAAATGGCAGGCCGACAGACCCGGGTTTTGCATGCCTGTAAAATGGGCCGCTTCCAGGGGCAAATTTGAATTCGTCTATCCGCGTACAGACTGGCAGACGATGGAGCTGAAAGGAATGGACCGCAAGGATTTTAAAGTGGATACCGATAACTTTTACATCCGGATGAAAGAAGTAACTTTACAACGATGACACTGGAACAATTTGAAGCTACTCTGGCTGGAGACAACCCGCCACAAAGCGTCACTGATAGCCTGGCGGCCATGTGGTACGATGGTAAAGGCGATTGGGAACAGGCCCATACGATCGCCCAGGACATACCCACCCGGGAAGGTTCATGGGTGCATGCTTATCTTCATCGCAAAGAAGGTGATGATTGGAATGCCAACTACTGGTATAACCGCGCCGGCCGGATTATGCCCGACTATCCGCTGGAACAGGAGTGGAAAGAGATGGTAAAGACCCTTCTCGGCACACTGAGATCCCGGTAAAACACAGTATATTACAGGACGTTGTCATTTCCCTATACCATACATTTCGGTAATGTCCGTCTGCCATTGCATGCTTTAACGGAGCCGATAGCCTTGTTTACAGGGTTTCGTTATTTTTTACATCTGCGTAAACGCAATGGAGATCCGATAGGTCAGACCAACCGGACCAGCATACTCATAGCCGCAATTTTTGGCGCCTTATTTGGCAGCCGGCTGGTGGGTGGACTGGAAAATCCTCCGGCCATGTTGCACGCCAAACATATCCTGCTTTATTTTTATGAGAACAAGACGGTGCTGGGAGGTTTCCTGGGCGGGCTTTTGGCAGTAGAGCTGATGAAAAGATATATTGGCGAGCAGCAGGCCTCCGGCGACCTCTTTGTCTATCCCATTCTGCTGGCCCTGATCATCGGCCGTCTCGGCTGTTTTAGCATGGGGGTTTATGAGGAGACTTACGGCACGCCTACTTCTCTGCCCTGGGGTATGGATTTAGGCGATGGGCTCCGACGGCACCCCGTGGCCCTGTATGAGATCATGTTTCTTATACTCCTGTGGGTGACGCTAAAAAAGGCCGATCCCCTGCTGACCCTCGAACAAGGCGCCCGATTCAAGGTCTTTCTCATCGCCTATTGTGTATTCCGTTTGCTGCTGGACTTTATAAAGCCCCACTATACTTTCCCTTTTGGACTGTCCACCATACAGTTGGTAAGCATGGCAGGTCTTATTTATTATTACCCACCTATCATTCGTTATGCCCGAAAGACCTTACACTTACTATGACTTTACCGTGAGCATCTGCCCTGAGTGTCTTCGTCGTGTGGACGCAAAGATCGTCTTTGAGGAAAACAAAGTTTATATGCTAAAACATTGTCCTCACCACGGGTCTTTCAAAGTATTGATCGCCTCGGATATGGCTTATTATAAAAATATCCGTAATTACAACAAGCCTTCCGAAACGCCCCTGCGGTTTAACACACCCACCGTCTATGGCTGTCCCTATGACTGCGGACTTTGCTTCGATCATGAACAGCATAGCTGTCTTACGGTAGTAGAGATCACAGACCGGTGCAACCTCACCTGTCCCACCTGTTATGCTATGAGCAGTCCTCACTATGGACGCCACCGTACAGTGCAAGAAGTAGAAAAGATGCTGGACATCATCGTAGCCAATGAAGGCCGGCCGGATGTGGTACAGATCAGCGGGGGGGAACCTACCTTGCACCCGGATTTTTTTACCATTCTCGACATAGCCCGTAAAAAGCCCATCCGTCATCTGATGGTCAATACCAATGGGATCAGGATCGCAAAGGACCGTGAGTTTGCGGGGCAACTAGCCTCCTATATGCCGGACTTTGAGATTTATCTCCAATTCGACTCTTTCAAGCCTGAAGCATTGCAGCGTCTGCGAGGCAGGGACCTTACAGATGTACGGGTGAAAGCGCTGGAGCACCTGAACGAATTAAATCTTTCAACGACGCTGGTAGTCACACTGCAACAGGGTGTCAATGACGACGAGATCGGCAGCATCATCGAATTCGCGCTTAAACAACGATGCGTCAGGGGTGTCACCTTCCAGCCTACCCAGGTGGCGGGGCGTGTAGAGAATTTCGACCCTGCAAAGGACAGGATCACGATGACGGACGTCCGCAGCAGAATACTGTCGCAGACAAGCCTCTTCCAGCCCAACGATCTGATCCCCGTACCCTGCAACCCTGATGCATTGATAATGGGGTATGCGCTGAAGCTGGCGGGCCAGACCTTTCCGCTCACCCGGTATATCGACCCTGCTCATCTGCTGGACAACAGCCGTAATACCATCGTTTACGAACAGGATACCGAGTTGCACAAGCACCTCATCGGGATATTCAGCACGGGCATATCCGTGGACAGGGTGGAGGATAATATGAAGCAATTGCTCTGCTGTCTACCTTTCGTAGAAGCGCCGGGGTTGGGATATGACAATTTATTTCGTATCATTATCATGCGTTTTATCGATGCATGGGACTTTGATGTCCGGGCTATCAAAAAAAGCTGTGTCCATATCGTACACAAGGACGGGCGTATCGTCCCTTTTGAAACGATGAACCTGTTCTACCGGGATGAGAAGGAAGAATATCTGAAACAATTGCAGCGGGAGAGAAAAAATAGTTTGGTGTGAAAACCCATTTTAAAATATCACTGGTAGTCGTGGCGCTTGCTACTTTGCTGGCTATTATTACGGCGGCCCAGACTGGTGCCGGAGCCATTGTCATCACCTTCGGCGCCACATGCTGTCTGGCGGGTCTGTTCAGCCTGGTCATCAGCGCCATTTTTGCCCTTAGCAAACAGAAAGAAGTGGCCAGGGCTTTCCTGATAAGCGCAGGCATCACTTTTCTCCTCGGTACAGGCGTCTGCAGCACGCTGTTGATATAACCTCAGACGACATACCGCATCATCCCGAGCACCAGGTCCGGGTCCGGACAATTCGCCATCCATTTCTCTCTTTCCGAGAATTTACAAACACCCGGATAGTCGCCTTTCCAGCCCTCCATGTCAATGATCAACTGAAAATGAAGATGGGGCGGCCAGTTGCCATTCTCAAAACGCATCCCAAACTCAGCGATCACCTCGCCTTTGCTGACACGCTTGCCTTCATGAAGGTTTTTCAGAGAATTGAGACTGAGATGACCATATAGGATTTGGAAACCTACCCCGCCCGCATGATGGGTTAGGATAAGAGTAGCCCCATAGTCACTATCATTGTTGTTGAAAGCAAAAGAATGTACGATGCCGTCCAGGGGCGCCATGACCGCCGTACCGGCGGGGCCCCAGATATCGATACCCAGGTGGAGACGACGGGGCTCCTCTCCCGTATCGAAATGCCTGCTGCGGGCATAGAGCGTACGGTGCTCCCCATAACCCCCGATGCCATAACGGGCCCCATGCGCCCGTAAGGTCTGGTTAATATAGTTCGCAAAATTTTCCGTGTCGGCTATCTGTTCCGGCCTGAGTTCCTTATTATCCGATGTAAAGTCAAATGGATACAGACGGTCCCGCTGAGGATCGAAAGGCATGACAGGGTGAAACGTTCCCTGGTGCTCCTTTAAAACTTCCCTTATGTTGTTTTGATCCGTCATTTCTTTATTGCGCCCAATACCTCATCGATCGCCCGGTCCAGCTGGGGGTCTTTCCCGCTGATCTTATCTTCAAAAGTATTGATCACTTTTATGTCCGGCGTCACACCCGTGGCTTCGATATCCTTGCCATCCAGGGTATAACAACCCCAGGAAGGCAGTCGTACGAACGACCCATCCACCAATCCCGCTCCACTGGTGAAAATGATCCAGTGATACGTCTCATTACCGACGATCTTACCCAGCCGCAACGCCTTAAACCCTGTCGCAGTCATTTCCGCGTCGCTGAGCGATTGTTCATTGATCAGCAGGACAATCGGCTTGTCCGAAGGGGTGAAATTACCCTGGCTGGTCAATTCCCCGCCCCTGTATCTCCACTGCAGGTAGCTGCGTTGTTCCAGGAAGCGCAGCACCTCATCATGTACATTGCCCCCCGTATTATAACGTAGATCAAGGATCAGGCCATCCTTTCCTGTCAATTCCCGGGTCATATCCACAATGAAATGTTCCAGCTCCTCCGTACCCATGTTCTTCATACAGGTGTAGGCGATCCGTCCCTTGCTTTTTTCCGTTACCCGCCGGCGGCAATTGTCGATCCAGTCGTCATAGAGGTTGTTTCCCAGGCCGGACTGTGGATGGAGCGCCACTTCATTTGACGCGCCTTTCCTCATAAAGGTCAGTTTTATTTCTCTGTTCAGGGAGGGGTGTGTAAAATAAAAGCTGCGATCCCTGGTTTTGTCGACGGTTATGCCGTCTACCTTCACCAGTTCATCACCCGGCTGTATATCTACGCCCTTTCTATCTGCAGCGCTTCGGGAAACGATGCCCTTTACCTTGTAAGGATCGTCGTCCTCAAAGAGGACGCCCGTCTCCATCGTGCTGGCGGTATATTGCACATTCTCATCATCCCCAAAAGAGTAGAAACCCTGATGGGAGGAATTCAGCTCACCCAACATGTCGTTCAACAGCACTCGCAGGTCCGCCCTATTATTGAGATACGGCAGGAAGGTACTGTAGTGATCCCTGGCAGCCTTCCAGTCCAGACCATGGAATTTTTCATCATAATAGTTCTCTTCCAGCCTGGCCCAGGCCTCATAAAATACCTGGTTGAATTCCCCGGACAGGTTTTTACGGAAAGTAAAACTCAGGGTCAGCGGATCCAGTTTATTCTGGTCGAGGTTTAGCTTATATATGGTGCCGTTCAGTAGTACATAATATTTATCTCCTGCCGCCGCCGTATTGATATTCTGCCCTTCCGCCCCCTGTATCTTTTCCGTCTTGTTCTGTTCGAAAGGTTCGATCACCGTTTTCCAAAGCGCAGTCTTGCCCTGGTCATGATCGCTGAGATACAGCACACTTGTCTTTTCGCCTTTTTGTACGACGTCCTGGAGATATTGTGAGCCAAAAGAGGGGCCTATCTGTTCTATGCGCTCCATGATACGGTCGCTATCGATGATCTGAGGGGTAGACGCCGAATCCTTTTTTGTGGTGTCTTTTTTCTCTTGTTTGAACAGCTCGTCATATTTGTCCATGCGAAAAGGGGCATCGAATTTCTCCAGGGGCAGACGATATACCCGGGGGTCCTGCATACCGAAAGGATAAGAGGGTTTCAGCCGGGAAGAGGTAAAGTAAATATATTTCCCATCCGGGCTCCACACCGGAGCTGTCTCGGCAACTCCTGTATTGGTGAGATCGAAGGATTTTCCTTTTACCATATCATAGATGAACAGGTCTTCCTCAAAATTCCGGTGGGCAGTATAACAGATGTAGCGTCCGTCCGGTGACCAGCAGGGGTCGGCGCTTTGAAAGGCCCATATCTCGTCCTTTGCGATCGTCTTGTTTTCAAAAGTTTTCAGGTCCAGCAGCCGTACTTCGTCACGACCGCTGAGATAAACGCCCTTCGTCTTTGCTTTGTTAAAGATAAGACTGCGGTTGCTGCGCGTATCCTGGGTCAGCTGTTTTAAAGGGGCGCTGCCGTCAGCGGCGATGGTATACCAATTAAGATATCCGCCCAGCGTCTGGTTAAATAGAAGTGTCTTGTTGTCATTGAGCCACTTTACTTCCCAGACCCTTTCTGCGGAGCCTCGTTCTATCTTACGGATAAACTTCCCCTCTGCGTCACTGACGAAGAGTTCGCCCCGGGAGACAAATGCCAGTTTTTTGCCGTCCGGGGAAAGGTCCAGCGCACTGATCCTGCCCTTTACATCATAATCTTTTTCCTTTGGCAGAACAGTATTGCGGGTGATCGCAATGTCCAGCTTATGGGCGGCGCCTGCCGCAACATCGTATAGATAAAGCTGATAATCCTTCTCGAATACGACTTTGCCTCCTTCGGCGTTTACGATAGCATTCTTCACAGAGCTTTTAAAATTCGTCAGCGCCGTCTTTTTACCATCCCGGAAGGTATAGAGATTATACTCTCCATTCCCTTCATCTGAGATAAAATAGATATTGCCCTTTCTGTCAAGGGTAGCGCCAAAATCCTTTCCCGCGTAGTCCGTATAGCGTTTGTACTTATGCGTTTTGGGGTCATAAGATTGGATATCCGGATTGAAAGGGCCTTTGTAATGTTTGCGCTGCAGTTGGTTGCTGCTTTCCCAGGTATCATTGAAAAAGATCTCTCCGGAGGAAGGATGTTCGAAAAGGTTGTGATCATAGAGGAAGAAATAATCTCCAAAGACCCGTACGGGCGTGCCTCCGTCCACACTGACCTTATAGCCTGATTGATTGCCCATGCGGCCGGAGGTAAAGTAAATATACCGGGAATCCCAGCTCCAGGAATTGACTTCATCGCCCGAACTGTGCCAGGTCAGCTGGCGTATCTCTCCCCCGTTCACCGGCATGACATATACATCGGAATTACCATTTTGCCTTCCGCTGAAAGCTATCCATTTGCCGTCAGGGGAGATGCGGGGGTTGATCTCATATCCCTGCATGGCAGTGAGACGTACGGCCTGTCCGCCTTTTGTGTCGGCCCGCCACAGATCGCCTTCAAAGCTGAATATTACTGTAGAGCCGTCAGGGCTCAAACAAGGGTTGGAAAGAAAGAAAGGACCCTTGTCCTGAGAATAGCCGGGGGTTTGTATCAATATAAATAAGAACGAAAGGAAGAGTGTGAAATGTCGCATGCTCCAATGGTTTTGGGATTATCAAGGTACGATGGGTACCCATGATTACCAAACCACTCAAAGGCAAAAATGTGCGCTGAGCACACATCCCTTACCGGGGGCCGTATCTATTTGTATCTTACCCCCGAACACATTTACCCTGCTGATCATATTCGTGATCCCGATGCCCGTCCTCCGTTGGGTGCTGTCAAAGCCGACACCATTATCCTTTACTCTTATGCTTAACCGATCCACCTGCTGATGGACAAAGACATCGATCCGGCTGGCTTCCGCATATTTCATGATATTGTTCAGCTGTTCCTGCACGATCCGGTAGAGGGAAAGCCTTAGCTCGGGATGGATCGCTCCCTCGTCCAGCCCCTCGATATAGAGATGGATATCCTTCTGTGCTATCCGTATGGAATGGACCAGTTCTTCCAGGGATTGTCTCAGCGATACATGTCCCAAAGAGGGCGGCGCCAAGGACCTGGAGATACTATGCAGCTCTTCCATGCTTTTCACCAGGAGGTCTTTACCCAGACATACAAATTCCCGGAGATGAGTGTCGTCCTTTAATCCCGTGTCCAGGTATAGCTTCACGGTGGCCAGCATCTGACAGACGTTGTCATGCAATTCCTTGCCGACTTCAAACCTTTCTTTTTCTTGGGTGCTGAGTATGATACGTGCGATCTCCTGGGGGTGACGTTGATTCTCCTTAACCAATCCTGGATTGTTCATGTGTTCAGAGGTAAGCCTTTGTTTTGCTGCTTCGATTGTGCTACGACGGGAAAATAGGCATACCTGTTATACGCCAAGGGTATTTTTACACCCTTTAACGGCGCATTTCGTCTACAAAAGTTTAGCAAGGGCTACACCACTACATTGATCATCTTATTCTTGACATAGATCACCTTTTTAGGGGATTTGCCGTCCAGCCATTTTTTTACAAGGTCGTCGGCAAGCACGAGGTCTTCCACCTGCTGTTGGGTAGCATCCAGGGCGATGTTCAACTCCGTACGGGTCTTGCCGTTGATGGCAATGGGGTAGTTCTTGGAGGACTCGATCAGGTATTTTTCCTCGATGGCTGGATAGTCGGCATCCAGAATAGAGCCCTGGTTGCCCAGCTGCTGCCAGAGCTCTTCGCTGATATGAGGAGCATAGGGGGTGAGGATGACCAGCAGTCTTTCAAGTATTTCTTTTTTATGACATTGCAGGTCCGTGATCTCGTTGACGCCGATCATCATGGCGCTGACCCCTGTATTGAAAGAAAAGCGTTCCGTGGCTTCTTCTGCTTTTTTGATGGTCCTGTAAAGCACTTTCAGCTCCGCATCGGTGGGTTTCTCCGGGGTCCAGATCTTACCTTTTGTCTCGTCGAAGAACAAACGCCAGAGTTTACGGAGGAATCTGTGGACGCCTTCGATCCCCTTGGTGTCCCAGGGTTTGCTGGCTTCCACGGGGCCCAGGAACATCTCGTACATACGGAAGGTATCGGCTCCGTATTTGTTCACCAGGTCATCCGGGTTGACGGTGTTGTAAAGCCGTTTGCTCATCTTTTCCACTTCTGTGCCGCAGATATATTTCCCTTCTTCCAGGATGAATTGGGCCTGGGCATATTCCGACCGCCATTTTTTAAAGGCTTCAATATCTAGTTCTACGCCATCCACGATATTCACGTCCACATGGAGAGGCGAGATCGTATAATCCTCCAGTTCGATGGAAGGATCGTTAAAGATGTTGCGTATGGCCTGCGTTATCAGTTCGTGACCTTCGGGGGCGCCGGCCATGGCTGCAATCCCGGCGGATGCGAATAAAGGCATCTCCGAGGGCTTGCCCTTCAGCTCCAGGCGGTAGACAAACCTGCTGCTGCCCTGTATCATCCCCTGGTTGACCAATCGTTTATATGGCTCGTCGTGGCCGATCCATCCCCTGTCAAAGAGGAATTTGGTCCACATGCGGCTGTAGAGCAGGTGCCCGACAGCATGTTCGGTGCCGCCGATGTACAGGTCCACCTGTCCCCAATAGTCGGAGGCGGCGCGGCTGCAGAAAGTTTCGTCATTGTGAGGGTCCATATAACGGAGGAAATACCAGCTGCTGCCGGCATACCCCGGCATGGTGTTGGTTTCCAGGTGACGGCTCGTCCAGGCGGGGACATTGGCCAGCGGACCTTCACCTTCGGGGCCGGGACCATATTTCTCTATGTGCGGGAGCTCCAGGGGGAGCTCTTTTTCATCCATGGGTATGGCGACAGAACTTTGGCCGAGCTGCGCTCGTCCGCGTTCGGGGACTTCGCTTTGCTCATCCCCCTGCCAGGTGATGGGGAACGGTTCACCCCAATAACGTTGACGGCTAAATGCCGCGTCACGCATACGATAGTTGACCTTACGGACACCGATGCCTTTTTCTTCCAGTTTGTTGATGGCAATGACGATGGCATCCTTCATGACCAGACCGTCCAGAAAATCGCTGTTCTCCAGGATAGCGTCCTTGGTAGGGTTGGCTTCCAGGCCATTGAACGCATCCCCGATGATATTGGTGATGGGAATATTAAAATACTGTGCGAACTTAAAGTCCCGCTCGTCGCCGCAGGGCACGGCCATAATGGCGCCAGTGCCATAGCCCGCCAGCACGTACTCTGAAGTCCAGATAGGGATATGCAGTCCGCTGAAAGGGTGGATAGCATAGGCGCCGGTGAAACAGCCGGTGATCTTTTTCTCCGCCATCCGCTCCCGCTCGCTCCGGCTTTTTACATAGGCGAGATATTCATCCACCGTCTCCTTTTGCTCTGCGGGTACAATGCTGTTCAATATCTCATGCTCGGGCGCCACCACCATAAAATCGACGCCAAAAAGGGTGTCGGGACGGGTGGTGTATACCGTAAGCCGGGGCGCTCCTCCGTCTGTCCCACCCCTAGGAACATCTCCCCCGGCGGCCGCCGTCGTATGCACCTCAAAAGTAACCTCCGCTCCAAAGCTCTTTCCGATCCAGTTGCTTTGCATTTCCTTCATGGCATCGCTAAAGTCTACCTTTTCCAGTCCTTCCAACAGACGATCGGCATAGTCCGTAATACGGAGATACCATTGCCGCAGCTTCTTTTTAATAACAGGGTGACCGCCTCGCTCGCTAAAACCATTAATCACTTCATCGTTAGCCAATACGGTACCCAAGGCCTCGCACCAATTGACGTCACCATATCCACAATACGAGAGCCGGTAGTTCATCAGTATCTCTTCCCGGCGCTTTTCGTCAAAACCTTTCCATTCCAAGGCAGTAAAGCGCAACCGCGAATCACCCGGCGCGGGATGGGCCGCATTACCCTCCGTCTCCAATATCGTCATTAAGTCCCCGATAGGCCTCGCCTTTGTCTGTTTGCGGTCATACCAGCTTTTATACAGCTGGAGAAAGATCCATTGGGTCCATTTATAATAGGAAGGCTCGCTGGTCCGGAACTCACGGCTCCAGTCAAAGCAAAAGCCGATGTTGTCCAGCTGGCGCCGGAAATTATTGATATTCGTCTCTGTGGACACGGCCGGGTGGATGCCGTGGTCGATGGCATATTGCTCAGCCGGCAGGCCAAAAGCGTCATATCCCATGGGATGGAGCACATTAAAGCCTTTCAGGCGCTTGTACCGGGCAAAGATGTCGCTGGCGATATAGCCCAGGGGGTGCCCCACATGCAGCCCCGCCCCACTGGGGTAGGGGAACATATCCAGCACATAGAACTTAGGTTTGGCCGTATCGTTACTTACCCTATAGCTTCCTCGCTCAGTCCAAAGCTGCTGCCATTTCTTCTCAATGCTGGTGAAATTGTACTCCATGATTCGTGTTGGGAAAAAGTTAAAAGCCTCATTTTCTTTAAAATAATGCAGGCTTTCCATCGTTATCAATTGAGCATAATTGGCCTACCGAAAATTTAGCCAATTATGCCATATATTTAATATCTGTCCTTCGGACAACGAACCTTTGGTTCGTTCTGAGGGGTGTAAAAATACGAAAATGGTGGGTAATTCCAGCTCGAAAAGGCTGCGGAAGCCCGCAAATCCGTTAATTTTGTGTGTTCAAATGAAATTTTGTCATGGCGCAATTCGGTAAAGGATATGCTAAACGGAGTACCCCCTCTTATTTCATGGCTATTGTGGGCGTTTCACTGGTGTTGATCCTGCTGGGTTTGCTGGGCTGGATCGTGATCAATGCCAATAAGTTAGGACAGAATTTCAAGGAGAATATAGAAGTGCAGGTATATGTCCGCGAGAATGTGTCGCCTAAGGACAGCGCTACCCTGGTACAATATATAGCGTCCCAGCCATATACAAAATCTTACGAATATCTTACAAAGGAGCTGGCGAAGCAGCGGTTTATGTCTGATGGTAATAAGGACTGGGGGGCCGTACTGGACAAAAACCCCCTGCCGGCCAGCCTCAATTTTAAGATCAGGAGCGAATACGCCAATCCCGACTCCCTCAGCAAGATCAAAAACGACCTTGTCGGCAATATAGCTGTCAGCGAGGTCCAGTATAACAAGGCGCTGGTATCGAATCTGAACAATATGATCCGGAAGATCAGCCTTATACTGCTGGCTGTGGCTGTGGGCATTTCCATCGCTGTGATCATCCTGATCGACAATACCATTCGTCTGGCCATGTTCAGCAACCGCTTCCTCATCAAGACCATGCAGATGGTGGGCGCCACCCGGGGGTTTATCGCCCGGCCCATGGATATAAAGGCCGTGGTTCACGGGGCCATCAGCGGCCTCATCGCCATCGCGGTCATTCTGGGCGTCATCTTTGCGACGGAACAATTATTGCCGGAGATACGGGCCCTTAGGGACTATACCCTCCTATCCGCCCTGTTTATCGTCATCGTCTTTCTGGGTATCTGTATTTCCTTTATCAGCACCCACCGGAGCGTGATAAAATACCTCAAAATGAAGCTGGACGACCTGTATTGACCGGGCCTTCGGCCAGGATGCGCCGAATTGCCCCGGATTCTTTATATTGCGGCCCAATCATCTCAATTTTTTTCAATGGCAACGACAACGACCAAAAAGCCGGCACCCGCAGCAGCGAAAACCACTGCATCAGCGTCCCCCAGACAAACCACTCCCTTATTTGGTAAGGACAATTACAGGTGGATGCTGATCGGTATCGTCCTCATTGCCCTGGGTCTGATCCTGATGGCCGGAGGGAAGAGCAAGGACCCCAATGTCTTCAACAAAGACGAAGTCTACAGCTTTACCCGTATCACACTCGCCCCCATCCTTATCCTGGGGGGATTTGTCGTAGAGATCTTCGCTATTTTCCGTAAGGACAAGAAGAACGCTTAAACATCACTATGACTTCTATCCAGGCTATCATCCTCGCAATCGTGGAAGGGCTGACCGAGTTCCTGCCCATTTCGTCCACAGCCCACATGAAACTTACAAATCCCATCATCGGCGTACAATCCACGCCTTTTTCGGATATGTTTGAGATCGTCATCCAGTTGGCCGCCATATTGGCTGTCGTGGTCGTGTATTACAAAAAATTCTTCGATTTCAGCCGTATCCAATTTTATATCAAGCTGGTGATCGCCGTGATCCCCGCCCTCATTTTTGGCGCGTTGTTAAAAAAGCACATCGACAGTATGCTGGGCAACCTGTATGTCATATCCGGCGTCATGATCGCAGGCGGCATCCTTTTCCTTTTTGTCGACCGGTGGTTCCAGCATCCTTCCATCGAGCATGAGAACCAGGTAAACAACGGCACTGCTTTTCGTATCGGCTGCTACCAGGTACTTTCGATCCTTTTTCCCGGGTTGAGCCGTAGCGCCGCCACTATCATCGGGGGCATGAGCCTGGGTCTTAGCAGAAAGGCCGCTGCTGAGTTCTCCTTTTTCCTGGCCGTCCCCACCATGCTGGCTGCGACGGTAAAAAGCCTGATGGACCTGCATAAAGATCATCCCGAAGCACTGAATACGAGCAACCTCTCTCTCTTGGGCATGAGCAGTATCGTCACTTTTATCGTCTCGATCATCGTCATCCGGTTTTTCATCGGATTCCTGAAAAAACATGGGTTTAAGATCTGGGGGTATTATCGCATCATAGTCGGAGCGGTCATGCTCATCCTGCTCTGGAGGGGCATCATCTAATATGGAGACGGCCGGCAAAAAAGTCATTACGGGGTGGGCCTTTTACGATTGGGCCAACTCGGTATACAACCTGGTCATCACCACTACTTTCTTTCCCATTTACTTTACTGCTGTCACCAAAAAACATTTCGGGTCGGAAAACATCCCTTTCCTGGGACGGACCTTTATCAACTCTTCGCTCTACGACTATTCCCTGGCGGCGGCCTACCTGCTGATCTCGCTGGCCTACCCCATTCTTACCTCTATTGCTGATACAAGAGGCAATAAAAAGAACTTTATGCGGGTGTTCTGTTATATGGGCGCAGCGGGCTGTAGTCTCCTATACACGTTCACCGGCGGCAACCTGGGCTGGGGCATCCTCTTTTTTATTCTGGCTTCCCTTGGATATTCGGGCAGCCTCGTATTCTACAATGCTTATCTGCCCGAGATAGCGGCCCCTGATGACCGGGACAGGGTCAGCGCAAAAGGCTATGCCTATGGCTACGTTGGCAGCGTGCTGCTGCAGGTCATCGGGTTTATATTAGTGCTGGTGATAAAGGACGATCCTTTCCTGGGACCCCGTCTCACCTTTTTATTAGTGGGTCTCTGGTGGGCGGGTTTTGCCCAGCTGACCTTCAGGGTGCTGCCAAAACCCAACAAACCGCCTAAAAGCAAAGTCAACGTATTCACAGCCGGCTTTATCGAAATAAAAAAAGTATATGGGGAAATAAAAAAGCTGGCCGTGCTCAAAAGGTTCCTCCGGGGCTTCTTTTTCTACAGCATGGGGGTACAGACGATGATGCTGGCAGCCACCCTTTATGGCAGCAAGGTGCTTAGGTTGGAAGATACCAAGCTCATCGTCACCGTAGTGCTGATCCAGCTGGTAGCTATCGCAGGCGCCAACTGGATGAGCCGGTTGTCCGCCAGATATGGGAATCTTCGCGTGCTGATGGGCGTAGTGCTTTTCTGGATCGTCATCTGTATCTCAGCCTATATCACGGCAGGGATGGCCGAGCGGCTAAAACCTTACCACGAACGCATCGATTTCCTCAAACAGGAGCAATCAGTGTTTAACGAGCGAAAGGCTAAGGCCACCGCCATGGATTCCACGACCGTGGTGAATGCGCTGGATGCCGCGGAAGGCAAAGTCGAAGCTGAGCTGTCCCGTGTGTCGTTGACCCTGGCGCCCAAACAAGCGCCTATCGAATATTCGTTCTATATGCTGGCGTTGGCCGTTGGGCTCGTAATGGGCGGTATTCAGTCCCTGAGCCGGAGTACTTACTCCAAGCTGATGCCGGAGACAAAAGATACAGCCTCTTATTTTAGCTATTACGACCTGACGGAAAAGATCGCCATTGTCGTTGGTATGTTCACTTTTGGCTTCCTGGAAGAAAAAACGCACAGTATAAAGAACTCCGTGCTCTTCCTCGTCATCTTTTTCGCCATCGGTCTGATCTGGCTGTACTCCGCCCTGGTCAGGCAACGAAAGGAAAAGATGATCAACTCAATCTAATTCTTATGCAACTCTATTTCATCGAAACAGGGTTTTTCAAGCTGGACGGCGGCGCCATGTTCGGCGTAGTACCCAAGAGCTTGTGGAATAAGGTCCATCCTTCTGACGAGAACAATCTCTGCACCTGGGCCATGCGCTGTCTGCTGATACAGGAGGGGAACAAACTGATCCTGGTGGACAATGGCATCGGCGACAAACAGGATGCAAAATTTTTTGGGCATTATCATCTTCATGGGGACGCCACCCTGGACAAGTCCCTGGCAAAACATGGCTTCCACCGGGATGATGTTACGGATGTATTGCTGACACACCTGCACTTCGATCATTGTGGAGGCAGCATCGTCCGGGACGGCGACAAGCTGACGCCGGCTTTTAGGAACGCCGTGTATTGGAGCCATAGCCGTCATTGGAAATGGGCGACGGAACCGAACGAGCGGGAGAAGGCTTCTTTTTTGCGCGAGAATATATTGCCGATACAGGCCAGCGGACAGCTGAAGTTTGTGGATGAAGGGCGCCCCTCCCCCACACCCACTTCCCAACTGGAAACCATCTCCGACGTCATTCTTCCCGGTCTTTCTGTACGCCTGGCCAACGGTCACACCGAATCCATGATGCTTCCCCAATTGCAATATAAAGGCCGTACCCACATATACATGGCTGACCTGCTGCCTTCGGTAGGGCATATCCCGTTACCATGGGTGATGTCCTATGATATGTTCCCCCTGACGACTTTAAAAGAAAAACGCTCCTTCTGGGAAGAGGCGGCTACAGGGGGATACATACTGATGCTGGAGCATGATCCGGTGAATGAATGCTGTACATTGGAGAAGACGGAGAAGGGTTATGGCGTCAGGGAGATATTCAGGTTGGAAGCTTTATAAAGAGGTTAGACTAACACAAGACTTTCCACCTCATTAAAATGTTTATCATTGGTATACAAAGGAAGTTGGTGCTGTATAGCAGTGGCTGCTATCCATATATCATTTTCAGGGATAGGATTGCCTTTAGCGAATAAGGCAAGTTTGATGGCAACAAAGATATCTGCGGTGGCTGCATCGATCGTTTGCAGTTTACATTCCTGGATGGCGATGGCTATTTTACGTAAATGTTTTGCCGGATCAGCAGCGCGGTAAGCACCAAAATAAAGTTCTACAAGTACTATAGGCGAGAGATGCACTTCGTCAAAAGATTCCAGCTTTTTTGCAACGGCCTCATTACCCTTCATCAGATCAATAAAGATATTGGTATCGGCAATGATATTATTTCCAGTCATCAGGATTTATTTTCTCAAAATTCTCTTCAATGGTTTTCTTCATTGCGTCCGCCTCTTCGTTGGTAAGGGCTCCCAGCAAAGCGTTGAAACGTCCCTTGGTTCTTTTGGAGGGAACACCCGGCTGACCCACGATCGTCTCTATAGCTGTTAATACTGCTTCATTGTCTGTTCTTAATACAGCTTCTATAATATGAAGCTTCCTTGCCTCTGAGTGCATAATAGTGTATTTTACTGCAACAAATTTACTTTTAAAATTCTACTATACAAAGGATGGCATTTCTGCACCTCCGTGGTCTTTATCAATCTAATATACTGATAATAAAAGCTTTATGGGTGGATTTTGTATACTTTCTTTACTGTTATTTACAAGGTTTTCACGGGTTTCTAACGATCTTGCCTCTTCGATGAGTCATTGCCTTTAACTGTAGCACTATCCAATATGCTTTTCAGCTCGTGCAGCTTATGATAGAGCGCTCCGTTCAAGACAGAATCCCGCTGGCGGTTGGATATATACAATCCATATAGAATATCTCCGGCCTGATAATATCCCGTATTGCCCGTATCTGTTTTTATACTTCGCGAAATATCAACATACACCGTACCCAATAAATTTTGCCAGCATTTCAAGGTACAGGAGGCAGGTATCTTATCATTCTTTTTGATCAACAGCTCCATGATGATCTTATTCGTATCCAGTACCGTGGTCTTTCCAACCTCTCCTATCTCCTTTCCTTCCAGTATTACTTTTGACGTTTGATCCACCTTGCACCCCTTGTCTATGACCAGGTACAATGTATATGTCCTGCTGTTGAACAGACAGCCCTGTACCAGGGCTATTGATAAAAGGGGGAAAAGGGCCGGCGCTATAATCCGCATATGTTTACAAAAGAGGAAGAAGAATGGGAGTTTAGGGCCGAAGGTAAGGAGAACTCTTGTTCACGGTTAAGCAAATAGTTCATAATTTGGTCGAATGTATAGTTCATGTCGATCGATATATCTATCTAAGATAGTTAATACAGCTCACCTCTAGCTAGTAGGAATTTTTGGTAAAAAAGTAATTCTCCCTCAATGAAAGTCATCGTTAACCTCATACCCTTCTCATACATAACTCGCAGCCTCAATATGGATCAGCGGTAAAAAGTATTACCCATGTTCATCACTAAAAAATTAATGCAATGGGTGACTTCCGCTTGGAGGAATAACCCTTCCCCAATACTTTTTATGAATATCACTATAAAAAACAAGGTTCTCCGCCTCATGAAAAGCAGCCGTCGTCCAAAAATTTCCCTTTCCAAAAATCTCTTCCTCTGTATATATCTTTCTTATCTCAACTCCAAGCTTCTTTAGCCAAAACATTGATAAAAATTGTCTAATAGCCGCAGGTGAGCTATGCCTCCATAAGCCTAAATGTCTTATAGAACTATATGGAACACCAGCGATCGGGTTTGTATAATTGAAATCCGAAATAATTTCCCATGTGATGTTTGCCCAATCATAATTTTCAATCAATGCTAGTCCTCCAACCGGTTGTCGCAAATCTGGTATAAATATTTCTTCCTTTACATTGGATACTCCAATCCTCTTCCATTTATATGGACCACGCAACAATGGTCCATCCATCATCAAAAAAGGGTAACATAATTCTTCACAGTCAATTAAATTATCAATTGATGTTTCTAAAATCTTTGAATGATAGTTAAGGTTTTTTATCAATAAGTTTGGCATGTACCCGTTTGTTCCTGTGTAAACACATTGGACATAGGCAAATCCAAATTCTTTTTCTAACGGAATTCCGAATATATCATTCTTTTCTTTCATAAAAGCTATTGTTCTGGATAATTTGGACCTTTGGAAGTTTCCTTTTCTTTAAACCTTATCTCCCACCCAGGTTGTTGTAAGTTAAGCAACGCTTTTCCAAGCGGCAAACGCTTGTCTACCTTTACTGGATCGCTATTAGAATTGTATATGTAGTTTACAAAGTCAGCCGTTCAATCCATTTACTACTATTTAAAATCTGGGACAGGATGATCCGTTAAAACATTTTTCTAACTTATAGACAGAAAGTTGGTCAATTTTATATATACTCTTAATTGAATAAATAGAATTGTCGGAAAGATCCTTTCCATCTAGCAAGACAATATTCGTCGAGTCGCCATCATTATAAATTGTATCTAGCTTCAATCCGAACTTTGATATTTTTTTACTAGCCTTAATAATCAGGTGATTAATCGAATCAATCTTATCCCACTGATTATTGGCGAAAACCCTGCAAACTTCCATCTTACTAAAAGCTGACTCAAAATAAACGACAAAGTATTCGTTATGTTCACCATCTTCTCTATATGCTAAATAATAACAATCTCTTCTCTTAACAGAAACAGATGTTGGGTTAAGGTGCTTATCACCATCTTTTGCGATAATTTTTTTAATCTTTACCTCTGTTTCACTCACATTATCGCACGACAACAGAATTATTAGTAAACAAAAAGATATTCTTTTTTCTAAATACATTTAATAACTGTTTGTTCTAATTGTTTGCTCATCCTTATTAACGGTTATATTATATTCGTGATAACCAGGGTCATTTATTTTTTTTAATTAATAACCTGAACGAAATCACAGCAGAAGCAAGCATTATCGCTATTACTAAAATGTCAAAAAGGATCAAACCAATACTCGGCGTTTCAAAGTCTGTTAAATAGATATTTTCAGGGAAGCGATTACCATAATTTATATTTACAATCTTACTATTCCCCTCTTTAATTTTATTACCGTAGCTCTTTTTTACATTTATACTACAAGTCACTTCTTTCCCTAAATAATCATTAAAGTATTTTAAAGTAACCCTGTAAGGGATTTGTGGTCCCGGATTAGACATTTTCAGAATACTCGCAACTGTTTTTCTTTTACTAGAGAAATAGATTATATCCTTATTCATGTTAACGATGAACATGTATAATAAAATAGAAGATACTATCAAGGTCAGAATGGTCACATATTTATTTCGCATCTATTTTTTATTTTTATCTTTTATATCCCATACTCAAAAACCTCCCCGCTCTCAGATCATAAACCCGCATAGATTTCTACTCGACAAAATGTGGTTTTCCAAAGATAAAATTCAAAGCGCCCCCTTCCACTTCCACAAAATGCCCCCCGTCGTATCCTTCAGCGGCACCTGCTGATAATGTTCCAGCAAAAAGGAACGCCAGATGGCATGGGCCGCCGGGTCAAGAAAACTTGGAGCGCGCTCAGTATTAAAGTCGATGACATAAGTAGTCTGGTGACGCAGCAGATCTTCTTCGATGGAACGTAAGATAGCCTGATCCTTATCCCAATCTTTATATGTTTCCCAAAAATGGTGGTACACCCACTTGGATGGCGCCAATATCCTGAACTCATTATAGGCATATACATAGCCTGGATTTCCCAATTCATATAGCTGATAATCCCCCGGGGAGTATTGCCGGAGGTAGTTTAATGGCGGCGAAGCAATCACCGCATGTTTCTTTTTGGGGGTCAGGTGCGTATCGTGCTGCAGGGTAGTGTAACATAAGCTGGTGCAAACAAGAATGCCGAAGATTCCCTGCGCCTTTTTCTCCCGAAGAAAGGGCTCTTCCGTAAAGGCGAATACTGAAAATAGCAGAATGCTCAGGCTCGCCGATAACGGTATATAATAATAGTAAAAGGCAAACGCTCCGCCTATCCATCCCCGACTGCCCATGAACTCGGGGCTAAGGGAGAGAACCACCGCCGCCAGAGATGTGGCTATCAGCCATTTGTTGTTGCTGCGAAACCACACCAGCGCACCAATGCCCAGGGTCATGGCCACCAGAAAAGGGAGCTCATAATTTCCCGCGTCGAGCACCAGCTTGATCCTCCTGAGATGATCTCCAAAAGATGATTTGATGGCAGTGGTATACCAACCGAAATTAAACCCAAAGGCATCACGGAAAAAAGGCTCCAGCGCATGATGAAATACAAAATACAGGATAATAGGCAGCGTCACCAGCAAGGCGCCTGACACCGACCCAAGGATACGTTGGCCAACAGGAATATGATCATCTTTACGTATAAAAGCATACGCAAAAAAGGGGGCCAACGCAAGCACCTGCTCCTGCTGTGTAAAAAAGGTAAGCCCGGTTAAAATACCCAGCACGTAATAGCGCCACCGCCCCTCTTCCATCATCACACAAAAGAAGATGAGTAGCAAGACAGTGGTATACTCTCTTGTCATGCCTCCTGTTCCGCAGATAAGGATATCCCTCAGCATCAGGTTGAACAGCAAGGGCAGGAGCCAGGGATAAGCCAAACGGTATTTTCTGCCCAGCCGGAAGAACAGCAAGGTCGCCAGCATAGCCAGTAAGGTATTGATAAGCCATTGGAGCCAACCGCCCAGGAAAAGACCCGTATAATTGATAAAATAAATAAGGGGAGGCTTGTGATCAAAAACATCCCGGTAGGGAACACCGCCTTTCTTTATCACCAACGCGACATACCGGTATATCTCTGTGTCACAGTGCAGAGGATTGTAATAAGGGGTATAGGGCAGGTTTAGTACGACGGAGGCCGCAAGCAGCCCCACCAGGTTATAATTGGGTCTTTGCATGATCTCGTCATTCCACTGCCGCCCCCTTCCATTTCCACAAGGTCACTCCCGTTGTATCCGTCATCGGCACCTGCTGATAATGCTCTTCCAGGAAGGCCCGCCACATGCCGGTGACTGGCTCTTTATATTCCAGCGCAGGGTTCCTGCTGCAGTCGATGATATAAGTGGTCTGGTGACGCAGCAGGTCTTGTTCGATGGAATGTAAGATAGCATAATCTTTGTCCCAATCCTTATACAATCGCCAAAAATGATACACCCACGTGGATGGCGCCTGGATCCCGAACTCGTTGTACGCGCATATGTAGTTATGATCTCCGAATGCATACAACTGATAGTCGCCCGGTGGATGTTGTCGTAGATAGTTTAATTCCGGGGAGATCACCACGTTATTCTCCCTCCTGGGGGTCAGGTGCGTGATATGCTGTAGAAACGTATAACATAGACTTGTACAAACAAGAATGCCGAATATCCCTATAACCTTCCTTCCCTGAAGAAAAGGTTCTTCTACAAAGGCAAATACCGTGAACAACAAAATACTCAGGCTGGCCGACAGCGGCAGATAGTAATGGGTGAAGCCCCCCATCACGCCATGTCCACCCATAAATTCCGCGCTGATGGAAAGAATGACCCCTGCCAGGGAAGCCAATATCAACCGCTGGTTGCTGCTGCGAAACCACACCAGAGCGCCGATGCCCAGCGTCATAGCTACCAGCGTAGGGACTTCATAGTTTCCCTTATCCAGCACCTGTTTGGCCCTTCGGAGATGATCTCCAAAAGATGATGGAATAGCGGTAGTGTACCATCCAAAATTGAACCCAAAGGCGTCCCGCAAAAAAGGCTCCAGCGCATGATGAAATGCAAAATACAGGATAATGGGCAGCGTTATGATAAGCCCACCTGTCACCGACCCAAAGATGCGACCCCGGACGGAGACATTGTCTCCTTTACGCATAAAAGCATATATAAAAAAAGGGACCAGCGGCAGCGCCCCTTCCTGTTGTATGAAGAAAATAAGCCCGCTTAAAATACCCAGCGCATAATAACGCCATCTGTTCTCCCCCATCATAACACAAAAGAAGATGAGTAGCAAGACAGTGGTATACTCTCTTGTCATGCCTCCCGTTCCGCAGATGAGGATATCTCTCAGCATCAGGTTGAACAGCAAGGGTAGAAGCCAGGGATAAGCCAGGCGGTATTTTCTGCCCAGCCGGAAGAACAACAAGGTCGCCAGCATAGCCAGCATTGTATTGATAAGCCATTGGAGCCAGCCGCCCAGGAAAAGGCCCGTATAATTGATAAAATAGATGAGGGGCGGTTTGTGATCAAAAACATCCCGGTAAGGGATACCGCCTTTTTTCATCACCAATGCGACGTACCGGTATGTTTCAGTATCGCAGGACAGGGGGTTATAATAGGGGATATAAGGCAGGTTTAGCACGACCGAAGCCACCAGCACCCCTATCAGGCCATAACTTTGTTGTCGATTCATGATCATGTCTTTCCTAAGGCGCCTCCTTCCATTTCCATAAAGTGACGCCACTGGGGTCCTGCAGTGGCACCTGTTGATAATATTGGTCCAGGAAGGCCCGCCACAGGCCGATCACCGGCTCCTTAAACTGCAATGCAGGATTCCCCGTACAGTCGATGACATAGGTAGTCCGGTGACGCACCAGGTCCTGTTCGATGCCGTGTAATATACTTTTGTCCTTGTCCCAATTATCAAATAATGCCCATAGATGATGGTATACCCATCTGGATGGCGCCAGGATCCTGAACTCATTATAGGCATACACATATTCATGATCGCCAAACTCATACAGTTGATAATCCCCGGGGGGATGTTGCCGCAGGTATTTCAATTCCGGCGAGGCCACCACCGGGTGTTTTTTTTGGGGCGTCATATGTGTAAGATGCTGCAGAGCAGTATAAGACAAACTGGTACAAACAAGGATGCCGAATATTCCCTGCGCCTTTTTCGCCTGGAGAAAAGGTTCTTCCGTAAAAGCGAATACCACAAATAACAAAATGCTCAGACTGGCCGACAGCGGCAGATAATAATCGTAAAAATCTCCCATTCCGCCCCGCCCGCCCATAAACGCCGGAATAATGGAAAGGGGTACAGTCACCAGGGCCGCCAGCATCAGCCGCTTATTGCCGCCCCGAAACATCAGGGAGGCGATGCCCAGGGTCATGACTACCAGCGCAGGTACTTCATAATTCCCCTTGTCCAACACCCGCTTGGCCCTCCTCAGATGGTCCCCAAAAGAGTCTTTGAACGTACTCGTATATACGCCGAAATTGAACCCAAAAGCGTCTCTCCAAAAAGGCTCCAGCGCATGATGCAATGCAAAATACAGTACAATAGGCGTCGCTACCGAAAGGCCACCCACCGCCAACCCAAGGATACGGTGTCGGGGAGAGACATTGTTCTCCTTCCGGAAAGATCCATAGATAAGAAAAGGAAGGAGCGCAAATATCTCTTCCTGTTGTAGAAAAAAAGTAAATGCCGCCAGGAAACCCATTAAGTAATAACGCCACCGGTGCGTCCCCATCATCGTGCAAAAGAAGATGACCAGCAGGAGGGAGGTATACTCCCTGGTTATCCCGCCCACTCCGCAAATAAAGATATCATGGAGCATCAGGTTGAATAACAGAGGCGGAAGCCAGGGGTAAGGCAACCGGTATCTTCTTCCCAGCCTGTAGAACAGGAAAGTGGCTATCATAGCCAGCAAAGCACCCGCGATCCATTGGGGCCAGCCGCCCAGGAAAAGCCCTGTATAATTGATAAAATAGATCAGCGGGGGCTTGTGATCAAAGACATCCTGATAAGGGACGCCTCCTTTCATCATCACCAGGGAGACATACCTGTATGTTTCTGTGTCGCAGGATATCCGGCTGTAATAGGGGATATAAGGCAGGCTCAGTATGACCGAAGCCACCAGCAGCAAAAGCAGGCTATAATTTTGGCGTTGCATCATCTCATCCGGAATAAAATGGTTTGGAGTGCTGATCGGATAGCCCCCCGGTAGAAATACCAGCTCATTTTGCTTGGTCGCATCAGGCTGTCCTTCCTGCAGGACGTTGTAGTCGTAAATATCCTGCTTTTTCTCCGGATAAACCAGGCCGTGATAAGGATATTAGGCGCAAAGCTCCCTTTCGGCACCATTTCCAGGGCTTCCCGCAACTCGCGGCCACGCATGAGCCGATAGGGCACATTGACGTCCCTGACACCCTTGCCATACAACAGGCGGACAACGAGAAGGGAAAATGCGCTGATGATCCGCCTGCCGGAGGAAGCATTCTTATCCAGCCTTTGCGCCAGCAGCAGATCATACTGATGCCTGTTCGTCCAGAGCGCGTCGAAGGCTGTTGTGTCCATCTGATTGTCCGAGTCTATCTGAAACACCCATTCGGCATCTACCGCTATCCTGTACCCGCTCAGAATGGCCGGGCCATGACCGGCATTCGCCTGGGTATATATCTCCAGGGTCTGATCATTCTCCCCGAGCGCTTTCAACAGCTGCGAACTGCCATCCCTCGACCCATCGTCGACAAGGATCACACGGTAAGGAACACCCGTGTTCTTAAAGACGGGCTGCCAGTCCTGCAGAAGAGGTGTGATATTCTTCTCTTCATTGTAAACAGGAATAACCACGGCCAGGACCGCATTAGAGGGCATGGATCGTTCTGGTTAAGGGCAGTACACCCGTTTCAAATATCTCCAATGCCTTGTCGATGGTTTGGTGCATGTCATAATATTTATAATCGCCCAGGCGTCCGCTGATAAAGATGTTCTTTAGCATTCTGGCCTCTTGTTGATAAAGGGCCAGCAGCCGCTGGTTGGACTCGGAAGGGATGGGATAATATGGTTCGTCGCCCTTATCCGCCAGGGAATACTCCCTGAAAATAATCGTCTTGTCCTTGCGATAGGCCTTTTCCGGGTGCAGGTGCCGTGGTTCATGAATGCGGGTATAAGGAATGTCGGGGCCCGGGTAGTTAATGACGGCATTACCCTGGTAATCTTCCTTGTCCACGACCTCCTGCTCAAATCGCAGCGTGCGCCAGCTCAATCTGCCGTATTTATAGTCGAACAGACGGTCAATAGGGCCGCTGTAAATAAGACAGGCATCCTTTTTTAGCCGGTGTCTCAGATCGAAATAATCCGTATTCAGCATCACCCGGATCTTTTTATCCGCAAACAACCGCTGAAAAAGGTCTGTATAGCCTTTCTCAGGGATGCCCTGCCAGCGGTCAAAAAAGTAGTTGTCGTCGTAATTCTTCCGGAAAGGAAGCCGGTTAAAAATGGAGGCGGGAAGATCACGTGGGTCCGCCTGCCATTGCTTTACGGTATAATATTTAAAAAATGCTTCGTAGAGGTCACGGCCCAGCCGGGCGATGGCCTGTTCTTCAAAGTTAGACGGCTCACCGGCCCCGCCTTTCCGGACAGTGTCCATAAAAGCATCCACCTCATAAGGTTTGAGGTTGACGTTATAAAATCTGTTGATGGTTTCAAGGTTGATGGGGAACTGATAAAGGCGATCGTTATAACAGCTGAGGACCTTGTGCCGATAGCTGTTGAAGGTGGTATACCTGCGGATATAGTTCCACACTTTTTCATTGGATGTGTGGAAAATATGGGTACCATAGCGGTGGTATTCTATACCCGTAGCCGGGTCGACAGCGGAGTAGCAGTTACCGCCGATGTGGTCGCGCTTTTCAATGACCAGAACGGGCTGGTCTAACTGGCTGGCAATGCGTTCAGCGACAACAGCCCCTAACAATCCACTGCCTACTACCACGTATGAGTAGTCTGTTATGTCCATGCCACAAGATAAGAAAAGACTTACAGATCCACCAGCGAACTCAACGGATATCGCAAATTCCTGTAATAGCTCATATCCACCTTTACGCTTCCCACAGTAATGGGGCTCTCCACACGCAAGGCGATATGATTGGGATCGTCGCTGACCCATACAGTCATCTTTTCACCACCCTCGAACATTGTCCCTTTCACCAGCAGCGGCTTGAACTTGATAGCCCGGAACTTGGCGTACTTCGTGCGGATGGTTTCCTTCCCAAGGTAACGTACATACAAGTGATACACCTGTCTGTCCAGGAACATGTCAAAGGGGATCTTGTCTCCCGGCTTGTAATGATCGAAGTCGAGATTGCGTACATAGAAGATGGCGCTCAGTACATCCTGTATACAGGATGGTACTTTGTAGACGCCTTCGGAGGTCACCGCCGTACCGGTGTTCTTTACAAAAGTGACGTTCTCATAGGTCTTATATCCGCCCTCGTTTACATTCCGGATAAATTTATAAGGCTGGAGCGTTGCCGTATCGATGTACGTCTCATAGCGGTCCCGCACTTTATAGAACTTATCATAAAAGCTGTAGGTTTTCCCATCCGCCACGACATGGTACACATCCTTTCCATTAAAATGATCCAGGCTGGTTGTGAACGTGGCTTCACCGGCAGCTACATACATGCTGGCCAACGTATAGAAGACTTTATAAGTAAGAGATTCTCCCGTCTGAAAGGCAGTATTGCGTACAGTGCATGCATCATCTCCGTCGCCCGCGACCTGGGGGAAACAGACCCCTGTCAGCAATAAGATACAAACCGTAAAAAATGCTCTCATTTATTTCTAAATAATTTAATGCTCAACATTAACAAACTGCCTATCAGCGCCGGTATGATCAAATTGATCAACCATATTGCAAACGACGCGGCGAATATCCCAATTGTGTTGGTGCTGAATATTTCCAGCACCTGAATACTTGTTTCCCATCTCAGACCCAGCTCTGTCAAAAAAGTAAAGGTAGGCATGATCGCCATCACCAGGAATACCACACTCATACCACCCCATAATTCGCCGGCAGTAAGTATCACCCAAAACAGGGGAAATACCAGCCCATACTGCACGATAAATACAAGATATCTGCCAAAAGATAAGAACAAAATTCTCAATAAGAGCGTTGCATCAAAATTTTGTAAAACTTTTAAATACGCCTGGTATTTCGTAAGTATGGATACCCTACCCAATATCCTCAGCAACCATGAAAGCCTGAAATAAATAATTGTTAAACTTACCAACAGCACCCCGACCAGGCTCAGCAAAGCATTCAGCCACAGGCTTGTGTTCTGATGTGCAACGGTATGCCCCGATAACGCCCCACGCAGATAAAGAATACCCGCAAATCCCAATATCATCGTGACCAGCAGTTGGGCCATACTGCATACGATGGTAAGAGAAATGGATTCGATACGGTGCCCAGGTCTTACATACAGAAGACGTCCCACATATTCCCCCATTCTGTTGGGTGTAAATGATGCCATCGTGGTACCGGTGAGGACGGCTTTAAAAGCATTGACATAAACAATGCCGCCAATGGGACGCAACGCCAGCTGCCATTTTCTCGCTTCGATACCCCAATTGACAGGCATGAGCGCCACCGCCAGCCATAACCTCCAGGAAAGAGGGCCCGTCACTGCCTGGCGGATATGGTCAAGGGAAGCTTTCCAATTGGGTTGGTGTGTTACCTGCAGGCAGATAAACCAGGAAAGAAGCAGGAATACCAGGGGCCCTACTACATAGTTCAGTATTATTTTTATATTTGTTTTCAACGGAGCCGATCAATCGGTGTCAAAAATAGGTTTCCTCTTGCAAAAGCCATCTAAAATAATTTTGGGTATCGACCCTGGTACATTGGTAATGGGTTATGGGCTTATCCTCTGTACAGGCCACCGGGTTAGCCTGATCGAAATGGGCGTGTTAAAACTGCCTTCGAGTAAGGATGCTTACCAGCGGCTGCAGCTGATCCATAAAAAGGTTTCCGAGCTGATCCGGCTTCATCAGCCCCATGATTTTGCTATCGAAGCTCCCTTTTTTGGCAAAAATGTCCAAAGTATGCTAAAGCTGGGACGGGCACAGGGCGTGGCTATCGCCACCGCAATGACCGCCGGTATTCCCGTCTCGGAATATTCCCCCAAAAAAGTTAAACAATCCATCACCGGGAATGGTAACTCTGAGAAAGAGCAGGTATGGAAAATGTTGCAAAATCTCCTCCATCTGGAGGAGGAGATCCCGGCATATGACGCATCCGATGCGCTTGCGGTAGCCGTCTGTCATTACTTTCAGCATAAGCTTTCGGATCGTATGGCTGAAAATACAGACCGGACCGTGGGCAAAAAGGGTAAAAAAGTCAGCGGTTGGGCGGCATTCGTTCGGGATAACCCCGGGAAAGTACGATCACGCTGAGACTTCTATGATAAATCTTAAAAGATATAAGCTCCTCCATTGGGTATACAACCTGATGCACTATAAAAGCCTTTCCCATAACAAAGCCGCTTATCGTAAATATGCGATCCATAAGCCCGTGATCGCCTCTATCTCCAGCAAGGATTTCCCCGACAAGACCTCCCGGGCCTGGCTGGATACAGGGCATTCAAAAGATTTGGTCCCCGGCCGGCCGGAACTTGGCAGTTTCCCACCACTTGTACAACGCCAGCTGACGGCCTGGAGCGATAATGGCTATCTCGTCTGGAATAATTTCTTTGATCACGCCACGGCGGGTGGTATACAGCAGGAGGTCGAACGGTTGGTGCGGAAAGGCAGGCTCCATCCCACACATGATAATAAGCTGATGTTTGCAGGCCGGCATTCAAGCCTGATCCGGGAGATCACCTATGAAAAAAGACTCACTAAGTTGTTGAGCTTTATCCTGGATAAAGAGGTCGTTCCTTTTCAAACCATCAACTTTTTGTATGGCAGCAATCAACGCGCCCATTCAGACAGCATTCATATGACCACCTATCCTCTGGGCTATCTGATAGCCGTATGGATTGCCCTGGAAGATACGCACCCTGACAACGGCCCTTTGTTCTATTATCCGGGGAGCCACCGTCTGCCGTATCTTTTAAACAGCGATTTTAATGAAGGCGAGACAGCCCTGCAGTTGGGAAAAAAAGACTATGTGGACTATGAGGATAAGATAGCAGAACTGATAGAGCGCCACTCCTTACAGCCGGAAGTTTTTTTGGCTAAAAAAGGAGATATACTGATCTGGCATGCCAATCTTATCCATGGAGGAATGCCTGTTAAGAACCCGGCGCTGACACGAAAAAGCATGGTCATTCACTACTATGCGAAAGATGTGGTCAAATACCACGAGATCACGGAACGTCCTTCCTTGCTGAAATAGCCCGTTATGGATCACTGAAGATGGCCGAGTATCTTTTCCTGCGCTTTCTTTAATTGTTCAGGGCTCAGTTTGAGCTTGCCTCTGGTGAAATTGAGGTCATCGGCGCTATTGATAGGTATCAGGTGCAGATGAGCATGCGGTACTTCCAGCCCCACTACCGACAAGCCACAGCGGTTGCAGGGGAAGGCCGCTTCAATGGCTTTTGCAATTGGTTTGGCAAACAACAATAGATTTGCCAGATAGGTGTCTGGTACATCAAAAAAATTGTCTACTTCAATTTTGGGCACCACCAGCGTATGCCCCTCCCGTAAGGGAAATATATCTAAGAATGCGAAGAACTGATCGTTCTCCGCAATCTTATAAGAGGGGATCTCTCCCGCGATGATCTTTGAAAAAATCGTCACACCGTAATATTTTCTATTTTGAATTGGAGTTTGCCCGCGGGCACCTGCACATCGGCCACTTCACCGATCTGTTTACCCAGAAGACCTTTACCGATGGGTGATGTCACTGATATTTTACCCAGTTTGAGGTCGGCTTCTTTTTCCGACACAAGGTGATAGGTCATTTGCTTTTTATTGGCCAGGTTGGTTACCGTGACCTTGGTCAATATAGATACCTTGCTGGTATCGATGCTGCTCTCATCGATAATGCGCGCATTGGCAAGATCACCTTCCAGTTTCTGGATCTTGGCTTCCAACAGCCCTTGTGCTTCCTTGGCTGCATCATATTCGGCATTCTCACGAAGATCACCTTTTTCACGGGCTTCTGCAATAGCTTTGGAAGCCGCAGGCCTTTCAACAGCCTTTAGTCTTTGCAAATCAGCCTTCAATTGATCCAGCGCGTCCTTAGTAAAATAAGTGAAACCAGTCATAGTTGCCTCCTTTGGTTTACATGGTTATGGTGGACCGTTGGTCCATCAGAGAAAAAAAATACAACGCCTTAGGGGAAACCCAAAAGCGTTGCACTATTCACGTCAAATTCAAAGGTAAGAAAATTTATATAATCCGAAACTCACTCAGATCCCCAGTTTTTCCAATATGACAGTGGCCATTTTAAGAAAAGCTTCGTGGCTATATCCCGCAATATGAGGAGTGATAAGGACGTCCGGCCGCTGCAACAGCCAGTCCAACTGCTGACGTTGGGTTTCGGTGTAAGTGTCCAGTTTCTCATTTTCCAGCACATCCAGGGCGGCGCCGGCGATCTTCCCTTTTTCCAGGGCATGGATGAGCGCCGCTGTATCATGGACCTTTCCCCTGGATGCATTGACGAACCAGGGTTTTCTCTCCAAAGCTTCGAAAAAGCCCTCGCCGGCCATATGAAAGGTTTCTTCTGTCAGAGGTACATGAAAGCTGACCACGTCGGAATAACGGGCCACCTGCTCCAGCGAAGCCTCCCGGACATTTCCTTTGGCAAAACCGAATTTATACTTGTCATATGCCAGGATAGTGACATCAAAGGCGGACAACAGCCTGGCAAAAGCGCCGCCCGCATTGCCAAAGCCTATGATACCCACCGTTTTGCCGGTGAGCTCCGTCCCCCTGTTGGCATCCCGGATCCATTTTCCTTCTTTTACCTCCTGATGGCTGGTATACAGCCGGTTCATCAACCCCAACAGCATGCCCAGGACGTGCTCGCCTACGGCATTACGATTGCCTTCCGGGCTGCTGACACATTTAACCCCTTTAGCCGCGGCATAATCCGTGTCGATAAGCTCCATACCACTGCCTAACCTGCCGATCCATTTGAGATCAGGAGCCTTGTCCAGGATCTCCCGGTCAATCTTTAGCCGGGTGGTGACGATCAGGCCTTCAACGTCCCCGATGATGCCGGACAGCTCTTCATAGGTGATCTGGGGGACATACTCAACAACATATCCTTTCTGGTTCAATCTTTCCTGAAGATGGGGGTGTACTTTAGCCGTAACAACAACCTTTTTCATTGATTATCAATTATCTATACTTTCATTTTCCATGTGAGCCGGGCGAAATCCCCGATGGACAATTGTTCCGCTCGTTTATCAAATATAATATCCTGTAAATCAGTTTGTCCAAAAAGAGGCTTTACGGCATTGCGAAGGGTTTTCCGGCGTTGGTTAAACGCCGTCTTTACCAGCAGAAAAAAGCTCTTTTCATCCCGGAAAGGAGGTTCTTCCGACAGGGGCAGCAGCTGTATTACGGCGCTTTTCACTTTCGGAGGAGGTTGAAAACATTGCTCGTGGACCTCGAACAGATATTCCACCGAAAAAAAAGCCTGAATAAGGACGCTAAGGACCCCATAGACCTTGCTCCCCGGACCCGCGGCCACCCGTTGAGCCACTTCTTTCTGGAACATCCCCGTCATGCTTAACAGCTGGGTTTTCCAGTCCAGCATCTTAAAAAGTATCTGGGAGGATATATTGTAAGGGAAATTGCCAACAACAGTAAATTTTCCTTCAAAAGGGCTGTCGATGTCCAGGATACTTCGATGGATGATCTTCCCCTCAAGGCGAGGCCAGGTCTTTAGTAGATAGACTACTTTTTCATCGTCCAGTTCAACTGCCTTGAAATCAATCCCTTCTATTTCAATCAGATATTTTGTCAGGGCCCCGGCGCCAGGACCTACTTCCAACAGACAGGCACCCTCCCGGGGGAGGGTTTCGCGGACACAAGCCACGATCTTGCGGGAGATATTCTCATCCCGGAGGAAGTGCTGACCCAAGGATTTTTTGAGCGTATACATGAATGGGGGTAAAGTTAATAAATCGTACATTTACCCCTGAAAATTAAGTGAATGAGCCAACAACAAAGACCCGTCATAGGTATCTCCTCCGGAGACCTGAATGGCATCGGGACAGAGCTGATCATCAAAGCTTTCTCCGACCATCGCCTCCTGGAACTGTGCACACCCATCATATTTGCCTCGAACAAATTGATCAACTTCTATAGGAAGTCCATCCCCGAGATCAATTTCAACTATCAAAGCACAAAGGATTTTTCCCGGATCGCCCACAAACAGGTGAATATTTATAATTGCTGGGAGGAAGAGATCGCCATCGTGCCGGGGCAGCTCACCGACATCGGGGGCAGCTATGCCGTCAAATCCCTTGTGACGGCCGTGGAGGCTTTGAGGGATAAGAAGATACAGGGGCTGGTGACCGCCCCCATTCATAAGAAGAATACACAATCCGCCTCATTTAACTTCACCGGGCATACCCCCTATCTGAAACATGCTTTCAATGCCAGCGATGTGCTGATGCTGATGGTATCCGAAAACTTCCGGGTGGGACTCGTCACCGAGCATGTGCCAGTCCGGGATATAGCCAAATACATTACCCGTGAGGCCATCCTCTCCAAGCTGAATATTCTCCGGGACAGCCTGGTAAAAGACTTCGGTATTGATAAGCCCCGGATCGCTGTACTGGGACTCAATCCTCATGCGGGTGACGAGGGATTGATCGGTAAGGAAGAGGAAGAGATCATCAAGCCGGCTATCAAGGACGCCAAACACAATATGCTGGTGTTCGGCCCCTATAGCGCCGACGCCTTCTTTGCCCGCAATTATCAATCCAGGTTTGATGCCGTACTGGCCATGTATCATGACCAGGGATTGATACCTTTCAAATCATTGGCCCCGGGCGAAGGGGTGAACTACACCGCCGGATTGCCCATGGTAAGGACATCCCCTGATCATGGAACGGCATTTGATATTGCCGGCAAGAACAAAGCCGATAGCTCATCCTTCCTCGCATCTATTTATACTTGTCTCGATATTATCCACCAGCGGCAGGAATACGAAGAGAACAGGAAAAACCCGCTGAAAAAAATGGGCTCTGTTGTACTGGCTAATGCGGAAGATGAAAAGATCGAAGAAAACTAGCCGCATAATGACCTCCTATCCCAAAATTCCCCTATATGCTACAAGAAGCGACCAACCTCCCGTGGATCGAATCTCCTTTCTTTGAAAAGGAATTGAGGGAGTCAGATCTCAGCACGGCAGATAAAGCATTTGTAAAAGGCTTTGCCGATAATGGATATGCGATTTTCGACACCGGCTTTGACGATGTATTTATCGACGCTCTGAACCGAAGCATGATAGATCCGTTCAATAAGCTCGAAAAGGAAGAGGGCCGCCGGATACAAGACGCCTGGCAATTCAACGAGTATGTTCAGCAAGTCGCGGCCTCCGATGTGGTCCTCCAAAAACTGCGGCTCTTATACCAGCGGGAACCCATCCCTTTTCAAACGCTCAATTTCCCGGAGGGCTCGCAGCAGAAGACCCACTCCGATATGGTGCATTTCAATTCCATTCCCCAGCGTTTTATGTGCGGCGTGTGGGTAGCTTTGGAAGACATCACACCCGACAACGGCCCGCTGCATTATTATCCCGGCAGCCATAAGCTCCCTTTCTACGATATGATCGACGTAGGGGTAAAAGGCAGCGATAATATCGAGACAAAAAAGGCCATCATGTCTTATGCAGTGGACTATGTGAATTTTATACAGAAAATAATAGAGGCCCTGGGGCTACAAAAACAGATCCTCACCATAAAAAAAGGGCAGGCCATGATCTGGGCGGCCAATCTGCTGCATGGAGGGGAAAAGATCAATACTCCCGGGGCCACCCGGCTGACGCAAGTGTCGCATTATTACTTCGAGGATTGTATTTATTATATTCCCCGGCTTTCGGATATCGCCATCAACCGGCTTTACCTGAACGACCTCACCAATATCAGGACCGGCGAAAAGGTCGTCAACAAATACTTTGGAAAGACGATCAAGCCTTATACAAAACTTCAGTTCCAGCTCACCACCGTAAAGATGTTGAGCAAGATCTCCCATCTCTTTCCTAAAGAGCTGGTCAACACGATAAAGTCCATTGTCAAACGGTAAGATCGATCAGCGGAACACACTGTCCGGCACCCCCTTGTTGATCAGATAAGAGCTGTAGTCCAACTCTACTCTCCCTTTTGCATTCGCGGCCGCCTGCGGCTTTTTAGAGCCGTCGTCATAGTCAAAAGTGATGCCCTTGGGAAGTTTGTAATTCTTGACGTTAAAAGTAAAGATCACTTTGTCTGGCAGGGCATAGGCGATATATTTCCCATAAGTCATGTCCACTTCATAAGTGCCGTTGTCACGGGTGGTAGTACGTGCGTGCAGAATGACCTGACGCTGCTCGTCAACCCAAAAAGTGGATAGTACCAGGTCGGCATTTTCATCCTGGGGCAATAGTTTGATCACCCTTACCTTTTGTCCATGGGTCGTGTCGGCGCCTCCGTCAAGGACGGTGTAAGACCCTTTTAGAAGATTGTTCAGACTGACGGTGACAGCTCCTTTTGGCACCAGGGATATCCCTTTGTCATTTTTTATCTTCAGCTTATCGGGTTTTTTAAAATACACCGTGACGGCCGCCTGTGGTTCTTTCAGGAAGCTGACGTTTGTCTTCATGGTCCCGGCGGCCTGGTAATCACTCACCTGGTCGAGCCGGGCCCGGACCTTCTGCAAGAGATCGACAGCCGGCTGGCTGTAAGCAATGACAGCCGGCAACACAAACGATAACAAACACAAACTCTTCTTCATAACATATGCATTAGCTCAAAATATCTTTTTTCCGGAAGACCCATATGGCTGCCGTCACAAAGGCCACGATATAGGCCAGCAGTATCCCCAGACTGCGAAGGATGGAAGGCAGGTTCTCTACGGACCCATTGATGACGCCCCCTTGTCCGTCGGACCGGGAGTAAAAAAAGCCTTTCCACGCCAGCATATGGGAAGTAAACAGCCAGGGTTTGACGGTATTATCATAGATGGGTATACGCATTTCTGACAGGATCGTGAGGACGATGACGATGCTGATCGTGGCGACGATGGGTCCGATGGAGTTCTCAGCAAACACTGACAACAGGAAGGCCAGGGCGGCCACCGTGCTGAGAGCGATCATGGCATATCCAAAGGCCGCGATATAACGCCACATGACGTCCGCCGCACGGATATGCTCCAGCACCGTGTCACGCGCGATGAACATGTCATTGGTGCCAAAGATCCACATGCTGAGGAATAAAGCCAGCAGCGCCATCCACAACAACAGCAGGATAGTATAAATGACGGATGCGCCGAATTTCACCAGCATCAACTGGGTACGGCTCACAGGGCGGGTGACCAGCAGACGCAAGGTACCCATATTGGCCTCTCCCGCCACCATATCGCCGGCCACCAGCGCCACCAGCAGGGGTACTTGTATCAGCAGCGTGTTGAGGATGACGAATGCTACCAGGTAGCCGTTCAGCATAAGAGAAAAAGGCATATTAAAGGTGTCCGACAGACTGCTCATCAACAGCTCCATATAGGACAAACCATCAAATTTCAGCCCGAGCTGAATGATAAAGATCATGGCGGCGATGGCCACAAAAGGGATATAGGTACGGGGACGTCTGAATATTTTAAACAGCTCTATCTGTAAAAGCTTCCACATGCTGGTTGGCGGTTGTCAATGATAAAAAATAATCTTCCAACGGATGCCGGGGTCGTACCGCTTCAATCCGGATGCCCTGCTGCACCAGGTGGCGTACGAGGTCGGGAATAAGGGCCTTATCCATTTTTAAAAGAAGTTTCGCCCCCTTGCTTGTCTGCAAACAGCCCTCCCACAGACTGCCGCGAAGCGCCCCCTCCGTCTGTGCCGGATCCCCGGTATCCAGTTCCACCAGGGTCTGACCCGGATGGAACAGTTCTGTCACAGGCCCTTCCACGATCTTTTTGCCTTTGTCGATGATCAGCATCCGGCTGGCGATCAACTCCATTTCACTCAGCAGATGAGAGGAAACCAATAGCGTTTTCTTCAGATGGCTGCTGAGATGCAGGATAAGATTGCGTATATCCGCGATGCCTTGCGGATCAAGGCCATTTGTCGGCTCGTCAAGGATGATCAGGTCCGGATCATGGACCAGGGCCACCGCGATCCCCAGCCGCTGTTTCATCCCCTGGGAAAAGGTCCTTACTTTACTTTCCGCCCTTTCAGCCAAACCCACCTGCTCCAACTGTTGCATCAACAGACGGGAGGTAGGTCGGATACCGCTCATCCGCGCAAATAAGGAAAGGTTCTCATAAGCGCTGAGATATTTATAAAGGTCTGGTCTTTCTATGACTGCCCCCACCTTGCGCAGGATCTCACGGCGATGGGTTCGAAGATTCATCCCGAATATTTCTATTTCGCCTGCTGTAGGCTGGATAAGAGTCAGCAGCATACGGATGGTAGTAGATTTCCCCGCTCCGTTCTGCCCGAGGAAGCCATAGACATCTGCCCTTTGTACGGAAAAGGACAAAGCATCGACAGCTCTTAGCTCCCCAAATTGTTTGGTAAGGCCGGTAACCCGGATAACTGAAGACATACACCTGGATATCAATGCAATTTACAAAGGTTTATAAGGCCAGTCCGCAAAATCTTTCCCCGGGGCTTGCAAAACCCGAATGTCTTATCTATATTTGTCTTACCATCCTACGCAATCGCCACCTACATTAAATTTTATTATCCCCGAAAAACGCCTGGAAAGAAGACTGTAGAACAGTTTATCACTATATAGTTCCTTCCTTTGAATTGCCGTGTTTTCACAGCTTTAGTTTATCACCTTCTGAAAATTACAAAGATGAAAAGGAACTTATTCTCCTTATTGATCGCTTCCGCCCTGATCTCCGGTGTACAACCGGCTTATTCGGCCACTTCCGACAATTTCAATTCCCGTAAAGGTATCAAGCTCACAGAAGTAAAAGGTTTTCTGCAAGGCAATTGCTGGTTCTTCTCCGATTTTGACATCAACCGCGGCGGCTGGGTTCCCAATATGGAAGGGGATGGAGCCATGGTATCCGGAGCTGGCGCCAGCGCCACGGAAATGACCGGTATCTACACTCCCCTACTGGATATCAACGGCCCTCTCAGTCTCTCTTTTATTTATAAATTCAACCTACCCGTCAAGGACAGAAGGTGGATAAAGGTATATGCCGCCGACGCCACAGGAAAGCCTCAGATCTTATTGGACAGCATGGAGCTCACCGGCCTCGACAACAGCCAGGTCTTTACCTATAACAAGATCTTGTCCGCTACCCCGGGTCAATATAAGGTCTATATCAACTACCAGGGCATCGACGGCAACGAACGGATAGCCATCGACCAGTTGTCAATCGACGCCCCTACCCATTATGCGGGCGCCTGTAATGTGTCCCCGGTAGCATCCCGTGATAAATTCATGGGCACTGCCAGTCACACCGCCAGCGGCAACGTGCTGAGCAATGACTATGACCCCAATCATGAAACCCTGACGGCTTATCTGCTGGAAGAATCTCCTGACGGCAATGTCGATCTTCAGAAGGACGGAAAATTCACTTTTACACCCAAAGAGGACTTTGCAGGCTCTTCCACCCATTTCACCTACAAGATCTGTGATAACGGAAGCCCCAGTCTCTGCAGCATCAACACTACTGCCACCATCCGATTTCCCTCCAGGAGCACGCTGACCAACTTCCAGGCGCTCTACCGGAAGGATGCCGTAGACATCAATTGGAATGCTTCAACCGACAATCACAGCACACGTTATGAGATCGAGAGAAGCATGGACGGTACATACTTCAAACAAGTGGGTGATGTGCCGGCCGGAGGAAAAGCGTTTTCTTTCACGGACAAGGTCAGCGACCGTACTGCAAGGGGCAATGATCTCTACTACCGCCTACGGCAGGTGGATGCGGCCGGCAAGGTCACCTATTCAAAGGTATTGATCGTACGGACCTACGGAACAAAGAGCGTGACAGCCGTCAGTGTTACGCCTGATCCCGTCGTGAATGATATCCAGGTGGGTGTACAGTTGAAGGAAAGATCTTTTGTAATAATGAAAGTGACGGACAACAACGGTAGCGAGATCATCCGTAAGACGGCCATGGGCGAAAATGGCGTCAATACATACGATATTGAAGACACGCATCAGCTGCAGCCGGGCATGTATCAACTGGAAGTGATCATTAATAGTAACGAACGGCTGACGATGCGGCTGGCGAAAAGTTAACAGAGCGGCCCACAGGGCCGCTGGCCGAAGGCCCATAATAAGCGTCTAAACAAACCCCGGGCCGTCAGGCCCGGAATCATTTCTTAATATCCAGGTAAGACTGCAGATCCTTCACATACTGTTCAAAGGCCAGCACGCCCTGAGGTGTGATCTTACAGATCGTCTGGGGATAATTGTCCTTGAATTGTTTAGCAACGTCTATATATCCGGCCTCCTTCAGCTTGTTGATCTGGACACTGAGATTGCCGGCCGTGGCATTGGTCTTCTCCTTGAGGTAGATAAATTCCGCCTCCTTTACGCTGATGAGGATTGACACCAGCGCCAGCCGCAGTTGAGAGTGTAATATAGGGTCGAGGTCTTTAAACATTTTTCTGCCTTTCTTTCAGGTATCTTTTTCTTAGGATAAGCCCCGGTATGAACCAGGCCAACTGCGCGCCACCCGCAAGATACAGTATCTGCCAGGGAGAAGGCGTCAAAGAACTCAGGATGGCAAACACCCAGCAGGCCACTCCGCCGACGATCATAAACCTGAATTTCCTGCCATAGCCGATGGTGAAGGTCGGCACTCCGTACAGGGTCAGGTACAAGGGAACGGGCATGTTCAGGCCCCACCGGATATCGATGTAATTGGTAAGGATCATGGCTACAGCAAAGCTCAGCCAGATGCCGCCTATGAGACGATCGTCATGGCCCTTGTGTTTTCTTTGTTTCCTTTCCCTCCGTGCAATGACTATCTGTGGGATGATGGCTATAAAGGTCAGCAGCCATACTGCATTCAACCAATCATATCTCAGAAAGGATACGTTGACAAAGGTTACCAGAGCGCAAAAAGTGATGATAGCGCCCCACATCAGGGCGCTAACACCAGTCTCGATATAGTCATTCTTTGCCCTGTTGATCATCTGGGTGATCAGTTGCAGGCTTTCCTGACCAGAGAGTTCTTTTTCTTTCATGCAGCATATTTTGTAGCCGTCCACCAGCCGACAGACGGCTACAGGTTAATCACAGGTAGATCAATTACATTGCACCAGCATATCCTCGGCCTGTTTTTGTCCCCATGTGGGGGCCAGCGGCTCCGGATGAGCAGCTTTGTAAAGAGATACTGCCTTTTCAAACAAAGGCTTAGCCTTGTCCTTGCCACCGCCGAACTGGGGGGGAGTACCAAAAAGGCTCATCCCTTGCAGATAGTAGAGGCGGGGATTGTTGGGGTCGGCCTGCATGCCTTTCTGCAATGCCTCACCGGCTGTTTTTCCATAGGTCATCCAACGATTCTGCGGGTCTACTAGCATCTGCTGTGTGGCGGACATATTTTCTACAGCGTATAGCTCAGCATTCTTTTCGATGGCCTCGGCCTTTGCCAGATAGGCGTTGATCTTTGCCGAATTAGCATCCTTGTCCTTGGTGATGGGGTTCCAGCCCACCCAGGTCTGGGCCAATGCCGCATAATAATAGGGCAGCCACCTGGTCTTTTCCGCATCGCCGATCCTGTCGAATGTGCTGGCCAGGCTTTGCAGCTCGTCGATGCTCTTGGCGGAATCCAGCAGAGCGATGTTCTTTTGCATCATCTGCGTGTATTTGTCCGATTGAGCGCCGGCAGCCAGGGTGACCAGGAGGGACAGCGCAAGAAGTGCTTTCTTCATAGTTGTTAAATTTAGAGATTTTTAGTTATAAATTATTGTTGATGGCATCCTGACTGCGATCCACACCCCAGCTCAGGAAACAGCCGATGAAGTAAAATCGGTTGGCCGGCGGGGTAATGGTCTGTTTATACTGCCCGCTGTAGGAGAAATTATACCCATACACGGCATTATATCCCAATACATTGCTGACACTGGCAAAGAGCACGATAAAGGTCTTTGCCTTTGGATTGCCTATGCTGGGGACATACTCCGCACTGAAGTTCAGGGCCTGATAGGATTTTGTCTTCCCCTGTTCCGCCAGATTAAACTTGGGATCATTGCCGCCCGCCAGTTGGAAGTTGTAATAGGGTCTTCCCGTGGCATAGCTGTAGGTCAGGTTGAACCCGGACTTGATCTTGGTAAAGAACTTTTTTGTCACGATGGAAGCCGTATGTTTTGCGGCAAAGTTCGGCACCAGCTGTTCGGTGTAGTTGAGATAATCCCGTTTCGTATCCAGGAAGGAATAGCTGATCCAGTAATCAAAGTCCTTTATCGTCTTTTTATCCCTCCAGAAAAGCTCGATACCCTTGGCATAACCGCTGCCGGAGTTATTGTACATGGAGTAATTATAATAGAGAGGCACCGTCTTGATAAGGTCCTCGTATTTCTTATAATAGGCCTCTACCCGGAATATCCTGTCCTTCGACATCTTTTGATAGTTGATGACATAATGGGTCGCTTTTGTAAAGCCGACATTCCTGGTATAAAAGAGCTGGCTATTCTCCGGTTTTTGATAGAATATCCCATAGGCCAGGGATACCTGGGCATCAGGCGCCGTCCGGTAAGCAAACGATACCCTGGGAGCAATGTCACTGCGGCTGATCACGGAGGAATGCTCATAGCGAAGTCCCAGCTTAGCTGCCAGCTCATTGGTGAGGAAGATATCCGACTCCACAAAGACGGCGTTGTAGTGATCCCTGAACTTATACAAAGAGTCCACGTTGTACAAAGGGCTGCGATAATGCTGATCGTTATAAGAATACCAGTATTCGCTGCCAAAACGGATGGAGCTGATCCCCCCCAGCTTCTTGTCAAACACTGCCTTTATCTGGGATAACTGCTGGTTTTGATCGATGGCAAATTGTTTACCTTTCATCCAGAATACGGAATCCGGGAATGACTTTGGCTGGTTATATGCATTCTGCACCTGCTGGCCCAGGTTGTCCAGGTTGGTGCTGTAGCTGGCGCCCAGGTCCATTTTCCAGCCATTGTTCAGATATTCCCGCCAGCTGAGGTTATTGTACCAGTTGTGGTTGGTAAGGCCAAAGGCATCCTTGGCGTACAGGCTGTCGATGTCCTGCCGGCGAAGCCCCAGCTCATTATACGCAAAGGTCGTATAGTATTTGATCATACCCCCATTTTTCGTCCTTATCCGGAAATTGGCATCGCCATTGTGAAACTGCGGCATCTTAAAATAATCCGGCTGCTGTTTGACAGCCTTAAAATACAGGCCTACATTGACATAGCTATAGCTAATGCCATAGGAAGATTTCTTGTCTTTTGCCAGCTGCTGGGTCCCCACGCCGACCAATATGGGAGAAATGCTGGCGTCGATCTCGGATTTCTCGGGTAGATCGATGGATTCCAGGAGTACGACGGAGGACAAAGCCTGACCGTACAGGGCTGAATAACCGCCCGTGCTGAACACCGTCCCTTTAAAAAGAAAGGGGGAGAAGCGACCCCTGGTGGCTATGTCGGGTATACTGGTAAAATAAGGATTGTTGACAAGCGTACCGTCAATGTACTGTTTTGTCTCATACCCCGCACCGCCCCGGACAAACAGCCCTTCGGACTCACCCACCTGCTGTGCGCCAGGCAGGGTCTTGAGAGCAGCGGTAATATCCGCATTGGAGCCGGCCGTAGTAGCCACATCCAATGAGCTGAGCACGGCTCCTCTTTTTGCATCCCCGGCGGTAAAAGAGCCGGCAGTGATCGTTACTGCCTTTAATTCGCTAAGCTGCTCTTTCATCACGATGTGAAGGGTGATGGCCTCCCCCGAAGGGGTGACCGGCTGTTCGATAGGATTATACCCAATATTTGTAATAGTAAGAGTATGAGCACCCGTCTCCGTGGTCTTAAAACGAAAAGCCCCGGTAGAGTCGGCCGTAGCCCCATCATACGAATCCTTGATGGTGATGCTGGCCCCCCGTACCGGATGGCCCTTAGTGTCTTTCACCGTGCCCGAGATTACCGTCTGGGCATGCAGGCCGCCGGCCAGGAAGGATAAAGTGATAAATAAAGCAGTCTTTGGTGTCATCAGTCACATAGATTTACGGTAAAACTAAACTAGTTTATAAAATAAACCAAACGTTGACGCGATTTCTCGGTAAAGCCGGGATCCAGGGTCGGCGAAAGGCGTTTTCCTGCCGGTGAAAAAGCCATATTAGCCCCAGGAGTGAAAAAGCCCATATCAGCCCCCGGAGCAAAAAAGGCCAAAAAAACAAAAGCCAGGCTTAGAAAAGCCCGGCGGTTGTTGATCGTACCCTTTAAAACTAAAATTTTGAATATCCTGGACAGCCGCAGCCTGCATCGGTAATGCACCGGGAGAAGGAGCAACGGCCATAGTAGTATAATAATGACTAACTAGCCTGCAAAATCAATAACAGTAAATAATTAAATGGCTTTCGTACGGATGATCAGAAGAAAAGAGATTGGAAATAATTGACTTGAGTTGTTTTTCCGGGGACTTGGAGGGTGTCGTGTTGACGTTGTAAAGATTGCCAAAAAATTTTAAATCTGCAAGGGTTGCAACATATTTTTTTCAGGTGCGAATACGGGAAATCACCTACGGAATATTACCAAATCGTTTACTTTCAGAAATGGATTACGACGATACCCTCTTCTACTTAAATTGTCGCGTATATCTGAATGAAGCGCGATACTGATACCTTATCCTTTTCTGCTCCTTCCGGCGGTCTGCAACCGACCGGCAGTCCTCCTGCCGGCCCAATTACATTGGATAAGAATCGGCCGCTACTTCCCTCAGTTTCTCCTAACCTTTTCAAAAAGTTTAACTATGAAAAAGATCTTTACGCTGCTGTTTACGATCGGCAGTTACACCCTCATGGCCCAGACTGAATGTGATCCTGGCCAGGTCATCACAACGGCGCCCGGCAGCGCCGTAAATACGCAAAAGCCGACTCTCGTGAACCATTTTGACTGGACCCAATCGAGCTTTCCGCTAAATGCGGAGCAATTGGCCTCTACCAGTATCACCAGCCCTTTCTATCAGGGTCCCTGGAATTCGAATGTTGCCAACCTGGTGGACAGCAAGGACAGGCTTCCGGCAGACGGGTGGGAGCTGATCAATGCAGATTTTGGGTACAATAACAATGGTACCCCGGCAAGCCAGCGGGTGATGGACCCCAAGCTGCTGTTGTATAACAAATACACCGGTACGCTGCGGCTGTTCTTTGCAAAAGGTCATACTACTACCAATGATTATAATTTCATAAAGATCTCCCTGTCTTTTTACACCACCAGCGGCGAATATGCCTTTAATACCTTTACGCTAAGCAACAGCGGTATCCTGACACCCCTCGATAACAGCGATTTTAAATCAAATCCGGGCAAATTCCAGTTCATGCAGGATTTTCAGCAAACCCCCGGCAACTGGGTCTATACGGATTTCCCCATGCATTATGACCCCTGTACCTGTCTTTTCAAGTCCAAGATCCAGATCCAGATCAGCTATTTGACAAAGGCCAATGTGGACCTGACAGGTACCTTCACCGGCAAGCTGGCGGCTATAGATAATGGTCAGGGCAGCATCACCGGGCCCTCCGCTTTCAACGTAGCCTTCAAGGATGTAGAATCAACAGGAAAAACTATCGCTAAAGCATTCAAAAGCATCGACGACTTCGCCAGCGATACAAAAAAAGGGAGCACAAATGGCGCTGCACTGGACGCCCTCAAGACGGAACTCGGGTCTTCTAATTTTCTCAAAGGCCTCTTTTCCAGTGTACCTTTTGTCAATAGTGCGATCAGTGTGCTCGACTTCTTTACGGGTGGCGGTAAATCGGCCGGCCCCCAGGTGGTAAAGTTGACGCCCACCTCTATCGATCTTTCCGGAAAGATCTCGGGCACCATCACCACGGAAGTGATAAACACCACCGGCATACTCATGACGCCGGGGAGTGATCCCACCGGGTCTGATGACACCAAATACCCTTTATTCAACATACCTATGGGTGTATTGACGTTGACCAAAACACCTAAGATAAAATGGTATAGGTCCCTCCTGGAAAGCTCTTCTTCGGATTGTTGCTTCACCGATGTCATACGTAACGACATCGTATTTGACAGAAGTGCGAGCCCAATGTTTGAATACGCTTTGAATCCCGGCAGCGGGCTGCATGTTAAAGAAGTAGAAGCAGCGCTGGTCTTTGAATACTCCTTCTATCCTGAGGATTATCCGCCAGTGTCCTCCTATACTCCAGGCTGGAATAAAGGCTATTATGACAGAGCCAATCGTTTATACTATAAAACCTTTGTTTACGAGGCGTCCGATACGGCTAAAAAAACCCATAGGTACAGGACGGATTATCAGCCCATCAACTGCTGGGCCGGCAGCGTGCTGAACGTAGAAACGCAAAACTCTAACTTTTCTAATCAAGCGGACGTTATTCCCCATGTCTATCTGAAAATGAAGTTCAATCTTGAAAAGAATACCGGTACGGGGCAGAATGTGTTGTTGATCCAGACATATGACATCACTGGCGGCATTCAGTATTATGACTGGGATGCTATCCGTCATATAGATTACGTCCCCGATCCCAGTACGTGGAATTATAATGTCAAGCCGGAGCCTGTCCTGAGCACCTGCTCCAATACAGGCGCCAACAGCAATTTCAAGCCGGCGACCTTCGCTTCGATATCAAGTATTTGCAATTCTACCAAATACCACGACAAACACGTCAATACCAGCACGGCGAAGCCCTCCAGGACTGGCACCGCATCCAGTCTCGATCCCGCGCCCGAAAGCAGCAAGACAGGTGTCGTTTATCCCAACCCCAGCGTCGACCAGCTGACCCTAAGGACGTCTGCCTCCTTTACAAAGGACAAGGTTTCCGTCCTGGACATATCGAGCAGGAAGGTTACGGTCACCGCCTTACAGGTCAACCCGCAATCCAATGGGACGGTGCTTCAAATGAATGTCGGTAATTTGTCCGCTGGTGTCTACTTCATCGTAATTAAAGGCGCTGACGGCAAACCCGCCACTTATAAGTTCGTAAAACAATAGTTGCCGCCGGAAAGAGCAGAAATGAAAAGGGGCGTCCGATGGACGCCCCTTTTTTTATAATAAGGAGTTAGCTTATTTGTACTGAGGGATCAGCCCATTAGCCAATTCCACCATCTTTTTTACACCATCGTCGGGCAGGTTGCCTTTTTTGAACTCAGCCAGCACATCGGGCAGCTTGTTCTCCATTTCCAGCAGGAAATGGTCTTCAAATTCCTTCACCCTTCTGACGGGCACCTGGCGCAGCAGGCCCTGAGTACCGAGGTAGATGATGGCTACCTGTTTTTCTACAGGGAAAGGAGAATATTGAGGCTGCTTAAGGATCTCCACGTTACGGGCGCCCTTGTCGATCACCAGCTTGGTGGCGGCATCCAGATCGCCTCCGAACTTGGAGAAGGCTTCCATCTCACGGTAGAGGGCCTGGTCCAGTTTGAGGGTACCGGCTACCTTCTTCATGGACTTGATCTGCGCGTTACCACCTACGCGGCTAACGGAGATACCTACGTTGATAGCGGGGCGGATACCCGAGTTGAACAGGTTACCTTCCAGGAATATCTGACCGTCGGTGATGGAGATCACGTTGGTGGGGATATAGGCGGATACGTCACCTGCCTGTGTCTCGATGATGGGCAGCGCTGTCAGGGAGCCGCCGCCTTTTACGAGGTGCTTGATAGAGTCGGGCAGATCGTTCATGTTCTTTGCAACGCTATCATCGCTGATGACTTTAGCGGCACGTTCCAGCAGACGGCTGTGCAGATAGAATACGTCCCCGGGATAAGCCTCACGGCCGGGAGGACGACGCAGCAGCAGGGATACTTCCCGGTAAGCCACGGCCTGTTTGGAAAGGTCATCATAGATGATGAGGGCGGGGCGACCGGTGTCACGGAAATATTCACCGATGGCGGCGCCGGCAAAAGGAGCGTAGAACTGGAGAGGAGCCGGGTCGGAAGCCGAGGCGGCAACGATCACGGTGTAATCCAGGGCCCCGTTGTCAGCCAGGGTCTTCATCACACCGGCGACGGTGGATGCTTTTTGCCCGATGGCGACATATATGCAATAAACAGGTTTGCCTGCTTTAAAGAACTCTTTCTGGTTGATGATCGTGTCGATGGCAATGGCAGTTTTGCCGGTCTGACGGTCACCGATGATCAGCTCACGCTGACCGCGGCCGATGGGGATCATGGCGTCGATGGCCTTGATACCCGTCTGGAGAGGCTCTTTCACAGGCTCGCGGAAAATAACACCCGGCGCCTTACGTTCCAGGGGCATCTCGTATTTTTCCCCGGTGATGGGGCCTTTGCCGTCGATGGGTTCACCCAGCGTATTGACCACGCGGCCCAGCATACCATCCCCAACTTTGATAGAGGCGATGTTCCCGGTGCGGCGAACCTTGGCGCCTTCCTTGATCTCTCCACTCTCACCCATCAATACCACACCCACATTGTCTTCTTCCAGGTTGAGAGCGATGGCCCTAACGCCATTCTCGAATTCCACCAGTTCACCGGCGCTGACATTGTTCAGGCCATAGACACGGGCGATCCCGTCGCCAACCTGCAGCACGGTGCCTACTTCTTCCAGCTCAGCGGAAACATTGAAGTTGCTCAATTGCTGGCGCAATATTGCTGAAATTTCATCTGGTTTGATCTCTGCCATAATTTATATAGTTGTCTGTTTGATGTAATCTTGTTTCTACGATTACCTGATCTTATAGATAAAGTCGTTATTCTGGAATTGTTTCTTAATATTTTTCAGGTCGAAGGCGATACTGCCGTCCACCAGTTCATCCCCTATTTCCAGGACAAAACCTCCGATGAGGCTCTCATCGACGGCCGTCACGAGCTCGATGTTCTTCAGGTTCTTATCTGCGCTGATCTTGTCCATGATCATCTTCTTTACATCTTCGGTGACGGGGACAGCCGTCGTTAGCTTCACGGTATGAATGTCTTTCAGTACCTTATACTGATCTATAAATGCCGTAACGATCTCCGGAAGATAGGCTTCGCGTCCTTTGCTCAGCAACAGCTTATTAAAGGTAGACGTTATCGTGGAGATCTTCCCGGCCGTAATTGCATCCAATATCTTGTCCTTCTTGTCGGAATTGATGATCGGGCTCTTCAGCAAATTGGCCAGCTCCCGGCTGCCACGGATCGCTTGCTGAAGGAACAGCATGTCGTTATGCACGGCTTCCAGCTGGTCTTTTTCAAGGGCCAGGTCGATCAGTGATTTGGCATATCGGGCGGCTAAACGTGGGTTAGGCATTTTCTTTTCTTGTGCTTTGTAAGCGTCTTTTGTTCTTTAGTTCAGTTTCACTTCGTTGGCCAGATCCTTGATGTACTTTTCCTGTTCGCCCTTGTTGGTCAACTCGCGACGCAGGATCTTTTCGGATACTTCGATCACCAGGTTGCCCACCTGGTTCTTCACATCCGTGATAGCGGCCATTTTCTGCTGTTCGATGGCGATCCGCGCATCGGCGATGATCTTGCCGGCTTCCAGCTTGGCCTGGTCCTTGGCCTCGTTGATGATCTTATCCTTTGTCTCACGGGCTTCCTTCAACAGCTGGGCTCTTTCTTCACGTGCCTTGGCCAGCAGGGCTTCGTTCTCGCTCTTCAGCTGAGCCATCTCTGCCTTTACCTTTTCGGCAGTAGCCAGGGACTCAGTGATCCCCCGTTCCCTTTCGTTGAGGGATTTCAGGATGGGCTTCCAGGCAGTCTTGCGCAGGATCAGGAAGAGGATGAGAAAAGCCAGGAGATTCCAGATAAAGAGGCCTAAGTCGGGCGTTAATAAATCCATACAATCAGTTATTTAGATCAATTTCTTTTAGTGTCAATCCTCCCCGGCCTTGATTCCAATTTAGTCCGGTGCGGATTGACGTCCAATAATTGGCCTTCGGCCGTCGAGCCTCCGGCTCGAAAGGGTACTGCATCCTCGGCCCTGTGCTCCGGATGCAGTACGATTTTTACGTGCGATCCGGCCTATTTGAACACAGCCAGCAGACCTGCAACGGCAGCCAGAAGGGCAACACCTTCAACAAGGGCAGCGGCCAGGATCATGTTTGCACGAATGTCGTTTGAAGCTTCCGGCTGACGGGCAATGGCTTCTACAGCGCCTTTACCGATCTGACCGATGCCGATGCCGGCACCGATGGCGGCAAGACCTGCGCCAATCGCACCATAACCAGGCTGTACTTCCAACAGAATAGTCATCAACGTCATGATACTTGGTTTTATAATGAAAAAAGCGTTTGGTTTACACTATTACGGCGTCATCATGATGACCATCCCCGTGACCGTGGTCGTCATGGCTGCCTTCAAAGGCTTGCCCGATAAAGACGGCGGTGAGGTTGGCGAAGATGAATGCCTGTATAAATGCAACTAAGATTTCAATGAGATAGATAAAGACGGCCAGCGCTACAAAAAAAGGCGAGGTACCCCAGCCCAGGGCCGTGTTCATGGCGCCAAAGATGAAGATCAGACAGATAAAGCTGAGGATGATGATATGACCCGAGATCATGTTGGCAAAAAGACGGATGATCAGGGCAAAGGGTTTTGTAAAGATACCCATGATCTCTACGGGGATCATGATTGGTTTTACGCCCAGCGGTACGGGAGGGTTGGCGATATGACCCCAGTAATGCGAGTTGGCGCTAAAGAGGATGACGATAAAGGAAATGATCCCCAGCACGGCTGTAAAGGCGATGTTACCCGTAACGTTGGCCGTACCGGGCAACAGACCGATGAGGTTATTGATCAGGATAAAGAAGAAGACGGTGAGCAGGAAGGGCATGTACTTCTCATACTTTTTACCCAGGTTGGATTTACCAACTTCGTCCCGTACAAAAGTGATGACGGGCTCTATGGCGTTTTGGAAGCCGGAGGGGGCTGTCTTTACACCCTGGCCGTTCCGGTATTTACCGGCGACGCCGTTCATGATCCATATCAGCAGGATGACGGAAATGATCACCTGGACGGCATTACGGCCCAGTGAAAGGTCGTAGACCTTGACACTTGTGTCGGGCTTCCCGGAGGCGTCCACGGCAAAAATTTTTCCGGGTTTGTATATCTTTTCATCCAGCTTGTTCTCTTCGACATATTCCTCATTCAGCAGACGGTAGCCGTCATATACTTCTTCACCATGTTTGAATTCGGAGGACATGAATACGTTCCAGCCTTTGGCGGGGGAGTAGAGGATTACGGGGAGGGGAATGCTGACGGGATGTTTGCTAAGGGTAAAAAAGTGAAATTCGTGGGCGTCAGACACGTGCTCCAGGATAATTTTGGAAGGGTTGATCTTAGGCGCTTCCGGCTTATTTTCGCCGCTGCCCGGAGCATGCTCCGGCTGTGCGGACAAATTCGACGAAAGAAGCAAGCAAGTTACGCTGAAAACCGCGACCAATGTAGATTTGAAGCTATTAGATAACATACCCACCCTCTAAATTTTGCGCAAAGATAAGGGCGTGGGCGGACAATATGAAAAGAACATTAAAAAAAGGGTTATCCGGTGCTTTTCTAATGACAACAAATTGTCAATCAGGCTATCTTCTCCTGCTTGTCAAACTGCATCTGGTGCAATTTGAAATAGTATCCCTGCTGCTCCAGCAACTGCTCATGCGTCCCGATCTCCTTGATCTCTCCTTTATCCATAACGATGATCTGGTGGGCTTTACGAATGGTGGACAACCGATGGGCAATAACGATGGAGCTGCGCCCGGCGATCAGTTTGTCGATGGCCTCCTGTATCAGCAGCTCGGATTCCGTGTCGACAGAAGAAGTAGCTTCATCCAGGATAAGGATGGAAGGGTCGTACAGGAGGGCCCGGATAAAGGACAGGAGCTGGCGCTGACCCAGGGAAAGGGTGCTTCCCCTTTCCATCACATTGTAATGATATCCGCCGGGCAGCCGCATGATAAACTCATGCATGCCGATGAGTTTGGCGGCCTCTATGACCCTTTCCTCCGGGATATCGTCGTTACGCAGGGTAATATTATCCTTTACAGAGCCTGAGAACAGAAAAACATCCTGCAGCACGACCCCGATGTTCTTCCGCAGGTGATCCAGCTTATAATCCTCTATCAATACATCGTCGATCCGGATCTCCCCCTCCTGTATCTGGTACAGACGGTTCAGCAGGCTGATGATAGAGGTTTTCCCGCTGCCTGTATGTCCAACAATAGCTACAGTCTGGCCGGGATGGATGGTAAAGGAGATATTCTTCAACACGTAGCGTTGATCCACATAAGCGAAATTCACATTCCTGAACTCCACCTTCCCCTTTATCCTGTCCGGGGCATAATTGCCTTCCTTATGGATAAAATCGTCGTTGTCAAGGACCCGGAATACACGTTCACTGGCCACCATACCCATCTGCAATACGTTGAATTTGTCCGCTATTACACGCAAAGGCCGGAACAGGAGGTTCAGGTAGAGAAAGAAAGAGATAAGTTTGCCGCTGAGCTCCCGGGCCTGGTCTTCCGGCAGGTGCAGTACCTGACGGGCCCCCCACCAGACCAGCAGGCCGGTGGATACTGCCAGGATGATCTCCACCAGGGGAAAAAAGATGGAATAGGCAAAGATGGCATTGATATTTGCATTCCGGTGCTCCCGGTTGATCTTATTGAATTTAGCGGCTTCCCTCTCCTCGCCGGCAAAGGCTTGCACGATGGACATGCCGGTGATATGCTCCTGGACAAAGGCATTGAGGGCGGCCACGGCATTTCTCACCCGTATAAAGGACTTGTTCACCGACTCTTTAAATATCCAGGTAGCCAGGATCAGGAAGGGAAAGGGCGTCAGACAGATAAGGGTCAGCCGCCAGTCTACCACAAACATGAACAACAGGACGGATACGATGGAGAGCAGGTCTGCAATGATAGGGATAAGCCCATCCGAAAAGATGTCATTGATGGCCTCGATGTCATTGATAGTACGGGTAGTAAGTGTCCCGATAGGGGTTTTATCAAACTGTGAAAGATTGAGTCCCAGCACTTTCTTATACACGCTTACCCTGAGGTCCTTCACCACCGTCTGACCCAGCCAGGCAGTTATAAAAGAAAAGTAGAATCGGGATACCGTCTCGATCAGCAGGAGCAGCACCTGAAGGACCGTGATCCAGATGACCAGCTCCGCCATCCGCTCTTTTAAGGAAAGACCAGGGGCGGCGCCTTTGCGGATATAATCATTGATCGTTACCTGGATCAGGAAAGGACGAAGAGGGGACAGGATAGCCAGCAGGATAGAAAGCGCGATGGAAATATACAGGCGTTTTTTATACGGTGCGGCATACCGGAACACTCTTGCCAGCAGGCTGAAATCGAATATCTTCCTTTTCTTTATCTCTTCCGTTGTCGTCGACATGATGGTTAGACCTTAGGCTCGGCTAGATAGCAAAACTACAAACAAGCGGGCAAATGGTTGTGGTTATTCACTATCCATCGCCTTCCGGTAAGCCTTTATAAAGATGGCGCCCAGGTTCTTATAGGGCGGTATATAGTCGTCAAATTTTTCCTTGGCCGCCGGGTCGTTGCGAAAACGGGCGCTAAGCTCCCGCCACATGGGCAGCCATTCTATGTCCTTGCCGGCCAGCAGGGTGTTATTGATAGCCTGCAGGATGGGTTCGTTCACGGTCTTGGTCCCCACCTGTTTGGACGAAATAATATGTGCATCCTCATTGATCTTCAGCACTTCGCTGAGGTTGTTATAACCCCCGCAGGAACCCAGTACCACGATACGGGCAGTAGGCGCCATCTGATAAATGGTATATTTTACATGATAGCTATGTCCGCGGTGAATGACGATCGTAGGTTTTAAATGACGGGCATCCAGGTAAGCGGCCAGCGCCTTCTGCGCCTTATCATCCGGATCGTCATCCCCCAACAGCGGCTTGTTGGCAAAAATGATGACTGGCTTGCCCTTCAACGAAGAGATGGTCACCCATTGGGGGTTCTCCGCGATCTTCCACTCTGGCTTGACGCCCGGCCGGGGGCGGAACATAGCCATGAAATTGGTAAAGGAATTCTGACCGTCCTTGTCCTGGTCGCCATAAAAGAATACCTGCTGGATCACCCGTCCGCTGTCATCCGCCAATGAATTGTAGTCCACGGAATAGACAGGAGGGATACCCAGCCGGGTTGAGAGATCGGTCTTATTAGCGCTGTCGGCCGACTCGAACAAGGTTTCAAGGAGACTGTAGATGATAATACCTTTTTTATTCCCGGCAGTGATATTCTTCTCGTAGTTGGCCTTTACCTCCCCCAGGATAAACCGTGCCAGGGCAGGGTTCTTTTCAAAGATGCTGCTGTAGGAATCCGCCACATCCACCGCCTCTTCCTCATTGGCCTTTTCCAGGTGGATAATGAACGACTTCATAATGGTGCCGGCATTCTGCTTGTCCATCGTACCCAGGAAGTGATCCAGCTTGTTGTAGGCGGCGGCCATCTTGATAAACTTGCGAAAATAATCCCCATGCACCTGCATGATCAGACTATCCCCGTAAGGGTTTGTCATTCGCTGAAAGATCCTCTCATAAACGCCCAGATAGCTGGAGGTATAGATCTCATCCTCGCTGAGAACGATGAGGTAATACAATTCTGCCGGGGTCAGCGGGTCCAGGATCTTAAATCTGATGGCCGGGTTATCCACGGTATGGAGCGCGTTGATCTCCCGTACAAAGATCTCTTTCCCCTTCTTCATGAGCATATCCGTCAAAGCGTTCATTTCCAGCGGAGTATCTCTTTCTGGCGGCAGGATCCGGGCGGCATAGTCCAATCGGGTCTTCACCAGCAGCCTGTAATAGTTCAGCTCATCTCCCTTAATCTTATCGATCTCATCCGTCGTTATTCTACCTTTTACCAGGTTGTCCAGGAAAGGAAAATACAATTGACCGCTTTTGCTGTTGGCCAGCATGGCCACTGTATGCACCAACGTGTCCTTGCAGTTGCGGATATGAACCCCCAATTCGTCGTTGGCCGCCGCAAAATCATACAGCTGACGGATATTATGATGCCCTGCGATAATGATAAGACTGTCTGCGAAAGGCAACCCCGGATGATTATGTAAATAAGTGAGAATCAAGGAAGGGTGCATTTCGCAATAGCGCCGGACCAAATAGAGACGGGAGGGTTTGACCCCGATATTCTCCGTAGGATACAGAAAACATTCCACCAGTATCTTTCCTGCTTCATAGCTACCGCCCGTAATGACAGGTTCGATGCTCTCCCCTTTTCTATCCAGTTCCATCGCTTTTTCAAAGGCGGAGATAAGGGAGGGGGCGGCGGAAGCCTGTATCTCCCGGTTTGACCAGGACTGATGGAATCCTCTTAAAAGGAACTCTAACCCCCGTAGATATTTCTTTTTTGTATTTGTGTTGAGCGTTGAGTCAAATTCAATCTGCTGTTGTAGTTCGTCTACCTGACGGATCAGGGCATCCGTGACCTGCAGGTTCACCGTTTCATCTTTTGACAGCCGCATAAGGCTATCCCGGCTGCCACCGCCTGCCACCAGCAGCTTTTGCTGTTCTTTGTCCACATTATCATGCCAGAGCATCCTGTCCTGCGCCACCTTATAGGGGTAGGCGCTGGTTTGAGCAACCCCATCCAAAGAGAAGGTCATCATAAGTACAGATAGCACTATCTGGAAAGGAATGGATCGTAAAGGTATAATCATAGTTTGATCTGCTCTCCGAATGTAATGTATGCAAATTTACGACCAAAGGGGAAAGGAAGTTAAAAGGCCAAAAATACCCCAAAAAGACTACCCCCGCAGGACAGATGGGGCAATTGGGCATCGGCTGATGTTATTTATGTATTAACAAATTGTGAACTGATAACCCGGAAATCTGCCATAGCTTTATTTCCACTAGGTTTGCGTAAATTTTTGGTTTAAATGGAATCCAAAGGCAAGAAGATCCTGATAGCCGACGATGAGCCCGATATTTTGGAGATTATACAATACAATCTGAGCAAGGAAGGATATGATGTTGTTACAGCCAAAGACGGTGACGAAGCAGTAGGAAAAGCCAAGATGACACGGCCCGATCTCATCATTCTGGACATCATGATGCCGAAAAAAAACGGGGTAGAGGTCTGCGAGATCCTGCGGTCGCAGCCAGCATTTAAGGAAACGCTGATCCTGTTCCTCACAGCCCTCAGCGATGAAGGGTCCCATGTCCGGGGTCTGGAGACGGGAGCCGACGACTATGTTACCAAGCCTATCAGCCCTAAGATCCTCATCAGCCGTGTAAATGCGCTGTTCCGCCGGATCAACAAAGAGCCGGAAGAAAAGGTCCTGAAAATAGAGAACCTGAGCATCGATCCCGCCAAATTCGAGGTGACGGTGGACGGTAAGGATGTCACCCTGGCCAAAAAGGAATTCGAACTCCTCTACCTGCTGGCTTCCAGACCGGGCAGGGTCTTTTTACGCAACGAGATCCTTAACCAGGTATGGGGTAACGAGGTGATCGTAGGCGACCGCACCATCGATGTACACATCCGTAAGATCCGCCAGAAATTAGGCCTGGATTGCATCACTACGGTAAAAGGGGTGGGCTACAAGTTCAATCTCTGATTGGAGATCCGTAATTTTACAGGATGCCTTCCACTAAGAATTTATCGCCCAAACAACTTTCCGCGCTCACAGCCGGACTGTTGGCCTTACCCATTTCTGCCGGCATTTATTTTCTGACGGGGAACAGCTTTGTGGGGGCTATCTCTCTTTTTATCATCTTTTCCGGCAGCTACGGCCTGATCCAGTTCACCCTGGAAAAATTCATCTACAGAAAGATAAAGTTGATCTATAAGCTGATCCACCAGACAAAGGCGACAAAAAAAGAAGAGGTCTATTTCAAATATATCCTTCCACAGAAAAGCATCGACGAAGTACGGGAAGACGTAGAGAAATGGGGAGAAAAGCGCAACGAAGAGATCGAGTTGTTAAAAAAGAATGAAGCGTACCGAAAGGAGTTCCTTCAAAACCTTGCCCACGAATTCAAGACGCCTATATTCGCCATACAGGGATATGTGGACACCTTGCTCAACGGGGCGATGGACGATCCCGGCATACGGAAAAAATTCCTTGAGAACGCCGCCAAGAACGTGGATAGACTGGTGAACCTCATGAACGACCTGGATGAGATCTCTACCCTGGAGAGAGGGGAACAATTATTGTACAAACAGAACTTCATCATACAGGACCTGGTCAGGGAAATATTCGAGTCCCTTTCCATCAAGACCAATCGAAAGAATATCCGGACCTCTATAAAAAAGGGGTGCGAATCGCCGATCACGGTTTTTGCGGATAAGGAAAAGATCCGCATGGTGCTGATCAATCTGGTGGAGAACGCCACCAAGTACGGCAAATCAGGGGGTACTATCGTAGCAAGCATCTATAAAATAGACGAAAAGAATGTCCTTATCGAGGTCAGCGATGATGGCATCGGCATCGAAGAAGAGCATCTGGCGAGGATCTTCGAGCGTTTTTACCGTACGGATGCCGCCCGCAGCAGGGACAAGGGGGGTACCGGATTGGGACTGGCCATCTGCAAACATATTATAGAGGCGCACAGTCAGTCCATCCATGTCCGGAGCACCCCCGATGTAGGCACCACCATCGGTTTTACCCTCGAATCCAGGCGGGATTAGCCATCATAACGTTAAACTGTGTCATAATTGCAGGATTTTGGTAACTTTGCGGCTGAAAATCTAATAGGCAGTGACAACTACCACCCAAATCTTTGATTATAGCAAATGGACAAGCCAGCTCGACGAATTGAGTAAGACCTATCAGCAGGCAAACCCATATCCGCATATCGTATTAGAAAACTTCCTGAATCCCGAGGTATTGAACGATTGTATTGCTGAGTTCAATAAGCTCAATGAGACGGACGGCTGGATCAACTACAAGCACTATAATGAAAATAAACGGGGGCTTAATAAGCTGGACCTTCTGCCGGCAACGATCAAAAGCACGATCAATGAATTGAACTCTCCCGAATTTCTGCAATTTCTCAGCCAGCTGACGGGTATTAAAGATCTTCAAAAGGACGATGGCCTGGAAGGCGGCGGTATTCATCAATCCACCCGGGGAGGGTTTCTCAATATACATGCGGATTTCACCGTACACCCCCATCATCGCAACTGGCAACGCCGGGTCAACGTACTGGTATACCTGAATAAAGAATGGGAAGAGGCATGGGGCGGCAAGCTGGAGCTGTGGGATAAGGAAATGAAGGCCTGTGAAGAAAAGGTCCTTCCTGTATTCAATCGCTGTGTCATCTTCAATACAGACGCGGATTCCTATCATGGCCATCCCGAGCCGATGACCTGCCCCGAAGGTGTCTTTAGAAGGTCCATCGCCTTGTATTACTACACCGAGGAAGCGAACCCTTTCCGGAGGGCCACCTATTACCAGGCAAGACCGGGTGAGGGAAGCAAAAAGATCCTGGTCCGGCTGGACAACGCCCTGGTGTCTTTGTATACGGCTATTAAAGGAAAGCTGGGCTCCAATGATAAGGTGGTCAGCAATATGCTGAAATTCTTCTCAAAGAAGAAGTAGGGTCTATCGGCGGGGTATTTCTCTTTTCAAAAAGACAAATCCATTCTTACGGTACAATTCCTTTAGTTGAGGGAGCTTATAGTTCTGCTCTCTATCCACCTTCGTAACAAAATACACCGGCTTGTCTATATCCCCCGACACCAGCCATTGCTCGTCATAAGAATTCTGGTTGGCGGGTTTTTCCTTCATAGTATAGAATAGCTCTCCATAGCTTTTAAAACCCAGGCAATGTACGTAGCAATCTTCACCCTGACGGGCGATAAAGAAATCGATATTAGCTCCCTGGGAATAACGTTCCACCTTGGGAACGATAATAGCAGAAGCCAGGAACACGACGATGGCCATACCGCCGAATAACGTCCAGGCAGCCTTGTCAAACTCGCCTTGCTTTAATTTTCGTATCCCAACGATCAATGCGACGACCAGTATGACGCCAACGATACCTTCCCAGCCACCCCAATGCACATCCGCCTCCATATTTGCCCTTGCGAATACATCGTCCACGTAGGGCGCCAGATACCGAACCTTAAGTCCAATGACTGCCACCCCCAGGATCAGTACGGAAATAAGTCCTCCCAGGATGGCGGTGAGAACCCCGACATATTTTTTGTAGACCGCCTCATTCCGCTGCCATTTATAAATGGAATAGGCTGCCAGGAAAGTAACGGGAAACCATGCCAGCGAGGAATAGTGTATGATCCGGGACTGGACGATGGTGAACAGGATGGTTACTACCCAGAACAGAAAGATCATCCATTTCTTAAAGTCCTTGTCCCAACGACCGTTGTAATGGTTCCTGAAAAAAGCGGGGATCGCCAGGATGGAGGCAGGAAAGCATCCTATCAGCAGTACGATATAATGATAGCCAAAGAACCCGGCCTGGTCGGCGTCGTGGGTTGTAAAGAGACGATATTGGTATTTCAGGAACTCGTTGATAAACCAGGGCCCCCTTTTGATCGTCTCATAGGCGTACCAGGTAGATAATACGGCAACCGATACCGCCAGAAAAAGAAGGGCATGCCCCCAGTTGAAATAGAACTTGAACTTGTTGTAGATGAGGTACACGCCCAGCACCAGCAGGAATACCATCAGGGCCACCTGTCCCTTGGTGAGCACAGCCAGACCCATAAAAACGCCGGACCAGCATACGTAAAAATACAATGGTCTGGTCAGCCCTTCCTTGTCAAAGCCATTCCGCTTCCAGTGATATAATATAAAATAATACAGCGAGAGAAAGGTAAACAGGTTGAACCAGGGATCGATAATGCCCGATTTGAAATACATGTTGGGGAAAAGCGAACCTCCATAGGCTAATGCCCATAATATGCCAAAACGGGTGTCATAGATACGTCTGCCGATGCTAAAGACGACGATGAGGGTAACGATGCCACAGAGAGCATTGGGAAAACGGGCGGAAAACTCGTTGACGCCAAATAACTTCATAGCCGTACTCTGCATCCAGAAGAACATGGGAGGTTTTTCCCAGAATGGCTTGTAGTCCACATATACGCGGGTGTAATCATCCAGCTTGATCATCTCCCGCGAACATTCGGCAAAATTGATCTCATCCCAGTCAAATAAGTGCACACGGCCCAGGAATGGAATAAAAAAAAGAGCACCGAGAAGAGCGATGAGTACGATAGTGGAGGTTTTGTTCCGACGCATTACCAGCTTTTGGCCGTAAAAGTAACTAATTAAGTGGTTTATACATCTCTCTTTTCATAAGCCCCCATTTGCAGAGGCGATGGACAACAGACACCTGGAGAACGCCAAGTCCATATACTACGCTGCGCCGGAAATTGATGCTGGAAGCCTCTTCGAAATAACGGGTGGGACAGGTGATCTCCGCGATCTCATAACCCAGGTAAATGATCTGGGAAAGCATTTGGTTGTCAAAAACAAAATCCTCGGAGTTGATGCCGTAGTTGATCCGCTGGAGTATCTCTTTGGAAAAAGCCCTGTATCCCGTGTGGTACTCGGCCAGTTTCTGACGAAGCATCACATTCTCGAAGAAGGTCAGCATTCTGTTGAATATATATTTATACAGGGGCATACCTCCATGCAGGGCGCCTTTGCCCAGGGTCCTGGAGCCCAGCACCACCTGATAAACGTTATTGGCGATGAGCCAGGCCATGGAAGGAATGAGCTTGGGCGTATACTGGTAATCCGGGTGCAGCATGATGACGATGTCCGCGCCCAGCTCCAGAGCCTTATTATAACAGCTTTTCTGATTGCCGCCATAGCCGCGGTTCTTATCATGCTTGATGATATGGGAAATGCCCAGCTCATGAGCCACGGCCACGGTCCTGTCACTGCTGTTGTCATCCACCAGCACCACTTCATCCACGATGTCAAAGGGAATTTCAGCATAGGTCTTACGAAGGGTAAGTTCGGCGTTATAGGCCGGCAATACAATAACAAGTCTTTTACCTTCGATCATAAGACGTCAGCGAGTTGAATTGAGTTAAAAATAGACCCCAAACCTACGCATATCATATCAATACAGAAAATTTTAAGTGGAAATCCCTATGCGGCTGCCCGTGACCGGAACCTGTCGGCTAATATCCAATGTACGAGGATCGCTATCGTCACCCCCAAAAAAGAACCCATCAGCACATCCGTCAGGAAATGCTGCCCCAGGTAGATCCTGGAATACCCTACGGCGACAGCGATCAGCAAGTAAAGGACATTTATTTTCTTATTTCGCTCAAAAATAGCCAGCATGGTGGCAAGGGTAAATACGGAAGTGGAGTGGCCGGAAGGGAAACTACTGAAGCCATGATGCGTTATACCTTCGATAAAATAGGCATATTCCCCATGGTTAAAGACTTCCCGGGGTCTTGGCATAGAGAATACATTCTTTAATATCTGGGCCACCAGGGCCGAGAGAAGAAAAGCGATGAGCAACTGCCAGGCCTGGGGCCATCGACGCAATACCATCAGCAGGATGATCACCGCCGCAGCAAAGATCCCATCCCCCAGATAGGTAAAGGCGATAAAAAAATAATCCAGCGGGGTTGGGTGATAAGGGTTCAGCAGCAGGAAGCTGGCCGTTTTACCCTGCGCGAGCAGGAATATCAGTCCCACCAGGAAAAAGAACCCATAACAGAGAAGAAAATTGCGGTTGGCCACAATGATTGACCTCAGCTTATTCATCCCATAAAACTACTACAAACCTTCCACTAATTCCTCCGCAAGACCAAAAGAGAGGGTCATGCCGGCCCCTCCTACTCCATTGATCACATAGACGTAAGGCTCCGGAGAAAAGAAAAGGTCGGGTTCCCCATCTGTCAATTTTGTGTATATACCATTCCAGGTCTGGATGACCGACCAGTCTTTTACCTGGACGAACGTACGCAGATAATCCAGGATCATCCGGTTGATAAACTCTTTATCAAAGGGATCGTGTGTGAGTCCATACTCATGAGAGTCTCCGACGGTAAGCTCCCCCCTGCCATTCTGAGACATCATGACGTGGATGCCCCATTCCAGGTAAGCCGCCATTTCCTCCGCATAACGCTGTTTGAGCAGCGGCAGCGACGCGGCAGCTTTGAAACTATTATAATGAGTAAGAGAAAGCCCCCCACAAAGCGCCGGTCCTATCCGCCAGTCCGCTGGCTGTGAAGCCAGACGCATCATCTGCAATTTGCATTTTGTCACCGGCTTTTTTGAATAGATCTCAGGATACAGGGTTTCGAAGTCTGCCCCGTTGCAGATAAAGATAAGGTCTGCCTGGTGTTCTTCTTCGTTGCCGATGTACACTGTCTGGTCTGAGATGTAGGATACGCATTTCCCCCAGCAGAACTCCACCTTAAGCTGGCAGGACAACCAGCCGGGCAAGGCGGCAATAGCTTCGCGGGGGTCTACGATCAATTCATCCCTGCTGTAAAGTCCTCCAAGCAGACCATTGGGGACAACGGCGGGAGAAGCGGCGGTGACGGATGCTTTGTCCAGCAACTGCACTGGTCTGCCCTCTTTACGAAATATTTCGGCCAATTCCTGAAGGACCAGCCATTCATCAGGGTGATAAGCCACATGAAGACTGCCGGCCGGCTCGGACCAGAAATCCGCCTTTTGAGAAAGCGCTGACCATATCTCCCGGCTGCGGATAGCCCTGTCATACATTTTACCTCCCGGCTGGCCAATGGGCCAGATCATCCCAAAGTTGCGGATGGAAGCACCCACCGCCCTATCGCTCCGTTCGAAAACCTTTACTGAAAAACCTCTTAATGCGAGCGCCCTGGCGGTTGCCAGCCCGACAATACCCGCCCCAATGACAATAGCCGATCGAGATGACTGCATACTATTTCTTTTTGTATATTCTTCCAAAGAGGATCGCCCCCCATACCACCAGCACAATGCCACCGGCAGCGGCAACATAGAACATCCCGGTAAAAAAATCCACCCAGGTATAGCGTATCCTTACAAATTCCTTCACCAACAGAACGACTACAGTACCCAGATAGCCGAATGCATCGGCGAGATAAATAAGAAAACCCACATTCCCCGGTACTTTATAGGCAGCCAGCATCCTTTCAAAATAAAAACAGTTATAGGGCACATACCCCAGATAAAGACCTGCCGAAGCCGTAATGATCCAGACCACGGGAGAGAACAGTCCCAGATGATAACACACCGTAGCCCCTGCCGCCAGGATAAAGCCGCTGATGATGATGACATTATTCAGCTGAAAAGCTTTATAATTATCTTTTATTAAAAAAAAGCCTCCGATGACTGCCAGCACAATGAGCGAAACGATAGTGCTGGTGCTGGCAAATACGTCCGCCCTGCGTACAAAACCAGTCTCCGCCCACAGCTCATTGGCAAAATCCTCACAAAAGTCACGCAGGATGGTAAGCATCACATAGGAAATGATAACAGGGATGAGCGCAAAGCCGAACCTCCTCAGAAAATCCTTCCGCTGTTGTCTGTCCATGGGCAAACGTATGGTGCGCTGTGCAACATCGGCCGCGGTAGGAGGCGGTGTCTGGTTCAAAAGAAAAGTCCCCAGCAACAATGGTACAACAAAGACGGCGCCTGCTACAAAAGGCATCCATTGTTCATTGATGCCTGCGTAGAGCATCAATCCCTTGCCCACTGTCTTGGCCAGGCCGGACGCGAAGATAAAACTGGTGGCAAGTATGGCTCCCATCAGTTCGGTAACCCGCCTGCCTTCGAGGAATCCGAATACCAGCCCCCACACCATACCGAGGGGGAGGCCATTGATGAACATAAAAATAAAGTTATAAGGCATGGGTACCAGACCAAAGAGGAGCAGCGATACCCAAGAGATAAAGATCAGCCGGATGATATATCCCGCCCTCCGGGAAGGTTGCATGGCAGCGATAAAGCGAATGCCATAAAACTTACTGCACATATACCCGATGACCTGCGAGATAACCAGCACTACCTTATAAGAGATCCCGAACAGGTGAATACCGTCATAGGACGCGGCAGTGAAAGGTTTGCGAAAGCCATACATGCAGGAATAGACCATAAAGGAAGAGAAGGACACATAAAGGATAAATACCCAGGCAGGGCTAGCCGACAGCCTGCTCCTGAGCGTAATGGAACGCCCGGCAGGCACTGGGTCGGGCGATATGATCACCGTCTCAGGCATTATCGATGATTGGCATCAACTCTTCCAGGCTGTCGATGATAAAGTCCGGGCGATATTGCTCCAGTTGGGCACGGGTATAAGCGCCGGTAGTAACGCTGACCACTACGCCGCAGCCGGCATTGCGCCCTTCTTCCACATCCACTTCCGTGTCGCCTACTTTCAAAACGCTGGCGGCGGAAGCCACCCCCAGTTCCGACATCAACCGGTGGATCATATCAGGAGCAGGCCGGCCCTGCGGTACTTCGTCGCTGCAGATGACCTTGTCGATCCCTCCAGTCCCATTATCCCAATGGAGTCGCTGAAGGATGGCATCCGTGATAGCCCGGGTAAACCCCGTATTCAGCGCTATCTTAACTCCTTTCTCCCGCAGTCTGGAAAAAAGCTTTTCGGCATACGGCAGAGGTTTCAGATCCGGGTCCTGCCGGTAGAACGAGATCATCCCGTGGATAAAACGGTCATGTATCTCCGTAATAAGCGATTCCCGGTCAACGCCGGACGGATTGTCAGGAGAAAATTTGTCCAGCAGCAGCCGGACAGCATCGATCTTGCGAAAGCCCATTACCTTTTGTACTTCTTCTACGGGAAGCTCCACGCCGGTGGTCCGGAAGGCATCTATAAATGCGTCGGCCACCTGGCCATTGTCGGAGACAGTGGTACCCGCGATGTCAAAAACAACCAGTTGAATATTGTTCATAGCTATATAGTGATCAAATGTCGATACATCATTTCCCGATAGCGTTCCAGGTCAGGCAACGGCTGACCCTCGATCTTCGCCTCCTCGTCCCACAGCCGCATCTTGATAATCAGGTCGAAAAGGGGGTATTGCTCAAAAGCTATGGCCTCTTCTTCCGTCATCGGTCCTCCCTGATACTCCAAAGTACGTTTGCTGGCTCCCGAAAGCCTGGCATAATAAGCGGGGTCCTTTATTGTCAGATACCTTTTTGCTTCCACATGGGACTCCACCAGCCGGGCGACCTTCTTCGAAAACCCTTTCTCCCGGAGGAATTCTGCCCCGATGGCCTCATGGTCTTTGATACCGAAGGATCCCATCCTCCCCGCATCCGAGGCCGCCGCTTCGCTGATATGACCGATGTCATGGAGAAAGGCCGCCAGTATTACCTCTTCATCATATCCTTGTTCTTCCGCCAGTTGGGCGGCTTGCACCATGTGCTCCAGCTGCGAGACTTTTTCGCCCGCATATTCCTCGCCACCGTAATTCCTGTACATTTCGAAAATTTCGTCCGCTGTCTGTCTCGCTTGTTTGCTGTCCATGGAAGTTGTTATTTATTTTAATATGGTCAATACAGGTTCGGCGATTCCACGATCCGGCCGGAACTGGAGCCCCAGCAGGGCTGCCATGGTCGGCGCCCATTGCTTCTGATAAAGCTGGGTGTGCGTGCTGACCTCGCCCGCCGGAGGCGTATCAGGGCCTATCACCGCCATCCAGATATCACCGGATTCCGCTATCTCCTTCCCATGATGACGCCAATTATCTTTTACCTTGTCTCCCCTGCCATGGTCGCAGGTGATGATAAGGGTGGTCTTGTCCTTGTAGGCGGACATCGACTGCAGCGTATTCCAGAGGTCGGCGATCATCGCGTCTTCCGCATGGGCCTGGTCGATATACTGATCGTACAAGCCCGCATGTGCAAAGTCGTCCGTCTCGTCAAAAGCGATATAAAGTACCCTGGGCTGATAGGTCTTCAGATATTCCTTCCCTGCAAAATAAGTGATCACGTCTGGCCGTACTTCCAGCGGCTGCGGCGCCAGGAACTGCATCTCATTCACCACCTGTAATCCTTTATCGGAGAAACGGAGGCTGTCTACACCCGAATTTACGTAAAGTCCGCTACGGCCCGTGTTAAAAATATAAGGGAATACGTCCCAGGTAGTAAAAGCTGCGACCTTACCGGTGAATCCTTTCTGCCGATTGATAAACTCCAGCACATTGGTATTCTTATTCAGCACTTTGTCATTGGAATTGACCAAAGTATCGGGATAGCCGGTGAAGATCTCATTATAGCCGGGATAGGAAAACTGATAGGGATTGGCGACATTGACCAGGTTGCCGATGTTCCTGTTGCCATATAGCTGTCCTTTCGTCTCCACGGTGGTCCACAAAAAAGGAAAAAGTTTTTTTCTTCTTTCACGGATGTCAGGGCTATAAAATTTTTTATTCAGCCCGGCCTTGTTCCGCGTATATTGTTTGTTGTCCGTCAATGCAGGATCGAGGCCTCCGAATACCTCCTGCCAGCGCATCCCGTCCAGGGTGACGACGACAAGGTTTTCAGTACGGCGGGATACTGTTTGTGCGGCGCCCCTCCCGGCGCCGCACATGATCAGCATAACGATTGTCAATAACTTTACAATCTTCATGTAGCCATTATTTATTGAGCCATAATTTCTGATTGAGATCATCTGCGCTAAATCCCTGGCTTGTCAACGCAGCCTTATAGTTGGCCGGATTCACCGTCTGTTCGGATACAGGATAGGCCCACCTGACAGGTACTACGCCATTGTTGCCGACGCCAACGCCGTTGTCGAAAGCGGGAACACCTGTCCTGCGCCAATTGTAGTAGGCCTCATAACCCGAGTTCTCAAAAAAAGCAATGTACTTCTGCAGCGCGATCTGATTGATGGCGGTAGCGGGAGTAGAAGAAAGCTTTACGGAACCTTGTCCATAATAAGTGTTGAAATCAAAAGCCACCGGGTAAGGCTTCACGTCGGAAGGTGAGCTGCCCGTAGGAGGGAGAAAGTAAGCGTTAAAGCCAGACTGGGTTACATCGATGCCATAGAAAGCCATGGAGCCAGAGATCCCCTTCTTATACCAATCTTCGGCGTTTCCTGTGACCCAACCCCGGGTGATAGCTTCAGCTATATTGAAACACATTTCATTATACCCTACCAGTACGTTCGGGTCGCCTGTGAAATTCGAATAATACCTTTTCCGGTTGATAAAAGAATACAATCCGTTATTGGCATTATTGTACATGGATTTCAACGATTCACCCGTGCTGGCGCCGGCAAAATACTGGTATTTGGCAGGATGCAGGGTATCGTTGCCTACGAGGGCCCATGCCGGCTCGGAAGTGACAAAGACCCGGGGGTCGCTGATCCCCGTGCAGGCATTGATATAGGCCCTGGCCATGTTAAATCGGGTGGCGATGGAGCCGAAATTGCCAGGGTTAAAAGGATAGAGGCTATAAGTGTCCGTGCCACCGGGGTTGTAGAGGAACTTCAGATCCTCATCCGCACTGGCAAAAATGGGATAGGTGGAAGGATTGTTGATGATACTGGCGAATTGCGCCTGAACATTCAGAGTCGCATCCGTCGCCTTGCCGCTGAGGCTGATCAATACTCTCAGTTTAAAAGTGTTGACTAGTTTTTGCCAGCGGTCCAGCTTCCCTCCATAATAAATATCCTGATCAGCATTCAAAGGGTTTTTTACATCGTTCAATGCGATCAGGGTGGCAAAATGACTGTTGGCTGTATCCAGTATACTCAGTATGTACTGAAAGACCTTCTGTTGTGAAGTATAGACAGGCGTCAGGTTCTTCAGTCCCTGTAGATCGTTCCCCAGGGGGATGTCCCCGAACATGGAGGTCATATTATAGTAATAATAAGCGCGGATAAATTTCCCCACCGCCTCGTACGGATTGATCGCCGGAAGGCTGATCTTTACCGCCTCTGCTTCCATTTGCACGACATTCTTTAATACCAGGTAAGAATTGAAAGAACCATTGCTCCAGGAATAGACATTGTTGTCATAATAGTCGTAATTGCTGCAATGGTACTGGTTCCAGCGATGAGCGGCGTCCCATGCATTTACGCCTTCGTTAGAACCGGTGGCGCTCAACGAGCCGACGGGTATCGTCCCCGACAGGTTTGTCAATACTGCTCCCAGGATCAACCTTGGAGGAACGCTGGCTGGATTGTTAGGATCCACCTGTTTTTCCGTGATCTGCTTGTTACAGGAAGCGATCAGCATACCACCCATCAGGAGAAAGAATAAATATTTTATCTTGTTCATATCTTTTTCTTTATGGATTAGAAGGAGAAGTTTATGTTGACCCCATAACTACGCGTTGTGGGTGTTTGCAGACCGGAAGAATTGGATATAGATCCGAATTTCCCGGTGTTGGTCACCGAATAGGTGCCTTGTGTATATTGGTCCACGTCCAGGTCTTTGTACCTGCTGGGGAAGAAATACAATAGATTCCTGCCCACCAGCGAAATGCTGGCATCGCTGATAATGGACCTTTTGCCGAATACCTTCGACGGTACTTTATAGGTGATGACCACCTCTCTCAATTTAGCATATGTCTTTTTAACGATGTCCAGGTCAGGGATCGAGGCCATGCGGGTGACGAAGGGCTGGACCTGGCTTTTAAAGACATTGGGTATCTGATTCAGGTCTTTTATATTCGTGATCTCGCCGGTGATGGGATCCAGTTTCATGTCCTTGGGGTTGGTAAAATTAACACCCTCGCCCAGGTATGCGTCTACGTTGGCTTCGTCGGAGGGACGGGCCACGCCAAATGCACCGGTGGCGCTTTCGATATGACGACCGGCCTGCAGAGTCTTTTTCCTGACATTATCTTCTATCACCCCGCCTACTATTCCATCGAACTGGAAGCGCAGCGAGAAGTTCTTATAGCTAAAAGTATTCACGAGCCCCCATTGCCAGTCCGGATCGGCGTGACCGTATATCTTTTTGGCGGAAGATCCACCTTCCTCCTTAAACCGCATGTAAAGACCGGAACTATCGATCACGAACTTGCCGTCAGGCGTCCTGACAAAAGCATCGTCGTACACCAGGTCCACCCTGGAACCATTTTTCTCATAATTATCCGGGTTGCTGACAAACTCCTTCCATCTTCTGACATAGGTGGAGAAGTTGGCGACGATATTCCAGCTAAAGCCGTCCTTATTTGAAATAGGCGTGCCGCTGATCACTGCTTCCCATCCGTCATTGGTATAGCGGTCTCCGTTGACCAGGCTGGAAGAATATCCCGAGGAAGAAGACACCAGCTGGTTGACAATACCCGTATTCAAATAATGGTAGCGTGTGACATCAAGTCCGAGTCTGTTGTTCAGGAAGCGGATGTCCAATCCGGCTTCATATGCCTTCCGGTCCGCCGTTTGAACGGAATTACCGATGAGCGCATCCGCATAAGCGGCGCTGATCTGGGTACTGTAGGTCGGGCTCAGCGTATACGATTGCCTGAACTGGTAGTTCGGGCCATTGTAAGGCGACGCCCAGTAATACCCATATTGGGAAGCCGGAGTAGAGCTTACATTAGGAGAGAAGAATGCACTGGTCCCGCCGCTTTTGCTTGCCGCATAAGACCCTCTGACTTTGAGGAAGGAAATAAAGCTGGGTAAATGCACATATTCCGAAACGACGGACGCCAGGTTAAAAGAAGGATAAAAATAACTATTCGCGTTGCTGGGCAGCGTGGAAGATTTATCCACCCGGCCCGTGATATTGGCCGTTATATAGGATTTATATCCCAGGTCCACCGAGTAATAGGCGCTCAAAACAAGCATGCTGGAACGATAGCTGCTGCCCGTCAATGCATTCAGGGAATTGGAGAAGGCATAGATGCCGGGTATGTTGAGATAATTGGTGGATTCATAATTGGAATTGAAGCTGAAGGTTCTGGCCGTCGCGCCACCCAGGGCCTGGACGTCCAGGAAGCCGCCGATGGCATTCTTGTGATACCTCACCTGGAGGTCCTCGTTAGACTCGAACAAAGACCTTCTGTCCTCGCGATAATCTCCCTGACGAAGCAGCCGGCCGTATGCACCCGCGGAGTAAGGGAGCCTCTCTGTATTGGTCATATCGTAAGCTGTGAGGCTGGGTCTGAACTGAAAATCTATGTTCTGATTTAACTTATAATTCACCGATATATAACCGTACTCGTTGTTTTGATAATGCCCCCGCAGCCACTCGTAGGACATAAAGTAGGGATTGTTATAACGGTAGTACTCTGCATACTTCTGTTGGACGCCCGCTTTACCAGGCTGCCAGTAATCCTTCATGTCGCTCATGGCCCAGTCCGCTCCGCCCCAGAGGATAATATTGTAGATGATACTGTTGGGGCCATAATTCACGTCCGGTATATTGGGTGTCGACTGTCTGCTGTAATTAAAATAGGTCGTAACGCTCAACTTGGGGTTGAACCTTTGCACGATGCTGGCGGTAAAATTGGCATTGTTCAGCTGGGTGTTGGGTACGATGCCCCGTTGATAAGTATTGCCGGCGGAGATCCGGATATCCGTCTTCTCCGTGGAAGAGCTAATGGCGATGCTGTTGGTGGAAAGAAGCCCTGTCTGGATAAATTTTCTCAGGTTGTCCTTGCCCCGCGCTACCCAGGGTGTGGGCTTGACATGCCCCGTAAAGGGTTTCCCGCTGGCGAACGTCGTAGTATAAGTGGTGTTGGGATCATATTCTCCATCGTACTGAGGCAGCAGCTGTCCCCTGAACTGCGGTCCCCACACATCATAGTCGTAGTCGTTTACGCCGACACCGACCGCACCGGAACCAAAATAAGAGGCCGGGCTAGAGCCCCCACCAGCGAATGCATATTTACCGTTGTCGCCCGCCCCATAAGTATCCTGGTACTTGGGCAGGGCGATAAAACCCTTACTGATCTGCGTGCTGGAATTGACGGTGGTTACCACCCGCCCTTTTGTCTTCGAACCTTTTTTTGTAGAGATGATAATGGCGCCGTTCTTACCCTGAAAACCATACAGGGCGGCCGCATTGGGTCCTTTCAGCACCGTAAAGCTCTCTATATCGTCCGGGTTGATATTATAGGTGTCGGAAGCGATGGGTACACCGTCCACAACGAACATAGGACGGTCATCCGGATTGTTCTCACCGCGTATGATCACATCGGGCGAGTGCCCGATCTCAGAATTTATGTTGACGGCCAACCCTGCCGCATTCCCTTTTAAGGAATTTATCGGGTTGGCTTCCCTCGCGGTGGAAAGGGTGGAAGCGTCGATGGTCTGGATGGCGTAACCCAGACGTTTTGCTTCTTTTTTGATACCGGTGGCAGTGACCACCACCTGGTTCAGCTCTTTCAGGTTCGCGGCTACCGCGATCGTAATATCTTCACCTGTGACCTCCTGCTCCGTCTCCGTCACACCTATCCCTGTCACCACCAGCTTATCCCCTGTCTTGGCTTTTAAAGAAAAACTTCCATCCACTGCGGTCGAAGTACCGATGCGGGTGCCCTTGATCGTTACCGAAGCCCCGGCAATAGGGGATTGATCCGCTTTGGAAAGGACGTGGCCGCTTATGATCTGTTGTGCATAGGTCAGCAAAGGAAGAAAGAATAAGGATAACCAAAGCCCTGTTAAGAGCGTAAGTCTTCTTCTCATATACAGTAAATTTTTTGTTTAAGGAAAAGCAGCGTCATTGCGCGGCGAAATTATCCGGCCAATGTGAAGGAAAGGTTAGGGGTGGTTTAAGTAAATGTTAAGAGTTTACAAATACTAAACTAATGTTAAGTATTTATAAATTAACAAACGGGGGCTTGCACCCCTGGGAGTAAATGATTATCTTCTTGAAAATGGCCGGGAAATAACTTCCTGAAAAAGAAGGAGGGTTAAAAAAGATAAAAGATAAGGATCAGCGCTTCGGTAGCGCCTATATTTTTCAGCCTGTGCCGGGCACGGCCGTCAAAAAAGAGCGTGTCGCCTTCTTCCAGGGTAAATACCTCCTTGTCCACCTGGTATTCTACCTTTCCTTTTAATATATATTTACATTCATAAGCGTCGGTGCTGATCATCTGCTTACGACCTGCATTCTTTTTTAATTCCAGCAGGACGACGTCGGCCGCCTGGCTGGCAATGCTGCGGGTGAGTATACGTTTGTAGGAGAACCCTTTCACCGGCTCTTTTTCAAACATTTTCTCCTGTCCTTTACGAATGATGAGGACGTTCCCTTTATTAATGGCATCGTGCATGTCCTCGAAAAAGGTCTTCAGGTCCTCATCCAGCGAATGTATAATATTGAATAATACGGGGAGGGAAGGGACAGTGCGGTTATTCTCTATCTGGGAGATGAGGCCCTTGCTGACCCCGGCTCTGTTAGCCAGCTGTTCCAGCGTAATATTCTTTTGCGTTCTCTTGGTCTTGATCTTATCACCCAGCAACAAAATAAGTTCTTCATTCATACAGCGTGCCCTTTTGTAAGGTCCGGTCCGTTCCGGGGCAGCCAAGATAGGCAAAATGACATTAAATGCATATTAAAGTCCGTAAGCCTGCAGTATCCGGCGGAAAATGGCCGTGTTCTCATATACACCGCTGAAAAGCCCGGAGCGGGGGCCGTAGGCGAATACAGGAACAGGAATGGCCGTATGGTCATTGGTAGCAAACTGTCCTCCGACATATCCTTTCCCATAATCCCCATCCAATAGCGTGAGTCCGCCCGTCTCATGGTCGGCCGTGACGATGACGAGGGTTTCTCCATCCCTGTCGGCAAAACGTAAAGCTTCTCCCACCGTCCTGTCGAAGTCCATCACCTCGGTCGCAACATAGGGAAGATCATTCGCATGACCGCCATAGTCTACCTGTGCGCCCTCCGTCATAATAAAGAAGCCCGGCTTGTTACGAGATAGCAGGTCCAGGGTCTTGTTAAAAGCTTTTTGCAGCCAGTCGCCTCTGCCATCCAGCATCGAAAGGCCAGCCTTCTTCTCGACAACGATCCATTTCTTACCCGTTCCGGGACGAACGCTGTCCACAGCCGGGGCGATGGAATACTCCGGCTGTAACTCCTGCAACATGCTGCCTGTCACGGCGGCTTTATCCCCCTCGTTCAGGATAGGGACATTACCCAGACTTTCATCCCCCGAACCCATCAGCACGTCGATAGGCGCGTTCCTTAGATCTCTGAGAATGGCTGAGGCATTAGCCCGCTCAGCCTGGTGCGCATAAAAATCGGCAGGAGTAGCATCGGCGATGTCACCACAGGTGACCAACCCTGTCCGGATCTTTCTTTTCTTTTCCAGGATCACGGGCAGCAAGGGCAGGGCCTTCCCTGTATGGTCGACACCGACGGCGCGGTTATTGGTTTTCTCGCCGGAAGAAAAGGCCGTAGAGCCGGGGGCGGAGTCTGTTATATAACTGTCAAAGCTGCTGGTCTTTGACAGTCCGATGCTGTGCATGTTAAAGATATTCAGCGCACCTTTATTGGCTGTATAACCCGTATATAGCTGTGCCAGGCCCGTGCCGTCGCCAATGAGAAGAATGACATTCTTCACGGGTTTATCGATCCCATCCGTCTTATAGGTGGGCTGGTACGGCCGGTAGGCCCCCCCGCCCGTATAGGATGTCTTTGGCAGATGATGTAAGAACCCGGACAACGCGTCGATGTGGTCCGTATTGATATAATCCACCTGCAGATGCATAAATTGATACCAGGCATTTATAAAATCGGGAGCGTCCCAGAAACGAACTGTCTTTTTCCATTGATGGGCTTTCCTTACAGCCGTCTCCAGCAAGGTCCATTCCTGCGCAGGTATGATGCCCTTACCATTCCACTTTGAATAGCTTTTAAAATCATCGCTAAGCATAATGATCTTATCCATCACCGCCGGATCGTATTGTTCAGACAAAACGCCGTCAAACCAGATCCATGAGGGATAGCCCGGCCAAAGAGAAGAGGCAGGCCGGTTGCCTGTTATGACAAACTTTATAGCCGGATTGCCCGTTAGTTCCGGATATTTTCCCAACACCTCCACCAGCCTGGCAAGGGTATGGATGGAGTCCGTCTTTATATCTATCAGCAACTGTAATGGAGCATCGGCATCGGGAAAGGGTCTGCCGCCATTCTTCCGGACACAGGCCAGCAGGTGATCTAAATAATATGTCTCCAGGGTCCTGCGAAGCGCCAGCTCTTTTTCCGAATGAGCGACTATCAGGGAGTCGTGACGCAGGAATATGTCGGCCTCGATGGAGCCAAAACCCTCATTATAAGCCAGCCAGAAAGGCACTTTCTGTTCGTAATCGTTGTGAGAATGAGCGTTGCTGACAGTGTACGCGAGAGGCTGCGCCTGCAGGCTGCAAACGGTCAGCGCCAGCAGGACAATGAGAGATAATCTTTTCATTCGGCAAGTATATGGAAAACCGTCGGCTCGCCATGAAAAAACCTTTTTTGCCATCTGTTAATATTCCGTTCATATAAACCTCACAATTACTTAACAACCAGGTAAAAGAGAAGTAATACAAAGTATGGACCTTTGGAAAACCACAATAATGGAAAAGCGACCCGTAGATGTAGTTGTTTTATCTGACGTCCATCTGGGAACTTACGGCTGCCGGGCTAAAGAGCTGGTGAACTATCTCAAGAGCATCACGCCTAACATCCTCATCCTGAACGGCGATATCATTGACGGCTGGCAATTCTCCAAACGATATTTTCCTGTTGCGCACATGATGGTCTTGAAAGAGATCCTCCAGTTCATCACCAATGGCACCAGGGTGTTTTATATTACAGGCAATCATGATGAAATGATGCGCAGATATACTGATATCCAGATCGGGAATTTCACCCTCACAGATAAGCTCGTGCTCGAGATCGACAACAAAATGACCTGGATATTTCACGGAGATGTTTTTGATAATACTACCAAAGGTGGTGCCAAAATCCTGGCCAAACTGGGGAGCAGTGGATACGAAGGGTTGATCATCTTCAACCGTATGATCAATTTCATTTTAAAATTATTCGGCAGGGAACGGGTGTCCATCTCCAAGAAGGTGATGGCAGGCGTAAACAAAGCCGTAAGCAAGATCAATGACTTCGAGCTGATAGCTGCGGAGCTGGCCATCGAGAAAAAGTACGATTATGTCATCTGTGGCCATATCCATCAACCTCAAAAGAAGATAGTAGAAACAAAGGAGGGGCAGGTCACTTATCTGAATTCGGGAGATTGGGTGGAGCATCTGACGGCCCTGGAATATCAGCATAATGAATGGACCATATTTGAATATGACGAGAAAAAGTTCCCGGCCACACCTACCATCGAGATGAAGCCATCCCTGAATGTGATCACCGATGAAATAAATTTTTATATCAATTCTTTAGCGGCAATATGAAGATCTTTTACGCAGTACAGGCAACGGGCAACGGCCATATCAGCAGGGCAATGGAGCTCCTCCCTTACCTGGAACGTTATGGAAAGGTGGATATCTTTCTCAGCGGGGCCAACAACAGCCTGGCGCTCGATGCCTCGGTGAAGTACCGGAGCAAGGGGCTCAGCCTTTTCTATACCAATGGGGGCGGCCTCAACTATCTCCAGATCGCAAGACAGTTCGCTCCCCTTCGGATCCTGAAGGAGGTAAAAGAATTACCCGTCGAAAAATATGACCTTGTCCTCAATGACTTTGAAAGCATTACATCCCTCGCCTGCGCCTATAAAAAGGTGCCGTCCGTCAATTTCGGCCACCAGGCCAGCTTTGTCTCTCCCAAAGTCCCTAGACCCAAAAAGAAAGAATGGATGGGAGAATGGATCCTGCGCAACTATGCCCGGGCAACCCAATACATAGGTCTGCATTTTAAACAATACGACGACTTTATTCTTCCCCCTGTGATCAAACGGGAGATCCTGCAGGCTGAGTCGGTGGATAAAGGACATGTTACAGTATATCTTTCCTCCTTTAGCGATGCCACTGTAAGCCGGTATCTCAGCCCCCTAAAGGACCATTCTTTCCAGGTCTTCTCCAAAGAAGTAAAACAGCCCGTACAGCAAGGCAATATCCTCTTTATCCCTGTCAGCAAGCATGCTTTTAATAAAAGCCTTATCACCTGTAAGGCGATCATCACCGGCGCTGGCTTCGAAACACCGGCCGAAGCGATGTACCTGGGGAAAAAGCTGCTGGTCATTCCCATCCGGGGACAATATGAACAATTTTGTAATGCAGCCGCACTGGAGAAAATGGGCGTACCTGTCCTGAAAGGTCTTGATGGGGAATTCGCCGCTATCTTCCAGCGGATGATGGAGCAAAGGAAAAGACCCATCCTTCGCCTGGACCATTCCACGGAATCCATCGTCAGTTATGTCATGCATCACTGCACTGACAGGAAGAAACATCAGCTGGACCTGCTTTACCCCGAATTCATCTTTAATTAATCTTGGAGTAAACAAATCATAATGTGCCCCCCCTACCTTTACGCCGTATTAATTGGTTAGTCACCCGTTAATCGATGGTTTATATATGTAGAGTTGAATTTTCTCATGCAGAAGCCACTTCATTTCCATGATGGTGGCTTTATTTTTTGCTCTTATGCTTCAGCACTTTTGCTTCCATGTAAAAAATGATCTCCTCTGCGATGTTCTTCGACTGATCGCCTACTCTTTCCAGTTTGCGGATGATGGACAGGATCCATAGCGCTTGTGCAGCATCTTCCGGTTGCCCTTTCAGGTGACCTTCCAGGACCTTATTGACATTTTTATTGACAGCGTCCAGCAGGTCGTCTCTTTTAAAGACACTGCGGGCCAGGGTCGTATCCTCGTTCTCAAAGGCCGTCTGGGTATCCTCCAGCATTTTTACAGCCTCTTCATACATGGGCAGGATACGGGTGTTTTCCAGTAATTCCCGGGTAAACGGAGCTTCCGCATCGATGATATACCGGGCGATGCCCTCGGCAATATCCCCTATCCGTTCGAGATTGGAATTGATCTTCAGTACGGCCAGGACGAACCGCAGATCGATGGCGACGGGGCAAAAAAGAGCGAAGATGTTCTCGCAATCCCTGTCGATCTTCAATTCGCTGCCATTAACCCTTTTTTCTTTCAGCACGACCTCCCGTGCAAGGTCTTTGTCAAAATGCAGAAAGGCCAGTTGGGCTTTGCTTAACTGAGAGTTCACCAGCGTCCACATGTTGACTGCCTCTCTTTTTAGCAATTGCAGTTCATTCTCTATTTGTGCCATGATCATTGAGTTAGGGGCTTTTTAGCTAAACCTGCCCGTAATGTAATTCTGCGTGCGGTTGTCCTTTGGGTTTGTAAAAACATTTTTTGTCAGGTCGTATTCCACCAGCTCGCCCATATAAAAGAAGGCCGTTCTATCGCTTACCCTGGCCGCCTGCTGCATATTATGGGTTACGATGATGAGGGTATAGTTGGCCTTTAGTTCGTGGAAAAGCTCTTCCACAGTGGCTGTGGAAATAGGGTCAAGGGCGGAAGTGGGCTCGTCGAAGAGGAGTACCTCCGGTTCCATAGCCACCGCCCTTGCGATGCAAAGCCGTTGCTGCTGTCCCCCTGAAAGAAAGGTCCCTTTCTTTAAAAGGGAGTCTTTCACTTCATTCCAAAGCGCCACCTTTGTCAAAGAATGTTCTACGATCCTATCCTTTTCCGCCCTGGCCAGTTTTATACCGTTGAGTTTGTAGCCGGCGATGACATTATCATAAATGCTCAGGTTGGGAAAGGGGTTGGGACGTTGAAAGACCATGCCGATCTTTAGCCGGACAAAAATAGGATGCATGGTGTAAATATCCTCATCGTTGATGGTCATGGCGCCATTACAGGTAGCGCCGGGTATCAGCTCGTGCATGCGGTTGATACATCGTAGAAAAGTGGTCTTGCCGCAACCGGAAGGACCCATTACGGCGATGACATTATTCCTGGGGATGTCAATGTTGACATTTTTCACCACATGGTTGATACCGAAAGAGGCGTTGAATTTTCTGCTTTTTATAATTGTACTTTCCATTTTGCGGCTATCAGCTTTGTAAAAATGTTCAGGAATAACACCCACACCAGTAATATGAGCGAAGCTCCCCAGGCCAGGTCATGCCAATCGTTATAAGGGCTGGTAGCATAATTAAATATCAGCAGGGGAAGGCTCTGCATGGGCGCTGTGACGTCGGCGGACAAATAAGGATTGCCAAATGCCGTGAACAGGAGTGGCGCCGTCTCACCGGTGATCCGGGCAATGGAAAGCATGACCCCGGAGAGGATGCCGCTGATACCCACGGGCAGGATGACTTTGAAGATCACCCGGTGAAAAGGCATCCCCAGCGCAAATGCGGCTTCTTTTAATGAAGGAGGCAGCATCTTAAGGGTTTCCTCGGTCGAGCGGACGATGACAGGCAACATCATGATGGCCAGGGCTACGCTGCCGGAAAAGGCGGAAAACCCGCCCAGGGGTTTTACCAGCCAGAAATAGGCAATGATCCCAATGACGATGGACGGTATCCCTTGAAGGATGTCCACGGAAAGACGGCACCAATAAGCCAGACGCCCTTTCGGGTTCTCACTGAGATAAACCCCTCCCAGAATGCCGATGGGGATGGCGATAAGGGACGCCAGGGCAACGATGATCACGCTGCCTAATAGAGCATTGGCAATACCTCCTCCCTTTTCTCCTACAGGCCGGGCAATATTTACCAGGAAATGAAAATTTATCCTGGTGATGCCTGCTTTGATGATAAAGAAAAGGATCGCTACCAGGGGTATCATACAGGCAAATGCCAGAACAAAGGTCAGTATCCTGAAACCATTGTTTTTGCCTATTCTGTATCTTATGTGGTCGGTGCGCATGGGATCATTCATTGGTGAAACGGTCTATGATCTTCTTTCCGATGATATTGATGATCACGGTTACGAGAAAAAGGGCCAGTCCCAGCTCGATGAGGGCGGAGAGATACACCGTTTTATCCGCCTCGGTGAATTCGTTGGCGATGACGCTGGCCATGGTATTACCCGGTGCGAAAATGCTTTTGGGCAGGATACTCGAGTTACCGATGACCATGGTGACGGCCATGGTTTCTCCCAGGGCCCTGCCCAGGGAAAGGAGGATGCCGGCAAAGAGCCCCGATCGGGTGTATGGTAGCACAACGTGCCGGATCACCTCCCAACGGGTAGCACCCAGACCATATGCTGCCTCTTTCAAATGTTCAGGAACCATCTGGATCATCGATCGGCCCAATGACGCCGCATAAGGGATGATCATGACGGACAGTATAAGAGAAGCGCTGAAGATACCTACACCCAGCGGCTGATCTATGCCGAGCCTTGCTTCCAGGGATCGCACCATGGGAACAAGCACAGCCAGCCCCCAGAATCCGTAAATGACGGAAGGCACGGCCGCTATCAGCTCAACGGCGTTCTTTAGCACGTCGGCAAACCAGCCGGATGGATAATACTCCCCCAGGAATATAGCGATGGCAATGGAAAAAGGGATACAGATCAACAGCGCGAGAAAGGACGTAAGAAGGGTGCCCAGCAAAAAAGGGAAAGCTCCGTAAACATTTTTTACGGGATTCCAGGTGCTGCCCCATATGAACTTCAATCCCAGCAGACGGATGGAAGGGAGGGACTGCGTGATGAGCGTAAGCAGAATGCCCAGGACCAGTATCACCAGCATTAGTCCGGCAATGACCAGGGTTTGTTTAAAAACGCTCTCCGTACGTATCTGACGGAATGAACGCCGGATCCTTTTGCGGATACCTACCGTGTCCCTCACGGCAGGGGATGGAATGACAGGGGCTTGTAAAGAGGTCTCCATATATTGATCAGTTCTTCTGCGTTAAGATTGGATGGCCATCATAAGTAGCGCTTTTTAAGATACCTTCCCCAGCATGGACAGCGGCAGGGGACAACGGTGCATAGTAAAGGGCGCTGCTATATCGTTGTCCTTCATGTATCATCCAATCCAGAAGATGCAGCAGATGGTCAGCCTTTTCCTGTGGATGATGTCTGTAGTCCTGTTCTTTATAGAGCAGCACCCATGAGAATGAAGAAATGGGATAGCCGTCAGGAGCATCCGTATCCGCCAAAGACGCTTTGCCGTCGGCAGGTATGGGTATATCCGCGGCCGCGCTGATACTGGCGATAGAAGGCGTGATAAAATGTCCCGCCCTGTTCCGGATCTTTCCAAAAGCCATTTTATTCTGCCTGGCAAAAGCCAGCTCGATATACCCGATGGCGCCATGAGTCTGGCGGATAAGACCGGCAACGCCTTCATTACCTTTTCCGCCCAGGCCCGCGGGCCAGTTGACAGAAGAACCTCTACCCACCCGGCTGGCCCATTCCGGGCTGATCATCGAAAGATAGCTGGTAAAAATATTGGAGGTGCCGCTGCCGTCGGAACGATGCGCGATTACGACAGGGAGGTCCGGCAGCCGTACACCTGGGTTTATCGCTGCGATGGCCGTATCATTCCAATGCGTGATACGCCCCAGGAACAGTCCGGCCAATACCTGCGGGGAAAGCCGGAGGGTGTCTTGTAACTCAGGCAGGTTGTAGCTGAGAACAACAGCGCTGACCGTAATTGGCACATGCAATACCCTGGCGGGAGAAAGGGAGTCCTGTTCCCCATTCATCGGGACATCGGAAGCCCCAAAATCGATGGTCCTGTTGATCAGTTGTGAAATACCTCCTCCGGAGCCGATGGACTGATAATTGACCTTTATTCCCCTGGATTGGAAATAGGAATAGAACATTTTTGAGAACAGGGGATTGTCAAAAGAGCTTCCGGCGCCGATCAGATGATGGCTCTTTCCGCTGCAGGACAGCAGGCTCAGTATCCCCAGCGAAACCATTATCCATGAGCCTTTGATCGCAGCCATTTTTTTTTAAACCTACAAAAAAACCCCGCTGGAGCGGGGTTTTTCAGGTTAATTCTATAATAAGTTTAGAACGTGTACTTGATACCTAACTGACCTTGCCAACGGGAGTTGATCGGGTCGTTGTAGTAATAATGGTTGCCATAGGTAGGCTGTGTGAACTGGAAGGTCGGAGTGTATCCTGTACTGGGATCGCCAGGCGCCTTGCCGGTGCCATCATTATCTTTCACAAACTTCAGGAAGTTCACCGTATAGTTGTTCAGGTTGCTCACAAAAGTGATATGCCCCCAATCGTTGTTGATCAGGTTCAGCACGTTAAAGATGTCCAGGCTGATGGCCAGGGTATGCTGTCTGTTGGTACTGCTGAGGTGGAACTCATGCATCAGCTTCAGGTCCAGCTCATGGTTCCAGGGCGTACGCATCCCATTACGCTCAGCATATTTACCCCTTCTTGTCTTCAGATAGCTGTCGGCATCCACAAAAGCGTTGAAAGCATCGCGGGTAGCGGACGTGATCATCGTCTGCGATTCAGCCACCGTCGGAATATATGGCAGCGCCGAATTGGGGTTGAGGATATTGCCCGGTACGCCGGCATAGATCACGGTGTAAGGGCTGCCGGACTGACCGGAATAGAAGAAATTCAGCGAAGTGGTATGCACCGGATTCCAGCTATACGCTCCACCCAGGGTAGCTACGATATGATGACGAAGATCGAAGTTCGAATAGCCCAGTTGGGGATTGTTGGAAGATATCGTAGGATTGTAATCCCAGTTACTCTGCATGGAGTTGCGGATACCATTGGCTACGTCCTTGGACATGCCATAAGTATAGGCAACAGACCAGTTGTAGATAAAGCCGCCGCCATGACCATTACGGATCATATCGGAGGTCTTGGAAATCTGGCCCGTGATGTTATACCGCCAGCCCTGGCTGGTGTTGGTCAGCAGGAATAAGTTCGCAAAATTTTTGTTGAGATTGCCGCCCACATACACGGGTGTCTGGGTGGGGCCAGTGGAATAGTACTGTACCGAGTCCTTCTTGTTGATCTGCTGGAACAGGACATCGTGTATCGTCTTGGTGTACATCGCTTCGAAAGTAGCCTTATAGCCATGACCAAACTTATAGTCTACGGCTACACTGCTGCGCCAGACGGTGGGCAGCTTGAACTTATTGTCCACCAGGTCGATCTCACGGGTAATAATGGAACCAGGGCTGACCGCGCCAATGGTAGATACCAGGTTGTCTGGTCCAACCAGATTAACCTGCGTACCCGCTTTCGGCTTGTAGTCTATGTTGTTGAAATTAGGTCCGCTCAGCGTATAGGCATATCCCAGCCAGGCAAAGGGGATACGACCGGTGAAGATACCGGTACCGCCTCTTACCACGACAGACTTGTCGCCCTTGACATCCCAGTTAAAACCCAGACGGGGAGAGAGGACAACATTGCCAAACCACTTGTTATCGAATTTTGAAAAGGGCGTATGCGTATACGTCGGGTTCGGGCTTACGTACTCTGTTGTAGCATTAAGCGCCGGGTCAGTGACAGGCTGATCACCCACATAAGAGTAATCCGCGCGAATCCCGGGGGTGATCTTAAAGCGCTTCGTGACAGCGATCTCATCCTCTGCATACACACTGATCAGACCCACCTTGAACTTGCTGCCGGGCGTGTTGGTCCGCAGCTCATCATAATTATTCTTGCCGGCACCGGGTTCATAGGCAGCCCGGATACGGCTGGGGTGGTCGATCAAAAAGCTGTCAACGCCACCATATTGCCAACGGCCATTCCAGCTATTGACGAACCCATAATTGAAATCATAGAATTCGTTGTGCGTGCCAAAAGTGAATTTATGGATACCCTTGTTCCAGGTGACATTATCCGTGAACTCAAAGGTCTTTTGCTTCTGGTCATAGATCGAAGCCTCACGCCAGGTACCCAGCCAGATGTTGGCGGCGCCATTGGTGATGTCCACATAAGGTGTTACATTATTAAAAGCACCGGGGAAATCGCGGTAGTCGTGGACATTGATATAACCGAGAATAAGCTGGTTATTCACCGTATTGCTGAACTTGGTCTTCAGTTCTGCTACGATATTGATATTTTTGCTGTATTGGGTAAAGTCGGTGGAACTGAACTGATATACGGCAGGCGTACGTTCCAGGTTGTTCCCCCAGCCCTTGGTATAGATGCCTCTCACTGTCAGCACGGTCTTGGGGCTGATGTTGTAGTCTACACGTCCAAAGTATTTATCGCTGTTGGTAAAGATCTTTCCGGGAGCATAGGAGCCGGGATCAAAGCCATGTGCCTTAAAGGCAGCCGTGATCTGGTCGGCCTGTGTCTGCGTCATCGCGGCACCGGCATCTCCTACATTATAAAAAGTAGGCTCCTGGCGGCGGGTAAGCTCAAAATTGGCGATAAAGAACAATTTGTTCTTGATGATGGGACCGCTGAGCGTAGCGCCATATTGATAATCATAAAAGTCGGAGCCGATGGACTTCTTGGCAGCATCCGGGCTTTTTCCCACCAGGGTCTGGTTCCTGCCATAGCCATATACAGAACCATGAAAATCATTGGTACCGCTCTTGGTAACTGCATTGACGGTACCGCCGGTGAAATTACCCAGCTTTACGTCATAAGGAGCCAGCTGCACCTGTACTTCCTGGATAACATCCAGGCTGTAAGGGTTGGTACGGGTGCCGGAGCCGGCCGTACCGGACTGGCCGCCGCCGCTGGTGCCGCCAAAGGAGTTGCTAAAGCCGATGGCGTCATTGTTCATAGCGCCATCCAATGTAATATTGTTATAACGGAAATTGCTTCCTCCAAAAGAGTTGTTATTGGATTGAGGGTTTAGCCGGGTAAAGTCGGAGAGACTTCTTCCCAACGTAGGCAGGGTAGTCAGCTGAGCCCTTCCTACCGTAGTGCCGCCAGTGGTCTGCACTCTTCTTCCGCCGACGACCACCACTTCCGTCAGGGCAGTCTCGTTGAGCTTCAATCCGACATTCAGATCAGGGTTGTCTCCCAACACCAGGTTCAGATCGGAGATCGTCTCTTCCTTATAGCCCGTAAAAGAAATTTTTACAGTATAAGGTCCACCCACTCTCAGGTTGGGGATAACAAAAATTCCTTTGTTATTGGTTTGGGTCCCTGTGGAATAGCCGGTAGGTTCATGTTTTACTACCACGGATGCGCCCGGAACAGGGGCTCCCTTGGAATCATAAACGGTACCATTAAGCGTAGCAGTCGTCTCCTGTGCACGGACAAGTCCGCCGGTGAGAAGAGCGATCATGCTGAACATAAGCAATAGTCTGAAACGCGACATAAACGAATAGTTAAAATTTGCTGCAAAGGAACTTCTGACATGTTACCGGCAGGTTACCCCAATGTTAAGAAATTGTAAACCGGGCGTAACAAAATGATGATATACAATTTGTATAGAATTTGTATATCATTTAAAATTAGCACCTTGTAAAAATAATTTTCCAAAAAGAGCGTTACAAGGCTTACTTTAGTAATTATTAGCGAATTGTCAGAGCAGGGGGTAAATATCACGGAAAAGTAACGCTCGTCAGGGGCGTATTAAGAAATCATTACCATATTAATTCCTGCTTATCCCGGGTCTATTGCCGTGTAATTTTAATAAAATTTCTCTCCGATGGGATTCAATTCAATCATGAAAGTGTTCATGCCAAAGGACCAGGTGTTCTATTCTCTCTTCGAGGAAGTCGCAGAAAATGTGTACGGCATGGGCAAAGCGCTAAAAGCGGTGGTTTCGGAAGTGGACTTTGACAAGCGTGAAGAGCTGATCGCGGGGCTGGAGAACCAGGAGCATATCAATGACGAGCTGACGCATCAGATCTATACCGAGCTGGGACGTAATTTTATCACCCCCTTCGACCGCGAAGACATCCATTATCTGGCCAGCGCCCTGGATGATATCTGCGATTATATCTATTCTTCCGCCAAAAAGATCAACTTCTACAGGGTCAACCCAAATGACATTGGTATCCAGAAGCTGGCCGATCTCATTGAACAAGGTTCCGCATCGATCCGGGAAGCTGTCCGGGAACTACGGAACATGCGGCACATGCGGAAGATCACCGACGCCCTGGTAAAGGTCAATAACATCGAGAACCAGGCTGACGACATCTTCGACATGAGCATCGACAGACTGTTCGAAGGCGAGCCGGACGCCAAGGAAGTGATCAAAAAAAGGGAGATCTACCAGGCAATGGAGATCGCCACCGACAAATGCGAGGACGCCACCAATGTGATAGAGTCCATTATTATTAAATACGCGTAGCTTATCCATCCCAAAAGAACCCGGATAGATGGTATTTGATGACCTTGCTGCTGCCCACCACACAACCAAAGAAATCCCCCAGGCTGAACGGATCTCCGACCGTGAGCTTAAGACAAGCCCGGAAATTCTGACAGAACTGGTAGGTTTCGAGAAGATATTCCCGGATGGTGTCGGGGCTGTTCCAGCCTTTTTTATCCGTGCGTAAGGTCTTGAATGTCTTCAGCAGCACAACATATCCTTTTTCCAACAGACGGATATATTGTGGATAGTTTTCCCGGATATTCCGCTCCAGGTTACTGCTTATACAAACAGTCCTTTCCTGCTTTTTGCTGTCGGAATACTTTATAGGCACGTCCTGCACCAGCAATGACGGCATCCCGGCTTCGAATACGGCGCCGTATTTTCTTTCAAACTCGTCCAGCGGGACAATATCGATACGATAGCGGAAGGCCAGCAGGGACTTATTAAATTTTAAGGAACTATAGTCCCCGCTGACGAGGATAGCGTACAATCCGAGTTGGGCAGTTTTGGTCCGGTTCATCATACAGATTTAAGAAGGGTTACTGGACGGGGGCCCCGTCCCTGATCTCATCGTTGGCGTTGACAATGATCTTATCATGTGCCTGCAGGTTGCCAAAAACTTCCGTGGAGTCATTTTTTGAATTGCCCGTGACCACATCCACCCAATGCGTCTTATCCTGATCCACGATGATAATATATTTCTTCTCCTGCGAGGTGACGACTGCCGAGGCCGGTACTACCAGGGAATGCGTGTTGCGTCTGACAGGCAGCTCAACCTCCGCATACATACCCGGCTTTAGCAGCCGGTCGTCGTTGTTTACGTCGACCTCGATGGCCTCGCTACGGTATTTCAGGTTCAGCGCCCCGGCTGATCGGCTGATAGGGCCCCGGAAGACCTTTCCCGGCAACGTGCTGACCCGAAAGCTGACGACCGTATGCCCGGTGAGCTGATTGCTATATAGCTCTGGTACGTCGATGACCAGGCGCAGTCTGTTCTCCTGCTGCAGGACAAGCATCGGCCGGTCATCCGCCTTGAGGTTGGGGCCTACCAGGGCTCCGGGATGGACATTGCGTTCCGTAATGACACCGTCAAAAGGCGCCGTCACGATGAGATAGTTCTTCATCGCCTCCAGGGCCTTGTAACCAGCCATCTCACCCTGGACCGTTGCGCTGTCTGCGATCATCCGGTCGCGGGCCAGTTCCAGATCGTGCGCCGAGACAGTGCCGGGCATCCTGCCCGCCTGCACCAGCCGCTCATAATTGTCCTTGCTGGCCAGTGAGAGTGCATAGGCCTGAAGATATTTGGATTTTGCAGCTACGTACTGCTGCTCGATCTCCGGAGCTTCCAACCGCAACAGCAACTGTCCCGTCCTTACCTGTGTCCCCCGGTCTACGGGGACCTCTTTTATAAACCCATTCACTTTGGGATAGATGTCCACCGACAGGTATGGCCGGAGCACGGCCGGCAAACGGACCGAAGCGCCTATCTGACCTTCGGTGACTTCTCCCATCGTATAGTGACTTCGGGCGGGTGCAGCATTCTCCGCAGCGCCCTTATCCACAGGCTTTGTTTCGGCCTGGTTACAGGCCGCCAGGAAGACCAGTGGAGCACCGAATAATAAATACTTTATGATTTGCATATGTTTGTTTTTTAAAGTTGATGATCCTCCGACGCAGCTGCTTGCGCAGTTTCTTGCGGCATCAGGGAGGGTGATGAAAAATCTGACCGGCGTTGTATCAGGGCATACACCTGCGGCAGGATCAATAGTGCCGCCAGGGTGGAGAACACCAGCCCGCCGATGACGGCGCGCCCGAGAGGCGCTGTCTGATCACCCGCTTCGCCCATGCCCGAGGCCATGGGGACCATCCCCGCGATCATGGCCAGACTGGTCATCAGGATAGGACGCAGACGGATAGAGGCGCTGGTGACGGCAGCACGGGTCGCATCCCTGTATTCCAGCCTCAGCTTTTCCGCATTGGTGACGATAAGGATGGCATTGGCCACCGATACCCCCGTGGACATGATCATACCCATATAGCTCTGAAGGTTCAATGTCGAGCCGGTGAGCAGCAAGGCGATCAACGATCCCAGGATCACCGCGGGCACGGTCGTCAGCACAGCCAGGGATAGCTTGAAGGATTGATAATTGGCTGCCAGTAAAAGAAAAATGACAACGATAGCGATAACAAGCCCGTTCTGCAAACCATCGAGCGTCTCCGTCAGCAGACTGGAAGTCCCTTTTATTTCGGCAATAAGGCCGCGAGGCGGAGCACCCAGGTCCCCGATCGCCTTTTGAACGGCTGCCGTGGCGGCGGCCAGATCTTTTTTATAGATGTTGGCGCTTACGGTGATATAGCGGCGGGGCCCCGCCCTGTCATATTCTCCGGGAAGACTATCCACCGAAAAGCTGGCGACGTCTTCCAGGACAGGCCGCGGCTGCCCTTCTACCAACGGTATCTCTTTCAGATCGCTCACCTCGTGCATGATATACTCAGGCACCTGTACCTGCACCTGGTAGGTATAGGAGGTCCTGTCGTCCAGCCAGAGGTTCTTTTGAGTATACCGGCTGGAACTGGTGGCCGCCGTCACCGACCTGGCCACATCCGACAGGCTCAACCCCATCTGCGCCGTTTTAAAACGGTCTACATTGATATTGATCACGGGAAATTTCAATGGCTGCGCGATTTGAACATCCCGCAGAAACGACACCTCCTGCAGCCGGCTGACCAGCCGGGCGGCGTACCCTCCTATCTGACGCATATCGCGGCCAGCTACCCTTACCTCGATGGGAGTGGATGCTCCCTGACTCATGATCTTCTCTGTCAGGTCGATGGGCTCGAAGGATAGTTTCATTTCCGGTATATCGGCGGCCACTTTCTTCCGTATCTCATCTTTCAGGTCATCTATATTCACTTTGTATTTTTCATCCAGGTTCACCTGGAGGATGCCTTCCTGCGTGCCGCTGTTGAACACATAAAGATTGCTGGACCCGAAATTGGTAGGCACGGGGCCGACAAAGGCCGAGCTGATGGCCACATGCCCATCCACTATCTTATTTACGATAGCCAGTACATCATGCAGCCTGTGTTCCGTCACCTCCAGACGAGTGCCGTCAGGTTCCTTGATACGCACCTGGAACTGGCCCGTGTTTACACGGGGCATCAGATCTTTGCCGATGGTCACAAATGCAAATCCGGCCGCCCCGAATACAAGGAGGAAATAAAATGTCACCGTGATCCCGCGCCGCTTCATCAGCCCTTCCACCCGGCGGGTGTACCACATCTTGAACCGCTGGAACCCGTCATTCTTCTCAGGCACCGTCTGTTCATTCCGGGTATGCAGGTCCACTTCGTCTACTTCCGCCGTATCCAGCGCCAGCCCCGCATGGGCATGTTGATGCCCATGCCGGTACATAAATTTCTCCGCCTTCAGCATCCAGTTCGAAAGGATGGGCACCAATGTTTGAGCAAGGAAGTAAGACGCGATCATGGCAAAACCGATGGCCAGGGACAATGGCAGGAACATCGCTTTAGGGACACCCGTCATGATAAGAGCAGGGGCGAATACAGCAAGGATACAGAGCAATATCAGTAATAGGGGAAAGGATATTTCTTCACAGGCATCATAGATGGCCTGCCGTTTGTCCTTACCCATTTCCAGGTGCTGATGGATATTCTCGATGGTCACCGTGGCCTGGTCCACCAGTATCCCAATGGCAAGGGCCAGACCGCTGAGCGTCATGATATTCACTGTCTGTCCGGCCAGTTTTAACAGCAGCACGGCGCTGAGCACCGAGACGGGAATAGTAATGATGACCACCAGGCTACTGCGCAGGTCGCGGAGGAACAACAATACCATCAACCCGGTGAGTACAGCCCCCAGGATCCCTTCCGTCATGAGGCTCTTTACAGCATTGATCACAAAGACAGATTGGTCGAACTCATAAGAGACATGCACGTCTTCCGGCAGCAGCGTCTGTATCTCCGGCAATCTGGCCTTCAACCCGGACACAACGTCCCAGGTGGAAGCATCCGCTGTCTTTACCACGGGGATATATACGGACCGCTTTCCGTTGACCAGCGCATAGTCGATGGTAATATCAGCCGCATCGGCCACCCGGCCGATGTCCCGCACAAAAATGGTGTTGTTCCCGGTAGCCACCACCGGGATATTATCAAAAGCTTCCACCTTTTGCTCCAGGGAATTCAAGGTGGTGACATACATAGTATTGCCTATTCTGATATTCCCGGAAGGACTCATGGAATTGTTTTTGGCAATAGCAGCCACCACCTGGTCGGGAGAAAGATTGTAACCCCTCACCTTATCAGGGTCTATATTGATGATAACGCTGCGGGCGTTCGACCCAAAGGGAGGAGGCGCGGAAAGACCTGGTACCGTGGCGAACATGGGCCGTACCCGGGTCAATGCCAGATCATAAATATCCTTCAATGGCCGGCTGGGGCTGCTGAACACCAGCTCTCCCACCGGGAGCGAGGAAGCGTCAAAACGTACCACCTGTGGCGGAAGAGCGCCGGGCGGGAAGAAGGCAGAGGCGCGGTTGACCTGCAAGGCCACCTGGGCCGAGGCTTCAGCCATATCCGTCGTTTCATAAAAAGTGAGCTTGATAATGCTGATGCCCTGGATGTTCTTGCTTTCTATGCTCTTAATGCCATTCACATACAGGAATTGATCCTGCATGCGGGTGGCAAAAAACCCTTCCATCTGCTGGGCGGACATCCCGCCATAAGGCTCGATCACATAGATGGTGGGCAGGTTCAATTTGGGAAATATATCGATGGGTATGGTAAAGATCGCCATCACCGAGAACAGCAGCACCCCAAGGGTGATCACGATCACGGCGATCGGCTTCTTTAAGCCCGAAGACACTAACGACATACCTGATTAATTTAAAGTGGATAAAAGTTGATAGATACCGTTTTCCGCATATGCTTTCTGTACAACCGCCCTCCATACGCCATCTTTGGTATTTATAAGATCGGTCTGGGCCCTGTTCAACACATACAATGCATTGGTAAGGTCGATGATGTTGGAAAGACCCGCATTGTACTGCGTGAGCCGTTGATTATAGGCATCACGCGCGGCATTCAGCTGCACAGGGATCTCATTGAATTTCTCGATGGCCGTACGCAGGTTGACAGAAGCCTGCAGACCGGCATTGTTCAATGTCCGCTGCTGCTCCTCATAGTTATGGAGCGCTACTTCCGTCTGGTACTTTTGAACATTCAGTCTATCCTTTTGTCTTCTCAGATCGAAGATGTCGTATGTCACACCTAATCCAAAAAGATAATTGTAACGCGAATAACCCAGTCCCGCACCAAGGTCTTTATTGATAGTGCCGTCAGGCATGATACTGGACCCTTTCATCCAGCCCGCCGCCAGCACATATAACTTCGGCATATAAGACTTCCTGATCAGCTGTTCCCTTTCCTTGCCGTTCACATAAATGGAATGGAAGTAATTAAGAAAAGGGTGACCTGTCCCTGCGCTGTCCTTATAGGTATTTGATCGCAATGACCCGAGCAACAGGCTGTCATTGCCGGTGTCCGGGCCAATAGCAGCCGTATCCAATGCTGTCAGCAGCGATAATTGAACTTTTGATTGCCGGAAAGTATTGTAGACATCCAGGTAATTGAGCTTTGCCTTGGAATATTCGGCTTCCGCCAGGCTGCTGTCAACCCCCGGCCGCAGACCACTGGTAACATAATTGCGGATAGCCAGCCGGATGGTGTCCGCACGCCGGAGATTCTCCAATTGCACCTGACTAAGCTCATAGTTCCTGATAAGATCCAGGTAAGACTGCAGGACGATGGAGGCGATATAGAACTTCTCCCTTTCCAGGTCCATCGTATCTACGCTCAGCCGGGAATAAGCCTCCCGTATACCGGCTTTATAACCACCAAAATTGGTTGCCTGCCATTGCAGGTAGGCCACGCCAATATTACCAGTGGAGACAGTCCCTATATTTTCAGGACGGGCGCTGACGCCGGAGACGGAAGGCACAATGCCACCGGAAAAATAGGCCGCCCCCAGGTTATTGCTGGTGCCTGCGTCCACCTGCTCGAAAAGATTCAGAGAAGGCAGGCGACGGTCCTTTGTTTCGATGACTGCCGCCATACCCGATCGAACCTGCGCTTCACGGGCCCGGATAGATGGGTAATTACGCAAAGCAAGATTCACCGCCTGATTCAGCGGCAGCACCAGCCTGTCCTCCCTGACCTGGGCGCAGACAGCCCCCGCCATAAAGAGAAATATCACGGTCCCTTTCAATTTATACACGATCATAATTGACTTTTTAACGCCTGTAAAACACAGCCGTTGAGATAATGTAAGAGAAGAAAATGTCTTTCCGCCACCGGGTACAGTGGTCGGAAAACAGAGATAAAACGGGGAGTTAAATGATCGTGGGGGGACCGCGAAGCGGGAAATCGCCTATGAACTGATTGGTACAGCCCGCAGGAAGAAACAGCGAATAATTACGTTGACAATAGGTAAACCCAGGTCGAAACACCAATGGATATTCAGCTGCGATAGCCTGGCTTACCAGGGATTTGCCATGTCTCTTTTCACCATGTTTCCTGGTGGGGTCGGAAGGCTGACGGCCTTCTGACAGTTGGGCTAAAAAATGTCCCGGAGAAGCATGCAGGGAATAGGCCGTTGGGCAAAATTCTTTCCGGCCTGCGTCATGCGGGGTATGGTTATGCACACCCTTTACCAGGCTGGCAACCAGGACTAATAATGCTACTATAAAAGTATTCTTACCCGCTCGCATGGAAAGCTAAGGTAGAAAAAAATACGTTAACATACAGTTATTCCTCTTCGTCCTCTTCGAACTCAAAGTACTCCTGTTCTTCCGGAGTTTCCTCCTGGTAGAGGCGTTGAAACTGTTCAGCCGTCTCCTGATCAAATTCTTCCACCATCTTGAAGATGATCTCATCCTTATACTGGAAAAAATCTTCAGCCTGCGGCAGATAGCTTCGTAACAGCACAGTCTCTTTTGTGAAAAGGAGCACTGATACTAATTCGATATCAGACTCATCATCTACCTGGATCAGGTAATATGTGTCGGGCTTCAAATCTCCGAAGGTGGGCATAATGTTTCATTTTAGTTGCTATACAAAAATAATGTCCCGGCTCGGGCCGGGACATTACATAGTTTTAAATGATCATTATTTCTTTGTCTTTTCTTTCGCGGCTTTTGGGCGAGTCTTTTTTACTACTTCTTTCTTTGTGCGCTTTTTCTTACTGCTCCTCAGCAGATCACGACTAATGAGCTTGCTCACCTTCTTCACACGGGTAGCCAGCTTTTCCTCACCCAGCTCCTGCTTGTAATCTGCCAGCGCTCCTGTCAGCTTTTCCACAATCTCCTTTCGAACTTGCTTCTTCGTCAGAGTAGCTACGGTCTCTGTCTCTTGTTGACTCATACGAATAATGTTTTTGGTAATAATTAGATAACATAAAATTAATGATAAAATAATATTACCAATGTTAAGTTTTCGCCCCAGTCTCCTATTTCTCCCACCAGGCCTTATAAGTCGTTATTTCTGAACCTCCCATGTTGGATAGCTCAGCCTTGTAGTGCGTAGTATTGATGGATACTTCATCTGACGGGTAGAGAAATCGGGTAGGGATAGCGCCCTTGTTGAGACTTACGGTTCCACCCGGGTCCAGGGCGGGATAACCCGTCCGGCGGAACTCTATCCACCCTTCAAAACCATTGTTGATATTCAACAGCCATTTTTGGGTAATGATCTGCTGTAATGAGGCTGCTGTACCGGAATTGTCGAAGACAACAGCCGGGTGCAGCAGATAATTGGGTCCGGTGGCATCCGTAAAGGAGATCTCCGCAAAGGCGCCTGTGACGCCATTATTATAATAGGTTGCCGGGTCGCCGCTGATATATCCCTTCACGGCTGCTTCCGCCAGGATAAATTCCTGTTCGGCATACGTCATGAGACGGGCTTTGATAAGACCCTTATTGACGCCGGATACAAAGCTGGGGTTGAAATTTGACGAGGCGGCTGTCTGCGCGGTGTTTGCATCGATCACCAGCGGCATGCCCCCATAATAGGCGAAATCAAAACCTGTCTGTGCCGCACTATTGGGGTTTTTTACAAAATAAGCCTGCAGCCGGGCAGTGTCCTTTGTACTTACAAACGTATTGTACAACAGGCTGTTCATATATTTCACCTGGAAATCGCCCGTACGCTCCGTTAGACTGGGAAAGTTATACGGGGTCGTGGCGGGAAGAGCCAGTGCCGCGCTCTGCCCGGCGTTTTGCATAAGGGTTCCATCGTTTACGATGGCCCGCATCTCCGAAGATGGGTCCGCTTTTGATGCGATCCGCAGCAGATACCGAAGACGTAAGGCGTTGATAAACCTTCTCCAGCCGGCTGCGCTTGCATTGAATAGCAGATCGCCGCTCAATAATCCGGACGGATTGGCCTTTAGCAGGCTGTCGGCCCTGCGCAGCGAAGGGATAATGCCGAGCGAAGGGTCCGTATACACTGTCTGTTGATTGTCATAGGCGGGCGTATAACTTCCCGTACCCCCCTGCAGTGCCTGGGTGAAAGGTATATCTCCCCATAGTTCGGTCAGTTGGGCAAAAGCATAGGAACGTAAGGTGAGGGCTGCAGCCTGCAAAAAAACGCTCCCATTCTTCTGGCCCGCGGCATATAGGGTGTTGGCATCACGCGCCGCCTCATATAATATTGTCCAATACGGGCTGTTGGACACAGGGGAGTATCGGGTGGGTTGATTGTAATACGAGCTGCTGAACGTCATGTACTGATCATATCCATTGGCCAGCGTCCAGGATATATTAGCGTTGTTGTAAAACTCGCTGACAATAGTATTGGACAACAGCGTAGTCACATCTGGTTTCTCCAGGTTGTTGGGGTTCCTGTTCACAGCCTCCAGCTCTTTACTGCAGGAGCTCATAAAGGATCCCATAATCGCCAGTAATATAAAAAACATCGTATTCTTGTTCATGATCTTTAATTTTTTGTGCGCCTGCGATTAAAAATTTACACCTATGGAAATACCCATACTGCGGGTAGCTGGAATGCTCAGGAACTCCGTACCCGGCAGTATCTGCTGTCCGCGTAATGCGAGGGTTTCGGGGTCCACATCCTTATTTTGCGTAAACTCCAGCAGGTTTCTCCCGATGAGAGAGATATTAAGCCCGGCAGGCGACGATCTCCCAAGGAAATGCCGGAAAGTATAGCCCAGCCGCACCTCTCTTAGCTTGACATAGGTTTCATCATACATAAAGGCTTCATTATTGGTGGCATTATAATAGCCATTGTAGTACGTAGCGGCATCGACCTTGACATCGTTGGGCACATATTTTCCCGAGGCCGCATCCAGCTTGACACCTTTGCCGACGATGCCTGTCTCTCTTCCCGGCAGCGTTTCCACCGACATACCACCCGCCAATATCCCTAATGAAGTATATGAATAATATCTTCCCCCCTGGTGCCAGTCCCAGGTAAAGCTCAAATTAAAATCCTTCCAGGTAAACTCATTATACCATCCTACTATGAAATCCGGGTTATAATTGCCCAACAAGTGATGCTGGTCGGTAGTGATCTGTGGGATACCGTTCACATAAATGATATTTCCGTTGGGATCGCGTTGAAAATCGTTGCCGTACATATTGCCTATCTTACCTCCTGCCATAGCGTTGTACTGAATGGCGCGATAATAACGGTCATATTGGGTCACCTGTGCATACACATAAGTAGGAAGCCCGGCGGGCAGCGCTTTTACCTTACTGACATTGTGGCTGAAATTGACATTCATATCCCAGCTGAAACCGCCCGGTGCTTTTGGGCGAATAGCCGCAGCCGTCACCATTACTTCTATGCCCTTGTTATTGATGGTAGCTCCATTGACATAGGCATTTGTATATCCTGATGAAACGGGAATGGGTAGCTGAACGATCTCGTCTTTTGTCTCGGAATTATACACCGTCACATCCAGACCAAACCGGTCCCTCAGGAAGCGGATCTCCGCACCGGCTTCCTCCGTGGTAGTGGTGGAAGGTTTCAAATTATTGTTGGCCAGGACAGGATTGGCTGTTGTCAGGGGATTGTTGTTAAAGGGCGTATTCGTCAGATAGGTATTGTTGACGGAATAGGGGTCGGCGTCCCGGCCAACCTGGGCTGCGGAAACACGCAGCTTGAGAAAAGAGAAAGCATCCGGCAATGTAACCATATCCGAAATAATGCCGCTGAGAGAAGCAGAGGGGTAAAAATAGGAGTTGTGCCCCTTCGGCAATGTGCTGGACCAGTCATTCCGGGCTGTAATGTTCAGGTAGAGGATCTTCTTATAATCGATGTCGCCAAAAGCATACAGGCTATATATCTCTTTGTCGAACTTTTGGTATAAGGTAGGCAGTTGGTTCTGCGCATTGGAAAAATTATACAGACCGGGAGTGATCAGGGCGTTGGCGATATCGCGGGTATAGGTGATGTTCTGCGTGAACTTGTTGCCGCCCCCGGATATGTTGATATTGAACAAGGGGCTCACCTGGTTGTGGAAGTTCAGGAGGAGATCCGTATTGTTCTCGAAATAGGTGACGTTATCCGTCCGGAAACCTCCGCTGGGAAAACGCACTGTGGTAAAAGCCCGGTGCCCCTCCCGGTTGTCCGTATAATAATCCGTCCCGGTACGCACCATGAGGTTTAAATGGGGCGTGAACTCATATTTCAAAGAGGCATTCCCCAGCAGGCGGTTCTTTTTAAAGCTATTGGTATTGTCGAATAAAGTAACATAGGGATTGTCATGGTTATTCCAGTAACGGAACTGGTGCAGTTGATCCTGACCCACCTGCCATTGCTTCTTCAATGAGTTCAGGTCTATATTCATAGGCATGCCATATACTCCGAAAAAGGTGTACATGACACTCTCCGAACCATATCCGATGTTAGGGCGATTGCCGCTGTAGCTATTGATATAGTTCAGGAATACATCCGAGGTAAGATGATGGCTGAAGCGGTGCTCGCCTCTCAAAGAGAGGGAATAACGCTTTAAGTTAGTACCGGGCAGGATCCCCGTGTTGGACAGGTAGCCCATGGACATATTATAGCTGCCATTGTCTGTCACACCTCCGACGGACAGCGAATTTTGCGTAGTAAAGCCCGTCTGCAGGAATTTTTTAAAATGATCGGCGTGACCGACCCAGGGAGTGGGGACTATCTTATAGTTGGGATCTACGCTTCCCGGCGTGAGATCGCCGGCCTGCAGCCCATCGCCGGCAGGGCTGTCGAACTGATTTACTTTTACATTAGGGTCGAATTTAAGCCCCCAATTAGGGATATTATTCTCGTTGGAGCCGCCTCCATTGACAAATGCATAAGTATTGGGCGCCCCCGACAGCGGATAGGCATTCACACCAGCGCCATATTGGTTTTGCAGACGGGGCAGCTTCAGTGGGGTTTCAAAGGTTGTATTCGAGTTAAAGCTGATGCCCATGCCTTTACCGGCGCCTTTCTTCGTAGTGAGCACGATAGCTCCATTGGCAGCACGGGAGCCGTATAAGGCAGCTGCCGTTGCTCCTTTCAGTACCGTGATCTTCTGGATGTCGTTGGGATTGATCTCCGCGGCCCCATTCCCCCAGTCCACCTCCGCCCATGTCCCCTGGTTGGAAGAGTTTTCGATGGCATTGTTGAAATAAGTCTCGTTATTGATAGGTACGCCATCTACAACGAACAGGGGTTGGTTGGAGCCGGAAAAAGAATTCTCCCCGCGGACTACGATCCGCGATGTGGACCCTACTCCTGCACCACCGTTGGTAATGGTTACACCCGCGATCTTCCCGGAAAGATTATTGACCAGATTGGGATCGGGAGCATTGGTAAGCTCCTTATTGGTCACCGTCTGCACGGCATAACCCAATGACTTGGCGGGCCGGGTGATCCCCAGGGCCGTCACCACCACTTCGCTGAGCGCCCTGGTGTCCCGTTGCAATCCGATGGTTGCGGTTTCAGCGCCCGCACGGACTTCGGTCGTACGATAGCCGACATAACTAATGATAAGTATGGCATTGGAAGGCGCACTGATATGGAAAGCTCCTTCCTGGTCTGTGACTACCCCGTTGGACGATCCTTTCACCTGGACACCGGCTCCGGCAATAGGCGTTTTGTCCTGGGCGTCAATGATCTTGCCGGTAATTGTGACCTGTTGGGCCTGCAGCAGGCAAGGGCAACAGACGACCGATAATAATAAAGCGATAAAATAAAGATGGATGACTCTTTGTAGTCGTTTAGCAACACGCATACATGTTTGTTTTTAATTGAATAGTTAGTGAACACGATCTGGCTGGTATTGCCTCAGATCCTCAGTACCCTGTTGCGCAGATAGAGGGGTAAAACCCGGTGACGGGAGAAAAAGTAGGACGAGCTATTCTCATCCGGGCAGACCCCGGGAGCATCTGTAATCTCAGGACAGAATGGTAGTAACCGCTGAACCCGGGTAGCAATGGCGGTCCGGGAAAGATGGATCCCGATAGAGGAGATATTTTCCTCCAGGTAGGAGGACCTTCTCTTTTTTAAACGAATATGCTCAAAGGTTTCGGATGCATCCTTTACTTCCCCGATGTGCCATGCAAACCATGCAGGTACCAGGAACACCCGGAAAACGATAAGCAGAAAAAAAGATACAATACGAGGTTTCATTGCAGGATGAACTGCAAAACTATTTCGTACTCATGGTCTTAGCCGGGTTTTTAAGGTTAGCAAAAAATTAAGCAATTGTTATATAACCGTTACGCAATGCACGGTTCTGTCATTCCGGACCCGGTAAAAAAAGTTGTTTTGCTGCTGACATAAGGCTGTCACCCGGTGGTGGTTACTTTGAAATATCAACACAAAAAATTAAATACTATGTCCACCGTTAGAATGCTACTAAAAGAAATGGAACAGGAAGCGCTCACCACCCGTAGGATGCTGGAACGTGTTCCTTCCGATAAGTTTGACTGGCAGCCACATAAAAAAAGCATGACCCTGCAGCGCCTGGCCACGCACGTAGCCGAGCTGCCGACCTGGGTTGAAATGGCCGTGACCACCGACGAGCTGGACTTCGCCCACAACGCTTATGCGCCCGAAGTCGTGCATGATACGGCAGGACTGATGGAATATTTTGAACGTAGCCTCGCCAGAGGCCGGGAAAGCCTGGCAAAAACGTCCGAAGATGTCTTGCAGGAAGATTGGACCTTGCGCAATGGTGACCAGGTCTACCAGGTGTCCAGCAAGGGAGAGGTCGTTCGTTTGGCTTACAGCCAGATAGTACACCACAGGGCCCAGTTGGGCGTCTTTCTTCGCCTGCTGGATATACCAATCCCGGGGAGCTATGGCCCCAGCGCGGATGAAGGGGATCTTTAACAGATCGGGTATCGATGATCAACGAATATCGACACGTGCCAGTTCAAACCATTCCACGCTGGTCCCCCGGGTGCGATGATCCAGGAATTCGCCGGTGAGCTGGCTGACATGAAAATTGGGGAATTGCCGCAACCGCTCTACCCGGTAACCCATACGGCTAAGTGTATCCGAATATGCCTTCGTGATAAAGAACACTGCCGGCCCCCGGTCTAATACGGCGGGAAAACTATCCCGGGGCAGCCGTTGTACGGCGCAAGGGCTGTAAAATTCGATGGAATAATTATCGGGAGCTTTCTCCGGCATGTAGATGGTGCCACAGGCCGGGAGCTGATGACGCAGATAGTCGCCCGCGGCCATACCTGCCTGGTACCCGAGGATGGCCGGATACAGACAACAATTGATAAGTATAAAGGTAAGCAGGGCCATCCAGTAGCTGCGACCAACCGCCGAGACAAGTACATTACCACGGAACAACCGGAAAGGCAGGATCGCCAACCCCAGGATAACGATCATCACCAGCGGCCAACCCGGAAAACGATACAGCCAGCAAAGAAAAAGCAGTAAGACAGGCAAAAGAAAGGTAATGATACCCTGGGTAATACCGACGCCCCGGATAGTGATCCTGCGATGGATACGATAAAGCCAGCCGGCGGTCAGTATCGAGAAGAATGGGAATAGGATATTTATATAATGCGGCAGCTGGAAGCGGGACAGGGAGAACATGGCAAAACTGAGAGCGGCGGCGCCAAGGGCGATACGATCCCCCGTTATAGTCCGGTGGCCAAGATCCCTGATCTTCCGGAATACCGCCGCATATAACAACAATGACCAGGGCAAAAAGGCCCACAGCAGCGTGTGAAAATAAAAAAAGAGATCTCCATTCCCTTTGATGGGGCCTGTGTTGAAAAATCGGCCGAACTGACTGTCCCAAAAGAAAAAACGGATGCCCGAAACGCCTGTGCGGCCAAATATCCTTTTTTCCGGGTGAAGGTCAAATTGCCTGTATAGGCAATACAATTCCGGGGTAATAAAAAGACCGATAAGCAATAAGGCGATCCACCAACGGACATTGCGGAATTGTCTCCACTCTTTTCCTATGATCCAGTCCAGGATAAAACCACCGCCGATGGTCACCAGCACAAACGGCCCCTTGGTCATTATGGCGCAGGCGGCGAGCAATGACCCTGCTACCAGGTGCAGACCGGATTTTGACCGGGAAACTTTATAAAAATGATAGACGGCGCCGATGACCATCCCGGTGAGATATGGCTCTGCTCTTACATCATTGTTGGAGATCACCAGGTGCGCGGCGGAGACATAGATAAGTACGGACAGCTGCGCCGTAGCTTTTCCGTATATATCCTTTGCCATGCGATACGTATACCAGCCGCCCGCAGCCCAGAATAACAGGGCTGGCAATTTATATGCAAAGCTGCTGATGCCAAGGATCCGGAAGCTGATAGCCGCGGCCCAAAAAGGGAAATGAGGTTTGTCCAGCCAGTCCTTCCCTTCGACGCGAAGGTTGATAAGATCCCCGGTTTCGGCCATTGTGCGTGCGATCATCGCATAAAGGGCGCCGTCGGGTTCGATGATACGGATGAACACGCCGCTGATGTTTACCAGTATGGCGGGCAGCAAGAGCGGGACAAACCATTTGTTCAACCATGCTTCCCAGGGAGAGCTATGAGGATCGATCATCAATTTGTATTACCGGGCACTTTTTTAAACCATCCGACAAAATTCAGTCTGCCATCGCTTTTTCTGTCCCACAGATAGGTAAAGATACGGGACAGGCCATAGCCGGTAAGCCATCCGGTGCAGGAACCTACGAGGATATCGAAAGGATAATGTTTACCTACATATATCTGCGCATAACAGATAACGGCAGCCCAGATATAAAGCCCCCACCACTTTCTTCCCCCCATGGTACGGATGGCAAAATACCAGAAAGCGGCCAGGCCGAAATGATTGGCGGCATGGGAAGAAGGCATGGAATATAATCCACCGCAATCCACCAGGATCCTGATCGTTTGCGCCATATCAGGCTCATGACAGGGGCGGAGCCGTCCAAAAAAGGGCTTCATTATCTGGGATGTAAGGCTGTCGGTAACAGCAAATGTGAGCAGGCTTAGAACAATGAACGACCATGCCTGTTCTCTGGCATATCGCAGGGCATAATACAGCATGAAAACATAGAAGGGTATCCAGGTGTACAGATCGCGCAGGATCGGGGCTACAACGTCCAGCACGGCATGATCCGAGTCATGTTGGATCAGCGTGAACAGGACCTTGTCGATATGATCCAGCCATTCAAAGAAGCTCATACAGACTGATTTAATGTCGGTTAAAACTAGCATGTCAATTTAACCACCAGGTTTCCGGGGTATTATGGTTCCGTTAAGGATGCCTGATAATATAGAATTAATCTTCCGTTAAACATGTGGTCATATGCCGGGGCTACCTTTGATAAACCCATTGTAATGAAGACTTTCTCAACCTTCCTGGTGGTCTTGTTCTTTCTCTCCGGCGCAGTCGCCCAATCCCCGGGCGGGGGATCATCCCGGCATCTTTTTGTCATTACCATTGATGGGGTGCGATGGCAGGAAATATTTAAGGGAGCCGACTCACTGCTGATCTCCGATGAAGAATACGTAAAAGACACCAGTCTGACCCGGGAGCTCTACTGGGGTTCCGACGCTGACATGCGCAGACGCAGGCTGATGCCTTTTTTCTGGACCACGCTTGTTAGAAAAGGGGTTTTGCTGGGTAACCGCGCCTTCGACAACAAGGTCAATGTAAAGAACTTCTATAAGATATCCTACCCGGGATATAACGAGATCTTTACGGGACATACGGATGCTTTTATAAGTCCCAACCTGGCCATTAATAATAAGAACATCAATGTGCTGGAATATCTCAACTCGACCAGTGCCTATCATGGGAAAGTAGCCGTCTTTACTTCCTGGAGCATTTTCCCTTATATATTAAATGAATCCCGTAACGGATTACCCATCAACAGCGGCTATGAAAGGCTGAATGAAGAGCACGATTATGAGGCCGACCTTATCGACAGTGTACAGGGGAATATGCCGGAGACACATACCCGTCATGACCGGCTGACCTATATCAGTGCAAGGGAATATATCCGGCAACATCATCCATCAGTAGTATTCCTCGGTCTGGGGGAAACGGATGAGTGCGCCCATGCCGGGAGGTATGACCTTTATCTGCAGCACGTTGCCGATGCCGACAGAATGATAGCCGAACTATGGTATGCAGTCCAGACAGACCCTTATTATAAGGACAGTACTACCTTTCTTATCACCACTGATCACGGAAGGGGCTGGAAATCAAACAAATGGACTACCCACGGATTTTGGGCAAAGGGGTCCGGGGATATCTGGCTGGCCATGCTGGGTCCGGACATCGCCCCCGAAGGCGAGTTAAAAGGCCGGGGCCAGGTGTATCAAAAACAGCTGGCGGCCACTATGGCTGCCATACTGGGAAACCCCTCCGGAAAAGGGCATCCCCCGGGTAAACCCATCGTTCTCCCCCGTCCGGCAGAGACACAAAGACTGGCCGGAAGCCCCGTAAATTTGGCACAATTGGGCAACTAAAACCTAGCCCAACAGGCCGGGGGAAGATCATAACTTAACATAAAGGCCTTATTGCGAACGGGTAAATAGCTTATTTTCGCCCAAATTTCTCTGCATGGGTTTTAATTCAATCGTTTCACTCTTTACCCCAAAAGACCGTGTTTTTTATTCCCTATTTGAAGAAGTAGCCGAAGGTGTTGGAAGGATGGGAAAACTGATAAAAGAAGTAGTGGCTGAACCCGATTTTGACAAACGGGCTTCCATTATCTCCCAGGTGGAAGACCAGGAACATGTCAACGATGATCTTACCCACCGTGTATTCACCGAGTTAGGAAGGAATTTTATCACGCCATTCGACCGGGAGGATATCCATTATCTGGCCAGCTCGCTGGACGATATCTGCGATTATATTTACGCCACTACCAAAAAGATCAATTTCTACAAGGTAAATCCCAACGATACGGGCATCCAGAAAATGGCCGACCTCATCGAACAGGGAACGGCCCAGATACGTATTGCCGTACGTGAGCTTCGCAATATGCGGGATATGCGCAAGATCACGGATGCGCTGGTAAAGGTCAACAGTATCGAGAACCAGGCGGATGACATATTTGATCTCAGCATCGAACGTCTGTTCGAGACGGAGGCTGACGCCAAGGAAGTCATCAAAAAAAGAGAGATCTACCAGGTCATGGAGATCGTCACCGATAAATGCGAGGATGCCGCCAACGTAATAGAATCCATCATTATTAAATATGCCTGATAGGTTATGAGCTTTCTGATCATTATTATCATCCTAGCCCTGGTGTTCGACTATATCAATGGATTTCATGATGCGGCCAACTCAATAGCGACCATCGTTTCGACAAAGGTCCTCACGCCTTTTCAAGCAGTGCTTTGGGCGGCGGTTTTTAATTTTGCCGCCTTTTTTATCTCCCGCTATATCATCGGAGAATTCAAGATCGGCAATACCATCGCCAGCTCAGTCAACCCCGGGTTCATCAACCTGGAGGTCATCTTTTCCGGATTGATAGCCGCCATTTGCTGGAACCTCCTCACCTGGTGGTTCGGTATCCCTTCCAGTTCTTCACATACCCTGCTGGGAGGCTTTATGGGCGCAGCGCTGGCCCATGCAGGGGCGCTGTCAAAGGATGGGGTCAATGTCATCAACTACGCCAAGGTGGTCCCGACCTTCCTTTTTATTTTCCTGGCGCCCTTCATCGGCATGGTCGTCGCCTTTATCATCACCATCATCATCCTGAATGTTTGCCGCCGGGCAAACCCATACAGGGCCGACAACTGGTTCAGAAGACTACAGCTGCTGTCTTCGGCATTGCTGAGTCTTGGACATGGCGGTAATGACGCCCAGAAAGTAATGGGGATCATCGGGGCAGCCATGATCTTTTATCAGAAAACCAAGGGGCATAACATGACATTTTTTGAATTTGTCAATGCCAACATGTGGGTGCCCCTGGCAAGCTTTACGGCCATCGCCCTGGGTACGATGAGTGGCGGCTGGAAGATTGTAAAGACCATGGGGACCCGGATCACAAAGGTCACTCCGCTGGAAGGAGTTGCTGCCGAAACAGCGGGCGCCGTCACCTTATTCCTTACTGAAAAGATTGGCATCCCGGTCAGCACTACCCATACCATAACAGGCTCCATCATCGGAGTGGGCGCTACCCGCCGTCTGTCTGCCGTACGGTGGGGTGTTACTATCAATCTGCTTTGGGCCTGGATCCTGACGATACCCGTCAGCGCACTGCTGGCCGCCATCGTTTATTTTCTCATAAGCCTCGTACGATAGGGATCGTCGTTCCGCCGTGCAAACGATTGATCGAAAGCATGAATAAATCATGGCTGGTTAACATTTCTTTGCTATTTTCGAAGGATTTTAGTGGGGGCCTCAGGTCCATATATAATTGATAACCAATAGAGCCAATCGACTATGAAAGGAATTATTCTGGCCGGAGGGTCCGGCACTCGTCTGCACCCGATCACCTATGCCATTAGTAAACAGATCATGCCTGTGTACGATAAACCCATGATCTATTACCCTCTTTCTACCCTGATGTTAGCCGGCATCCATGAGATACTGATCATTTCCACCCCTCATGATCTCCCTTTATTTAAAAAATTGTTCGGGGATGGGTCGCAGCTGGGACTGCAGTTCTCGTATGCCGAACAGCCCTTACCCAATGGACTTGCACAGGCCTTTGTCATCGGAGCTGATTTCATCGGCAGGGATCCGGTAGCACTGGTATTGGGAGACAATATATTCTATGGTGCGGGCCTTGGCAAACAACTGGAAAAGAACGCCAATCCCGACGGCGGGATCGTATACGCTTACCAGGTCAGCGACCCTGAGCGTTACGGCGTTGTAGAATTCGACCAGAACAATAAGGCCATCTCCATCGAAGAAAAACCCACAAAACCCAAGAGCAACTATGCCGTACCCGGACTTTATTTCTATGACAATACGGTAGTAGACATATCCAAAAACCTGAAGCCCTCCGCTCGCGGTGAATACGAGATCACGGATGTCAACAAGGAGTATCTCAACCAGGGGAAATTAAAAGTGTCCATCCTGGACCGCGGTACTGCCTGGCTGGACACCGGAACCTTCGACTCCCTGATGCAGGCGTCCCAGTTCGTACAGGTCATCGAACAAAGACAGGGCATCAAGATCGCCTGTATAGAGGAAATAGCCTACCGGAAGGGCTTTATAGACAAACAGCAGCTGGAAAAGATGGCGCAACCTTTGTTGAAGAGCGGATATGGTCAGTATCTTATCAATTTAATTCATCAATAAATTCCCTTGTAATTTACCCTAGCTTATGGAGAAAATTCTTGTCACAGGCGGATGCGGTTATATCGGCAGTCATACGATAGTAGACCTGATTGCAAATGGGTTCGAAGTGATTTGCGTAGATAATAATGTACGCTCATCCCCCAGAGTGTTGGAAGGGGTGGAAAAGATCACGGGCAAAAAGGTCAAGAATTACAAAGTCGACCTTTGTAACTACGATGATACGTACGCTATATTCCAGGAAAATGACAATATAGCCGGCATCATCCATTTTGCGGCTTATAAGGCGGTAGGCGAATCGGTGGAGCAGCCTTTGATGTACTTCGAGAACAACCTTCTTTCCCTGATCAACCTGCTGAAATGCGTACAGGAATTCGGGATCCCCTACTTTGTTTTCTCCTCTTCCTGTACGGTGTATGGTAATCCCGATGTGATCCCGGTGACTGAACTGACGCCGCCAAAGCCGGCCGAGTCGCCTTATGGGTACACCAAACAAATGGGCGAGCAGATCATAAATGAATTCTCAAAGGCCACGACGCATACGAAGAGCATTCTCCTGCGTTATTTCAATCCGGTGGGCGCCCATCCCTCCATCCTCATCGGAGAGATGCCCATCGGAAGACCGGCCAACCTGGTGCCCGCCATCACACAGACGGCCATCGGCAAACTGCCGCAGATGACCGTATATGGAAATGATTATCCCACACGCGACGGGTCCTGTATACGCGATTTTATCCATGTCAGCGATATTGCCCATGCCCATACCCTTGCCATTCAATATATGCTGGCAGGGAAAATGAACAAAGCCGCCGAGGTGTACAACCTGGGGACAGGTAATGGCGTCACTGTATTGGAGGCGATCAGGGCTTTTGAAAAGGTCAGCGGAGTAAAGCTAAACTACCAGATCGGGCCCCGGCGTCCGGGAGATGTCATCGCCATCTATGCCAACAATGATCTGGCCCGCCGGCAGCTTGGCTGGCATACGGAATTCGGACTGGAGGACATGATGTCCACCGCCTGGAAATGGGAGCAGAAATTAAAGGCTGACGAGAAGTTCTATAATGGAAAATTTTCCGAGCTGAACTAAAATTTTGCCGTTAATTTGCATCACCAAACAAGGGCGCTTGTAGCCCTTAAAATCTATTTCAATCATTTCTCAATCCTGATTCATGTTAAAAGAGATTCAAGTCACCGGCAATAAGGACACCAGAAGCGGTTTTGGAGATGGCATTGCTGAAGCAGCCCGTAAAAACCCGAATATCGTAGCATTGACAGCCGACCTGGCCGGCTCCATGAAACTGAATCAGTTCATAAAAGAATTCCCCGAACGTTTTGTACAGTGCGGTATTGCAGAGGCCAATATGATCGGCATTGCAGCCGGGCTGACCATCGGAGGAAAAATACCCTATACCACCACATTCGCCAATTTCTCCACAGGCCGGGTCTATGACCAGATCCGCCAATCCGTGGCCTACTCCGGTAAGAATGTAAAGATCTGCGCTTCCCATGCGGGCGTTACCCTTGGCGAAGACGGCGCTACCCACCAGATACTGGAAGACATCGGTATGATGAAAATGCTCCCCGGTATGTCCGTCATTGTGCCCTGCGACTATGCACAGACCAAGGCTGCAACCCTCGCCATCGCCGACTATGTCGGACCGGTGTATCTTCGTTTTGGCCGCCCGGTTTGGCCCATTTTTACCGAAAAGCTTCCTTTTGAAATGGGCAAGGCCCAGATCTTCTCGGAAGGTACGGATGTCACCATCTTCGCCTGCGGCCACCTGGTATGGAAAGCAATAGAAGCCGGCAGGATATTGGAAGAAAAAGGCATTTCCGTAGAAGTGATCAACATACATACGATCAAACCGCTGGACACCGCCGCCGTGATCAAATCCCTTCAAAAGACCCGCTGTGCAGTGACGGCCGAAGAGCACAATATCATCGGCGGACTGGGCGACGCCATTGCGCAGGTGGCTGCACGTAATCTTCCTACTCCTATTGAATATGTAGGAACCAATGATACATTTGGAGAAAGTGGCACCCCCACCGAACTCCTTAAAAAATATGGCCTGGATACTCCGAATATCATAGCGGCAGCCGAAAAGGTCATAGCCAGGAAAAATAAATAAGACACCTATGGGGGTGATTATCCATGATGCGGAATTGCTAATTCAATTCAGGAGCCCTGACACCAAGGAGAAAGCCTTCACTGCTATTATAAAAAAATACCAGGAAAAGCTATATTGGCATATCCGACGTATGGTAGTGGACCATGAGGATGCCAATGATGTATTGCAAAACGTCTTCATACGTGTATGGAATGGTTTGGAGAATTTCCGGGAAGATAGTCAGCTATACACCTGGTTGTACAGGATCGCTACCAACGAATGCCTCAGCTTTTTAGACCAGCAAAAAAGAAAATCGGCCTTACCCCTTGACGAGTCGGAATCGGGCTTGAGTAACAAGGTAATAGCTGACAAGCATTTCGATGCCAGCAAATTGGAGTGGAAGCTTCAATTAGCAATTCAGCAACTACCTGAAAAACAACGACTTGTATTCAATTTGAGATACTATGACGAGATGCCGTACGAAGAAATGAGCCGGGTCCTGGAAACCTCCGAGGGAGCCCTGAAGGCGTCTTATCACCATGCTGTGAAAAAAATTGAGGATTATATCCTGAATCATTAAACTTTAATTACCTCACCGGGTCTGAAAAGTACATGCAACTGAAGAAAGAAATATTGGAAGAATTGGGGCAGCTGAGCATGGTGATAGCCGGGATCCCCCGGCAAATGCCTTATGAGATCCCGGAAGGTTATTTTGAAGCATTTCCTGAGAAAATGCTTCACCTTCTGACGGAACCTGCGGATACTAAAGATGAGGTCTTGAACCCCGGATGGGGAAAGGAGCCTGTTTTTAGTGTCCCTGACGGTTATTTTGAAGGTTTTGCAGCCCGGATGATGGACAGGATAAAAGCGGGAACAACGGGGATGAGACAGGGGGAGCAGGCAATTTCCAGCCCAACACCCGCAGCAATGGAAGCCCGGGAAGAACTGGCTGGTTTGTCCCCTCTCCTGAGCCGGATTGACAAAAAAATGCCCTACCGGGCGCCGGAAGGGTATTTTGACGCGTTAGAGCCCGCTGTACAGGAAGAAAATCTTTCCCCGCTGATGGCAGGATTGAAGGGAATGACAACCTATCAGGTTCCTCAGGGGTATTTTGAAAGCCTTCCGGAGATCATATCTGCCAGGGTAGAAAGGTCAAAAGAAGCTTCTCCGGCCAAGGTCATTTCCATGAGCAGGCATAGAAAAGCCTGGTGGCAATATTCAGCGGCAGCCGTTGTTGCTGCTTTTGTCTTTACCATCGGCTGGCTGCGTCTGCATACCCCCGCCGGTAAACAGGGGTTAAACAATGCAGATGTAGCACAGGGTCTTGCCAGGGTCAGCGATCAGGACATCCAGAGCTATCTGGATAACCAGGACAACCATATGGCACAAGCACAGCAGGACGACGTTTTTGGTAAAAGCATAGCTTCGTTGGATTTCTCGGACAATGATATAAAAAGCTTTTTAGGGGATGTTCCAGACAATGATCTGACGCAGTATGTGGAGGAGCATGGCGATCTTAAAGATTATCCAACGAATTAAGAGCGATCATGATAAAAAGAATACTATCTGTATTGATCTTACTGGGCTGGTTCGCCCTCCCCGGCCTGGCCCAGGGAGGACAAGGAGGACAAAGGCAGCAGCGCCCCGGAGCTGCCCTGGAAGCCATGAAGATCGCTTTTATCACCAAACGGCTGGACCTTACACCTGAAGAGGCCGAGCGCTTCTGGCCTATTTACAACCGATATGCTGCCGAGGTCAGACAAGCCTATCTTACTTACCGTGACCGTCAGAATGAGATCGAGCTGGACGAAGCCCTCCTAAACATAAGAAAGAAATACAGCACTGAATTTTCCAAGGCCCTCTCTCCCGAAAAGACCAACCAGTTCTTTCGGGCCGAAAAAGACTTTGCCGGCTTCGTACAAAAGGAAATGCAGCGAAGACAAATGCAGCGAAGACCCTTCGGCGGTCAGTAATGTCGGGCCTTCGGCCAACGGACCCGTGGTCCGTTCTGCTCAATAGACCGCTATTTTTTACTTATTGACCGATTAATTTTATTGGAGGGTAGTCTATTAACGATATTTGAACCTGGTGTTTTTCATAGGTTAGCAACGGCCGGCTCTTTCCAGGGCAGGCCTTTTTTACGGGCAGATGGCCAGGTCAACCCTGGGCAGGATACACCGGTGTCTTCACGTCATGATAGAACAGAAAGTTCCACCCTTCCTGCCTCCCCTCCTCCCACCACTGCTGTCTCAGCTCCATCGCCTTTTTACCGTCATAGTCATACTTCGCTACAAACCGGCTTTTCATCTGTTGCAGCTGAGGAGCTACATCCCCTCCAAAAAACACCTTCTCCCCTCCATCTACGATCCAGAACGCCTGGTGATAAGGGCAATGGGCGCCTGTCACCTCATATTTTATATATCCGTCCAACACGCCATTTCCATCAAGGAATACCACTTTGGGCGCATCTTTTAGCAGGTCCAGCTCTTCAGTGATATACGAAGTAGGTCCCTTTTCATACGCATATTCCAACTCTTTGCGCTGAATATAATAAACGGCATGGGGGAATGAAAGCTCCCGGATACCAGGACGTCCCTCCACCTCTCTGCTAATGCCCCCCGCATGATCCTTATGCAGATGGCTCATCAATACCTTGGTGACCTTGGCCGGATCGATACCTGCCGCACGCAGGTTGCGATGGATCTGTAATTCTCCGTCAATCTCAAAACCTAGTCCCGTGTCCAATACCAGGACGTCCTCGGCAGTGACAACGGCAAAAGGCTGCACCTCCACCAACAGGCTTCCTACAGGACGCTGCTGCAGATCGTCCTTCTCCGTATCAAACGGAACAAATAACTTGGTCTTATCGATGGTGAAAGCGCCTTCGGAAAGGGGGATGATCTTCATGTTGCAAATGTAGCCCTTACCTTAATACCATCTGTCTGTCGGCATCCAGACGCACCAGGATAAAAAGCATGACGCTAAAGGTCAGCAAACTCGTCCCTCCATAGCTGATAAAAGGCAAGGGTATGCCGATGACGGGGGCCAGCCCCACTGTCATACAAACGTTGATGACAATGTGAAAAAACAACACGCTCGCGACCCCATAGGCATAGCACCGGCTGAATACGCTGCGCTGTCGTTCGGCGACGGAAACGATCCGCATGAGCAACAAAATATAGATCCCTAAAAATATTATACTCCCGACAAAGCCAAAACCCTCCCCAATGGTACAAAAGATAAAGTCGGTCTTCTGCTCGGGTACAAAATCATAACGTGTTTGCGTACCTTTCAGCAAGCCTTTTCCAATAAGGCCACCGCTGCCTATGGCAATCTTGCTCTGCTTCACATTGTAGTTATTGTCCTTCTTCTTGCCTTTTTGCTCGCTCTCCAGGGCCGCCTCGGTAGCCCGGTCTTTAGGAACATAATCTTTTCCGATGGCGTCATAGATACGTTTGACCTGGTAAGGTTTGAACACATGATCAAAGGCAAACGGAACGACAAATCGCTGTACGCCTACACAAACAAACCAGATGCCCACGATCAGGAAAAGAATGCTGCGGCTGCGTTTTATCTGTCTCCGAAGAATATAGATGGCCAGCAGAGCGATAGCCGTAAGTATGATGGCCAGGGTATTGGGCTCCAGTAGCAGCGTCGCCACCACCAGGACGGCAAAGCTAAACCCGATCACCAGTACGGAAGGCGGGAGGCCTTCTCTAAACATGACGAGGAAGAAGGAGAAGTACACCAGTGAAAGCCCCGTCTCCTTTTGCATGATGCTGAGCATCGCCGGCGTCAGTGCGATGGCGGCAGCGATCAGCTGGCTTCGGGGGCGGGTAAAATTTGTTTCCACCCGGGACAGATATTTCGCCAGGGCCAGGTTCACAAAAAGCTTGCAGAGATCGGCCGGCTGCAACTGGAAAGCGCTGCCAAAACGGATTATCGACTCCGTCCCTTTTACTCTGGAGTGAAAAGGAAATACCAGCAGCAGTAAAAAAATACCAAAGGCATATCCCAGGTTGGCAGTGGCCGTAAAAAATTTACTATCCGTCAGCAGGATAAAGGTCCCGATAATACCGGCTATGACAAAGAACAACAGCTGACGGCTATAGTCCGTCTTGAGGGAAATAAAGCCCTGTATGACATTTTCACCCTCGTGATAAGAGGCGGCGAATATGCTCGTAACGCCGATGGCGCAAAGGATAAACCAGATCCACACCAGGCTCCAGTCAACTCCTTTTGATATGGTAGGGTTACGTTGGTTCATATTTATGGTTGGGTAGAATCCCCCTTCTGATCCGTAGGTTGACTAATAGGCGGGGCCGGGTGGCGGGGTACTCCTGTGTCCGTTTTGCGCCGGACAGCCTGCGTATCCTTCGCTAAAGACGTTCTGCGGCTGGAGTCCGGTCTTTGTCCGGATGCGGGGGCGGCAGGGGCCGTCCTCGGCAGGAGCGGTTTGTATCCCGGCATCTTCCGGATATTCTGCATCAACGGGTTTTTTGAACCTTCCGAGGTATCCAGCAGGAAGGCGCGGTTGGCACGGTCCAGGTATTTCAAAACCCTTGAGCTATCCCCTGTCTGACGCGTCCAGTCGGCAGCCCGGGTAGAATCGGTCAGGAACTGGACCCGGACAAGGAATTTTGGCATCAGATTCTGGCCCGCGATCCTGTTCACATCCGCCAGCCGTTCGTTCCGCAGTGTATCGTTGAGATATTTTTCCACGATAAAAGATCCGATAGGCGCTGCCCAGGTGGCGCCATAGCCTCCATTCTCAACGACCACCGCTACGGCGATCTTTGGATTCACCCGGGGAGCAAAACAAACAAACCAGGAGTGGTTACGCAGCTTGAGGACCCTGCGGTCTACCACCCGTTTGTTCTCTGCCGTACCCGTCTTACCACACATGGTGATACCGGGGATCCTCGCAGAACGGCCGGTGCCTGCCTCTATCACATCCTGCATGCCGCTGTGCACTACCTCAAAAACATCATTGGATATATGAGTCACAGGTTCGTGTTTGATATGGTAGCGGTTGAGGACCGTATCCTCTTCCGCCGCGCCTTCGATATCCTTTACAAAATGGGGCGTATAATAATATCCCTTATTGGCGACGATACACATGGCGTTTGCCATCTGTAAAGGCGTCACATTCATTTTGTCCTGACCGATGCCCATGGTGACCATTGTACAAGAGTTCCAGCTGCGGTTGTAGTCCTTGTCATAAGCCGTTGTGTCCGGAATATTACCGCCATCCTCGCTGGGGAGGTCGACCCCAAGACGGTGCCCAAGACCAAATGCGTTGACATACTCCTTCCATCTCGTCAACCCTTTTCGGACACTGTGATATTCCGGGTTGTCTATCGTTAGGCGGAAAGTATTGCAAAAGAATGAGTTACAGGAGTTAGCAATCGCCAGTCGTAGGTTGGCTGCATGCCCCGCCCAATGCTCGTCGCATTTCACAGGCCTGTTACAACCATAATAATTACCCAGACAGCTGATACCACTGGCAGGAGTGATCACCCCTTCGTCAAGACCGATCAACGCCCCAATGGGTTTATACGTGGAGCCCGCAGGATATTGTCCCTTGATGGCCCTGTTCAGCATCGGACCCGCAACATCCAGCGCCAGATGGGCATAATTGGTCTGTTTATCCGGTCCTGTCAGCGAGTTGGGATCATAATTGGGTCCGGAAGCCATGGCCAGTATCCCCCCGGTGGAAGGCTCCAGGGCGACAATAGCACCCGTCTTACCCGCCAGGAGCCGCTCAGCCAGCTGCTGCAGTTCGATATCCATATAGGTATGGAGATTTTTACCGGCGATTGCCGGCGTATCCAGGTCTTTATTCCCATACTTCCTCACCAGCCTGTTCTTATTGTCTTTTAGCCAGAACTCGATACCACGCTGTCCCATGAGCTGTCGTTCATAGTACTGCTCCAGACCGCTGCGGCCCACATAGTCACCTAATTGATAATAATTATTGGATCTCCTCAAAATAGCCGAATCCACCTCTCCTACATAACCCATGATATGTGCGGCCGCATTATAAGGATATACCCTTATGGGTCGCTCCTGCAGGTTGAAACCGGGAAACCTCCAGATATTTTCCTCCAGGCGGGCATACATCTCGGGCGGCAGCAGATCTTCAAAGATGGTAGGTCGGAAGGGACCATTCTTGGCCTTTGCATCCAGGACCCGGCTGCGGAATTCGGCGGTATCGATGCCTACCAGCTGACATAAGTAAGCGGTGTCGATATTTTTCACCTGTGCCGGAGTGACCATCAGGTCGTAAAGGATCGTATTATTAAGGATGGCCCTCCCTTTACGGTCGTAAATGATCCCACGGGAAGGATAGATGCTTTTCCGGAACAGGGCGTTCTCCTGGGCCTGCTGTTTATACTTTTTAGAGATGATCTGCAGGTGGAATAATTGTGCCGCGATGATCAGGAACATACCCGCAAATATGAGGCGGATTATATTACTACGGGATTGGTTAAATACAGACATATTATTAGCGCCGAGACTACGATCAACGAGTTTACAAAGTACGGCATATTAACGTTGATGGCCTAATAATGATTGCGGATGCAGGATTATCTGTGAAAATATTTATCCTGCATCCGCAACCGCTAATGATGGGCCTTCGGCCGACAATCCTGTGGATTGTCTTGGTTGACCGTTAGATCGTATTTGTCCTAAATTTCTGTTTGCGGAAGAACAGCAATTCCGTCAGCAACACCAGCAGCAGGCTGACAGCTGTCGACGCGACTACCTTTCCCAGAAAGTAAAGAAAGGATCCAAAGCTCATCCATTCCAGCAATACCAGCCAGGCATGATGAAGAAGGGTCAGAACAAGGACATAGGTGGCATATGGCGCCCAACCCATACTGACGATGGAAGGGGAGATATAGTTCTTATCGGCGCCTTCCTGGGAAATAAGCAAGCCGATGACAAAAGGTCTGACATAAGCGATCAATGTACAGGCGGCGGCATGAAGCCCCGGCGTTTTGCTGAAATAATCCAGGCATAGCCCAAAAACGAAGCCCACCAGCGTAAGGCCGGCCCTGGATAGACTGAAAGGCAGCCAAAGGATAAAAAGATAATAGAGATAGGGAGTGATAAACCGGTGTAGGGGAGGCATCTTAAAAAGGATGAACACCTGTACCAGGATGAACAATATGAACCGGATGGTATTTTTCAGCAGCTCGCTCATTGTACTTTTTTACGGGTGGAATCCTCCAGACGTTTTTGTTCCTCATATTGCATGTTATCCACAACATACACGTACTCAATATTGAAGAAATTGGTAGAAGGCCTAACCTTCAACGTATAGAAATTGCTTGCATTGTCCGGGACAATGTCATAAACGGTGCCCACCATAATGTTGGCCGGAAAAAGGGAAGAGATCTGGTTGGTGAGGACCGTATCTCCTTTTACCACTTTGGCGCTTTTAGGAATATCTTTCAGGGTAACGAACAGCGGGCTTAGACCGTCCCATTCGATGGTGCCTCTTTCCCCACCGTTCTTCAGCTTGACGACCACTTTATAGTTACGATGGAGGAGGCTCATTACAGTAGCAAAGTTCTCGCTGACATTGACCACCGTACCTACGATACCCTGGGGGCCTACCACGCCCATATTGGGCCGGACCTGCTGGGCAAATCCCCGGTGGATAGTGAGATAATTGGCTTGCAGGGCCGTAGTGCTGCTGACGACCTTTGCCTCCAGATAGTTGAACTTAAGGATCGTCCTGCCCGAATCCACCTTGATGGTGTCCATGATCAATCTTCTGTTGGAATCCGGGGCTTCATAATTATCTTTCAGCAGTTGGTGGAGCCTGGTATTTTCCTTTACCAGGGCTTCATTGGTCCGTTTGAGCTGAAAGTAATATTCGATGCCGTTGTATTTTTCATTGATCCTGCCGGTGAGCTCAGTACTGACGTTCATAAAGGCGGCCTCGTGGAACTTATTATAGCGGAAAAGAAAGGAAAGGGCTATTATCTGCAACACCAGGAAGAAGAGGAAGTTAAAATGCCTTCTGATGAAGAGAAAAACGTTACGCACCGCTGTGTAAATTTATTTCGGAGTTCTTTTTCTGGTTTTTGTTCGGCAGGCCGTCTGGCTATCGCATGACAAAGGGATAGCGATCGTAGTTCTTCAGGGCAATGCCAGTACCCCGGACCACGCTTTTCAGAGGGTCATCGGCGATGTGTACGGGCAATTTGATCTTCTGGCTAAGACGCTTGTCCAGTCCCCGGAGCAAGGCGCCCCCACCTGTCAGGTAAAGACCACGGCGGTAGATATCTCCCGCCAGTTCGGGCGGTGTCGTTTCCAGGGCCTTCAGGATAGCTTCTTCTATCTTAAAAATACTCTTATCGAGCGCTTCGGCGATCTCCTGATAGCTTACCATGATCTGCTTGGGAATGCCTGTTACAAGGTCACGTCCATTGACAGGGATGTCATCAGGAGGATTATCCAGGTCCTTCAGAGCTGCGCCTATCTGGATCTTTATCTGTTCAGCGGTCCGTTCGCCGATGAGCAGTGAATGGTAGCGGCGAAGCGCCTCCATGATATCGGCCGTGAATTCATCCCCTGCTATCCGGATGGACTGGTCGCAAACGATGCCTGCCAGGGCGATGACCGTAATACCGGTGGTACCACCACCGATGTCTATGATCATATTCCCGACGGGCTCTTCCACATCGATGCCAATACCCAGGGCTGCGGCCATGGGTTCGTGGATCAGGTATACTTCCTTGGCCCCGGCCTGCTCAGCGCTGTCCCGGACAGCCCTTTTTTCGACTTCAGTAATGCTGGAAGGGATACAGATCATCATACGCCAACTGGGTGGGAACAATGGCTTCTTGGGGTAGATCATCTTGATCATTTCCCTGATCATCAGTTCAGCTGCATTAAAGTCGGCGATAACACCGTCCTTCAGCGGTCTCACCGTGCGGATGCTCTCATGGGTCTTTTCATGCATCATCAGGGCTCGTTTGCCTACGGCCAGCACGGTTTTCGGATTATTACGATCCAGCGCTACTATGCTCGGCTCATTCACCACAATTTCGTCGTTATGTATGATAAGGGTATTGGCGGTACCCAGGTCCATGGCTATTTCTTGCGTAAGGAAATTGAATAATCCCATTTTAGTATAAAGGTCAGATTTTTAAAAGTCGGCGTTTGTACACCCTCGGCCGGCAGGTCTTGGCCCACCCTGTCCTATTGGTCAGCAAAATTGAAGGAAATAATTTGAATTACAAAGGTGAAACCCTTGATTCATGCGATTATTTTCCACAAAACTTTAACTGCCAAATTTTTTTTTGAAGGCTGTCTTCAAAGGGTAAAACTTACTGTACAGAACGAAAAAAAAATCACTTACGTATGTTGCAGGTACATCCCCGGTCAAAAATTTTTTGAAACGCTGACAAATCCAAGCCGTCTTTCCACATCGGCATCCAGTTGTGGCAGTCTTTTCCTTTCAATGAGAAAGCTGGTGAGGGCGGCGATCTCTTTGAACAGATGATGTTTGTTCAGCGCCGCGCCAAGATAATCCTTGCCTGTGCTGCCTCCCGTCCCAATACGGGTGCCGATCATACGATGCACCATGCTCATATGCCGGTAACGCCAGGTGCTCAGTTGTTCGTCTATCTCCAGCAGTTGATTCAGTACCTGGAAAGGAAGCTGTAAGATAGGATACCCCCGGTAGAGCATGATGAACAATGCTGCCCGGCAGGCGGGAGAAGAAAGCGAGCGGCCTTCTCCGGATGGTCCCTCCGGTAAGGCGTCACCGAAGAATATCCTGTCGAAGAGTTCGAGGTTGGACTTTTCGTTGTCGGCTAAAGATTCCTGGTAGCGTTGTCTGTAACCCGTCCAGAATCCCTCGCCAAAAGGCATCCGTTCCAACCAGCTGTTCACCTGTTGCAGAAGGGAGGGTTCCCGCTCGGCCGTCTTGATGATATCGATCTCCGGCTGCCGCAGCTGCGAGATATAGTATTCCTGTCCATAACGATGCTGGAATTTAAGTCCCAGCCGGGCTTCCAGCAATTTGAACTGCCAGCTCTGAAAGCCCGAAGCAGGCCGGAGCATATCCCGGAAGTCCAGGAAATCCATGGGAGTCATGGTTTCCATGATGTCGATCTGGTGCACCAGCACTTTCAGGATGGTCCCGCAACGGGCAAGACGGTGGACGACGGTCTGTAGCTCGGGGGAATTGTCATTGAGAGATGGCTGCTGCATGATCCGGATGACGGACTCTGTCTCGAACAAAAGCTGCTTGAACCAAAGCTCATAGGCCTGATGGATGACGATAAACAGCATCTCGTCATGGGCAGGCTCCCCGCGCCGGAAGCTCTCGGGGTCCTGTGCGCCCAGGATCTTATTCAATTGCAAATAGTCGCCGTAATGGACTTCGTTAGACATAAGCATGTTTTGGACAAACTACAAAAATTCGTATCCGATGTCACGCCGGTAGTAGATACCTTCAAAATAGACGTTTTCCAATACATCCCTCGATTTGTCGACAGCCTCGTAGACAGTGTCGGCAAAAGAAGTGACGCACAAGACACGCCCCCCGCTGGTAACTACCTGATCTTTTTCCTTGCGGGTCCCTGCATGAAACACCAGGCTGTCGCCGGACAAAGGTTCTTCCAGTCCCGCAATAGGGAACCCTTTTTCATAGCTGCCGGGATAGCCGCCGCTGACCGCTACGATGGTACAACAGGTACGTGGATCCATTTCGATCTTCACCTTATCGAGCCTTTGTTCCGCCGCCGCCAGGAAAAGCTCTACCAGGTCATTTTTCAAACGGGGCACCACCACCTCCGTCTCAGGATCGCCCATCCGGCAATTGTATTCGATGACATATGGATCTTCCCCGACCTTGATAACCCCGATAAAGATGAACCCTTTATAATCAATATTCTCTTTTTCAAGACCCTCCACGGTTGGAATAATGATCCGTTGGGTTATTTTGGACATAAAAGTATCGTCTGCGAAAGGCACCGGGCTAACAGCGCCCATTCCCCCTGTGTTGGGGCCTTTATCGCCTTCGCCCACCCGCTTGTAATCCTTCGCCTCCGGCAGAACAACATAATGATGCCCGTCTGTCAGCACAAAAACGGACATTTCGATGCCCGACAGGAACTCCTCTACCACGACCTTACTGCCAGCCTCACCGAACTTTCCCTGCAGCATCAGCTCAAACTCCGCCACCGCCTCGATGTGGTTCTGACAGATCACCACCCCCTTGCCGGCAGCCAGTCCGTCCGCCTTTAATACGATGGGCAATGAATGTTGCTGCAGATAGCTGATGCCTTCTGCGGAATTGCCGGTATTGAACTCACGATAAGAGGCGGTAGGGATATTGTGACGCTCCATGAATTTCTTGGAAAAAGCCTTACTGCCTTCCAGCAACGCACCCTTTGCAGAAGGGCCGATGACGGGTATCGTCTGCAGGACAGCATCCGTTGCAAAGAAATCCACGATGCCCCTTACCAGGGGTTCTTCAGGTCCAACGACCACCAATCCGATACTTTGTTTGGAACAAAATTTCCTGATGCCTTCAAAATCCACGGGGGAAAGATCAACGTTGGTACCGCATGCAGCAGTGCCTGCATTCCCGGGAGCGATGAACAGTGAGGTGCAGAGATTGCTGCCGGCCAGCTTCCATGCCAGCGCATGCTCTCTACCACCGGAGCCTAACAGTAAAATATTCATGGGTCTATTTTGATTCCTAAACTTATAAGTCCTCTTCATAAGGTGGCGGGCGGGGCAAATTTAAGGTTTTGTCCATTAAATGTCTGTCAGGGCAGGAAGTATGGGATTTATCTGTATTTTAGGCTCCAATAAATCATCGAATGAGTTCACCGACCACCCGGACTGGCAGGCATCCCAAGGCACTGTACGTCCTTTTTTTGACGGAAATGTGGGAACGTTTTGCTTACTATCTTATCGCAGGTATCCTTTTGTTATATCTATTGGATGACAAGACGGGAGGCAAGGGTCTTCAGGCCAGCACTGCGGCTGACATCACCGGCAGCTTTATCGCCCTCATCTGGCTTCCTCCTTTTATAGGAGGTCTTATTGCCGACCGGTACCTGGGCTATATAAAGTCTATTTTTATTGGAGGCTCCCTGCTGGCCGCAGGATACCTGGGTCTGACCCTGCCGGGAGATACGGCCATGTATATTTCCTTGGGTTTGATCATTGTCGGCAATGGTTTTTTTAAGCCGAATATCAGTACCCTGCTGGGTAATATCTACAACCGGGAGGACCTGAAGCCGCTGAAAGACAACGCATACAACATCTTTTATATGGGCATCAACATCGGTGCCCTTTTTTGCAACTTCGTGGCTGCCTATCTCCGTAATAAATATGGGTGGGGATATGCTTTCGGTGCAGCCGGCGTGGGAATGATCATCGCCCTGATCACCTTCGGGCTCAATCTCTCAAAGGTCAGGGAAGGTAATGTCCGGAAGCCGGCCCAGCCGGAGGATATGCCATTATCCAAAATGGCGCTCTATGTCCTGGTCCCAGCCCTGGTGTTTGCGATGATCGGCTATTTTCTACCCGGCCGTTTTCACATTACGATCATGGGCAGTCATGCCAGCGACGCCTTTATTTTTGCCTGCATACCCGTCATCTTCTATTTTATCTCTCTCTGGGCCAGGGCCAGGGGGGAGGACAAAAAGGGCATAGGGGCCTTGCTGTTCATCTTTGGCGCCTCCGTCATCTTCTGGGCATTGTACTACCAGAATTTTACGGCTTATACCCTTTGGGCTGAAAGACATACGGACAGGTCGCTCAATTCACCCGTGGTAAGAAAGCTGGCGGATTCGTGGGGTCTGATGCAGACGGTGAGCACCACCCCCAGGGAAACGGAAAAACTGGACGATCATCTGATGCCCGTGAAGGACCCCAGTGGTAATATCATAAAGACCATCGGACCGGACCCCTATTATAATAATGTGCCCCGGGAGCAATGGCCTCCGTCCGGCGAGGAACAAAAACTGGCCAATGCGGAATTATATCAGTCCATCGGCCCCTTCTTTATTGTTACCCTTACCCCTTTGCTGGTGCTGCTTTTCAGCTGGCTCCGAAAAAGGAATAAGGAGCCTACCACAGCGGCCAAATTCGGGATCGCGCTATTTACGTCCGGTCTTTCTTCGCTGCTGATGGTGTTTGCCGTGATCTCCGTACCGTCCATCTACCATTATAAAGTATCCGCGGGATGGCTGTGGGGGACCTATTTTATCATTACGGTAGCGGAGGTTTTTCTAAGCCCCATGGGTCTGTCGCTGGTGTCCAAACTGGCGCCGCCACGGCTGACCTCCCTGCTGATGGGCGGCTGGTTCCTTACCATGTCGCTGGGAGGGAAGATCGCCGGGCTGATGACAAGCGCCTGGGATAAATTCCCCGATAAAAAGTCTTTCTTTCTCGTATGGTTTGCGGCAGCTACGCTCGGGGGCATCCTGATCTTTAGCCGTATCAAATCTCTGAACCGCGTCGTCCGCGAAAAAACGGGCGAAGCCTAACCTCAAAAAATTCAAGTAATGGCTGAGAAGAAATTTCAACCCTTTGTCAGTGCCGAAACCCAAATGAAGGAATTTACGTTCAAGGCGTTGCTGATGGGCAGCATCTTTGGTATCCTCTTTGGCGCCTCCACCGTATATCTCGCCCTGAAAGCAGGTCTGACCGTATCGGCCTCCATTCCCATCGCGGTACTGGCGATCACGCTGGGCCGGAAATTATTCAAGACCACCATCCTGGAGAATAATATCATCCAGACCACCGGCAGCGCCAGCGAAAGCATAGCGGCAGGCGTAGTATTCACCCTGCCGGGATTCCTTTTTCTTTCCTCAGCGGAGTCCGGGGATTATTTTAATTACGCTGTCATCTTCATCCTCTCCATTTTTGGAGGTATCATGGGGACACTATTGATGATCCCCCTGCGACGCAGTCTTATCGTAAAAGAGCATGAAACCCTGCCTTATCCTGAAGGAACGGCCTGCGCTTCAGTGCTGATCGCGGGAGAAAAAGGGGGCACCTTTGCCCGGACGGCCTTTCAGGGTCTTGGCTTTGCCTTTGTCTATGCCCTGCTGCAAAAGATGTTCAAAGTAATCGCCGAAACACCCATATTCGATACGGTGAAAAGCAAATCCCTGAACTCCATTTTTCCTTCCGCACAGGTTTCCGCCGACATTACCCCGGAATACATGGGTTTAGGATATATTGTCGGAGCCCGCATTGCCGGTACCCTGTTCGCCGGCAGCGTACTGAGCTGGCTGGTCATGCAGCCCCTGCTGGCCTCTTTAGTAAACCCGGTGACCATCGCCCTACAGGAAGTAAAGCTGGGATTTCTGAAGGATATATCCACAGCCGGCGGCCCGGGAAAATGGGATCCCATCACGAAGACATTTGCAGATCCTGCCACAGCGATCTACCGTGCCTATATCCGGCAGATCGGCGCCGGGGCTGTCGCCATGGGCGGGCTGATCACCCTGATCAAAACCATTCCCACCATCGTCTCTTCCTTTAAAGAAAGCATCGGCTCAGTAAAAGAAAAAGGTACAGAAAGCCGCATCCGTACAGAACGCGACCTGAGCCTGAAAGTGGTATTATTCGGCAGCGTAGGCCTGATACTGTTGATTGCCTGTCTGAACATCATCCCCGGAGATAATTTTTTCAGCCGTCTGCTCATCGGTGTGCTGATCCTGGTATTCGGTGCTTTTTTCGTTACAGTGGCCTCCCGTATCGTAGGTCTTATCGGGTCTTCCAACAGCCCCGTCTCCGGCATGACTATCGCCACCATCATGGGTACCTGTCTCATCTTCCTGGCCGTAGGCTGGGGGGGTAAAGGGTATGAAGCCATGGCCCTCGTAGTAGGAGGAATGGTTTGTATCGCCGCATCCAACGCAGGAGGTACTTCACAGGACCTGAAGACAGGCTTCCTCGTCGGAGCAACGCCACGTTATCAACAGTTAGCGCTTTTCATCGGCGTCATCGTTTCCGCTCTGGCCGTAGGTTTTACCATCAAAATATTGGATATACCCAATGCCGAGCTGCAAGCCCAGGGTATAAAGCATGCCATTGGCACTACCTATGGTGCGCCTCAGGCCACACTGATGGCCACACTCATAAAAGGCATACAAGGGGGAAAACTTGACTGGAACTTTGTACTGGCAGGCGCCTTTCTGGCCCTGGTCATGGAGCTATGCGGCGTTCGGGCCCTCAGCTTTGCCATCGGCGTATACCTGCCTATCTCTACTACACTGCCTATCTACATCGGGGGTATGATCCGCAGCTTTGCAGACAAGGCGAAAAAGAGAAGAGGGTTAGTGACCAAAGAAGGGGAAGAAGAACTGGAAAGAGGAAACCTGTTTGCCACAGGCCTTGTGGCGGGAGGCGCGTTGATGGGGGTCATTTTTGCCTTTCTGAATATTCCGGATAAAGTGGTCGCCTTCCTGAAAAAAGTGAGTGTGGAAGCATCCATGACGGGCGCACTGGGAGAAACAGGGTATTACCTGCTCGGCATCGCCTTTTTTGCCGTCATGGGCTATGTCCTTTACAGGACGGCCATCAAGAAGGAAGAAGCTTTATAATTTGCGGATAGCTCGGACAACGACGATGCGAGGGCCGACGCTGCCTGGCAGCGCCTTCATGGTCATCGTCTGGCCTGTATCAAAGAACCTGACAGCTATATGCGCATTGACGTCCGTATGTCTGTACTCGGCAGGCAGGTTCTGCAGGCTGAGCGTCTCATGCGTACTATCTGTGGTCATATAATACCCATAACCGTCCGCGGCCGGACCTCCGCCATATTTCAGCTGCCCGGTGATTTCGCCGCCGGGAGTGGATAGCGTATCCTTCTTGCTGCAGGCAGAGAAAAGGAGCGTAAAGGCCAGAAGGGGAGTTAAAACTTTCATCACTCGGTGATTATATCCCCCTTTTGACAACCCGGGCGGGCCATGCGTTGCACAGAAAATGTTAATTCACCTTGTGTTAATTCATCTTGAAGGGGACGATCATTTCAAAAATGGGGATATTGACCTCGAAGCTTTTCTTATTATTGAGGTTCTCCATCGTATAGGAACCGTACATTTTTCCCATTTCCGTACGCAGGTTACATCCGCTGACATACTGATAGCGTTCTCCCGGATTGAGAATGGGTTGAACGCCAACCACTCCTTCACCCTCCACTTCTCTATAACTGCCATTGCTGTCAAAGATATGCCAGTGGCGCCGGTGCAGCTTTACAGAAAAATTGTTGTGATTTTCGATGGTAATGCGATAGGCAAACATGTATTCACCGGAAAGGGGGTTGGAGTAATCCGGTTGATAAAAGGTCTCAACGCTCACCTCCACGCCTTCAGAGATCTTGTTTGCCATCTAATCAATTTTATCTAAAATTAATCAAAATCAGCGGAAAATCTGGCTTAATTTTGCCCTTCAAAGTTACAGATATAATATAATAACATATGAAGATCGCAGTAGCAAAAGGAGATGGCATTGGCCCAGAGATCATGGATGCAGTACTTAACATTTTCAAGGAAGGAAAAGTTCCCCTGGAGTATATATTCGTAGACATGGGTAAGTGGGTATTTGACAAGGGCTTTTCCAATGGGATGACACCGGAGGCCAAACATACGATCGAAGAGTTGGGGATCTTATTTAAAGGACCGATGGAAACGCCCAAAGGCAAAGGGGTGAAAAGCGTGAATGTGACGGCCCGCAAGACCTGGAACACCTATGCCAACAAACGGGTATTCCAGACATTACATGGAGTTGATACGGTGTTCTCCAAAGCCGGTATCCCCATAGACATCACCATCGTACGCGAGAATATCGAAGATACCTATGGCGGCATCGAGCATATGCTGACCCAGGACGTGGCCCTCAGCCGCCGTTTTATCACCCGGCCGGGCAGTCTGCAGGTGATCAAGTACGCATTTGAAATGGCAAAGAAAAAAGGCGCCCGCCGTATTACCTGCGGTCACAAGGCGAATATCATGAAGCTGACGGATGGACTGTTTCTGGAATGTTTCCAGGAAGTAGCAAAAGAATACCCGGACCTGAAGGCTGATGATGTCATCGTGGATGATCTGGCCATGAAGCTGGTGGTACGTCCCCAGGAATTCGATGTGGTAGTTCTCACCAACCTGCAGGGCGACATTATCTCTGATCTCTGTGCCGGACTGGTAGGCGGACTGGGGTTTGCCCCTTCGGCCAACATCGGCGACCATATTGCTATTTTTGAGGCCGTCCACGGTACGGCCCCGGATATTGCAGGCAGGAATATTGCCAACCCCACGGCTCTGCTCCTCAGCGGCATATCCATGCTTCGTCATCTGGGTCTGATGGAAAACGCCGCTGTCATCGAGAATGCGCTGCTGTATACGTTGGAACAGGGAGTTCATACGGGAGATTTCGGCGACAAGCGTACTCCTTCCCTAAATACGACTGATTTCGCTGCGGCCATCGTCAGCAACTTCGGTAAGACGCCGGAGCACATGGCCCGGCCGCTGTTGCCCAACATGCCCGTCACTCAAACGGCTTTCAAACTCACCCGCAACGAGATGATGGTTTCCGAGGAGATGCAGAAAGAGTTCATTGTCGGAGTAGACCTTTTTATCGAAAGCTCCGAACAGCCCGAAACCATCGCCAAACGTTGTCAACGCCATGCAGGCGTGAAATTCAACCTGATCAACATCAGCAACAGGGGTACGCAGGTATGGCCTACCGGCTCCGTCTATACGAATCTCGTCAACCAATACAATGTCCGATTTGAGAGCATCGACGGATCACCGCTCAATCAGCAGGACGTGCTGGGGTTATATGTCAGCCTGAGCGGCGATTTTAAGATATGCTCGTCCGAGCTCCTCAACATGTGGAGTGATAAAAAGGCTTACTCGCTTGCCCAGGGACAATAGCCGTCCCCTTACCCATCCGTAAGATCATCCGGGGGGATCAATCGATCCGCCTGGATATTGCTATCAGGATCAGCACCCCCAGCACTACAAAGACGAACAGGGAAATAAAATGTATGGATTGATAAAGCCGTTCCTTCCGGAGGAGTTCCCCGTGTCTGCGATGACTATCGGGTCCCATCTCATCGGGGTGATCTCTTTCAGCTGTCCGGGCCTTTAGATAAAGCACAAAGCTGACTACGGTGGTCAACGCACTGGCGATACACAACGTGACCAGCAAGGCAAAAAACAAGGGATTATTCATGACATCTGATTACCCGGCTTTTTTCGACTGACTGTAGTCGTTCTTCAGCAGCCATTGCAGGATCTTATCCCGATGATCCCCTTGTACAAGAATGAGCCCGTCTTTTACGGAGCCGCCAGTGCCGCAATGGGTTTTTAATTTTTTACCCAGTTCTTCCAGGTCGGCAGTCGTGCCAAGGAAGCCTTCTACAAGGGTCACCGCTTTACCAGCCCGCTGTTTGGTATCCAGTTTTATACGCAGTTTTTGCTGACGGGGGGCCAGGGTTCCTTCCTGGGGAAGGTCTTCGTCCATCCTGAAGTCCGGATCAGTGGAATAAACAATGCCGGAAGAATTTGGTTTTCTCTTGCTCATACCGGTTTTGGATTGCTAACAATTGCTTTCATACTGAGGTCCAGGCTCCTTGCCTGATGGATAAGCGCTCCAATGCTGACATAATCCACGCCTGTACGGGCATAATCCTCGACATTGTTCAGGTTGATACCGCCGCTGGCTTCCGTCTCAAAACGCTCGCCTATAAGAGCAAGCGCTTTGGATAACTGACGGGGAGTAAAATTATCCAGCATGATACGGTCCACCATCCCGATGTCCAGCACACGCTGTACTTCATCGAGGTTACGGGTTTCCACTTCTATCTTTAGGTGGGGACGATGGGCCTGCCGGTATGCGTTGGCTTTTTCGATGGCCTTTTCCAGGCCGCCGGCATAGTCGATGTGGTTATCCTTCAGCAGGATCATGTCGAAAAGGCCAAAACGATTGTTGATGCCGCCGCCGATGCGTACGGCTTCTTTCTCTAGGAGACGGAAATTGGGCGTTGTCTTGCGGGTATCCAGAACACGGGTCTTATATTTCTGCAGCTTGTCGACATACTGCCGGGTGAGGGTAGCAATGCCGCTCATCCGTTGCATACAGTTCAGGATAAGCCGTTCGCATAGCAGGATGACATGAACGGATGCTTCCGCTTCAAAAGCGTCCTCACCGTCTCTCATAACATCGCCATCCTGTTTGAAAGGGGTAAAAATAACAGAAGGCTCCCTCAGCCTGAATATTTTTTCGGCTATTTCCATGCCGGCGAGAATTCCATCCTGTTTGATCTTCAGGACGGCTTTTCCTCTTGCATCGGGAGGGATACAGGATAAAGTAGTATGGTCCCCGTCCCCAACGTCTTCCCGCAAGGCAGAATCAACAAGGAATTGCAATTGTTCGTCAAAAGTATTGGGCATGCGGTAAAGATACAGGAATTCACCATTCAGTAAACTGGCGACCAAAGGTTGAGGAAGGGAAAGGGACGGAAATGAATGGGAGAAGGGTTACTGGGCGGACTGAAAGCGAAGTTCCTGTAGCAGGAGCTTATCGCCTTTTTGCTTGATAAAAAGAGTGGTTCTGTAGTCGCCATTGCGGGTTTGCAGGACACCTATGCAGAATTCCAGGCCGCTGTTCTCTCCTTTATGCTTGACCAGAAAATTACGGACCACATTGGTGTTGAAGAAATCCCGGATGATCATTTCCGCCTGGCTTTTGCTGTAGGTATCGCTTTTTTCCGGAAGAGAGATATCCACCCTGGTGTCAAGATAACGGGATAGTTGATTGATATTTCCGGATCGCATTGCCAGGGCAATGTCGTCGATGTTGTAATCAGGCCGAAATGAAACCAGGACGAGCGCGACAGACAGGACCGCTAATCCGAGTACGCGTTTCATATAATAGAATATTAGTCGTCTCGTTTAATACCAAATACATGCCAAACTGTCGTTTGGGGAGTAAAAATACCTTATTCTCCCTACCTTTGCCCCGCAATTCTCCGGGACGGGGGTTAAAGAAAATATACCCCCGTCCCTCCGAATATCTAATAATGGGCCTTCGGCCAATGCGACCGTGTCGCATTCAAAGCAAAAAAACTTATGTCTAAAAAGAAAGTAATCCTGGTCATCATGGATGGATGGGGGTTAGGAACAAAAAAAACGTCAGATGCGATCCAGAATGCCCGGGTTCCCTTTGTCAGCTCATTATACCAACAATATCCCAATACGACGCTGGTGACCTGCGGGGAAAAGGTAGGCTTGCCGGAAGGCCAGATGGGCAATTCGGAAGTAGGTCACCTGAACCTGGGCGCCGGCAGGATCGTTTATCAGGAGTTACAACGTATCAATGTAGCCATCCGGGAAGGGTCTTTTGCAAAAAATCAGATACTGCTGAATGCCGTCCGCGGCGCAAAGGCTAAAGGCAAGCCGCTGCATTTGCTGGGTCTTGTCAGCGATGGCGGGGTGCATAGTCATATCAATCACGTAAAAGCCATCGTCGATGTCTGTAAACAGGAAGGCCTGGAGCAGGTGTACATACATGCATTTACAGATGGCCGTGATACAGATCCGAAAAGCGGCCTGGGATTTATCCGGGAGCTGCAGGGGCATCTGAATGCGACGACGGGTAAAATTGCGTCTGTCAGTGGACGTTATTATGCCATGGACCGGGACAAGCGCTGGGAGCGGGTCCGCCTGGCTTATGATGCCATGGTAAAAGGTACTGGCGAGAAGGCCACGGATGCGCTGGCCGCGGTAGAACAGGCTTATGCGGCAGACATTACGGATGAGTTCATAAAACCCACGGTCATCGTGGGAGAGGATCAGCAACCTCTGGCCGTGATAAAGGACGGGGATTTTGTCCTTTGTTTCAATTTCAGGACGGACCGCTGCCGCGAGATCACACAGGTGCTGACGCAGACGGATATTCCGGAGCAGGGGCTGAAAAAGCTCTCGCTGGACTACACGACCATGACCCAATACGATCAAAGTTTCAAAGGAGTACATGTCATCTTTGAGAACGATGATCTGAAGAACACGTTAGGGGAGATCATTGCAGGACAGGGGCTGAAACAAATAAGGATCGCCGAGACGGAAAAATACCCGCATGTGACTTTCTTCTTCAGCGGGGGCAGGGAAGTGCCTTTTGAGGGGGAAAGAAGGATCATGGCGCCTTCTCCAAAAGTGGCCACCTATGACCTGAAGCCGGAAATGAGCGCCTATGAGCTGACTGAAGCCATTCTACCCGAGATCCGGCAGGGGTCTGCCGACTTCATCTGTCTGAATTATGCCAACGCCGATATGGTGGGGCATACCGGGGTCTGGGAAGCTGCCATCAAGGCCGCGGAAACGGTGGACCAATGCGTGGAAAAAGTGGTTAAAGCCGCGCTGGACAATGGTTACACCGTATTTCTCACAGCCGACCATGGCAATGCCGACTATATGATCAATGAGGATGGTACCCCCAATACCGCCCACACATTGAACCTGGTGCCATTCTTTATCATCGACAAAGAATGGAAAGGTAAGGTCAAACCCGGCAAGCTGGGGGATCTGGCCCCTACAATATTGACGGTCATGGAGTTGCCAATTCCGCCCGAAATGACGGGAGAGATCCTGATCTGACGGCTCGCCGCAGCGTGCTGTCAGCCACTATACTTTTTTGCCCGGATGCAGCTTTGCGTCATAAAAATTGTCTAAATTACAGGGCAACCAATTCCGGTGACCATATGACCGAAGAAGCCATTTTACAAGGCTGCTTAAAAAACTCGGCGGCTGCCCAGCGGGAACTGTACAACAGATACAGCCCCAAAATGCTGGCGGTCTGTTACCGGTTTGCTCATAACAGAGAAGATGCGGAAGACATGTTGCAGGAAGGGTTCATTAAAGTTTTTTCACAGATGCATACTTTCCAAAACAAAGGTGCATTTGAAGGTTGGATCAGGAGGATCATCGTACATACCTGTATCAACAACCTGAAAAAGAATAAGCGCTTCAATGAAAGCCTCGACATCGTTCACGCCAGCGGTATTCAGGTGCGGGAAGAAAGCGTTCCTTCTATCGTACAGGCCAAACAGATCGTGGAATGCATACGCATCCTGCCCATTGGTTATCGCACTGTGCTGAACCTGTACGCCATCGAAGGGTACTCTCACAAGGAAATAGCAGATATGCTGGACATTGAAGAGAGCACCAGCCGCAGTCAGTACACCAGGGCCAAACAAATGCTGGAAGATATTTTGATCAAAAAGAAAATACTACCAAAACCAAGAGAAAAAACAGAGTGGCTGTTTGCTATCCGTTAATATAAATCCAAACCATGAAAATATCCCTAAAAAAGCTTGATAATGAAGGAGAGCAACTTCTATAGTGATGATTTCGAACAACTGCTAAGGGAAAAGACAGAGCAATACAAAATGTACCCCTCTGAGAAGGTATGGAAGGGTATCCACGGTTCGTTGCATACTAAAAGAAGATGGTTCATAACAAGCATGTCTCTGTTGGTCACAGGCATCCTGTTCTTTGCCGGCAGAGAGCTCCTCTCTCCTTCCAAGGCAGAATTAAACAAACGCGCGGTGGTCACCACACGTGACGTGGTAGATCCCGGTAGTAACGAGGAAGGGAATACCTCTCCGCTGGCAGCCCTTTCAGGCCAGCACCATAATACAAATTCTTCCATAACAGGCAGACGCAGCACATCCGGCGCCGATGATCGCTCTTATAAAGGAATAAACGTGAGGATCAGTGGTCCTGCGGAGAGCCATCCGGACATCTCCGGTATGCTCAGCCAGGTGGTCAGCCTTCCCGCACAGCCACCTTCGATACCCCTTATTACTGTCCTGGGTCATTCCGTTCCTCCGGCCGGAGGGGTGACAGAAGATGGATCTTCATCCTCTGTGGGGTATGTGGCCCAGACAGGCAGGAATGCGGGTGTCTCCGGGAATATTCCGGGAATGGGCGCTTCCACCGACAGATCGCTTACCATTTCCTCAAACGCCCCTCTGACTGCCGGGAACGTGGAAAATGCTAGTGCAAAAGACATTGATCTCCTCACGCATGCCGCCCGGAATAACGCTCATTCCAGGAATGCCCTTGCCGTGACCCGTTCGGCTTCGGGAGCTGTCACCGGCAGCGAAACCCTGGTCGACTCTACAGGCAAAACAGCCAGCGGAAAGGTCGTTTTCACCGATGCTATAGCCGATCAGCAGAGAATAAACTGGCTGTATGATTACGCCGTTTACAACCTGCCTGCCGCCGCAAAGAGAGGAAGGAAATACCTTCAAATGTATGTATCGCCCACTGTCACTTACCGGACCATCTCCGGTGGCATACCCACCTCCAAGAACTACTACCTGCACGGGGATGGAAAAGACTATGTCGATCATACTCCTTCCCTTGGTTTTGAAGTGGGCGGTGTGATACTCTATCGGGTCACCCGCAACCTGACGATCAAGGGAGGTCTGCAGTTCAATTTCAGCCGCTATACCATGAAGGCATATGCCAACCCGCAGCAGGCGACCGCGGACCTCAATACCTACTATGGCTACTGTCTCGACAGCGTCATTGCCCAGGCAACTTCCCAACCCTTTGTCAGTAAACCGCAGTCACATCTGACGAATGATTTCTACCAGTTGTCCGCCCCCATTGGCTTTGAATTGAGAGTAATGGGTAACGAACGGCTTCAGCTCCATATAGGCGCATCGATCCAGCCCAGCTACCTGTTAAATACTAACGCCTATCTTCTGACGACGGATTATGTCAATTATGTAAAAGGCCCTGCTCAATTTAGAAGATGGAATCTCACTGGAGGACTGGAAGCCTTCCTTTCCTACAAGCTGCACAATGGGCTGCGTCTGCAGGCAGGCCCGGAATTCCGCTATCAGCTGCTGTCTACCTTCAATGATGGATATCCCATCCGCGAGAACATGAAGGGATATGGCCTTAAGATCGGCATTGTCAAAGCCATCCCATAGTCTTAATTTTGCCGTATGAGACTACTTACGGTATCCTTTTTCGCCGGCTGCTGTCTATTATTTGCAAGCGCCTGCGGAAACCATCAGCAGCCCTCCCCTGCACCAGACAAAACTACCGCCAAAGCTGATACAACTTCCGAAAAATTCTTTCCGGTTGCGGATTATCTGCAATCGGAGATCCGCTATGTCGACAGCACTCCCCTGGCCATTATGAAATGTGAAACCGTCAGCTCCAGGACGGATTCCTCATTCCTCAAGCCGGATGAGTTCAACAGACTGGCCGCCGACTTTTTGGCTCCGGAGCTTAGTGCGGACAACCTGGAAAAGAACTTTACTGAGAACTCCTTTGGCGACAAGACTACAGGCTATCTCAGCTTTACTTATTCTCCCAGGGATAAAGACCAGTCCCTGCGGCGGGTGGATGTAGTAGTCTCCCCCGGAGAAGGGTTCAACAAGGTAAAAAGCATCTACCTGGAAAGGATAGCCCGGCAGTCCGACACTTTAATGATAAAAAAAATGTACTGGCAGGCCAGACATAGCTTTGTGATAATCACCAGTCTTCAGCCACCCGGTAAATCTCCCGAGGTCCGGCAGCTGAAAGTAGTCTGGAACAATGAAGAGTCTGATTAAAACATATGACCCAGGAACAGTTCAGTAATATTGCACATACTATACCCGTGGATCCGGGTATTTACAAATATTTCGATGAGAAGAACGAGCTTATTTACGTGGGAAAAGCCAAAAGCCTGCGGAAACGGGTAAGCTCCTATTTTACCAAAACCTTTACCACCTATAAGACCCACGAGCTGGTGCAGCGTATCCGCCGCATCGAATTCACCATCGTAAATTCCGAGCAGGACGCGTTCCTGCTGGAAAATTCCCTTATCAAGCAGTTCCAGCCTAAATTCAATATCAACCTGAAGGATGACAAAAGCTATCCTTTTATCGTTATCAAGAATGAGCCTTTTCCCCGCGTATTCCTCACCCGTCGTAAGATCAATGACGGCTCTGAATACCTGGGCCCTTTTACTTCGGTGGGGAAGGTACGGGAGCTGCTGGACTTTGTCAAGAGCAATATCCAGTTGAGGACCTGCCAGCTGAACCTTACGGAAAACAATATCCGTAAAGGGAAGTTCAAGGTTTGTCTGGAATATCATTTGGGCAATTGCAAAGGTCCTTGCGAAGGGTTGCAGACGGAGGAGAACTATAGGGAGGACCTCGTACAACTGAAGAACATCCTGAAAGGCAATCTGGGGCCTCTCATGCAGGGGTTTAAAAAGGAGATGCGCGAACTGGCGGAGAAAATGGATTTCGAAAAGGCGGAGATCGTCCGTAAAAAGCTCGAACACCTGGAAACCTATGAGTCCCGCAGCGTCATCGTCAGCCGGCATCTCAGTACCGCGGACGTATTCTCCATCCTCCGGGACGGGGACCATGCGTATATCAACTACCTGATGGTGGAGAACGGGACTATTGTACAGACCCATACCACTGAGGTGGAAACACATTTGGAGGAGTCGGATGAGGAAGTGCTAACCTTTTCAGTGGCGCAGCTGAGGGAAACCTTTAACAGCCAGGCCCGGGAGATCATCCTTCCCTTCCTTATAGAATATCCCGAGGAGGGCATTGTATTGACGGTGCCGAAAGGCGGGGATAAGAAAAAATTATTGGACCTCTCTGAAAAGAACGTAGGTTACTTCCGCGAGGAGTTGCGTAAAAAGAAGATACTTCAGCTGGAAGGCAAGACGCTGGATGAGCGAAAGAAAGTACTCTATCAGCTAATGGAAGACCTTCAGCTTTCGGAGCTGCCTGTACACATTGAATGCTTTGATAACTCCAATTTCCAGGGGAGCTACCCTGTGTCGGCCATGGTCTGTTTCAGGGATGGGGTAGAGAGCAAAAAGGATTATCGCCATTTTAATGTGAAGACCGTGCAAGGCATCAATGACTTTGCAACGATGAAAGAGGTAGTGCACCGGCGTTACCGGCGGCTGTTGGACGAACAACAACCTCTCCCTCAACTGGTGATCATCGACGGAGGCAAGGGGCAGTTGGGGGCAGCCATGGAAAGCGTCACCGAACTTGGTCTTACAGGTATGATGACCGTAGTGGGTCTGGCGAAGAATGAAGAGGAGATCTTTTTCCCTGGCGATACCGAGTCGATCAAGCTACCCTATAGCAGTGATAGCCTAAAGCTCATCCGTCGCATCCGGGATGAGGTCCATCGGTTTGGTATCACCTTTCACAGACAGAAAAGAAGCAAGGGCACTTTCACCAATGAATTGGAACAGATACAGGGCATTGGCCGGCGAACCGCCGACCTGCTGTTGAAAGAATTCCGGTCCGTGAATAAGATCAAACAACTGACGGAAGAGGAGATTGCCGCCGTCATCGGCAGCGCAAAAGCCAGACTGGTAAAGGCTCATTTTGATCCTGCAAGGGGCGAGAACAAGTAAAATCGCCCTTTTTTCTTGCGTAAATGCGCAGCAGGTTCATCTATAAAAAAAAAGGGGCCCGGATAGACATCCAGCCCCGTTTTTAAAATCCAATATCCTATGAAAAACCAGTGTAAAAATAGTAAAACAATTTTATTTAACAATACCCGCTTTTGGGTATTTTGGGAAAAAAGATATCCACACTAACTACTTAATTTTTAATCATTTATTAAGGTAGTTACAGCCGGGTACTAAGTGGATACCCCCAAAAGAAAGGGGTGTCGTATTTTTACGACACCCCTTAGCTATTTTGACTGGGTTTGCCTTGCGCGTCACCCTTTTTAATACGACCAGAGATCCTGTTCGTAATTGAATATTTTCTCTTTGATATTCTCGCCTTCCAACAGTTGGAGTATTGGGTCCCTGATATAGCCGGCAATGAACTGGTCGCCGGGATTGTCTACAGTGGACTTGATAATACGGCTGGAGAACATACGGCTTTCAAACAGCTCTTCCCAGCTCATGCGAGCGCCGAAGTTCTTACCGTTGTACGCCTCATACTTGGCGAGGATGGGCCGGATCTCGGGGTAGTATACCCAGAAGATGGGAAGCACGGCGCGGAAGCTGCCATCCGGATTAAGGATAGTCTTCTCCGGTGCGATACCCAGGATACGAACATGAAGACGGGAAGATTCTTTATCAAATACCCATTCTTCTTTGATCTGGTACCTCTCTACGGCATCCGGGTTGAATTCCTCCGTGATGGTGGTGTCTTTCATGATGCCTTTGGAACCATCCGGGTCAAGTACCGGGTCAGGGATCTGAAGGACCCTGGGCTGGCCTACAAGACCGTTGGCTATCTGCTGGAAGGTCATTGGCGTGGTAAACCGGTCGTCGACGTTCGCGTCGAAGGCCGTGATCTGACCCGCCTTGATCCCGTTGAGCAGAATATAAATGAAGCGTTGGTTACCGTTGTCTTCCGTCGCCTTGTATACAAAGGGGAGGTTCATTTTCTCATGAACGTCTATTTCCCTCCATACTCTTTGGCGATATACGGCATCATCCTCGCGGATATTCTCGTATGCGAGGGGAGTGCGGTCTTTTACCAGATTGCGCTCGATGATGGCGTCATTACGAAGGGACTTGCGGGGCGTGTCCAGCTTGATATCCGCCAGCGGAAGGGGTGCTGGTTTTACCGTATCCTTTACAGGGGCAACGGCCGTGTTGTTACCGCCTTGACTTTTCGTGGTGGTTTTGCCTTTGGTAGTCTTGCCTCTTACAGCTTTACCCCGCGGTTTGGATTTCGTCTGCGCATCAGCTGTCCCGGCTGCCAATGCAACCACGAGCGCCAGCAAGCATAATCTGATAAAATGCTTTTTCATTATTCTTTGTTTTATAGGACCTGCCCGCAAAGCGGGCAGGTCTTCAGAAAATCTTTATTTCAAATTAAACACCATTGGAGGCAGTTCTCTTGTTCTTCCGTCCTTACCCACAACCCTGATGGCGTCAAAGAAGATGTTCGTACCCGGGGAAGCGCGTTGTACAATGCCGGCCGCTTGTCCACCCCAGCGGGGGCCTTCGTTGACGGCTTCCTGATATTGGGGGATATTTCCGCCAATAGCTGCCAGCTTATAGCTGACGACCCTGAAGGCGGACTGGAATTCGGAACCTTCCAGCTTGGCCAGGAGTCCGCCGATAGCTTTGAATTCAGCGGAGGAAATGGCTCCCCCTTTCTTGGCGCCTACGAATCCGGTGGGGTCCGGCAGGTATCTCACCCGCATGGGGAACTCGGTGACCTTACCTTCGGCAGTCACGATGATCTTGCCTTCACCGGGGGTAGTGGGAACAACGTTCCAGCTATCGCCTTCGGTATGGGTGATCTCACCATTGGTGAATCGTACCGATACCTTTTCACGGCCTACGCTACCACCGGAGATCTTCACGGGGTTGTCTTCCTTGATGTACAGAACGTTCATCTTCTCCAGGAAGACGGAGGCGCCGGAAGGCTGACCTACGGTGTATTTTACAGCTTTGTCGATTGTTTCTGTAGAACCATCGGGCTTGGTATACTTGATCTTTACATTAACAGTGCCGGTAGCGCTGACCTTTGTTTTATAATCAGCAATACCATCTCCATTCAATGTCTGCGGAGCGCCATTGATGGTTATTTCAGGCCGGGCATCCTTGCTGTAGGCGCCGATACCGGCCGTAACTTCCAGCTCATCGCCTGGCATGAGGTAGGTAGCATTGGTACCTAACAGGGGTTTAAACTGGTCATACACCACCTTCACTTCACCAATCTTCTTATGCAGATAGTCGATGATCTGTGACTCGGAGTTCTTGACATCACTCTGAAATTTGCTGAGGATGGTCAGACCTGCGATGGTCGGCGTCATGTGGAAATAGTTGATCGTCCAGTCCTTGGGAATGTTGCCGGTAGCCGCATTACCCGATTCGGACTTGGGTACGCTCAGGTCAAGGGGAAGCTCTTTCTCAAACAGGGCCTTATCCTTACGCAGGTCTTCCTTTATATTATCCGGCTGGTCAGGATAATTGGAAGGGTCCAGCAGTTTGAGCAGATTGGTTTTATAATCGGCAAGGCTCTGATACAGCTTGGCGCCTTCACCCTTTGTATCCATGATACGAGTGGCGGCATCCAGGTTGCCTTCGGTGAATTCTTTCTTGCCGTCCTTCATCTGGGGGTTGGACTCCTCGATGAGCTGGTTCTTCAGACCTTCGATATAGCCGCACAGGTCAGCTGAGAGCTTTTGAGCGGCATAGGCCTTGGGGGCCCAGGGCTTAGCCTTTTCAGCCGTTTTCGGATCAGCTTCGGCGGCCTTGAATTGCTCGTACGTCTGTTTATTCTTGTCGGTTACAACTGCGTTGGAACCTTCTATGCTGTGATTCACGGTCTTGAAGGCGTTCAACACTTCCACTGATACATTCAGTGCCAGCAGGGCTGTAAGCACCAAATACATCATATTGATCATCTTCTGCCGCGGTTCTTTTGGTAAAGACATGGGTCAGTAAATTATTTTTTTTCCAAATTGTAGTTTTTCATAATGGTGCTCCGGACAAAACGGGCTGGTAGATATCATGATTTTAGGACTGGCGGCCTTGCATTGCGCTCAGCATGTTGCCATAAACATGGTTCAAGTTACCCAGGTTCTTAGCGAGCAGGGCAATTTGTTCCTGTGTTTTCTTAGCGTCGGATACGCTGCCTTGCATCGTCTCGGATGCTTTCACCAGGTTGCCATAGAAGCTGTTCATAGCTTTCAGGTGGTTATTGGTGTCCTGCAGTTCCAGTTCATAGATGGCGTTAAGGCTGCCCAGGTTCTTGGTCAGCACCTGCACCTGTGTATGGAATTGCTTTGTGCCTTCAGCGGCAGCGTTAAAGCTGGAAATGGTATTGGTAGCGTTCTGGTATGCGCCTTTCATGCTATCCAGGGCCAGTGCAGCCTCTTTTGTCTTGTTGGTGTAATCAGTCGTCGCGGCCAGAGCGCCGGATACATCGCTGATCTTTTCTACGGTAGTACCGAATTTCTTGAAACCTTCGCTCAGGCGATTGAGGTTAGCCGGAGTGATGTCGGCTTCATGCAGCATCTTGTCCATCTTGTCGAGGGCAGGATTACCGCTGGTGCCGCCGGCCAGTTTGGGCAGAGCTTCCACCAGGGCATGCATTTCACCTCCGGGAGGGGGTAAGAAGGCATACACGAGGAATATCAGGGCCTCGGTCAACAAACCTGCGGTCAAAAAGAAGTCGGCCAGTTTCGTGTGCAGGATCTTTTGCAAGGCCCCGAAGATTACGACAGCCGCACCTACGCACACTATAATGTTTATCAGTCTTTCGGTAGATTTAGATACACCAGCGCTCATAGTTTAAATTTTTAAGTGTTTTGAAAGGGATTTTAAAAGGGTTATGGAAAAAAAGTTCCTATTGATTTTTTAGGTTCTCAAAATCAAAACGAATTTTTTCTGAAAAAATTGCCAGTTTTACCTACGGTTGTTGGTCAATGTAGGCGGCAGATCGATCACACACCGGAACCCGATGTATGACTTGGCGGTATCCTGGTACTCATAAGTACGGGTACTCGTCTGCAGAAAATAACCTACATCCTTCCAGCTGCCGCCGCGTATTACCTTGCGTTTCATACGGGGAGGGTCAGAATCTTTCGCATTCCAACGGATATCCGGGTTCATGTCGTGCTGGAAGTTGTAAGACCCTTCATAATAGAAAGAAGAGGTCCATTCCGCAACGTTGCCGGCCATGCAATACAGACCAAAATCATTGGGCCAGTAAGCATCGGCACGCACCGTATAGAATCCCCCATCTTCCGGGTAGTTACCACGGCCAGGTTTGAAGTTTGCCAGTAAGCAGCCTTTTTTATTTCTCAGGTAATAGTTACCCCAGGGAAACATCGATTGCGAACGGCCGCCGCGGGACGCATATTCCCACTCAGACTCCGTAGGCAGACGAAAGTCCGACTCGGTGGCCATATGCTTCTTTTCCAGGAACGAGTTCAGGTAACGGGTCCTCCATTCGCAGAACACCGTAGCCTGGTTCCAGTTTACACCCACTACAGGATAATTTCCAAAAGCAGGGTGCGAGTAATACCGCTTGGTCATCGGCTCGTTATAGGAATAGCTGAAATCCCGGATCCATACCAATGTATCGGGATAGACGGGCACATCTTTAGGACGGATGAACTGAGAGCGGGGCTTGCCTTCATTGATCTTTTGGGCAGCCTCTTTCAGGTCAAATGTTTCAGAGTGGTATTTCAGCTTGCTGACATTGATCTCCTTCTTGCCAAAGATCCGGTTCTCAGGCGTTACGATCAACTGATCGATCTTCTCGATCGTGGCCTTGTCTCCCCATTTGATGGTGGAAGCCCTCTTCCAGTCTATCTGGAAATGACCGTCGACATCCTTGCCATACTGCATCAGGGTAGCGGCAATAGAATCCCGCACCCAGTTGGTAAACTGACGGTATTCATTGTTAGTGATCTCCGTAGCATCCATCCAGAAACCATTGATGGAAGTCTGTCTGTTCCTGGCAGTATACGCGTAGTTGATGTCTTCATCGCTGGGCCCCATGTGGAAGGTTCCGGGCGGGATATACACCATGCCGGGGGGCTTGGATAGATTATAGGCACTTGCAGGAGAAACGCCATGCAACTGCCCGTCATCGGGGAGTCCTTTGTGGGACTTTCCTATTTTTCCGCATGCGGCCATCAGCATAAGAGCGGACAAGGCCGTCAGAGTGGATAGGTTTTTCATTTTCATAATATTAAAGGGTATTGGGCAAAAAAAATCTTTTGACAACATCTCGCTACAAGTTTAAAATTAATTTTTTGAAAGTCAAAGCTTTCATCCGGATATTAATGTCTTTTGCCGCTTACCATTATGATCCCCAATGGCTTAAGCAGATATTTCGCATTTCAAAGGACGGATAAAACCTTGTCTTTTTTCTATAAAAAATGTCTTTTCAAATACAAGACGAAGTCTTCGATTTCCAAGACGCTAATAATATTAACGCCGGGCATATTGGACTTATTGTACATTCAAGGGCTGAATTTTTGCACATTTTCGAGGAGACGGATGAGCGCAGTCACTTCATTTACAGGGAGTTGACAAGTATACTCTTTACAAAGGAAGATCTGCGGAAAGTCTTTCACCGGCCTTTCCGACAATAAAGGGAACAGGGGGTTATTTACGCTGGCAGATTGGAATACCCGGTAGGGGATGAACTGTCGCAAAAGCTCTTTCCGGGTATTTTCCGGCTGCCTGCCGGTGAGTACGATCTCCGGAATATTATACGTAAATGCCTGGTACAGGGTTGCCCAAATTCCAAAGCTCCCCGGATAGAGAGTTACGGGTCTGCTGAGCGACGCAGCCATCCGGATCGCCCGTTCTCGCCAGGCCGTCTCATTAAATATAATAGACATATACGCCTGGTTGAAGGCCATCAGGGAATTTCCCGAAGGCGTCGCCCCATCATAGATCTCCTTTTTCCGGACAATAAGATCCCGCTGATCCCTGTGAGAAAAAAAGAAAAAGCCCGTCTCCTCGTCGGTGAAGTTTTGGATTGTAAATTCCATAACTTCCTTAGCCTTAATAAGATAATCCGCTTCGCCTGTGATCTCCTGCAATTGGATCAACGCAGCCGTCAGTCCTGCGTAATCATCCAGAAAAGCGGGGAATTTGGCTTGTCCTGATTTATATGAGTGATAAAAAAAATATAACTCCTTGCCTTTCAAATGTTGAAAGATAAAGTTCATGTTCTGCACCGCCCAGTCTTTGTATTGCTCCTCCCCCAATGCTCCATAGGCTTTGCAGCAGGCAATATTCATCAGGACATTCCAGCTCAGCAGGATCTTGTCGTCCAACGCCGGATGCACCCGTCTCTCCCGGTGTTCAAGCAGGCGAAGCCGGGCCTTCTCCAACCGCGGATCTTCCGGCAAAAGGGGGCCGGGCCGGGTGAGAATGTTCTTTCCCTCCCAATTACCCTCTGGCGTAACCCCATAGAAGTCGCTGAAGGCTGGAGCGTCCTCTCCCAGCACGCTGTCGATCTCCGCTTTATCCCATACGTAATAACGGCCTTCTTCCCCCTCGCTGTCAGCATCCAGCGCCGAATAAAAACCTCCATTGCCATCGGATAACTCCCGTTGGATAAATTCCATGGTCTGCCGGATGACCTCCCCATATACCTCCTTGCGGGTGAGTTGGTAAGCTTCGCTGAGTACAATGACCAGCAATGCGTTGTCATAAAGCATTTTCTCGAAATGGGGGACCAGCCATTTTTCGTCCGTGGAATAACGGGCAAAACCTCCTCCCAGTTGATCATATATACCGCCCCGTATCATTTTCTCCAGGCCGAGACAGGCCTGCTGCAGGGCCGCCTCCTCCTTTGTAAAGTAATAGTAATGCAGAAGGAACTGGATGGAAAAGGTCTGCGGGAACTTGGGGGCTCTTCCAAAACCTCCTTCCTGTCTGTCGGCCATGGTCATCAGGCTCTCATAGATCTGGCGGAGCGTACCTTTATTGAAGATCCCCTCATCCGGATGAGATGCGCGTTCGCCCACGCCAAAAGAACCCGTGGTAGCCACATGGCTGGTGAGACTTTGAGCCTGCTGTTCTATCTCCTGTCTTTTCTCCCGGAAGGAATCAGTGATGGCTTTCAGAACATCCCTCCAGGAGGGTCTGTTATAGATGGCGTGGGGAGGAAAGTAAGTCCCCCCATAAAAGGGCTTGGCTTCCGGCGTAAGGAATACATTTAACGGCCAGCCCCCACTGCCTGTAATGGCCTGCACAGCCTCCATATAGATGTGGTCCAGGTCGGGACGTTCTTCCCTGTCGATCTTGATATTGACGAAGTGCCTGTTCATAAAAGCAGCCGTCTCTTCATTCTCGAAACTTTCCCTTTCCATCACATGACACCAGTGACATGCAGCATAGCCGATACTCACCAGGATGGGTTTGTCCTCGGCCCTGGCCTTTTGTAAAGCTTCGTCACCCCAGGGATACCAATCCACCGGGTTATGGGCATGCTGCAATAAATAAGGGCTGGTCTCCTGGGAGAGTCTGTTCATAAAATAGCTACAGCTTGCAATCTACAAGCTTCAAGCCAGAAAATGTCCGGAAAGTTGATTACTTCTTTTTCCCCACCACGGCCAGGTACTTCTCGAGGGCAGATACCATGGATGGCGCCTGTGGTTGCGGAGCTTTGATATCCAGCGTGAGCCCGGCTTCTTCTACAGCCTTGGAGGTGTTGTTGCCAAAAGCTCCGATCTTGGTCCCGTTCTGTTTGAACTTCGGGTAATTATCAAAGAGGCTTTTGACGCCGCTGGGCGTGAAGAAACAGATGATATCGTACTCGCTCTGATCGAGGACTATCTTTACATCATTGCTGATCGTACGATACATGAACGGGGTGGCGAATCCACAATTATTGTGCTTTAGCCAGTTGATGATCTCGTTGTCCTGCTGATTCTCGGAACAGGGATAAAGGAATTTCTCGTTCTCCTTATGTTTGTTGATGACGTCGAACATGCTTTTGTTCAATCCGTCCGCGCCATAAAAAACTTTCCGTTTGCGATACAGGATGAACTTCTGGAGATAAAGGGCCACGGCTTCCGTAATACAGAAATACTTGGTATCCTGCGAAACGCTGACCTTCATCTCTTCACAAATACGGAAAAAATGATCGATGGCATTACGACTGGTGAAGATCACGGCCGTATATTGCGTAATGTCGATCTTTTGCTTCCGGAAATCCTTGGCAGAAATGGGTTCCAGACGAATGAATGGATGAAAAGCAAGCTCCACGTCGTACTTCTTGGCCAGTTCGAAATACGGCGACTTGTCTGTCTCAGGTCTGGGTTGCGTGATTAAAATCCTTTTTTTATCCCCGTTTTTAATCATTTGTGTTTTCCCCTTGGATTTGTAAAGTTACACTTTTTCCAAATAAGATAATAACACCTTGTAAATCAACAGCAGGGGTGCTATTTCGAAGGCGCAAAGGTACAAAAAAAAGTAAAACGGAGTGAGTTTTATTTCATTTCTTACAGGCCTGTAAGCCGCTATCACCCTGTAGATCAACATTATAAAAATCATTACAACTGAAATAGTTATAAAGATCTCCCGGGCCTGAGATCCCGAAAAAGTGATCAGGATCAAGAAAGGCAGCAGGAAAATTCCCAGCATTTTATTTACGAGGAATACCACAAAAATATAGGTATCGCTGGCCCTGGGAATATTAAAAACCCAGCCGCAAAACTTCAGGATCAGGAATTTTCCCAGATAAATAACGGCCAGACCTGCGATGCAATCCAGATAAAGTATCCAGAAGTTGATGCCGGGCGTAAACCTGGAATAATACAGCAGGAAGCAGGCATACAATCCGCCGGCGATGATGAACAGGATGTTCAATAGTAATGAAGGCAGCGGTGCTTGCAGCACTTGCTCCCGTATCTGTTGCTGTCGCAGCGACGCCCGGAAGAACAGCGTCATCAGGTTTGAAAAATATTTCTCGAAAAAAATACGTATCAATGCGAAATAAAAGAGGATCCCCACCAGCAGGTAGAAAAGGCTGTCCTTCGAATGAGGTTTGTACGGCTGGAAAGGCTGCTGCACGGGTTCGCCCGTAAAATTAAAATACGGGTTGACGGCAAGGGCATGTTTCCAATAAACAATGGCTTCGGGCCCCTTATCTTTCGCGGGCGGCGGTGTGGACGTCAGCGTGCTGTCGGGCCGGGGTGCCGCAACGGGTATGGCGGCAGGATCATGCCGGGTCATTGTATCGCGCCGCAGACTATCCCTTCGCAGGCTATCACGACGATGACGCCGTATGGCCCTGGCAATGGAATCCGCCCTGATCGCGGAGTCGGAGCGAACGGCTTGATGATGTATGGGCGCCAGAGAAGTGTCCCGGACCTGCTGTGCAGGGGGAACCGCCGTATCGGTTTGAGCAAACAGATTGCCGAAGAACAAAAGGCATGGAAAAAGGAGAAAAACAAGTTTCAAAAGCATATTGGTTATAACGGTCACAAAAGTATCATTTGATTTTAAAAAAAGCTCACATACCCCAGATGGATCTTTGCATCCCGGAAATTGAGCTTGGTGTCATCCCTCTTGCCCAGGGCATAGGATATATTAAAAATACCGGCTTTTGTCTCAAAGGCCAGTCCCAGACCAAACCCCAGAAAGCTGTTGTTGAGCCCATAACCCGCCACTGTGTTCTTTGCCCAGCCTCCATCCAGGAAGGTAAACATATAAGAGTTCAGGCCGATGAGATACCTGTATTCAAGGGTCCCTACAACGTATTGTGAGGCCAGGATACTCTCTTCGTCAAATCCCCTTAGCAGCTTGTACCCGCCTATCCGGAAAAGTTCGTTCCTGTAAGTAGTAGGGCTATTATAAACGCCGCCGTTAAATCCAAATTTCAGGGTAGAAGCATGGGAAAGCGAAAAATAATGCGCCGCCGACGTCTTTAGCAGGAACTGGTAGGAATTGAGCTTGACCGTATCATACAAAGAGGCATAGGAAAAGGTGGTGTCAAAAGGGTCTTTTAGCCTTACGATCTGGGGGTTCTCTTTTATTTTTTTTGTACCCACCGATCCCATGAACTGCAGTTCATTGCCTTTACGGGGGTTAAAGCGATAGTCTGTATTATTAAACTCATAGGTCAATCCGACGCTGACCGCCCGGATATCAGCCATGGCAGGCAGGGCACGGGAAGATATTACCTGGAGGGTATCCACGTTTAGCAGGCTGGAGATCATGTCCCGGATGAACACTGCACCAGTCTGGTTTGCCGATAAAGCATACTGCACCCCTAACATCATGTTGACATTGATAAAGGATGAATCCTGCTTGTATAGATCAAAAGAAGTATTGATGCCAAAAGGCGAGTGGAACAGATAAGGCTGTTGGAATGCCAGGTTCAGCCGCGGCGAACCGGCCTGCAATTGCTGCCAGTTAAGCCCAATGGTTTCCCCGCCGCCCAGGGCATTCTTCAGGTTCACCGTCGCCTCGCCCGTCACCAGGATCTTGTTGCCCAGCAACGGGTCGCTGCTGGGAAGAAAGCCTACCAGGGCATTGATCTGGCTGCTTTTTTTTGGCTTAAGATAGAGGTTCACGACGCTTCCCGTACCTAACATGGTGAGGTCCCAGGGCTGCTGTTCCTGTATATAGGGCAACTCCAGGATCTTTTTGCTGATGGCGTTAAGCCGCTCTTTTTTATAAATACTGCCGTTGGCGAGGTTGAGATAGCGTTGCATGAATTCATTGGATATCCTGCCTGTGCCATACAGACGGATGCTGTCGACGTGATATAAAGGACCTTTTTCAACCTTTAATTTCGCAGACACCTCCCCGTTGGCCCCCAGCATAACGCTGTCCAGGCTGACCTTCGCAAAAGGATACCCGTTGTTCTCCAGGAAGTCGAGCAGTTGCTGCTGACGGGCCTGGAATTGTTTAAAATCCAGCGGACGGTGGGAAAAATATTTATCATTCCAGGCGACGGCCGACAACAGGGCCGGGTCCACCCCCTTGACGTCGATCCGGGTCCACCGATACACCTCGCCGACATACAGCCGGATCGTGGTGCCCGTGGAGTCGTTGCCAATGCTGTCTACGCTGGCCGTCAAATACCCTTTGCTCTGAAGAAGAACTGGTAAGGTATAAATATACTCCGCGCAGACATCTTTGTTCCTGAAGGAGCTGGATAACCCCAGTTGTTTATGAATAAACAGCGAATCCTTATCTACGGATTGGATATGCAGGGGATATTGCGCCGAACTTTTCCAGGCGATGAATAATACGACCGCGATAAGGGCATATCCTCGTAATTTTACACTTCGCATTCGTCCGTTAAAGTTAAGCAAACCGCATGGCAGGAATTTATCTTCATATCCCATTTTGCAGGCAGGCCTGTCATTACTGCAACTTTCACTTTTCCACTTCTCTTCGTCAGAAGAACGATTTTATTGTCGCTTTATTGAAAGAAATGGAGACAAGGAAGGATTATATCGCCCGGGAGGAGGTAGACACCATTTATTTGGGGGGAGGCACCCCTTCCCTTCTTACGGAGGAAGAGCTGGGTCGGATATTGGATAGAGCACATTCCTTATTCCCGATAGCCAAGGGGGTGGAGATCACCCTGGAAGCCAATCCGGATGATATGACGTCGCCCGGAAAGCTGGCCGGCTGGAAACGCCAGGGGGTCAACCGGCTTAGTATCGGCGTTCAATCTTTTTTTGATGAGGACCTGCAGTGGATGAACAGGGTACACAACGCCCGGCAGGCGGCAGAAAGTATCCGTGACGCGCAGGAAGCAGGGCTGGACAATATCAGCATCGACCTGATCTATGGAACACCGGGGCTGTCGGACGCCCGGTGGGAAAAGAATGTCTCGATGGCGCTGAAATTGAACATTCCTCATCTATCCTGCTATGCATTGACCGTAGAGCCCCGGACAGCTCTGGATACAATGATCCGGCAACACAAAAAAGAAGATGTCAGTCAGGAAGACCAGGCTCGCCAGTTCCTCCTGTTGATGGACCTGCTGGCGGCAGCCGGCTATGAACACTATGAGATATCTAATTTTTCCTTACCCGGGCGGCGCAGCCGGCACAACACGGCTTACTGGCAAGGCAAGCCCTATCTTGGACTTGGGCCTTCCGCCCATTCATACGATGGCATGTCCTCCCGGCAGTGGAATGTGGCGAACAATGCTATCTACATACATGGCGATCCCCCTCCGTCGGAAAAAGAAATACTCACTCCAACTCAACAGCTGAATGAATATATCATGATATCGCTCCGTACGATGGAAGGCTGCGACCAGGATCATGTGGCGCAACGATTCGGGAAAGAGAAAGCCGTGGTGCTGCATAGACAGGCAGAACGCTACATCCATGAGGCAAAGATCATTGAGCAGGACCGCCGGCTCGTATTGACCCGGGAAGGCAAGCTGCTGGCGGATGGTATCGCCTCAGACCTTTTCTTTGAAGAACATACTTAGCGCGCAGTATCATTCCATCCGTAGGTGAAATATTCATTGTCAAAACTGCCGTCTACGTAGAGGTTCACCAACGCATATCCATTATCGGTGCGGAAATGTTTGCCATTCCACCAATTGCCGCTGACCGCTCCATTGCTGATATAAGTGACGCCATTGTAGGTCACCTGTTCGTTGAGATGGATGTGACCGCTCAGACAGAGACGAACATTGGGGTGCCTGTCAAAAAGACCGATGATCCGTGCAGCGTCTGTATGCATATTGCCTCCCCCCAGCACATACCCCTCTTCGTCCTTTACCTGCTTGTCCACGGCCAGCACGGCTGCCGACAGGATAGGAGCATGGGAGATGATCATCACAGGCCGGTCGGCGGGCGTAACGGTCAGATCGTTCTCCAGCCAGGCAAACTGCTCGTCATCCAGCCTGATGGTATACCAGCTGCCATCCTGTTTGGGATGGATGCTGTCCAGCACGATGAAATGCCAGCCGGCCTTGTCCCAGCTGCGATAAGTCTTATCAAGATGCATTTTCTCCAGGGCATACTTCTTTCCATACAGCGGATCGCTTTTTTCACCCATGCCCCAGCAGTCGTGATTGCCGATGCAATACTCTACGGGAAGAGAGTTTTCTTTTTTCCACACTTCATGCCATAACCGCCATTGCAATTCCACTCTGTCCTTTGTCGCCTTTAACGAATCGAATACGGAGTCCCCGCCGCTGAAGATAAAGGAAGGCGCATCTTTTTGCGATTGCAAATGGTGCAGACAGGCGGCCAGTCCCTCCGCAGCTCTAAGCTCCGGCTCGATATGGATATCTGTCAGGTGAGCAAAACGAAGGGCTCTTTTCTTTGGAACGCTGACGACAACGCCTTCAGGTTCGATAGCAAGGCTGCGAAGACCAGCGCCTGACAACCCCAGCAACCCGGCCCGCTTTAATAATTCACGACGGTTCATAGCTTTCTGTTAATAGTCCTAAAGCTAACCCGCCATAGTGGACCCGCTGTATTAAAAAATTGTGAACTGTCGCAAATACCCCTCCAGATCGTCCCAATCCCATCCCCTTACTCCTTAAAAACTATCTGAACTTTACGCTTACAAAAACAAACCATGGAAAAAGAATTCAGGATCACAATCGATGCCCCAAGAGAAAAGGTATGGGCGGCGCTTTGGACCGATGCTACATACAGACAATGGACGGCCCCATTCGGCGAAGGCTCAAGGGTAAAAACGGACTGGAAAAAAGGCAGTAAAGTACTATTCCTCGGCAATGAAGACTCGGGCATGGTATCCACTATCACCGACAACAGACCCAACGAGTACATGTCTTTCCAGCACCAGGGTATCATCAATAAAGGAGTGGAAGACCTCGACAGCGAGGAAGCAAAAAAATGGGCGACAGCCTCGGAAGATTATACGCTGCGGACCATCAACCAACGGACGGAATTGATCGTCCACCTGCGGGGAGATATCCCACAAGACTTTGTGGACTATTTTATGAATGCCTGGCCAAAAGCTTTGGAAAAATTGAAAGAAATAGCAGAAAAGAACTAACTGCTTATTTTCTGTGGAACCTGTCTTTCAGGTAATGTATGCCCTGCACCGCCGAGAGGATGAGCACCATTCCCAGAATGGCCATGGCTCCGAATCCCTGAAATGAAAGAGGCATATAATTAATGTTTACAATTGTTAGACAAGGTACGGTTCAATTTGTTTAAATCCATCCGCGGCTTTAACATTTTCCCAAAGGATCCGGTAGATGGTGGCCGCAATGGGCATTTCTGCTTTTATTTCCTTGTTTATCAAATAGATACATTTACTGGCATTATATCCTTCCGCAACCATGTTCAATTCCAGCTGGGCAGCTTTGACAGAATAACCCTTCCCGATCATATTCCCGAAGGTCCTGTTCCGGCTGAACAGGGAATAACAGGTCACCAACAGATCGCCCAGATAAACGGATGCCGCATAATTCGCGCTTTTCCGGTGCGATAGGGGGTCTTCTTCCGCATGTATGCCTACCTCTATATGCCGGATGCCTACCTTCAGGAGAAAACCAGCCATCTCATCCGCACAGTTGGCGATGAGCACACTGAGAAAATTATCTCCGTATTCAAGCCCGTGAGCGATGCCTGCCCCCAGCGCATAGATATTCTTCAGGATCGCGGCGTACTGTACCCCATATATATCATTGTTAATGACTGTATTGAGGTATTCCGTCGTAAAATAGGACGCTATCTCGGCCGCTGAGGTTTCATCCTGGCCGGAAAAAGTCAGATAAGACAGCTTTTCCGCAGCCACTTCCTCCGCATGACAGGGGCCCATGACAGTGTAATAATCAGCTATATCCGTATTAAACTCCCGTTCCAGGTAATCATTGAGCAGGAGGTTTTGCTCGGGTAGTATGCCTTTGACGGCAGAGATGATCTTTTTCCCCCGAAAGGCCGTCTTATCCAGCACTTGCAGGGTTTCCGCCACATAGGCGGAAGGAACGGCGATCACCAGGCAGTCGGATGCGGCCACCACCTCGCTCACATTATCATTTAAGGTCAGTAATCCCGTGTCAAAATAGACCGAAGGTAGATACTGGGGGTTATGATGCCGGGATTGTATATGACGAATGATATGCTGGTGTCTGATCCACCAATTAATAGAGTTCCTGTTGTCTGTAAGGATCTTGGCTAATGCCGTAGCCCAACTGCCACTACCTATCACTCCAAAGCGCATGCTTGCCTTCGTTTTAGTTCTTGTTGCCCTCGAACAACTTGTCCTTGGGTACTACTTTCACTTTCATTCCGCTTTTCAGCGTTTTGTTGACAATGCTGTAAGGACCGGTGATCACCTGATCACCTTCCTTAAGACCATCCACGATCTCGATGTAATTGATATCCTGGATATCTGTCTTTACCATGACCTTCTTCACCGTATCGCCAGGTTGCAATACAAAGGCCACCACATCCAGGTCGCCCAGCGCTGAAGTGGAGGTCTTGCTGTCACCGGCATCCTTATCATCCGTATTTTTATCCTTATCGTCAGTCTGCGCACTTTTATCTGTCCCCTTTTCCCGTGTAGCGACTGAGTTGATGGGTACGGAAAGCACATTTACATGCGTACGGGTCTGAATGTCCGCGCTTGCGCTCATTCCCGGACGGAAAGGAAAAGACTTAGGTCTGGCAGGGTCGATGAGGTCCTTGTAAGAGTCCGGGGAGAGACGGATATGTACCTTATAGTTGGTCACGTCGTTGGTGGATACGGTGGTCGTGGAAACACCGGCAGCCGTAGTTACGCTGCTGGCTATCTGGGTAACGACCCCCTTGAATTTTCGGTTATTGTAAGCGTCTATTTCCAAAAGGGCGGAGTCACCCAGATGCACTTTGGGGATATCGTTCTCGCCAACGTCCACGATGGCTTCGATCTTGCTCATGTCCGCTACCCGCATCATCTCGGTACCTGCCATCATTGAATTGCCCACCACTCTTTCCCCTCTCTTAATGCTCAAAAGGGAAACGACTCCGTCGATGGGAGAAACCACCGTGGTACGGCTGAGGTTCTTGGCGGCAATGGCGAGATTGGCACGTGCGCTGGCAACGCCCGCCACATTTCCTCTTGCTGTCTGCACGGCAGCCAGATAATTCGCTTCGGACGTTCTGTAAGCGCTTTCCGCAGCCTCATATTCGGACTGGGAGATCACTTTCTGGTCCAGCAGCTGTTTTTGCCGGTCGAAAGTCCTTTTAGCCGTCTCCATAGCCGTCTTCAGACCAGGCAGCGTAGCCGACACATTGGAGACGAGGGCCTCTTGCTGGCCCATCTGGGCAGCGGCCTGATCACGCTGGGTCGTATAAATATCCGCATAGATCTTGGCCAGTTCCTGGCCCTTGTGAACACTGTCGCCTTCCTGCAGGACATTCAGTTCCACCACTTCGCCCGAAATATCAGGGCTGATCTTTACTTCCTTTTCCGGATATATCTTGCCGCTGGCCGTAACGATCTCTGTGATATTACGACGGGCTACTTTTTCAGCAGAGACTTTTGTCCCCTCTTCCTTGCCTATCACACCTGCCTTTTTCAGCAGTACCAATACGAGGATCAACACTACTATTCCTATGATTATCCAAAGCGCTTTCTTTTTCATAACGAGTTAATGTCATTTTAAAGGAGTTATGCAGCCGCAAGCTCGCATCATAATACAACAGGTTATTCTTTTGATAGCTTTATCCCCAGACCTTTATAGAACTCCAGCACTTTCATCTTGAACACATAATCGTACTGGGAAGAAAGCAGGTTGATCTTTGCGTTAAAAAAATTATTTTGGTTGGTCAGCAGGTCGATGGTATTCAGCATGCCGACAGCATATCTTTTTTGTGCGAAGTCGGCACTTTTCCCCGATGCGGCCACGCTGATCTTGTTGGCTTCATATTTCTGCAGCGCTGTTGTGGCTGCCGTGTATGCCTGGTAGATATTGTTCTTTAAGGTAAGGTTGTCCTGGTCCCGCTGCAACTCGGCATAACGAAGGTTGAGCTTCGATTTGGCATAGTTGGTGCGGAGGGTGCCGTTGTTCAGGATGGGGATGCTGACGTTGATCCCTATCGATTGATTGAAGTAGGAGTTCAGCTGTTTGAAATAAGGTGTATGGGTGTCATGAGAGACGCTCGTGGTAAGACTATCCACCAGAACAGGTGTATTGGAGCCCTGTACATACCCGATCTTGACCGGTTGGGGTAATTTAACCAATGATGACTGATATTGCGGGACCGGGGTCGTATTATAATTCGTCCCCATGTTGCCTCCCAGCGATATCATCGGGTACATGGCCCCTTTATTTGCTTTTACAAGGTGACGGTTTGCTTCTATCTGAAAGGCATCCGCCTTTTGTTGCGGCTGGTTGGTCAGCGCAAGGGAATAGACTGCTTCCGGCTGTACGTCGGCCAGTTTTTCTACGGGTATTTCGTCCACGGGCGGACTGTCCACCTCGAAAGGGGTGCTGGCATCCAATCCCATATAAGCTTCCAAAGTCAGCACATTCTGCTGGATCGTACCCGTAAGATTGATATAGTTCGAGCTGTCCTGGGCCACCTGTGATTCCAGTTCCGCGGCATTGAGCTCCGGCAATGTCCCGGCCTTCACCTGTTTGCGGGTGATCTCCAGTTGAGATTGGGAAAGCGCCAGTTTTGCCCGGGCGGCTTCAGCCTGTTCACGGGCCAGCAACACCTGCAGATAGGCGTTGGCGACATTAAGTGAAATGTCATTCCTTGTCTTATCCGTAGTGGCCAGCGCCGCCTGCCAGGCAGCCCGATTGGCTGCAATGACATTCTGCAGGTTGAACCCATTGAATAGGACGACGCTTGACTGAAGAGAGAAATTATTATAAAGAAAAGTGGTATTATTAACGGTATAATTGGTGGGATTGAGGGAGTTACCGGAATTGATCCCCACTCCCGTACCAAAAATAAGGGTAGGTATTTGTTGAAGCTTGCTTTGACCAAGCGTCAGCTTTGCCAGTCTTGCCTGTACATCCGCCTGCTTGACGGAGATATTATTGGCCAGCGCATAGCTCACGCAACGCTTCAAATCCCATTTATCCTGGGCCTGGCTCACGTGACTTAATAAGGATACTGGTAAAAACCACACCAGCAGCAATTTTTTCATGGTCATGCAACAAATTTAAAAGTACTTCTCCACCCCGGGACTGTTTTTTGATAAGCGGCCCCTAAAATACAGAATCCCCCCTATTTCCACTCTATTTTACCATGCTTTTAAGAAAGCTTGCTCCAGATCGGCTATCAGATAGCCGGGATCCTCCAGACCCGTATAAAGCCGCAGCATACGGTGTTCGTTATTGGAAGGGTCAAATTGCTCCGGGTCGAGAGAAGCACAGCGGGGAAGGATAAGCGATTCATGACCGCCCCAACTCACGGCCATCATAATATGCCGCAGGGATTCGCACAGGCGGACGACCTGGTCCATACGGGTAGCCCGGACATAAAAGCTCAACAATCCGCAGGCCCCCTTCATCTGGCGCCGGGCCAGCTCATATTGCGGGAAAGACTCATCAAAAGGGAACAGGATCCTCTCCACCCGGGGATGTTGTTTGAGAAAATCCGCCACTTGCCGGGTGGTATTGGTTATACGCTCCAGCCGGGCCGGCATCGTCCGCAATCCTCTCAGCAGGAGCCAGGCATTGAAAGGCTGGATACCGCTGCCGATGTTGAGGTATTCGCTATCGAATATCTTCTTTATCATCGATGCCGAACCAGAGAGCACTCCCCCCAGCGTATCGCTATGACCGCCAATATACTTGGTAGCCGTCTGCATGGCAATATCGATACCCATTTCGATAGGACGCTGCAAAAAAGGCGTACAATAGCTATTGTCGATGACGGTGATGATATTCTCAGCACGAGCCAGTTCCGCTACGGCCCGAAGGTCCTGCAGCTTGAACTCCCAGGAATTGGGGGATTCCAGGTAGATCACCCGGGTATTGGGCAGGATCGCCCGTTCAAAGTGTTCGATCCGTGTACCATCGATATACGTGGTGGATACGCCAAAACGGGGAAGTACATTGTCAAACATCTTCGCCGCCCATGTATACGGCCGCTCTACCGAGACGATGTGATCCCCGGCGCTGACATTGGCCAGCACTGCGGCGAAAATGGCAGCCGCCCCGCTGTTGAAGACCAAACAGTCTTCCGCCCCATCCAGGGCAGCCAGCTTTTTACGAAGGATGTCTACGGTGGGGTTAAGCCCCCTGCTGTAGAGATAACCGCTGTATTCATCGTCGAAAAGCCCCTTCAGCTCGGCTACCGTCCCTACCCTGAAATTGCTGGTCTGGATGATGGGAGGGGCTACGGCATTGAAATATCCGCTACGGTCCTCTCCCAATTCATTGATGATATAAGAGATGTCCATGTTTACTTTTTCGATTTACTGTAATGTCCGGGAAAAGGGTCTTCTGTAAAATATAACCCTTTTCCCGGAAAGATCTAATATTTGTCCTTCGGACGACGAACCTTCGGTCCGTTCCTGCGTACAATAAAATACAGCACGAGGAACAGGATAAAGATCAGCGCTCCATAGGCAGCCGTGCGCGGGTCGTCCAGCACGATGCTGGTGGCGACGCTGATATAGGCAAGTATAAAGACCAGGGGCAGTAATGGAAAGAGCTTCATCCTGTAGATCTCCCCTTTCCCCGCCTCCTCGCCTACCCGTCTTTTGCGCAGGATAAAGATACAGGCGGCAGAGGTGGACATGCCGATGGAATCCAGGAAAATGGTGTAATTGATGATCTTCTCAACGGCACTGGTAAATAAAAGCGTAATAATGATGACAAGACTAAAGGCGGTCAACGACCATATAATGGCATCATGACGTTGGGTCCTTACCTTAAAAGCAGCGGGTAGAATGCCCTCTTCGCTCATCGCATACATCACCCGGGGATTGCTCATCAGCAATACATTGACATAGGCCAGCACGGAAAGAAACATCAGCACACGCAGGATATTCTCCCCTATCGGACCAAAAAGATGATTGATGAGGATCGCGGCGATGGAGTCGGCATGTTTGAGCGATTCAAAGCCGATGACCTTTACATATACAAAATTGATGGAGAGGTAAAGAATGATGATGATAGTGATACCATAGGTAATACCCTTGGGCATGACACGGGAAGGCGATGCCACGTCCCCTCCGAAATTGATGGTCTGCTGATACCCGCCATAGGTGAACGATACCGCGATGAGTCCCACCCCTAATGCCTTGAAAAAGGCTGGCATCGAGGTCACCGCCTCCGTCACCGGGGCAGCCCCATGCGCTATTCCCGTAGGGTGTGTTCCAAATACGGATAAGAGCAGCAGCAGGATAAGCGAGATCTTGATGAGGATGAGCGCATTCTGTACCCGGCTGCTCATCTTGATCCCCAGGAGGTTGATAATATAAAAAACCGCAACCGCACCGATGGTAATCCCTTGCTTGAATATTTCCGGCGGGGGGCCTTCAAAAAAGAAATGTCCGATATATTCCGCACCAATGACGGCCACCAGTGCGGTGGAGCCGGCATTCGACACCAGTATGATACAATTGATGGCAAATGCCAGGGAAGGATGATATCCGTACGAGAATATTTTATAGTAGCCTCCTGTGACGGGGTAACGTGAGCCGATCTCCGCATAAGTGAGGGCGCCGCAAAGGGCTACCAGGCCCCCGATGAGCCAGGCCAGGAAAAAGATCAGTGGAGTGCCCGTATTGGAGGCAGCCACCACGGGCGTGCGGAAGATACCCATACCGATGGTCAGGCTTACCACGATCATGGTAAGATCAAAAAGACTTAGCTTTTTGTGAGTCATCATGATTTTAAAGATAAGTTCTAACTTCGTAACCACCACGCTTAAATCCGATCAGAATGAAGAAATTCCTACTCCCCGTAATCCTTATGATCTATGGTTTTACATCGGCGCAGGAAACCGCATCCCCCGCTTTTCTCTCGGACTCGTCGGACACCAGGCCTTTACAGGAAGCCGTGGTCAGGGCTTATGAGCAAAATCGGAGGCTCGCGGAGGTGGGGGCTCCTGTGAACATCGTAAGCAAAGCCGCGCTCAACCGTTTTGGCAACAGCAGCATCCTGCCGGCCATGAATACCAATCCGGGCGTAAGAATGGAAGAACGTTCTCCGGGCAGCTACCGGCTGAACATAAGAGGCAGCTCGTTGCGCAGTCCTTTTGGAGTAAGGGATATCAAGATCTATTGGAACGAGATACCCCTGACTGACCCCGGAGGCAATACCTATCTGAACCAACTGGGTTTCTACAACTTCCAATCCGTAGAGATCATCAAGGGGACAGCGGGTAGTCTCTATGGCGCCGGTATTGGGGGCGCCGTCCTTATCAACAGCATGCCTGCCGTCTGGGAAAAAGGCGTCAGCGCGGATTATGGACGCGGCAGCTGGAATACCCAGAATATCAACCTGAATATCAGGATGGGTGACGGAGATCATCGGAATATCTTTAGTTATACTCACCAGAACAGCGACGGTTACAGGGTATGGACAGCTATGCGAAGGGACGTCGCCAGTTGGGAGACACAGGTAAAAACCAGTGAAAAACAGTCCATCCATGCCTACATCCTTTATAGCGACCTGTATTATCAGACCCCTGGCGGGCTGACCCTGGCGGAATATCTCAAAGATCCAAGACAGGCGCGTCCTCCATCCGGCACTCAACCGGGAGCCGTACAGGCCCGGGCGGCCATCTTTCAGAAGAACTTTACGGCAGGATTTAGCAGCACTTATCATTTCGACGAGCACTGGCAGAATACGACAGCCGTATATGGAGCATATACCGACTTTCGCAACCCGGGGATCAGGGTCTATGAAGTAAGACAGGAACCCCACTTTGGCGGCCGTACAGTATTTCAATATAAGACGCGGCTGGGGGACAACAGCCTCCAGGTGAATGCCGGCGCAGAAGCGCAGAAAGGGTTCTTCGAGACGCGTGATTACGCCAACAAACTGGGCATACAGGACACCTTACAGACAGACGATCGCATCGGCAACTGGCAATACATCCTCTTTGCCCAGGCCGACCTCAAACTGGACGCGGGCTGGACAATGACCCTGGGCGCCAGCTTTAATCGCAATACCATACAGCTGACACGGACGTCCATGGTACCTCCCGTGACAAACAATATACATTTCGCCAATAAGCTGGCCCCGCGGTTGTCAGTCATGAAAAAGATATTACCGGACCTCGCTGTGTATGCCAGCGCCGCCCGGGGGTTTTCCACACCCACCGCACAGGAATTACAGAAGACAAATGGGCTGCTGGGCCCCGCTCTGCAGCCGGAGGACGGCACCGATTATGAAGTAGGTACAAAAGGGAATCTCTTTCACGGCAAGCTCTATTTCGACATCAACGCATTTTTCTTTAAACTGTCCAATACCATCGTGCAAAGGATAGATTCCAACGGCATAGGTTATTCGATCAATGCCGGCGGCACCGATCAGCACGGTATAGAAAGCTTTGTCTCCTACCAGCTGGCCGATGCCCCCCGGAACTTCTTCCGGAACGTACGGCTATGGGTGAGCCACACCTGGCATGATTTTCATTACAAGGATTTCTCCACAGGCGGGCACGATTATTCAGGCAACCGCCTGCCCAGCGTGCCTCCGCAAACGGTGGTCACCGGCGCCGACATCCTGCTTCAGCCCGGATTTTATACCAATGTCACATTTACCTATGTCGAACGTATTGCCCTCAACGATGGCAACACAGCCTATGCGGGATCGTACAATCTGCTGGGCGCCCGGATAGGCTATCGGAAGTTCTTTGCCCCCAGGTGGAAGCTGGATATCTATGCAGGCGGAGATAATCTTCTCAACACCCATTACAGCCTGGGGAATGACATCAATGCGGCTGCACCACCGGCGCGATACTACAATGCGGCGCCTACGGTAAATTATTTCGGAGGCGTATCGATAAATCGCCTGTTGTAGACTACATTTGCGTTGATGCTGGTTCCCCCGATGCGGATTAAAAGGGAAGTCCGGTGAAAATCCGGTGCTATCCCCGTAGCTGTAAATGCCATCTCCACTCCGGCAAACTTCAAACCACTGTCCGCCAGCCGGCGGACGGGAAGGTCAGCCGGAGAAGGCACAAGCCAGAAGACCTGCCAGGATCACTCATTTTATTCATGACTTTCGGGTGAAAAGTATGTATATAAATACAATGGAAAAAAATAAGCTTTTTTATTGCATTATTTTATTATTCGCCTGTTCATGCGGTCAGGATCAACAAGACAAACAGCATGCATCCCCCGTCCTTCAGCCGGCGGACAGCGACACTGCACAGGCAAAGGCTGTTATCAGATATGCGCAGGGCTTTACCATCGACTATTATGACGGTTATAAACTGGTCCATGTTCTGGACCGGGAAGGCGGAAAGACGGATACCCTGGAATATCTCCTGGTCGAGCGGGGTCATGCTGTCCCATCCGGTCATCCCCATGCCCAGGTGATCCCCATCCCCGTGACGTCCATCGTCGCCATGTCCTCCACGCACATAGGGATAGCGGATTTCACAGGCGTCGCCGACAGGATCATCGGATTGGGCAGCCTTCAATATGTCAATTCTCCTATCGTCAGGGCAAATATCAAGACCGGCAAGACCGTGCAGGTGGGTATGGATGCCAACCTGAATAATGAGCTGCTCATATCCATGCATCCTGGCCTGCTAATGGCCAGCAGTAACCCCGATGCCAGCACCGGCCAGTATAAGGTATTGATGCGGGCAGGCATACCCGTTGTTATGAACGCAGAATGGCTGGAATCCACTCCTATGGGCAAGGCCGAATGGGTCAAGCTGATGGCGGCCTTTGTAAATAAAGAAGCGGTAGTAAATAAAAAATTCGACAGCGTGGCAAAGGCTTACGACGATCTGGTGCAGCTGGGCAGCAAGGCAAAAACGCATCCCCGCGTGATCATCGGAATGCCGTTTAAAGGCACCTGGTACCTTCCGGCGGGAGACAGCTATATGGCCCATTTTATAAAGGATGCAGGAGGGGACTATAAATGGGCCGGCATCAAGGGCACCGGAAGTCTGGCCCTTAGCTTCGAATCCGCGGCTCCGGAAGCATTGACGGCCGACTATTGGATGAATATAGGGCCTGATAACTCCCGGCAGGAGGTAGCGTCCAGGGATACACGCTATACCAGCTTCAAATCATTTAAAACAGACCGGCTTTACAACAGCAACAAAAGGACCAATGACCTGGGGTCCAATGATTATTGGGAATCCGGCGGGGTAAATCCCCACCTGATCCTGGAGGATATGATCAGCATCCTGCATCCCGAGCTCCTGCCTGATCATACTCTTATCTATTACAAACAATTACTATGATGCCATCCCGGACATTAAGTCACAGAGGTTTGAAGCTGGCGGCGCTTTTCCTGCTGCTGTTGCTGGCATTCTTTCTGGATATAGCATTGGGTCCCGTGAGGATACCTCTCCCGGCCGTCGTTCGGATCATTCTTTCTTTTCCGGGCCAGGACAGCTCATGGCAATACATTGTCGACCAGATAAGGATACCCAAGGCTTTTACGGCAGTGATAGCGGGTTGCGGTCTTTCCGTCAGCGGTCTGCAGATGCAGACCCTGTTCCGCAATCCACTGGCCGAATCTTCGGTGCTGGGCGTTACTGCCGGCGCCAGTTTAGGCGTAGCCGCCGTCATGCTGGCGGGAGGTAATATCGCAACGCTATATACTATCCGAGAGCTGGGTATCTCCGGAAGCTGGCTGATCACCATCGCCGGCTGTCTGGGGGCTGCCGGCATCATGCTGCTGGTGGTGGTGGTTTCAAAGACTGTCCGGAATAATGTCATGATGCTGATCGTCGGTGTAATGATCGGCACCATTACGCTGTCCGTTATAAATATCTGGCAGTATTTCAGCGCACCGGAGCTGGTAAAGGATTATCTGCTATGGACCTTTGGATCGCTGGGAGGTGTGACGGGTTCGCAGCTCTATATCTTAGGGACTGTGACGCTGGCAGGTCTTATTCTTTCTTTCCTTTCCTCCAAGATGCTGGATGCCTTGCTACTTGGAGAGAACTATGCCCGGAGCATGGGAGTGACGGCGCAACGGGCCCGTATTATCATTATTTGCAGCACAAGTCTGCTGGCTGGCAGCATCACGGCCTTCTGCGGCCCCATCGGATTTATAGGTATCGCAGTCCCGCAAATGGCCCGCTCGATCTTTTCCACTTCCAGTCATCGCATACTGATCCCCGGATGCTGTCTGATCGGCACCGTCCTGATGCTGCTGTGCGATGTGATTGGGCAATTACCCGGCAGTCAGACCATCCTTCCCATCAATATCATTACCTCACTCATAGGCGCCCCGGCCGTGATTTGGATCGTCCTCAGTAAAAACAATATAAATATTTACGGATGAGCAGCGGTCTGAACTTATTGGAGACACAAGGACTTCAGGCAGGATACGGCTCCCGCCGGGGCCCTCATGTCATCATTGCGGGACCGCTCTCCATAGACATCCGGCCCGGGGAGCTCATCTGTCTCCTCGGACCAAACGGTTCCGGTAAATCCACCCTGTTGAGGACCCTTGCGGGATTGCAGCCCTCGCTGGGCGGGGCCATCGACATAATGGGAGAGACAGGCGGCATGCACAGGCGCCCGGCACAGCTGGCCAAAAAGATCAGCCTTGTACTGACGGATCCCATACGCAACAGCAACCTCACCGTCTATTCCCTTGTGGCGCTTGGGAGGTATCCTTACACAGGCTGGCTGGGAACGCTTAACGAAGATGACAGACGCATTATAGCATGGGCCATGGAGATGACAGGTATCGCATCGTATTCCAACAGAAAAATAGGGACGCTCAGCGACGGCGAAAGCCAGAAGGTGATGCTGGCCCGCGCACTGGCGCAAGACACGCCGCTGATGATGCTGGACGAACCTACGGCCCACCTGGACCTTCCTAGCAGGATACAGATCATGCAGTTGCTGCACAAACTGGCCAGAACGACGCAAAAAGGGATCCTGCTTTCCACGCATGAGCTAGACCTGGCGTTACAGGCGGCAGATGAACTCTGGCTTCTTCAGAAAGGCGGGAGGCTGGACCGGGGTATTCCGGAAGAACTGGTGATCAACGGAACCTTCGAAACCGTATTTGACAAAGAAGGTATTCTTTTCGACAAACATACGGGGACCTTTCATATGCATTCCGGTGGTTTGAAAAAGATAGGGTTTTCCGGTAATGGAGTGGCGGCTTTCTGGACAAAGAGGGCGCTGCAACGGGAAGGTTTTGAAGTGACGGATGAAGCCGGAGGCGTGCGTGTGGAGGAAGGTGATAAGACTGTATGGGTATGGGAGAGATTTTCGGGGGAGCAGAGGTTTACGGAGCTTTCAGAATTGCTGAAGGCGCTGCGGAATGGATAATCACTTTGGCAGAGGGGTTTTCAATTCACGCAGCAGCTTGTTTGCCTCTTCAAGTTTTTTGGCGACATAAGGGTCTTTAGTCCCTCTAGCTGGCCTATCGCTAATAGTGTAGGTAATTCCTCTTTCGGATACCCAGCTTTTTTCTTTTATCACCTTCTTTTTCATACGATAAATTTACGCTTTTTTTCTCTTAATCACAAACCCCTTGACTTCCATGTTCTTACAAAAAGGGACCAATTGCTTCTCCACAAAGGTACAAATCTCGAATCTGACCGACAACTCTTCCAGGTGCAACCCGATCGCCATGCGGTAAAGCCGGGTCCTGCTCTCCGTACTTCCTTGAAAAAGTATCCACCTTTCCGGATACCGGTCAGTATAGGATGTCACAATGTCCTCCACAGTGGCCAGCACTTTATTCCGGTCGCCATTGTCACTAACTGAGAGATCGTCGATCTCTCCATCCTCTCCCACATCTCCTAAAACCAGGTTGTAGACATTATCCATTTCTGTCGCAGTAAAGGCAACTCTTTTACGAATGGGACCTTTTTTTCCATTGCTGATAAAATCAAACTCACTAAGATCATCTAACGCTACAACGTCAGTATACACTTCATACTTCATTAGGAACTGGTTTAATCTACAAAAACAAGGCGGCAAAATTACCCAACATTTCCGCGTTAATTTTTTTAAATTTTCCTATTAACGCTCCACTTCCTACCTTTACGCCGATCACGGTTGATCCGCCTACTGGCGGATCATTAAAAGGGAAGTCCGGTGAAAATCCGGCGCTATCCCCGTAGCTGTAAGTGCCATCTCCACTCCGGCAAACTTCAAACCACTGCCCGCCAACTGGCGGACGGGAAGGTCAGCCGGTGAAAGCACGAGCCAGAAGACCTGCCGGGTCAATTCATCATTCAAGGCTTTCGGGTGAAAGGCTAAAAACACAACTGTAATGAGTAAAAAACATTTATGGCTTCTCATGCTGTCGGCAGCCGGCAGCAGTGAACTTATTGCCCAACAGACAACAGACACCATCACAAGACAATTGGACCAGGTAGTGGTCACCGCCACGAAATCTCCCAAAAAATTAAGCGAAACAGGCAAGATCGTCGCCATCATCTCGCGTCAGGACATTGACCACAGTGTCGGGAAAGACCTTGCACAGGTGCTGAACGAACAGACTGGTATCATCGTAAATGGCGCTAACAGCAATCCTGGTAAGGACAAAAGCATTTTTTTCCGGGGAGCATCGGACAAGTACACATTGATCCTGCTGGATGGCGTACCTTTAAATGACCCATCCCAGGTAGGCGGCCAGTACGATATCCGTCTGATCCCCCTCAACACGATTGAAAGAATAGAAATTTTGAAAGGCAGCCAGTCCGTACTGTATGGTTCCAATGCCGTGGCGGGCGTCATCAACATCATTACCCGCACAGCGGAATCAGCGCAAACAAAAGGCGCCGGCACCCTTTCCTACGGCACTTACAAAACCCTCAAGGGGGCGGCGGATTTTGGGCGTAAAGGGAAAATATTCGAATACGACCTGAACTATCAGTATCTGAATACGGACGGGATCGCCGAAGCCAGAGACACCAGCGGCAAGGGTAATTTCCCTAAGAACGGATATAACATGCAGGCCTTCCAGGCCCGCACAGGGTTCAACGTAAATGACAATCTGAAGATATCGCCCTATTTTCGCTATTCCGAATACAAAGGCAGCATCTCCGCCGGCGCTTTTTATGGCGGCCACGATCCCTATACGGCCTCACTGGTCAACACAGGCCTTACAGCACACCTGAAGTATAACAAGGGCACAGTCTACGCCAATTATGGCTACGATTATACGCAACGTGGCTATGGAGGGAGCTATCCCGTCACCTTCCAGGGAAGGTTCCACCACGCGGAGGCTTTCGTCACGCACCGGATCTTAGAAAACCTGCAATTGGTGGGAGGCGTCGCCTACCAAACCTATACGCTTGTCAAGCCGGACACCGTGAACAACATCATCAGCCCTTACGCATCTCTTTTTTATAAACACAAGGGCCTGAATATAGAATTAGGCGGCAGGTATAACCACGACAATAAATACGGAAGTAACTCCACCTATAGCTTTAACCCGTCCTATCTCGTAAACAGGACGCTAAAGGTATTTGTCAATGTGTCTTCCGGGTTCAGGGCCCCTTCCGTCAACGAGCTGTACGGACCTTATTATGCCAACCCGAACCTTACACCCGAGAGATCCCATACCATTGAAGGGGGAGCGCAGTTATTCCTGTTGAGTGAAAAACTTTCCATTTCGGCGGATTATTTCGATCGTGTGGTAAAAAATATGATCACTTATGCATTTGATGCGGGGTTGGGCAGGACCATTTACATCAACCGGGACAAACAGCATGACCATGGTGTGGAGGCGGAGGTCAGTTATGTCGTGGGGAACAGTCTCAGCCTAAAAGCTTCTTACACCTATGTTACAGGCGAAACCACCCAAAAGCTGCCAGGTAAGGACACAACCTTCAGCGGTCTGCAGTTGAGGCCAAAGAACAGCTTCCAGTTCTCCGCCGGTGTCCGTCCTTTCAAAGGGTTGTTCGTCAGCTCATCCCTCCAGGTGACGGGCCAGCGTTTTGACTATGCCTACGATGCCAGTTTCAATAAGTCCACCGTGATCCTGGGCAAGTATGCGTTATGGAATGCCTATGCGGAATACCAGGTGCCGGGGGATGATCTCAGCATCTTTGTCGACGTTAAGAATATCCTCAATAAAACGAATTATTATGAGGTGTATGGGTACAGTGTGCAGGGTGCTAATCTGACAGCAGGCGTACGTATTAAATTATAACCATGAAAGCTTGTTCCTTCCTTCCCGCGGCCACTAAGATGATCTATGATATGGGTCTGCAGGACCTCCTGTATGGCGTGACCTTCGAGTGTCCTCCGGAAGCAGCCGGCAAACCTGTACTGGTACGTTGTGTGCTGGAAGGGAAAAATTACAGCAGCCAAGAGATCGACAAAATATTCTCCGCCTCCAAAGCGCAGGGAAAAAGCCTTTATTATGTGGAGGAGGCGCTGTTGCAGTCCATTGCCCCGGACATCATCTTTACACAGGATGTTTGCGACGTTTGTCAGATAGATACGGTATGCACTGCGGCGGCTATCGCCCGTCTGGAAAAAACGCCGGAGTTGGTACCCCTGACACCGTCCAGTCTGGAGGATGTCTTTCAGACGGCTGTACGCATTGCCGCCGCGTTGGGGAAAGAAGAAGCAGCCTATCGTCATCTTGCCGGATTGAAGCAACGCATCGACCACATTATAGACGAATTGCGCAGACACAAGGCTCCTCACAGACGGGTGATGCTCATGGAATGGATTGAACCTGTGTACAATTGCGGGCACTGGATACCTTACCAGGTGGCCTATGCAGGTGGGATCGACATGCTCTCGAACCCCGCGGGGGACAGCATCGTCACTCCCTGGGAAAAGATCGTGCGTTATGATCCGGAAGTGCTGGTGATTGCACCTTGCGGGTTCCAGACCGGCCGTGCTGCGGAAGAACTGCACCTGCTGCAATCCAAAAAAGAATGGCATGACCTCCAGGCTGTAAAGAATGGAAAAGTTTTTCTGGCCGACTACGACCTGTTCACGCAACCAAGCCCCGGCACCCTGACGGACGGCATCGAGCTGCTGGCTGCCCTTTTCCATCCCGGCATATTCGGCATACCCGAAAGGCTACGTTCCAAATATCACCCCATTGCCGGCAAACTTCCGCAGCATGTGTAAGCACGAAACAAAATATTGCCCTCGTTGTCAGTCCGTCTTCGAATGTAAAGTAGGAGACGTAACGCAATGTCAGTGTTATGGCGTCCGGCTGTCGGATGAGGAACGGGTCTTTATAGAAGGCAGGTACCAGGATTGTCTTTGCCGTAAATGCCTCACTGACTTGCAGCAACGGTATACTTTATTCAGGGAAAAATATTTTTCGAATGAAGGAAAATGATCAAACATCCCGGCTCATTTTTATCACCGGTGGGGCTCGCAGCGGCAAAAGCCGGCATGCCCAGGAGCTCGCGCTGCAATGGAGCAATAATCCTGTGTATGTAGCCACAGCCCGTCAATTTGACCTGGAGTTCAAACAGCGTGTCCGCCGTCATCAGCAGGACAGGGACCATCGATGGACTTCCGTGGAAGAGGAAAAACACCTCAGCCGCCTGGACCTGCGGGGGAAAGTGGTCGTCATTGATTGTATCACCCTATGGCTGACAAACTTTTTTATCGATCTGCGATATGATATCGATGCCTGCCTGGAAGTCTGCCGGAAAGAAATAGATGCACTGTGCAGACAGGACGCGCTGTTATTGATCGTCAGTAATGAGATTGGCATGGGTGTACACGCCGAGACGGAGATAGGAAGGAAATTCACCGACCTGCAAGGTTGGATGAATCAATACATTGCATCAAAGGCAGGAACGGTCCTTCTGATGGTGAGCGGCATCCCGCTCACAATAAAAAAACAGCCATGAGCATTAAAGCATATATGAACTGGAGTGGGGGGAAGGACTCTTCCCTTACCTTGCACAGGGTACTGGAAGACCCGGCTTATAAGGTGGACAGTCTGCTCACCAGTGTCAATGCCGCATACCACCGGGTATCCATGCATGGTGTACGCAGACGTTTGCTGGAAGCACAGGCGGCCTCCATCGGGCTTCCACTGCAGACCATCGAATTGCCCGAACAGCCGGGTATGGACGAATATGAAGAGGCCATGCGGGAAAAAGTATGCTCGCTAAAAGAAAGGGGTTGTACACATGCTATCTTTGGGGATATATTTTTGGAAGACCTTAGACGATACAGGGAAGAAAAGTTGGAAAGCATGGGGGTGACCTGTATCTTCCCATTATGGAAGAACCCTTCGCGGGCGCTGATGCAGGAATTCCTGGAAAAGGGATTTAAAGCCATTATCGTATGTGTAAATACGCGATGGCTGGATAAAAGTTTTTGTGGGAGGATCATCGATGAGGCTTTCCTGGAAGACTTGCCGGCAGACGTGGATCCCTGCGGAGAGAATGGAGAATATCATTCCTTTGTTTTTGAAGGACCCATTTTTAAATATCCTATCCCCTTTGAAAAAGGAGAGATTGTTTCTAAAGAATATAAGGGGCCGGAAGGACCCGTAAAATTTTACTTTTGTGACCTCAACTACTAAAACATCCACCGGGCTGCGGAAAACATTACAAGACCGCATCGACAACAAGACAAAGCCGGTAGGCGCTCTGGGACGGCTGGAAGACCTGGCGTTACAGATAGGCATGATCCAGGGGACTGCCCATCCCCGGCTGAACCTCCCGTATATCGTTGTATTTGCAGGTGACCATGGTATCGCCTCCACGGGCCTGGTAAATCCCTATCCGCAGGCAGTGACGGCGCAGATGGTGCTTAATTTCCTGGATGGAGGCGCCGCTATCAACGTATTCTGCCGCCAGCATGACATTGCATTAAAAGTCGTGGATGCGGGCGTGAACTTCGATTTCGGGAATGCCCCGATGATCCATAAAAAGATAGGATATGGCACACGCAATTATCTGGAAGAGGACGCAATGACCCGGGAAGAGGCCGTAAAGGCCATGGAGGCAGGACAGAATATCGTACGCGATCTGCACAAGGAGGGTTGCAACTGTATTGGGTTGGGTGAGATGGGTATCGGGAATACTTCCTCCGCCTCGCTGATCATGAGTTTTGTCACGGGTCTTCCTGTAGAAGAATGTTGCGGACGCGGGACAGGGGTAAATGATCAGCAGCTGGAAACAAAAATTGCAACGCTCCGCTCTGTTCACCGCAAACATTACCCAGCGGTCGTCGCCACACCCGATGTAACAACCATCCTGCAGCATGTCGGAGGTTTTGAGATCGCTATGATGACAGGGGCTTACCTGGAGGCAGCCGCTTTAAAAATGGTGATCCTGGTAGACGGCTTTATCACGACAGCGGCCCTGCTGCTGGCGACCATACAAAGTCCGGAAGTAAAAGAGCATTGTATATATTCACACACCAGCGGCGAGCGTGGACATCAGCGGATGCTGGAATACCTGGATGCCCGGCCTTTACTGAACCTGGGCATGCGACTGGGCGAGGGGACCGGGGCCGCCATGGCTTATCCCATCGTACAATCAGCCCTGGCATTCCTGCGTGAGATGGCATCGTTCGAGTCGGCTGGTGTTAGCAGGAATGAATAGCATATGACAAAGCAATGGAAGATATTCCTGACGGCCATCATGTACTTCACCCGGATAAGGATGCCGAAGTCCATCGGTCATGAGCCCGGGTACCTGGAAAAGGCGGCTAAGTATTTACCCTTGGTAGGCTGGATCGTAGGAGGCATCTCCGTCCTGGTATTTCTTGTTTTTTCCCGTCTGCTATCGTCGGACATCGGCATTCTCGCTTCCATGATCGCCGGACTGCTGACGACCGGGGCCTTTCACGAGGATGGGTTTGCGGACGTATGTGACGGGTTTGGGGGCGGCTGGACAAAAGAAAAGATCCTGCTGATCATGAAAGACAGCCGGGTCGGCGCTTTCGGCGTCATAGGGCTCATCGTCATGTTAGGCGGCAAATTCCTTCTGTTACGCGAGCTGCCGTCATTTACGCCCGAGCTCAATCACCCTGTCCGTCTGATCTTTTATAATTACAGATACTTCATCGGCGCCGTGATCACGGCCCATAGCCTCAGCAGGCTGATGCCGGTCATCGCAGTCCAATGGATGCATAACGTGACAGACCCGGAACACAGCAAGTCCAGGCCGGTCACAAGCCGGAAGCTCCCGTTGGGCGAACTGCTGTTAGCCATCTTATTTGGTATCTTGCCATTGTTTTTTTTCCCCTGGCCTTTCTGGCTGGTGATCCTTCCTGCTGCCTGGAGTACCTATGAGCTGGCAAAATATTTTAAGAAATGGATCGGTGGGTATACGGGGGATTGCCTGGGGGCCATCCAGCAGGTGACGGAGATCACTATTTACCTGGGATGGATCATTGTCTGGAGGTACATCGTATGAGTGATATCTATTTGATACGGCATACTACTCCCGCGGTGGGCAAGGGCATCTGCTATGGACAGACAGACCTGGATGTTACGGAAAGCTTTATGGATGAGGCTACCGTCATCCGACGGCATTTACCGGCAGACTTTGCCTCGGTGTATAGCAGCCCGCTGCAACGCTGCGCCCGGCTGGCGGCTCATTTGTTCCCTGACCATCACATCCAGCTCGATTCCCGGCTGATGGAGATCCATTGCGGAGAATGGGAAATGCGCGGATGGGACGATCTGCCAAAAGAGGTGATCGATCCCTGGATGAAGGATTTTGTACAGGTGAGGATACCAGGTGGAGAAAGTTATCAGGACCTGCATCAGCGGGTGACAAAAAGCTTTCTTACTATATATAACGAGCGCACCCCTGGCGACAGTGCAGCCACCGCCATTGTAGCGCATGGCGGGGTCATCCGTAGCATTCTCTCTCATATCACGGGTACCCCCTTGATAAATAGTTTTAAAGTATTTTCCCTCTATTATGGATGTGTGGTCCGTGTATATGGCAAGCCGGAGGACCTGCGTTATGAGATATTATCCAATCTGCCGCCGTCTGAAAAAGAACAGCATAAGCCTAAGAGCTTTTATTAGTAAATTGGGGTATCATGCAGGGTTTTGACTGGAACCAGCTACTTACCGTGACTTTTACCTTATTTGCCGTAATAGATATCATCGGCAGTATACCTTTATTGCATGCCCTGAAGAAAAAATTGGGAGGGCTCCACGAAGGTAAGGCCACCCTGATCTCCGGGTTGCTCATGATCGCCTTTCTTTTTGCGGGGGAAAAGCTTTTGCAGATCCTTGGGCTCGACCGGCGCAGTTTTGCCGTAGGGGGATCGATCGTCATTTTTATCCTGGGTCTGGAAATGGTGCTGGGGGTGGAGTTCTTCAAAAGCGAGCCCGATGCCAAAGCCTCGGTCCTGGTCCCCATCGCCTTCCCCCTGATAGCCGGGTCAGGCACTTTGACGACCATTATGTCCCTAAAAGCTAATTTTGATACCACCACCGTCCTTCTGGCCATCCTGATCAACCTCGTGATCATCTTTATTGTCCTTAAATCCCTGAATTCCATCGAAAAAATTTTAGGAGAAGCCGGTATGATTGCGATACGTAAATTTTTTGGCGTAATTTTGCTGGCCATTGCCGTAAAGATATTCAGCAGTAACCTCCGGGAGTTGCTGAAATAGAGATAATGGTAATTGGGTATTTTTTATATCTGGTCCTGTAGTACAATGGATAGTATAAGGGTCTCCGAAGCCCTGGATTCCAGTTCGATTCTGGACGGGACCACACTTTTTTCAACCACCCTGCCAGCGCTGATTTATAGCCGCTTAAGCTTGCTTTTCTTGAAATTTTGTTAAAATATGTACATTTACATGCTGAAACAATGTCGTATTGCGTAGCAGACATTGTTTAAAATGTATTCTGACCCTATCGGAATCTGCTGTCAACATTCATTAACCAAACAAACTATAGTCACATGATAGTAACATACTCTCATTGTCTTTAATTCACCTTTTTTATTGCAGCATTTTGGTATCTACCGTCGTCGGATAGATGCCGTGTCCTTTATTTCATTGTCAACTGTCAACATTTAAGTCATTAACCTAAAATCAGAAAAGCTTATGAGAAAACTCTCATTACTATGCAGCCTTATCCTGCTTTGCAGTCAGCTGTGGGCGCAGACCCGGACTGTCACCGGCAAGGTTCAGGATGATCAGGGTAACCCCATTGCAGGGGCTACTATCCAGGCAAAGGGTACCAACCTTGCCGTCGCTACCAAGGAGGATGGAACATATACAATTTCTGTTCCACAAAAAGTAAAGGCATTGATCGTTTCCTATATTGGATTCGACAGGCTGGAATTAAACATCGGTAGCCAGACCAGCCTCACTTTTGTGATGAAAAAAACCGATCAGTCCCTGGCTGAGGTCGTTGTACAGGTGCCTTATGGCACCGTAAAGAAAACAGCCTTTACGGGTTCTGAAGGGACCATCACTGCTGCAACGCTTGATAAGCAACAGGTAACGTCCGTCACCAAGGCAATAGAAGGACTGGTTCCCGGTATTGTGGTCACCAATGGCGGTGGCGCTCCGGGCAGCAGCTCAAACGTATTGATAAGGGGTGTCGGTTCTTATCAGGCATCCAGCGATCCGCTGTGGGTATTGGATGGTATCCCTTATGACGGGTCTATCGCATCCTTGAATATGGATGATATCGCTTCTGTTACGGTATTAAAAGACGCTGCGGCCACCGCGCTGTATGGTTCACGTGCAGCCAATGGCGTTATCATGATGACCACTAAAAAGGGTATCAAAGGACGTAGTTCGGTGTCTGTAAAAGCTGTGCAGGGTTATATGAGCCGTGGGATACCGGAGTACGATAGGGTGAACCAGCAGCAATACTACGAGTTGATGTGGGAGGCGATTAGGAACAAAGGAGTTTATGCAGGAGGGCTTACTTTTCCAGAAGCTGCTGATAGTGCCAGTGCCCAACTAACCACCGCCTCAAATGGTCTTGCATACAATGCGTACAATGTTCCCGGCAATCAGTTGGTCGACCCCACCACCGGGAAATTGAACCCCAACGCCAAATTGCTTTGGAATGAGCCCTGGGAAAAGGCGCTATACCGTACAGCACAGCGGCAGAATGTAACCCTGGGTATTTCCGGCGCGGGAGATAAAAATGATTACCTGCTCTCGTTAGGTTATCTTCATGAGGATGGTATCGTGAGGTTTTCGGGTATTAAAAGGTATAATGCCCGTCTGAATGTAAATGCCACCCCTACTACCTGGCTTAAATCGGGATTGAGCATCGATGGATCCTATTCCAACCAGACAGGTCTGCTCAGTGGAGGAAGTTATACTTCCAACCCCTTCTATTATACCCGGGTTATGGGGCCTATCTACCCTGTTTACCAGCACGATCCTACAACAGGAGCATATGTGATCGATCCCGCTACAGGACAAAGGGCCCTGGACTGGGGTATACCTTCCCAGATGGGAGCAAGGCCTTATGCGCCCAATTCCAACCTGGTGGGTTCCCTGGCGCTGGATGACCGCTCGGATAACATCTTCAATGGCAATGGCAACACCTATTTAGAAGCCAAATTCCTGAAGGAATTCACCTTTAAGACCACCTTTGGTGTCACCTATTATGATAATTACAACACAAGGTATCAGAATTCTCAATTCGGGGACGCTGCTAACGTATCGGGCCGGTCAACAAAAAAGTCAGATCGCCGCATCTCTTATACGCTCAACGAGGTCCTTACCTGGAACAAAACGATCGGGGACCATACTTTAAGAGTGCTGGGTGGTCATGAGAATTATAAATACATCAATACCCAGGAATACGCTACCCGGAACGGCTTTGCCTTCCCTGGCTCATCAGAGCTGGACAATGCCGCCACCACCGAAGCCGCCAGTTCTTTCACCGACAACCTCCGGATCGAAAGCTGGTTCTCCAATCTGAACTATGATTATAAAGGCAAGTATCTCTTATCCGGCTCTTACAGAAGGGACGGTACTTCGCGGTTTTTTCCCACCCACCGCTGGGGTAACTTTTATTCCGTGGGCGGCGCCTGGAGGATCTCTGAGGAAGATTTCGTAAAAAGCTTACGCTGGCTGAATGAGCTTAAGCTGAGGGTCAGCTATGGCGAACAAGGGAACCAGTCCCTGCTTAATCCCGATCTGCTCACTCAAAATTACTATGCGTACCAGAATCTATATAGCGCAGGAAATAATAATGCATCCTATCCGGGCTATATACCAGCCGGCTTACCCAGCCCCGACCTGGTATGGGAAGGGAATAAAACCTTTAACGTCGGTGTGGATTTCTCCTTATTCAACAGACGTCTCCAGGGTACGGTAGAATGGTTTAACAGGGTTTCCAACAACCTGATATTCCCCGTGAAAGTACCTGGTTCTACCGGATTTACTTCTTTCAACCAGAATATTGGGGCTTTGAGGAACAGGGGGATCGAAGTTTCTTTAGGATATAATATCATCATGAAGAAGGACTTTGACTGGAGGGTCGATGTCAACTTTACCCACCTGACCAATAGGTTCACCAAATTACCGCCGGGTCAAACCGAGATCGTTGATGGCGCCAACTACAAGAAAATAATGGTAGGTCGCTCTATCTATGATTGGTGGGTCAAGGAATTTGCCGGCGTCGATGCCGCCACCGGAGATGCTTTGTATTACAAAGATGTGCTGGACGGCACTGGCAAGGCCACTGGCCAGCGCGTGTTAACCAATAATGCGAACAACGCCAGCTTTTATTATAAAGGTACTGCCCTGCCCAAATTCACAGGCGGCGTAACCACCGCATTCAGATATAAGAACTTTGATCTTTCCGTACTGGTGACCTTCTCCGAAGGTGGCAAGTATTATGATGGGAATTTCCAGACTATTATGCACGCCGGCTCATTTGGCACCTCCTGGGGCAAGGAGATCCTGAACAGGTGGCAGAAACCCGGAGATATCACCAATGTGCCCAGATTGCAAAATGCGATATCAGGACAGGACGCGTCCGGTTCATCACGTTGGCTGTACGATGCCTCCTGGTTGAATATCAAGAACATTACGTTGAGCTATAGGATACCCAACAGCGCAATCCGAAAAGCCGGCATCAGTGGCATACGTGTCTTTGGGAACGTGGATAACGCTAAGCTGTTCACCTCGCATAAGGGAATGGATCCCCAGTTTGCGTTTGATGGCGTAGCAGATGCTACTTATACACCCTTCCGCACAGTGTCCTTTGGTCTGAACCTTAATTTGTAATTCTCTAACTTGAAATGTTTACAATGAAAAATATTGCAAGATCAAAATATTTGCTCCCGGCTCTTTTAACCGCCCTTGTACTTGGTGGTTGTAAAAAGAGCTACCTGGAGACTTCTCCCAGTAACCAGGTGACTACAGACGTGATCTTTAAAACGACGGCAGGCGCCCAGACAGCCCTCGATGGCATTTACCGGCTTACATATACCTTTGGGATAGAATCCAACGGCAATCATGACCTGTTTGGCCAGAAATCCCATGACCTGATAGTGGACCTCATGGGAAATGACATGGTCATCAACTCAAGGGGTTACAACTGGTTTAATGGTGACTATCGGTATACCGCGGGAGCCGACCCTTCGGATGCTCAGCGTTCCTACACTACCTGGCTGTATTACTACCAGATCGTCAACAATGCCAATAATATCATTTCTGCCATCGATAAGTCTACCGGCCCCCAGGCCGATAAGGACAATATAAAAGGCCAGGCCTTGTTCTTGCGGGCCCATTCTTATTTTTACCTGGTGAATTTTGAGCAGCACACTTTTAAAGGGAATGAAAGCAAGCCCGGTATCCCAACGTATTCAGGGCCTACCAGCAAAGGCAATCCGAGAGGTACAGTACAGAATGTATATGATTCGATCGTCTCTGACCTTACAAAAGCCGAAACGCTACTCACCGGGAAGGCAAGAAGGGATGTCTCCAGCGTGGATGTAACTACCGTGCAGACACTGAGGGCAAGAGTTGCGTTGCAAATGGAAGACTATCCAACAGCCGCCACCTATGCTCAAAAAGTGATATCATCAGGAAGTTATACCCTGATGAGCCACGCTGCCTATCAATCCGGGTTTAATTCAGTGAGCAACTCCGAATGGGTATGGGGTGTAAAGGTCATCGTAGACCAGGCAACCGTATACCCTTCCTGGTTTTCGCATATGGACGCAGTGCCTTTCGACTATGCATCACTGGGACAACAAAAGAAAATTACAAAGGCCTTATACGATCAGATAGCTGCTGGGGATGTAAGGAAGACGGTATTCACCGCCCCCGGCACCGGAACTCCTCAGATCCCCGACTATACCCAGACAAAGTTTCATCTGGCAAACCCCAAAAGTTGGGCAGGGGATTATTTGTATCTCAGCGTTGCCGAGGATTACCTGATCGCCGCGGAAGCATTGGCCCGCACCGGGCATGAACCGGAAGCCCATACGGCGCTGGAAACGCTGATCAAGAACAGGTATTCCGGCTATTCTTCCGCTGCGTTTAGCGGTGCAAACCTGATCAATGAGATCCTTTTGCAGAGAAGGATCGAATTATGGGGTGAGGGGCTTGCATTATTTGATATCAAACGGCTAAAACAAGGGGTAAACCGTCCCACTGGCCCGGGTAATCATGGTTCTCCGAATTATGATGCAGTCGTATACACGCTGGCCGACCAGGATCCCAAGTTCCTGTTCAGGATCCCGCAGGAAGAACTCAACTCAAATAAGTCTATGACGGCAGCAGATCAGAATCCATAAAGCAACTTATCAAGCATACTTAATATATAAATTCTATCAAATGCGAAATAAATTATTAGTGATCATCGCCTGCCTGGTTGCCACAATTGTGACAATTGTCGCCTGCGATAAGAACAAAGCTATCCTCAAGCCACCAGCCTACTCAGAGTTTGCTACCCCTTTGGTGTCGAATAACCTGTATTTTGTCAAAAATGACCCCAATTCGCAGATCAAAATTCCCATTGGCATTACGAACGTTTCGAATGTCGACAGGAAGATCGTTATCAAAGATTCTTCTTATGCAGCGGTTGCAGGAACTCAATACACCGTCGCACCAACTACCATCACCATTCCTGCCGGAAAAGCCTCCGATTCTATCGTGCTAAAAGGTATTTATGCAGGTTATCCTATTGGCAGGATAGATACCATATTTTTAAAAATAACAGGGGGTGATGTTCCTGCTAATGCATACAATACTACCTATTCCGTCATTATGCAGCGATATTGTGAAGTAGTTGCAGCCGACCTTATAGGGAACTATGCTCATACTAATGACGGCTCCAGCCCGCAAGGCCCATATACTGCCTCCATCAGTGACTGGGATAGCACCGGACCTACCAGCGCTACTATCAAGATCCATGACCTGGGGGCTACTGCAGATGTTGGATATGGGGATTTAGACCCCTCTGGTAATTCCGCGGGATTTTTACCCACTAATCCTGCGCACCTCGGCCTGACGGCTATGCTTAACTGGCACAACCCTGCCAATTTTACGGTTACGATCCCTTCACAGACCTATGTACTGAATTCATACGGTCATGGTCCTTCCACGATTTCGGGCTCTGGTACGTTCTCTTCCTGTAAACAAACCTTTACGATCAAATATACGGTAACCGACGCTTCGGGTACCTACGCAGCGATCACTACAGTATTGAGGAAATAACAAACACCGCATTCAAAAAAAGAGGCCGTCTCATAAAAATGAGGCGGCTTTTTTATTAATTGGTATTACTAAAAAATTAATGTTTGAGGGAATCTGGTTATTTAGAAAATTTTCTCTTACTTCGTTATAGATATTTTCCTTACTTTCTGACTACTATTTCAACTCACTCTGATTAGTTAGCAACGATTAGTACACTGACCGTAGATGTATGGCCTAACCATGCGTTAACTCCTAAACTGGCTTCTCATGAAAGGACCCCAGACTGCAATTTTATTGCTGTGCTGTATGTTGATGCTTTCCTGTTTTGCCCAGGACCAGCCTGGCAGGGTTATGGCTGTTACAAATTTCCCTTCTAAGTTTTTCAGTAGGATACAACACAAGACGGCTAGTCTTGATGAAGCGCTCACCCGTCAGACGGAAAAATATTTGCAAAAGATGGCCCGGCGAGAAGAACGTCTGCGCAGGAAATTATACAAAGTCGATTCCAGCGCAGCAAAGACGTTGTTTGCTGGCTCGGCAGCGCGTTATGCTGCATTGACTCAAAAGCTGGCTACAGACACGGGCAGCGGCAGTAGTCTCGGTTTGAATGGCGAATACCAGGCCTATACGGATTCCTTACAGGGTATGCTCAAATTCATGGGAGACAACCCGAAAGCCCTGGCTTCACTCAGACAATTGCAGTCGCTGCAAGCCAAGATGCAGGACGCGGAACAGGTTAAGGAATACATTCGAGAGCGGAAGCAACAGATATCCCAATATGTTCAGCAGCATACGAATTTGAGCGGATTATTAGGGAAGGATTACCAGGGGTTCAACCAGGATGTTTATTATTATTCCCAGCAGGTCCGGGCGTATAAAGAAATGCTGAACGATCCCGACAAGTTGACAAAGGAGGCGTTGGCTGTGCTGGGGAAGCTGCCAGCTTTCCAGACTTTTATGAAGGAAACCTCTCAGTTGTCGACTATGTTCAGTCTCCCATCCAATTACGGGAACCCCGCCACCCTGGCGGGCCTGCAGACCCGCGACCAGGTAGCGGCGCTAATCAACCAACAGGTAGCAGCAGGAGGAGCGGGTGGACAAGCTGCTCTACAGGCCAATCTTCAATCCGCTCAGTCACAGATGGACGGCTACAAGGACAAACTGAGTAAGCTCGGCGCAGGCAGCGGGGACATCGATATGCCGGATTTCAAGCCGAATAATCAAAAGACAAAAAGCTTCTGGCGCAGGCTGGAATATGGAACTAACTTCCAGACCACCCGCAACAACTACTATTTTCCCACGGTGTCGGACTTCGGGCTCTCGGTTGGGTATAAACTCACGGACCGCAGCACCATTGGATTAGGTGCGAGCTATAAGTTGGGATGGGGCAATGGTATCCAGCATATTGCCTTTTCCAGTCAGGGGGCGGGGTTGAGGTCGTTTTTGGAGGTAAAGATCAAGGGTAGTTTTTCGTTTTCCGGCGGCTATGAGCTCAACCGGACTCTTCCTTTTTCCACTTATCAGCAATTGCGGAATTGGGACACCTGGACAAAAAGTGGACTGGTGGGTTTGACCAAAACCGTTTCGATGAAGAGCCGGGTGTTCAAAAAAACCAAGGTCCAATTAATGTGGGATTTCCTCAGCTATCAGCAGGTGCCGAGGACGCAGGCAGTAGTATTCAGACTAGGGTATAATTTTTAAATATATTATTTGATAAATATTAACTGTAGAAGTATGAGGTTTTTCTTATTCTGTTTGCTATGCTTTTTCTGTGGCATTACACATGTCGTTCATGCCCAGGTATCTAGTGATTTTAGTCATATAGTGCCTGCATCACCACAGGCGGCAGCCCTTCAAAGGGCTGTGAAAGTGCCGGTAGATTACAGCACTGGCGTACCCAACATTTCAATCCCTATATTTGATATACAAAGTGGCGCCATCTCCGTCCCGGTGTCCTTGAACTATCACGCCTCTGGTATCCAGGTGGATCAGGTTGCAACCGCTGTGGGTTTAGGATGGAGCCTGTCGGCCGGAGGGGCGGTACTGAGAACGATACGTGATAAAGTAGACAACCCCAACACATTTAAAATAACCAACCATTTCATTGATAGTATTAACCAGGTTAATACATTCTCAAGTCATGAATATCTGAAGGGTGATGACGACTTTACACAGGACGACTATTCATATAATTTTTTAAACTATTCCGGATCTTTTTATTTCGACAGCAATCAAGTTATCCACCCAATTATCCGGGACCAGCTAAAAATAGAGTCAAGCGATGGCTATCTCTCTTCATTTATAGCCAGGGATCGTGCAGGAAATACTTATACATTCGATCATACGGACAATTCCACGTTGCGAACCTGGAGCACCAATATAGGTATTGCCAACGTGACCGATGGCGTGACAGCCTGGCATCTGTCCAGCATTCAAAATCAACAAGTGGGGTTGGTAACTTTTAATTATGAGGGGTACCAAAATACTTACCAATTTTTGACGACCGACATAGCAGATGTAAAAAAAGAGCATCTTTTTAATTCTTACCCCGGCGAAACCGGAGCTAGCCCTTGCATAGCTAGTGACTGGCCCACCACTGTATACCAACTGATGGCTCAACATGGCTTCCAAGGTTCGGTAGTAAAACAAATTATTGCCAGGGACGTACGCGCCGATTTTTATTATTCTATAGATAGCACAGCAGCGTACTATCAAAAGCGATTGGACTCCGTAACACTTACTTCCCTGATCGACAATAAAGTTAAGAAGAGGGTCTATCTGTCCTATGTACTTTTTAATGGCAACAGTCAGCTGAAATTGGTAAAAGTGATAAAAAAGGATGTGAATACCGGCGCCACCGAAGAAACAAAGTTTGATTATTATGAAGATGCTTCTTATCCGTTACCACAGATGGGCTCCCGTTCCCGTGATATATTTGGGTATTTCAATGGCAAGACCAACACATTTTTGATCCAAACCACCGACCCGGACTATGTTTACGGCAGCGCCGACAGAGCGACGAATCCCCAAACCATTGTCTTAGGCACGCTAAAACGCATTACTTATCCCACCGGTGGATTTACTCAGTTCTCTTATGAACCCAACCAACTCGGCCCCACATCGTTTGCAGCGGGCATCCGTATCCGGGAGCAGGACGATTATAACCCTTCTGACGACAGGCTTAATAGAACTACCTATGAGTATTACAACTTCGCCGGTACAGGCACATACTATCCTATCAATATGGCCCCTGAGATACGGATAGGAAAGTGGAAACGGAAGTTTTTTTCATCCAGCGGCTTATCCATGTCCTTCCTCACCGCCTACGCACCTGTTGTCCCTCATGGCTATATGTACGATAGCGTGGTAGTTAAGCGAAAGGGCGATGGTTATGACTTGGTGGAGTCCAATAAGTACACAGGTGTTTGGATCTTTGATGTTTTACATGCATATCCTATTAGGGTTGATCAATATAAATACAATTCTGCGAGTAAGTCATATTCCGTTATCCAGCGAAAAAAAACCACCTACTCAATCTGGTCCACACCCGAAAATGTTACGGTGCTTACTTCCAGAATCCCTATTGTTTACACCACAGTCAACTACTCGGACGGCTCTATGGCTCCCTGTGTTTATAATTGCCCGGGGCTTACGAGCGGTACTTCTCTCACTGAGAATGCCATGCTGAAAACAAAGGAAGAAACTATTGCTTATGACGGTACACGGGAGCTGAATACTACCACCTGCTATTACTACGGTAATATGGATCATATGCAGCCCACGCGGATCGTCAGGCTCAATAGCAAGGATTCCCTGGTTACAACGATCAAATATCCCGCCGAGATGGTAAGCGGAGGGTTTGATCCTACAGGTGTCTTCCAGGCTATGCTTGTCCGGCACTTATGGGCCAATAAAGCAATCGAGGAAAATTTCGATGCCCAGGGTAATTCACTCTCAAAGACTGTCACCACCTACCGGAACAATTGGTTACCACTGGATTTTATTGCTGAGGAAACCATTCAGCAGGGCTTTAAGGGTCATATGCCACAGATAAGAAAACAAATACATTATTATGATCTCAATGGAAATATAGTGGAATATTCCGAGGACGGATTGCATACGGCATTAATATGGGATAACAATAACAGCGTACCGATAGCAAAGACATCTAATGCCGGCACAGGTGACATCGCCTTTGCAGGTTTTGAGACTTCTGTCAATGGGGGTTGGAGTTTGGCAGGCAGTATCTATTCAAATACAGCTTTCACTGGTAAGCGAAGCTATTCTCTCAGCAGCGGTGCGATCACACGCACGATAAATACAGGCGTCAGCTATATTGTTTCCTATTGGGCTAAAAATGGCTCATCAGTGATAGTAAATGGCGCCAGCGGTACCGCCGGAGATATCAAAAATGGGTGGACCTATCGTGAGCATAAAATATCGGGACAGTCATCCGTAACCATTTTGGGATCAGGATACATAGACGATTTACGTATATATCCGGCCAACGCATTGATGACAACCTATGCATATGAGCCGTCTGTTGGAGTCACCAGTATCAGCGATGCTTCAGGGAAAACCACCTTTTACGAATACGATGGCATGCAGCGCCTCTCTCTGATAAGAGATGCAGATAGTAATATTATAAAAAAGATCGTTTATCATTATGTACAACCCGGTACTATGGTTCCTCCGTTCCATAGTTCAGCAACAAGCGGTACATTCTACAGCAATACCTGTCCTGTCGGGCAATATCCTTTATCTTACGAGTATACAGTAGAGGATGACAGATATCCTTCTTTTATTTCTTATGCCGCTGCTCAAGATCAAGCGTCCAAAGAGGTGATTGAGCGAGGCCAAAACTATGCCGACAGGTATGGCGGATGTACGGTAACCCCACCCTGTCCTAATTGTACAGGCCTGTTCAAATGCATCAATGGTATTTGTAAACACGGCAACATCGTATATACCGCAAGTGTATATAATCCTGGCACAGGTAAATATGAATGCACATTTCATTATGAATGGCCTGACGGTTCCCGGTCTGGGGACCTCATCAATTTGGTTAATGATGCCCCATGTTTATAACGCTATTACCTTCTTGTTAATATAACTCCCAATGATCTTCAAAAGACTTATCCATAAAAAGACGTTTTTGCTGCTAGCCCTTGTTCTCACCGGCTGGCAAATATCCTGGTCGCAGGTCAATGGTATTCTTGGCCCCACCTGTGTACCCGCCAATTCAACACAATCCTATAGCCTCACCGGAAATACAGGTGGCTTCAATTATTGCGTAACAGGTGGTACGATTGTCGGCGGCGGCACCTGTGGCAGCACCACCTCCACCGGCAAAAATATCCAGGTCACCTGGGGGGCTTCTGCGGGGTCCGTATCGATCACTTCTCCATCCTACAACACCTCTATCACGGTAAGTATCCGAAGCACGCTAGACCCCGGGTCTTTTACTAAAAACCCTGCCCAAACCATCAACGCTGGGACTATTCCTGACACTATAAAATGTTCAGCCGCTTCTGGTGGGGTTTGTGTATTCTGTAAACCCGGAACGCCTAACTGTTATAATTATCAATGGCAGAGTTCCCCTGACAACAACGCCTGGACTGATATCACCTCCGCTACTAGCGTTAACCTTTTATTTTCCAGCCCATTGACTCAAATGATGTACTACAGAAGAAAGGTGACCAATATAGATGGGATCATCGGTTATTCCAGTGTGGCTACAGTAAATGTTCATTTCCCCTTGCAGATAGGAGCGCCTTATCCTCAGGTACAGCGGATCGACTATGGTGCACTAACGCATCGCATGTTTGTCCAGGCAGTTACAGGTGGCAACGGGACCTATAGTTATCTATGGCTATCCTGCAGTACCCTCAACGGTACGTACGTATCGACTGGTGTGACGGACCGTGTTGTCAATTTTGGACCTCTTACAGATACCATGTATTATAAAGTGGTCGTGACTAGCGGAGTGGAAAAAGACACTTCCGACCCATTTACGGTGTATGTGTATCCTCCGCTGCCGCTGCAACCCGGTACTATTACTCCTTCGATCATTGTTATCCCCACAGGCACATCAGCAGGTCTGCTTACAGCCAATCCGGCTTCCAAAGGTACCTGCCTCGGAAATTATATCTATCTATGGGAGCAAAGCACAGACGGCACCCTATTCATCAGCACAGGAGCGGCCAGTCAAAATTACACGCCAGGTAATCTCACCGCACCAGCTTATTTCCGGCGCAGAGTGATCTGTGATGTAGATACTGCTTATACCAACATCATGAAGGTATTGATCGGAACACCTGATACGGGTGAGAACCTGAACTATATCCGGGTTAGGGACATCCTACGACCGGGTATACTCGATACAACCAGCGCCGCGCTATTGACAGATATAAAAGATGTACAACAAACGACTCAATACTTTGATGGGCTGGGCCGGCTTATGCAAACAGTGACCCGGCAGGGAAGTCCACTGCAGAAAGATGTAGTGACACCAGTAGTATACGATATCGCCGGGAGAGAAAGCATTAAATACCTTTCATATGTCTCTGATTCCAGCAACGGCAGATATAAGGTAAATGCATTACAAGAACAAAATACCTTTAACACAGCTGTATTTCCTGGTGAACAATATTATTTTGGCCAAATAGATTATGAGGCTTCCACACTGGACCGTCCGATCACGACCTATTCCACCGGCGCAAATTGGATCGGCGCCGGGAAAGGAGTATCCGTTGATTATCTTATCAACAGCCTTGACGACAGTATTCAGATCTGGAACATTGCTGCTACAGCCGGAAGCCGTCCGGTAAGCGCAGGCATATATTCCACCGGTCAGCTATTAAAGACCGTGACGAAAGATGAAGCGCTTCATCAGGTAGTGGAATTTAAAGACAAAACAGGCCACATTATTCTTAAGAAAGTCCAATTGTCGGACAATCCCGGCCTCGCACATGATGGATGGGCCTGTACGTATTATGTCTATGATGACCTGGATGATCTCCGCTTCGTATTGCAGCCGCGGGCAGTAGAATTGATCAACACGACCAGCACTCAATGGGTCATCAGCCAGTCGATCGCAGATGAGCTCTGTTTTCGATATGAGTACGACACTCTCAATCGGATGATCGTCAAAAAGATACCCGGAGCCGGAGAGGTACGGATGGTCTACGATCAATGGAACAGGCTGGTATTAACCCAGGACGCGAACTTATATAATCAGGGTCAATGGGTTTTTACCAAATACGATAGTTTGAACAGACCCATTGTCACCGGGCTTTATAAAAACGTTACGCAAACGACACAGGCGGCGATGCAATCCTATCTGAACACACAGAATTTAGGCCGTTCCGAATCAAAACAATCTTCGGGAACAGTTTATACCCTTACACAGACTTTCCCCGCCGTCACATCGAGCGATGTATTAACATTTACATTTTATGACAATTATGACTGGGCCTCACGATATGGATCCTATGATACAAAGGACAATAGCTTTGACGGTAATTTCCCCGCTGCCTCCAATACTGCCTTTCCTTATCCACAGACATTGACCCAATCCATCCAGGTAAGGGGGATGTCAACCGGGTCCTGGGACGTCACCAGTCCCGGATTAGTAAAAAGTTTGTATTATGACGATAATAGACGGGTGATACAAGCAAAATCTCTGAATCAAACAGGCGGTCTGGAAATAGCCACTACCCAATACAGCTTTATCGGCCAGGTCTTGCAAACCTATCTTCGTCATCAGAAGACGGGGACAAATGCTCAGACGCATACTGTAAAAACCACTATGCAGTATGATGCAGCCGGTCGCTTAAAAAGAGTATGGAAAAACCTGGATGGTGCAACTACAGACCATCTTATTGACAGTATCCAATATAACGAATTGGGGCAGATGGCAAATAAATATCTCGGGGGATTGGAAACCCTGGGTTATGAATACAATATCCGGGGCTGGCTGAGGGGTATCAACCGGGCATGGCTGGGGTCATCTGGCGCACAAGGTCATTATTTTGGAATGGAGCTGGCATATGATAATCAGACTTCAATTTCCAATGTAAACTATGGCAGCTCTATTCTCAATGGAAATATTGCCGGTACTACCTGGAAGACAGCCGGTAGTGGTATTGCACGGCGGTATGAATTCACCTATGATCCACTCAGTCGTCTGACAGGTGCAAACTTTGGTCAGCAAAACGGTGCAGCTTTCGATAAATCAGCAGGATTGGACTTTAGCGTAAGCAACCTGGCATATGATGCCAATGGCAATATCAGCTCGATGACGCAAAATGGATGGAAAATAGGGGGCAGTGGGCCTATTGATATACTGACATACAGCTATAGGAACAGTGGCGCAAGTAACCAGCTCCTGGCGGTGACAGAAGACAATTCCATCAATACTACTGACAATAAGCTAGGCGACTTTACCGATAAGAATACCACCCTCGACGACTATACTTATGACGCAAATGGGAATTTAATACAGGATAAGAACAAGCACATCCGGAGCATTCATTATAATTATCTGAATCTACCGGACACTATCCGGTTTGATAAAGACAGTGGCGGTTCAAAAGGTTATATTTCTTATCAATACGACAATGGTGGTAATAAGTTGGTAAAAACAGTGGCCGATAGCGCCGCGAACCCGGTGAGGGTCACTACCACCCGCTATCTGGATGGTTTTGTATATCAGAATGATACTCTACAGTTCCTGAATCATGAGGAAGGGCGTATCCGATATACCAAACAATATTTTCAGAATAACGACAGTGCGTACAGGTACTTTTATGACTACTTTATAAAAGACCATCTGGGTAATATCCGGGTAGTACTGACGGAGCAGCAGGACACGGCAGTATATATAGCCACAATGGAAAACGCCTATCGGACGAAGGAAAAGGCGTTGTTTTATAATGTCGACAGTTGTAGCTATGCGACTTCCGCAGTACCGGGTGGCTATCCGGCAGACAATACCACCACTCCCAATGATTCAGTGGCACGGGTGAATGGCAGCATTCGCCCCATGGGGCCGGCCCTTTTATTAAAGGTTATGAGCGGGGATTCTTTGACGATTGCAACGAAAGCTTTCTTCCGCAGCGGCGGATCGACTTCTCAACAGCAAAGCGTAGTACCCAATATGCTGGCAATACTGGCTGGAGGGTTAGCGGGAATGACGGGCGGAAGTCATGGAACCTTGGGTCAGTTGAACACGAATGGCAGCCCGGTGGGCTTATCAGTAAATAGGTTTATCAACAATTATGATGCTACCCCGTCCACTACTCCCAAAGCTTACTTAAACTGGATGCTTTTGGACGACCAATTTAATTATGATTCTGCATCCAGCGGCGCCCGCCCTGTCACGACCCCTGATCAGTTGCTGTCATTGACTGCGCCACTGATGAAAATAAAAAAGAGCGGATATTTGTATATTTGGGTGAGTAATGAGACGAAAGGCTGGGATGTGTTCTTTGATAATTTAAGTATACGCTACTTCAGTAGTCCGATGGTGGAAGAAACGCATTACTATCCGTTCGGACTCACCATGGCAGGCATATCAGATAAAGCCCTCAAATCACAATACGCTCAAAATAAGTATCGCTACAATGGAAAGGAGTTACA